>Ga0209270_1000006_pt1 | contig 880771 bp, 823 predicted proteins | sample MTBAKSrepl1MetaG_FD_187456 | JGI IMG/M metagenome (GOLD analysis project Ga0209270, IMG submission 187456) | Enrichment culture microbial communities from Arthur Kill intertidal strait, New Jersey, USA, that are MTBE-degrading - MTBE-AKS1... | ecosystem: Environmental > Aquatic > Marine >...
AGAGTTCCTTGATGCCTTCGGACTCCTTAACGTACTCGACCCACTCGGGGTTCCAGTCGTCGAAGCGCTGCAGGAAACCGTCCTCGTCCACCTCGAACTTCTTGCCTTTGAATTCCACAACAGCCATGGGCGTTCCTCCTCTGCTTGGTTGGAATCTGGCATACTCCGCGTCCCGGCGCCAGGAATCGCGCCGGAATGTTCCCTCTTCCATGAACGGCGATCCGCCGTCTTGGGACCACTGACAGGTCATCGCTGATTTGTACTTCAATACGCATTGGGGCGGGTTTTTGTCAACCGAGAGTCGCACCCGAGACGGGTCCTTGAGGGGGCCCATTTCCGCCCAGGAGCCCGCCCTTGTTCAGGATTTGAGCAGTTCCTCGTAGTGCGGCCGGGCCCAATCCAGGCCCGGGTCCAACTCCAGGGCCGTGCCCAGATAATCCAGGGCCTCGGCGTGCCGGCCCATGAATTTGTGACAAAGTCCCAGATTGGCCAGGTCCGGGGCCGAACCGCTGTCCAGGTGCAGGGCGGCCTTGAAGTCCTCGGCGGCCTCGGCAAAGCGCTTGAGCTTGAACCGGGCCACGCCCCGCAGGTTGAAGATCTCCTTGATCTCCGGGTCCTGGGCCTGGGCCCGGTCCAGGTGCGGGATGCTCTCCTCCCAGAGCCCGGCCCGGGTCATGGCGTAGGCCTGGTAGAAGGCCGCCATGGCCCGCTCGTTGGCCTCGGGCTGGACCGGCTCGGCCTCGGCGAAGCAGGCCGCGGCCGGGGCGAAGCGGCCCAGGCGCAGTTGGAGCAGGCCCTGGAAGAACGGCAGGAAGGACGCCCCGGGATAGGCCCGGGCGATCACGGCCAGGCCGCGTCCGGCCTCCTCGGCCGGGGCCTCCTCGGCCAGGGCCCGGCCCACGAACAGCCCCAGGCTGCGCTGGGCCGTGCGCTCCCGGAACTCGAAGCCGGGCACGAAATTGTAGTTGGTGGTCAGGCCCAGGTCCGGGTGACTCGTGTCCACGCTGTACAGGCTGTAGCCCCGGGCCTTGAGGCCCTGGGCCAGGGACTGCAACTCCTTGAGGATGTTGCGGTCTTCCACCCCGGGCAGGGCGTCCAGGGCGAGGAGCGGGCCCTGCTCCAGCCAGCGGGTCTCCTCCAGGTCCGTGAACTTGCCCAGGCCCGAGGCCTCGTAGATCCGGCCGGTCTGGAAGTCCCCGGCCAGCTGGGCCACCTCGGTGACGGCCCGGATGGCGGCCTTGGCCGGGGAAGCGGCCGTGCCCGCGGTGAAGACGATCTCGCTCAGGCCCGGAAAGGTGGCCGGGTCATAGGCCAGGGCCGCCACCGTGGGCACGGGCAGGCCCAGGGTGAAGTCCTTGAGCAGGAGATGCACGCCGTTGTCCCGGAAGCAGGCGCAGAGCCGCGCCAGCACGGGGTCGTGGAAGCTGGCCGGGTCCAGGGTGGGCAGCACCGGCCGCTCCCGGTCGATGCGCGCCGAGACGTGGCGCTCCACCAGCTCGCAGGCCCCCTGGAGGATGGACTCCTCGAAGCTGTTGCCCGCGGACGAGCCGTTGAATTCGTTGAGCCGCTTGAACCAGTCCAGGGGCACCTGGCGCTCGACCCCGGCGGCCACGTCCAGGGCCGGGTGGAAGCGCCAGTGCGCCAGGTCGAGCACGGCCTCGGCCTGGTCCCGGGGCAGATCCTCGCCCACGGAGTGGAGCACCTCGGCCACGTCCAGGAGCGACGCCCCGAACAGGCGCTTGGCCTCGGACCAGCGCAGGAGCTGAAAATTCTCCTCCCGGGCCCAGAAGCTGAAATAGCTGAAGCGCTCCACCAGCTCCATGAGGGCCGAGGCCTCGGCCTGTTCCGGGGAGGCGCCCTTGCCCATCTGCTTGCGCGTGGGCATGACCTCCCGGGCGGCCGGGCCGCAGACGCTCAGGAACACGGGGATGCCCAGGCGGCCGGTGTCCACGCGCCGGGTCTCCTCCAGGACGCCCCGGCACTTCTCCTCCAGCACGCGGCGCACCCGGGCCACGGTCTCCCGCGGGGAGGCGGCCTTGTCCTGGTCCTCGGTATAGACCTTGAAGCAGTCGTTGAGCCGGATCATGCCGATTTTCTCTCCAGCCGGTAGAGGCAGGTCACGGTGTTCTCGCCGCAGTCCTGGTCCACGTAGGGCACGTCCTTGCGGCGCATCCGGAACTGTTCCTGGGCCCGGGTGAAGAAGCCCTTGCCCGTGCGCTTCTGGTCCAGGGCCAGGAGCACCTCGGCGCCCGGCTCCAGGGCGAGATGGGCATCCAGGAACTCCAGGAGCGGGGCGTAGACCGCGTCGTTGTAGAGCACCTCGCAGCCCACGATGCAGCCGAAGCGTTTGCCCAGGCGGTCGCGGGTGAAGTCGGCGCGCTGCACCGTGACGCGGTCCTCCAGGCCGTTCCGCAGCACATTGATGCGGCAGAACAGCAGGGCCGCCGGCTCCAGGTCCGTGAGCGTCACGGTGAAGCCGCGAACCCCGGCCACCAGGCCGCAGAGCCCGCCGCCGGCCCCGACCTCCAGGACCTCGGCCCCGGCGGGAATGGGGAAGCGCTGCAGGAACATGCCCAGAATCAGGCAGGGGGTCCAGATCTTGGCCCACAGGGGCAGCTCCACGCTCTCCCCGGGCCGGGTCCGGCCCACCAGGGTCTCCAGGTAGCGGGGCATGTCCTCGATCTGGAGAAGCTTGAGCTCCACGGAGCCCAGGCGCACGTCCTCGAAGCGCACGGGACCGAACTCGGTCCGGGCCAAGGCGAGCAGCTCCTCCAGCGAGGCGTTCAAAGGGTATTCTTTAGACAAAGGGTCCTCCGGGGGCAGTGGCGTCAACGGGTCAGGCGGAGGGGTTATAGCGCTAGTCTTCCACGGCCTCAAGCTTCCAGTGCGAGGCCGCGTCCCCGGCCCGGCGCACGAAGCGCCAGAGGGGCCGGGTCTCCTCGGGCGCGGCCTGCTCGCCGCCCGTGCGCAGCAGCGCCCGGTAGCGCACCCGCACCCGTTCCAGACCGCCCTCCTCCCGCCGCTCCTGGACCTCGGCCTCCAGGAGCACGATCTCAGGGGCCCCGCCGCGCGGCCCCCGGGCGGTGAGCTGGGCCACGGCCTCGGGCTCGACGAACTGGTCCAGGTCGGCCAGGTCGCCCCGGCCCAGGGCACTGAGGATGCGGGCAAACACGGCCTTGGCCCCGGCCAGGAAGTCCCGCTCGTCAAAGGCGCCGGAGGCCGCCTGCGCCGGAGCCACGGGCCGGGCCACCGGGGCCTGGCCGCCGAGCCGGTCCCAGGCCGCGCGGGCCCGGGCCTGGCGGGCCTCCAGGTTCTCGTGGTCCTCGCTGGGCGCGGACTGTCCAGGGGCCTGCTCCTCATCGCGCCGCCGGCCCCGCAGCAGTTGCAGGGCCACGGCGGCCAGGAGCACCAGGACGATGATGTCCAGGATGTCCAGGCCGCTGAACTCGCCCTGGCCCAGGAAATGGGAGCGGATGAAGCCCACCCCGGCCAGGGCCGTTTCCGCGGCCTGGGCCGTGGAGGCCGCGAGGCAGAAGAACGTGATCAGCAGCGGGCGCATGGTCAGGTGATCAGGCCGAGTTGGCGCACGGCGTCGATGAAGGTCCGCACGTCGATGGGCTTGGTCAGGTACAGGGCCGCGCCGCCCTTGTAGTAGGCGTCCACCACGTTCCGGGGATCGCCCAGGGCCGTGATCATGATGATCTTGGCCTCGTCCGCGGGCTTCACGCCGTTGCGCTGCTCCACGGCGCGGATCTCGCGCAGGGCCTCCTGGCCGTCCATGACCGGCATCATGATGTCCATGCACACGAGGTCAAAGGGCCGGCCCTGCTCCAGGGCCAGGGTGAAGGCCTCCACGGCCTCCTCGCCGTTGACCGTGATCATGGACTCGCCATAAGGGGCGAGGATATTTTGCAAAAGTCTACGACTGGTGAAGTCGTCCTCAGCGATGAGAATATTCATGCGGGTTTCCTCGCTTTCCGCTTTCCTACCCCATCCGGGCCATATTCTCAACACGCAGCGGCCCCTTGCCAGCCACGGCCACCCGTACTATGCCTGCACACGGACAACGCACGGAGACGCACATGCACCTGCCCCTGACCGCCTGGGGCCAGGGCCCCTTCTGGGACACCTGGCCGTTCACCCCCGGATACGGCGACTTCTACTCCACCCTGGCCAAGTTCGGCCTGGTGGCCGTCTGCCTCGGACTCATCCTGATCTTCCTGCGGGCGCTCTATGGCCCCAAGGGCATCTTCCGCGACAAGGAGATGGACCGCGAGGCCGAGGAGGCCCGCCGCGCCGAGCTGGAGGAGCTGGAGCGGGCCCACGCCGCCGGGGAGATATCGGAACTGGACTACATCTACCGCAAGAAGAGCCTTCAGAAGTGACCGGACCGGACATCGAGGCCCTGCGCGAACGCTTCCTGGCCTACGCCGAGGCCTTCGCCACCCGGGAGCCCGGGCAGGAGGCCCACTACCGCCTCAAGATCGAGCACTCCCTGCGGGTCCTGGGCCTGGCCCAGGAGATCGCCCGCCAGGAGCGCCTGGCCCCGGACACGGCCGAACTCACGGCCATGGCCGCGCTGTTCCACGACACCGGCCGCTTCCCCCAGCTCCGGCAGTACCGGACCTTCAGCGACCAGCTCTCGGAGAACCACGCCCGGCTCGGGGTGCGGGCCCTGCTGGAGAACGGCCTGCTGGAGGGCCTGGTCCCGGCCCAGCGCCGGGTGATCCTGGGCGCGGTCTTCCTGCACAACGCCCGGAGCCTGCCGGAGCGCCTGCCCGAGCCCCTGTCCGCCGTGACCCGGGCCGTGCGCGACGCCGACAAGCTGGACATCATCCCCCTGCTCCTGGAGCACCTGGAAAACGCCCCGGTGCTGGACCCCGTGGTCTGCCTGGGCGTGACCCGCGACCCTGTCCGCTACAGCCCCGCCCTGCTGGAGGACCTGGAACAGGGCCGCCTGGCCAGCTACAGCCAGATCCGCTACGAGAACGACCTGCGCCTGCTAGCCGCGGGCTGGACCTACGACCTGAACTATCCGGCCTCGCGCCGCATCTTCATCCGCCAGGGCCTGCTGGAGCGCCTGTTCCGCACCCTGCCCCCGGAGGAACGCCTGCTCCGGCTGCGCCTCCGGATCGAAGCGGACCTGCAAAAATCCTGACCCCCTTGCCTCGTTCCGTTTCCGCGCTATTTATGAAGGTGCGGCCTGTGCGCCGAAAGGAGTCCTCATGCCGGATCATTCCATTTACGACGTGGTCATTCTGGGCTGCGGCCCGGCCGGGTTGCAGGCCGCCATCCACGCGGCCCGCAAAAAGGCCTCGGTGCTGCTCCTGGGACGCATGAACAAGAGCAGCCTGTACTGGGCCCACGTGGAAAACCTCTGCTGCCAGTTCAAGGTCACGGGCGAGGAACTGCTGCGCGTGGGCCGTGAGCAGGCCCTGGGCTTCGGGGCCGAGATCGTGGAGGAGGACGCCCTGCACATCGCGCCCCAGGGCCGCTTCTTCGAGATCACCACCGAGGGCGGGGCCCAGGTGGTGGCCCGGACCCTGGTGGTGGCCACGGGCACCACCCGCAACAAGCTGGGCATCCCGGGCGAGAAGGAACTGCTCGGCCGGGGCGTGAGCTACTGCGTGGAGTGCGACGGCGGGTTCTTCAAGAACGAGATCGTGGCCGTGGTGGGCGGACAGAGCGCCGCCGCGGGCGGGGCCCTGACCCTGACGCACTTTGCCACGAGCGTGCACCTGGTCTGCGAGAAGATCGAGGTGGCCGAGGCCTTGAAGGCCCAGGTCCTGGAGCGCGGGGTGATCCTGCACGAGGGGGTCAAGCCCGTGGAGATCGTTGGGACCAATTCCGTGGAGGGCCTGGTGCTCTCCGACGGCTCCCGCCTGCCCCTGGCCGGGGTGTTCATCGAGCTGGGGGCCAAGGGCGTGCTCGAGCTGGCCGCCACCCTGGGCCTGAACCTGGACGAGAGCATGAAGTACGTGGACACGGACAAGAAGATGCGCACCAACGTGCCCGGGGTCTTCGCCGCCGGGGACATCGCCGGTCCGCCCCTGCAGATCGCCAAGGCCATCGGCGAGGGCTGCGTGGCGGGCCTCGAGGCCGCGGCCTACGCCAAGAAGATCAAGGAGGCCCAGGAATCCTCGGAGGAAGAGGAAGAAGACTAGCAGACCGCTGCAACCGTCCTGTTCCGCGGGCCATTCAAGAAACCTGCGGGCAAGGCGCTCAAAAAACGCACGGCCGACGCGTCGCCTCACGACGCGAGGATGTGCGTTTTTTTGCGGCAACGCGGCCATCGCGGATTTTTCAACGGCCCGCTAGATTTTCTGCTCCACGGCCTCAAAGCAGGAAATGCACAGGGTCCGGCCGTCGAAGCGCCGGGTGCGCGACTCCATGGTCAGTTCGCCGCAGGCCGCGCAGGCCACGCTCTGAAGGATCCGGGCCGGACGCGGCGGCCGCACGGGCAGATCCTGGACCTCGAACATCTCCTCCAGGTCCAGGTCCAGGAAGCGTCGCCGCAAGGTCTCGCGCAGGGCGTCGGCCCGCTCCATGTCCGCGGCCGTGGCCGTGCCGTCGGCCTGTTTGCGGGAGAGCGCGCCCATCTCCTCGTCCATGCCCCCGCGCGCCGAGGGCCTCAGGATCGCCCGGAAGCCCTTGCCGTCCACGCGCCGGAAAAAGGAAAAGGCCATCTTGCCCAGGTCCCGGTGGATCAGGTTGCCCTTGCCAAAGGTGCAGCCGGTGAGCACCTGGAGGGCGTCCACCCCGCACATGTCGGTCTCGGACACGGCCACCAGGTCCGGCCCGCTGGCCCCCAGTTTCCGCAGGGCCAGCTCGGCGGCGCGGATGCCGATGGTCAGGCCGGGGCACTCGTGGCCGTGGAACTCCACGACCTTCCGCAACTGTTCCGGAGTCAACGCGCAGGGCATGTTCAGACCTCCCCGGCCGGCAGCACCAAGGGCCGGCCGTCGATGTGGTGCACGGTGACGGACAGGCCATACACCGCCTGCACCGTGGCGGCCTCGATCCCCTCGGGGCGGCCGCAGGCGAAGACCAGTCCGTCCTTGAGAAACAGGAGCTTGTGGGCGAAGCGCAGGGCCGTGTTCAGGTCGTGCATGGTCATGACCACGGCCATGCCGTGCTCCACGGCCACGCCCCGGATCAGGCGCAGGATTTCCTCCTGGTTGCGCAGGTCCAGGGCGCTGGTGGGCTCGTCGAACAGGAGCAGCCGGGGCTCCTGGACCAGGGCCCGGGCAATGGCCACCTTCTGCAGCTCCCCGCCGGAGAGCTGGTCCAGGTGGCGCAGCTGGAGCGGGGCCAGCCGCAGGTGGCGGAGGGCCGACTCCACGATGCGCAGGTCCGTTTCGGAGGCCCGCCAGCGGATGTGCGGCCGCCGCCCCAGGAGCACGGCGTCGAACACGGTGAGCCGCGGGGCCTCGCTGTGCTGGGGCACGTAGCCCACGGCCCGGGCCACGGCGTCCGGGGCCAGGCGCAGCACGTCCGCGCCCTCCACCAGGACCGTGCCGCCCCGGGGCCGGTGGATGGCGTTGATGCACTTCAAGAGCGTGGTCTTGCCCACGCCGTTGGGTCCGAGCACGGCCAGGACCTCGCCCGGCCCCACGCCGAAACAGACGTCCTGCAGCACGGCCCGTCCGTTGTAGGCGAAGCTCACTCCGGCCACGTCCAGGATCACGGCCGCCTCCGCAGGATGAGCAGGAAGAACACCGGCGCGCCGAGAAAGGCCGTGAGCACGGACACGGGCAGCACGTGCGGGGCCAGGACCAGGCGGGCCGCCGTGTCCGCGGCCAGGAGCAGCAGGGCCCCGGCCGCTGCCGAGGCCGGCAGCAGGAACCGGTGGTCCGAGCCGATGACCCGGCGGACCATGTGCGGGGTGACCAGACCCACGAAACCAATGACGCCCAGGAAGGCGATGATCACGGCCGTGACCAGGGTGGCCGCCAGCATGCCCAGAAGCCGCACCCGCTCCACCCGCACGCCCAGGCTGCGGGCCGTCTCGTCCCCGGCATCCACGGCGTTGTAGTTCCAGGCGTTGGCCGTGAAGTACACGGCCGCCCACAGGGCCGCCAGGGCCAGGATGCCCACCTGGGTCCAGTTGGCCCGGGCCGTGTCGCCGAAGGTCCAGAAGACCATGGCCGCCAGCTGCACGTCGTCGGCCACATACTGGAGAAACATGGTTCCGGCCGTGAACAGGGCGCCCAGGGCCACCCCGCCCAAGATCATGACCTCGGGAGTGGACCCGCGCCGCCGCGCCAGCCCGGTGATGACCAGGGCGGCGCTCAGGCTGCTCAGAAAGGCCGCGCCCACGATGCACAGGGGTTGGCTCAGGGTGACCATGCCGCCGGTGGTGGCGGTGAGCCGCCCGTCGCCCAGAAGCAGCACGGCCAGGGCCGCGCCGAAGGCCGCGGCGTGGGAGATGCCCAGGGTGAACGGCGACCCCAGGGGGTTGCGCAGGATGGACTGCATGGCCGCGCCGGACAGGGCGAGCCCGGCCCCGGCGGCCAGGGCGGCCAGGGCCTGGGGCAGGCGGATGTTCCAGAGGATCACGCGCGCGCGTTCGGATTCGGCCATGCCGGCCAAAGCCCGGAGCACGGCCCCCAGGGAGAGGTCGGCCGCGCCCAGGCTCAGGGACAGGGCCAGGGAAAAGGCCGCGGCCAGGGACAGGGCCGCGATGAACAGGGTCTTGCGCCCGACATAGCGGGCATACTCCCCGGGCAGTTTGCCGTCCGCGAAATGCATGGCTAGCGCAGGGGCGCCTTGGCGAAGATCAGCCCGCCGAAGCGGCTGTTCATCTCCGCGAACACGGGCTTGCCCACCAGGAAGCGGTAGATGGCGTCGGCCTTGGCCGCGGGATTCACGTCCTGGAACCGCCCGGGATAGAGCACCGTGCCCGCGTAGTAGGCGTCGGCCAGGATGGAGCCGTAGTTCTGCCAGTACCAGTTGTAGGGCAGCAGGCCATAGACCCGGCCCTGGCGTACCGCGTCCAGGGTCTGGTAGGCCGGATCGGTCTTCAGCTCATGCAGGCCGCCCGCGGCCTCGCCCAGCTGCAGGGTGGACAGGTCCAGGAAGAGCACGTCCGGATTCCACTCCAGGATCTTTTCCTTGGCCACTATGGTCTGGCCCGGGGTCACGGTGCCCTGGGCGGCGACGTTGCGCGCGTTGAGGAACAGGAACGGCGGATAGCCCGGTTCCGTGGACTGGAAGCCCTGGGGCCCCTTGAAGGCCACGCCGCCCACGTACACGCTGGGCCGGGCGGACTCCGGCAATCCGGCCACCCGCTGGCCCAGGTCCGCGATGTGCTCGTCGAAGAAACGGATCACGGCCTCGGCCCGGTCTTTGCGGTCCACCACCGCGGCAAAGGTCCGCAGGGCGGCGTAGAACTCCTGGCGCTTCAGGCCCAGGTCCCCGCAGCGCGCCACCACCACCGGAATGCCGGTCTTGCGCTCCAATTCCACAGGGTCCATGCCCATCTCGGGATTGACCTTGAGGATGACCTGGGGCTGGACCGCCAGGGCCAGGATGCGTTCAGGGTCGTCGTCCCCCCGGAACCGGCCGAACACGGGCAGGGTCCGGAAGGCGGGATTGGCCAGGGCATAGGGCCGGGCGTCCACTTGGCTGTTGCGGGCCTCGATGTCGTCCACGGCCACGGCCAGGTTCTGGGCCTGGAGATAGACCAGGAAGCGCAGGCAGCCGGAGCCCGAGCAGATGACCCGCTCCACCTTGGCCGGGATGGTCACCTGGCGGTCCAGGGCGTCGGTGACCATCCGGGTTTCCCCGGCCAGGACCGGGACCGCGCAGAACAGGAGCAGGACAACGGCGAGGCAGTGGCGGACCATGGGACACTCCGTCGGCTGTGCCTTGTTTTTCAAATCATTGTTGTTTTACGACATGAATTAAATTTTCGTGGCACCTCACGAATACAAAGTATCGCACAAGGCGTCAACCGCCTGGGCCCAGGCAGGGCCAAGGGCAACAAAAAAGCCCCGCCAGGCGGGGCTTTTTGCCGGCAGTCAGGCCGCGGCTACTTGCGCACGAAGCGCACGAGCTTCTTTTCCTGGCCCGGCCGCAGGTCCAGGGTGTGGGTGGAGCAGGAGATGCACGGGTCGTAGGCCCGCACGAGCATGGACAGGATGAGCTCGATCTCGGCCTCGGACTTCTTGGCCAGGGTCGGCACCAGGGCCTCCATGTCCTTCTGGATGTTGGCATGGTTCTGGTTGGTGGGGATGACGCAGTCCGCGGCGAAGATGCGGCCCTTGTCGTCGTACTCGTAGGCGTGGAACAGGATGCCCCGGGGCACCTCCACCGCGCCCGCGCCCTTGCCGGCCTTGAGCCGCACGGGCGGAAGCTCCTCCTCGCGCAGGCCGCGGGCCAGGAGCTGGTCGATGATGGCCAGGGAGTCCTCCACCGAGTGCACGCACTCCACCAGCTGGGCCACGGTGTTCATGAACGGGTTGGTGCAGCCCTTGTCCAGGCCGAGCTTCTTGGCCGCGGCCGCGGCGCCGGGCGTGAGCTTCTCGGCATTCAGGTTGAACCGGGCCAGGGCCCCGACCATGTAGGACTCGGCCATGTTCTTGGTCCACTTGGCCGTGGACTGGGGCACGCAGTACTCCCGGGTCACGCTCTTGTAGTCGCGCACCGGGTGCCGCTCGTCCAGGCTGGAGCCGATCTCGCCCCAGTACAGGGCATAGTCCGTGGGCGAGACCAGGGCCACGTACTCGGTCTTGCGCTCAAAGGCCGGGATCTTGCCGGCCAGGGAGGCCACCAGGTCCACGGCGAAGTTCAGGTTCGGCACGCTGTCCACGAGCATCTTGCGCAGGCTGGCCAAGTCCTCGGGCGTGGGAATCTTCATCCAGCCGCCCGGGGCCATGCGCTGGGGGTGGGTGGTGCGGCCGCAGACCAGGCGGCAGAACTCGTTGGACATGCGCCGGGCGGCCACCAGCTTGAGCACCGCGTCCTTGTGGGTCGCGGCCAGGGGGATCACCGAGTCCACGCCCATCAGGTCCGGCAGGACCAGGTAGGCGATGTGCAGCAGATGGCTCTGGAGGTTCTCGCCGTGGGTGGCCAGACGGCGCAGCAGGAGCGTCTGCTCCGAGACGCGGATGTCCAGGGCGTCCTCGGTGGCCTGGAGCGAGGCCAGCTGGTGCCCGATGGAGCAGATGCCGCAGATGCGCGAGACGATGTGGTGCACGTCCCGGTAGTCCCGGCCGATGAGCATGGCCTCGAAGAAGCGCGGGGCCTCCGGCACCTCCCAGCGGCAGGCCGAAACCCGTCCGTCGGCCTCGATCTCCACCACGATGTTGCCGTGGCCTTCCACGCGGGTCAGGTAATGCACGTCCACCCGCTTCTTGCCGGCGGGTTCCGCCTTGGATTGCGCCTTCTTCGCCATGTCGTCCCTCGCAAGCCGCCTAGAGCGTGGCGGCGGTGTCTCCCAGGTAGAAACGGAGCAGGTCCTGCACAGCCTTGCGGTCCTGGCCGGTACGGTCCAGCACGATGCGGGCCGAGTCCAGGTTGGCCCCGGGCACCAGGCCGCGGCAGCCCCAGCAGTGGGCCCCTTCGGTGACGCAGCAGGCCCCGCAGCCGGCCCGGGTGATGATCCCCAGGCACATGCGGCCCATCTCGAAGCGGCAGATGTTCCCGGCCAGCTTGCATTCCACGCAGACCGGCCAATCCGGCAGCCAGGGCGCCTTGCCCAGGAGCACCTCCTTGACCACGCGGGCGAACTCGGCCGCGTCCACCGGGCAGCCGGGCACCTCGGCGTCCACCTTGACCACGGCCTTGAGCGGGCGGGCCGGGGCCGTGGGATACCAGCGGGCCGAGGGGCCGTAGACCTCCTCGCGGTAGACGTTCTCGGACATGAAGTTCTTCAGGCAGTTGACCCCGCCGATGCAGGCGCAGGCCCCCAGGGCCACCAGGACCTTGGCCTGGGCCCGGATCTGCCTGAGGCGCTCCTCGTCCGCGGGCCGGGTGACGGAGCCTTCCACAAAGGCGATGTCGTAGTCCTGGCCCGAGCGGGTGGCCACCTCGCGGAAGTTGACCACCTCCACGTGGCCCAGGATGTCCAGCAGGCGCTCCTCCAGGTTGGCCACCTGGAGCTGATCGCCCTCGCACCCCGCGAAGTCGAAGAAGGCTATCTTGGGTTTCGCCGTCATGCTCGCCTCCGGGGGTTAGATGGCTTCCTGGTAGGCTTCGATGTCCGTGTAGCGGAACACCGGGCCGTCGATGCAGGCGTTCAGGTCGTTGATCTGGCAGTGCCCGCACTTGCCCAGGCCGCACTTCATGCGCCGCTCCAGGGAGACGTAGATCTGCTCCGCCGGGATGCCCATCTTGCGGCAGTCGGCGATGACGAAGCGGTACATGACCGGCGGCCCGACCATGGCCACGTAGGTGTTCACCGGGTCCAGCTGGACCTTGGGCAGCAGCGTGGTGATGAGCCCGACGTTGCCCTTCCAGGACTCGTCGCCGCGGTCCACGGTCTCCAGGACCTCCACGTCGCCGCGCTCGCCCAGGCGCTTGATCTGGTCGGTGAAGATGCGTTCCTTGGGGTCGCGGGTGCCGATGAGCACGATGACCCGGCCGAACTCCTCGCGGTGGCGCAGCTGGTAGCGCAGAAGCGAGCGCAGCGGGATGTAGCCCAGGCCGCCGGCCACGAACAGGGTGTCCTTGCCCACGAACTGCTGCACCGGGAAGAAGCTGCCGTAGGGGCCGCGGATGGCCACCTTCTGCCCGGGCTCGATGTTGTGCAGGGCCTGGGTCACGGCGCCGATCTTGCGCACGGCCAGCTCGAAGACGTTCTTCTGCTCCGGCGGGGAGCTGATGGAGAAGGGCGCCTCGCCCACCCCGTAGATGGACAGCTGGATGAACTGGCCCGGCTTGTGGGCCAGGGGCTTGCCGTTGTCCTGCTCGAAGGTGAACAGGGTCACGTAGTCCGAGAGCTGCTTCTTGGCCACCAGGGTCGCCGGGCGGGGCACGTAGGGCGAGAAGTTCTTAATACTCATTCCCGGACTCCTCCCAGAGTTCGTTGAACACGGTCAGCGGGTTGGCGATGCCCGCGGTGCAGGCCCGCACACAGCGGCCGCAGCCCACGCAGCCCAACTCACCGATCTTGTCGTAGATGTACTTGCCCTTGCGGAAGTAGCGGTGGCGGTAGCGGTCCAGGGCCTTGGGCCGGAAGTTGTGGTTCCCGGCCACCAGGGCGAAGGACTCCAGCATGCAGCCGTCCCACTGGCGGAAGCGCTCGCCCTGCTCCAGGCGGTCGTCGGCCTCCTCGCGGATGTCGAAGCAGTAGCAGGTGGGGCAGACCAGGTTGCACGAGCCGCAGGCCAGGCACATGACCGCGTACTTGCGCCAGACCGGGGAATCCCAGCTGCGGCCCAGGACCCGGGGGGTCTCCTCCCAGTTGTACTTGAGGCTGTTGGACCGGGCCAGGGCATGGGCCCGGAGCTTGGCCCGGCGGGCGGCCTCACGGTCCGCGGCCGTGGCCGGCAGAAGCTCCCCGGCCGCGCGCAGCAGTTCCTCGCCCCTGGGCGAGCCCACGGCCACCAGGAAGGAGGCCGGGCCGATCTTGGTCCAGTAGAGGTCGAAGCCATGGTTCACGTGGTCCCCGCCGATGCTGCTCCAGAAGGCCGTGGGCGAAACGGTCAGCGGGTCCAGGGCCATGATCACGGTGGCCTCGCGGCGGCGCAGGTAGTTCTGGTCCGGGCTGCCGCCCTCCATGAGCTGGTCCAGCTGGTTCACGGCCTTCAGATCATAGGGATGGAGACCGAAGAGGATCTGCTTCGGGGCCTCGAACACGGGCTCGGCCGTGTACTTCCGGAGGTCGTAGCGCACCAGGGTCTCGCGCGGCGGCAGGAGGAAGCGCTTGGGCGGATTGTAGGCCACGTCGTATTCCCAGGCCACTTCCAGGCCCTCGCGCCAGGGCTTGAGGTCGAAGAAGCCCCCGCCCGCGGAGGCCGGGACATAGAGCGCATATTCCTGACTCCACTTGCGGAAGAGATCCGGAAGCTGTTCCTGAAACACGGTATAGGTCGTGGTCATGGAACCCCCCTGACGGGTCGACTGTGAGAGAATGAAGGTCCTTATGCGGCAAGTCCGGGGCAATGACAAGCCATGTTCAGAAAAGAACTTGTTTTGATCGGCCAATCGACCTCCGCGGGGGCCTCAAAAAGCACTTGCCAAGGTCCGGGAGTGTGGGTATACGTTCTTTCCCTCGTGGGCGATTAACTCAGCGGTTAGAGTGCCATCTTCACACGGTGGAAGTCCCAGGTTCAAATCCCGGATCGCCCACCACGAGCCCAAGAGCCCCGGCATCCGGGGCTTTTTTCTTTTGCGGAGCCGCCATGCGCCTGGTCCTGTTCCACCCCGAAATCCCCCCGAACACGGGCAACGTGGCCCGGCTCTGCGCGGCCACGGACACGCCGCTCCACCTCATCGAGCCCCTGGGCTTCTCCCTCGCGGACCGCTACCTCAAGCGCGCCGGGCTGGACTACTGGCCGCACGTGCGGCTCTCCGTGCATCCGGACATGGCCTCCTTCCTGCGCGAGGCCGCCCCGCCGCGGCTCGTGCTCTCCAGCGCCCGGGGCGGGGTCCCGGCCCACCGCTTCGCCTTCGAGCCCGGGGACGCCATCGTGCTGGGGCCCGAGACCACGGGCCTGCCCGGCGAGGTGCTGGCCCTGTCCGAGCACCTGGTGCGCATCCCCATCCAGGGCCAGGTGCGCAGCCTGAACCTGTCCACGGCCGCGGGCATCCTGCTCCACGAGGCCCTGCGCCAGACCGGGGCCCTGGACTAGGCCCGCCTTGCGAAGGGGCCCTTTTACCGCTACAGTCCGGCCCTAACAAAGGACCCGTCATGCGGCTTCTCGTCACCGGCGGCTGCGGCTTCATCGGCACCAATTTCATCCAGGGAATCCTGGCCGCGCATCCGGACTGGACCGTGGTCAACCTGGACAAGCTGACCTATGCGGGCAACCGCCACAATCTCGCGGCGCTGGAGGCGGCCCATTCCGGCGGCCTGGACCCGCGCTACGTCTTTGTCCACGGCGACATCGCGGACCGCGACCTGGTGCTCGCGCTCCTGGAGGAACACCGCCTGGAGGCCCTCGTCAACTTCGCGGCCGAGTCCCACGTGGACCGCTCCATCAACGACCCGGCCCCGTTCCTCAACACCAACGTGCTCGGCGCGCAGAACCTCCTGGAATGCGCCCGGATGCGCCGCCTCAAGCGCTTCGTCCAGGTTTCCACGGACGAGGTCTACGGCAGCCTGGGCCCCAGCGGGGCCTTCACCGAGGACCTGCCGCTCTTGCCCAACTCGCCCTACTCCGCGTCCAAGGCCTCGGCCGACCTGATCTGCCGGGCCTACCGCGAGACCTACGGCCTGCCGGTCATCGTCACCCGCTGCTCCAACAACTACGGCCCCTACCAGTTCCCGGAAAAGCTCATCCCGCTCATGTTCCTCAAGGCCCAGGCGGGCGAGCCCCTGCCGGTCTACGGCCAAGGCCTGAACGTGCGCGACTGGATCTGGGTGGAGGACCACTGCCGGGGCGTGGAGCTGGCCCTGCTGCGCGGCGCGCCCGGCGAGATCTACAACTTCGGCGGGGCCTCGGAGCGCACCAACCTGGAGGTGGTCCGGGCCATCCTGCGACATTTGGGCAGGCCCGAGTCGCTCATCAGCTTCGTCACCGACCGCCCGGGCCACGACCTGCGCTACGCCATGGACTTCTCCAAGGCCGCCCGCGAGCTGGATTTCGCGCCCTCCCTGGACTTCGAGGCCGGCCTGGCCCGCACCCTGGACTGGTACCGGGACAACGGCCCCTGGCTGGACTCGGTGCAGAGCGGGGCCTACCGCCGGTTCATGGACCAGTGGTACGGGGAACGCGCGTGACCGGCCCGGCAGGCGCCAAGGTCGCGGTGCTCGGCGGCAGGCGCGGGCTCCTGGGCCAGGCCCTGGTGCGCGCCCTGGCCCAGGCCAAGGCCCTGCCCCTGGCCCTGTGTTCCGAGGACTTCGACCCCCTGGATGAACGCGCCCTGACGCGCTTCCTCAAGCGCGAAAAGCCGGACTGGGTGGTCAACGCCGTGGGCTACACGGCCGTAGACCAGGCCGAGGACGAGCCCGAGGCCGCCTTTCGCCTGAACCGCGACCTGCCCGCGCTCCTGGGCCGGGTCTGCGCCGAGCGCGGCCTGCTGCTCGTGCACTTCAGCACGGATTTCGTCTTTGACGGCACCAGCCAGACGCCCTACCGGCCCGGGGACGAGCCGAACCCCCTCTCGGTCTATGGGGCCAGCAAACTGGCCGGGGAACAGGCCCTGGCGGGCCTGGCCGACACGCTCATCCTGCGCACGGCCTGGCTGTTCGGCCCGGGCCGGGGCAACTTCGTGGCCAAGATCCTGGACCTGGCCCGGACCCGCGAGGAACTCACCGTGGTCCACGACCAGGAGGGCTCGCCCACCTACACCCGGGACCTGGCGGACTGGACCCTGGCCCTGGCCGCCTCCGGAACCCGGGGCCTCTTGCATCTGGCCAACGCGGGCCGGGCCTCCTGGTGCGAGCTGGCCTCCGAGGCCATCCAGCTGGCCGGGCTGCCCTGCCGGGTCCGGCCCATCCTGTCCGCGGCCTGGCCCACCAAGGCCGTGCGGCCGCCCTTCTCCGTGCTCGACACGGAGTCCTTCACCCAGGCCACGGGCATCGCGCCGCGGCCCTGGCTCCAGGCCCTGCGGGACTATGTGTTCGGGGATCTCAAACTGGGGAATCGCGGGGCCTAGGCCTCGCGGGACAGATCGCGCAGCTTGACGTTGGCCTCGGCCAGGTGATCGGCCAGGAGCGTGACCACGAAGCGGTGCACGGCCGAGGCCACGCGCGGGGCCTTGGCCTGCAGGGCCTGGAAGTGCCCGGCCGAGAGGCGGTGGAGCACGCATTTCTGGGTGGCCACCACCGAAGCCGAGCGGGGCGCGGTGGTGTACAGGCCCATCTCGCCGAAGACCGTGCCCGGCCCCAGCTTCTTGAGCCGCAAAATGCGGCCGCCCTGCATCTCCAGCTCGATGTTCACGGTGCCGGATTCCACGAAATACATGGCGTCGGGCGCGTCGCCCTGGCGGAAGACGTACTCGCCCTTGCGCACCTCCAGGCGGGTGAGCACGGCCAGGAGCCGGGGCACGGCGGCCGGGTCCGGGAACACCGGGGCCAGAAGTTCGGCCAGAGACTTGTCCGGCCCGCCGAGGGCGCCCTCCTCCTCCAGGATGCGGTTCTCGCACCACTCCAGGGCGAAGTCCGTGTTCATGAGCACCTGGACCGTGTCGGACTCCTCGCCGGAGCGCACGAAGCCCACGCGCTCCAGGTGCTCGGAGACCTCCAGGGAGAGGCTCGTGAGGACCAGCTGGAACTCCTTGTCCCGGGCCAGGCGCATGAGCATGATGAAGCCCACGTTCACCGACGAGCCCATGCCCGAAACCCCGCCGAAGTCCAGGACCACGTAGCGCAGCGGCTCGGCGTCCTGGCGCGCTAGGCGCTCGCTGATGCGCCGCAGGACCCCGTGGATCGAGCCCAGGAACAGGAACCCGCGCAGCCGCACGATGAGGATGCGGCTGCCCTTGGCCCGCAGCAGCTTGAGCTGCTCCGGGGCGCGGTCCACGTTGCTCCGGTGGCTCTCGCCCGAGAGCGCCCGGCCCACGGCCGAGCTGCTGCTGAAGCGGCTCACCGTGACGAGCATGGCCAGGACCAGGCCCACGGCCATGCCCAGGAGCAGGCCCAGAACCACGGTCACCGTGAACGTGAGCAGAAGCAGGGCGTAGTCGTCCTTGCGCGTGAACACGCTGCGGGTGTCCACCAGCCAGTCCTTGACCAGGCTCAGGCCCAGGTAGAACAGGAAGCCCGCGGGCAGGAAGCGGGCCACCAGGGGGAGCCAGGGGCCCAGGTGGAGCATGGCCGCCAGGCAGACCAGGGCGGCCACGATCCCGGACAGGGGACCGGCGGCTCCGGCGGCCCGGCCGCCCAGGGTCCGGCCCAGGGACACGGCCCCGGGCAGGCCTCCGGCCAGGCCGGTGATCAAATTGCCCAGGCCCAGGAAGCGGAACTCCCGGTCCACGTCCAGTTCCCGGCCCATGACCACCTCCAGGGAGGTGATCCGGGACATGTCGGTCATGACCAGCAGGGCCACCATGGCGGCCAGGAACGGGGCCTGATCCAGGACCACGTTCCAGTTCACGGTCCGGACCAGGTTCAGGTCCAGAAGCGGCGAGGCCGTGATGGCTCCGGCGGGCAGAAACCCGGCCAGACCGGCCAGCCGGGCCAGTTCCGAGCCGGGCAGCCAGCGCTCCGAGAGCCCCAGGGCCAGGCCCAGGCCCATGAGCAGGATGAGGAAGAGCGAATTGCGCACGCGGCTCAACAGCACGAACAGGATCAGGCCGAAGCCCAGGGCCGGGACCCAGGCCAGGCCCGGGGCCTCGGCCACGAACCGGGTCATGCCCTCCAGGGTCAGGGACGCGGCCAGGGTCGCCGCCGAGAACGGCCGGCCGCTGACAAAGGCATAGGCCCCGGTCATCAGGAACACGCCCACCGCGGCCAGCACGCCGCCGGTGATCTGGATGGGCACGAAGCGCACCAGGGCGGCCAGCCGCAGGCGGCCCAGGAGATAGACCAGCGCGCCGCCCAGGGCCGCGACCAGGGCCATGCTGGCGGCGGAGGTGACGAAGACCGCTCCGGGGGCGCTGCCGGGCATGGCCGTGCGCACGCTCTCCACCAGCAGGGCCAGGAGCACGCAGGCCATGGATTCGGGCCCGGCGATGGCGAAGGGCACACGGCTCGTCAGGGCATAGACCGCGCCCATGACCACGGCCGAGACCAGGGTCAGGGCCAGGGCCTGGGGATAGAACGCGGCCAGCTCGGGCTGGGGAAAGATGAGACAGGTGAGGGCCAGACTGAAGCACGCGCCGAGCGTGCCGGAGACCAGGCCCGAGAAGACGTTTTTCAGGACATTGCCCTGGAACAGGGTCCTGGCGGCCGGGGCTTGGGGCGCGGCGTCGGGCGTGAGCCGGGTCTCCGGCGTGTTCGCGTTGCGCGGCGGCGGAGGCGGCGGGGGCGGGGTCTCCCCGGCCAGGTCGTCCAGGGTGATGGACTCCATCTCCAGATCAGCGGGCTTGAGTGCACTGGCCAGGATGCGGCCGGGCTGGTCGCAGGAGGGACATTTCACGGTGCGGCCCAGAAGCGCGGCCGGGGTGGGCCGGGTGTAGCCGCAGGAGGCGCACTGGAACACGGCCTGGGCCGGAGCGGCGGGGGCCTCCGGGGCTGCCGGGACCTCCGGGGCTGCCGGGGCATCCGGGGCGGACACCTGGCCCACGGTGCCGCATTGGGGGCATTTGGTCCTGCGGCCCGCGAGCCGGTCCGGCACATTCTGGGAGTGGCCGCAGGAATCGCAGTGGAACGTCGCCAAATTCACCCCTCCGCTCAGTGCTCCGGCTGGGCCGGGCGTCCGTCACTTATCGCAGAATCCCAGGGTCCCCGCAAGTTCCGCGGCAGCAAGCTCAGGGTCCGGCCCCGGCAAAGGTCCGGCGCATGGTTTCGATAAGGGTTCGCAACCGGTGTTCGTAGGTGTGCTCGGCCAGGACCCGCTTTCTGGCGCGCTCGGCCAGCCGGCGGCGTCCCTGCCCGTCCTTGAGCCAGCGCCGGGCGCAGTCCTCGATCTCCCCGGGCTCCTCGAAGACCGCGCACTCCTGCCCGGGTTCGAACAAACCGGCCAGCTGCGGCCCGGCGTCCGTGAGCAGGAAGCCGCCGCAGGCCGGCACGTCGAAGACCCGCTGGTTCACGGCCCCCTTCATCTGGCGGCTGGTGCAGTTGAAGTTGATCCGGGCCGCGGCGTAGAACCGCGGCAGGTCCCGGCCGTAGTCCAGGGGCGGGTGCCAGCGCCAGTCCCCGGCCCCCAGGGCCGGCCGCCAGCCCTCGTCCCCGGCCACCAGGGGCCGCAGGGCCAGGAGCCGCCGCACGCAGTCCAGGCGGTACTGCCGGGTGGCCTCCCAGGTGAGCAGGGACTCGAAGGCCAGGCGGCTCTCCAGGTCCGGCAGGGCCGCGCTGCGGGCCCAGGTCTCGGGCGCGCGGGCCCGGAGAAAACGCTCCACCGAGGTCTCGCTGGAGGCGGCAAAGGCCGAGGCCAGGAATTCATAGTCCGCCACGAGTTCCGGATGCCCGGCCAGGGATTCCCGGCAGGCGTCCACGGCCCGGCGCATGGAGTTGCCCACAAAGGACACGTCCGCGCGCCAGGCTTCCGGGATTTCCCCGGCATCCGGCCGGAAGCGCCGGGGGTCCGTGGCCAGGGGCAGATAGTGCGCCTGGCCGAAACCCAGGGCCGCGAGGCTCTCCAGATTGTCCCGGTCCCAGGTGAACACGGCCGTGCCGGGCCGGTTCAGGCCCTGGTAGCGGGACAGGATGAGGTGCGGATTGTCCACGAACCAGGAGGCCAGGGGCAGGCCGAGCCGCTCCAGCAGCTCGCTCATGCGGCCCTCGCGGTCCAGGCCGAAGTGGTTCACGGTGAGCGCGAAGTCCGGCTGGAAGTCCACGGCCGCGGCCAGCAAGTCCTCCAGGAACCCGGGCCGCAGCTCCGGGCCCGGGCCCACGTCCAGGCCGCGCCAGGGCAGGTCCAGGGCGGTGAGGGCCTGGGTGATCTCCTCCATGAGGAAATAGGGCCGCTGGAACAGGAGCACCCGGGGCTGGGTCCGGGCGAACCGGGGCTGCCGGGCCTTGGACCAGAAATCCGCCCTCCGGCTGGCCTCCAGGGCCGTGTGCAGGACGCCGTAGTAGTCCGGGTCCAGGCGCAGCCAGAGCGGCAGGGCCAGGGGCGCGAAGGGACTGCCGCCCTGCTCCAGCTGCCAGCGGGAAAGCGCCGCGAGCACCGCCTGGGGATCCGGGTCATCCAGCCAAAGCAGGCCGGGGTGCGCGCCGAAGCGCTCGCGCAGGCCGGTGCAGGCCAGGATCGGGGTCTCGCGGTCCACCACGGCCAGGGGGCCCCCGCGCTCCAGGAGGAGTTCCAGGGCCCGGCCCAGGCCCGAGCCCAGAAGCACGGGCAGGCCCTCTCCGGCCAAGGGCAGGAGGGCCTCCTCGGCCTGGGGTCCGCGCCGCCCCCAGAGGGTCCAGCTCTTGTCGCCGGGAAACACCCGCAGGTCGGCCAGACGGCCGTCACGGAGCACAGACTCCACCCGGTAGTCTAGAAATTTGGGCATGTCCCCCGCCTGCGCCCGCCCGACACCGGGCGCGCCGCGAAAAGCCAGTTGCCAAGTACTGTTAAACTATTTCCCGAGGTTTTCCAGAAAGAAATTTCAGGACCAATCCTAAAGTTCTGACAGGATCGGGTCGATAAGAGGGGCGAAAGGCCCGAATAGGGCCCTGTGACGGCGCAGAACACCGCGTCATCCCAAGGAAGGGAAACCCATGCTGAGCCAGCCGAATGTGTCCATGGTCCTGACCATGGACGGCGATATCCGCCTCTTCCATTCCCTGCTGCGATCCCTGGTCCGGCAGACCGCGAGCCTGGCCGACGTTCAGGTGGTGGCGGTGCGTTCCAGCGAGGGCGCCCCCTTTCCCGCCGGACTGCTGCGCTGGAGCGCCATTCTGCCCTGCCGGGAGTTCCTGCTCCTGGACACGCCCGCCGAGGGCTCCACGGGCCTGGCCAATGCCGGGGCGGCCCGCGCCGAAGGGCGCCATCTCCTCTTTCTCATGCCCGGCCACCGGCTGCTCCCCAACTACCTGGAAACCTGCCTGACGGCCCTGGAGAACGGCGCGGACGCGGCCTACAGCGACCGCATGCTCTCCGACGGCCGGGTCCTGCGCCGCCACAACCTGCCGGACTTCAACCCCCGGGTCCTCCAGACCGGCAATCCCCTGGGCCGGGCCGTGCTGCTCAAGCGCGCGCTGTTCGAGGCCTGCGGCGGGCTGGGTCCGCGCACCCGCTTCGGCTTCTGGGAACTCTGGATCCGGGCCGCGCAGAACGGCTTCACCCTGGCCCGGACCCGCCAGCCCCTGCTCGTGGCCTCGACGCCCGGCCAGACCCCGGACGTGAGCGGCCGCCACGAGGCCCTTGTGGTGGTCCGCAACCACGCCTTCTTCCCGGACCTGGTGCTGCGCTGGGCCCTGGCCCTGCTGCGGGGCGAGTCCTGGGCCCTGCCCATGGGCCCCGGGCGCACGCCCAACGAGCGCCAGGTGCGCCTGCTCCTGGAGAACGCGGCCCTGCGGCGCGAGACCCAGCCCGTGCGGCCCGCGGCCGAAAGCCTGCCCTGGGACCGCTTCCTGCCCGAACAGAGCGCCTCGGCCTGAAACACGAACGGCCGCCGGAAACCGGCGGCCGTTTTCATTTCAGGGAGCGGCGAACGCTAGAAGGGGATGCCGTTGTCCGCCAGGTCCTGGCGCAGCAGGGCCCGCAGCCTGCGGCTCACCGGGCCGGGCCGGGCGTCGTGCACCGGCTTGTCGTTGAAGCGGACCACGGACAGGGCGTCGATGGTCGTGCCCACCAGGATGATCTCCCGGGCCTCGAACAGCTCGGCCTCGGGGATGCCCCGGAAGATGACCTCCATCTCGCGCTTGAGCAGGTCCACCCCGCGCATGAGCGTGGTCCCGGCCAGGGCGTTGGTGAACTCGGGAATGGACAGGCGGCCCTGGGCGTCCACGATGCAGACGTTCTCCGTGGCGCCTTCGGCCAGGAAGCCCTGCTCGTCGAAGCACAGGGCGTAGTCGTAGCCCTTCTGCACGGCCTCGCGCTTCATGAGCACGTTGGGCAGGTAGTTGGTGGTCTTGATGGTGGCCAGCCAGGCCTGCTTGGCCGGGATGGAGGCCTTGAAGGCCGTGACGCCCTGCTCGTAGACGCTTTCGGACTTGAGGTGGATGTCGTAGGCCACCACGTAGAGGCTCGGCACCGGGCACTCGAAGGGGTCGATGCCGAAGCCGCCCGGGCCGCGGCCCAGGAGCACGCGCACCAGCCCGTCGGGCTTGCCTGCGGCCTTGGCCACCTGGAGCACGGTGCCGCGGATCTCCTCCCAGGGACAGGGCGGCTCCAGGTGGATGCCCTTGCAGGAGGAGCGCATGCGCTTCAGGTGCGCGTCCAGCTGGTAGACCTTGTGGCCCACGAACTTGGCGGTCTCGAAGACCCCGTCGCCCCGGTGGGCGATGTGGTCGTCCCAGGGCATGAGCATGAGCCGCGGGTCCGTGCCGATGAGGCCCACCCGGTAGTCATAGAAGGCCAGGGCCTCCTGGGCCCCGGGACGGATGGCGTCCAGCAGGGCCTGCAAATAGTCGTCGAAGTCGGCCACCCGCAACATCAGGGCACCCGCACCAGATCCCGGCGCATGAGCTCCTCGCCGATCTGCACGGCGTTGAGCGCCGCGCCCTTGCGAATGTTGTCGGCCACCACCCAGATGTTCAGGCCGTTCTCGATGCTCTCGTCCTCGCGGATGCGGCCCACGAACACGTCATCCTCGCCCGCGGCGTGCACCGGCATGGGGTAGGTCTTCTTCTCCGGGTAGTCCAGCACCGTGATGCCCGGGGCCTTGGCCAGGAGCAGGCGGCATTCCTCGGCGGTCAGCTTCTCCGCGGTCTCGATGTTCACGGACTCGGAGTGGCCGTAGAACACCGGCACGCGCACCGTGGTGGCCGTGACCCGGATGCTGTCGTCGCCCATGATCTTCTTGGTCTCGTTGACCATCTTCATCTCTTCCTTGGTGTAGCCGTTGTCCAGGAAGACGTCGATCTGGGGCAGACAGTTGAAGGCGATCTGGTGCGGATAGACGTCCGGCACCACGTCCTGGCCGTTGAACAGGCGGCGGACCTGGGTCTCCAGCTCCACGATGGCCTTGTGCCCGGTGCCGGACACGGCCTGGTAGGTGGAGACCACGATGCGCTTGATCCTGGCCTCGTCGTGGATGGGCTTCAGGGCCACGACCATCTGGATGGTCGAGCAGTTGGGATTGGCGATGATGCCCTTGTGCCAGTCCAGGTCCTGCGGGTTGACCTCGGGCACCACCAGGGGCACGGCCGGATCCATGCGCCAGGCGCTGGAGTTGTCCACCACCACGCAGCCGGACTTGGCCGCCAGGGGCGCGAATTTCTGAGACGTGCCGCCGCCCGCGGAGAACAGCGCCAGGTCGAAGCCCTGGAAGGAATCCTCCTTGAGCTCGCGCACGGTGAGCTCCTGGCCCGCGAACTCCACCCGGCTGCCGGCCGAGCGGCTGGAGGCGAACGGAACGACCTCGGAGGCCGGGAACTCCCGCTGCTCCAGGACTTTGAGCATCTCACGGCCCACGGCCCCCGTGGCCCCGCAGACCGCCACGCGCAACTGCTGCTTGCCCATGGTTTTCTCCCCCTACAACTTCAGGTTGCCCGCGATCTCAAGGCAGGCCTCGGCGCGGTTGAGCGTATAGAGATGCACTCCAGGAACGCCCCTGTCAATAAGGTCCTGGGCCTGTCTGGTGGCGTGGGCCAGGCCCAGCTCGCGCACGGCCTCGTCCCCGCCCCGGGCAAAGGCCTGCTCCAGGACCTCGTAGAATCCGCCGAACACCGCCCGGCCGTTGAGGCCCGAGATGAACTGGGCGGACTTCATGCTCATGATCGGCAGGATGCCGGGGAGCACGGGCACTGTCAGGCCCAGGCCGCGCAACCGCCGCACGTACTCGAAATAGTGGGCGTTGTCGTAGAACAGCTGGGTGACCACGAAGTCGCCGCCCGCGTCCACCTTGAACTTGAGCCACCTGAGGTCGTCCTCCAGCGTGGCCGATTCCGGGTGCTTGGTGGGAATCCCGGCCACGCCCACGCCCAGACCCGGGTACTCCCGCCGGATGAAGGCCACCAGGTCCGAGGCGTGCTGGAACTCCTGGCCCTCGAAGCGGAAGTCCGGCCGGTCCTTGGGCGGGTCGCCGCGCAGGGCGAGCACGTTGTGGATCTCCGCGGCCACCAGTTCCTTGAGGAAGCCGTGCAGGGCCGAAGCGGACGCGCCCACGCAGGTGAGGTGGGCCATGGGCTCCAGGCCCAGGTCGCGCTTGAGCCGGGTGACCACGTCCAGGGTGTTGGCCTGGGTGCCGCCGCCCGCGCCGTAGGTCACGGAGACGAACAGCGGGTTCAGGGCCTTGAGCTTGCCCACCTCCTCGAAGAACCCGGGCCAGGTGCCCCGGTCCTTGGGCGGGAAGAACTCCAGGGACAGGAAGGGCGAACGGCTGGCTGCAATCAACTGGGCGATCTGCACGCGACTCTCCTCTGAACTAGAATCCCTTGGGCCCCGCGTAGGTCTTGAGGGCCTCGACGATCTCCACGTCAGCGGGCAAAAAGGCCCGCGGCCCGGTCTGCCCGGGCGCAAGCCAGGCCAGGGACTGGCCCTCGGCCGGAAACGGCACGCCCTGGAAGGCGTGCACGTGGAAAAAGGTCAGGTGCACGAGGAGCCCGTCATACTGGTGGCTCTTCTCGCGCCAGTAGCCGAAGGCCGTGGCCGTGATGCGCAGCTCCTCGTGCAGCTCGCGCACCAGGGCGTCCTCGGGGCTCTCGCCCGAGGCGATCTTGCCCCCCGGGAACTCCCACATGCGGGCGAAGGCCTTGCCCTCGGGCCGGTCCACGGCCAAAAACTCCGCCCCTTTCCAGACAATGCCCGCAACCACGCGGATTTCCCGGCTCATTCTCCCAAAAGCTCCTGCTTGCGGCTGTTCAATTCTTCCATTTCTTGCTCCAGGCGGGCCATGCGGTCAAGCAGCTTCTCCACCCAGTCCACGCACTCGCGGTAGCTGTTGTTCAGCTCCAGGGCCTTGCCCGGATCGGCGTAGGTGGCCGGGTCGTTGAGCGCGGTCTCCAGCTCGGCCTGCCCGGTCAAGGCCTTGTCCAGGTCCTTTTCCAGGGTGTCGTACTCGTCCTTGAGGGGCTTCATCTCCCGGGAGATGCGGTTGCGGATCTCGGCGCTGCGGCGCTTGTCCTCCTTGCCCTGCTTGGGCCTGGCCGCTGCCGCCGCCGGAGCGGCCGGGGCGGCCGCCTGGGCCGTTGGAGCGCTCCTGGCCGCAACCTGCTCGGCCCGGCGGTGGGCGTCGTACTCCTCGAACCCGCCCGGGAAGGCCACGATGCCCGTGGGCGACAGGCTCCAGATCTCGTCGGCCACCTCGCTCATGAGGTAGCGGTCGTGGGCCACGAACAGGAGCGTGCCGTCATAGTCGCGCAGGGCCTGCACCAGACCCTCGCGGCTCTCCAGGTCCAGGTGGTTGGTGGGCTCGTCCAGGACCAGGAGGTTGGCCCGGGCCAGGAACAGGGTGGCCAGGAGCAGGCGGCTCTTTTCGCCGCCGGAGAGCGCGGCCACGGGCCGCTCGAAATAGGGCTCGCCCAGAAGGAACAGGCCGAGCACGCCCATGAGCTGTTCCTCGTTGTTGCGCGGGTCCGAGAGCCGCCGGATCTCCGAGAGCACGCTCCCGGCCGGCCGCAAAATCTCGGTCTGGTGCTGGCTGAAATAGGCCATGTCCGTGTTCGAGCCGATCTTCACGTGGCCGTGGGAGGGCGTGAGCCGCCCGGCGATGAGCTTCAGGAGCGTGGACTTGCCCGCCCCGTTGGGCGCGGCCAGGGCGATCTTGCGGCCCCGGAACAGCTGGAAGTTGAGCTTGTGCCAGACCTTGTGGTCGCCCTTGTAGGCGAACTCCAGGTCCACGGCCGAGACCGCCACCTTGTCCCCGCGCCGGGGCTCGGGCAGGTTGAAGGCCAGGCTGCGGCCGGGCCGGGCCCCGCTGGCCGCGTCCTGGACCCTGGACAGCTCGGCCTGGAGCTTCTCGACCTTCTTCAATTTGCTCTGGGCCTGGGCCGCCTTGCGGGCCTTGACCCGGAACCGGCGGATGTATTCCTGCTCGTGCTCGATGCGCGCCGAGATCTTGGCCGCCTCGCGCTCGCGCTGCTGGGCCGTCTCGGCCTCCCACTCCAGGAACCCGGCGAACGAGCCCTTGCGCAGCACGGGCCGGGCCCCGCCCAGGAACAGGACGTGGGAGCCCACCTTGTCCAGGAAGACCCGGTCGTGGGCCACGAAGGCCACGGCCCCGCGGAAGTTCAGGAGATAGTTCTCCAGCCACTCCACGGCCTCCAGGTCCAGGTGGTTGGTGGGCTCGTCCAGGAGCAGGATGTCCGCGCCCTGGAGCAGCACCCGGGCCAGCTTGGCCCGCTCGCGCCAGCCGCCGGAAAGCTCGCCGATGCGGCGCAGGAGCTTGTCCTCGGAAAAGCCCAGGCCCGTGAGGATGGTCCGGGCCCGGTGCTCCGGATTGTAGCCGATGCGCCCCTCCAGGTCGGCCTGGCGCTCGGAGAGCCGCACGAGCTTGGCCTCGTCGTGGGCCGCCGCGGCCTTTTCCCACTCGCGCCAGAACTCGCCCCAGGAGGGCAGGGCCGCCAGGACCCAGGGCAGCAGGGTCTGGTCCAGGTCCGCGTCGGAAAGCTCCTGGGCCACGTAACCCAGGCGCGCGCCCTTCTCCATGTCCACCTGGCCGCCGTCGGGCTCCACCTCCCCGGCCAGGATGCGCAGGAGCGTGCTCTTGCCGCAGCCGTTGGGCCCGGCCACGGCCAAACGCATGCCCGGGGCCACCTCGAAGGACAGCCCGTCGAACAGGTCCTCGCCGCCGTAGGCCTTGACCAGATTGCTGACCGTGATGCGCGACATGAAAAATCCCCGGCAAAAAACCTTTGGCATTCAGGAACAGAGCCAATAGTATGAGCCAGGAAGGAAGGCAAGCCGCATGGCCGGAACCTGGTGGGTCTATCTGCTGCGCTGCGCCGACGGCACGCTCTACTGCGGCGTGACCACGGACCTGGACCGGCGCCTGGCCGAGCACAACTCGGGCACGGGCGCGCGCTACACCCGGGCCCGGCGGCCCGTGGCCCTGGCGGCCAGCGCGGCCTGCGCGAACCGGAGCGCGGCGCTCAAGACCGAGGCCGCGGTGCGGCGGCACAAGGCCGCGGACAAACTCGCCTTTGTCCGGGAACTGGCGAATGCCGGGGGGGCCGTATGAGCAACATCGCCTTTGTGCTGGCCATTCTGGCCATCGGCATCGGCTACTTCATCTTCTTCAGCAAGATGAAGCGCAACTACCGCGACCGCAATCCCGGCGAAAAGCACAATCCCATCGACGAATGGCTCTGGGGCAAACGGCCGGAGGACCAGGACGAGGACCGCGAGCCCTAGGCCCGCGGCCCCCGCTTTGTTCAGATGTTGGCCAGCACGGCCGCGCCCATGGCGCTGCCCGAGACCTTGGTCTTGCCCGGCTCCATGATGTCGCCGGTGCGCAGCCCCTGATCCAGGGTGCGGGAAACCGCCTCCTCGATGATCCGGGCCTCCTCCTCCATGTTCAGGGAATAGCGCAGGAGCATGGCCACCGAGAGGATGGTGGCCAGGGGATTGGCCAGGTCCTTGCCCGCGATGTCCGGGGCCGAGCCGTGGATGGGCTCGTACAGGCCGGGACCGGACTCGCCCAGCGAGGCCGAGGGCAGCATGCCGATGGACCCGGTGATCACCGCGGCCTCGTCCGAGAGAATGTCGCCGAACAGGTTGCCGGTGACCAGCACGTCGAACTGGGAAGGGTCGCGCACCAGCTGCATGGCCGCGTTGTCCACGTACATGTGGGTCAGCTCCACGTCCGGATACTCGGCGGCCGTCTCCACGACCACCTCGCGCCAGAGCCGGGACACGTCCAGGACATTGGCCTTGTCCACGGAGCAGACCTTGCGGCTGCGCTTGCGGGCCGCCTCGAAGGCCACCCGGGCGATGCGCCGGACCTCGCTTTCCGCATAGATCATGGTGTTCAGGCCCACGCGCTCGCCGCCGCGGGTCTCGATGCCCCGGGGCTCGCCGAAGTAGATGCCGCCGGTGAGTTCGCGGATGACCAGCACGTCCACGCCCCGGTCCACGATGTCCGGCCGCAGGAGGCAGGCCGAGCGGAGCTGCGGGAAAAGCGCGGCCGGACGCAGGTTGGCGAACAGCCCCAGGGCCTTGCGGATGCCGAGCAGGCCCTTCTCCGGCCGGATGGCCGGATTGATGGTGTCCCACTTGGGTCCGCCCACCGCGCCCAGAAGCACGGCGTCCGAGGCCCGGCAGGCCTCCACCGTGGCCTCGGGCAGGGGCCCGCCCGTGGCGTCGATGGCCGCCCCGCCGATGAGCTGCTCGTCCAGCTCCACTTCCCGGCCGAACTTCTCGGCCACGGCCAAAAGGACCTTGAGGGCCTGGTCAGTGATCTCCGGGCCGATGCCGTCGCCCGGTAGCACGCAGATCTTCATTCTCGGCTCCGTCCAATCGATTGTTTATTATTCCAGTGTATTGCAAATTGCTATTTGGAATGAACGCCCTGCTCCAGACGGGTCTTGACGTAGGAGACCAGGCCCCCGGCGTCCAGAAGCTCCTGCATGGACGGGGGTACCGGGGCGCAGCGCACGCTCTGGCCCGTGGTCGTGTTGTGGATGACCCCGGCCTCGGTGTCCACCTCGAGCTGGTCGCCGTCGTGGAGCTTGTCCGCGTCCTCGCCCACCTCCAGCAGGGTCAGGCCCATGTTGAAGCCGTTGCGGTAGAAGATGCGCGCGAAGCTCTTGGCCACCACCACCGGGATGCCCGCGCCCAGGATGGCGATGGGCGCGTGTTCCCGGGAGGAGCCGCAGCCGAAGTTCTCGCCGCCCACGATGATGTCGTTCTTCTTGACCCGTTTGACCCAGCCCGGCTCCAGACCCTCCATGCAGTTGGCCCCGAGCACCGCGTAGTCCGTGGTCACCAGGAAGCGCGCCGGGATGATGGCGTCGGTGTCGATATGGTCGCCCACCTTGTGGGCCTTGCCCGTGATGATCATGATGCCTCCTACAGCGCGGCCGGGTGGATGATCTCGCCGGCCACGGCCCCGGCAGCGGCCACGGCGGGATTGCAGAGATAGACCTCGGATTCGAGGCTGCCCATGCGGCCCTTGAAGTTGCGGTTGGTGGTGGCCAGGGAGCGTTCGCCCTTGGCCAGGATGCCCATGTGCCCGCCCAGGCAGGGGCCGCAGGTGGGCGGACCCACGATGCAGCCGGACTCCATGAAGATCTCCAGGAGGCCTTCCTTGAGGGCCTGGCGCCAGATGTTCGGGGTGGCCGGCAGGACCACGCAGCGCAGGTTCTTCTTCACCTTGCGGCCCTTGAGCACGGCCGCGGCCTCGCGCAGGTCCTCGATGCGGCCGTTGGTGCAGGAGCCGATGACGGTCTGGTCCAGGCGCAGGCCCTTGAGCTCGCCCACGGGCTTCACGTTGTCCGGCAGGTGCGGGCAGGCCACCTGGGGCTCCATGCCCGTGGCGTCGAGCATCAGCACGCGCTCGTAGGTCGCCCCGGGGTCGGCGTCCAGGGTCTCGGCGTGCCGTCCCGCGGCCTTGCAGTAGGCCACGGTCTTGGCGTCCGAGGGGAACAGCCCGGCCTTGCCGCCGGCCTCGATGGCCATGTTGGCCATGGTCATGCGGCCCTCCACCGAGAGCGCGGAGGTGAGCGGCCCGCCGAACTCCAGGGCCTTGTACAGGGCCCCGGACACGCCGGTGCGGCCGATGACCGCCAGGATGAGGTCCTTGGCCCCCACGAAGGGCGAAAGCGTCCCGGACATCTCCACGCGGATGGTCGGCGGCACCTTGAACCAGGTCTCGCCCAGGACCATGGCCGCGGCGATGTCCGTGGAGCCCATGCCCGTGGCGAAGGCCCCCAGGCCGCCGTAGGTGCAGGTGTGGCTGTCGGCGCCCACCACCACGTCGCCCGGGCCCACCAGGCCCAGCTCGGGCAGCAGGGCGTGCTCCACGCCCACGTCGCCGCCTTCAAAGTAGTGGGTCACGCCCATCTCCTGGGCGAACTCGCGCACCAGGCGCACCTGCTCGGCCGAGTCGATGTCCTTGTTCGGCGTGAAGTGGTCGCAGACCAGGGCCACGCGGTCCCGGTCAAAGACCCGCTTCGCGCCCATGGCCCGGAAGGACTTGATGGCCAGGGGCGCGGTGATGTCGTTGGCCAGAACCAGGCTCACCCGGCAACGCACGATGCGTCCGGCCTCCGAGGCGTCGTCGTCGGTGTGCGCCTGAAGGATCTTTTCCGCTAAAGTGTTGGGCATTCCCGCTTCTCCTCCTTGGTCTTTTCCAGACGGTTCAGGGCCGTGATGAAGGCCTGGGCGCTGGCCACGAGGATGTCCTCGCTGGTGCCCCGGCCCACGGCCCTGAACCCGTTGTCCGCGATGCGCACGGTCACCGCGCCCTGGGCGTCGGTGCCGCCCGTGACCGCGTTGACCTGATAGCGTTCCAGGGTCGGCTTCACCCCGACCATCCGGCTGATGCACTTGAAGATGGCGTCCACCGGGCCTTCGCCAAAGGCCGAGCCGCGCCGGATCTCCACCCCGTCCGGGGTGACGAAGTCCATGACCACGGCGGCGTGCGGCGGCACCCCGCCCGTGGCCGAGAACACGCTCATGTCCTTGAGCCGGTACTTGTCGCGGCGGCGATAGACCTTCTCCAGGACCAGGGCCTCCACGTCCTCGTCAAAGACCTGTTCCTTCTTGTCGGCCAGCTCCTTGACCGCGCCGAAGATCACCGCCAGCTGCTCGTCGCTGAGCGTGTAGCCCAGCTCCTCGATCTTGCGCTTGATGGCGTGGGACCCGGAGTGCTTGCCGATGACCATCTCCGTGCCGGTGCGGCCCACGGACTGCGGGGTCATGATCTCGTACGTCAGGCGGTTCTTGAGCACGCCGTCCTGGTGGATGCCGGACTCGTGGGCGAAGGCGTTGGGGCCCACGATGGCCTTGTACGGCGGGATGGGCTGGCCGATGATCTGCGAGAGCCGGCGGCAGGAGGGATAGAGCTGCTCGGTCTTGATGTTCGTCTCAAAGGGGTAGATGTCCGGCCGGGTGTGCATGGCCATGATCACCTCTTCGATGGCCGCGTTGCCCGCGCGCTCACCGATGCCGAGCACCGTGGACTCCACCTGCCGGGCCCCGGCGCGGATGGCGGCCAGGGTGTTGGCCACGGCCAGGCCCAGGTCGTTGTGGCAGTGCACGCTGAACACGGCCTTGTGCGCGCCCTCCACGTGCTCCAGGAGGTACTTGATGAGCTCGGCGTACTCGTGGGGCTGGGTGTAGCCCACGGTATCCGGGATGTTCAGGGTCTTGGCCCCGGCCTTGACCGCCACGGAGCAGACCTTGGCCAGGAAGTCCCAGTCCGAGCGCGAGGCGTCCTCGGCCGAGAACTCCACGTTGGGGGTGTATTTGCACGCCTGGCGCACGGCCGCGTCGGCCATCTCCAGGACCTGCTCCGGGGTCTTGCGGAGCTTGTGCTTCATATGGATGTCCGAGGTGGCCAGGAAGGTGTGGATGCGCGGATTCTTCGCGCCCTGGATGGCCCCCCAGCCCAGGTCGATGTCCTTGGGCATGGCCCGGCACAGCCCGGCCACCTGGACCTCGCCCACAGCCGCGGCGATGGCCTGCACGGCCTCGAAGTCGCCCTGGCTGGCGGCCGGGAACCCGGCCTCGATGATATCCACGCCGAGCGTCTCCAGCTGCCGGGCCATGCTCACCTTTTCCTGGGTGTTCATGGTGGCGCCCGGAGACTGCTCGCCGTCGCGAAGGGTGGTGTCGAATACGTAGATGCGTTCAGCCATTGTCTTTTCCTCCACTGCCGCCCACCGAAAGATGGGTTTACTCCATATGCCGTGTATTGAGCAACACGCCGCGGCCGGACCCCCGGCCCGTTCCGCCGGCGTCCTTGACGCAAAAAGGCTGCGGAAAATCGGGCTAGGATAGCTTGGGGGTCTCGCGTAGGAGCTTGGAACCCCTGCGGGAGAGATAGAACAGCGTGTAGAGCACGCCGGAGGCGATGTAGCCGAGGAAGAGCAGGAAGCCCAGGGCCCGCGGCCGCGAGGCCACGAGCACGAAGAGCAGGATGGCCGTGACCATGGAGCTGAACGGGTGGGCTTTCAGGAAGCCGTATTCCTTGAACGAGGCGAAGCGGATGGTGCTGACCATGAGGAAGGAGAGCACATAGGCCAGGACCAGGACGCCGATGGCCAGGGGCTGGCCCATCCAGGCCTCGGGGATGTACGGGGCGAAGAGCACCAGGGTGGCCAAGGTGCAGGCCTGGGCCGGGATGGGCAGGCCGATGAAGAACTTCTTGGAGATGACCTTGGTCTGGACGTTGAACCGGGCCAGCCGGAGCGCGCCGCAGGCCACCAGAAGGAAGGCGGCCATGAGGCCCAGGCGGCCGAACTGCTGGAGTTTCCAGAAATAGACGAGCATGGCCGGAGTCACGCCGAAGGCCACCAGGTCGGCCAGGGAGTCGTACTGCACCCCGAACTCGCTGCTGGTGCCCGTGAGCCGGGCCACCTTGCCGTCCAGGCCGTCCAGGAGCCCGCTGCCCAGGATGGCCAGGGCGCACATCTCGAAGCGGCCCTGCACGGCCCAGAGAATGCCCAGGAAGCCCACGAACAGGCTGGCCGTGGTGAACAGGTTGGGCAGGATGTACACACCCTTGTGGCGCGGCAGCGGTCTTTCGCTCATGTGGTCCTGGTGGCTCAGCCCTGACGCTTCACGGCCACCACGGTCTGGCCGGCGAACACGGAGTCGCCGACATACACACTGCAATCGTAACCATCGGGCAGGTAAAGGTCAACTCGGGAGCCGAACTTGATCAGGCCGAAGCGTTCGGCCCGCTTGAGCTTGTCGCCCTTTTCGGCCCAGCAGACGATGCGCCGGGCGATGAGTCCGGCGATCTGGACCACGGTGAAGCGCTGATTGCCCTTGCCCACGATCTCCACCACGTTGCGCTCGTTGTCCTTGCTGGACTTGTCCAGGGAGGCGTTGAAGAACTTGCCGGAGTGGTAGTGGATGGCCTGGATCGTGCCCGAGACCGGCATGCGGTTCACATGCACGTCGAAGACGTTCATGAACACGCAGATCACCTGGCGGGCCTCGCCGGACACCGGATCGGTCTCGCGGCCGATCTTGATGATCTTGCCGTCGGCCGGGGAGACCACGGCCTCGGCGTCCTCGGGCTGGACCCGCTCGGGATCGCGGAAGAAGTTCAGGGTCAGGGCGCTGACCACCAGAAAGACCACGGTCAGGAACCACCAGCCGAGCAGCGCAAAGACCAGGGTGCACAGGGCCGTGAACAGGATGTAGGGCACGCCCTCCAGGCTCAAGCCCACCGACGGCTTCAACATTCTCGCCTCCGCACAGCGTTTCCGCATCCCTACCCGCGCCGGGCCGGGAGGTCAACAGCCGGGCCCGGCAAACCCGGCAGGCCCGGTGCCCGGTCTAGGAAGGCCGCGGCAGCAGGGAGCGGCCCAGGGGCGTGAGGCTGGCCAGGAACTCCTCGCCCAGGCGGTGCAGGGCCACCACAGTGTCCCCGCTGATGAGCCCCTGGGGACAGCAGTCCTCCAGGTCGCAGCCGCCGCCCTGGAAGCCGTTGCCCTGGGACAGGAGCATGGAGACGTTCATCTCCCGGCTGTAGACGATGAAGCCCTCGGGAAAGAAGACCGTGTCCTGGAGGCGCTCCCCGCAGGAGGCCTTGAGGGCCGCCAGCAGGGCCGCGAACCGGCCGCGGCGCTCGGGCTGGCCGCTGGAGATGAAGGTGAACGGGCCGCCCGGCGCCAGGGTGCAGGGGTCCGGCTCCCGGCCCTCGGCCAGGACCACGCTGCCCAGGCCCAGGTCCCGGGCCAGGGCCGCGGAGCGCCGGGCCACCAGGCGGTCGCACTCCAGGCCCCAGATCGCGGGCTCCTCGAAGCCGTTGCGCCGGGCCTGGGCCAGGGCCCCCAGCAGGAGCAGGCCCGCGCCCGTGCCGATGTCCAGGCCCAGGTAGGGCCGCTCCAGGACCTCGGGCGGCAGGCGGTGCAGGGCCACGGAGCGCAACAGGGCCGCGGCCCGGGGCAGGTCGGCCAGCAGCCGCAGGGCCGAGGCGCACTGGCGCAGGCCGTTCATGACCTCCACGTCGTCGCCGTCCTCGTTGAGGCTGCGGTGGCGGTGGAACTGCTCGAAGAGCCGGGTGATGTCCGGCAGGGAGACCACGGCCTCCTGGGCCCCTTCATAAAGGTAGGCAAAAAAGTACTTCACCACCAGGTTGAGGAACAGGGCCGGGTCTGCGGCGCGGCGCGGGTCGCAGAGCTCCTCCAGGTCCCGGACCAGGGGGCTGCGCCGGTAATGGCCGGGCAGAAGAATCGTGGCGTCCTGGGGCGTCTTGCGGGAAACCGGGGCTTCGGCGGCATGGGGCGGCATGGAGGACGGCTCCTACGGTTCAGGGCACGGGACAGGGCATATTTTTCCCTGCCCGGCCACCTTGCAGGGGCCGTGCCTGAAACCGCGGAGCGGAGCGGAACCGTCGTCCTAGGCCGCGCGGCGTCCGTTCTCCCGGGCCGAAAGGAGCTTTTCGTAGGCCCGGCCCCAGCGGCACAGGGCCTTGAGCACGGGCATGACGCTCTCCCCCAGCTCGGTGAGGGAATAGTCCACCCGGGGCGGCACCTCGGCGTAGACCCGGCGCAGGACCACGCCGTCGGCCTCCAGCTCGCGCAGCTGCTGGGTGAGCATCTTCTGGGTGATGCTCGGCATGGACTTGCGGATCTCGCCGAAGCGCATGGTGCCGCGGCGGCCCAGGTGGTAGAGGATCACGGGCTTCCACTTGCCGCCGATGACCTGGAGGGTCAGCTCCACCGGGCAGGAGTACTCGCGGCCGCCCAGGGTCTTGAGGTCGCAGCCGTGGGACGGCTGGGACGCTTTGCTCTTCGCCATTGGTTTCTCCCAGGATACTATATGACTTTCTGGTGCCTGCTTGCTTTTTCATCCATACTGCATGAAACAGAGGGCAGTGTAAACACGAAGCTCAGGAGGGCCCCATGGAACTCTTCGAAGCCATCCACACCCGCCGCAGCATCCGGAAGTACGAGGACCGCCCCGTGTCCGACGACCTGGTCCGCGAGCTGCTGGCCGCGGCCATGAGCGCGCCCAGCGCGGGCAACGCCCAGCCCTGGCAATTCATCGTGATCCGGGACAAGGCCCTGCGCGAGGCCATTCCCGCGTTCAGCCCCTACGCCGGGATGATCGCCAAGGCCCCGCTGGGCGTCCTGGTCTGCGGGGACCTGAGCCAGGAGAAGTACGCGGGCTACTGGGTCCAGGACTGTTCGGCGGCCACCCAGAACCTGCTCCTGGCGGCCCACGCCAAGGGCCTGGGCGCGGTCTGGACCGGCGTGCATCCCATGGCCGAGCGGGTGGAGGGCTTCCGCCGGCTCCTGGGCCTGCCCGAGCAGATCATGCCCCTGGCCTTCGTGGTCCTGGGCTGGCCCGCCCAGGCCGCCGGACCCGTGGACCGCTTCAATCCGGCCCGCGTGCACGCGGACCGCTGGTAGCCCCGGAGGACCCCATGCACACCGACCTCGGACCGGTCACCGCCCTGTACCCCTCGCTCACGACCATCGTGGGCGCGCACTGCGGCGGCAGGCCCAACTTCCTGGCCGTGGCCCATCTGGGCGTGCTGAACCACGGCCAGCCCCAGTACCTCTGCATCGGCCTGAACCAGGCCCACCACACCAACGCGGGCATCCTGGAAAACCGCCAGTTCAGCGTCTGCGTCCCGGGCGAGGACCTGCTCGCCGAGACGGACTACGTGGGCCTCGTCTCGGGCAAAACCACGGACAAGTCCGGGCTGTTCGAGCTGTTCTACGGGCATCTCCCGGCCGCCCCGCTCATCCGGCGCTGCCCGGTGAACATGGAGTGCCGCCTGCACGAGCGCATCGTGCTCGGGGTCCACGACATCTTCATCGGCGAGTTGGTGGCCACCCACGCCGACCCGGCCGTGCTCACGGGCGGCAAGATCGACTTCGCCAAGGTCCGGCCCCTGCTCTTCGACATGCCGCTCAAGAAATACCGGGGCCTGGGTCCGGTGCTCGGCGACTGCTGGAGCGCGGGCAAGGCCCTCAAACGCAAGGAGACGGAATGAACCACCAGGTCACCCTGGACGTGGACCACGAACGCTGCGCCCGCGACGGGCTCTGCGTCCGGGAATGCCCCCTGGGCCTCATCGAGTTGGACGAGGACGACTTCCCGCGCCTGCGCAAGGCCGCCGAGCGCCTGTGCATCGGCTGCGGCCACTGCGTGGCGATCTGCCCCAAGGCCGCGCTCTGCCTGAACGGCCGCGACCCCGAGACCCTCACGCTTGTGGACCGCTCCTGGAAGCCGGACCCGGACAAGCTCCGGGGCTTCCTGGCCGCACGGCGGAGCATCCGCTCCTACAAGCCCGAGCCCCAGGAACGCGGCGAGATCAAGCGCCTGCTGGACGCGGCCCGCTTCGCGCCCACGGCGGTGAACGCTCAGCCCGTGCACTGGGCCGTGACCCTGGACCCGGCGCGCACCCGCGAGCTGGCCGGGCTCACCGTGGACTGGATGAAGAGCGTGCCGGACATGCCCTACAAGGGCTGGCTCGCGGCCTGGGACCGGGGCGAGGACAAGATCCTCCACGGCGCGCCGCACCTCGTGCTGGCGCACAGCCCGGAAACCGCGCGCTGGCCCCAGGTGGACTGCGCCACGGCCGTGGCCTGGGTGGAGATCATGGCCTGGGCCATGGGCCTGGGCACTTGCTGGGCCGGCATCTTCACCCGGGCGGCCCAACAGTGGGAACCCCTGCAGAAGGCCCTGGCCCTGCCCGCAGGCCATGTGACCCAGGCCGCGGTCATGCTCGGCCGTCCGGCCGTGCGCTACGCCCGCATTCCCGAACGCCTGCCCCTGCGCGTGCAGTGGCTCTAAAGGAGGAAGAGATGAAGGCCCTGGCCGTCAACGGCAGCCCGCGCAAGAAGGGCAACACCGCCCTGCTCCTGGAACAGGCCCTGGCCGGGGCCGGGTCCACGGGCGCGGACACCGAACTCGTGCACCTCTATGACCTGGCCTACACCGGCTGCATCAGCTGCTTTTCCTGCAAACGCCTGGACGGCAAGAGCTACGGCCGCTGCGCCGTGGAGGACGGGCTCACGCCGCTTCTCGAACAGGCCGCCGCGGCCGATGTGCTCGTCCTGGGCTCGCCCATCTACTTCGGCGCGGAATCGGGCATGATGCGCTCGTTCCTGGAGCGGCTCCTGTTCCCCTTTGCCGTGTATGCCCCGGGCTATCCGAGCCTCTACACCGGCAAGGTCCTGGCCGCGTTCATCTGGACCATGAACATCACCGAGGAGGCCCTGGCCTCCAACAGCCAGGCAAAGCTCATGGAGCGCACGGCCGCCAGCGTGGCCCGGCTGCTCGGCAACTGCGAGACCCAGGCCGTGTGCGACACGTATCAGTTCGAGGACTACTCCAAGTACATGTCCACGATCTGGGATCCCGAGGCCAAGGCCAGGCGCCGCAAGGAGGTCTTCCCCAACGAGCTGAAGCAGGCCTTCGACCTGGGCGCGCGACTGGCCGGCGCGGCCGGAAACTGAGCAGGCACGGCTCTCGGAAGAAAAAAGGCCGGTCCCAGGGGACCGGCCTTTTTGTTGTTGGAGCGGGAAACGGGATTTGAACCCGCGACTTCAACCTTGGCAAGGTTGCACTCTACCACTGAGTTATTCCCGCGTGGAGGCGGCATCCGGATTTGAACCGGAGAATGGAGGTTTTGCAGACCTCTGCCTTACCACTTGGCTATGCCGCCTTTGCGTTGGAGCGGGAAACGGGATTTGAACCCGCGACTTCAACCTTGGCAAGGTTGCACTCTACCACTGAGTTATTCCCGCTCGCAAAGGGACCCCTGTATTACCCAGGGGGCCTGGGGCTGTCAAGCGCGTAAGGCCCGCTTTCTTTGCCGTATTTTCACTCCGCTGGCAAGACTCCGGCCCCGGATATTTCCGCCGGAACCCACGCGGATCCGCGATCCCGGGGGCGCACGGCCCGGGTCCCTGGATCGCTGTATTTTATACTTTCATTCCGGCATGTTGTATTTCGGCCCAAGCCCGCGCCCCAGGGCTTTACTTCGGACGCCGTTTTGGTTTAAAGACTCCTCTTTACGTCCCACAGCGATCCCGCCGCCGGATATTCCGGTGAGCGGACGTCGTTTCCAGCGAGGTGCGATTGATGGATGCCAAGGATCTCGAATACTTCCGTGAAGTGCTTAGCGGCACTCTCAATGACATCCTGCAGAACAGCCAGGCCACCATCGAGGACATGACCGAGTCCGTGGAGGTCTATGCTGACCCGGCCGACCGCGCCACCGCCGAGTCCGACCGGGCCTTCACACTGCGTCTGCGCGACCGCGAGCGCAAGCTGATCAAGAAAATCCAGCAGGCCATGCAGCGCATCGAGGACGGCGAGTTCGGCATCTGCCAGGAATGCGGCGAGGAGATCGGCGTGGCCCGTCTCAAGGCCCGGCCCATGACCACGCTGTGCATCGCCTGCAAGAGCAAGCAGGAAGCCGACGAGCACATCCGGGGCGACTAGCCCCGCCCCGCCGGGAGGGGAGGGATGGAGGCGAACTTCTTCCGCCATCTCGCCGCCGAGTTGGCCGAGCTTCTCCCGGGACGGCGCGTGGGCAAGGTCTTCGCCCCGGCCGAGGGCGTGCTGACCCTGGAAATCCCCGGCCCCGGCGACAAGCGGCATCTTCTTTTCCGGCCCGCCAAACAGGCGGGCCTCGTCTTTCTCTCCGGGGTCAAGCCCCAGAATCCCCCCGAGCCCCCGGCCCAGGTCATGTGGCTGCGCAAGCGCCTCTCGGGCCGCCGCCTGCTCACCCCGCTCACGGACTGGCCCGGCCTGCGCCTGGCCTTCGAGCTCTCGCCCGGCGAGGGCCGCTTCCTGCTGTTCGACCTGCGCCTGGGCCTGACCCTGGAGAACGCCCTGCCCGAGGGCTTCGGCCAGGAACCGGTCTGGCCGGAACTGGCGGCCGTGCTCCAGGACCCCGAGGTCTGGCGCGGCCACCCGCAGATATCCCCGCTGTTGCGCCGCCATCTGGCGGACCTGGGCCCCCTGGCCGCCACGGCCTATGACCTGGTGCGCCAGGGCCAGGCCGCGGCCTTCTACCTGGACAGCGACCACCCTCCCCTGGCCTGGGACCCCGGCGGGGAACGCCAGGAGTTCCCCACGGCCCTGGAGGCGGCCACGGCCCACGGCGAACGCCTGCTCTTCCCGCACCTGGAACGCCTGGCCGACGCCGGGGAAGACCAGCGGCGCAAGGCCGCGCGCAAGCGGCTCGCGCGCAACCTGGCCAAGCTGGACCAGGAGGAGCAGCGCCTCACGGACATGCTCGACCGCCAGCGCGAGGCCGAGGCCCTGCAGGCCGGACTCTGGCGCTTCCAGGGCCAGGAGGGCCTGGCCAACGCGGTCCTGGAACACCCGGACGGCGAGGCCCTGAGCGTGGCCCTGGACCCGCGGCTCACCCCGGCCGAGAACATGACCCGGCTGTTCAAGCTGGCGGCCAAGGCCCAGCGCGGCCTGGTCCACCTGACCCGGCGGCGGGACCTGCTCCGGGGCGAACTGGAGCGGCTCCAGGAGCCCGCGCCCCTGGCCCCCGGCCCCCTGGCCGCCGCGCCGCAGGCCAAGGCCGCCCTGCCCCGGCGCTGCCGGGACCTGGCCGTGCAGGCCTTCCGCTCCTCGGACGGGTTCTGGCTGCTGCGCGGCAAGAACAAGGTGGCCAACCACGGCCTGGTGACCCGGGGGGCCAGCCCGTTCGACCTCTGGTTCCACGTCCAGGGCGGGCCCGGCTCCCACGTGCTGCTCAAGCGCGACTTCCCCAACCAGGAGGTGCCCCGCCAAAGCCTGCTGGAGGCCGCGGGCCTGGCCGCGCTCAAGAGCTGGCGGGCCCAGGATTCCCGGGCCGAGGTCATCTGCGCCCTGGCCAAGGACGTGCGGCCCATCAAGGGCGCGCCGCCCGGACAGGTGCAGGTGGAGACCATCCTGGAGAGCCTGCGCGTGGACCTGGACCCGGGCCTGGAAAAGCGCCTGACCCCGGCCGCTTCCTGACCAAGAAAAAGGGCGCTCACGCGCCCTTCCCCTCCCTGTCGCCTCAAGCGGTTCAAACCACCCGGCTGACCTGCCCGTCGAGCATGGCCAGGGCCAGGTTGCGCTCCTCGCGCAGACGGTTGCGCACACTGGCGCGCACCCTGTCCGTGGAGGAGGCGAACTGCTTCTGGCGGTCGGCGTACACCTTGTCGATGATCCGGCGGTCCGCGGCGTTGCCCGCGTTCTTGTCCAGGACCTCGGCGAGAACCTTGTTGAAGATGCGGGCCGCGCCGCTGGCCCCGTGCTGCACCGAGGTGCTCCAGAGCACCTCGCGCAGGGCCGGGGGCCCGCTCTCGATGTCCACGCCCGTGCTCTCCATGATCTTGTCCCGGGCGGGCAGATAGTGCTCGTTGCGCACGAACTCGTGCTGGAGTTCCTCGAAGCGCGCCGGGTTCTCGGCCGCGATCTGGCGCCAGACCCGGGGCATGCGGCCGTCCGAGGAGCCGGTGTCCGCCGGCCCGGCGGCCTTGAGCCGCGAGGCCCAGCCCGGCTCGCGGCCGCGCAGATAGGCGATGAACCGGTCCATGGTCCCGGCCTTGGACGAAAGCTGGTACTTGCCGTAGGACGTGCCGCCCACCCGGTCGTGGCCGATGGCCTCGATGCCGTCGGCCCCGGACTCGAAGCGCGCCGACAGCCCGCCGATCCCGTTGCTCCAGTCCACGCGCCGGCCCGAGGCCTGGGCCGTCTCCTGGCCCTGGGCGCGGGTCAGGGAACTGCCCGCCTCCCGGCTCAAACGGGCGATGGTCCGCAGGGCGTCGAGCATGAGCGAGTCGTTGAGCACGCCCGGGTCCACGGAATAGCGCACCGCGCCGCCCTCGTCCGGGGGCTCCTCCAGGGTCTGCTGCACAGCGGCCATCTGGGTCTGGAAGGCCAACCTGCGGGCCTCGGCCAGGGGTGTGGAAACCGCCTGCCCGCGCACCTCGCTGCTGCCCTCGGCCTCGTGGCTCAAACGCTCGGCGGCCAGAGGAGAGGTCGTGTCATAGGCCATGAATGGGCTCCTCGCCTGTCAAGATTCTGATACCTCGACAGACGAACAGCAAAAAACATGCCCTGATAAAAAAGGCTTACAAATCAGCGAGATATTTTTTCAGGCGGGGGTCCTGGAGCACAAAGGCGATGACCCGGCGGTGGCCGGCCGGAAAGGCGAAGTCCGCCAGTTCCCCGGGCCGCACGAAGCGGCCGTCCACGGCCTCGCGGAGCACGGGCTCGGCCGCGGCGTCGTCGGCGGCGCAGTAGAAGGCGTGCAGGGTCACGCGGTAGCGGGTGTAGCTGTAGCGGACCACGGTGACGGGCGCCAGCGGCCGCACGGCCAGATCGGTCTCCTCGCCGAACTCCCGCACCAGGGCCTGCTCCGGGGTCTCCCCGGCCTCCAGGACCCCGCCGGGAAATTCCCAGAGCCCGGGCCAGACATCCCCGGGCTTGCGCTTCTGGATGAACACCCGGCCGCGGCGCAGGAGCAGGCCCGAGGCCATGTTCACGCGCAGGATCTCGCGGCTGGGCTTGGCCACGGGCCGTTCCCCGGCCAGGCCCAGGCCCCGGGCCACGCAGGACTCCGCCCACGGACACTCGGTGCAGCGGGGATTGCGCGGCAGGCAGACCAGGGCGCCCAGCTCCATGAGGGCCTGGTTGAAATCCCGGGCCCGGCCCTGGGGGATGAGGGCCCGGGCCGAGGTCCGCAAAAACTCCTTGGCCCGGGCGTTGGACAGCGGCAGCTCCAGATTCGTGAGCCGGGCCAGCACCCGCTCCACGTTGGCGTCCACGGCCGGTTCCGGCCGGTTGAAGGCCACGCTGAGCACGGCCCCGGCCGTGTACGGCCCGATCCCGGGCAGGGCCCGCAAGGCCGCGTCGTCCTCAGGCACCCTGCCGCCGTGGCTGCGCACGAGCTCCCGGGCCGCAGCCAGGAGCGAGCGGGCCCGGTTGTAGTAGCCCAGGCCCTCCCAGAGCCGCAGGACCTCGTCCTCCGAGGCCAGGGCCAGGCTGCGCAGGTCCGGAAAGCGCGCGATCCAGCGCTCGAAATAGGCCACGGCGCGGTCCATCTGGGTCTGCTGGAGCATGATCTCGGACACGAGCACGTGGTAGGGATCGTAGGTGCGCCGCCAGGGCAGGTCCCGGCGCACGCCCGCGAACCAGTCCAGCAGGCCGCGGGCCAGGGCGGGCCCGTCCAGCCCGGCGGTCTCCGGCAGCAGGATGCGGGAGGCTGTTCCGCTCACGCCTTGCCCTGGGCGGCCACGGCCTTGGCCGCACGCTCCACGGCCTCGGGATCGCCCAGATAGAAACGCCGCTGGGCGCGCAGCTGTTGGTCCAGCTCGTAGACCAGGGGCACGCCCGTGGGGATGTTCAGCTGGGTGACCTCGTCGTCGCTCATGTCGTCCAGGTACTTGACCAGGCCGCGCAGAGAATTGCCGTGGGCCGCCACGAGCAGCCTGCGGCCCTCGCGGATCTGCGGGGCCAGGACCTCGTGCCAGTAGGGCATGGTCCGGGCGATGGTGTCCTTGAGGCTTTCGCAGAGCGGCAGTTCCGTGGCCGAAAGCCCCGCGTAACGCGGATCGCGGCCCGGGTGCCGGGGATCGTCCGGGGCCAGGGCCGGGGGCGGGGTGTCGAAGCTCCGCCGCCAGGTGAAGACCTGCTCCTCGCCATACTTGGCCGCGGTCTCGGACTTGTTCAGGCCCTGGAGCGCGCCGTAGTGCCGCTCGTTGAGCCGCCAGGTCTTGAACACCGGCAGCCACATGAGGTCCATGTCCTCCTGCAGGGTCCAGAGGGTGCGGATGGCCCGCTTGAGCACCGAGGTGTGGCAGATGTCGAAGCCGTAGCCGCCCTCGCGCAGGAGCCGGGCGGCCTCGTGGGCCTCGGCCAGGCCCTGGGCCGTGAGGTCCACGTCGGTCCAGCCGGTGAAGCGGTTCTCCAGATTCCAGGCGCTCTGGCCGTGGCGGATGAGGACGAGGGTGTGCATGGCGGCGGTCTCCGATTGGAGCGATGCTAGCGGGCTTGGGCCGCGCGGCCCATTATTTTCCCTTCTTCTTGTCCGGGGTCTTGGCCGAAGCCTTGGCCGGAGTCTTGGCCGGAGCCTTGGCCGGAGTCTTGGCCGGGGCCTTGGCCGGGGTCTTGCGGGCCGCGCTGCGGGCCTGGCGCTCCGTGTCCCGGCGCTCGAACAGCTCGCGCTTGCGGTTGTCGAAGCTGAAGGCCGTGCGGATGGAGGCCAGGGCCAGGGCCAGGACCGAGAGGATGACCACCAGGCCCTTCTGGAACTCCCACTTCTGCTCCAGAATCATGTTCACCAGCCAGTTCCCCGGCAGGTAGTGGGCGAAATAGACCAGCCCCGGCACGGTGATCAGGGCCAGGCCCAGGCCCACGATCTCCAGCCAGATGAAGGTCCGGCCCAGGAGCAGGATGAACAGCGTGCTGTCGCGCACGATGCGCAGGGTCACCAGGCGCTTCTGGAGCAGGCCGATGCGCTCCTCGATCTCGTCCAGGTAGCGCATGGTCTTGCGGAAGTTCTCGGCCACCTTGAGGTGCTGCTCCCGCATCCAGTTCATCTTCTCCACGCAGAAATTGAAGTCCCGGTTGAACTCCAGGAGCAGCTTGGGGAACGGGAACCAGGCCGCCTCCTTCTGGATGTCGCGCAGGCGCTCGTAGTAGTGCTCCACGCGGGCCTTGACCCGCTTGATCTCGGTCTCCACCTGGGCGTTCAGGTCCTCGGCGAAGTCATCCAGGCCCCGGATCATGGTCTGGAAGGCCACGTAATTCTTGATCTCGATGAGCCGGCGCATGTGCTCCAGGCGTTCCTGGGCCGGCTCGAAGAAGGGGTGGCGCTCGTCGAAGCGCTGGACCACCTCGGACTTGAACAGGGTCACCTGGGCCTTCTCCTCCTCGCTGCGCAGCTCGGCCGCCCGCCACTTGTCCCAGAGGGCGCCCAGGATGTGCATGCGCCCGCGGTCCAGCTCGGAGTCCAGAAGGATCCGGTTGAAGATGTCCGGGTCGCGGTCGATGAGCCGCTCCAGGGTGTCCATGGCCTGGCCGGTGAAGCCCATCTTCACCTGGCTCACCGCCTCGCGGTAGAAGGCCTCCACCCACTCCGGCGAGGCGGTGGCCGCCCGCCGGTAGAGCAACGAGGCCTCCTTGTACTCGCCCTGGGCCTCCATGGCCCGGGCCTGGAGATAGAGGAAATAACTTTGCTGGAGCGGGGTGTAGCTGAGCCGCTCGGCCTCCTGCCAGTAGAACCCGGCCTGGTGCAGGTCGCCCTTCTCCAGGGCCACGAAGCCCAGGAGCGACGGCGGCTGGTAGCTGCGCATGTACTTGAGGCTGGCCTGCTTGAGCAGGCCCTCGGCCCGCTCCAGGTCCCCGGCCCGCAGGGCGTCCAGGGCCGTGAGGGCGTAGGGGGCCTCCTCCGGGGAGAGCTGGGTCAGGCCCGCGGGCCACTCCTTGCCCCGGCTGCGCCAGACCACCTGGAGCATGCGCAGCTGGGAGGGCGCGTTGATCTCGAATATGGCCCGGACCAGGGTGTTCTCCAGCTTGTCCCCGCCCGTAAGCAGCGCGGCCAGGGATTCGGCCACCCGGCCCTGCTCCAGGCGCTCGTCCAGGCCCCGGAGCCCGCTCTGCAGGTCCTCCATGTTCACCCGGGCCACGGCGCTCCAGGCTTCGGCCCGCAGCTGGGTCAGGCCCTTGCTCGGGCAGGCCGCGGCGGCATGGTTCTTGAGCCCGCAGTAGAAGCACTCCCCGCCGTCACCGAGGTTCAGCTTGCGCGGCAGGGACACCTCCAGGGAGCCGCCGGCCTGCTCCTCGCCGGCCTTGGGGCTCACGCTGCACCAGGTCTCCAGGATCTCCTGCTCCGCGCCGTGGCGGATCTCGTTGACCTTGAACCAGTCGGTCAGGATGAAGGCGTCGCGGTACTGGAGATGCGGGAAATCCGGGGCCAGCCGGTTCCAGTCCAGGCCCACCCGCTTGGGCAGCTCGGCGTTGAAGGTCAGCCCCTTGTGGGGCACGGCGGCCATGACGCAGGGCCAGTACTCCCGGCCCTCGGCCTTGACCGCGCGGATCAGCCCCAGAATCTCCTGGCACCAGGTGCGCAACAGCCGCACGCTGGTCAGCGGGAAGATGACATAGCCCTCGCGCACGTCCGAGATGTACTTGAGGTCCATGCGCTGGAGCACGGCCTGGATCTCGTTGAAAAAACCCCGCCAGCCCAGGATGCTCTCCTTGTCGCCGAGCTTCCCCATGGGCTTGATCACGTAGTACCAGCCCAGGGCGGTCTCGTAGTCCAGGCCCTGGTCGGCGTGGAACAGGAGCCACTTCACCGAGGAGGCGAAGCCCCCGCCGCTGGTGCCCGGCTTGAGGTCCAGGCCGGGGATGGCCTCCACCGCGGCCTTGAGCTTGGGATGGACCCAGACCGCGAACTCCTGGCCCGGGGTGGCCGTCTGGTCGGTGAGGTCCAGGGACAGGGACAGGGACAGGGAGAAGTCGTAGCCCACCAGGAAGGTGGCCGGGAGCACCTGGCAGAGCAGCGGCGTGGCGTTGAGCCGGGACCAGATCTGGAGCCGGGCCAGGGCCCGGAAGACCTCGGAGTCCGGGAAGAACCAGAGCGCCTGGTTGGCCTCGTGGGCCATGTGCACCCCGCCGTACTCCTTGAGGGTGGAGACCAGGGCGGCGTTGGGGGCCCCGGTCCAGGAGAGCCAGGCGGCATAGCCCGAGCCCACCAGCCGCGATTGCTGGAAGTGGGGCAGGCTTTGCAACAGGGTCGAGACGTTGTACATTGGCGTTCCTGGCAGTCATCTCCACCGGAGGTCCAGCATGGATATATCAGCCGCCATCGCAAAACTCAAAACAGAACCCGGGTTCACCGAAAACGTCGGCATGGTCCTGGTGCACAACGGCGTGGTCCGCGGCTGGTCCCGCAAGGACCACAAAAACGTCACGGCCGTGGAGATCACCCCGGACGAGCCCCGGATGCGCGACATCTGCGCCGAGATCCAGGCCCGGCCCGGAATCTTCCGCGTCCTGGCCGAGTGCCGCGCCGGCCTGCTCAAGCCCGGCGACGACGTGCTCTTCCTGATCGTGGCCGGGGACATCCGCGAGAACGTCAAGCCCGCCCTGGCCGATCTTCTGGACCGCATCAAGAAGGAGGCCGTGACCAAACGCGAGGTCATGGCGCCCTGAGCGGTCCGCGCCCGTCCCCGTCATTTCGGCAGGTCCGGCCATTCCCTATATGGCCGGGCCGCCGGAAATCGCCCCCGCCGCTTGCCGCCGGGACCGGGCCCTGTCATACTCCGTACGGGGCGCCGCCCCGGGGAGACGCATGAACATCGTCCAGGTCATCAACGTCCGCTGGCACAACGCCACGGCCTGGTACGCCCTGTACCTGAGCCGCCTGCTCCAGGACGCCGGGCACCGCGTGCTCGTGGTGGTCCAGCCCGGCACCGAGCCCGAACGCCGGGCCCGGGACCTGGGCCTGGCCGCCGTGCCCCTGGAACTCAACAGCAACAATCCTCTGGTCCTCTGGCGCACCCTGCGCGGAGCCGCGCGGCTGGTGCGTGAATTCGAGCCGGACATCGTCAACTGCCACCGCGGCGAGGGCTTCTTCCTCTGGGCCCTGCTCCGCAAGCTGGGCGGCCACGGCTTCAAGCTGGTGCGCACCCGGGGCGACCAGCGCCCGCCGCGCCACGACGCCCTGAACCGCTGGCTCCACGCCCGCGTGGCCGACGCCGTGGTCCTGACCAACAAGGCCATGGCCCGCCATTTCCTCCTGACCATGCGGACCCCGGAACAGGCGGTCTGGGTCATCCCCGGCGGCGTGGACGTCGAGGCCTTCCGCTTCGATCCCCAGGGCCGGGAGCGCGTGCGCAAGGAATTCGGCTTCGGGCCGGACCACCTGGTCATCGGCCTGGTGGGCCGCTTCGACCGGGTCAAGGGCCAGCGCGAACTCATCGAGGCCGTGGCCACCCTGCGCCGGGAAGTGGGCCTGGAGCACGTGCGGCTCTTCCTCATCGGCTTCGAGACGGCCACGCGCACGGCCGAGGTCGAGGGCTGGCTCAAGCGCTTCGGCCTGGAGGACGTGGCCCGGATCAGCGGACGCCGCGAGGACGTGACCGCCTGCATCTCGGCCCTGGACCTGGCCGTGGTGGCCTCGCTCTGGTCCGAGACCATCGCCCGCGCGCCCCTGGAGATCATGGCCGCGGACCGGCCGCTCCTCTCCACCAACGTGGGCGTGCTGCCGGACCTGGTGAGCCGCCGGGCCCTGGTGGAGCCCGGGGACGTGCCGGCCCTCACGCTCAAGCTCCTGGAGGCCGTGCGCCATCCAGAGTTCCGCGAGGAACTCCTGCGCGAACAGCGCCTGACCATCTCCCAGCTCTCGGGCCGGGACTTCCTGACCCGGACCTTGAGCCTCTATCAGGGTCTGCTCTCTTCCTGAATCACTGGGCGCCGAAGGTGCGGCCGATGCGCACCAGGCTGTCGGCCACGGCCAGCACCGTGCGGGCGTAGCTGGACGAGTGGTTGTAGCGGTAGATGACCCGGAAACGCTGCTCCTCGGTGAGTTCCCCCTTCCAGCCGTGATCCTTGAGGAAGCGGGCCATGCTGGCCAGGGCGTCCTCCTTGACCAGGAGGTCCACCCGGCCGTCGCCGTCCCCGTCCACGCCGTAGGCCAGGGCGTTGCTCGGCATGAACTGGCAGATGCCGATGGCCCCGTAGGCCGAGCCCGGAATCTCCAGGGGGTCGCGTTCCAGGGCCTGGGAGTAGCGCAAGAGCGCCTCCAGCTCCTCATAGGCCCAGTCCGACTTCTGCCGGGTGCGGTTGGCCAGCCAGTTGCGGATCTCCGGGGTCAGGTCCGTGCGCGAGAGGTACGGCTCGATGGTCCCCAGGTCCCCGGCCAGGGCCATGTTGGCCAGGGCCCAGGCGGCCCGGGCCGTGCCCACGTTCAGGCCGAGCTTGGTCTCCACCAGGAGCAGGGCCACCAGGACCTCGGGCGGCACGCCGTACTGCGCCTTGAGGCTGGCGAGGATGCCCTTGTTCTCCCGCAGATAGCCGTAGGCTCCGGCCAGGAGGATGGGGTTGAGGTAGCGCGAGTCCACCTCGGGCTCGGCGGCCTTTTCTTCGGGCGGGGAAAGCTTGGCCTCCAGCAGGGGGTTCATCTTGCGGGCCATGATCTGGGGGTCGTAGACCATGAGCGGGTCGGAGAAGAGCGTGGTGAGCAGGGCCTGGTCAAAGCCGTCGGCGGCCAGCCGCTGGGCCAGCGGGGCCCAGACCTCGTAGCCGGAACGCTGGTCCCCGGAGGCCCAGGACGCCTCCGGCAGGGCCGCCGCCAGGCAGAAAAAAAGAGCCAGGGCCGTCAGGCCCCGGCCCACAAGACGCCGCAGGGCGTCGCGTTCACAGCCGGTCCAGAGGCACAAAGCCCACTTCCTCCTCAAAGGCGTCGTCCATGACCTGGAGCATGTCCCGCACCGGATAGGCCGCGCCGCAGGCGGCGCAGCGCATGGTCACCTCACGGCAGCCGCGCACGGCCTTGAGCCGCGCGCCGCAGCGCGGACAGGACAGCCCGTTGCGGGCGAAAGACGTTTCCACGTCGGCTACGGCGTCAGGCCGGGGTTCTTCTGGCCCATGGAGACGTACAGGCTGGACAGGGCCTTGGCGTAATCGGCCAGGGCGCCGTTCAGCTCGGCCTCGCTCTTGGTCACGTCCGACTGGGCGGTGAGCAGGTCCGTGTTGGTGCCCACCTGGGCCTGGTAGCGGGCCAGGGCCATGCGGTAGGACTCGCGGGCGGCCTCCACGGACTTGCGGGCCACGCCGATGCGGTCGGCGGCGGTCTGCATGTTGAGGAGTCCGTTCTTGACCTGGAACCCGGCGTCCAGGCGGGTCTTGTCCAGGTCCGCGCGGATCTGCTTGACGGTCTCCAAGCTCTTGTCGTGGGCGTAGTAGGTGCTGCCCCACTGCCACATCTTCCACTCCATGTTCACGCCCACGTCCCAGCTCTCGCGATTGGCGTTGCTCAGATACTTGCTCTCGCCGGTGAGGGGGTCGTCGCCGGCGCGATTGTAGTTGTAGTCCGCGGAGAACTGCGGGTAGTAGCCGCTGGCCGTGACCTTGGCGTCCTTCTCGGCCATCTCCACGCTCTTCTCACCGATGCGCAGGTCCGGGCGGCCCTTGTAGGCCTGGCTCAGGCAGTCCTCCAGGCTCCGGGTGAACGGGGCGTAGTCCAGGTCGCCCACGTACTCGACCCCGGCCTCCAGCGGCATGTTGAGCAGGGTGTTCAGGTTGGCGACCTGGTTGGCCACCGCGTTCTGGGCCTTGAGCAGTTCCTGCTGGGCCGTGGCCAGCTGGACCTCGGCCTGGAGCACGTCGAGGCGGGGCTTGAGGCCCACGTCATAGAAGGCCTGGGTGACCTGGAGCTGGGACTTGAGGCGTTCCACCGAGTCCAGGGCGCTCTTCACGTCCATGCGGCCCTGAAGCAGGCTCAGGAAGGCGTCCTGGATGCTCTGGATCAGCGACAGCTCGGCCTGGAACAGCTTGTACTCGTTCTGCTCCTTGGCCAGCCGGGCCTTCTGGTAGGTGGACAGCAGCCGGAAGCCGGTGAACAGGGGCTGGCTCACGTTGAGCTGGAAGGCCCAGGAGTCCTGGTCGCCGGCGCGCTGGCCGAACTGGCGCGGGGTGCGGTCGTTGTGGACCCAGCCGTAGCCGCTGCTGGCCGTGGGAAAGAAGTCGGCCAGGGCCGACTTGCGCCCGGACTCGGAACCCAGCAGCTCGTGGCGCGCGGCCAGGATGGCGGGGTTGGCGTCCAGACCGCGCTGCACCGCGGCGCGCATGTCCAGCTTGCTCCCGGCCGGGACCACGGGAATCTGGACCTCGTCCGAATTCTGGGCCGTGCCCAGAGTCGGAGCCGCAGGCGCGTCCTGGGCCGAAACCGGCCCGCTCAGGACAAGGAAAAACAGGAGGACAGACGCAAGGACCATCCGTTTGCTCGACATCATGAACACTCCCTGGACTTCTGGCGCCCCCGGGTTAAACAAGCATTTAAGACGCGGGACGCATCGGTGGTAAATACCAGGAATCGCAACGGGGCGCAAGACGCGCGGCCTGATCCGGAGCGGATTTCAGCCAGCCGAGCCGCACTCGGCAGGATCGCCCTGGAGCTTGTCCAGGGTGTGGGCCAGGGCCGGAAGCAGGGGCTCCAGGCACTCGCGCACCGCCTTGGGACTGCCGGGAAGATTGACGATGAGGCTCTGGCCCAGAGTCCCGGCCACGGCCCGGGACACGGCCCCGAACGGGGTCTTGGCCAGGCTGGCCGCGGTCATGGCCCGCTCGAATCCGGGCAGGCGTTTCTCGATGACCGCCAGGGTGGCCTCGGGGGTCACGTCGCGGGGGGCCACGCCGGTGCCGCCGGTGGTCAGGATGAGGTCAAAGCCCTGGACCAGGGCCAGGTCCGTGAGCAGGGCGCGCAGGGCCGGTTCGTCGTCGGGCAGCAGGAAGCCCCGGGCCAGGGAGAGCGGCAGCCTGGCGGCCACCAGCTCCTCGATGAGCGGGCCGGAGGCGTCCTGGCGCAGGCCCTCGGCGCCCTTGTCGCTCAGGGTGATCCAGGCCAGGGACCGGCCCGGGCGCAGGGCCGCGAGGCGGACCTCCCCGGCCTGCACCGGCGCCAGGACCTCCACCAGCCAGGCCCGGTGCGCCGGGCGTTCCGGCCACCAGAGCGCGGACTCCACGCGCAGCACATTCCGGCCCTCCGCGGCCAGCACGTCGCCGGCCCGCAGCCCGGGCGCGGTGCCGGAAAACAGCAGCGCGGGCACATCGCCGGCCAGGGGGCCGGAGGCCAGCAGCAGGCGCTGCCCCGGCGCAAGCGCGGCGGTCACGGCAAGGGTCATCTCGGCCATCATCCCTCTCCTTTGTTCCGGGCCAGCCGCAGGACCGCATCCAGGAAGCGCCCCAGTTCCACGGGATCGGCCAGGAGACGCTCGTCGGCCACGGGCACTGCGGGAAAACGCTCCCGGAAGGCCCGAGCCATGAGCCCGAAGCTGCGGCCCACGGGACAGCCCGCCGCGGTGAACACCGGCACCTTGGTCACGGCCGCGCAGCTGGGCGAGCCGCTCTTGAAGACATAGCCGAAAACCGGCTCGCGTTCCAGGCGCTGGAGCCGCTGCTCCACCCAGCCCATGACCCGGAAGGTGTGGTCCCGGCCGCTGGCGTTGTCCACGAACCGGGGCCGGAGCGGTGTGCCGCCCACGTGGGCGGGCTCGCGGGGCACGGGCAGACCGGCCTCCACCTCGGGGCAGATCCCCACCAGGCGGCAGGTCCGGGCCAGCCGGGAGATGATCTCAAAGGCCAGCTTGTGGCCGCCGTCGTAGCGCACCCGCTCGCCCAGCAGGCAGCGGCTCACGGCCACCAGGGGCCCGGATGCCGCGCTCACGACAGGAGCACCGAGAGGACCCCGGCCAAAAACACGCCGCCGAAGGTCCCGGCCCCGCCGATGGAGATGAGCGGGGCGTCCAGGCGGTCGCGGGTGCGCGGGTCCAGGAGATGGAGGACGTTGCCGCCCAGGAGCGCGCCCAGGGACCCGGCCACGTAGGCCACGGTGGGGGCCAGCTCCACCGGGGCGAACAGGGCCGCGGTGACGATGGTGGCAAAGGGCGGCACCCAGAGGGGCAGACGCAGGCCGAAGTGCGGCACCACCCGGACCGCGGCAAAGGAGGCCGCGGCCACCAGGACCAGGCAGAGCCAGAACCAGGGCGACTGGGCCAGAACCCACTGCTGCCGGGCCAGGAGGTAGCCCGAGAGGATCACCGGCACGAGGCAGCCGCCCACGTTCACGGCCACGGTCTGCTCCGAGAGCTCGGCCAGGAGCACCTCGGGCTTGGCCGGACGGCTGAACGGCGAGACATACAGGAACGGGCCCAGGGGGGACACGCCGAACTGGCGCACCAGGCGGCTGGTGCGGCGCACCGGGATGTCCAGGGCCCGGCCCAGGAAGGTCAGGAAGAACAGGAAGAATCCCTGGGGCGGGGTCAGGCCGAGCTTGGCGAAGGCCCCGGCGGCCAGGCTGGCGGGCAGGAGCACGAACAGCGCGAACACCCCGCCCAGGACGGTCAGCAGGAAGAGCACGGCCCAGAGGCCGGGAAAAAGCGGCATGCGCCAACTCCTCGGTTCCTGATCCGGAAAACGACGCGGCCGGTTGCCATCGGCGGCCCGGCCAGTTAGTCTTGCAGCTGTTCGGCTCCTCGGCTGATAGCCCAGGTGCGGGCGAATGTAAAACCGAGAAACCCCGGCGCAGGCTCCGGGCGGACGAGGGCGGCATGAAAGGGATCATCCTGGCGGGCGGCTCGGGCACGCGGCTCTACCCCCTGACCCGCGCCGTGAGCAAGCAGCTCCTGCCGGTCTATGACAAGCCCATGATCTACTACCCGCTGTCCGTGCTCATGCTGGCGGGCATCCGGGAAATCCTGATCATCTCCACCCCCGAGGACCTGCCGCGCTTCCGGGCCATGCTCGGGGACGGCTCCCGCTGGGGCCTGCGCCTGGAATACGCCGAGCAGCCCCGGCCCGAGGGCCTGGCCCAGGCCTTCCTCATCGGCGCGGAGTTCATCGGCCGGGATTCCGTGAGCCTGGTGCTCGGGGACAACCTGTTCTTCGGCCAGGGCATCACCGCCCTGCTCCAGAACTGCGCCCGGCTTGAGAAGGGCGGCGTGGTCCTGGCCTATCCGGTGAAGGACCCCGAGCGCTACGGCGTGGTGGAGTTCGACGCCAACGGCAAGGCCCTGGGCATCGAGGAGAAGCCCAAGGTCCCGCGCTCGCGCTTCGCGGTCACGGGCCTGTACTTCTACGACAACCGGGTCATCGAGATCGCCCGGGGCCTGAAACCCTCGGCCCGCGGCGAGCTGGAGATCACGGACGTGAACAACGCCTATCTGGCCGCGGGCGAGCTGCGCGTGGAGATTCTAGGCCGGGGCTTCGCCTGGCTGGACATGGGCACCCACGAGAGCCTGCTGCGCGCGGCCAACTACGTGAGCGTGATCCAGGAACGCCAGGGCGTCATCGTCTCCTGCCCCGAGGAGATCGCCTTCCACATGGGCCACATCGACGCGGCCCAGCTGGAGGCCCTGGGCCGGGAGATGCAGCAGAACGCCTATGGCCGCTATCTCCTGGACATCGCCCGGGAAGGCCGCCGGACCATCTGAGCGGACGCGGCGGAGAGAAAAAAGGCGGATGCCCGGACCAGACAGGTCCAGGCATCCGCCTTCGCGTTTGCGGGACGCCCCGGGGATGCCGGAGCGATCAGGGACTAGTGGTGGCCTTCCTTCTTGCCCTGCTGGATCCGGATCAGGGCGACGGAGATGATCCAGGCCAGATAGATGAAGATGAGGGAGACGCCAATCATGCCCTGGCCGGTGCTGTGGGCCATGTCCGAAATGAGTTCGCCGATCATGCCTGTGCCTCCTTGAATGGCTCGGTTCCTTCCGCTCGGGAAGGCGCTCCCCTTTTGTCCCGGAAGGGGAAAAAAGTCAAGGGGGTGGGCGGCCGCGGCCCATCTCCCGAAAATAATCCCGAAGCCGCATCTCCAGGCGGAGCTTGATTTTTTGCGCGCAAGGGCATAGCCCTGCAAAGTGAGGAGGCCGAGTCCGCGCCCATGTTGCACTCTCTGCTCCAACCCCTGAGGGACCTGCTCCACCGCCTCTTCGGCAAGCGCGCCAAGCCCGCTCCCAAGGGCAAGCCTGCGGCGCGTCCGGCTCCGGCCAAGGCCAAGCCGGTCAAGAAGAAACCCGACGGGCCCGCGCCCCAGGAATTCGCCTTCAGCCTCAAGACCCCGCCCAAGCCCGATCCGGCCAAACCCCAGGCCAAGCCCCAGCCCAAGCCCATGGCCCGGCCCAAGGCCCCGGAGGACGAGGACGGCGAGGCCCCGGCCCCTGACCTCGAAATCAAGAGCGGTTCGGAAAAGAAGGAGAAGCGCACGGCCTTCCGGGTGCCCATCCGGGGCCTGGACATCGCCTGCGCCGAGCTGAACGCGCGCTGCCCGGCCCTGGACATCTCGGCCACGGGCATCGGCTTCCAGTACCAGGGCCCCCGGGTCAAGGGCGGCACGGTCCTGACCCTGGACGTGCGCCTGGCCGGAAAAATCCTGGCCCAGCAGATCCCGGCCAAGGTCATGCGCCACGAGGGCGGGATCCTGGGCTGCGCCTTCCTGGAGCTGAACCGGGTCCAGGAGGACGCGGTGGGCAAGATCGTGGTCGGGGCCCAGCGCGGCACCCTGTTCCCGTCCGGCGGGGCCAAGGCCCCGGGCAAGCCCCAGGCCGCGCCCGCAAAACCCCAGGCGGCTCCGGCCAAGCCGCAACCCGCACAAGCCAAACCGCAGCCCGCGCAGGCCAAGCCCGGCGCAGCCCCTGCCAAACCCGGACCCGCGAAGCCGGCCGCGCCCGGAACCAGGCCGGTCAGCCCGCCTGGCGCAACTCGGAAATAAAGACCTCGAGATTGTTCGGCTCGCCCGGCTTGTGCTCGTCGGGGTAGAGCAGCGCGGACATGTAGAACACGCTGCCGATGCGCAGGGAGTTGGACGCGCCCGCGGAGAAGACCTTGAGCTTGCGGGCCAGAGGCGAGGCCTGGGCCTCGGGCATCTCCGCCAGCAGGGGCTTGCCGTCCTGGGACAGGGCCGCCAGAAGCTCGGCCTTGGCGCGCATGTGCCGTTCAAAACCCGTCTGGCCCTCGGGCCCCTCCAGGGCCTTGGCGGCCTCGGCCTCCAGGGTCCGCACCCGGGCCGCGCGCTCCTCCAAAAAGACGATGAACCGTTCCAGAGCCTGATCCGGCATGGCCGCCTCCTGTCTGTGCGTTCCCGGCCACGATAGGCCAAACCCGGGCCCGGCTCAAGGGACCGTTCCCTGACTGGACATCGCCGGGAATTGGTTTTACCCAGGGACCTTCACTCGCCCCGAGCCCCACAGGAGGACCCCGTGAGCTTTCTCTCGTCCAGCGTGGCCCTGACCCGCTACCGCATCGTGGAGGACGTGCCCTCCACCCTCTACCAGGCCGTGCCCGCCCGTCTCAAGGAGTGGGCCTTCCGCGACATCGACGCCACCACCGACGAACGCTCCTTCGGCTGGACCAACATCGACGACATGCTCGACGTGGCCTTCGCCTCCTCGCCCCCGGAAAAGGCCCACTACCTGGCCTTCTCCCTGCGCCTGGAGACCCGCCGGGTGCAGCCCGCGGTGTTCAAGAAGCACTACCAGATCGCGCTCAAGGCCGAGACGGCCAAGGCCAAGGAACAGGGCAAGAACTTCCTGTCCCGGGACCGCAAGCGCGAGCTCAAGGAGCAGGTGGAGCTCAAGCTCCGGGCCCGCTCCCTGCCCGTGCCCGCGATCTTCAGCGCGCTCTGGAACACCCAGGACAACCAGATCTGGCTGGACACCACCAACGCCAAGGCCCGGGCCCTGTTCGAGGACCTCTTCGCCATGACCTTCGAACTCCACCTGGAGCCGCTCTCGCCCTTTTTCCTGGCCCTGGAGATGCTCGGCGAGGACGCCGCGGCCTCCCTGGAAAACCTCGAACCCACCCTGTTCGTCTAGGAGGCCTGCATGGACCTCACATTGGTACAGCGCGAAAACTCCCTCCTGGGCCAGGACTTCCTGACCTGGCTCTGGTTCGCCTCGGAAAAACGCCAGGGCCTGTTCAAGACCGCCAAGGGCCAGTCCTTCGCCTTGCACATGGAGCACAAGGTCTCGGTGCAGGGCGGCGAGGGCGAGACCCTGGAGACCGCCTCAGTGACCAGCCCGCGCGGCGAGCTGGCCGAGGCCAAGACCGGCCTGCGCACCGGCAAGAAGGTGAGCAAGGCCCAGCTCCGCCTGGAGATCGACCAGGACGCCTGGCAGGTCACGCTCAAGGCCGACGACTTCGGGCTCTCGGGCCTGAAGACCCCCAAGGTGGACCTGCGCGACCAGGAGGACGAGGACCCGGACTCCAAGTTCCTGGAGAAGCTCTATCTGGTGGAGAAGTGCGTGGAGATGCTGGACTCGGTCTATGCCGAGTTCCTCAAGGCCCGGCTGGCCAAGGACTGGCCCAAGACCGCCCAGCTCGTGGGCCAGTGGGTCAACCAGGACTAGGGCGTGAGCGTCCCGCGCCTGGCCTTTTTCGGCGACAGCCTGTTCGCGGGCTACGGCCTGGCCCCGAACCAGGCCCTGCCCGCCCGGGTGGAGGCCCTGCTCCGGGTCGAGGGCCGGGAGATCCGGGCCCTGAACTTCGGCGTGTCCGGCGAGACCGCGGCCGACGGCCTGCGCCGCCTGCACCGGGTCCTGGCCGGCGCGCCCGCGGCCTGCCTCCTGGAGTTCGGGGCCAACGACTCCTTTCAGGGCTATTCCCCGGCCGAGGTGGAACAGAACCTGGAGGCCCTGGTCACGGCCCTGCGCGGGGCGGGCCTGCCCGTGCTCCTGGTGGGCGTGCGCTGCCTGGCCTTTGAGGACGAGTATCCGGCCGAGGCCTTCGAGGCCGTGCACCCGGCCCTGGCGAAGCGCCACGGCCTGCCGCTCTTTCCCGACATCCTGGCGCCCTATGTGGAGGACCCGGACCTGCTCCTGCCCGACGGCCTGCATCCCAACGCCGACGGGGTCGAGGCCATGGCCCGGGCCCTGCTGCCCCAGGCCCGGGACCTGCTCGAGACGGTGGCCAGCAACCCGCTCCCGCGTTGACGCGGGCCCTGCCCGCCAGTATAGCAACGGCTATTTACAGGGAGCCGCCCGTGGATCTCCGCGACCGTCTCGCGCTGACCTTCGCCTCCAGCCCGGCGCTCAAGGCCCTGGCCTACCTCCTCTGCCTGGGGGCGGGGCTGGCCTTGTCCCTGCGCTTTGGCGCGGCGCTCCTGGCCCTGCCGCTTGCGGCCGACGTCTATGGCGCGGCCCTGCTGCGCCGGCTCTATGACGGCTTCCGCGAGGACCTGCTGGAGGTCCTGGAGACCGAGGCCCGGCGGGAGTGCGGCCTGACCCCGGAGGACGACGTCTACCCGGTCTGGGAATACTCCGGCTGCCTGGACCACTGGCTGGCCAGGCGCCTGCCCGACACCCTGCTCCTGACGCTCCTGGCCCCGCGCCGCGACTTCCTGGTCCTGGCCCGCAAGCAGGGCCGGATCTTCCCGCCGCTGTCCTTCGCGCCCCTGGAATACCTGGTGGAGGACGCCGGCAGCCTGGACATCTACTACCGCGACATCACCCACGCCGAGCTCAAGGACCAGGTCATCGCCCTGCACCTCTCGGGCGGCGAGGCCATCGAGTACGAGGACCATTCCGGCGGCGGCGGCGAGGCCGTGCGAGTCCTGCGCGAACGCCTGCGGGAGCACAAGTCCCGGATCGGGGAGCGGGCATGATCTTGCACGACCTGCGGCGCGACCTGTTCACCTCCAACCACGTGCGGGGGCTTCTGCGGCTTTACGCCGCGGCCCTGGTCCTCTCCCCGGCGGCCCTGGCTGTGCTGGCCCTGGTGCTGGTGGGCGAGGAAGTCTCCACGGCCGCGGCCCTGGGGGCCATCCTCCTGGGCCTGATCCTGGCCCTGGCCGGGGCCATGTTCCTGGGCCGCCGCCTGGCCCAGCGCATCGTCGGGCCCATGGGGCTTCTCGTGCGCGCGGCCCGGGATATCCAGGAGGGCCGCTTCGGCTCGGCCGTGGACCTGAACGAGTTCCGGGACGCGCCCTTGGAGTTCAAGCTCCTGGGCATGGCCTTCAACCGCATGTCCGAGACCATCAAGGACCACATCTCCCGCCTGGAGCGGGCCTCCATCACGGACCCGCTCACGGGCCTGCGCAACCGGCGCTTCCTGGTCACCGAGGGCCCCCGGCTCCTGCACATCGCCCTGCGCTCCGGGTCCAAGTTCTCCTGCCTGATGATCGACATCGACCACTTCAAGAACGTGAACGACCAGCACGGCCACCTCATGGGTGACCGCTTCCTCCAGCACATCACCGAGCGCATCAGCGAGTCCATCCGCGGCTCGGACCTGCTGGCCCGCGCCGGGGGCGAGGAGTTCGTGGTCCTGGCCCCCAACTCCGGCTGCGAGGAGGCCCGGCTCCTGGCCGAGCGCATCCGCCAGGCCGTGGTCCAGAACCCCTACGAGGCCCAGGGCGTGCACCTGGGGAACACCGTGAGCGTGGGCGTGGCCGAATATTCCCTGGAGCCCAAGTTCGGCTCCAACCTCTTCGAGGACATGCTCGAGCGCGCCGACCGCGCCCTGTACCGGGCCAAGGAACAGGGCCGCAACCGCGTGGCGCTCTGGGAAGACGGAGACGTCGGCCCGGACATCTGAACCGATCCCAAAGGAAACCTCCATGCGCTACGAACTGCGGCTGATGGACAACGTGGCCGGAGTGGGCTGCTTCATGGCCCATCCGACCCAGAACCTGAGCTTCAACGAGATGCTCGAGCATCTGCGGCGGGAACCCCTGGACGACTTCATGCACCAGTTCCTGCTCCAGGCCATGGCCGGGCACCGCACCCGCAAGCTGGAGAAACTCATCGACGAGGTGGTCTCGGGCGAGCTTCAGGGCGACCTGGTGCTGGCGGCCCTGCTCTACGAGACCTGCCTGGCCCACGAGCGTTACGCCCACCTCCTGCCCCGGCTGGCCGGGCTGGACCCCCGGGAACTCTCGCAGCACACCCCCCTGCCGCACATCCACGCCAGCCTGCTTGCGGACCAGCCCCTGCACCGCCAGTGGACCGCCCTGTTCCAGGCCAACATCACGGCGCACGAACCCCTGCCCGATCCCGCGGCCAGCGGCCTGGCGGCCCCGGTGCAGCCCGCGTCGCGCACCCAGGCCCCGGACGCGGCCGCCGTCCTGGCGACGCTGCGCGCCGAGAACCGCCTGCCCGCGCCCCGGCAGCGCAGGCCCCTGGAGGAGACCATCGCCCTGGCCCAGGAGCGCCTGCAGAAAGTCGGCTGCATCCTGACCCGGGAGATGGCCCACAAGGCCTGCCTCAGCCCGCACGCCCTGCTGCGCTCCTGGCTGGCCCAGTTCCGGGTGGACAACGGCCGCCAGTCCCTGCACTTCCAGGGCCTGCAGACGGTCTACGGCCGGGGCCTGAGCCTGGAGGCGGCCCGGGCCTCCTACCTCATGGAGATGGCCGAGCGCTATTCCTCCTACGCCAGCGTGGACAAGACCGGGGTGCGCGGCTACGTCCGGGACTATCCCCTGGTCCAGGGCAACTTCGCCCAGGTCTCGGCCAAGGCCGAGGCCCTGGACCCCAACCGGCTGCGCCTGGAGGTGCCCTACGAGGGCCAGAAGCTCTGGTGGATGGAGGCCGAATTGCGCGACCGCGCCGGCCGGCGGCCCATCCTCATCCCGGCCCAGCTGGTCTTCCTGTTCTGCAACCTGGACGAGCCCGCCCTGTTCAGCGCCCTGGGTTCCACGGGCCTGGCCTCGGGCAACACCCTGGAGGAGGCCCGGCTTTCCGGGCTCTGCGAGGTGCTCGAACGCGACGCCGAGGCCGTGCGGCCGTTCGACCCGGCCCGGGCCTTCCGGCTGGTTTCCGGCGATCCCCAGGTGGGCAAGCTCCTGGAGGACTACGAGTCCTGCGGCATCCACGTCTGGTTCCTGGACGTCACCCCGGAATTCGGGGTGCCGGTGTACAAATCCGTGGTCCTGGGACGGCGCGGGGACGTGAACAAGGGCATGGGCTGCGGCCTGTCCGGACAACGCGCCCTGCTCTCGGCCATGACCGAGACGCCCTACCCCTTCCCGGGCCCGGCCGGATCGCCCGCGCCCAAGGACCTGCCCGTGCGCAGGCTGGAAGATCTGCCGGACCTGTCCACCGGCAGCCCCGAGGGCGACCTCCTGGTGCTGGAGGAGACCCTCATCGCCCATGGCCTGCCCGTGATCTCCGTGGACCTCACGCGCAAGGACCTGGGCATCCCGGCCGCGCGGGTGATCGTGCCCGGCCTGGAGATCGTGGCCGACTTCGACCAGTTCTCCCGGGTCAGCCCGAGGCTCTACGCCAATGCTCTGGAGATGTTCCGGAAGGATTGAAGCCGGGGGAAATCAGGGAAAGAAGAGTTCCGTGTTGATGTGATAGTCCTTGGGGTTCAACCCCAGATCCACCACCGCGCTGCCGCCGTTGCCCGGAGTCGTGTCCACCAGGGTGGGCCGCATGGGCCGCAGGCGTTTGTCGAAGACCACCTTGACCTTGGGGGCGTCGGGCTTGTTCTCGGGGAAGTCCGTGACCAGGCCGTAGGTCCCGTCCGCCAGGCGCACGAAACTGCCCACCGGATAGATGCCGATGAACCGGATGAAGGCCGCCAGGTGCGGGCTGCTGAAGCGCGTGCTGCGGTGGGAATAAAGGTACTTGAGGGCCTGGAACGGGGTCAGGGCGCGGCGGTAGGTGCGGTAGCTGATGAGCGCGTCGTACACGTCCAGGATGCTCAAATAGTGGGCGAATGAGCTGATGGCCGGGTGGGTCTTGCCCTGGGGATAGCCCGAGCCGTCGCAGGCCTCGTGGTGGTCCTGCACCGCGTCCAGCACGTCCCGGGGGAAGAGGTGCTGCCCGGCCAGCAGTTCGCGGCCGTCCTGGGGATGGCGCTTGACCCGCTCGTACTCCTCGGCCGTGAGCTTGCCCGGCTTGTGCAGGATGGCGTCGGGCAAAAGCGCCTTGCCCACGTCGTGGAGCAGGGCCGAAAGCGTGAGCACGTCCACGTGGGACTCGGGCAGGCCCAGGCGCGAACCCAGGGCCGCGGCCAGGAAGGCCACGTTGACGCAGTGGTTGGTCACATAGCCGTGGGAGCGAATGATGGAGATGCTGCTGGAGGCCTTGTAATTCCGGGCCGAGCTGGCCGCGATGTCCCCGGCCACCCGGGAGGCCTCGGCAATGCCCGGGGTGCGGCCGCACTTGATCTCCCGCAGGAGCCGGCTCATGAAGTCCAGGGCCCGGTTGTAGACCTTGCGGGCCACCCGCAGCTCGTCGGCCAGGCAGACCTGGGGCTCGGGCCCGAGCACCCCGGCGGGCACGGTCAGGGGCAGGGGCTCCTGATCCGGGGAGCGCTTCGCCGCGGCGGACGCTTCGTCGCGCACCCGGCTCAAGGCGATGTCCACCACCGCATCGCGGGTCTCGCGGCGCAAGGATTCGATCTCATCAGGGGATTCCAGGATGCGCTCCAGGCGGACGTGCGGGCACTGGAAGGAACCGTCGCCATACTCCACGACGAACATTCCCACCCGAAGGTCACGGGCCGCTATCCGCTTGAGCATTGGGGCTCCAAGTCTACATTTTGTCTAGATGCGAAATCACCCCTATCGTCTCGCCCGGAAAAATGCAAGCGCCTTGCGCAAAGGGGCGAACCGAAAAGTCAGGCTCGGCCGCTCTTTGCCCTGGACGCTGCCGACGGACCGCGACCCCGGGGCCCGAGACGATAATTCTCACCGAAAAGACACTGTTCCGGGCCAGGGACCTCCTCCCGGGAGACTCTCCCGGGAAATTCCCGGTTGCCAGAAAAAGGGGGCGCTTACTTCAGGCCTCAGGCCATTCTCCTCCCAGACTTTTCCGTCCAACGGCCAGCCGCAGCCGGCCCGTAATCCGGCCGGGACCGGCGCGAAATTGCGCAAAAATAGGGCAAGTTTTCCAGCAAGCTTCCAGCAAGACCCCGGCCCTGACCCGGCCCTGACCCGGGCCGCGGCTCCCCGTAAAATCCACAACACCCTAAAACAACAGCAACTTTTCAAAAAAACGGATCCTGCCGCATAGGCGAATTCCGGAATGGTACGGCTGTTGCTGAGCGCCGGTTGATCGAGCAATCAATAGGGAAGAAGAACAGAACACTGACCGGAGACGCCAGACCGCACCATGAACAGGCGCTACTTTCCCATCACCGCCGTCACCGCGGCCCTCTGCCTGGTGGCCGTGTTCGGCTTCCTGCACCTCGCCCCGGCCCGGGACCTGCCCCCGCGCATCGTCCTGGACAACGCCGGAGGCCGGGTCCTGTTCAGCCACGGCCACCACGCCGCGGACCTGGGCCTGGACTGCGGGGACTGCCACCACGACGGCGCGGACCCGGAGCACCCCGAGGCCTGCGGCTCCTGTCACCCGGCGGCCTTTGGCGCCGCCTACACCGCCGCCCATGCCCAGACCTTCAAGAGCACCCGGTCCTGCAACCGCTGCCATGCCGCAGCCCCGGACCCGGACCGGCCCACGGACCGTCCTGACGTGGCCCACGTGCCCTTGCGGGCCGACGCCTTCCACGCCCAGTGTCTGGGCTGCCACGAGAACATGGGCGCGGGTCCCTTCGGCGAAAAGAGCTGCAACGCCTGCCACCAGCAGAGGAAGTGATCATGCGCAAGCCCACCTTTTCGCTGCGCGCCCCCCTGGACGGCGAAATCATCGACATTCCGGCCCCGGACCGGCTGAGCCTCTACGTCTGCGGCTACGGCATCCAGGTCCAGCGCGGCCAGCGCCTGGCCGCGGGCAGCGTCCTGGCCCTGCACCCCCGGGACCTGGGCGGCAAGGTCCACGCCCCGGTCAGCGGCGTGGTGGACAAGGCCGACTTCGCCTACATCACCATGACCTCGTCCACGGCCCCGGCCCCCCTGCCCGCCGCGGCCCTGCCCGAGGACGCCGAGGGCCTGCGCCAGGCCCTCCAGGACCTGGGCGTGCGCATGGACCGCTTCGTCCGGCAGCAGAACATCCTGGTGATCAACGGGCTCAATCCCGAGCCCACGGTGTCCGTGGCCGAACAGCTCCTGCGCGACGCCCGCTCCACCATCTTCCGCGGCCTGGAGGCGGTCTGCAAGCTGGTCAGCCCCAACCGCTGCCTGCTGGTGGCCGGGGACCAGGGCCAGTCCCTGCCCGGCTGCGCCACGGTGGCGGTCAAGCCGGTCTATCCCAATTCCCTGGCCGAGCGGGCCATCCTGGCGGCCACGGGCAAGGAGCGGCCCGAGGGCGTGGCCGCGGTGAGCGTCATGAAGCTCTGGACCATCGGCCGCATCCTGGAGACCGGCCGCCCGGTCACGGACACGGTCTTCACCCTGGCCGGAAAGAACTACCGCGCCCTGCTCGGCACGCCACTGTCCCAGATTCTGGAGTTCGCGGGGCTCACTGCCCGACCCGGCGACCGCCTGATCCTGGGCGGGCCCATGCGCGGCTACACGGTTTACGACGTGGAGCACGGCCTGGAAAAGGGCGCCTACGCCGTGACCCTGGTCTCCAAGGACGCCTTCCCGCCCATGGTCGGCGCGCCCTGCATCAACTGCGGCGAATGCGTCCTGCACTGTCCGGCGCGCATCCGGCCGGACCTCATCGGCCGCTACGCCGAGTACGGGCTGTTCGACAAGTGTCTGGCCGCAGGGCTGGCCTCCTGCATGGATTGCGGACAGTGCTCCTACTGGTGCACCGCGCGCAGGCCCCTGCTCCACTCCCTCCGCTTCGCCCGCAAGGAACTGGCCGAAGCGGCCAACCCCTGGCCCATGAACGCGGCAGCCCGCTGAGCCGCTGCGAGGAGTCCCCATGGCAGCCGTCGTCGTCAAGCCCCACGCCATCACCCAGATCCGCCTGACCGTGGGGCCGCCGCCCCACTGGCGCTGCGGCCACACCCTGGGCTCGCTCATGGCCCTGTGCTGCGCGGCCCTGCTCCCGGCCATGGCCATGGCCGTCTGGCGCCACGGCCTGGACGCGGCCCGGGTCCTGGCCCTGGCCGGCGCCGTGGCCGTGATCAGCGAGGTCCTGCTGGAGCGCCTGGCCGGCCGCGAGGTGGACGTGGACAACGGCACGGCCCTGTACCACGGCCTGCTCTTCGCCATGCTCCTGCCGGCCACGGCCCCCTGGTGGCTGGTGACCGCGGGCGCCTTCTGCACCATCGCCCTGGGCCGCACCGTGTTCGGCGGGTTCGGGGCCAACCCCTTCTGCCCGCCCCTGGTGGGCTGGGCCGTGTGCGCCGTGTCCTGGGAACGCTTTCTCGACCTGGACCTGGTCCTGGCCCACTGGCCCACGCCCGATCCCCTGGCCCAGCTCAAGTTTCTGGGGGTCCAGGCCGTGGACGGACTGCCCCTGGCCGACCTGTTCCTGGGCAACCAGCTGGGCCCGCTGGGCGCGTCCCAGGGCGCGGCCGTGCTCGCGGGCGGCCTGTTGCTGCTCCTTTCCGGACGCCTGCGGCCGCACATCCCCCTGGCCTTCCTGGCCGGGGTGGCGGCCATGGCCGCCCTGTTCCAGTTCCTCGATCCCCAGACCCAGGCCGGTCCCCTGTTCCATCTCTGCACCGGGGCCGTGCTCCTGGGGGCCTTCTTCCTGGCCCCGGACGCCGGGTCCTCGCCCTCGGGGCACTGGCCCATGATCCTCTACGGCCTGCTGGCCGGAGCCCTCGTCCCGGTGATCCGCAAGTTCGGCGTGCACACCGACGGCACGGCCTACGCCATCCTGCTGGCCAACCTCCTGGCCCCGCTCCTGGACCGCATCCGCCCCAAGCCCTTCGGAGGCCGATGACATGCGCGAAATCCTCAAGATGATCATCGTGCTCTCGCTCATCGGCACGGCCTCGGGCTTCATCCTGGCCTCGCTCAAGGAAGCCACCCGGCCGCGCATCGAGGAGCAGGTCCTGACCTTTGTCCAGGGCCCGGCCCTGGCCGCCGTGCTGCCCGGCCACGACAACAACCCCATCGCCGACCGCCGCAGGCTGGCCCTGCCCGGGGGCGGCGAAATCACGGCCTATCCGGCCCTGCAGGGCGGCCGCCTCGCGGGTCTGGCCCTGGAGGGCCACGGCCCGGGCTACGGCGGAGCCGTGGGCGTCATGGTGGCCTTTGACCCGGCCCGGGACGTGGTGGCGGCCATCGGCGTGACCACCCATTCCGAGACCCCGGGCCTGGGCACGCGGGTCTTCCAGCCCGCGGTCACGGCCCGCTACCGGAACCACCCGCTCACCGGCCTGGACCTCAAGAACCGGGGCGGCGACATCGACGCCGTGTCCGGGGCCACCTATTCCTCCACAGGCATGGTCAGCGCCGTGCGCCAGGCCGCGGAAGCCTACGCCGCCATCAAGCCCGCGGCCCTGGCCGCCTGGAACCGTTAGGAGAAGCCATGGGACGCGCCTTCAAGGAACTGACCAAGGGACTCTGGCGGGAACTGCCGCCGTTCCGCATCGTGCTCGGGCTCTGCCCCACCCTGGCCGTGACCACCAGCGCCAAGAACGGCCTGGGCATGGGCGCGGCCGTGATCTTCGTGCTGGTGGTCTCCAACTTCCTGGTGGCCCTGCTGCGCAAGATCATTCCCTCCAAGGTGCGCATCGCCTGCTTCATCGTCATCGCGGCCACGGTGGTGGTGACCGTGGAGCTGCTCATGCAGGCCTACGCCTACCCGCTGTACCTGGAGCTGGGCATCTTCGTGCCGCTCATCGTGGTCAACTGCATCATCCTGGGCCGGGCCGAGGCCTTCGCCTCCAAGAACCCGGTGTTCCTCTCGGTGCTGGACGGCCTGGGCATGGGCCTGGGCTTCACCCTGTCCCTGACCTTCCTGGGCGGCCTGCGCGAGGTCCTGGGGGCCGGAACGATCTTCGGCCACGCCGTGCCCTGGGAGGCCTTCGAACCCATGAGCATCCTGGTCAAGGCCCCGGGCGCGTTCATCTGTCTGGGCCTGATCCTGGCCGGGATGAACGCCTACAACCGCTGGACCGCGCGGCGCGGGGACAGCGATGCTCCCAAGGCGCTGGAGGCCATCAACTCCTGCTCGTCCTGCGGCCTGTGCAAGCTCTCGGGCCGGGATTGAGAACAGAGGGAAACGAGGAACGCATGGACTACTTCCTGCTCGTCATCTCGGCGGTGTTCATCAACAACATCGTCCTGGTGCAGTACCTGGGCACCTGCCCGTTCCTGGGCACCTCCAAGTCCACGGACGTGGCCCTGGGCATGGGCGGCGCGGTGATCTTCGTCATCGGCATGTCCGTGGCCCTGACCTGGCCGATCCAGAAGGCCATTCTGGAGCCCTTTGGCCTGGGCTACCTCCAGACCATCGTCTTCATCCTGGTCATCGCCTCCCTGGTGCAGTTCGTGGAGATGTTCCTGAAGAAGCTCCTGCCCCCGCTGTACCGGGCCCTGGGCCTGTACCTGCCGCTCATCACCACCAACTGCGCGGTGCTCGGCTCGGCCATCCTGGTGCAGAAGAACGGCTACGGCCTGGCCAAGTCCGTGGTCTTCGGCCTGGCCACGGGCGTGGGCTTCACCCTGGCCCTGGTGATCATCTCGTCCATCCGCGAGCGCTTTGACATCTCGCCCATCCCCCAGGTCTTCCGGGGCGTGCCCATCGCCCTGATCACCGCGGGACTCATGTCGCTCGCCTTCCTGGCCTTCAAGGGCATGGCTTCCTAGGGGGAATGCAATGGTCACGACATCGGTGCTCCTGGTCTTCGGTCTGAGCCTGTCGGCGGCCCTGCTCCTGGCCGCTGCCTCGCGCATCTTCGCGGTGCGCGAAGACCCCCGCGTCCAGGATGTGGAGGCGATCCTGCCCGGGGCCAACTGCGGCGGCTGCGGCTATCCCGGCTGCGCGGCCGCGGCCGCGGCCGTGGTGGCCGGAGAGGCCCCGCCGGAGGTCTGCGTGGCCGGCGGCATGGACATCGCCGCCTCCGTGGCCCGGGTCATGGGCCTGGCCGTGGCCTACCGCGAGCCCCGGGTGGCCTCGCTGATCTGCTCGGGCGGAGACCGCGCCCGCCAGATGTTCGCCTACGAGGGGCTGCGCGACTGCCGGGCCGAGGCCATGCTCTACGGCGGCGAGAAGACCTGCGGCCTGGGCTGCCTGGGCATGGGCTCCTGCGTGCGGGCCTGCCCGTTCGGCGCGGTGAGCCTGGGCGAGGGCGGCCTGCCCATCGTGAACAAGGCCCTGTGCCGCTCCTGCGGCAAGTGCGCCGAGGTCTGCCCCACCGGGGCCATCCGCATCACCAGCTTCTCGGCCAGCCTGCTGCACGTGAACAAGCTCGACGAGTGCCTGGCTCCGTGCATGCAGAAGTGCCCGGTGCAGCTGGACGTGCGCACCTTCATCCAGCAGGTCAAGGGCGGCGACTACCGCGGGGCCCTGCTCACGCTCAAGAACCGCAACCCCCTGCCGGCCACCGTGGGCCGCGTCTGCCCGCACCCCTGCGAGGACATCTGCCGCCGCAAGCTGGTGGACGAGGGCGTGGCCATCAACACCCTGGAACGCTTCGTGGCCGACTGGGAGATGCACTCCGGCCAGCGCGTGCCGATCCACTGCGGCCCGGACACGGGCATCAAGATCGCCATCGTGGGCGGCGGCCCCTCGGGCCTGGCCTGCGCCTATTTCCTGCGCCGCCTGGGCCATCACCCGGTGATCTTCGAGTCCCGGGCCGAGGCCGGGGGGCTCCTGCGCTACGCCATTCCCGAGTTCCGCCTGCCGCGCCACGTGCTCGACTGGGAGGTCCAGGGCATCCTGGACCTGGGCGTGGAGCTCAAGACCTACATGACCCTGGGCCGGGAGTTCGGGCTGGCCGACCTGGAGGCCCAGGACTTCAAGGCCGTGTACCTGGCCACCGGCGCCTGGAAGACGCCGCCCCTGAATATCCCCGGCGGCGACGCCCGCAAGCTCATGGGCGGGGTGGAGTTCCTCACCGGCATCGGCTCCCAATGGAGCTCCCTGCGGGACCAGTGCGTGGTCATCATCGGCGACACCAACACCGCGCTGGACTGCGCCCGGGCCACGGCCCGCATGGGCGCGCGCCGCACCGTGGTGCTCTCCCCGCACATCCAGCGCAAGATGGCCGCCAACAAGGAAGAGATCGAGCGGGCCAAGGAGATCGGGGCCGAGGTCCTGTTCCAGACCCTGCCCGTGTCCATCGTCAGCGGCTCCTCGGGCCAGACCAACGTCTGGTACCAGGCCTGCCGCTACGAGGACGAGGCCAAGGCCGGAGGCGCGATCCTGCCTCTGCCGGGCACCGACGGCCTGGTCGAGAACGTGGACCTGATCATCGCGGCCACGGACCGCCGGCCCGACCTCTCGGCCTTCCAGGCCCGCAGCGGAGTGGCCGACCTGGCCCTGAACCCCAAGGGCGTGCTCACCTGCGACGAGCTGACCATGCAGACGAACCTGCCGCACGTCTTCGCCGGCGGCGAGGTGCGCCGGGGCCGCTCCATCGTCATGGAGGCCGTGGCCGACGGCCGCCGGGCGGCCCGCTCCATCCACCTGTTCGTGACCACAGGCGCGGTGCCCCGGCCCCAGGAGCCGCAGCTCAAGGTCATCCCCGAGTCCATCCTCAAGGACATGCGCGTGAAGTACTCCATCCCCCGGGTGGTGGCCCCGGAAATCCCCGTGGACGTGCGCCGCCAGAACTTCACCATGGAGGTGCGCCGGGGCATTCCCGAGCGCGACGGCGTGAAGGAGGCCAGCCGCTGCCTGCGCTGCGGCCTGACCTGCTTCGACGCCGAGGCCGGATTCGAGTTCGCAGGTGACCGGGACGTGAAGCCCCACGCGGGCCCCCGCAAGGAGAACGGCAATGCCTGATGCCCCCTTGAGCCGCAGGGAATTCCTGCGCGTCAGCGCCCTGTTGAGCCTGGGACTGGGCCTGGGCCCGGTCCTCGCGCCGCTGCCGGTCCAGGCCGCGGCCCCGGAACGCCTGCGCCTGGAGCGCACCCGCTTCCTCATGGGCACCTTCGTGACCATGATCGCGGCCCATCCCTCCCGGGCCCAGGCCGAGGACGCCCTGGAGGCGGCCTTCGCCGAGATGGACCGGCTCTGCGCCGTTTTCGACCGCCACCGCGCGGACACCCCCCTGACCTTCCTGAACCGGCACGGCAGTCTCCGGGACGCCCCCCCGGAGCTCTCCGCCGTGCTGGTTCACGCCCTGCGGATGCGGGACACCACCAGCGGCGCATTCGACCCCTCGGTGCTGCCGCTGGTGGCCCTGCTCCAGAGCCGGTCCCAGCGAGCCCCCGAGGGCCCGGCTCCGTCCCTGGCCGAAATCCGCGAGGCCTTGAGCCTCGTGGACGCCGGGGCGGTGGACCTGACCTCCAGCTCCATCCGCCTCGGCCGGCAGGGCATGGGCCTGACCCTGGACGGAGTGGCCAAGGGCTACATCGTGGACCGCGCCGCCCAGGTCCTGCGGGAGCGCGGCCTGGACTCGCACCTGATCAACGCCGGCGGCGACATCCGCGCCGGCCTGGCGCCGGACGCCGAACGGCCCTGGGCCGTGGCCGTGGAAGACCCGCAGCGCCGCGGCCGCTACCCCTCGCGCATCTTCCTGCGCAACGGGGCCGTGGCCACCTCCGGCAGCTACGAGGCCCCGCTGGGGGCCCATGGCCGCCTCCACCACATCGTGGATCCGCGTTCCGGGGGCTGCCCCGGACACGTGACCAGCGTCTCCGTGGCCGCCCCCTCGGCCATGGAGGCCGACGCCCTGGCCACCGGCCTGTTCGTCCTGCCCCCCGGACAGGCCCTGGCCTGCATCGAGACCCTGCCGGAACGGGCCTGCCTGCTGATCTCCTCCTCAGGAGCGCAGGCCCGTTCCCAGGGGTGGTCCGGCCTGGAGGCCGCGGGCCCGCGTTGACAGTGCGCGGGCTTTGCGCCTAATCCGGAAGGCCATGGCCCAACTTCTGCGCACCAAGCGGGTCTTCAAGTCCCCGCTCTTTCCGGACGCGCTGCGCGCCCTGTCCGTGCTCCTCCTGGGCCTGGGCGTCTATCTCCTGCTGAGCGGTCCCCAGGACCCCACGCGCAACCCGAGCCACGTGCTCATGTGGCTGTTCTGGTGGCCGCTGTTCGTCGTCCAGTATCTGCTCCTGGGCCGCTTCTGGTGCGCGGTCTGCCCGTTCGGCTGGCTGGGCGACGGCATGCGCGCCCTGTGCGGCCTGAACCTGCCCGTGCCGCCCTGGCTCAAGAAGTACGGCCCCCTGGTCATCGGGGCCTGCCTGCTGTCCATCGTCTGGGCCGAGGAGGCCCTGCGCATCCCCTCCAGCCCCCGGCGCACGGCCATCCTGCTCCTGGTGGTGGTGGGCTGCGTGCTGGCGGCCTCGGCCTTCTTCCGGCGCCGGGCCTGGTGCCGCTACATGTGCCCCCTGGGCGGCATGGGCGTGGCCTACGCCCGCGTGGGCATGCTCCAGATCCGCGGCAACCCGGACAAGTGCCGCACCTGCAACGCCGCGCTCTGCTATTACGGCGCGGGCAAGGTGGCCGGCTGCCCGATGAACGAGTTCCCGCGCATCAAGGAGACCAACGCCTACTGCATCTTCTGCGGCAACTGCGTGAAAACCTGCCCCAAGGACTCGGCCAAGGTGGAGATCCGCCTGCCCTCCAAGGAGCTCTGGCTCCTGCGCAAGCCCGGGCTCATGGAGGCCGTGCTGGCCGTGCTCCTGGGCGGGATCATCTCGGCCACCCAGTTCCAGCACGGCTTTCCCGAGGTCATGGACCTGTTCACCCGGCACTTCGGCTTCGAGGCCGGGTTCACGCTCTTCTTCCTGGCCTGGCAGGGCTTCTTCCTGCTCTTCCTGACCCTGGCCAGCCAGGCCGCCACGATGCTCAACGGCGTGTCCGTGAAGATGAACTTCTCGGTCTTCAGCTACGCCCTCATCCCGCTCATCCTGGGCGCGCACCTGGCCCAGGGCCTGCACCTGTTCGCCCGGGGCAGCGCCGTGCTCCAGCGCCTGGCCCTGGAGACCTACGGCCTGAACCTGCCGGAGATCGACCCGCAGTCTCTCCGGCTGCGCGGGCTCCAATTCCTGCTCCTGGCCGCGGGCCTGGTCCTGTCCCTGGCCGCGGCCCGCTACGCCGCGCGGACCTTCTTCAGCCGCCAGGACAAGGTCCGGGTCTCCCTGGCCCCGTTCACGGCCGCCTACGCCCTGCTCTTCGGCCTGCTGGCCTGGGTCCTCTCCCGCAGGCCCAGCGAGAACCTGGAATCCCTGCCCGCCACCCTGGCCCAGCCGGACCTCCAGCCCCTCTGGATATTCCTGGGCTACGCCCTGCTGCTGGTCATCGTGGCCCTGGCGCTCAAGCCGCTGCTCGCGGAGCGTCCCTGGCGGCCCGGGCAGACCCTGCCCGCGCGCAGCCTGCGGCTCACCGTGCGCAACGAGGCCACGGAGATCGTCACCGCCGAGCGGGCCCTGACCCGCCTGGCCCAGGCCGCGGGCACGGGCATCAAGCCCATCTTCGACGCCTGCACGGCCCTGGAGGAGCTCATGACCTACGCCCTGCTCCGCTACCTGGACCACGCGGACGGACAGCCCGAACCCGGCAAGGACTTCGGCACCCGCTCCCTGGTGCGGCTCCTGGACAGCCGCAGGCCGGACCTGGAGCTCCAGTTCACGATCCTGCCCCAGGCCATCATCATCGAGATGGCCGAGGAGGGACCGCCGGACAATCCCCTGGAGGACGGCTCCGGGACCACGGCCCGCGCCGAACGCCAGATCCAGCGCCTGCGCACCTACACCTCCTCGCTGGCCTTTGAACGCCGGAACGGCAAAAACGTGCTCACCGTGGTCCTGAGCTTCGAGCCCGAGGCCCGGGCCGGAAGCGGCCCGCTGGAGCCCGCCACCCCGCCACGTTGACAATTCTCCCCTGGTCCACGATCATGAAAGGTGAAGTTTGCCGGGCGGGGCACCCCCGATCCGGCTCCGCTGCCGCATCAGAGCGCCGTCGGTCCGGCAATCGCCGGGCGACGCCTCCCGCCTGGGAGGCCCCGCGCCCTGTCCTTCTGCTCCCGTGAACACACCCCCGCGGACGGCAGCGTCATGAACGAGACCGCCGTGCGCCATCCGGAACCCCCGCGGGTTCCCTGCCGAACCGCAGTGCGCCCGGCGTGAACCCATAACCCCCACGCGGCCCCGGCCGCGCAAACCCGCTACGCCCAGGGAGGCCCATGCCGTTCGATCCGCCCTATCCGCTGCTCCGCGCCGCAGGCCTCGTGCTGGCCTTGTCCCTGGCCGGACTGGCGGCCCACGGCCTGGCCCTGCGCGCCTTGCGCCGCGCGGCCGGCGGCGCAGGCGGCGCGTTCTGGCCCATGGCCCTGGATCTGGCCCGCGGCCCGGCCCGCCTGGCCGTGGTGCTGCTCGCCCTGGAACTGGCCCGGGCCGCGCAACCCCTGCCCGAAGCCCTGCAGGACATCGTGCAGAAAGGCGTCGCGCTCTGCTGGATCGGCCTGTTCGCCTGGCTCGCCTTGGCCCTGGGCGGCATTCTCGCGCGCTTCCTGCAGCGCCGCCACGACATCAAGACCGGGGACAACCTCCAGGCCCGCAAGATCCTCACCCAGGTGACCATGTTCCGCCGCATCTTCACGGCCCTGGTGACCCTGCTGACCCTGGCCGCCGTGCTCATGGTCTTCGACGCCACCCGCAACATCGGGACCAGCGTCCTGGCCTCGGCGGGCATCGCCGGGGCCGTGGCCGGGCTCTCGGCCCAGAAGTTCCTGACCACGATCCTGGCCGGGGCCCAGATCGCCTTCACCCAGCCCATCCGCCTGGACGACGTGGTGGTGGTGGAAGGCGAATGGGGCCGGGTGGAGGAGATCACCCTGACCTACGTGGTGGTGCGCATCTGGGACCAGCGCCGGCTCATGGTGCCGGTGACCTATTTCCTGGACAAGCCCGTCCAGAACTGGACGCGGGCCTCCGCCGAAATCCTGGGCACCGTGCTCCTGCACGTGGACTACCGCGCGCCGGTGCCGGCCATCCGCGGCGAACTGGAGCGCCTCTGCCGCGAGGAGGCCGGGGATCTCTGGGACGGCCGGGTCTGCGGCCTGCAGGTCGTGGAGGCCGGGCCCGCGGCGCTGCAACTGCGCGCCCTGGTCAGTTCGGCCGACTCCAGCCGCAACTGGGACCTGCGCTGCCTGGTGCGCGAACGCCTGGTGGACTTCCTGCGCCGCCATCACTCCGAATCCCTGCCCAGGGCCCGCGTGCATTTCACGCAGGACGTCCCGGGTCCTCCCGAGGAATAGACACATGAGCAAGCAGACGCCTGAGAACCTGGACCCCACCTGGTACAAGGACGCCGTGATCTACGAGGTCCACGTGCGTTCGTTCTTCGACAGCAGCCAGAACGGGCACGGCGACTTCCGGGGGCTCACGGAAAAACTCGACTACCTCCAGGACCTGGGCATCAACACCCTCTGGCTCCTGCCCTTTTATCCCTCCCCGCTGCGCGACGACGGCTACGACATCGCGGACTACTGCGACATCCATAAGGACTTCGGCACCCTGGCCGACTTCCGGGCCCTGCTCCGCGAGGCCCACAGCCGGGGCATCCGGATCATCACCGAGCTGGTGCTCAACCACACCTCGGACCAGCACGCCTGGTTCCTGCGGGCCCGCCGGGCCAAGCCCGGCTCGGCCGCGCGCAACTTCTACGTCTGGAGCGATTCGCCCGAGAAGTACGCGGGCACCCGGATCATCTTCAAGGACTTCGAGCACTCCAACTGGACCTGGGACCCGGTGGCCGGGGCCTACTACTGGCACCGCTTCTACTCCCATCAGCCGGACCTGAACTTCGACAACCCCCAGGTGGAGGCCGAGATCCTGCGGGTGGTAGACTTCTGGCTGGGCATGGGCGTGGACGGCCTGCGGCTGGACGCCGTGCCCTACCTCTACGAGCGCGAGGGCACCAACTGCGAGAACCTGCCCGAGACCTACACCCTGCTCCAGCGGCTGCGGGCCCACGTGGACGCCCGGCACCCCGGCCGCCTGCTCCTGGCCGAGGCCAACCAGTGGCCCGAGGACGCGGCCCGCTACTTCGGGGACGGCGACGCCTGCCACATGACCTTCCACTTCCCGCTCATGCCCCGCATGTTCGTGGCCCTGGAGATGGAGGACCGCGCGCCCATCGTGGACATCCTGGAGCAGACTCCGGACATCCCCCCGGACTGCCAGTGGGCCGTGTTCCTGCGCAACCACGACGAGCTGACGCTCGAGATGGTCTCCGAGGAGGAGCGCGACTTCATGTACCAGGTCTACGCCCGCGACCGCCGGGCCCGGATCAACCTGGGCATCCGCCGCCGCCTGGCCCCGCTCCTGGGCAACGACCGCCGCAAGATCGAGCTCATGAACGTGCTGCTCCTGACCATGCCCGGCTCGCCGGTGCTCTACTACGGCGACGAGATCGGCATGGGCGACAACTACTACCTAGGCGACCGCAACGGCGTGCGCACGCCCATGCAGTGGAGCCCGGACCGCAACGCCGGGTTCTCGCGGACCAATCCGCAGCGGCTCTACCTGCCCGCGGTCATCGACCCGGAGTACCACTACGAGTCCGTGAACGTGGAGAACCAGCAGCGCAACCCCTCGTCGCTGCTCTGGTGGATGAAGCAGCTCATCGCCATGCGCAAGCGGCACCCGGCCCTGGGACGCGGGGCCATGCGCTTCGTGTCCCAGGACTCGCCCAAGATCCTGGCCTTTGTGCGCACCAATGGGGAGGACCGCCTGCTGGTGGTGGCCAACCTCTCGCGCCACCCCCAGGCCACCCGCCTGAACCTCCCGGGCCATGCGGGGACCATGCCGGTGGAGGTCTTCGGCCGCACGCCCTTTCCAACGGTCACGGACCAGCCCTATCCCCTGACCCTGGGCCCCCACGGCTACTACATCCTGGAGCTGCGCAGCGCGCCCCGGACCCTGGAGACGCGCCCGGTCCGCATGGCCCTGCGGCGGCAGTATCCCGGCGGCTGGAACTTCCTGGACGCCCGGATCAAGGCCGAGCTCCAGGGCGTGATCCTCCCGGAATACCTGCGCCGCCGGACCGAGGAGGAAGGGCCCCGGCCGCAAATCGTCTCCACCGTGCTCCTGGACTCCCTGCCCGTGGGCACCACGCGCGCGCCCACCGGGTTCTGCGTCCTGGAGCTGCGGCTGGCCGGAGGCGGCGGCGAGTGCCGCACCCTGCTGCTCTCCTTCGTGGACGCCGAGCGGGCCCGGCAGGTGGCCAAGGAGCAGCCCGGCCGCTACGTCTGCGATTTGGAGGGCCCGCAGAACGGCTCCGGCGCGGAACAGGACCCGCGGGAAGGGGCCCTGGTGGAGGGGCCGGAGGAACGCAGCGCCCACGCCGGACTGCTGCGGCTCTTTGTCCAGAGCCGCCGGGTCCGGGGACGGCGCGGCGAATTCACGGTGATCCACGGCCGCAGCGGCCGGGAAATCCGCGAACTTTTGGCCGGGGACCCGGACTCCGAGCTGCTCCAGGGCGGCCCGCACAACGCGCTCATCGCCTACGGCCGCCAGGTCCTGCTGAAGATCTTCCGGCAGACCGCCGAGGACGGCAACCCGGACCTGGAGGTGGTGCGCCACCTCACGGAGCGGGCCGGGTTCCTGCACACCCCCGAGATCCTGGCCGCGCTCCAGTACCTGCGCCCCGGGCACGAGCCCGTGGTCCTGGCCATGCTCCGCCGCTTCGTGGCGAGCGAGTCCACGGCCTGGGACATGTGCACCACGGCCCTGGGCCTGTTCTTCAACCGGGTCCTGGCCGAACGGCAGGACGCTCCGCCGGATTCCAGGCGGGCCGCCGCGGCCATGGCCGACGCCCTGGGCGGCACGGCGCAGGACGAGTCCATGAACGCGGCCATGGCCCTCATCGGCCAGCGCACGGCCCAGATGCACCTGGCCCTGGCCCAGGACTTCGGGGACCCGGCGTTCACCCCGGAGCCGTTCGACAAGATCTACCGCCGCGCGGTGTTCCAGGACATCTTCAGCAAGACCCGGCGCATCCTGGACCGCCTGGAGCAGGCCCTGCCCCTGCTGCCGCCGGAGGAGGCCCGGCTGGCGGAGCGCACGCTCGCCCTGCGCGACCGGCTCAACGCCCATCTCCGCCGCTTCCGGGACACCTCGGTCAAGGGGCTCAAGACCCGGGTCCACGGCGAATACGACCTGCGGCACCTGCTCTGCCTGGGCCGGGACTTCATGGTCGTGGACTTCGAGGGCCGGACCACGCGCTCGCTCTCGGCCCGGCGGCTCAAGCGCTCGCCCCTGCGCGACGTCTGCGACCTGCTGAGTTCCCTGGCCCTCATGGCCGACGCCGCCCTGCGCAACCCCTCCCTGGTGCGGCCCGAGGACGCCGAGCGGCTGCGGCCCTGGGCCGACTGCTGGCAGTTGCACATGGGCGAACGGTTCCTGGAGAGCTATCTGGCGGCCGCGGGTCCGGCCCGTTTCCTGCCCCAGGACAAGGCCAACTTCGAACTCGTGCTCACGACCCTGCTCCTGGACCAGGCCTTCTACGAGCTGGGCCAGACCCTGTCCGTCCGGCGCCTGCCCCCCGGGACCCGGCCGGAACATTCCAACCTCGGCAGCATACTCCGCAGCATCCACAGGCTCCTGCCGGAAAATCCCGGATCCGCCGGGGAGGAACAGGCATGAAGGATTGGAACATCCTGCTCCGCTCCAAGGAGTTCCGGAACCTGCTCACGGCCCGCCGCAGGCTGCTCATGCTCGACTACGACGGCACCCTGGCCCCGTTCACCGTGGAGCGGGACAAGGCCCGGCCCTATCCGGGAGTGCGCGACGTGCTCGGCGGCCTGGCCCTCGATGCCGGCTGGCGTGTGGTCATCGTGTCCGGCCGCCTGGCGGACGAGGTGGCGGCCCTGCTGGATCTGCGGCAGGGAGTGGAGATCTTCGGCTGCCACGGCGGGGAGCGGCGCGCTCCCGACGGCCGCCTGACGCGCCTGGAACTGACCCCATCCGTGGAAAAGGCCCTGGCCGACGCGCGCTTCTGGGCCGAATCCCAGGGCCTGGGCGAGCACCTGGAGCACAAGCACGGCTGCCTGGCCCTGCACGTGCGCGGCGTCCCGCCGCCGCGCGCGGCCGAAATCCTCGCCGACGCGGGCCGTGCCCTGGGCCGCATCGGCCGCAACGCCGGGGTCGAGGTGCGGCTGTTCGACGGCGGCCTGGAGATGCGCTGCGCCGCGTTCAGCAAGGGGCAGGTGGTGGAACGGCTGCTGGCCGAGGAGACCGCGGCCCACGGACCGGGCATGGCCGCCGCCTACCTGGGCGACGACCAGACCGACGAGGACGCCTTCCGGGCCCTGAACAGCACCGGGCTCTCCCTGCTGGTGGCCCCCAAACGCAAGACGAGCCTGGCCCACTACCTGCTGCGGCCGCCAGCGGATCTGCTGACCTTCCTGCGGGCCTGCCTGGCCGCCAGCGGGACCTCGCGGGAGGAGGCCGGGGGCGCGGAACCGCCCAAGCGGCTCATCGTGGTCTCCAACCGGCTGCCCGTGACCCCCATCCGCGGCCCCCGGGGCTGGGAACTCAAGCCCGGGGCCGGAGGACTGGTCCAGGCCCTGGCCCCGGTGTTGCGCGACCGCGGCGGACTCTGGGTGGGCTCCGCCGGCCAGGCGGGCGAGAGCGAGGCCGCGGCTCCCTTTGCCGAGTTCTCCCAGGAGGCCGGCTACCGGCTCCTGCCCATCGAGCTGACCGCGGCCGAGCACCGCGACTACTACGAGGGCTTTTCCAACGAGATCATCTGGCCCCTGTTCCACGACTTCCAGTCCCGCTGCAACTTCGAGCCGGACTACTGGACCGCCTACCTGGCGGTGAACCAGAAGTTCGCCCGGGCCGTGGCCGGGCATTCGCGGCCCGACGACTACGTCTGGATCCACGACTACCACCTCATGCACGTGGCCCGCTTCCTCAAGGAGCAGGGCAGCGAGCGGCGCTGCGGCTTCTTCCTGCACATCCCCTTCCCGGCCCCGGACATCTTCCTCAAGCTGCCTTGGCGCAAGCAGGTGCTCCAGGCGCTCCTGGAGCACGAGTTGGTGGGCTTCCAGACCCTGGCCGACCGCAGGAACTTCAGCCGCTGCCTCCAGGTGCTCTTCCCGGAGACCGAATTCTGGGGCCGCGGCTCGGTCATCACCGCCGCGCTCTCCGGCAGGAACATGCGCATCGGCAGCTTCCCCATCAGCATCGACTACGCGGCCTTCGCCCGGCTGGCGTCCGCCCCCGAAACCGCCCTGGCGGCGGCCGAAATCCGCAAGGCCTTCCCGGGCCAGCGCATCGTCCTCGGCGTGGACCGGCTGGACTATTCCAAGGGCATCCCCCAGCGGCTCAAGGCCGTGCGCACCGCCCTGACCCGCTACCCGGACCTGCGCGGCCGCCTGACCTGCATCCAGGTGCTGGTGCCCAGCCGCGAGGGCGTGGACGAGTACCAGGAACTCAAGAACGAGATCGAGCAGCTGGTGACGCAAATCAACGGGGAGTTCACCGTGCCCGGCTGGGTCCCGGTGCACCACCTCTACCGCCAGCTCTCCCGGCCCGAGCTGGTGGCCTACTACCGGGCCGCCGACGTGGCCCTGATCACCTCCCTGCGCGACGGCATGAACCTAGTGGCCAAGGAGTATTGCGCCAGCAACGTGGGCGAGACGGGCGCGCTCATCCTGAGCGAGTTCGCCGGGGCCGCGGCCCAGTTCCAGCGGCTCGGGGCCTTCCTGGTGAATCCTTACGACACCGAGGAGGTGGCCGAAGCCCTCTACGCCGCCTGCCGCCTGCCCCCGCTGGAGCGCAAGATGCGCATGCACAAGCTGCGCGAGAATGTCCGGCGCAACAACATCTCGGCCTGGGTGGACTCCTTCCTGGCCGCGGCCTTTGCCCGCAACCTGGAGGACTTCAGCCAGCAGGAGACCCTCCAGTTCCACGAAAAAGAACCCCTGCCGCCCGCGGCCCCCTGAACGCAGCACCGGGGGCAGGCGACGCAGCACTCCGGCAACGCGTCGGCATGTCCGCATTTCAGTGAAATGTTCCGCTATTCCGCACCTTCACTATGGCGGTCGCGACAAAAATCCGCACGAAATCCTACCGGAAAACAGGCCTGAAAAACGTATTCCTGATTCTTGCCTGCATGCACCTTGGATCATTCTTTTTATCCAAGCGTCCCGGAGTCTCTCTACTCCTGCGGCGTGCATGCCGATCCAAAGCATCGCGCACTTCCACATGCCGTGCCGCAAGCGGTAGTGCAGGAGGCCGGAGCCCCCGCACACACTGCCTCGCGGGATGGAAAAACCGTCCGGCTGGAATAATCGACATCCCCCCCTGGCGGAAAAGACAGATATCGTCTATGGGTTCAACATCGAGACTCGTTTTCTCTCTGAAATGCGGCGGATTGTAGCTCGATATCCGCCCTGGAAAACCCGATAAACCGCTGCCGGCCCCGTGCTTCATCCGGCTGCGATCCATGGCGTTCTCCAGGCGCCGGACGCATCGGAGACGGCTCCCGGAGGGGACATGAACGCACAAGGCTGGAATGTGCTGCTGGTGGACGACGAAGTCGAGTTCATCACCACCCTGGCCGAACGCCTGGAACTGCGGGGCTTCTCCGCCCGCGTGGTCCACGACGGCATGTCCGCCCTGGAGGCCGCGGCCAAGGAGGAGCCCCAGGCCATGGTCCTGGACCTCATGATGCCCGGGCTCAACGGGCTCGACGTGCTGCGCCGCGTGCGCCGGGACCACCCCGCCGTGCCCGTGATCCTGCTCACCGGCCAGGGCAAGGCCCAGGACGGGGCCGAAGGCGTCAAACTCGGCGCCTTCTCCTACATGACCAAGCCCCTGGACCTGGAGGAGCTGCTCAGCACCCTGGGCCAGGCCATCGGCGCCCGGGCCTGAGGCCCGGAAAACGAACACAACCGCCACAGGGACGGCCGTGCAACTCTGGAAAGGACTCCATTCCATGCCCGCGGGCACGCTCCTGGACAAGCTGCCCCTGGCCGCAGCCGTGATCACCCCCGGCCGCCGCATTCTCTTCCTCAACCGGGCCATGGAGGCCCTCACCGGCTTCTCCCGCGACGAGGCCCTGGGCCTGCGCTGCGACTGCGTGCTGCGCTGCAGCGCCTGCCTGGACAACTGCCCCATGGCCGAGGCCGGGGAGCACGACAAGCCCCAAACCTTCGAGGGCGACGTGATCAACCGCGACCGGCGGCGGCTGCCGGTGCGCCTGAACCTTTCGGCCGTGCCCGACGAGACCGGGGCCCCGGCCTTCTACATCGAAACCCTGGAAGAGCGGCCCGGCGGCATCCGGCCCGCCCTGGAAGGCGGGCTCATGAGCTTCTCGCGCATCATCGGCCGCTCGCCGGTCATGGAGCGCCTGTTCGAGACCCTGCCGGCCGTGGCCCAGACCGACTCCTCCCTGCTCATCACCGGCGAGACCGGCACGGGCAAGGACGTGCTGGCCGAGGCCATCCACCAGGCCTCGCCCCGCTCCAAGAGCCCGTTCATCAAGGTCAACTGCGGCGCCCTGCCCGAGTCCCTGCTGGAGAGCGAACTCTTCGGCCACCGCAAGGGCGCCTTCACCGGCGCGGTCAAGGACAAGCCCGGCCGCATCCAGCTGGCCGAGGGCGGGACCCTGTTCCTCACCGAGGTGGGCGACCTGCCCCTGCCGCTCCAGGTGAAGCTCCTGAGCTTCCTGGACGACCGGGTGGTCTATCCCCTGGGCGGCACCACCGGGGTGGTGACCAACGTGCGGCTCATCGCGGCCACGCACCACGACCTGGAGGCCGCCGTGGCGGCCGGGAGGTTCCGCCAGGACCTCATGTTCCGGCTCAACGTCATCCGCCTGCACCTGCCCCCGCTGCGCGACCGGGGCGTGGACGTGCGCCTGCTCCTGGACCACTTCCTGAACGTCTGCTCGGCGCAGTTGGGCAAGGACGTGCGCGGGCTGGACGAGCGGGCCATGGCCGCGCTCATGACCCACCCCTACCCCGGCAACGTGCGCGAGTTGCGCAACATCGTGGAATACGCCTGCACCATGTGCCGGGACGAGGCCATCAGCGTGTCGGACCTGCCCGCCTACCTGGGCCGCGGCCCGGACCGGCGCGGCGGTGCGCTGGAAGCGGGCCGGGCGCCGCAGGACGCGCCGCCCGAGGTGGCCTACGCCGGCCTGGAACGCGACCGCATGCTCCAGGCCCTGCTGGACGCCGGAGGCCGCAAGGGCCGCGCCGCCCGGGCCATGGGCCTGTCGCGCACGACCTTCTGGCGCAAGCTCAAGCGCCACGGCCTGGCCGCCGAAGGGGAGGCCCAGTGAACCGCACACTGCTCATCGCCATGCGCGACAACGACATCGCGGCCCGCCTGGACCAGTGCCTGGAGGTGCTCATCGTCCAGGTGGACGGCCGCGGCCGCCCCACGGCCCGCAAGAACCTCGTGCTGGCCAAGGCCTCGGACAAGGAAATCTGCCGCATCGCCCAGGCCGAGGGCGTGCACACGTTGATCTGCGGGGCCGTGGACGAGGAGATATCCCTGTACCTCACCTGGAAATCGGTGCAGGTCATCGACGACGTCATCGGGCCCGTGGACGCGGCGCTGCGCCTGTTCGGCCAGGGCCGCCTGGCCCGTTCCAGCATCCTGCCTGATGAGACTGCCCGGAAGATGGTGCAGAATGTTTCATTGGAAACACTCTGAAACATCCTTTTGTTTCAGTCTGTTTCAGCCTCGCCCCGCTTCTCCTGCATTTTAAGCACAACGCACTTTCATAATTACATTTTTTCAAGTGGCCCGGTCCTTGCTTTATGCCCGGCCGATTGTTCTGTTCGGCACAAGCCCCCTGGCCGTTGCAGGGGCGGAACCGTCAGCCCGTCGCCACGGCGGCCGCCAGGGCCGCGGAATCGTTCGGAGGAGCGTGAACCATGAGCACAGCAGAAGCCATTGCACCGCAGAAGCTCGACCTGAAGAGGCTCTTTTTCGTCCTGCTCGGGGTGTGCCTGTTCGTCATCGTCTATTTCTCCCCGGCCTGGCCCGACGCCATCGACCCCATGGGCAAGCACTTCGTGCTCTCCCGCGAAGGCAAGGGCGCCCTGGCCGTGTTCCTCCTGGCTGGCGTCTGGTGGGTCTTCGAGGTGGTGCCCATCGGCGTGACCTCGCTCATGATCGGCATCCTCCAGGCCCTGTTCTTCATCCGCAAGCCGGACGTGGCCTTCAAGGACTTCATGGACCCCTCGGTCCTGTTCATCTTCGGTTCCATCGTCATCGGCTTGGTCTTCACCAAGACCGGACTGACCAAGCGCATGGCCTACAAGATGCTCGTGATCGTGGGCGAGCGGACCGGCATGATCATGCTCGGCTGCTTCATCGTCACCGTGCTCCTGACCCATCTCATGGCCCACACGGCCGTGGCCGCCACCATGTTCCCCCTGTTCATGACCATCTACTCCCTCTACGACGAGGAGATGAAGCCCTCCAAGTTCGGCAAGGCCATGTTCATCGGCCTGGCCTACGTCTGCGGCGCGGGCTCCATCATCACGCTCCTGGGCGCGGCCCGCGGCATCGTGGCCCTGGGCTTCTACAAGGAACTGGCCGGCAAGGAAGTGAGCTTCTTCGAGTTCACCTACTACTTCGCGCCCATCGGCTGGGTCATGGCGCTGCTGCTCTGGGGCTTCTTCATGATCGTCCTGAAGCCCGAAAAGCCGGTGATCCACGGCCTGCGCGAGAAGGCCGCCACCCTCTACAAGGCCCTGGGCCCGGTCACGTCCAAGGAGATCATCGCCGCCGTGCTCATCGGCGGGGTCATCGTGTTCATGTCGCTGCAGTCCTTCATCCCGGCCATCAAGCCCCTGAACAAGTCAGCCATCATGCTCATCTGCACGGTGCTCTTCTTCCTCTTCAACATCCTGGACATCAAGGACCTGGAAGACATCCCCTGGAACATCATCCTGCTCTTCAGCGGGGCCATGAGCATCGGCTTCTGCCTCTGGGAGACCGAGGCCGCCAAGTGGCTGGCCGTGAACTGGCTGGCCATGTTCAAGGAGGCCAACTGGTTCATCTTCGTCATGGGCGTGGCCTTCTTCGTCCTGGTCATGACCAACTTCATCATGAACGTGGCGGCCATCGCCATCTCCCTGCCCGTGGCCCTGGTGCTCTGCCCGTACCTCGGCGTGGCCCCGGAGGTCATCCTCTACGCCTCCCTGGTCTGCGCGGGCATGCCCTTCCTGCTCCTGGTGGGCGCGGCGCCCAACGCCATCGCCTACAACTCCAGGCTGTTCACCAGCGGCGAGTTCTTCCGCTACGGCCTCATCGCCAGCGTCCTGCTCCTGGCGGTCCTGGCCCTGTTCATCACCGTGATCTGGCCGATCATGGGCATGCCCGTGACCCTGGCCAACTAGGAAGGTGCCCTGATGAAGATCAGCGCCATGATGGACACGCGCGTGGAGACCGTGAGCCCGGACACGGACTTCCAGACCCTGCTGGCCCGCCAGCAGAACAAGGCCTCCCAACTCCTCTACGTGCTGGACCAGGGCCGGCTCGCCGGGGTCATCAGCAGCCTGGACCTGCTCAAGGTCATGGCCCCGGTCTGGCTGGACGAGAACCTCTCCCGGGCCGTGAGCGACGATCAGCCCCTGACCCTGCGGTCGCTCCAGGAGAACGCCGGGCGCACGGCCCGCGAGCTGATGACCGCGAATCCGGTGACGCTGACGCCCCGGGACCACGTGCTGCGGGCCGAGACCCTGCTCCGGGACACGGGCTTCAACGTCCTGCCCGTGGTGGATGACAACGGCGCGCTGCTGGGCGAAATCGGCCGCGGCGCCATCCTGCGCTACCTGGCCGCCCAGGCGGGCAAGTAAAGGAGTCCTTCATGTTCTGGGTCGCAACGGCCATCTTCGTCGTGGCCTACGCCGTGATCGTCTCCGAGAAGGTCCACAAGACCAAGGTGGCCCTGGTGGGCGCGGCGCTCACCCTGATCGCCAAGGTCCTGACCCAGCACGACGCCCTGCACGACGTCGATCTGGGCGTGGACTGGAACGTCATCTTCCTGCTCATCTCCATGATGCTCATCGTGAACATCATGACCAAGACCGGCGTGTTCCAGTACGTGGCCATCAAGGCCGCCAAGCTGGGCAAAGGCAATCCCTTCACCATCATGGCCATCTTCGCGGTGGTCACGGCCGTGGGCTCGGCCTTCCTGGACAACGTGACCACGGTCCTGCTCCTGGCCCCGGTGACGCTGTTGATCGCCACCGAGCTGGAGATCGACCCCGTGCCCTATCTCATCACCGAGGCCCTGGCCTCGAACATCGGCGGCACGGCCACGCTCATCGGCGACCCGCCGAACATCATGATCGCCTCCAAGGCCGGCTTCGACTTCATGGACTTCATCGTGCACCTGTCCCCGGCCATCATCGTGATCATGGGGGTCTGGATGCTCGTCTGGAAGGTGGTCTTCGGCAAGCGCCTGCACGTCCGCGAGGAGCTCAAGGCCCGGGTCATGGCCATGAACGAGAACGAGCTCATCAAGGACCCGGTCCTGCTCAAGAAGTCCGGGATCATCCTGGGCCTGACCATCCTGGGCTTCGTGCTCCACGGGTTCTTCCACTACGAGCCGGCCACCGTGGCGCTCATGGGCGCGTCCCTGCTCCTGCTGGTCTCCGGCGAGGAGCCGCATCACGCCCTGGCCGAGGTGGAATGGCCGACCATCTTCTTCTTCATCGGCCTGTTCATCATCATCGGCGGCACGGTCAAGGTCGGGCTCATCGAGCTGCTCTCCCAGAAGATGATCGACCTGACCCGGCCCACCGGCGGGGACATGTTCCTGCTCTCCATGGTCATGGTCTGGTTCTCGGCCATCGCCTCGGCCATCGTGGACAACATCCCCTTCGTGGCCACCATGAACCCCTTGCTCATCAGCATGTCCGGCAAGGTCTTCGGGGCCACCGACGTGGCCACGCTCCAGAACCCGGTGATGCTGCCGGTCTGGTGGGCCCTGGCCCTGGGCGCCTGTCTCGGCGGCAACGGCACGGCCATCGGCGCCTCGGCCAACGTCATCGTGGTGGGCATCTCGGAAAAGGCCGGACACAAGATCAGTTTCGCCCGCTTCCTGAAATACGGCACGCCGGTCATGCTTTTGACCGTGCTTCTCTCCATGGTGTACATCTGGATCAGGTACTACGTACTGCACATCTAGTGCGGCGCGTACTGGGAAACGGAGGTCGTCATGGCGCAATGCAGTGTAGTCCAAGGCGAGACACAGCGGCAGCAGGCCGACAAGCGCCTGGAGTACGCCAAGTTCCGCCGGGCCATGACCCTGGTGGTCACGGCCGTGTCCATGACCCCCCTGCTGCTCCTGAGCGCCGTGCTCTACTTCAACTACCACGCGGTCTACGAGAGCAAGGTCATCGACCACCTGGAGGCCGTGGTGGAACGCCACGCCCTGGCCATCGACGAGTTCCTCTTCGAGCGCCGCCAGAACGTGCACATGCAGGTGGACTCCTACCCCTACGAGCAGCTGCGGGACGAGACCCTGCTCTACGACCGCCTGCGCAAGATGCAGAGCAACTACTCCAACGACTACGTGGACCTGGGCCTGGTGGACGAAAACGGCCTGCAGATGGCCTACGCCGGGCCCTTCCGGCTGCTCCAGGCCGACTACGGCACCGCGGAATGGTTCCGCCAGGCCATCGCCGAGGAGCGCTACATCAGCGACGTGTTCTCGGGCATGCGCGGGGCCCCGCACTTCATCGTCACGGCCCAGGGCCACCGGACCGACGGCCGGGCCTTCGTGCTGCGGGCCACCATCGACTTCGCGCACTTCAACGAGCGCGTGCGGCACATCCGCATGGGCACCACCGGCCTGGCCTTCCTGATCAACCGCCATGGCGAGTTCCAGACCGGGCTCCGGCCGGACGAGATCGTGGACCGCGAGGCCCTGGCCCGGATCATCGGCATCAACTTCGCCGAGGGCGTGCCGGTGCACCTGGAGAAGACCAACGCCCAGAACCAGGCCATGATCTATGTGGCCTACCCCCTGAAGATCAAGGACTGGATCCTGGTCTTCCAGCAGGACAAGCACGACGCCTTCGAGCACCTCTACAGCGCCCAGCTCATCTCGGTGAGCGTGCTGCTCCTGGGCGGCCTGGCCATCATCGGCACGGCCCTGGCCCTGATCCGGCGCATGGTCCAGCGCATCTCCGTGGCCGAGCAGGACCAGGAGGTGCTCCAGAAGCAGGTGGTGGAGACCGGCAAGCTGGCGGCCATCGGCGAGTTGGCCGCGGGCATCGCCCACGAGATCAACAACCCCCTGGCCATCATGGTCGAGCACGCGGGCTGGATCGGCGACCTGATGAAGGCCGAGAACACGGCGGCCATGAAGGGCTACCCTGAAATGGACAACTCCCTGCGGGAGATCGAGATCCAGGGCCGGCGCTGCAAGGAGATCACCCACAAGCTCCTGAGCTTCGCCCGGCGCACCGATTCCCGCGTGCAGGAGACCCAGCTCAACGACCTCATCGAGGAGGTCATCGAGGTCTCGGCCCAGAAGGCCCGCTACGGCAACACGACCATCAACCTCGAACTGGACCCCGCCCTGCCCGTGGTGCGCATCTCGCCCACCGAGATGCAGCAGGTGCTCCTCAACCTGGTGAACAACGCCATCGACGCCATGAACAAGGAGGCGGGGGCGATCACCATCCGGACCCGCAGCGAGGACGCCTGGGCGGTCATCGAGGTGGAGGACAACGGCCAGGGCATCCCCGAGGCCAACATGGCCCGCATCTTCGAGCCCTTCTACACCACCAAGCCGGTGGGCAAGGGCACGGGACTGGGCCTGTCCATCTGCTACGGCATCATCGACAAGAGCGGCGGCACCATCAACGTGTCCAGCACGGTGGGCGTGGGCACCACGTTCACGGTGCGGCTGCCCGTGCTGCCGGCCGTTCCGGCGGCTCCGGCGGTCGAGGCCTGATACCGGCAACCATCTGAAGAAAAGGAGACGGACATATGAGCATGGCCAAGATCCTGCTGATCGACGACGAGGCGTCCTTTCTCGAGGTGCTCTCCAAGCGGCTCGAAACCCGCAACCTGACCATCGCCACGGCCCTGAGCGGCGAGGCCGGGTTGAAGATCCTGGCCAAGGATCACGCGGTGGACGTGGTCATCCTGGACGTGAAGATGCCCGGGCTCGACGGCATCGAGACCCTCCAGATGATCAAGAAGAACTTCCCCCTGGTGGAGGTGGTCATGCTCACCGGCCACGCCACGGTGGAGACCGCCATCGAGGGCATGAAGCTCGGGGCCTTCGACTACCTCATGAAGCCCTGCGACATCGACCTCCTGGTGCAGAAGGTCCAGGAGGCCAAGGAAAAGAAGATCAAGCACGAGGAGAAGATCGTGCAGGCGCAGATGAAGGAGATCACGGGCCGCATGGCCTGAGGCGGAGCCGCGCATGAATCCCGAGAGCCCCATCCGGGTCCTCCTGGTGGACGACGAGGTCTCTTTCGTCACCGTGCTGGCCAAGCGCCTCTCGCTGCGCGGCCTGGACACCCAAGCCGCCACCAGCGGCCCCCAGGCCATCCAGAACCTGCGCGGCCGCGACTTCGACGTGGCCGTGCTGGACCTCAAGATGGACCGCATGGACGGCATGGAGGTCCTGCGCATATTCCGCCAGATGCTCCCCAGCATGCGGGTGATCATGCTCACCGGCCACGGGGGCGAGACCGAGGCCCGGCAGGCCATCATGGCCGGAGCCTTCGACTACATCATCAAGCCCTGCGAATTCGAAGATCTGCTGGCCAAGATCGAGAAGGCCGCCGAGGCTGCGCGCCAGCTCCTGCAGGGAAACACGTCCTAGTTCCGGCCCGGCCGAGGAGCATCCCATGCTGCAGCTTCAGCGACTCAGCGAAGGCATCATCGCCCGCATCAACGTCAACCTGCGCAAACACCGCTTCGACGCGGGCGTGGCCCTGCGCGACCAGATCCGCCAGGAGCAGTTCACCAACTTCTACGCCTTCTACGGCCTGACCTCGGAACACCCGCTGCTGTTCCGGTTCGAGCGCTCCAGCCTCTCGGGCAGCTACCTCCTGGGCAAGTGCGTGGTCCTGGACTCCATCCTCTACAAGAGCGACATCCGGGGCGATGAGCTCAAGCGGCGCTCCGGCTCGTTCAGCGTCAGCGGCATGCCCGTGCCCATGCACACCGACGAGAGCATCCACATCCGCGACAGCTTCCTGATCAAGACCCTGGTGCACAACTATTCCCACGACCCGATGTTCCCGGAGAGCTTCCCCATCCACAACACCGCGGCCCTGTTCTATGCCAACATCCACGGCTCGCCCGCCGAGGGCTGCTTCATGGGGGCCTTCTCCACCGTGGACCTGACCACGGTGCGCAACTGCGTCATCGGCGACTTCGCCTACGTGCAAACCGGCGACCTCCACGGCCAGGCCGTGGAGCCCGGACACATCTGGATCCGCTCCGACGGGCAGTTCGACTTCAGCTACCGCCACACCAAGGGCGTGCTCAAGCGCTACGTGGGCGGCGGTCCCGGCAAGCGGCCCGACGGCCTGTTCATGAAGTTCCTGGACCAGCGCAAGCACGATTTCGGGCGGGTCTTCGGCTACCTCTACGCCACCGAGCCGGAACACACGGCCAAGGGCAGCTTCGTGAGCCGCTACAGCGTGATCAAGGGCAAGAGCCACGTGGGCGAGAACGCCCTGGTGGCCCAGCGGGCCTTCATCGAGGAGTCCTGGCTGGGCAAGGGGGCCAACGCCCAGGAGAACTGCTACATCCTGCATTCCCGGCTGGACGGCCTGGACGTGACGGCCCACGGCGGCAAGATCATCCACACCCGCCTGGGCCGCAAGGTCTTCGTGGGCTTCAACGCCTTCCTGCGCGGCACGCCGGAGTGCAAGCTCAAGATCGGCGAGGGCAGCATCGTCATGCCCCACACCATCATCGACCTGCGCGAACCCCTGGAGATCCCCCCGGCCACCCTGGTCTGGGGCTACGTGCGCAACGCCGAGGACCTCAAGCGCAACAGCCTGGCCATCGAGGCCCTGAGCAAGGTGCGCGGCAAGGTCAAGGTGGGCGGCATGACCTTCGAGGGCGACGGCCACGCCTTCGTCACCGGCTTCGCCCAGCGCATCGAGCACATCCTGGAGGCCAACGGGGCCTTCTACGACGGCTTCGACAACGCGGGCCATGCCCAGATGACCAAGAACATCAAGTACAACATCATCCAGCCCTATTCCGACAGCGACCTCCAGGGCATCTACCCGAGCATGCGCATCTACCCCATGGAATACGAGTCCTGACGCGTCCGGGCCCCTGCCCGGATGCCCCGCCATTGCGGAACCCTCCGCGACCCGTTATGTTGCCGCCACATGGCGCGGCACCTGCCCGGGTGGCGAAACTGGTAGACGCAAGGGACTTAAAATCCCTAGCTCCGCAAGGGGTGTGCGGGTTCGACTCCCGCCCTGGGCACCAGCCGATCCTGCACGTTCATTCCTTCCCCGTTCCCCCAGGTCGGTTCCCGCTGGTTGAATTGGCGCGGACGATGGTCTAGGCTGGCCCCATAAGTCCCTGCCGAACCAAGGAGAAGGCCATGCCTCGGCGTTCCCGCCCTGCCCGAACAGCCCCCCGCCGCCCCGGTGCGCTGCGCCATGCCTGAGCCGCGCAGCGTCAGCGAACTAAACATCCCGGCGGACATGCTCCTGCTGTCCCCGGCCCTGTCCTTTGTGGAGGAGCTTGCCCGGGGCCTGGGCTTCGAGCACATCGAGGCCCTGAACATCCGGCTGGCCCTGGAAGAGACCCTGACCAACGTCATCCAGCACGGCTACCCGGACGATCCCGAAGGCCGCATCGGCCTGCGTTGTGAGGTCCTGCCCACGGGCCTGCGCCTGGTGGTCCGGGAAAAGGGCCTGCCCTACGACCCCGAGGCCATCGCGGCCTTTGACCCGGCCCAGGCCAGCCTGGATGGCGAGGCCACGGGCCTGGGCACCCTGCTCATCCGCCACGCCGTGGACGAGGTGCAGTACCGCAACCTGGGCCGCGAAGGCCGCGAAATCGTCCTGACCCGGCACCTGCGGGACCGGCACGTGGCCCATATCCTGGACCTCCAGGCCCCCAAAGCCGGGGAGCCCGGAGGCCCGACCGAGACCGTGGAGTTCGACGTGCGCCCCTTCCAGGACCAGGACGCCCTGGAGATCTCCCGCTGCGCCTACCTGACCTACGGCTATTCCTACGAGGACTACATCTACTACCCCGAGCGCGTGGCGGCCATGAACGCCGAAGGCACGCTCCTCTCCGTGGTGGCCGTGACCCGGGACGGCCGGTTCATGGGCCATGCCGCGGCCAAGCGAAGCCACCCCGGAGACCCGCTCCTGGAGTTCGGCGTGCTTCTCGTCTCGCCGCAGTTCCGGGGCCATGGGGTGGCCGGACGCCTTGTGGACGCCGTGATCGAGCGGGCCCGCCAGGCCGGGGCCTCCAGCGGTTTCGGCCGGGCCGTGGCCGGGCACACGATCTCGCAGCGGCTGTCCGAGGACAAGGGCATGCGGGGCTGCTGCCTGCTCCTGGGCACCTTTCCCAAGGACGTGGAGTTCAAGAAGCTCACGGGCGTGATCCCGGACAAGATGAGCTGCCTGGCCCTCTGGCTCGGCCTGCGGGAACGCGGGCCACGACGGCTCTTCCCGCCCGCGTGGCACAGGGACTGGATCGCGCGGCTCTACCAGAACATGGGCCTGGCCTGGGACGAGACCTCCCCGGCCGGGACAACGCAGGACTGCGGCCGCCTGGAGAGCCAGTTCACCGACATCCTGAACATCGGCGAGGTCCTGGTGCCGGACTGCGGCCCCGGGAATCTCGAAGAGGTCCTGCGCACCGTGCGCCGGCTCCACCTGCGCGGCGCGGACGCGGTCTATGTCTTCCTCAACCTGGAGCATCCGGGCTGCCCGGCCCTGGCCCAGGCCCTGGAGGAGCACGACTGCTTCTTCGCCGGGGTGCTGCCGGAAAAGATCGCGGGCCGCGACGCCCTGGTGCTCCAGCGGCTCAACAACCTGCCCATCCGCTACGAGAACATCCGGCTGGAGGACCCCGAGGCCTTCGCCCTGCTGGACTACATCCGCGGCCAGGACCCGGCCGCGGACGACGCGGCGCAGTGAGCGCCGCCGAGGAGAGTCATGGACTACGCCCAGTGCTATGACCGCAACATCGGCCTGTTCACCCCGGAACAGCAGGACATCCTGCGCCGGGCCACGGTGACCGTGGCCGGAACCGGCGGCGTGGGCGGCATCGAGGCCGCCACCCTGGCCCGCTTCGGCGTGGGCGAGCTGCGGCTCATCGACCCCGGCGTGTTCGACGAACCGGACATGAACCGCCAGTTCGGGGCCCTGGCCAGCACCATGGGCCGGAACAAGGCCCGGGTCACGGCCGAGATGATCCGGGACATCAACCCGTTCTGCACGGTGCGCGTGCAGGAAAAGGGCCTGTCCAACGAGGCGGAGCTGCGGGAATTCATGGCCGGAAGCCACCTGGTCATCGACGCCATCGACTACATGGGCTTCGATTGCAAGGCCGCCTTTGCCCGGGCCGCGCGGAGCCTGGGGCTGTACAACCTGACCGCCCCGATCCCGGGCTTCGGCACCCTGCTCATGATCTTCGCGCCCCGGGGCATGACCCTGGAGACTTTTTTCCAGGCTCCGGAGGATCCGGCCCTCTGGCCCGGGCACCAGATCCGCCTGGACCGCATCCTGGGGCCCGAACGCTTCGGCGGCCTGGCAGCGGAATTCCTGCGCGGGAAGCGCAAGACCCTGCCCTCCTGCGCCGGGGCCGCGGCCCTCAACGGCGGCCTAGTGGCCACCGAGGCGGCCCTGATCCTCACGGGACTGCGGCCGGAGAGCGCAATCGTGGCCGCGCCCCGGGTCGCCTACCTGGACATGCTCCGCCGCAACTTCGAGATCTACGAGGCCACGGCATGAGCGGACTGACCCTGGAACGGCTGCACAGGCTGGCGGACCCGGGCTCGTTCGAGCCCTTTGCGGGCATGGACGGCTCGGGCTCGGTGTTCGGCGCCCTCGCCACGGCGGGCCGCCCGGCCTATGTCCTGGCCACGGACGTGGACCAGCCGCCGCGCGTTTCGCTGTTCGAGACCATCTCCCGCCAGAACGCCTTTCTCGAACACGTGCTGGCCCATCCCGCGCCCCTGATCCAGCTGCTCGACGTGCCCCCGCACATGCGCGCGCTCCAGGGCAAGACCCCGATCCCGCCGGACGCCCTGCGCCTTTTGGCGGATTCCCACGGCGTGGGCCGGGGCTATGCCCTGCGCGCCCGGCTGGAGGGCCTGGTCCCGCGCGTCTGCCTGCTCTTCGGGCCCATCGGCGCGGCCCTCTCCTTCCCCTCGGCCCTGTGCGACGCGCTGGTCATGCTGGAGGACGCGGCCCTGTGCATCGGCCGCCCCGACGCCGTGACCCTGATGACCGGGCAGCGGACGACCTTCAAGCGCCTGGGCGGAGCGCGCATGCACGCCACGGTCACGGGCACGGCCCACCGCCTGGCCAGCACCGAGGACGGGGCCCTGGCCTGGGCCCGGCACTGGCTCGGGTTTCTGCCGGACCGCAGTGGCGCGCCCCTGCCGGAACACGCCCCGGTCCCGCCCCGGGGCCGCATGGAAGCCGTGGCCGCTGCGGCCGGGGCCGGGCTGAACACGCCCTTCCCCATGCGCGAGCTGCTGGAGGCCCTGGTGGACGGCGGCTCCTGGCTGGAAATAGGCGAACTGCACGCCGGGGAATGCCTCACCGGCTTCTGCCGCCTGGGCGGACGGCCCGTGGCCGTGCTGGCCAGCAATTCCCGGGAGCGCGGGGGCATCCTCTTCCCGGAGACCTGCCGGAAGATGACCCGGTTCATCCGGTTCTGCGGCTGGTTCGGCCTGCCCACGCTGTTTCTGGCCGACACCCCGGGCTTCATGGTGGGCGAGGAGGTGGAGCGCCAGGGCAATGTCCAGGCCGCGGCCGAACTCTACACCGCCATTGCCACGAGCCCCGCGCCCAAGGCCTGCCTGGTCGCGCGCAAGGCCTATTCCGCCGGGCTCTACGCCATGGCCGGGCCGGGCTTCGACGCCGCGTTCTGGGCCGCTTCCGGGGCCTCCATCTCGGTCTTCGGGCCCGAGGCCCTGCGCCGCTTCGGCCAAGACCGCGACATGCCCCCGGCGGCGCAACAGGCTGCGGCGGCCATGCTCGAGGGCGCGCTCCATCCGGAACTTTTGGCGCAACAGGGCCTGCTGGACCAGGTCCTGCCCTGGGAGCGGCTCCGGGAACAACTCATGGAATTCGCGGCCCGCAACAACGGGCCACAGCCCTGAACACGCGGAGAGGAACATGGACAGAGCGCGCATCGAGGAGATCATCGGCATTGCCGAGCAGTGGGACCTGGACGCCCTGGAGGTGGAGGACGAACAGGGTTCGGTGCGCGTGGTGCGCCGCAGCGCGTCGGCCCCCGTGGCGGCCGCAGCACCCGCGCCAACGGCCCGGGAATCCGGGGCTCCGGCCCGGGACGTGCCGCCGGGCCTGCACGCCGTGCGCAGCCCCATGGTCGGCATCTTCCTGGCCAGCGATCCCCAGAACGGCCAGGTGCTCGCCGTGGCCGGGGACCGCGTGAGCGCGGGCCAGGCCCTGGGCTTTGTGGAGGCCATGAAGATGCACACCGAGGTCGCGGCGGACCGCGACGGCGAGCTGGTGGAAATCCTGATCACGGACCAGCAGGCCGTGCAGTTCAACGCGCCCCTGTTCCTGCTCAAGCCGGACAGCCAGGAATAGCGCGTGTTCCGGCGCGTGCTCATCGCCAACCGCGGGGAGATCGCCCTGCGGATCATCCGCACCTGCCGCGAGCTGGGCCTGACCACGGTGCTGGCCCATTCCGAGGTCGACGCGAACTCCCTGCCCGCGCGCGAGGCCGATGAGCGGGTCTGCATCGGCCCGGCCCGGGCCGCGTCCAGCTACCTGGACGTGCGACGGCTCGTCTCGGCGGCCACGGCCTTTCGTTGCGACGCCCTGCATCCGGGCTATGGTTTTCTCGCCGAATCCCCGCGTCTGGCCGAGGCCTGCGCCGAGGCCAAGGTGGTCTTCATCGGGCCTGCGGCCGCGACCCTGCGCGCCCTGGGCGACAAGATCGAGGCCCGGCGGCTGGCCCGGGAAGCGGGCGTACCGGTCATTCCCGGCAGCCCGGGCGCGGTGGCCGACGCCCGGGAGGCCGCGGCGGCCGCTGCCGAAATCGGCTATCCCGTGCTGCTCAAGGCCGCTGCCGGAGGGGGCGGCCGGGGCATCCGCCTGGTGGCCTCGCCCGCGGATCTGGAGCGGGAATTCGCCGAGGCCCAGGCCGAGGCCGCAAGCGCCTTCGGCGACGGCCGGCTGTACGTGGAGGCCCTGCTTTTGGGCATGCGCCACGTGGAGGTGCAGGTGGTGGGCGACGGCCAGGGCCGGGCCGTGCATTTGTTCGAGCGCGACTGCAGCCTCCAGCGCCGCCGCCAGAAGCTCATGGAAGAATCCCCGGCCGCGCTCATCCCGGAGCGGACGCGGCTGGCCGTGCAGCAGGCCGCAGTGCGCCTGGCCGAATCCCTGGCCTACGCCGGGGCGGGCACCGTGGAATTCCTGGTGCGCGGCGAGGCCTTCCACTTCATGGAGGTGAACGCCCGGCTCCAGGTGGAGCACGGGGTCACGGAAATGGTCACGGGCACGGACCTAGTGGCCGCCCAGATCAGCGTGGCCACAGGCTGCGGCCTGCCCTGGAAGCAGCGCGAGATCACGCTTTCCGGCCACGCCATCGAGTGCCGCATCAACGCCGAGGACCCGGAGAGCCTGGCCCCGAGCCCGGGCACGGTGCGCGGCCTGACCCTGCCCGGCGGGCCCGGGGTGCGCCTGGACACCCACCTCTTTCCCGGAGCCGAGGTCTCCCTCTGGTACGACTCCCTGGTGGCCAAGGTGCTGGCGCACCACGAGACCCGCGACCAGGTCCGGGCCCGGATGCTGCGGGCCCTGGACGAGCTGCAAATCCTCGGGCTCTCCACGAACATTCCCGCGCAGCGCGCAGCGCTTCTGGAGGATCGTTTCGCCCGGGCCGAGGTCTGAGAAACCCTCGCGGACTTGACGAAGACCGCGGGTCTGTTCTACCCAAAGGCTCTGCGACGGACCGTTTGCTGATCCTCGGTCCTGTTCCGGAATCCCCGACAACACTGAATTCAGGTGGGAGCATGGAAAGCATTCCTATTTCCGTGGAAGGCTTCGAGCTGGTCAAACAGGAGCTCGAGCGGCTCAAGAAAGAGCGCCCGGGCGTGATCCAGGCCATCAAGGAGGCCCGCGAGGAAGGCGACCTGCGCGAGAACGCGGGCTACGACGCGGCCCGCGAACGCCAGGGCATGCTCGAGGCCAAGATCAACTACATCGAGTCGCGCATGGCGTACTTCACGGTCATCGACGTGAAGACCCTGGGCGGCAGCAAGATCAGCTACGGCGCCACTGTGGAGATCGAGGAGATCGAGACCGGCGAGCGCAAGCGCTACACCCTGCTCGGCCCGGACGAGACCGCCTTCCTGCCCGGGAGCATCTCCGTGCTTTCGCCCATGGGCCGCGCCCTGCTGGGCAAGGAAGAGGGCGACGACGCCGTGGTGGACGCGCCCCGCGGCAAGGTCGAGTACGAGATCGTCAGCGTCGTCTTCGAGAGCCTGGCCATCGGCTCCTGATCCGCTGCTCCAGAGACATGAAAAAAGCCGGCCCTGGGCCGGCTTTTTTTCGTCCCTCATTCCGGGCCGTAGCAGTGGTAGCCGCGGCCCGGCCAGTGGGCCACCTCGCGCTCCAGGTAGTCGTCGAACCAGAGGGCCTCGGGGTTGCTCTTGAAGACCATGAAGCCGCTCTCGCGGGTGGGGTCCGCGGCCCGGTGGTAGCGGAAGAAGACCTGGTCCGCGGTGCGGCCGGCCACCTCGATCTTGCCCGTGGCGTGGGACATGACCAGCCGGGCCCGCTTGGCCAGGCCCGAACAGCCCATGATGGCCCGCTGGAACAGGTCGTAGGCCCGCTCCACCGGCACGGTGAAGCGCCGGTTCCCGGAGGTGGGCCGGCAGACGAACAGGTAGTACGGCGGGGCCCCGGCAAAGGACAGCTTGCGGAACAGCTCGGTGAGCACGGCCGCGTCGTCGTTCACCCCGCGCAGGACCGGCGTCTGGTTGGCCACCACCACCCCGGCCCGGCCCAGGAGGTCCAGGGCGGTCACGGCCTGCTCGGTGAGCTCGCGCGGGTGGTTGAAGTGGGTCATGAGGTACATCTTGCGGTCCGCGCGGCTGTACCGCGAAAACATCTCCAGGAGCGTTGGGTCGTTGAGCACCCGGTAGGGATTGTAGGCCAGCATCTTGCTGCCGATGCGCACGATCCGCACGTGGGGGATCTCCCGCAGCCGCCCCACCAGGGATTCCAGGCGGGGCGTGGGCAGGAACAGGGGGTCCCCGCCCGTGAGCAGGACGTTGGTCAGCTCGGGGTGGCTGCGCACATAGTCCAGGGCGGCGTCCAGGTCACGGCCCTGGCCCGGGTCGCGGCGCATGAAGCCGCGCTTGCGGAAGCAGAACCGGCAGATGGCCCCGCAGACGTCGCTGGCCAGGATCAGGGCGGTCTCGCCGTACTTGTGCTGCAGGCCCGGGACCTGGGTGTAGCGGCACTCCTCGGAGGCGTCCAGGTCGCCCCACTCCTCCAGTTCCTCGGGGTGCGGCACCACGATGCGCCGGATGGGGTCGTCGGGATCGTTCCAGTCGATGAGGGAGAGGTAGTATTCATTGGCGCGGAAGGGATACTTGGCGGTCACGGGCTTCAGGGCCTCGCGCTCGCCCGGCGCCAGCCAGTCGAGGTGTTCGATTTTGGTGATGAAACGAGGATAGGCTTGCATGGAGCAGCTCCTGAGAACAATGGTTGCGGGTTGGCGAAAACGGCGGCGGTGAAACCGAAGACCGTGGGGGCCTGTGCAGCGACGCGTTTTTTGAGAGTATGAACGAGATTCGCGCGCCGCGTCAACCCTGGCGGGCGTTGCTTCGAAAACGACCTGGAGCCGCCTGATTTTTCTGGAGATCAGGCCTTGGGCGCCTTGTCCTGGAAGGATTGCGCCGGGTACTTGGCCTCGTTGGCGGCCATCTTGTCCCAGGCCTCCTGGAGCAGATCCAGGCCCAGCTCGTCGGCCAGGCGCAGGAGGTAGATGAACACGTCGGCCATCTCCGCGGCCACGGCCCGCTGCTTGTCCGCGCCCAGGTCCCGGCTCTCCTCCGGGCCCAGCCACTGGAACTGCTCGAGCAGCTCCCCGCATTCCGCGGCCAGGGCCATGGCCAGGTTCTTGGGCGTCTGGAAACGCTGCCAGCCGCGCTCACTCACGAACCGGCGCAGGCGTTCTTCGATGGACTGAATAGTTGCAGGTTCAACTTCTTTCATGGTCGCATACCACCTGTAAATACAAATTAATTCTTGCCAGGGAGCGCGCGGTTGCTGACCAGGACCAGGACCTGGGCCCGGGACTTGAGGTTGCCGGCCACGAACTCGGCCCGGCCGTCCGAGCCGCAAAACAGGTCCACGCGGGTCTCCTTGATGGCCCCGCCCGTGTCCTGGGCCAGCATGAGGCCCCGGAAGGGCGTCTCGCCCCGCTCTCCGGGCAGGATGCTGTCCAGGGCGAAGACCGCGCCCAGGGGGACCATGGACCGGTCCACGGCCGCGGAAACCAGGGGCGTGAGCACCTGGCCCGCCGAGCCGTAGGGGCCCTGGTCGGCCAGGCGGAAGAAGACATAGCTCGGATTGGTGGCCAGGAGCTCGTCGCGCAGGTCCGGCCGGGAGGCCAGCAGGTCCTTGATGCTCTGCATGGTGATCTCGCCCTTGGTCAGGTACCCGCGCTGCTCCAGGACCTTGCCCAGGGACACGAACTCCCGGCCGTTCTTGCCCGCGTAGAGCACGTGCCTGATCCGACCGTCGGGCAGCACGAGCCGCCCGGAGCCCTGGATCTGGAGGAAGAAGACCTCCACGGGGTCGCGGGTCCAGGCGATCTCCAGGCTCCGGCCGCTCAGGGCCCCGGCCTGGTCGATGGCCTGGCGGTCGTGATAGGGCGCGATCTCGCCGTTCTCCACGCGGTAGGTCAGCTGCTGCCCCTTCCACTTGGGGTGGAACCTCCCCAGATCCGTGACCTTGAGGTCCGGAGGCACGCCGTAGAGCGGCGCGGGATACGCCGGGTCCGGGGTGAGCGAGGCCTCGAGCCAGGGCTCGTAGTAGCCGGTGAGCAGCGTGCCGGGATTGAGCCGGAACCAGGTGAACTCCCGGGCCAGGAGCCCGGGGTCGCGGTCCAGTTCGGGCAGCAGCCGCAGGAGATCCTCCAGGGTGGCGCGCAGGGCCCCCCAGGTCAGGGCCAGACCCGGCCGGTCCACGGCCTTCTCGGCCTGGGGCCGGGAGGCCACGTAGGCCAGGCTGCGGCGCAGGCCGGGCTCCAGCTCGCGCCAGGACCGGAGGCCCTGGTCCCGGGAACGAAGGTCCTTGGCCAGGCTCGTGGCCTCGCGGACGCCCAGGGGCGCAAACCCCGGGGCCAATTCCGCGGGCCTGCGCGGGGCGCAGCCCTGGGCCAGCAGGCCGAGGGCCGCGGCCAGCACAAGGAGCGCTAGAAGGCGGCGCACATCAGGACTCCGGCCCGGACTCGGGCGGCTGGTTGCTGCAGCGGTCCGAGAGCATGTCCCGGTATTCCTCGCCGTAGATCCGCAACATGACCATGACGAAGGAGAGGATGAGCGGGCCGTAGAGCACGCCGGCGACGCCGAAGGCCGAGACGCCGCCGAGCACGGCCAGGAAGACGAAGAAGGTGGAGACCTGGGAGGCCTCGCGCAGCAGGATGGGCCGCAGCACCGTGTCCACGCTGGTGACCAGGATGCCGCACCAGAGCGCCAGGAACACGGCCCAGCCCACCTCGCCCCGGAGGAGCAGCCAGCCCACGGCCGGGACCCAGACCAGGCCGGTGCCGACCACGGGCACCAGGGCGGTCAGGGCCATGACCCCGCCCCAGAACAGGGCCGGCAGACCGACCACGGCCAGGCCCACGCCCCCGAGCAGGCCCTGGAGCAGGGCGATGAACAGGCTGCCCACGAGCACGGAGCGGGCCACCCGCTGCATGTTCTCGATGATCAGGTCCTCCTGCTCGGCGCGCAGGGGGCAGAGGTAGCGCAGCCGCTCGACCATGTCCCGGCCGTCGCGCAGGAAATAGAAGACCACGAAGATGAGCAGCAGGAGCTGGAAGACCAGCCGGGCCGTGTTGGTGAACAGCTGGCGGCCGGACTCCACGGCCATCTGGCCGAAGTTCTTGGAAAATTCAAGGAGCCGGGCCTGGATGTCGCCGGCCTCGATGTTGATGAACGGCAGCCGCTCGTGGAGCCAGGCCAGGTGCGGGTCCAGGCGGTGGGCGTCCAGGAGCTTGACGAAGTCCGTTTCCCGGGCCCACTGGTTCAGGGCCAGGAAGGTGTCCCGGGCCTGGACCACCAGGCCGAAGCTCAGCAGGAACATGGGCAGGCCGATGACGAAGACGATGATGCCCACGGTGAGCAGGGCCGAAATGTTGCGGCGGTTGTTGGTCCAGCGCATGATCCGGTGGAACAGGGGCGAGAAGATGAGCGCCACCACCCCGGAGAAGATGATGGTGTTGAGGAACGGCCCGGCGATGACAAAGGCCAGGTACAGGGCGAACAGGAGCATGGCCAGCAGGAAGTAGGAATAGATCCGGTCCGAACGATTCGGGGAAACAGGTTCGCTCATGCCGCGCCTCCGGGACGTTTGGCGGGTTCAGCTCCGGCCAGGACCCTGCGGATCACCACCACCAGGTCCTCCATTTCCACGGGTTTGGCCACGTAGGCGTCCATGCCCGCGTCCAGGCACCACTGTTCATCACCGGCCATGGCGTGGGCCGTGAGGGCCACGATGGGCAGTCCGGGGGCCACGCCCGGATGTCCGGCGCGGATCCTGCGGGTGGCCTCGATGCCGTCCAGCACCGGCATCTGCACGTCCATGAGCACGAGGTCGCAGGGCTCCCTGGTCAGGGCCTCCAGGACCTGCTGCCCGTCCTCCACGGCCGTGACCCGGCAACCCTGGCGCTCCAGGCCGCGGGTCACGAAGCGGCGGTTGACCAGGTTGTCCTCGGCCACCAGGATGCGCAGGCCCAGCAGGGCCGTGCCCGAGGGCGGCAGCGGCGGCCTGGGCCGCGGCTCGGGCCGGACGGCCTCCAGCCGCCGGGCAAAGGGCACGATGAAGTGGAACACGCTGCCGGAACCCGGGCTGCTCTCGGCCCACAGGCTCCCGCCCATGAGCGCCACCAGCTTGCGGCAGGTGGCCAGGCCCAGGCCCAGGCCGCCCTGGCTGCGGGTCATGTAGCCCTCCAGCTGGGTGAAGCTCTCGAAAATATCCCCCAGGCGCTCCGGCGGGATGCCGGTGCCGGTGTCGGCCACGCTGAAATGCAGGCGCACCTGGTCCCCCCCGGCATCCGGGGAACCGCCCGTCACGGCCGGGTCGCCGAGGCCCACGCGCAACGTCACCTTCCCGGCCTGGGTGTACTTGACCCCGTTGTGCAGCAGATGCCCCAGGACCTGGCCCAGCCGGCCATGGTCCCCGCGCAGCGCCGCCGGGACCTCCGGGGCGATCTCCAGGCCCAAAGCCAAGCCCTTGCGGCTGGCCAGGACGCGCTGCGGCGCGACCACGGATTCCAGCACCGCGGGCAGGTTGAAGTCCCCTTCGCGCAGTTCCAGGATGCGGGCCTCGATGCGCGAATAGTCCAGGATCTGGTTGATGACCGTGAGCAGCGACAGGGCCGAGTCCTTGATCAGGTCGAGGTTCTCCCGCTGGTCCTCGGGCATGTCGGAGAGCTGCAGGAGGTCGGTCATGCCCAGGATGCCGTTGAGCGGGGTGCGCAGCTCGTGGCTGATGGTGGCCAGAAACGAGGTCTTGGCCTCGTTGGCGGCCTCGGCGGCGCGCATGGCCTGCAACAGCTCCTTCTCCATGCTGGACTTGTACAGGGCCAGCTCGATGGCCGTCTGGAGGTCGCGGTCCTCGTAGGGCTTGACCAGGAAGGCGTACGGCCCGGAGCGCTTGGCCCGGGTCACGGTCTCCTCGTCCCAGAAGGCCGTGAGGAAGATGATCGGGGTGCCGAACAGGCGGTTGATGCGCTCGGCCGCCTCCACGCCGTCCATCTCGCCCTGGAGCCGGACATCCATGAGCACCAGGTCCGGATGCTTCTCGCCGCACAGCCGCACGGCCTCCTCGCCGTTGCCGGCCAGGCCCGCCGAGACGTAGCCCAGGCGGCCCAGCGAGGCCGTCAGGGCCATGCCGATGACGCGCTCGTCGTCCACCACGAGGATGGCCGGAGCGCGGCGGTTCGCGCCGGCGGCTGTCTCTTTTCCGTCTGCTGTCATTTCCCTCGGCCCCAAGACTGATAATCTTTGCTTTCTACGATGCTTCGTCCAGGCAGGTCAAGGAGACCCGAGGCCTCGCGCCATCGCGAAGAGTCCTCCGGCCCGCTGGGGGCGGTTGACGCTCCCTGGTCTTGGTTGTAGAAATTACCTTTCCGCGCCAACCGGGTCTTCATTTTTGAAAGATTTCAAACACGATATGGAGGATGCCATGTTCAAAAGACTGTGTCTGCCTCTGCTCATTCTGGCCCTGGCCCTGTTCCTCACGGCCTGCGGCGAACAGAAGAAGGAAGAAAAGGCCGCCCCGGCCGCCCAGCCCGCCGCCGCCCCGGCCCCCGCGCCCATGAAGACCATCGTCTTCGCCTCGGACTGCACCTGGCCGCCCATGGAGATGGTGGACGAGGCCAGCAAGCAGTGCAAGGGCTTCGGTCCCGACCTGGTCAACGCCATCGCCAAGGCCGGCGGCTTCGAGGCCAAGATCGAGAACACCGCCTGGGACGGCATCTTCGCCGGTCTGGCCGCGGGCAAGTACCAGGCCATCTCCTCCTCGGTGTCCATCACCGATGAGCGCAAGCAGACCATGGACTTCTCCAATCCCTACTTCGAGGTCCAGCAGGGCGTGGTGGTCCAGAAGACCACCACCGCCGCCAGCCTCGCCGACCTCAAGGACAAGACCATCGGCGCCCAGATCAACACCACCGGCCACTTCTCCGCCAAGAAGGTGGAAGGCGCCAAGGAAGTGAAGGGCTACGACGAAGTGGGCCTGGCCATGAAGGACCTGGCCAACGGCCGCCTGGACGCCGTCATCTGTGACGACGCCGTGGCCGCCGACTACGCCCTGACCAACCCGGACTACTCCAAGACCCTGGCCCTGGCCTTCCTGATCAAGCCCGACTCCCCCGAGTACCTGGGCTTCGCCGTGCAGAAGGGCGACAAGGAGACCCTGGACCTGATCAACAAGGGCCTAGCCGCGGTCAAGGCCAGCGGCGAGTACGACAAGATCTACGCCAAGTGGTTCAAGAAGTAAGGCTCCGACGGCATTGATCCCGGGGGCCCGGGACAGACCCGGGCCCCCTTCTTTCGTCACATCCAACCAGCGCACCCCATGAGCAGCAAGCCGGTTTCCATCGAAGTGAGCGACGGCGCGGCCATCCCCCGCAAGAAGGACCGAGGACTCCTCTCCGCCTGGTGGCTGTCCTTTGTCGGCGCCATCGCCATCACCGCGTTCCTCTGCCTGACCCGCCCCGACCCGTACCTGCGCATCCTCTCCTTCGTCCCCGACGGCATCCTGGTGACCTTCCAGGTGACCACCCTGTCCATCCTGCTGGCCCTGGTCCTGGGCCTGATCACGGGGCTGGGACGCATTTCGCGCAACCGGGCGATCAACCTCATGGCCTCGACCTACGTGGAGGTCATCCGCGGCATCCCGCTGCTGGTGCAGCTGTTCTACATCTACTACGCCCTGGCCACCATTCCCGTGGTCAGCAAGCTGCCCCCGCTGGCCTCCGCGGTCATCGCCATGGGCTTCTGCTACGGCGCGTACATGGGCGAGGTCTTCCGCGCGGGCATCGAGTCCATCGACAAGGGCCAGACCGAGGCGGCCCGGTCGCTCGGCTTCAACCGCCGCCAGACCATGGTCCTGGTCATCCTGCCCCAGGCCTGGCGCACCATCCTGCCGCCGGTGGGCAACGAATTCATCGCGCTCCTCAAGGACAGCTCCCTGGTCTCCATCCTGGCGGTGGCCGACCTGCTGCGCCGCGGCCGGGAGTTCGCCGGCGAGACCTTCTACTATTTCGAGGCCTACACCATCGTGGCCCTGGTCTACCTGATCATCACGCTGGTTCTGTCCAAGGGCGTCAGCCACATGGAATCAAGGCTCAATTACTATGACCGACACTAGCCCCATCATCCGCATCCAGAACGTGAGCAAGCTGTTCGGCAGCCTGCGGGCCCTGAACAACGTCTCCCTGGACATCCACCCCAGCGAGAAGGTGGTCATCATCGGCCCCTCGGGCTCGGGCAAGAGCACGCTGTTGCGGACCATCAACCAGCTGGAGCAGGTGGACCAGGGCACCATCGTCGTGGACGGCTTCGAGGTCACCTCGCCGGCCACCGACATCAACAAGGTGCGCATGGAACTGGGCATGGTCTTCCAGTCCTTCAACCTCTTCCCGCACAAGACCGTGCTGGAAAACCTGACCATGGCCCCGATCAAGCTCAAGAACGTGCCCAAGCTGGAGGCCGAGAGCCGGGCCATGGGCCTCTTGAAGAAGGTCGGCATCCAGGAGAAGGCCCACGTCTATCCGGCCATGCTCTCCGGCGGCCAGCAGCAGCGCGTGGCCATCGCCCGGGCCCTGGCCATGCAGCCCAAGATCATGCTCTTCGACGAGCCCACCAGCGCGCTGGACCCGGAGATGATCGGCGAGGTCCTGGACGTCATGGTCAAGCTGGCCCGCGAGGGCATGACCATGGTGGTCGTGACCCATGAGATGGGCTTCGCCCGCGAGGTGGCCGACCGCGTGGTCTTCATGGACGCCGGCGGAATCCTGGAAGAGGGCACGCCCGAGCACTTCTTCACCGCGCCCCAGAACGAGCGCACCAAGCTCTTCCTGAGCCAGATACTCTAGGCCTGGCCACGGACGGCAGAGCGCCGCCGCGGGACAGATGTCCCGCGGCGGCGCTCTGCCGTTGGCGGTCCGGGACCTATTTCCTGCGTTCGCGGAGGTTCTTGAAGGAGATGCCGGCCAGGCAGCCCACCAGGACCCCCAGGAACAGGCCCCGGTCCATGGGCAGGATGCCGATCCAGCCGGCAATGAGCCCCAGGGAGCCGCCCAGGAGCACGCCCTTGGCCAGGGCCTCCAGCCAGATCTCGAAATTCTTGTCCTTTTCCTTGTCCGTGGTCATGCGGGCTCCCTGTGCAGCGAACGCAGGGCCCGCTGTTGCTTCTCGTTCAAGCTGTCGAAACTGACGCCGGCCCCGGGCAGGCGCATGGACTCGCCCCAGGGCCGCAGCCAGCGCACCGTGGCGGCGATGGGCTCGTGGTCGTCGAGTTCCTTGAACACGAGCCATAACTGCTGCCCCGCCGCGAAGTCCCGGCAGGAGATGAGGAAGCAGCCCGCCTCGGAGAGGTTGCTGGTCACGGCCCGCAGACCCTCGGCCTCGGGCTGGTCCGGCCGCTCCAGGATGCGCACGTTGCAGATGGACGACTGACGCTCGGCCATGCGGAAGGAACGGGCCGGGAACCCGGCGCACTGCTCCAGGAGAAAGGCCTCCATGTCCCGGGCCTGCTGCACCGTGCCCCCCAGGGTCACGCCGCGCAGGCCGCCCTGCTCCGGATTGTACAGGAGCCGGAGCACCGGGAAGCGCTCCAGCACGCCCTGGAGCGTGCTCCGCTTCTGCGCCGGGCAGCGGATCCAGGTGGCCAGGTCCAGCAGGAGCCCGTTGTACAGCCGTTCGGCCATGGGGCCCCGCAGATCGGCCGGGGAGTCCAGGGCGTCGAAGGAGACCCCCACGCGCACAAGCTCGCGTTCGTAGGCGTCCCGCGCCTCTCCCGGCGCCGCCACCAGGAGAACGTGGACCGGCTGGGCCTTGGCCGATAAATCCATAGCTTAATACTCTCACAGAATCAGAACCAGCACAAGGGACACAAAAATTCTTCAATCATTTTCGACACAAGAACTCTTTTTTCGAGAAATCTGCCCGGCTCTTCTTGACAATGAAATTCATTATCACTAAAGAAGGTCCGACGCCGCCCCGCGGCAAAGGAACAGTCATGCTCGAAAACATCATCGTCATCGCGGCCGTGGCCGCGTCCCTGGTCTACGTGATCGGCCGCTTTGTCCGCAAAGGCAAGGCCGGCGGCTCCTGCGGCTGCTCCGGCTGCGGCTCCTGCCCCTCCTCCAACGGCCACGACGGCTGCAAACCCCGCTGAACACGAGGCTCACATGGTCACTCCCTTCTGTCTGCGCCAGGCCAAGGTCAACCAGCGCCTGCGCATCCGCAGCATCGCGGCCCAGGGCGAACTGGGCCGGCGCATCCGCGACATGGGCCTGGTCCCCAACACCGAGATCCAGGTCATCGGCAAGGCCCCCCTGCACGATCCCGTGGCCCTGCGGCTGCGCGACTTCACCCTGACCCTGCGCAACAGCGAAGCCGACCACATCACCGTCGAAGCCCTGGAGCCCGTCCATGAGTAGCAGCGAAGCCAAGATCCTGCGCATGGAGACCCCGGAAGCCGGCCTGCGGGGGCACGCCGCGCGGCTGGTGGTGGCCCTGGCGGGCAACCCCAACTGCGGCAAGACCACCATGTTCAACGCCCTCACCGGCGCGCGCCAGCATGTGGGCAACTGGCCCGGCGTCACCGTGGAGAAGAAGACCGGCACCGCCAGTCTCGGCGAGGAACGCTTCGAGGTGGTGGACCTCCCGGGCACCTATTCCCTCACGGCCTACAGCCAGGAGGAGGTGGTGGCCCGCAACTTCCTGGTGGAGGAGCGGCCCCAGGTGGTGGTGGACGTGCTCAATGCCGGAGCCCTGGAGCGCAACCTCTACCTGGCCGTGCAGTTCCTGGAGCTGGGCCTGCCCGTGGTCCTGGCCCTGAACATGATGGACGAGGTGCGCAAGTCCGGCAAGGAGATCGACACGGCCCTGCTCTCCCGGCTCACCGGCTGCCCGGCCGTGGAGACCGTGGCCCGCGCGGGCAAGGGCTCCAAGGAGCTGCTGGAGGCCTGCCGCGCGCTGGACGATGAGCGCAAGGGCCAGTGGGAGCCCCTGCGCCTGTCCTACGGCCCGGACCTGGACCCGGTGCTCGACGAGATGGAGGGCATGATCCAGGAGCAGAGCCTGTTCGCGGGCAAGCTCCCGTTCCGCTGGACCGCGCTCAAGTACCTGGAGGGCGACAGCCAGATCATCACCCTGGGCCGCCAGGCCGCCCCGGCCCTGTCCGGACGGCTGGAGGCCCTGACCGCGAAAGTCTCCCGGCACCTCCAGAGCACCCTGGACGCCACCCCCGACGCGATCATCGCGGACTACCGCTACGGCTGGATCGCGGGCATCGTGCGCCAGACCGTGCGCCGTCCCGGGGTGGACGCCCAGCGCCTGTCCATCTCGGACAAGATGGACCGCGTGCTGACCCACAAGCTGGCCGGCCCGCTCATCATGTTCGGGGTGGTCTATCTCATCTACAGCATCACCTTCAGCCTGGGCGAGGTGCCCATGGGCTGGGTGGAGAGCTTCTTCGGCTGGCTCAACGAGATCGCCACGGCCGCCCTGCCCGAGGGGCTCCTGCGCTCGCTCATCGTCTCCGGCGTCATCGACGGCGTGGGCGGGGTCATGGGCTTCGTGCCGCTCATCCTGATCATGTTCCTGCTCATCTCGGCCCTGGAGGACTCCGGCTACATCGCGCGCATGGCCTACATGCTCGACCGGGTGTTCCGCATCTTCGGCCTGCACGGCACCTCGGTGCTGCCGTTCATCGTCTCCGGCGGCATCGCGGGCGGCTGCGCCGTGCCCGGGGTCATGGCCACGCGCACCCTGCGCAGCCCCAAGGAGAAGCTGGCCACCCTGCTCGTCTCGCCGTTCATGACCTGCGGCGCCAAGATCCCGGTGTTCCTCATGCTGGCCGCGGCCTTCTTCCCCCGGTCCCAGGCCAACGTCATGTTCATCATCACCCTGGGGGCCTGGGCCGCGGCCCTGCTGGTGGCCCGGCTGCTGCGCTCCACGGTGATCAAGGGCGAGGCCACGCCCTTTGTCATGGAGCTGCCGCCCTACCGCCTGCCCACCCTGCGCGGCGTGCTCATCCACTCCTTTGAGCGGACCTTCGAGTACCTGCGCAAGGCCGGCACCGTGATCCTGGCCATCTCCATCCTGCTCTGGGCGGCCATGACCTTCCCGCAGCTGCCCGAGGAGGCCGCCGCGCCCTTCCAGGAGCGCCTGGCCGCCGTGGAGCAGCGCCTGGACCAGGCCAAGGCCGCCGGAGCCCCCGAGGAGGACCTCGCGGCCCTGGAGGAGGAGATGCGCGTGGTGGGCGCCGAGGAGTCCGAGGCCACCCTGGAATACACCCTGGCCGGACGCCTGGGCCACGCCCTGGAGCCCGTCTCCAGCCTGGCCGGGTTCAACTGGCGGGTGAACATCGCCCTGGTGGGCGGTTTCGCGGCCAAGGAAGTGGTGGTCTCCACCCTGGGCACGGCCTACTCCCTGGGCGAGGTGGACGCCGAGGACGCGGCCCCGCTCTCCGAGAAGCTGGCCGCGGACCCGGGGTTCTCCAAGGCCGGAGCCGTGGCCCTCATCGCCTTTGTCCTGCTCTACGCGCCCTGCTTCGTCACCGTGGTGGCCATGGCCCGGGAGTCCAGCTGGAAGTGGGCCGGGTTCAGCATGGTCTTCAACACGGTCCTGGCCTATGTCCTGGCCGTGTTCCTGTACCAGACCACGCGCCTGGTGTTCTGAGCCCGCGCCTTCCGCCTTCCCTGCCCCGGGGCCGCCAGGTCCCGGGGCTTTTCATTTGCCAGGAAACCGCCTATGTTCCGCCCCTGCCCCAGGAAGCCCACATGAGCCGCATCGCCGCCATCCTCACCGCCGCCCGCGAGGTCCTTCAGGGGGGCCTGCGCGTGGCCCTGGACCTGTTCAAGATCATGGTGCCCATCATCCTGGCCGTGAAGCTCCTCAAGGAGCTGGGGCTCATCGCCTACCTGGCCTGGCCGCTGGCCCCGGTCATGGCCCTGGTGGGCCTGCCCCCGGAGATGGGCCTGGTCTGGGCCACGGCCATGCTCAACAACATCTACTCCGGGATCATCGTCCTGCTCTCCCTGGCCGACAGCGCACCCCTGACCCAGGCCCAGGCCACGGTGCTGGCCTCCATGATCCTCGTGGCCCACAACCTGCCAGTGGAACTGACCATCGCCCGCAAGTCCGGTCCGCGCCTGGGCTTCCAGCTCCTGGTCCGGGTCCTGGGGGCGCTCGTCCTGGGCCTGGTCCTGCACCTGTTCTACTCCGGCCTGGGAGTGCTCCAGGAGCCCGCCACCCTGCTGTTCCAGGCCCCGGCCGAAGGGCCCGAGCCGCTCTGGGCCTGGGCCCTGGGCGAGGTCCGCAACCTGGCCTCGATCTTCTGCATCATCACGGCCCTCATCGGCCTCATGCGCCTGCTCCAGGCCCTGCGCCTGCTGGACATCTGCAACACGGCCCTGCGCCCGCTCCTGCGGCTCATGGGCATCGGCCCCCGGGCCGCGACCATCGCCGTGGTCGGCCTGGTCATGGGCCTGGCTTACGGCGGCGGGCTGATCATCCACGAGGCCCGCACCGGCCAGGTGGAGGGCCGCGACGTGTTCGCCGCCCTGACCCTCATGGGCCTGTGCCACAGCCTCATCGAGGACACCCTGCTCATGAGCCTCGTGGGCGGCCACGTCTCCGGCATCCTCTGGGGGCGGCTGCTCTTTTCCCTGGCGGTCACGGCCCTGCTCACGCGCACCGTGGGCCGCCTCTCGGCCCAGTTCTCCCGGCGCTTTCTCTGGACCCAAACAAGCTGACAGGAGGCGACCATGCAGGACATCCAGGTCATCCACTCGGACAAGGCCCCGGCCGCCCTGGGCCCCTATTCCCAGGCCCTGGCCTTTGGCGGCCTGCTCTTCCTGAGCGGCCAGACCGGCCTGGACCCGGCCACGGGCGAGCTGGTCCCGGACTTCGGCGGACAGGTCCGGCGCGTGCTGGACAACCTCGGCGCGGTCCTGGCCCAGGCCGGGGCCGGATTCAACGACGTGCTCTCGGCGGACGTGTTCCTCACGGACATGGCCCGGTTCGCCGAGTTCAACGCCATCTACGGGGAGTATTTCCGGGAGCACAAACCCGCGCGCACCACGGTGGCCGTGGCCGCCCTGCCCAAGAACGGGCTGGTGGAAATCCGCTTCCTGGCCCGGAACCCGAAGGCCTGAACGCGTCCGGCTTGACAGGCGCGCGGCCCCCGGGGTAATCCCACGGCCATGCAGACCCCGAACCACAGCCGCTTCTTTTTCTTCTTTTTCTTTAGCAGCGCCTGCGGTTCGGGGGTGCGCGCGTAGCGTCACAAGCAGAGAAACACTCCCGAAGGCCGCAGGCATACCGCCCGCGGCCTTCGTATTTTTGGGGCCAAGGGCGGAGCCGGGCGCGGGGCAAACCGCAAGGAGACCGCCATGCAGCTTGGAAAATCCATCCGCATCGAACGCATCCTCAACCGCAACAACGGCCGCACCATCATCGTGCCCATGGACCACGGGGTCACCGTGGGCCCGCTCTTCGGGCTGCTGGACCTGCGCGAGACCGTGGACCAGATCGCCGGCGGCGGGGCCAACGCCGTGCTCATGCACAAGGGCCTGCCGCGCTGCTCGCACCGGCGGCGCGGCCGCGACATCGGGCTGATCATCCACCTCTCGGCCAGCACCACGCTCTCGCCCCACCCCAACGCCAAGTCCCTGGTGGGCACGGTGGAGGACGCCCTCAAGCTCGGAGCCGACGGGGTCTCGGTGCACATCAACCTGGGCGACGAGACCGAGGGCCGGATGCTGGCCGACCTGGGCGAGATGGCCGCCAAGGCCAACGACTGGGGCATGCCGCTCCTGGCCATGATGTACGCCCGGGGCCCGGCCATCAAGGACCCCTTCGACCCGGCCGTGGTCTCGCACTGCGCCCGCGTGGCCCTGGAACTGGGCGCGGACATCGTCAAGGTGCCCTACACCGGCGACCCCGAGAGCTTCGAGCGGGTGGTGGAGGCCTGCTGCATCCCGGTGGTCATCGCCGGAGGACCCAAAATGGAGGACACCGAGAGCCTGGTGCGCATGGTCCACGACTCGGTGCGCGCCGGGGGGGCCGGGCTGTCCGTGGGCCGGAACATCTTCCAGAACGACCGTCCGGCGCGGCTTCTGGCGGCCCTGGGCAAGGTCGTGCACGAGGACTGGAGCGTGGAGCAGGCCATGGCCCTGCTGGGTCCCGAGGGAGACCAGGTTTGATTTTTTTCCCCCGGTGGATTGTCTTTCGCGCAGGAACTATGTATCCAGCCTAGACAATTGCAGTGCATCGCGACGGAGGCGAGCCATGGCCTACGACAAGAACATGCGCATTCTGGTGGTGGACGACTTCTCCACCATGCGCAAGATCATCAAGAACATCCTGCGCCAGCTGGAACTGACCAACGTGGTGGAGGCCGACGACGGCACCACGGCCTGGGAAGTCCTCAACCGGGACAACATCGACTTCATCGTCTCGGACTGGAACATGCCCAAGATGAGCGGCATCGAGCTCTTGCGCAAGGTCCGGGCCAGCGAGGAGTACGCGGCCACCCCGTTCCTCATGGTCACGGCCGAGGCCCAGCAGGAGAACATCATCGAGGCCGTGCAGGCCAAGGTCTCCAACTACATCGTCAAGCCCTTCACGCCCGAAACCCTGGCCCAGAAGATCGACAAGATCTTCGGCAAGTAAAAAAAGGCGGGGCCGCAAGGCCCCGCCTCTCTTTTCCGCCCCAGGGGAAGTCAGGCGTACTCCACCCGCACCCGCTCCAGATAGTCCCGGAACCGCTCCAGCAGGGCCAGGGACCCGGCCAGGTCGCCCGCTCCGGCGGTCTGCTCCAGCATCCGGCCCAGGTCGCGCAGGCCCCGGAATCCATAGGCCGCGCCCGCGCCCTTGGCGCTGTGGCCGATGCGCTGGGCCGTCTCCAGGTCCCCCCGGTCCAGGGCCGCAGCCAGCAGGGCCGCGTCCCGGCGCGAGCCGTCGAGAAACAGCTCCACCAGTTCGGCCAGATCCGGGTCGATGCGTTCCACCAGGTCCTTGGGCACAGACGCCTCCCGGCTCCTCTCTACACCCTGTCCGGAAAATACAGAAGCCCGGGCGGAACATTCCCGCCCGGGCTTCTGGAGATTCCGGTCCGGATCGATCAGCCCTGGCGCGACAGGAAGCGGTTGAACTTCATGGGGGCCGCGCCGGAGCCCTCCTTGTAGGCCGTGAAACGCTTGTTCTCGCGCCGCGCCCGCAGCAGGTCCTTCTTGAGGGCCGCGTGCAGCCGGCGGGCTTCCTGGGTGATCTGGCCCTGAAGCCCCTGGAGCTGGGTGAGCTTCTCCAGGGCCTGGTCCAGGTTCGCCCCCCCGCCTCCGGCCATGGCCTCGGCGGTGAGCTGGCCGCGGTCGCGGGCCAGGCGTCCGGCCTCCTCCACGTCCCCGTCCAGCAGGAATCCCAGCTCCTTGCGGCCCACTTCCAGGGCCTGGTCCAGCAGGCTGAGTGCGTCGGGCATGATCTACTCCTTGCGCGCGGCGCGGATATCCTCGCGCAGCAGGGCGATGACCTTCTTCCAGTGGTCCACGGCCGGCAGGAACTCGTATTCCAGGAGGTCGGAGAGCAGGATCCAGTCCTCGTTCTCCAGGACCTCGGACATCTCGCTGAAGAGGTCGCTGAACTCGTCGGCCGCGTTCCGGAACGCGGTGTGCTCCTTGAGCGCGAACTCGTCGCGCAGGCTGCCGACCATGCCCAGGAAGTCGCGGACCACGTCCAGGAGGTCCTGATAGAGGTCCAGGGCCTCGGCGTCGTCGGCCTGGCGGAACAGCGCGGCCACGCGGGCCCCGCCGTCGCCCATCAGGTTGACCACCTTGTAGAGCTCGCGGGTGATGTCCACGGCCATTTCCTTGACCGGCACGGACTTGATCTCCACGCTCTCAATGCCGCGGGTCTCGATGTCTTCGGCCTGGTGCGGATAGATCTCGGTGAAGGGCGCGTCGTTGATGAGCACGTCGGTGACCACGCGGTCCTCCAGCGTCCCTTCCTCCATGACCTTGTTGAAGATCTGCTCCAGGTTCTCGAAATTCTTCACGGCCAGTTCGCTGCGCCGTCCGTCGATGACAATCATGGGATACGCCTCCTCATACGGCTGAAATTTCCGGTTTCCGGTCCTCGGACCTTGTATTTCAAGAACCGTGCCGACTAGGGGAAAAGGGACCGGAGCGAACGCGCCAAATGGCCGTAGCGCCGGATCAGGCGGCCCAATCCGGGCAGATCGCGGGCAGCCTGCTGGGACTGAAACAGCCAGAGGGCGCCCAGCACGCTGAGCCGGGGCTCGTCGCCGAGAATGCCCTGGAGCAGGCGGCAGTTGGTGAGGAACTTGGCCTTCAGGACCGGCCGGGGATCGCGCTCCAGGAGCAGGAGCTGCTGCTCCAGGAGCTGGAGCAGCCCGACGGCCTTGTCCAGGGCCGCGCAGGTGGACGCCGCCGCGGCCGGGTCGCGGAGCGGCGCGGGCCCGGTCCAGGGTTCGGGGTCGAGCCCGTCAAGAAAACGACGATAGCTGCGGCGCTGGACCGCCAGCCAGCGGGCCCGGTCCGAGTCGCCATGCGGCGTGAGCGGGACCAGGTCCAGGAATCCCTGGGCGTCGAAGGCCGTGCGCCAGACCCGCGCGCCCGGGGCCGAAATCGCCGGCCCGTCCGGCTCCAGGAGCAGCCGCACGCAGTCCAGGACCGCGTCCGCGCTGACCGTACGGCGGCATTCCTCGCCGCGCCCACAGTCCTGGCCAAAGGCGCAGGGATGGCAGTCCAGGTCCGGCTCCAGGCAGAGGCAGCCCGGCCGGTAGGGCCCGGTGTCCACGGGCTGGGCCGTGGCCAGGAAGATGGCCGCCACGGGCAGGCCCAGGCCCGCGGCCAGGTGCATGGTGCCGGTGTCGTTGGTCACCAGGAAGTCGCAGCAGGTGAGCACCGCGGCCAGCTGGGCAAGACTGGTCCTGCCCGTGAGGTCCGCGCAGGGCAGGTCCGGGGCGGCCCGGCAAAAACGCGCGGCCAGGCCCTGTTCCTGGGCCGAGCCCAGAAGCACGGGCAGCCGGCCCTGCTCGGTCCAGAGCCGCGCCCCCAGTTCCGCGAAGCAGGCCACGGGCCAACGCCGCCGGTCCTCGCTGGCGCCCAGCTGCAGGGCCGCAAAGCCCCGGACCCCGCCCTGCGGCTCCCGGGAGCGCAGCAGGTCCCGGGCCCAGGTCCGGTCCTCGGCCGAAGGCGGCAGCAGGTCCAGGGGGCTTGCGGCGGCCTGAAGTCCGGCCGACCGGCGGAACAGGTCCACCACGTTGAACGGGCTCTGGCCCCGGTTGGCGGAGGCCAGCTGGAGAAAGGCCGCCCAGTCCGAGGCGTCGTCGTTGAACCCGAAGGGGTCCACGGAAAAGCCGCGTATTTCCGGAGCGCCCAGGGCCCGGACCAGGAGCCGGGCCGAGAGCGAGGGCGTCAGGTTGATGAGCAGGTCCGGCCGGAAGTCCTGGCGCACCCCGGCCAGGAACCCGTCCAGCTCCTTGAGGCTCCCGCGCCAGTCCCCGCGCTCCAGGCAGGCCAGGAAGCGGGCCCCGCGCAGGGGCAGGGTCTGGTCCAGGTCCCGCAGCAGGGCCGCGGCCCCGGCGAAATTCTCCAGGCAGACCAGTCCGATGGCGTGTCCCTGGGCCTTGAGGCCGGAGAGCACGGGCTGGGTCTGGAGCAGGTCGCCGAAGCGGGTCAGGCTCAGGACCAGGACGTTCACGCGTTGCTCCTTTGTCGCATGGCCCAGGCCTTTGCAAGTTCGGGACCCAAGCCCCCGCGCTCCCTTGACACAAGGGAACCGAGCCCCTACTTACCAGGGGTCCCATTCAACCAAGGAGACCATTCATGGCTTACGACATCCGGCTGGTGAAGCTCATCACCGGCGATCTGGTTCTCGGCAAGTGGAGCGCGGACGGCAGCAAGATCGAGGACCCGGCCCAGCTCCAGACCATCCCGACCCAGCAGGGCGTGCAGATGATGCTGCTGCCCTTCGGCTATCCCTTTGAGAACGACATGTCCGGCTCCCTCGAGACCCGGCACGTGCTCTACGAGTACAAGAAGTTCCCCGAGGAGCTGAAGACCAAGTACCTGGAAGCGATCAGCAACCTGACCCTGTCCACCCCCGGCGACCTGAAGAACATCCAGGGCCTGGTCAGCCCCACGGGCGGCGACATCTCCAGCCTGCTCAAGAAATAGGCCCCGGGCGGGCCGCGAAACGCTCCCCCAGGGTGGTTTCGCCGGAAACCACCCTTTTTTTCGGCCCAGCCGGAGGACGCCCAGGATCATGCGGGAACTGCTGCCGCTGCTGCAAAAGCCCAGCCGCTACGCCGGGGAGGAATGGGGCGCGGTCCGCAAGGACCCCGCCTCGGTGCGCCTGCGCCTGGCCCTGGCCTTCCCGGACCTCTACGACGTGGGCATGTCCTACCTGGGCCAGCGCATCCTGCTGCACTGCGTCAACGCCCGGCCGGAGTTCTTTGCCGAACGGGTCTATGCCCCCTGCGAGGACTCGGCCCGGGTGCTCCGGGAACAGGGCGCGCGGCTCTGCACCCTGGAGACCGACACCCCCCTGGTCGCGCTGGACGCCGTGGCCTTCAGCCTGACCCACGAGCTCTGCTACACCAACGTCCTGTACATGCTGGACCTGGCGGGCATCCCGCTGCGGGCCGCCGAGCGCGGGGCCCGGCATCCCCTGATCCTGGCCGGCGGCGGGGCCTGCTTCAATGCCGAGCCCCTGGCCGACTTCCTGGACTGCATGGTCCTGGGCGACGGCGAGGAGGTCCTGCCCAGACTCCTGGAGGAGATGGCCGCGGCCAAGGACCAGGGCCTGTCCCGGCCCGAGCTGCTCCTGCGGCTTTCCGCCGTTCCCGGGGCCTACGTGCCCTCGCTGTTCCAGAACCAGGGCCCGGGCCTGCCGCTCAAGCCCCTGGCGCCGGGCCGCGAGCGGGTGGAGAAGGCCCTGGTGGAGGACCTGGAGCGCGCCCCCTTCCCGGCCCTGACGCCCCTGGCCTTCGGTCAGGCCGTGCACGACCGCCTGACCCTGGAGATCGCCCGGGGCTGCACCCGGGGCTGCCGCTTCTGCCAGGCGGGCATGATCTACCGGCCCGTGCGCGAACGCAGCCTGGAGCGCATCGAGGCCATGCTCCAGGAGGGCATCGCGGCCACGGGCTACGAGGAGGTCTCCTTCCTGTCCCTGTCCACGGGCGACTTCTCGGCCCTGGACGCCCTGTTCGCCCGGACCTTTGACCGCTGCGCGGCCCAGCAGGTGGCCATCTCCCTGCCCTCCCTGCGGGTGGGCTCGGTGTCCCCGGCGATCATGGAGCGCATCGCCAGCATCCGCCGCACCGGCGCCACCCTGGCCCCGGAGGCGGGCAGCCAGCGCCTGCGCGACGTGATCAACAAGGGCATCACCGAGGCGGAGCTCATCACCCACGTGCGCCACCTCTTCGAGCACGGCTGGCAGCACGTGAAGCTCTATTTCATGATCGGCCTGCCCACCGAGACCCCCGAGGACCTGGAGGCCATCGCGGACCTCTGCCGCAAGGTGCGCGACGCCGCGGGCTGGCAGGTCAAGCGCCTCCAGGTCACGGCCGCCATCTCGCCGTTCGTGCCCAAGCCGCACACCCCGTTCCAGTGGGAGCGCCAGATCGGGCTGGCCGAGATCCGCGAGCGCATCCACTACCTGCGCGACCTGTTCCGGCGGCACAAGCGGCTCATGCTCAAGTTCCACGAGCCCGAGATGAGCTTCCTGGAGGGCATCTTCGCGCGCGGGGACCGGCGGCTGGGCCCGGTGGTGGAGCAGGCCTTCCGCGCCGGGGCCCTGTTCTCCAGCTGGAAGGACCGGCTCGCCCTGGCCCCCTACCTGGAGGCCCTGGCGGCCTGCGGCCTGACCCCGGAGGAATATCTGCGCGAGCGGGCCGAGGACGAGCCCCTGCCCTGGGACCACCTGGACTGCGGCGTTTCCCGGGCCTTTCTCCTACGCGAGCGCAAGCGCGCCCTGGAGGCCAAAACCACGGCGGACTGCCGCTACGAGGCCTGCGCGGGCTGCGGGGTCTGCAACCTGGACGGCCGGGTTTCGCGGCTCACGGCCCAGGCCCCGGACAAGGACATCCGGCCCCGGGTGCTCCTGGCCCAGCGGGACCAGATCGAGGCCCCGGCCTGCCCGGAGGCGGCCGAAAAGCCGGACCTCCACGCCCAGGCCGCACGCTACCGGGTCTGGTACCAGAAGACCGGCCCGGCCGCGGTCCTGAGCCAGCTGGAGCTGCAGAGCGTGTTCGAGCGGGCCCTGCGCCGCAGCCGCCTGCCCCTGTCCTTCAGCGCGGGCTTCCACCCCCTGCCCCGGGTCTCCTTCGGCATGGCCCTGCCCGTGGCCGTGGAGAGCCTCTGCGAGTGGTTCGTGCTGGGCCTGCGCGAGGCGCTCCCGGCCGAGGACGTGGCCGCGGCCCTGGGCCCCAACCTGCCCCCGGGCCTGCCCCTGGACCGGGTGGAGCTGCTGCCCTTCGGCCGGCCGGCCATGCAGGCCGCCACCGAGACCTTTTGCCTGGAGCTGCGCGGCGAGGCCCAGCGGTTCAAGGGGCTGTGGTTCGATTTCCTGGAACGGACAGAACTGGTCATCGCGCGCAAGAGCAAGCGCGGCACGAAACCCTTCGACATCCGGCCGCTCGTGGCCGAAGTCCGGGACCTGGGCGACGGCGGCCTGGAACTGCGCCTGGATTGGAGCACGGGCTACCTGAGCCCGCTGACCCTGGTGCGCACGGTCATGCCCGAGGCCGGCCCCACGGACTTCCGCCTCACCAAAACCGCTCAGGACTTCCCGGCCGGGGCGGCCACCTCCACGGAAACCGAGCGGTAGAGCTCCGGCGCGCTGCCCTTTTCCCAGGGCCTGCGGATGCGGATCTCCACCGTGGTGCCGCCCTCCCCGAGGGCCGTGAACTCGAAGTAGGCCCGGCCGAAGTCGCCGGGCTTGGGGTTCTCCGGCGGCTCGGTCCAGAACTTCTCCAGCCGCAGGACCTTGGGGTCGAAGCTGGCCCCGCTGAACTGGTAGCCGCCGTCGCCGGGGTGGCGCACGTCCAGGAGCAGGGTGTCGCCGGGCTGGAGCCGGGCCGCGGCGTTGGCCTCGCGGTCCAGGTCCAGGCGCACGGAGGCCTTCTCGCCGCCGCGGAACAGGCCGCAACCCGCCAGGTTCACCAGCAGGACCGCCAGCAGAATGAGGGCGTTTCGCCGCATGGCAGCCTCCTCGGGTTCAGGACAGGATGCCGTTGCTCTGGAGCTCTTCCAGGACCTTGGCCCGGTCGAGGGGCTTGACGATGTAGCAGGAGGCGTAGCCCTTGAAAAAGGCCTTGCTCAGATTGCGGGTGTCGGACAGGGCCGTGATCATGATGAGCTTGAATTCCGGGCCGTCGCCCCGGCGGCGCTCCATGTCCCGCAGCCTGGCGGCCACGGCGTGGCCGTCCATGCCGGGCATGACGATGTCCAGGAAGACCGCGTCGTAGGCCTCGCCCCCGGGTTCCAGGGAGCGCTGGAACAGGGCCAGGGCCTGTTCCCCGTCCAGGGCCGAGTCCAGGCGGGCGAAGGGCGCCAGGATGTCCTTGAGCAGGATGTGGATGCCTTCGTCGTCGTCCACCAGCAGATATCTCACACTGCGCTCTCCTTCCGTCTGCTCCGCGTCCAGGTTGCGCCTCTTCCGGGCGTTCTGTCAACCGCGGGAACACTTCCGGAGCACGGCCAGGCGTTCCTCCAGGAAGCGCGCAGCGGCCTCGGCCTGCTCCTGGGAGATGCCCGGCACGTCCCGGGCCAGGGCCTCCACCTGCTCCTCGGGCAGGCCCGCGCCCTTGGCCACCAGGAACCCGTCCACCTCGCCGCCCTCGGGCACCCGGCCGCAGCCGCCCAGAACACCCGCGAACCGGCCGTCCTGGAACACGGGCACGCAGATCTTGACCAGCCCGGCGTCGCAGGCGTCGATGACCGTGGCCTTGCCGCGCTCGGCCTCGGCGGCCAGGGCCATGTTGGCCACCGAGCAGATGGCCGCGAGCCCCGAGGGGCTGCCCTTCACGGCCGGACAGAGCGTGTTGCACCAGAGGGCCTGGCCGGTGACGCCCGCGCCCTTCTCGTCATAGACCCGGGCGTTCAGGCCGAAGCGCTCGAAGAACTCCCGCTCCAGCGCGGCCCACTCTTCCCTGGAGGCGATGTCCGTCAGGCTCACGCCTTCCCTCCGCGCCGGGCCAGGTATTCCTTGAGGCACAGGCCCAGGCGGCCGATGCCGTCCTCGATGCGCTCCTCGCTGGAATTGGAGAAGTTGAGCCGGAGCGTGTTGCCGCCGGTGCCGTCCACGTAGAAGGGATCGCCCGGCACAAAGGCCACCTTGCGGGCGATGGCCAGATCGAACAGCTCCATGGAGGAGCAGCCCTCGGGCAGCCGGGCCCAGAGGAACATGCCGCCCTCCGGCCGGGTGCAGGAGACCTCCGCGGGGAAGTGCCGCTCGATGGCCGAGACCATGACCTGGCGCTGGCGGCCGTAATTCTCCCGGATGCGCGCGATGTGCGCGTCGATGTCGTGGGTCTTGAGGTAGTGCACGAGCACCCGCTGGATCACGGTGCTGGTGTGCAGGTCCGCGGCCTGCTTGGCCACCACGAGCTTCTCGCGGATGCGCTGGGGCGCCACCACCCAGCCGATGCGGAAGCCCGGGGCCGCGATCTTGGAGAAGGTCCCCAGGAGCAGGGCCTGGCCCGGCAGCCGGGTGAACAGGGGCTGCTGGTCCTGGCCCAGGAAGCGCAGCTCGCCGTAGGGGTCGTCCTCCACGAAGATCACGCCGCTGCCGGCCAGGAGTTCGGCCACGGCCTGGCGCTTCTCGGCGCTGTAGGTCACGCCCGAGGGATTCTGGAAATTGGGCACGGCGTAGAAGAAGCGGGGCCGGTCCCGGAGCACGCGGGCCAGGTCCTCGAGCACCGGGCCGTCATCCACCAGCTCCACGGTGCGCCAGTCCGGCCCGAAGAAGGAAAAGGCCTGGATGGCCCCGAGATAGCCGGGCCGCTCGATGGCCACGGCCGCCCCGCGCTCGATGAGCACCTTGCCGATCATGTCCAGGCACTGCTGGGAGCCCGTGGTGATGAGGATGTCCTCGGGGTCCACGGTAAAGCCCTTCTTCTCGGCGTAGCGCTTGGCGATCAGGGACCGCAGCTCGGGGTCGCCCTCGGTGGTGGAGTACTGCAGGGCGGTGCGGCCCTGTTCGCGCAGGACCGTGGCCGCGGCCTCGGCCATCTCCTCCACGGGGAAGAGGGCCGGATTGGGCAGGCCCCCGGCAAAGGAGATGATCGCCGGGTCGGCCGTGACCTTGAGGATTTCGCGGATGAACGAGGGATGCACGCCGTCCATGCGGCTGGCGAACTGCGGACTCATGGGGAACCTCCGGATGAACGGATATGGCTATCGCGAATGGCAGCCGCCCGCAAGTCCGGAATTCGCGGGGGATTCCTCAGGCGGGGCGGGGCCCGGCGGGCAGGTCCACGGTGAACAGCGCGCCCTGGCCCGGGGTGCTCTCCACGCGCACCCGGCCGCCGTGGGCCATGACCACGGCCCGCACCAGGGACAGGCCCAGGCCCAGGCCGCGCACCGAGCGGCTCTTGTCCCCGCGGTACAGGCGTTCGAAAATGCGCGGCAGGTCCTCGGCCGGGATGCCCGGCCCGGTGTCGCGCACCAGGATGCGCGCCCAGTCCCCGGCCTGCTCCAGGGAGACCTCCACCCGGCCGCCGGCCGGGGTGTACTTCACGGCGTTGTCCAGGAGGTTGGCCAGGGCCTGGCGGATGCGCTCGCGGTCCACCGTGGCGGGGACCCCGGCGGGCAGGTCCGCGGTCAGGATCACGCCCTTGTCCTCGGCGATGTAGCCGTAGATCTCGGCCGCCTCGACCAGCAGATCGGCCAGGTCCGTGTCCTGGAAGCGCAGCTGCATGACCCCGGTCTCCACCTCGGAGATGTCCATAAGCATGTCCAGCATGGTGGTCACGCGCTCGCAGTCCTCGGCGCAGTCCGCCAGCAGGGCCCGGGGAGCGGCGGCCTCGACCCCCTGGAGGGCCGACTCGATGCCCATGCGCATGCGCGTGATCGGGGTGCGCAGGTCGTGGGCCGCGTTGTCCAGGGCCTCACGCATGGCCCGCACCAGGGTCTCGATGCGGTCGAGCATGGCGTTGAACAGCTGGACCAGGGCGTCCAGCTCGTCGCCGCCGCCGCGCCGGGGCACGCGGGCGCTCAGGCTGCCCTGGTCGATGGCCTGCACGGTGAGCAGCAGGTCGCTGATGGGCCGCAGGGTCCGGCGGGCCATGAGCGTGCCTCCGGCCACCGAGGCCAGGCCCGTGAGCAGGGTCACGGCCAGGAAGATGGAGCGGAAATTGTCCAGGAGTTCCACCCGGCCCCGGATGTCGCAGCCCACCAGGAGCACGTTGCCGCCGAGGATGCGCCGGGCGCCCACCTCGGCCACCTCCTCGCCCCCGGTCCGCTGCCAGACGCTCCAGCGCAGCTCCTCGCGCTCGGGCAGGGAGGCCGGCAGGGCCGCGGGCACGTCCTGCCACCAGAGGGGCACGGCCTGGGCCAGGATCCGGCCCTCGGCGTCCTGCAGCCGCAGGAAGAAGTCCGTGGAAACCTCGTGCTCGGCCTCCAGCCGGATGACCTCCAGGAGCGCGGGGAGCCCCTGGCTCTGGGCCACATTGGCGTAATCCGCGATCTTGCCGGTCATGACCCGGCGGTCCTGGAACCGGACCGTGGAGGACAGCAGGTAGTAAGCCAGGCCGAACAGCAGGACGGAACTGAGAAAGAAGACCCCCGCGTACCAGACGGTCAGGCGGAGGCTCGTGGGCCGCCAGCGGGCCTCACGGCTTGAGAACATAGCCGACCCCGCGCAGGGTGTGCAGCATCTTGCTGTCGAAGTCCTTGTCCAGCTTGGCGCGCAGGCGGCAGACCAGCACGTCCACCACGTTGGTCTGGGGGTCGAAGCCGTAGTCCCAGACGTTCTCCAGGATCATGTTCTTGGAGACCACGGCCCCGGGGTGGCGCATGAGGTACTCCAGCAGGGCGAATTCCCGGGGCTGGAGGGTGATGGGCCGGCCGGCCCGGGAGACCTCCCGGCGCAGGCGGTTCATGCGCAGGTCGCCCAGGATCAGGTCCACGGGCTCGCCCTGCTTCTTGGAGGCCCGGCGGTCCAGGGCCTGGACCCGGGCCAGCAGCTCGACGAAGGCGAAGGGCTTGGGCAGGTAGTCGTCACCGCCGGCGCGCAGGCCGCGCACGCGGTCGTCCACCGTGCGCTTGGCGCTCAGGATGAGCACCGGCGTGTCCACGCCGGCGGCGCGCATTTCCTCGATGATCCGCAGGCCGTCCAGGCCCGGGAGCATGAGGTCGATGACCGCCACCTCGTGCTTGCCGGTAAGGGCTTGGCGCAGGCCTTCGTTGCCGTCGGAGGCGCAGTCCACCTCGCAGCCGTTGTTGTGCAGGCCCGTGACGATGAAATCAGCGATCTTGGCGTCGTCTTCCACCAGCAGCACTCGCATGCGGCACCTCCTTGGGCTTCTGCCCGGGCCGAACCTAGCACTCCCCGCAACGGCGTCAACGTGCGGAGCGGCGCATTACCTACATGTAACCCCTCAGCAGGGCTGCCGCAATGGAAGTGCGGTAGGGTCATCCCGGGTTCCCGACCCCGCCGCGCCCGTCTGAGCCGCGGGCCGGACCTCCTCTGACACCCGGGCCGGCCAAGGCCGGCCCGGGCCGCACAAAAGAGACGGGGGCCGGAACGTCCGGCCCCCTGTGCTCTGGAGGATGGAGGATGGGCTGTCTAGTTGAGAATCTGCTTCTTGAGCCATTCCTTCACTTCAGCGTTGGGCGGGAACACGCCCTTCAAGTGGCCGACCTCGTCCAGGAAGCGCTCGCGCATGCCCTCGGGCAGCTCCATGGAAACCAGCTCCTGGGCCTCCTCGGAGTTGCGGCGCACCAGAATGACCTTGGGCGCCGCGTCCCAGGTGTAGACCACGAAATAGTTGCTGTAGTCGTCCTTGGAGCGCACCGGCTGGAACTGGTTGTGCCAGGAATTGTTGCCCCACTCCAGGTAGAGCGTCACCGCGTCCCAGGGCGTCATGGCCCAGTCGATCTCCAGGTCCCTGTATTGGCTGAGCTGCGTCATGGTTTCCTCCTGGCCGCCTCCAGGCGGCTGTTCGCTTGACTACTTGATAGGAATAATAACCATTACTGATATGTTGTCAATGGTTTTTCCGGCCCGGGCCGCAACTGAAAAATAATTGTGTGACGGGCACTTCCCAGGCAGAGTCAAAAATAAACCACGGCTGCGGGGCGTCATGGGCAACAAGCGCTTTCTTATCTTCTCCATATGTGTCCTCCTGGGTGCGGGCTTCGCCGCCACGAGCCTGCTCAGCTACGGGGCCGCCAAAACGGCCATCCGCGAGGGCATCGTGGCCACGGAACTGCCCCTGACCTCGGACAACATCTATTCGGAAATCCAGAAGGACCTCATCCGGCCCATCTTCATCGCCTCGATGATGGCCAGCGATACCTTCCTGCGCGACTGGGTCGTGAACGGCGAATACGACCTGCCCAAGATCACCCGCTATCTTGCCGAGATCCAGCAGCGTTTCGGGACCTTCACCAGCTTCTTCGTCTCTGATCGCAGCCGCATGTATTACCACCCCGGCGGGATCCTCAAGCAGGTGCGCGAGGACGAGCACCGCGACGTCTGGTTCTTCCGGGTGCGCGCCATGACCGATCCCTACGAGATCAACGTGGACATCGACATGGCCCACCAGGATGCCCTGACCATCTTCATCAACTACCGCGTCCTGGACTTCCAGGGCCGGTTCCTGGGGGCCACGGGCGTGGGCCTCAACGTGGAGAGCGTGCACTCCCTGATCACCGGCTACCAGGAGCGCTACGGCCGGAACGTCGCCTTCGTGAATCCCGAGGGCCGGATCATGCTCTCCTCCAACCCGGGCTGGCGCCAGGGCCAGCGGCTCCAGGACACCCCCGGACTGGCCGAACTGGCCGAGGACATCCTCCGGAGCGGCAAGATTTCCTACCAGTTCCGCGCCCAGGGCGCCGAACACCTGCTCAACGTGCGCTTCCTGCCGGAGCTCAACTGGTTTCTGCTGGTGGAGAAGGCCGAAGACGCGGCCCTGGCCGGGGTGCGTCGGACCCTGTACGTGAACCTGGGCCTGTGCGCCGGGGTCACCGCCCTGGTGCTCCTGGCCGTGGGCCTGACCCTGAACCGCTTCCAGACCCGCCTGGAGGAGATGGCCACCACGGACAAGCTCACCGGACTGGCCAACCGCCAGGCCTTCGACATCCTGCTCAACCAGGCCATGCGGGAGGCCCGCCGCTCGGGCGCGCCCCTCTCGGTGCTCCTGGCGGACATCGACGGCTTCAAGGCCATCAACGACAAGTACGGCCACCTGGCCGGGGACGCGGTCATCCGTCAGGTGGCCGAGACCATCCACGGCTGTCTGCGGGAGTCCGACATCCTCTGCCGCTGGGGTGGGGAAGAATATCTGGCGGCCCTGCGCGGCTGCGGCCAGGAGCAGGCCCTGCTGCTGGCCGAAAAGGTCTGCGACCGGGTGCGTGCCCTGCGGCCGAACGTGGACGGAGAGGGCTTAAGCCTGTCCATCAGCGCGGGCGTGGCCACCCTGCTGCCGGACGACGGACCGGACAACCTGCTGGGCCGGGCCGACACGGCGCTCTACGCGGCCAAGGGCAGCGGCCGCAACCGCTCCTGCTCGGCGTAGCAGACCGCCGGAACAGTCCTTTTCTCCAGGCCGTTCAAAAAACGCGAGGGCAAGGCGCGAGAAAAACGCAGGTCCGACGCGTATCGCGAATACGCGAGGATCTGCGTTTTTCGCGGCAACGGAGCCATCGCGGATTGTTCAACGGCCTGAGGCTATTCCTTGTCAGGGGACCAGTCGGGGTCGTGATACTTGCCGGGATTGTAGAGGCGCCAGTCGGAGTTGTCCTCGTACTTCTCATCCGCGCCCGGAAAGGGCACGTAGACGCGGCTTTCGGGGGACTGGGAATCCTGGTCGGCGCACTGGCGGGGGCATTTGTTCATGGGGACCTCGAACATCTCGAAATAACTGGAAAAGCATAAAAACAGGGGGCGGGCCGCACCAGCGGCCCGCCCCCTTCATGTCGCGCTTAGTTCCCGCTGTCAAGGTTGGGTTTGACGTAGAGTTCGCCCCCAAAGGCGTCGTTGATGACAACCAGCGGAAAGTCCTTCACTTTCATGGCCCGGATGGCCTCCGGACCCAGGTCCTCGTAGGCGATGACCTTGCTGGCCTCGATGCGCTGGGACAACAGCGCCCCGGCCCCGCCCGTGGCCCCCAGGTACACGGCCTTGTTCTCGCGCATGGCCGCCTTGACCTCTTCGCTGCGCTTGCCCTTGCCGATGGTGGCCTTGAGCCCCAGGCCGTGCAGCCGCGGGGCGTAGGTGTCCATGCGGTAGCTCGTGGTGGGACCGGCCGAGCCGATGGGCCGGCCCGGAGGCGCCGGGGTCGGGCCCACGTAGTAGATGGCCGCGCCCTGGATGGGGAACGGCAGTTCCTCGCCGCGGTCCAGGGCCTCCATGAGCTTCTTGTGGGCCGCGTCCCGGGCCGAATAGATGATCCCGGACAACAGAACCATGTCCCCGGCCTTGAGCTTGAGGATGTCCTCGTCGGTCAAGGGCGTCTGGAGCTTGTGCGTGGTGCTCACAGTTCCACCTCCTCGTGCCGGGCCGAGTGGCACTGCACGTTCACGGCCAGGGGCAGGCTGGCGATGTGGCAGGGGGCCACGGCGATCTTCACGGCCAGGGTGGTGTTCTTGCCGCCCAAGCCCATGGGGCCCACGCCCAGCTTGTTCACGGCCTCCAGAAGCTCGGCCTCCATGGCCGCGATCTTCGGGTCCGGATGCACATCGTCGAGCTTGCGCAGCAGCGCCTTCTTGGCCAGCTTGGGGGCCAGCTCGAAGTTCCCGCCGATGCCCACGCCCAGGATGGTGGGCGGGCAGGGATTGGGCCCGGCCTCGGCCACCCGCTGGACCACGAACTTCTTGATGCCCTCCCAGCCCTGAGCCGGGGACAGGAAGGTCATCCGGCTCATGTTCTCCGAGCCGCCGCCCTTGGCCATGAAGGCGATCTTGAGCCGGTCGCCGGGCACCAGGTCCAGGTTGATGATGGCCGGGGTGTTGTCGCCGGTGTTCTTGCGGGTCAGGGGATCACAGGAGGACTTGCGCAGGTACCCGTCCTGGTAGCCCTTGCGCATGCCCTCGTTGATGGCCTCGCTCAGGCTCGAACCCGTCACCCGCACGTCCTCGCCCATCTCCACGAAGAACACGGCCAGGCCCGTGTCCTGGCACAGCGGCAGCCCGGTGTTCCGGGCCAGGTCCGCGTTTTCCAGCAGCTGCCGGAAAATCTCCTGGGCCGCGCCCGTCTCCTCGGCGTGGCACGCCTCGAACTTCTTGCGCACGTCCTCCGGAAGCAGCCTGTTGGCCGAGACGCACATCTTGGCCACGGCTTCCGAAATATCCGCTGCCTTCACTTCCCGCATACGCACTCCTTTCAGCTTGCCGGGGGAAACCCTTCCTAAGACTTTCACTCTGCGTCGCGGTTCCGGGCCTGCGGCCCGGAACCGCGACGCACGATGAACGTTTTTGAGGGAGGGGTCCGGGGAGGGAACTTTTTCCCAAAAGTTCCCTCCCCGGTTGTCCCGGCTATTTCTTGAAGATGCTCTTGAGCGCCGTGATGCCCATCTTGCGGCGCAGGAAGCCGAGCTGGTTCTGCAGGGGCAGGTGCTTGGGGCAGACGTCCTCGCAGGCCAACAGGCCCATGCAGCCGAAGATGCCGTTGTCGTTGCCGATGATGTCGTAATACTGCTGCTCGGTGCGCTCGTCGCGGGGATCGATGAGGAAGCGGGCGATGCGGTTGAGCGCCACGGCGCCGAGGAAGTTCTCGCGCATCCGGGCGGTGCCGCAGGCGGCCACGCAGCAGCCGCACTCCACGCAGCGGTCCAGCTCGTAGATGTCCTCGGCCACGGCGTTGTCCATGCGCTCTTCCAGGGCCGCGGAATCAAAAGTCTTCTTGGTGTGAATCCAGGACTCCACCTTGTTGTACATCTCGCGGAACCAGGAGCCGGTGTCCACCGAGAGGTCGCCCACCAGCCGGAACACGGGCAGGGGCAGGAGGGTGATGTCCGTGGGCAGGTCCTTGGTCTTGGTGTGGCAGGCCAGGCCCGGGCGGCCGTTGATGACCATGCCGCAGGAGCCGCAGATGCCCGCCCGGCAGCAGAAGTCGAACTGCAGGGAGGAATCCTGTTCCTCGCGGATGCGGTTGAGCGCGATGAACAGGGTCATGGAGTCCGTTTCCTCCAGGACGAAGGTGTCCGTGTGCGGCGTGGACTCCTGGTCCTGGGGATTGTAGCGGAAGATGTTGAATTGGAGCAGTCGGCCCATGGGTTACTCCTTCTTGCTCTCGGCGCTGATGACTTCCGACTTGCCGTAGCCGCGGTCGCCCGGCGGGATCTCGAAGATCTGGGTGGCGGCCTCGTAGGTCAGCGTGGGCAGGGTGTCCGCGGGGTTCTTCCAGGTGGCCAGGGTGCGCACCAGCCAGTCGCGGTCGTTGCGCGCCGGGAAGTCCTCGCGGTTGTGGCTGCCGCGGGATTCGGTGCGCTTGAGCGCACCAAAAGCGACCATCAGGGCCATCTTGACCTGGCCCTCGATCTTCAGGGCCGCGGCCAGCTCCGGGCTGGCGCCCAGGCCCGAGGACTTGAGCCCCACCTTGCGGGCCCGCTCCAGGACCTCCTGGAGGCTTTCCACGCAGGCCTCCAGGTCCGGGCCGTTGCGGAAGATGTTGGCGCCCTTGTTCAGGGTCTCCTGCATGGCCGCGCGGACCTTGTACACGTTCTGGGAGCCGTTCGCCCCGGAGATGAGCGCCTTGATGCGCTCCTCCTGGGCCCTGGCCTCGCCGTCGATGACCGTGGACTTGAAGGTGACCTCGGCGCCGAGGGCGTATTCGGCCATCTTGCGGCCCACGATGCCGCCGGCCACCACGGTCTCGGCCAGGGAGTTGCCGCCCAGGCGGTTGAAGCCGTGCATGTCCCAGCAGGCGGCCTCGCCGGCGCTGAACAGGCCCTTGAGGCCGTAGGCCGCGCCGTCCTTGTTGGTGCGCACGCCGCCCATGCTGTAGTGCTGGGTGGGCCGCACCGGGATGAGCTGGTGGATCGGGTTGATGCCCAGGAACGAGGTGCAGATCTCATAGACCTCGCGGAGCTTGCCGGTGATGTGCTTCTCGCCCAGGTGGCGGATGTCCAGCCAGAGGTGGTCGCCATACGGCGATTTCACGCCCTTGCCCTGGCGGATGTGGTGGGTCATCCAGCGGCTGACCACATCGCGGGAGGCCAGCTCGGCCTTTTCCGGCTCGTAGATGTGCATGAAGCGCTCCTGGTTCACGTCCAGGAGCGTGCCGCCGTCGCCGCGGCAGCCCTCGGTGACCAGGATGTCCGTGGGCACGATGCCGGTGGGGTGGAACTGCACGGCCTCCATGTTGCCCATGGGCACCACGCCGGTGTTGATGGCCGGGATGTGGCCCGAGCCGTCGCAGATCACCGCGTTGGTGGTGTTCGGGTAGATCCGGCCGAAGCCGCCGGTGGCGATCATCGTGGCCTTGGCCAGATAGACGCGCAGCTCGCCGGTCTTGAGGCAGCGGGCCACGGCCCCGAAGCAGGTCTGGCCGTCGTGGATGAGCGCGATGGCCTCGGTCTTGTCGTGGACCTCCACGCCGAGCTCGGCGCAGCGGTTGTCCATGGTGAACAGCACGGAGTGGCCGGTGCCGTCGGAGACGTAGCAGGTGCGCCACTTGGCCGTGCCGCCGAAGGCCCGGGCCGTGATCAGCCCTTCCTTCTCGGGCTTCTCGATCTTCTCGAACTTCTGGCCGCCCTTGAAGTAGCTGGAGGTGCCGGGGACCACGCGGTTCCAGGGCACGCCCCAGAAGGCCAGGCGGCGCATCTCGATGGGCGCGGTGTCCACGAACAGCCGGGCGACCTCCTGGTCGCAGCCCCAGTCCGAGCCCTTGACCGTGTCCGCGAAGTGCACGTCCGGGCCGTCGCCCTCGCCCATGGCGCAGTTGCCCAGCGCCGCCTGCATGCCGCCCTGGGCGGCCGAGGAATGCGAGCGGCGGGCCGGGACGATGGACAGGCAGACCGTGGACAGGCCGGCGTCGGCGCATTCCAGGGCCGCGCGTTCGCCGGCCAGGCCGGCTCCGATGACGAGCACGTCGGTATAGACCGTCTGGATCATCGTCTTCTCCTTAATGGACGGCCAGGAACCAGAACCTGGCCAGGGCCAGGAGGCCGATGCAGATGAAGGTGAGGGTCAGGATGTTCTCGGCCCGCTTGAACTTGCCGCGCTCACGGTCGCGGATCACGCCCCACTTGACCCCGATGCGGTAGAACCCGATGCCCACGTGCAGCTCGACCATGGGCAGGAGCACCAGGAAAAAGGCCAGCCAGAAGCCGCCCTGGATGCGGGCCGCGCTCTTGGCCGCGGTGATCGGCAGGTCGGTGAGCACCACCCACATGTGGATGGAGCCCATGAGCAGGATGATCATGGCCGTGACCACCTGCACGAGCCAGAGCCAGGTGTCCTGGTGGCGCAGCATGGTGGCGTGCTCCCAGATGGTCTTCTGGCGGTCGAAGCGGAACGGGACCTTGCGGGCCGCCAGCAGGAAGTGCCCCAGGAAGAGCAGGAACACGAGCGGGCCGCCCACCTGGGCCAGCCCGGTGGCCTCGAAGAAACCGGCGATGGCGTTCATCACGCCGGGGCCGATGATGATGCTGGCCACCAGGAGCATGTGCGCCCACATGAACAGGATGAGCGACGCCCCGGACAGCATCTGGAGCCAGTCCAGAAGGCCGTCCCACTTGGTCGGCCGTCCGGCGAACACGGTGGTCTCGATGCCCATTGGTTCCCTCCTCGGAACAGATGCGGAAAGTGAGCCCCAGACTGGAAATGATATGGGGGGTTTTTTACCCAGGCAAACTGTTTTGTCAATCAACCGGAGAGCCTTGGCAGGTAAAAAATCGCGGGCGGGGGTCGGAGCGGGGAAAAGGGCGGGGCCGCCGCCTCGGAAAAAGCGGCGGCCCCGAAAGGGGTTAGCGGACCGTTGAGACGATCCTTTTCCACGGGCCGCTCAGCAACGCGACGGTTGGAGTTTTTTGAGGCAACGCGGCCAGCGTGGATTTCTCAACGGCCTGTCAGAACAGGGTCCAGACCATGCGCGCCCCCATGATGTAGAGGAGAATGGCGAAGACCCGCTTGAGCTGGGCCACGGGCAGCTTGTGGGCGATGCGCGCGCCGAGCGGCGCGGTCAGTATGCTCGTCACGGCGATGCCGATGAGCGCGGGCAGATAGAGGAAGCCCAGGCTCATGGGCGGCAGGTCCGCGGCCACCTTGAGGCCGTTGATGAGGTAGCCCGCGGCCCCGGCCACGGCGATGGGGAAGCCGATGGCCGCCGAGGTGCCCACGGCGTTGTGCATGGTCATGTTGCACCAGACCATGAAGGGCACGGACAGGGTGCCCCCGCCGATGCCCACCAGGCTGGAGACCACGCCGATGCCCCCGCCCACCGCGGACATCCCGACCCGGCCCGGCAGCTGGCGGCCGCCCTTGGGCTTGATGTTCAGGATCATCTGGGTGGCCACATAGAACAAAAACACGGCGAAGAAGCCCTTGAGGAAGCGGGTGGAGAGCTGGGCCGCCACCCAGGACCCGGCCAGGGTGCCCACGATGATGCCGAGGGTGATGCGCCGGACCACGCTCCAGTTCACGGCCCCGTGCTTGTGGTGGGCCCGGAAGCTGGAGATGGAGGTGAACATGATGGTGCCCAGGGAGGTGCCCAGGGCCATGTGCTGGATGTACTGGGAGGGCAGGCCCTGGAGGTCGAAGGCGATGCTCAGCATGGGCACGATGACGATGCCGCCGCCCACGCCGAGCAGTCCGGCCAGGACGCCGGCCACCAGGCCGAGCGCGGCATAGATGATCCAGGCAAGCATGAAGGTTTCTCCGGTCAGGTTGAGGGTGAGGGTTGGACGCGGCCGGCGCCCGGCAGGGCCTTCTCCGCAGCGGCCAGATGGGCCCGCATGGCCGCCCGGGCCGCCTTGGGGTCGCGGCTGCGCAGGGCGGCCAGGATGCGGCGGTGGGACTCCAGGGAGGCCTTGCGCCGGGACGGGGTGCGCAGGGGCTCGGCGCGGGTCTCGGCCAGCACGTCCTGGACCCCGGAAAGCACGCTCAAAAACACGCCGTTGCGGCAGGCCCGGGCCAGGAGCCGGTGGAATTCCGCGTCCAGGCCGGATTCGTCCTGGCCCAGGCCCAGGCGCTCCTCCTGTTCGGCCAGCACGGCCTCCAGCCGGAGCAGCTCGCTCTCCGAGGCGTGCTCCGCGGCCAGGGCCGCCACCTCGGGCTCCACGGCCCGGCGGAAGGCGAAGATGTCGGCCAGACGTCTGCGCTGGGCCCGCACGGCCCCGGCCAGGGGCGGCTCAAAGGCCGCGGCCTCGGGGTCCGAGACATAGGTGCCGTCGCCCCGGCGGCTCACCAGCACGCCCTGTTCTTCCAGGGCGCGCATGGCCTCGCGCACGGAAGTGCGGGACACCCCGAAGATGCGCGCCAGCTCCCGTTCCGGGGGCAGGCGGTCGCCCGGCCCCAGGCGGCCCTGGCGGAAGAGCTCGCGGAACTGCCCCAGGATCTCCTCGGAGAGCCTGCGGCGGGCCGCCGGGCGGAAGCTGTCCCGGAGCGGGACCGGGGGCTGCATGGGCTCGTCTCCTTGATGTATTGGTTGGACCAATATACCAATGATGTGAAACCGTCAATCCCGCCCTTGCCCCGGACCCCGGGCGGCATTATCTTCCAGGCTGCGTTTCCACGGGCGTCAAGCGCCCGGCTCAACCAGGAGTAAGGTGAATCCATGCGACGCATTCCGCTGCTCTTGTTCGGAATCCTGCTGCTGACCCTGGGCTGCGCCCAGCTGCGCGCGCCCAAGCCCGCCCCGGCCGAGACCCCGGCCTTGTCCGGCGACGGGCCGCACGTGGTCCAGCTGAAAAACGGCCTCACCGTGCTGGTCAAGCGCGACGACCGCTTCCCCCTGGCCAACGTGCGGCTCTATGTGCGCACGGGCTCGGCCTACGAAAAGCCGGACCAGGCGGGCATCAGCCACCTGCTCGAGCACATGGTCTTCAAGGGTACGGAAAAGCTCGACGCCGGCGAGGCGGCCCGGACCATCGAGTCCGTGGGCGGCGACCTGAACGCGGCCACCAGCTTCGACTACACCATGTATTACGTGGAGGTGCCGGACAAGGACTGGGGCCTGGGCCTGGACACGGTCACGGACATGGCGCTCAACGCCCGCATCGATCCCCAAGAGCTGGCCTCGGAGAAGCAGGTGGTGCTCTCGGAGCTGGCCCGCGGCGAGGACACCCCCTCCTCCCGCCTGTTCGAGGCCTTCCAGGGCCAGATATTCAAGGGCACCAGCTACGAGTGGCCGATCATCGGCTTCCGCGAGACCGTGTCCAAGGTCACGGACCAGGACATCCACGCCTACATCGCGGAGCACTACCAGCCCCGCTCCATGCTCCTCTCCGTGGTCGGCAAGGTCGATCCCGCCGCGGTCGTGGCCAAGGCCGAGGCCCTGCTCGGCGGGCTGGCCAACACCGTGGCCGCGGCCCCGGCCACGCCCTTCCCCCTGCCCCAGACCCACGGCCCCCGGGTCACGGTGATCCCGGGCAAGTGGAACAAGGTCTACCTCGGCGTGGCCTTCCCCATCCCGGACCAGGGCGCGGCCCAGGCCGCGGGCCTGGACCTCCTGGCTCAGGTCCTGGGCGGGGACGACACCTCCCGGCTCTACCGCACCTTCAAGTACGAGCGCCGGCTGGTGGACGACATCGACTGCCAGGCCATGACCCTGGAGCGCGGCGGGCTGTTCTACATCACCGCCACCCTGGACCGGGACAAGGTGGAGGTCTTCTGGAAGGAGCTGGCCGCCTACCTGGCCGGCCTCAACCCCGGCCGGTTCACCGGCCGCGAGCTGTCCCGGGCCCGGCTCAACATCGAGGATTCCCTGCTCCTGACCAAGGAGACCCTCTCGGGCCTGGCCTCCAAGCTCGGCTATTTCCAGCTCCTGGGCGGCGGCCTGCGGGCCGAGGACAACTACCTCTACCAGCTGGGCAACGCCGACCGCGGCGAACTGACCCGCCTGGTGCGGGAGTATCTGCGGCCGGACCAGATGATCGCGGTGCTGCTCACGCCCGAGAACGCCAACGTCTCGGCCCAGGGCCTGGAGACCGCGGCGCGCAAGGCCTGGCCCGCCAAGGCGGCGAGCGCCGGCGCGGCCGAGGCCCAGGGCGGCGGCCGGGAGGTGATCTCCCTGCCCGGCGGCGCAAGCCTCGTGCTCCTGCCCGACCCCACCCTGCCCTACGCGGCCCTGTCCCTGGCCTGGCTCGGCGGTGACGCGCTCATCGACCCGCAGCACCAGGGCCTGCCCGCCCTGGCGGCCCGGGCCCTGCCCCGGGGCACGGCCAAGCTCTCGGCCACGCGCATCGAGGACTTCCTCGCGGACCGCGCCACGGACCTCTCGGCCTCGGCGGGCCGCAACTCCTTCTCCGTGGGCGCCAAGTACCCTGCCCGGTTCGAGGCCGACATCCTGGGCCTGCTCAAGCAGGTGCTCGAGGGCCCGGCCTGGCCGGCCAAGGAGCTGGCCCTGGCCAAGGAGGACCAGGCCGCGCGCATCAAGCGCAGCGAGGACCAGCCCCTGGGGCTCATGTTCCGCCAGATCAACCCCTTCCTGTTCGCCTCGGGCCCCTACTCCTACTACAGCCTGGGCCAGCCCGGGACGTTCAAGGCCTTCGCGGTCAAGGACCTCCAGGAGTTCTGGCGGCGGCAGTCCCGCCAGCCGTTCGTCCTGGCGGTCTGCGGCCAGTTCGACGCGGCCCGGATCAAGACCTTTGCCCAGGACCTGGCCCGGGGCCTGTCCGGCAACGCGGCCAAGCCCGACCTGGCGGCCCCGGCCTGGGGCGCGGCCAGGGAAAAGGCCCTGTCCCTGCCCGGCCGCAACCAGGCCCATCTGCTCAGCGTGTTCCCGGTCCCGGGACGCGACGACTTCCAGGCCAGCGCCGGGCTCTCGGTGCTGCGGGCGGCCCTGGCCGGACAGAGCGGGCTCCTGTTCCGCGACCTGCGCGACAAGCAGGGCCTGGGCTACACCGTGACCGCCTTCCTCTGGCAGACACCCAAGACCGGGTTCATGGCCTTCTACATCGGCACCGAGCCGGACAAGGTGGGCCAGGCCCGCGACGGCTTCCGCACCACCGTCACGGCCCTGCGCAACGGGCTGCTGCCCGGCGACGAGGTGGAGCGGGCCAAGAACATCCTCACCGGCGAGTACTACCAGGAGCACCAGAGCCTGGGCTCGCGTAGCGGCGAGGCGGCCTCGCTCCTGGTCCAGGGCTTTGACCTGGATCACGACAAGGCCATCATCGACGCGGCCCAGAAGATCACCCCCGAGGCCCTGCAGGACCTGGCCCGGCGCTGGCTGGACTGGGACAAGGCCTACGAACTGCGGGTGGAGCCCTAGGATCCGGCGGGACTTGCGGGGAACAGGCCCCTGGGCTACAACTCCGCAAGTCCCGAACCCGAACCAAGGATCATCCATGGCCCTGCTCTTCGGCGCGCAGCCCCGCAAGCTCCAGAAGACCGATGACGGACAGGAGGCGCGCCTGGCCCAGGCCCGCGACGCCTACCTGGGGGGCAAGATCAAGATCGTGACCACCGGGGAGGTGCCCAACCAGGAAGTGGCCGGGACCTTCGGGCTCATCGTCTGCCGGGGCTTCGTGTTCGAGAACGCCTTCCACGGCCTCATCGCCCAGGCCCTGGACGTGAACGCCGACGCCATCCTGGCCTACCGCGAGTCCGTGGCCTTCCACCCCGAGGGCGACCGCTACTACTCCTGCTATGGCACGGCCGTGCGGCTCAAGCCCAAGAAATAGCCGCCACCCGAGCAACGAAAAGCGCCCCGGAAGTTCGCTTCCGGGGCGCTTTCTTTTTCCTTCAACGGCCTGCTAGCGCTCGCGGCCCAGGCGCCGGTCCAGCAGGAGCAGGTCGGCGCAGGCCAAGGCGACCATGGCCTTGAGCACGGGCACGATGCGCGGGATGGCGCAGATGTCATGGCGGCCGCCCACCTGGATGGTGGCGGCCTCCCCGCTGCTGGTCACGGTGGACTGTTCGATGGCGATGGACGGGATGGGCTTCACAAAGGCCCGGGCCTTCACGGGCTGGCCCGTGGAGATCCCGCCCAGGATGCCGCCCGCGTTGTTGGAGAGAAAGCCCTCGGGGCTGATGGGATCGTTGTTCTCGCTGCCGAGCATCCGCGCGGCCCGGCAGCCCGAGCCGATATCCACGCCCTTGACCGCGCCCACGCCCATGAGGGCCGAGGCCAGGCGGGCGTCCAGCTTGTCGAACACCGGCTCGCCCAGGCCCGGAGGCAGGCCCAGGACCTGGATCTCCACCACCCCTCCCAGGCTGTCGCCCTGGCCCTTGACCTCGCGGATGCGCTCCTCGAAGCGGGCCGGGGCCTCGGGGTCCGGGCTGAAGAACGGCCGCTGTTGCGCCCCCTCGGGGTCCAGGACCCGGGCCTCGACCCCGCCCAGCTCCACGGTGTAGGCCAGCACGCTCACTCCCTCGGCCCGCAAAATCTCCTGGGCGATGGCCCCGCCAGCCACGCGGCAGGCCGTTTCCCGTCCCGAGGACCGGCCGCCGCCGCGGTGGTCGCGCAGGCCGAACTTGGCCTGGAAGGTGAAGTCCGCGTGCCCGGGCCGGAACAGGTCCCTGAGCCGGTCGTAGTCCTTGGAACGCTGGTCCGCGTTCTCGATGACGAAGCCGATGGGCGTGCCCGTGGTCTTGCCCTCGAATATCCCCGAAAGCAGGCGCACCGTGTCGGACTCCTTGCGGGCCGTGCCGCCCACGCCCGCGGAGCCGGGCTTGCGGCGGTCCAACTCGGCCTGGATCAGGGACTCGTCCAGGTCCAGCCCGCTGGGGCAGCCGTCCAGGACCCCGCCCAGGGCCGGGCCGTGGGACTCGCCGAAGGTGGTCAGGCGCAGGACCGTTCCAAAGGTGTTGCCGCTCATGTGCGCTCCTCGTTGCTCACTTCCAGCACGTCGTCGGCGTGGCCCAGAAGCACCAGGGTGTCGCCCTTGTCCAACACCTGGTCGGGCTTGGGAACGAAGCTGAAGCGGGTCTCGCCCTCGCGCTTCACGGCCACCACCTGGACCCGGTGGGTGGCGGGCAGGTTCAGGTCGCGCAGGGTCTTGCCGGCCCAATGGGTCACCTTGATCTCCTGCACCAGTACGCCCTCGCCCAGGGGCAGGTAGTCGAGGATGCCGGGCACGGCCATGCGGTGGGCCAGCTGCCGGGCCACGAACTGCTCGGGAAAGACCACGAAGTGCACGCCCAGGCGCTTGAGCACCTTCTCATGCTCCGGGCTGATGGCCTTGACCCAGATGTTCTTGACCCCCAGCTCCTGAAGGTTCAGGGCCACCAGGATGCTGGCCTCCATGGACTTGCCGATGGAGACCACCACGTAATCCAGGTTCTGGAAGCCGAGTTGCTCCAGGGCCGCCTTGTCCGTGCCGTCGGCCTGGAAGACCTGGTCCAGCACGGTCTGGGCCCGGCGCACCATGACCTCCTCGGCGTCCACGCCCACGGCCACGTGGCCCAGTTCCTTGACGGACTCGGCCAGGGCGAAGCCGAACTTGCCCAGGCCCACCACGCCCACCTCGATTCTTCTGGCCATGCCCTCTCCACGCCCCTAACCCAGGGGCAGATCGTTTTCCGGCACCCGGTAGTTCACATCCGTCTGCCAGCTTTGGAGGGCCGACAGGAACCAGATGGGGCCCAGCCGGCCCACGAACATGAGCGCGATGATAACAAGCTTGCCGCCGGTCGTCAGCCGGGGAGTGAGCCCCAGGGACAGGCCCACGGTGCCGAAGGCCGAGATGACCTCGAAAAGATTCTCCAGGAACAGACCCTGGGCCGCGTAGAACGGCTCGGTGCCGCCCTCGGTGACGGTGAGCAGCACGGCCCCGGCCGAGACCAGGAGCGTGGCGAAGATGACCAGGGTGAGCGCCCGGTTCAGGGAGGCCGGGCTCAAGGCGTACCAGCCCACGCGGGTCTGGGAGCGGCCGGTGATCTGGGCCCGGATGAAGCCCACCCAGGCCCGGAAGGTGGTGGTCTTGACGCCGCCCGCGCAGGAGCCCGGCGAGCCGCCGATGAACATGAGCATGAGCATGCAGACCAGGGAAATGTTGGTCATGTGCGCCGGGTCCAGGGTGTTGAATCCGGCCGTGCGGCAGGTCACGGATTGGAACATGCAGGCCAGCAGGGTCTCGGACCAGGTGCCGTGGCCCTCGCCGCCGAGCATCTCGGCCCCGAACAGGAACAGCCCGCCGCCCAGGGAGAGCAGCAGGCTCGTTTCCAGGACCAGGCGGGTGTGCCAGGTGAGCAGATGGGAGCGCCGCCGCAGGCCCTTGCGCCCCAGGGTCGCCACCTTCCTGGCCAGGAAGCCCAGCTCGTTGAGCACGTAAAAGCCCAGGCCGCCCAGGGTGATCAGGAGCATGATCACCAGGTTCACGCCCCAATGCCCGCGCCAGGCCATGAGGTTGTCGGGAAACAGGGAGAATCCGGCGTTGCAGAAGGCCGAGACCGCGTGGAACAGGGCCGCGAAGGCCGGGAAGCCCTCGGGGTCGGCCAGGTGCAGGAGCAACGCGCCAGTGAACTCCACGGCCAGGGTCCCCAGGACCACGCGCAGCAGGAAGCGGCCCAGGTGGAAGGAGGGGTCGTGCATCAGGCTCTGGCCCACGGCGATGCGGTCGGTGAGGCTCACCCGGCGTCCCAGGAGGTACACGGCCAGGCTCGTGTAGGTCATGATGCCCAGGCCGCCGAGCTGGATGAGCAGGAGGATGGCGCAGTGGCCGAAGCGGGAGAACTGGCCGCCGGTGTCCACCGCGGTGAGGCCCGTGACGCAGACCGCGGAGGTGGCCGTGAACAGGGCGTCCACCCAGGCGATGTCCTGTCCCTGGAGGCTCACCTCGAGAGACAGGACCACGGACCCGGCCAGGATGACTCCGGCAAACATCCAGATGGGCAGCCAGAAGGGCAGGAAGGCCTTGGAACGGCGCATGCCGGGGTTGTACCCCGAGTCCGCGCCGCGGGCAACCGGGCCCGGCGGGACGGAAGGGGAACGGGCGAGGCCTTCGCCCGCTCCCCTCCGGATCAACCGGCCGGAACTACTTCTTGGCGGCCTTGGCCGGGGCCTCGGCGGGCTTCTTCTCCATCACCTCGGCGGCGGGCTTGGCGGCCGGGACAGCGGCCTCGGCGGCCTTGCAGCACTCCTCGGCCGGGGCCGGGGCGGACTTCCAGGACAGCTCCAGCACGAACTTGGACTTGTCCTTCTTCTGTTTGGCCTCCACCTCGAGCTCGATCATGTCCGGCGGGGTCAGGGTCACGGACTCCTCGCCGTGCTGCACCAGGATGGACCCGGACTTGAGGCCTTTGACCAGGTCTTCCAGGTACTTGATGGCTTCCTTGGTCTCCACGTACTGCTCGATTTCCAGCTTGCATTTTTCCTTTTCCATGACGCGCTCCTTTGGGAATGTGTCGTTCCTCTGCAGATGACGCCCGCCTCAGGCCAGGGAGAGCAGGGCTTGGGCCAACAATGTGGGATCGATGCGCGGCGCGCTTTCCGGCGTGATCAGGCGCAGGTCCAGGACCTGCACCCCGCGCCGGCCCAGGGCCGCTGCGTCCAGCTTGCCGCGGTACGCCCCGTTCCGGGAATCCCAGAGCACGAACTGGAGCACGTCCGCGGCCTTCACGTGCTTCGGGTCGTCGCGGCGCAGGGCCCGCAGCAGGACCTCCACCTGGCCGCCCAGGTCCAGGCCCAGGGTCTCGGGATCATGGCCCGTGCTCGGCACATAGACCTTGGGGCAACGGGCCCGGGCCACGGCCCGGCCCACGCCCCGGGGCAGGAGATCGGCCAGCAGGCTCGTGTAGAAGCTGCCCGGGGCAAAGCAGATGAGGTCGGCCGAGGCGATGAGCTCGCGCATCTTGGTGCGGATGGGGACCTCGGCGCGCTGCTCCGCGTCCAGGGAGGAGGACAGGAACAGCTCAGCGATGGGGCTGTCCAGGGGCGGACATTCCTTGCCCGTGAGCCGGTGCTGTCCCAGGACCACCCGGCCGTCGGCCAGGCGCGCGCCCAGGTGCAGGTGCTTGTTGACCACGGGCCGGACCTCGCCCCGGGCCTGCACCAGCCGGGAAAAGATGTAGATGACCTGGTCGAAGAACCGGCGGTTCATGAGGTAGCCCGCGGTGAGCACCAGGTTGCCGATGCTCGCCCCGCGCAGGTCGAAGTCCCCGGGCATCTGCTCCAGGAAGGTGGCCAGGTGGTTGCGGATGATCTTGCGCATGGGGTCCGGGATGCCGGCCACCAGCGGGTGGCGGCCCTGGACCATGCGGGCCAGCTGGGCTTCCAGGTCCCGGCCGTCGGCCGGGAAGCGGTGGGCGAACAGGGCCACGACCTCGTGGTTGCCGCGCAGGGTCGTGTCGGCCAGGTCCATGATCCGGGCGCGCACGTCGCCGATGGCCGGCATCTGGAAGGCCTGGCGGATCTTGGCCGAGCTGCCGCCGGAATCGAACGGCGTGATCACGTGGATGGAGTTGTGGGTGAAGTCCACCAGCCGCCGGGACAGCCCGCGCAGGGCCGTGCCGCCGCTGAAAAAGAGCAGACGCGGCCCCAGCTCCGGGGCCTTCTGGAACCGGGCCACCTGGAGGGCGTCGGGCACCTCGATCTCGCGGCAGACCGTGATCCGGCTCACCCCACCCTCCCCTCCTCCAGGAAGCGCACGCAGACGTCCGAGGCCCGGTCGAAATCCACGCCCCCGGTGATCTCGATGAGCGCGGCGCGGGAGAGCAGGTCCGCGTAGTCCTGCTCCGTGGGCTCGGGGCGGCCGTCGGAGAGATAAAAAACCCCCGGGGCCTTGACGAAGGCCGCCAAAAGGTCGCGGCGCTGGGCCGGGTCCACCAGGCGGGCCGTGACCGCCCCGGCACCGCGGCGCCAGTTGAGGATGACCAGGCCCTGCATGGGCGCGGTGAGCAGGAAGCGGCCCGGGCCGAAGCACTCCTCCACCAGGGCGTCGTACTTGTGCTCCAGCCTCCAGAGCTCCTCCGGGGCCATGCGCTCGAAACGCGCCCGGTCCTCCGGGGCCACGATGCGGGCCAGGTCCGGGTTGTTCAGGGCCGTGCCCGGGTTGATGCGCGGCTGCTTGGCCACCCCGTGCATGCGCAGGCCGCGGCCGTCGCGCTCCACGAGCATGCGGTCGTTGGAGACAAAGGACAGGCCCCGGCTCATGAGGTGCAGGGCCAGGGTGGACTTGCCCATGCCCGAGAACCCGGCCAGGCAGAGGCCCGCCCCGTCGCGGGCCACGCCCGAGGCGTGCCCCAGGAGGCAGCCCTGGTTGAGCAGGAACTCGATGTGCCGGTTGTTGATGAAGTTGACCACCTGGTTGGCGTTGGCCGCGCACGGCCCCACGCAGGCGTTCTCGCCCTGGCCGAAGACGAAGACCATGCCTGTGAGGCGCTTGCGCACCACCCGGCCGCCCTGGATGTCGCTGTACTCTTCCTTGATCCTGGTCTTGCCCGGGTCCGGGGCCTTCTCCACGTAGGACAGCCCCCAGTCCGGGGCCGCGCCCTCGTGCACGGTGATGCGGATGTCGGCCGGTCCCGGGGCCACGGTGAAGCTGGAAAAATAGCGGGCCAGTTCGTCGCGCAGGGAGGACTCGCTGGTGCGGCACTCCAGGGAGCAGGAGCCCAGGTCCAGGTGCAGGGAGTGTTCCGCGGGCAGGTCGCGGCGCAGGGCCGCCACCAGGTCGGCGCGGCAGGCGGTCATGGGCGCATCCTCGCCAGGACGTGGTCGGCATAGAGCCCCGCGGCGTCCAGGCCCCGGGCCTCGAGCAGGCCGCGGAAGCCGCCAAAGGCCGAGACCTCGAAGACATACGGTCCATCGTCGGTGAGAGCCACGTCCACGCAGGTGAAGTCCAGGCCGAAGAGGTCCTGGGCCTTCTTGGCCAGGCCGATAATCCCGGCCGGGGGGTCGAAGGGCGCGTACTTGCCGCCCGAGACCGTGGTGGTGTTCCAGGCCCCGTTCTGCGTGCAGCGGGCGTAGGTGGTCAGATACTCCCCGCCCAAAAACGTCACGCCCAGGTCCCGGCCGCGCAGGTCCACGGTCTTCTGGATGTACATTATGGGGAACTCCCGGGCGTAGTCCTCGATGATCCTGCGGGCCTCGGGGCCGGGCCTGAGCACGAACATGCCCCGGGCCTTGGAGGTGTACAGCGGCTTGAACACGGCCTCGCCGTATTCCTCCACCGCGGCCAAGGCCTGGTCCACGTCCTCGGTGATGCTCGTGGGCGGCATGGGGATGCCCGCGGCCTGGAGCGTGATGGTGCAGGACAGCCGGTCCAGGACCCGCAGGATGCGCAGGGGGTCGGAGAGCACCGGCAGGCCGCGCTCGGACAGGAAGCGCAGGATCTCCAGGCGGTCCAGCAGGTCCGGGGAGTAGCGCGCGCCGATCTTCTTGATCACCAGGCCGTCCAGCTGGGAGAGGTCTGTGTCCTCGAACAGGGCGCGGCCCGAGGGCAGATCCAGCCGGATGCGCTCGGGCTCCACCAGGAGCCGGTAGCCGGTGCGCTGGGCCAGCGCGTCGGCCAGAAGTTCCGAGGACCAGCCGTCCTTGGTGCCCACGACGCCGATTTTCATGCCGTATCCTTTCCGGTTGTGCGCTTCAGGAATAGAGCACGTCCACGGGCAGCTCGAAGGATTCCCAGGGCTGCCCCTTGTGCCGCAGGAACTTCTCCAGGAGGTAGACGCCCCGCAGGTACATCTCCTCGGCGAAGTCGTGGTTCATCTCGAAGCGGGTGGAGGTGTAGAACGAGCGGGCCAGGGCCAGGCAGAGCCGGGCCTGGAAGGTGGCATCGCCATGCTCCGCGGCCCACTGGGAGGCAAAGGCGTGCATCCGCGCGATCATCTGGTTGAGCCGCTCGCGGATCTCCGGGTTGAACACCGGGACCCGGAAGTTGGAGACCAGGAACACGGAGACGTCCTGGAGGAAGTCGCCGCGGCCCGAGCGGTAGAGATCGATGAAGTGGATGCGTTGCTTGGCGTGGTTGTAAACGATGTTGTTCAGGTTGAAGTCGCCGTGGTTGAAGACCGTGGCCGGCGCGAAGAGCCCGCTCTCCAGGTCCCGGCAGGCGGCCAGAATCTCCTCGGTGGAGAGGATGGAGGTCTCGCCGATGCCGCGGTGGACGCGCTTGAACCCGGGATGGACCTGGAGCACGGAATCCAGGCGCGCGCTGAGCTGGCGCATGCTCGCCGAGGGCGCGGGCGCGGCCACCAGGGTGGTCTTCCAGATCTCGGCCAGGGTCTCGCGCACCACGAACCAGGCGTTCTCGATGGTCTCCTCGCTGGCCGTGAGCAGGACCTCGTCCAGGGTGCAGCCGGAGAGGAACTCCACGAGCATGGAGGCGTTCTCGCCGTCCTCGTGGTAGCTGAAGATCTTGGGCCCGAGCCCGGGATAGATGCTGGCCCAGGACTCGATGTTCTCCTTCTCGCGGCGGATCTTGTGGACGTTGCCCTCCTTGAAGATGCTGCCCTGGGCCGGGTCCACGCGCTGGTCCTTGGCGCTCACGCGGCTGATGCGGCAGCCCGAGCGCGAGCCCCAGATGGACTGGAAGTCGATCTCCGAGAGCGGCGCGTTGATCCCGCTCTTGCTCAAGGTCTGCTGCAGGGCCTGGAACTGCTCGATCTTGATCTTCTCGCCGATGATCGCGAAGATGAGCGCCTCGCCCACGTTCAGCAGGGAATCCCCGATGCGCTCCAGATAGCGGATGATGAACAGGGCCGTGATGAGGTCCTCCACGTGGAGGCCCGTGCGCAGCTCGGCCATGATCCGGTCGAAGTTCTTCTTGTACATCCGGTCCAGCTCGAACTCCGCCCGGCAGATGGTCAGGGCCCCGGAGAGGTCGCCCTTCTCCCGCGAAGGCTGGATCAGGGCCAGGCACTCCAGGATGTGGTCGATCATCTCCCGGTACTCAAAGCGGCCGAGGAAGGCGGGATCGTGGAAATAGCCCACCTGGCGCACGATGTTCACGCAGAAGTCCGCGATGCGCTCCAGGTTCACGCAGATGATCTGGGCCGAGCGGATCTGGTTGATGGCCTGCTTGGACAGGTCCTTCTCCCGGTGGATCGTGGAGAAGCACTTGTTCTCGATGATGTTCTTGAGGTTGTCGATGTAGTCGTCGCGGGACACGATCTTGTCGTACAGGGCGTGCGAGGGCGCGCCCAGGAACTCCCGGGACGACTGCAACTGATTGGATACCTCCAGGACGAGAAACCTGAAGTTCTCGCCGAGGCCTTCAATGGGCTGCATCATGGGGTCACGAGGAGATGGAGATGATCTCTCCGACCTTCAACGCCTCGCGCTTGCTCTCCTTCCAGGCGATGGACATGTTGAGCTTGCCGCCGTCGGACTTCTTCTTGGCCTTGACCGAGAATTTCAGCAGGTTTGCGGGATGGAGCACGATCTCCTGGCCCTCGGTGGAGAGGATGACCCGGCCCTTGTCGATGCCGTCAATGACGGACTGGAGGTAGTCCCGGATGGTCTTGGGGTCCTGCAGGGACTCGAAGGTGAATTTCTCGTCGCCCATGCGTGGCTCCTTGCCGCGGCTCAGCCGTCGAGCCGGTTTTTGTATTCCCGAATGATCCCGGCCTTGTCCATTCCGGCCAGGATGAGCTGCTTGCCAATGGACAGGTCGTCCCAGGCGGGCTGGAGGCCCACCTCGCGCTCGGCCTTGAGCCCGTCCTGATACTCCGGCTCCTTGACCTTCTCGCCCATGTGCGTGTCGTCGCCCATGAACACCAGGAAGCGCCGGGCCGAGGGCCGCAGGGCGGACTGGGCCGCGTTCTTGCGGTTGACCACGCCGATGAGGAACTCGGTGTAGCGCTGGGACTGGGGGTTCCAGACCTCGAAGCCGTCCACGTCGTAGTCCGCCAGGAGGATGGGCCAGAACTGCTCCGGGTGGGGCACCACCACGCAGCCGCCCAGGGCCCGGGTCTCCTCGATGATCTCCGTGGTGCGGTAGAAGTAGCCCAGGGAGAAGCCCTCCTTGACCAGCTGCTTGACCGCCTTGAGAAAGGCCTGGGCCTTGTTGATGATCCCGTCGCCATACCGCGGCCGCAACGTGTCGAAGAAGTTGCGCACGAGCTTGTTCTTGATGGCGTCCGGCGGAATCCGGTCGTGGTGCTGCTCCAGGAGCTTCTCGATCTTGAGCGCATAGGCCCGCACGAACTCCACCAGGGCGGCGTCCGCGCCGGTCTCGCGGGCGGCCTCGTCGAGCCGCTCGGCATGGGGCCGGGTGAGCGTGGCCAGGAAGTCGAAGAGCTGGGAGGAGCGGTACTGGAAGGTGTGCGCCAGCATGGAGCGGAGCACCCCGGCGTTCTCGCCGCGCAGGCGGCTCTCGTGGAAGTGCAGGAGGAGCTGGACCTTCTGGTTGAAGCCCCGGGAATAGCAGTCCACCTCCACCCCGGCGTACGGCCCCCAGTGCAGGAGCACGTTGTGCTGGGTGGGGATGATGAGCTCCTCCTCGCGCTGGGGGAAGGCGGCCTCGATGCGCCGGGCGATGAGCTCCAGGGGCACGAACTCCGGGTGCCAGTGGGTGGCCAGCACGCTGTGCTCGCGGGGATAGGAGCGCGGCGGATTGACGACCCGCTCCACCTGCTCCGGGGTCAGGTCCTCGGCAATGACCCGGAAGAAGATCTCCTGGTCCTGCTCGCTGATCTCCGGGGAGACCTCCTCCGGGGATTCGCAGGCCCGCACGTCTCCGCGGCCTCCGCGCACGATCTGCATGTTCTTCTTGGCGTCCATGGAACCTACTTGTAGCGGGCGTGGCACTGGACCTTGACCCGGTCCAGCTCGACGCAGGCCCGTTTCAGGCCCGCCAGATCGCCGCGTCCCAGGGCCTGGCGGAACTGGGCCAGGGCCGCGGCATAGGGCGCGTAGTATTCGTCGCCCTTGCCCGGAAAAATCATCATGAGTTCGGACTCGGCCAGAAACGCCGCGGCCGCGGTCTCAACAGGCAGGGACCCGGCGGCCACGGCTTCCTGCACGGCCTTCCAGGAGGATTTCAGGCGCTTTTTCAGCGAGCCGTACTTGGGGCGGCCCGGGGCGGCCTTGGCCGGGGTCTTGCCCGGGGCCCGGGATAGGGCCGGAGCCGCTGGCTCCTCGTGTCTGGCCTTGACCTTGACCACGGTGCGGCCGGCCTTGTGCTTGACCTCGATCTTGAGCTTGGCTGCGCCCCGGATCTCGGCGCCGTCCAGGGTCCCGCCCGGCTTGCCCTCCAGGTTGGCGGCCAGGTCGCGGAACAGCTGGGGCAGGCCCGCGGGGGTCAGGGAGACCTCCACCTTGGATTCGCGGGAAGCGGCCTTGCTCGGCGGGTTCGTCACTGTGGGCATGTTCCCTTTCCCGGCGCTCCAGGGACTCCGGCGGTGTGCCGGCTGCGGGAGCAGCTGTTGGAAGGAAATCTAGCCCAGGGGCGGGACAGGGGCGTGACGCAGCGGTGACGATTGGGTGACAATGCGCCTGGAAGGCGTCCGGAACAGGCGGGGATCGCGGCTGTTTTACAGGACCGTCACCCAAGGCCCAGGGCGGTCACGGCCTGCCGGAGCAGGCCCTCCGGGGCCAGGGCGGCGTCGAGTATCGCGTGGGCCACGGATTCGTACAGCGGGGCGCGCTGGGCCAGGACCTCGGCCACCTCCTCGGTGAGCGGCCGTCCCGTGAGCGAAGGCCGCTGGGCCTCGGCCGGGTCCCGGGCCAGGCGGCCGGCCAGCAGGACGGCGTCCCCGCGCAGGTAGAGCACCCTGCCCCGGGCCAGGAGCTCGCGGTTGCGGGGCCGCAGGACGATCCCGCCGCCGCAGGCCACCACCCGGCCGGGCGCGCGGTCCACGGCCTCCAGGATGCGCGTCTCCTCGTCGCGGAAGGCCTCCCAACCGCGTTCGGCCACGAAGTCCGCGATGCTCTGCCCCCATTTCTGGAGGAACAGGGCGTCGGTGTCCGCGAAGCCGCGGTCAAGCCGCTGCGCCAGGGCCAGGCCCAGGCTGGTCTTGCCGCTGGCCCTGGGGCCCACGAGATAGATGGTGGGTTCCATGGCCCACGACACTAGGCCAAGCCCGGCCCGGACGCAACGTCCGCGCCCTTTGCTTCCGGACCGATCCCTGCTATCAAGCGGCCAACTCACACAGCGAGGCATCCATGAAGACAGCTATTTTCGGCTTCTCCGGCTCCGGCAAGACCGACCTGTTCGCGGCCCTGGCCGGGGAAAAGGCCGCCCAGGCGGGCAACCGGGCCATGGTCAAGGTGCCCGAGCCCCGGCTGGAGCCCCTGGCGGCCCTGTTCAGCCCCAAGAAGGTCACCTGCAGCGAGATCGAGTACCTGGACATCCCCGGCGGCGGGGGCAAGGGCACGGGCCTGGGCGAGCGCGTGCTCAACGAAATCCGGCCCTACGACTGCCTGCTGGGCGTGCTGGACGCCTTTTCCGGCCTGTCCGACCCCAGGCAGCAGTGGCAGGCCTGCGAGGCCGATCTGCTCGTCTCGGACCTGGCCGTGGTGGAGAAGCGCCAGGAGCGCCTGGTCCTGGACAAGCGCAAGAGCAAGGACCTGGTCAATCCCAAGGAAGAGGAGTTCCTGGAGCGCTGCAAGGCCCTGCTGGAGGGCGAGAAGCCCCTGCGCAGCGACCCGGATGTGGCCAATGAGCCCGTGCTGCGCGGCTTCCGCTTCCTCTCGGCCAAGCCCGTGCTCTACGCCTGGAACTGCACCGAGTCGGACTTCGCCACCTTCCAGGTCCCGGCCGAGGCCACGGGCCAGACCCATCTGGCGGTCTCGGCCAAGCTCGAGCGGGAGCTGGCCCAGATCACGGACCCGGCCGAGCGCGAGATGTTCTTCGCCGACCTGGGCATCACGGAATCCGTGCTGGACCGGGTCATCGCCCGGACCTACCGGCTCCTGGGGCTCATCTCCTTCCTCACGGCCGGGCCCGACGAGGTGCGCTCCTGGGCCGTACGCAAGGGAGCCAAGGCCCCGGAGGCCGCCGGGGTCATCCACTCGGACTTCCAGAAGGGCTTCATCCGGGCCGAGGTGCTCGGCTGGAACGACTTCCTCACGGCCAAGGACTTCAAGAAGGCCAAGGAACTGGGGCTCACCCGCCTGGAAGGCAAGGAATACGTGGTCGCCGACGGCGACATCATCGAGTTCCGCTTCAACGTCTAGGCCCGCCCCGCCTTGAGCAGGGCCGGGCTTTGCCGTAGCATGGCCCCATGCCCGTGTCCTCCGCCACTCCCCTGTTCCAGAACGGCGTTCTGGCCGACGTGGTCGCGCGCGTGGACGGCAAGGACCGCCGCCTCTGGGGCCGCGGCGGCCGGGCCGCCGAGGAGGCCCTGACCCGGGACGCGCTGCGGACCCCGGGCCTGCCCGTGTTCCTGGGCGCTGGCCTGGGCGCGGGCCTGGACCTGGCCCTGGCCCAGGACCGCGTTCCCCTGGCCGTGGTGGACCGCGAACGCGCCATCCTGAAGGTGAGCGGCTGCGTCGAACGCCTTGCCGGAAGGCCGGAGATCCTCTGGCTCGACCAGGCCGATCCCCGGGACGTGCTGGCCCGCCTGCGGCGCTGGCAGGAGGAGCACGGCCACGCGGACCTGGTTCCCGTGGCCCCGCCCTTCTACCAGCGCCTGGACCGCGCCTACTACGGGGCCCTGCGCCAGGCCCTGTCCGAGCCCGCGCCCGCGGCCGGGGATTTCTTCCAGCGCATGGCCTACGCCAGATTCAGCGGCCCCCTGCCCCGGGTCCTGGTCCTGGGCAGCCGCTACTTCATCATGGGCGAGGTGCTGGAGGCCCTGACCCGGCTGGGCGCGCCCTTCCGACTCCTCAACCTGCACACGCCCCGGGACAGCGCGGCCTACTGCGCGGACCTGCTCACGGCCGTGGCCGATTTCCGGCCCGACCTCATCCTCACCGTGAACCACCTGGGCTTCGACCGCTCCGGGGCCCTGGCCGAGCTCCTGGAGCGCCTGCGGCTGCCCGCGGTGTCCTGGTTCGTGGACAACCCGGGCCTGACCCTGGTCCTGTTCGAGAACGCCCGTTCGCCCTGGGTCCTCCTCTGCGCCCACGACGCCGACGACGCGGCCCGGCTCCGGGCCGAGGGCTTCCCCCACGTGCTCCACCTGCCCCTGGCCACGGACCCGCACATCTTCCATCCCCAGGTTCCCGGGCGGCCGGGCTGGGGCTTCGACGTGTCCTTTGTGGGCGATTCCAAGACCCAGCTCGTGGCCGAGCGGCTCAAGACCGGCCGCTTCCCCCGGCCCCTGCTCCTGGCCTTTCGCGAGGTCGCGCGCACCTTCCTGGAGACCCCGGACCGGGACCTGCACCGCCATCTGGAGGAACGCCACCCCGAAACCGCGGCCCTGGCCGAGGCCCTGCCGGAAGTCGAGCGCCGGTCCTGGTTCCGGAGCCTGGTCCTGCGCGAGGCCAGCCGCCTCTACCGTCTGCGCTGCGTGCGCGAACTGCTGCCGTTCGCCCCGGCCATCGCCGGGGACCGGCACTGGCTCCGGGCCCTGCGCGGGCCCGCGGCCTGGACCTGGCTCGGGCGGCTGGACTACTACGAGGATCTGCCCGCGCTGTACATGGCGAGCAAGGTGAACTTCAACTGCACCAGCGCCCAGATGAAAGGCGCGCCCAACCAGCGGGTGTTCGACGTGCCCGCCTGCGGCGGCTTCCTGCTCACGGACCAGCGGGACCAGATGGCGGAGCTGTTCGAGCCGGGACGCGAGGTGGTCTTCTACCGGGAACCCGGGGAGATCGGGGAACTCGTGCGCCACTACCTGGGCAACGAGACCGCGCGGCAGCGGGTGGCCCAGGCCGCGCGGGCCAGGGTCCTGGCCGAGCACACCTACGAACAGCGGCTCACAACGCTCTTCGCCGCGGCCCGCCGCATCTTCGCCTGAGCCTACAGGCCGCCGAAGCGCTCGGCCCAGGCCTTGTCCAGGGCCTCGCCGTATTCCTCGGGAATCTCCGGAACCGCCGACACGCCCAGGGCCCCGAAGGACAGGGAGGCCTTGCCCAGGTGGGTGCCCACGATCTTGGCCTGGAACGCCTCGGGCAGCCGGGACACGTCCACGGCCGGGAAATCGCCCCAGGCCTTGGGCTGGAACTTGGACAGCTGGGCCTCGGGCGAGAGCACCAGGTCGGCCACCAGCATGGCCCCGGGCTTGTTGGCGGCGTTGGCCGGAATGGCCAGGAAGCGCAGGTGGTACAGGGAATTCTCCAGGACCGTGGTGCGCACCGTGTCCTTGTAGGTCCCGGCCAGGATGCTTCCCTGGGCGTGCAGCGGCTCAAAGGACATGGCCATGTCCAGCTCGCCCCTGGCGAAGAGCGCGGCCAGTTCGGCGGCGTCCTTGGGGTATTCCCGGCCCTTTTTCCAGAGGTAGGGCGTCAGCTCGCGCAGGTAGGACCAGAGCAGGGGGAAGCGCTCCCGGGCCAGGTCCGCGTTGAACGGGATCATGTACTGCTGGTGCCCGCCGCTCACGGCGAACAGGGCCTGGCGCAGGAAGGCCGAGCCCACGGGATCGCCCGGCCGGGGATAGGTGAACCGGCCCGGATGGTCCCGAGCCCACTCCAGCAGGGCGGCGAAGCCCTCGGGCGGGTTCTTGACCCGGACCGAGTCGTACTCGAAGACGAACTGCTCCCAGCCCCAGGGCGACTCGAAGCCCTCGGTGGCCAGGCCGAAGTCCTGGGAGGCCAGGGTCTGGTTCACGTAGGCCTGGAAATTGGGCAGCTTGCCCGCGAACGGCCCGAACAGGGCCCCGGCCTGCCGGAGCGTGCGGAAGACCCGGCCGAAGCTCCAGACCAGGTCCAAATCGCCCGTGGGCCGGTCCTTGGCCGCCAGAATCCCGGCCACCATCTCTTCCGGCTCCCGGGGCACCAGCTCCAGGGTCAGGCCGTAGCGGCGCTTGGCCTCGGGCGCCAGCCAGGCCTCCACCCAGCGGGCCGCGGCCTGCTCGCTTGCCGGCAGGGCCAGGCGCACGGTGCTTTCCCGGGCGGCCTCCACGGCGGCCGAAAAGTCCTTGGCCCGCCAGTCCACCCCGGGCGCCACGGGTTCCGCCGGGGGCAGGACGGTTTCCGCCGCAGGCGGGGCGGCCTCCTCCTTGGGCTTGGCGGGTTCCTCCTCCCGGGAGCAGGCCGCCAGGGCGAGGAGCAGGACGAAGAGGACTACGGCGCGTCGCATGGGTGTCTCCTTGGAGGGCCGGGCCGCCTCAGCCCTTCCGGGGCTTGGGCGGCAGGCTGCAGGATTCGGAACAGCAGGTGCCGAAGAGAAAGCCGCAGTAGGTGTGGAAGATCCGCGTGAGCCGCTCCCGCTGCTGCGCGGTGAGGGGCTTGCGCTCCACCGGGCGGGTGCGGGCCATGAGCTCGTCCCAGGCCGGGACCGCGCCCATGCCCTGGGCCAGGACCGCGCCCGTGGCCGTGTCCAGGAGCGCGGCCTGCATGGTGTCCGTGACCAGGGCCAGGGGCACCGGGCCGCCGGGGAAGAGCCGGGCCGCGGCCACGGTCTCGCGCTCGTACGAGCCCACGTCCCCGGCGCTGAAGATCACCAGGAGCGCGGGCCGGTCCTCGGGATCCAAGGCCACCAGGTCCACGCTCCGGGAATACTGCTCCCCGTCCACCTCGTAGGGCAGTTCCACCTTGGCCCGCAGGCGCTCCCGGGGGTAGCCGCGCTCCTCCACCAGAAGCCGCGCCAGGGCCTGGCGGAACTCCTCGTAGGTGGTCTCCTCGATCTCCTCGCCGGAGAGATAGTCGCGCAGCGTGCCGCCCAGGCTCGTTTCGTGCATGGCCCTGGCATAGCACGAAGCCGGACCGGAACCAAGACTGGCGCACTGCCCCCTCCCCTGCTCCGGAAAAACAAAGGGGGCCGTGCGGCCCCCTTGTTCGTTCTGCGGATCGGATCCCTCTAGTGCATGAGCCCCTGGCCCGCGGCGATGGCGAACTCGAAGAGCGGCGCCGGGATCATGCCCAGGACCAGGACCACGGCGGCCAGAAGCCCTGCGCCCACCACGCTGAACGCGCTGGTGTCCGGGGCCGCGCCCTCGGTCAGGGTGTCCTCGGTGTAGGCGTGGCGCACCAGGGACAGGTAGTAGTAGATGGCGAAGGCGCTGTTCACGGCGAGCGTGATGACCAGCCAGTTGTAGCCCTGGTTCCAGGCCGCGGTGATCAGGAAGAACTTGCCGATGAAGCCCACGGTGGGCGGCAGGCCCACCAGGGCGAAGGCCCCCACGCCCAGGGAGAAGGCCAGGGAGGGGGCGCGCTTGTACAGGCCGTTCAGGTCGTCGAGCTGGAGGTTGCGGCCGTCCGAGGCCACCCGGCTGATGACCCAGAAGGCCAGCAGGTTCATGGCCACGTAGGCCAGGGCGTAGAAGGCCGCGGCTGCCAGGCCCTGGGCCGTGCCGGCCACGAGTCCGACCATGACGTAGCCGGCGTGGGCCACGGAGGAGAAGCCGAGCATGCGCTTCACGTCCTTCTGGGCCAGGGCGCAGAGGTTGCCGAAGGTCATGGAGATGGCGCCCAGCCAGGCCAGGGTCGTGGTGATCTCCAGGCCGGGCTTCAGGAGCGTGGCCAGGCGCACCAGGATGACCACCGCGCCGAGCTTGGGCAGGGTGGCCACGTAGGCCGCGGTCTCGTTGCTGGTGCCCTGGTAGACGTCCGGGCACCAGAAGTGGAACGGGAACAGGGCCAGCTTGTAGAACATGCCGGCCAGGAACAGGGACAGGCCCACCACGGCCATGGGCGCGTCGGCCCAGGCCCAGGACTTGGTGGCCAAGGCCGCGATGTAGGTGGTCTGCTGGGAGGCCAGGACGTAGGACAGGCCGTAGAGCGCCAGGGCCGTGGCCACGGCGCCGAACAGGATGTACTTGATGCCGGCCTCGGCCGCGCCCTTGTCGTGGGCCCGCAGCGGGATGAGCGTGTACAGGCTGTAGGAGGACAGCTCCAGGGCCAGGTAGATGGTGAACAGCTCCGTGGCCGAGGACAGGATCATCAGGCCCCAGGCCGAAAGCGCCAGGAACATGTAGTAGTCGCTGCGCTTCTCGCCCTCCAGGGTGGGCTGGCGCGTGGCGTTGAGCACGGCCACGAAGAACCCGGCGGCGATGGTGATCTTGAAGAACTGGGAGAGCGCGTCCAGCTTGTAGACGTCGTAGAACATGACGCCGCTGGACTTGAACGAGACGATGGACACGAACAGGCCCAGTCCCGCAAAGAACGGCAGCCATCTTTCCACGTGGGGCTCCCAGTCCCTGTTGCCGAGGCTCTGGATGAACAGAGCCATGATCAGCAGAAACTGGAACAGTTCCGGTACGACGAGAGTCGGGCTGAAGTTCACGTCCGCCACTCCCTAGTTCTTCGCCGCCGCGACGCCGAAGAGCGCGCGGGCTGCGGTTTGCATCGGATGCTCATCCACCGACTGGGCCACCTGCTTGCGCGAGTGGTAGTCGGCCAGGAGCTTCTCGACGGAGGGATCGATCATCCGGAAGAAGACGTTGGGGGCCAGGCCGATGTAGAAGACCATCACGGCCGGGACGAGCAGGTAGACCCACTCCCGGGTGTTCAGATCCTTCCAGGTCTTGGCCGAGGACGGGGTGCCCCAGGCCAGCTTGAGCCCCACCCGGAACATGTAGGCCGCGGCCAGCAGCGCGCCGGGCACGATGAGGAGGCCCACCAGCAGGCTGTTCTGGAACGCGCCCACGAAGACCAGAAGCTCGCCCACGAACCCGTTGGTGCCCGGAAAGCCGAACGAGGCCAGGGAATACAGGCCCCAGAAGAACATGAAGGCCGGCAGGTACTTGCCCAGGCCCAGGTTCTTGGAGATGTCGCGGCTGTGGCTGCGCTCGTAGACCGTGCCGATCATCATGAACAGCCCGCCGGTGACGATGCCGTGGTTGAGCATCTGGAACAGGGCCCCTTCCACGCCGCGCAGGTTGAACAGGAAGATGCCCAAGGTCACGAAGCCCATGTGGCCCACCGAGGAGTAGGCGATCAGCTTCTTGATGTCGCTCTGGCCCAGGGCCACCGCGCCGCCGTAGAGGATCGAGGCGATGGAGATGGCGATCATCATGGGCGCGAAGTACTCGCTGGCCGCCGGGGTCAGCGGCAGGCAGAAGCGCAGGAATCCGTAGGTGCCCATCTTGAGCAGGATGGCCGCCAGGATGACCGAGCCCGCCGAGGGCGCCTGCACGTGCGCCGCCGGAAGCCAAGTGTGGAACGGGAACATCGGCACCTTGATGGCGAAGGCCAGGGCCATGGCCAGGAAGCACCAGAACTGGAAGCGGAAGCTGAAGGTCTGCTGCATGAGCTCCGGAATGGAGAAGGTGCCGCCCTCGATGCGGAAGGCGACGATGGCCACCAGCAGGAGCGTGGACCCGGCCAGGGTGTACAGGAAGAACTTGATGGAGGCGTACTTGCGCTCGTCGCCGCCCCAGACCGCGATGAGCAGGTACATGGGGATGAGCATGGCCTCCCAGAAGACGTAGAACAGGACGAGGTCCATGGCCGTGAACACGCCCACGCAGGCTGCCGTCATGAACAGCAGACAGAAGTGGAATTCCTTGATCCGCTTGGAGATGTAGGTCCACGAGCAGAGCACGCACAAGGGCAGGGTGAAGAGCGTCAGCCAGATCATGAGAATGCTGATGCCGTCCACGGCCAAGTGGTACTCAAGGCCCCACTGCGAGACCCAGGCGATGCGCTCCACGAACTGGAAGTCCGCGCTGAACTTGTAGGTCGCAAGCGGAATCGCCAGGATGATCTCGAAGATGGAGGCGGCCAATGTGTATCCCCGCACCACTGCCTCGCCGCGGATGATGAACAGGCCCGCGGCGGCCAGAAGCGGGAAGACGACCAGACTGCTCAGAACCGGATAGCCGTAGTCCAACACAGCAACTCCGTTACGTTTGCCGGTCTAACCGAAGTACCAGACCAGTCCGAACACACACAGCGCCAGCACGGCGGCCAAGGCCAGGTAGTCCTGGAGGCTGCCGTTCTGGACCTTGGCTCCCACGCGTCCCACATTGCGGACCGTATAGGCCGAGCCGTCCACCACCGTATCGATTCCCTTCTTGTCGAACCAGACCGTGCCCGCCGCCAGGAGCAGCAGACCGCGCAGCCCGCCGGCCCGGTAGGCCTCGGTCCAGCGGTCGTCGATCCAGGCGATGGGCTTGCACACGAGACGCAGCAAGCCCTTGCCGATGAGGCGGTAGAAGTAGTCGAAGTCCAGATTGAGCTTGGCGTGCGGGGTGATGACCTCCCGCAGGACGTAGAAGGCCAGACCCGAGAAGCTCAGCAGCAGGAGGGCCTGGAGCACGTGCCAGGCGGTCCAGGGCACATACTGCTCTTCCACGTGGAACGGCAGGTAGTGGTAGAGCATCTGGGGGTAGAGGCCCTGGGCGATGCACAGGCCCGCGGCCAGGGCCATGCCCACGTACATGTTCGGCGGAATGGGCTTGAGCTTGATCTCCCAGTTGGTGGGCTTGCGGCCCCAGAAGGCGAAGTACGGCAGCTTGATGCCCACCGAGATGAACGTGCCCACCGCCGCGATCTCCAGGCCCAGGGCCAGGATGGTCCGGTGGGCCTCGGCGGCCCCGGTGATGGTCATGGTCTTGGAGATGAAGCCGTTGAAGATCGGCATGCCCGAGATGGACAGGGCCGCCACCATGTACAGGATCATGACCCAGGGCAGGCGCGCCACCAGGCCGCCCAGCTTGTCCAGCTTGGCCGTGCCCGCCGAGTACAGCAGGCAGCCGGCGCCCATGAACAGCAGGCCCTTGTACAGGATGTGGGCGTAGGCGTGGGCCACCGCGCCGTTGAGCGTCATGGCCGTGCCGATGCCGATGCCCGCCACCATGTACCCGACCTGGGAGACGATGTGGTAGGACAGGATGCGCCGGGCGTTGTTCTCGATGCACGCGTACAGGACGCCGTACACCGCCATGCAGGTGCCGGCCACGGCCAGGACCTCCCAGCCGGCGAAGCCGCGGGCCAGGACGTACACCGCCGTCTTGGTGGTGAAGGCGCACATGAACACCGAGCCGGTGACGGTACCGCGGGGGTAGGCGTCCGGCAGCCAGGCGTGCAGCGGCACCACCGCGGCGTTCACGCAGAAGCCGATGAGGATGAGCCAGTCATAGTACTGCCCGGCCGAGGGCGCCACCAGGTCGAAGGCGAAGGAGCCCGTGGCCTTGTAGCGCAGGAGCAGGCCCGCCAGCAGGAACAGGCCGCCCACCGTGTGGTACAGGAAGTACCGGAAGCCGGCCAGCACGGACTCGCGGGTGCGGTTCAGGAAGACCAGGAAGGTCGAACCGATGCTCATGAGCTCCCAGAACAGGAACACGGTCAGCAGGTCGCCGGCGAAGACGCAGCCGAAGCCGCCCGCCACGTAGAGCGAGGCGGCGATGTGCTGGCCCTTGTCCTCCACGTGCATGGCGTAGACCATGCCGATGAGGGACATGATGGCGAAGACCTGGGCGAAGACGATGGACAGCTTGTCCACGCGGCCCCAGATGAGCTGCTGCCCCAGGTAGGGGATGGTGCCGTAGACGCCCGGCTCCACGGTGAAGATGCTCCAGATGGCGATGATCGGCGGAAGGAGCAGAAGCCACTTCCACTGCCGTCCCGGCAGGAACGGCAGGATCAGGGCCAGGGCCAGGAAGCCCAGCGCGGGGTGGATGAAGCTAGATGTCGCCATAGAAGTCCTCTTTCCGTGCAATGAGGGGCTGGACGATCTTCTTCATGACCAGGACCATGACCAGACCGATGATCAGGCCGAATCCGGCGAAGAAGCCCGGGTACTTGTCCAGGCCGAAATGCGGCTCGTGGGTGTTGATCACGAAGTTCAGCCCCACAAGCACGGCCAGGATGACGAAAAAGATATTCCGCCAGACCTTGTACTGGGCCTTGAGCCGTTCGAACAATGCGCCGAGACCGTTCATAGCCGCTCCCTAGTAGTTCCCGAAGATGCGGACGAAATCCTGGAACAGTTGCGGATAGAAGCCCAGAAGCGCGGACATGAAGGCCGTGAAGCACAGCGGCACGACCATGACCTTGGGGGCTTCCTTGTACTTCTCGATGTCCACCACCGGGGCCTTGAAGAAGGCCCGGTAGAAGATCGGCACGAAGTAGCCGGCGTTCAGCGCCGTGGACAGAAGCAGCGCCACCAGGAGCACGATCTGCCCGGTCTGGAGCGTGCCGTTGACCAGATACCATTTGGAGACGAAGCCGCAGACCGGCGGCATGCCGATCATGGACAGCGAGGCCAGGCCGAAGGCCCCGAAGGTCCAGGGCATCTTGCGGCCGAATCCGTTCATCATGCTGATCTTCTTCTGGTGCGTGGCCACGTAGATGGCCCCGGCGCCGAAGAACAGCGTGATCTTGGAGAAGGCGTGGTGGGCGATGTGCATGAGCCCGCCCTGCACCGCCATGGGCGTGAGCAGGGCCACGCCGATAATCACGTAGGACAGCTGGCTCACCGTGGAGTAGGCCAGCCGGGCCTTGATGTCGTCCTTGGTCAGGGCGATGAACGAGGCCACCACGATGGTCAGGGCCGCCAGGTAGGCCGTGGGCAGGCCCAGGCCCAGGACGTCCATGGTCTGGACCCCGAAGCCCGAGAGGATGATCCGGCTCACCGAGAACACGCCGGCCTTCACGACCGCCACCGCGTGGAGCAAGGCCGAGACCGGGGTGGGCGCGACCATGGCCGAGGGCAGCCAGTTGTGGAACGGCATGAGCGCCGCCTTGGCCAGGCCGCAGATGTACAGGGCGTAGGTCAGCCGCACCAGGTTCGGATGGTCCGCCACCACCTGGGCCGGGAACATGCCCATGAGCACGTCGCCCAGGTGCATGTCCAGGGTGCCGCAGAGCACGTAGGTCAGGACCATGGCCGGCAGGAGGAAGAGCTTGGAGGTGCCCATGAGGTAGACCAGGTACTTGCGGGCGCCCGAGAAGCCCTCGTCGTCCTGGTGGTGGGCCACCAGGGGATACGTGAAGACGGTGATGACCTCGTAGAACAGGTAGAGCGTGAACACGTTGGAGGCAAACGCCACGCCCACGGCCCCGAAGATGGCCACGGCGAAGCAGAAGTAGTAGCGCGTCTGGGCGTGCTCGTTGAGGCTGCGCATGTAGCCGACGTTGTAGCTGGTGGCGAAGCCCCAGAGGAAGGTGGCGATGAGCGCGAAGATCATGCCCAGGCCGTCGGCCGTGAAGGAGACCGTGATGCCCGGCAGGATGGTGAACAGCGTGTAGGTGTAGATCGTGCCCTTGAGCACCCCGGGAGCGAAGCTGAGGATCGAGAGGAAGGCGATCGCCGCGGCGATGAAGGACACGGCCTCACGCTTGTTCTCGTCGCGCCGGTTGACCCAAATGACGAAGGGCGCCACGAGGGTCACCGCCAAGGGAATGAGCAGGTTGGCGCTTTCGATGGTCGCGGTCATGGCGCTATTCCTTCAGAGTGGAGACTTCGCTGGTTTTGGTGGTGCCGAAGCGGCGCGAAACCACCACGATGATGGCCAGGACCAGGGTGGCTTCGGCCGCGGCCAGGCCCATGACCAGGAGCGTACCCAGCTGGCCGAGCACGGCGTTGGCTCCGGTCAGCTGCGACGCCGCCACGATGGACAGGCCCGCGCCGTTGAGCATGAGCTCCACGGAGATGAGCATGCCCACCAGGCTGCGGCGCTGCACGATGCCGTACAGGCCGGCCACCAGGAGCATGAGGGCCACCAGTTGATAGAGAGTCAGGGCGCTCATTTCTTCTCCCTCCGCTCCCAGGCCAAAAGCACGGCGCCGGACATGGCCACCAGGAGCACCACGGAAATGAGTTCAAAGGCCAGGAAGTACTGCTCCAGGAGTCCCTTGCCCAGCTCGACGATGGGCACCTCCAGAGGCACGGTCTTGGAGGCCAGGGGATGCTTCAGGATGATCCAGGAGAGGATCGCCGCGGGAGTCAGCCCGGCCAGCAGCGCATAGAGGTACTGCTTGACCGGGGCCGGGTCCGCCTCCTCGCCCTCGCCGTGGGCCCGGGTGAGCATCACGGCGAAGAAGACGAGCACGCAGACCGCGCCCACGTAGATGAGCAGCTGCATAAAGGCCATGAAGGGGGTGTTCAGGAGCAGGTACATGCCCGCCACGCCGAAGAGCGTGACGATGAGGCCCACCAGGGCCCGCACCAGGCTGCTGCTGCCCACTGCCAGCACGGCCCCGCCCAGAATGATCAGGGCATAGACCGCAAACGCGACTTTCGCCAACACTTCCATCTTACGCCTCTTTGGTCTCGGCTTCGGGCTTGGACTCGGCCACGGGGCCGCGCTTCTCGGCCTGGCTCTTGAGCCGGGCCAGCAGGTCGTACTTGAAGTCGTTCCTGCTGGTGCCGACCACGTACAGCTCGTTGGAGAACTGGATGGAATCCACCGCGCAGGCCTCGATGCAGGTGCCGCAGAGGCTGCACAGGGAGAAGTCATACTTCCACTGGGCCGGCTCCTTGGGAGCCGAGGGCTTCTTGACCTTCTCGCCCCGGGCCTCGGCGTCCTTGATGGCCTGCTCCTCCTCGGGGGAGAGCTTGGGCGGCTTGGACTTGACCACGGTGATGCAGCCGCTCGGGCAGGCCGAAACGCACATCAGGCAGGAGATGCACTTGGGCTTGGTGGGGTCCTTGGGGCTGGCCACCAGCTCGATGTGCCCACGGTAGGTCTTGTTGATCTCCGGGTCGATCTCCTTGCGCGGATAGTGCACCGTCACCTGGCGCTGGCAGAAGTACTTGCCGGTGATCTGGAGGCCCACGATCAGGCTCCAGAGGTCGGCGATGGTCTGGAAAAATTTCTTGATGGGATTCATGTCGCCTCCACCACCTGCCTAGAAGACCTTCATAAGGAAGGCGGTGCCCAGAAGATTGAGGGTCGCCAGGGGCAAGAGCCACTTCCAGTTGATGTTCAGAAGCTGGTCGAAGCGGACGCGCGGGTAGGTCCAGCGGAACCAGATCATGGCGCCCAGCAGGGCGTAGACCTTGACCAGGTACCACCAGAAGCCGTCCACGAAGGGCCCCTTCCAGCCGCCCAGGAAGAGCGCCGTGCATACGCCGGAGACCACGATCATGTTGGCGTATTCGGCCAGGAAGAACATGCCGAAGCCCATGCCGGAGTACTCGGTGTGGAACCCGGCGGTGAGCTCGGACTCGGCCTCGGGCAGGTCGAAGGGCGCGCGGTTGGTCTCGCCCAGGGCGCTGATGAGATAGATGATGAAGGCCAGGGGCTGGGTCACGATGTTCCACTGCCAGGGCCAGGAACCCTGCTGGCTCACGATGGTCGAGAGGTTCAGGGTGCCGGACTGGAAGGCGATGGCCAGCACGGTGAGCAGCAGCGGGATCTCGTAGGCCACGGACTGGGCCACGGCGCGGCCGGCGCCCAGCAGGCCGTACTTGTTGTTGGAGGCCCATCCGGCCAGGAGCAGGGCCAGCACGTTGATGCCGGCGAAGGCCAGGATGAGCAGCAGGCCCAGGTCCACTTCCCAGACCGTGAGCACCGGCCCGAAGGGCAGGGGCACGAACAGGAGCAGCACCGGAAAGAAGGACAAGAGCGGCGCCAGCCAGAACAGGAACGGGTCGGCGTTCTCCGGGGTGAACAGCTGCTTGCCGATGAGCTTGAGGGCGTCGGCGATGGGCTGGATCACGCCGTGGGGGCCCACTTCGAAGGGACCGGGGCGGCGCTGGAAGTGGCCCGCGCCCTTGCGCTCGGCGTACACGAGCACCAAGCCGTTGAGGCCCACGAAGGCGGCCACGGCCACCAGGCCCACGACGATGCGGATGAGTTCTGTGGCGATTCCGTTCATGTGTTCCTACCTGTCGATCTCGGGGATGATCAAATCCAGGCTGCCGAGGATGGCCACGGCGTCGGCCAGCAGCGTGCCCTGGGAGGCTTCGGCGAACAGGCTCAGGTTGGAGAAGCCCGGGGCCCGCAGCTTGATCTTATAGGGATTCTTGCCGCCGTCGCTGACCACCTGCACGCCGACCTTGCCGCGTCCGCCTTCCACGGCGAAGTAGGCCTCGCCCTTGGGGGCCTTCCACGTGTACTTGGGGGCCTTGTCCACGATGTGCTTGCCCTCGGGCAGGGAGGCCATGGCCTGTTCCACGATGTTCAGGCTCTGCTCGATCTCGTCCAGGCGCACGAGGTAGCGGGCCATGGCGTCGCCCTTCTCGTAGACCGGGACCTTCCAGTCGAAGCGGTTGTAGACCGAATAGGGCTCGGCGCGGCGCACGTCGTAGGCCAGCCCGGAGCCGCGGGCCACCGGACCGGTGGCGCCGTAGCGGCGGATCATGTCGGGCGAGAAGTAGCCGATCTCCTCGACGCGCTTGCGCAGGATGATGTTGTCGGTGACCAGGCCCTTGTACATGGGCAGGCGGGTGCGCATGTAGGGGATGAAATCGTTCACCAGCTCCTTGAACTTGTCGTTGATGTCCGCACAGACGCCGCCGAACCGGAAGGAGCTGTAGGTCAGCCGTGAGCCGGTGACGATCTGGAGGATGTCCAGGAGCCTTTCGCGGTCGTCGAAGGCGTACATGATCGGGGTGAACGCGCCCAGGTCCAGGATGTAGGCGCCCCACCAGAGCAGGTGCGAGGTGATGCGGTTGAGCTCGCAGGAGATGACCCGGAGGTACTCGGCCCGCTCCGGCACCTCGATGCCGCCCAGCCGCTCCACGGCCCCGGCAAAGGCCCAGTTCCAGGCCAGGGGGTGGCCGTAGTCCACGCGGCCCATGTTGGGCATGTACTGCACGAGGGTCTTCACCTCGGCCATCTTCTCGTGCATCCGGTGCAGGTAGCCGAGAATCGGCTCGGCCCGCACGATATACTCGCCGTCCAGCTCCAGGATGATCCGGAGCACGCCGTGGGTGGACGGGTGCTGGGGCCCCATGTTCAGAATGAGCGTGTCCTTGCGGGCGCCCTTCTGAAAATTCTGGGTGTAGAAGTCACCCGTCACCAGGTCCAGTTTTTCGTTACGCATCGTCGCTCCCGTTGGTCCTTCCGGCCGCTCAGGCCGCGGTTCCCTCGCCGTCGCCGGCCTTGGCCTTCTTGTCGCCCTCCACGGCCTTGGGGGTCAGGAGGTCGAAGCCCGGCTCGGACCGCAGCACCTCGCAGGGCGAGAGCAGGTCGGCCACATAGGCCCGGGCGCCCTCCTCCTTCTGCAGGGGGTGCACGTCCAGGTCCGCGGGCAGGAGCAGGGGCACGAGGTTGGGATTGCCGCTGAAGTCGATGCCATAGAAATCCCGCGTCTCGCGCTCATGCCACTCCGCGCCGGAGAAGACCGGGGCGATGGACGGGACGCGCGGCGCGTCGTGGGACACCAGCACGCGCAGGGCCAGGCGGCCGGGGCGGTCCATGTGGTCGAAGTGATAGACCAGCAGGTAGCCCTCTTTGGCGTCGATGGCCGTGACGTCCTCCAGAAAGAACTCCTCCTTGTGCAGCAGCTTCACCGCGCGGAGGAGTTCGGAGGCAGGCAGGAACACGGACCAGGCCAGCCCGGTTTTGGCGTGGTCGCATTGGGCCACGCACTGGGCGTTCAACTGGTCGAGGACGGTCTGGATCATTTGCCCCCTCCCTGCACCGGATTGGGCCACCAGCGGCGGCCCGTCATCTTCTTCTGGATCTCGAACAGGCCCTCGAGGAGACCCTCGGGCCGGGGCGGACAGCCGGGGACGTAGACGTCCACCGGAATGAGATTGTCCACGCCCTCGACGATGCCGTACTGGCCCTTGAACCGGAACGGGCCGCCGGAGATGGCGCAGTTGCCCAGCGCCATGACGTACTTGGGCGCGGGCATCTGCTCGTAGAGGCGGACCACGGCCGGGGCCATCTTCTTGGTCACGGTGCCGGCCACGATCATCAGGTCGGACTGGCGCGGGGACGGGCGGAAGACCTCGGCCCCGAAGCGGGAGATGTCGAAGCGGGCCATGCCCACGGCCATCATCTCAATGGCACAGCAGGCCAGGCCGAAGGTCATGGGCCACAGCGACATGGCCCGGCAGACGTCCAGAATGTTCTGGACGGCTTCCACCTTGATGACGGGCGGATCGATGCGCGCCCCGCCGGCGGTGAGAAATTCCGGCTTGGCTACAGCCGAATCTTGTGCGGCCATGTGAACACCCCTTTTGCCCAGAAATAGATCACGGAGAGGCCCAGGAAGACCAGGAAGATGAAAACCTTGAAGAAGGCCAGCCAGCCCTCGGTGAGGTGGTACTGGACAGCCACCGGAAAGAGGTAGAGCACGTCGACGTCAAAGGCGAGGAAGATCAATGCATAAACGTAGTAGTTGACGCCGAATTTCGTCCAGGAGCTGCCGTAGGGGCGCATACCGCACTCATACGGCATGCCGATATCGCCGCCCCTGGCCCTCGGAGCTACCAGCGAAGCTAGGATCAACGGGCCTCCTGCGAAGAGGATGCCGACCACCAAGAACAAAATGATGGCGAGATGCAGCCAACTAAAGACCATAAGCCACCCTTCCTTACGGATGTAGCATCTGTAGTATTCAGAAAGAAGACACAGTCACAGCGGTCAGAAAAGTGGCTTTTATTTGCCCCAATTCAAGGGGGACGTCAACCCCTTTTTTTCAAAAACGCCGGTGGAATTGCGAGGAGCGAAGCGGCGTGGCCCGGGGCTTTCCCGGGAAATGCGGCGCGGGCTCAATCCGGCAGGGAGGAGGCAAAAAACAGCCGGTTGCCGCCGGACTTTTTGGCCGCGTACATGGCCGAGTCGGCACGGCTGACCAGGGCGCTGGCCTCCGTGGCGTTCTCCGGATAGAGGCTCACGCCCACCGAGGCGCCCAGACGCAGTTCCTGGTCGCCCAGATAGAACGGCTCGACAAGGGCCGCGATGACGTTCTCCGCGGCGTTGACCACGCTCTCCAGGCCGGTGATCCGCTCCAGAAGCACGCCGAACTCGTCGCCGCCCAGGCGGGCCAGGGTGTCCGAGGCCCGCACCCGGCGGCGCAGGCGTCCGGCCACCTGGAGGAGCAGCTCGTCGCCGGCCCGGTGGCCATAGGTGTCGTTGACCTCCTTGAACCCGTCCAGGTCCAGGAAGAGCACGGCCACGCCGCAGTTGTAGCGCTTGGCCCGGGCCAGGCTGTGCTCCAGGCGGTCGAAAAACAGCAGGCGGTTGGGGATGTTGGTGAGCACGTCGTAGGTGGCCCGGTAGTGCAGGTCCAGGACGCTCTTCTTGCTTTCGGTGGTGTCCTCGAGCACGCCCTCGATGAGCTTCTCGCCCTCCAGGCCCTCCACCAGCCGGGAACTCTCCGAGACCCAGATGATCTCGCCGCCGCGGCGGCGGATCTGGTACTCGCGGTTGGAGACCAGGCCGTCGCGCAGCAGGCTCTCCAGATATTCGCGGTGCTCCTCCTCGTCCACCAGGATGTCCAGGCCCAGGCCCGGCCGGCGCACCAGTTCCGCGGGGAAGTCGTAGCCCAGAATCCGGGCCATGGCCGCGTTGACCTCCTGGAAGGTGCCCTCCAGGTCGCACTGGAAGATGCCCTCCACCGAGCGCTCGAAGATGGCCCGGAATTTCTCCTCGGCCCGGCGCAGGGCCTCCTCGGTGCGGCGGCGCTGGACGATCTCGGATTCCAGCATGGCCTTCTGGCGGTGCAGGTCGATGAAGACGTTGACCTTGCAGCGGAGCATCTGGGCGTCCACGGGCCGGAACAGGTAGTCCACCGCTCCCACCTCGTAGCCCCGCAGGACGTTCTCGGTGTCCTGGAAGATGGAGGTCACGAAGATGATCGGCACGCCCGCGCCCCGCGGGGTTTCCTTGATGGCCCGGGCCGTGTCGTAGCCGTTGAGCCCCGGCATCTGCACGTCCAGGAGGATGAGCGCGAAGTCATGGTCCCGGACCAGTTCCAGGGCCTCCTGGCCGTCCTGGGCCGTGTAGATCCGCAGGTCCCCGCGCTTGAGCATGTGCTCGAGGACCACGAGGTTCATGGGCGTGTCATCGACGACGAGGATTTCCAGAGGGCTGTCAGGCACGGTCTTTCTTCCCTTTGCTCAGGCCGGGGCGCCGGGGGTCCGGGGTTGGAGCAGCAGGCTTCCGCCCGGGCCGGGCACGGCCGCGAGCACGAAGCCGAAACGATCCAGGTCCAGGCAGAGGTCCAGGTCCCGCGCCGGGGCGTAGTCTTTGTCCGGGTCGTGGAACTTGGCCGCGCTGGGCACGTCCCGCAGGTAGCGGGCCAGGGTCTCGAAGCTGTTGGGAAAGCCCTCCAGCTCGTTCTTAAGATAGATGGCGCACATGCTGTCCTCGGGGCTGGGCCAGAGCCCGGACTCGCCCAGGGCCACCAGAGTCACGGTCTCGGGATCGCGGGCCCGGATGTGCTCGACCACGGCCCGGGCGTTGACGAAGGAGCCGGTGACGATCTCCTCGGCCCCGGAGGCTGCGGCCAGGCCCTGGGTCCCGGCGCTGGTGGTGAAGACCACGGTGCGGCCGGAGAGGTCGCGGCGCTCCACCAGGGCCGGGGAGTTGCCGAAGTCGAAGCCCGGCAGGGGAACGCAGTCGCGCTCGCCCATAAGCAGGGAGCCGGGCAGCGTCCCGGCCAGGGCCCGGGCCTGGTCCTCTGCGGCCACGGCCAGGATCTCCCCGCCGGCGGCGTGCACGAAGCAGGCCGTGGTGAAGGCTCGGAACACGTCGATGATCACGGCCAAACCCTTGGCCTGACGCGCTCCCTCCAACCCCTGGGTCAGAAACACCCGCATCCCTGCAACCTCCAACCGACAATCTACGCCGCGCCCCGGGGAGAGTCAAAACACGGGGCTCTCTTGAACGCTGGTCGAAATTGATCTATCAACGGCCAGTCACCGCATGGCACAAGGGAGGGGAAATGCGCAAGAGGGTTCTCGTCACCGGCGGTTCGGGATTCATCGGCTCCCACCTCTGCGCACGCCTCCTGGACGAGGGCTGCGAAGTGCTCTGCGCGGACAACTTCTTCACGGGGCGCAAGGAAAATGTGGTCCCCCTCCTGGGCAACCCCTACTTCGAGCTGCTGCGCCACGACGTGACCTTCCCGCTCTACGTGGAAGTGGACGAAATTTATAATCTGGCCTGCCCGGCGTCGCCAATTCATTACCAATTCGATCCGGTGCAGACGACGAAGACCTCGGTTCACGGGGCCATCAACATGTTGGGCCTGGCCAAGCGGGTCAAGGCCAAGATCCTCCAGGCCTCCACCTCGGAGGTCTACGGCGACCCCACCCAGCACCCGCAGCGCGAGGAATACTGGGGCAACGTCAACCCCATCGGGCCCCGGGCCTGCTACGACGAAGGCAAGCGCTGCGCCGAGACCCTGTTCTTCGACTACCACCGCCAGCACAAACTGCGCATCAAGGTGGCCCGCATCTTCAACACCTACGGTCCGAACATGGCCGAGGGCGACGGCCGGGTGGTCTCCAACTTCATTGTCCAGGCCCTGCGGAACGAGCCCATCACGGTCTTCGGCCAGGGCTCCCAGACCCGCTCATTCTGCTACGTGGACGATCTGGTGGAGGGACTCGTGCGACTCATGGGCTCCGAGGACGGCTTCACCGGCCCGGTGAACCTGGGCAACCCCGGCGAGTTCACCATCCTGGAGCTGGCCCGCACGGTCATCGAGGCCACGGGCTCGCGCTCGGAGGTCGTGTTCAAGCCCCTGCCCCACGACGACCCCATGCAGCGCAAGCCGGACATCGCCCTGGCCAAGGAACGCCTCGGCTGGTCGCCGCGGATTTCCCTGGCCGAGGGTCTGCCCAAGACCATCGCCTACTTCCGCAAGACTCTGGGAATCGGCTGAATCAGGCCCGGTTCAGTTCCCCGGCCCCGCACACGGCCTGCTCGATGACGTCGGCGGCCTTGCACAGGTCGTCCACCGCGTAGTCGGGGCGGCAGGACTTCTCGGCGTCCACCGCCGCGCCGTAGCCGGTGCGCACCAGGACGGTGCGCGCGCCCACGGCCTGGCCCAGCTCCACGTCGCAGGGCTTGTCGCCCACCACGAAGCACTCCGCGGGCCGGAAGCCCAGGGCCTCGGCCGCCTGCTGGATCAGGCCCGGCTGGGGCTTGCGACAGTCGCAGCGGTCGTCCGGGGTGTGCGGGCAGAAGAAGATGCCCTCGATCTCCACGCCCTCGGCCAGGAGCAGCTCCATCATCCGGCCGTGGATGCGCTGGAGGGTCTCCAGGCTGAACAGGCCCCGGCCCACGCCGGACTGGTTGGTGATCACGGCCAGCTTGCAGCCCGCCCGGCGCAGCCGCAGCAGGCCCTCGGCCGCCCGGGGCAGAAGCTCCACCTGATCCGGGTCCGCGAGGTAATGACGGTCGGCAATGATGGTGCCGTCCCGATCCAGAAGGACCACCGGCGCTTGGTGCATGTGCGTCTCCTTGTGCGCCCCCGCGCGGGCCGCTCGCAGGCGGCCCGGGCCCCGGACCTGGCCGGGGGCGTCTTCGTGGCATATTCCGGGGTTACAATGTATCGGCCCCCCGCTTGTACACCCTTGTGACGTTTAGCACAAGCGGCGCGGGACACATTCTCACGGCCTAAACGCGACGGAAGTCAGGGCCTGGTTTTGCCCTTGTTGCGGAGGAGTTCGGCCACCAGGTCGAGGTAGGGCTCCAGGCCGCAGGCCACCTCTTCGGGCCAGGCGAATGCCTGGGGCCGGGGCCGGGCCGCGGCCGCCTCCAGGGCCAAGGCCAGGGCCTCGTGGTCCGCGGGATCGGGAAAGACCGCCTCGGAAGGCAGGAAGGCCGCGCTGCCGTTGAGCGCGCTGGAGAGCACCCGGCAGCCGCAGGCCAGGGCCTCAAGCACGGCGTTGGAGCAGGCGTCGTAGAACGTGGCCAGACAGAACACGTCGCCGGTGTTGTAGAACGAGGGCATGTCCTCCACCCGGCCCAGGAAGCGCACCCGCTCACCCAGGCCCAGGTCCCGGGCCAGGCGCAGGTAGCGGCCCGCGCCCCTGCCCCCGGCCACGTGCAGCCTGAAATGCGGCGGCAGCAGGGCCAGGGCCCGCAGCAGGGACGCGACGCCCTTGAGCGCGAAATTGGTCCCGGCCGTGAGCAGAAGCACGTCGCCCTCGCCCACCCCGGCCGCGCGCCGCAGGGCCGCGCGCTCCTCCCCGGGCAGGATGCGGAAGCGGTCCAGGTCGGGCCGGTTGTAGATGACCCGCACGTCCCGGCCCGCGAGTTCCGGATGGGCCTCCAGGAGCCAGTCGCGCACCAGATCCGAAACGCAGACCACCACCCGGGAATTGCGGGCCTGGCGGGCCTCGATGGCCAGGGACAGCCAGTTGGACGGGGACAGGCGGCGGCGGAGCATCTTCCAGGCGCGGGCCGGACCCGCGGGCCAGGCCCGCTTGGACAGCCGCCAGAACACCGGCAGCGGTCCGCCGCCCACGCGCAGCACGTCCTGGTTGAGCGTCTTGCCCAGGCCCAGGACTAGGTCGTAGCCGCCGCGTTGCGCGGCCGCGTCCGCGGCAAGAGCGAACCAGAGGGTCTTCACGAGCTTGGGGCCGAAGCGGCCCACGCGCACCACATTCACCCCGGCCGGAGCCTCGGCCTCCTGGCGGGCGCAGATGAAGTCCACGGCGTACCCGGCCCGGGCCAGGGCCTGGGCCAGGCGCAGGCCGAAGCCCTCGGCCCCGCCGTACCCGCTCAGCCGGGGCATGACCACCGCCAGGCGCGCCTTTATTCCATCCACTCCGCTCTCCACTCCGCGCCCCATTGCCGGGAGCCGCGATGCGCCGTATAGAGATGCCTGCGAACCACGCGAGGAACCATGCCCTTCCACACCGCCGGCCTCGACCTGGACCTCCTGGTCCTGTTCAACCAGACCCTGCGGGGGTCCCTGCTGGACCTCCTGGCCCCGCTGCTCTCGTCCCGGGCCGCGCTGTTCGCGCTGCTGGCCGCCTGCCTGGTCTGGGCCGTGCGCCGCCTGGGCCCGCGGCAGATCGTCCTGTTCGTCCTGCTCCTGGCGGCCATGGGGCTCTCGGACCTGGCCTGCGGCCAGATCAAGGACCGCGTGCTGCGCGTGCGGCCCATGGACGCCCTGCCCGGGGTCTATTACCAGCAAAACGGGGACTGGCAAAGACGGCCCCCGGACTTCGTCCAGGAAAAGCGCGACGGCTCCTCCTACCCCTCGGCCCATGCGGCCAATTCCATGACCCTGGCCCTGCTGGCCATGCTCCTCTGGCCGCGCACCCGGCCCTGGCTCACGCTCCTGCCCCTGCTGGTGGGCTGGTCCCGGGTCTATCTCGGCAAGCACTATCCCACGGACGTGCTCTCGGGCTGGCTCCTGGGCCTGTGCGTGGCCGCGCTGGTCTGGCTGCTCTGGAAGGGCCTGCTGGAGCGCCGCGTCCTGCCGCCGAAAGAGCCCTAGCCGCCCGTTGAAAAACGCCTTCCGCAGGCCGTTCAAAAAACGCGCGGGCAAGGCGCGAAAAAAACGCACGGCCGACGCGTATTCCTCATACGCGAGGATGTGCGCTTTTTGAAGCAACGCAGCCATCGCGGATTTTTCAACGGCCTCCTAGTCCTCCACGGCCCCGGCCGCCTCGGCCCGATGCCTGCGGTACATGCCCAGGCCCAGGGCCGTGGCCGCCAGGAACAGGGCCACGCTCAGCACGATCTGGGCGGTGGAACTCACATTCACGCCGCTGCCGAACAGGGCGAAGACCACGGTCTGGGGCAGATAGCCCAGGGTCGAGCCCAGCACGAACGGCCGCACCGGGATGCTGCTGACCCCGGCCAGAAGGTTGGTGCCCAGATTGCTGCCCACCGGGAAGAACCGGATGATCAGGGCCATGCGGAAGGGCGCGCGGCGCAGGAAGGCGTCCACCTTGGCCACCCGGCGGCCGAAGCGCTGGGCCACGAAGTCCCGGGCGAAAAAGCGGGCGAAGCCCACGGCCAGGACGCAGCCCAGGCCCGAGCCCAGGGTGGCCAGGCCCACTCCGGTCCAGAATCCGTAGATGTAGCCGCCGATGAAGCAGAGGAACTGCCGGGGCACGCCCAGGGCCGTGAGCAGCGTGGTCACGGCCACGTAGAGCAGGACGCCGACGAGGCCCTGGTCGCGCAGGTGCGCGTCGAACCACTGCCGGTCGCTCAACATGCCCTGCTCGCCGGCCCAGCGCAAAGCGGCCACGGCCAGGCCCATGAGGGCCAGCATGGCCAGGCCCTTGAGCACGGGCTTGAGCGCGCTGCGCGGACTGTCCGGGGATATGCTCACGATTTCTGCCCCTCCGGGCGCTGGTTCAGGGTCAGCAGGCCCACTCCGGCCAGGACCACGGCCTGCCCGGCCAGCAGGAGCGGATCGGACTGGACCAGGCCGTAGGCCAGGCCGGCCAGGCCGCCGCAGCAGGCCCCGGCCAGGGCCCAGAACGGCGCGCGGCCGGCCCGCCGCCGGAACGCGGCCGGTCTCAGGAAATAGAGCCCCTGCCCCAGGCAGGCCAGGGCCAGCAGCCACCAGTATTCGGGCAGCGCCATGGGGCCCCCGGTCACTCGCTCTTGTCGCGGAAGGTGTACAGGAAACTGCGCTTCTGGAGCCAGCGCACGCCGATGAGGTCGTAGAGCCCGGCCACGGCCCGGTCCCAGGTGCCGTACTTGGACACGCCCTTGAGCCGGGGCCGGTGGTTGACCTGGGTCTCGGCCACCTTGGCGCCCTGAAGCTTCATGAGCGTGGGCAGGAAGCGGTGCATGCCCTTGAAGCGCGGCAGGCGGCGGGCCATGTCCGCGCGCATGACCTTGAGGGAGCAGCCCGTGTCGCGCACGGTCTCGCGGGTCAGCCGGTTGCGCACCGCGTTGCCGATCTTGGAGCCGATGCGCTTCATGAAGGAGTCCCGGCGCTTCACGCGCCAGCCGATGACCATGTCCGCGCCCTGGTCGAAAAGCGCCAGCAGGGCCGGGATGTCCGCGGGATCGTTCTGGCCGTCGGCGTCCAGGGTCACGAAGATCTCGCCACGGGCCGCGTCGAACCCGGCGCAGAAGGCCGCGGACTGGCCGCGGTTCTCGGCAAAGGCCAGCCAGCGCAGCTCGGGCTGGGACCGGGCCAGGCGCTTGATGACCGCGAGGCTGCCGTCGGTGCTGGCGTCGTCCACCAGGACCACCTCCCAGGGGCGGCCGAACCGCGCGGAGGCCTGGCGGATTTCAGCCAACAGCGGTTCGAGGTTGTCCTCTTCATTGAAGACCGGAAGGAGGATGGAGAGCATGGCGGACTGCATGACCGCTCCGGGATACGGAATTTCCCGGGCCTTGTAAATATGGAGTTGACAAACACCAGCGACGCGCCTAATTACCTCTTTCTCACGTGACGCGGGGTGGAGCAGTACGGTAGCTCGTCGGGCTCATAACCCGAAGGTCAGAGGTTCAAATCCTCTCCCCGCTACCAGAAAGAAACCGGGCTTGGGGCACATCCCCAAGCCCTTTCTCGTTTTTCCGGCAAATCCCGGCGGATTCCGCGCGGGCCGTGGGCCGCCGGGAAGTGGGCCAGGGGCCCCTTGACTATTGTTAGGGGCCATACTATATGGCCCCTAACAACGACGACACAAGCCCGCGCCCCTGCGGGGACCGTCCTTGGTTCCCATCCGGAGCGCGCCGCCGGAATAATCCGGACAGCGCGGCTTCCCGAGGATGGCCCCCGGAAATTCCGAGAGGCCCCAAGTTTGCAAGAGATGCCCGGAACCAGGCCCTGCGACAGAAACATGACGAAGCCCAGGACCGATTCGCCTGGAGATCGGCCTCGATTCCCTTTATGATGTGAGTAGCCCCGGTGGGGAGGACTGTTCATGCGACGCATTCAACGTGTTAGGAAATCCGCCGGATGCGCGGCCGCCGCGGCCGTCCTCCTGCTCCTCGCCCTGCTGGGAGCCTGCGACCGCAAGCCCAAGGAGGCGCCGCAGCAGCAGGCGCCCACGGTCTCCGTGGTCACGGTGGAGCCCCAGAAACTCGCGCTCACCACCGAGCTTTCGGGCCGCACCTCCGCCTTCCTCGTCGCCGAGATCCGGCCCCGGGTCAGCGGGCTCATCCAGAAGCGCCTGTTCGTGGAAGGCTCCGACGTGGAGGCCGGGCAGGTGCTCTACCAGATCGATCCCGCGCCGTTCCAGGCCGAACTGAACAACGCCCTGGCCGCCCTGGGCCGGGCCGACGCCAATCTTCCGGCCATCCGCCTGCGCGCCGAGCGCTACAAGCGGCTCCTGGACGACGCGGCCCTAAGCCAGCAGGACTACGACGACGCGGCCGGCTCCCTGAACCAGCAGCGGGCCTACATCAAGTCGCTCCAGGCCAGCGTGGACACGGCCCGCATCAACCTGGGCTACACCAAGGTCACGGCCCCCATCTCGGGCCGCATCGGCAAGTCCAGCGTCACCGACGGGGCCATCGTCACGGCCTACCAGGCCACGCCCCTGTCCACCATCCAGCAGCTGGACCCGATCTACGTGGACGTGCCCCAGTCCACCACCGAGCTCTTGCGCATGCGAAGCCGCATGGAGGCGGGTCTGCTCAATCCGCACGAGGCGGACCAGAACAAGGTCACGCTCACCCTGGAGAACGGCGCGCCCTACCCCCTGGAGGGAATCCTCCAGTTCCGGGACGTGACCGTGGACCCGAGCACCGGCTCGGTGACCCTGCGGGCGGTCTTCCCCAATCCCAAGGGGCTTCTGCTGCCGGGCATGTTCGTCAAGGTGGTGATCAACGAGGGCGTCAACGAGCAGGCCATCCTCGTGCCCCAGCAGGGCGTGTCCCGCGACCACAAGGGCAACCCCTACTCCCTGGTGGCCGACGCCGAAAACAAGGTCCAGTTCCGGGCGCTCACCCTGGACCGGGCCGTGGACGACAAGTGGCTCGTGTCCGAGGGCCTGGCCGCGGGCGACCGGGTCATCGTGGAGGGCCTCCAGATGCTCCGCCCCGGCACCACGGTCCAGACCACGCCCTTCCAGCAGGCGGAACCCGCCCAGACCCCCGCGCCCGGTTCCGACGCCAAGTCCTGAGCGAGGCCCGAAATGCTCTCCAAGTTCTTCCTGGACCGTCCGGTCTTCGCCTGGGTCATCGCCATCATCATCATGACCGCCGGGCTCCTGGCCATCCACGCCATGCCCATCGCGCAGTATCCGCCCATCGCCCCGCCGTCCATCGCCGTGGACGCCTACTTCCCCGGCGCCTCGGGCGAGACCGTGGAGAACACCGTGACCCAGGTCATCGAGCAGAAGATGACCGGTCTGGACGGCATGCTCTACCTCACGGGCACGAGCTCCTCCTCGGGCCAGTCGCGCATCGAGATGACCTTCGCCCCGGGCACGGACCCGGACATCGCCTGGTCCAAGGTCCAGAACAAGCTCCAGCTGGCCATGGCCAGCCTGCCCTCGGTGGTCCAGCGCTCCGGCGTCAAGGTGAGCAAGTCCACCCGCAACTACCTCCTCGTGGTGGGCCTCATCTCCGAGGACGGGAGCATGAACGGCGACGACCTGCGGGACTACGCCCAGTCCAACCTGGAGAAAATCCTCTCGCGCGTGCCCGGCGTGGGCGAGGTGGAGAACTTCGGCTCCCAGTACGCCATGCGGGTCTGGCTCAATCCCGACAGCCTGACCAGCTACAGCCTGACCATGGCCGACGTGGTCGCGGCCCTGGAGGCCTACAACGTGGAGGTCTCCGCGGGCCAGCTCGGCGGGGCCCCGGCCACCGGGAACCAGCGCCTGAACGCCGCCATCATCGTGCAGCATCTGCTCCAGACGCCCGAGGAATTCGCCAACATCCCCATCCGCACCAATCCGGACGGCTCGGTGGTGCGAATCAAGGACGTAGGCCGCACCGAGCTGGGCTCCGAGCGCTACGACGTGGACGCCTATTTCAACGGCAAGCCCAGCGCGGGCATGGCCATCCGCCAGGCCGCCGGGGCCAACGCCCTGGACACGGCCGACGCCATCAAGAAAAAGATGGAGGAGATGAGCCGCTACTTCCCGCCCGGCATGAAGGTCATCTATCCCTACGACACCACGCCGTTCACCAAGGTGGCCATCGACGAGGTGGTCAAGACCCTGGTCGAGGCCGTGATCCTGGTCTTCCTCATCATGTACCTGTTCATGGGCAACATGCGGGCCACGATCATCCCGACCATCGCGGTGCCCGTGGTGCTCCTGGGCACCTTCGGGGTGCTCAGCTTCTTCGGCTTCTCCATCAACATGCTGACCATGTTCGCCATGGTCCTGGCCATCGGGCTCTTGGTGGACGACGCCATCGTGGTGGTGGAGAACGTGGAGCGGATCATGGCCGAGGAGGGGCTCTCACCCCGGGATGCCACGGCCAAGTCCATGGACGAGATCACCAGCGCGCTCATCGGCATCGGCCTGGTGCTCTCGGCGGTGTTCGGGCCCATGGCCTTTTTCCAGGGCTCCACCGGCGTGCTCTACCGCCAGTTCTCGGTCACGGTCATCGCCTCCATGCTCCTCTCGGTGCTGGTGGCCCTGATCCTGACCCCGGTGCTCTGCGCCACCTTCCTCAAGCCCGTGCCCAAAGGCCACGAGCCCTCGGACAACGCGGTCTTCTTCCTGCGGCCCTTCTTCCGGCGCTTCGACACGATCTTCTACTGGATCAGAAGCCAGTACGTGCGGCTGGTAGGCCACTCCTTCAACCGCAAGTGGCGCTTCCTCCTGCTCTACGTGATCCTCGTGGCGGCGGTGGGCTTCTCGTTCAAGCGCATGGCCACCTCCTACATCCCGGACGAGGACCAGGGCATTCTCCTGGTCCAGGCCATCCTGCCCTCGGGTTCCACCCTGGAGCAGACCACCGAGGTCATGAAGAAGGCCCGGAAAATCGTGGAAAAGGAGTCCGGGGCCATCGAGTCGTTCATGTCCATCCCGGGCACGAGCTTCGGCGGCCAGGGCCAGAACATGGCGCTCGGCTTCATCAAGCTCAAGGACTGGCACCTGCGCCAGCGCCCGGACCTCAAGGCCAAGCCCGTGGCGGGCCGGCTCATGGGAGCCTTCTCCCAGATCAAGGAGGCCATGGTCTTCGCCTTCCCGCCCCCGCCGGTCATCGAACTGGGCATGGCCACGGGCTTCGACTTCGAGCTCCAGGACCGCGGCGGCCTGGGCCACGACCAGCTCATGAACGCGCGCAACCAGCTCCTGGGCATGGCCATGCAGGATCCCCGGCTGGTGCGGGTGCGGCCCAACGGCATGGAGGACGTCTCGGAATACCACATCGACGTGGACTGGGACAAAGCCGGGGCCCTGGGCGTGCCGATCACCTCCATCCACAACACCATCTCGGCGGCCTTCGGCAGCGCCTACGTCAACGACTTCATCCAGGCCGGCCGGGTCAAGAAGGTCTATGCCCAGGCCGACGCGCCCTACCGGATGATGCCCCACGACCTGGAGCGGCTGTACATCCGCAACGACCTGGGCAAGATGGTGCCCTTCTCGTCCATCGCCGAGGGCCGCTGGAGCCTCGGCTCGCCCAAGCTGGAGCGCTACAACGCGTTTCCGTCCATCAACATCTGGGGCGAGCCCGCGCCGGGCCACAGCACGGGCGAGGCCATGAACGCCATGGAGGAGCTGGCCGCCAAGCTGCCCCAGGGCATCGGCTTCGACTGGACCGGCCTGTCCTACCAGGAGCGCATGGCCACGGCCCAGGGCCCGATCCTGTACGCCTTCTCCATCTTCGTCATCTTCCTCTGCGTGGCGGCCCTGTACGAGAGCTGGACCATCCCCTTCGTCAACCTGCTCATGCTCCCCCTGGGCGTGCTCGGCGCCATCCTGGCCACCTCGCTGCGCGGGTTCCCCAACGACGTCTATTTCCAGATCGGCTTTTTGACCACCCTGGGCCTGTCCACCAAGAACGCCATCCTGATCATCCAGTTCATCAAGGAGCGCATGAACCACGGCGACAGGCTGGCGGACGCCACGCTCGGCGCGGTCAAGACCCGGTTCAGGCCGGTCATCATGACCTCCCTGGCCTTCTTCTTCGGCGTGCTGCCCCTGGCCATCGCCAACGGCGCGGGCGCGGGCGCCATGAACGCCATCGGCACCGCGGTCTGCGGCGGCATGCTCTCGGCCACCTTCATCGACCTCGTGTTCATCCCGCTGTTCTTCGTGCTGGTCTGCCGCTTCTTCGGCAAGAAGCGGCGGCCGGGAGCCCCCTAGCCGGACGGCCGCGCACGGGACGCGGCCCGCAGGGGCCCCGAGGCGTCGGCGGCCCCTGAATTTCCCTGGCCTTTTCCGCGCCGGCGTCCGGCGCTCCTTTACCTCCTGCCCCGGCGGATGCTAAGAGCAAACCCGGTATCGGGCAGGGGGGCCGGTCCACTCCCTCGCGCCGCGTAGCGCGCCTCTGTCCCCGTCCTGGCCGCGAACCGATGAAACAACGCCTGTCGCCGGGGCCGCCGCTTTGGTATGAACGAAAAAAAACTCCATCTCCTGACCGGGATCATCGCGGTGGCGGCGCTGCTGCCGCTCGTCCTGGTCAATACCGAATCCTGGGACACCGTGCTGGCCGAGCTGGGTTACAGAACCCAGGACTGGAGCGCCATCAGGCCCTGGCTCCTGGACCTGGGCTGGTACGGTCCCTATTACCTCTACCGCCTGTTCAACGAGCTCTCCCTGCTCACCGGCATTCCGCCCAAGGTCTTCCCCAACGCGCTCTGCGTGCTCTCGATCCTGGGGATCGCCCGGAAGGTCTTCCGGCTGTTGCGCGAGCGCTATGGGACCGGGCTGCCGACGGCCCACGCCGGGGCCTGGACGGTCCTCTGCTTCCCGGTCTGGCACATCTTCATCTCCAGCGCCGTGTTCGTGAACATCGTCTGCCTCTGGCTCTTTCTCGTGGCGGCCCGGCTCTGGTACCGCAGCAAGCCGCTGGCCGCCGTGTTCTTCCTCCTCTCCGTCCAGCTCTTTTCCGTGTTCGCCTTTGCCGTGGGCTTTGCCGCGGCCGACTTCCTGCTCACGGTGACGCGCGAGAACTTCCGCTCCAAGGTCCTGCGCACCGTGCTGTTCTGCGCGGGCCTGGTGGTCCTGTTCCTCGTCTTCCAACAGGTGGTCAGCGTCCACGGCACGGACGGGAACTACAACACCTTCAACCTGGAGCAACTGGACAGCGTGGTCCAGTACAGCCTCACCGCCGGCGCGCTCCTGCTCCTCACCGTGCTCCTGGCGAAAAGACTCCGCGATCCCCGCGAGGCCGAGACCCTCATCCGGCGCATGGCCGCCGTGCTCACGCTCATGCTCTTCGCCGGCCTGGCCTACTGGGCCGTGGGTCGGCCCCTGCGCTTCTTCGCCTTCGGCAGTTTCGGCGCGCGGCACGCCATCCTCATGTGCGTGCCCCTGGGGCTCTTCGTCGGAATCCTCTGCGATTTTGCGGCCCGGCGAGTGAACGCCACCGTGATCCTGAGGTCCGCCCTGGCCGTGTGCGCGATCCTGCTGGTGCTCCTGTACCAGGGCTACGACCACAAGATCGCCGCGGTCCTCTACTCGGACATGCTCAGCCAGGCCTTCGCCACAATCCCCCCGCCGCCGTCCGGCTACGTGGTCGTCACCAACCAGGGCTTCGAGCCGCCGCGCCATCTGCACAGCTACGAGGTGAACATGGCCCTGTACAAGGCCTATGGCCGGGCCGCCTGGATGTGCAACGGGGTCTATGAAAAGCAGCTCGGCACCAGCCGCGAGGCCCTCCAGAAATACTACAAGGGCACACCGCAGTCCCGGAAGCTGTACATCGCCGGAGACGCCGACGGCGAGGCCTACACGCGCTTTGTCTTCCAGCTCAAGGATTTCCACCAGGAAGGCCGCATCTGGTACTGGCTGTACCACCTGCTGGGCCGCTACGACGCCTTCGAGCCCCGGCTCACACAGGAGTCCCCATGACCGGACCCGAGGCCCCCGGTAGCCGCATCGACCTGGGCCAGCTGCGCGACATCCCCTGCCCGCTCTGCGGCGGCGGCCGCTCCCGGGTCAAGATCAGGGAACGGTTCGCGGACCTGAACAGCGCCTTCGACTATTTCTCCGAGGACGGCGGCCACTACCGGATCAACGAGTGCCTGGAGTGCGGATTCGTCTACTCCTCCCCGGTGCTCAGCGAGGAGGCCGTGCGCCGGCTCTACAACGCCGCGGACGCCAGCCCCTGCACGGACCAGACCTCGGATCAGTCCATCTCCGTCAACATGCGGCGCTACGTCCAGCGGCTCATGCGCCACTCCGGCATCCGCTCCGGCCGCCTCCTGGACATCGGCTGCGGCTGCGGCCATCTGCTGCGGGCCGCGCAAGGCCTCGGCCTGGAGGCCCAGGGCATCGATCCCAGCCGGGACGCGGTGCAGACCGCCTGCGGCCAGGGCTGCGCCGCGCTGCACGGGAACTACACGGCCGAGTCCTTTCCGGAGAACCACTTCGACCTGGTCAGCGTGATCCACGTCATCGACCACGTCCTGGACCCGCTGGGGCTGTTGCGCAACGTCCGCCGCCACCTGCGGCCCGGCGGCGCGGTCCTGGTGGCCACCCACAACATCGCCAGCCTGCTGGCCCGGATCACCGGGGACAGATTCCTGGCCTACAACATCCAGCACATCACCTACTACACCTCGGCCAGCCTGGACCGGATGATCGCGGCCGCGGGCCTGAAACCGGTGAAACGCCTGCGCTCGCTGACCACCTACTCCCTGCGGCACCTGGCCCGGAACGGCCTGCGCGACCCCTGGCGGCGGCGCGCGGAAAAGACCCTGTCCCTGCTCGGGCTGGGCGGCCTGCAGCTGACCTTCCCGTTCGGGAACATCGAGGCCGTGGCGGTCAAGAGAGAGGCGTCTTGAGGCTCTTGCGCGAGGTGAGGTAGAAGGGGATTCCGGCCGTGGACACCGCGATGAGCCAGGCCCGGAAGAAGAGGTACAGCGAGGCCCCGCCCGCCAGACCGGGCGCGGCCAAAGTCAGCAGGAAGTCGAAGGCGGCCTCGTTGACCCCGAGCCCGGCCCCGGGCAGCGGCAGGACCCCCAGGACGAAGGTCAGGGGCGTGGCCAGGAAGATGCTCGCCGCGGCCGGACGCACAGGCAGGGACATGGCCCAGGCCAGGCAGAGCATGGCCAGCACGTAGCTGGCCTGCTGGACCAGGGCGAGCAGCAGCAGGCCGGTCATGGACCGCAGGCCCCCCACTCCGCCGGCGGCCGCCCGCAGGATCTCCCCGAGATGCTGCCCCCACTTGCCCCGGCGCTCAAGACTCCGGAGCAGCCGCTGGGCGTTCTCCCCGCCCAGGCAGCCCACGCCCGCCGCGGCGCAGGCCAGGCCCGCGGACACGCCCCAGGCAAAGACCCGGCCGCCCTCGCCGCCGAACACGGCCCAGCCCGCGGCCAGGCCCGCGGCTCCCAGGCCCAGGCCCAGGGCCGCCGGTCTTCCGGCCCGCACGCGCGCCAGGCCGAGGACAACCAGGCCGACGACCACGGCCACCACCCCGACGATGACGCCCACCGCCTGACGCAGGGCCGGCTCCTCCAGGTATTCCGGCCCGGCCACGGACAGCGCGGCCAGGATGAGCAGGAGCAGGGCCAGCAGGCCGACCATGCGGTCCGCGGCCGTGGCCCCGGCCGCCGTGGGACCGCTGCCCGAGAACCGGGCCATGTAATAGAGCCGCGCCACGTCGCCGCCCAGGGGTCCGAGGGAGCAGAGATTGAAGAAGGTGCCGATGAACTCCACCCGCAGGGCGTAGGCCAGGGGCGGCTCGATGCCGTTCTGGCGCAGGATGAGCCAGTAGCGGGTCCCGGTCAGGCAGATGCTGGCGGCGATGCACAGGATGCCCAGCAGCAGCCAGGGCAGGCCGCCGACGGCCACGTGGAAGTAGCGCAGGTCCAGGGCCCGGCTGTGCACGAGCCAGGCCAGGAGGCCCGCCACGAGCCCGGCCTTGAGCAGGAAAAACAGGAGGCGTTTGCGGTCAGCGCGCATGTCTCACCAGCGGCGAGCCACGGGCGCTCCCTGCGCCCGGTTCCCGGCCTAGGACTTGATGCGGTAGGTGGCCGGATCAATGGGCTCGACGATCATCTGCTCCAGGAATTCGGCCAGCTCGATGTACGGGAACTGGTCCTCCATGGGATGCTGCATGAGCGCCTTGGGAATGACGTTGCAGCCCTTCTCCACCTGCACGTCCAGGAGCATGGGGCCGGCGGCGGACAGGGCCCGCTCCAGGCCTCCGGCCACCTGGTCCGGCCGGGTGATGCGCAGCGCCGGGATCCCATAGGCCTCCGCGACCTTGACGAAATCCGGCGTGGTGTAGCCGTGGCTCGTGGTTGAGCCCACGTAGCGCGAGCCCAGGTAGTCGTCCTGGAACTGGCGGATGAGGCCGAGGCTGCCGTTGTTGATCACGATGATGCTCAGGGGCAGGCCGTGGCGCTTGACCGTCTCCAGCTCCTGGATGTTGATCTGCATGCCGCCGTCGCCGATGACGCAGACGGCCCGGCCCAAGGGCTTGGCGAAACCGGCGCCCATGGCCGCCGGGAAGCTGTAGCCCATGGGCGACATGCCCCCGGCCGTCCACATGCGCATGTTCCCGCGCGGCTGGAGGACCTGGGTGCCCCAGACCATGTTCTGGCCCGTGTCCAGGACCACGGTGTCCTCCGGGCCGAGCCGGGCCGAGAGCTCCTCCAGGAACAGGTAGGGATTGATCGCGGCCGTGTTCCGGTACTCCGGCGGACAGGGCGGATACTTCTCCCGCCAGCGGGCCACGCGCGCCAGCCAGGGCGCGCGGTCCGGTCCGGCCTCCCGGGGCAGGGCCTCCAGCAGGGCCCGCAGAAAGACCCGGGCGTGGCAGGGCACGGCGATGTCCGGCTGGAAGCGCGCGCCCAGCTCCCGGGCGTCGATGTCCACCACGATCTTCTTGGCGAAGCGCGCGAACTTGGACGTGTCCACGCCGGTCTGGCGGGAGTCCAGGCGGCTGCCCACGGCCAGGATGAGGTCGCTGTTGGCCAGGGTGAAGTTGCCGCCCCGGTTGCCGTAGACCCCGATGAACCCGGCGTAGTTGGGATGGTCGTGGGGAAAGGCGTCGATGCCGTTCATGGACAGGCAGACCGGCATGCGCAGCCGCTCGGCCAGCTCGCGCAGCTCCCCGGTGGCCTGGGCGTTGCGCACCCCGCCGCCGGCCAGGATCGCGGGCCGCTCGGCCCGCTGGAGCAGCTCGGCGCACCGGCGCACCAGGGCGTCCAGGTCGGCCGGGACCTCCGCGGCCTCGCCCTCCGGCTGGTAGTGGGGCAGCTTGTCCGGGTCCACGTCCTGGCGCTGGAAGTCCATGGGGATGTCCAGGAGCACCGGCCCGGGACGCCCGGACTTGGCGACATGCACGGCCTTTTCCAGATGCCAGAGGATGTTCTCCGGGGCGTCCACGGTGGCGGCCCACTTGGTGATGGGCCGGGCCATGCCGATGATGTCCATCTCCTGGAAGCCGATCTGGCGCACCTGGCGCTGGCCCCGGGATTCGTAGGAATTGACCTGCCCGGTGAGGAACAGGGCCGGGATGGAGTCGAACCAGGAGCAGCCGATGCCGGTGAGCAGGTTGGCCGCCCCGGGCCCGCTGGTGGCCACGGCCACGCCGATGCTCTCGGGACGCATGCGGCTGAAGCCGTCCGCGGCCATGGCCGCGGCCTGCTCGTGGGCCACGCAGACATAGCCGATGTCCGTGCGGCCCCAGAGGTGATCCAGCAGGAACGAGACGTGGCCCCCGGTCATCAGGAAGACGCGGTCAACCTTCTGGGCGGCCAGGAAGTCCAGGATCAGGTCAGAGACGTTCATGGCGTTCCGCGATCAGGAGGCCAGCAGCCGCTTGAGTTCTTCCTGCGGCAGCACGTGCGGCATGGGCGAGAGCAGGATGATGTCGCCGCTGAAGCCGTAGTCGCGCACGAGCTGGCGGGTGATCTCCTTGTAGAACATCACGCCGGTGATGATCATGGCGTCCACCGGCTTCTCGCGCACGGTGTCCGGGGCCACCACCGGGAGCCTGCTGCCGGGCAGGAACTTGTTCCACTTGAAATTGTCCTTGTCCACCACGTAGGCGATGGAGCCGGAATCCATGCCCGAGAAGGAGAAGATGGTCACGCCCTTGGCGCCGGCGCCCCAGGCCGCGACCTTCTTCCCGGCCGCGCGGTAGGAATCCATGAGCCGGCCGAATTCCTTGTTGAAGGCCTCGAACTCGTGCTTGAAGTCCTTGAGCAGGCCGTCCTTCTGGCCCTCGTAGACCACATAGGCGCCCACGTACTCGCCTTCCGCGCCGTGGAACACCTCGGTGACGTGGAAGTTGTTGCGCTCCATGACCTCCACCAGGGTCTTGGCCGTGTAGTAGCCGACCCGGTCCGGGAGCACGTCGTAGTAGCGCTTGTCCAGGAGCGTCTTGGTCCAGGAGGGCACGTCGATGAGGCCCCAGGCCCCGGGCTTGAGAATCTTGCCCAGGCTGGCCAGGAAGGTGTTCGGCTCCTTGACCAGGTCCATGACCTGCTTGGTGACGAAGCCGTCGAAGCGCTCCGTGACCTGGCCGTCGATGCCCGTGTCCAGGAAGGTGTTGTAGCAGCGCACCCCGCGCTGCTCGGCCAGCTTGCAGGCCGTGGCCGAAGGCTCGATGGCCGAGACCTGGGCCCCGCGCTGGATCAGCAGCTCGCCGAAAAAGCCGTCGCCGCAGCCGATCTCCACGATCTTCTTGCCCTGGATGCCGTACTTGGCCTGGAGCGTGTCGGCCAGCTCGTTGTCATACTGCACGTAGAGCTCGGTGCAGCTGCGGCTCATGAGGTAGTCCTCGAAATACTCGTCGTGCTCCAGGCCGGCCGGGTCGATCTGGACCATGCCGCAGTCCTTGCACTTGTAGAGCGTCACGTCGAACCGGCCGCCGCCCTTCTCGTCCTGCGTGTTCAGCAGCTTCTGGGCGTAGCGCGGACCGTTCTTCAGGATGAAGGCCACCTCGACGTTGGTGGATTCGCAGACAATGCACTTCATGGGGGCTCCTCAAGGGCTAGACGCCCAGAATCTCGATGATGGTTTTGCTGATGTAGTCCACGTCCTCCTCGTCCAGATAGGCGGCCGTGGGCAGGTTGATGCCGGTGGCGGCGATGCGCTCGGCCACCGGGTTGTCCACTGTCTCGAACATCGGGAACTGGCTCATCTTGGGGAAGATGGGCCGGGTGTCGATGCTGCGCTTCTTGAGCTCGGCGCGCAGGCCGTCGCGGTCCACCTTGAACCGGCCCTGGAGCAGGATGGACGGATAGGAGCAGTTGGCCCGGCAGTCGGGACGCTCCTTGAACATGGAGATGCCCGGGATCTGGCCGAGCCGGGCGTGGTACCAGTCGAACAGCCGGCGCTTCATGGCCACCAGCTCCTCCACCCGCTGCAGCTGGGCGTAGCCCAGGGCCGCCGTCAGGTTGGACATGCGGTAGTGGAAGCCGATCTCCTTGATCCAGAAGGTGTTGCCCCCGGACTCGTCGCGGCCGTCGTCCACCAGGAACTCGGCGCGCTTGAAGTGCTCCTCGTTGTCGGTGACGAACATGCCGCCCTCGCCCGTGATCATCATCTTGGCGCCCTGGAAGGAGTAGGCCGCCATGTCGCCGTAGGTCGCGGTGGACTTGCCGTGGAGCAGGGCCCCCACCGCGGGCGCGGAGTCCGAAATGATGATCAGGCCGTGCTCCCGGCAGATGGGCACGATGGCGTCGTAGTCCACGGGATGGCCGTAGAGGTCCACAGGCATCACGGCCTTGGTCCGCGGGGTGATGGCCGCCTTGAGCCGGGCCGGGTCCATGGTCCAGGTGTCCGGATCCACGTCCACGAAGACCGGCTTGGCCCCCGTATAGGTGTGCACGCTGGCCGTGGCGATCCAGGACAGGTCCGGGACGATGACCTCGTCGCCGGGGCCGAGCCCGGCGGTGGCCGCCATGAGGTGCATGGCCGTGGTCGCGGAGCTGGTGGCGATGGCGTACTTCACGCCCACGTACTTGGCGAATTCGTTCTGGAATTTCTCCAGGTAGTTTCGATAATTGGAGTAGAATCCGGTGGTCACGGCGTCCGTGACCGTGGCGATCTCCAGCGGGGTGATGGACGGACCTGCGGAATGGATGCGCTCTCGTTTCATGGTTTCTCTGGCCTCAGGGGTTGCTGCCGTGGACCGGAAGCCGCCGGTCCAGGGCCGTGGAGAATTCTTCCGGAAAACCGACAGTGCCCTTGACGACGTACAGGGGGCGGGCCTTGACCTCGTCGAATATCCTGGCCAGGTATTCACCGATCACGCCCAGGACCAGGAACAGGAAACCGAACATGAGCAGGATCGTGCAGATGATCGTGAGGTAGCCCTCCACGGCGTTGCCCATGAAGAACGAGGCGATCAGCTGCCAGGCCAGGAAGAGGAAGCTGAACACGCTCAGGGCCAGGCCCAGGACCGTGACCAGCTTGAGCGGAATGAAGCTGAAGGAGAAGATGCCGTCGATGGCCTCCTTGACGATGTCCAGCAGGGGGGCCTTGGTCTCGCCGGCGAAGCGCTCGGCGCGGTCGAACTCGATGCCGACCTGGGTGAAGCCGCACCAGGCGCAGAGGCCCCGGGTGAAGCGGTTGGTCTCGGCCATGCGGTTGAGCACCTCGTAGACCCTGCGGTCCATGAGGCGGAAGGCCGTGACGTTCTGAGGCAGGCTGGTGCCGCCCACGTTGGTGACGGTGTTCAGCAGTTTGTAAAACAGCTTGTTGCCCAGCCGGCGCGTGCGGGACACGCCCTCGCGGCTGCGGATCACCCCGTAGACCACGTCGAAGCCCTGCTCCCATTTCTCCAGGAACTGGCCGATGCATTCAGGCGGGTCCTGGAGATCGGCGTCCATGAGCACGGCGCAATGGCCCGTGGCGTAGCGCAGCCCGGCGGCCACCCCGCCGTCGGCGGTGAAGTTCCGCGAGAGCTGCACGGTCTTGAAGCGCGGGTCCTGGTGATGCAGGCCGTGCAACAGCTCAAAGGACTTGTCCCGCGAGCCGTTGTCCACCACGATGACCTCGAAGCCATACTGCGGATGGGCGTCCATGACCTGGGCCAGGCGGCGGCCCAGCTCCGGGATCACCGCCTCTTCGTTCCAGGCCGGAATGACGATGGAAACCAGCTTGCGTTCGGCGCTCATGGCAGATCCCGCCCGGTGGCCCAGGCGGCATTCCGCCGGGCGGCCAATTGTGTGTATTCGGTGATCTGCCCCAGGCAGAGCTCACGGCAGGCGTCCGTCTGCCCGCGCAGGAACGGCAGGTACCCCGCCATGGTCATGGCCGCGGTCTGCTCGATGTCCAGCACGGACTTCCAGCCCAGAACGGCGCGGGCCTTGTCGCTGGACAGGCGCAGCAGCCCGGCCTCGTGCCGGGCGTTCTTTCCCTCGGAGGCGTCTTCCCAGGTCCCTGCGCCGCCGGCGCGCACGAACAAGTCCACCAGCTCCCGCACGCTGCAGGTGTTGTCCGCGGGCGCGAAATTCCAGGCCCCGCCGTAGCGGGCCGGGTCCCGGGAGAGCAGCGCGGCGAGCCAGAGGTAGCCGCCCAGGGGTTCGAGCACGAACTGCCAGGGACGCACCGCCCCGGGATTGCGGATGCCCAGGGGACGCCCGGCCAGGATGGCCCGGATGAAGTCCGGGATGATCCGGTCCGCGCCGAAGTCGCCCCCGCCGATGACGTTGCCGGCCCGCACGGTGGCCGCGGCCACCCGCCCCTCCGGCTGGAAAAAAGAGCGCGCCCAGGAGGAGCAGAGAATCTCCATGGCCCCCTTGGAGGCGCTGTAGGGATCATGCCCGCCCAGCGGGTCGCACTCCCGGTATCCCCAGACCTGTTCGCGGTTCTCGTAGCACTTGTCCGAGGTGACGCAGACCAGCGTGCTCACGGACTCCGTCTCCCGGACGGCCTCCAGCACGTTGGCGCTGCCGAGGACGTTCACCTCCACGGTCTCCAGCGGGGACCGGTAGGCCGGAAGCACCAGGGCCTGGGCCGCCAGGTGGAAGACGACAGAGGCTTGGCTGCGGACCAGGGCGGCCTTCAGGGCGGCCCGGTCGCGGATGTCCCCGTGGACATGGTCCATGTGCCGGGCCAGGCCCGTGGCCTCGAACAGCGACGGGGTGGAGGGCGGAGCCAGGGAGAAGCCGGTGACCTTGGCGCCCAGCAGGGTCAGCCAGAGGGACAGCCAGGCCCCCTTGAAGCCGGTGTGCCCGGTGACGAAGACGCTCCTGCCCTCGAAGAATTGGGAAAAGGCCTGCATCACGCCTACTTCCAGGGGGCCTTGCCGCTGGCCCACAACGCATTGAGCATGTCCAGCTCGCGGGGGCTGTCCATGCACTGCCAGAAGCCGTTGTGTTCGTAGGCGGCCAGCTCGCCGATCTCGCTGAGCGGCGCCAGCAGGTTGGTCTCCAGCACGAGGTCGTCGCCCTCGCCGAGATGCTCCCAGACGCGCCGGTTGTCCACGACCATGAAGCCGCCGTTGATGCGCTCGCGGCTCCTGTGGGGCTTTTCGCTGAAGGTCTTGACCGCGCCGTCGCTGACGCGGACCTCGCCGAACCGGCCGCAGGTATGCACGGCCGTGATGGTCATGATCTTGCCGGCCTTCCGGTGATGCTCCAGGGTGCCGGGGATGTCCACGTCCGAAAGCCCGTCCCCGTAGGTCAGGCAAAAGGTTTCCTCACCCTCCAGGTAGCGGCGCACCTTGCGCAGCCGCGAGGCGGTCATGGTGTCGTCACCCGTGTCCACCAGGGTCACGCGCCAATCGGACTCGTTGAAGGGCTCGTGGAACGTGAGCCTGTTGGGTTTGCCCAGGTCGATGGTGAAGTCGTAGATCTTGGCGTGATAGTTGAGAAAAAAATCCTTGAATTTCTCGCTCTTGTAGCCAAGGCAGAGCACGAAGTCCGTGAGCCCGGCCTTGGCGTAGTATTTCATGATGTGCCAGACGATGGGCTTGCCGCCAATGGGAATCAGCGGCTTGGGCATGTCCTCGGCGGCGTCGCGAATCCGAGAGCCCTTGCCCCCGCACAATATGACCACTTTCATCGGCGTACGCCCCCCGGCACAAATACCCGGCGTCCTGATTGCATCGGCAGTTGTTCGGAAAAATCCTCGGCCACGAGCGCAGCTCCCCACATGGATGCGGTGAGATTCTTAAACCAGAAGGCCGATTTCCAGCAAGCCACAACGGCGCAGATTCTTAAGGATAATTATATAACATGTTAGTATAATTAATAGAATATTATTAATAAATGCAAAGATTCCTTATCCCGCTTTCCCTGAAAACGCAGCGCGGCCGTTGCGGCCCTGCGCTCCCGGCCTCCGCGCCTTGGCCGCTTCTTTGCCTTTTGGCCCCGCCGATGCTACAGAGACGCCCAGCATGGAGCGCGGCATGGAGTTGTCCGGCAAACGGATTCTGATTCCCGGGACCGGCGGGCTCATCGGCCCGCATCCCCGCGGACGCCTCCTGCGCCGGTCCCTGGAATGCGCCGGAATCAACGGCTTCAAGCGCGGGCTTGCGCGCACCGGGCCGTGGTTCCCCAACCCCGACACCCTGCGCCGCTGCAAGCCCGCGCGCTGCAACCTCTGAGCCCGGCAGCCATGCTGGAATCCCTGATCGCCCTGGTCCGCGGGCTCTACGCCGAGCCCGAGGCCTTCATCCCCCTGCACGCCCCGGTCTTTGCGGGCAACGAAAAGACCTACCTCTGCCGCTGCGTGGACACGACCTTCGTGTCCAGCGTGGGCGAGTACGTGGACCGCTTCGAGGCCATGCTCCGGGAGTTCACGGGCGCGGCCGTGGCCGTGGCCGTGGTCAACGGCACCTGCGGGCTCACCGCGGCCCTGGGCCTTTCCGGGGTGCGGCCCGGCGACCTGGTCCTGACCCAGGCTCTGACCTTCGTGGCCACGGCCAACGCCATCCGCCACGCCGGGGCCGAGCCGGTCTTCCTGGACTCGGACGCCGGCACCCTGGGCCTGTCGCCCGTAGCCCTGGAAAACTTTCTCCAGGCCCAGGCCGAGCGCGGGCCGGACGGGACGCGGCTGCGCTCCGACGGCCGCCGCATCGCGGCCTGCCTGCCCATGCACGTGCTCGGCCACGCCTGCCGCATCCGCGAGATCTGCGCCCTGTGCGAGGCCTGGGGCATCCCGGTGGTGGAGGACGCGGCCGAAGCCCTGGGCTCGACCCTGGACGGCCGCCACCTGGGCCTGTTCGGCCGCATCGGGGTGCTCAGCTTCAACGGCAACAAGACCGTGACCACGGGCGGCGGCGGCATGCTCCTGACCATGGACCCCGAACTGGGCGCCCGGGCCAAGCACCTGACCACCACGGCCAAGCGGCCGCACCCCTGGGAATTCTTCCACGACGAGACGGCCTGGAACTTCCGCCTGCCCAACGTCAACGCCGCCCTGGGCTGCGCCCAGATGGAGCGGATCGCGGAGATCCTCGCGGACAAGCGGGCCCTGGCCGCGGCCTACCGGGAGTTCTGCACGGGCCGGACGGACCTGGAGTTCGTGGACCAGCCCGCGGGCTGTCTCTCCAACTTCTGGCTCTGCTCGGTGCGCGCCCCGGGGCTTGCGGCCCGCGACGAACTGCTGGCGGAAACCAACAAGCGCGGGATCATGACCCGGCCGCTCTGGCGGCTCATGACCGACCTGCCCATGTACGCGGGTTGCCTCCAGGACAACTTGAACGCGGCCCGCGAGGCCGTGGAGCGCGTGCTGAGCCTGCCCAGCGGCCCGCGCGGAGGGAAGCGGCCATGAGCGTCCTGATCATCGCCGAGGCCGGGGTCAACCACAACGGCGACCCGGCCCTGGCGCTTGCGCTGGTGGACGCCGCGGCCGAGGCCGGGGCCGACCTGGTCAAGTTCCAGACCTTCAAGGCCGAGCGCCTGGTCACGCCCCAGGCGGCCAAGGCCGCCTATCAGCAGGAGACCACGGACGCGGCCGAATCCCAGCTGGCCATGCTCCAACGCCTGGAGCTGGACGCGGCGGCCCACGCGGCCCTGCTGGCCCGCTGCCGGGAGCGCGGCATCGGCTTCCTGTCCACGCCCTTTGACGAGGACAGCGCGGACATGCTCGTGAAAATGGGCCTCGAAATCCTCAAGATCCCCTCGGGCGAGATCACCAACCTGCCCTATCTGCGCCACCTGGGCGGACTGCGCAAACGCGTCCTGCTCTCCACGGGCATGTGCGGACTGGACGAGGTGGCCGAGGCCCTGGAAGTCCTGCGGGCCGCGGGAACCCCGCCCACGGACGTGACGCTTCTGCACTGCAACACCCAGTACCCCACGCCCTTTGCCGACGCCAACCTGCTGGCGCTGCGCACCCTGGCCCAGGCCTTCCCCCGCTGCCCGGTGGGCTACTCGGACCACACCCCGGGCATCGAGTGCCCGCTGGCCGCCGTGGCCCTGGGCGCCTCGGTCATCGAGAAGCACTTCACCCTGGACAGGAACATGGAGGGACCGGACCACAAGGCCTCCCTGGAGCCCCACGAACTGGCGGCCATGGTCGCGGGCGTGCGCCGCGTGGAGCTGGCCCTGGGCCACGGCCGCAAGGAGCCCAGCCCCTCGGAGCGCGAGAACATCCTGGTGGCCCGGCGCTATCTGGTGGCCGGCCGGGACATCGCCAAGGGCGAGGCCTATTCCCCGGAGAACGTGGCCGTCCGGCGCACGGGCTCCGGCGGGGTGAGCCCCATGCGCTGGGACGAGATCATGGGACGGCCCGCGCCGCGAGCCCTGGCCGCCGGGGAGAAGATCGAGCCATGAAAATCGCCGTGTTCACCGGCACCCGCGCCGAGTACGGCCTGCTGCGCCCGGTCCTGGAAGGCCTGCGCGCGGCCCCGGACATGGAACTCCAGCTGCTGGTCTCCGGCAGCCATCTCTCGGCCCGCCACGGCCGCACCGTGGAGGAGGTCCGGGGCGACGGCTTTGCGCCGGACGAGGAAATCCCCCTGGACCTGGACGACGACTCGCCCCAGGGCGTGGCCCGGGCCGCGGCCCAGGCCCTCACCGGCTGCGCCCAGGCCCTGGCGCGGCTTGCGCCGGACATGCTCCTGCTCCTGGGCGACCGCTACGAGACCCTGGCCTGCGCCATGGCCGCGGCGCTCTGCCGGGTGCCGGTGGCCCACGTCCACGGCGGCGAGGCCACCCGCGGCGCGGCCGACGACCTCTTCCGCCACGCCCTGACCAAGCTCTCCGTCCTGCACTTCACGGCCTGCGAGGAGTACCGCGGCCGGGTGATCCAGATGGGCGAACGTCCCGAGACGGTCTTCAACGTCGGGGCCCTGGGCGTGGAGAACGCCCTGTCCCTGCCCCTGCCCGGCCGGGAGGAACTGGCCGCGGCCCTGGAGTTCGACCTGGCCCCGGCCTTTGTCCTGGCCACCTTCCACCCCGTGACCCTGGACGCCGACCCCGCGGAGCAGGCCCGCAGCTTCTTCGCGGGACTCGCCGCGGTCCTGGCCGAGCAGCCCTCCTTGCGCGCCGTGATCACCGGGGCCAACGCCGACGCCGGGGGCAACGCGGTGGACGCCCTGGCCGCCGGGCTGGCCGCGCGCTTCCAGAACCGCGTCCTGGTGCGGCCGTCCCTGGGCCAGTTGCGCTACCTCGCGGCCATGCGGCACTGCGCCTGCGTGGCCGGGAACTCCTCCTCCGGGCTCATCGAGGCCCCGAGCCTCCACGTGCCCACGGTGAACGTGGGCAACCGCCAGGAGGGCCGGGTGCGCGCCGCCTCGGTGCTGGACTGCCCGGCCGAGGCCCTGGCCGTGGCCGAGACCCTGCGCCGGGCCCTGTCCGGGGAAATGGCGGCCCGGGCCCAAAACGCGGCCAATCCCCTGGAAAAGCCCGGCACGAGCCGGCGCATGGTGGAGATTCTCCGCCACTGGCGCGGGGGCCTGGAAAAGCCCTTCCACGACCTGCCTCTGCCCCGGGGTTGAGCCGGGCCGGGCATCGGCCCGCTCTCCACACCCCGGCGGCGTTGCTTTGGCCCTGGAGGAGTGCTATCAGAGGCAGCCATGCACGAAAGCAAAAAAGTCGTCCCCATGCCCGAGCTCGTGGAGCTCGTGGCCGAATACCGTCGCCAGGGCAAGCGGGTGGTCCACTGCCACGGGGTGTTCGACCTGCTGCACATCGGGCACATCCGCTATTTCCGCCAGGCGGCCGCCATGGGCGACGTGCTCGTGGTCACGGTCTCCCCGGACCAGCACGTGGACAAGGGCCCGCACCGCCCGGCCTTCAACCAGGCCCTGCGGGCCGAGGCCGTGGCCTCCCAGGACGCGGTCAGCCACGCGGCCGTGAACCTCTGGCCCACGGCCGAGGAGACCCTGCGGGCCCTCCGGCCGGACGTCTACGTCAAGGGCTCGGACTTCAAGAGCGTGGAGTCCGACCCCACGGGCAAGCTCCAGCGCGAGGCCGAGGTCTGCAAGGAACTGGGCATCGAGCTGCGCCTGACCCAGGACATTGTCTTCAGCTCCACCAACCTGATCAACCGCTTCCTCTCCTCGTTCGACGACGACGTGCAGGAGTTCCTGGACGTCTTCCGCTCGCGGTACTCCATCGCAGACATCGAGTGGATCCTGGAGCAGATGTCCAAGCTCACCGTCACCGTGGTCGGCGACGCCATCCTGGACGACTATCAGTTCTGCAGCCCGCTGGGGGCCTCCTCCAAGGAGCCGGTGCTGGTCTTCACCCACGAGGGCGGAGACCTGTTCGCCGGAGGCTCCCTGGCCGTGGCCAACCACCTGGCCAATTTCGTGGGCCGGGTGCACCTGTTCACCGTGCTCGGCGAGAAGGACTCCCACGAGGAGTTCATCCGCGCCAGCCTGCGGGAGAACGTGGTCCCGCACTTCGCCTATCAGGCGAACGCCCCGACCATCCGCAAGCGGCGGTACATCGAGGGCTACAGCATGGCCAAGCTGCTGGAGATCTACCACATGGACAGCTCCGGCCTGGAGGAGACCCGCGACGCGGCCTTCCGCGAGGCCCTGGCCGCCCAGGCCGCAAGCACCGACCTCACCGTGGCCGCGGACTTCGGACACGGGGCCATCAGCCCGGCCTGCCGCAGCGTGCTCAGCGCGGGCCCCTTCCTGGCCGTGAACACCCAGGCCAACGCGGGCAACCGCGGATTCCACACCATCTCCTGCTACGAACGCTGCGACTTCATCAGCCTGGCCGAGCCGGAACTCCGGCTGGACGCCCGCGACAACGCCAGCGGCGTGTCCATCCTCGCCGAGCGCGTGCAGAAGCGCACCGGGGCTTCCCTGCTCGCCGTGACCCGGGGCAAGAAGGGCTCCTACGTGCTCACCGCGGACGGCGTGGACGTGCTCGTGCCCGCCTTCGTGGACAAGATCGTGGACCGCATCGGCTCGGGCGACGCCTTCTTCTCCATCGCCTCCCTGGCGGCCAAGCTCGGGGTACAGCCCGACGTGCTGGCCTTCCTGGGCAACGTGGCCGGGTGCATCGCCGTGGGCATCGTGGGCAACAAGAAGGCCATCGACCGCGCCACCGTGCTGAAACACGTGACCTCCCTGCTCAAGTAGGCGTCATGTTCCGGAAATTCGACCCCTCGCGCCTGACGGTCCTGCCCCTGGCCGAGCGCATCCACGATCTGAGCCTCTCCGTGGTCCGGGAGCCGGCGCCAACGCCCCAGGTGCACCCCTCGCTCACGGCCGTGGCCCAGCGCATCCGCAAGGCCCGGGAACGCGGCGCGGCCGTGGTGCTCATGATGGGGGCCCACGTGATCCGCGCGGGCGTGCAGCGCTTTCTCATCGACCTCCTGGAGCGCGGCCTGATCACCTGCCTGGCAGGCAACGGGGCCTGCGCCATCCACGACTTCGAGTTCGCCCTCATCGGCCAGACCACCGAGAGCGTGGCCCGCTACATCAAGGACGGCCGCTTCGGGCTCTGGCAGGAGACCGGCCGCCTCAACGACGTGGTGCGCGAGGGCGCGGTCCGGGGCCTGGGCGTGGGCCAGGCCGTGGGCCAGGCCATCCTGGAGGGCGACTTCCCGCACAAGGACGTGAGCTTGTACGCCGCGGCCCATCGCCTGGGCGTTCCGTTCACCACCCACGTGAGCCTGGGCTACGACATCGTGCACGAGCACCCCAACTGCGACGGCGCGGCCTGGGGCGCGGCCTCCTATGCGGACTTCCTGCACTTCGCCGCAATCCTGGAGAACCTGGAGGGCGGGGTCATCATGAATTTCGGCAGCGCCATCATGGCCCCGGAGGTCTATCTCAAGGCCCTGGCCATGGTCCGCAACGCCGCAGCCCAAGAGGGCCGGGAAATCCGGCGCTTCACCACCCTGGTCTGCGACCTGCGGGCCCTGCCCGAGGACATCTCGGCCGAGGCCCCCAAGAACAGCCCGGAGTATTATTTCCGGCCCTGGAAGACCATGCTCGTGCGCACGGTTGCCGACGGCGGCGAAAGCTATTACGTGCGGGGGATGCACGGCGAGACCGTGCCCCAGTTGTGGACCGCGCTCCGGGACTGATCCCGGTCCGGTCCCTGAACCCTTCTGCAGGCAGCGACTCCATGCGTTGGACCGACTCCCTTTCCGGGCTCACCGGCGCGCTCAGCGCCCTGGCCGTCACCGACGCCCAGGGCAAGACCCTGGACGCCGATGCGGCCTTCGAGATCCTCTCCGGCTGGGTGCGCCACTGCGCCCAGAGCAAGGGCCGCCTCTACTTCGTGGGCAACGGCGCCAGCGCCAGCATGGCCAGCCATTTCGCGGCCGACATCGCCAAGATGTCCGGCGCGCCCGCCGAGGTCTTCACGGACCCGGCCCTGGTCACGGCCATCGGCAACGACGACGGCTACGAGAACGTCTTCGCCATTCCCCTGCGCCAGCGCATGCGGCCCGGCGAGGTCCTGATGGCCGTGAGCAGCTCGGGCAACTCGCCCAACGTGCTGCGCGCCGCGGAGGCCGCCCGGGAACTGGGCGGAAAGGTGGCGACCTTCTCGGCCATGGCCCCGGGCAACAAGCTGCGGGCCCTGGGCGACCTGAACTTCTACATCCCGGCAAAGACTTACGGCATGGCCGAATCCGGACACGCGGCCCTGCTCCACCACCTGGTGGACCTGTTTCCCAAGGCGAGCTGACAAGCGGCCCGCGCAACGGGCCTTTCCGCACACAACCCAAGGCAGGAGACACACGCATCCATGAACACGATCAAGACCGTCTACGTGACGGGCGGCGGCGGCTACGTCGGTTCCGCCCTGGTCCCGGCCCTGCTGGACGCCGGCTACAAGGTCCGGGCCATGGACATCTTCTGGTACGGCAAGGAGGTCCTGGACGGTGTGGCCGGGAATCCGAACCTGACCATCATCGAGGGCGACCTGCGCGACGCCGATCTGCTCAAGCGGACCATCCCGGGCAGCGACGCGGTCATCCACCTGGCCTGCATCTCCAACGACCCGAGCTACGAGCTGGACCCGGCCCTGGCCAAGTCCATCAACTACGACGCCTTCCTGCCCCTGGTGGACATCGCCAAGGCCTCCGGCTGCCAGCGCTTCCTCTACGCCTCCAGCTCCTCGGTCTACGGCATCAAGGACGAGCCCGAGGTCACCGAGGACCTGCCCCTGGAGCCGCTGACCGACTACTCCAAGTACAAGGCCATGTGCGAGGACTACCTGAACTCCCAGGCCGGCGACGACTTCGTGGTCACCACCATCCGGCCGTCCACGGTCTGCGGCTACGCCCCGCGGCTGCGCCTGGACCTGACCGTGAACATCCTGACCAACCACGCCATCAACAACGGCAAGATCACGGTCTTCGGCGGCCAGCAGAAGCGGCCCAACCTGCACATCCAGGACATGGTCGACGTCTACCTGTTCATGCTCAAGCAGCCCGCCGAGAAGATCCAGAAGAAGATCTACAACGTGGGCTACGAGAACTTCAAGGTCCTGGAGATCGCCGACCTGGTCAAGAAGGCCCTGGCCACGGACGTGGAGATCGTGGTCACGCCCTCCAACGACCTGCGCTCCTACCATGTGAGCTCGGACAAGATCAAACGCGAGCTGGGCTTCGTGGCCACCCACACCATCGAGCAGGCCGTGCTGGACCTCAAGGCCGCCTTTGAAAAGGGCCTGATCCCCAGCTCCATGACCGACGACAAGTACTTCAACATCAAGCGGATGCAGGCCCTGAAGGTCAAATAGCGGGCCCCCGCACGGAGAACATGGCGTGAAGGACTTTGTCCGCACCCGGCACGACGCCTCCCTGCGCGCCCCGCTGGACGAGCGCTCCCGGGCCCTGCGGCTGATGATCGTGGACATGCTCGCCTGCGCCGGCCGCGGCCACCTCGGCTCGTCCCTGTCGCTGGTGGAGATGCTGCGCGTGCTCTACGACGACATCCTGCGCTTCGACCCGGCCCGGCCGGACTGGGCCGAGCGGGACCGCTGCATCCTGAGCAAGGGGCACGGTTGTCTGGCCCAGTACGTGCTCCTGGCGGACAAGGGCTTCTTCCCCCGCGAACGGCTCCAGGAGTTCTGCGCCCTGGACGGGCTGTTGGGCGGACACCCCAGCGCCAACAAGATCCCGGGCGTGGAGGTCTCCACCGGAGCCCTGGGCCACGGGCTCTCCGTGGGCCTGGGCATGGCCCTGGACGCCCGCATCCGCGGCCGCAAGCATCGCGTGTTCGCGGTCCTGGGAGACGGCGAATGCAACGAGGGCTCGGTCTGGGAAGCGGCCCTGAGCGCGGGCAAGCGCGGCCTGGACAACCTCGTGGTGGTGGTGGACTACAACAAGTACCAGTCCTACGGCGAGACCAGCGAGGTCCAGGAGCTGGAGCCCTTTGCCGCCAAGTGGGAGGCCTTCAACTTCCACTGCGTGGAGGTCAACGGCCACGACATCGAAGCCCTGCGCGCGGCCTTCGGCGGGGTGCCGCTCTCGCCGGGCAAACCCACGGCGGTGATCTGCGACACGGTCAAGGGCAAGGGCCTGGACTTCGCCGAGAACAACCTGCAGTGGCACCACAAAAGCAGCATCTCCGAGCAGGAGATCGCCTCCATGCGGGCCCAGCTGGAGGTGCGCCGTGCGTAAGCGCTGCCTGGAAGTGGTCCACCGCCTGGCCAAGCGCGACGAACGCGTGGTCTTCGTGGGTTCGGACCTGGGCTTCAAGACCCTGGACGCCTTCCGCAAGGAGCTGCCCGAGCGCTTCCTGGTGGAGGGCATCAGCGAGCAGAACGTGGTGGGACTGGCCGCGGGCCTGGCCCTGGAGGGCCGCATCCCCTACGTCAACACCATCGCCACCTTCCTGACCCGCCGGGCCCTGGAGCAGGTGGCCATGGACCTCTGCCTGCACGACCTGCCCGTGCGGCTCATCGGCAACGGCGGCGGGCTGGTCTACGCGCCCCTGGGCTCCACCCACCTGGCCGTGGAGGACATCGCGCTCATGCGCGCCCTGCCCCACATGACCGTGGTCTGCCCGGCCGACGCCGAGGAGATGGAGCGGTTCATGGAGCGCACCCTGGACTGGCCCCACCCCATCTACATCCGGCTGGCCAAGGGCTACGACCCGGTGGTCACGGACCAGGCCAAGGGCTTCGAGATCGGCCGGGGCTACACCTACCGCCAGGGGAGCGACGTGCTCCTCCTGACCACGGGCATCGGCCTGCGCATCTGCCTGGAGGCCGCGGACATCCTGGCCCAGCAGCAGGTGGCCGCCACGGTCCTGCACCTGCCCACGGTGAAGCCCCTGGACGCGGACGCCGTGCTGGCGGCGGCCCGGGGCGTGCGGGCCGTGGTCAGCGTGGAGGAGCACACGGTGGTGGGCGGCCTGGGCTCGGCCGCGGCCGAACTGCTCCTGGAGGCCGGGGTCTTCCGGCCGTTCCGCCGCGTGGGCCTGCCGGACGTGTTCCCGGACCACTACGGCACCCAGAACGCCCTCATGGAGCGCTACGGCATCTGGCCGCAGCCCGTGGCCGAACGCGCCCTGGAGCTTCTGGCGGCAGGGGGCTGAGGTCCGGCCATGCGCATCGGCGTGGACCTCGACAACACCATCATCCGGTACGACGCCCTGTTCCGGCGGCTGGCCGAGGAACAGGGGCTTTTGCCGGACGACGGGGTCGGGTCCAAGAAGGCCCTGCGCGACGCCCTGCGCCTGCTCCCGGACGGCGAGCAGCACTGGACCGATCTCCAGGCCCTGGTCTACGGCCCGCGCATCCTGGAGGCCGAGGCCTTTCCCGGCGTGGAGCAGTTCTTCCGGCGTTGCCGGGAACTGGGCCTGGACCTCTGCGTGGTGAGCCACAAGACCGAGTTCGCGGCCAGCGACCGCTCCCGCAGCACCAATCTCCGCCAGGCGGCCCTGTCCTGGCTCGACGCCAAGGGCTTTTTCGGGCCGGACCTCGGCCTGCGCCGCGAAGCCGTGCACTTCACCTCCACCCGCCAGGACAAGACCGCGCGCATCGCGGCCCTGGACTGCGACCTGTTCGTGGACGACCTCCTGGAGGTCTTCGAGGAGCCCGATTTTCCCCAGGGCACGCTCAAAATCCTGTTCGCCCCCGGAGCCGAGGACGCGCCCGGGGACTTCCCCGGCCTGGCCTTCGGGCACTGGGACGAGGTCCTGGCCCATGTGGAGGCCCGCCTGCCCTCGCCCGCGCTGCGCCAAGCCCTGGCCCGGGAACTGGGCGCCATGCCCCGCGGCTTCCGCGTGCTCAACGGCGGCCGCAACAGCCGGGTCTGGCGCGTGGCCCTGGACACGGGTCCGGCGGTCGTCAAGGAATACCCCTCGCGCCAGCGTCTGGACACCGAGGCCGGGGCCTTCGCCTTTCTGCGCGACCAGGGCCTGACCTGCGTGCCCGAGACCCTGCGCGTCTGCCCGGACGAACTCTTCGCCCTCTACGCCTTTGTGCCCGGGGAACGCCTCCAGGGCGCGGACATCGGCGGGCAGGACGTGCAGGACTTCGTGCGCTTCGCCCTGGAGCTGCAACGCCTGGCCGCAGCGCCGGAGGCCGCGGACCTGCCGGACGCGGCCGAGGCCTTCTTTTCCCTGGAGGGCGTGCTCGGGAACATCGGAGCGCGGCTCACCCGGCTGCGCTCCCGGGAGCGCGCCGGAATCCTGGACGAGGACCTGGACCGCTTCCTGGCCCAGGACTTCGAACCGGCCCTGGCCCGCTGCAGGGAGCGCGCCGCAGGCCTGTACGCCGGACTGGGCCTGACCCCGGACAGCGTCCTGCCCCAGGCCCAGCGCAGCTTAAGCCCCTCGGACTTCGGCTTCCACAACGCGCTCAAGACCCCGCAGGGCATGGTCTTCCTGGACTTCGAGTACTTCGGCCGGGACGACCCGGCCAAGATGCTGGCCGATTTCCTGCTCCACCCGGGCATGGGAGCGCCGCAGGAGGCCCGGACCGCCTTTGCCCGGGCCGTGCTCGCGGGCCTGGGCGATCCCGGCCTGGGGCCGCGCCTGGCCGCCCTGCTCCCGCTCTTCGGGCTCAAGTGGTGCATGATCCTGCTCAACGAATTCCTGGCCGCGGACTTCGCCCGCCGGACCTTTTCCGGCGAACGCCGGGACCGGGCCGAGGTTTTGCGCCGCCAACTGGACAAGGCCCGGGCCATGCTGGCACAATCGCTTCGCTTCAGTGCAACCCAAGACCCGCTCGCGGGAACATGAGGCGCCCATGGGCATTCTGCGCAATTTCGTCACCGCCCTGCACACCGGCACCAAACGCGACTATCTGGCGCGCATGGTGGACGACAAGGTCCACTGCATGCGCAAGGCCAAGGAGTACGAGGCCGACTACTGGGACGGCGACCGTCGCTACGGCTACGGCGGCTACCGCTACATGCCGGGCCGCTGGACCCCGGTGGCCCAGGCCCTGATCGCGACCTACGGGCTCCAGCCGGGAGCGAAGATTTTGGACGTGGGCTGCGGCAAGGCCTTTCTGCTCCACGAGCTGGCCCAGCTCGGCATGGACGTGCGCGGCTTCGACATCTCCAGGCACGGGCTGGCCGGGGCCACGGACCTGGTGCGCGACCGGCTCTTCCTGCACCGGGCCCAGGACCCTTATCCCTTTGCGGGCAAGGAATTCGACCTGGTCATCTCCCTGACCACCCTGCACAACCTGGAGATATTCGACCTGGCCAAGGCCCTGCCCGAGATCGAGCGCGTGGGCAAACAGGGCTACGTCTGTGTGGAGAGCTACCGCGACGAGCAGGAGCTCTTCAATCTCCAGTGCTGGGCCCTGACCTGCGAGTCGTTCTTCAGCGCCAAGGCCTGGCCCTGGCTCTTCGAGCGCTTCGGCTATTCCGGGGACTACGAATTCATCTACTTCCAATAGGAACGGCCATGGGCAATCTCTACACCCCGATGAAGCTCTTCCATTTCAAGGACAAGGTGGATTCCCTGCCGCGGGAGAACCCGCAGATCCTGCCGCCGCTGCACATCCGCCTCAAGCCCACCAACGCCTGCAACCACCGCTGCCGCTACTGCGCCTACCGCGCCGACGCGCTCCAGCTGGGCAAGGACATGCGCATCGCGGACTCCATCCCCGAGGCCAAGATGCGCGAGATCATCGAGGACATCATCGCCATGGGGGTCAAGGCCGTTACCTTCAGCGGCGGCGGCGAGCCCCTGTTCTACCCGCATCTGGTCAAGGCCCTGCGCCGCCTGGCCGATTCGCCGGTGCGCTTCGCCACCCTGACCAACGGCGGCCTGCTCAAGGGCGAGGCCGCGGAACTCTTCGCCACGCGGGGCTCCTGGGTGCGCGTGTCCATGGACGGCTGGGACAACCCGAGCTACACGCGCTATCGCGGGGTGCCGGACGGCGAGTACGACCGCATCCTGGCCAACATCGCGGCCTTCAAGAAGCTCGGCGGCCCCTGCCGCCTGGGCGTGAGCTACATCGTGGATGCGGACAACGTGGGCCACATCTTCGAGGCCGCCAAACGCGTCCGGGACATGGGCGGGGACAGCCTGAAGGTCTCGCCCTGCATCCTGGAGAACGAGGGCGCCAAGAACAACGCCTACCACGCCCCGTTCTTCGACCTGGCCCGGGAGCAGGTGGAGCGGGCCAAGAGCGAGCTGGCCGGGCCGGATTTCGAGATCTTCGACGCCTACCATCTCCTGGACGAGCGCTTCGACAAGACCTACACGTGGTGCCCGTACCTCCAGGTGCTCCCGGTCATCGGCGCGGACCAGAACGTCTACTCCTGCCAGGACAAGGCCTACAACCTGGACGAGGGCCTCATCGGCAGCATCAAGGATACGAGCTTCAAGGAGTTCTGGTTCACGGACAAAGACAAGTTCTTCAAGATCAACCCCGCGAAGCACTGCCGCCACCACTGCGTAGCCAACGCCAAGAACAAGCTCGTGCTGGACTATCTGGACGCGGACCAGGAACACCTGGGATTCGTCTGAGCACAGGCCCATGGACAGCCAGCCCCTGGAATCCCGCTGCCTGCTCTGCGGCGCCGAGCGTCTCCTGGACGCCGCCGGCCAAGGCCTGCCCGGCGTGACCTCGGACAGCAAGCCCTGGCCCAGGGCCGGGGTCTTCTGCTCCTGCCAGGCCTGCGGCCACGTGCAGAAGCGCCGCACGCCCCAGTGGCTGGCGGACATCGAACGGATCTACGCGGACTACGAGATGTACACGGCGGGCTGCGGCCAGGAACAGGCGGTCTTCCAGGCCGGGATGCCCGCCCCGCGCTCGGCCCGGCTCCTGGAGAGCGTCCTGGCCCAGGCGGCCTTCCCGCAGCGCGGGCGGCTCCTGGACGTGGGCTGCGGCAACGGCGCGTTCCTGCGCAGCTTCGGCGCGCGCTTCCCGCAGTGGGAGCTCTACGGCTACGAACTCCAGGAGAGCCGCCGCGCGGTCATCCTGGCCCTGCCCGGGGCCCGCGGCTTTTTGCACGGCCCGTTCGAGGAACTGAGCGGAACCTTCGAGGCCGTGTCCATGCTCCATGTCATCGAGCACCTTCTGGACCCGGTGCAGACCCTGCGCAAGGTCTTGTCCCTGCTCGCGCCCGGCGGGCTGTTCCTGGTCCAGACCGCGAACCTGGCCGCCAACCCCTTTGACCTGCCCGTGGCCGACCACTGCTCGCACTTCACCCTGGATATGCTGGAGCGCGCCGTGCGCCTGGCCGGATTCGAGGTGGCGGCCCGCTCGGACGCCTGGGTCCGCAAGGAGATCGGGGTCCTGGCGCAACGGCCGCAGCACCCCGTCCCGATCCCGGCCCTGACCTGCGACCCCGCAGGCCCTGCCCTGCTGCAGGCGCAGCTCTCCTGGCTTCAGGCCGTGGCGGCGCACGCCCGGCAGGAGGCGGCCCGCGGCGCGCTCGGCATCTTCGGCACCTCCAATGCCGCCACCTGGCTGGCCCAGAGCCTGGGCAACGCCGTGGGCTTCTTTGTGGATGAGGACCCGCAACGCTGCGGCAACACCCACCTGGACCGGCCCATTGTCGCGCCCGGCGACGTGCCCCCGGACAGCTCCGCGTACCTGGCCTTTCCCCGGGAAGTGGCCGAAGACATCGCCAAACGCCTGGCCGGGAAACACCCCGGCCTGCGCCTGATCCTGCCGCCAGCGGCCGCCTGACGACCTGCCCTATTCCAGGGAACGGAAGACTTCGTTGAGGGAGTCCTCGGCCCGCGGCGAGGTGATGCCGAAGGCCTGCTGCAACCGCGAGGGGTCCAGGGTCGTGTGCCGGGGAGGCTCCTCCACTCCGGGCCTGTCCCGCCAGGAGATGGGCCGCACCAGTCCCGGATCGGCCCCCAGCCGCCGGCAGAGGAATCCGGCGGCCCGGGCATAGGGGATGTCTTCCTGCGCCGAGACCTGCCAGATGCCCGGGGCCCGGGCCTCGGCCAGGGCGCAAAAGGCCCGCAGCACCAGGGCCAGGGGCAGCGGGGCCATGACCATGTCGTGGAACGGGAACACGGGCTGCCCGGCCCGCAGGTCCCGGGCCCAGGCCGTGAACAGCGGGATGTCCGGCCCCACCACCTTGGTCATGCGCAGCACGGCCACGTTCCCGCCCAGGGCCAGCAGGCCCTCCTCGGCCTCGGCCTTGTGCCGGCCGTACACGCCGCGCGGGGAGCGCGGGGCCTCGGCCGCGCAGAACGGCTGTTCGCCGTCAAACACGAGATTGGTGGAGGGGAAGAGCACGAACGCGCCCCGGTCCAGGAGCCGCTGCGCCAGGGCCAGGGTGTTCTGGACATTGATCCTGCGGGTGCCCTCCGGGTCCTGACGGCAGGCGGCCAGGGAGGTCACGGCCGAGAACAGGAAGGCCGCGTCCACCTGGTCCGGCAGGGCCCAGGAGTCCGGGGTGGCGGCCAGGTCGAGGTGCAGGGCCTGCGGAGACGCCGTCCTGCGGCTCGTGGCCAGGACCTCGGCTCCGGCGCTGCGCAGCCCGGCCCCCAGGGCCCGGCCCATCCAGCTGTCGCCGCCGACAATCAGATGTGGCGCAGCCATGGCGTTCACCGCGTCCAATGCGGGTTTTGGCGCAAGAAATCCGCGCCGATGCGGGCCACGTAGACCCGGTCCGGGTAGTGCGGCCGGTAGCGCTCCCAGAAGGCCTGCTGCAGGGCCGCGTCCTGCGGGGATTCGGTCCAGGTCCCGGCCAGCCGCGCCTCCATCTCCCGGACCGCCTCCAGGAGTTCCTCCGGCGAATTGTCCACGATCTCCGCGCCGAACTCTGTGATCCGGTAGTAGTCGTAGGATTCGCCCACCCCGGAGGCCAGGATTTCCGACAGCGTGAGGAAGCGCTTCTCGGCCGCTGACCAGTAGTGCTTCAGGATCGTCAGGTTGCGGCTGCCGAAGTTGACGATGAGCCGGGGCGGCAGGAAATTCACATAGAGCACCGGGAGACGGAAGCAGATCGAGGCGATGGAGTCGAGCCCGGAGCCGCAGGTGATGAAGAACCGGCAGCGGGCCGCCAGGAACACGTCCAACAGCTCCGAGCACCGGCCCGAGAACGGGTAGTCGATGATCCTGGGATTGTCGGTGCGCAGCCGGTCCTGGGCCACGTTCCCCATGCGGATCACGGTGAACCGCTCGGCCAGGTGTTCGAGGGCCGGGATGTAGGTGTTGATGTCCACATTCCGGTACTTGTAGTGGCTGTTGTCCTCGTGCGGGTTGTGCCGGAGCAGGTAGGCGTCGTCCCGGCCGAGCACGCAGACGAACGGGGCCTCGCAGTCAAAGCCCAGGGCCCGGCACTGCTGCCTGGCCTCGGCCTCCTCCCCGGGCGTGAAGTGGAGGTGCTGGCGGCACTGCTCCACCTCGTTCCGCAGATTCGGGCCGATGGTCTGCAGGGTCTTGGCCACCACGCCCAGGCCGCCGAACTTGTTGCAGACATCATAGAGCGGCAGGAAGACCTGGCGGATGGGCAGGACCCGGGACCACATCCGCAGAAGAAAGCGGTTGCAGGGCGCGTCGCGGTGCACGAAGACCCGGAACTCCCTGCCGATCTGCCCCAGGTCCAGCTTGCAGCAGAACTGCTCGGTGTTCTCGGCCAGATGGCCGATGCGGTCCACGCGCATGAGGTAGATCTTGAAGGGGACCGGCGAGAGCTTGTTGAACAGGGCGAGAAGCAGGGCGATGGGCAGCAGCAGCGGCCAGAACAGCGGCCGGAACCACTTCAGCTGGATGCGGTAATGGGGCTGGCGCTTCCTGCTCATCGGCGGACCAAAGGGATCACTTGGCCGGCAGGCAGCACAGGGCCAGCAGATAATTGGCCATGGGATAGAAGCCGGTGTGCACCACCTCGTCGTTCATGGAGAAGACGAAGACATTGGCGAAATAGCGGAGCAGCAGGGCCTTGAGGTCCGCCTGGGTCTTGCAGTTGACGTGGCCGGCCTTGCTGGCGGGCGAGGCGTGTTTCTGGGACTCCAGGCTCGGCATGCCCAGGACCAGCACGCCCTTGGGCGTCAGGGAACGCACGACGTTGCCGAGGAAGAGGCCTTCCTGGGCCGCGTCGATGTGCTCGAGCACGTCCAGGCTGTAGGCCCCGTCATAGGGCCCGCTGGGCGCTTCGCCGGCGAGCATGTCGTGCACGAGGTACTGGGCGTTCTCCCCGGGACGGGCCCGGCGCCGGGCGTCCTCGATGAACACGGGGTCGAAGTCCAGGGCCGTGACCTGCCCGCACTCGGCCATGACCAGCCGGGTGCCGAAGGCGTCGGCGCAGCCCACCTCTAGGACCCTGTCCAGCCCGGCCAGCATCTTGGCCACGAACTTGTAGCGGGAAAGGACAAAGGCCAGGCGCTTGGGATCGGTGTCCCAGCAATATCCGGACATGAGGCCGAACTCGGTCCGGCCTGTGCGCTCCTGGTGTTCCAGGCAGACGGAATATTGGGGTTCCTTGGTCACGGGCTTGGTCATGGCTCGTCATCCCGCAGGCTTTGCGCCTTGTTGAAGGACATGATCCCGGGTCTCACCAGCCGAAGCGCTCGCTCAGGGCCTTGGGCAGGGCCGCAGTGACCCGCTCCTGTTGCGCCGGAGTCATCACCGAGGCCCACTCCCTGCTCGCGCCCTTGCGATAGTGCGTCATCATGTTGCGCTTGAGTTGGACAAGCTCGAAGAGATTCCGGGGGACCTCGTAAAAATCAAAAACCCGCTCCAGCAGCTCCTCTTCGGAGCGCTTCAGATCCTCGTGCTGGGTGACGAGCATCTTGGTGCGCGTGAAGGTCTTCTCGCAGGCCAGCCAGTCCTCGATGAAGCGGATGCAGTCCGGATAATATCCCTCTATCAGGGCGTCCACCTTGGCCTCGAAGGAGAGACCATACCAGTCCTTGATGCCGTAGGCGGCCGGCATGGACACCGAGAGAGCCAGGGCATTGCTGATCTGCAGCGTCCGGTCGAGGTGGTGCAGCATGGAGATGAGCGCCTGGCGCGGGTCCCGGACATGGAGCCACATGCGGTCCAGGGAGGCGTCCACGATGCGGATGTTCAACGGGTTCGGCGTGACATGCCCCTGGCACATGAACTGCCCGGCCAGAAATTCCTCAAGCCGCACCAGGTCGATGATGTCCAGGGGGAAATAGCCCGAGGAGATCCGCATGGAGTGGATGCGCAGGCCCTTGGTGATCCGGGTGAGCAGATACAACGACCCGGATTTCGGCAGCGTATTGATGAAAATGGAATGGAACCGACGGCCCTGGATCTTTCTGAACTGAAACAGCTTTATTTTATGAATGATTTTCCGAAGATAGCTGTCGTAACTGTACTCGCGTATCATGGTGTTCTGTTCCTTCACCAAGGGCATGAAAACTCCGGGCGCAGCCGCGGCCACGGACTCGGACCTCCATGGCGACAGCATGGGCTGTAGCCAGATAATCCTTTTTTTGCAACCTGGAACAACCGATTAGAGCGCTGCCTCATTGAACTGCATGTTGTAGAGGCGGGCATAGAGGTCGCACGTGTCCAGCAGCTCCTGGTGCCGTCCCTGGGCCAGAATGTGGCCGTTCTCCATGACCACGATGCGATCCGCCGTGAGCACGGTGGAGAGCCGGTGGGCGATGACGATGCTCGTGCGGTTCTGCATGAGGTTTTCCAGGGCCAACTGGACGATGCGCTCACTCTCGGTGTCCAGGGCGCTGGTGGCCTCGTCCAGGATGAGCAGCGGCGGATTCTTGAAGATGGCCCGGGCGATGGTCAGGCGCTGCTTCTGGCCGCCGGAGAGCTTCACCCCGCGCTCGCCCACCAGGGTGTCGTACCCCTCGGACAGTTCGCTGACGAACTCGTGGGCATAGGCCGCCCGCGCCGCGTCCTCGACCGCCTTGGGGTCGATCCCGCCCTCCGTGCTGTAGGCGATGTTGCCGCGCACCGTGTCGTTGAACAAAAAGGCGTCCTGGGAAACGATGCCCAGAAACCGGCGCAGGCTCACCAGGGTGTAGTCCTGGACGGGACGGCCGTTGAGCAGGATGCGGCCCTCCTGGGGCTCGAAGAAGCGGGGCACCAGGTTCACCAGGGTGGTCTTGCCCGAGCCGCTGGGGCCCACGATGGCCACGCGTTCCCCGGCCCGGACCCGCAGGCTGACCCCGTCCAGGGCCGGCCTCGTGGCTCCGGCATAGGTGAAGCGCAGGTCCTCCATGACCAGTTCCTGGAAGGGCTTGGTGAGCTCCTCGGTCCCGCCGCCCTCCGGCGTGAGCAGCGGATCGTCCAGGATCTCGAAGACCCGCTCCGCGCCGGACAGGGCGGCCTGGATGTCCATGTTGGCGGTGTTCATGCGCTTGATGGGCTCATAGAGCATGGCCAAGGCCGTGAGAAAGGAGAGCAGCTCGCCCGGGGTCAGATCCCCCTGGGTGATGACCCGCATGCCGCCGTACCAGAGCACCAGGCCCGCAGCCACGGCCCCGACGATCTCCATGACCCGGGAGGACTGTTCGCTGACCAGGATGCGCTTGACCGAGGACTTCAGGAACTTCTTGTTCTCGACCTTGAACTTATCCACTTCCAGGGGCTCGGAGGCAAAGGCCTTGATGACCCGGATGCCCGAGAGCGCCTCCTGCAGGACCACGCTCACGTCCGAGGCGTTGATCTGGGCCTTGCGCCCCACCTTGCGCAGCTTGCGGCTGAAGCTGCTGAAGACCCAAAAGACCAGCGGCATGACGACGAGGCCCCAGAAGGCCAGGACCCGGTCCAGATAAATGATGTAGGCGACGAGGCCCAGCGCCGTGAAAAACTCCCGGATGAACATCACGATGGAGGGCAGGCTCTGGCGGATCAGGGACACGTCGTTGAGCATGCGCGACATGAGCATGCCCACCTGGGACTCGTTGAAGAAATGCAGCGGCAGGAAGACCATGCGCTTGTAGAGGTCGTTGCGCAGAGCCTCGACAGCCATGAGCCCCGTGGAGTTCATGTAGTAGGTCTGGACGAACCGGAACAGGCCCTTGATGGACATCAGCGCGAAGACGGCCAGGGTCGCCAGCTTGAGGGCCGTCACGTCCTTGCGGATGAGCACCTCGTCCATGATGTACTGGACGAGCTTGGCGGTGGCCGCGCCGCAGGGCGCCACCACGAGCATGCCGATGACGGCCAGGGCGAGCCGCTTCTTGTAGGGCAGGAAATAGCTCAGGCTGCGCTTCAGCAGGTGCCTGGAATCTTGATAAAGAATATTTTTCTTGCCGTCGGACAACGCGGTTCCTTATCGGGGAGGGTGAAAAACGGACCGGCCTATCGACTCGTGGCCTGATATACTCGGACTCCGGCGGCAAAACAAGCTCCGGAGGAGGGTCTCATCCGGGCGGCAGGCTAGCCGCCAGACCGGTTCGGCGTGCCCAGCTGGAAGTGGCGGGCCACATACTCCGTGAGCACATTGAGACACGCCTCCACGCCCATGGACTCCGTGTCCACGACCACGTCGGGGGATTCCGGCGGCTCATAGGGAGACTGGATGCCCGTGAACGCCTTGATCTGCCCCTGCCGGGCCTTGCGATACAGCCCCTTGGGATCGCGCTGCTCGCAGGTGGACAGGCTGGCCTTGATATAGACCTCGTGGAATTCGCCGGGGGCCATGAGCGCGCGGATGGCCGCGCGGTCGCGCTGGAACGGGGAGATGGTGGCCGTGATGCACAGCACCCCGATCCGGGACAGGAGCCGGGCCATGTGGGCCAGGCGGCGCAGGTTCTCGGAGCGGTCCTCGGCCGAGAAGCTCAAGTCCGCGCTGATGCCCTGGCGCATGATATCGCCGTCCAGCACGGCCACGGCGTAGCCCTGCTGGAACAGCGCCCGCTCCAGGCTCTCGGAAAGCGTGGTCTTGCCTGCGCCGCTCAGGCCGGTGAACCAGAGAATGCCGCCGACGTGGCCGTGACGAGCATACCGCTCCTCCGGCAGGACACGTTGGATCACGCTCATGCCTGTCGTACCTCGCTGTGCTTTTCTTGAAATATCCGTCCTCCCCGGGCAGGCGCCGGCCCACGCGCGGCGGACTGGCTCCCGGACGGTTCGAGACCTATAGCCCAGACCTGGAAGGCAAGGCAAGGCAGCCGCGGCAGGCCTCCGCCCCCAGGCCGGAAGAGGGGAACCGTCCTGCTGTTTTTGACAGTTTTCCCCAAACCAGATAGGTATCGGGCGCGCGCTTTGCCGCTCCGGCCGGCAAGCATTACCCCCTTCGCACCGGCGTGATCCGACGAGGTTATATTTCCAACATGCTCTGCGCCATTCCCATCGAAATCGCCGCCAGGGAACTCGACGGCGTTCTCTATCTCGCCTTGCATCTGGCCGCGCGCGGCCTGCCCACCCTGCTCGGGGAGCGCATGGTCAACCAGTACGTGCTTTCCTCCAGGAAGCCGGTGGTCTACTTCGACAGCGACCAGGACCTCTCGGTCAACGAGGCCGTGCTGGCCGCCGGCGGCCGGGTGGTGAACCTGAATCCCGAAGGCCTGAACCAGTGGGACCGGGTGGAGGTCGTGGACAACCTCCTGCGCATCCTGCCCTGCGTCACGCGCATCTGCGCCTGGGGCGAGCGTCAGGCGGCCCTCCTGCGCGCGCGGATGCCCCAGGACAAGGCCGGTCTCGTGGCGGTCACCGGCTACCCGTCCTTCGATCTGGCCCACCGGGATTTCCTGCCCTACTACCGGGACGAGGACCTGGTCCGGCAGCACGGCGAGGACTACATCCTGATGAACACGAGCTTCACCAGCAACCACGTCATGGGCTTCGACCACTACGTGGCCATGCTCGGCAGGATGAAGGAGTGGCGGATATACAAGGACGGAAAGTTCCTGGAGTTCAAGCGCCGGGCCGCGGAATACCAGCGCCGGATGCTCGAGCCCTTCGTGGACCTGGCCCGCCGCCTGGCCCAGCGCTTCCCGGAGCGGCACGTGGTCATCCGGCCGCATCCCGTGGAAAACATGGAGTTCTACCGCAGCCGCACGCGGGACCTGGCCAACATCTTCGTGGACCGCACCGGCTCGGTGCGCCACTGGATCGCCACGGCCCGGGCCGTGATCCACCATGACTGCACCACCGGCCTGGAGGCCCTGCTCATGGGCAAGCCGGTCATCCAATTCCGCCCGTTCTTCGACGCGGAACTGGCCGCGCCCATCGTCTCCTCGCTCGGCATCCCGGCCACGACCGCCGATCAAGCCCTGGAGCTGGTGGCGGGGCTGGGGCCCGGCGCCCTGGCCGCCCTCCCGGGCCCGGCCCTGGAGCCCTATTTCGCCAACCTGCGCCAGAGCGCGGCCCAAACCATCGCCGCCCTGGCCGCGGAGCTGGCCCAGGGCCAGGAAACCTGGCTGCCAGCCCCCCTGGGCCCCTGGGAGGCCCTGAAGTGCTGGCGCAAGCACGCCAGCAAGGTCCTGCGCGCGCACCAGCCCGGCCGCAACGGCCGCAAGGTGCGCTACGCCCTGGCCAAGTTCCCCCGCCTGCCCCAGGCCGTGGTGGAGGACCGGCTGGCCCGGCTGCGGGCCGTGAAGCCCGATCTGCCGCCGGTGACGGTGCAGTCCCTGGCTCTGAACACCTTCCTGGTCCGGCCCGCAGGGGACTGACCCCCGGGCCCCGGCCCCATCCCCGCCCCTTCTTTGCCTTTTGGCCCCGCCGATGCTACACAGACGCCCAGAACGGAGCATGGCATGAAACTTACGGGCAAGCGGGTCCTGGTCACCGGGGCCGACGGATTCATCGGCTCGCATCTGACGGAACATCTGGTGCGCCTGGGTTGCCGGGTGCGGGCCTTCGTCTTCTACAACTCCTTCAATTCCTGGGGCTGGCTGGACGAGTCCCCGGCCGAGATCAAGGCCGAGCTGGACATCTTCGCCGGGGACGTGCGCGATCCCAACGGCGTGCGCCGGGCCACCGAGGGCTGCGAGGTGGTCCTCAACCTGGCCGCGCTCATCGCCATCCCCTACTCCTACCACTCCCCGGACACCTACGTGGACACCAATGTCAAGGGCGCCCTGAACATCGTGCAGGCGGCCCGGGACCTGGGCGTGGAGCGGGTGGTCCAGACCTCCACCAGCGAGGTCTACGGCACGGCCCGGTTCGTGCCCATCACCGAGGAGCATCCGCTCCAGGGCCAGTCGCCCTACTCGGCCTCCAAGATCGGCGCGGACCAGATCGCCCTGTCGTTCCACAACTCCTTCGCCACCCCGGTGACCGTGATCCGGCCGTTCAACACCTACGGCCCCCGGCAGTCGGCCAGGGCCGTGATTCCGACCATCATCACCCAGATCGCGGGCGGCGCGCGGACGATCCGGCTCGGGGCCCTGCATCCCACCCGGGACTTCAGCTTCGTGGAGGATATCGTGCGCGGCTTTGTGGCCGTGGCCGAGGCCGAGGCCTGCCTGGGCCAGGTCACGAACATCGGCAGCGGCTTCGAGATCTCCATCGGGGACACGGCCAAGGCCATCGCCGAGGTCATGGGCGCGGACATCGAGATCGCCTGCGACAAGGAGCGCCTGCGGCCGGAGAACAGCGAGGTGGAGCGGCTTTTCGCGGGCATCGCCAAGGCCCGGGAGCGCTGCGGCTGGACCCCCGAGTTCGCCGGGCTGGACGGCTTCAAGCGCGGCCTCAAACGCACCGTGCCCTGGTTCCTGGCCCCTGAAAACCTGCGGCGCTACAAGCCCGAACGCTACAACATCTAGACTCCCCGGCCAGCGCCGCAGGAGTGCGAGAGCATATGAAGGACTGGAAAAAGGCCATTGTTCCCATCGACGGCAGCGTGCGCGACGCCGTGCAGGCCCTCAACGTGGGCAGCGTGCGCGTGGCCCTGGCCACAGGCCCGGACGGACGGCTCCAGGGCGTGATCACGGACGGCGACATCCGGCGCGGCCTTTTGGCGGGCAAGACCCTGGAGAGCCCACTGCGCGAGGTCCTGGTCACGGACTTCTGCGCCGCCCGGCCCGGCGACGACGACGAGGCCATCCTGGCGATCATGCGCAGCAAGGACATCCTCCAGATCCCGGTGCTGGACGCCGAGGGCCGGGTCATCGGCCTGAAGATCCTGGGCGAGCTGTCCGCGCCCACCCGGCGGGAGAACTGGGTGGTGCTCATGGCCGGGGGCCTGGGCACGCGCCTGCGGCCGCTCACCGAGGACTGCCCCAAGCCGCTGCTGCCCGTGGGCGGCCGGCCGCTGCTGGAAACCATCATGCAGCAGTTCCTCCAGCACGGCTTCAGCAACTTCTACATCTCGGTGAACTACCGGGCGGACATGGTCGAGCGGCACTTCGGCGACGGCTCCCGGCTCAAGGCGCGCATCGAATACCTGCGCGAGCCCGAGCCTCTGGGCACGGCCGGGGCCCTGGGCCTGCTGCCGGAGAAGCCGGACCGGCCGGTCTTTGTCATGAACGGCGACCTGCTCACCCGCGTGGACTTCCCGGGCATGCTCGACTTCCACACGGCCCATGCGGCCCACGCCACCATGGCCGTGCGCGGCTTCGACATCCAGGTGCCCTACGGCGTGGTGGACGTGCAGGAGAACCGCATCGTGGGCCTGGAGGAGAAGCCGGTGCAACGCTTCTTCGTCAACGCCGGGATCTATGTCCTGAGCCCGGAGGTGGTGGCCGAAATCCCCCGGGGCGTCTTCCTGGACATGCCCACCCTGTTCTCCCGGCTCATGGATCAGGGCCGTCCCACCGCGGCCTTCCCCATCCACGAATACTGGATGGACATCGGCCGCAGGCAGGACTTCGACCAGGCCAACTGCGACTTCGACCTGCACTTCCAACCCCCGGGGCGCTAGATGCGGGTCCTGGTCGTCGGCTACGGCTCCATCGGCGCGCGCCACGCCCGGCTCCTGGCCGGTCTGGGCCACGACACGGCCTGCCTGACCCGCAACCCGGACTGCCCGTTCCCGGTCTTTGCCTCGGCCCGGGAGGCCGTGACCGGCTTCGCGCCCGAGGCCGCGGTGATCGCCACGGCCACGGCCGAGCACCAGCGCTCCCTGGCCGACCTGGCCCAGGCCGGGTTCCTGGGCCGGGTGCTGGTGGAAAAGCCCCTGTTCCATTGCTCCGGCCTGACCCCGCCGCCGGGGCCCGGGCCCGTGTTCGTGGGCTACAACCTGCGCTTCCACCCCCTGGTGGCGCGACTGGCCGAGCTGCTCGCAGGCCGCCGCCTCGTCTCCATCCAGGCCTACGTGGGCCAGCACCTGTCCCTCTGGCGTCCGGGACGGGACTTCCGGGCGACCTATTCCGCGCGCAGGGACCAGGGCGGCGGCGTGCTCCGCGACCTGTCCCACGAGCTGGACCTGGTCCAGTTCCTGGCCGGGCCCTGGGTGCGGGTGGCGGCCCTGGCGGGCACGTTCGGGGACCTGGGCATCCAGGCCGAGGACACGGCCTGCCTGCTCCTGGAAACCGGGAACTGCCCGGCCGTGACCGTGCAACTGAACTATCTGGACCCGCGGCCCCGGCGCGAGCTGCTCGTGCTGGCCGAAGGCCTGAGCCTCAAGGCCGATTTCGTGGCCGGAGAACTGGAGACGCCCCAGGGCCTGGAGCGCTTCGTTGCGGAGCGCGACGCCACCTACCTGGCCCAGGCCCGGGCCCTGACCACGGACTGCGCCGGATTGTGCTCCCTGGAGGACGGCCTGCGCACCGTGGAGCTCATCGACCGGGCGGAACAGGCTGCTGAACGCGGGGAATGGGTGCAGCGATGAGCCCGAGAATTTTTGGCTTCATCTTTGCCCGGGGCGGGTCCAAGGGCCTGCCGGGCAAGAACACCCGGCCGCTCTGCGGCCTGCCCCTGCTGGGCCACGCCGTGCGGGCCGCCGAGGACAGCGGCGTGATCCAGCGGATCTTCGTCTCCACCGACGACCCCGCGATCGCCGAGACCGCCCGGGCCTGCGGGGCTGAGGCGCCCTTTTTGCGGCCCGCGGAACTGGCCCGCGACGACACGCCCGAATGGCTGGCCTGGCAACACGCCCTGGACCAGGTGGAGGATTTCGACGTGTTCGTCTCCATTCCGGCCACGGCCCCGCTGCGCATCGGCGCGGACGTGCGGGCCTGCGTGGAGGCCTATCTGGCGGGCGGCTGCGACGCGGTGATCACCGTGCGCCAGGCCGAGCGCCACCCCTCGTTCAACATGGTCCGGTTGGACGACAACGGCCTGGCCTCGGTGCTCCTGCCCCTTCCCGGCATCGCCCGGCGCCAGGACGCGCCCGAGGTCTTCGACATGACCACCGTGGCCTACGTCACCTCGCCCCGGTTCATCCGCGAGCACTCCGGCCTGTTCCAGGGCCGGGTGCGGGCCGTGGAGATTCCGGCCGAGCGGGCCGTGGACATCGACACGGAGCTGGACTTCGCCTTTGCCGAATTCCTCATGCAACGCCGCAGCAAAGGATAGACCATGAAAAGCATCCGGGAACTCATGAACCTGGACGGCCGCGCGGCGCTCATCACCGGCGGCGCGGGGCACATCGGCAAGGCCTGCGCCGAGGCTCTTGCGGAGGCGGGCTGCGCCGTGGCCGTGCTGGACCTGGACGAGGGCCGCTGCCAAGAAACGGCCCTGGACCTGGCCCAGCGCTTCCAGGTCAAGACCCTGGGGCTGGCCCTGGACCTGGGCGATGAAAAGGCCGTGCTGGCGGCCCCGGAGCGGGTGGCCCGGAACCTGGGCTCCCTGGGAATCCTGGTGCACTGCGCGGCCTTTGTGGGCACTTCCAAGCTGGCGGGCTGGGCCACGCCCTTTGCCGAGCAGCGCCTGGACACCTGGCGCGCGGCCCTGGAGGTGAACCTCACCGCGCCCTTTGCCATGACCCAGGCCGCGACCCCGCTGCTCAAGGCCTCGGGCCACGGCGCAGTGGTCAACGTGGCCTCGACCTACGGCGTGGTGGGCCCGGACTGGAGCCTCTACGAGGGCACGGCCATGGGCAATCCCGCGGCCTACGCCGCCAGCAAGGGCGGGCTCGTGCAGCTCACCCGCTGGCTGGCCACCACCCTGGCCCCGGACATCCGGGTCAACTGCCTGAGCCCGGGCGGGGTCTTCCGCAACCAGCCGGAATCCTTTGTGCAGCGCTACGAGGCCAGGACCCCGGCCAAACGCATGGCCACGGAAGAGGACATGAAGGGCACGCTCCTCTACCTGGCCAGCGACCTCTCCCGCTACGTCACGGGGCAGAACATCCTGGTGGACGGCGGCTGGACCGCCTGGTGAGCTAGGCCGGAAGCTGTTCGAGAACCCGGGGCAGGACGCTCTCGGGCGTGAGATTCTCCAGACACTCCATGGTGCCCTTGGGGCAGACGTCCTGGTTGCAGCGCGAGCAGTCCAGGGTCAGGGCCGCGAATTGCTGGTCCGATCCCGGATAGGTCCAGGACGGCCCGTAGTTGGACCCGATGAAGGTGAAGGTGGGCGTGCCCACGGCCAGGGCCAGGTGCCGGGGCGCGGAGCAGTTGCCCAGGTGCAGCGCGGCCTGGGACTGGAGCGCGGCCACCTTGTCCAGAGGCAGGACCTCGGGCAGGAGCAGGCAGCGGTCCTGGCGCTTGCAGGCGTCAAAGACCTCACGCACCTGCCCCTCCTCGCCGGGCCCATGGAGCAGGAGAAAACGCAGGTTTGGTCGGGCCTCGGCCAGGAGCTCGAACAGCCGGGCGAAATGCCGGGCCGGCCAGCGCCGCGTGGGGGCCTTGTGGGTGACGTCCACCGTCACCAGGACCTCGCCCTCGGCAAGCCCGGCCCGGCGCAGCCAGTCCCGGGCCCAGGCCCGCTTGGCCTCGGGCACGTGCACAAAGGGCCGCTCCCCGTTCCACTCCAGGCCCAGGGGGCTCAGGGCCCGGGCCTTCACCTTGGAGGCGTAGCCGCCCTGGTTCCGCCCGGTGTGGGTGTAGAGAAACCTGTTGTACCACTTGGGCCTGAGGGCCAGGCGGTAGGGCGCCCAGGTGAACAGGGTCACGGCCTTGCAGCGCGGCAGCTGCTGGCAGTTGACCACCAGGTCGTAGTTCTGCTGCCGCATCTGCAGGTAGAAGCGCAGGGTCGCCCAGAAGGACAGGGACTTGTCCGCCACCCAGAGCCGGGAGATGTCCGGGTTGTCCTTGAGCACGTCGGCGCACTTGGCCTCGGTGAAAAAGTCCACTTCCACGCCGGGATAGCGGTCCTTGAGCATGCGGATGAGCGGCGTGGACAGAAGCACGTCGCCGATCTGGCGCTGCTGGCAGATGAGGGCCCGCCGAGGGGCGAAATCAGTGGGGATGGGTTTGCTCATGGCGCTGGTGCCGACGGGAGGCCTTTTACCCGCTTCCCGGGCCTTTGTCCATGGTCCCCATGGCCGGGCCCCGGCGCGTGGACAATCCGGGGCGAACCCCGTATCATTCCGCGGCGTCGCAATCCAAGGAACCCACTGGAAACACAACCCATGACCAAGACAACCACCTTGTTCCGGCAGCGCTGGTTCCTGCTCCTGCTCCTGTTCGCGGGAAGCGTGGCCGTCCGGGTGCTCACCGCCGAATACGTGGACATCGGCGGGGACAACTCCGCCCGCTGGGCGGCGGTCCACCGCCTCGTGGAGGGCCTGGGCTACACGGGCTGGACCCACCAGACCGTGCGCTGGAGCATCGCCATGCAGATCTGGGCGGTGATGAAGCTCTGGGGCACCAACCCCATGCTCTACTACGTGCTGCCCATCCTCTACGCCTCCCTGGGCACGCTGTTCATCTTTCTCATCGGCGAGGAGCTCCACAGCCGCGGCCTGGGCCTGGCCGCCGCGGTCCTCACCATGCTCTTCCCGCAACTGGCCCAGACCGGCAGCCAGCTCTGGCCCAGCGTGTTCATCTTCGCCTTTGTGGCCGCCAGCGTCTGGCTCATCCTGGTCTGGCTGCGCACGCACGCCTCGGTCCTGCTCCTGCTGGCCGGGGCCTCGTTCTTCCTGGCCTGGGGCGCGCGGGAGACCGCGGCCTATTTCTTCCCGGCCCTGCTGTTGCTCATCTGGCTGCCCTCGCGCAGCTTCAAGGGCCTGTTTCTGTTCTGCCTCTCCTCGGGCCTGCTGTTCGGCTGCGAATGGCTCTATTTCTGGATGGACACCGGCTCCCTGCTGGGCCGCATGGGCGTGACCAAGGCCGCCCTGGACCACCGCGGCCTGCCGCCCCTGACCCTCAGGGAATACCTGGGCAACATCCTGGACTATTCCAAGCTGCGCGGGCTGGTGGCCGTGTTCGTGCTGACCCTGGCGGCCGCAGCGGCCGAGCTGCGCAGCCCGGACCCGCGCCGCCGGGCCCTGGGCGTCCTGACCCTGCTCTTCAACCTCCTGTCCACCTACATGCTCTCGAGCCTCCATCCGCCGCAGTTCGTGCACCCCATCGGCTCGCGCTACTGGTGCGCCGGGGCGCCCTTCGGCCTGGTCTCGCTGCTGCTCTGGCTCTCGGACTTCCGGCTCCGCAGGCCGCGGGCCGCCATGGCCTGCTCCGTGGTCCTGTTCGGGGCCTTCGCGGTCTTCAGCCTGCTCAAGATTCCGCCGGTCAACTCCATCGTCCAGGTGGGCCGGGACGCCCGGGTCATGATCCCGGTGCTGGCGGAGAAAAAGCCGTTCCTCATGCGCTACCTGGCCTGGCAGCCCAATGCCGTGGAACAGCTGGCCATGGGCCTGTTCGTCAAGCAGCCCAAGGAGCGCAAACCCACGCAGGTCCCGCTGTTCATGGCCCGCAACCAGGACCGGGTGGCCGCCCTGTTCGTGGCTGACGTGCGCGACTACCTGGGCGTGGCCGAGGCCCCCAGCACCCCGGTGGACGAGGCGGTCTATCTGGTGATTCCGCCGGGCGCGGACCCCCAGGCTCCGCCCGCGGCCGAGGTCATCTTCGACCGCCGCCTCTGCCAGGCCGTGCCCCTGGATGGCCCGTCCGCCCCATGAGCGACGGCCCCAAGACCTCGCTTCCGCGCAAGCTGCTCGGCCTGACGCTACGCCTGGGCCTGGCCGCGGCCTGCCTGGTCTACGTGTTCTGGGACCTGGACCTCAGGCGCGCCCTGGACACCCTGGCCGCCTTCCAGGCCGCGCCGCTGCTCCTGTCCCTGCTCCTGGGCCTGGCCCTGTTCCTGTTCCAGGGCCTGCGCTTCCGCTCCATCACCGGGGCCCGGGCCACGCTGTTCCAGGCCACCCTGGCCTGCGTCCTGGGCAACGGCCTGAACAACATCTTCCCGGCCCGCCTGGGCGAGCTGGGCAAGGCCCTGTACCTCAAGCGCCACGCCGACATCCAGGTGCGCGAATGCCTGGGATTCATCTTCTGGGAACGCTTCGCGGACTTGAACCTGATCCTGGCCCTGGCCGTCCTGGCCAGCCTCGTCTCGGGCAAGGACTTCGTCTGGCTGCCCCTGGCCCTGGCCCTGGGCGGGGTCTGGGTCGCCGTCGCCGTGCTCCTGCTCCTGCCCCCGGCGCGCCGCCTCCTGCCGCGGCTCATCCCGATCCGGTCCCTGCGCGCCGTGGCCGAGGACATGCTCGGGCACTTCGTGGAGATCTCCACCCCGGCCTTCCTGGCCCGGCTGGTCCTGCTCTCGGCCCTGGTCTGGGCCTCGCAGATGGTCTCCTTCGCCTACAACGCCAACGGAGTCATGGGCCTGGGCGTGAACCTGGGCGCGATCCTGGCGGTCCTCGTGGCCTCCTCCCTGAGCTTCCTGATCCCCTCCTCGCCCGGAGGCCTGGGACTCTACGAGGCGGCCATGGTCTTCTCGTTCAGCTGGTTCGGGGTGGACCGCGAGGCGGCCCTGATCCTGGCCCTGCTCCTGCGCCTGACCCAGAACCTGCCCTCGATCCTCGTGACCGTCCTGCTCCTGGGCAAGGAACAGCTGGGCCCCAAGGCCCTGCACAGCGCCCTGCAGTCCTTCCGCGGCAACGCCGCCAAGGACGATCCCGCCTGAAGGGCCGTGCGGCCCGCGCCTATTTCTTGAGACCGAGGATGAGGTAGAACCAGGGCCGGAGCATGCTCCACCAGCCCACGAACGGCTTGATCTTGGTGTAGTTCTTGCCGCTCTTGGGGTAGCGCATGTGGCAGGGGGCCTCGGCCACCCGGTAGCCCAGGCGGTCGAACTTGAAGTGGATGTAGTATTCCAGCTCGTAGCGGTCGAGCCAGTCCTGGCGGATGTCGATGCGCCCGTCCTCGAACAGCGGCGCGATGCGGTAGGCCCGGAAGCCGCAGGACAGGTCCGTGTAGTGGTTGGCCAGGAACAGGTTGAAGAAGGCCGTGCCCAGACGGATGGCCAGGAGGCGGCCCAGGGGCAGGTTGGGTGAGCGGAAGCCGTGCAGGAAGCGGCTGCCCTGGACGTAGTCACAGCCCGCGGCCAGCTTGTCCAGGAACGCGGGGATGTCCGAGGGCGGCATCTTGCCGTTGCCGGCCATGATGACCACGGCCTCGTAGCCCCCGGCCCGGGCCTCGTCCAGGAACCGCCGGATGGAATAGCCCACGCCCATGTTGCGCTCGTTGCTGAGCACACGCACCCCGCGCTCGGCGCAGAGCGCCGCGGCCCCGTCCGAGGAGCCGTCGTCCAGCACCAGGAGGTCGCAGTCCAGGGACTTCCAGGCCGGGTCGTCGAGCAGGGTCCGGAACTTTTCGCCCTCGTTGAAGACGAACATGCCCACCAGGATCTTCAACAGCCGCACTCCCGCACCGCGGCGCGGCACTGCCCCACCACCCAGGCGATCTCGTCCTCGCGCATCTCGGGGAACATGGGCAGGCTCAGGCACTGGTCGGCCCAGGCCTCGGCCCGGGGGAAGTCGCCCTTCTTGTGGCCCAGCCCGGCGTAGGCCTCCTGGAGATGGAGCGGCAGGGGATAATGCAGGCCCGTGGCCACGCCGCGCGCTGCCAGCTTCTCGGCCAGCAGGTCGCGGCACAGGCTGCGGACCACGAACAGGTGATAGACGTGCCGCGTGGGGCCCTCGTCCGCGGGCAGGACCAGGCCGTCCAGCCCGGCCAGCTCCCGGCGATAGACCGCGGCCACGGCCCGCCGCCGCCCGGTCCAGTCCTCGATGTGCCGGGACTTGATCCCGAGCACCGCGCCCTGGATGCCCTCCATGCGGTAGTTGTAGCCGACCACGCCGTGGTGGTAGCGGCGCGACTGGCCGTGGTCCCGGAGCATGCGGACCTTTCCGGCCAGGGTTTCGTCCCGGGTGAGCACCGCGCCGCCCTCGCCGGCCGCGCCCAGGTTCTTGCCCGGGTAGAAGCTGAAGCAGGCCGCGGCCCCGAACTGGCCCACGCGGCGGCCCTTGTACTCGGCGCAGTGGGCCTGGCAGGCGTCCTCGACCACGGCCGCGCCGCGCTTTTCAGCCAGGGCGTTGATGGCGTCCATGTCGCAGGGCCGTCCATAGAGGTGCACCGGGATGATCGCCTTGGTGCGCGGCCCCAGGACCCGTTCCAGGGCCTTGGGGTCCATGAGCCCGGTGTCCTCCTCCACGTCGCAGAACACGGGGGTGGCTCCGGTGTAGGAGGCGGCCCAGGCCGTGGCCACAAAGGTCAGGGCCGGGACCACCACCTCGTCGCCGGGCCCCACGCCCAGGGCCAGCAGGGCCAGGTGCAGGGCGCTGGTGCCCGAATTCACCCCCACGCAGTGGGGCGCGTTGTGGAGCTCCGCGAAGCGCTGCTCGAACCCGGCCACCTTGGGGCCGAGGATGAAGGCGCTGGAAGCGAAGACCTCGCCGATCTCCGCCATGATTTCCGGAAGCAGCCCGGCGTGATGGCGGGCCAGGTCGTTGAAGGGTACTTTCACGTGACTTTCCTCAGGAACCGGGCCGGATTGCCCGCCCAGATCTCGTTTGCAGGGATGTCGCAGGTGACCACACTGCCCGCGCCGACCACGGCGTTCTCGCCCACGGTCAGGCCGCAGAGCAGCGTGACGTTGGAGCCGATGGAGGCCCCGCGCTTCACCACGGTGGGAATGACGGCCCAGTCGGCCTCGGTCTGGGGCCTGCCGTCCCCTGCCGTGGCCCGGGGAAAGCGGTCGTTGGTGAACATGACCCCGTGGCCGATGAAGACCTCGTCCTCGATGGTCACGCCCTCGCAGATGAAGGTGTGGCTGGAGATCTTGCAGCGCCGGCCGATGACCGCGTTCTTCTGGATCTCCACGAAGCAGCCCACGCGGGTCTCGTCGCCGATCTCGCAGCCGTAGAGGTTGACCAGGCCGAAGATGGCCACGTCGCGGCCCAGCTTCACGTTCGGGGCGATGCGCGAGAAGTCGGCCACGGCCTACAGCTCCACCAGGGCCCCGCGGGCCGCCAGGGAACGGTCCGCGGCCTCGAGCATCTGGACCACGCGCAGCCCGGCCAGGCCGTCGTTCATAGGCGTCTCGCCGCGCTCCACGCAATCCAGGAAGTAGTTGACCTCCGTGGCCAGGGCCTCGCGGGTCTCCAGGGCCGGGGAGTACATGCCGCCGATGCGGTACTGGCCCAGGGCCTGGTAGCCGTCCTCCAGGGGCAGGACGTCCACGCCCTTGTCGTAGATGCGGATCTTCTCCTCGTTCTCCAGGTCGTTCCAGACGAGCATCTTCTTGTCCCCGCCGATGAGCGTGTGCCGGACCTTCACCGGGGAGAGCCAGTTGACGTGGAGATGGGCCATGACATTGCCCTCGAAGTACAGGGCCACGTGGGCCAGCTCCTCGTAGCGGCCGAAGTGGCGCACCCCGTGCACGCTGATGGCCTGGGCCCGGGCCTGGAGCACGTGGTCCATGACCGCCAGGTCGTGCGGGGCCAGGTCCCAGACCACGTTCACGTCGGACTGGATCAGGCCCAGGTTCACGCGCACCGAGTCGTAGTAGAGGATCCGGCCCAGCTCGCCCGAGGCGATGACGCTCTTGATCTTGCCCACGGCGCTGGTGAACAGGAAGGTGTGGTCCACGAGCAGAACGCGGTTCCTGGCCGCGGCCAGCTCCACCAGCTCCTGGGCCTCGGCCACGGTGCGCGTGAGCGGCTTTTCCAGCCAGACGTGCTTGCCCTGGAGCAGGGCCTGCCGGGCCAGAGGGAAGTGCGAACTCACCGGCGTGGCGATGACCACCACGTCGATGTCCGGGGCGTCCAGGATGGCGGCGGCCTCGGCCGCGGTCTCCACGCCGGGATAGGACTGGGCGGCCTTGTTCCGGCGGCCGGAATCGATCTCCACGATGCGCTTCAGGACACAGCGCTTGTTGGTGGAGAAATTGCGGGCCAGATTGGGCCCCCAGTAGCCGTATCCGATAAGGCCGACCTGCAGCTTGTCCATTGCGGGTGCATCCAGGGCTGTCAAGGGTTACCGACGACGTGAAACTGTTGGCTCATACCCTGTCGCTCTCCTGTTTACAACCCCGCGGCTCAGACCGCGATGGGCAGCACCGCGAAGGGCAGGCCCAGGCGGTGGAGCCGGCGCTGCACCGCGAAGACCACCTGGTTGTGCAGGATGCGGGTCCAGAAGCTCTCCTTGGGGAAGACGATCTGGCCCGCGAAGAACACCGACCAGGGATAGCGCTCGGCCGCGCCTTGGCAGAGATCGGCCAGGCCCTGGACCACGTCCGTGGCCACGGCGGTGACGGCCTCGGCCTGGTAGCCCCGGCGGCGCATGAGCCGCACGTAGTTGCCCGTGTCCTCGGAGAGCCGGTCCTTGAGCTCCTCCATCTCCTTGGGGCCGCGATAGACCCCGGCGTCCACCACGCCCACGCAGGCGAACACGTAGTTCTCGAACTCCCCGGGAAAGCGCCGGTGGATGGCCAGGAGCGTATGCAGCCCCAGGCCGTTGAAGCCGCTCACCAGGACCACGGCGGTGCGGGTCTGGGGCCCGGCCGGGGCCGGGTTTTCCCCCTGCTCCAGCGCGGGCAGGCGCTCCATCTCGGCCTCGGCGTTCTGCTTCAGGGAGTCCAGGCGGCGGACCAGCACGCCCACCTGGTCGTAGTGTCTGCGGATGCCCAGGCAGAGGAACACCAGGCCCCCGGTGACCGCCAGGGTGGCCCAGCCGCCCTCGAAGAACTTCACCGAGGTGATCGTGGCCAGGATGAAGACCGTGAGCACCAGGCCCAGGCCGTTGAGGACCAGGCCCTTGCGCCAGCGGGCCTCGCGGCCGCGGGCCTGCCACCAGTGCCGGACCATGCCCAGCTGGGACAGGACAAAGGTGACGAAGACGTTGATGCTGTAAAGCACCAGCAGGAGTTCCACCGAGCCGCCGGAAAGCTCCATGAGCACCAGAGCCGCGCCGCCCATGAGCAGGATGCCGTTCTGGGTCACCAGCCGGTCGCTCAGAAAGGCGAAACGCGTGGGCACCCAGCGGTCCAGGGCCATGTTGGACAGGACCCGGGGCCCGTCCAGGAAGCCCGCCTGGGCCGCCACGAACAGGATGGCCGCCTCGGACACGAGCACGAAGGAGACGATGATCCCCCCGGCCGCTCCCCAGGAACGGGTCACCGTGCCCAGGAACACGGCGTTCAGGGTCTTGCCCGGCTCCAGGGCCGCGTCGTGGAGCATGAAGTTGAGGATCAGGCCCACGACCATGAAGGACAGGGACACGGCCATGTAGAACATGGTCTTCTTGCCGGTGTGCACCTTGGGCTCGCGCAGCACGGGCAGGCCGTTGGACACGGCCTCCAGGCCGGTGTACGTGCCCGCGCCCATGGCGTAGGCCCGGAGCACCAGCACGATGAGGCCCCAGAAGCCCAGCTCGGCGCGAGTCCGGCCCAGGTCCGCCCCGGCCCGGGCAAAGACCTGGGGCAGGCCGTCCAAGTGCAGGCCCAGGCCGTAGAGGATGAAGAACACGTGCCCCACGAGGAAGGCCAGGAAGATGGGCACGAGCACGGCCACGGACTCCTTGACCCCGCGCAGGTTGAGCACGGTGAGCACCACCACCCCGGCCAGGGCGCAGGCCAGCCGCCCGGGCTGCCAGGCCGCGGGCAGGAAGCTGAAGATCGCGTCCGCGCCGCTGGCCACGGACAGGGTGATGGTCAGGACGTAGTCGATGAGCAGGGCGCAGCCCGAGACCATGCCCACGGCCGGGGACAGGAGCCGCCCGGCCACCAGGTAGCCGCCGCCGCCCGAGGGGAACAGCTCGATGATCTGGGAATAGCTGGCGCAGATGACGCAGACCGTGACCACCGTGGCCAGGGCCACGAACAGCGCCAGGGCCTTGTGCTGGCCCAGGGCCAGGAAGGCCTCGGCCGGGCCGTAGCAGGACGAGGACAGGGGGTCGGAGCCCAGGCCGACCCAGGCCAGGAACGAGGCCAGGGCCAGCTTGTGGAACAGGCCGCGGTCCTCGGGATCAAGGGCCCGGCCCAGGACCAGGGATTTGAGACGAGACAGGACAGTGGACATGACCATCTCCCGCCGGCTGTGGGTTCCACGCGGACAGGACCCCGGAAGGAGCGGCCGGACGCAATGCGCCCGGTGGGAACCCTTCCGAAGGGCGCCATCCAGGAGAGGAATCCCCCGCAGCCATCGGAAGGATGCCTCCTCGACGTCTGCGAGGTTAGCTGACGGGCTCGGGCCGAGAAGTGCCCTACGCCTTGCGGCGATGCGCCCCGGTGGTTGGGTCCCCCGCTCCCGCCCCAGGCGGGATTCGACGATCTGAGGGCCCTCTACTCCTGTGCGCCGCGGGTGTCAAACCGGCTCAGATGAGCCGAATGCGCGGGCACTGGGACTTCTTGGGCAGGTACAGCCCCATTTCCGGGGGCTCGGGCGTGGATTGGGGCAGGATGTCGTGGAGAAAGGCCGAGGCCTGCTTCAAAAGCTTGGCATCGGGGTTGGGCACGGTGCGGCAGAACAGTTCGCCCCAGTTGGTGGCATAGACCACGGAGACCACGGCCACCTTCTGGACCTCCTGGGGCACGCCCAGGTTGGGCAGGAAAAAGGCCCGGGTCACCCGCTCGGGCCGCAGGGTCTCCTCCATGTCCATCTCGAAGACCTCCTCCAGGGGGAAGAACTCGTGCAGGACCTGGAGGATCTTCTTCAAATCCTCCACGGACATGGGCGCCACGCTGCGGTCGCCGTGCACGTGGGTAGCCGGGGAATAGATGCCGTTGACCACGAGCCAGGTGAGCAGCATGGCCGGGTCGGCGTCCTTGCGCAGGATCTGCATGCCCTTGCTGGAGACCTTGCCCCGGCCGGATTCCTGGCCGCGCACCAGCCAGACCGGCCGCTTGCCCGGGGCCTTCTCGGCCTCGAAGTAGAATTCCGGGAAGTAGTGCGCGCTCAGGTCCAGGAAGGGCACGCGCTCGACCTTGTGCTTGCGCGGGGCGAAGTTGGCCTGGATCTGGCGGCCCAGGCGGGTCAGATCCTCGGGCGAGATGCGCACCCCGGACCGGCTCCCGGCCTCCTCCAGGCGCGCCTGGATGCGCTGGTAGGTGTTGATGAGAAAGCGGCTCACCGTGGCCCCGGCCTTCATGGCCCGGGCGAAGCTCCAGCTGCGGTCCAGGCCCTGGGCGGTCTCCCGGGTGACTTCCCGGTCGTCCAGGAGGAAGGCCAGGAAGCTCATCTCCTCGGGCACGGAGGGGAAGCCGAAGGCGTAGTCGAAGTCCGCGATGCCCGCCTTGAGGGTGAAGGCGTCGGTGAGCAGGCCCACGGCGTCGGTGTCCCCGATCCCCTGGTAGTAGTCCCGCAGGTTGCGGAACAGCACGGTGTAGGGGTCGGCCAGCCGGGCCTCGGAATGGCGCCGGGTCACCGCGTCCTTGATCTGGTCACAGAGCAGGAGCCCGCCCGCGTCGTCCTGGCCCGCGTACTTCTCCAGCAGGCCGAGCTTGAGCACGGACTTGTAGGGGCTGTGCAGGCCCTTGACGATCTGCCAGAGCGAGGCCCCGAAGAACTCCTCGGCCGGGACGCGGTCCAGGCGGCCCAGGTCCGTGACCCGGGCCCGGCCCAGCAGCGGGGATTCCAGGGCCGCGCGCCGGAAGTCCTTCCAGGCCTCGGCGTCCGCGCCGGGCGGGGTGAGCCACCAGAGCAGCTCCTTGCCGGCCACGCGCAGGGCCGTGCGGTAGAATTCCTCCTTGAGCAGCAGGGCCTGGGCCGATCCCGTGCTCTCCTTGTCGCTCAGGCCGAAGTCGTTGGCCCGCACCTCGTCCAGGGTCATGAGAAAAAAGTGCACCTCGGCCCCGAACTCGCTCTGGGCCCAGAGGGCCATCTGCTCCAGCTTGCGCCGCAGCCGCGCGTCCTCGGCCGGGCCCACGCCCTCGGGCTCGTAGCAGACCCAGACGTCCATGTCCGAGGTGGCGGTCTGGGCGATGCTGCCCACGCTGCCGATGGTGTAGACCGCCTCCACGGACAGGGGCTCGGACGCGGCCGGGGGCGACGTGATCCCGGGGAAATGCTCCTCGGCCAGGCGCAGGGTCTCCAGGTCCGGGCTGTACCCGGCCACCCTGCAGGGCGGCACGTTCTCGATGTCCTCGCGGGCCTCGAACAGCCCGGAGTCCAGGAGCAGAGGCAGGAGCCGGAAGAAGTCGACCTGGCCCGGGGTCATGCGCCGCTGCGCCAGCTCCAGGCGGCGGGCGTTGTGGGCCAGCATGCGCCGCTCGAAGCGGCCCATGGCCCACTGCCGCACCCAGCGCCGCAGGGCCGGGCCGTAGAGGGCCGCGCCCTCGGCCGGGGGCAGCTCGATCTTGGCGCTCTCGGCCTCCTTGAGTCGGCGGCGCAGGGTGTCGGCGCGCACCTGCAGGAGCGCGGGCTCGAACACGTCGCTGTCCAGGAGGCGGCAGTCCGGGAACAGACAGGCCAGGGTCCGGCACTCCACAAAGGAGCAGTCCCGGATGCGCGCGGCCGTGAACTGGCAGTCCCGCAGCTCCAGGCCCTCGAAGCGGCAGGAATCGAGCACGGCCAGGGAGAAGTCCGCGGCCTCCAGGGTCACGGCCGAAAACGCCGCCTGCTCCAGGCCCAGGCCGGCCAGGCAGAGCTGGCGGCCTTCGCTGCGGCGCAGGGACCAGCCCGAGATGCGCGCCTCGGGGAACAGGCAGCGCAGAAGGCGGCAGTTGTTCAGGCCGCCGTTCTCCAGCACGGCCCCGGAGAACACGCAGCCCTCCAGGGACGTGCCCTCGAACACGCACTCGCTCAGGCGCGCGCCCTCGAAGCGCACGTCCACGAACTCGCAGTCCGCGAACTGCACCCGGTCCAGCAGGGCCCCGGCCAGGTCCACCCGGATGAAACGGCACTTGCGGAAGCTGACCCGCTCGAACACCGCGCCGGAGAGGTTCACCTCGGTCAGGGTGCGCTCCTCGACCACGGCCCGGGACAGGGTGGCGCCGCTGAAATCCGCGCCCTGGATGGTCCGGGGATAGGCTAGGGTCTCGGCCAGCTCGGGCCGCTTGCCGCCCATGAGCTTGGAGAGCAGGCCCTTCTTCTTGGCCGTCTGGTCCTCGGCCTCCTGGGCCGCCACCGAGGCCCGCGGCGCGGACCGCTCGCCCATGCGCTCGAGATAGCGCTCCAGAGCCTCGGGCAGCCCGGCCTCCCCGGCCTCGGCCAGGAGGCAGCGGCGCAGAAAATCCGTGTCGGCCCGGGCGATGGCCGCCAGGGCCTCGGCCTCGATGGCCGGACGGCCCGCCGCCGGAAAGGCGGCCAGGAAGCCCTCGAAGGCGGCCTCGGGCAGGGTGGCGGCCCGGGCCGTGAGGGCCCGGCGCATGGACGGCTCCTTGCGGTGGAACAGGGCCAGGGCCTGGCCGGTCTTGGGCCAGCCCACGCCGATGAGAATGTCCATGCAGTGGGCCACGCGGCCGTTGCGGGCGTCCTTGAGCACGGCCTGCACGGCCTGGACCAGGACGTCGCCGCCCGCCTCCAGGCAGCGCGAAAGCACCTCCATGACCGCGGCCGAGGCCGGTCCCGGGTGCCCGGCCACGTGGCGCGCCAGGCCGCTGCTCAATTCCGGGTCGCCCAGGCCGCACACGGCGCGGGCCGCGCGCAGCAGGTCCTCCTCGGCCAGGGCCTCCTTCAGGCTGCCGGCCAGCCAGGCCCGGAACGGGCCGCGCAGCAGGGACTCGCGCAGCGGGAAAGCCGGGATGTCGCCCAGGCTGTCCAGGACGCCCAGGAAATCGAGAATCTCGCGCGGGGCGATCCGCTCCACGGCCTCCAGGGACTCGCGGATCCAGGCCAGCAGCGGCTTGTCCAGCCGCCAATGGCGGCGCAGGAGTTCGTGCAGGAGGAAGAGACGCAGACGGCCGGGCAGACCCTCCACCAGGGCGGTCAGGTGCTCCACGGCGATGCGCCGGGCCTGGACAAAGGACGCGGCGGCCAGCCAGCCCGGGCGTCCCAGGCCCAGCAGGGCCTTGAGTCCGGCCTGGGCCGACGGCACGCTGCCGGTGAGGTCCTCACAGGTCCCGGCCAGCAGGCAGGCGGCCTCGGCCGCGGCCCGCAACGCGTCCGGATCCCGGGGGTCCGCCTCCAGGGCCCGGGCCAGAACGTCGGCCAGGCGGATCATCTCGGTGAGGGAATCCGGCTTGAACGCGGCGGCCAGGCGTCGCAGGCTGACGGCCGCTTCCTTGGCGGCTTGTGCGTTGGAATTCATGCCCTTTCAGCTAATCCGAAGAAACTGTGGCGTGTCAAGGATAAATGGGCCCGGCGGGATGTTGCGGCTCACGCTGGCCGCGAGGCGATCCAGTCCAGCACCAGGGCCGGGTTGACCTGGGCGGCCAGGGCCTCCTGGCCCTGGGCCAGGGCCAAATCCAGGCGGCGCAGGGCCGGGGCGTCGAACAGCCGGGCCAGGCGCACGGCCTCCGGGGCCTGCTCCCCGGAGAGGGCCAGGGCCAGGACCCGCATGATCTCCACCAGTACGCGCTGGGCCAAATCCCGGTCCAGGGAGCCCTTGGCCATGGTCCGGCCGAACCAGCCCTGGCCGCTCTCCCAGAAGCCCAGCAGGGCCTCGCGCCATTCCGCGGTCTCGGGCTCGCCCGCGTCCGCCAGGGGCCAGGCCAGGGTCAGGATGAAGCTGCGCGAAACCAGGGTGGGCAGAAGCCGCTCGCGCTGCGGGGCCGTGAGCACAAAGACGTTGCCGGGCCGGGGCTCCTCCAGGGTCTTGAGCAGGGCGTTGGCGGCCTCCAGGCCGAGGTACTGGGCCCCGTGAAAAACCGTGACCCGCTGGCCTGTTCCGTGCGGGGGCTGGCCCCAGACCGGCCGCAGTTCGCGGACCATCTCGATGGTGATGGACTCCCCGGCCCCGGGGCCGCCGTGGAAGAAGTGCAGGTCGCGGAACACGCGCTCGTCGATCTGGCGGCAGGTCTCGCATTGGCCGCAGCCGCCCGCGCCGCAGTTGAGCCGCTTGACCCAGAACAGGGCCAGGGCCTCGCGCTCGGCCGCAGTGCCGCCCTCGAGCACCAAGCTCTGCGGCGGCCGCGCGGCCAGGGCCTCCAGCCGCCGCCGCACGTGCTCCTGGCGCTCCGGGAACCGGCTCGCGTCCACGCCGCGCCCCTAGAAGGTCTGCCCGCGCTCCGGGCCCACGGAGACCAGGCCCACGGGCACGCCGAGCAGCCGCTCGATGCGGTTCAGGTAGGCCCGGGCGTTGTCCGGCAGGTCATCGTAGCCCCGGGCCTTGGTGATGTCCTCGTTCCAGCCCGGCAGGGTCTCGTAGACCGGCTCCACCTCGGCCAGGGCGTTCTGCTCCTGCGGGGGATAGTCCACGGTGGTCCCGCGGTAGCGGTAGGCCGTGCAGATCTTGAGCTCGGACAGGCCCGAGAGCACGTCCAGCTTGGTGATGGCCAGCTCGGTGGGCCCGTTGAGCCGCACGGATTCGCGCAGGACCACGGCGTCCAGCCAACCGCAGCGGCGCTTGCGGCCGGTGGTGGCCCCGAACTCGCCGCCCTGGCTCTGGAGGTAGTCGCCGGAGGCGTCGAACAGCTCGGTGGGGAAGGGCCCGCCGCCCACGCGGGTGGTGTAGGCCTTGACGATGGCGATGATCCGGGTGAGCTCCCGCGGCGAGCAGCCCGAGCCCGAGGCCGCGTTGCCGGTCACGGTGGAGGAGGAGGTCACGTAGGGGTAGGTGCCGTGGTCGATGTCCAGGTGCGTGCCCTGGGCCCCCTCGAACAGGACCATGCCGCCGGAGTTCTTGACCTTCTGGATGGCCGTGGAGACATCGCCCAGGTAGGCCCGGACGCGCTCGGCAAAGGGTCTGATTTCCTCGAACACGGCCTGGGCGTCCATGGGCTCGCCGCCGAAGAGGTGCCGGAACAGGACGTTCTTCTCCTCCAAGGCCCGGGCGATCTTCGCGCGCAGCAGGTCGAAGTCGGCCAAGTCCGCGGCCCGGATGCCCACGCGGGCGGACTTGTCCTCGTAGCAGGGGCCGATGCCCCGGCCCGTGGTGCCGATCTTGCCCGCGGCGTCGCGGGCCGCCTCGCGGCAGCCGTCCAGCCTGCGGTGGTAGGGCATGATCACGTGGGTCTTCTTGGAGATCATCAGGCGCTTGGGCGAGACGTCCACGCCCCGGGCAGCCAGGGTGTCGATCTCCTTGCAGAAGACCTCGGGGTCCAGGACCACGCCGTTGCCGATGAGGCAGACCTTGCCGGGATGCAGGATGCCCGAGGGGATGAGGTGCAGGACGCACTTCTCGCCGCCCACCACCAGGGTGTGCCCGGCGTTGTTGCCGCCCTGGAAACGCACGATGGCCGCGGCCTTCTCGGCCAGCATGTCCACGATCTTGCCCTTGCCCTCGTCTCCCCACTGGGATCCGAACACGACGATATTCGACATTGGCTTCGCTCCTCGCGGCGGGCGCGATACCGCCCGCGGACAGGGGGAGGGGCTCCCCCGTTCCGGTTCCGTGGCCCGTTCGGCCTACTTCTTCTTGGGTTGCAGCTTGAGGACCTTGCCCGGCTTGGGGGCCTGGGGCTTGTCCGGACCGGGCTTGCCGTCCGGCGTGCCCGGGGCGTCCTTGCCGGAGGCCTTGGACGCCCGCGGCGGGGCCGTGAGTGCGGCCAGGTCGATGCTGCCGGGTTCCTCGGGGCGTCGCGACAGGGCCCAGTTGTAGTTGAACAACTGGTTCTTGAGCCGCATCCCCTGGATCACGCCGAACAGCAGGGCGGCCTCTTCCCAGCGCTTGGTGGGCTCGAAGCGCCGGACGATCTCGGCGTACTTCTCCCAGAGATCCATGAGCGAGGCCTCGTCATAGGCGTTGATCTGCCGGGCGATCTTCAAAAGCGCCCGCTCCATGTAGCTCTCGGACATGTCCCTGCCTTGGTCCTCCTGGAAATTCGGCGCAATGCCGACTCCCCCATACCAGAAAGACCGCGGTCCGCCAACGACTATCTGCCCGGGTCCGCCGGACGGTCCGGGTTTGCCCGCGCAGGAAGGCTGTGCTATGTACTCCTCCCCACATCGGACAACCCGGAGCAGCCCATGAGCGACCTGAAAAAAATGTACTCCACCCTGCAGCAGGACCCCTTTCCCGGGGACCTGACCCTACGCCTCGGCGGCCAGGAGCTGGTCTTCCGCAAGCGCACCTGGGACATCGGCGGCGAAACCCTGGGCCTGCGCTACGGCGAGAACCCGGACCAGCCCGCGGCCCTCTACGAGCTGGTGGGCGGCGGCATCGAGGTGGGCGGAGTGGCCTTCCGGGGTCCGGGCAAGGGCCTGGTCTCGGCCCTGACCGAGGCCCAGATGATCCAGTCCGGCAAGCACCCGGGCAAGATCAACCTGACCGACGTGGACAACGGCCTGAACATCCTCCAGTACCTTTCGGCCAGGCCCGCGGCCGTGATCCTCAAGCACAACAACCCCTGCGGCGCGGCCTGGACCGACGAGGGCCCGGCAGCGGCCCTGGACCGGGCCTTCCAGTCGGACCGCATCGCGGCCTTCGGCGGGGCCATCGTGCTCAACCGCAGTCTGGACAAGGCCACGGCCGAACTCATCGACTCGGCCTACTTCGAGGTGGTGGCGGCCCCGGACTACGAGGACGGCGCCGTGGACATCCTCAAGCGCCGCAAGAACCTGCGCATCCTGCGCATCCCGGGCATCGCGGAGCTGGCGCAACTCTCCCGCGAGCCGTTCCTGGACGTGAAGTCGCTCATGGACGGCGGGCTCGTGCTCCAGTTCTCGTTCCGCAACCGGATCCTCTCGGCCGCGGACTTCCTCCCGGCCACGGCCGAGAAGGACGGCAACACCTTTGCTGCCCGCAAGCCCACGAAGCAGGAGGCCGAGGACCTGCTGTTCGCCTGGGCCGTGGAGGCCGGGGTGACCTCCAACTCCATCCTCCTGGTGCGCGACGGCGTGACCACGGCCATCGGCACCGGCGAGCAGGACCGCGTGGGCTGCGTGGACCTGACCATTGCCAAGGCCCGCACCAAGTACGCGGACCTGCTCTCCTTCCGCGAGCTGAACCTGTCCATCTACGAACTCGAACTCAAGGCCCGCGAGGACAAGGCGCTCTCCGCCAAGCTCGAGGACATCCGGGGCCGCGCCCTGGAGGCCCGCGGCGGCCTGCCCGGCTCGGTGGCCGTGTCCGACGGCTTCTTCCCGTTCCGCGACGGCGTGGACCTGCTCATCGCCCAGGGCGTCACGGCCATTGCCCAGCCCGGCGGCTCCATCCGCGACTTCGAGGTGATCCAGGCCGTGAACCAGGCCAGCCCCCAGGTGGCCATGGTCTTCACCGGGCAGCGCTCGTTCCGGCACTAGGCGCGGCGCAGGCACAGATGACCAAAGTGAGCGGCTTTCTCCGGCCCGGCTGCGTGGTGGAATACATGCAGGGCAACGCCGTGCAGCTGGCCTGGGTCCTGGAGGAATCCTCCGGACGCCTGCGCCTGCTCACGGCCACCAAGCGCGAGGCCGCCCTGGCCGCCTCCCGCGTCCTGCCCTGGTCCGGCCCGGAACATCCGGCCCAGGCCAGCCGCCAGGAGATTCTCGAACATCTGGCCGCGCACCATCGGCGCCGCGAGGAGCTGGAGGCCCAGGTCCAGGCCCTGGAGATCTGGGACTTGGCCCAGGGCGAGGTGGACCGCGCCCCGGCCCAGTGGTTCGCCGGGCTGGTCTGGGAAAAGCCCGGGCCCGACGAGATCGCGGCCATGGGCCGGGCGCTCCTGGCGGCCAAGACCCATTTCAAGTTCCAGCCCCCGGACTTCGAGGTCTATCCCGCGGACAAGGTCGAGGCCCGGCTCCACCAGCAGGCCGAGACGCGCGAGCGCGAACTCCTGCTGGGCGGCGGCCAGACCCTGTTCAAGGCCCTCTGGGAGCGCCAGAAATCCGGAGGACGGCGGGCCGCCCTGCCCGAGCTGGATCAGGACACCGCCCTGCGGCTCAAGGCCCTGCTGTTCGCGGCCATGGCCAAGAACCTCAACGAGGCCGAGGCCAAGCTCTGGGACTCCCTGCGCAAGGGCCTGCCCGACCATCCGCACCTGGCCCTGCTCCTGGCCGAGGCCTGGGAGGTGGTGGAGCCGCACCACAACCAGCTTCTGGACGAGGCCGGGTACGCCTGGGGCGACGCCTGGAGCTCCGGCTTCGCCGGTGAAATAGAAAGCCAAATCCAGGCATTCGAAGCAGCACGGCAGGAGCCCGAGCCCCTGCCCCTGGTGAGCATCGACGCGCCCACCACCCGGGACATCGACGACGCCTTCCACATCGCGGCCGAACCGGGCGGCGGCTTCCGGCTCTGGATCGCCCTGGCCCGGCCCAACGCCACCTGGAGCTTCGGCTCGCCCCTGGACCAGGCCGTGTTCAACCGGGCCACCAGCCTGTACCTGCCCGAGGGCACCAGCCACATGATGCCCGAGCGCCTGGGCACGGACCTGTTCAGCCTGCGCGCCGGGCAGACCCGGGCCGCCCTGCTGGTGGAGATGGTCCTGGACCCCGAGGGCCTGCCCACTTCCGTGGAACCGCGCTGCGCCTGGGTGAAGGTGGCCGGGAACATCTCCTATGCCGCGGCCGAGGAGGCCCTGGACCAAGGGAGCGACGAACGCCTGGCCCTGGCCTTGCGCCTGGCCGAGAAGCGCATCGCCCGGCGCGTGGAGCGCGGGGCCTCGGTGATCCAGAAGCCCGAGCCCGAAGTGATCCTGGAAGGGACCGGCCGGGACCTGCGCGTGCGCATCGAGCTCAAGGAGCCCCATCCCAAGGCCGAGCTCCTCATCAGCGAATTCATGATCCTGGTGAACGCGGCCCTGGCGGGCTGGGCCGCGGAGCGCGGCATCCCCCTGCTCCACCGGACCCAGGACATCGCCCTGCCCCAGGACGCGGCCGGGATCTTCACCGAGCCCTCGGACATCTTCGGCGCGGTGAAGCTGCTCACCCCGCCGAGCCTGGAGCTGGCCCCCCGCCGCCACGCGGCCCTGGGCGTCCCTTCCTACAGCCCGATCTCCTCGCCCATCCGGCGCTACACCGACCTGATCAACCTGGGCCAGGTGGCGGCCTTTCTGGAGACCGGGAAACCACGCCTGGAGGCAGCGGAACTGGAATCACTCCTGCCGCACCTCTCGGCGCGCGTCCAGGCCGTGTCCCAGGTGCAGCGCTTCCGGCCGCGCTACTGGAAGCTCGTGTACCTCGCCCAGCAGGGCCGCACGCCCCACGACGCCGTGCTGGTGGACGATTCCGGACCCTACCCCACCCTGGCCCTGCCGCAGTACCAGATCAATGTCCGGGCCCCGCGCCAGATGCTCGGGGACAAGCTCTACCCCGGGCAGCGCTTCGCGGTGGTCTTCGGGCGCATCGACGCCCTGACCAACGAATTGAAGGTTCTGGAAGCCCAGGAATCTTAGGCCAGACTGACCACGCGGCCGTGGCGGGAGACCATGTCCCGGCCCGCGGGCCCCAACACCATCAGGGCCGTGGACAGGGAATCGGCCAGGGCCGTGCTTTCGGCCACAACGGTGGCGGCGTGGGCCCAGTGCGGACACAGGGCCGTGGCCGGGTCCACCACATGGTGGAAGAGCCGCTCGCTGTCGAAGAAGACCTCGTAGTCGCCGGTGGTGGCGCAGGCCCCGTCGAAAAGCTCCACTTCCGCCAGGCTGTGGCCGGGGTTGGCCGGATCGCGCAGGGCGATGGTCCAGGGCAGGCCGTCGCCCTTGCCGCCGAACACATGCATGTCCCCGCCCGCGTTCACCAGGCCGTGGCGCACCCCGTGGCTGCGCAGGGTCTCGGCCATCTGGTCCACGATGTGGCCCTTGCCCACGGCGTTGAGCGTGAGCGCCATGCCCCGGCGCTCCAGCCGCACTTCGCGGCCGCTCCAGCGCACGTTCTCGAATCCCAGCAGCGGCTTCAATTCGGCCATGTCCGCCGGATCGGGTCGCTTTCCCGCGACGCTCGTCCGCTCCAGATAGGCCAGCACGGGCTGCACCGTGGGGTCAAAGGCTCCGCCCGTGATGCGATGGGAATGGGCGGCCAGTTCCAGGAGCCGCACCAGGCCCGGCGGCGGGCTGGCTAGGCGGCCCTCGGCGTTGAGCACGGACAGGGCCGCGTTCGCGCGGTAGCGGGTGAGCTCGGCGTCCAGGCGGTCCAGGGTGGCGAAGGCCGCGCCAACGGCCTCCTCGGCCCGGACCGGCGAGGGATCCACCACGCTCACGCTCACAAAGGTGCCCAGGCCCAGGCGGGTCCGGGCCAGCAGGCGGCCACGCCGCCCCAGGGGCAGCATGCCGTCCAGCCAGGAGACCGCGCCGTAGCCCGCGGCCATTGCCGCGCCCGCGCCCAGAAACCGCAACACATCCCGTCTGTTCATCGCCGCAACCTCACTCGCTTCGTTCCGCCGGGGCCGACTGCTCCCGGACCGGGGGCAGGGCCGTGGGAATCTCGCCGCCCACGGGGCGCATGATGGCGCGCGGGCAGAACCCGGCGCAGGCCAACCCGCAGGACGGGCCAAAGGCCACGCAGGCCTTGTGGTCCACCATGATCCGGCCGTTCTCCAGGCGCACGGCCTGGGCCGGACACTTCTTCACGCACAGGCCGCAGGAGATGCAGCCCGCCTCGCAGACCGCCTTGACCTCCGGGCCCTTGTCCTTGGAGGAGCAGGAGACCATGACCCGGGCGTTGCGCGGCACGAACTCCAGGATGGACTTGGGGCAGACGCGCACGCAGTTGCCGCAGCCGGTGCACTTCTCCGCGTCGATGCGCACGAGCCCGCCTTCCAGGCGCATGGCCCCGAACGGACAGGAGGCCACACAGTCGCCGAAGCCCAGGCAGGCGAAGCGGCAGGCCTCGGGCCCGCCCAGGACCTGGTTGGCCGCCAGGCAGGTGGGCACCCCGGAGTAGTCCATGCGCCGGACCACCTTGCCCTCGTCCTTGACGCAGCGGCGGAAGGCGATGACCGGCTCAGCCCCGCCCATGGCCTTGCCCGTGAGCCGGGCCACGGCCGCGGCCACGGACGGGCCGCCGGGACGGCAGAGGTCCGGGGGCACGTCGCCCTTGGTCACCACGGCCTCGGCATAGGCCTCGCAGCCGGGATAGGAGCAGCCGCCGCAGTTGGCGCCCATGAGCGCCTCCTTGACCGCGGCGATGCGCGGGTCCACCTCCACCTTGCAGCGCACCGCGGCCAGGGCCAGGGCCACCCCGGCCACCAGGCCCAGGGCTCCGAAGACGGCCAGTCCGGTCCAGGCGAGCTGCATCAGGTCCATGGATCATCCGCTCCTAGAAGCTCATTCCGGAAAAACCCAGGAAGGCCAGGGCGAACAGCCCGGCCACCACAAAGGCGATGGGCAGGCCCCGGAAGACCTCCGGGATGTCCGCCAGCTCTAGCCGTTCGCGCACGCAGGCCATGAGGAAAAGCGCCAGGGCGAAGCCCGCGCCCGAGCCCAGGGCCAGGGCCAGGCTCTCCCAGAGGTCGTAAGCGTTGTTCACCAGGATCAGGGGCACGGCCAGGATGATGCAGTTGGTGGTGATGAGCACCAGGTACACGCCGAGCTTCTTGAACAGGAACGGGTTGACCTTGCGCAGCACGGTGTCCAGGAACTGCACGAAGATGGCGATGATGCCCACGAAGGTGATCACCTGGAGGAACTGGAGGTGCAGGGGCCTGAGCACGAAGTTGTACACGGCCCAGACGAACACCGCCGAGAGGGTCATGACCAGGATGAAGGAGAAGCCCATGCCCACGGCCGTCTCCTTGCGGCCCGAGGCGCCGAAGAAGATGCACAGGCCGAGGTAGCGGCTGAACACGAAGTTCTGGATGAGCGCCGCGCCGATGACGATGGAGAAGAGCAGGGCCAGGAATCCCTTGCGCAGCGTGAACTTCTCCGCGGGTTCCTGGGCCGAGGGGCGCAGGCTGAGGTCGTAGGCCGACTGGCTGGAGACCGGCTCGGCCAGGGTCAGGACCAGGACCCGGCCGTTCTGCTCCAGGCGCGCGGACTCCACGGTGAGCGGGATGTCCGGGCTCTCGCGCTCGACCACGCCGACGTTGCCCTGCCACTGCCAGTCCGCGGGCAGCGCCAGGCCCAGGGTCAGGGTCAGCTCGTGCTCGCCCGAGACCTCGCCGTCCAGGATGCGGCCCGCGGCCGAGGCCTGGGCGGTCAGGAGCAGGAGGGCCAGTAGGGCCCAGAGCAGACGGCGGCTCATTTGCGTCCCCTCCAGGCGTTGAAGCGCCGCTCCAGCCAGAGGAACAGGGCCATGAGCAGGCCGATGGCGAAGAACCCGGCCGGCGGCAGGGACCAGAAGAAGAACGGCTTGAAGGGCAGAAGCTCGATGCCCCAGAGGCTGCCCGAGCCCAGGAACTCCCGGAACACGCCCACGAACATGAGCGCGAACATGAAGCCCAGGCCCATGCCCATGCCGTCCCAGAACGAGGGCCAGACCGTGTTGCGCGAGGCGAAGACCTCGAGCCGCGAGATGATGATGGCGAAGACCACGATGAGCTTCACGTACAGCGCGATCTCCTTGTAGAAGCCCGGGGCGTAGGCCGCCAGGCCCATGTCGCTGACGCTGACCCAGGTGGCGATGATGATGATGTAGGCCGGGATGCGGATGCGCTCGTGGATGAACCGCCGGAAAATCGAGACGGTCACGTTGCTGGCCACCTGGACGAAGAGCACGGCCAGGCCCAGGAGGAAGCCGTTGCGCACGTTGTTGGTCATGGCCACGGCCGGGCACATGGACAGCGCCAGCTTGAAGATGGGGTTCTCGCGCACCAGGCCGTTGGCCAGGCGCTCCAGAACGGTGTAGTGCTGCCCTTCGCTCATGTCCTAGCGTCCCTCCGGCGAGAAGGCCGGCTCCAGCCCGGCCTTGGCCGCCGCGCTCTCCACGATGTCCATGCGCTTGACAAAGGCCTGCACCAGCCGCTTCACGCCCTCGGTGACCCGGCGGCTGGAGATGGTCGCGCCGGTGATGGCGTGGATGTCCTCATGGGCGTATTTTTCGCAGACCGCCGTTTCGGCCTGGGGATTGATCCCGCGCGCGGCCCACTTGGAGCGCTCCAGGCAGCGCCGGTAGTCGTCCGGCAGGGGCAGCTTGACCACGCCCAGGGCGTTCAGCTCGGCCAGGGTCCGGCCCGCGAACTGGTTGCGGAAGTACTCCTGCTCGATCTCCGCGCCCAGGCCCGGGTCCTCCTCGTGTTCCAGGATCTCCAGGCCGAGCACCGCGTTGTCCGGGCCCAGGGCCACCAGGAGCTTGACCCAGGTCTTGAAGCCCGCGGTGCGGCCCTGGATGAACGAGGCCAGGCGGCGGCCGGAAGAATCCAGGGCCAGGATGTAGGAGTCGGCATAGCGGGCCTCGCCCCCGGACAGGGCCCGCTTCACGGCCGCGTCGCGCTCGGCCTCGTCGTCCACGGGCCCGGCCACCGGGGTCTTGGACAGGACATTGCCCTCGGGGTCGAGCACGAGGAGCGCGTTGCCGCCGCGCACCGGCAGCACGTAGCCGATGTCCGAGCGGCCGCCCTCCTCCACCAGGTAGCGGTGGATGGCCGCGAAGCGCACGGCTCCGGCGTTCGCGGGCAGGTAGCGGCTCATGGACTGCTCCAGCCGGGCCTGCTCGTTGCGTTTGCGGGTCGCCTCGGTGTGGGTGAAGATCACGCCCAGGAGCCCGGCCGAGACCAGGCTGATGACGAAGAGGTTCAGGGCGATCTTGAGGAACTCCCGCACGGCCTAGTCCTTCTTGAGCGGCGGCGCGAAACGCCGGGGCCGCACCCAGTCCTCGAGCACGGGGCTGACGCAGTTCATGAGCAGGATGGCGTAGCACACGCCCTCGGGATAGCCGCCCTTGAGCCGGATGAGCATGGTCAGGGCCCCGCAGCCCGCGCCGAACACGAGCTTGGCCAGGGGCTGGGACGGCGAGGTCACGTAGTCCGTGGCCATGAAGAACGCGCCCAGGATCAGGCCGCCGGAGAGCACGTGCACCAGGGGCTGGCCCGTGAACAGGCCCTCGGGCCCGAAGACCCAGGCCAAGAGCGCGGTGCTGGCGATCATGGCCACGGGGATGTGCCAGGAAATGATCCGCCGCCAGAGCAGGTAGAGCCCGCCCAGGCCCAGGAGCAGCGGGCTCGTCTCGCCCACGCTGCCCGGCTTGAAGCCCAGGAACGAGGCCCAGAGCCCGTGCGCCCCGCCGTACTGGGCCAGGTAGGCCGCAAGCCCCGAGTGCTTGAGCAGGGCCAGGGGCGTGGCCGAGGCCACGGCGTCGGGCCCGGCCAAAAAGGCGGGCAGCTCGGGCATGATCCAGGTGGTGGTCATGGCCACGGGGAAGCCCACGGCCAGGAAGGCGCGGGCGATGAGCGCCGGATTGAAGAAGTTGAAGCCCAGGCCGCCGAACAGCTGCTTGCCGATGCAGATGGCGAAGATCGCGCCCCAGAACGGCAGGACCAGGGACACGCCCGGAGGCAGCACATAGACCAGGAGCAGGCCGGTGAGGGCCGCGCTGCCGTCGGAGAGGCTCACGGGCTTGCCCAGGAGCCGCTGCATGGCCGCCTCGGCCAGCATGGACGTGCCCACGCCGACCCCGGCCAGGGCCAGGACCCGGGGGCCGAACACATAGGCCGAGAGGAACAGCTGGGGCAGGAGCACGGCGAAGACCGTCCACATGATCCCGGCCACCGTGGCGTTGTCGCGCACGTGCGGCGCGACGCCGACCTTCCAGAGGCGGGGGCTCACAGTTTGCACCCGCAGCGGAGCCGCGCCTTGCTGGCGCGGATGAACTGGACCAGGGGCCGCTTGGCCGGGCAGACAAAGGCGCAGGAGCCGCACTCGAAGCATTCCCAGAGCCCGAAGCGCTGGGTGCCTTCGTACTTGCGGCGCTCGGCGTAGATGGACATCTCGTTGGGAGCCAGACCCATGGGGCAGGCCTCCAGGCAGCGGCCGCAGCGGATGCACGGCCCGAAGTCCGCGTCCGGGCTCTCCCAGGCGTCCAGGAAGAGCACACCCGAGGTGGTCTTGCCCACCGTGGCCTCCAGCCCGGGCACGGCGAAGCCCATCATCGGCCCGCCCAGCACGCACTTCACGGCTTCTTCGGTGATCCCGCCCAGGTGCTCGGCGATGTCCGAGAGGCACACGCCCACCTTGCAGAGCAGGTTGGCGGGGCGGGCCACGCCCTGTCCGGCCACGGTGAGCACGCGTTCAAAGCAGGGCCGTCCCAGGGCCACGGCCTCATAGGCGGCAAAGGCCGTGCCCACGTTCTGGACCACGCAGCCCACGTGCGCGGGCAGGCCCCCGGCCGGGACGCGGCGGCCCGTGAGGGCCTCGATGAGCTGTTTTTCCGAGCCCTGGGGGTATTTCACCACCAGGGGCTCCACGCTGATGCGCGCCCCTTCCCCGGCGTCGGAAACAGCCTGGCGCAGGGCCTCCACCGCATCCTTCTTGTTGTTCTCCACGCCGATCCTGCAGCGCGGCACGCCGAGCACGGCCAGGAGCACGCGCGCGCCCTGGACCACGCCGGGAGCGCGTTCGAGCATGAGCCGGTGGTCCGCGGCGAGGTAGCTCTCGCACTCAGCGCCGTTGAGGATGAGCGTGTCCACGGTGAGTTCCGGGGGCGGAGACAGCTTCACGTGGGTGGGGAATCCGGCCCCGCCCATGCCCACCACCCCGGCCTCGCGGATGGCGGCCAGAATCTCGGCAGGGGGCAGATGTTCCCAGTCCCGGGGCGTCCAGATTGCGGGCCCGGCCTCGGGGTCGCGCTCGATGGCCACGGCGGGCACGGGGCCGAGCACGGGATGGAGCGTGCGGGCCAGGCCGGCCACCTTGCCGCTCACCGGGCTGTGCACATGCGCGCCCAGGCCCTTGTCCACGCTGCCGATGCGCTGGCCTTCCGTGACCGCGTCGCCCTTCTTGACCAGGGGCGCGGCCGGAGCGCCGCAGTGCTGCACCAGGGACACGAGGTAGCGGGAGACCGGGGGCATGGGCTCGATGGCCAGACCCGAGGCGGATTCCTTGCGTCCCGGAGGGTGCACCCCTCCAAGGGTGAAGGTGGCAAGGCCGGAAGCGCGCATTCTGCCCATCCCGTTTGGGGTCGTCGTGGGCTCGGGCCCGGAACTTAGGCACGAAAAATAAAAAAGTGTGCGTAACGAATAGGCAAATACAGCCGGGAGATCAAGCCCAAAGAGCAAAACAGAGCGTTGCGCGAAGGATTGTACCCCCGCCGCTGGACAGCCGCAACGGTTCATGGAATGAGGGAGCGCACCCATGCTCGAACTCCTGCCCCGCTTCGGCCTCGCGCCCCTGCGCCAGGCCCTGGAACACCCCCTGCCCGGCAGCCCGGAACGCTGTCTGGCGCGCTGGGCCGTGGAGGACCGGGACCACCATCTCTGGATGCTCGAACGCCTGGGCCCGCGCCAGGCCGCGCGGCGCGAGGGCCTGGCGCGTCTGCTGGAGCGCCTGGCCCGGGACCCGGCCCTGGCCGGATTCGTGCCCGCCTATCTGCCCGTGGATGGCGGGCCGGACCACGTGCTCGCGCTGGACCGCGGCCCCCTGGCCGGGTTCTGGCAGATCTCGCCGTTCGTGCCCGGCGCGGAGTTGCCCCGGCCCGCGTACCTGGACCAGGCCTGGCGCGGCGAGGCCCTGGCCGGATTTCTCCTGGCCCTGCAGCGGGCCGGGGCGTCCTGGCCCGCGCTCCCGGCGGCAAACGTGCCGCCGTTGCCGGACTACATCCGCGCCCTGCTGGCGGCCATCACCCGGCGCAAGCCCTCGGTGGCCGCGCGGCTGGGGCCTCTCCGCGGATTCCTGGAAACCCTGCCCCAGGTCCTGGCGGCCCAGCCCATGGTCCTGGGGCACGGCGATCTGCACCCGCTCAATGTCCAGTGGGGCGGCGGGCCGGAGGAGCCCGTGCGGGCGGTCATCGACTGGGAGTTCGCCGGGGCCCGGCCCCTGCTCCTGGACGCGGCCAACTGCATGGGCTGCGCCGGGTTCGAGCACCCCTCGGGCCTGTTCCGGGGATTCGTCCCGGCCCTGGCGCGCGCCTGCGCGCCCCGGGAATTCCTCGCGCTCCTGCCGGCCATGGTCCTGGCCTCGCGCTTCGGCTGGCTCTCGGAATGGCTGCGCAAGAACGATGGCGAGATGCTCGGCATGGAGCTGGACTATTGCGACATCCTGGTCCGGAACCAGGAGCGTCTGGCCGATGCCTGGACTGTCTGAATCCCCCGGGCCCGGCTTTGCCAAGCCGGGCCGAAGAGGGTATGAAAGGGGCCACGCAAGGAGAACGGCATGATCCTGCTTTGGATGATCCTGGCCTATCTGCTCGGCTCCGTGCCCTTCGGCCTGCTTGTGGCCAAACTGTTCTGCGGGGTGGACCCCCGCGAAGCGGGCAGCGGAAACACCGGGGCCACCAACGTGGCCCGGCTCTGCGGCGCGAAATACGGCGTCCTGGCCCTGGTCCTGGACGTGCTCAAGGGCTACCTGCCCGCGACCCTGGCCGTGTCCGGAAACCTGGGCGCCACGGGGATCAGCCTGGTGGCCCTGGCGGCCATCCTGGGGCATGTCTTCTCGCCGTTCCTGGGCTTCAAGGGCGGCAAGGCCGTGGCCACGACCATCGGCGCGTTCCTGGCCCTCATGCCCCTGGGCGCGCTCCTCTCGGTGGCGGCCTGCGTCCTGGTCATCGCCCTCACCGGCTACGTCTCCCTGGGCTCCCTGACCCTGGCCCTGTGCCTGCCGGTGTTCGCCCTGCTCACCGGCCGCCTGGCCTATCTGCCCCTGGCCGCAGTGGTCATGCTCCTGCTCTTCTGGCGGCACCGCGAGAACATCCGGCGGCTGGCCCGCGGCGAGGAAATGCCCTGGCGGCGCAAGAAGGAGGAGCAATGACGCAGGCAGCCCACACGCCCCTGCGCTACGCCCTCTACTCCATCGCCGCCTCCATCCTGACACTGACTCTCAAATTCACGGCCTACGCCCTCACCGGCTCCGTGGGCCTGTTGTCCGACGCCCTGGAATCCCTGGTGAACCTCACGGCCGGGGGCATCGCCCTGACCGCCCTGGTCATCGCGGCCCGGCCCGCGGACTCGCGCCACGCCTACGGCCACGGCAAGGTCGAGTACTTCGCCAGCGCGGCCGAGGGCGGGCTGATCATCCTGGCGGCCCTGGCCATCGCCTGGGAGGCCTGGCAGCGCTTCCATTCCCCGGTGGACCTGCGCCATCTGGGCCCGGGCCTGATCACCGCGGTGCTGGCCGCGGCCGTGAACTTCGGGGCCGCCCGCATCCTGCTCAGCGCGGCCCGGCGCTTCGACAGCATCACCCTGGAGGCCGACGCCCGGCACCTCATGACCGACGTCTGGACCTCGGCCGGGCTCGTCCTGGGCCTGGGCCTCATTCTCATCGAGCCGTCCTGGCGCATCCTGGACCCGCTCATCGCCGGGGCCATGGCCGTGAACATCGTGTTCACCGGAGTCTCGCTCCTGCGGCGCTCCGTGGCCGGGCTCATGGACGAGGTCCTGCCCGAGGAGCAGATGCGGGCCATCGAGGAGGCCATCGCGGCCACCCACGACGGGGCCGAGTACCACGGCCTGCGGGCGCGCAAGTCCGGCTCCCTGGTGTTCGTGGACTTCCATCTCCTGGTGCCCGGGAAGACCTCGGTCAAGGCGGCCCATGACCTGACCTGCGACATCGAGGAGGCCATCCGGGAGCGGCTGCCGCGCAGCCAGGTGACGGTGCACGTGGAGCCCATGGAGGACGACGCCTCGCGCGACGGCGAGCACGTGGGCGGGAAGTGCAGCGACAGGAAGGACGGCTAGGCTATTCCCCGGGGGCGCGGATCTTGTCCCGCTTGTCCCAGGGGATGCGCGCGAGCACGGCCTGAACCAGGGGCTCCAGGCCGCCGCGCTCCAGGGCCGTGATGGGCAGGCCCTCGGGGAAGAGATTGCGCAGGGCCTCGCGGCCCTCCTCGTCCAGACGGTCCCACTTGTTCAAGGCCAGGATGCAGGGCCGCTCGTCCAGGCCCATGTCCCGGAGAATGTCCGCCACCGCCCGCACCTGCTCCTCCACCTCGGGATGGGAGGCGTCGGCCACGTGCACGAGCACGTCGGCGGACTCCAGCTCCTCCAGGGTGGCCCGGAAGGCCTCCTGGAGGTCCGGGGGCAGGCGGCGGATGAAGCCCACGGTGTCCGTGAGCACCACTTCGCGGTCGCGGGGGAAGCGGATGCGGCGGCTGGTGGGGTCCAGGGTGGCGAAGAGCTTGTTCTCGGCCAGGACCCCGCTCTGGGTCAGGGTGTTCAGGAGCGTGGACTTGCCCGCGTTGGTGTAGCCCACCAGGGAAACCACGGGCAGCCCGGCCTTGGCCCGGCGCTCGCGGGTCTGGCCGCGCTGGCGGCGCACCTCCTCCAGCTCCTTCTTGAGCCGGGAGATGCGGTCGCGCGCCCGGCGGCGGTCGATCTCCAGCTTCGTCTCGCCCGGTCCCCGGCCGCCGATGCCGCCCACCAGCCGGGACATGGCCCTGTTCTTGCCCACCAATCGCGGCAGGGCGTACTTGAGCTGGGCCATCTCCACCTGGAGCTTGCCGGCCCGGGACACGGCGTGCTGGGCAAAGATGTCCAGGATGAGCTGGGTCCGGTCGATGACCCGGCGCTCGGTGATGTCGGCCAGATTGCGCAGCTGCGAGGGCGAGAGGTCCTGGTCGAAGAGGATCACCGCGGCCCCGGTCTGCAGGGCGCGCACCTCCAGGTCGGCCAGCTTGCCCTTGCCCAGGATGAACTTGGAATTGAGCACCGGGACGCGCTGGATCACCGTGCCCGCGGGTTCGATCCCGGCGGTGCGGGCCAGTTCGGCCAGCTCCTCCAGGGAGCGCTCCTGCACGGCCTTGGGCGCGGCGGCCACGCTCACCAGGAGCGCCCGCTCCCCGTCCCCGGCCTCGCGCACGGTCTCCAGCCGGGAAAGCTCCTCCTCCAGGGCCGCCACCTGGGCCCCCAGGTCCAGGGTCTCGGCCCGGTCCCAGCGCATGGGCGGGTCCAGGTCGTAGCTCTTGCCCGCGGGGTTGGGCGGCAGAAGATGGGCCCACTGGAAGGACTCGGGCTCGCCTCCGGCGTTCACGCCGAGCGCGCCGATGCTGTCCAGGCGCAGGAAGACCATGTCCATGAGGTCCTCCTGGGACAGCGGCTCGCCGGAGAGGTGGGTGTGCAGCAGGCGCAGGCCGCGCAGCCGCCCGGCGCCCAGGCGCAGCCGGGGCAGTTCCGGGATGAGGATGGCCGCGGGATCGCCCACGAGCACCAGGAAGGGATAGCCCTGGCGGTCGATGAGCAGGCCCACCTGGCGGCCGGTCTCCCGGCTGATGCCGGCCAGCTCCCAGGCCTGCTCGTGGCTGAAGGGCGCGGCCAGGGGAAAGCGCCGGGTGTACAAGCGGGTCAGGCGCTTGATCTGGCTGGGCTTGAGACCCTGGGTGTTGCCCTGGGGCTTCTGGGCGATGGGAGGCTCCTCGGGCTAGGCCGTATGTCCTGCCAGATAGTCCGCGATCATGGCGTCGTAGCCGCTCACCAGCCGGAAGGTGGCCGCGGCCATGTCCTTGCGCAAGGGAAGCGAGAAGCCGCCGGAGGCCTCCAGCTCGGCCAGCACGCGGCCGTAGTGCTCCACGCCGGGCACCACCAGGACGCTGTGGAAGTTCTTGGCCGAGGCCCGCAGGAGCGTGGGCCCGCCGATATCGATCTCCTCCACCGCGGCCTTGAGGTTGAGGCCCTTTTGGGCGGCCAGGGCAAAGGCGTAGAGGTTCACGCAGACCAGGTCAAAGGGCTTGATCTTGAACCGCTCCAGGGTCTCCAGGTGGGCGGGGTCGTCCTTGTCTGCCAGCACCCCGCCGTGGACGTGCGGGTGCAGGGTCTTGACCCGGCCGCCCAGGATTTCGGGAAACCCGGTGACGTCGCTCACCGAGGTCACGCTGAGCCCCTGGTCGCGGAGCATCTTCATGGTGCCGCCGGTGGACACCAGTTCCACGCCTCGGGCGACCAGGGCCCGGGCGAAGTCGGCAAGGCCGGTCTTGTCGGTGACGCTTAAAAGGGCCCGGCGGGGGACGAGAAAATCCATGCGCACGCCTCGCTTTTTTCGGCAGACGTGCCAGATTTGCCGGACGCTGGCAAGGGAAGGCCCGGACGCGAAAACGCCGTATGATCCCCCGCGCCGCCGGGGGAGAGCCGGACGGCACGGGGAATCAATAGGGAGGGGAGACCGAAATTCGTCCTAGATCTGGGCCAGCAGTTCCTTGGCGGGCTCAAAATCCGGGCTGGACTCGAGGATGCGCGTCAACTCGGCGCGCGCCTCCTCCTTGCGGTCCAGGCAGACCAGGCAACCGGCCATGGAGTAGCGGACCTCGGCCTTGGCCGGGTCGATTTCCAGATAATGGCTCAGCGCGGCCACCACCTCTTCCAGGCGGGAGAGCTCATGGCCCAGGCGCACGAGGCTGAACAGGGCCACCATGTTCTCCGGATTCACCTTGAGGGCCTCGGTGAAGTGCGTGAAGGCCTCGTCCTTGAGCCCCTGCTCCACCAGCACCAGAGCGATGCCGGCATGGGTCTTGTCCGTGGGGTCCACCTTGTGGGCCTTGCGGTACATGGCCAGGGCGCTGTCCAGCTCACCGCGATGGATCGCGATGGCGGCCAGGCCCAGGTACGGGTCCGCGTGCACCCCGTTGGAGCTGGCGGCCTTGTTGTAGTACTGCTCGGCCTTCTCCAGCTCTCCCATGAACAGGTAGCACTCGCCCAATTCCTTGTTGATCTCGTAGTCCAGATGACCGCTCATGATCGTCCCCTCCATACTCCTCTGCCCGCGACGCGGACGGAATACGTTGCGGCCCGGGTCCGGGCCTGCCCAACCAATGCAACGGCCATGCCACGCGCCTGCGAAAACGGCCCGCCGGTCCTGAAGCAGCCCGGACGCTTCACGCGCAACATAGTGTTTTTTCAATGATTATCACCGGACTCCCGGAGCGGTCCGGTCCTTCATTTCCTGAATGATCATCCCGGCCCGCCCGGCCCGGCACCCGGAAAACCCTGCCGCCTGGTTTCCGGCGGGCTTCCGTACGGGTGTTTTCCACATTTCTCAATGCATTTCATCTGGATAAGAGCATTGGCATGTCCGTTGCTGGAGTCGGGCTGCGGACCCCGGCCCCAAGGGACGGCGGCCCGCTGGGAAAAAAACTCCGGATGAGGAGGAATCGAGCAATGAGAAGCCTGTTCGACGGTCACATCGAGCTGTCCGAGAAGGTCCTGGATCTGCGGCTCCAGCGTCAAAATCTCGTCATGAGCAACATCGCCAATGTGAACACCCCGCAGTACAAGGCCAAGTCCCTGGAGTTCGAAAACGACCTCCAGAACGCCCTGGCCCTGGACTCCCGGGGCAAGGTCACCCGCACCGACGACGGGCACATGCCCGCGACCTTTGACGAGGCCACCTTCCAGGGCAAGGGAGCCAAGGAGTTCAAGCCCCGCTATGTCTACGGCGAGGACTCCGTGAACCTGGACAAGGAGATGACCGTCATGGCCAAGAACGCCTTGCTCTACAACGCCCTCACCGAGGTCATCACCAAGAACTTCACCGGCATGACCAAGATCATCGCCGAGGGAGGCAAGTAAGCCATGGATTTCATGACCGCCCTCGACATCGCCTCCTCGGGCATGAAGGCCCAGCGCGATTACATGAACGTGATCTCCATGAACATGGCCAACGCCCAGACCACGCGCACGTCCGACGGCGGGCCCTACCGCCGCAAGAGCGTGTCCTTCGAGTCCTCGCCCGTGCTCTCGCCCTTCGACTCGGCCATGCAGAACGAGATGAACCGTGACCTCCAGGGCGTGGCCGTGCGCGGCATCGTCAACGACTCGCGGCCCTTCCGCTATGTCTATGATCCGGGCCACCCCGACTCCAACACCCAGGGCTACGTGGCCTACCCGGACATCAACGTGGTGGAGGAGATGACCAACATGGTCAACGCCATGCGCTCCTACGAGGCCAACGCCCAGTCCATCCAGGACGTGAAGACCATGTTCAACAAGGCCCTGGCCATCGGCCGCGGCTAACCCGGGGGGAATGAGGCATGATCGGCAGCACTTACGGCATCAAGGCCTACCAGCAGGCCCTGGGACAGCGCCAGGCCATCGAGGGCAAGGTCGCCAAGGCCCTGGGCACCAAGCCCCAGGCCGAAAACGGCGGCTTCATGGACGCCCTGACCAGCTCCCTGGAGAAGGTCAACGCCATGGAGTCCGAAAAGAGCGGCCTCATCGAGGCCTTTGCCGCGGGCAAGAGCGAGAACGTCCACGAACTGATGATCAGCCTGCAGAAGGCCGGCGTGGCCATGAGCATGACCAGCGCGGTGCGCAACAAGGTGCTCTCGGCCTACCAGGAACTCATGCGCCTGAGCTTCTAGCGGCAGCATACTGAAGCGACACAAGGAAACGAGGAGCTCCTCCCATGCCCCCCGCCATCAAGCAGTACATCCAGAAGCTCAACACCTACTGGTCCAACCGCACGATGTCGCAGCGCATCCTGCTGGCGGCCCTGACGGTTTCCGTGAGCCTCGCCTTCGTGCTCATGATCTACTGGCTCAACCGGCCGGACTACCGCGTGCTCTATTCCAAGCTCTACCCCGAGGACGCGTCCAAGATCGTGAGCATGCTCAAGGGCAGCAAGGACCCCTACGAGCTTCAGGACAACGGCCAGACCATCCTGGTGCCGGCGGACCGGGTCTATGACCTGCGCCTGAAGATCGCCGGCGAGGGCAACCTCCACGGCCAGGGCATCGGCTTCGAGATCTTCGACGAGCTCAAGGTCGGCCAGACCGACTTCGTGCAGCAGATCAACTACCAGCGCGCCCTGCAGGGTGAGCTGTCGCGCACCATCAGCGAATTTCCGCAGATCGACAAGGCCCGCGTCCACCTGGTCCTGCCGCACAAGAGCCTGTTCATCGAGGACCAGATCCCGCCCTCGGCCTCGGTGGTCTTGAAGCTCAAGGACAAGGCCGCGCTGGAGCCCAAGCAGATCCAGGGCATCGTGAACCTGGTGTCCATGTCCGTGGAGGGCCTGGACAAGAAGCGCATCACCATCACGGACATGAACGGCCAGCCCCTGTACACCCCGGAGGACGACTCGGCCAACCCAGGCCTGTCCACCACCCAGCTGGACTACAAGGCCCAGATGGAGCGCAAGCTCGAGCGGCGCATCGAGGAGCTGCTCATGCCCGTGGTCGGACCCCAGAAGGTCATCGCCCGGGTGAACGCGGACCTGGACTTCAGCCAGAAGACCACCCGCAAGGAGATGTACGATCCCAACGCCACGGTGGTGCGCTCCGAGAACCGCAGCGAGGAGAGCACCCAGGGCCGCGCGGCCATCGACGGCGGCGCGCCCGAGGCCAATTTCCGGGGCGACGGCTTCGCCGGCACCCAGTCCACCCAGGACTCCACCCGTGAGGCCCGCACCACCAACTACGAGATCAACAAGGAAGAGCAGAGCATCATCTCGCCGGTGGGCGAGTTGCAGCGCCTGAGTGTCGCTGTTATCGTGGACGGCACCTACGCCAAGGACGCGAACACCGGCCAGATGGCCTACACCCCGCGCTCGGCCGAGGAGATGCAGCGCATCCAGAACCTGGTGCGCTCGGCCGTGGGCTTTGACCGCAACCGCGGCGACGCCGTGGAGGTCTCGAACATCTCCTTCGGAACCCCCGAGATCGAGGACGGCCAGACGCTCATGCGGACCATGCTGGAATACGCCCAGCGCCTGGGCAAGCCCTTCCTCAACGGCCTGCTCATCTTCCTCTTCCTGATCATGGTGGTCCGGCCGGTGGTCATGTCGCTCATCCGGCCGCGCGTGGCCGAGCAGGAGATCGCCGAGGTGGCCGGACTGCCCGGCATGGAGCGCCTGGCCATCGAGGAAGGCGAACTGGACGAGGCGGCCCTGGCCGACGCACGGAAGCTGGAAAACATCAAGGCGCAGGCCCTCCAGCTCTCGGAGCAGAACATGGAGCAGACCGTGAGACTGTTCCGGGTCTGGATCAAGCAGGAGGCATAGCGTGAGCGGCTTCAGCGGTCCCCAGAAAACGGCCATCGTGCTGCTCGCCCTGGGTGAGAAGTTCACCTCCGAGGTCTTCAAGCGCCTGGAGCGCACCGAGATCGCGACCATCTCCAAGGCCATGCTGGAGATCGACTCCGTGCCCAAGGAGCAGGTCATGGAGGTGCTCAAGGAATACAACGAGTCCCTGATCTACGGGGCCGAGCTGCTCATTGGCGGCCCGGAGCAGGTCAAGCGCATGCTGGCCAAGTCCCTGGACCCGGAGACGGCCAAGTACATCATGGACTCCCTGGAGATCGACACCGGCCCGGTGCCGTTCCAGGAACTGGAGAACGTGAGCCCGCGCATCCTGGCGCAGATCCTCAGAAACGAACACCCGCAGACCCTGGCCCTGATCCTGGGCCACCTGCACCCGGACCAGGCCGCGGAGCTGCTCCAGAACCTGCCCGCGGGCGTGCGCGCCGAGGTGCTCATGCGCCTGGCCAAGCTGGAGGCCGTGGCCGCCGAGATGCTCATGGAGGTGGACAAGGTCCTCCAGAGCCAGCTCATCGCCATGGGCGGCAAGGAAGGCAAGAAGGTCGGCGGCGTGCAGGCCGTGGCCGAGATTCTCAACGCCGTGGACCGCGCCACCGAGGAAGAGGTCCTCTCCGAGATCGAGGAGGAATCCTCGCAGATGGCCGAGGACATCCGCAACCTCATGTTCGTGTTCGAGGACATCAAGGCCCTGGACGACCGCGGCGTGCGCGAACTCTTGAAGGAGATCTCCAACGAGGACCTGACCACGGCCCTCAAGGGCGCCTCCGACGAGCTCAAGGAAAAGTTCCTCAAGAACCTCTCCGAACGCGCCGGCGCGATGATCCGGGAAGACCTGGAGATCATGGGCCCGGTGAAGCTCTCCGAGGTGGAAGGCGCCCAGCAGAACATCGTCAAGACCGTGCGCCGCCTCGAGGACGAGGGCCGCATCGTGGTCAGCAGGGGTTCGGGCGATGTCTTCGTCTGAGTCCGGAGGCAAGTACTTCTCCGGCCGGGTCATCCTGGGCATGGACACGCCCGGCCCGGACGTCATGACCATCCAGGAGATGGAGGGCAAGAAGCCGCCCACCTGGGACGAGGAGTCCTGCTCCGTCCTCCTGGAACGCGTGCGCGCCAAGGCCCAGGACGCGGCCGTGAAGCTCCTGGCCGACGCCCGCCGCGAGGCCCAGGAGATCAAGGAGCAGGCCCGCCAGGACGGCCAGGCCGAGGGCTATGCCCAGGCCCAGGCCGAGGTGGACCGCCAGATGCGCGAGTTCGGCATGACGCTCGGCACCATCCTGGAGGCCATCCAGACCCAGGAAGTCCGCATATTCGAGGCCCAGCGCCAGGATTTCGCCCGGCTCATCCAGCTGGCCGTGCACAAGGCCGTGGGCGTGGAAATGGCCAAGCGCCGCAAGGAAATTCTCGACACCCTGCTCCAGGAGGCCCTGGAACGCATGGAGAGCCTGCGCCAGATCACCGTGCGCGTGGCTCCCGAGGACGTGGAGGGCATGGAGATTCTTCTGGCCCAGGCCCGCGCCGCCTTCCCCCGGCTGGAGCAGTGGAAGACCCGGGGCGACAAGGCCGTGGCCTCCGGCGGCGTGATCCTGGAGTCGCGCACCGGCATGGCCGACAACTCCCTGGACGCGCGCTGGAAGGAGGTGGCGGCCATCCTGGACCGCCTGGCCGGAGCCCTGGCAGGCGGAGCGGAGCATGGCGGCGCTTGATCCCCGGGGCTGCTGTTCCCTGTTCCAGGAACTGGAGCCCTGCCTGACCTACGGCAAGATCACCAAGGTGGTGGGCCTCATCGCCGAGGGCCAGGGCATCAAGGCCCCCCTGGGCTCGGTCTGCCACCTGCTGCCGGACGCCGAATCCAACACCGAGCCCATCGCCGCCGAGGTCGTGGGCTTCCGGGGCGGAGCCTGCCTGTTCATGCCCTACGGCGAACTGCGCGGGGTCAGCCCGGGCTGCCTCATCCGCAACACCTCGGCCCCGCCGCACATGCCCGTGGGCGAGGCCCTGCTGGGCCGCACCGTGGACGCCTTCGGCGAGCCCCTGGACGCCCTGGGCCCGTTCATCCCGGAGTCCTTCCGCCCGCTGTTCGGCGAGCCGCCCAACCCCATGCTCCGGCCGCGCATCGTGGAGCCCCTGGATGTGGGCGTGCGCGCCATCAACGGCCTGCTCACCCTGGGCAAGGGCCAGCGCGTGGGCATCATGGCCGGCTCCGGCGTGGGCAAGAGCACCCTCTTGGGCATGATGGCCCGCTACACCAAGGCCGACGTGAACGTCATCGGCCTGGTGGGCGAGCGCGGCAGAGAGGTGCTGGAGTTCATCGAACGCGACCTGGGGCCCGAGGGCCTGGCCCGTTCCGTGCTCGTGGTGGCCACCTCGGACAAGAGCCCGCTCATCCGCATGCGCGCGGCCTACGCCGCCACGGCCATCGCGGAATTCTTCCGGGACAAGGGCAAGGACGTGCTGCTCATGATGGACTCGGTGACGCGCTTCGCCATGGCCGGCCGCGAAGTGGGCCTGGCCGCGGGCGAGCCGCCCACGCGCGGCGGCTACACCCCGAGCGTCTTCGCCCACCTGCCCAAGCTCCTGGAGCGCGCGGGCAAAAGCGCAGCGGGCTCGATCACCGGCATCTACACCGTGCTGGTGGACGGGGACGACTTCACCGAACCCATCGCCGACGCCACCCGCGCCATCCTGGACGGCCACATCGTGCTCACCCGCGACCTGGCCGACCAGGGCCACTACCCGGCCATCGACGTGCTCAAGAGCGTGTCCCGTCTGCGCGCGGACATCACCCCGGACGAGGTCCAGGACTCCGGCCGCGTGGCGCTGAAGTACCTGGCCACGTTCAAGCGCGTGGAGGACATGGTCAACATCGGGGCCTACCAGCGCGGCTCCAGCGCGGACATCGACACCGCGCTCAAGCTCATCGCGCCCATCAACGGCTTTCTCCAGCAGCGCGTGGGCGAACGCCAGACCCTGGAAGAGAGCTACGCCCGGCTCATGGCCCTGTCGGCCCAGGCCGTGGGCGAAGAAAAGCCCGCGGCAGCGGCCCAGCCCCAGGCCAAGCCGCAGCAGGCCAAGCCCCAGCCGCCCAAGGCTCCGCCGGCCAAGGGCGCTCCGGTCAAGGCCAAGACCACGGCCAAACCGGCCACGCCCAAGCCCCGCTAGGCCCCCTGCCCCGCTCCCGCCTGCATCAGGGCGTGGAAGAATTCCTGCACGTACTTGCCCGAGACCACGTCGGGCAGGCTGAAGCTGGGCGGTCCCTGCTTGGGGAACTTCGAGGTGAGGGCAAAGAACAGCTGCGAGGAGGTCTTGTCCAGGACCGGCGCGGCCATGGTCCGCCAGAAGTCCTCCTTGGTCTCCTCGGGCAGCTCGAAAGTCCGGCACTGCAAGGGCCGGAAATCAAAGATCAGGCAGCGGCCCTCTTCGGACAGGGGGCAGCGCGCGCCCGAGGCGGTCAGACAGAACTCCGTTGACGACGCTCCCGCGGGCACCGCGGCCCGGGTCTCGCGCTCGCTGCGGGCCGCCTCCACGGCGCGGCCGATGAGTTCCTGGCGGGCTTGGCTGGAAGTGGCCGCGTCCACCTTCCGGCGCACGTGCACGGCCTCCACCAGGGACAGCCGCACGGGCACGAAGCAGCAGCGGTCGTGGTCCCGGCCGCAGAGCGGCGGCGTCTTGCGCTCGTAGTCCAGAAGGTCCCCGGCCCGCTGCACCAGGGCCGCGTAGTCTTCCAAAAACGGCCCCAGGTCCACGAGGTTCTTGTACTCCAGGGAGGGCTCGCGCACCGTGAGCTGGCCGGCCTTGCGGCCGTACTTGCGCACGGTCCACCACTGCTCGAAGTTGGAGGGTTTGGAGCGCAGCTTGCGCAGCTTGAGCCAGGCCAGCTTGTGGCCCAGGCCCCGGCGCAGGAGATAGGCGTTGAGCACCGTGCCGGTGCGGCCGATGCCGTGGCGGCAGTGGATGTAGACCTTCTTGCCCAGGTACAGGGCCTCGTCCAGCCACTCCAGGGCCTTTTCCAGGGCCTGGAGGTCCGGGGCCTCCTCGTCGTGGATCGGCAGATAATAGACCTCGAACCCGGACTGCTCCTCGATCTCGTGCAGGTCGCAGAACTCGCCGCAGAGGTTCAGGATGGCCGTGATCCCGGCCGCGCGCAGGGTCTCCAGGTGCTCATAGGACATGGGCGCGCCGCCCACGGCCAGCCGGTCGGTGATCCAGGTGGGGGCCTGGGCCCCGCCCTCGGCGCTCATCCGCGTCCCCGCTCGATGCGCGCCAGGTGGCGCTCCACGAGCTCGGCCACCTGGGCCCGGTCCTTGAGGCCCATGTCCATGAGCCGGGTCACGGCCGTGAGGTAGCCCAGGGCCGCCAGGCGTTTCTGGGTATCGCCCTCGGACTTGCGGGCGTAGCGGGCGTCGAGCATGTCGCCGCGGGTGGAGCAGTCGAAGCCCAGGCGGGTCAGGACCTCCACCAGGAACTCCAGGCGCAGGAGGCGCTGATCCAGGCTCCCGCCGCCGCCCTTGAAGCGGAAGTGCACGTAGTTGCTGTTGGCCTCGGCCGAGCAGACCGAGTCCAGCACCGAAAAGTGGTAGCCGAAGCGGATCATGCAGTGCAGGTAGTCCGCGGAGATGATGGCGTAGCTGGCCAGGAGCCGGGTGTTCTTGGTGAAGATCCCGGCGCTGATCCGGTCCATCTCCTCCCAGTCCACGTGCACCAGGTCGCCCCAGCCCACCTCCGGGTCGGCCAGGCCCCACCAGAAGGCCCACATGGGCTGGCTCTTGATGTCCTCGGGCACCACCTCGTCGCGGGCCCGGCCGGATTCGAACAGGCCGTTCTCCAGGTCCAGGATGTAGAGCACCAGGGGCAGCTCGGTCTTGAGCTTGCGGGAGCTGGCCAGGCCGCGTCCGCCCCGGCCCACCAGGCTGAACATCTCGGCCACGCCCTTCTCGTGGCAGAAGCGCACCAGGTCGTGGAAGGACTTGCAGCCCTCGGGGGTGAACTCCGGGGCCTCGGGATCGGTGAGCGAGAGCCGCACGGTGAGCGGCAGAATGCGCTCGAAACCGGGCTCCACCCGGCTCCCGCCGGGCCCGTCGGCCGGGGGCAGGAGGCGCTCCACCACCCCGGCATAGACCACCCCGGCGTCGGCATCCACCGTGACCTGGCTGCCCTCGGGCAGGGCCGCGAAGGCATCGGGGCCGACCACCACCGGGATGCCGTTCTCCCGGGCCACCGAGGCTAAATGGCTGGCCCGGGACCCGGCCTCGGCCACCACGGCCGCGATCCGGCCCATGAACTGGGCCAGGATGGGCGGCAGATGGGCCGTGACCACCACGCTGCCGGGCGGAAAGCTCGCGACCTCGCCCACGGTGCGCAGGTGCCGCACGGTTCCGGCTGCCACTCCGGCCGAGGCCCGGGTCAGATCCTTGAGCAGGACCTCGGCCCCGGACACGGCCTTGGGCGCGGGCCGGGGCTGGTCCATGTGGAAGGGCCGGGACTGGAGGATGTACAGCCGGTCCTCGGCATCGGCCGCCCATTCCACGTCCTGGGGGCTGCCGAAAAGCCCCTCCAGGACCAGGCCCGCGTCGCGCAGCCGGGTCATGAGCGACGGCCCCACCAAGCCCGTGTCCGGCTCGGAACAGGGCGCCAGGGCCCGGGCCTCGCCGGTGCGCGGCAGGAGCAGGCGCTGCGGCGTGCGGCTGCCGTCCACCAGGCTCTCGCCCAGGCCGGGCACGGCGAACAGGGACATGGCCTCGCCGGACCGGGCCGCCACGCAGCCCTCGGGGTCCAGGGTGTAGAGCACCCCGGCGGCCCGGGGCTGGATCATGGGCAGAAGCAGCGCGGACATGGCCGTGTCCTGGTCGGTGAGCCCGTGGGACACGCGGTAGACCAGGGCCCGGGAGCAGTACTTGCCGGCCAGGACCCGCTTGTAGGCCTCGAGCACGTCCTCGGCGCGCACGTTCAGCTCGCTGGCGTACTGCCCGGCGAAGGACAGCTCCGAGTCCTCGGCCAGGGCGCTGCTGCGCACGGCCAGGAGCCGCCCGCCGCGGGCCAGCTCGGCGGCCGCGGCCTCGATCTGGGCGGCCAGGCCCACAGGCACCTCGGCCCCGAGGATGACCTCCATGAGCTCCCCGGCCAGGCGCGGCACCTCCTCGGCCCGGGAGAGCACGATCTGGCGCAGGCGGCGGTCCAGGTCCCCGCGCAGGCCCGAGGCCTCCACGAAATAATGGAAGGCGTTGGCCGTGACCACGTACCCCGGGGGCACGTTGAGCCCGGTGTCGCGGGCCACGCGGGCCAGGTTGGCGGCCTTGCCCCCGGCCAGCTCGGGCCGCTCGGCGCCCTCGGCCAGGGGGATGACGTAGGGCGGGGAGATGTCGCCGTGGGGCTGGTCCAGGGCCAGGCGCAGGTAGAAGTCGATCTTCTTGTAGTGCTCGGGCAGGCCCATGTAGCGGCTCGGGCTCATGGCCATGAGGTTGTCCACCAGGCGGCGCACCGCGGCCGAGAGCCGCCTGCAGAGCCAGACCACCCGGGCCCGGTCGGCCTTGTCCTGGCCGTAGGCCAGCTCCTCCAGGTCGGCGATGAGCGTCAGGCAGATGTCGTCGGAACGCAGCAGGTCCTTGAAGGCGTTGTACTTGGCCCGCAGGAGCGTGCCCGGGGCGAAGACCTGGTAGGTCCAGTGCCGGAAGAGCTGGGTGATCAGGGACATGGGATTCCTAGCACGCCATTGAAAACGTTTTCCGGGGGCCGTTCAAAAAACGCGCGGGCGAGGCGCGAAAAAAACTCAAGGCCGACGCCTATCCCCCATACGCGAGGATTTGAGTTTTTTGAAGCAACGCGGCCGGCGCGGATTTTTCAACGGCCTCCCAGGACCTCGGCCACCTTGGCCTCCAACTCGTCCTTGTCGATGGGCTTGACGCAGTATTCGCTGGCTCCCAGGCGCAGGGACTCGCGGGCCGTCTCCAGGGTGGGGTAGCCGGTGAGCATGATGGCCTTGGTCGCCGGCGAGAGCTTCCGGATCTCCTCCAGGACCTCCACGCCGGTCATCTTCTTGAGCTTCATGTCCAGGATGGCCAGGTCCGGCTTCTGCTTGCGCACGAAGGCCAGGGCCTCCTCCTCCTCGGTGAAGGCCGCGACCTTGTGTCCCTTGCGCTCCAGGATGCGCTTGACCAGAATCCCGGCGTCGGAAACGTCGTCGATGACGATGATCTGGGCCATGGCTCACTCCTCGCTCTTGAGATCGTCGGGCTCTGCCCCGCTGTCCTGGTGGTCCAGGGGCAGATCCACGCTGAACACCGCTCCCGGCCCGCCCTCCCCGGCGGGAATGCCCAGCTCCGGCGGCACCGGGCTCTGGGCCCGGATCTCCCCGCCGTGCTCCCGGACAATGCCGAAGGACACCGAGAGGCCCAGGCCCGTGCCCTTGCCCACGGGCTTGGTGCTGAAGAACGGGTCAAAGATGCGGCGCAGGTCCTCGGCGCCGATGCCCGCGCCCGTGTCGGCCACCCAGACTGTCACTTTTTGGGCTGCCGTGTCCAGCCTCGTGCGGATGAAAATCCGGCCGCCCCCGGGCATGGCGTCGCGGGCGTTGGTCAAGAGATTCATCCAGACCTGGCGGAGCTTGTCCGGGTCGCCGTGGAGCACGGGCATGCGCTCGTCCAGGTCCGTGACGATGCGCACCTTGTCCAGCTCGAAGGAGTGGCGCACCAGGGTCACGGTCTCCATGACCGAGTTGTTCAGGCACATGTCCCGCTTGGCGCTGCGGGACTGGCGCGAGAAGCCGAGCAGGTCGGCCACGATCTTGCGGCAGACCTTGGCCTGCTTCTCGATGATCGAGAGGTCCTCGCGCAACTGGCCCTCGGGCGCGTCCTCCTGGAGCAGCTGGGCGTAGCCCAGGATGATGCCCAGCGGCGTGTTGATCTCGTGGGCCACGCCCCCGGCCAGCTTGCCCAGGGACTCCATCTTCTGGGCCTGGATGAGCTGCTCCTGGTAGTCCTTGATCTGGGTCACGTCGCGGGCCGTGCGCAGGACCCCCACGATGCGGCCGTCGCGGTCGAAGACCGGCACCTGCACGGTGTGGAACCAGCGCTCGCCGTGCCCGGCCTCGCGGTGGGTCTCGGTCTGGAAGCGCTCGCCCGTTTCCAGGACCCGGCGGTTGGCCTCGCTGCGCGCGCGGGCCATCTCCTCGGGAAACAAGTCGAAGTCGGTCTTGCCCACCACCTGGTCCACCTCCCGGCCCACCGAGGCGGCAAAGGCCCGGTTGCAGGCCTGGTAGACCATGTGCTCGTCCAGCAGGCTCACCAGGTCCGGGGTCACGTCCAGGATGGTGCGCATGATCTGCTGCTGGCGCGTGAGAACCTTTTCCGCCTCGCGCAGCTCGGCGATGTGGGTCTTGAGCGTCAGCGCCATGACGTCGAAGGTCTCGGTGAGGTCCTGGATCTCGTCGCCCGCGTTGGTCAGGTACACGGGGCAGTTGCGGCAGGACTCCAGCTTCTTGGGATAGGCCGCGGGGTCGCACTCCAGGCAGAGGGTCCCGGCCACGTACCAGCAGCGCCGCGCGGCGTCGCCGTAGGCCGGGCACTCCTTGCGGCTGCAGTCCATGATGTCCCAGCAGTTGCGGGCCAGCTCCGGCCCGGCGCGCATGTCCAGGTTGCCCTTGACCATTTCCGAGGCGTGGGCCCGGAGCACGTTGAGCCGGCGGGTCACCTGGCGGGCGAAGACCGTGGACAGGACCACGGCCAGGAGCAGACCGCCCCCGGCCAGGCCCAGAATGATCCCGCCCAGGCGCTCCACCGGCGCCCGGGCCCGGCTCCAGGACAGGCCCACGCGGACCACGCCGAAGGACTCCCCGGCCACGCGCACGGGCACGGCGAAGTCGTAGATGCGCTCGTCGCCGGTGTCCAGGAGGTGCACCGAGAACGCACCGTCCGGGCCGGGGGCGTTGGCGCCCACCAGGTCCACGGGAAAGCCCTTGGGATAGCTGTGGGCCAGGACGTTGCCGCGCTGGTCCAGGACAAAGGCGTACTCCATGTCCCCGCCCAGGCCGCGCAGGTCGTCCACCAGGTTCTTGAGCCGCAGGAAATCCTGGGCCAGCAGCGGGTCGGCGGCGCGCACCGAGAGGCTCTCGGCCAGGACCCGGCCGCGCATCTTGACCTCGTCCAGCAGGGCCTTGGAGGCCACCCTGGCCACGGGCGCGCCCATGACCAGGCTCAGGAAGAGCACGATGGCCGTGGTCCCGAGGTTGATCTTGGTGCTGAATTTGAGCCGCGACAGGCCGTGCACGGACCTAGTCCTCCCGGGTGATCCGGGCCTCCAGGTCGCGGATGGAATCGTAATCCGCGTCCGTGGCCGGAATGATGCCGGTGAAGTGCGCGGCCTCCAGGATCGGGGCCGCCTCCGGGCCGCCCCGGCCCAGGTCCAGGAGCGCCCGGGCGATCACCGCGAGCCGCCCGGGATCGAAGCCCCGGCGCACCGAATAGACCCAGCCGGGATAGGTCCGGGTCTCGGCCAGCACGCGGATGGCCTCCAGGTCCACCTTGTCCTTGACCAGGTCCAGGGTGCCGTTGCGCACCGAGCCGATGTCGTACTTGCCGGCATAGACCGCCAGCACGACCTTTTCCTGCTTGCCGCCGGGCCCCGGCGCAAAGGCGATCTCGGCGAAGTCCTCGTGGCGGATGCCGTGGCGCAGGAAGTGGTCCAGGGCGAAGACGTAGCCCCCGGCCGACCCCGGGTCCACGGCGATCCAGCGCTTGCCCCGGCAGTCGTCCAGGGTGCGGATGGCCCGGTTGTCCTTGCGGCAGATGATCTGGCTGTAGAAGTCCGGCTGGCCGGACTCCTCCAGGATGCGGGCAAAGGCCCGGGCCCCGGAGCGGGCCAGGCGGATGTAGATGAACGGGTTGGAGAAGGAGATGTCGATCTCGCCGCGCTCGACCATCTTCACGTGCTCGTCGAAGGTGTCCGGAAAGACCTGGCGGAAGGGATAGCCGGTGCGCTTGGCCAGGTAGTCCACCAACTGGCGGTGGCGCTCGAAGGAGATGGTGTGGGAATACTGCGGCAGGTAGGCGTAGGTGATGGCCTCGGACTGGGTCTTGAGGGTGATGTCCTCGCGGCGGGAGAGGTCCACCCGGGTCACGGGCTCCTCCTCGCCGCCCCAGCCCAGGGCCAGAACCAGCAGGAGGACGGCGCCCAGGGCCAGGACCCAGTATTCCTTGCGCATGCACCGGCTCCTTGGACCGCGCGCGCCTGCTCAGTCTCCGGACGGGCCGGGCCGGGCCGTCTCCAGGGTGGCGGCCAGGCGCAGCCGGAGATACCAGGGCATGCGGCCGATCGTCCGAGAATAGATGAGCCGCGCCAGGATGTACAGGGGGAGGAAGAAAAACACGTAGTTGGCGTCGTAGTCCAGGAGCGGCAGGCGGATGAGCACCTCGCGGAAACGCAGGTCCAGCCAGGCCAGGGCGAACGGCAGGGGCCAGATGCTCGCCGTGAACACCGCGGCCTGGCTGAAGAAGTAGCGGCCGAAGGACTCGTGGGCCTGGCGGTTCACGGCCTTGAAGTTCTCCTTGTTCCCGGTCTTGGCCGCCTCGATGGACAGCTCGTGATCGTGGATCATGTCCTTGATGTAGCCGCCATAGACCTTGCGGTTGAGCCGCGAGACCAGGACCGCGGCCACATCCCCCAGGAGCACGCAGAGCAGCCCGAGCAGGAAGGTGCCCAGAAGGAAGCCGGCCAGGGCGCTGTCCGGCCAGCGGAAGGGCCGGATGAGCCAGGGGTCCAGAACCAGGAGAACGCGCTGCAGTTTGTCCATGACTCACGAAAAAGGGTCCCGGGATGGCCCGGGACCCCTTCTGTTGTGGCAGTTCCCGCGCGGCTAGCCGAACATGCGGATGTCGAAGAAGCCTCTCAGGACGTAGTCCACGCCGACGTAAAGCGCAAGCACGATGAACAGGCGCTTGAGCCAGGTGTCCGAGAAGTACTTGGAGGTGCGCGGGCCGATGACCGAGCCCACGATGATGCCCACCAGCTCGGCGCCGATGAGGGTCCAGTCCAGGGGCGTGCCCTTGGTCATCAGGGTGGCGATGCTCGTGACCATGGAGATGAGCACGGCCAGGGCCGAGGTGCCCGCGGCCAGGTACATGGGCAGCTGGGCCACGCTGGTCAGGAAGGGCACCAGGAGGAAACCGCCGCCCACGCCCAGGAAGGCCGCCACGGCCGAGATGACCACGCCGCCGACCAGGGGGATGAGCGGGTTGAAGCCGAACTCCACGCCGTAGAAGGTGAATTCCACGCGGGTCAGGGAGATCTTGGTGGTCTTGGCGCCCATGGCCTTGACGTCCACCTGCTCACCGGCCTTCTGCCTCTTCACCGAGTCCTCGAAGGCCTTGGCCGCGGCCTTGGCCTTCTTCTTGCTGGCCTGGCCCGCCGGGGAGGTCTCCCAGAACAGGTAGCAGCCGAGCACCAGGACGAACAGGCCGAACCAGCCCTGATACTGGGAGAAGGAGATCTTGCCCGCGGTCAGCGTGGCCGATCCCCAGGCGCCCAGAAGCGAGCCCGCGCCCAGGGCCAGGGCCAGGGGCAGGACCAGGCGGCCCATCTTCCAGTAGTTGAACGAGGAGATGAGCGCGGACAGACCCACGAGCCACTGGTTCGAGGCCCGGATGGAGTCCGTGGCGATCTTGTTCAGCTCGGGAGCCGTGGTCTTGAAGGTCTTGGCGTAAGCGCCCAGGCCGAAGACGCTGATGTGGCCCACGCCGGCCATGACGCCGCCGAAGGCGCCCACGGTGGAGAAGATCCAGCCCACCCACACGGCCCAGGCAAAAGCCAGGATGAAGTTCACGCTGGGCGCACCGGGAATGCCCAGGAAGCCGGCGGCCTTGGCCGGATCGATCTGGCCGGGGCCCGTGCCCTGGGGAGCGGCGGCGATGGCGTCGGCCAGCTTGTCGGCCCAGGCGGGCTCGAACCACAGACAGACCCCGACCAGGGCGATCAGGGCCACGATGAACAGGGATTTCTTCGAGTGCAACACGTTTGTCCTCCTCACGAATGATCTGTTGCAAATTTCCTCGCCGCGCCTCCCCGTCGGAGGGCCCGGCGTTCGAGACATCCTCAGGGCCGGGTGAAGCTCAGGGCCTTGGCCGTGCAGCCCGTGACACAGGCCGGGTCCAGGCCCTGCTCGATGCGGTCCATGCAGTAGTCGCACTTCATGATCTTGCCGGTGAGCTCGTTGTACACCGGCACGTGCCAGGGGCAGGCCTCGGCGCAGGCCTTGCAGCCGTCGCAGAGTTCCGTGCGCACATAGATCAGGCCGTCGGACTCACGGAACGTCATGGCCCCGGTGGGGCAGGCCGGCACGCACTTGGGGTCCTTGCACATGAGGCAGGGCTGGTACTTGGTGTTGAACACCGGACGGCCGTCCTTGCTGGGCAGGGGACCGGCCACAAAGATGTGGTTGAGCTGGATGCCGGCCGGCACGCTGTTCTTCACTTTGCAATGGACCTCGCAGGCCTGGCAGGCGATGCACCGCTTCTTGTCCAGCTTGATCTTGTACACGCTCATGTCCCGTGCTCCTTGCCGGACCAACCCGCCAGGGGGCGGCCCGCTTGTTTCGCGCGTCCTCAACGGATTCTGGTCAGGACTGTCCCCATTGGAACCACATTCCGGGAGATCGTGTCAATGAAATTCGTTTTTGTTCGCAAATTCCCAAGAGTTGTCCGGAAAACCCCTCCCGCAACCCGGCTGGAGGCCGTCCTTATGTTTCTTTTTTCACATACACTATTTTCCTTGCCACACACACGGTTCCTTCCTAAAAAAGGACAATCGGCAATCTGTAATTAGCAGGGTGAAAGCCCTGATCATCTGCGAGGAGGACTTCATGGCCAAGACCACGGTGAACAGCGTTTGCGGCATGTGCTCGGTGCGCTGCCCGATCCAGGCCGAGGTGGAAAACGGCCGCCCGGTGCGGCTCCAGGGGAGCATGCACGCCCCCGGGCTCAAGGGCTCGCTCTGCGCCCGCGGCGCGGCCGGCATAGCCCTGTACGAGGACGACGAGCGGCCCCAGTACCCCATGATCCGCGAAGGCGCGCGCGGCGAGGGCAAATGGCGCAGGGTCTCCTGGGACGAGGCCCTGGACTACGTGGCCGAGCGCCTGAACAAGGTGCGCGCCGAACACGGCGACCGCGCCGTGCTCCTCTCGGACCGCGGCGGCCCGTTCCGCGACGTGTACCGGGCCTTCCTGCGGGCCATCGGCACGCCCAACTACTGCAACCACGACTCGGCCTGCGCCCGCAACGTGATGAACGCCGCGGTCTCCATCTTCGGCTTCGGCCGCAAGGACGTGGTCTACGACTACAAGAACTGCAAGCATCTGGTGCTCCAGACCCGCAACATCTTCGAGGCCATCAACGTGGCCGAGGTGAACAACGCCATGGACGGCCTGGCCGCGGGCTGCAAGCTCTCGGTCATCGACATCCGGGCCAGCATCACCGCGGGCAAGGCCGACAACTTCTACCTCCTGCGCCCGGGCACGGACTACGCCTTCAACCTGGCCGTGATCCACGTGCTTTTGAACGAGGACCTCTACGACAAGAAATTCGCGGAGATGTGGATCAGCGGCCTGGACGAGCTCAAGGCCTTCACGGCCCAGCACACCCCGGAATGGGCCGAGGCCGAGACCGGCGTGCCGGCTGCGCGCATCCGCGACCTGGCCCGCCAACTGGCCGCGGCCGCGCCCGCGGTGATCTGGCACCCCGGCTGGATGGTGGCCCGCTACTCCGACTCCTTCTATGTCTGCCGCACGGCCTACATCATCAACGCCCTGCTGGGCGCGGTGGGGGCCAAGGGCGGCCTGCCGCTCACGGCCAAGCCCGGGGACGTGGGCCGCAAGGGCCTCAAGGAACTGCTCTCCCTGTTCCCCAAGCCCGAGGAGAAGCGCGTGGACGGCGTGGGCTGGATGCCCGAGCGCACCCACTTCGACGCCGGGCCGGGCCTGGTGCACCTGGCCTACGAGGCCATCGTCACGGGCAAGCCCTACCCCATCAAGGCCTACATCGCCCAGCGCCACGATCCGCTCATGGCCTTCCCGGACACCGCCGACGTGAAGAAGATCCTGGACAACCTGGACCTGCTCGTGTCCGTGACCTTCTCCTGGTCGGACACGGCCTGGTACTCGGACGTGGTCCTGCCCATGTCCACCTACCTCGAGCGCGAGGACACCCTGGCCGGCAAGAACGGGCTCAAGCCCTCGTTCTTCGTGCGCAAGCGCGCCTGCGAGCCGCGCTACGACACCAAGGCGGTCTGGGAGATCTACTGCGGCCTGGCCAAGAAAATGGGCCTCGACAAGCTGGCCTTTGACAGCATCGAGGACATCTGGAACTTCCAGCTCCAGGACACGGGCGTGTCCCTGGCCGACTTCGACAAGACCGGCTCCGTGTCCCTGGCCTCCGAGCCGCTGTACCGCAAGATGGAGGACCTCAAGTTCAAGACCGACTCCGGCAAGATCGAGATCGTTTCCAGCCGCCTGGCCAAGTCCGGCATCCCCTGGCTGGGGCCCTACGTCTCGCCCGCTCGGCCTCCCAAGGGCCGCTTCCGGATCACCTTCGGCCGCTGCGGGGTGCACACCCAGGGCCACACCGTCAACAACCCCCTGCTCTTCGAGCAGATGCCCGAAAACCTCCTCTGGATCCACACCCAGGCGGCCCAGGACCTGGGCATTGCCGACGGCGACTACGTGACCGTGACCTCCAACGGCCATTCCGGCAGGATCAAGGCCTTTGTCACGGAGTTCATCCACCCGGAGGCGGTCTTCATGGTCCACGGCTTCGGCCACACCCTGCCGGTGGAGAGCCGGGCCCGCGGCCGGGGCGTGGCCGACAACGAGCTCATGCCCCAGGGCATCCGGAAATGGGACAAAGGCGGAGGCGGCATTGCCATGCAGGAGCATTTTGTGGCAGTGTCCCGGTAAAAGGAATTCACGTGCCGCCGCCCGCAAACCGGGCGGCGGCACGTTCCTCCAACCGGGAGAGCCTCATGAACATCGGTCCCTATACCTTCGACGAGTTCAAACAGAAGGCCGCGGAATTCCACGGCTACGCCGCCCCGGGCCTGCTGGTGGGCGGCTACATGGTGGAGCTGGCCAAGTCGCGCCTGCCCCAGGGCACCCTGTTCGAGGCCCTGGTGGAATCCCAGAAATGCCTGCCGGACGCGGTCCAGCTGCTGACCCTGTGCAGCGTGGGCAACGGCTGGATGAAGGTCGTGAACCTGGGCCGCTACGCCCTGACCCTCTACGACAAGTTCACGGGCCTGGGCGTGCGCGTGGCCCTGGACCCGACCAAGCTCGAGATGTGGCCCGAGATCAAGGGCTGGTACCTGAAGCTCAAGCCCAAGAAGGAACAGGACACCGACCGGCTGGTGGACGAAATCCGGCGCGCCGGGCCAAGCCTCTGCTCCATGGAGGAGGTGGTGGTGCCCGAGCGCTTCCGGCGCAAGGCCCAGATGGGCGCCATCGGCCTCTGCCCGGTCTGCGGCGAGGCCTATCCGGCCCACGACGGCGGGGTCTGCCGCGGCTGCCAGGGCGAGGCCCCCTACGAACGCCTGGACCAGCGCCAGGACATGACCGACGGCCCCAGGCTGCGGGCCGTGCCCGTGGGCCAGGCCGTGGGCCACAAGGCCCTGCACGACATGACCCGCATCGTGCCCGCCGAGACCAAGGACCCCCTGGTCCAGGCCGGGCAGACGCTCAGCCCCGGAGACCTCTGCGAGCTCCAGCGCATGGGCCGCTTCGAGGTCTATCTCGAGGGCGACGCCGCGGTCGCGGAGGCCGGCTGGGTCCACGAGAACGAGGCCGCCCTGGCCTTCGCCAAGCTCATGGCCGGGCCCGGCGTGCTCCACGACCCCGCGCCCCGCGAGGGCAAGATCAATTTCACGGCCGCCCGCACCGGGCTCATCGTCCTGGACCGCGAGCGGCTCCTGGCCTTCAACATGACGCCCAATGTCATGTGCGCCACGCGCCAGGGCGACATCATGATCGAGGAAGGCAAGCGCCTGGCCGCCTGCCGGGCCATTCCCCTGTTCCTGGCCCAGGCCGACTTCGACCGCGCCCGGGCGGCCCTGGCCGGAGGCCCGCTGTTCTCGGTGCTGCCCCTGCGCCGGGCCCGGGTGGGCATCCTGGTCACGGGCACCGAGGTCTTCCAGGGACTCATCGAGGACAAGTTCGCGCCGATCATCAAGAGCAAGGTGGAAAGCCTGGGCTCGGAGGTGGCCGCCGTGGACATCGTGCCCGACGACCGGGAACGCATCGCGGCCAGCGTGCGCGGGATGCTCGAGGCCGGGGCCGACCTCATCGTGACCACGGCCGGGCTCTCGGTGGACCCCGGCGACGTGACCCGGCACGGGCTCCTGGACGCGGGGCTGGAGGACTACAGCTACGGGGCCCCGATCCTGCCCGGGGCCATGACCCTGGTGGGCCGCATCGGCGACGCCCAGGTCCTGGGGGTCCCGGCCTGCGCCCTGTTCTACAAGACCACCAGCCTGGACCTCATCCTGCCCCGGCTCCTGGCCGGGCGGCTCCCCGGACGCCGCGACCTGGCCCGCATGGCCGAGGGCGGCTTCTGCATGGGTTGCAAGACCTGCACCTACCCCAAGTGTCCCTTCGGCAAGTGATCCGCGCCTGGTAACGACAAGGGGCTCCCGCCGCGGCGGGAGCCCCTTCTGCCCTTCCGGCGGCGCTGCCCTCACTGGCAGACGCGATCCAGTTCGGCCAGCGACGACGCCAGGCTGGACAGGCCCGAGGAGCGGGCGAAAAGCACGGGCTTGAGACAGCCCTTGCAGAGCTTTTTCACCGCGGCGCAGGCCTCGTGGCTCACACAGTCCACAGGGCAGACCACGGCGTCGGCACCGGCCAGGAGCTGCTGGAGCCGGTGCGGGGACTGCTCCAGGCCGCCGTCGTGGTGCACCAGCTCGCAGCCGAAGCGCTCGGCCAGGAGCCGGTAGCGGCCCTTGAGCCCGCTGCGGCCGCCCACGTAAAGCACGCGCTTGCCGCGCAGCCGGGGGCAGGGGCAGGTTTCGGGATGGCCGCACTCCCCGGAACAGGGCACCTGGTCCAGAGATTCCAGGAGCGCGGCCTCCAGGGCCTCGACCTCGCGGTCCCGCTCGGCCAGGGCCTGTTCCAGGCGCGCGGTCCGGCGCACGCCCTGCTCCAGCTGCCCGGCCTGGCGCAGCACCATGTCCTCGGCGGCCGCCAGGCGCTCCTGAAGCTCCCGGGCCTGCTCCCGCAGGGCGTCGCGCTCCTGGCCCAGGACCGCAAGCGCCTTGGTCTCCACCAGCTCGCGCAGGGACAGGCGCTCCCGCTCCACGGCCTCGCGCCGGGCGCGCTCCTGGGCCAGCTGGCGCTCCAGGTTGAAATGGCGCTCCTTCCAGGCCGCAATGGACTGCCGGAGCAGGGTCTTGCGCTCGGCCAAGGCTGCGGCGAGCGCGGCGCTCTCCTCCTCCAGGGCCCGCAGCCGCCGCAGGTCCGCGCCCTGGGCCGCGCCCAGCAGGTGCGAGAGCATGTGCACCTCGCCGTAGATGCGCCGGAGCATGTTCTCCGAGACCGTAGGGTTGCACATGACGCCCCAGAGCGCGCCCGGGATCTCGCCCCGGTCCGCGTGCTCCCGCCAAAGCGCCCAGACCGCCTCGTCGTCCCGGGCCTTGAGGAACAGGCGCAGGACCCGGCGGTGCTTGCGGTCCAGGAGCTTCTGCACGGCCCGGGCCGGGCGGTCGGGGCGCTTGCACAGGCCTACGAACAGGGTGTGCACGTCGAAATCGCCGGACCCGGCGGACAGGTCCAGGCCCACCCGTTCGGCCACCTCCCGCAGGTCGTTGCAGGTCAGACAGGTGCCCACGATGGGGCACTGGTAGTCGGCATGATCCCAGATGTTGCGCCGCAGCATGCGGTCCTCCCGGCGGCCCGGGCCGCTGTTTGATTTTGATTCTCATTATCGACTAGACGCTCCAGTGTCAAGACGAAAAAAAAGGAAAAAGCAGCGTGAGAAAAGCCTTGACTTCCCATTTTGATATTGATAATCATATTCATGTCCATGTGGACACTCCTCCGCACGCGGGCCGGACGCCGTGAACGTCCGCCCGCGCCAGACATCCCAGCCCCGGACCCGCCGGCCTCTCCCCGGCGGGTCCTCCTTTTGGGGCGCAAAAAAGGCCCCCGCCAGGCGGCGGAGGCCCTGTCGCTTGCCCGGGGCGGGCCTAGAAGATGCTCTTGATGCCTTCCAGCACCCCGCCCTTCTTCTTCTGATCCGTCTTGGTGTCCGTGCTGCCGCTCTTGGTGCTGGTGGTCCCGCTCTGCTGGGTCTCCTTCTTCTGGCCGCCGAACACGCCGCCGATGGCGCTGCCCACGCCCTCCACGGCCCCGCCCACGCCCTTGACCAGGCCCGTGGCCGCGCCCTTGAAGTACTCGGCCAGGTCCACACTGTAGGAGGGGTTGGACAGGCTGCCCTTGACCCGCACCGGCACGAGCAGGCCCAGGAGGCTGTCGTTGCCCGTGCCGCTGGCCATGAGCTTGGCCCGCACCAGGTAGTCGATGCTGTCCGCGGGCAGGTTCACCAGGCCCTCGCCCTCGGCCCGCAGGTTGGGCGACTTGATGAGCAGGTCCTTGTTGCTGATGATCCCGTTGGTGGCCTGGGCCGTGGCCGTGATCTCTCCGAAGTTGGTGCGGTCCGCGGCCTTGCCCTCCACGGTGCCGCTCTTGCTGCCGGACTTGGCCACGGTGGTGACCAGGGCCTCCAGGTCCACGCCCGGGAACACGCCGTCCAGGACCTTGAGCGCCATGGGCCCGTTGAGCCCGCGCTTCATGGCCGAGACCTTGGCCCCGCTGGTCTTCAGGTCAGCTGTCAGATACATGTCCCCGCCGTAGGAATCCTTGCCCGTCAGGTCCTTGAGCAGCGGGCCCAGCTGGACCTTCTGCAGGTTCAGGCGCGCGGCGCTCAGGGGCTGCTCGCCCCGGCAGTCCACGGTCACGGGCGCGGTGAGCGTGCCGCCGTACAGGGCCAGATTGTTCGGGTCCACGGTCAACAGCCCGTTCTTGGCCAGGATCTTCACGTCCAGGTTGGTCAGGGTCAGGTTGTGGACCTTGAGCTTGGCGATCTTGGCCGTGCCGTCCAGGTTGAGCTTGCGGATCACGTCCACCGGGATCACGTCCGGCTCCGGACCGGCCGGCCCCGAGGTGGAGGCGGCCTTGGTCTCGGTCCCGGCGGCCTGCTTGGGCAGGATCTTGTCCAGGTCCAAGAAGTCCGAGGTCAGGGCAAAGACCACGGCCGGGGCCGCGAAATTGCTGACCTTGGCGTTGAAGTTCAGCTTCTCGCTGTCCAAACGCAGGACCCCGCCGTCCAGGGCCGCGGTCTGGGCCTTGGTGTCCACCGCGGCCTGCGCCACGGTCACGCCCACATCGGCCTTGCCTCCGGGCACGGCCTTGCCCGTGGCCAGGACCTTGAGGTCCAGGCCCTTCACAGTGTAGCGCCCGGCTTCCAAGTCCAGGGAGGCCGTGCCCTTGACGGCGTTCTGCAGGGAGGCCTCGGGGCTCTTGCTCTCCAGGCCGAAGTTCACGTCGAAGTCAAAAGGCTTGCCCGGAGCGATGGCGCCGATGGTCACATTCACGTTGCGCACCGCGTCGTGCCGGTTGGCCTTGGCATCGTCCCAGACGATGTTGGCGTTCTTCACGTTGAGCCCGCCCACGGCCAGTTCCATGCCTCCGCCGCCCGAGGGCTTGGCGGCCGCCGGAGCCGCTTCCTTGGTTCCCTCCTGCTTGCCCGCAAGGTCGTCCCAGTTGGTGACGCCGTCCTTGTTTTGGGCCAGATTGAGGTTCAGGTTCTCCAGGGTCACGCGGCCCAGCTCCAGGCTGCCCGTGAGCAGCGGCAAGAGCTTGAGCCGCACCTGGGCCGAGCCGATCTGGACCATGGGCTTGTCCCCGAAGCCTTTGGCGTTGCTCAGGCTCACGCCGCCCACCTCGGCTCCGAGCCAGGGAAAGACCGAGACCTTGATCTGGCCGCTGACCACCAGGTCGCGGCCCGTGGCCTTTTTCACGGCCTCGGTGATCTGGGCCTTGTGGGCGTTGGGATCGAACGTGCTCACAAAGATCACGGCTCCGACAATCACGAGCAGGACCAGGGCCGCAGCCGCGATGAGACCATACTTGAGCCACTTGTTCATGCTACGCCTCCGTGTTGGGGCCGGTCCGGCCCGTGAGCAGGTCGCGGATCTCCAGGAGCCCGTCGCGGACCTCCTGGAGAATGTCGTTGGGGGCCTTGTCCTCCAGGCGCTTGCGCGCGCCCTCGATGGTCAGGCCCTCGTCGTAGAGCAGACGCTTGATCTCGCGCACCAGGCCGAGCTGCTCCTCGGTGTACATGCGCTGGCCCGAAGCCGTGCGCACGGGCTCCAGCTGGGGGAATTCGCCCTCCCAGAAGCGCAGCACAAAGGGCTTGATGCCGAGCAGGTCGGCGGCCTGGCCGATCTTGTAGGTTTTTTGTCCGGGAGTCTCGTCCATGACTCCACTCTAGCAAAGGAAGGGGGCGGCGGGAACACCCGGGGCGGGAAAAAAGAACGGGGGCCCGGGGGGCCCCCGCATGGCTACACGCGCACGGGCAGCTTTTTCAGCAATCCCTCGAGCATCCGGCCGTGCTCCTTGTCCACTTCCTTGTCCTTCAAGGTGCGGGCCTGGTGCCGGTAGGTCAGGCGGAAGGTCAGGTTGCGCTCGTCCTTGTCCGGGTCGGGCGTGAACAGGTTCACCAGGTCCACGCTCTCCAGGAACGGCGGCTTGAGCTCCAGCACGGCCCGGCGCACGGCCTCGGCATGCAGGGTGGCGGGGGCCGCCAGGGTCACGTCCCGGCGCACCGGCGGGAACACGGGCAGGGGCTTGAACGTGATGACCCGGGCCGCGCACAGGGCCCGCAGCCGGTCCAGGTCCAGGTCCGCCAGCCAGACCTCGCGGCGGGCGTGGTGGGCGTCGGCGATCTCGGGCCGCACCCGGCCGACGACGCCCAGGGGCTCACCCTCCAGGCGCACGGCCACGGCCGGCTCCAGGAAGCAGTGGCCGTCCAGGAGCTCGAACTCCGGGCAACCCAGCTTGAACTGCCCGCAGAGGCCCTCCACCAGGCCCTTCACGTCGAGATAATCGGCGTCCTCCAGGGGCCAGGGCCAGTCCTCGGCAAAACGCGGGCCGTGCAGGAGCATGCCCAGGCGGGAGTGCTCGCGGGCCCGGGTCTCGGAGTCCTGGTCCTCGAAATAGATGCGCGCCACCTCGAACAGCCGCAGCCGGGTGTTGCCCTGGCTGATGTTGTGCTTGAGGTTCTGGAGCAGGCCCGCGGCCAGCTCGGTGCGCAGGACGTTCTGCTCCTCGGTGAGCGGGTTGGCGATGCTGATCCGGCACTCGTTGGGCAGGCCCAGCAGGTCCAGGTCCTTGTGGCCCACGAAGCTGTAGTTCACGGCCTCGCGCAGGCCCAGGCCCGCGGCCCAGGCCTTGACCTTGCGGTTGAACACGAACTCGGCGTCGGCCCCGCCCCCGGCCTCCAGGGACTTGGCCACCCGCGGGAGCACGGCCGGGATGCGGTCCACGCCATAGACCCGGGCCAGTTCCTCGGAAAGGTCCACCTCGCGCTCCAGGTCCAGGCGCCAGGGCGGGGTGGTCACCTGCCAGCGGGCCGGGTCGGCCTCGTCCACGGCGCAGCCCATGCCCTTGAGGGTGGCGCGGGCGAAATCCGGGGTCAGCTCCAGGCCCAGCAGGTCGTTGCAGCGGTCCAGCCGGAACAGGTGCTTGCGGGTGGCCCAGGGCTTGGGCTCGGACAGGGCCACGCCGCGCAGGACCTGGGCCCCGGAGACCTCGGCCATGAGCCGGGCCGCGCGGTCCACGGCCAGGCGCGCGCCCACCTGGTCCACCCCGCGCTCGAAGCGGTAGGAGGCCTCGCTGGGCAGGCCCAGACGGCGGGCCGTGCGGCGGATGGTCCCGGGCCGGAACACGGCGCACTCCAGAACCACCTCGCTGGTGGAATCCCCGATCTCGGTGTTGGCCCCGCCCATGACCCCGGCCAGGGCCACGGGCTTCTCGTTGTCCCAGATGAGCAGGTCCGAGGCCAGCAGGCTGCGCTCCTGGTTGTCCAGGGTGGTCAGTTTCATGCCGTCGGAGGCCGGGGCCACGCGGATGACCCCGCCGGCCAGCAGGGCCCGGTCAAAGGCGTGCAGGGGCTGGCCCAGCTCCATCATGACGTAGTTGGTCACGTCCACGATGTTGCTGATGGGCCGCAGGCCGATGGCCGTGAGGCGGTAGCGCAGCCAGTCCGGAGCCTGGCCCATGCGCACGTCCGAGAGGATGCGGGCCTGGTACAGGGGGCAGAGCTCGGGGTCCGCGATCTCGATGCGCAGCAGGCCGTTGGCGTCCGCGCCGGATTCGCTCACCTGGCTGGGCGGAAGGGTCAGGGGGAGATTGAAGGCCAGGGCCGTTTCCCGGGCCACGCCCAGCACGCTCAGGCAGTCGGCCCGGTTCGGCGTGACGGAGAGCTCCAGGACATGGCGCTCCAGGTCGAGGGCCTCGGTCAGGGGCTGGCCCACGCGGCAGGACTCCGGCAGCACCAGGATGCCCTCGTGGCCCTCGGACAGGCCGAGCTCGCGCTCGGAGCAGATCATGCCCAGGGAGACCACGCCGCGAAGCTTCGCTTTCTTGATCTCCAGTCCGCCGGGGAGTGTGCTGCCCACGGGAGCCACCGCCACCTTCTGGCCCTGGGCCACGTTGGGCGCGCCGCAGACAATGGACAGGGCCTCGCCCGCGCCGATGTCCACGGTGCAGACCGAAAGGTGGTCGGACTCGGGATGTTTCGCGCAGGTGAGCACATGGCCCACGAGCACCTGGGCGATGCCCGCGAACGGGTCGTGCAGGCCTTCCAGCTCCAGGCCGAGCATGGTCAGCCGGTCGCCCAGGTCCTGAACAGAGCCCTCGTAGGGCACGAAATCACGCAGCCAGGAGAGAGAGATGAGCATGCCGGAACTCCGCGGAAATAGCTTTCCAACGCTGATATCGGGCCTGACGGCCCGGCCGTGCGCAACGCCAGGGGGACGCCCGCAGGCATCCCCCGGGGTCAGGCGAACTGTTCCAGGAAACGGACGTCGTTCTCGAAGAACATGCGCAGGTCGCCGATGCCGTACTTGAGCATGGCCACCCGCTCCACGCCCAGACCGAAGGCGAAGCCCGTGACCTGCTCGGGATCATAGCCCACGGCCTGGAAGACGTTGGGGTCGATCATGCCGCAGCCCAGGATCTCGACCCAGCCGGTGCGCTTGCAGACCCGGCAGGGGTCGTTGCCCACGCGGCCCTTGCCGCCGCAGAGCATGCAGGAGATGTCCACCTCGGCGCTGGGCTCGGTGAAGGGGAAAAAGCTCGGCCGGAAGCGCACCCGGGTGTCCGCGCCGAAGAGCTGGCGCACGAAGGCCGTGAGCGTGCCGCGCAGGTCGGCCATGCTCACCTTGGCGTCGGCCAGGAGCCCCTCGATCTGGTGAAACATGGGCGTGTGGGTCAGGTCCGAATCCCGGCGGTAGACCTTGCCCGGGGCGATGACGGCCACGGGAGGCTTGCGGCTCAGCATGGTGCGGATCTGCAGGGGCGAGGTGTGCGTGCGCAGGAGGATGGAATCCGAGACGTAGAGGGTGTCCTGCATGTCCCGGGCCGGGTGCTCGGGCGGCATGTTCAGGGCCTCGAAGTTGTGCCAGTCGTTCTCCACCTCGGGCCCGGAGACCACGTCGAAGCCCAGGCCCGTGAACACGTCGCAGATCTCCTGGGTCACCAGGGTCACGGGGTGCAGGGAGCCTTGCTGGGGGCGGCGTCCGGGCAGGGTGGGGTCGAAGCGGGAGAGCCCGGCCCCGGCCTCGGCCGCGGCGAGCTCGCGCTCGCGTTCGCCGATGAGCTCGGTGAGGGCGGTCTTGACCTCGTTGGCCTTGCGGCCGGCCGCGGGCTTGTCCTCGGCGCTCATGCCGGGAAGCACGAGCATGGCCTGGGCCAGGCGGCCCTTGCGGCCGAGGAATTCCACGCGGAACTCCTCGAGATCCTTCAAGGAACAAACCTGGCCCCGGCGCTCACCGCACTCCAGGGCCAGGTCTTCCAATTCCTTCAGAAAGGACTGGACGTCCTTGTCCACCGTCTTACGCCACCTGGGCCTTGGCGGCGGCCGCGACCTTGGCGAACACGTCCTTGTCGCGCACGGCCAGATCGGCCAGGACCTTGCGGTTCAGGGCCACGCCGGCCTTGGCCAGGCCGTTCATCATGCGGCTGTAGGACAGGCCGTTGAGGCGGGCGGCGGCGTTGATGCGCACGATCCACAGCTTGCGGAACTCGCGCTTGCGATTCTTGCGGTCGCGGTAGGCGAAAACCAGGGCCTTTTCAACACGCTCCCGGGCGGTGACGTACAGTCTGCTGCCCGAGCCGCGGTAGCCCTTGGCCATCTTCAGGAACTTCTTGTGACGCCGCTTGGCGGCAAAACCACGTTTAACGCGCATGATTGCCTCCGAATTCGCTTTGGACCCGCCAACGGCACGTGGCCTTGGCGGGTGGACCAGAGTCTCTTATTGGTTACCGTTCAGTACGCTAGGCGTACGGCATGAGACGCTTGACGCTCTTCTCGTTGGCCTTGTCCACGGTGGTGGACTGGCCCAGCAGGCGCTTCCGCTTGGCGTTCTTCTTGGTCAGGATGTGGCGCAGGTTCTTGCGGCGGCGCTTGAACTTGCCACTGCCCGTGACGCTGAAGCGCTTGGCGGCGCTGCGGTTGGTCTTGAGCTTGGGCATGTCTTCCTCCTTAAGCATCACGGCCGGTGTCCGGCCGAAGGCCTACTTCTTGATGGGGGCGAGCATCATGTTCATGGTCCGGCCCTCGAACTGGGCCCCCTGCTCCACCTTGGCCAATTCGCGGGTGTCCTCCACCACGCGGTCCAGCATGCTCTGTCCCCGGTCCTTGTGCACGATCTCGCGGCCCCGGAAGAACACGGTGGCCTTCACGCGGTCGCCCTCTTCCAGGAACCTCTTGATATGCTTGAGCTTCGTCTGGTAGTCGTGCTCGTCCGTCTTGGGCCGGAACTTCACTTCCTTGATCTGGATGACGGTCTGCTTCTTCTTGGCTTCCTGCTGCCGTTTCTGCTGCTGGTACTTGAACTTCCCGTAGTCCATGATGCGGCAGACGGGCGGATCGGCGTTGGGCGAAACCTCCACGAGGTCGAAGCCCTTCTCCTGGGCGTGACGCAGTGCGTCCGCCGTGGCCATGATCCCAAGCTGGGTGCCATCCTCGTCAATGACCCGGATCTGGGGAATGCGGATCCGCTCGTTGCGGCGGACCCCGTCATCCTTAATCGGTGGTCCCTGTCGCCGTGGAAAAGCTATAGCGCATGCCTCCGCGTTTGAATGGTTCCTGGGTGGCGTCGAGGATCATTTGGGCCGCTTCTTCCAGCGGCTTGAGACCAGGGTCCCCGCCCTCGCGCAGACGCACGTTGACGGCCTGGGCCTCCACTTCCTTGTCGCCGACCACAAGCATGTATGGAATCTTCTCCAGCTGGGCCTCGCGAATCTTGAACCCCAGCTTTTCGTTGCGCAAATCCGCTTCGGCTCGAATGCCCTTTTCCAAAAGAAACCGCAAGACCTTTTCAGCAAAAGGCTTCTGGGCGTCCGTGACCGTCAGCAGCCGGGCCTGCACCGGGGCGAGCCAGGCCGGGAAGGCCCCGGCGAAGTGCTCGGTGAGCACACCCACGAAACGCTCGATGGAGCCCAGGATGACCCGGTGGACCATGACCGGACGGTGGCGGGCCCCATCTTCTCCCACATACGCCAGGTCGAAGCGCTCGGGCAAGGTGAAATCGCACTGGACCGTGGCGCACTGCCAGCTGCGGCCCAGGGCGTCCTTGATCTTGATGTCGATCTTGGGGCCGTAGAAGGCGCCGTCGCCCTCGTTGATCTCATACGGAAGGCCCATCTTCTCCAGGGCCGCCTTGAGGGCCTCGGTGGCCCGGTCCCAGTCCGCGTCCGAGCCGATGGACTTCTCGGGCCGGGTGCTGACCTCGGCGGTGAAGTCGAAATCGAAGATCTTCATGACGTCGCGCACGAAGTTGACCACTCCGATGATCTCGTCCTGGAGCTGGTCCGGCCGGCAGATGATGTGCGCGTCGTCCTGGGTGAACGAGCGCACCCGCAAAAGCCCGTGGAGCACGCCGGACTTCTCGTGGCGGTGGACCACGCCGTGCTCGAAGAAGCGCTTGGGCAGGTCGCGGTAGCTGCGGATGCGCGACTTGTAGATGATCATGTGGGCCAGGCAGTTCATGGGCTTGACGCCGTAGGCCTGCTCGTCGATCTCCGTGAAGTACATGTTTTCACGGTAGTTGTCGTAGTGGCCCGAGCGCTCCCAGAGGTCGCGCTTGAGCAGCAGCGGGCCCTGCACGAACTCGTAGCCGCGCTTGAGGTGCTCCTTGCGCTCGAAATCCTCGAGAATGGCCCGCAAGAGCGCGCCCTTGGGGTGCCAGAACACGAACCCGGCCCCGGCCTCCTCGTGGAAGCTGAACAGGTCCAGCTGCACGCCCAGCTTGCGGTGGTCGCGCTTCTTGGCCTCCTCCAGCTGCTGCAGATGCTTCGCCAGGTCCTTGGGATTGGCCCAGGCCGTGCCGTAAATGCGCTGGAGCTGGGGGTTCTTCTCGTCCCCGCGCCAGTAGGCCCCGGCCACGGAGAGCAGCTTGAAGGCCTTCAACAGGCCGGTGCGCGGCACGTGCGGGCCGCGGCAGAGGTCCGCGAAGCCGCCGTGGGTGTACACCGAGACCTCGGGCGCGCCCAGGTCGCGGATGAGCTCCACCTTGTAGGTCTCGCTCTGGGCCGCGAAGAAGGTGGAGGCCTCGGCCGCGCTCATGACCCGGCAGGAAAAGGGCTTGTCCGCGCCCACGCTCCGGAGCATCTCGGCCTCGATGGCCTCCAGATCCTCGGGCGTGAACGGCCGCTCGAACTCGAAGTCGTAGTAGAAGCCGTTCTCGATGGCCGGGCCGATGGTCACCTTGGCCTGGGGAAAGAGCTTCTTGACGGCCTCGGCCATCAAATGCGCCGTGGAATGGCGAATGATGTCGAGGCCCTCGGGAGTCTCGGCGGTCAGAGGCTCGATGGCGGAGCAGTCCGCGGGCACCGTGGCCGTGAGGTCCAGAAGCCGGTCCCCGCAACGCGCCACCACGGTGTTCTTGAACTGCTTGTTGGACAGCACGGACTTGAGGGCGTCGGCAATGACCGCGCCCTGTTCCAGCTCCACTTTCTGTCCCGCGACCTCGACCTGCACGATGTTCTCCTTTTCCCCCGCGCAATATGACGAAAGGGAGGCCTGGGCCTCCCTCGCGTGGAAATATGGTAGGCACGAGGAGACTTGAACTCCTGACCCCTAGCGTGTCGAGCTAGTGCTCTAACCAACTGAGCTACGCGCCTATGGTCCTCAGGGGGAACGTCTCTATAGGTGAAGGCCCTGGGGTTGTCAAGCGGGTTTGTCCAGGGCTTCCACGGCTTCCGCGGCCAGGCCGCCCACCGTGGCGGGGCCGAGTTCCCCATCCCGGAACAGGGGAAAGGAGGCCGGGTCTCCGGCCAGCTCCCGCAGCCGGGGCAGGGCCTCGTGCGCGCCCAGGAGGCCCAGGGCCCAGGCCGCCAGGCCCCGGCAGCCCGGGTCCTCCTCGGCAAGGGCCCTGACCAGGAAGGGCCGGGCCGGCTCCACCAGGGCGGGCCGCGCCTGGGCCAGCCGGGCCAGGCCCCAGTACACCCCGCGCCGGAGCAGGGCGTGGTCCAGGTAGTTGCCGTCGCAGGCCGGGTCGTCGAAGATGTAGGAACAGAGGATGCGGTGGTATTCGCGGGCCAGGCCCTCGTGGTGCACCAGGCTCATGGCCAGGGACTCGGGGATGCCCCAGCCCAGGTTGCCGGATTCCTCGTTGAGCCGCCACATGCAGGAGCGCAGAAGCACGCGGGCCTGCTCCATGCTCTCCCCGGCCAGCCGGGCCGCGGTCAGGCCGAAGGCCTCCACGGCCCGCCAGCGCACCACTTCCTCGCGGTCGAGCAGGAAGCCGAACAGCGGCCCGGTGATCTGCTTGGCGGGCCAGGCCGCCAGTTCCGGCAGGCGCTCCTGCCAGTCCGGCGCGGCCAAAACCGCGCGGACCTCCTGCTTGAGCTGGCGGAACGTGGGCATGGGCCTCCTGTCAGCAGACCGTTGAAAACGTCCGCCTCCACAGGCCGTTCAAAAAACGCGAGGGCAAGGCGCGCAAAAAACACACGGCCGACGCGTATTCCCCATACGCGAGGATGTGGGTTTTTCGCGGCAACGAGGCCATCGCGGATTTTTCAACGGCCTGCTAGAGGTTCGCCGCGATCTCCTGGATGAAGTCCTCGGGCACGTCGTAGCCGGACTCCTGGGCCTTCTTCACGCACTCGTCGGCCTGGGCCCAGGCGCCCTTCTCGGCGTGGACCAGGGCCAGGTTGTTCCAGGCCGGGCCGAACTTGGGCTGGAGCTGCACGGCCTTTTCCAGGTCGCGCTGGGCGTCGTCCAGCTCGCCGCGCTGGAAATGGGCGCTGCCCTTGGTGGCCAGGGCCTGGATGAAATTGGGGTCGTACTTGATGGCCTTTTCCAGGGCCTGGATGGCCTTGTCCGAGTCGCCCTGCTGGAGGTGGCAGAAGCCGATGTTGCCCCAGGGCACGGCGAAGAACGGCCGCACCTGGGTGGCCTGGATATTGAAGCTCAGGCAGGAGGCCAGGTCCCCGCGGTGCATGGAGATGCCGCCCAGCTGCACATAGGCCTCGGCCAGCTTGGGCGAATGGGTCACGGCCTCGCGCAGGGCCCGCTCGGCCTCCATGAAGTCGCGCTTGGAGAGCAGGGCCACTCCCAGGTTGTACCAGGTGTTGCCGCACTCGTTGTTCTTCTGGAGCTTGCCCTTGAGGTCGGCGATGTATGCGTCCACATTGGCGAACTGCTGTTCGGACATACGATTGTTCCTTATTGGATTACAGGGTCTTGCCGTGCTTTTCGAGCAGCGTGGCGTACCACAGGCAGAAGTCGTAGATGGGCCGCATGCGCTCGGTGTTCTGGACCATGACCACGGCGAACTCGGCGATGGTCGAAGTGTAGTCCGGGCCCGGCTTCTTGGGCAGCGAGCGGATGAACATGGCGTACAGATCCTGGGCCGTGTGCCCGGTCGGGTCCTGACGGATGTCGATGGGATCGTGGGGCAGTTGGAAGGGGTCCCAGTTCTCGTAGCCGATCCGGTCCACGAACTTGCGCCGCCGTGGGGACAGGCCGTCGTACATGAGCTTCTTCTGCTCCTCGATCTGTTCCTGGGTGAGTGTGCCCAATCTCAGTCCTCCTTGCCGCCCTTGTCCGGGCCGCCGATGGTGATGCTGAAGGACTTCTCCTTGCAGGAGGCGCAGGCCGAGGCGTCCTTGTCGCAGGGGCCGCATTCCGGGCTCTTGGCCGGCTCCTTCAGGGCGGCCGCGGCGAAGTCCGGCCGGGGCTCGGCCTTGGGCGCGGTGAGACCCAGGTAGTCCTCGTCATAGGCCGTGAGCAGGGCCATGGACACGGGCACGAGCACGCTGCCCAGCTCGCGGTAGCGGGTCTTCAGGCTCCCGGCCAGCTCGTGGCTCAGGAGGTAGAGCCGGTCCTGGAGCTTGTCCAGGAACACGGTGGGGTACTTGCCCCCGGGCTCGAACCCGGAATGGCGGCAGGAATGGGCCTGGCCGCCGATGGCCGTGGGCACGCCGTAGATCCGGCAGGTCACGGGCCGGAAGGCGTAGAGATCGCAGAGGTCGTCGTCGTTCAAGAGCGGGCAGCGCACCTTGGCCTGGGCGGCCTGGAGCAGGATCTCCTCGGTGCTGACCCCGCCCTGGCTGGCCTTGAACATCTCGCGCTTGAGCCGGTAGGAGGCGCGGTCGGCCTCGTCGGCGCGCTCCAGGATCCTGCTGCGGGTGAGCCCGGAGTAGGCCTGGTTGAAATGGTGGTTCAGGTACAGGGCCTCGATGAGGGTCAGGTCGAACAGGGCGTGGCAGCAGTCGCTGCACGTCTCCTTGCAGCGGACCCGGTCCCCGGCCTGGCTGCGCACGGCCTGGAAGGCCGCGTCGGCTTCGGAGATGATCGTCTCGTATTTCTTGAAATATTCCGTGAAATCCAAGGCCATGGGTCGTACTCCTGGGCGGCGAGTCCGGAACCCTGGTTCCGGCTGGGGGGAAGGTAATGCATTTTTCCGGTCCGTCAAACCGGAAATTCGCCCCCTCCGGAAACGAAAAAACCGGGAAAATCCCGGCGGACCAAGCCCTGTGTCGGCGTGAGAGGCCCGGGCGGCGCCGGCCGGCGCCGCCCGGACCCTATATCCTACTCTTCCTCGACGGTGATGGCGTCCTGTTCGCAGACCTCGACGCAGGACTCGCAGCCCAGGCACTCCTCCATGTTCACGGGGACCGCCTTGCCGTCCTGCAGCTCATAGACCTCCACCGGGCAGACATCGACGCACTCGCCGTCGCCTATGCATTTGTCCAGGTCCACAGTGATCTTGTAACCCATTGTATCCTCCAGAGTTGTCCGGGGAGTCCCTCCCCCGCGTAGTCTCGTCCGCCCGGGCCGGGCGTTCGGAGGCACGCCGCGGGCATATGCCGCAGCCTGCCGAATTCAGGTGCAGATAGCCCTGGAACCCTTTCCTGTCAAGGACCTGCCGCTGATTTGCAACCGCTGGAGGTTGTTGAGCTTTGCGCCGCACTGGTCTATTCTGCCCAGAACGACACAACCCGGCCGATGAAGGAGACCCGATGTTCACTGCTGAGGAATTAGAAAAATACGCCGCCACACTCTGGTGGGGCCTGAGCACGGCCCGGCCCAGGCCCTTTGCCCCGGGCGACCGGGTGCTTCTGCGCTTCGATCTGGAGGCCCTGCCCCTGGCCGAGGCCCTCTATCCCCTGCTCCTGGACAAGGGGCTCTTGCCCGTGGTGCGCATGAACTTCACCCCGAGCCTGGAAAAGAGCTTCTACGGCCTGGGCTCCGAGGCCCAGATCACCGACGTGCCCCCGGGCGACCGGGAGCTCACCGCCGAACTCAACGGGCTCATCTCGCTCATCGCCCCGGCCTCCCTGACCCACCTGGCCGGCGTGGACCCCAAGAAGATCGGGGCCGCGGCCGTGGCCCGCAAGTTCCTGCGCGACATCATGGAGAAGCGCGAGCAGCGCGAGCTCTTCGGCTGGACCCTGTGCGCCTGGCCCACCCGGGCCATGGCCGACGCGTCCGGACAGACGCTGGACGAGTACGCGGCGCAAATCAAGGCCGCCTGCTTCCTGGACCAGCCCGACCCGGCCGCGCGCTGGGCCGAGGTCTTTGCCCAGGCCCAGGAGGTCAAGGCCTGGCTCAACTCCCTGCCCATCGCCTCGCTGCGCGTGGAGTCCGCGGGCACGGACCTGACCGTGACTCCGGGCGCGGAGCGCCGCTGGCTGGGCGTCTCGGGCCACAACATCCCGAGCTTCGAGATCTTCCTGTCCCCGGACTGGCGCGGCACCCGGGGCGTGTACTTCGCGGACCAGCCCTCCTACCGCTCGGGCAACCTGGTGCGCGGGGTGCGCCTGGAGTTCCAGGACGGCTCGGTGACCCGGGCCTCGGCCGAGGAAGGCGAGGCGTTCGTGAAAAAGCAGCTGGCCATGGACCAGGGCGCGGGGCGGCTTGGCGAATTCTCGCTCACGGACCGCCGCCACTCGCGCATCGGCGCCTTCATGGCCAACACCCTGTTCGACGAGAACTTCGGCGGGGCCAACGGCAACTGCCACGTGGCCGTGGGCGCGTCCTATTCCGACACCTATGCCGGGGACCAGACCACCCTGGACGCGGACAAGAAAGAAGCCCTGGGCTTCAACGATTCGGCCCTGCACTGGGACCTGGTGAACACGGAGAAGAAGACCGTGACCGCCAGGCTGGCCGACGGCGCGAGCCTGATCCTGTATGAAGATGGAGAATTCCGCCACTAGGAGGCGTCATGGACGAACGCAACATCTATCTCCAGACCATTCCCGTGGACGAGGCCGTGGCGCGGGCCAGGCAGGCCCTGGACCGCGAGGCCCTCATGGGCGTGGAGCGCGTGCCCGCGCAGCTCTCCTGCGGCCGGGTCACGGCCCAGGCGGTCATCGCCCGCTGCTCCTCGCCCACCTTCCACGCCGCGGCCATGGACGGCATCGCCGTGTGCGCCGAAAGCACCTTCCAGGCCCGCGAGGGCAGCCCGGTGACGCTCAAGCGCGGCCTGGACTACGTGGAGGTGAACACCGGCCATCCCCTGCCCCGGGACATGGACGCGGTGATCATGATCGAGCACGTGGTCCCGGCCGGGGACGGCCTGCTCCAGGTGGAGGCCCCGGCCTTCCCCTGGCAGCACGTGCGCCGCATCGGCGAGGACATCGTGGCCACGGAGATGATCATCCCCCAGAACCAGACCCTCTCGGCCTACGACGTGGGCGCGCTCCTCTCGGCGGGCATCTTCGAGGTGGAGGTCCACGAACCCCTGCGCCTGACCTTCATCCCCACGGGCGACGAGGTCCTGGACTTCGCGGCCTGCCCCACCCCGGCGGCCGGCCAGGTCATCGAGTCCAACTCCCAGGTCTTCGAGGCCGTGGTCCGCTCCTGGGGGGCCGAACCCCGGCGCGTGCCGCCCGTGCCCGACGACCGGGCGGCCCTGACCCGGGCCGTGGCCGCGGCCCTGGAGGGCGACAGCCAGATCGTCTGCGTGGGCGCGGGCTCCTCGGCCGGGTCCAAGGACTACACCCGGGCCGTGTTCGAGGAGCTGGGCGAGGTCCTGGTGCACGGCATCGCGGTCATGCCCGGCAAGCCCACGCTCCTGGCCCGGGCCAAAAACGGCAAGCTGCTCGTGGGCGTGCCCGGGTATCCGGTGAGCGCGGTGGTCTGCCTGGAGGACGTGCTGGCGCCCGTGGCCTGCTGGCTCATGCGCAAGGCCCGGCCCCGGCGGCCGGTGATCCAGGCCCGCCTGGCCCGCAAGACGCCCTCGCGGCCCGGGCTCACGGAGATCGTGCGCCTGGCCGTGGGCCGGGTGGGCCAGGAGTTCGTGGCCGCGCCCCTGCCCCGGGGGGCCGGACTCATCACCAGCCTGACCAAGGCCCAGGGCCTCCTGCGCATCCCGGCCCAGAGCGAGGGCCTGGAGCAGGACGCCCAGGTGGACGTGGAGCTGCTCACGCCCCTGGAGAGCCTGGACCGGGTGCTCGTGCACATCGGCAGCCACGACAACGTCATCGACATGCTCGGCAACGAGCTCATGGGCCTGCCCGAACCCATGCGCCTGGTCTCCAGCCACGTGGGCAGCATGGGCGGGATCTCGGCGCTCAAGGCCGGGTCCGCGCTGTTCGCGGGCTGCCACCTGTTCGACCCGGAGACCGGGGACTTCAACTTCCCGTTCCTGGCCCGCTACCTGGCGGACCTGGAGGTGCTGGTGGTCAACCTGGCCATCCGCCACCAGGGCCTCATGGTGGCCCCGGGCAACCCCAAGAACATCCGCGGGGTGGGCGACTTCACCCGGCCGGACGTGCTGTTCATCAACCGCCAGAAGGGCGCGGGCACGCGCATCCTCCTGGACCACCACCTCAAGGTGGCGGGCATCGGCCCGGACCAGGTGCGCGGCTACGAACGCGAGGAGTACACGCACATGGCCGTGGCCGTGAACGTGCTCACCGGGGCCGCGGACTGCGGTCTGGGCATCTTCGCGGCGGCCAAGGCCCTGGGCCTGGACTTCCTGCCCCTGGCCCGGGAGCGCTACGACCTGATCATTCCCCGGAAGTACGCCGACGACCCGCGGGTGCGGGCCCTGCGGGAGATCATGAACAACCAGGAGTTCCAGGCCCGGATCGCGGCCCTGGGCGGGTACGAGACCGCGCTCACGGGCCGGGAGATGCGGCCGGGCCAGGGTCTGGACTAGTCCCGGGGCCGGACAAAGGCCGAACGCCCGGCCACAACCGCGGCCAGGGCGGCCAGGCCCAGGAGCACGGCAAAGCCCAGGTGGGTCCAGTCCACGAGCATGACCGTGAACGGGTCAAAGGACCAGTCCGGCCGGTTCTTGAGCACACGCAGGCCCCCGGTGCAGGCCAGCCCGGCCAGGAGCAGGACCCGCGTCCGGCCCAGGGCCGTGAGCCGCCAGCGCCGCCGCCAGTCCAGGAGCCAGCGGGCCAGGGCAAAGCCGCACAGGGCCAGGAGCAGCGCGGCCAGGCCGTAGTGCAGCTTGTTGGTCAGATAGTAGTCCGCCAGCCAGCCCAGGCCGGGCAGGTCCGCGATGTAGTAGCGCTTGAAGATGGGCATCTGGGCCATGCCCGTGAGGGCCAGGGCCGCCACGGTCCCCAGGTACAGGCGGCTGATCCAGGGCGCGGGCCTATTCGCCATGGCCGTCCTCCTTGTCCTTGTTGCTCCCGGCGATGAGTCCCAGGGTCCCGGCCGCCACCCCGGCCAGCGGGGCCAGGAGCGTGGCCCAGGCCAGATTGCTCTCGTCGGCCATGCTGTCGGCCACGGTCCCCAGGTGCGGCCGCCCCGGGCCCTTGGCCTGGGCCTGGGCCAGGGCCGCGTCCAGCAGGTCAAAGGGCACGGGCGAGACGTAGAAGGTGTTGGTGCCGCCGTTCTCCTCCAATCCATAGATGTAGCCGTCCATGTCCCGGGCCAGGGCCCTGGCCCGCTCGATCATCTCGGGCCTGGGGCCGATGCTCTGGACCCCGAAGGGGCAGGCCGTGACGCAGCGCGGCTGTTCGCCCTGGGCCACGAGCTCATGGCAGCGGTCGCACTTGTACATGACCCCGTTGCCGCCGAAGCGCGGCAGGAGCTTGAGATACAGGCCCACCCCGGTCTGGCGCTGGGGGATCTTCCAGGGGCAGACGTCCCGGCACTTGGCCCCGCCCAGGCAGACCTGGTCGTTGATCCGCACGATGCCGTTGTCCTGCTTGCCGGCCGCGCCCCAGGGGCAGAGGTTGGCGCAGGGCGGGTTGACGCAGTGCAGGCAGCGCCGGGGGATGTGCACCGTGACCCGCTCCCCCTTCCAGTCCACCTCGGCCGTCTGGATGAACAGCCAGTTGTAGGGCGTGAGCCGGTCGTCCACCTCGCGCTTTTCGGACCAGTCCTCGGGCTTGGACCGGGCCGGGACCATGGCCGGAAACGGCTTCACCGGCTCCGGGAACTTGGGCGCGTTGCCTTGGCGGCAGGCCGCCACGCAGGCCCCGCAGCCCACGCATCGGGACAGGTCCAGGAGCGTGGCCAGCTCGTGTTCCGAACCCTTGGCCCGGGCCTGGACCGCGGCCGGGGCCAGCACGGATAGTCCGCCCAGGCCCAGGGCCCGCAGGAACCCGCGACGGGACAAAACTGTTTTTTTGGTCAGGGACATGATCCTTCCTTGCGTTTGCAGTGACTCCCGGAAACCAAGCACAATCCGTGCCGCCTGGGCCGCAAAAACCAACCGCCCGATTTCCCTGGGCAACGCAGTGAATCGGCCAGACCATTGCCAAGGCAGGGGGCAGGACCTATTTATCACATGAATACACACCTGGAGAAGCGCCGTGACCGAAGAAGAAATCAATCTCCATCTACGCGAGATCATCAACACCATGAACGAGGGCATGCTCCTGGTGCGGCCGGACGGCAGCATCATGATGGTCAATGACGCCCTGTCGCGCATCACCGGGTACAGCCGCGAGGAGCTCATGGACCGGCCCTGCTCCATCCTGGGCTGCGACGTGTGCCGCAAGTCCCGGGCCGAGGGCCGGGCCCACTGGTGCCGCCTGTTCGACACCAAGCGCGAGACGCTCAAAAGCTGCCACCTGACCCGCAAGGACGGCACCCTGACCCACGTGCTCAAGAACGCGGCCATCCTCCACGACTCCCAGGGCCGGGCCATCGGCGCGGTGGAAACGGTCACGGACATCAACGAGCTGGACCGCCGCGACCTGAAAATCCGCGAACTGTCGCGCATCCTGGACGCCGAGGAGGGCTTCCACGGGCTCATCGGCCGCTCCCCGGCCATGCGCCGGGTCTACGAGATCCTGGAGCGCGCGGCCCAGAGCGAGGCCCCGGTGATCATCGTGGGCGAGTCCGGCACGGGCAAGGAGCTGGCCGCCCGGGCCATCCACGAGCTGGGCCCGCGCAAGGACGGTCCGTTCGTCCAGATCAACTGCGCGGCCTTCAACGAGGCCCTGCTGGAGAGCGAGATCTTCGGCCACGTCAAGGGCGCGTTCACCGGGGCCTACCGCCACCGCACCGGCCGCTTCGAGGAGGCCGGGGGCGGCGACGTGTTCCTGGACGAGGTCGGCGACGTGCCCCTGCCCATCCAGGTCAAGCTCCTGCGGGTGCTGGAGACCAAGAGCTTCGAGCGCGTGGGCGACAACCGGCCCCTGTCCCTGGACGCCCGGGTCATCACGGCCACCAACCAGAACCTGCCCGAGCTGGTGGCGGCCAAGCGCTTCCGCGAGGACTTCTTCTACCGCATCAATGTCCTGCCCATCCACCTGCCGCCGCTGCGCGAGCGCCGCGAGGACATCCCGCTCCTGGTGGAGCACTTCATCCGCAGGCTCAACCGCACTACCGGCCGCCAGGTGGCCGGCCCCACGCCCGAAGCCCTGGACCGCCTGGCCCGCCACCCCTGGCCCGGCAACGTGCGCGAGCTGAAAAGCGCCCTGGAGTACGCCTTCGTGGTCTGCGACAGGAGCCACATCGGGCCCGAGCACCTGCCGCACCAGATCGGCCAGCCCGCCCCGGCCTGCCCTGGGGAGCCCCTGGCCGCGCCCCCGTCCGGGGACGAGAAGACCGCCCTGCTGGAGGCCCTGCGCCAGACCGGGGGCAACAAGTCGGCCGCGGCCCGGCTCCTGGGCGTGACCCGGCTCACGGTCCAGAACCGCATGCGCAAATTCGGGCTGGACATGCGCAAGGTGGTCACCGCGGAATGACATTTTCGTAAATATTCAGGCAGACAAGATTCTGGACAGGCTTTCCCATTTTGCATAGGTTGGCCCCTTGAGGACTGGCCCGGACGCCCGCCGGACACCGTTCGGCCCCGCGTCCTGCGCCCCTGAAATCCCAATGCTCCAAGGAACCGCCCCATGACCAAGATCGCCTATCTGACCATCGACGGCATCGTCTATGAACTGCCCATGTTCGCGGGCAGCGAGGGCGAACGCGCCATCGACGTCACCCAGCTGCGCAGCACCACAGGCTGCATCACCTACGACCCCGGGTTCGCCAACACCGGCTCGTGCAAGAGCTCCATCACCTTCGTGGACGGCGAGAAGGGCATCCTGCGCTACCGCGGCTACCCCATCGAACAGCTGGCCGACAAGGGCTCGTTCATCGAGACCGCCATGCTGCTCATCTTCGGGGATCTGCCCAGCAGCGAGGAACGCTCCCGCTTCCGCGAGCTGCTCGGCGAACAGGAACTGCTCCACGAGGGCCTGCGCCACCACTTCGAGGGCTTCCCCTCCAAGGGCGACCCCATGGCCATCCTCTCGGCCGTGATCAACTCCCTGGGCTGCTACCACCCCGAGCTGGTGGACATCGAGAACGAGGAGGAGTTCACCCTGGCCGCGGCCAAGATCATCAGCAAGGTGCGGACCATCGCGGCCTGGGCCTTCCGCAAGTCCAAGGGCCTGCCGTTCATGTACCCGAATCCGGCCCTGAGCTACTGCCGGAACTTCCTGCACATGATGTTCTCCATCCCCAACCGCTACCACGAGCCCACGCCCGAGGCCGTGCGGGCCCTCTCGCTGTTCTTCATCCTGCACGCCGACCACGAGCAGAACTGCTCCTGCTCCACGGTGCGCATGGTGGGCTCCACCCAGGCCAGCCTGTTCGCCTCGGTCTCGGCCGGGATCTGCGCCCTCTGGGGCCGGCTCCACGGCGGGGCCAACGCGGGCGTGATCCGGATGCTCGAGAACATCCGCGACGGCAAGCTGTCCATCCCGGCCGTGATCGAGAAGGTCAAGAACCGCGAGATGCGGCTCATGGGCTTCGGCCACCGCATCTACAAGAACTACGACCCCCGGGCCAGGATCCTCAAGCAGGCGGCCCACGACCTGCTCTGCAACAAGCTCTGCAACGACGAGCTCCTGGACATCGCCCTGAACCTGGCGGCCGCGGCCATGGCCGACGACTACTTCGCCGAGCGCAAGCTCTACCCCAACGTGGACTTCTACTCCGGCCTCATCCTGCGGGCCCTGGGCATCCCGGTGAACATGTTCCCGGTGATGTTCGCCATCGGCCGCATGCCCGGCTGGATCGCCCACTGGTACGAGGACCATCAGAACCCGGGCCTGCGCATCCACCGGCCGCGCCAGATCTACACCGGCGAGATCGAGCGCGACTACATCCCCATGGAGGACCGGGGCATCGTGGAGGGTTGAGCGGCCCCCTGCAAAAAAATGCTTGCCAAGGGGTCGGCCTCCGGCTATACGTCTCTCCTCCCGAGTGCCGAAGTGGTGGAATTGGTAGACACGCTAGGTTCAGGGTCTAGTGGGGGTTCCCCCATGGGAGTTCGAGTCTCCCCTTCGGCACCACCGAAAACAGGCCGCCTGGAACGCACGTTCCAGGCGGCTTCGTTTTGGCGCCCGCAACGGCCCCGGCCCGGTTTGAGTTTCCCCAGCCAAACAGGTATGTTGGCCCCACAACCGCGAGGGTCCCGCATGCCTGCCCGAACCGCCTCCCTGCCCTGGTCCGCCGCCCGGAGCCTGCTCCTTGCCGCCCTCTGTCTGGCGCTGCTCCTGGCGCTGCCCGCCGCGGCCGCACCAACAACCGCCGTGAAGCGCGGGCTCGTGGTGCTCGTGCAGTTCCCGGACGTGTCCCACGACCTCCGGCGGGATTTCGTGCAGCAGCGCTTCAGCGGATTCCTCAACACCTACGTCCAGGAGATGTCCTTTGGCGCGGTGTCCCTGGACGTGGAGGTGACCCCGGACTGGATCACCCTGCCGGAGCCGGTGTCGAGCTACCGCATCCCCCCGCAGAACCTCAAGGTGGACAAGTCCCGGGTGGCCCGGCTCATCGACGACGCCCTGAACCGCGTGGACCCCGGCCTGGACCTTTCGGCCTACGACTTCATCGCCCTCATGCTCGGCGCCAAAATGCAGGAGTACGGCATGGTCGGGCTGTGCGGCTATCCCGGCATGCTCGGCTGGAGCTCCGAGGGACCCTTCACGACCAAAAGCGGCCGGGTGGTGCGCAGCGGGGTGGCCATCTTCACCAGCCAGGCCCACCCCGGCACCCTGTTCCACGACGTGGCCCATGTCCTGGGCGGGGTGAAAAACGGCCAGCGCGTGGTTCCCTGCCTCTACGACCACGACCTCCAGTCCAAGCCCGGCCCGGCCATGGAGGTCTTTTCCACCGCCATCATCAACATGGGCTATTGGGACCCCATGTCCTGCCACTTCTTTAAGCGGGAACTGCCTCCCCCCGGCATCTCGTCCTGGACCCGCCTGCGCCTGGGCTGGCTCCCGGAAACCAAGGTCCGCACCCTTGCGCCGGGCCAGCAGGCCGAGGTGCTCCTGGGCCCCCTGGAGGACGCCGCCTCCGAGGTGGCGGCCATCCGCATCCCCCTCACCGAGAGCACGTACTACCTCATCGAGAACCGCCAGCCCCTGGGCTTCGACATGTACCTGCCGGGCAGCGGCGTGCTCATCCTGTACGCCGACGACAGGGTGGGCGAATGCCGCCACGGGCAGGCTCCGGTGAAGCTCGTGGACGCGGACCCCTCGGCCCCGCGCCTGGAGCGCGCCGCGTTCGACGCGGGCAGCCGCAACACCTTTGTGGACGCCAAAAACAACGTGAAGGTGGAGATTCTGGAAAAGGCGGGCGGTTCCTTCCGCCTGCGCCTCGGGCCCCCCTGAGGCGGCGCACTGCACACGACAAGGAGACTCCCATGACGCGCGTCCGCATCCGCCCGCGTGCCGTCCTTCCGCTGGTTCTGCTCCTGATGCTGGCCTGGGCCGCGCCGTGCCCGGCGGCCGGGCCCGGCCGCGACATGAGCGAACGGGCCGTGGACAAGTTCCTGTTCCACGATCCGGCCTTCGTGTTCCAGACCCTGTGGCGCACGTCCATGATCGCCTCCGGCGGAGCCGACCTGGGCGAGGTGCTCACAGTGGCCAGCCGGATCAAGGACAGCGACACGGAGAGCTGGTACCGGGCCTGGAACGACATGGGCCTGCAGCTGCGCTCTGTGGCCGACTCCTTTGCCGCCGCCGGGCACGACCAGAGCGCCATGGACGTCTACTTCCGGGCCACGGCCGCCTTCCGCGCCGCCGGGGTCTATCTCTATGGCAGCGATCCGCGCGCGCTCCCGGCCTGGCAGAACGGCCGCGACACCTTTCTCAAGGCCGCGGCCCTGTCCAAGGGCCGCATCCGGCCCGTGCGCATCCCCTACGAACAGACCACCCTGCCCGGGTACCTGGTCGTCCCGGACACCAGCGGCGTGAAGCGGCCGCTGTTCCTCATCCAGACCGGCCTGGACGGCACGGCCGAGGACCTCTACTTCATCCTGGCGGTCCAGGCCGTGAAACGCGGTTACGCCTGCCTGATCTTCGAAGGACCCGGCCAGGGCGAGGTGCTCCTCAGGCAGGGCCTGCCCTTCCGGCCCGACTGGGAAAAGGTCGTCACCCCGGTGGTGGACTTCGCCGTGACCCTGCCCGGGGTGGACCCCGCGCGCATGGCCATCAGCGGCTACTCCATGTCCGTGCCCCGGGCCCTGGCCTTTGAGAAGCGCATCAAGTGGGGCATCGCCAACGGCGGGGTCTGGAGCGTCTACGACGGGACCCTGCGCCAGCTTCCCGAGGCCGTGCAGAAGATCGCCGGCGACCCGGCCCAGGCCGCCCTGGTGGACGCCCTGGTGACCCGGGAAATGGCCAAGAGCCTGGCCTGCCGCCACGCCATGAACCAGCGGCTGTGGATCTTCCAGGCCGCCACGCCCAGCGAGCTGTTCCGCAAGCTCAAGCCCTACACCATGGCCGACACCGTGGAGCGGATCGAGGCCGAGATGCTCGTGGTCAACTCCAGCGCCGACAAGGTCAACGATTCGAACTTCCAGGCCAAGCAGTTCTTCGCCACGCTCAAGTCCAAGAAGACCTACCTGGAGTTCGACGCCAGCCAGGGCGCCCAGTACCACTGCCAGGTCGGGACCAACCTCGTTTCTTGCGAATACATCCTCAACTGGCTGGACGAGCGGGCCAAGCCCCAGCCCTGACCGGCCCGGCAGCGCGCGAAAAGGGCTCCGGCACACGCCGGAGCCCTTCTCGTTTCTCCTTCTCCAGACCGGTCTAGCGGCCGAACATGGCCTTGTGGTGCGGCTCCACGCCCATGGCCTGGGTGTGGCAGACCTCGCAGCGCTTCTTGGCCCCAATGGGCCCGGCAAAGCCCATGTACTGGAGCGGCTGCACGTTGTCCCGGTCCTTGCCGTAGGCGTTGGTGGCCGGATAGGTGGCGTGCGGGCTGCCGTGGCAGGCGATGCACGGCACGTTGCCGGTGTCGTCCTTGCGGTTGCGGTAGAGCTGGCCGCCGCCCTCGACCCAGAGATTGAAGGCCGTGACCTTGGCCGCGTTGGGCCTGGCCTTGCCGTTGTGGCAGGTCAGGCAATCGGGCTCCTGGCCCCAGGGGGTGCGGCCCTTGATGACCTCGGCCGAGGCCACCAGCCGGGTCTTGAGGTGGCGCATGAACATCCCGGCGCGCTGCTTGCCCTGGGCCAGTTCACCCTTGAGCAGGCCGATGGTGTGGTCCTCCAGCATGCCGTGGCACTTGGAGCAGCCGATGCCCCTGGAGGCGTGGTTGTCGCGCAGGCAGCGGGTCACGCCCCTGGGGTTGTCCGGATGGCAGCGCGAGCAGACCTCCTCGCCCCGGCCGCTCAGGTAGTTGGCGTGGAAGCCGTGCATGGCCGCGGGCAGATTGAGCCGGGCCGGGTCGCCCTTGGCGTTGAGCAGGGGGTCGGGGTGGCAGCTCTGGCAGAGCACGGGCTTGCCCGCCTGGGCCTGGGGCAGGAGCGTGGTGCCGCTGCGCTTGTCGTGGGCCGCCAGGATGCCCCGGGCCGTCTCCTCGGAGATGCCCGAGGAGTTGTTCTTGCGCCAGGGCCCGCCGTGGCAGTTGCGGCAGCCCATCTCCGCGCCCACCGGGACCACGGCCTGGGTCTGGGCCAGGACCTTGCCCGTGGCGCTGTCCCTGGCCGTGACCGTGAACAGCGGATAGGGATTGATCCCGCCGCCGTCCGTGTAGGGCGTCACCGGCAGGCCCGCGACCTCGAATATCCTGCTCTTCTCGTTGTAGGCCATGACCCCCTCGGGTCCCTTGCCCGCGACCGTGACGTTCAGGGGCAGCTCCTTGCCCAGGATGGACGGGGCGTACTTCCAGAACTCCACGTGGGCCGCGGGATTCCGGGCATCCTCCGGGGCCGAGTAGGCCATCTCCACGCCCGTGCTGACCAGCTGGGGCTTGGGCCCGCGCTTGATGAGCAGCGCGCCCATGGCGTTGCCCGGGGGCAGGAAGGAGAAGGAGCTGTCGCAGTCCGTGATGCACTTCATGCCGAGCGTGTTCCAGGTGAGCAGCACGTACTGGCCGGTCTTGGGATCAAAGGCCGGGATGGTCAGGGGCAGGGGTTTGACCTCCACGGCCCAGTGGTCGTCCGGCGCCCGGTGGTTGAGGTCCACGGTCACGTACAGGGCGATGGCCCGGCGGTCCTTGGCCGTGCCCTCGAACAGGGGCATGTGCTCGAAGATCCGGCCCTGCCCGGTGATGTAGGCCTCCAGGCCCACGGTGGCGATCTTCTCCGTGCGCTTGCGGATGTCGTTGTTCCCGCCCGTCTCGTGGCAGGCCCCGCAGTGCGCGGTGAAGAGCTTTTTGCCGGCCTTGAGCAGCTTGGCGTCCTCGGCCGACAGGCCCGCGGCCCGGCTCCAGGCGGGGGCAAACAGCCCGACCAGCAGGAGCGCGCCCAGGGCCAGCGCCAGTCTCCCGGTCTTTTTCATGTCCATGGCCTCCTCTCTTGGGGATGCGTCGTTCGAACCGGTCGCGCCCCGACTCCGGCCACGAAGGCCGTGAGGGTGCACCCTATTCTCCCCATAGCAGAGAAAAGACTCCCGACGGATTATAATTCAAAGCAAAGACCGGGAACCGCCTCCCCGGCGCATTGCAACCCGGCACGAGGCGCGCTACAAGCGTGTGCGCCTCTGCCGCGGTTCGCGGCCGCGGGGGCTCCAACACCGACTCCGGGGGGAGTTCATGGTCCGCCTGACCCTTTGCTGCGCGCTGGTTTTCTGCCTGGCCGGCGCGGCCCAGGCCTTTGACGAGCCCACGGCCAAGGCCCGGGTGGCCGAGGAATGCGTGGCCTGCGCCGCCTACTACGACATCATCGCCAATTGCCTGGAGGCCACCCGGCCCCTGGACAAGGACCTGGCCGCCCGTTACCGGGCCATCCGCCAGAAGCTCACCCAGCAGGCCGAAGAACTGAACGGCAGGCCCGAGACCCAGGCCGTGGACGACGCCGAGGCCGCCATGGTCCGGGAAGTCCACCAGGACTGCAACGCCCTGGCCCCGCTCAAGGATCGCTACAAGGAAATCTGCAAGACCCTGGTGGAAAAACCCAAGTCCCGGCTGAGCCACTGGTTGGAACAGCCCTAGCCCCGGACCACGCCGGACGCCCGCCAGCCGAGGGCTTCCGCCCTTTCCTGCCTTTCAGAGATTTAGCGTTGAATTCTTGATATTTCTTGATACCATGGGCTCAAGTGTATCGATCCACTGGAGCCCCTGTGACCGGAAACGCCCCAGAAGCCACCGCCGCGCCCGCCCATATCGAGCCCGTGTTCGTGGCCCGGCAGCCCATCTTCGACCGCGCAGAAAAGGTCTGGGGTTATGAGCTGCTCTTCCGTCACAGCGCCGAGGCCAGCACGGCCAACTTCGCCGAATCCAGCGTGGCCACCTCCAAGATGGTGGCCGACGGCTTCATCCTGGCCCGGGCCGGACTGCCGCCGGGCTGCATGCTGTTCATCAACTTCCCGGACGAACTCCTCCTGGACGGCACGGCCTTCGCCCTGCCCCGGGAGCAGTGCGTGGTGGAGATCCTGGAGACCGCCACGCCCAGCCCGGCGATCCTCTCGGCCTGCGCCAAGCTCAAGGCCGCAGGCTACGTCCTGGCCCTGGACGACTACTTCGGGCACGCCCAGCTGGACCCCTTCCTGGACCTGGCCGACATCGTCAAGGTGGACCTCCAGGGCCGGAGCCACAAGGAAATCGAGGCCCTGACCAAGAAACTCCAGAACGGCACGCGCCAGCTCCTGGCCGAGAAGGTCGAGGACGCGGCCACCCACGCCCTGGTCAAGGGCCTGGGCTACTCCCTGTTCCAGGGCTATCACTTCAGCAGGCCCGAGACTCTCTCCGGCCGCAAGATCTCCGGGGCCGCGGCCTCCCGGATCAAGCTCCTCTCCGAGCTGGCCCGCGAGGACTTCGACCTGATGACCCTGGCCCGGATCATCTCCGGCGACGCGGCCGTGAGCTACCGCCTGCTCCAGTTCATCAACTCGGCCTTCTTCTCCCGGCCCTTCAAGATCGGCTCCATTCCCCAGGCCGTGTCCACCCTGGGCCAGCGGCCCCTGCGCCACTGGCTCATGGCCGTGATCCTCTCGGACCTCTCGCCCACGCCCCAGGCCAAGGAGATCTGCACCAGCTCGGTGCAGCGGGCCAAGTTCCTGGAGAACCTCTCCACCCGGGCCAAGAGCGCCCCGCGCTCCCCGGACTCCATGTTCATGCTCGGCCTGCTCTCGCGCCTGGACATCCTGCTCGGCACGAACATGGACCGGGTCCTCTCGGGCATGTCCCTGGACGAGGAGATCGCCGGGGCCCTGCGCGGGGAACCCAACAAGGCCCGGCTCTGGCTCGATCTGGTGGCGCGGCTGGAGGTCGGGGAATGGGAGCAGGCCCAGGAGATCCTGGGTTGCCTGGGGCTGGACCCGGTGGACGCGGCCCGGCATCAGGCCGAGGCCGCCACCTGGACCCGCCAGGCCATGGACGCGGCCTGAGTTCTAGGAGTCGATGAAGCTGCCCGGGAACTCGCTGCGGAGCTGGATCAGGGCCGTGCGGGCCTGGTCCATGTCGCGGAAGACCCCCGCCTGAACCACATGCACCTCGCGGCCGCCCTGGATCATGGTGCGGATGCGGCTGCCCGGGAATCCGGACTGCACCAGCCGGTCGCGCAGCTTGAGGGCGTTCTCCTCCACAGCGAAGGTGCCCACCTGGATGTAGTAGCCCCCGGAGGCGGCCTGCTGCGGCGGCCGGGAGGCGGCCCGGGAGGGCTGGGACTGGCGGCTGTTGCTCGCCAGGTAGGAGGACGGGGCCGAGTAGCTCCCGATGGCCGTGACCCGGACCTTGGCGATGCCCTGGCGGGCCGAGCCGAGCTGCTGGGCCGCGCCGTAGGACAGGTCGATGATCCGGCCGTCCACGAACGGCCCGCGGTCGTTGACCAGCAGGTCCACCTGGCGGCCGTTCTGGAGGTTGGTCACGCGCACCACGGTGCCCAGGGGCAGGGTCTTGTGGGCCGCGGACACCGCGTACATGTCGTAGACGTCGCCGCTGGCGGTCTTCTTGCCGTGGAAGTCGTCGCCGTACCAGGAGGCCACGCCCACCTCGCTGTAGCCGCGGGCGTCCTGCAGGGGGTAATAGGTCCGGCCCAGCACGGTGTAGGGGTCGGTCTTGGGGTCGTAGACGTCCTGCCAGCGCTGGACGTTGCGGGAATCGATCTGGGGGGCCGAGGCGCGCTGGCGACGGTCCGGGGTGATGGACGAGGAAAGAAGGGAGCAGCCGCCCAAGGCGGTAAGCAACGCGCCGATGAGGAAAATGCGGATGAGACGCATGATCGTTCCCTCCCTGGAGATCGGTCTCGCTCCTTTCCTTGCAGCAGTCATGCCAACGTCTTCCACGGCCCCGGCCGATTTCCCCGGGGCCCAGGAATCATGCGGATTTTCCGCTTGCATCCGGGCCCGTGGTGACATATAAGCGCCTCGCCCCTCACGGCTTCCGGCGTCAAAATCCCCGCGCAACCCTTATCCCAAAACGATTCCAATGAAAACACAAAACGAATCCCTCCGCAATGTCGCCATTATCGCCCACGTCGACCACGGCAAGACCACCCTGGTGGACGCCCTGTTCCGCCAGAGCGGCCTGTTCCGCGACAACCAGGAGGTGGCCGAAAGGCTCATGGATTCCATGGACCTGGAGCGGGAGCGCGGCATCACCATCGCGGCCAAGAACTGCTCCGTGATCCACGACGGCGTCAAGATCAACATCATCGACACCCCGGGCCACGCCGACTTCGGCGGCGAGGTGGAGCGCTCCCTGGCCATGGCCGACGGCGCCATCCTCCTGGTGGACGCCTCGGAAGGCCCGCTGCCCCAGACCCGCTTCGTGCTCAAGAAGGCCCTGGAGGCCGGGCTGCCCATCATCGTGGTCGTCAACAAGATCGACCGCGCCGACGCCCGGCCCGACGAGGTCCTCAACGAGGTCTATGACCTGTTCATCGACCTGGACGCCGACGAGTCCCAGCTGGAATTCCCCCTGCTCTACGCCATCGGCCGCCAGGGCGTGGCCATGGTCGGCAAGGACGAGGAGGGCAAGGACCTGGGCCCGCTGTTCGCGGCCATCCTGAAGCACATCCCGGCGCCGTCCTTCGATCCCGAGGCGCCCTTCCAGATGCTCGTCTGCGACCTGGGCTACTCCGACTACCTGGGCCGCCTGGCCGTGGGCAAGGTGGTCAACGGCCGGGCCAAGGCCAACGAAAGCCTGGTCTGCCTGAGCGAGAGCGGGGCCCAGACCCCGCTCAAGGTCCTCAAGCTCCAGACCTACAAGGGCCCCCAGGTGGTCCCGGCCGAGGAGGCCCAGCCCGGCGACATCGTGGTCCTGGCGGGCATCGAGGACGTCATGATCGGCGACACCATCTGCACCAAGGACGCGCCCAAGGCCCTGCCGCGCATCACCGTGGACGAACCCACGGTATCCATGCGCTTCTCCATCAACACCTCGCCCCTGGCCGGACGCGAGGGCAAGATCGTGCAGAACAACAAGATCCGCGAGCGGCTCATGAAGGAGACGCTCAAGAACGTGGCCATCCACGTGGAGGACTCCGAGGACCGCGACAGCTTCGTGGTCAAGGGCCGCGGCGAATTCCAGCTGGCCATCCTCATCGAGACCATGCGCCGCGAGGGTTTCGAGCTCACCGTGGGCCGGCCCGAGGTCATCCTCAAGAAAAAGGACGGCAAGGTCCTGGAGCCCATCGAGCGGCTCTTCGTGGATTGCGATGAGGCCTTCCTGGGCGTGGTCACCGAGAAGCTCTCGGCGCGCAAGGGCAAGATGACCAACCTGGTGAACAACGGCCGGGGCCGGGTGCGCATCGAGTTCAGCGTGCCGTCCCGGGCGCTCATCGGCTACCGCGACGAGTTCCTCACCGACACCAAGGGCACGGGCATCATGAACTCCTACCTGGAGGGCTACGGCGAGTTCCGGGGCGAGTTCCCCTCGCGCTTCACCGGCTCCCTGGTGGCCGACCGCTCCGGCGTGGCCGTGCCCTATGCCCTGTTCAACCTGGAGCCGAGGGGCCAGCTCTGCGTGCTCCCCAACGACCCGGTCTACGAGGGCATGATCGTGGGCGAGCACAACCGGGACAACGACCTGGACGTGAACGCCAGCAAGGAGAAAAAGCTCACCAACATGCGCGCCGCGAACAAGGACGAGAACGTCATTCTCGCCCCGATCCGGCCCATGACCCTGGAGCGGGCCCTGCATTTCATCAAGGACGACGAGGTGGTGGAGATCACGCCCCTGTCCATCCGGCTGCGCAAGGCCGTGCTCTCGGCCCAGAAGCGCCACACCCTGCGCGGGGACAAGAAGAAGCAGGAAACGGGCAAGTAGTTACGCCCTGGTGAGACCGCCGCTGCTGATGGAGAAGTAGAGGGCCAGGCCCAGGGCCACCAGCAGGAGCACGGTCTCGGCCACGCCGCGGAAGCGCGTGCCGTCCGGGCCGATACGCTTGGCGATGGCCCGGCTGCGGGCCGCCGCCAGGAGCAGGACCGCGGCCCCGGCTCCGAAGCAGAACCGGCTCACCAGCCCGAGCTGGCGCACGGTTTCGTGCGGGACCGCCACGCCCGGGGTGAGCAGGAACAGCAGGTCCACCCGCTCCAGCACGAAGCCGAAGGCCATGATGGCGATGGACGTGCGCACCCAGGCCAGATAGGTGCGGGCGTTGGCCAGATGCGTGGTGGTGCGGGCCAGGCGGTCGCGTTCGTCCTTGCAGTCGTGGCCGGGGGCCTGTGCGGGGTCCGTGTTCATGGAGCCTCCTTCTTCCCTTCTACACCGAAACCGCTCCATCCTTCCAGCCCTGGCGGGAACATCCCCTGCCCGGGGTTTTCAAGCCCGGCAGCCGGTGCTACAACCGTGTCGCCACAAACGCGGGAGACCTCGTGCATTCCCTGTCGCGCCTGCTGCTCAAGACACTGCGGCCCTCGGCCCGGGCCTTTTTCGAGGAGGGCCGCGCCGAAGGCCTGTCCTGGCCCGAGTTGCTCCACGGCTACGCCTACGCCCGCTGGCCCTATCTCTACATCGGCATCGCCACGGGCAGGCGCCGCTTCGCCACGCTCCTGCTCCTGCCCCTGGTCCTGCTCCTGGCCCGCCACCGGCCGCTCTTTCCGCCCAAAGACAAACCCCATCCGGACTGGGCCGACTCCTACCACGGCAAGGCCGTGCCCCTGGACGAGGCCACCCGGCTGGTGAGCGTGAACCGGGCCGTGGAGCTGCGCGATCTGGAGCAGGTGGTGCCCTACTCCCTGGCCCGGGACATCGTGCTCAAGAACCCCGAGCGCATCGCGCTCCTGGACTGCCCCTGCCGGGTGGTCCGCGAAAAGCACTGCGAGCCGGTGAGCGTCTGCCTCATCGTGGGCGAGCCCTTCGCCTCGTTCATCCTGGAGCACAATCCCGGCCGCTCCCGGGCCATCACCCAGGAACAGGCCGTGCGCATCCTCCAGGAGGAGGACGCCCGGGGCCACGTGCACCACGCCTTCTTCAAGGAGGCCATGCTCGGCCGGTTCTACGCCATCTGCAACTGCTGCTCCTGCTGCTGCGGGGCCATGCAGGCCCAGCGCCACGGCATCCCCATGCTCTGCTCCTCGGGATTCCTGTGCCGGGTGGACGAGGAGGCCTGCGTGGGCTGCGGCCAGTGCATGGAGGCCTGCCAGTTCCAGGCCCTTGCGGTGCGCGACAAGCACTGCTTCGTGGACACGGACAAGTGCATGGGCTGCGGGGTCTGCGCCAGCGCCTGCGCCAAGTCCGCCCTGTCCCTGGTCCGGGCCCCGGAAAAGGGAACGCCCCTGGAAATCCGCAAACTCCTGGAGTCGGCCTAGGTGGATCTGGCTCCGGGCGTCCTGCCCCTGCTCAAGGTCCTGGCGGCCTTCGGCGCCATGCTCCTGGGGATCCGTCTGCGGGTGGCCCTGGGCCTGGCCATCCTCTGCGGCGCGGCGCTCCTGGGCCTGCTCTTCGGCATGTCCCCCGCGGCCTGGTTCACGGCCGCGGGCCAGGCCCTGATCGACCCGGAAACGCTCTTTCTGGCGGGCATCGTGGCCCTGATCCTGATCCTCTCGGACCTCCTGGAGCGCACGGGCCAGTCCCGGCGGCTCATGGACGCCCTGGCCCAGCGGGTCCGCTCGCCGCGGACGCGCCTCGGCCTGTTCCCGGCCCTGGTGGGTTTTCTGCCCATGCCCGGCGGGGCCATCTTCTCCGCGCCCATGGTGGCCGGGATCGCCGAGAAACTCGAGATCACGCGCACCCGCAAGGCGCTCATCAACTACTGGTTCCGGCACCTCTGGGAAATGGCCTGGCCGCTCTATCCGGGCATGATCCTGACCTCCAATCTGGCCGGGCTGCCCATCACCACGCTCATCTTCTACACCGCGCCCGGCGCGCTCTGCTGCCTGGCCCTGGGCTGGCTGTTCTACCTGCGGCCCGGGGTCCTGCCCCTGCCGCCCGCCATGCCCGCGCCCCTGGCCGGCCGCGCGAGTGCGGGCCGCCTGCTGGTCCTGGGCCTGCCCCTGACCGTGGCCATTGTCGGGGCCCTGGGCCTGGAGGCGGCCATCTCGGCCTTTTTCCCGGACCTGCCCTTCGAGCTCGGGGTGGTCACGGCCCTGGCCGCGGCCGTGCTCTGCGTGGCGCTCCAGAACCGGGCCGACGCGGGCCTGATCCTGGCCGCCCTGACCAAGAAGAGCTTCCTGAACATGCTCCTGGTCATCGCCGGGATCTTCGTGTTCAAGGGCCAGCTCACGGCCTCGGGGGCCGTGGAGGGCATGGCCGGACTGGCCGGGGGCCCGGCGGCGCTCCTCGTCTCGGCCGTGTTCCTGCCGTTCCTGGTGGGCTTCATCGCGGGCATCAACGTGGCCTTCGTGGGCTCCACCTTCCCCCTGCTCCTGGGCCTGCTGCCCGTGCTCGGGCTCCAGCACCAGATCATCCCCTACCTGGTCCTGGCCACCTTCGCGGGCTTCACCGGGGTCATGGCCTCGCCCATCCACATCTGCTTCGTGCTCACCTGCCAGTACTTCGGCGTGGACCTGGCCCGGACCTGGCGGCGCATCCTCGCGCCCTGCGCCCTGCTTCTGGCTTTCGGCTGCGCCTATTTCTGGATGCTCTCCCGGCTCATGGGCTAGACCTTGCCCGGCTGACCGCCTTGGGCTAGGGTCCGGCCCAGCCAACCCCAACCCGAGGATTTCCCATGAGCACGGACCCCGCCGCCCTGCGCGCCAGTCTCTTGAACATGCTCCGCCGCCGGGTGCAGGCCCAGGACGAGGGCCGCCGCCGCGAGGCCCTGGTGGAATACCTGGCCGTCACCGGCACGGCCCCGGACAAGGACCAGGCCGCGGCCCTGGCCGGGCTCGTGCCCCCGGTGCTGCCGGACCTCTACGAGAAGTGGATCGGCCTGTTCCTGGACCGGCTGTTCGAGACCGTGCCCCAGGAGCAGGTCGCGGTCCTGGCCGAAGACACCCCGGACAACGAGGCCGCCGTGGTCCTGGCCTACCTCATGTTCCTGGAGTCCGAGCGCATGGAGAAGCAGGTGCAGCAGGACCTGGAGGTTTACGGCCTGGCCCATTCCGGCGACGCGGACCAGGGCGGGGCCGTGGCCGGGTTCCTGCGTTCGCGCATCCTGGAGCTGGCCAAGGAAATGAACGCCAAGGACAAGGGCTCCATCCACTGAGCATGGCCCGCACCCTGTTCCTGGGCGTGCTCGCGGCCCTGTTCTTCAGCAGCACCTTCGTGCTCAACCGGGCCATGAGCCTCACGGGCGGGCACTGGGCCTGGACCGCGGCCCTGCGCTACGGCCACATGCTCCTGCTCCTGGCGGCCTGGCTGGCGGCCACCCGCCAGACGGCCGTCCTGCGCGGGGTCTGGGAGGTCTTCCGGGCCAATCCCCTGTTCTGGATTTTCACCGGCAGCGTGGGCTTCGGCGTGTTCTACGCCCCGCTCTGCTTCAGCGCCGGGCAGGTGCCCGGCTGGGTGGTGGCCGCCACCTGGCAGTCCACCATCCTGGCCACGCCCCTGGTGCTCCTGCTCTTCGGCCGGCAGGTGCCCACCCGGGGCCTGCTGTTCACCGGCCTCATCTTCCTGGGCATCGTCCTGGTGAACGTGGAGCAGGCCCCGCAGGGCGCGACCTTCTCCGGAGCCCTGCGCGGGGCCCTGCCCGTGTTCCTGGCGGCCCTGGCCTATCCCCTGGGCAACCAGCTGGCCTGGGAGGCCCGGCGCGGCGGGCGGCGTTTCGTGCCGCACGTGACCCACCCGGTGCTCGGCAACAGCCTGGGCCTGGTGCTGCTCCTGTCCCTGGGCTCCCTGCCGTTCTGGATCGGATTGCTCCTGGTGGTGCGGCCCGCCCCGCCCTCGGGCGGACAGGTCCTGCAGACCGCCCTGGTGGCCCTGCTGGCCGGGGTGGTGGCCACGGGCCTGTTCCTGCACGCCCGCAACCGGGCCCGGGGTTCCTACGAGCTGGCCGCGGTGGACGCGACCCAGGCCATGGAGGTGGTCTTCTCGCTCCTGGGCGAGATGCTCGTGCTCGGGGGCGCGGCCCCTGGTCCGGCGGGCTGGCTCGGGATCGGGCTGGTGACCCTGGGGCTGGCGCTGTACGTCACCCGTCAGGTGGCCGGACGCTAGGACTGGGCCGGAGGCGGGGCGCCCAGCACCGACTCCACGGCGTCGGCCACCTTGGCCCCGTCCGGGGGCTCGGGCTGCTCCAGCAGGGCGGACTGGAGATTGATCTCGCGCACCAGGGGCACGTTGCGCATGTCCTTGAAGTTCTTCCAGACCGACACGGCCTTGGCCGGGCTGCCGCCCCGGGCCAGGGTCAGCCCGAGATAGAGCCAGGCCTCGTGGTCCTCGCGGTTGGTCCGCAGAACCCGCTCGAACTCCACCTTGGCCTGCACGAACTTGGCCTCGCGGTACAGGCAGCAGCCCAGGCGGCGGCGGGCGTCGTTGTTGCCCGGCTCCTTCTGAAGCAGCTCCTTGAACTTGGCCGAGGCCTGGGGGAAGTCCCCGGCGGCGAAGGCCGTGTTGGCGGCCTCCAGGATGGGCAGGGTCTCGGAACTGCGGGCCTGGGGGCGGCCCTCCTCCATCTCGCCGCGCAACCGGCGGAAGGCCCCGACGAACAGGTTGCGGCGGGAGAGATCGACTTCTTTCTTTTCAGCCATGGACGACTCCGGGAAAAACGTTGGCCGCACGATACCCGATGCCCGCGCCAAATCAAGTCCGGGCCTTGCCATTTGACCCCGGACGTGGAATCACAGGCCCCATGCACGGCCCCTGCTCCCTCCTCACGGCCGACCTGGGCAGCCGGACCTGCGGGGTCCTGCGCCTGCCCGAGGAGACCCTTCGCCTGTTCCCCGGCGGCCGGGGCCTGGCCGGACACCTTCTGCGGCCCTCGGCCCACCTGCCCTGGGACCACCCGGACATGCCCGTGCTGGTCCTGGCCGGGCCGCTCAGCGGCACAGAGGCCCCCTGCTCCAGCCGCTGCCACCTCGTTTCGCGCTCACCCCTCACCAGGGCTTTCGGCGACGACGCCGTGGGCGGGGGCCTGGGCCTGGAACTGGCGCGCGCCGGATTCCTGGGCGTGCTGCTCACGGGCAAAAGCCCCGCTCCCCTGGGCCTGGAAATCCGCGACGGACACGCCCGCCTGGCGGACGCCGCCGCGCTTCACGGCAAGACCACGGACCAGGTCTTCGCCGCGCTCGCGGACTGGGGCTCGGCGGCCTGCGTGGGCCCGGCCGCGGAGCACGGCGTGCGCTTCGCCAGCGTGCAGGTGGACCGCCTTTTCTCGGCCGGGCGCTGCGGCCTGGGCCTGTGCCTGGCGGCCAAGGGCCTCAAATACCTGGCCGTGTCCGGCTCGGGCGCGGTTCCGGTCCACGATCCCAAGGGCCTGGCCGCGGCCCGGGCCGACATCGAGCGGCTGTTCCACGCCTCGCCCGTGCTGCGCGGCCCCCAGGGCTTCGGCCGGTTCGGCACGGCCGCGCTCCTGGACCTGACCCAGAGCCGGAGCATGATCCCCACGGAGAATTTCCGCCACACCCGCTGCCCTGGGATCGAGCGCTGCAACGCGCCCGCCCTGGCCGCGCGCTTCGGGTTCCAGCCCGCGGCCTGCCCGGACTGCCCCATCGGCTGCGCCCGGCAGGACGGACACGGCCGGGCCCTGCCCGGCATCGAGGCCCTGTCGCAGTTCACGGCCCTGCTGGGCCTCAACGACCCGGACCTGGCCGTGGAGGCCCTGGACCTCTGCGGCAAACTGGGCCTGGACCCGGTGTCCGCCGCCGGGTCCCTGGCGGCCTGGGCCGAGGTCACGAATCAAAAGCCCACGGCCTGGACCGTGCTGAATCTCCTGGAGGACATGGCCCTGGGGCACGGCGACGGCGCACTCCTGGGCCAGGGCGCGCAGCGTCTGGCCCAGGAACTCAAGCGGCCCGAGGCGGCCATGACGGTCAAAGGCCTGGAGCTCTCGGCATTCGATCCCCGGGGGGCCTGCGGCCTGGCCCTGGGCTACGCCGTGAGCATGCGCGGGGCCTGCCCCTGGCGGGCCCTGTCCCTGGGCCACGAACTCCTGCGCAAGCCCGTGCCCACGGAGCGCTTCTCCTGGAGCGGCAAGGCCCGCATGGTCAAGCTGGGCGAGGACGCGCTGGCCGCGGCAGAGAGCCTGCCGGTGTGCCGCCTGACCCTGTTCGCCGCCGGGCTGGAGGAGTACGCCAAGGCCCTGGCCGCCGTCACCGGCGTCCCGGCCACGGCCCAGGACCTGGCACGCCTGGGCGAGCGCGTGGTCTATCAGGAGCGGCTCATCAACGCGGCCCTGGGCTTCAGCGCCGGGGACGACGACCTGCCCGGCCGGTTCTTCCGCGAGCCGGGTGACCCGGGCCAGGGCTTCGAGACCCCGCCCCTGGACCGCGCCGCGTTCCTGGAGGCCCGGGCGCGCTACTACCGGGTGCGCGGACTGGACCACAACGGCCTGCCCGTGCGGGACAAGGCCGAGGAACTGGGGCTCACATGGACCGTGTCCTGAACGGATTCAGCGAGCGCCTGGCCACGGCGGGCCTGGCCCGGGAGAAGGACATCCTGTTCCTGGCCCTGGACGACGCGGTGCTCGCCAGCGATCCCAACCATCCGGACCGGGAGGTGCTGGAACAGGCCCTGCTCGCGCTCCAGCCCGGGGCCCTGGCCTGCATCCGGCCCGCCGAGCCCTACGCCACGATCCTGGCCTTTTTCCTGGAACAGCGCCCCCAGGTCCTCGCACCCCGGGACAGCGAGACCCGGCTCTTTCTCCACGACCTGCCCGTGGCCTCGGAGTTCTCGGCCCAGGCCCTGGTGCAGGGGCTCAAGAACCGCAAGGGCATGGTTCTGCCCGGCCCGCGCCTGGCGGCCTTGGGGCCCCTCACCCCGGAACAGGCCTTTGTGACCCTGAGCTCCCTGTGCTTTGCCGTGTTCGTCCTGTTCTTCTCGGACTACCTGGAAGACCTGCGCGCCGGGCGCGCCACGCCGGAACAGCGCGCAGCATTCGCCCGGGCCGCGTCCTTCCTGCCGCCCGTGCGCACGGACCGGACCGGCCTGGTCCAGGGCCCCTTCGGCGGGCCCGCCCAGGTCTGCGCGGCCATGGCCCAGGCAGGCCGCGCCACCGTGGACTTCAGCCTGGTGGACTCGGCCTTCGGCAACGTCTCCGCGCTCCTGGACCAGACCATCTGGATCAGCCAGACCGGCAGTTCCCTGGACCTCCTGGAGGGCGACCTGGTGGCCTGCGCCCTGGACGGGTCCAACTGCGAGGCCCTCACGGCCTCCAGCGAACTCCCGGCCCACGCCGGAATCTACGCGGCCGCCCCGGCCACGCGCTGCATCCTGCACGGCCACCCGAAATTCGCCGTGACCCTGTCCCTGGACTGCGACCGGCCGGACTGCCCGGACCGCGGGCAGTGCCACCTGCGCTGCCCGGCGAAGCGCACGGCGGGCGGGGCCATCATCGTGCCCGGCGAGACCGGCAGCGGGGCCTGCGGCATCTGCCACACCCTGCCCCCGGCCCTGCGCGGGGGCAACGCGGCCATTGTCCTGGGCCACGGCCTGTTCGCCACGGGCCGCCGGGATTTCAACGAGGCCTTCGCCGCCCTGCTGGACACCGAGAACGCCTGCCGGGAGGAATACTTCCAGCGGGTCCGTGACCTGGGGGGCTGAGGTGCCGCTGCTCGATTCGCGGCTGCCGGACGCGCCCCTGGCCCTGCGCAACGGCCACCTGGAGACGCTTTTCGCGGGCCTCCTGCGGCGCGGGCCCAGGGTGGCGTTCGTGCGCGAGCGGCTGGAGCTGGAAGACGGGGATTTCCTGGACCTCGACTGGAGCCGGACCGGATCGCGGCGGCTGGCCCTGATCACCCACGGCCTGGAGGGCCATTCGCGGCGGCCCTATGTCCTGGGCATGGCCCGGGCGCTCAACGCCGCGGGCTTCGACGTGCTGGCCCGCAACCTGCGCGGCTGCTCCGGGGAACTCAACCGCCTGCCCAAGGCCTACCACAGCGGCGAGACCGGAGACCTGCGCCGGGTCCTGGCCCACGCCCTGGCCTCGGGCGACTACGACGCCGTGGTCCTGGTGGGCTTCAGCGTGGGCGGCAACCAGACCTTGCGCTTCCTGGGCGAAGACCCGGCGGCTGTGCCCGGGGCCGTGGCCGCGGCGGTCTGCGTGTCCGTGCCCTGCGACCTGACCACCACGGAGCGGGCCCTGGCCCGGCCCGGGAACCGCATCTACCTCAACAACTTCCTGAAGACGCTACGGGACAAGGTGCGCCGCAAGACCCGGACCTTCCCGGGCCTGGTGGACCTGGACCGGCTGGCCCGGGTGCGCGACTTCCAGGACTTCGACGACCTCTACACCGCCCCGGGCCACGGCTTCCGCGACGCGGCCCAGTACTACGCCGAGGCCTCCTCCCTGCCGGTGCTCGAAGCCGTGCGCGTGCCCACCCTGATCCTGAACGCCAAGAACGACCCCTTCCTGACCCCGGAGTGCTTCCCCGAGGCCCAGGCCAGGGCCAATCCCGCGCTCTTCCTGGAGACGCCGGCCACGGGCGGCCACGTGGGCTTCGTGCCGCCGTGGCCCGGGCCCTACCGCTCGGAGCTCCGCGCCGTGGAGTTCCTCGGCCGCGTGCTCGCTTCCTGAATCCGGATCAGTAGTGCTTGCGGTGGGAGAATCCGCCGCCCAGGACGCTGAAGGTGTTCTCCACGATGAACAGGGCCTGGGGGTCCGTGGTGAAGACGATCTCCTCCAGCCGCTTGAGCTGGATGTTGTTGATCACGGTCATGACGATATCCCGGTCCAGACCCGAGAATGCGCCCTGGGCCTTGAGAAAGGTGGCCCCGCGGCCCAGGTCCTGAAGGATGGCCCGGGCGATGGTCTCGTTCTTCTCGGAGATGATGAAGGCGATCTTGCGCTGGCTGAACAGGGAGAGCACGTAGTCCACCACGTTGGCCGCGATGAACACCAGAATGAGCGAGGCGATGACCAGGTCCACGGGCAGGTTCACCAGGGTCACCAGGAACAGGGCGGCGTTGTAGAAGAAAAAGAACCGCCCCGGCCCCAGGCCCCAGCGCTGGTTCAGGATCACGGCCACCACGTCCAGTCCCCCGCCCGAGCCCAGGGAGCGCAGCATGATCCCGGTGCCCGTGCCGCAGAGCACGCCCCCGGCCACGGCGGCGTAGAGCTGGTTGTGCACCCCCATATCCACGGGCAGGAACTGGTGGCAGGCGGCGGTCAAGAGCGTGGCATAGAGGCTGTAGAAGAAGAACCGGCGGCTGACGAAAATCCAGCCCAGGATGAACAGGGGCACGTTGAGCAGCACGTACCAGACGGCCGCGCTCAGGGCCTGGCCCAGGTAGGAGAGCAGCAGGGCCGTGCCGAAGACCCCGCCGGTGATGAAGCCGTGGCGCACCACCACGCCCTTGGTGCCCAGGGCGTAGAGCAGGGACCCGGCTGTGAGCAGGAAGAGGTTCCAGGCCGGGGAATAGACGAAATTCTGGGTCGGACGGGGCAGCCGCATGGGGCCAGTCTAGCCGCAATCCCGGCAAAAACTCAACCCAACAGCCCCGAGATCCCGGAAACCCTCTGGAGCAGGCCCGGCCAGACCGTGTCCAGGGTCAGGAGCAGGGTCAGGCCGCCCATGACCAGCACGGTGATCCAGGCCACGGCGTTGAACACCGGCCCGTTCACCGCGTCGCCCATGAGCCTCCGGTCGTTGATGAGCCGGAGCATGAACACGAGCACGAACGGCAGGACCATGCCGTTGACCACCTGGGACAGGTACATGATGGCGATGAGCGGGGCCCCGGGCAGGAGGATGGCCGCGGCCGAGAACGCGATGCTCAGGGTGAACAGCCAGAAGAACTGGGGCGCCTCGCGGAAGCTCTTGTCCACGCCCAGCTCCCAGCCCATGCCCTCGCAGATGTAGTAGGAGGTGGACAGCGGCAGGACGCAGGCCGCGAACAGCGAGGCGTTGCACAGGCCGAAGGCGAACAGGAAGGAGGCGTACTCGCCCACCAGCGGCTTCAAGGCCAGGGCCGCGTCGGCCGCGGTCTCGATGGACAGGCCCTGCTGGTGGATGGTGGCCGCGCAGGCCACCACGATGAAGAAGGCCACGGCCACGGCCATGACGCAGCCCATGATCACGTCCAGGCGGCAGAAGGCGTAGTTCTCGCGGGTGATGCCCTTCTCCACCACCGAGGCCTGCTGGTAGAACTGCATCCAGGGCGCGATGGTCGTGCCCACCACGCCGACCATCATGGTCACGGACTCCGGGGTCAGCCTGGTCTCGGGCAGGACCAGGCCCCGGCCCACGGCCAGCCAGTCCGGCTTGGCCAGGAAGGCGGCTATGGGATAGGCCACGTAGACCAGGCAGGCCACCAGAAAGACCTTCTCCACCAGGCGGTAGGAGCCCTTGACGATGAGCAGCCAGACCACCAGGGCGGCCAGGGGCACGGAGAGGAACCGGCTCACCCCGAACAGCTCCATGCCCGCGGCGATGCCCGCGAACTCCGAAACCGTGTTGCCCAGGTTGGTCAAAAACAGGGCGATCATCACGTAGAACGTGACCTTCAGGCCGAAGGACTCGCGGATCAGGTCGGACAGGCCCTTGCCCGTGACCGCGCCCATGCGCGCGCACATCTCCTGGATGACCACCAGGGCCGCGGTGGTGGGCAGGAGCATCCAGAGCAGGGAGTAGCCGAAGTGGGCCCCGGCCAGGGAATAGGTGGCGATGCCGCCGGCGTCGTTGTCCACGTTGGCGGTGATGATCCCTGGCCCGAGCAGGCTCAGGAAGAGCACGATGTTGCGCCGGCTCAGTCCCCCGGCGAAGATCCGCGCGCGTCCGCTGAACACGGAGGACCTCCGGGATCAGAACCGGCGCGAGGCGCGGTACTGCTTGAGCCGCAGGGTGAAGGGCAGGAAGTGCTGCATCACGTCGTCGGCCGTGACGATGCCATCCATCCGGCCCTCGGCGTCCAGCACGGGCACCGCGGCCAGCCGGTACTTGACGATGATCTCGTAGATGTCCTCGGGCTCGGCCTCCACGTCCACGGACTTGAGGTTCTCGGACATGAGCGCGGTCACCGGCGTCTCCGGCCCGGAGAGGAGCAGTTCGCGCAGGCTGAGCACGCCCAGGGGGCGGCCCTCGGAATCCAGGACATAGCTGTAGGCGATGCTCTCCATGTCCCCGGCCGTGGCCCGCACCTGGCGCAGGGCCTGGTCCGCGGTCATGTCCTGGGTCAGGGCCAGGAATTCGTTGTTCATCAGGCCGCCGGCCGTGTCCTCCTCGTGCTCCAGGAGCTCGCGGACCTTCTCGGCCTCTTCGGCATCCATGAGGGTCAGCAGGTGGTTGGCCCGGGTCTCGTCCACCTCGGCCAGGAGGTCGGCGGCCTCGTCGGGCTCCATCTCCTCCAGGATGTCCGAGGCGTGCTCGGCCTTGAGCTGGCTCAGGACCATGCCGCCCACCTCGGGCTCCAGCTCGCCGATGGCCTCGCCCGCGGTCTCCGGGTCCAGGGCCCCGATGACCGCCGGGATGTTGCGGTGCGGCAGCTGGGCGATGATCTCGGCCAGGTCCGCGGGGTGCATGTCCAAGAGCCGGTCGCGGGTCAGGGTCAGGGCCAGGCGGTGCAGGCGGCCCTCCAGGGGCTGGACGAACTCCCAGCCGATCTCCGCGCCGGGCACGGTCTTGCCCACCCAGGCCGCGATCCGCTCCACGGGCTTGAGAAAGCCCAGGCGGCGGAGCATGCCGCGCAAGCCCACGTCCGCGGCCCGCAGCACCAGGGCGCCGGGGGTGTGGCCCAGCTTGAGGTCGTTGACGCGCACCACCCGGGCGCCGTCCACGTCCACGATCTGCTTGTCCAGCAGGTCCCGGCGCAGGAGCAGCTCCTCGGTGCCGGACGGGGCCTCGCGCAGGCCGCTCACGCCCCGCGCCAGGATGATCTCCCGGCGGAACAGGGTCACGGCCTCCCAGGGCAGGCTGCGGGTGCGGCCCCGGCGGGTGATCAGCAGGTGGGTGACCAGCGGAAAGCGCTCGCCCGGGGTCACGGCCAGGTCCGTGAGACGACCCAGGTCCTCGCCGGATTCGGCCGTGACCCGCGCGCCGAGCACGGCGCTCAAAAACACGAAACCGACGGCTCCGCTCATGGCCGCCTCCTTGGGAAGGAAGAGGGGAATTCCGGGGAGTTACTTCTTGACGTCGCCCTGGTCGGCCGGCTGCTCCGGGTTGTCCAGGGAGCGGCGCAGCTCGCGCAGGGCCTTGCCCAGGCTGGCGCCCAGCTGCGGCAGCTTGCTCGGGCCCATGACCAGAAGCAGGACGATGAGAATAATGAACAAATGCATGGGTTGGAACAATCCGCCGATCATGGGGCACCTCCTGGCTTCCGGGCGCTGCGGCCCGGCAAGACTGACCGCCTCATACTCCCGGTCCAGGAAAAAAGAAACCGGTTCCGGCCATGATTGCCGAGAGGTAATGGCTAGAGCAGGCCCTCGCCGGACTCGCGCGCGGCCTTGACGTGCTGGTAGGCCTTGGCCGTGGCCACCCGGCCCCGGGGGGTGCGCTTCAGAAAGCCGCACTGGATGAGGTAGGGCTCGTAGATGTCCTCGATGGTCCTGACCTCCTCGGAGCAGGCCACGGCCAGGGTCTTGGCCCCCACCGGCCCGCCGCCGAACTGCTCGATGACCACGGAGAGAATCTTGCGGTCCATCTGGTCCAGGCCGAAGGGGTCCACGTCCAGGCGGTCCAGGGCCTGCTCGGCCATCTCGCGGTCCACCACGTCCCGGCCCTGGACGTGGGCGAAGTCGCGCACCCGCCGCAGGAGCCGGTTGGCGATGCGCGGGGTGCCCCGGCTGCGGCGGCCGATGGCCTGGGCCCCCTCCTCGTTCACCTCGATACCCAGGATGCGCGCGGCCCGCAGCACGATGCGCGTGAGGTCGCCTGGGGTGTAGAAGTCCAGGCGGAAGATGCAGCCGAAGCGGTCGCGCAGGGGCGAGGTGAGCAGCCCGAGGCGCGTGGTGGCGCCCACCAGGGTGAAGGGCTCCAGGTCGATCTTCACCGTGCGCGCGCCCGGGCCCGCGCCGATGATCAGGTCGATCTTGTTGTCCTCCATGGCCGGATAGAGGACCTCCTCCACGCTGGCCGGCATGCGGTGGATCTCGTCGATGAACAGGATGTCGTTGCGCGAAAGGTTGGTGAGCACCGCGGCCAGGTCGCCGGTGCGCTCCATGACCGGGCCCGAGGTGGAGACGATGTTCACGCCCATCTCCGCGGCCATGATCTGGGCCAGGGTGGTCTTGCCCAGGCCGGGGTTGCCGTAGAACAGGGTGTGGTCCAGGGCCTTGCCGCGCTCGCGGGCGGCCTGCACGAAGACCTCCAGATTGGCGCGCAGATCGTCGTGGCCGATGAAATCGGCCAGCCGTTTTGGACGGATGGTGTCGTCTGGGATCGGGCAGTGGCTCATTTTCGTGCCGAAGCGATCCTCTTGAGGGCCGCGCGGATGGCTCCGGCGGCGTCCTGGTCAGGCTCTTCGCCGAAGATCTCCTGGAGCATGGGCCTGACCTCCTCTTCGGAGTACCCCAGGTTCTTGAGCCCGGCAAGGGCGTCCAGATATTCGTCCGCCGGACGGGCCGCCGCGCCCTTGGGGGCCTTGCCCAGGGGGCCCTTGATCTTGGCGACCTTGTCCTTGAGGAACCAGAGAATCTGGCGGGCCGACTTGGGCCCGATGCCCGGCACCGTGGCCAGGGTGGCGTCGTCCTCGCGGAAGGCGATCTCGCGCAGGTGCTCGGGGCTGAACTGGGCCAGGATGGCCAGGGCCTTCTTGGGCCCGAGCTTGTCGATGGAGATGAGCGTGCGGAAGACCTCGCGGTCCTCGGAGGAAAGAAAGCCGTAGAGATCGATGGCGTCCTCGCGGATCACCGTGTGCACGAAAAGCGCGGCCTGCCCGCCCAGGGCCGGGAGCTTCGACAGCGCCGAGCTGGGCATGAAGACCTCGTAGCCCACCCCGCCCTCTGTGACCAGCAGGCAGGTCTTTTCGGAAAGCTCCAGCAGGCGTCCTTCGAGATAGGCGATCATGCGATCCCCGCCAGCTTGCGCATACGCCGCTCGTTCAAGTGGCAGACGGCCACGGCCAGGGCGTCGCTGGCGTCCAGGGCCCAGTCCGGGTCCTTGACCCCGAGCACGCGGGCGACCATGAAGGCCACCTGCTTCTTGTCGGCCGAGCCCACGCCCACCAGGCTCTTCTTGACCTTGGAGGGCTCGTACCCGGCCACGGAAAGCCCGGCCACGCCGCAGGCGGCCAGGGCCGCGCCCCGGGCCTGGCCCAGCTTGAGGGCCGAGGCGGTGTTCTCGGCCACGAAGACGTTCTCCATGGCGGCCTCGGCCGGGCCGTGGCGCTCGATGACCGCGGCCACCTTGCTGAAGATGATCCCCAGCCGGGCGGCCATGTCCTTGTCCCCGGTGCGGATGGTCCCGGCTTCCACCAGGCGGGCCTGGCCCGAGACCTCGGCCACCACGCCGAAGCCCGTGACCCGGGAACCCGGGTCCAGCCCCAGGACCACCACGCCGGCCATGCTAGTCGGCCACGAAATCGTCCGGGAAGTCCGCGTTGACGTACACGTTCTGCACGTCGTCGTTGTCCTCCAGGGCGTCGATGAGGGTCATGACCCTCTGGGCCATGGCCGCGTCCACGGGCACGAGATTCTTGGGCACCATGGCCAGCTCGGCGCTCTCCATCTTCTTGCCGGCGTCCTCGAAGGCCTTCTGGACCGCGGCGAAGTCCTCGGGCGCGGTGTGCACCTCGAAGGCCTCGCCCTCGTCGCGCACGTCCTCGGCCCCGGCCTCAAGACCGAGTTCCAGGAGTTCGTCCTCGGTGTTGCCGGCCTTGGGAAAGACCAGCACGCCCTTCTTGTCGAACATCCAGGCCACGCAGCCGGCCTCGCCCATGTTCCCGCCGTTCTTGGACATGACGTGGCGGATGTCGGCCACGGTGCGGTTCCGGTTGTCCGTGGCCGCCTCCACCAGAATGGCCACGCCGCCCGGGGCGTAGCCCTCGTACATGACCTCCTGGAAGTCGCCGCCGGCCAATTCGCCGGTGCCCTTCTTGATGGCGTTCTCGATCCTGTCGTTGGGCAGGTTCACGGCCTTGGCCTTGGCGATGGCCAGGCGCAGGCTCGAGTTGTGCGAGGGGTCGCCGCCTCCGGCCTTGGCCGCCAGGATGATGTCCTTGGCCGCCTTGGTGAAGAACTTGGCTTTCTTGGCGTCCTGCCGCCCCTTGCGGTGCTGGATGTTGGACCATTTGCTGTGTCCGGACATAATGCCTCCGAATTATCCCTCGGCGGGAGACTGTCTGGATGGGAACGTGGGCTGTGTTTACTCCGGCTGGCCCCGAAAGCCAAGCCCTACCACGAAGGTCTCCTTGCTTTCGGAACGCGAGCTTTTGGGCTTGAAGCCCTTGACCGTTTCGAACAGAGGGCGCAGACCGTCGGTGTAGGCCTTCACGTCCGGGCCCTCGAAAATCTTGGCCACGAACGACCCTCCCGGCGCCAGCCAGCGCAGGGCCAGGTCCCGGGCCCGCTCGCAGAGTTCCAGGGAGCGGACCTGGTCCGTGAACTTGATGCCCGTGGTGCTCGGGGCCATGTCGCTCAGGACCACGTCGAACGGGGCCAGGCCCTCCATGGCCTCCAGGAGCGCGGGATCGTCCGAAAACACGTCCTGCCGGAGAAAACGGGCGTTGGCCGGAAAGGCCTGGCGCGTGTCCTGGAGGTCCACGCCGAGCACCCTGCCCGAGCCGCCCACCTTCTGGGCGGCCCAGAGGGTCCAGGAGCCCGGGGCCGCTCCCAGGTCCAAGACCTTCTGTCCGGGCTTGAAAAGCGTGAAGCGCTTGTCTATTTCTTGGAGCTTGTAGACCGAGCGGGCAGGATAGTTCTCCTGCTTGGCCTTCAAGAAGTAGTGATCCCGGTATTTCTTCATGGCGTCCCAGCGCCGGGATATAGCCCAAACCAGGCCGCAAGCCAAGACGGAGCCTCATGCCCCAACGCCCCCAACGCCGAGAGATCCTGGACGAGACCGGCCGCCCCCGGACCCTGGATTCCGGTCCCGAGGCCTTTGACCGGCTGGGCGGGGACGGGCCGCCCCTGTTCCTGGGCCTGGGCCCGGAGCCGGAACGCCTGGCGGAGTGGTTCCCGGAAGCAGCCGCGGGCGCGGACTTCCTGGAGTGCCCGGGGACCGAGGCCGCCCTGGGGCCGGAATTCGTTGCGGCCATTCCCCCGAATTTCCGCCGCCTGGCCCTGGAGGATGTGGCCCCGGAGCGGCTGCGCCGGGACCGGGTGTTCTGGTTCCGCCAGGGCATGCGCCTGCACCCCGGGTTCTGGGGTCCGCTCTGGGCCCGGCTGGGCCTGGCCCTGGGGGGGGCCGGACCGCAGCAGGCCACGGCCTGGCTGCCCGGGGACGAGCAGGCCCTGCTCCTGCCCGAACTCTCCAGGGCCTTCGGAAGCCTGGGGTTCCCGGCCAGGCTCATCCCGGACGACCCGGGCCTGGTCCCGGAGCTGCTGCGCCGGGAACGGCCCGCGCTCTACGTCTCGGTGAACTTCCGGGGCCTGGACCCGTTCGGCGAAACCTTTCACCTCCTGCGCCAGGCCGGGGTCCGGGTGGCGGTCTGGTGCGTGGACAACCCCTTTCACCTGCTCACCCGGATCAAGTCCCGGTTCTGGACCCAGGCCCTGATCCTGGTCACGGACCACTGGTTCGTGGAGCCGCTCAAGCGCCTGGGCGCCGAACAGGTGCTCCACCTGCCCCTGGCCGCGGACCCGGAATTTTCCGGGGACGGCCCCCTGCCCGCCCAGGCCCGGGGGCTGGAGGACCGCCTCGTGTTCGTGGGCCGCTCGGTCTTCCCGGACCGGGACGGATTCTTCGCCGGGGCCCGTAGCGCGCCCGAGAACTTGGCCCTGGCCGGAACCCTGCTGGCCCAGGGCACTCGGCCGCACTTCGGCTGGTGGCTCAAGCGCCTGGGCATCGACCGGCCCTGGCCGGGCAACGTGGTGCGCGCCGCTGGCCTGGGCGCGGACCAGAGCGGCCTGGCCTGGCGAACCCTCTGCCTGCGGGCCGCGGGCCCGGCCCTCACCGTGATCGGCGACCCGGGCTGGCAGGAGCTTCTGCCCGGGGCCGACCTGCGGCCGCCCGTGGACTACTATGGCGGGCTCGCGGCCGTGTACCGGCATGCGGCCTGCTCCCTGAACATCACGGGCATGCTCCTGCCCTCGGGCCTGACCCAGCGCCACTTCGACGTCTGGACCGCCGGGGGATTCCTGCTCACGGACGCCAACCCGGGCCTGGATATCTTCCCGGAGGAGCTGGTCCGGGCCGTGGCCTTTGCCCGGGCCGAGGAACTGCCCGCCCTGTTCAGCCGCCTGGCCGGGGATTCGCCGGAAAAGCGGGCCCTGGCGCGGCAGTGGCGCGAAACGATCCTGGCCGGGCACACCTACGCCCACCGGGCCGCCAAAGTCCTGGCGGCCGCGGGTCTTGACCGAACCCTCGTTTCAGCCCACAAGGGACTTGAGGTCCGGCCCGAAAACGGGTAAAGGGCAGACCTTCCCGGGGACGTAGCTCAGCTGGGAGAGCGATGCGTTCGCAACGCATAGGTCGTCGGTTCAATCCCGATCGTCTCCACCAGAAAACGACAACGGGGCACGGCAAAACTGCTGTGCCCCGTTGTTCTTTGTCCGGCCGGTTCAGACTTCGGGACTGATGTCGAAGGCCTGCCACTGGGCCGCGGCCTGGGCCGCGGCCTGCTCCACGGCCGGCTGGGCCCAGGGCTCGATGACCAGGGCCTCGGCCACCACCTGCCAGATGTACTTCACTTCGTATTTCAGGTCCTTGTAGTACTTGGGCAGGCGCTTCATGATCTGGTCCCGGCAGTTGGAGCAGCCGACCACCACCACATCCGCGCCGCTGCGCCGGATCTGGTCGGCCTTGAAACGGCCGTGGAAGGCCGACTGCTTCTCGAAGGGGCCCGGCCAGTTGCCCCCGCCCGCGCCGCAGCAGTAGTTGGCCTCGCGCGTGGGCGTCATCTCCACGAAGTCGTCCACGCACTGGGAGAGGATCCAGCGCGGCTCGTCGAAAAAGGCCTGGCCGTAGTGCTTCAGCAGCTCCCGGCCGTGCTTACAGGAGTCGTGCCAGGTGAAAAGCCTGCCCGCGTGCACGCTCTTGTCCAGCCTGATCCGGCCCTGCTCGATGAGCTCCTTGAGGTACTCGTAGAGGTAGATGAAGTTGACCTTGTTCTCCTCGTTGAGCTCGATGCAGAACTTCATGCCCGTGCGGCAGCCGTAGGACCCGCCCCCGCAGTCCGGCATGATCATGCGCCGGATGTTGTGCTGCTTCATGTACGCGATCTTGCGCTCGGCCAGGGCCCGGATGCCGTCGTAGTTGCCGGTGAACAGGGCCCAATCCACGGCCTCCCAGCCCTCCGAGGGCACGGTCCAGTTCTCCTGCGCGGCGTAGAAGATCTTCCACCACCAGAACTGGTCCTCGAAGTCGCCGTAGACCTCCTTGGAGTTGGGAAAGAACAGGATTTCGGCGTCCTTGCGGTCCACGGGCACGTAGAACCCGGGGCAGTCCTCGTCGGAGAGCTGCTGGCCCAGCTCGGCCATGCCCTGGAGGTAGTCCTCCATGGGGATGGCCATGTTGTTGCCGGTCTCCAGGTTGTTGGCGATGCCCTTCTGGAGCACGCCGGGCACCTCCTCACGGGGCCGCAGGTGCTTCATGTGCAGCATCACCGGCACGATGTCCACGCCCATGGGGCAGGCGTAGGCGCAGCGGCCGCAGCCGGTGCAGAGCCAGGGGAAGTTGGAGCGCATGACCTCGTCCACCAGGCCGTAGGCCAGCATGCGCAGGACCTTGCGGATGTTCCAGCCCTCGTTGTCGGGCGCGTCGGTGCTCGGGCAGCCGCTGCTGCATGCGCCGCAGGCCACGCAGGCGCTGAAATCGAAGCGGGCGAGGTGCAGGCGGACTTCCTCGTCCAATGAGGCGGGAATGACGGTGCTCATGGCGACACCTTCCAGGCGCGGGGGGACGTTGCGGAGGCGCCCGGTCCGGGGACCGGACGCGCCCCGCGACGCGTCACAGTCCCACGCTGGCCAGGTCTTCGCCCAGATAGCTCCGTTCGTTCTCCCCGAGGCAGCCCATGGACAGGCAAATCAGGGTCCAGAGGTGAACCACCGGAAAGTGCCGGCCCGAGTGCTCGGAGAGGTCGTGGATCTGCGAATGGCAGTTGTGGCAGGGCGCGATGCAGTAGTCCGCGCCGGTGTCCACAATCTGCTGGAGCTTGCGCTGCCCGTAGGCCCGGCGCTCCTCGGTGAAGCCCGACTGGAGATAGCCGCCGCCCCCGCCGCAGCAATAGTTGTTGGACTTGTTGGGATACATCTCGATGAAATGCTCCTCGCCCACCACGGACTTGACCACGAAGCGCAGGTCCTCGGCCACGGGGTCGCCGAAGGACTTGCGCACGAGCTGGCAGGGGTCCTGGACCGTGAAGGTCACGCCCAGGTCCTTGTTCCAGTCGGAGTTCACCGTGAGCCTGCCCTCGCGTATCCAGCGGGCGTACAGGCGGATGATGCTCTCGATCTCGAAGTTCGGAGTGATCTGAAATTTCTGCAATCCGGCCCGGATTGCGTACATTTCGTGGCCTCACTCCGTGTTCAGCCAGTATCGGCACCCCAGCTCCTCCACGGCCCTGACCTTGTTGCGCACGATGGTCTCCCAGGCCTTGTCGTCCGCCAGGAACATGCAGTAGTTCTCGGCCGCCCAGCCCAGGGTGCCGTAAGTCCAGTCGCAGCCCACGGTATGCAGGATCTTCCACAACGGAACCATCTCGTCGGGCTCGGTGACGGGCTCCCGGGAGTTCTGGTTCAGGAAGTACTCCGCGCCCTTGCGGTTGAAGGAGACCGAGAGGTCCTCCCAGCCCGGCTGCGAGGCCTTGACCTCCTCCAGGACATCCTCGGCAACGAACTGGAAATCCTCGCTGCGTGCGCCCATGGCCGAGTTCCCCTCGGTGTTCAGGGCCTGGTCGCAGGAGCCGCGGATGCCCTTGGGCCGGTTCTCCCGGGGCCAGGCCGCGCGCGCCGCGTAGATCAGCCGGGGAATGTCGATCTGCATGGGGCAGGCGTACACGCAGCGCTGACACATGGTGCACATCCAGACCCAGGGAGTGGACAGCACCAGGTCGTCCTGGCCCAAGGCGCAGAGCCGGAGGAACTTGCGCGGGTCCATGTCATGCAGTCCCGAGGCCGGGCAGCCGGAGGAGCACAGGCCGCAGGTCAGGCACATGGAGAGATTGCCGCCCTCGGGAAGCAGGCCCATGACCTGGGACAGGAACGCGCTCTGCCTGGGCAGCACCAGGGTCGTTGTTTCGCCCATACCCTTCTCCTTTGTTGCGTTCGCCTGGAGAGCCGCCGGCTAGCCGCCGGCGCGCTCCTCCTCCAGCTTCTTCCGGTAGGCCCGGTCGATCAGGTCCAGGATCTTCTCGGTCTTGCAGGGTTTGAGGATGTAGTCGAAGGCCCCGAGGCGGATGAACTCCGCGGCGTCGTCGGCCGAGGCGTGGCCGGTGACCACGATGACCTTGACCTTGGCCCCGGCGTCGCGCAGCCGCTCCAGGGTGCCCCGTCCGGTGTAGCCGGGCAGGCGCATGTCCAGGAGCACCACGTCGTAGTCGCTTTCACGGAGCGCCTCCAGGGCCTCCTCGCCGCTGTAGACCTTGGCGGCGAAGAGGCCGTGCACCTCCAGGAGCCGAGCCATGTTGTCGGCGAAGCGCTTGTCGTCGTCCACCACCAGGACCTTGGTCAGCACGGACATGGCGTCCTCCTCGTCTAGACCGTGGCCTCGCGGGGCTCCGTCACCACCTCGCCGCTCTGGTCGTACATCATGCCGCAGCGCAGATCGAAGTGGCGGTTCACGCTCATGGTCGGGCAGGTGGCGTTGAGGGCCACCTGGACCACGGTGGAGCCGAGGAAGGCCTTTTCCGGATCCCGTTCCCGGGTGTGGTGGGCCATGAGGATGAGATCGGCCTCGCGCATCCGGGCGAGCTTGAGGATCTCCATGGCCGGCATCCCTTCCCAGGCCTCGAAGCTGCAGTCCTTGATGCCCCGCAGCTTGTCGCCGTAGCGCTCCTCCAGGCGGGCCTTGGCCTCGACGATGGCGCTCTTGATCTCGTCCTGGCCCAGGGACACGCGGCCGGATTCGCCGCCCGCCTCCACGCAGTGGAAGACCGTGAGCCCGGCCTTGTAGTGCCGGGCGATCTGTCCGCCGTAGAAGACCGCGCAGTCGGCCTGCTCGGAGAAGTCCGTGGCCGCCACGATGTTCATGAACTTGTGCTCGCCGTAGGGCGTGGACTTGGCCACGATCATCACGGGACAGCGCGACTTCTGGCTGACCTGCTCCAGGGTGCTGCCGGTCATGCCCCACTGGCGCGAGCGCAGCTCGGCGTACTCCTTGGTGTGGGGGCCCATGACCACCAGGTCCGCGTTCATCTTGCGGGCCAGGCGCAAGACCTCGGCGTGGGGCACGCCGGGCACGACCTTGATCTCGTAGTTGGACAGGCCGCGCAGCTTGTCCTTGTAGTACTCCTCCACCGAGGCCTTGATCCGGCCGACCTCGCCCGAGGACTCCAGGAACTCCATTTCGCCCCAGCCCTGAACCATGCCGCAGACGTGCACGATGGCCAGCTTGGACTCGAAGCGCTGGGCGAAGTGGAACGCCGCGTCCGCGGCGCAGTCGCACAGCTCCGACGGGGTGATGGCCAAGAGGATGTCCTTGAACATACGCCTCCCCTCCTGTTGGGGTTTCTTCGCTTCTAGGCCTCGGCGGCCGCGCACGCCCGGAGCTTGTCCGTGAGCGCGCCCGTGACCGCCAGGTTCTTGTGCAACAGCACCGATTCCTCGGACAGCCCGAAGGCCAGACCCAGGAGCTGGGTCAAATACAGCACGGAAACCGGATTCCCATGGCCTCCGGCCTTGAGGGCCTCCCGCTGGTAGGCCTCCAGGTTCATCTGGCACATGGGGCAGACCGTGACGATGGCGTCGGCCCCCTCGGCCCCGGCCAGGATGGCGGCCACCGAGACCAGGGCGGCCTCCTTCTTGGTGGCCATGAGCGAGGCCCCGCAGCAGTGGCCGCCCAGGTCCCAGGGGAGGACCGTGGCGCCCAGGGCCTCGATGAGCGGGGTCATGGACCGGGGATGCTCGGGATCGTCGAACAGGGGATAGGGCCGCAAGGCCTGGCAGCCGTAATAGGGCGCCACGGTCAGCCCCTCCAGGGGCCGCCGCACGGCCGCGGCCACGGCTTCGGCGCCGACGTCGGCGCTGAGCACGTCCAGCAGGTGCCGCACCCGGGTCTTGCCCGCGTAGTGCAGCCCCTCCACGGACAGGGCCTCGTTGATCCGGCCGGGCAGGGCGCGGTCCGCGGCGCATTCCCGCCCCACCCGCAAGTGGTTCAGGTAGCAGGCGCTGCAGGGCACGAGCAGGTCCAGGCCCGCGGTCTCGCGCTCGGCCAGGGCCAGGTTGCGGGCCGGCAGGGCGAAGGTCAAAAGCCGGCTCACGGGCTCCACCGCGCTGGCCCCGCAACAGGTCCAGCCGGGGATGTCCGCCAGCTCCGCACCGAGCCGCTCCAGGCTCCGGCGGCAGGACACGTCGTATTCCATGGCGCTGGTCTCCAGGGAACAGCCGGGATAGTAGGCGTACTTCATGGCCGGGCCTCCATTTCGCGGACCTTGCCGAAGAGCGGGGCGAGCGCGCCGCGCTGGCCGCCGCCGCCGAAGTGCAGCTTGCCCTTGCGCAGCAGCTTCAGCCCCAGGGGCGTGTATCCCAGGGGCAGGAGCGGGTCGCGCATGGCCAGGAAATAGTGGAACATGAGCCCGGTCTCCTGGACCCGCCCGTTCTTCTCCACGTTGCGCATGAACTCCTGGTAGAAGAGGGCCTTCTTCCGGTTGGCGGCGTCGTCCCCGGCGGCCGCCAGGCGCTTGAGCGCGGCCATGGCCGCGGTCAGGGGCAGGCCCCGGGGGCAGCGCAGGGTGCAGGTGTAGCAGGCCGAGCAGAGCCAGAAGGTGCGGCTCTGGAAGACCTCCTCGAAGAGCCCGAACAGGAGCATCCGCCACATCCGGCGCGGGGTCAGGTCCATGGCGTGGGCGTTGGGGCAGGAGGCCGTGCAGGTGCCGCACTGCATGCAGGCCCGGACGATGTCCTGGACCTCGGCCAGGCCCGCGGGATCGGGGGCCGCTCCGGGTTCCCGGAGGAAGGTCAGCGGAGGGAGCGTCGCGTTCTTCATGTTCGTGTCCTCTTCCTGCGCGGCCGTCAGGGCCGGGCCTCGCCGCCGGGTTCCCGGGCCAGGGCCGCGTCGATCACGGCCATGACCTGCTCGTCGCGGAACCCCCGCAGCACGGTGGCGCTGTTGGGACAGACCGCCGTGCAGGAGCCGCAGCCCTGGCAGAGCAGGTCGTCCACCACGATCATGTCCCGGTCCAGGTCCAGGGAGCGGGCGCCATAGGGGCAGACCGAGATGCAGCGTCCGCAGCGGGAACACAGGCTGTGGCGCACCTCGGCCACCACGTTGCCGCAGGACAGGTGCTTCTCGTTCAGGATGCGCACGGCCCGCTGGGCCGCGGCCTTGGCCGAGAGCAGGCTGTCGCGCATGGTTGAGGGCCCCAGGGCCAGGCCGCAGGCGAAGACCCCGTGCTTGAGGAAGTCCACGGGCCGCCACTTGCTCTCGGCCTCCTGGAAGAAGCCGTCGGCGGTGAGCCCCACGCCGAACAGCTCGGCGGTTTCCGCGGCGTCGTTGGGCTCCACACCGCTGGAGAGCACCAGGAGATCGGGCCGCACCTGGATCTCCGCGCCCAGCACCGGGTCCAGGGCGGTGATCACCGGCTTGCCCTCCTCGAACTCCACCTTGGGCCGGTTCTGCGGGGTATAGCGGATGAACACGGCCCCGCTGCGCCGGGCCTCGGTGTAGAAGTGCTCGCTGAATCCCGGGCTCATGATGTCCCGGTAGAACACGAAGATGGGCAGCTCCGGGTTGCGGCGCTTGAGCATGAGGATGTTCTTGAGCGCGCTCTGGCAGCAGATCCGGCTGCAGTAGTTGCGTTCCTCCTCACGCGAGCGCCAGCACTGGATCATGGCCAGGCCCGAGAGCCCGGAGGCGTCCACCGAGCCCTCGGCCAGGCGCTGCTCCAGCTCCATCTGGGTCAGCACACACTTGTGCACCCGGTTGCCGTACTCGTAGACCCGGGCCTCGTGGCCGCCGGTGGCCAGGATGGTGGCCCCGTGGTGCAGGGTGTGGGCCGTGCCCTCGCCCGTGGCGATGACCGTGACGAAGCGCCCGGCCCGGCCGCGCGAGAGCACCACCCGCGAATCCTTGAGCACGTGGATGTTGGGGTTCTTCTCCACCTGCTCCACCAGGTCCTCCATGAAGCGCACCGGATCGTCGCCCTCCAGGGTGTAGCGCAGGTTCATGGTCAGGCCGCCCAGGTTCTCGGCTTCCTCCACCAGGACCACCTTGAAGCCCTGGTCCGCGATGCCCATGGCCGCGGTCATTCCGGCCAGGCCGCCGCCCACCACCAGGGCCTGGGGCGAGACCACCGTGGCCTGGGGCAGGGGCGAGGGGTCCGCGCCCAGGAGCTTGGCCGAGGCCATGGCCAGGAGCGAGGCCGTTTCGCAGGTGCGCGCGGCCCTGTCGCCATTGCCTCCGGCAAAGGTGGCGGTGTGGATGTCCACCACGTCCATGAGCGCCGGATTGAGCTTGAGGACCTCGCCCAGCTCCCGCAGCCGGGGCACGTGGACGTAGGGCAGGCAGGCCCCGATGAGGATGCGGTTGGGCTTGGCCTCCTCGGCCTCCCGGCGGAGCAGGTCCCAGCCTTCGCGGGTGCAGGCCGTGGGCACCTCGGCCACCTTGACCACCCCGGGCAGGGTCTCCATGCGCGCGCGCAGGGCCGCCAGGTCCACGTTGTGCGCAAGCGTCGGGCAGGAGGTGCACAGGGTCAGGAGCACCCGGGGCTCCTCCCGGGACACGTCGGTGTATTCCGGCTCCTCTTCCGGGACTTCCTCGCGCGGGCCGCGATAGACCCGGATCATGCGCGAGGCGCCCATGGCCGCGGCCCCGGCCTGGATGAGCGAGCCGCGGATGTCCGCCGGTTCGCCGAAGGCCCCGGCGGCGAACACGCCCAGGCGGCTGGTGCGGTTGGGCGAGAGCGCCTTGGTGGCGCAGAAGCCCCAGTCGTTGACCTCCACCCCGGCGGCCAGGGCCAGGCGCTCCATGGACTTGGGCGGCCGCGCGCCCACGGCCAGGACCAGGGCGTCGAAGGCCTCCTCGCGCAGGGCCCCGGAATAGTCGTAGTACTGGATGAGCAGGTCGTTGTCCGGACCGGGCAGGATGGTGTGCGGCCGCGCCGGCACGAAGCGCACCCCGGCCTGGTTCTCGGCCTCGTCGCGGTAGCGCTGGTAGTCCCGGCCAAAGGTCCGCATGTCCATGTAGAAGATCGTGGCCTCGGCCTCGCCGTGCGTGAGCCGCTTGGCCAGCACGGCCTCCTTGACGGAGATCATGCAGCAGATCGAGGAGCAGAAGTCCGCGTTCTGCTTCACGTCCCGGGAGCCCACGCACTGGAGCCAGGCGATGCGGCGCAGGGGCTTGCCGTCGCCCGGGCGCTCCAGCCGGGCCCCGCTGGGGCCGGTGGAGCTGCACAGGCGCTCGAATTCCAGGGAGGTGAACACCCCGGGGTGCTGGCCGTAGAGCAGCAGGTCGGCGCAGCCCTGGGGCCGGTCGTTGGGGTGGAAGCACTCGAAGCCCGCGGCCAGGATGACCGCGCCCACTTCCAGGTCCAGGGTCCGGTCCGAGACCAGGCGCATGTAGAGCTTGTCCAGCCAGGGCACGGCCGTGCGCTGGTCCAGGGGCTTGGCCAGGGTCTCGCGGGCGCCCTGCTTGAGCAGCGCGGCGGCCGTCTCCTCCTTGCCGGGCGCGGTGAGCAGGACCACGGCCAGGCCGGGGCGCAGCTCCAGGGCACGGCGCAGGGTCCGCTCGGCCTCGGCCTCGGACAGGTCCAGGTCCAGGAGCAGGAGCTTGCAGTCCAGGCCCGCGGCGATGCTGTCCAGGGCGGCCTCGCCGGAGGTCTCCGGATGCACGGGGAAGTTCTCGGCCGTGAGCCAGCCCGGGAGGCTCCCGATGAGCTCCTGGTCCGGCGAGACGACCACGATGTGGAACTCCTTGCGCTCCTCGAACTTGAAGTCGATGGCCCCGGTGGGGCAGGCCTCGTGGCAGCGCCAGCAGCGCTGGCAGTTGTCCAGGTCCACCACGTAGTGGTTGGGGATGTTGTGCGGCACGGGCAGGTGCACCGCGGCCCGCTCCCCCAGCCCGGCGTTGAACTCGTTGGGCACCCGCACCGGACAGACCTCGGCGCACTTGCCGCAGCTCACGCAGCGCGACGGGTCCACGAAGGTGGAGCGGCGGCGCAGCCCGGCGTGGAACTTGCCGGGGTCGCCTTCCAGGCCGGTGAGCTCGGTGTTCAGGTAGATGTCGATGTTCTTGTGGAACAGGCCCTTGCGCAGACAGTACTGGCTGGACTGGTCGCGCTGGGTCAGGGGCAGCATCTTGCACATGCCGCAGTGGTCCGTGGGAAACTGGTGGTCCAGCTGCGTGAGGATGCCGCCCAGGCTCGGCCGGGCGTCGATGAGGGCCACCTTGTGGCCGGTCTCGGCCAGGTCCAGGGCGGCGCGAATCCCGCCGATTCCGGCCCCCACCACCAGGGCTCCGTATTCCTTCTTCATCTGACCCTCCCGTTCGCCAGGCCTAGTCCAGGCCTCCGGTGACCTCGGGGAACTCATGCTCCCGGAACACGGACAAGGGCGGCGCCTCGTTGGGGTTCCGGCCCGCCTCGTACTCGAAGGCCTGCTGGGTCGAGGCCGCGATGGTCCGGAACAGCTCCATGACCGGGACCCCGTTGGGGCAGGCGTTGGAGCACTGGCCGCAGCCCACGCAGGCCGTGCTCATGTGGGCCAGCCGCGTGAGGTGGAAAAAGACCGTGTCCGTGGGCATCTTGAGCGCGCCGCGCTGGCGGGCCCAGGAGATGTACTGCCAGGGCTTGTGCTCGAAGACGTCGGTCAGGAAGACGCACTCCTTGCAGTAGCAGACCGGGCAGGCCATCCGGCAGTTGTAGCAGTTGACGCAGGCCGAGAGGAACGTGGACAGCCCGGACATGTCCGAGGTGGCCGCGCTGGTCTCGGCGAACATGGCGTCCCGCTCCGCCATGCGCCCGGCCAGCAAAGCTTCCAGGGCCTTGCCCCGGGAGCCGTCGTCCGAGGCCTCGGGCAGCTGGAGGCGGGTCATCAGGCCCTCGCCGCGCGGGGTGTTGGCCACGAGCAGTAGGCCCTGCGCCGGGTCCTGGCCGAACAGGCCGATGGTCAGGTCCGCCTCCGCGCCCGTGGGATGCTCGCAGGTCCGGCAGGCCCGGGCGATCTCCAGGCCGTTGAACGCGCCCTGGCCCGAGGCCCGCAGGAATTCCATCAGGGGTTCGGCCGCGCCGTCGCCCCCGGCGAAGCGCGGGTAGTCGGCGTTGGTGAAGGCCCCGGCGCAGTCCAGGCTCACCAGCAGGGCGTTTTCCAGGCTGCCCTGGTTCAGCTTGCAGAGCTCGATGAAGGCGCGCACCTCGCAGGGCCGCAGCAGGGCGGCCACCAGGCCGCCGTCGTCCGCGCCGCGGGTCAGGCGGGTGAGCATGCGGGCCGCGTTGATGCGGAACGACGGGGTGAGCGGGTCCACGTCCCGGAACTCCTCGGGCTCGGCCACCAGCGCGGGCATGGTCCCCGCGCCGCCCGGCAGGCGCCGGGGCGCGAGCACGGCCGCGACCTCCTCGTCGGCCAGGAGCCGGGCGCAGAAGCCCTGGAGCGCGGCCACCGGATTGCCGTCCTTGACCTCGATTCTGGCGATGCTTCCCATGACGGACCTCCAAACCCGGTTCAGAGCAGGGGCAGGCGCCGGGTGTCGATGGGCCCCAGCTCCCGGATATCGGCCGCGAAACGGTTGACCGTGGCGGCGAACTCGTTGCCCTCGCTGGCGCCCACCCAGGTCAGCTTGAGGCGGCGCTCGTCGATGCCGAAGCGGGGCAGGATCTCCTTGAGCAGCTTCATGCGCCGCCGGGCCTTGTAGTTGCCGTTGATGTAGTGGCAGTCCCCGGGATGGCAGCCCGAGACGAGCACGGCGTCGGCCCCTTCCAGCAGGGCCTTGATGATGTACTTGGGGTCCACCATGCCGGTGCACATCATGCGGATGAGCCGGACGTTGGGGGACTGGACCATGCGGGCGGTGCCGGCCAGGTCCGCGGCGGTGTAGGTGCACCAGTTGCAGACAAAGGCCACGATGGCCGGCTCGAAGGCGGCCTCGGGCGCCCCCAGGGGGGCCGTCTCCGGCGTGACGATGAGCTCTTGCATGTTCTCCTCCCTCTGGTTGCGGATCAGGCCACGTCGGCCCCGGCGGGTTCCCTGACCGGGGGCGCGGGCCGGAGCAGGCCCTCCAGCTCGGCGAAGACCTGCTTCTCGTTGAAGTGCCGCACCTGGGCCGCGCCGCTGGGACAATGCCCGGCGCAGCTGCCGCAGCCCTTGCACATGGCCTCGTTGATCACCGAGACCTTGCGCCGCTCGTCGAACTCGATGGCCGAGTAGGCGCACAGGCCGATGCAGATCTTGCAGCCCACGCAGATGTCCGGGTTGATCCAGGAGACCGTGGGCGAGATGCTCACCTCGCCGCGCGCGGCCAGGGCCAGGGCCTGGCCCGCGCCGCCCGAGGCGTGGGCCACGGCGTCCGGGATGTCCTTGGGCCCCTGGCAGGTCCCGGCCAGGAAGATGCCGTCCGTGGCCGTGGACACGGGCCCGAGCTTGGGGTGCTCCTCCAGGAAGAAGCCGTCCTGGCCCTGGCTGATGCCGAAGACCCGGGCCACCTCGGCGGCGTCGCGCCGCGGCTCCATGGCCGTGCAGAGCACCACCATGTCCACGGGCACGCGCACCGGACGGCCCAGCAGGGTGTCCTCGCCGATGACCACGAGCTTGCCCTCCTCCTCCGGGCGCTGGGCCTGGTCCGTGATCTCGGCGGGCCGGCCGCGGATGAAGGTCACGCCCTCCTCCTGGACCCGGCGGTAGAACTCCTCGTAGCCTTTCCCGAAGCAGCGCATGTCGATGTAGAAATTGAAGACCCGGGCGTGGTGCCCGACCTTGTCCTTGATGAGGTGGTCGTACTTGAGCGCGTACATGCAGCAGACCCGCGAGCAGTACTCGTGGTGGTTCGTGTCGCGGCTGCCCACGCAGTGCAGGATGGCCACGCTCTCCGGGGGCTTGCCGTTCTTCATGACGATCTTGCCGCCCGTGGGCCCCACGGCGTTGTTCAGGCGCTCGAACTGGAGCCCGGTGTAGACCTCGGGGTAGCGGCCGAAGCCGTACTGGGACAGGGAGCCGGGGTCGAGGATGTCGAAGCCCGTGGCCAGGACGATGGTGCCCACCTGGAGATCCAGGAAGGACTCCTGCTGCTCGAAGTCGATGGCCCCGGAGGGGCAGTACTTCTTGCAGGCCCCGCACTTGCCCTTGACGAACTGGAGGCAGACCGATGGGTCGATGACCGGGGTGTTGGGCACGCTCTGGGGCGAGTTGCGGTGGATGGCCTTGCGGGTCCCGATGCCCTCCTCGAACTCGCTGGGCACCTTTTTGGGGCACTTCTCCATGCACAGGCCGCAGCCCGTGCAGAGGTCCTGGTTCACGTAGCGCGGGTTGTTCCGCACGCGCACCGTGTAGTTGCCCACGTAGCCCTTGACCTCCACCACCTCGCTCAGGGTCATGAGGTTGATGTTGGTCTCCTGGGCCACGGCCACCATCTTGGGCGTGGAGATGCAGGCCGCGCAGTCCAGGGTCGGGAAGGTCTTGTCGAACTGGGCCATGTGCCCGCCGATGGACGGGCCCCGCTCCACCAGGTGGACCTTGTGTCCGGACTTGGCGATGTCCAGGGCGGCCTGGATTCCGGCGATGCCGCCGCCGACCACGAGCACGTCCGGGTGCACGGACTCCACCCGGGAGTACAGCTCGTCGTGGTGGTTGACCCGGGCCACGGCCGCGGCCACCAGGGTCCGGGCCTTGGCCGTGGCCTCGGCCGGATCAGCGACCACCCAGGAGCAGTGCTCCCGGATGCAGGTCATCTGGAACAGGAAGGGGTTGAGCCCGCCACGCTGGCAGGCCTTCTGGAAGGTCTTCTCGTGGAGCCGGGGCGAACAGGAGGCCACCACCACCCGGGTCAGGCCCATCTCCCGGATGTCCTTGATGATCATGTCTTGGCCCGGGTCCGAGCACATGAACTTGTAGTCCCGGGCCACCACCACGTTCTTGAGTCCGGCGGCGAAGCGGGCCACGCCCGGCGAATCCACCCGTCCGGCGATGTTCGTGCCGCAGTGGCAGACGTACACTCCGATCCTGCTGGGCATGATGCGGCCTCCCCGGTCTGTCGCCGCTCCCTGCGGAGCGGCGGTTGCCGGCCCTGCGCCGCCTTCGGCGCCAGAGGGCCTTTGACCTGCCGCATCTCAAGAATTGTGCCGTTTTACCGCGAGAAATGGATATACCAGGATTTCAAAAGGATGCAGCATCCGAACCGCTGCGGTATGACTTTGTTGTCGCAGCAATTTGTATTGCATGTGAAGACAAAATCTCGCATAACAAGATAACTTGGGTCATAGAATCATTAGTGCATCAATGCGGGAATAAAACAGTATAGCATTGCTTTTCCTCCTTGGTATTGTGATGAAAAAGACATCTGCGCACTCCTGCAGCGACATGGCCTGCACACTGCTCAACGCCGCCTCGGACCACGCCCTGCTCCTGCGTCTCGACGGCACGGTCCTGGCCGCCAACACCTCCATGGCCGGGCTGTTCAACCTGACCCCCGGGGAGCTGGCCGGGGAGCGCATCTACGATTTCTTCCCGGAAGCCGAGGCCGTCCGATGGGCCGCGGCCGTGCGTCGGGGAGCGGAAACCGGGGAGCCCCTGCGCTTCGAGGAGACCTTTTTCCGGGGCCGGGACCTGGAGGTCCGGGTGCATCCCGTCTCCAGCGCCGAAAACGGCACGGACCGCGTGGCCGTGTTCTGCCGGGACGTCACCGCGGAAAAGGCCGCGGCCCGGGAACGGACCCGCCTGGCCTCGGCCCTGGAGCAGACCGCCGACGCCGTGATCCTGTTCGACGAGAAGATGCGCGTGGAGTACATCAACCAGTCCTTCGAGGCCATGACCGGCTACTCGCTCCGGGAGGTGCGCGGCAAGCCCGCGTCCACCTTCTACGTGGGGCAGGAACAGCGCGGCAGCCTGGAAATGATCGCCGAGACCCTGGCCCGCGGCGACGCCTGGACCGGCAAGGCCTGCAACACCTGCAAGAACGGCAGCGTGATCTGCTGCCAGAAGAGCATCGCGCCCATCCGCGGGCGGGGCGGCTGCATCCTGGGCTACGTCAGCGTCTGGCGCGACGTGACCGCGGTGGAGACCCTGGAGCGCCAGCTCCGGCAAGCCCAGAAGATGGAGGCCATCGGGACCCTGGCGGGCGGCATCGCCCACGACCTGAACAACATCCTCTCGCCCATCGTGCTCCTGGCCGATCTCGGCCTGTGCCAGCTGTCCGAGGACGACCCCCTGGGCCGGACCTTCGAGCGCATCCTCAAGGCCACCCAGCGTGCCGGGGCCCTGGTGCGGCAGATCCTGGGCCTGAGCCAGCGGCGCGAAACCGACCAGCCCGTCCCCTTCCATATCTCCTCCATCCTCAGGGAATGCCTCAAGCTGCTGCGGCCCAGCCTGCCCAGCACCATCGCCATCACCCTGGAGACGGAGTCCGCGCACGACGTGGTCCTGGCCGATCCGGCCCAGGTGCACCAGCTGGCCATGAACCTCTGCACCAACGCGGCCTGGGCCATGCGCGGCCCCGGCGGCAGGCTGGAGCTGCGCATCGCGGAGCGCGAGGTGGTCCGGGACGATCCCGATTTTCCCGAGGCCGCCCCGGGCCCCTACGTGCTCCTGCGCGTGCGCGACAGCGGCCAGGGCATCCGCCCGGAGCATCTGGAGCACATCTTCGACCCCTTCTTCACCACCAGGACCGACGGCTCGGGCACGGGGCTCGGCCTGGCCGTGGTCCGCAACGTGGTCCGCCAGCTGCGCGGGGCCGTCCGGGTCCAGAGCGCGCCGGGCCAGGGCGCCTGCTTCGAGATCCTCCTGCCGCGCGCGGAGGGCCCGGCCGCGGAACCCCCGGCGCAGACCCTGGAGCCGGGGCAGAGCCTCCGGGGCACCGGCCGCGTGCTCGTGGTGGACGACGAGCCCGACATCCTGGAGGCCTGCGCCATGGGCCTCAAGACCCTGGGCTACGAGGTCGTCTCCTGCCTGCGCGGCGAGGAGGCCCTGGAGCTGTTCCGCGCCGATCCCCAGGGCTTTGACGCCGTGCTCAGCGACACGACCATGCCCGGGCTGGCCGGGCCGGACCTGGTGCGCGAACTGCTCAAGATCGAACCCCACCTGCCGGTCGTCCTGACCACCGGACACAGCGAGCTGGTCTCCCGGGAAAAGGCCTGGCGGCTCGGCGCCCTGGAGTATCTCGCCAAGCCCTTTCGCATGGACGAACTGGCCGCCCTGCTGCGCCGCCTGCTGGGCAACAGGCGGCGCGCCCGGCCCGGGGAGGATTAGGCATGTCCCGCGTGCTCATCGTGGACGACGATCCCCTGCTCTGCGACGCGCTGGCCGCCGCGGTCCAGCAGATGGGCTATGCCGCGGACACGGCCGGGACGCTCAAGGAGGGCCTGGCCAAGGCCCGCACCGGCGACTACGACGTGGTGGTCCTGGACGTGCGCATGCCCGACGGCAGCGGCCTGGACAGCCTGTCCCGGTTCCAGGAATGCCCCTCGACCCCGGAGGTCATCATCCTCACCGGCGCGGGCGACCCGGACGGCGCGGAGCTGGCCATCCGCAGCGGGGCCTGGAGCTACATCGCCAAGCCGCCGACCCTGAACAAGATCCGCCTGCCCATCCAGCGGGCCATGGAGCACCACCGGGGCAAGCAGAAGGTCCTGCCCCTGGGGCTCAAGCGCAGCGGGATCATCGGCGACAGCCGGGCGGTGCAGGCCTGCCTGGACCTGGTGGCCCAGGCCGCGGCCACCGAGGCCTCGGTGCTCATCACCGGCGGCACGGGCACCGGCAAGGAGCTGTTCGCCCGGGCCATCCACGACAACAGCGCCCGCGCCGACGGGCCCTTCGTGGTGGTGGACTGCGCGGCCCTGCCGGAGAAACTGGTGGAGAGCGAACTCTTCGGCTACGAGCGCGGCGCCTTCACCGGCGCCGACCGCCGCTTCGAGGGCCTGGTGCGCCAGGCCCACCAGGGCACCCTGTTCCTGGACGAGATCGGGGAGCTGCCCGTGGCGGTCCAGAAGGCCTTCCTGCGCGTGCTCCAGGACGGCTGCTACCGGCCGGTGGGCGGGATCAAGGAGGTCTGCAGCGACTTCCGCCTGGTGGTGGCCACCAACCGCGACCTGGAGACCCTGGCCGCGGCCGGGGATTTCCGCCAGGACCTGCTCTTCCGCATCCGGACCATGACCATCAACCTGCCCCGGCTCAAGGACCGCGCAGGCGACATCCCTTTGCTCTGCCGGCACTTCGTGGCCCGGCAGTGCCGGCTCCTGGGCCTCCCGGCCAAGCGCGTCTCGCCCGACTATTTGGAGGCCCTGGAGGGCTACGACTGGCCGGGCAATGTCCGGGAACTCATCCACGCGGTGGAGCGCTCGCTGGCCGCGGCCTTGAACGACGCCGTGCTCGTCCCGGCCCACCTGCCCACGAACATCCGGGTCAGCCTGGCGCGCTCCTCGCTGCCCCTGCCCGGCGCGCGGGAAGGGTCTGCGGAGCGCGGTCCCGGCGGCCCCTTCCCCAGCCTGCGCCAGATCCGGCTCCAGGCCGTGGCCGAGGTGGAGGCGCGCTATCTCCGGGAACTGCTGGCCGCGTCCGGCGGGGACATCCCGCAGGCCTGCGCCCTGTCCGGCCTGTCCCGGCCCCGGCTCTACGCCCTGCTCAAGAAATACGGCCTGCCCTGAGGACGGCAAAAAGGCAGGGCCGCCCCGCCCTTTCCAGGCGAAGCGGCCCTGCGGCAACCGGGGACCGGAGGAACCCCGCGGTCTTCTAACCCTGCATGGCCCGCGCCAGGCGCCGGAGGGGCGTGAAGGCCCCGGCCAGCATCTGCTTGCGGGTCAAGAGCGCCGGGCCCTCGGCCACGGCGAAGGCATGGTACTTCTTGGGCTCGTCGGCCACCAGGAAGATGACCGCCACGTCGTCAGGGTTGCACAGCTGGGCCTTGGGGAACTTCTTCTTGACCATGACCAGGCGGTCGGCGGCCATCTTGAGCATGTCCGCGCGCTCGCCGAAGTTCATGGCTCCCATGGCGCAGGACTTCACGCACATGGGCAGGAGGTTGGCCTTGACCCGGTCGACGCACATGTCGCACTTGACGATCTGCTTGGTGGCCGGGTTCAGCCGGGGGATGTCGTAGGGGCAGGCCCCGTGGATCACCTCGAAGTCCTCCTTGGCCGTCTTCTCGGTGAAGATCACCGCGCCGGTGGCCGCGTCCTGGATGATCGCGCCCTCCACCGAGGAGGCCTGCTTGCAGGGGGCCTCCAGGCAGTGGCGGCACTGGTCCGGGAAGAAGTACCAGGAGACCACCCCGTTCTTGTCCATGTGCTCGCTGAAGCGCACCAGCTTCAGGTTGAAGGGATTGAGATCCGGCGGATTCTGGTGCGTGCCGGTCTGCTTGGTGGGCACGGCCGGCAGATCCTTCCATTCCTTGCAGCCCACCTGGCAGCCCCGGCAGGCCGTGCACTTGGTGGTATCGATGAAGAACGCCTTGGGCATGATGGTCGCTCCTTTGACCTAGAGTTCGGTCACCTTCTCGGCCTTGCGCAGGTTCACCAGGCAGGCCTTGTATTCCGGGATCGTGGTGTTGGGATCGCCGATGGACACGGTGACCCGGTTGGTGGAATCGCCGCACTTGGGCTTGCTCCAGCCGAAGCAGAACGGCATGCCCACCAGATGCACGGTCTTGCCGGCCACCTTGAAGGGCTTGATGCGCACCGTGACCATGGCCACGGCCTGGGTCTTGCCGCGCAGGCTCTCGACCTCCACCACGTCGCCGTTCTTGATGCCCTTCTCCTGGGCCAGCTGCGGGCTCATCTCCACGTACTGCTGGGGCTCGGCCTCCAGCAACGGCGGGGAGTTGCGGGTCTCGGAGCCGGAGCACCAGTGCTCGGTAAGGCTGTAGGTGGTCAGCACGATGGGGAAGCGCGGGTCGCCGTTCTTGGCCAGCTGATCCATGTCGCTCTGGATGACCTTCATGCAGGGGTTGTGCATCTGCTTGGAGAACGGGTTGACCACCAGCGGGGTCTCGGCCGGCTCGTAGTGCTCGGGGAAGGGTCCGTCCTCGCGGCCCGGTCCGAAGAGCTGGGAGTGGCCCTCGGTGGTCATGATGAACGGGTACTTGCCGCCCTCCATGCTCATGGGCGGGTAGCCGCCGTCGGGCACGTCGCCCACCCACTTGCCGTCCTGCCAGACGATGACCGTCTTGTCCGGGTTGAAGGGCTTGCCGTTCTTGTCCACCGAGGCGCGGTTGTAGAGCACCCGGCGGTTCATGGGCCAGGCCCAGGCAAAGCCCGGGTACAGGCCGATCTTGGCCTGCATCGGGGTCTGGGTCAGGTCCCGGCGCTTGGACAGGTTGCCCTCGGCCTCGGTGTAGCCGCCGCAGTAGAGCCAGTTCAGGCTGGTGGTGGAGCCGTCGTCCTTGAGGCTGGGGAAGCCGGGCACCAGTTGGCCCTTCTTGTACTCCTTGTCCCCGACCTTGGTGTCGCGGGTGAAGAAGCCGTTGATCCGCTTGGCCACGGCCTCGGCCTCGAACTTGGCCGGGTAGTCGGCCTTGGTGATGGGCTCGGGGAAGGCCCCGCCCTCCTTGGCGTACAGGGCGCGCACCCGGTTCATGATCTCCACGAACATCTCGCCCATGTTGCGGCTCTGGCCCAGGGGCTCCACGGCCTTGTAGTGCCACATGTGCCAGCGGCCGGAGTTGGAGATGGTTCCGTCCTTCTCGGCGCGGTAGGCCGAGGGCAGCAGGAAGACCTCGGTCTTGACCGTCTTGGGGTCCACGCCGGGCCGGCGCCAGTTGTCCGTGGTCTCGTTGTGGAAGACCTCGCCGATGACGACCCAGTCGAGCTTGTCCCAGGCCTTGCGGACCTTGTTGAGGTTCGGGATGCTCTGGCAGGGGTTGTGGGCGAAGCACAGGCCGCCCTTGATCCCGCCCTTGTACATGCGGTCGAAGATGTACAGGTGGGAGTAGTCCACGCCCGGGTCCATCTTGGGCACCCAGGAATAGCCGTAGTCGTTCTCCTTGGTGGCGTTGTCGCCGTACCAGCTCTTGAGCAGGCTGACCACGTACTTGGGCCGGTTGCCCCACCAGTTCACGCTCATGGGGTCCTTGGTCACCGGGGTGTAGGCCTTGAGGTACTCCTCCAGGGTCTGGTAGTTGGCCGTGGGCGTGGAGTGGTAGCCGGGCAGGTAGCCGTAGAGCAGGGCGTGGTCCGTGGTGCCCTGGACGTTGGGCTCGCCGCGCAGGGCGTTGATGCCGCCGCCAGCGATGCCGATGTTGCCGAGGAGCTGCTGCACCAGGCCCGAGAGCCGGATGTTCTGCACGCCCACGCTGTGCTGGGTCCAGCCCAGGGCGTAGACGATGGTCCCGGCCTTGTCCGGCCGGCCCGTGGCGGTGTAGGCCTCGTAGACCCGCAGCAGGTCCTGCTTGCTCACGCCCGTGACCGAGGACACCCGGTCCAGGTCGTAGCGGCTGTAGTGGGCCTTCATCAGGTTCATGACGCAGCGCGGATGCTTGAACGTGGGGTCGCGCTTGACCTTGCCGTCGGCGTCCTTGTCAAAGGCCCAGGCGCTCTTGTCGTACTTCTTCTTGTCCGGGTCGAAGCCCGAGAACATGCCGTCCTTGAAGGAGTACTTCTCGCCCACGAGGAAGCTGGCGTTGGTGTAGTCCAGGACGTAGTCCGCGAAGTACTTCTTCTTCTCCAGGATGTACTTGATCATGCCGCCCAGGAAGGCGATGTCCGTGCCCGAGCGGATCGGCACGTGGAAATCGCTGCGGGCCGAGGTGCGCGAGAACTTGGGGTCCACGTGCATGATCACCGCGCCGCGGGCCTGGGCCTTGAGGGCCCACTTGAAGGTCATGGGATGGTGCTCGGCCGCGTTGGAGCCCATGATCAGGATGGCGTCGGCGTTCTGGATGTCGTTGTAGTGGTTGGTCATGGCGCCGCGGCCGAAACACTCGGCCAGGGCCGGCACCGAGGGACTGTGGCAGATGCGCGCCTGGTGGTCGAAGTGCACGATGCCGAAGGCCCGGACCATCTGGTGGAGCACCGCGGCCTCCTCGTTGGAGACCTGGGAGGAGCCGAGGTGGAAGACGCTCTCCAGGCGGTTGACCAACTGGCCCGCGGCGTTCTTCTGCAGGAAATCCTTGTCGCGCTGGTCCTTGATCCGCCGGGCGATGCGCTCCATCATCCAGTTCCAGTCCTTCTCCTCCCATTTGTCGCTGCCGGGCGCCCGGTACAGGGGCTTGGTCAGCCGCTCCGGGCTGATGTGCAGGGACTTGAGCGAAGCGCCCTTGGCGCAGAGACCGCCGCCGCTGATGGGGAAGTCCGGATCGCCCTCGATGTTGATGATCCTGCCGTCCTTCACGTGCACCAGGGTGTTGCAGCCACAGGAGCAGAACGGGCAGATGGAGATGGTCTCCTTGGCGCCCTCGATCTTGAGCCCGGCCGCATAGGCCTCCACGGGCCCGAGGTCGAGCCCGAAGCGGCCCAGGGTCAGGCCCGCCAGGCCCGCCCCCGTGACCTTGATGAACGTTCGCCGCGTCATGGTCATGATTTTTTTCCTCCTTTGCTATGCTTGACTCAACATAAAGAGAACATCGCGCCGGTTCCGGGATGAAAACGGTGATTTCCCCGAGTTATGCCTTTTTTGGCATTCAAAAATTGATTTGGTCAATACTTGGCAGAGATTTTTCCGATCAAACGACAGCGTTATTTCGAACATACTAGGGTTCTGGCACTGCTGCCCGGCGCGGCGGAGGATGTCGCAAGGCTGGAAAAAACAGGGCCCGCGCCGATCGGCGCGGGCCCTGGGGTCAGGCGGGCGAAAGCTCAGGGCAGGACGTAGTCGCGCAGGACCAGGAGGCCGGTGAGCAGCTGGACCACGGTGGCCGCGATCAGAAGCGTGTTGTTGATCCCGTGGAGCAGCGGCAGCCAGCGCCGCTTCTGCTTGCGCCGGTCCATGACAAGGCCCGAGGCCAGGCCGAAGGCCAGGAAGGGGACCATGACCAGGGCCAGGCGGTGGTGCGCCCCGGTGATGAGCACGATGTTCCAGTTGAACCAGGCCGCGCCCAGGCCGATGACAAAACCCAGGCACCAGACGGCCATGACCGCGGTGCCCTGCTGCACGTGGCGCTTCCAGGGAAACAGGACCTTGCGGCCCAGGTGGCTGGTCTGGAAGCGCAGCCAGCCCAGGTAGAGCACAAAAAACGAGAGCGCGAAGGCCAGGGTCTGGAGGATGGGATGGATCCAGAGCATCGGCGACTCCAGGGACTGCGGTTCAGGCGCCGAGCCAGAGGGCGTCGGCGGTCAGGCCGCAGAGTAGCAGAAGCAGCGAGGCGTTGACCAGGGCGAAACCGAGACGCTGCCTGGTCAGGAACAGGGGCGCGGTTCCGGCCACGGCCAGGGCCAGGAACACCAGGAACCAGCGCAGGACCGGGGAGCCGCCCAGCCCGGCCACGGGCAGGAACAGGACCCCGGCGCAGTAGGCCCCCAGCCAGACCCACAGCGGCCGGGAGGCCAGGGCCTCGCCCGGGCCCAGGCGCGGGACCCGGAATCCGGCGCGGGCGTAATCCGCGCGGTGGAGCTGGGCGAAGAGCCAGAAATGCGGCACCTGCCAGCAGTAGAAGACCCCGGCCAGGGCCAGGATGCGCGGGTCCAGGGGATCGCCCCCGGCCCCGGCCCAGCCCAGGAGCGGGGGCATGGCCCCGGCCAGGCCCCCGGCCAGCATGGCGAAGGCCGTGACCTTCTTGAGCGGGGTGTACAGGCCGTTGTAGGTGAGCAGCACCAGCCCGGCCAGAAGCGTGGCCCGCCCGCCCCCGGCCAGGAGCAGGCAGGACGCGGACGCGGCCAAGAGGGCCAGGGCCGCGAGCCCGGCCTGGAGCGGCGTGAGCCGGCCGGCGGGCAGGGGCCGCTGCCGGGTGCGCTCCATGCGGCCGTCCTCGCAACGCTCCTGCACCTGGTTCAGGGCCGAGCAGCCCGCGGCCAGGAGCAGGGCCCCGGCCAGGACGCCCAGCAGGCGCAGGTCCGGAGCCGGGCGCGCCAGCACGTACCCGGCCAGGGTTCCGGCCCCGGCCAGGGCGCAGACCCGGGGCCGGGCCAGTCGCAGCAGGTCCCGGATCACGGAGTGTGACCTCCCGGCCCGCTGTGGACGTTGTGGCCGTCGGTTCCCAGGGATTCCAGCCAGGCGAGCAGGGCCTCGCGGTCCTCGTCCGAGAGATCGGGATAGGCGGGCATGATCGGGTCAAAGCCCTTGAGCTGCAGCTTGCCGGGCAGGCTCAGGGCCTCCAGGACCACCTGGCGGTCCACCAGCACGTCGTGTTCGCCGCCGGGTCCCTCGGCCGTGACCTTGGAGCCCCAGAGGCCCTGGAAGCCCGGGCCCACCAGCACGCTCCGGTCCTCGGCGTGGCAGGACAGGCAGCCCTCGGCCTCGGCCACGGCCCGGCCGTCCTTGGGCGGCTTGCCGCCGGTGCGCAGGAAGTCCAGGATCAGGGTCATCTCGTCCTCGCTGATCTGGCCCCCGAAGGACGGCATGATCGGGTCAAAACCCTCCACAGTGCGGTCCTTGGGCCCCAGGATGGCCCGGCGCAGGTAGCCCTCGTCCGTGGTGACCGTGGACTTGGACCCGTTGGGGGCCACCAGGATCACCTTGCGGCCCCAGAGGTCCTTGAAGCTCGGGCCCACCGCGGGCGAGCCGTCCAGGCTGTGGCAACCCAGGCAGCCCTTGTTCTCCAGCAGGGCCCGGCCCGGGGCCTCCTCGGACCGGACCGCGCCCTCGGCCAGCCAGGCGTCGAAGGCCGCCGGACTCACGGCCCGGATGGAGGTGAGCATCTTGGCGTGCTGCAGCCCGCAATAGACCGAGCAGAAGACCACGTAGTCGCCCTCCTTCTCGGCCGTGAACCAGGCGTAGGTGGTCATGCCCGGCACGGTGTCGATCTTGATCCGGAAGGCCGGGGCGTAGAACCCGTGGAGCACGTCCTCCGAGGACAGCAGGAGCTTCACGGGCCTGCCCACCGGGGCATAGAGTATCTTGCTCTTGCGGCCGCCCGCATACTCGAAGTCCCAGGTCCACATGCGGGCCGTGACCTTGACCTCCAGGGCCCCGGCGGGCACCTGGCGCAGGGCCTTGTAGCTGGACCAGCCGGACACGAACATGCCCATGACCAGGATGGTCGGCAAAACCGTCCAGACGATCTCGGCCCAGAGGTTGCCCTCGGTCTGGTCCGCCACGGGATGGCGCTTGCGGTTGTAGCGAAAGACGAACCAGAGCATGGCCGCGGTCAGGAGCGCCAGCAGCAGGGCCGAGGCCCCGAAGATGAACAGGAAGCTCTTGTCCACCTCGTGGGCGGCGTTGACGAGTTGCGCGCTCATGTCTGCCTCACGGCCTCCAGGCCAGATCGAAGAAGGTGAAGCCGATGCAGATGGCCAGGATCACGAAGGCCATGAAGACCATCCAGCGCAGCAGGCTGTTCTCGTAGCGCAGGTGCATGAAGAAGAGGATCACCAGCAGGGCCTTCGCCGTGGCCACGCCCAGGGCCGCGACCACGTTCAGGAAACCCAGGTCCACCCGGGCCACGAGCACGGTGATGGCCGTGCAGACCATGAGCGCGGCCCAGATGAACGCGAGGAAGCCGTTGCCCAGGATGTGCCCGCCGCTGTTCGTGTGCGCTTGCAACATGGCCGCCTCCTAGCTGATGAGGTAGAACAGCGGGAACAGGTAGATCCAGACCAGGTCCACCAGGTGCCAGTAGAGCCCGGCGTTCTCCAGGAGCACGTAGTCGTCCTGCCGGACCCTGTCCCGGGCCACGAAGGCCATGACCACCCCCAGGAGCGCGGCCCCCAGGAGCACGTGGATGCCGTGCAGCCCGGTCATGGCGAAATAGAGCGAGTAGAACAGGGCCTGGCCCTGCGGCAGCTGCGCCAGGTGCTCGCTGCCCGGGTAGATGCCGTGGCTGAACTTGGCCGACCACTCGAAGTACTTGTTCACCAGGAAGACCAGGGCCATGAGGATGGTCAGGGCCAGGAACCACTGGCAGCGGACCTTGCGGCCCTGCTGCAGGGCCGTGATGGAGAGCGCCACGAACAGGCTGCTGGTGATGAGCACCACGGTGTTGGCCCCGCCCAGGACCACGTCCAGGGCCTGGCCCGCCTGGTGGAAGGCCAGGACGAAGCGGTGGCGGTAGGCCGCGTAGAGCAGGAACAGCCCGCCGAAGAGCAGGATCTCGGTGAACAGGAAGAGCCACATGCCCATCTTGGCGGCGGCGTAGTCCTTGTGCATCTCAGTCATCGGCGCTCACCCCCCGGAAGTCATAGGGCCCTCGCTCCACCACCGGCGTCTGCGGGAAGTCGTGGTGCGGCGGCGGCGAGGCCAGGGTCCACTCCAGGGTGGCCGCGCCCCAGGGATTGGCCCCCACCCTCCGGCCGTTGCGGATTCCGGCGATGAGGTTGCCGAACATGAGCGTGAGCCCCGCCACCAGGATCCAGGAGCCCACCGTGGAGACGAACTGGAGCCGGGCGAACTGCGGCAGGTAGTCGTAGTAGCGCCGGGGCATGCCCTGGAGCCCCATGACGAACATGGGCATGTACAGCACGTTCATGCCCACGAAGGAGATCCAGAAGGCCCAGGCCGCGCGGCGGGCGTCGTAGCCCCGGCCGAAGACCTTGGGGAACCAGTAGTGCATGGCCGCGAACATGCCCAGGCCCGTGCCGCCGAAGATGACGTAGTGGAAGTGGGCCACCACGAAGTAGGTGTCGTGCACGTGGATGTCCGTGCCCGCCGAGCCGAGCACCAGGCCGGTGAGCCCGCCCACCGAGAACATGAAGATGAAGCCCAGGGTGTAGAGCAGCGGCGGCTCCACGCTGATGGAGCCCTTGTACAGGGTGGACAGCCAGTTGAAGACCTTGATGGCCGAGGGGATGGCCACCACGAAGGTCAGGAAGGAGAAGATCAGCACGGCCAGGTCGCTCATGCCGCTGGTGAACATGTGGTGGGCCCAGACCAGGGACCCGGCAAAGGCGATGGCCAGGCTGGAGAAGGCGATCATCTTGTAGCCGAAGATGGGCTTGCGGGCGAACACCGGCACGATCTCGGAGACCACGCCCATGGCCGGCAGGATCATGATGTACACCGCCGGGTGGGAGTAGATCCAGAACAGGTGCTGGTACAAGAGCGGGTCGCCGCCCCGGCCCGGGTCGAACAGCCCCAGGTGCAGGACGCGCTCGGCGAAGATGAGCAGCACGGTGATGCCCAGGATCGGCGTGGCCAGGACCTGGATCCAGGCCGTGGCGTAGAGCGACCAGACGAACAGAGGCAGGCGGTTCCAGGTCAGGCCCGGGGCCCGCAGGCGGTGGATGGTGGTGATGAAGTTGAGCCCGGTGAGGATCGAGGAGAAGCCCAGGACGAAGACCGCCAGCACGGCCACGTTGACGTTGGTGGTGGTGCGCTCGCTGAAGGGCACGTAGAAGGTCCAGCCGGTGTCCGGCGCGCCCGATCCCGTGAAGATCGAGACCAGCGCCAGCACGGCCCCCAGGACATAGAGCCACCAGGAAAAGAGGTTCAGCCGGGGGAAGGACACGTCGTTGGCCCCGATCTGCAGGGGCATGATGATGTTGCCGAAGGAGGCCGGGATGCTCGGGATGACCACCAGGAAGATCATGATCACGCCGTGCAGGGTGAACAGGGCGTTGTAGGTCTGGGGTCCCAGGAGCGTGTTGCCCGGGGTCATGAGCTTGAGCCGCAGGACCACCCCGATGACCGTGGCCGCCGCGAACATGGCCAGGATCAGGGCCAGGTAGAGCAGGCCGATGCGCTTGTGGTCCGTGCTGAAGATCCAGGAGGACAGGCCGCCGCGTCCCAGGGGGGCCCAGAAGCCCGCATCCTCCGTGCCGTTGCCGTGCATACCGTCCTCCGCTTCAACCGCGTTTGCGTTTCCTGCCCCCGAGGAAGAGGAACAGGACGAACAGTCCCACCCCGGCCAGCACCGAGAGCCCGGTCACCTTCATGACGTCGAAGACGTAGCGCCGGCTTTCGGGGTCGTAGGAGTAGCAGAAGGCCACGGCCCGCTGCACCGAGAGCCCGAGACGGCCCTCGGCCGCGTCCGTGACGGCCATGGTGATGTCGAAGGCCAGGGGCCGCACCCCGTAGAGGTAGCGCGTGATCTTGCCCTCGGGCGAGAGCGCCACCAGGACCACGGAGTGCTTGAAGGCCGGGCCGTCGCGCTTGAAGCCGAAGCCGATGGCGTCCATGAGGCGGCGGATGCTGGCCGCGTCGCCGGTCAGGAACTTCCAGTCCTCGGGCGGGAAGCCGTGGGCCACGGCCAGGTAGTCCTGCTTGCGGCTCTTGGCCGCGGCCGGGGTGTCGTTCTCGTCGAAGCTCACCGAGAGGACCTGGTAGTCCCTGCCCGGGGTCAGGCCGATCTGGGGCAGGGCCTGGGCCAGGCTGCCCTGGAGCAGGTTGCACTCATTGGGACAGGAGTAATAGACCGGGGCCAGGATGGTGGGCAGGGTCACGAGCTTGCGCACGTTCACCGGCCGGCCCTCCTCGTCGCGCAGGACCACGTCCTCGGGCAGGAAGGCGCCGAGCTTCTCGCTGACGCCCACCGCCGGAGGCCGGGACGGCTCGGCCATGTGCTGACCGTGGGCCGACGGTTCCCCGGCCGGGGCGCTCTGGCCCAGGGCCTGGCACCAGGGCCAGAGCGTCAGCGCCAGGACGATGAGGAGCCTCGGCATGGCCGCGCTAGAGCTTGGAGATGTAGGCGCTCAGGGCCTCAATGTCCTCGGCCGAAAGGGCCTGGGCCTGGCTCTCCATGATGGCCTTCTTCTCCCCGCCGTAGGTCTTGGCCTTGTAGCCGTTCAAGGCCTTGGACAGGTCGGCGGCGGACAGGCCCTTGAGCGGCTGGCCCGTGCCCAGCGCCTTCTTGGCGCCGTCCGCGCCGTGGCAGCCGGCGCACTTGCCGTAGAGCGCGGCGCCGTCGGCGGTGAAGCCCGCGGCTGCCAGGAGCAAAACGAAGAGCACGGCGGAAAGGATGCAGGCGAACCGTTTCATGGAACCTCCGGCACTGGGGTGCAAACAGGTGGATTACGTTCCAGTTTATAGGGACGCCGGGAAAAAGGGGCAATGATTTTTCTGCGCTCCGGCGAGCGCGGGTCTAGGGCAGTCCCCAGACCTCCCTGAGGCGGCCGTACTCGGCCTGGGGCAGCTGCACCAGCACCGGCCGCCTGGAGGCGTCGAGCCAGCGGAGCAGGCGCTCCATGTCCGGCCGGGGCACGGTGGTGCAGCCCGTGGTGGGCTTGAGCGGGTCGTGCGGCAGGTGCACGAAGATGCAGGAGCCGCCCTCGGGCGTGGCGGGCTGCGGATTGTGCTCCACCAGCAGGCCCAGGTCGTAGATGCCGTCGGGACGCAGCATGTGCTCAAAACTGTCCCAGTTCCGGGACGGGACCTGTTTGGCCTGGAATACCGTGTTGTAGCGGGATGATACGCTGTCGTCCACGCAGACCGTGTCCTGGTCCGTGACCAGGAAGGGGAAGGCCTTGAGCGGCGGCGTGAGCGGGGCCCGGCCAAAGGCCGAAGGCAGGGCGAAGATGCCCGCCGGGGCCCGGCCGTCGCCCTCGGCCTTGCGGGGCTCCCCGGCCTGTTCCGGGTGCAGGCCCCGGCCCCAGCCCAGGCCCGAACGGCCCAGGTACACGGGGATCTCCGGGCCCACGGCCTTCCAGGACCCGGTCCAGGAGCGCTCATAGGCCCGCAGCGCGCCCTGGGTGGCGGTCCAGTCCGCGGAGAGCACCAGGAGGCATTGGCCCGAGGGGTCCAGGGGCGTGACGACCTTGTCGCGGCTTCCGGGCCGCGGCCCGCAGGACCAGCAGAGCAGAACCAGGGCCGCGATCCAGAACGCCCGGCGCGTGTTGTCCATTCCCCCCTCCCGGTTCGTCCGAGCATATCCCGGGGCCGGTCCGCTGAAAAGCCCCGGCACGCTCCTTGCTTCCATCGCCGGAGCGGCAACAACCCGACGCTGGAGGTGCGCCATGAGCCCCGAAATGGTCCAGGAACTCGAAGCCCAACTCAAGGGCGGCAACGTCTCCCTGTGGGAAAAGGGCTACTACGCCTTCCTGCGCCAGTCCGTGCTGCAGGAGCACCAGGAGCGCTTCCCGCTGTTCAGCTACGACTATTCCAAGCGCGTGGTGCTCTACGCCTGGGTCAGCTCCAACATCCTGGGGGACGGGCCCATCGACTTCCTGGAATTCGGCGTGTTCCGCGGGGACAGCTTCCTGCGCTGGCTGGCCCTGAACAAGCACCCGCAGTCGCGCTTCTTCGGCTTCGACACCTTCTCCGGCCTGCCCGAGCGCTGGGACGCCGGCAGGAGCGAAAAAGGCTGTTTCGATGCCGGCGGGAAGTTCCCGGAGGTCAGTGACCCGCGGGCCAGCTTCGTCCCGGGCCTGTTCCAGGATACCCTGCCGCCCTTCGCCGCCCGCTTCGAACCTCAGGGGCGACTGGTCCTGCACCTGGATGCGGACCTCTATTCCTCCACGCTGTTCGTGCTCATGACCATGAACCGGCACATCCGTCCCGGCACGGTCCTCATCTTCGACGAATTCATCGCCGAGGACGAGTTCGCCGCCTTCCACCATTTCTGCAAGGCCTGCCTGCGCCAGTGGCGCATCCTGGCGGCCCGCCGCGACCTGCACAAGGTCGCCCTGGAGATCACGGTCTAGGACCGGAGCCCCGCACCCGGACAAAAAAAAGGCCGGCGGGACATCCCGCCGGCCTTTTCGTTTCCGGAAACCCGCCTTCTAGCGGCGCACCATGAACTCGTCGCGACGGTTCTTGGCCCAGGCGGACTCGGTGTGGCCCGGGTCCACGGGGCGCTCCTCGCCGTAGCTCACGGTATCGACGCGCGAGGGATCCACGCCGAGGACCTTGAGGTATTCCTTGGCGGAGTTGGCCCGGCGCGAACCCAGGGCCATGTTGTACTCGTTGGTGCCGCGCTCGTCGCAGTGTCCCTCGATGGTCACGCTGATCGAGGAGAACTCCTGGAGGATCACGGCCTTGTTCTGGAGCCGTTCGCGGTCCTCGCCGGCGCGGATGTCGGACTTGTCGAAGTCGAAGTGGATGGCCTTGCTCAGCTCACCGAGGGCCTGTTCCAGGCGGAGTTGGTCCTCGTCCACGGCCGGGGGCGAATAGGGCTCGGGCTGGGCCGGAGCGGCGCTGTCCTCGATGACCACGGCCTGGGGCTGGGCGGCGGTCTTCTTCTTGGCGCACCCCGCGGCAAGCAGCAGGGCCATGGCCACGAACAGGAGAATTGTGGCGAATCTGGGCTTCATATCGGGCACTCCTTGTCTCGCATTGACCGGTTGGCTGCACTATCTCCGTGTAATGTCCGTATTCCTTCCAGGCGAAATGTCAACTGGCAGTGTAGCCCCTGCCGGAGAAAAAGAAAAGGCCCGGGCGCGGGTCAAGTCCCGGCCCGGCTGGCCGGGCCGGGGAAATCCGCCCCAGGACCTCAGCGCTTCATGCTGATGGCCGTGTTGATCATGGAATCCGCCGTGCTGATGACCTTGGTGTTGGCCTGCAGCGCGCGCTGGGTCAGGATCATGTCGACCATCTCCTCGGCCATGTCCACGTTGGAGCCCTCCAGGGAGGCCCCCAGGATGCTGCCCCGCGCCCCGGTCTCGGGCAGGCCCTCGATGGCGGCCCCGGATTCGGAGGTGGCGGTGTAGAGGTTGTTGCCCTCGCTGCGCAGGCCGTACTCGTTGGTGAAGACGTAGAGCGGGATCTGGTAGAGGTCCTGCTCCTGGCCGTTGGTGAAGCTGGCCCGCAGGAAGCCCTCGGTGGTCACCTCCGCGTCCACCATGTAGCCGGTGGCGTAGCCGTCCTGGTTCTGGCTCAGGGTGGCCAGGGAGCCGGCGTAGCCCGTGGTGGCCTCGGCGTCCCGCTCCAGGGAGGCCAGGTCCGGCAGGCCCGAGGCCATCAGCCCCACCGAGGCCGCCGAGGAGGCGTTGGAGCCCAGGTTGTCCCAGGCGCCGGTGGCGCTGGAGACCCCGAAGTTCAGGGCGATGTTCTGGGCCCCGCCCGCGGCCCCGCCCGCGGCCGAGGCCAGGAAGGTGGCGCTCAGCTGGGGCAGCCCGTCGGCGGAAAAGGTCGCGGGGGTCCAGTTGCTCAAAAATTCCGTGCCCCCGGCCGTGTAGCTGTAGGCGCTCTGGCCCACCAGCATCCCGTTGCGGTCGAAGGTCAGGGTGCCGATGAGCAGAAGCCCGGCCCCGGAAGTGCCCGTCAGGGCCCCGCCGTCCTCGTCCGGGTCCATGCCCACCACGTATTCCCAATAGACGTTGCCGGTGCCGTCGTCGCTCTCGACCTTGTCGAAATAGCTGTTCAGCACGTGGCTGTTGCCCGCGGAGTCATAGACCGTGATGCTGCTGGAGTAGGCGTAGCTGTCCGCGGCCAGGGGCGTGTCCGAGGTGCCGTCCCAGAGCTTGGCCAGGGCGAAGAAGGGATCCTGCGCGTCCGTGCTGTGGTCGCTCTCGTCCCGGTCCAGGTTGTACTGGAAGTTCATGCGCTGGGTGGGGGTGGCCGGGGAGACCACGGCCATGGTGGTCTGGCCGTTGATCACCACCTGCTCCCAGGGCAGCTGGATGTTGGTGGTGCTGCCCAGGGCCCCGGTGGCGGCGTTGATCTCCCGGCCCTGGAGCACGTTGCCGTTGGGGTCCACCAGGTAGCCGTCGTTGTCGAACCGGAAATTGCCGGCCCGGGTGTAATAGGACGTGCTGTTGTCGGGATCCACCACCCGGAACATGCCCTTGCCGTCGATGGCCAGGTCCGTGTTCGTGCTGGCGGCCAGGATGGACCCCTGGGTCAGGCAGACCCGGATGTCCGAGACGCTGACGCCCGTGCCCACCTGGAAGGCCGCGCCGGTATCGTCGGAAAGCACCTGGCCCACGGTCCGGTATTGGCTGAAGAGATCCTGGAACAGGACCTCACTGCCCCGGAAGGCGGTGGTGTTCACGTTGGCCAGGTTGTTGCCGATGACTCCCAGCTTGGTGCTGTATGCCGTGACGCCCGAGGCGCCCGCGTACATCGCGCTGATGCTCATACCCTCTCCTTTGCCGGAGGAACGTCCGCCGCCACACCGGAGCGTGACCCATGGCGCACCGGATGCGGCAAAAAATTCCTCCGCCTGATCCAGGGCAAGGAGCGTGCCAGAGGCGGCCGGGGCGCTTCCCGGGGCTTCGGCCGTCCCAAGTGATTTTATTCCAAAAGCCAGTGGACAGCCCCTGGAACTCGAGCTATGGTAGCGCCAAAGCTGAAAAAACCCGAGGAGGAGGATATGGATTACACCGAAGCGGATCTCCCCGTGAGACTGCACCACGGCGAGATCGTCTCCCTGCCCGGCGGAGCCTCTGTGCGCTTTGACAGCAACGGGGAGGCCAAGGACGTGTTTTTCGGCGACGAGTTCAACCCGAGCCTGCAACTCTTCCCCGGCATGGTCCACGAGTTCGAGACCGGCGGCAAGAAGTTCCGCCTCGTGCCGGACTTCGACGACACCATGCTGGTGGAAAATACCTGACCCATTCCTGTGCCCGGCGCGAAAAAGAAGGCCCGCCTCGAAAGGCGGGTCTTCTTTTTTCCCGTCCACATGATAATCTCTCCAATATTCTTGCCTCGGCCCGGCGCTCCTGCCAGAACGAGGCTGCGGAGGCCGCGCCGCGCACAATTATGGCCAAGATACTCATCGCCGAAGACGACCGCATCTCCCAGAAGTTCGCCGCCGGCCTGGTGGAGAACGAGGGACACACGGCCTTTGTCAGCCCCAACGGACGCCACGCCTACGAGGCGCTCAAGGTCAACAGCTTCGACCTGCTGCTCACCGACATCATGATGCCCGAGATGGACGGCCGCCAGCTCATCCTGGCCCTGCGCGGGGACGCGGCCCTGCGCCGGATGCCGGTGATCATCATGTCCGCGGTGGTGGGCGTGGGCGAGATCGCCGAACTGCTCAAGACCGGAGCCACCTTCTTCCTGGCCAAGCCCCTGTCCGCCGAGGACCTGCGGGAATACCTCCGCCGCGGCCTGAACGCGCCCGGCTCCGCTCAGCGCTCCTGATAGACGTACGCCTTGAGGATGAGCATCTCTTCCACGGGCACGTTGTCGAACATGCCCTTGCTGATGGTCCGCAGGGTGGCGATCTCCTGGAACACGTTCATGCCCCGGATGACCTTGCCGAACACGGCGTAGCCCATGCCCTCGGGCGTGGCCGAGCGGAAGTTCAGGTGCGGGTTGTCCTGGATGTTGATGAAGAACTGGGACGTGCCGCTGTCCGGGTCCGAGGTCCGGGCCATGGCGATGGTCCCGGCCTCGTTGCGCAGCCCGTTGTTGGACTCGCAGGGAATGGGCGGCAGGGTGGCCTTGCGGGTGAAGCCCGCGCCGAAGCCGCCGCCCTGCACGATGCTCATGTCCTTGCTCTTGATGACCCGGTGGAACATGGTGTTGTTGTAGAACCCGGACTGCACGTAGCCCAGGAAGTTCGCCACGCTCTTCGGGGCGTGGGCCGGGTCCAGCTTGATGAAAACCATGCCCTTGGTGGTCTCGAAGACCACCACCGGGTCCTCGGCGGCCCGGGCGGTGAGCGGGGCGATGAGCAGGCTCGTGACGAAAACCAGCAGGGCGAACAGGCGCATGACGACCTCCTTGGAAACGCGCGTCCTTCGAGGCCCGCATCCTAGCCGCAACCGGCCACGGGCTCAACGAAAAAGGACTACACGCCCGGGGCCGCTCCGTGCTATGTCCCGGCCCATGAACGCGTTGCGCCCCGCCGCCCTCCTGCTGCTCCTGCTCCTGGCCGCCTGCGCGGCCAAGGCCCCGGCCCCCTGGGACCAGCCCCCGGTGCGCGACGTGCTCACCCTGCCCCAGGACCTCTTCGCCTACCTGCCCCCAACGGGCGGCGGGACGTTGGTCCTCTCCCCGGCCGTGCAGGCCGAAATGTGCCGGAGGCTCCTGGCCGGGCACTTCGGCCCCTGGGAGCGCACCGCGCCCCCGGCCGCCGGGGACCTGTTCTGGGGCCTGGAGCATTTCGCCCAGCGGCCGGTGTACGGCGAGAACCTCCAGCGCCGCGGCCCGGCCTGGCTGGAGCACCTCCGCCGCCTGGCCCTGCCCGGGGAGTTCCCCAACCTGGGCCGTCCGGGCATCGCCGTGGCGCCCACCTCCATGCGCGTGCTCCCGACCCTGGAACCGGCCTTCGCCGACCCGGGCAAGGCGGGCGAGGGCTTCCCCTTCGACTACATGCAGAACACCGCGGTCTGGCCCGGCACCCCGCTGTACCTCTCGCACCTCTCGGCCGACGGGGCCTTTGTCCTGGCCCTTTGCCGCTATGCCTCGGGCTGGATTCCGGTGAACGACGTGGCCTTCACCGATCCGGCCTTCCAGAAGGAGTACCGCGCCCGTCCCCTGCTGGCGGTGACCCGCGACCGGGTGCCCCTGCGCGACGGCTCCGGCCTGTTCCGCTTCGAGGCCCGGGTGGGCATGCTTCTGCCGCTCCAGGCGGCCACGGCCGAGGGCTACGAGGTGCTTCTGCCGGTGCGCGAGGCCTCGGGCCGGGCCGCGCTGGTCACGGCCCGCATCGCCCCGGGCGACGCCGAGGCCCTGCCGCTCCCGGCCACGGCCGCCAACGTGGCCCGGGTGGCCTCCTCCATGCTCGGCGAACCCTACGGCTGGGGCGGGCTGTTCGGCCACCGGGACTGCTCGGCCCTGCTCCTGGACCTGTACACGCCCTTCGGCCTGGGCCTGCCGCGCAACTCCCGGCAGCAGGGCAAGGCCGGGACCGTGCTCCCCCTGGACGGGCTCGCGGACCAGGACAAGGAGGCCCTGATCCTGGCCAAGGCCGCGCCCTTCGCCAGCCTGCTCTGGAAGCCCGGACACATCATGCTCTATCTGGGAAGCCGGGGCGGCCGGGCCATGATCCTGCACGACGTCTGGGGCCTGCGCACCGAGGAGAGCGGCCGCGAAGGCCGCCGCCTCATCGGCCGCGTGGCCGTGACCACGCTCACCCCGGGCGCGGAGCTGCCCGAGCTGAAGCGCCCCGAGGGGCTCCTGCTGCACGGCCTGCGCAGCCTGGTCCTGCTGGCCCCGTTCGAGCCCCCGGACCCGGACGCCCCGTAACATTCTTTGGCCTCGCCTTTGCAATGTTTCCGCGCCGTCCACGTCAACAGGGAGCGGAAACAGCCCATGCGCGCCATCATTTTCAGCCTAACCCTCGGCAATGCAACGATCTTCGGCCTCCTGACCCTGGTCTCCGGCCTGTCCGGCGAGCAGACATTCTTGTCAAATCCGACAGCGCTTGTGGCCATTATTGTCGCAATCGCCAACCTGGCGGCCGGATTCCCCCTGGCCTCCCGGGCGGGCGGCCAGGGCCGGCACCTGGCGCAGACCCTGGCCGCTCTGGCCGGGCAGCGCGCCGCTTCCGGCGAGGCTCCGGAGCATTTCGCGGCCCTGAGCGCCCTGGCCGGGCAGGCCAGAGCCCGGGTCCAGGACCTGGAGCGCTCGGCCGAGGCCCTGCGCGCCGAACTCGCGGAGCGCCAGCGCGACCTGACCATCTGCCTGGAACAGGCCGAGGCGGCCAAGGAGCAGTCCGAGGACGCCCGCTTCCAGGCCCTGCGCTCGGCGGCCAAGACCCTGGGCCAGGCCGTGGGCGGCATCGAGGACGCCTCGGCCCGGCTGGAGGCGGCCACGGGCCGGGCCGGAGCGGGCGCGCGCAAGCAGCAGGAACTCATGGCCGGGGCGGCCTCGGCCATGGAGGAGATGACCGCCTCCATCGCCGAGGCGGCCGGGGGCGCGGCCTCGGCCTCCAAGGAGGCCGCGGCGGCCGTGGCCAAGGCCCGGGAAGGCGCGGACAGCGTGGTGCGGACCGTGGGAGCCATCGAGGCCGTGGCGGCCAAGTCCGCGGACCTGGGCGAGGCCGTGGTCGTGCTCGGCGGCCAGGCCGAGGCCATCGGCAAGATCATGGGCGTGATCAGCGACATCGCGGACCAGACCAACCTCCTGGCGCTCAACGCGGCCATCGAGGCGGCCCGCGCCGGGGACGCCGGGCGCGGCTTCGCCGTGGTGGCCGACGAGGTCCGCAAGCTGGCCGAGAAGACCCAGGCCGCCACCCTGGACGTGCGCCGGGAGATCGAGGCCATCCGCGACAAGGTGGGCCAGACCCGCCGGGGCGTGGAGGAGGCCGCGGAGCTGGTGCACGAGAGCGTGCGCCTGGCCCAGGAGTCCGGTGCGGCCCTGAACGAGATCGTGCGCCTGGCCGGGGCCAGCACCGAGCGCATCCAGGCCATCGCCGTGGCCGCGGAGCAGCAGTCCCAGGCCAGCGAGGACCTGAACAGGACCATCAACACCGTGAACACCATCTCGGCCGAGACCGGCCAGTCCATGGCCGGGGCCGACGAGGCCGTGGGCGGGCTGGGCGTGAGCGTCCGCTCCCTGTCCACCATGACCCGGGTCTTCGAGCTGGTGGGCGGCGGCTCGCTCAAGGAGGTCATCGCCTCCCTGGCCGCGGACCCGGACCTGCTCTCCCTGGAGCGGACCCGCATGGAGCGGGCCCTGCGCGACAAGGCCCGGGCCCATCCCTTCCTGGAGCTGCTCTACGTCACCGACGCCGCGGGCCGCCAGCTCGTGGAGAACATCCCCCAGCCCGGCCAGGAGACCGCCGAGGACCGCGCCGCCCTGGGCCGCGACTGGTCCTCCAGGCCGTGGTTCACCGGGCCGGTCCAGAGCCAGTCCCTGTACGTCTCGGACGTGTACGTGTCCCAGGCCTCGGGCCGGAACTGCATCACCGTGTCCAGCCCGTTCCGGGACTCCGGGGGCAGGACGCTCGGGATCATCGCCGCGGACGTGAACGTGGGGAGCTAGAGCATCTTTTCCAGGAAGCTCTTGATGCGCGGGAGCTCCACGCCGGAGGCGAAGAACTCCTGGGGCGAGCCCTGGGCCAGGAACCGGCCGTTCTCCATGAAGATCACCGTGTCCGCCACCTCGCGGGCAAAGCCCATGTTGTGGGTCACGATGACCATGGTCATGCCGTCCGCGGCCAGCTGGCGGATGGTGTCGAAGACCTCGCCCACCAGCTCCGGATCGAGCGCGCTGGTGGGTTCGTCGAAGAGCATGATCTTGGGGTTCATGGCCAGGGCCCGGGCAATGGCCACGCGCTGCTTCTGGCCGCCGGACAGGGTCACGGGATAGGCGTCCTTCCAGCGCTCCATGCCCACCCGGCCGAGCATGGCCAGAGCCGTGGCCCGGGCCTCGTCCCGGCTCTTGCCGAGCACGGTGAGCGGGCCCTCCATGACGTTGCCGGCCACGGTCATGTGCGGGAACAGGTTGAACTGCTGGAAGACCATGCCGACCGCGGTCCGCAGAGCGCAGACCTTCTTCTGCCGCTCCCGGCCCCGGCGGCCCCAGAGCTCCGCGCCGCAGGCCCGGCCCTCGAAGAACATCTCCCCGGAATCCGCGGTCTCCAGAACATTCATGGTCCGCAGCAGGGTGGACTTGCCCGAGCCGCTGGGACCCACGATGACCACCTTCTCGCCGCGCCGGATGGACAGGCTCACGCGGTCCACGGCCGTGTGCCGGCCGTAGCGCTTGACGATGTCCTTGAGCTCCAGGATGTAGTCCATCTAGCGCCTCTCGTAGACCCCGAGCCGGTGCTCCAGGCGCTCGAAGACGAAGGTGAAGACCGTGGTGAAGCAGAGGTAGATCACGGCCGCCAGCACGAGCACCGTGACGTTGAAATAGGCGTTGAAGATCTGGTCCGCCGAGCGCATCAGCTCGACCATGGCGATGGTCGAGACCAGGGCCGTGTCCTTGATGAGCGCGATGAACTCGTTGGCCACGGGCGGCACGAGCCGCTTGTAGGTCTGGGGGATGATCACCCGGCGCATGGTCTGCCAGGGGGTCATGCCCAGGGCCTTGGCCGCCTCGGTCTGGCCGTGGTCGATGCTCTGGATCGCGCCGCGGATGATCTCGGCCAGATAGGCCGAGTAGTTCAGGCCCAGGCCGAGAAAGGCCGCGCTCACGGGCGAGAGCGTGATGCCCAGGGCGGGCAGGCCGTAGTAGATGAAAAAGAGCTGCAAGAGCAGCGGCGTGCCCCGGAACAGCCAGATGACGAACCAGCAGATCCCGGACAGGGCCTTCACCGGGCTGATGCGGCCCAGGGCGATAAGCAGGCCGCCCAGAGGCGACACGGCCATGGTGAAGAAGACCAGGAGCAGGGTCATGAGGCTGCCCGTGAGCAGCGTGGGCAGGAAGCGCAGCACGTCGTCCAGGTAGCGCCGCCACTGGGGCAGGCGCTCACGCTGCATGGCCGCCACCACGTTCCCGGCCTCGGCGTTGTCCGGGTACACGGCCAGGACCTCGCGGGCCACGGCCTCGGCCCCGTCCAGGTCGCCCCGGGCGGCGCGCTGGCGGGCCACCTGCATGCGGCTGTCCACGAACTGGCCCTCGTCACCGGCCGGACCGGGCGCGGGCACCAGGAGGAAGAAGGCCTCGGCGGCGGGCAGGTCGCCGCGCAGCAGGGCCTCGCGGCCCTGGCCCAGGAGCGCGTCGGGGTCCGGCGCCGGGGCCGCCAGGGCCCCGGACCAGACCGCCAGAAGCAGAAGGAGCGGGGCGCAGAGCGCCCCGCCCCGGATTCTTCTCAGACCGGACACGGACCTACCACTTCTTGGGGTTGGTGATGTCCTCGCCGAACCACTTGCGGGAGATCTTCTCCATGGTGCCGTCGGCCACCATGGCGTCGATGGTCTTCTGGACCATGTCGCGCAGGCTCACGTCGCCCTTGCGGAAGGCGATGCCGAAGGGCTCCTTGGTGATGAAGCCGGGCAGGACCTTGAACTTGCCGGGGTTGGTGGCGATGAAGTAGCGGCCCGAGACGTTGTCGATGACCACGGCGGCCAGGCGGCCGGCTTCCAGGTCAAGGAAGGCCTTGGGGTTGGCGTCGTACTCGCGCACCTCAGACGGGGCCTTGGGCAGGCCCTTGACCGCTTCCACGGCCGAGGAGCCCTTCTGGCAGCCCACGGGCTTGCCGCCCAGGTCCTCGAACTTGGCGGCCTTGCTCTTGACCGAAACCACGGCGATCTGGCCGTCCATGATGTAGGGCTTGGTGAACAGCACCTTCTGGGCGCGCTCGTCGGTGATGGTCATGCCGTTCCAGATGCAGTCGAACTTCTTGGCGTCCAGGGAGTGGATCACGCCGTCCCAGGCCGTGGGCTGCCAGACGATCTTGATGCCCAGGCGTTTGCCGGCCTCTTCGGCGGCGTCGATGTCGAAGCCCTGGAGCTTGTTGTCGTCCTTGCGGAAGCCCATGGGCGGGAAGGCGTCGTCCAGGCCGATGACCAGCTCGCCCTTGGCCTTCACGGCGTCCCAGGAGCCATCGGCGGCGTAGGCCGCGGACACGGACAGGAGCAGGAGCGCGAGAACCAGGAGAATCCGTTTCATGATGCACCCTCCTTGGGGTTTGTTTCCCGGAAAGGCCCGTTTGGTAGCCCAACCCGGACCGGGTTGCAAGCCTCTCGGCCCGCGTTTCCCCTTGTAACGCGAGTGCGGTCCAGCGTCCACCCCGCAGCAATTCCGTTCAAGACCCGCGCGGCTTGACCGGGCAGCCTGGAATGCGCATGAAGGGAGCAGGAGCGTCCATGGACGAACACAGGGAACAGGGACGGGCCTGGCGCGCGCCCGGCCTCCACGGAGCCGAGCTGCTGGCCGCCAGCTTCCGCCGCCAGGTCTTTGCCCGCCACTTCCACGAGGGCTACGCCCTGGGCGTGATCCAGGCCGGGGCCCTGGCCTTCCGCTACCGGGGCCAGGAACTCGTGGCCGCGCCGGGCGAGGTGAACCTGGTGGTCCCGGGCGAGGCCCACGACGGCCGGGCCGCGGCCGAGGCGGGCTGGACCTACCGCATGTTCTACCTGGAGCCGGAGCTGCTGGCCCGGGCCGCCCGGGAGCTGGGCCGCTCCGGGCTGCCGCATTTCCGGGCGGGCGTGCTGCGCGACCCGGACCTGGCCCGGCGCACCCTGGACCTCCACCGGCTCCTGGAACAGGGCGCGGACCGCCTGGCGGCCCAGACAGGGCTGCTCACCCTGCTCACCTTCTGGATCACGCGCCACGCCGAGGACCCCGGCGCCCTGCCCCGCGTCGGCAGCGAGCCCCGGGCCGTGGCCCGGGCCCGCGCCTTCCTGGCGGCCCACGCGGACCAGGACCCGGGACTGGAAGATCTGGCCCGGGCGGCCGGGCTCTCGCCGTTCCACTTCCTGCGCGTGTTCCGCCGGGCCACGGGCCTGACCCCGCACGCCTACCTGGTCCAGCGCCGGGTGCGCCGGGCCCAGGACCTCCTGCGCCAAGGCCTGGCCCCGGCACGGGCCGCGGCCGAATCCGGGTTCGCGGACCAGAGCCATCTCACGCGCCAGTTCAAGCGCCTCACCGGCCTGACTCCCGCGGCCTACCGCAATTCCCTTCAAGATTCCTGAGCCCGGAGAAGCCATGCTGCGCCCATCAAGGAGGCGCGCATGTCCGTTCCGTGGAAGGCCTACGCCAGTCTCACCGGGGCCATGGCCATCGTGGGCAGCTCCGTGGCCGTGGGCAAGGCCGTGGCCCTGACCCTGCCCCTGTACCTGGCCCTGGGCCTGCGCTTCGCCATCGCCTGCGGCCTGGCCCTGCCCCTGCTGCGGCTGCGCGAGGGCGGCCTGCCCCGGCTCACGGCCCGGCACTGGGCCGTGCTCTTCGTCCAGACCGCCTGCGGGGTCTTCCTGTTCAACGTGCTCCTGCTCCACGGCCTGCGGCTCACGGACGCGGCCTCGGCAGGCATTCTCACCGGCACCACCCCGGCCTGGATCGGCCTGGCCGCCCTGGTCTTTTTCCGGGAACGGCCCGGCGTCCGCGGAATCCTGGGCCTGGGCCTGGCCTGCGCGGGCACGCTCTGCGTCTCCATGCTCGGGGAGGCGGGCAGCGGCAGCCTGGCGGGCAACGTCCTGGTGCTCCTGGCCGTGCTCGGCGAGGCGGCCTTCCTCCTGCTGCGCAAGGCCCTGCCGCCCGGGCTCTCGGCCCTGGCCGCGTCCACGGCGGTGAGCTGCCTGGGCCTGGTCCAGTTCCTGCCCCTGGCCCTCTGGCAGGGGGCGCAGTTCTCCTTCGGCTCCCTGGGCTGGGAGCAGTGGCTGCTGCTGGGCTATTACGGGGGCGGCGTGAGCGTGCTGGCCTACGTGCTCTGGTTCTACGGCGTGGCCCGGGTCCCGGCGGCCACGGCCGGGGCCTTCAGCGGGCTCCTGCCGGTGAGCGCCCTGTTCTTTTCCTGGGCCGCCCTGGGCGAGCCGGTGGGCCTGCGCCATGTGCTCGGCTGCGGCTGCGTGCTGGCGGCCATCGCCCTGCTCTCCGGGCCGCGGAAAAGAAGCTGAGGCCGGTTCAGCGGCGCACGGCCCGGACCAGGGCCTTGTAGCAGTAGAGGTCCTGCTCGGCGTAGCCGGACCAGGAGGGGTGCAGGCTCGTGGGCGGGACCACGCGCACGTGGCGCTCGATCACGTCCACGTCGAAGCCCAGGCCGCTCCAGAGCTCCACGAAGTCGTTCACCCGCCAGAGGTTGGTGGTCTCGTCGCGGGCCAGCCATTCCTGGCGCGAGTGCCGCAGGAACTCGAACTCGATGTTGTTGGAGTTCTTGGTGTGGTCCATGAGCCCGATCTCGTGGATCATGACTCCGCCCGGCTTGAGCAGCCGGTGCAGTTCCCGGGAGACCTCCTCCACGGGCTTCACGTGCTCGAAGACCACGTGGGAAAAGCAGAAATCCAGGCTGCCCGGGCCAAGGCCGGCCTGGTCCACGGTGCACGGCCGGACATCCAGGCGCTTTTCCGGGACCGCCCCGCCGTTCCCGGCCGCATAGGGCAGGGTCCGGGGATAGTGGCGGCTCAGGCAGCGGAACAGGTCCAGGGAGTATCGCGGATGCTCCGGGTTGAGCAGAAACGGTTCCACGGCCGTGCCCCGGCCGAAGGTGTCCAGCAGGCAGAGCGAGGACAGCAGGCTGGCGCCGAAGCCCAGCTCCAGGAAGTGCGCGCCGGGAACGGCCAGGGGCTTGAGCCGCCGCATGAAGCGCACCTGCTTGGCCACGAAAAGACGGAAGGTCTCGTCCACCCGCTCCAGGGCCCGGCCCAGTTCCTCGAAGCCGCTGGCCCCGGCCAGGCGCAGCAGGAGCCGGTCGTGGGACTCCCGGCTGAGCCAGCGCCCGGGAGGAGTGTCCTCGAAATGGGCCCGCAGGTCGTCCACGGGCAGCAGCCCGCGCGCCGGGTCCAGGAGCAGTTCGCAGAGGAAGCGCCGGGCCCGGCCGTGGGGCTGGGCCAGCTGGCGCAGGACCAGGTTCCGGGAGCCCTTCTGGGCGTATTCGTGGAAATAGGGCGGAATCACCGGGCCGGTGGGATTGTCCGCGACCAGGGCGTCAATGCCCCGACGGCTCACCAGGACCAGCTGGTCCAGGGCCAGGCCGTCCTCGGTGCAGGTGATGTCGCCGTCCGTCCCGTGCAGGCGGCGGAGTTCCGCGATCTCCCCGGCGTCCAGGAGGTAGCTGTAGGAGGTCAGGGCCAGGGCCTGGGCCAGGCCCTTTTCAGCCATGAGCGCGCGGATCCGGTGCTGGGGAAACTCCTCGGCCGAGTAGACCACGTCGAGCCCGGCCTCGGCCAGCTGTCCGCGCATGGCCTGGGGCGTGGAGGCCGGGGCCGAGACGAACACCGGGCCGATCCCGGGCACGCGGCCCAAGGCCGCCAGAAGCCGGGGAAAGAGCGCGCCCGAAGGCCCGCGCAGCAGGCAGGGATCGGCCGCGCTGGTGGGCCGGATCACGACGATGCAGGGCACCGGGGCAGAAGGCATGGCGTCCACTCCTTGGCTTCAGCGGGTGGACGAAGCAAGAACCAGGCCAGGGGCCGGCCGGAAACGCGCGGGGAGGCCAGGCCGCCTCAATACAGCCAGATGTGCTCCAGGTCCGTGCCGTGGCGGCCCTCGGAGCGGCGCTCGCGCACGACCTTGGCCGGAATTCCGGCCACCACCATGCCCGGGGGCACGTCGTGGCTGACCAGGGCATGGGAGGCCACGATGGCCTCGTCGCCCACCGTGACCCCGGGCAGGATCACGGCCCCGGAATAGACCTTGGCGTAGTTCCCGATGCGCACCGGGGCGTAGCTGCGCTCCAGGTGCGCGGCCTCGGAGTGGCCGTGGGTGAAGACGCGCACGTCCTCGGCCAGGGCCGCGAAGTCGCCGATTTCCACCCCGCCCTTGGTGTCCAGGAAGACGTTGCGGTTGAAGAACACGCTCTCGCCCACCCGCAGCAGGGCCGCGAAGTTGAAGCGCACGTTCTCCTCGCAGATGAGCCCCGGGCCGCAGCGGGCGAAGAGCCGCTCGGCCAGGAGCCGCCGGAACGGGATGGAGAAGTTCACGGACAGGCAGCGCGGCAGCTTGTCGAAGGCGTCCCAGAGGAAGTGCAGGAAACGGGTCTGCGGGGTGAACGGATATTCCTCGGCCCGGGGCAGGGTCTCGTTGTAGAGCCGCAGCTCCTCCAGGGCCTCCACGGGCGGGGCCGCGCCGCCCAGGAGTTCCAGGACCCGGCCCGTGGTCCGCGCGTCCAGGCCCCCGTCGATGAGGGCCCGGGCGCGCTCCAGCAGATCTTCGTAGAAGGCCGGCATCCGGCCGGCCTCAGGATTCGCCGCCAAAGCCCTTGGCGGGCCGGGGATAGTCCGCCACCACCGGCCCCATGGCCGCGCCCAGCCAGGCAATGACCCGGCCCAGGTGGTCCATGTTGGCCAGGGCCTCGACGTCGCCTTCCACCTGGCCCTTGTCCCGGCCGTAGCCCAGGTTCCAGTAGATCGAGCCGGGCACGACCATCTGGGACATGAGGAACATGTGGTTGATGCTGTCGAAGACGTGGGTGCCGCCGCCCCGGCGCACGGCCACCACGGCCGCGCCGATCTTGCCGCGCAGGAGCGCGCCGTTGGCGATGGAGACCAGCCCGGCGCGGTCGAGCACGCCCTTGAGCTCGGCGCTGACGTCCGTGAAATAGGTGGGCGAGCCGCAGATGAGCGCGTCGGCCTTGACGATCTTCTCCATGAGGGCGTTGAAGTCGTCCTTGCGCCCGTGGCAGCGCATGTCCTTCTTCTGGAAGCACTTGTAGCAGGCGACGCAGCCGCGGTATTCCCGGCCGCCCACCTGGACGATCTCGGTGGTCCACTTGGCCTTTTTCAGGGGCTCCAGGACCTTCTTGAGCAGGAATTCGGTGTTGCCGCCCTTGCGGGGGCTGCCGTTGATGGCCAGGGCGTACATGGGCTCTCCTCCTTGGCGCTCGGGCGCGGTTTCCACCATTCTGCCCCTGCCCGCGCCCCAAGGCAAGCCCGGATTCAGGACAGTGAAGCCCTGGAATCGCGGCCCACTGCGCTTCTCGCGGGCATCTGGCTCAGCCCCACCCCGGCCAGCACCAGGAGCGCGGCCCAGGCCTGGCCCGGGGTCAGGCTCTCGCCCAAGAGCAGCCAGCCGAAGACCACGGCCAGCACGGGCACCAAGTTGATGAAGGCCGAGGCCCGGCCCGCGGGCAGGCGGCTCATGCCGAAGTTGTACAGGCCGAAGGCCCCCAGGGTCACGGCCGAGCCCAGGAACAGGAGCACCCAGACCGGGCCCCCGGCCAGCAGCGCCGGGGCCCGGCGGAAGACCTCCGGAGCCCCGGGCAGGAAGAAGACCGCCCCGGCCACGGTCTGGAGGATGGTCAGGCTCCAGGAGCCGTAGCGCCCGGCCAGGCGCTTGAGCAGGAGCATGGAGCCCGCGGCGCAGACCATGGCGCAGACCTCCAGGGCGTTGCCCAACAGCGGGTTGGCCGCGGTTTCCGAGGCCCGGCCCAGGAGGCTCATGAGGCTCACCCCGGCCAGGGCCAGGACCAGTCCAGCCAGGGACCGGGGCGTGAGCCGCTCCTTGAGGAAGAGCGCGGCCCCGCAGGCCACCAGCAGGGGTACGGTGGCGGAGACGATCCCGGCCTGCATCGCGGTGGTGTAGCGCAGGGCGTTGGATTCAAAGAAGAAATAGGCGCAGGGCATGAGCAGGCACATGACCGCCAGGGCTGCGGCGTCGGCCTTGCGGAAATGCGGCCGCACCCGCCGCAGCACAGGCGTCAGGACCAGCAGAGCCACGGCCATGCGCGCCCACATGACGGCCTGGGGATCGAGCGCGGCCAGCACGGACTTCATGGCCGGATAGGACAGGCCCCAGAGCAGCACGGCGGCAAGCAGGGCCAGGATCGGCAGCAGGGACGGACTGGGCATGGAAGACACCTCCGGCGCGGACGCCTGGGCCGGGTCTAGCGCGGACGGGTGCTGGAATCTTGGAAAGAATTGCCGTTCAGCGGGCCCGGTAGCGCCGGGGCGTGACCCCCATGAACCGGCGGAAGGTGTTGGTGAAGTGGCTCTGGTCGTAGAAGCCCGTGGCCAGGGCGGTCTCGGCCGGGGTCACCCCGGCCAGCAGGAGGTGGCGGGCCCGCTCCACGCGCAGCTGGGTGAGCCAGGCGTGCGGGGTCAGGCCCGTGGCCTTCTTGAAGACCCGCAGGAGATGGAAGGCCGAGAGGCCCGCGGCCGCGGCCAGGTCTTCCAGGGACACCGGCCCGGCCAGGTGGGCGGTGAGGTATTCGCGGGCCCGGGCCACGGCCCCGGGCTCGTCCCCGGCGCGGCGGGTAGAGGGCCGCAGATGCCCGTTCTCCAGGAGCAGCCCGGCCAAAGCCTGGAGGGACAGGCTCTCGCGCAGGAGCCGCCCGGCGCGGCCGGCCACGGCCCGGTCCAGGGCGCCCATGGCCTCGAACAGCCGGGGATCGCTGACGATGACCCGGTGGAACTCGGGATAGCCCAGGTCCCGGCCGGCCACCTGGGCGGCCAGGCGGCGCATGACCTCGGGCTCCACGTAGAACATGAGGTAGGTGATGCCCCGCTCGCGCTCGGGCACCCCGGCGTGCACCTGGCCGGGGTTGATCAGGGCCAGCTGCCCGGCCCGGACCACGGTGTTGTCCTGGTTGCGCATGCACAGGCTGCCGCCGTCCAGGGCCGCGCCGATGGAGTAGCAGTCGTGCCAGTGGTTGTCGAAGGCGAAGCGCTTGTAGCGGGCCAGGCGTATTTCCAGGCCGCCCAGGTCCTCGTCGCGGTGGAACCGGACCTCTTCCAGACCCGGCAGGTTCTCGTGCTGCGCCATGAGTCCTTGTACACCGCGGGCCCCGGACCCGTCTTGGAAAAAATTGAGGGCGTCTCAGTCCTCGCGGAATTCCAGGATGTCCCCGGGCTGGCAGGACAAATGGCGGCAGATGGCCTCCAGGGTCGAGAAACGGATGGCCCGAGCCTTGCCGGTCTTGAGAATGGAAAGGTTCTGGGCCGTGATGCCCACGGCCTCGGCCAGATCCTTGGAGGCCACCTTCCGCCGGGCCAGCATAACGTCCAGGTTCACGACAATGGCCACGCTCGCCCCCTAGATGGTCAGCAGTTGATCCTCTTCCAGCCTGCGGCCCTCGTCCATGACCCAGGAGATGAGCAGAACCACGCCGCCAAGGAACAGGGCCGTCAATTCGCCCGACCCCACCCCGATGGTGATCATGTGCTGACCCGGAGGATTGGCGCTGGTCAGGGCCAGGGTCAGCAGTGGGCCGCCCAGGAACTGGGCCGCGGCCCAGAACAGCAGGGAGCGGCCCAGACGGCGGTAGCAGGCCACGTTGGCCGGGCTGAAGATGCGGCCCTCCATGTACAGGCCGAAGAGCCGACGCAGACAGACGAAGCCGTAGCACAGCGCCCCGACGGGCAGCATGGAGGCGGCGCAGGCCATGGCCCGCGCCTCCCAGCCCAGCGTGGGTGTCGTGACATTGATCAGGAACGGAGCGCTCATGGTCTGCGGCAAGGCGTTGAAGCCCGCCCAAAACAGGACTGTGCCCAGGGGCAGAGCCACCAGGCTCAGGGTGCACAGGCCACGGAAGGTCTTGCTGACCGTCCGAATCTTTCCGAGATTGCTCATGCGGACTCCTTCTGGCCCGGGACGCGAGCCACGTCATCCTTATATGGTAAGAAATGATCGTTTGTCAATAATTATCGCGCCCGGCCCATACCCGGCTCGCGTTGCGGGAACAACACGCCTGAGCTAGGTTTCCAGCCAGGAAAAACCATGGCGCGACGCGACCTCATCCTGGGCCTGGCCGCGGGCTACCACGCCGGCGATCTGCGGCCGTTCGCCGCCTCCCTGCGGGCCAGCGGCTTTGCGGGCCGCTGCGTACTGTTCGTCTCGGCCAGCACCACGGGCGCAGGCTCCCTGGCGGGCTTCGGCATCGAGGCCGTGCCCTTTGAGCGGCCCGCCCACCAGGCCCATGTGCCCTACAACGCCTGGCGCTATTTCCTGTACCGCGACTTCCTGCGCGCCAACCCGAAGTTCGGCCGCGTGCTCCTCACGGACGTGCGCGACGTGGTCTTCCAGGCCGATCCCTTTTCCTTCGGCTGGCCCGAGGGCTTCTGCGCCATGCTCGAGGATCCCTCGGCCACAGTGGGCTCCTGCGCGCACACCGCCCACTGGGTGCGCGGCCATCTGGGCCAGGAGGCGCTGGCGGATCTGGCAGCCTTTCCCCTGTCCTGCTCGGGCGTGAGCCTGGCCTCTGCCCTGCTCATGCTCGCCTACCTGGAGCGGCTCTGCGCCCGGCTCCTGCCCTTCACGCCGGGTCCGCGCATGGCCGGGTACGACCAGGGCGTGCACAACCTCGTGCTGCGCCGCGACCCGCCCGGGCCCGTGCGCTTTTTCGGCAACGACGGCCCAGTGCTCACCCTGGGCTCCAAGCCGGACGATCCGGCCGTGGCTGCGGACGGACTCGTGCTCAACGACGCGGGAATGCCCGCGATCCTGGTCCACCAGTACGACCGCAAGCCGGAACTCTTCGCCCGCATCCGCAAACGCTACGCCTGAGCCGCACGCTGCCGGGACTGCGGCTTGTTGCGAGCCGCGGGGGCAGGGTAGGGACATCCCACAATCCCCGAGGAGGCCTCCATGGACCGGACCGAACTCCTGAAACGCTTCACCATTCACCTGGGCTATTCCGAGGCCCAGGCTGCGGCGCTCGCCGCGGACGAGCCCCGGGCGCGCTTTGTGGAGGCCCTGGGCACGGCCGGCGCCGAATATCTCATCCTGGCCGAGGTCCTGCGCGCCGAAAACTGCAACTCCGGCTACGTCCCCGGCGACCGCTTCGTGCTGGACGTGGCCGGCAACCTCATCTCCAAGCGCTGCCCCCAGCGGCTCTGCGTGTTTCTGGTGAGCCAGCTGGCCCTGCCCGTGGCCCTGATGAACGAACGCCTCTGCGCCGGGCTGGAGCCCTCCGGCATCTTCTTCATGCGCCAGGTGCATTGCCTGGACACAGGCGCGGCCTGCAAGGGCTATGGCGGGGTGCTGGTGGAAATCAGCGCCATACGGCGGCGCGACTTTCTCAAGGCCGGGCCGGACGGGAAATGAACAAGGGCCCCGGGAACTCCCCGACGCCCTTGTTCCTGTTGCGCCGCAGCCGGACAGCCCTCAGGCCAGGGCCAGCATGTTGCCCGTGGCCAGGTAATGGGCCAGGGCACGGCTCAGAAAGTCCCAGTGGAGCTGGACCTGGTTCGGCGGCAGGGCCCGGACGAGCTTCTCGCCCTCGGAATCCAGGGCCACCCAGGCCTGGCGCACGGTCATCCGGGTCCCGGCCCCGGCGGGCCGCAGCTCGATGCTGTAGCGCAGGCTGCAATGGGCCCCGACCCGCACGAACTCCACCAGCCGGGACGGCTCGTGGCGCGTGGTGTGCCAGACCTCCCGGCCCAGGCCCGGAAAGGCCGTGACGAACACGCAATCCCGCTCCACCAGACCGGAAACGCTCTGCACCAGCTCGCACTGCCAGCCCTCGATCCAGTCATACTCGCGCACCGGGCAGAGCAGCGGAAAAACCTGCTCGGCCGCAAACGCCAGATCATACTCCGCCTCGAACGCCCTGCGCAGACCCGTGGCCATGTTGCCTCCTCCTGGCTGAGTGAAACAAAAAGCCCCTGCCGGACCCATGCCCGGACAGGAGCTGAAAAGCCACTGAAAATGCCCCGATCGATCAGAACTGAAACACAACCCAAAGAAAAAGCGGGCAAGCATGGCTTACCCGCTGATTCATCGTGGTGGAGCTGAAGAGAATTGAACTCTTGACCTCTTGAATGCCATTCAAGCGCTCTCCCAACTGAGCTACAGCCCCACTCGCATGGCAGAAGGTGTGTTTAGCCAACAGCCCCCGGGTTGTCAACACGAAAGCGCGGTTTTTTTGCGCCTTTCCCTCCCGGACCGCGCATTGCCTCGGCCGCCCGCATGGCGTACAAGCGTTCACGGGACTTCCCGGCCCGCGCCCGGGCCCCCGAAACCTTGGACCGCCATGCCCAAAATCCTGCGCCGCCTGCTCCTCAAGACCGTCTGGGTCGCCGTGGTCTTCCTGGGCATCACCGTGGTCAGCTTCTGGGTCATCCACCTGGCCCCGGGCTCGCCCACGGACCTCCAGACCACCATGAACCCCCAGGTCACGCCCGAGGCCCGCGCCCGGCTGGAGAAGCTCTACGGCCTGGACCAGCCCGTGCACGTGCAGTACGCCCGCTGGCTGGCCCGGCTGGCCACCTTCGACTTCGGCCAGTCCGTGTCCGGGGACAACCGGCCGGTCTGGGACAAGATCGAGGAGCGCCTGCCGCTGACCTTCGGCATGAACGTGGCCTCCCTGGCCCTGACCCTGCTTCTGGCCGTGCCCATCGGCGTGCTCTCGGCCTGGAAACAGAACGGCCCGTTCGACCGGGCCATGACCGTGCTCGTGTTCATCGGCTTCGCCATGCCGGGGTTCTGGCTGGCGCTCCTGCTCATGCTCTGGCTCGGCATCGCCTGGCCCGTGCTGCCCATCTCGGGCATCACCTCCCTGGACTTCCCGCGCCTGTCCTTCTGGGGCCAGTCCCTGGACCTGCTCCGGCACCTGGCCCTGCCCATCTTCATCTACACCTTCGGGTCCCTGGCCGGGCTCTCGCGGTTCATGCGCGCCTCCATGCTCGAGGTCCTGCGCCAGGACTACATCATGACCGCCCGGGCCAAGGGCCTGCCCGAGCGCGTTGTGATCTTCCGCCACGCCCTGCGCAACGCCCTCATGCCCGTGATCACCATCCTGGGCCTGTCCGTGCCCGGGCTCATCGGCGGCAGCGTGATCATCGAGTCCATCTTCGCCCTGCCCGGCCTGGGCCAGCTCTTCTACCAGGCGGTCATGTCCCGGGACTACCCGCTCATCATGGGCAGCCTGGTGCTCGGCGCGGTGCTCACCCTGGCGGGCAACCTCCTGGCCGACGTGGGCTACGGCCTGGCCGATCCGCGGGTGCGCCAGGGCGCCGGGGAGGCCGCATGAGGCCCCTGACCCGGCCCTCGCTCCTCTCGCGCCACGGCCTGCTCGTGCTCGGCCTCGCGCTGGTGGGCGTCATGTCCCTGGCCGCGCTCCTGGCGCCCTGGCTGGCGCCCTACAATCCCCTGGACATCAACGTGAAGGTCATCCTGGCCCCGCCCTCCTGGGCCCACCCCCTGGGCACCGACGCCCTGGGCCGCGACGTGCTCTCCCGCGTGCTCTGGGGCGGCCGGGTCTCGCTCTGGGTGGGCTTCGTGGCCGTGGGCATCTCCACGGCCATCGGCCTGGCCCTGGGCCTGGTGGCGGGCTATTTCGGCCGGCTCACCGACGAGATCGTCATGCGCGGCGTGGACGTGATGCTCTGCTTCCCGTCCTTTTTCCTGATCCTGGCGGTCATCGCCTTCCTGGAGCCCAACCTGACCAACATCATGGTGGTCATCGGCCTGACCTCCTGGATGGGCGTGGCCCGGCTCGTGCGGGCCGAGACCCTGGGCCTGAAATCCCGCGACTTCGTGCTGGCCGCCCGGGTGGCCGGGGCGGGCCCGGCGCGCATTCTCCTGCGCCACATCCTGCCCAACGCCCTGGCCCCGGTGCTCGTCTCGGCCAGCCTGGGCGTGGCCGGGGCCATCCTGGTGGAGTCGGCCCTGAGCTTCCTGGGCCTGGGCGTGCAGCCGCCGGACCCCTCCTGGGGCAACATGCTCATGGAGGGCAAGGAGGTGCTCGGCATCGCGCCCTGGCTCTCGGTGTTCCCGGGCCTGGCCATCCTCTTGACCGTGCTCGGCTACAACCTGCTCGGCGAATCCCTGCGCGACCTCCTGGACCCGAGGCTGCGCCAGTGATCCCGGCTGGTCTTGATTCCGCAGCAGGCCGCGTTTAAGGACCTGGAGAATATGCTCGAACTCCTGCGCATCCGGGACCTGGCCCTCATCGAGGACGCGGAACTGGAATTCTCCAGGGGCCTCAACGTGCTCACCGGCGAGACCGGGGCGGGCAAGTCCTTCATCATGCGGGCCATCGACTTCCTCACCGGCGAGCGCATGGGCGCGGAAATGGTCCGGCCCGGCAAGGACAAGGCCGTGGTCGAGGCGCTCTTTGCCCGGCCCGAGGGCGACCTGGTCCTGCGCCGCGAACTCTCGGCCGAGACCGGCCGCAGCCGCGTGTTCCTGGGCGACCGCCTGGGCTCCCAGGAAACCATCCTGGAACTCCGGCCCCAGCTCGTGCTGCACACCTCCCAGCACGGCCAGCAGAAGCTGCTCCAGCCCGCGTACCAGGCCCAGGTCCTGGACGGGTTCCTGCCCGACCCCGGCCTGGTGGCTGAGCGCGACGCGGCCCTGGCCGAGCTGCGGGCCATTGCCGAGCGCCGCCGCGAGCTCGAGGCGCGCACGGCCGAACTCTCCAAGCAGCGCGAGTTCCTGGAATACCAGCGGGCCGAGATCAATCGGGTGGCCCCCAGGCCCGGCGAGGAAGAAGAACTGCTGGCCCAGAAGGAGGCCTCCCAGGGCCGCGAACGCACGGCCAAGGCCCTGGCCGAGGCCCAGGACATCCTGGGCGCCGAGTCCGGGCTCGGCGAGCAGTTGTTGGCCCTGGCCCGGGACATGGAGGCCGTGTCCGCCCTGCTCCCGGAATTTGAGGACGACCGTCTGGCCGTGGAGGAGTTCCGGCTGCGGCTCCAGGCCCTGCAGAACCGCCTGCGCCGGGCCGAGGCCGACGGCGGCGAGGCCGTGGACCTGGACGGGCTCGAGTCCCGGCTGTTCGAGCTGTCCCGGCTCAAGCGCAAGCTGAACAAGACCCTGGACCAGATCCTGGCGCTCCAGAGCGAGGTCAGCGAGAACCTCTCGTTCCTGGACTCCTGCGGCCTGGACCTGAAGCGCCTGGACAAGGAGGAGGCGGCTGCGGCCGCGCGCCTCAAGGCCGCGCTGGGCAGGCTCAACGCCGCCCGCCGCCAGGCCGGGGAAAAGCTCTGCCGGGCCCTGGAGAACGAACTGCGCGGGCTGGGCTTTTCCGAACACGCCCGGGTGGAGTTCAGCTTTGAGCAGAGCGAGCCCTACCCCGGGCTTGTCGAGGACCGCGCCCGGCTCCTCTGGGTGCCCAACCCGGGCCAGCCGCCCCGTCCCCTGGACAAGATCGCCTCGGGCGGCGAGCTCTCGCGCTTCCTCCTGGCGCTCACCAGCCTGAAAAGCTCCGAGGATTTGCCCACGCTCATCTTCGACGAGGTGGATTCAGGGATAGGCGGCCACACCCTGACCAAGGTGGGGGAACGGCTCAAGGCCCTGTCGGGCAGGCAGCAGGTCCTGCTCATCACCCACTGGCCCCAGCTGGCCGGGCTGGCCGAGCGGCACTTCCAGGTGAGCAAGGAAGTGGAAGCCGGGGCCACCTACACCCGCTGCCGCAGGCTGGCGGGCACAGAGATCACAAATGAAATTGCGCGAATGGCGGGAGGAAATATCCCTAGCTAACATCCCTGCGGCTATAATGCTCTATTATGTTTAGCCGCATAACGGCTCCCGACATATCTAATCTTTACTTATCTAAACCTAGTTGTTCTTTGCATTCTCTCAGCTTAATCTCATACTCAATCCGTTCTATCTCTTCATTGATTTTATCTAATCTTTCTTGCATTAATTTTCTCTCTTCAATAAATGAATTCCAGGTGTGGATTTGCTCTCTTGTAAGATACTCTTCATCAATTGGGGCATTTTTTTGAATCCATTTTTGATGATTTTCTTCCATCAAGGCGTATACTTCGACATGTCGGCTCCATCTCTCTCTAAATTCCTCGCGCTCAGCATCTTGCATTGCGCGTAATATTTTAATTTTTTCTTGCATATCCAGCTCCTGTAGATTGCTGAAATACAAGAGCGCACCTACTAGGCCACCACCCAGACCGCGCAGTCCTTGGCCAGGTGCATGACCTTGGTGGACACGCTGCCGAACAGGAATTCCTCGGCCTTGGACACGCCTCGCCGTCCGATGACCACGGTGCCGTAGTCTCCTTCCACCATGACCCGGACCACGTCCCGGGCGATGCTCGTGCCCAGGCTGCACGCCGGGGCCTGGTTCTGGGGCGAGCGGCAGCTCGGCAGATACTCGCTGCCCACGCTGCCTTCGGGCAGACCCGCGGCCTTGAGCGCGGCCTCGGCCTTGGCCAAAGCCTGGCGCACACCCGCGGCCTGGGCCTCGCAGGCCTCTTTCCAGGCCGCCTCGGTGGCGAAGAAGTCCCGCTCGGGCACGCGCTCCACGTAGAGCAGCCGGACCTGGAACCCCGGGGCCGCGCCGAGCACCTTGCCCACGTAGTCCACGGCCCGCAGGGCGTTCTCCGAACCGTCGAAGGCCACCAGGATGCGCTTCTCGTTCATGCCGTCCTCCTAGAGCAGGGCCCGGCAGGCCCGCAGGTCTTCGGTGAGTTCCTCCACCGAGTCGTAGAACACCTCGCTCCCGGCCGAGAAGTGCAGGAGCACCCGGTTCAACTCCACAGGGATGTACGGATAGAGCTTGCGCAGGTTCACCAGGCGGTTGCCGAAGACGATGGACATGTCCGAGGGCGAGAGGTTCGCCACCACCTCGGCCGGGATGTCCAGGGGCGTGGGCGTGCCCTTGGCCGTGAGGAAGACCAGGATGTTGCCCAGGCCGAAGAGGTCCAGACCGTAAGGGTTCTCGTGGAAGTCGAAGGCGTAGTCGAAGTCGATCCAGCGCCAGCCCCCGCCCTGGTACTCCACGAAGATGTGGTCACGGCGCACGTCGCCGTGCTTCTCCCCGCGCTCGTGCAGGAAGCGCAGGGCTTCGCAGGCCTCCAGGTACTTGTCCAGGACCCCGGGGAAGTCCTGGCGGAAGTAGGTGGCGTGGTCCATGGGCAGGTCCTCGATGAGCGTGTCCAGGCGGCGGCCCTGGACCACCTCCAGGACCCGGACATTGTGCCCGCCCGCGTCCAGGAAGGTCTCGCCCTGCATGAACCGGCCGTCGCCGCGGACCATGTCCAGGATGCGCGACTCCTTCTGCGGGCTGCGGTAGCAGTGGGCCTCGAACATGCCGATGCGCACCGGGAACTCCTCGAAGAACTCCAGCTTGAGGATGCGCCGCTCCCCGGTTTCCAGGCAGCGGCAGCGCTTGACCCAGAACTTGGGGTCCTCCATGCCGAAGCGGCGCTCGGCCTCGTCGCGCAGCACGAGGTAGTTGCGTTCGCCCACGCTGATCACATCGCCGTAGCTGATGCCCATGAACTCGGCGGTGTCCGTGAACACGCTGCCCGCATATTGGAGCGGGAAGTCCGGGGCCATGCGGGCCAGAATCTCGCAGGCGCTCTCCATGGGGCCTCCGTCAGCGGCCCAGCAGGGCCTTGCGGAAATCCTCGCCCGGTCCGGGGCGGTCGCCGATCCAGCAGGCCAGCACGGCGTCGGCCGTGGCCTTGCCGCCCTCGAGCACGCCCTTCATGACCCCGGCCACCTCCACCGAGAGGCCCTGGCCCGGCAGATAGACGAACACGATGTCCTGGCCCTCGCGGATGTCCGGCATGTACCCGCAGAGCGCGTCAAAGGCCGCGCGGACCTCGGCCCCGGCCGCGGGCGTGTTGGCCAGAAGCCCGTCGCGCCAGCCCTTGCAGAGGTCGTCGCGGTCCACGTTGCGCAGGAAATGCATGACCATCTTGCGCGGGCCGTCCGCGGCCAGCACGGCCTTGGCGTCGTTGCTCTTCTCCGCCAGGTAGAGCCCGGCGGCGTAGACCTTGAGGAAGTAAGCCTTGCGCAGGGCCATGCCGTTCAGCTCGAGCTGCTTGCCCCCGGCCTCGGACCAGTCGGGCATGCCGTAGTCGCCCACCCCGGCGGCCCGGCCGGAAACGGCAGGAAGCAGAAGGACCAGGGCCATCACCGCCACGCGCAACGCTTTCATGCATCCCCTCTCTTGGTTTGCTTTTCTTCCCTGACGAACAGCTGTTCCATGATCTCCGGGCCCCAGGGCGCGGCCGGGTGCTCCTCGCGCAGGACGAAGCCGTGGCGCTCGTACAGGGCCCGGGCCCCGTCCAGGCCCCGGAAGGTCCAGAGATGGACCCGGCCGTGCCCGGCCCGGCCGCAGAAATCCATGGCCTTGGCCAGGAGCAGGCCGCCCAGCCCCAGGCCCTGGAAACGCGGTTCCACGATGAACCAGCGCAGCCGGGCCCCCAACTCCGGGTCGCCCTGGCCGTCCACGGCCACGCCCCCGGCAAAGCGGTTGTCCGCGAACGCGGTCCAGAAGCCGTCGCGGCCCTCCGCAAAACGGGCCATGAACTCGCTGAGCTCCCGGCCCACCTGGGTCTCGAAGCGCAGGTCAAAGCCCCAGTGTTCGGCGTAGTAGCGGGCGTGCAGCTCGGTGAGCAGCCCCAGCGCGCCGGGAAAGTGGCCCGTCAGACGCAGCCGGTCCGCCAGGGTCTCCTGCATGGCGACACCTTCCGCCTAGCCGCGGCGGGGGTCCTTGACGCGCAGCCGCCTCGGAGGCACGGGCGCGTCCACGGGATAGATCGGGTTGGCCCGGGTCCACCACCCGGGCACGGAATGGTCCGTGAACTCCACGCGGTTCACGAACTTGATGCTCTTGTAGGCCAGATCAAAGGGGCAGACAACCCGGGCCGGGGCTCCCCGGTCGTGCGGCAGGGGCGCGCCCTCCAGGTCCAGGGCCAGGAGGCAGTTCAGCTCGGGCCGCAGGAGCTCGCTCAGGGGGAAGGACTCGATGTAGTGGTCCGTGCCCGAGACCCGGCTCTTGGTGGGGCTGATGGAGTGGAAGACCACGTGGGTGGCCCCGGATTTCAGCCGGACCCGGGCCAGGAGGTCGGGAAAAGCCACCCCGGACCAGGGCACGTCCTGCACGCTCCAGCCCTCCACGCAGTGGAAATCCACGGTGCGCGCGGTCTGGGGCAGGGCCCGGAGCTGGGCATAGGTCAGGTCCAGGGGCGACTCCACCAGGCCGTCCAAACGCAGGGCATAGGGTTCACGCCGGTTTCCGGGCCAAAGCAGGTCGCCGCTGGCCGGGTCGAAGCGAAACGCGTCGTCGTCCACGGTGCGGGTGGGGAACAGGTCGTTCACCGCGGCCCGCAGGCGCGCGGGCAGCAGCCCCCAGACCAGCCCGGCCAGGGCGGCGCACCCGGAAAGGATCAGTTTGAGCGCCGAGCGGCGCTGGAGATGTTTCTCGGCCATGCGTTCCTCCTGCTCTTCAGAGGATAACGCCGATCCGGCCGCAGGCAAGCGCCCGCTCAGAGCAGCCAGACGTCCACGGCCGCCCCGGCATAGAGCCCCTCGCGGTCCGCGGGCACGGCCACCAGGCCCTGGGCCTGGAGCAGGGTCTTGAGCAGGCCGGACTTGCCGGGCAGGGGGTGGGCCAGGGGCGGCCGGCCCTCCCGCTCCTCCAGGCGCACGCGCACGTAGTCCTCGCGGCCCGGCTTGGAGGCCAGGTTGCGGGCCAGCTCGGCCGGCCGCAGGACCCGGCGGGAGCGGTCAAAGGCCCGGGCGTCGCCCATGAGGTGGCGCAGGAACGGCTGGACCAGCACGAGCATGACCACCTGGGCCGAGGCCACCTGGCCGGGCAGGCCGATGACCGGCTTGCCGCCCACGCGGGCCAGGATGGTGGGCTTGCCCGGGGACAGGGCCACGCCATGGGCCAGGACCGCGGCCTCCGGCAAGGTCTCCAGGGCGGCCACCGTGAGGTCGCGCACGCCCACGGAGCTGCCCCCGGAGAGGAGCACGCAGTCGCTGGCGTCCAGGGATTCGAGAAGGGCCGTGCGCAGGGTCTCCAGCCGGTCCGGCAGGATGCCCCGGGTGCGGGCCTCGGCTCCGGCCTCCTGGGCCAGGCAGGCCAGGGCCAGGCTGTTCACGTCGCGCACCTGGCCGGGCTTGGGCCGGGCGCTCACCGGAACCACCTCGTTGCCCGTGGAGAGCACGTCCACCCGGGCGCGGCGGCGCACCGGGGCCTCCAGCAGACCCAGGGCGGCCAAAAGACCCACCTCGGGCACGCGCAGCAGCCGCCCGGCCTCCAGGGCCAGGCCTCCGGCCAGGACGTCCTCGCCTTGGAGCATGACGTTGTCGCCCGGGGCCAGACTCTTGCGCACCTCCACGGTGCCGGACATCTCGTGGGTCTGCTCGACCATGACCACGGCGTCCGCGCCCTCGGGCAGGGCTCCGCCCGTGGGAATGCGCGCGCAGGTGCCCGGGCTCAGGGCAAAATCCGGGGCCCGGTCCACGGCGATCTCCCCGGCCAGCTCCAGGTAGGCCGGCCCTCCCCCGCTGGCCCCGAACACGTCCCGGGCGCGCACGGCGAAGCCGTCCATGCAGGAACGGGCCAGGGCGGGCAGATCCTCGGGGGCCGCCAGGTCTTGGGCCAGAATACGGCCGTGGCAGCGCTCCAGGGGCACGGTCTCGGTCTCCAGGAGCGGGAAGCCGCGCAGCAGCTCCTCGAAACGCTCCCGGCTGACGACCTCGAAAAAGCCCTGTTCCATCAAGCCTCCAGGGAGATTTCCACGTGGCCCGGGGTGAAGCCCTTGAGCTCGGCCAGCATGGCCCGCAGGCCCGCCCCGAGGATCCCCGCCACGAACGGGTTGAGGGCCAGGGGCTGGCCGTTGATGGTCACCGTGAAGGCCCCGGCGCGGGAGGCGCAGTCCGCGGGCGTGGCCCGTCCGGCCAGGATGTCCACGGCCAGGCCGCGGCAGTCCTCCCGGCCGCAGGCCCCGCAGTCCAGGCCCGGCAGGAGGAAGCCCCGCTCCGCCACCAGGCGGGCCAGGGCCTCCGGGTCGTTCACCGTGGGCACGCCCGGCAGCTGGGCCTTGCCGTACACGGCCAGGGCCAGTTCCGGGTCCAGGTCCCGGGCCGTGGCCTCGTCGTCGGCCAGGATGATCCGGGGCATGAGCCCCAGGGTCTTGCCGCCCTCGCACACGAGCACGTCGGCCGTGACCAGGGAGAGCATGTCCGCCGGGCGCCGCTCCCCGGGCCAGAAGACCTGGGAGCCGCCCGGGGACCAGGCCAGCACCGGACAGCCCAGGGCCCGGAAGCGCGAGGTGTCCGTGCCCTGCTTCTCGTCAAAGCCGTGGTGCGAATGCTTGGCCGCGGCCACGGACAGGCCCAGCTTTTTCAGTTCATCCAGCAGGGTCAGGGACAGGCCGGTCTTGCCGGACTTCTTGTAGCCGATGACCGCGACAGCGCGCATGAAGCCTCCTAGCGGGCGATCTCGGTGCCGATGCCCGAGTCGGTGAACAGTTCCAGAAGCACGCAGTTCTCCACCCGGCCGTCGAGGATCGCGGCCTTCTCCACGCTGGCCAGGGCCTCCAGGCAGCAGCGGATCTTGGGGATCATGCCCCCGCTGATGGTGCCGTCCTCCATGAATTCCAGGGCCCGGCGCACGGACAGGGAGCTGACCAGCGCCCCGCCCTTGTCCAGGAGCCCGGGCACGTCGGTGAGCAGGTACAGGCGTTTGGCGTTCATGGCCGAGGCCACGGCCCCGGCCACGGAGTCGGCGTTGATGTTGTAGGTCTCGCCCTTGGCGTCCACGCCCACCGGCGCGATGACCGGGATGAAGCCCTCCTGGAGCAGGGCGGTGATGAGCCCGGTGTTGATCTGGACCACCTCGCCGACCTTGCCCAGGTCGATGATCTCGGGCGGGGCGTCCTTGCGCTCCACGGCCAGCTCCTTCTGCTCGGCCTCGATGAGCATCCCGTCCTTGCCGGACAGGCCCACGGCCCGGCCCCCGGCCTGGTTCACCAGGTTGACGATGCCCTTGTTCACCTGGCCCACCAGGACCATCTCCACCACGTCCATGGTGGCCTGGTCCGTGACCCGGTAGCCCTGGCGGAACTCCGAGGAGATGTTCAGGGCCTTGAGCATCTTGCCGATCTGCGGTCCGCCGCCGTGGACCACCACGGGGTTGATGCCGATGTACTTGAGGAGCACCACGCTCTGGGCGAAGCTCCGCTGCAGGGCCTCGTCGATCATGGCGTTGCCGCCGTACTTGATGACCACCGTCTGCTGGTAGAACTGGCGGATGTACGGCAAGGCCTCGATGATCATGCGGGCCTTGAGCTGATTGCGTTCCATGTCCGCGCAAGGGACCTGGCCGCTCGCTGCGTCCTGGTTCATGGAGCCTCCCAAGGGCTTGTGTCTGCGGAAATAATCACTCGAAGGCCCGGGTCTGTCAACACGGGCGGGCGCGGATCAGGACAGGACCAGGCGATAGACGAAGCGCTCGTAGAGGCGGCAGACCCGCTGGGCCCGGGCCGGAGGCCAGCCCCGGCTGCACAGGCGGCAATAGACGTGCAGCGGGTTCAAGGTGTGCTGGAGCAGGTCTTTGAGCTGACGCATGGGCGTTCCCCGTGCCGGTCTTATCGGCCGTTCCGGGGGTTCGGATTAGCCCGGCCGGGTTGCCATCCCCTCCCGCCGGGCGTAGGAGGGAGATATCGGAAACCCTCTGGAACGGAGGAGCCCATGGGCGACGAACGGCGGCGGCGCACCCGGGTGCGCACCGGGCACACGGCCCTGCTCGACGCGGGCGGCGAACAGTTCACCGTGCGCATTCAGGACCTGAGCCTCAAGGGCGCGCGCACCGAGCCCCTGGAGGCCCTGGCCGCGGGCCGGGACTGCGGCTTCACCCTGCGCCTGGCCGAGGATCTGGCCATCAGCGCCAAGGCCCGGGTGGCCCGCTCGGACGCCGGGAGCCTGGCCCTGGATTTCACCTCCATCGAGGAGGAGAGCTTCCCGCATCTGCTGCGGCTGGTGCAGCTGCACTACGGTGACGCCGAGGCCATCGAGCGCGAGCTCTCGGAACCGGCCTTCAAGCCCTGAGGCCCCGCCGGCCTCAGTCTCCCCAGACGCGCGGCTGCATGGACAGCGGCCGTTCCAGATGACATTCCTCCAGCAACTGATCGTCCGCGAATATCTCCCGGGTGGGGCCGTCGGCCCGGACTCTGCCCTGTTGCAGGACGATGGTCCGCTCGCAGAGGTCCAGGACCAGGTCCAGGTCGTGGGAGGCAATGATCTTGGTGTGTTTGAATTCCTTGAGTAAATTGATGAACTGCCGCCGGGCGCGGGGGTCCAGGTTGGAACTCGGTTCATCCAGCACCAGGATGCTCGGCGACATGGCGAGAACCGTGGCGATGGCCACGGACCGCTTTTCACCCCCGGAGAGCTTGTAGGAGGGCCGCTTGTCCAGGCCTCCGCAACCCACCGTGTCCAGGGCCGAAAAGACCCGCGCCTCCACCTCGTCCACGGGCAGCCCCAGGTTCAAGGGGCCGAACGCCACGTCATCGTGGACCGTGGGCATGAACAGCTGATCGTCCGGATCCTGGAAGACCATGCCCACCGTGCGGCGCACCTCGGACAAGGTGCCCGGGGTCAGCGGAAAATCGCCGATGCGCACCTCCCCGGCAGACGGCACGAGGCAACCGTTCAGGTGAAGCAGCAGCGTGGACTTGCCCGCGCCGTTGGCCCCCACGAGGGCCACGGACTCTCCGTGATGGATGCGGAAGGACACGTCCGAAAGGGCCTCGGTGCCGTCCGGATAGGCATAGCGGAGGTTGCGCACCTCGACGATGTGATGACTCACGCCACGATCCTCGTCACGACCCGGCCCAGCAGCTCGGGAAGGTTGAAGGCCCTGGTCAGGCCGAAAAAGGCAAACCAACCGGCAGTGAAGACGACATCCGCAAGCGTGAGCCGGAAATGCCGGGCCAGCCGCACTTCGCCGTCGAAGCCCCGGCAGAGCATGGCCTGGTGGATGCGCTGGGCGCGATCCATGGTGCGCAGCAGCAGCTGGCCGAGCATGAACCCGTAGATCCGCAGGCCGGTCCCCCGCCTTCCGAACGAGCGCAGGTTTCTGGCCCGGACCATGCGCAATCCCTCTTCCGTGAGCACGAAAATGTAGCGGTACAGGAAGAGGAGCTGGGTGGAGAAAACCGAAGGCACGCCCAGCCGTCCCAGGGCCATGCAGACGGAATTGAACCCCGTGCTCCCCACGAGGATCAGCGCCGCGCTCACGGTGAGGCTGAACCGGGCCAGGATGGAAAGAAAGGAAATCCAGCCCCCCGAGACAGCCACGCCCCCGACGTGCAGAAGGATGGTCCGGTCCAGCAGGGGGTTGAACAGGCCCACGAACAGGGCGAACGGCGAGGCGATGAGCAGCTTGCGCAACAGGTAGCCCGTGGGCAGGTTGCCTGATGCGGCCAGGACCACGGGATAGAGGACCAGGGGCAGCAGGGCCGACAGCTCGTACCGGCCAAAGGACACAACCGTGACGATGAAACCCAGGGCGGTGACCAGCTTGGCCCGCGGGTCCAGACGGTGCAGGGCGGTGTCCTGCCGGGCCAACTGGTCCAACGTGCCGATCTCAAAAAGGGTGCTTTCGATTTTCGCCATGGGCTCCTCAACGGAAAAAGGGCAGCGGCGTGACCCCCTGCCCCTTCCCGTTTATCCGCCGCGGAGCGCGCGTCTACGCCGACTTGTGCCGGGCCTTCAAAAGGAAGCCCACGCCGAGGGCCAGGAGCAGCGTCAGGATGCCGCCCAGCAGACCCGAAATGCTGGTCCCCGCGTCCACGGCGGGCCAGGCCGGGGCCTCTTCCTTGGCGGGTTCGGCGCCTTCCGCCACAGCCTCTGCCGGAGCTTCAGACTCCGCGCTCTTGAAGCCATAGTCCGGCAGGAAGGCCGTTTTCTCCTGAAGGGCCGCCAGGGAGCGGTGCACACCGTCGGCCGGAGCCTCCAGTTCCTCCTTGCCGGAGGTCTTGGCCATGGACCACTCCAGACCGTCTGGATACGCCGAGGCGAACCAGGACAGGGCGCCGCCGGTCACCACGGCCACGGCCGCCAGGACCACCAGGATCTTGCGCAGGGACAGCCCGGCCGCGGCCGGGGCGCCCCCGGCCATCTCCAGGATCTCGGGCCGGGCCTTCCAGATGAACACCACCAGGGCGGCCGTGACCAGGCCTTCCACGATGCCGATGCCCAGGTGGATGGGCTGCATGAGCACCACGAAGGTGCTGAACGGCAGCTCGGAAATGCCTGAAAACACGGTTTCGAGCACCACGCCGAAGGCGCCCAGTTGCAGGCCGACGATGGCGCCGATCATGGCCCCGGCCAGGATCCGGCCCTGGGTCGGATGCTCACCCACGATTTTCTTGTAGATGAAGGGATAGACGATGAAGCACGGGGCAAACCCCAGGTTGAAGATGTTGCAACCCAGGGCCAGTAGGCCGCCGTCCGCGAAAAAAAGCGCCTGCACGGTGAGCACCGAGGCGATGGTCAGAAAGGCGGCATACGGCCCGAGCAGGATGGCCAGGATCATGCCGCCTCCCAGGTGCCCGCTGGAACCCGTGGCCGGAATGGTGAAATTGATCATCTGCGCGGCGAAGATGAAGGCGCCGAGGACGCCCATGAGGGGCACCCGCAGGCCCTCGAATCCATCGCGCATCTTCTTGGAGCAATAAGCGACTAGCCCCGCCGTGGCCGCCCACATGATCCCGCCGACGGTGGGAGAAATCAACGCATCCGCCATGTGCATGACAACACCTCCGCGTCACAGTTTGGTCCGGCACCAAAAACAATTTCGTGTGATCGGCGTGTTCATCGCATACTTTTTTTATTTTAGTCAATTTTTTTGTTACATATTATTTATTCGTGCCACGAATATCTTCCCGGATTCTCCCTCAAGCCGCAAAAAAAGGGGCGGCTCACGCCGCCCCTTCTCTCTGTCAGCGCGAAGCTGTCTAGTGATGGTGCCCGCACTCGTGGTCGCCGTGGGAGTGGCAGACGATCTGGGCGTCCTTGAGCTTGCCCGCGAGCCAGGCCTCGGCCGCCGCGCGCACCGGGCCCGAGGCCCCGCGCGTGACCCGGATCCCGGCCTGGCCCAGGCGCGTCACCGCGCCCTCGCCCATGTTGCCGCCCACCAGGGCCGTGACGCCCTTCTCCACCAGGATGGGGATGAGGTTGGACTTGCAGCCGCAGGACGGCGGCGGGGTGAAGCTCTCCTCGCCGGTGATGGCCTTGTTCTCGTCCACGACGAAGACGGTGAAGGACTGGCAGTGGCCGAAATGTTCGTCCACCATGCCGTCCCGGGTGGGAACCGCGATCTTGAGCATGTTGACCTCCGAAAGCCCGGATGCGGGCGTTTTGCTCTGGCAGGGCCCTAGATAACCACTTGGGATAAAAGGTCAACCGAGTGATTTGGTCGGGATTGCCTAGCGCAGGATCAGCCAGGCAATGGCCAGGAGCACCAGGGCCAGCCCCGCGCCCACGCTGAAGACCGCGGAGAGCCCGAAACCCGTGAAGACCAGGCCCATGAACAGGGGCGCCAGGGTCTGGGACAGGCGCAGGATGAGCCCGTTCACGGCCATGACCGCGGCCCGGTTCTCCAGGCCGCCCACCCCGCTCAACAGGGTGAGCAGGCTCGGCAGGTTCAGGCCCTGGCCCAGTCCGAACAGGAGGATCGGCAGCACGGCCCACCAGAGCCCGGGAATGCGCGGCAGGAGGAGCATGGCGGCGATGTAGAAGAAGAAGGAGCAGCGCAGGAGGCGCATCTCGCCGAACCGGCCGGAGAGCCGCCCCAGCTGGGAGGCGGCCAGGGCCGTGGCCAGGGAGGCCACGGACAGGATCGCGCCGATCTCCAGGGGCCCGGCCGCGCGCTCGTGCAGGAGCACCGGAAGATAGGTCACGAACGCGCCGTAGAGCAGGACAAAGGTGCCCAGGCTCAAGGCGAACAGCGACAGGACCCGGCGGGTGCGCATGAGCCCCCAGGCCGAGCGCAGATAGGCCCAGAAGGCCTGGCGCTCCCGGGGCTCGGGATTGTTCATGAGCAGGGCCACGGCCAGGGCCAAGGGCAGGGCCAGGGCCGAGAGCAGGAAGGGCCAGTTCCAGCCGAGCCGGGCCAGGACCCCGCCCAGGATCGGAAACACGGCCGTGCCCACGGCCTGGACCCCGCCGTTGTAGCCCATGGCCGTGATCCGCTCGCGGCCCTCGAACAGGTCCCCGATGAGGGTTCCGGCCAGCACGCTCAAGGGACCCGCGCCCACTCCCTGCACGGCCCGCAGGACACAGAGCGAGAACAGGCCGCGGGCCAGGAAGCAGGCGCTGCCGGCCAGGCCGAAGAGGATCAGGGAGCCCACCAGGACCTTCTTGCGGCCCAGGCGGTCGGCCAATATCCCGCCCACCGGGGCCATGACCACCCCGGGCAGGCTGAAGGCCGCGATGACCCAGCCGATGGACCCGGCCGGGATGGACAGGTCGCGGATCATCAGGGGCAGGGCCGGAAGCAGGCTCATGACGCTCATGATGGCCATGAGCGTGACCCCGAAGACGAGCAGAAGGTTGCGGTCGAGAACGAGGCGGCGCACGGCGGATCAGAGGGCCGCGTCCAAAAGCAGGTTGTCGCGGTGCACGGCCTCGGGATAGGGCGCCTGGCCCAGGATGCATTCGATCTCCGAGGTCTTGCGGCCCATGATCTTGCGCAGGTCCGCGGCGGAATAATTGGTCAGGCCCACGCCCAGGGCCCGGCCCTCGGGACCGGCGATGCGCACGAGCGCGCCCTTGGCGAACCGGCCCTCCACCCGCTTGATGCCCGCGGGCAGGAGGCTCTTGCCGCCGGAGGTGAGGGCCTTGACCGCGCCCTGGTCCACCCCGATCTCGCCCACGGGGTCGGCGTGGTAGGCCAGCCAGAACTTGCGGTGGGACACGGGCCGGTCTCCGGCGGGAATCCAGGTGCCCAGTTCCTCGCCGTCGAAGACCTTCTCCAGGACAAAGGGCGTGCGGCCCGAGACGATGAGCGAGGGCACGCCCAGCTGGGCCGCCCGGCGCGCGGCGCGCAGCTTGGAGTACATGCCGCCCGAGCCCACGCTCGTCTTGCCGCTGCACATGCGCGCCAGGTCCAGGGCCCCGATGTCCTCGATGCAGGTCAGGCAACGGGCCTCGGGATTCTGGTCCGGGTTGGCGTCGAACACGCCGTCGGCCGAGGTCAGGTTCACGAACAGGTCGGCCTGGATCAGGTCGATGGTCAGGCTGGCCAGGGTGTCGTTGTCCCCGAACTCCAGCTCGGCCACGGCCACGGTGTCGTTCTCGTTGACGATGGGGATGACCCGCCAGTCCAGGAGCCGCTCCATGGTGTTGCGGGCATTCAGGAAGCGCTGGCGGTTCTTCAGGTCGTCGCGGGTCAGCAGGACCTGGGCCGTGGCCTTGCCGTAGCGGGCAAAGGCCTCGTCGTACTCGTGCATGAGACGGCTCTGGCCGATGGCCGAGGCGGCCTGGCGTCCGGGCAGGTCGGAGAGCTCGGGCGCGGCCTCCCGGGACAGGCTGCGCATGAAGCCGCGGCCCGCGGACACGGCTCCGGAGGAGACCAGCACCAGGTCCAGGCCGCGGTCGTGCAGGGCGGCCAGCTGGTCGGCCAGGCGGTTCACGGCGCGCGGGTCCAGGCCCGCGTCGTTGGTCAGGATGGCGCTGCCCACCTTGACCACCACGCGCTTGGCCTTGGCCATGGCCTCCCGTCTCTGCGTCGCGCCGTTCATATGGCCTTGTCTTGTACGGCAGCTTGGCCTGCGTTTTCAAGGGCAATGACGCGCCGCCAGATCTCCTCCAGCAGCTCCTCCAGGCCGTCCCCGCGCAGGGCCGAGATGAAGAACATGGGGAGTTTGGCTTTGCGGGCCTTGGCCTTCAGGGCTTTCATGGCCTTGGGCTCCAGCGTGTCGATCTTGTTCACCACCCGGATCTGGTCCTTGCGGCCCAGCTCCTCGTTGAAGCGCGAAAGTTCGTCGTCCAGGAGCCGGAAGCCCAGGAAGGGATCGTCGTCCTTGATCTCCTCCACGCTCAGCAGGTGCACCAGAAAGCGGGTGCGCTCCACGTGCTTGAGGAACTTGTGGCCCAGGCCCTGGCCCTGGCTGGCGCCTTCGATGAGCCCCGGGATGTCCGCGATGACCAGCCGGCGGCCCTCGTCGTCGTGGAGCACGCCCAGGTTGGGCACGAGCGTGGTGAAGGGATAGGCCGCGATCTTGGGCCGGGCCGCGGAGACCGCCGCCAGGAAGGTGGATTTGCCCGCGTTGGGCAGGCCCAGGAGGCCCACGTCGGCCAGGATCTTGAGCTCCAGGCGCAGGCGCTTCTCCTCGCCGGGCCAGCCCTTGTCCGCCCGGCGCGGGGCCTGGTTGGTGGGCGACTTGAAGTGGATGTTGCCCCGGCCGCCGTCGCCGCCCTTGCAGACCACCACAGGCTCGCCCGGGATGGTCAGGTCGGCCAGGAGCGTCTCGGAACCGTCCTCGTGCTGCTCCAGGACCTGGGTGCCCACGGGCAACTCCAGGATGAGGTCCTCGGCATTGGCCCCGCAGCGGTCCTTGCCCATGCCGTAGTCGCCGTTGCGCGCCTCGTAGAGCCTTTTCAGCCGGAAGTCGAACAGGCTCAGGATGCGCTCCGCGGCCATGAGCACCACGTCGCCGCCCTTGCCCCCGTCGCCGCCGTCCGGCCCGCCCTTGGGCAGACACTTTTCGCGGCGGAAGGACACGCAGCCGTTGCCGCCCTTGCCCGAGCGCACGGTGATGGTGGCCTCGTCGATGAAACGCATGGAACCTCTCTATCCTGCCCCGGGTCCGGGAGCCATAAAAAAAGGCAGGGGACGCGCGGCGCGCGTCCCCTGCCCCGCTTGCGTCAAATGGGACTAGGCCTCGGCCGGGAGCACGTGGACCCGGGTCTTGACCACGTTCTTGCGGGTGTACTTCTCGTACTTGACCACGCCCTCGATCAGGGCGAACAGGGTCCAGTCCTTGCCCACGCCCACGTTCTTGCCGGGGTGGATCTTGGTGCCGAGCTGGCGCACGAGAATGTTGCCGGCCAGGACCTGCTGTCCGCCGTAGCACTTCACGCCGCGCCGCTGTCCCTGGCTGTCGCGTCCGTTTCTGGAGCTGCCGCCCGCTTTCTTATGCGCCATGGCTGAATCTCCTTAGGCCTGGATGGACTTGACCTTCAGGCGGGTGAAGTCCTGACGGTGGCCCTGCTTCTTGTGGTAGTCGTTGCGCTTCTTCTTATGGAAGACGATGATCTTCTCGCCGCGGGCGTGGCCGAGCACTTCGCAGGCCACCTTGGCGCCCTCGACGTAGGGAGCCCCGATCTTGGTGTCCCCGGACTTGTCCACGAGCAGGACCTTGTCTATGGCCAGCTCGGAGCCGGGAGCGGCGTTCAGCAGTTCCACGCTGAATTCGAGGCCTTCCTCGACGCGGTACTGCTTGCCACCGGTTTCGATGATTGCGAACATTGCATGATCCTCCATCGTTCAGGAAGGGGGAATTTAGCCGCAGAGGGGGCGGGAAGTCAAGCCCCGGACGGGATTTTTTTCACACCCCGGATGAGAGTCAAAATCCTTTTATTCCAGGGCATTAAAGCTCCGGGGTCTTGGCCAGGACCAGGACCTCCACCCGCACGGCCCCGGCCCGGCGCAGGGTCAGGACCCCCTCCTCCAGGGTGGCCCCGGTGGTCAGCACGTCGTCCACCAGGAGCACCCGGCGGCCCGAAACCAGGGCCGGGTCCGCGGCAAAGGCGTTGCGGATGTTCTCCCGCCGCTTGGGCCCGGGCACCCGGGTCTGGGGCGTGGTCCGGCGCACCCGGCGCAGGGCTTGGGCCGCCAGGGGAATGCCGCTCTCCCGGGACAGCCGCCGGGCCAGTTCCAGGCTCTGGTTGTAGCCCCGCCAGACGAGCCGTCTCGGGTGCAGGGGCACGGGCACGATCATCTCCGGCCCGGGGAGCCCGGGCCGGAAGGCCTCCAGGATCAGGGTCTGGAGCAGGCGGCCCAGGCCCAGGCCGCGCTGGAACTTGTAGCGCAGGATGAGGTCGCGCAAGAGCCCCTGGTAGGGTCCATGGCAGTGCAGCAGGTCCCAGGGCTTGGGCTCGCGGCGGCAGTCGGCGCAGAGCATGGGGGGCAGGTTCGGGTCAGCGGCCAGGGCCCCGCAGCCCGGGCAGAAGCCGCCCGGACGGGGGGCCAGCTCCCGGGCGCAGTCCGGGCAGGGCCGCGCCGGCCCCTCCTGGAGCCTGCCGCAGGCCGGACAGCGGGACTCCAGGAGTCCCAGACGCCCGAGCCAGCGCGCCAGCCCCGGGCCCACGGCCTAGCCCTTGGCCAAGGCCGCGGCGTGGCGCTCCCAGGCGCCCTTGCCCAGGTTGAACAGGGCCTCGGTGACGGCCTGGTCGGCCTCCAGGTCGCCCACCTTGTCGATGCCCTTGTAGGTCAGGGGATCGGTGATCTCCAGGTTGAAGCTGTCCAGGAAGTACTTGAGGGTCAGGAGCGCGCCGTCGAAGAGCTTCGCCCCCTGCTTGCGGCCCGCCAGCAAGCAGACGTAGGCCGGGCGCCTCGGCAGGCCCACGACCTTGGGGTCGCCCTTGTGCTTGGCGGCCCAGATCTGCTGGCTGCGGTCGATCCAGGTCTTGAACATGGAGGGCAGGTGGTAGAAGTAGATGGGCGAGGCGAAGAACACGAAGGGCGCGCCCATGAGCAGCTGGAAGAGCTCCACGGCGTAGTCCTTCTCGGCCAGGATGCAGGGGCTCTCGGGGTCCTTCTCGCAGATGCCGCAGGCCGTGCAGGGCAGGATCTTGACCTTGCGCAGATAGACCATGTCGGCCTGGCCGCCCGCGGCCTCCACCCCGCGCACGAACAGGTGCGCGGCGTCGTTGCTGTTGCCCTGGGCCTTGTGGGTGCAGGAAAAGACCGCGGCCTTGGGAGCGCTTTCGTCCATGGGGTTCCTCGTCAGATGCTTATGGCCCCGAAAAAGGGGTTGTGGGTTTTCTCGTCCCCGGCCGTGGTCATGGGCCCGTGCCCGGGATAGAGCCTGGTGTCCGGAGGCAGGGTGAAGATCACGTCCTGGATGGAGCGTTGCAGGGTCTGGGTGTCGCCGCCCGGGAAGTCGGTGCGGCCGATGGAGCGCTTGAAGATGACGTCGCCCACGAAGGCCGCCTCCAGGTCCGGGACATGGAAGGTCAGGCTGCCCGGGCTGTGGCCGGGGGTGGGGAGCACCTGGCAGGTGTGGCCCAACAGGTCCATCTCGCCCGGGCCCAGGTTCTCGAAATGGAAGTCCTCGACCACGGGCATGCCCATCATGCCGCCCCGGCCCACCCAGTTGTCCAGGAGGAAGCGGTCGGCCTCCGAGGCCTGGATCGGGGCCCCGGTGGCCCGGGACAGGGCCGCGTTGCCGGCGATGTGGTCGAAGTGCAGGTGCGTGTTCAGGATGCGCTCCAGGCGCAGGCCCGCGTCCGTGAGAAAGGCCAGCACGGGCCCGGGGTCGCCCCCGGGGTCCACGGCCACGGCCCGGCCTGCGTGGGCCAGCAGGTAGCAATTGGTCTGGAGCATGCCCAGGGGAAAGACGCGGATATCGGTCATTTCGAAATCTCCAACAACAGATCTCCCAGGGGCGCGGGATTGGCGGAATCCATGGGCCCTCCGAATCCAGCTATTCTAGCCCAAGGCGCGCACGGCGGCAAGCTCCGGGTCCGGCGGGACGGTCCGGTCCAACCACCTCAGGCGTGACCTTTCCCCTGCTTGGTGCGTATATGGGGACAGGAGCTCTCCGCCCGGGCGGAACGCTCCCAGACGGAACCGAGGTGTTGCACGGCGTGGACAACGACAATGCGGTGATCCGGGACGTGCTGGACGGAAACCCCGAGGCCTTCGGCCTCCTGGTGGAGCGTTACCAGCGGCCCATCTACAACCTCATGCTCCGCACCACCGGAACGGCCCACACGGCCGCGGACCTGGCCCAGGACACCTTCCTGCGGGCCTACGAGCACCTGGAGCGCTTCCGTCCCGGCGCGCGCTTCTTCTCCTGGCTCTACGCCATCGGCATGAACCGCGCGCGGGACTGGCTGCGGGCCTCCGGCATCCGCCGGGAGACCGGGCTGGAGGTCCTGGACGGCCAGGATTTCCAGGGAAACCCCGGCGACCAGCAGGAGCGCCTGGCCGAGCGCCTGGACCTGGAGCGGGTGCACCGGGCCGTGGCCCGGCTGCCCCTGGAATACCGGGAGACGGTCCTGCTCCGCTACCACGAGGATCTTTCGCTCCAGGAAGTGGCCGAAACCCTGGGCATCAGCTTGAGCGCGGCCAAAATGCGCGTGCACCGGGCATTGGACACGGTGCGCCGCGCCTTGGAGGTGGACGGCAATGACTGAGAACACGCGGCGCGATGAGCGCGACCAGAACCTCATCCGGGCCATCCGGAACCTGCCCCAGGCCGAGCCCCCGGCCGGATTCACGCAGGCCGTGCTGTCGGGACTTGCGCCCAAGCGTCTGGCCTGGTGGCAACGGGCCTGGCTCTGGGCCCGCACGCCCCGGCCCCTGGCCGTGACCCCGCTCCGGCTGGCGGGCGCGGCCCTGGCCGCGGGCCTCCTGGTCCTGGCCGCCCTGCCCCTGCTGCCCCGGCCCCAGGCTCCCGGCATGGAAGCCCCGGCCGGGGGCCTCCAGGCCGTGACCTTTCTGCTGCCCGACCCGGACGGCCGGGTCCGCTCCGCGGCCGTGATCGGCACGTTCAACCGCTGGAACCCCAAGGGCTTCGAAATGCGCTTCATGCCGGAACAAAAGGCCTGGCTGCTCCAGACCCGGCTGGCCGCGGGCAGCCACGAGTACGTCTTTCTCCTGGACGGGGCGCAGCTCCGGCCGGACCCGGCCGCGGTCCTGACCAAGGACGACGGCTTCGGCAACAGCAACTCGGTCCTGCTCCTGGGCGACGGCCATGAACAGCGTCTCTAGCCGCTGGGTCCTCTGCCTGGCCCTGCTCTGGGTCCTGATCCCGGGCCCGGCCCGGGCCCAGGACGCCGCGGCCGCGGCCGCGAACAAGGCCCTGGACTGCGGGGTGCCCGAGGAGAGCGTGGCCCGCATCCTGGCCGCCATGCTGGACGGCCGCCTGACCCGCGAGGACGGGGCCCTGCTCCTCGAACCCCTGACCCGGGCCTGCGACGAGGGCCTGCCCACCGGCCCCCTGGCCGAAAAGGCCGATGAGGGCCTGGGCAAGTCCGTGCCGCCCCCGGTCCTGCGCCAGGCCCTGGACCGCAGGCTGGACGCCCTGCGCTTCGCCCGGGATCTGCTTGCCGGCCGGGCCCGCGGCCAGGCCCTGCCCTCCGAGGCCCTGGCCGGACTGGCCGAGGGTCTGGAGGCCGGGCTGTCCCGGGAGGCCCTGGCCGGGCTGGTGGAGCGCCACCCCCTGGTCCCGCCGGAAATGCTCGCCACAGCCGCCCGGGTCTGGGCCTATCTCGGCCGGGCCGGGCTGCCCGAGGCCGACGGCCAAAGCGTGGCGGACGCGGGCCTGGAACGCCGCAGCCTCACGCCCCAGTGGCTCCAGTTCCCGCGCCTGGCGGGCCTGGCCCTGCAGAAGGGCCTCCCGGCCCAGGCCGTGAGTGAGGCCGCCGTGGCCGCCCTGCGGGCGGGCGCGGGACCGGCCGACGCCGCGGCCCGCCTGGGCCTCACCAGCCGGAGCCTGGAGTCCTCCCCGGCCCCCGGACGATAAAACCGGTCCCGGCGCGTGACCCGATCCCTGGTCCGCGCGTATATGAGATGAAGGCGCCTTGTTTCCGGAAACAGCTTCCATGGAGTGGAACGTGCACCATCGCAACCTGATCGTCCTGACCTTGGCGGCCCTGCTCCTCTGGGGCTGCGCCAGCATGAGGAACGCCTACACCGACCACGTGCGCGGCCCCTGGTACATGAACCAGGGCAAGTACAAGGAGGGGCTCGCGGCCTTTGGCCCGGAACTGGAGGCCAACCCCGAGTCTTGGGAAACCGCCTACTGGATGGGCCGCTACCACCTGGCCCTGAATCAGCCCGAGGCGGCCACTCCCCTGCTGGAGCGGGCCGTCCGGCTCGAACCCGGCGACGCCGAGGCCCACTACTGGCTGGGCGTGAGCTACTGGGCCCAGGGACAATGGGCCAAGGAGCGCGCGGAATACGAGAAGACGCTGGCCCTGGACAAGGACAACCTGGGGGCCAACCTCTACCTCGGACACAACTACCTGGACCAGGGCGAATGGAATAAGGCCCTGGCGCAATACGACACGGTGCTGCGTCTGGACGACGAGCAGCCCGAGGCCCTGTACAACCGGGCCGTGGCCCTGGACAACCTGAACCGGACCGCCGAGACCCGGCTCGCCTGGAAGGCCTTCCTGGATCTGCATCCCGAGGGCGGCATGGCCCTGGCGGCCGCGGACCAGCTCAACGGCCTGGGCGACTTCAGCTACCGCAACGTCCTGGTGGGCCAGCGCCGCGTGACCCTGGCCCGGATCGAGTTCGACACCCGGGGCGAGGTGGCCGCCCAGAGCCGCCCCTCCCTGGAACTCATCGGGGCCATGCTGGCCAACAACAAGGACCTGGTGCTGCACGTGGTGGCCTATGTGGACGGCGAACCGTCCACGGCCAAGGCCCGCAGCAAGGCCGTCCAGCGGGCGATCCTCGCCGGGACGGACGGCCTGGAGGCCCGGCGGCTGCCGCTGAGCTGGTTCGGCTCGGCCGAGAAGGTCCGGGCCGGGGGCAGGACCTGGTCCCTCAAGGAATCCGTAAACTTCGTGACGCAGGTTCGCTGAACCCGCGCACCCAAGGAGAACCGCAATGAAGCGCACGATCATCACCGGCATGGGAGGCCTGCTCGCGCTGGCGCTCATGCTGACCATAAGCCCCCTGACGCTCCTGGCCCAGGAGGCTGAGACCACGACGGACACCCCCTCCTTCAGCAACCCGGCCCAGGCCGCCAAGGCCGCGTCCCTGGCCGAGGCCGCCGCAGAAGCGGCCGACGCCGCCTCGGCCAAGGCCCAGGCCGATCTGGCCGCTGCGGAAAAGTCCCTGGCCGATCTCCAGGCCGACCCCACGGCCTCGCCCGAGGCCATAGCCGCGGCCGAGCAGTCCGTGGCCGCCGCCGAAGCCGCGGCCCAGGCCGCAGCCGCCAAGGCCGCCTCGGTCTCCACGGCCGACATCGGGGCCATGCGCGCCGCGGGCCTTGGCTGGGGCGAGATCGCCCACGAGCTGGGCGTGCATCCCGGCGTGCTCGGTCTGGGCCACGCCAAGCAGACCCAGGCCGCGGTGAACACCCAGGCCAAGACCGCCTCCCTGGGCACGCCCCAGACCCAGGCCCGCACCCGGGCCAGGGCCGCCGTGGGCCTGACCCAGCGCAACACCAAGACCGCCGACCCGGCCGAGATCAGCACCGAAGCCATGACGGGCTCCAAGGCCATGGGCCTGGCCCATGCCGCGGGCAAGTCCGGAAGCTCCTCGGGCAAGGGCTCGTCCAAGGGGAATTCCTCGAGCAAGGGCGGCAAGGGCAGCGGCAAGGGCGGCGGTGGCGGCAGCGGCGGCAACGGCGGGGGCAACGGCGGAGGCAACGGCGGCGGCAAGGGCGGCGGCAAGAGCTGACGCCCCGCTTACGAGAGGAACGCGCGGCGGTCCGGATCTTCCGGGCCGCCGCTTATTTCTTGTCCTTGCGCTCCTCGGCGGCCCCGTCCCGGCGCTCCAGGATGCGCCACTCCCCGTCCTCGCGCAGGAGCACGAAGACCGTGTTCTCGGGCACGTCCTCGTAGGTGTCGGCCACGTAGATGGTGTACGCCCCGGTGACCTCCACGCGCACCCGGTCCGGGTCGATGGTCGTGAAGCGCATGTTCAGGTTCTGGATGTCCACCAGGGCGTTGCGGAACTTCTCAAAGGTCTTGCGCTTGCGCTGGTACTCCCGGAAGACCTCGAAGACGAAGGCCTCCTGGTCGCGGGTCTGGCGGGCGAAGACCTCCGGGAAGGTGTCGTCCAGGGTGGTCAGGCGGCGATAGAATTCCCGGATCACGCCGACGGCGTCGGCCCCGGCCTTGTAGTCCCCGAGCAGGGCGGCTCCGGCCTTGTCCTTGCTCGGCTTGTCCTTGCCCGGCGCGGGCGGGGCGGCCACGGGCTTGGCCTCGGGCAGCGGCGCGGCCTGGGCCTTGGCGGCCGGGGTCTTGGCCGCGGCAGCGGGCGAGCCCTGCATGGCCTGGGCCAGGGCCGCAGCGGCCGGGCCCTCCGCGGCAGCGGCGGCCGGGGCGCCGTCGAACTCCACCCGGGCCTCGGACAGGCAGGTGGTCTTGGGATTGAAGAACGGCGAGGTCTTGTACACGTCCACGATGATCAGGCGCAGCCACTCGCTGACCACGCCGCCCAGGTCCACGGCCTGCTCGTCCGGGGTGTCCAGCAGCTCCACGCGCCGCCGCGTGCCGTCGGAAAAGGCCAATTCCAGGGTCTTGACCCGGTTGTACTTGGAAAACCAGGTGGGGTCGCCGATGCCGTTCCGGAGCACGAGCCGCCGCAGCGCGGCCTTGCCGCCGAAGCTGAACTCCACCCACTCGCCCGCGCCCACGCCCTCGCCGCCCTCGGCCCAGGCCGTTGTCGGGTCGTTGTCCTGGAGCTTTTCCGGGGCAAAGCCCATGAACAGGGAGGCGGCCGTGGACGAGGCCGTGACCTGCGCGTCCCCGGCCCAGGCTCCGGAATGCCAGCAGATTGCGGCCAGCAAAAGCACTGCGATGATCAGTCTGCGCACACCGTTCCTCCCGGCCTGCGCGAACCTACCGGCAAGCCCTGGGCGCGTCAATCGCGCCGGAAAAAACACGGCGGCCCCCCTGGGGATCGGGGGCCGCCGCCGGGATCGGGATCTAGTAGCGGTAGTGATCGGACTTGAACGGGCCGTCCTGGGGCACACCGATGTAGGCGGCCTGCTCCGGGGTGAGCACGTCGAGCCTGGCGCCCACCCGCTCCAGGTGCAGCCGGGCCACTTCCTCGTCCAGCTTCTTGGACAGGACCATGACCTTGGGCGTGTACTTGTGGCTGGCCAGGTCCATCTGGGCCAGGACCTGGTTGGTGAAGCTGTTGCTCATGACGAAGCTGGGGTGGCCCGTGGCGCAGCCCAGGTTCACCAGCCGGCCCTCGGCCAGGACGATGATGGACCGGCCGTTGGGCAGGATCCACTTGTCCACCTGGGGCTTGACCTCGATCTTCTTGCACTTGGCATTCTCTTCCAGGAAGGACATCTCGATCTCGGAGTCGAAGTGGCCGATGTTGCAGAGGATGGCCTCGTTCTTCATCTTGAGCATGTGCTGGCCGGTGATCACGTGCCAGTTGCCCGTGGCCGTGACGAAGATGTCGCCCAGGGCCACGGCCTCGTTCATGGGCACCACCTCGTAGCCCTCCATGGCCGCCTGCAGGGCGCAGATGGGGTCGATCTCCGTGACCAGGACCCGGGCCCCGAAGCCGCGCATGGACTGGGCGCAGCCCTTGCCCACGTCGCCGTATCCGGCCACCACCACGACCTTGCCCGCGATCATCACGTCCGTGGCGCGCTTGATGCCGTCGGCCAGGGACTCGCGGCAGCCGTAGAGGTTGTCGAACTTGGACTTGGTCACCGAGTCGTTGACGTTGATGGCCGGGAAGAGCAGCTCGCCCTTCTTCTGCATCTCGTAGAGCCGGTGCACGCCGGTGGTGGTTTCCTCGGACACGCCGCGGATGCCCTTGGCGATGCGGGTCCACTTCTTGGGGTCCAGGGCGTGGCCCGCGGCCAGGCGCTCCATGACGATGCGGAACTCCTTGTTGCTCTGCTTCTTCTGGAGCAGGGCCGGGCTCTTCTCGACCTTCACGCCCTGGTGCACGAGCAGCGTGGCGTCGCCGCCGTCATCCACGATGAGGTCCGGGCCCGAGCCGTCGGGCCAGGTCAGGGCCTGCTCGGTGCACCACCAGTACTCCTCCAGGGTCTCGCCCTTCCAGGCGAAAACCGCGGCGGTCTTGGCCTTGGCGATGGCCGCGGCGGCGTGGTCCTGGGTCGAGAAGATGTTGCAGGAGGCCCAGCGGATGTCCGCGCCCAGGGCGTACAGGGTCTCGATGAGCATGGCGGTCTGGATGGTCATGTGCAGGCTGCCCATGATCTTCAGGCCCTTGAGCGGCTTCTTCTTGCCGTACTTCTTGCGCAGGGCCATGAGGCCGGGCATCTCGTTCTCGGCCAGGTCCAGCTCCTTGCGGCCCCACTCGGCCAGGGACATATCCCGGACCTTGTGCTTGAGCTTGGGGTCCACGGGCATGACGGCGGGCTTCTTGGCAGACATGGAATCCTCCTCGGGAGTCTTGCGCCGATTGTGCGCCGGAACGGCGGACTGCGGCATTATTTTTTGACGGCCTCGTACACAACGACGAAGAGGCCGCGGTTCACGGGAAAGCGCTCCACGGAGCGCACCTCGAAACGGGCCTGGGCCAGCCACTGGCGCATGGCCTCCTGGGAGAAGCCCAGGCGGTGGTCGCCGTAGCTGGCGCGCATGTCCTCCTCGCGGTGCTCGTCGAAATCCGCCACCAGGAGGCGGCCGTCGAACTTGAGCACCCGCGCGGCCTCGGCCAGGGCCTGGGCCGGCTGGTCCAGGTGGTGCAGGACCATGGAGAGCACGGCGAAGTCCGCCTCCCAGTCGCGCAGGGGCAGGTGGGTCAGCTCGCCGATGCGCAGGCTCACGGCCGCGTTGCCGCGGAAGCGCTTGGCCGCGATCTCGAGCATGCGCGGGGAGTTGTCCACGCCGATGGCCTTGAGGGCCTTGGGCGCCAGCCGGGCCAGCAACTCGCCGGTGCCGCAGCCCAGGTCCGCGGCCGTGGCGTTCTTGGGCATGCGGCCGAGGATGGCCGCGGCCAGGTCGAAGTCGCCCAGGACCTCGCGCTGGAGACGGTCCCATTCCGGGGCGATGGCGTCGAAGAAGCGGCGGGTGGCCGTGGCCCGCTCCCGGACCACGGCGGCGGCCTCCTCCAGGTCCCGGGCCAGGTCCGGCTCCTGGGCCAGCAGCGGCAGGGCGGCGTTGAGAAAGGCCCGGCCCTCGCCGGACTCGGCCACCCGGTAGTAGGACCAGAGGCCCTCGCGCCGCAGTTCCAGGAGCCCGGAATCCACCAAAACCTTCAGGTGGCGCGAAACCCGGGATTGGCCCAGGCCCAGGGCCTGGACGATCTCGCCCACGTTCAGCTCGTAGCGCAGGAGCACATGCACCAGACGCACCCGCGAGGGCTCGCCCAGGGCCTTGCAATAGGTCACCAGGCGCACGGCCGGCTCCCTATATCTGGATATCCTGATGCAGTCATGAAGCAGGGATATCCGAGAGCCGCTCCCCCGTCAAGCCGCACCTTGCCCCGCCCCGGGCTCCATTCTATAAGGGAGCTTCAGGGCGCGGGAGGCCCGGCCATGACCACGCATCGACGCTTCATCAGGAAACACGGCGGACCCAGGCGGCTGGGCCAGGCCCTGGGCCGCGCCCTGGTCCGGCTGGACGCCAAGGGCGGGTTGCGCCTGGTGCGGCTCTGGCGGGCCTGGCGCGAACTCCTGGGCCCGGAACTGGCTCCGCTCATGCGGCCCCTGGGGCACCGCGAGCGCACCCTGATCCTGGCCACCGAGGACCCGGTAGTGGCCCAGGAGGCCAGTTTCCTGGCGCCCCTGGTCCTGGAAAAGGTGCACGAGTTTCTCGGCGAGGAAGTCTTTGACAAAGTGCACTTCGAGCTGTTAAGCGGCAGAGTTCCGTTGGACGAGCAGACGGCCCCGGCCCCTGCGCCGTCCCCGGCCCGGCCCAAGAAGCCGGGAAATCTGGGCGGACTGACCGCACTTTTGGAGGGCGATTCGCCCGTGGCCCGATGCTACCGGGCCTACCTGCGGCTGTTCGCCGCGCAGGAAAACGAGCCGACCCCCACGGGGGCAGGAGGACATGATGAGCGACGACAAGATCATTGAGATTTCCTTCGACAGCCTGGGCCTGACCAAGCCCCTGGAGAAGATGACCGCCAAGGAGCTCCGCCAGCTCTGCATGGACAAGATCCCGCAGATCCAGGGCGCCTCGGGCATGACCAAGGAAGACCTGGTCGGCACCATCAAGACCACCTTCGGCATCAAGGATGAGGAAGGCGCGGTGAGCCCCTACAAGGACCAGGTCCGGGCCATCAAGCGCACCATCCGCGAGCTGCGCGTGAAGAAGACCGGCCTCTCCGTCCGCAAGGAGAAGGAGATCCTGCGCCGCAAGATCAACAAGCTCAAGAAGCGCACCCGCCGGCTGGCCTCCGCCGCCTAGGGAGCGTTGGCCTTGGCGGCCCTGCGGGGTATTGACTTCCCCAGGGGGAGCCGCTAAAGGCATTGCCTCGCTGCTGGGGGATCGTTCAATTGGCAGGACGGCGGATTCTGGCTCCGCTAATCAAGGTTCGAGTCCTTGTCCCCCAGCCAATTTTTTCCGGCACGTCCCCATCGTCTAGCCCGGTCCAGGACGTCGGCCTTTCACGCCGATAACAGGGGTTCAAATCCCCTTGGGGACGCCAACGATTTCATAGGGTTGCAGCTTCGGTTGCAACCCTTTCTCTTTCCGGAAACGGCTACTGCCCGGAACCCGCTCCCGCGCTCTTTTCCCGGAACAACGACACGACCTTCCCGCTCCCGAACACCTCGTCCAGCGCGGCCTTGGTTCCCCGCAGGGAATGCAGGTAGCGCGCCGTCGCCGGGGCGCCGGAACCCGACTGCGGGAGTGGCCTCATGACGGTTGAGGCGTTGCACGCCAACCGGAAAAAGCGCGAACCCGGGACGGCATGTCCCGGGTTCGCCAGGCGGGAGGTGGGCAGCCCGTGAACATACTCACAGAAGGGCTGCCACAGGGAACAAGTGTTTCTGCTATGAGGCCTTGCTTTTCATCGACTTCGCCTTCGCGCTGATCTTCAGCAGTCCATAGATGCTGATAAGCAGCCAGAAGAACTCGATCAGGAACGCCGACAGGTTGAACTCAAAGAACAGTGAGACGATGATCAGCAACGATCCGATGGCGTTCAGCACCGAGTAGGCTGTCGAGCTGCTGTCCATCCTGTCCATCTGTATGAGCAGATAGGCGACGAGAATGCAGACGACACCCACATTGCCGGCAAAGTCATAGAGGTTGTAAGCCATTATCCCGTTGTCCATTGTGTTGATTCGCCTACTTCATCTCTGCCTTGACGGCTTCCATGTATTCCGGGTGGAGGAAGTCCTGGGCGGCTTCGAGCGAGACGCCCTTCTTGATCCGGCCCTGACCCAGGAGGAAATCGCCCACTGCCACGATGTCGTTGGCGGACTGTCCCTTCTTGCTGGAGCTGCCCAGGCAGGAGGGAGCCAGCTGCTCGGAGATGTCGAGAAGCGTTGTCCCGGCCATCATCCGGTGCGCCTCTTCCTCGCTAACTCCGCCCAGTTCCTGGACCACGATCTTGGCGGATTCTCCCGGATTCTTCTTCCAATAGTCGATGGCCCGCAGCTCACTCTTGATGAACTTCTTGACGAACTCGGGATACTTCCGGGCGAATTCAGGCTGCACGGTGATGACATCCCAGGTCAGGGCGCCCTGCTTGCCCATCTCCGCGCTCGTCAGCAGAATCTTTCCGCCCTGGGACACGATCTTGCCCAGGCTGGGCTCCCAGATGTAGGCCGCGTCGATGTCGCCGCGGATATACGCGGCCATGGCTTCGCCCGGAGCCATGTCCAGGATCTTCACCTTGGCCAGGTCTACCTTGGCGTCGTTGAGGGCGCGCAGCAGCAGATAGTGCGTGGTGGAACCGAAGGGCGCGACCACGGTCTTGCCTTCGAGGTCCTTCAAGGAATTGATCCCGGGGCGCACCACGAGGGATTCAACCGCACCGAGGATGTTGGCGTTCATGATGCCCCAGTACTTCAGCCCGCCGGCGATGCCGATGGTCGCGGGCGGAAGCCCGATATTGCCGAAATCCAGGCTTCCGGAAGCCATGGCCGTGTTGACGTCGCGGCCCGAATTGAAGAGCACCCACTTGATGGGCACACCCATTTCCTTTTCATGATACTTCAGGTTCTTGGCGATGAGTTGGCCGTTCACGAGGGACAGATAGCCGATGGTGACCTGCTTGGGCTTTTCCTCGGCCAGGGCCAGTGTTGATATGAGCATCAACGCTGCGGCGAGAAGGGTGATGCAGAGCGTACGCTTCATCTTGAGCCTCCTGGTTTGGACACATCACATTCCGCGAATGCTTGCCCTATCCATGAACAAGCCTGCCAACACCGGCAGGCGTCGAGCCTGTGTTTTCCTACACGTACTTCCAGCGCAGCAGCCGCTTGGCCACGCCCCGGATGCAGCCGTCCAGCGCGATGCCGGTGATGCCCATGGTGATGATGCCCACGAAGATGATGTCCGAGCGCATGAACTTGCTGGCGTCCCAGACGACCCAGCCGATGCCCTCCGTGGCCGCCACGATCTCCGCCGCCACCAGCACCGTGTAGGCGAAGCCGAGACTGATCCGCATGGCGGTGATGATCATGGGAGTGGTGGCCGGCAGGATGATCTTGAGGAACACCTGCCGCGGGGTGGCGCCCAGGGAGCGCGCGGCCTGGATGACCGCCGGGCTGACCTCGCGCACGCCTTCCACGGCCCCAATGGTCAGGGGAGGAATGGCGGCCAGGAAGAGCAACAGCACCTTGGAGAACTCGCCGATCCCGAACCAGAGCACGAGCAGGGTGTAATAGGCCAGCGGCGGCAGGGGGCGGTAGAACTCGATGATATAGTCGAACACCGCGCGGATCTTCGTGCTCTGGCCCATGGCGAGACCCAGGGGAATGGCCAGGAGGCAGGCTGCACTCCAGCCGCCCAGGACTCGGGCCAGGCTCACCAGCGTGTGAACGATAAGGTTCTTCCCGTGATACCCGACGGTCAGGGTCTCCACAAAGCCGTTCCAAACGTCCGCCGGAGAGGGGACGAACATCTTGGGCACGATCTCCCGGCGCGTCACCTCGAACCAGACGGAAAACAGAATGGACAGGGTGACGAACGTAATGATCTGCTCAGGGGTCGGCTTGACGCACTTCAGTCTTGCCAGCGTGGAGACCGGAGCCGCCGTGCCTTTTGCGATACTCATAATTCCCTCCAGAAATCACACAATGCCGGGCTAGGACGGCATGAGTTCAAAGGACTTCAACGCTTCCTCTTCCATGGTTTCAAACGCTTCGGTCTGCACCTGGGCGAATTCGACGCAGGTCTGATGCTCCAGAAGCCGCGGCCTGGGCAGGGGCACCGGCATGATCTTCTTGGTTTTCGTCGGAATGGCGGTGAGCAGGTAGACGGAGTCGCCCATATAGATGGCCTCGTCCAACTCGGAGGTGATCAACAACATGGTGATGTCGCTGGTCTCGAACACCTTGAGGAAGTATTCCTGCATCAGGCCGCGGGTCATGGCGTCCAGTCCCCGGAACGGTTCGTCCAGCAGGAGTATCTGCGGCTCGTTGATCAGGGCGCGGATGAGCTCGGCCCGGCGCTGCATGCCTCCGGAGAGCTGGGCCGGATACTTGCCCTCAAAACCGGTCAGGCCCGTCATCTCCAAGAGGGCCGTCGCCTGCTCGGCGGACTTCCTCATGTCTTTTCCCTGGAGCTTGGGGCCGAAAAGGATGTTGTCCCACACCGACATCCATTGGAACAGGGTGTTCTCCTGGAAGACCGTCAGCCTGTCCGGGCTCGGGCCCTCCACCGGAGTCCCGTTGAAGGTGCACAGGCCGCTGTCGGGCTTCTGGTACCCCGCCAGGATGTTCATGATGGTCGTCTTGCCGCAGCCCGAGGGACCGCAGACGCAGGTGAAGGAGTTCCTCTTGACGGTCAGGGAAAGACCATCCAGGATCTTTTTGCCTTCGAAGGAGATGTGAACGTCCTTCAGCTGCATTTCGCCAGCGATGTTCTTCCTGCCAGTTGCTTCAGACATTGCCGTTCCTTTTGCTTTGATTCCGGTGCGCCACGGCCGCGATCAGCCGCCCTCGCGTTCGCCGCGTTCGAACGATTTCTTCGCCTCTTCATGCACCAGTTCCAGGGTTTCCTTTTTCAGGCGTAGAAATTCCGGCGATTTCTTGATGCTGAAGTCGCGCGGACGCGGCAGATTCACATCGATCCACCTCTTGAATCTCCCCGGGCGCGTCGTCATGATGCCGACACGGTCGGAGAGATAGATGGATTCGTCGAGATCGTGGGTAATGAACATGACCGTCTTGTGGACGCGGTCAAAGACGTCCAGGAGGAACTTGTGCATCACGGCTTTCGTGATGGCGTCCATTGCCCGGTACGGTTCATCCAGCAACAGGGTTTTCGGTTCGTTGATCAGGGCGCGCAGTATCTCCACCCGCCGCTTCATCCCGGAGGATATCCGGATGGGATATTCGTGCTCGTAGCCTTTCAGGCCGGCGCCGGCGATGAGTTCAAGCGCCGTTTCCGTCGCCTCCTTCCTGGTCATGGCCCCCGTGGTCACCGGACCGAAGATGATGTTCTCCAAGACGGTCTGCCAGTCGAAAAGCGCGCCGGCCTGGAAAACGACCACCCGGTCCGGGCCCGGGGCGAGTCTCTTGCCGGGGGAGGCGATCACCTCCCCGTCCATAAGGATCTCTCCCTCCGTGAGGGATTCAAAGCCTGCGATCATGTTGAGGAGGGTCGACTTTCCGCATCCCGACGGACCAACGACCGCCATGAATTCGCCGGCCTGGATCTCAAAGCTGCAGTTGTCCACGGCCTGGACGTTCACTCCGTCGGGATCATATATCTTCGTCACTTCCCTGATCGCTACGTGTCCTGACGCTGCGTGCACGAGAACCTCCTCAACAGGATCGGTTGTGTTGATGGACTGTGCCGCCTACAGCTTCTTCGGCTTCAGCCGGTGAGCGTACAGCTTTTCGTGGTACGGCAGGCAGTAGTCGTACAGAAGCTTCAGCTTCGGAAGGTCTTCGAACAGCGCTTCCACGACGCGTTCGTCGTACATGAACGCTTCCATGTTCTTCTGGATGCCGGTGCTGGAGCTGACGTCGCCATAAAAGCCCTTGCAGTGGTTGTATTCGCTCCGCCACTCGGGCTGCCACTGCATCGCTTCCGGCTTGTACTCGATCTCCAGGGCTTCGCACCACGCGGCCATGATGCCTTCGGGGTCGTTCTGGAAGTCCTCGCCGTCGATGACCAGAGGGCGTTCGCCGCCGTCCAGGGCATGCAGCTTCAGCTTGGTGAGGTGGTCGAACATCGCGCAGGAAGCCACCGGGCCGATGTCCTCAATGCGCAGGGAGCGCTGGCTGCCGATGACCTTCCAGAAGGAGAGGATGACGTACTTCGGGTCCCTGATCTGGAACGTGTGGATCACGCGCCGCAGAAATTTTTCGTCGGCCATGTACTTGTCCAGGGCGTGATACGTGCACTCTTTGACGAAGGTCGTCTTCTCCTCGGCGATTTTGTATATCTTCTTGATGATGTCTTCGTAGACCACGGGCCAGCCATTGTAGTCCTGGTGCGACTGCACACCCGGTTCATTGCGTTCACGCCAGTACAACGGGAGTGTCGGCTCAAAGATCGTATTCATGTCGCCTCTGTTGGTGAGGATACGCATGAACACCGTTGTGAGCGAGCGGGGATACATCCAGTTGTAAATAAGCTTATTCATATTGCCTCCTGTGTTAATTCAATTTGTGATCTGTGAACATGGCTGCATGTTATTATCTACATGTCTATATGTATATTATCTCGCACCTCCCACTCCAACAAATGAACCCGCCAAGACGAACGCTCAACACGAATCCCAGATACAGATGAAACAAAGCGTCCACATTGGACATCACATGTGGCTTGGCAGAGCAAAGACGGTGCCAAAAGAGAATGCGCGCCGAAAGAGATATTTTTACGTGTATTTACGGTGAGTTAAAGGCATGGGGAGCGGAGATGGCGGCCTGCGGGAGGAAAGAAGGTGTAGCACCAACCACATGTGTTAGGCTACACATGTGGTTGGTGCTACACTAATCAAGGGGACGGCGCAGCTGGTGCTGCTCAATCCGGCGGTACATGGTCCAACGGCTGGTTCCCAGGAGGCGAGCGGCCTTGGCGATGTTCCAGTCAGTTTTCTCCAGCGCCTTCAGGATGTTGTCGACATTATCCAGGGCCTGCCGGAGGCCTTGCTCATGGCCCTTGCGCGGCCGCGCCTCGCGGATCTCAGCCGGGAGATGATCCAACTGGATGGTCTGCTCCTGGCAGAGCACAAAGGCCCGCTCGATAGCGTGCTCCAGCTCCCGGATGTTGCCGGGCCAGGAGTAGGACAGGAACATCTCCAGGACCTCCGGCGAGACACCCGTGATCTTCTTGGCATAGACTGAATTGAAGGTCCGGCAGAAATAGTCGGTCAGGAGCGGGATGTCCTCGTGCCGCTCACGCAGGGGAGGGAGCTTGATGTTGATCACATTGAGCCGGTAGTAGAGGTCCTCGCGGAAGGCGCCCTCCTGCACGGCCTTTTTCAGGTCGCGGTTGGTGGAGGCCACGATGCGCACATCCGCCTTGCGGGCGGTGGATTCCCCCACGCGCTCGAACTCCTTCTCCTGGAGTACGCGCAGGAGCTTCAGTTGGATGAGCGGCGAGATGTCCCCGATCTCGTCCAGCAGGATGGTGCCGCCGTTGGCGGCCTCGAAGCGGCCGATCTTGTCCTTGTCCGCCCCGGTGAAGGCGCCCTTCACATGTCCGAACAGCTCGCTTTCGAGCAGATTTTCCGCCAGGGCCGAGCAGTTGACCTTGACGAACGGCTTGTCGACAAACAGCCCGGCGTGGTGCAGGGCGTGGGCCACCAGTTCCTTGCCCGTGCCGCTCTCCCCGGTGAGCAGGACCGTGGTCTTCATATTGGAGAGTGTGCGCAGCATGTTGAATATCTTCTGCATCTTTTCGCTGCGCCCGATGATCCGCTGGAACTGCTGCTGGTACTTCAGCTCTTCTTCCAGGCGGGTGATCTTTGTGATGTCCCGGATGACCATGACCGCGCCGAGAAAGCTGCCGCCCCCGTCCTGCAGGGGAGAGCTGTTGACCATGACGACGCACTTCTTCCGGTCGTCACGGCCGCATTCTATCTGGTATTCCCGGATGCTGCGTCTGCTGCCCAAGGTGCCCTTGAGCACGGTGAGGCAGGCCTTTGTGCACCCCTGGGCGCAATCGATGAAGGGCTTGCCGGCGCGGACGCCGCAGAGCTTATCCGCGGCCTTGTTGGCCTCGGTGACGTTCAGGGAGGTGTCCACCGTGATAATGGCCTCCTGAACGCTGCTGAAGATGGATTCCAGCCGGTTGCGGTGCTGCCCCAGTTCTTTTTCATAGAGCTTGTTTTCGATGGCCCGGGTCACGATCTGGGCGGCTGTAGTCAGAATGTAGATGTCCTCGTCGATCCACTTGCGGTGATAGCGGCACTCGTCGAACCCCATGAAGCCGTAAAGGACGCCCCTGATGAACATGGGCACGGTGAGCGTCGACTTGACCTCGGCCTTCAGGAGGAGATCCCGGTAGGCAACCCGGGGCATGTCTTTCGTGTTCTGAAAGTTGATCACGTGGCCGTTGCGCATTTCCTGCGCGGCCCAGGGGATGGAGAATATCTGCTGGTCCGGCGCCGCCTGGGTCGCGATGCCCGGCGCGCTCCAGCGGCAGATGCAGGTGAAGGAGTCGGTTCCGGATTTGTTGGTGAACAGGAAAACCCGGCTCACATCCAGGATGCTTCCCATGTTCCGCAGGGACACCTCCAGAAAATTGTTCAGGTCGTCGATGGACACGGCCTGTTCCGAGATGCCCGCCAGCATCTTTTCATAGGTGATGCGCTTTTCGAGCTGTTCGGTGGTCTTCACTGGACACCCTCGCATTGCTTTTCTGAAGTCCCCTTCCCTCAGGCCAGGTAGGAATAGGGACTCTGGGTTGGCGGTTTTGGGGCAGCCGGAGGACAGGCGGTACCCCCCTGCCCTCCGGGCGGCGAACTCTGCCGGCGGCAGATGCCCGTGACGGCCCTGCCGCCTTCGGCCGTCTTCAAAATTTTAACGATTCGAAACTCCCTGGACCTGATTCTGCGTTACGAAACTCCTGCCCCCTGTTTGGACCAGAAGTCTCTGCTTGGCAATGGACCTGGTTATGGGGACGTTGCACTGTCCCCTTCCGTGTCTTCCTCATTTTAGAACCGAAAATAGATCTGCCGCATCTCCCGAAGGCGTGCGGTTTACGCGGCCGACCTCATCACGAGCTTCTGTGGCGAAAAGGCCTATACAGAGAGAAACGGTTGTGGATGCGCAGGTTGCGCAACTGAGGGAACTTTGCGGCGCAATTAGCGGACGTGCCGCGACCGGGCCTTGGCTTTCGTGCGCCGTGCCTGCCGGCCATGCGCCGCCGGACGCCGGACCACGCCTCTGCGGAGCCGGGCTCATCCTGCCCGGAAATCCAGCCAGCCATGGACCCGGTGCCGGGCGTCGGCATCGGGCCAGAGCTCGGGCCTGGGGGCCATGTCCCAGTCCCAGGCCCGCTCCGGAGCGGGCAGGGCCGCGCCGAACAGCGGGTCCTCGCTCTCCAGGATGGTGCCCCCGCGCACCTTGAGCCGCTCCATGTCCGTGACCAGGCAGACCCGGCAGTGGAACCGGCCGAGCCAGGCCAGGTGTGCCTCCACGATCTCCCGGGCCAGGCGCTCCAGGGCCTCGGGCTCCAGGTCCGGGTGGTTGCGGGCCAGGAAGCCCAGAAGCGGCAGGGGCAGCTGGGACAGGAGGTTGGCCGAGACCACCAGGTCCAGGTCCTGGCGGTCCAGGAAATGTTCCGGCGCGGGCACACTGAGGTCCGGGCTTCGACCCGCCCGCAGCTCGGCCAGGAGGCGGGGGCCCAGGTCCGTGAGGTCGCGGCAGTCCAGCTCCACGCCGGGCAGTCTGCGGGCCCGGCGGCGCACCCCGGGCAGGTGGAGCACGTCGCAAAGGATGACCCGCTCGAACAGCCCGGCCAGTTCCTCCAGGGGCACGTCCAGGAGCAGGCCGGACCCGGCCACCAGGAGCGTGCGCCGCCGCTGGCAGGCCCGGGCCGCGTCCAGGAACAGGGCCCGGCTCTTGTCCAGGTGCGGGACCCAGGCCCGGCGGCAGCGGCGGTGGCGCGAGCCCAGGGAGATGAGCCCGGAGAGATGGCCCAGGGCCCGGACATCCGCCGGGCAGGGCGTGAACAGGTATTGCAGGGCCTCGAAAAGCATGGGTCCTCCCGGGCGGACGCCCGCGAGGACCCAGTATGCGGCAAGGCGGAAGGCTTGTCGATGTTCCGGATCAGCCCCGGCCCGAGGCCAGGTCCTCCAGACCCCGCGCCAGGTCGGCCAGGTCGCGCACGGCCCTGGCGGTCTCGGTCATGTGCTGGGCCGTGTCCTGGGCCACGCGGTGGGCCTCTTCCACGGCCCGGTTGATCTCCTCGCTGGCCGCGGACTGCTCCTCGGCGGCCGTGGCGATGCCGCGCATGCTGTCCGAGGTGCCCTCCACCAGCTCGACGATCTCCTGCAGGGCCTGGCCCGAACTCCCCGCCAGCCCCGTGGCCTGGTCCACGGCCGTGGCGGCCTGCTCCATGCCCTCGATGTTGCGCGCCACCCCGTGCTGAATGGTCGCGATGGACTGGCCCACCTCCTTGGTGGCGTTCATGGTCTTCTCGGCCAGCTTGCGGACCTCGTCGGCCACCACGGCGAAGCCGCGTCCGGCGTCGCCCGCGCGGGCGGCCTCGATGGCCGCGTTGAGCGCCAGGAGGTTGGTCTGGTCCGCGATGTCCGTGATCACGTTCATGATCCGGCCGATGTCCTGGGCCTGCGCGCCCAGGGATTCCATGTCGGCCTTGAGCGCCGAGGTCAGCCGCTGAACCCCGCTGATGGAATCCACGGCCCGGCCCACCACGTCGGCGCCCTCGCGGGCCTTGGTCCGGGTCAGGGCGGCCTGCTCCGAGGCCCCGGCCGCGTTCTTGGCCACCTCCAGGATGGTCTCGTTCATCTGCTCCATGGAGTGGGCGGTCTCGGTGACCCGGGCGCTCTGGGCCTCGGCCCCGGCGCGCACGCTGTCCACCTGGCCGGAGACCTCGCCGGAGAGCCCGGCCATGCGCCGGGCCGTTTCCAGGACCCGGGCGTTGAGCCGCTCCATCTGCTGGAAGCCCTCCTTGACCTTCTGCTCCGAGCGGACCATGTCCGTGACCACGGCGGCCACCTCGAAGTACCCGACCTTCCTGCCCTCCCCGTCCAGGAGCGCGTCGCCGTAGGGCCGGATGAAGACCTCCTCGCCATGGATCGTGAGCTGGAGGATCTCGGTCTGGAAGCGGCCGCCGGTGCGGCGGGCCTGCTCGATGGGACAGGCCTCGGTGTTGCAGACCTGGGTCTTGAAGATGTCCCGGCAGGTCATGCCGCGGACCTGCTCGCGGGGCACGCCCGCGATCTTGGCCACGGCCTCGTTGGCGATGATGATCTTCCAGTCCGGGCCCACGGCGAAGACCGGGTCGGGCAGGGCGTTGATGATGTTGGCGTAGGTCCGCGTCTCGTTGAGGATGGCGTCGATCTTGGCCATGAGGGTGTTGAACCAGCGGCAGAGCTCGCCGATCTCGTCGTTCTTCTTCACCGGCAGCTGCTGGCGCAGGTCGGCGCGATCCTCGGCGATGTCCTTGATGCGGTCCACGATGAGCCGCGTGGGCCGCTCCACACTGCCCCAGAAGACCAGGGAGCCGATGCCGATGGACAGGCCCAGGATGAGCACCAGGCCCACCCCGAGCACCGCGCCCAGCCGGTTGACCAGGCCGTTCTGCACCGCGATGTCCTCCACCGCCAGGACCACGCCGACCACGTCGCCCTTGTAGTCGTTCACCGGAAAGCCGGTGAGCGCCAGGTTCCCCAGGAGTTTCGTGGCCAGGCCGCCGCGGGCCTGGGCCAGGAAGTCCGGGGTGATGCGGCCGAGATGGTCCTTGGACTTGGGCGGAACCACGTTGATGAACTCGCCGATGACGGCCTGCTCTTCCTTGGGCTTGCCGGTGATGCTCTGGAGCGCGGCGTCCTGGAACAGGGCGATGTCCCGGCCCTGGCCCGAGGCCGCGGCCGCCAGCACGGGTTCGAATTCGGCGAGCATCTCCACGGAGCCGAGCTGGCGGCCTCCGGCGTCGCGCACCGGGGCCACGCCGCGGATGGCGAAGCCGCCCCGGCCCAGCTCGATGCCGAGCACCGGCTTGCCGGTCTTGTTCACCTCCACCACCGTGCTGCGGAAGGCCGAGATGTCGTCGGACACGTCCTGCCAGACTCCGTCGCGCTGGATCTGCTTGTCACGCCAGAGCCGCACCAGGCTGCGGCCGTTGGGCAGGTGGTAGTGGAGCTGGAGCTTGTCGCCGGTGATCTCCTTGAAGCCCGCCAGCGTCGGACCCAGGACCCGGCGGAGCATCTCCCGGGCCTCCTGGGCCTTGGGGTCCTTCTCGTCGTTCGGATCCCCGGAAAGGGCCACGGCGTAGGCCTCCAGCACCTTGGGATCGCGGGCGAACAGGGCCGCGGTCTCCAAGGCCCGCTGGGCCTGCCCCGCGATGCCGGAGCGCACCTGGGCGGCCTTGTCCTCGGCCATCTGCCGGAGGAAGGTGGCCTGCAGGGCCTCCAGCCGGTTCTGGAAGTACCAGAAGCCCGCGACGCCGAAGACCACGGCGCAGGCCACCAGCGGGCCGAAAATCTTGTATTTGATGCTGAGTTTCATGACGCACCCCACGATATTATGACCGGATGTGACGGGATTTTACCCCATATCCAGCCCCTAACCCATTGACAAGCATTGCTCTTGAATTCACATGCGACAGGTCAAAATCCCGGGAAAATGCCCCAAACGCGCCGTCCGCTCGTGGCAAAGATCACATGCCCGTCCCGGGGGAAGGGTCCAGGTTCCAAGAATAGCACCGATCGCCGGGCGGCTGCATTATTATCAACCGTCACAAGCGCCCGGCGCCCGGAGGCGCGGCGGTCAGGAGGAAGGCGCGGTCAGGCGGGCTGGGCCGTTGCGGCCAGCTGGCCCAGGCGCTGGAGCCCGGCCCGCAAGGCCTCGTCGGGCACGGCCCCGGCGTTGAGCCGGACGTAGTGGCTGAAGCGGTCCTGGGTGGAGAAGACGTTGCCCGGGGCGATGCCGATGCCCTCGGCCCGGGCCCGGTAGAACAGGTCCACGGAATCCACGCCCCCGGGCAGCTCCAGCCAGAGCACGCAGCCGCCGCTGGGCCGGGTGACCCGGGTCCCGGCCGGGAAATGCCGGGCCAGCAGGGGCTCCATGGCCCGCATCTGGTCCTCCAACGTCTGGCGCAAACGGCGCACATGGCGGTCGTAGCGGCCCTCGGCCAAATAGCGGGCCACGGCCATCTGGGTGGGCGTGGCCGTGGCCACGCTGGAGGTGAACTTCACGTCCACGGCCCGGTCCAGGAACCGGCCGGGCATGATCCAGCCCACGCGCCAGCCCGGGCAGAGCGTCTTGGAGAACGAGGAGCACTGGAGCACCAGGCCCTTCCTGTCCCACTTCTTGAAGCCCGCGGGCCGCTTGGGGCCGAAGTGCAGATCCCCGTACACGTCGTCCTCCACCAGGGGGATGTCGCGTCCGGCCAGGATCTCCACGATCTCGGCCTTGGCCTCCTCGGGCAGGAGCGCACCGTCGGGGTTGTTGAAGTTCGGGGTCAGGATGCAGCAGCGGATGTCGAAGCGGTCCACGGCCTCGCGCACCTGGGCCGGGCTGATGCCCGTGGCCGGGCTGGACGGGGCCTCGATGACCCGCAGGCCCAGGCATTCCAGGAGCTGGAGAAAGCAGTGGTAGGTGGGGGCCTGGACCAGCACGGCGTCGCCGGGCCGGGTCAGGGCGCGCAGGGCGATGTGCAGGGCCTCGATGGCCCCGGAGGTGACGAGGACCTCCTCGGGCCGGACCTCGGCCCCCCAGTCCTGGGCCCGGAAGGCGATCTGGCGGCGCAGGGCGGGCAGGCCGGTGACCGGGGTGTAGTTCAGGGAGGCCGCGGGCTCGTCGCGCAGGACCTGGCCCAGGATGCGGGCCAGCTGCGCCCCGGGCAGCAGGCGCTCGTCCGGGGCCACCACTCCCAGGGGGAGCAGCCCCCGGTCGCCCACCACGGTGAGCACCTCGCGGATCAGGGCCTGGCGGTTCACGGCCCTGGGCTCCTGGGCCGGGGCCTGGCGCGGGGCCGGAGCCTGGAGCCGTTCCCGGCCCTGGCGCAGGAAATGTCCGGAGCGCGGCCGGGACTCCAGGACCCCCTTGCGCTCCAGCTCCTCGTAGGCCCGGCCCACGGTGACCAGACTGACCCCGGCGGCCCGGCTCATCTCGCGCAGCGAGGGCGCGCGGCCCCCGGGCGCGAGCCTGCCGGACTCGAGCATGTCCAGGATGCGCCGCTCCACGGCGCGATAGCGCAGTTCCCCGCCAGCCCTTGCCGCGCCCATGTCCGCCTCATCTGTTATTATGGTTTTTCAATTGAACTGTATCTGTACTGGTGACAGATTTCGTGGTCCAAGGCAAGCCGTGGCGCGCGAGCGCCCTGGAGGAGTCTCATGGAGAGCGTCCGCACCCTGCCCGCTGCCGGGCCCTGGCCCGAGATCCTGTCCGGAATGCGGCAGGCCCTGCCCATCGTCCTGGGCTACGTGCCCGTGGGCTTCGCCTACGGCGTGCTGGCCCTCAAGGCCGGGCTGCCGGCCATCCCGGCGGCCCTCATGTCCATGATCGTGTTCGCGGGCTCGGCCCAGTTCATCGCCGTGGGCCTGCTGGCCGTGGGGGCCCCGGCCCTGACCGTGATTTTGACCACCTTCGTGGTCAACCTGCGCCATTTGCTCATGTCCGCGGCCATGGCCCCGCACCTGCGCCAGTGGTCCCGGCCGGGTGTGGCCTGGTTCTGCTTCCAGCTCACGGACGAGACCTTCGCCCTGCACGCCACGCGCTTTGCCCGGGGCCCCATGTCCCGGGCCGAGACCCTGGCCGTGAACGCCACGGCCCAGACCGCCTGGGTGGGGGGCTCGATCCTGGGCATCCTCTGCGGCGGGCTCATCGGCGACGTGAAGCCCCTGGGCCTGGACTTCGCCCTGCCGGCCATGTTCCTGGCCCTTTTGGCCGGGCAGCTCGGCTCCCGGCCCAGGATCGCCACGGCCCTGGCCGCGGCCTGCTTCTCCCTGCTCTTCCTGACCCTGGGCTGGGGTCCGTGGGGCGTGATCGCGGCCTGCGTCCTGGGCGCGACCTTTGGCAGCGGGGTGGAATCATGGACCCGAAGCTGATCCTCCTGACCATCGCGGGCATGGCCCTGGTGACCTACCTGCCCCGGATGCTCCCGGCCCTGGCCCTGTCCTCCCGCAGACTCAGCCCCTGGGCGGAGCGCTGGCTGTCCCACGTGCCCGCGGCCGTGCTCTCGGCCCTGCTGGTGCCCTCGCTCCTGGCCCCGGAAGGCCATGTCCAGGCCTCCTGGGACAACCTCTTCCTCTGGGCCGCCCTGCCCTGCTTTGTGCTGGCCTTGAAGACGAAAAGCTTCTTCGGCGTGGTGGCCCTGGGCCTGGGCCTGGTGGCCGGGGCCCGCCTCTTCCTCTGAAAAAAAGAGGGCGCCTGCCGATGCAGGCGCCCTCCTCTCGCTCTCTGTTCCCGTCTAGACCCCGTCCCCGCCGGGCAGGACCTGGGCGTCCCCGCTGCGGTCCTGGATGACCCGCGAGCCCGGGGGCACGTCCTGGGTGAGCCAGACGTTGCCGCCGATGACCGCGCCTCGTCCGATGGTCACCCGTCCCAGGATGGTGGCCCCGGAATAGATGATCACGTCGTCCTCCACGATGGGATGGCGGGGCTGGCCCTTGATGAGCGCGCCGCTGGGGTCCTTGGGGAAGCTCTTGGCCCCCAGGGTCACGCCCTGGTAGAGCCGCACGTTGCGGCCGATGATGCAGGTCTCGCCGATGACCACGCCGGTGCCGTGGTCGATGAAGAAGTGCTCGCCGATCTGCGCGCCCGGGTGGATGTCGATGCCCGTGGCCGAGTGGGCCATCTCGGTGAGGATGCGCGGGATGAGGTCCACGCCCAGGACGAACAGCTCGTGGGCGATGCGGTAGTGGGTCAGGGCCGCGATGCTCGGGTAGCAGAAGATGGTCTCCCCCGGGCTGCGCGAGGCCGGGTCCCCGGTGTAGGCGGCCTGCACGTCCGTGGCCAGGAGCGCGCGGATCTCGGGCAGCTTGTCCAGGAACTTCCCGGCCAGGGTCGTGGCCCGCTCCTCGCAGTCCGTGCAGCCCCCGCCCTCGTCGCGCTCGCAGAAGAAGCAGTGGCCGCGCTTGATCTGCTCGGAAAGCAGCCGGGTCACGCTGTCCAGGTGCGCGCCGATGTGGAAGCGCATGGACTCCGGGCTCACCTCCGAGTCCCCGAAATAGCCCGGGAAGAGCACGGCCCGCAGCCGGTCCATGACCTCGCGCAGGGCCGGGATCGAGGGCATGGGCTGGTCGTGCAGGGGCCGGTGGTACACGGCCGAGTAGGAGGCCGGATCGCAGAGCCGCTCGACCACGCCGGTGAGCGGCGGGCGGCGGCCGTTGTTCGTGCCGCTCATGACTTGTCCCCGTCCTGGTAGAGGGCTGTGGAGAGGTAGCGCTCGGCCGTGTCGCAGGCCACGCAAACCACCAGCTTGCCCGCGTTCTCCGGCCGCTTGGCCAGCTCCACGGCCGCGAACACGTTGGCGCCCGAGGAGATGCCGCAGAGCACGCCCTCCTCGCGGATGAGCCGTTTGGCCATGGCCACGGCCTGGTCGTTGGTCACGCGGAAGATCTCGTCGATGACCGTGCGGTCGAGCACCTCGGGCACGAAGCCCGCGCCGATGCCCTGGATGGCGTGGGGCCCGGCCGGGCCGCCCGAAAGCACGGGCGAGGCGTCCGGCTCCACGGCCACGGCAACAAGCGCGGGCTTGCGCTCCTTGATCCGCCCGGCCACGCCGGTAATGGTCCCGCCCGTGCCCACCCCGGCCACGAAGATGTCGATGGCCCCGTCCGTGTCGGCCCAGATCTCCTCGGCCGTGGTGGCCCGGTGCACCGCCGGGTTGGCCGGGTTGGCGAACTGCTGGGGCACGAAGCTCTTGGGCAGGGAGGCGGCCAGTTCCTGGGCCCTGGCGATGGCCCCCTTCATGCCCTGGGCCGCGGGGGTCAGCACCAGCTCGGCCCCAAAGCCCGTGAGCAGGGCCCGGCGCTCCCGGCTCATGCTCTCGGGCATGGTCAGGATGAGCCGGTAGCCCTTCACGGCGCAGACAAAGGCCAGGCCGATGCCGGTGTTGCCGCTGGTGGGCTCCACAATGACCGTGTCCCGGTCCAGGCGCCCGTCGGCCTCGGCCGTGCGGATCATGTTCAGGGCGATGCGGTCCTTGACCGAGGAGCAGGGGTTGAAGAACTCCAGCTTGGCCGCCACCCGGGCCACACAGCCCTGGGTCACGCGGTTCAAAAAAACCATGGGAGTGCCGCCCACCAGGGCGGTCATGTCCGAAGCGATGCGCATGTCCCCTCCCCTCAGTGGCTGTGGTCCGAGCAGAAGCCCGCGGCCTCGCCCTCCTTGCCGGAGAACGGCGAAAGCTGGCGCAGCCGGGCGATGATCGGCGGCAATTCCCGGAGCACCAGGTCGATGTCCGCGTCCGTGGTATAGCGCGAGAGCGAGAAGCGGATGGAGCCGTGGGCAAAGGTGAAGGGCACGCCCATGGCCCGCAGCACGTGCGAGGGCTCCAGGCTGCCCGAGGTGCAGGCCGAGCCCGAACTGGCGCAGATGCCGAAGCGGTCCAGGAGCAGGAGGATGGCCTCGCCCTCCACGTACTTGAAGGCGATGGACAGGGTGTTGGGCAGGCGCTCGGCCCCGCCGCCGTTGATCCGGGAGTCCGGCACGGCGGCCAGCAGCCCGCGTTCCAGGCGGTCGCGCAGGGCCCGCACCCGGGTGTTCTCCTCGTCCATGGCCGCGGTGGCCAGCTCCACGGCCTGGCCCAGGGCCACGATGGCCGCGGTGTTCTCGGTGCCCGCCCGGCGGCCGCCCTCCTGGTGCCCGCCGATGAGGAAGGGCCGGAACAGCGTGCCCTTGCGCACGTAAAGCGCGCCCACGCCCTTGGGCGCGTGGAGCTTGTGGCCGGAGAGCACCAGGAAGTCCACGGGCAGCCTGCCCATGTCGAGCGGAATCTTGCCCACGGCCTGGACCGCGTCGGTGTGCAGGAGCGCGCCGTGGGACTTCACGATGCGGGCGATGTCCTCGAGCGGAAAGAGCACGCCGGTCTCGTTGTTGGCGGCCATGATCGAGACGATGGCCGTGTCCTTGCGCAGACTCTTTTCCAGGTCCTTCAGGCTGAGGCGGCCCTCGCTGTCCACGTCCAGCCAGGTGACCTCGTAGCCCTTGTCCTCCAGGTGCTTGCACAGGCTCAACACCGCCGGGTGCTCCACCCGGGTGGTCACGATGTGGCGCTTGTCCGGCTGGGCCTCCAGGGCCGAGCGGATGGCCGTGTTGTCGCCCTCGGTGCCGCAGGAGGTGAAGACGATCTCCGAGGGCTCGCAGCCCAGGCCCTGGGCCACCTGGGCCCGGGCCCGGCGCAGATGCGCGCCCACGGCTCCGCCGAAGGAATGCATGCTCGAGGGGTTGCCGTACTGCTCGGAGAAGAACGGGAGCATGGCCGAAAGCACCTCGGGGGCCACCTGGGTGGTGGCGTTGTTGTCGAGATACACGGGCTTCACGAGCGCACCTCCTCGATCCGGATGTCCGGGTCCACGGCCTCCTGCAGGCGCTTCTCCACCAGGCCCTTGAGGGTCAGCTGGCTGGAGGGGCAGCCCACGCAGGCCCCGCGCAGGGCCACCTTGACCGTGGCGCCCTCGATGTCCACCAGCTCGATGTTCCCGCCGTCCTTCTTGAGCGCGGGCCGGATCTCCTCCTCGATGACCTTGGTCACGAGCATCATGCGCTGGATGTTGGTCATCTTCGGGGCCTCGCCCGCGGGCCGCGCCATGGCCGCGCGCTCCTCGGCCAGGATGCGCTCCAGGTCCGGGATGCAGTCGCCGCAGCCGCCGCCGGCCTTGGTGAAGCTGGTCACGTCCTCCACGGTCTTGAGGTCGTTCTCGCGGATGGCCCGGCGGATGGTCTCCTCGGTGACGCCGAAGCACTTGCAGACGAGCGTGCCCTCGGCCGCCGGGGCCGGTGCGGCCTCGCCGCGCCAGTTCTTGAGGGCCGCGTCCAGGGCCTCCTGGCCCATGACCGAGCAGTGCATCTTCTCCTTGGGCAGGCCGCCCAGGAAGGCCGCGATGTCCTTGTTGGTCAGCGCCTTGGCCTCATCCACGGTCTTGCCCTTCAAGAGCTCGGTGAGGGCCGAGCTGGAGGCGATGGCGCTGGCGCAGCCGAAGGTCTGGAAGGTGGCGTCCTCGATGACCCCGGCGTCATTGATCTTGAGAAAGAGCCGCAGGGCGTCGCCGCAGGCCAGGCTGCCCACCTCGCCCACGGCGCTGGGATTGTCCATCTCGCCCGCGTTGCGCGGGTTGAGGAAGTGGTCCATGACCTTGTCCGTGTATTCCCACATAGGTCCTCCAAACGCGGCTCCTGGGCGGCACGCGTTCTTTCATCATAGTACGCGGCGGGCAAAAGACAACGACCCAAGTCAAAAAAATCCCGCTACCCCTCCAGGGGCCGGGAGCACTCGGGGCCGTCGTGGCGGGGATTGTTCACGGCCGGACCCACGGGCCAGGCCCGCAGATCCGGGGGGACGCAGGATTCCAGCAGGGCCGCGATGCCCCGGGGGTCCTGGAGGTTGGCGCTGAGCCAGTCGCCGGAGAGCGCGGGCGGCACGATCACGGGCATGCGCTCGTGGATCTCCCGCACCCGGCCTTCCGCCTCCCGGGTGAGCACGGCGCAGGTCTCCAGGACCTCGCCGCCCGGTCCCTGCCAGGCCTCCCAGATGCCGGCCAGGGCCAGGAGGCCGCCCCCTTCCGGCTCGAAGAACCAGGGCCGCTTGCCCCGGGCGAGCGCCTGCCACTCGTAGAACCCGTCGGCCGGGATGAGGCAGCGGCGGTAGCGCATGGCCGCGCGGAACGCGGGCTTGTCCAGGGCGGTCTCGGAGCGGGCGTTGATGCACCGCGCGCCCTGGGCCGGGTCCTTGGACCAGGACGGCACCAGGCCCCAGCGGAACAGCCGCATGTGGCGGCGGCCCGAGGCCTCGGCGGCCACGGCCTCCACCAACTGGCCGGGCGCGATGTTGTGACGCCCCGGGGCCCGGGGCACGCGCTCCAGGCCGAAGGTCTCGTTCAGGGCCTGGCGCGGGGCGCGCAGGGCGAATCGTCCGCACATGGCCGCAGCATACGGCCCGGCCCGGCCTCAAGGCAAGCGACCCTTTCTTGACGCCCCGCGCCTATCCTGCAATACCGGAGAGAAGAAAAAAACCGAGGAGCACCATGAGCCCGCTGTTCAAGAAAGAGGACGAAGCCCCGAAAAGCGACTGGTTCCTGCCCGAGGACGCCCGCAAGAGCCTCACGGAAATCTTCGCCAAGTTCCAGCGCCCCGTGACCGTGGAGGTCTTTCTCCAGGCCGGAGTCAACGAGGCCTACAACGAGTTCGTGGACAAGTTCGTGCGCGATCTGGCCCGGCTCTCGCCCAAGATCGAAGCCTCCTTCCACACCCTGGACGAGCCCAAGGCCAAGGAGCGCGGGGTGGACCGCTCGCCCACCCTGCTGGTGGCCCCGGACCGCTACGCCATCCGCTTCAGCGGGGCCCCGGCCGGGGAGGAGGGCCGCACCTTCATGACCGCTCTGGTCCTGGCGGCCGCGGGCGTCAGCGGGCTCTCGGACCTGTCCAAGGAGACCCTGGCCAAGCTGGACGGCAAACGCCGGGTGCGGGTCTTTGTCACGCCCACCTGCCCCTACTGCCCGGGCCAGGGCATCGCGGCCATCAAGTGCGCCATGGAAAAACCGGACCTGGTCTCGGCCGAGATCGTGGAGATCGACGAGCACCCGGACCTGGCCCAGAAGTACAACGTGGGCTCCGTGCCCCAGACCCAGTTCAGCGAGGACTACGCGGCCCTGGGACTCATGCCCGAGGAGCGCTTCGTCCTGGAACTGGTGACCCTGGAGGACTCCTCGGGCCTGCTCCAGGCCGTGAAGGCGGCCGAGGTCCAGACGGCCCCCAGCGAGGTGGACCTGGCCATCGTGGGCGGCGGCCCGGCCGGGCTCTCGGCGGCCATCTACGCGGCCCGCTCCGGGCTCTCGGCCGTGGTCCTGGAGGGCGGCATCCTGGGCGGCCAGGTGAGCCTGACCCCGGTGGTGGAGAACTACCCCGGGTTCGCCTCGGTGCCGGGCAAGAAGCTCATGGAGATCATGGCCGCCCACGCCCGGGGTTACGTGCACATCCTGGAGGGCGCCCAGGTGGAGTCCGTGGCCGAGGCGGGCGAACGCTTCGAGCTCTCCACCCTCAAGGGCGGGTTCTCGGCCCGGGCCCTGCTTTTGGCCACGGGCGCGGTCTACCGCAAACTGGGCGCCCCGGGCGAGGACCGCTACCAGGGCTTCGGGGTGAGCTTCTGCTCCTCCTGCGACGGCTACCTCTATCGCGGGAAAAAGGCCGTGGTGGTGGGCGGCGGCAACACCGCGCTCACCGACGCCCTGCACCTCAAGCACCTGGGCGTGGAGGTCACGCTCATCCACCGCCGCGCGGCCTTCCGCGCCGAAAAGCACCTCCAGGACTCCGTGGCCCGCGAGGGCATCACCCTGCGCATGGACAGCGAGATCACCGAGATCAGGGGCGACGGCAAGAAGGTCACGGCCGTGATGCTGCGCGGCAAGGACGGGAGCACGGCCGAGCTGCCCACGGACGCGGTCTTCGTGGCCGTGGGCCACGAGCCGAGCAACGCCCTGGCCAAGACCCTGGGCCTGGACCTGGACAAGGCCGGGTTCGTGGCCGTGGACCGGGGCATGCGCACGAGCAGGCCGCGCATCTACGCCGCGGGCGACCTCACCGGCGGAAGCATGCAGATCGTCACGGCCGTGAGCGAGGGTTCGCTGGCCGCGCTCTCGGCCTTCGAGGACCTGAGCAAGCCGTATTGGAAAGAGGGGTAATTTATCAACTCTCAATCATCGTTGAGGGATTTCATGGAACTAAACGAAAACACTAATGATATTTTATGTATTCAATGTGGATCAATAATTAATTCTGAAATTAAGCCGACAATAACATGCAACAAATGTGGAAGCGTGTTTAATTATTCGAAATACGAAAAAATACAATTTGCAGGCTATTATTATTACCATTTCTACTATGTGTATCGAGATATGTATGAATCTAATAAATCGCGAGGAGACACAACAACAAGATATTCCATTGCTGATCCAGAGACCGCTTTTATCTGGATCGCGTCAGTAATATTTGCTGGAATCATTCAAGATATATCTATCACTATAATTAAAAGAGCAATAGCATATATATTGGAAAAAATTAATTCACAAGGATACGCTAAGCATCTATCAATTACTGAATATGACATCGAAAATATTCATGCGCGTTTTATTGATGCGATATATAATCCGAGCTCTATTGATAGAGATGTATTTTCTGCTATAAAAGAAGAAATTATTGCTCATGCCTACACAGAAGCAGCAACAAAAGATGCCGACCCTCTCAAATTAATAAAAATTATGGACGGAAAAGGCGATTTAAAACAAATTTCACGCATACTTGTTTCATCAGGGAAAAAGTATTTAAGCAAAATGCCAAACCCTAAAGATGCGAGGAAAGCCTATCACAATTTATTTTCTAGCTTTTCCAAGCTGAATTAAAATACACTTTTGCTAATGCCTAGCAAAACAAATGCTATTTCCCAAGCTCATCGGCCTCAGCACCGGAACATCCAGAGCAGCCCCACGGCTAGCCAAGAGCAGGACCGTGCCACTCACGGCCAGGCCCATGGTCAGGAGCAGGCGGCCCAGACAAAATGGAAATCCGGACGACGCGGGCCCACCTCAAGGCCGTAGCGTGCGGCACAAAGGTTTCCAGTATCCATGTCCATGCTTATAGCTCGCAGCCACCCCCTGCTCCCCTTTGACCGGCCCGGCGATTTGCCGTATGTGCTGCGGTGCAGAGAGGCCAGCAGCCCCATGACTTTCCCCCTTGAGGTGGACATATGACCGACGTGATCCAGAAACCCGAAGCCCCGCTCAACTTCATCCGCGCCATCATCGAGGCCGACCTCAAGGCCGGCAAGCACGGCGGCAAGATCGTCACCCGCTTCCCTCCGGAGCCCAACGGCTACCTGCACATCGGGCACGCCAAGTCCATCTGCCTGAACTTCGGGGTGGCCCGGGACTACAACGGCCAGTGCAACCTGCGCTTCGACGACACCAACCCGGCCAAGGAAGAGGTGGAGTACGTCGAGAGCATCGAGGAGGACGCCCGCTGGCTCGGCGCGGACTGGGGCAGGAACCGCTTCTTCGCCTCGGACTACTTCGAGCAGCTCTACGGCTTCGCCGTGCGGCTCATCGAGCTGGGCAAGGCCTACGTGGACGACCAGAGCGCCGAGCAGATCCGCGAGAACCGCGGCACCCTCACCGCGCCCGGCAAGGACAGCCCCTGGCGCGGCCGCAGCGCGCAGGAGAACCTGGACCTGTTCCAGCGCATGCGCGCGGGCGAATTCGAGGAGGGCTCCCGGGTGCTCCGGGCCAAGATCGACATGGCCTCGGCCAACGTGGTCATGCGCGACCCCACGCTCTACCGCATCAAGAAGGCGCACCACCACCGCACGGGCGACGCCTGGTGCATCTACCCCATGTACGACTTCGCCCACTGCCTGTCCGACGCCATCGAGAAGATCACCCACTCCATCTGCACCCTGGAATTCGAGAACAACCGCGAACTCTACGACTGGGTCCTGGACACCCTGGGCTTCGACCCGAGGCCCCGGCAGTACGAGTTCGCCCGCCTCAACCTGACCCGCACCGTGCTCTCCAAGCGCAAGCTCATCCAGCTGGTGAGCGAGGGCTGCGTCTCGGGCTGGGACGATCCGCGCATGCCGACCATCTCGGGCATGCGCCGCCGGGGCTACCCGCCCGAAGCCATCCGCGATTTCTGCGAACGCATCGGCGTGGCCCGCTCCGAGAACACCGTGGACGTGGCCCTGCTGGAACACTGCGTGCGCGAGGAGCTGAACCGCCACTCGGCCCGGCGCATGGCCGTGCTCAAGCCGCTCCAGCTGGTCATCGAGAACTACCCCGAGGACCAGGTGGAGGAGTTCGAGCTCCAGAACAACCCCGAGGACGAGCGCGCGGGCACCCGCAAGGCGCCCTTCTCCAAGGTCCTCTGGATCGAGCGCGACGACTTCCGCCAGGACCCGCCGCCCAAGTATTTCCGCCTGGCCCCCGGCCGGGAGGTGCGCCTGCGCGGGGCCTACTACGTGACCTGCACGGGCTTCGACACCGACGCCGCGGGCGAGGTGAGCGTGGTGCGCTGCTCCTATGACCCGGCCACCAAGGGCGGCTGGTCCCAGGACGGCCGCAAGATCAAGGGCACGATCCACTGGGTCAGCGCGGCCCACGCCGTGAAGGCCGAGGTGCGGCTCTACGACTTCCTGTTCGGCATCGAGAACCCCGGGGCCGAGAAGGACTTCAAGGTCCACATCAACCCGGACTCCCTGGAGGTCCTCGCGGGCTGCAAGCTGGAGCCGGAACTGGCCCGGGCCAAGCCCGGGGAACGCTTCCAGTTCGAGCGCCTGGGCTACTTCGCGGCCGACTCCCGGGACTGCCGGCCCGGGGCCCTGGTCTTCAACCGCACGGCCACCCTGCGCGACACCTGGGCCAAGATCGAGAAGAAGGGCTGACCAGAGCGCGGCCGACGCACGCAAAAGCCCCCGGACATCGTGTCCGGGGGCTTTTTGCTGGGCCGCCGGCGGCAGAGTGCCGACGGCCGCTCCGGGGCCGAAGCCCCTATACGGAGGTCATGCTCTTCACCGGCCGCAGGAGCTGGGCCAGGAGGTCGCGCCGGGTGGCGAAACGGCTCCGGTCCAGGGCGCCCACGGTGAGGTACTTGTAGTAGAAGGTCGTCGGGAAGGCCGCCAGGTAGATGACCCGCACGTCCTGGGCGTCCACCAGCTGGGCCTTGGGCCAGATCTTCTTGGCGTAGCCCAGGCGCTCGGCCCCGAGCTTGAGCATGTCGTCGCGGTCCCCGAAGTTCATGGTCCCGGTGGGACAGGACTTGACGCAGGCCGGGAGCATTCCGGCCTTGACCCGGTCAATGCACATGTCGCACTTGGTCATGCGCTTGCTCACCGGGTCCTGACGCGGGATGTCGTAGGGGCAGGCCCCGCGGATGACCTCGATGTCCTCCTGGGCGGTGAGCTCGGTGTAGACCACGGCCCCGGTGTCCGGGTCGTGGGTGATGGAGCCCTCCACGCTGGAGGCCTGCTTGCAGGGCGGTTCCACGCAGTGGCGGCACTGTTCCGGGAAGAACAGCCACTGCACCGGCCCCTTCTTCATGGGCTCGGAGAAGCGCACCAGCCGGATGGTGCTGGAGGACAGGTCCGGCGGGTTCTGGTGGGAACCGGTGTTGACCGTCTTTTCCGCAGGCAGTTTCTTCCACTGCTTGCAAGCGATCTGGCAACCCCGGCAGGCCGTGCAACGGGTCAAATCGACCAAAAAGCTCTTGCCGTTCATTGTTGGTCCTCCTTACGCCTTCCGGATGTTGACCATGAAGACCTTGGTCTCGGGGATGCCGGTGTTGGCGTCGCCCACCGAGGGACTGAGCAGGTTGGCGGATTCGCCGCCGTCCGCGGGCTGCTTCCAGCCGAACTGCCAGGGCAGGCCCACCTGGTGCACGGTCTTGCCCTTGATCTTGAAGGGCTTGAACCGCCGGGTGACCATGGCCACGGCCGAGACGCTGCCGCGCAGGCTCTCCAGGACCACCCGCTGGCCGTTGCCGATGCCCTTGACCTTGGCCAGCTCCTCGGAGAGCTCGCAGAACAGCTGCGGCTCGGTCTCCAGAAGCCAGGGCGTCCAGCGGGTCATGAGTCCGGTCTGCCAGTGCTCCGTGACCCGGTAGGTGGTGCAGACGATGGGGAAGCGCGGGTCGGCCACGGCCTTGGGCTCCTCGGGGAAGTTCACGGCCAGGGGATTGTTCAGCTGCGGGGAGAACGGGTGCGCGGACACCGGGCTCTCCATGGGCTCGTAGTGCTCCGGGAACGGACCGTCGTTGAGGCCCGGCCCGAAGATCCGGCCGCCGCCGTGGGTGGTCATGATGAACGGGTACTTCTCGCCCGGGGGGTAGCCTCCGTCGGGCACGTCGCCCTCCCACTTCTTGTCCGCGGCGTTCCAGACGATGACCGTCTTGGCCGGGTTCCAGGGCTTGCCCGCGTTGTCCACCGCGGCGCGGTTGTAGAGGATGCGCCGGTTGAGCGGCCAGGCCCAGGACCAGTTGGGGGTCAGGTTGATGGCCGCCTGGAGCGGGGTCTGGCTGGGATCGCGGCGGGCGCCCATGTTGCCCTTGTCCGTGTAGGAGCCGGTGTAGATCCAGCAGCCCGAGCTCGTGCTGCCGTCGGCCTGGAGCGCGGCGAAGCTCGGCACCTGCTGGCCCTTCTTGTACAACGTGTCGCCGACCTTGACGTCCTTGAGGAACGCGCCGTTGATGAGCTTGGCCGCGCCGTGCGGATCAAACTCGCCGTGCTTGTCGGTCCTGGCCCAGGAGGCCTTGAGGATGGGCTCGGGCAGGGCGCCCTTCTCCTTCTTGTACAGGGCCTGGATCTCCCGGAACAGGGCCACCATGATGTCGCCGTCGGAACGGGCCTCGCCGTAAGGCTTGGGCCCGGCGTAGCGCCACTGCATCCAGCGGCCGGAGTTGGTGATGGACCCCTCCTTCTCCACCGAGACGCAGCAGGGCAGGAAGAAGACCTCGGTCTTCACGCTCTTGGGGTCCATGCCCGGGCCCTGCCAGAACCAGCCGGTCTCGTTCTCGAAGATGTTCACGTTGACCATCCAGTCCAGGTTGGCCAGGGCCTTGCGGGTCTTGCCCGCGTTGGCGCTGGAGCAGGCCGGGTTCATGCCCCAGACAAAGGCCCCCTGGAACTGCTTCTTGTACATCTTGTCGAACAGGGCCAGCCAGGAATAGGCCTGGGCCCCGCCCGGGTCGAGCTTGGGCAGCCAGGAGTAGGACTGCTCCGGCGCGGGCTCCTCCCACATGGACTTGAGGAAGCTGGCCATGTACTTGGGCCGGTTCTGCCACCAGTTGGCGCTCTTGGGGTCCTTGGACACCGGCGTGTACGTCTCGTTGTAGGCCGCCAGCGTGGACAGGGAGCCCCCGGGCACGGGCAGGTAGCCGGGCAGGTCCTGGAACAGCAGGCCGTGGTCCGTGGAGCCCTGGACGTTGGATTCGCCGCGCAGGGCGTTGACCCCGCCGCCGGCCACGCCGATGTTGCCGAGCAGCAGCTGGACCATGGCCATGGTGCGGATGATCTGCACGCCCACGGTGTGCTGGGTCCAGCCCATGGCGTACATGATGGTCCCGGCCTTGTCCGGCTTGCCCGTGGCCGCGAAGGTCGAATAGAGCTTGACCTGGTCGGCCTCGGACAGGCCCGAGATGGAGGCCACGCGCTTCAGGTCGTAGCGGGAATAGTGCTTCTTCAGGAGCTGGAACACGCAGCGCGGGTGCTTCAGGCTGGGGTCCTTCCTGGGCACGCCGTTCTCGTCCAGCTCATAGGCCCAGGTGCTCTTGTCGTAGCCCGGGGCGGCAGGATCGAACCCGGAGAACAGGCCGTCCTTGAAGCCGTACTTCTCACCCACGACGAACGAGGCGTTGGTGTAGTCCACCACGTACTGCCTGAAGCACAGGTCGTGGCCCAGGATGTAGTTGATCATGCCGCCCAGGATCGGAATGTCCGTGCCCGAGCGGAAGCCCAGGTACATGTTGGCCTTGGCCGAGGTGCGGGTGAACCGCGGGTCCACGTGGATGACCGTGGCGCCGCGCTCGCGCTGGGCCTTGGTCACCCAGCGGAAGGAGATGGGGTGGGTCTCGGCCGCGTTGCTGCCCATGATCAGGATGCAGTCGCTGTTGGCGATGTCGGCCCAGTGGTTGGTCATGGCCCCGCGGCCGAAGCTCTCGGCCAGGGCGGGCACCGTGGAGCTGTGGCAGATGCGCGCCTGGTGCTCGATGAAGACCAGGCCCAGGGTGCGGAGCATGGCCTGGTAGGTCCAGCACTCCTCGTTGTCCAGGGCCGCCGAGCCCACGGAGGCCAGGTTGTTCACCCGGCTCACGGGCTCGCCCTTGGCGTTCTTGGCCTCAAAGCCCTTGTCCCGGGCATCCTTGACCAGCCGGGCGATGCGCTTGAGGGCCCAGTCCCAGGTCTTGGGCTCGAACGTGTCGGAATAGGGCGCGCGCCAGAGCACGGTCTTGGGCCGCTTGTCGTTCTCGGCCACCTGCCAGATGGACGCGCCCTTGGAGCAGAGCGCCCCGCCGTTCACCGGGTGGTCCGGGTCGCCCTCGATGTTCACGGCCCGTTTGCTGGCCAGGGAGGTGTTGACGATGAGCCCGCAGCCCACGGCGCAGTAGCAGCAGATGGACGTGCTCTGCTTGCTCCACTCGGGCTTGAGGGCCTGGATGCGGTCGGCGGGCATGGCCATGGGCCCTGCCGGGGCCTTGCCCTTGGCCGCGCAGCCCAGGCCGCCGAAGGCCGTGGTCAGCGCCGTGACGGCGGTCAGCTTGAGGAAGTCTCTCCGGGTGACTGGCATGGTCCTCCTCCATGGGTGAGGGTTGTTCCCCGGCCGTGACCCTCTCGGTCCGGCCGGCGGTCAGACTCCGGCGTATCCTGCGGGAACCCCGGAATCCTGGTTTCCGGTTCCAGCCCTTTTTGTGTCAAATCATGCACATATCATGCACTCAAGGGCTGGTGGTCTTATTTACGCCATATATCGCCTTGAAACTTTTTTGTTTTATTTTTTTGCATAATACTCATAGTGCCAATCTATCCGATCTATCGGCTTTGGCAATAGTCCTTCTCTTCCTCCTGCTCTGGCACAACGAAAAATCCCGCCCCGGCACAGGCCGGAGCGGGATCATTATAATAAAATACGGGATGTTAAATCAGTCCTGCCCGTTCTGCTGGCTGTAGATGGCCGAGCAGAGCTCCTTCCACTGCGGCAGGTGGCTGGTGAGCCCCATGTGCTCCAGGTAGGCCGGGTCCGGCGGATGCTGGGCGTAGTCCTTGTTGATGATGCGCAGCTCGTGCTCCAGGGCGTTGGCCGCGTGCACCGCGGTGAGCGGGGTGAAGTCCCGGCCGCATCCGGCCAGGCCCGGCTCGTGGTGGAAGGCCAGGGCGTCCACCACGGCCCCGGGCAGGTTCCAGAGCCCCAGGAGATAGGCCCCCAACTCGGCGTGGGAGGTGGCCAGGACCTCGCGCTCGACCTCCCAGACCGTGCGGTTCTCGTTGCGCACCGTGGCCAGGATGCCCAGGTACTCGACCTCGAAGCGGGAGGCCAGGATGAGCTTGCCCACGTCGTGGAGCATGCCCGCGATGAAGCACTCGTCCACCATCTCCGGGGGCATGCCCTCGAAGGTGGCGATGGCCGAGGCGATGCGGCCCGTGGCCAGGCTGTGGTCCACGAGCACGTCCATGGAGTAGCGCGGAAAGCGGCTGAAATCGAAGACCGAGAAGAGGTGCGCCGAGAGGATCAGGCCCTTGATGATCTCGGTGCCCAGGAGGTTCACGGCCTGGGCCGGGTTGGTCAGGGGCCGGAAGAAGCCGAAGAAGGAGGAGTTGACCATCTTGAGGATGGCCGCGGTCATGGCCGGGTCCTCGGAGATGATCCGGGCCACGGTGCCCAGGTTGCCGTCCTCCTTCTGGACCTCCTCCACCACCCGCAGATAAAGATCCGGCAGGCTCGGCAGGGTCTCGATGCGCGAGACGATGTTCTTGGCCGACTCGTTCGTCAGGATGCGGCGCAGGTTGTAGGCCCGCTCCAGGGTCTCGCGGATGTCGTCGGCCGAGCAGGGCTTGGTCAAAAACTGATGGGCCTGCTTCACCGAGCGCATGACCATGTTGTAGTCGGCGTGGCCCGAGAGCACGATGCGCACCACGTCGGGCCGGGCCTCCTGGATGATCTTGAGGAGCTGGCCGCCGTCCATGCCGGGCATGCGCATGTCGGTCATGACCACGTCCACGTTGTTGCAGGCCAGGACCACCAGGGCCTCGTCGCCGCTGCGCACGAAGTGCTGGTCCCATTCCTGGGACATGGGCCGGAGCATGCGGCGCAGGGCGTCCAGCATGTTCTGGTCGTCGTCCACGAACAGCACGCTCTTTTTCACTGCCGCTCCCCGGTCTTGTGGCCGTGCAGGGGCAGGCGGATGAGGAAGCTCGCGCCCCGGCCCTCCTCGGACTGCACCTGGATGGACCCGCCGTGCTTGTCCACCACGATGGAGTGGGCGATGGCCAGGCCCTGGCCCGTGCCCCGGCCCACCGCCTTGGTGGTGAAGAAGGGGTCGAAGATCTTGTCCCGGCAGGCCGCCGGGATGCCCACTCCGCTGTCCTGCACGCGGATCTCGGCCCATTCCCCGGCGCGCCGCGTGCGGATATCGATGCGGCCCTTGCCGCCGCGCTCGCGCACGGCCTCCTCCACGGCCTGGGCCGCGTTGATGATGATGTTCAGGAAGACCTGGTTCAGGTCCCCGGCCAGGCAGCTCACCAGGGGCAGGGCCGTGTCGAAGTCCGTGACCACCTCGGCCACGTACTTCCACTCGTTGCGGGCCACCAGCAGGGCGTCACGCAGGGCCTGGTTCAGGTCCGCGTAGCGCCACTCCTCGCGCTCCGGATGGGAGAACTTCTTCATGCCCAGGACGATGGAGGTCACGTGCTCCACGCCCTCCAGGGACTGGGCGATGGCCGCGGGGATCTCGGCCTCCAGGAAGTCCAGGTCCGCGCCCTGGATGGCCGCCTCGATGCGCTCCAGGTGCGGCCGGGGATCCTCCCCGCCACGCACCCCGGCCAGGCAGGTCAGGAACTCCTGCAGGACGCCCGCGATGCTGGCGTAGGACTTCTCCAGGAAGTGGATGTTGTCGCCGATGTACTGGATGGGGGTGTTGATCTCATGGGCGATGCCCGCGGCCAGGCGGCCGATGGATTCCAGGCGCTGGGCGATGCCCAGCTGCTGCTCCCGGGCCACGTGCCAGGACAGGTCGTGGAAATACAGGGCCAGCACCGTCCGCCCGCCCAGGCGTCCGGAAAACACGCTGCGCAGCAGCGGCGTCCCGGGCGCATCCGCCCGGCGCAGGGTGGTCTCCTCGTGGAGCACCCGCTCCTCCGGGGCATGCATCCCGGCGAAGCCTCCGGCCGGACCCAGGAGGGGTTCGAGCACCTCGGGAAACGGCCGGCCCAGGGCCTGTTCCGGGGCCACGCCGAAGAGGTCCGCGGCCCGCTGGGGCCACTCCAGGATGCGGCCGTCCCGGGCCTCGGCAAAGACCAGGGCCCCGCCCAGGAACTCGGCCAGGGCGCGGAAAAAGACCCCCTGCTCCGAATCCCGGCTGCCGCCCACGCCGTCGTCCTCCAGGAGGTCCAGCAGGGCCTGGCGCATCCGGACCGGGGACGAGCCCACGGGCAGGTGGATGCAGCGGCCGGGCAGCAGGCTGCCCGCGGTGTCGAAACCCGGTCCGGTGAGCAGAAGCATGGGCAGGTCCCAGCCCATGGCCCGGCGCAGGCCGGCCACGCTCCGCAGGGGCTCGTCCTGCTCCTGGGGGGCGAGGACCGCCAGACGCAGGGCCCGGCCCGGGAGCCGGGCCAGGGCGGCCTCCATGTCCGGAACCGCCTCGGGGCGCAGGTCCAGACCCTGCAGGGCGGCTCCCAAGGCCTCCAGGATGCCCACCTCGCGGACCACGAGGAGGATGTCGGGCCCCTGGGGCACAGAAGATGGTTGGGTTGCTGCGGCGAAGGACATGCGCGCTCCGGGACGACGGCTTGGCATGGAAATTACACCCGGGCGCTATGCTGCGGCAAGGTAAAAGGAAACCCCGCGCCTCCCCTCAGGCGCGGAGTTTCAGGGACGGCCTGGGCCGCTCTCCCCCCGGACCTCAACCCACGGCCTTGGCCCGGGGCTCCCCGCCCTGCACGCTGCAGAACGACAGCTCCGCGCGGGCGGCCTTGGTGGTCGGGACCAGGGTGTAGCCCATTTCCTGGGCCATGAAGCTGAGCGGAGCCACGTTCCGGGTCAACTTCATGATCTGGAGCAGGGTCTCCACCCCGAGTTTGGCGTTCTTGTCGAACGGGTTGACCTCCCGCAGCAGCGTTGAATAGGGCTTGCCGATCTCGGCGGCCAACTGCTTGGCGGGGCGCTCACCGTCCAGCACGATGTCTTGAACGATCCGGGTCACATTCTTGCGGTACATGGACAGTCCCCCCTGTTGCGTTCGGCCGGTGGCCCGGCCGATCCCTGTTCACTTTATAAAAAGCAACTGCCATGCCATTTTTCTCTAACCCGGATTGATTGAGCGATCAATAACAATGCCAGGATGATAGATAGGTTATTGACATCAGGCCACCAGGATTTTCTCCCCCGGGAACAGTGTTCCTGGGACACAAGTGTAGCGACACAAGTGTTTCTCACCCGCGGACAGGAGAGGGGCGGCCCGGGCTCAGCCCGGAAAGCGTGTGATGTGGTATTCCAGAAGCTTGCGGTAGAGGGTGCTGCGGCTCACGCCGAGCATGCGGGCGGCCTTGGCCTTGTTCCAGTCCGTGCGGTTGAGGGCCTCCAGGAGGTCGCCGCGGCCCGGCCCCCCGGCCGCGGGGTGCAGCGGGTCGAAGCCCCGGGACTGGGCGAAATCCGCCAGCTCCGGCGGCAGGTGCGCGGAGGTGATGGTCCCGTCCTGGCAGAGCACCGCGGCGTGCTCCAGGGCGTGCTTGAGCTCGCGCACGTTGCCCGGCCAGGGGTAGCGCAGGAACAGGGCGAGCATGTCGCCGCTGACCCCGGAGATGGACTTGCCGAACTTGCCGCCGAAGTGGCGCACGAAATGCTCCACCAGCAGCGGAATGTCCTCGGCCCGCTCGCGCAGGGGCGGCAGGGCGATCTCCACCACCCGCAGGCGGTAGTAGAGGTCCTCGCGGAACAGGCCCTCGCGGACCTTGTGCAGGAGGTTCACGTTGGTGGCGGCCACCACCCGCACGTCGGCCCGGATGGTGGCGTGGTCGCCCACGCGCTCGTACTCCTTCTGCTCCAGGAAGCGCAGGAGCCGGATCTGCACGGACTGGGGGATGTCGCCGATCTCGTCCAGGAACAGGGTCCCGCCCTGGGCGGCCTGGAACCGGCCCACCGTGTCCTTGACCGCGCCGGTGAAGGCCCCGCGCACGTGGCCGAACAGCTCGCTCTCCAGGAGCGAAGGCGCCAGGGCCGAGCAGTTCACCCGGATCAGGGGCTTCTGGGCCCGGGGCCCCAGGGTGTGCAGGGCCTCGGCGATGAGCTCCTTGCCCGTGCCGGACTCCCCGGTGATGAGCACGGTGGTGTCCACCGCGGCCAGCTGCCGGGTCAGGGCGAAGATGTCGCGCATCTTGCGGCTCTGGCCCACCAGCCGGCCCAGGCCCAGGGGGGTCTTGCCCGGTTCCCCGGGCTCCTGGCGCAGCTCGGCGTCCGGGGCCTCCACCCGCAGGCGGTGCTGGATCAGGGCCGCGTCCAGGGTCTCCTTGAGGGCCACCGTGGAGCAGGGCTTGGTCAGGAAGCGGTAGACCTGTCCCTTGTTCACGGCGTCGATGGCCGTGGACATGTCCGGATGGCCAGTGAGCATGATGCGTACGGTTTCGGGGGATTTGCGCGCGGCCGTGGCCAGGAGCCGGATGCCGTCCACCCCGGGCATGCGCATGTCGGCCACGATCACGGCGTAGCGGCCGCGGGCGGAAACCTTTTCCAGGGCCAGGGCCGGATCGGGCTCGGTCTCGATGTCCAGACCACGCAGGGAGCGGCGCAACGAGGCCAGGAAATTGGCGTCGTCGTCCACGAACAGGATGGTCTCGGCCATGGCCTCCGTCCTAGCGGCAGGCCCAGAGCGCGGCCTCGCGGATCTCCTTGAACAGGGCCATGCTCACCGAGCCCATGAACAGCCGGCCCAGCAAGCCGCCGCCCGCGCCGGTGCGGCCCACGGCCACGGCGGCGTAGCGCCGTTCCTGGGCTTCGTGCAGGATGGCCGGGGCCACCTTGGGCGACTCCAGGACCCGCGAGTGGATGCGGTCCGCGGCCACGCCGTTGCGCTCCAGGGCCTCGCGGGTGCGGGCGAAGATTTCGTCCACGTCCCGGGCCCGGCCCGTGCGGTTCACGTGGAGCATGGTCACGGAGTGCTCGGGCTCCTTCTCGAGCATGAAGCCCACATGGTCGGCCACCCGCAGGCTCGGCTCCGAGCCGTCGGCGCACAAAAGCACGTTGCGGCGGCCCCATTCCGGGTCCCGGCAGATCCACAGCGGAAAGGTGATCTCCTCCATGAGCAGGCCCTTGCTCACGCTGTCGTCGAGGATCTCCTCCAGCTTCATGGTGGCCCGGCGGCCCAGGACCACGGCGTCATAGAGCCCTTCCTCGCCTTCCCGCAAAATGGTCATGGCCCTGGACATTCCCTGGGAGGTATGCTTGGTGTCGATGTTGTCGGGAGAGAAACCGTGCTGGACCAGGATGCGCTTGCACTCGGTCAGGGTCTTCATGCTCCTGTCCAGGTTGCGGCGGGCCATCTCCTCGCCCTGGGTCACGGTCTCGAAGGACAGCTCCTCGGCCCAGACCGCGGGGGTTTCAGCCACCACGTTGAACAGGGTCAGGCGGATATCCTTCTTGTTGTGGAAAAAGTAGGCCACATAGCGGATGCCGTGCAGGTGCTGGGGGTCGTTGCTGATGGTCACAAGCAGATGTCTGTCCATGCCGGTCTCCTTTGGCAGCCGATGCGCTTACTGTAGTACTTGCCTTTTTTGAGCCGTATTGCAAGATGCTACCCCAGGGGGGCGGCCATGAATCGCGACGACGAGAAGCTCCAGCGCAGCGACTATTGCCTGTTCGAGGCCGAGGAAGGGGAGCACCGCGTGGCCGTCCTGGGCACGGGCCCGGGGTTCCTCTCCATCGTGGACCTGCTCACCAGCACCGAGTTCCACGACTTCCTGCCGGGATTCCGGCTGGTGGCCGTGGCCGAGCCCGGCCCGGACCCCGAACGCCTGCGCGGAGTCCGCGCCCAGGGCGTGCCGCTCTATGAGACCTTCGAGGAGCTCTGGGCCAAACACTCCGACATCCGCTACCTGGTGGAGCTCACCGGCCACCGCGACCGGGTGGAAGCCTTGCGCCGCGTCCTGCCGGGCCGAGTCTCGATCATCGACCACGCCGCCGCGGTGTTCTTCTGCGGGCTGCGCGACATGGCCCGGATCAAGAGCCACTGCGAGGTCAACCTGGACCGCCAGCGCACCCTGCTCCAGGCCATCATCGACGAGGTGCGCGAGGACATCCTGCTCCTGGACCTCAAGGGCCGCGTGGTGGACATGAACCGCAACGTCTGGCAGCGCACCGGCAAGGCCAAGGAGGAGCTCACCGGCAAGGCCTGCTACGAGGTCATGACCCTGCGCGACGGCCTGCCCTTCTGCCGCGAGATGGACAAGGACTGCCCGTTCTTCAAGACCCTGAACACCAAGGAGGCGGCCGAGGCCCTGGTGACCCGGGTCAACGCCGAGGGCCAGCTCCTGTACTTCCGGGTCTATTCCTACCCCATCCTGGGCAGCCTGGGCGAGATGACCCACGTGATGATCATGCAGCGCGACATCACCTCGCGCACCCACCGCGAAAAGCACCAGCACCAGGCCGACAAGCTGGCGATCATCGGCGAGATGTCCACCTACCTGGCCCACGAGATCAGAAATCCGCTGTTCGCCATCGGCGGGTTCACCAACGCGCTGCTGCGCTCCACGGACATCTCGGAAAAGGACCGCGAGAAGCTGGCGATCATCGCCGAGGAAACCCAGCGCCTGGACCACATGCTCACGAGCATCCTGAACTTCGCCCGGCCCAGCAAGACGCCCACGGACAAGGTGGACCTGCGCCGCGTGGTGGAGGACACCGTGGAGCTCATGGAGATCGGCTACGCCCGCCAGGGTTACAGCTTCGAGACGCACTGCGAGCAGGGCCTGCCCATGGTCAGCGGCGAGCCCGAGCTGCTCAAGCAGTGCCTGGTGAACCTCTACAAGAACTCCATCGAGGCCATGCCCTCGGGCGGGACCATCACCACGCGCTGCGGGCTCTCCGGGGACCTGGTGTCGCTTTCGGTGGAGGACGCCGGGCAGGGCATGAGCGAGCAGGACCTGGAAAAGGCCTGCAGCCCGTTCTACACCACCAAGGAAAAGGGCTGCGGCCTGGGACTGGCCATGATCAAGAAGATCGTGGAGGAGTTCGGCGGCAGCATCGACATCAAGAGCCGCGTGGGCGAGGGCACCGTGGTCACGCTGCTGCTGCCGCCCATGCTGGCGGTGCGCGCCGAGCCCCAGCCCGCGACCTAGCAGGCCGTTGAAAAATCCGCGCTGGCCGCGTTGCTTCAAAAAACGCACATCCTCGCGTATTGGCGATACGCGTCGGCCGTGCGTTTTTCTCGCGCCTAGCCCTCGCGGTTTTTGAACGGCCTGCGGGAAAGGATATTGTGACGGCCCGCTAGCCCTTCTTCAGATCCTCGTCCTCCAGCCCTTCCAACACGAGCTCGTCGGCGGCTTCGCCCCGGTCGGTCTTGAGCCGGTCGATCATCTGCACGAGCCTGGACCGGTCGCTGGCCGAGAGCGTGGCCGTCTCCTCGCTGATGAGCCCCTTCTGGAACAGCTGGAAGAAATCCTGGTCAAAGGTGTTCATGCCGTGCGGCGCACCCTCTTCGAGCACGCCGTAGAAGGTCTTGTCCACGGTCTCCCCGCCCAGGATGAGCTCCTTGATGCGCAGGGTGTTGCGCATGACCTCGAAGGCCGCCACCCGGCCGTGGCCGTCGGTCTTGGGCAGCAGGCGCTGGGAGACCACCCACTTGAGGCTCTCGGCCAGGCGCATGCGGATGAGCCGCTCCTCCGAGGTGTCGAACAGGCCGATGATCCGGTTCACGGTCTGGCCGCAGTCCGTGGTGTGGATTGTGGAGAGCACGAGATGCCCGGTGGCCGCGGCCTGGAGCGCGATCTCCATGGTCTCGCGGTCGCGGATCTCGCCCACCAGGATGACCTTGGGGGCCTGGCGGAAGGCCGCGCGCAGGCCCGAGGCGAAGGTGTCGAAGTCCACGCCCAGCTCCCGCTGGTTCACCGTGCCCTTCTTGTGGCGGTGGGTGAACTCCACCGGGTCCTCCAGGGTGATGATGTGCACGGCCAGGTTCTCGTTGATGGCGTCCACCAGGGCGGCCAGGGAGTTGGACTTGCCCGTGCCCGTGCCGCCGGTGACCAGGATCAGCCCATACTTCTCCTTGGCCATCTCCGTGAAGCAGGCCGGAAGATTCAGCTCCTCCATGGTCGGGATGCCCGTGGGCAGCCGCCGCAGGATGGCCGCCAGGGTCCCGCGCTGGCTGAAGATGTTCACCCGGAAGCGGGCCTTGCCCGGCAGGGCGTAGGACAGGTCGCAGGAGCCCTTGGCCGCCAGGGTCTTGATGAGCCGGGGGCTGTTGTCCATGAGGGCCGCGGCCATGAGCTTGGTCTGGGCCGGGGTCAGGCGGGCGAAGTCCGGGCCCAGGTCCACGTCGGTGAGCGCTCCGTCCACCTCGGCCTGCACGGCCCGGCCCGAGGTGATGATCACGTCCGAGACCTTGGGGTGGGCGGCCACCAGCTTGGCCATGAGGCCGTCGAGCTCCTGGCGGGTCATCGCAGATCTCCTTGGTTCGCGGAGCCGTTCTTCAGGAAGGGCCGGATGCGGTCCTTGTTCTGGGCATAGACGTAGGCCGCGTCCGGGTCGATGATGCCCTTCTGCAGGTAGCGCAGGATGTCGTCGTCCAAAGACTGCATGCCGTGCTCGCGGCCGGTCTGGATCATGGAGGCGATCTGGTGGTTTTTGCCCTCGCGGATGAGGTTGCGCACCGAGGGCACGCCCACGAGGATCTCCAGGGCCGCCACCCGGCCGGGCCGGTCCACCCGGCGGAACAGGGTCTGGGAGATGACCGCGCGCAGGGAGTCGGCGAAGCTGGCCCGCACCTGGGCCTGCATGTCCTCGGGAAAGACCTCGATGATCCGGTCCACGGTCTTGGCGGCCGAGGCAGTGTGCAGGGTGGAGAGCACCAGGTGGCCGGTCTCGGCGGCCTCCAGGGCCAGGGCGATGGTCTCGTAGTCGCGCATCTCGCCCACCAGGATGATGTCCGGGTCCTCGCGCAGGGCCCCGCGCAGGGCGGCCTTGAAGCTCTTGGTGTCGCGGCCCACTTCGCGCTGGTTCACCAGGCAGCTCTGGGGCCGGTGCACGAACTCGATGGGGTCCTCGATGGTGATGATGTGGTCCTTGCGCACCTTGTTGGCGTGGTGCAGCACGGCGGCCAGGGTGGTGGACTTGCCCGAGCCCGTGGGCCCGGTGACGAGCACGAGGCCCTTGGGCAGCAGGGCCAGATCCTTGAGCTTGTCCGGCAGGCCCAGCTCCTCCAGGGTGACGATCTTCTCGGGGATCTGGCGGAACACGGCCGAGACCCCGTTCATCTGGCGGAAGAAGTTCACCCGGTATCGCGCCAACCCTTTGACTTCATAACCGAAGTCCACGTCCCCGGTCTCCTCGAAGAGCTTGACCTTGTTCTCCGGGGTGATCTCGTAGAGCATCCGGATGAGCTCGTCATGCTCCAGGACCTTGAACTTGAAGCGGTGGAGCTCCCCGCGCAGCCGCATCATGGGCTGGGAGCCGCTGGACAGGTGCAGGTCCGAGCCGCCGTGCTCGTGGAGCATCTTGAAGAAGGCGTTGATCTGGGCCATGGGGCCTCCGGCCGGGGCGAAAGGATTCGGATTTCCGGCAGGATACCCGGGGGCAGAAACCAAGGCAAGCGGCCGGGCCCAGGGCTCACAAAAAATAAAGGGGAGCCCAAAGGCTCCCCTGTGATGCGTCCAAAAGGGCGGTTTAGTCAGGCCAGGGAATGGTCAGGGCCTTCTGCGCCGCAGTCCAGTTGGCGGTGGGATCCGGGGTGATGCCGGTGTCCCCGCTGATGGCCACCGACACGGCCGTGGCGCCTCCGCCAGAATAGTCCAGAATATAGTCGCCGATGTCCACCGCCGTGACGTCGGCGCCGAGATACTTCTCGCCTCCGGCGTCTACCAGGGCGTCCACGTCAGCCGGGGCCGCATGGTTGACCATCATGTACTTGGCATAGGCCATGTTGAAGCGGGCCACGGCCTCGGACTTGACGCCCTTGGACACCGCCTCCGTGGCCTTCTCGGTCATGTCCAGATACTTGGGCGTGATGACGGCCGCCAGGATGCCCAGGATGATGATCACGGAGATGAGTTCCACCAGCGTGAAACCTCTCTGGCCTCTGGCCTTGATGCTCGACTTGGTCATAATGCCTCCCTGCTCTGCCGCCCTGGGGCGGCTGTTGTTTCTTTGCGGCGGTGCCGTCGCCTTCTTCATAGCACCCGCCGGTTCGGTCTTCCAGCCCTGGACTAACAAGTTTCGTGCCAGGACGGGCATAAAATCATGCCCGGACCGCAACGCCTCGAATCATCGCTATTTCCGCACACCAAGGTCGCTGCTGTGGGCATTCCGCATCCCCGCCAGTCAATTTTTCGCCACCTCAGACCCCGGACAGGGAGTGCTGCATAAGGTCCGTGAGCGGCAGGAACACGGACAGGGCAAAGAAGCCCACCACACCGGTGAGACCGGCCACGAGCACGGGCCCGATGAGCTCGCTCATCTTGGACACCGAGTATTCCACCTCGTAGTCATAGTGCCGGGCCGCCTCCTTGAGCATGTCCTCCAATTGGCCGGACTCCTCGCCAATGGCGATCATGGTGATGAGCATGGGCGTGAAGTAGCGGGCCGAGCGCAGGGGCTCGGCCAGGCCCCGGCCCTGCTCCAGCTTTTCCTTGAGCGTGTCGAACTGGGCCGAGATGGCCGCGTTGCCGATGGTTCCGGAGATGATCTCCATGGACTCCAGCACGGTCACGCCGCTGGCCTGAAGAATGGCGAAGATGCTGGCGAAGCGGGCCATGGCCGCCTTGGTGAAGACCTTGCCCAGGATGGGCAGACGCAGAAGCAGCGTATCCCGAAAGAACCGGCCCTGGATCGTGCGGAACCAGGAGGCCAGGCCGAACACGCCACCGCCCACGCCCACCAGGAGCAGGGGCCAGTAATGGGTCAGCACGCCATGGATGCCGATCATGATCCGGGTGGGCAGGGGCAGCTCGATGTGCGCGTTCTGGAACAGATTGATGAAGTTGGGAAACACGAACAGGATGAGCACGAAAAAGGCGATGACCAGGGCGATGAGCACGATGAACGGATAGGTCAGGGCGCTCTTGATGTCCTGCTTCACCTTGTGCTCGTGCTCCACGATGTAGATGAGCCGCTCGAGCACGTCGGTGAGCGTGCCCGAGATCTCCCCGGCCCGGACCATGTTGCAGTAGAGCGGCGAGAACACGTTGGTATGCTTGAAAAAGGCCTTGTACAGCGAGGTGCCCTGGCGGATGTCCTGGGCAATGGCGATGATCGCGGCGCGCAGCTTGGGGCTCTCGGTCTGGTTCTCCAGGACCTCCAGGGTCTGGACCACGGCGATGCCCGCGGCCAGCATGGTCCGCAGCTGCTTGGTGAACAGGATCACGTCCTGGGCCTTGACCGACTCGAAGCGGGACAGAAACCCTGGGGCGCGCGCGCCTGAACCGGGCTTGCCCGAGGCCGCCGCGGCCCGGGTCTGGCGCACCGAGGAGGGGATGAGGCCCTTGTCCAGGATCAGGCGCTGGGCGGCCTCCAGGTTCTCGGCCTCCACGCTGCCGCTGACCTTGGAACCGCTGTCGGTGAGGGCCTTGTAGGCGAAAACCGGCATGGGCCCCTCCTAGAGCATGACCGCGGAGGCGGCCTCTTCCAGGGTGGTCACGCCGCTCACGGCCTTGCGCACCGCGTCCACCTTGAGCGGCCGCATGCGCTTGGAGGCCACGGCCATGCGGGTGATCTCCCGGGCCGAGGCGCGCTTGAGGATGAGTTCCTGCACGGCATCGTCCACCTCGAGCACCTCGAACAGGGCCCGGCGGCCGGAGAACCCGGTCTGCTGGCACTGGCGGCAGCCCGTGCCGCGCTTGAAGGTGTACTTCTTGGCCGCGGGGTCCAGGCCGAAGGCCCGCTGCAGCTCCGCGGAGGGCTCGTATTCCTCCAGGCAATGCTGGCAGTTGCGGCGCACCAGGCGCTGGCTCACCGTGACCAGCATGACCGAGGAAACCAGGAAGGACTCCACGCCCATGTCGATGAGCCGGATGGCCGCCGAGGCCGCGTCGTTGGTGTGCAGGGTGGTCAGGACCTGGTGGCCGGTGAGGGCCGCCTGGGTGGCGATGGAGGCCGTCTCCAGGTCGCGGATCTCGCCCACCAGGATGACGTCCGGGTCCTGACGCAGAATGGAGCGCAGGCCCGAGGCGAAGGTCATGCCCGCGCGGCGGTTGAGCTGGATCTGGCGGATGCCCGGGATGCGATACTCCACCGGGTCTTCCAGGGTGATGATGTTGATCTCCGGCTTGTTGATCTCGCGCAGGATGGAATAGAGCGTGGTCGTCTTGCCCGAGCCCGTGGGACCGGCCGAGACGATGAGGCCGTAGGGCTTCTTCATGGCCCGCCGGACCTTGGCCAGGTCCTGCTCGGCCAGGCCCAGCTCGGGCAGGGTCAGGCCGTGGGCGTTGCGGTCCAAGAGCCGGAGCACGATGTTCTCGCCGTAGAGCGTGGGCAGGGACGAGGCCCGCACGTTGAACTCCCGGTCCTGGGCCCGGAAGGAGAAGCGCCCGTCCTGGGGAATCTTGCTCACCGAGATGTCCATGTTGGCCATGATCTTGATGCGCGAGACCAGGGGCAGGAAGGCGTTCTTGGGCGGGGCGGGCACGGCCCGCAGCTTGCCGTCCACCCGGAAACGGGCCTGCACGTAGTCGCGCTCCGGGCTCAAATGCACGTCGCTGGCCTTTTCCCGCACGGCCTGGTTCAGGATGGAGTTGACCATGCGGATGATCGGGGCCTGGTCCGCCTGGTCGTGCAGGGCGTCCACGGCGATGTCCTGCTCCTCCTCGGCGGGAGCGGCGTCCTCGCCCACGTCCAGGCCCTCGAAAATTCCCTCGGCCACCCCGCTGCGGCCATAGACCGAACCGAACAGGAGCTCGAAGTCGTTCTCCGAGCAGATGACCGGCTCCACCTCCATGTTGGTGGCCACTTCCACGGTGTCCAGGGCATTGATGTCCATGGGGTCGGGCATGGCCACGATGAGCCGGTTGCCCTTGCGGCAGAGCGGCACCAGGTGGTTCTTCTGGGCCAGGTCCTCGCCGATCAGGTCCGAGGCCCCCTCCTCGTAGGGGTGGCTGTCCGGGGAATAGCGGGGAATCTTGAGCTGCCGACTGACCAGCTCGACGATCTGCTGTTCCTTGAGCAGGCCGTTCTGGATGAGGTACTGGCCGAGCTTGAGGCTGGAGTCCTTCTGTCCGGCCAGGGCCTGGTCCAGCTGGGCCTGGCTGATGAGCCCGCCCTCCAGGAGAAGTTCGCCCAGGCGCTTGCGCTCGCGCTTCATTCCTGCGGACCCTTGTCCGGACCCTTGGCCAGGCGGCGGGAGGCCTCGTCCAGGCGGCCCAGGAAGCGCACGTCCTTGCGGGCGAACTGGAGCATGCGGGCCTCGTCCCGGAGCTTTCCGGGCAGGGAGCCGATCAGGGCCAGGGCCGGGGCCTCGCTCAGGTACGGCCTGTCCGTGGTCACGGCGAACTGGTTCACGCCCGGCCGCTCCTGCCAGACGAGCAGGCGCAGGGGCGCGGGCAGGCGATCCAGGGCGCGCAGCTCCTCATAGGCCGCTTCCAGGGTCCGGGCCCGGGCCACCTGGACCCAGATGAACCGCTTGAAGGCGGGGTCCTGGGAGTCGGCCACCAGGGGCAGGACCAGGGGAATGCCGGGCTTGGGCTCCCCCTCCATGCCGGGGTTGACCGCGCGCACGCGGGCCAGCAGCTCGGCATCGGCCGCGCCATAGACCTTGCGGACCACGGCCTCCAGGGTCTCGCCCGGGGCCAGGCGCAGGGAGCCCAGCCGCTCGGACTCCGGGGCCGCGGCCTTTTGGGGCGCGGGCTGCGGGGCCACGGGCCGGGCCTCGGGTTCGATCCGGGCCGGCTCAATGGCCTCCTGAACCGGGGCCGGGGGCTCGGGCGCAATGCGGACCTGGGGTTCCGGGATTTCCTGGGGCTGGCGCTGTTCCAGGGCCGGGGCGCCGGGCAGGATGCGGGCCGCGGCCTCGCTCAGGCCCGCCACGGTCCGGCTCTGGCGGATGCCGCCCACGTCGAAGCGGTACAGGCCCCAGACCGAGGCGCAGGCCAGGACGAACAGGACCAGGGCCGTGGCCGCGTGGCTGAAGACCCGGCGCACCTGACGCCGCTCCTGGCCCACGCAGGCGCGCACCATGCGCCATCCGGCCCGGGCGCTGCGACGGATGAGCAGTTCCAGGACCACCTTGTGGCAAAGCCGCACGATGCGCCGGGGATAGCCGCGGCTGGCCCGGTACACGGCCCAGTAGCCGAGTTTGGAGAAAAGGTCCGGCGGGGCGCTCCTGTCCGCGGCGGCCTCCTGCAGGCGGTAGCGGATCATGGCCCGGGTCTCGGAGAAGTCGAGCGGCGTCAGGCGATGGTAGCAGTTGACCCGGTCCAGAAGGTTTTCCATCTCCTCCAGCACGGGCTCGATCTCGCGCTGGGCAAAGACCACGATCTGCAGGAGCTTCTGGGCGTTGGTCTCGTAGTTCAAGAGCTCGCGCATGAGCTCCAGGCACTCGGGCGTGAGCTTCTGGCCCTCGTCCACGATGAGCACCGAGAGCCGCCCCTCCTTGACCCCCTGGTGGAACAGGCACTTCTTGATGCCTTCCTTGAGCTGCCAGGCCGAGAGGCCCGGCGCGGGCTCGCGGCCGGTGAAGAAGCCGAAGAGCACGCGCAGGAAGGCCTCGCCCGTGGCGAAGTAGGGGTCCAGAAGCAGGTGCACGCGGATCCCGGAATCCTGGCCCAGCAGGCGCACGAAGCGGCGGCAGAGCGTGGTCTTGCCCGTGCCGATCTCGCCCGTGACCACGCACAGGCCGCGGCGCAGGCGCACGGAGATCTCCAGCTGCTGCAGACAGGTGGCGTGCTGCCGGGAATCGTACAGGAAGTTCGGGTCCGGCGAATTGGAAAAGGGCTCGCGGGCCAGTCCCAGGGAGGCGAAATAGTTCACCGCGTCACCTCGCGTTCCCCCGTGCTCTTGGCTGCGGTCTGGGCTGCGGCGGCCTCCTCGCTCTGGCGCTGGGCCTCCAGCTCCTGCTCGATCTGGCCGAAAGTCTTCTGGGTCTCGCCCGGGAGCCATTCGGCCAGGACCTCGGGGGTGATGAAGATGAGGTACTCGTCCAGGTTCTCGCTCTTGGACCTGCTGCCGAAGAGCCAGCCCACGCCGGGCGCGTCCTTGAGCCCGGGCACGCCCGAGGAACCCGTGGAGGTGGTCTGCTTGGTCAGGCCGGAGATGACCACGGTCTCGCCGTTGCGGGCGATGAGCGTGGTCTCGGTCTGCTTTTTGATGATGTACGGATTGCCGTCCACGGCCCGGGTCGAGTCCACCTCGTCCTTCTTGATGAGCAGGGTCATCTTGAGGAACTGCTGGTCGATGATGTGCGGGGTGATCTCCAGGCGCAGGACCACGTCCTGGAACTCCACGGAGATGGTCTTGTCCGCGCCCGTGCCCTCGATGGTCTGGTAGGGCACCCGCGCGCCGCTCTCGGTGTAGGCCTTCTGGTTGTCCAGGGTGGTGATGGACGGGCTCGAGATGATGTTCAGCTTGCCCTCGTCCTGCAGGGCCTTGAGCTGGACCTCCAGGATGCTTCCGCCGACCTTGCCGAACATGAGCCCCAGGGCCGTGGCCCCGGTGCTGCCGCTCGTGGTCGGATAGCCTTCAGGGACGAAATCCAGGCCATAGCCCAGGCCGGACAGGCCCGTGCCCAGGTTGTAGGTGCCCCCGCCCGAGAGCGGGTCCGTGGTGGTGGTGCTGGAGCCGCCGGGCACGACCCAGAGGTTGTTGCCGCTGCGCACGCGGCCGCTGTAGCCGCCGCCCCACTGGACGCCCAGGGCCCGGGCCGTGTCCTGGGTGGTCTCCACGATGTGGGCCTTGAGCTTGATCTGGGAGCGGGGCCGGTCCAGGCTCTCCACCAGGTGCAGGAACTTGTCCTGGTCCCCGGCCAGGGTCTGGACAATGACCGAGTTGGTGAAGGAGTCCACGTCCACCGAGCCGATGGCCTTGCCCTCGGCGTCCTTGGCCAGGAACTTCTCCAGGCCCTCGCGCATGGTCTTGACGTCCGCGAACTTGACCTTGATGACGCTGGTGGTCAGCGGCGCGGTCTTCTCCATGGCCAGTTGCTCGGTGCGGCGCTTCTTGCGCAGCACGTCGTACTGGAGGTCCGCGTCCATGTCTTCCAGGGTCATGACCCGGATGATCTCGCCCTCCCAGGCGAAGGCCAGCTTGTTGGACCGGAGCACGCCGCGGAACACGCTGTCCCAGGGCATGTCCTGGATGTTCACGCTGACCGTGCCCTCGACCTTGGGGCTGACCACGATGCTCTGATGCGCGGCCCGGCCCAGGGCCTGGATCACGGCCACCACGTTGGCGTCGTGCATGCGCAGGGAGACCTTGATCCTGGGCAGGGGGCGCTCGGTCTCCTCGGTGGGCTGGGTCACGAGCTTCTGCTTGTGCACCTCTTCCCGGCGGTCCGGGTACACGGCCGCGGACTTGGGCACGGAGTGGCCCTGGGCCTGCTCGGACATGACCTTGTACTTGTCCGTGGCCGGGTCGATTTCCGAGGTCTTCTTCTCCGCGCAGGACGCGGCCAGGAACAAAAGACACAGCAGGGCGCCGAACAGCGCGTGGTGACGGAGGATGCGTGCCATGCCTATCTGCCCACCTTCACGTCCAGGGGTTTGAAGGCGTCCTCGGCCAGCGGCAGCTTGCGCCGGCTCGAGCTGTCCCCCTCCCCCCGGGCCAGTTCCACGAAATTCTGCTGGATCGCGGCCACCACGTAGCCCGATGCCTCGACCTCCTCGCCAACGGCGTACTCCACGCCGTTGATCACGGCCAGAACCTTGTCGCCCAGGCGGACGTAGCCCTTGTAGCGCAGGGTCTCGCCCTCGGCGGTGCCGCCCGCGCCCGGAAAGAAGAACTCCGTGTCCGCGGCGTAGAACGGGGAGACCAGCTTCTCCCGGCGCAGCAGCTCCACGCGGTAGCGCTCGCTCTCGCTCATGGGCGCCTTGTCCAGCATCTGGTTGACCATCTCCACCGTTTTGGACGCTTCCTGCGTGTCCGCCTTTTTCCCGGCCATGGGCGCATCAACGCCCCGCTGACCGGTGAGCAGTTCAAAGGCCCCATACCCCACGCTGGCGAGCATGAGTGCCACGAGGATGACCTGGCGCTTGGGCAGTACCAACGATCACCCCGGCTCAAGCCAGCGCGAAGCGCATCTGCATGAAAAACTCCAACCCTCCGGCCACGGCCCGCACCTCGACTTTTTCCACCCGGCTCAGGCTGGGCTCGTTCTGCAAGGCCACGAAAAACATCCGGAACTGGCCCAGGCTTCCGGAAAACACGCCCTGGAGCTGGATGCGGTTGTGCTCGGCCAGCACCGAGGCGGCGTCCAGGTTCAGTTCCAGCACCGTCAGACCCGAGGACTCGGCCACCCTCTGGACCAGGTTCGGCAGGTCCTGCAGCTGGGTCCGCGGCAGGGACGCGCGGGCCGGGAAACCGAAACCCGCGGCGTCCTCCTGGACCTTGGCCTGCTGGAGCTTGGCCAGGATCGGGGCAAAGGACTGCTGCCGGGCGATCTCGCCGCGCACCCGGGCGATGTCCGCGTCCAGGGCGGCCAGGCGCTGCCGGGTCGGAAACACGAGGGCCGCGGCCAGGCCCGAGAACAGGACCAGGGTCAGCACCGCCTTGAGCAGCAGCTTGCTGTCCTCGTTGGTCAGTTTCCAGCGCAGCATCATCCCCGCCCCCTACGCCAGACTGATGTGCAGGATCACGTGCATGACCTTGCCGTCGGGCACGAAGTCCTGCACCGCGTTGCTGTGGATCACCGGGGTCCCGAACAGCGGCGAGGCGTCCAGGTCGATGAGGAAGCGCGACAGGGTGGTGTCGAACTCCCCGGGATCGCCCAGGATCATGGCGTCCACCACCATGATCCGCGAGGAGGCTGCCGCAGGCTTGGCCTCGCCCCCCTGCGGGGCCTTGGCCGCGGCGGGCTTGGCCGGGGCCGCTTCCTGCGGCTGCTCCTTGCCGAAATCCAGGGTCAGGTTCAGGACCTTGACGTTGGCCGGAAGCACGTTGGCCAGTTCGGCCACCACGGCCAGGGTCTCCAGGCGGTCGGCGGCCTCCTTGAACTCGCTGCGCTTGCGCACCACCTCCGCGGCCATGTTGAGCAGCCGCGTGGTCTCCATGGGCGGCTGGTAGCGCTCCAGGGATTTCTTCAGGCCCTCCAGCTCGGCCATGCGCGAGCGCACCTGGACCTCGCCCAGGAAATACAGGCCTCCGGCCAGGACCATGAGCAGGGCCGCGGCCGCGGCCAGCAGGTCGCCCAGGCGCTTGCGCCGGTTCACCGCGGCCCGGTCCCGGTAGTTGCGCAGCAGGTTCAGGGTGACGGTCTGGTCCGAGGCGGCCAGGGCAGCGGCCTGGGCCATGTCCAGGCGATCGCGCTCTCCGGCCAGGCCGAAGCGGTCCAGGCCCGGAATCCCGGCCAGGGGGTCGAAGACCTCCTCGTGCAGCCCAAGCTGCCCGGCCATGAAGTTGCGGACCTGGGCGCAGGCGAACATCTCGCCGGAGAAATACAGGCGCTCCACGCGCTTGCCGAAGTTGGCGAAGAAGTAGTCCAGGGTCCGTTCGGCCTGGCGCGCCAGCCGGTCCATGGCCGGTTCCACGATCTGGAACACGGTCTCGGGGTCCAGGTCCGCGCCGGGCCTGCCCTCGGCCTCGGGCAGGCCCAGGAGCTTCACGGCCAGCAGCCGCCGGGCCGCGGCCAGGTCCAGGGTCTGGACCTCCACGGCGCTGCCCAGGTTCTCCAGCAGGGCCTCGGCCATGCTGTTGGCCCCGGACTTGATGGTCCGGCAGAACAGGAGCTTGCCGCCGGAGCTGATGGTGATGCAGGAGAATCCGGCGTCCATGTGCAGGGTGGCGGCCACCTCTCCGGCCCCGGCCGAGGGGGCGTTGCGCAGGACGTTCTGGTGCGCGCCCGGGATGGTGGTGACGCCGGCCAGGGCAATGCCGGCCTCGGCGAAGATCCGGCGCTGGGTCTCGACCTCCTCGCGCCGGGCCAGGCAGGCCAGGACCTCGATCTTGTCCACGCCCTTGTCGCTCACCGGGCCCTGCACGCGCAGGTCCAGGACCTGTTCCGCGTCCGAGAACTTCTGCTCCTTCTGGAGCTTCCAGTAGGCGCCCTCCTCCACCCGGCGGGCGGGCATCTTGGGCACGAGCACCGGGAGGATGTCGAAGTCGCTGCTGCGCACCAGGGTCCAGACCTGGGCCTGGGCCAGGCTGCCGTTGAACCGGCGCAGGCAGGCGGCCAGGAAGGCCGGGAATCCGGGAGCGCCGGGCTGGACTCCGGCCGGATAGGGGAACCGCGCCGCGTCCAGGACGCGGGCCGGACCGTTCCGGGCCATGCGGATCACGGCCAGGCTGTCCTCGCGCAGGTCCACGCCCAGGGTCGAGCCCCGGCGCAGCCCGTTGAACCCGAACAGCGCGGACAGTGAGGGCCGGGGCACCCGGATCTTGCGGAACTTCCCGGCCGGGACCGCCGGGGTCTGGGTCTCCGGGACAGGAGCCGCTGCGGACGATTCCGGCGCGGCCGTCCCGTCGGGGGCGCCCTCACGGATGACCTGCAGCAGAGCCGCGGTGGAGTCGATCCTGTCCCGTTTGTTCACCAGCCTTCCTTCACGCCGTCAGACGCCGCGCGCCGCCGCAACCGATCGCGGCCTCTGACGATGACAAAAAATCGGCAATTCTTTTCGTGGGTTCGGAGAAAAACAGCACAGGCCGCCCGGCTTCCGGGCCCCGGGGCCCCGCCCCCGCTGCGCCTGCCTGCAGAATCTGTTCATGTAAACTATTCCCGACTTTGTTTAGACATTTTTTAAGACATAGCCAAAAAACACGACAAATGAAAGCCAAATCCCTCTAAGTTCTAACGTCGTTGCAGAGAATTCATACCCCATCGCATCTTCCGGTCAGAAGCTTGAAAGAGTCCAGAAACGGCGGGACATGGCGGCCGGCCTGCATTGGGCCGGAATCCGCACAAACACCCTGTTTCGGTTCCCTCCGCCGGACCCCTGGAAGCGGAACCGGATGGGCGCGAATAAGTCCAAAAATACCTGAGTATTGGAGCGATAGACCTGGGCTCCGGAAGGCCGGTCCGCGCCGCCCCGGGCAAGGCGACGCGGACCAGCAGGGAGGGAGAGGCGGGCGGGGTTAACGCAGGGAGTGGATGTCCAGCTTGCGGCCGCAGCAGGGGCAGGCCGCGATGCTCTGACGCAGGGGCTCCTGCCGCCAGAACTGGGTTTCCCAGGGACGAGCGCTCATGAGTTTGTACTCCACCAGGACCGGCGCGCCGCAAGTGCAGAATCGCTGTTGCATGGAATGCCTCCTTGCCGTGAAAATCGGGTTGTCCCAAAGCCGGGGATGCGCCCCGGACCGTTCCGCACGAATGTTGTTCACAACTAAACGCATTTTCCCAACTCCGTCAATCAAAAATTGACACCCCGGCCCAAAAAAATTCCCCCCCGTCAGCGGTATTCCCGGGAGACCCAAAGGACCTTGCCGATGACCCGGACGTTGCGCAGCTGATCCCCGGCCAGGTGGATGGGGGTGTACTCCGGGTTGTCGCTGCGCAGCACCAGCTCGCCGGGCAGCTTCTCGATGCGCTTGACCATGACCGTGTCCTCCACGCCCACGGCGTAGATGCCCCCGGCCAGGACCTCGGAGCGCGACTGGTCGATGAGCACGGTGTCGCCGTCGCGGATCTCCGGCTCCATGCTCCGGCCCACCACGGACATGAGCACCATGCGACCGGGATTGCCCCGGGCCCGCAGCCAGTCCGAACGGAAGGCCTGCCAGCCCTCCACCTGGCCCTCGGTCTCGAACGAGCCGTCACCGGCGCAGAGCCGGGCCTGGACCTTGGGCACGCGCTCGAACTCCTCGTCCACAGCCTGGGCCGCGGGCGCCGGAGCCGCCAGCCGGGCCGCGCCCAGGCCCGAGCCCAGCCAGACCGGATTGAGACCGTACTGCCGGGCCAGGTCCAGGACCCAGCGGCTGGGCACCTGGTCCTTGCGCTTGGCCAGGGACACGGCCGCCCGGCCCAGGCCCAGCACGCGGGCCAGATCGGACTGGGAGGCGATCTCCGTCTCCCGGGTCAGACGCTGGAAAAAGGCCTGGAATCCGTCGTTCTGGTGCATGCGTGTCCCTCGGTTGACAACCGCTTAACCAAAATTAAACATCGTGTCAACTCCCTTGGATGCGTTATTATTTTGTCCCCCGGCCGGGTCCCTCATTTACAAGCCCTGGGAACTCCTCTAGCTTCATACACGCGGGAATGGCTTGAAAAACATCTGAGCGGGGGGAACGCGTCCATGGCCCAGACCAACATCCTGCTGGAGTCCGGCACCAACGAGCTGGAACTGGTGGAGTTCTACATCGACGAGGAGAACCCCGAAGGCGGCGAGCCCTACCGCGGCTATTACGGCGTGAACGTGGCCAAGGTCCTGGAGATCATCCGCATGCCCTCGGTGACCAAGATGCCCGGCCGCTCCAACGCCGCGGTGCTCGGCACCTTCAACCTGCGCTCCAAGGTCATCCCCCTGGTGGACCTCTCCCGCTGGCTCAGCAAGAAGATCAAGACCTCGGACGAGACCAAGGTCATCGTCTCGGAATTCAACCGGACCATCGCGGCCTTCATGGTCTCGGGCGTGACCCGCATCCACCGCATCAGCTGGCAGGAGGTGGAGCCCCCGGGCAGCCACCTCACCTCGTTCTCCAACGACTCGGTCACCGGCGTGGTGCGCTTCCCGGACCGCATCCTGCTCATCCTGGACATGGAAAAGGTCCTGGGCGACCTGAACCCCAGCCTGGCCATGCACCTGGAGCCCGACCAGCTCCGCCAGGTGCGCCCGCAGAAGGACTGCCTCAAGGCCCTCATCGCCGACGACTCGGCCTCCATCCGGCGGATGATCGCCGCCATGCTGGAGAAGTCCGGATTCCAGGTGACCCAGACCACCAACGGCCGGGAGGCCTGGGACCTGCTCGCCTCGCACAAGTCCCACGCCGCGGAGGAGCAGCGCCCGCTCTACGACTACGTGGACGTGGTGGTTTCGGACATCGAGATGCCTATCATGGACGGCCACAACCTGACCAAGCGCATCAAGGAGGACCCGGTGCTCAAGGAGCTGCCGGTGATCCTCTTCTCCTCGCTGATCACCGACCGGCTGCGCCACAAGGGCGAGGCCGTGGGCGCGGACGGGCAAGTCTCCAAGCCGGACATCACCGTGCTCACGAACATGGCCTTCGAGCTCATCGAGGCCCGCCAGGGCCCCTTGGACGTGAAGCGGGAGACCTGCTAGCGGCGACGCCGGCGGCGGAGCCAGAGCCCCAGACCCAGGACCGCCACCAGACCGAAGGCGGCCAGCTCGGCCGCGCGGGCGTTCTCCAGGAACACGTTCACGGCGTTGCCCAGAAGATATCCCCCCCAGGCCACGGCCACGGCCCAGACCGCCGCGCCCAGCGCGTTGCACACCGCGAAGCGCGCCGCCGGGATGCGGCTCAGGCCGATGACCACCGGCGTGACCACCCGGATGCCGTAGACGAAGCGGAAGCCGAGCATGATGAGGATCTGGTGCCGCTCCAGGTGGCGGTGCACGGCCTCCACCCTGCCCTTCCAGGCCTCCAGCCGCCGCGTGAGCCAGCCCGCGTGCCGCCGGGCCATGAGGAAGAAGAACTGGTCGCCCGTGAGGCTGCCCGCAAAGGCCACGAGCATGACCAGGCGCAGGTCCAGGTAGCCCCGGTGCGCGGCCACCCCGGCCAGGACCAGGATGGTCTCGCCCTCCAGGAAGGTGCCCAGGGCCAGGGCCCAGTAGCCGTGGGCCGCGATCAGGCCCGCGAGGTTCACTTGCCTTCCCGGCGCGTCGATCCCTTGCGGCCTTCCGGGGCCAGCCGGAGGTTGACCTCCAGGCGGTCCAGGTTCACGTCCTCGAGCACCACGCGCACGGCCTGTCCCAGGCGGAAGACCCGGCCCGTGCGGCTGCCGAGGATCATCTCCTGGTCCGGGAGATAGCCGTAGTAGTCATCCGAGAGGCTGGACAGCCGGACCATGCCCTCGGCCAGGACCTCCTTCAACTCCACCCAGAAGCCGAAGTCCATCATGGACGAGATCACGCCCTCGAAGGTCTGGCCCACCTTGTCCTTGAGGAAGAGCACCGTGACCCGCTTGAGGATCTCCCGCTCGGCCTCCATGGCCGTGCGCTCGCGGCGGCTCAGGTGCGTGCCCAGGCCGAGCAGGGCCTTGTGCCCGGGCACGGGCTCGCGCACCTGCTTGGGCCCGGCCAGGGCCACGCGCACCAGGCGGTGGACCACCAGGTCGGCGTAGCGCCGGATGGGCGAGGTGAAGTGGCAGTAGCAGGTCGAGGCCAGGCCGAAGTGGCCCTCGTTCACCGGGGAGTAGCGGGCCTGCATCATGGAGCGCAGCAGGAGCCGGTTCACCAGGAATTCCCGGTCCGTGTCCCGGACCTCCTCCAGGAGCTTCTGGAGGTCCTCGGGGGTGATCTCCTTGGGCCGGGGCCTTTTCGGCTGGTCCGGCGGACGGGTGCGCTCCAGGAGCTTGAACAGGTTCTCCAGCTTCTCGGCGTCGGGCTCGGGGTGCACCCGGTAGAGGCAGGGCGACTCGCGCTCGGAGAGGAACTCGGCCACGGCCTCGTTGGCCGCGATCATGAACTCCTCGATGATCTGGTGCCCGAAGTGCCGGACCTTGGGCCGGATGTCCACGGTCTCGCCCGAGAGGTTGAAAAGGATCTCGGGCTCGGGCAGGTCGAAGTCCAGGGTGCCCCGGGCCAGGCGCCGGGCGTTCATGCGCCGGGCCAGGGTCTCGGCCTCCTCGAGCATGGGCAGGAGCCCGCCCAGGGCCGCGCGCTCGCCCGCGTCGCCGTCGAGCACCGCGCGCTTCACCTGGCCGTAGGTCAGCCGGGCCTGGCTCCGGATCACGGCCGGGAACACGGCGAACTCGCCGGGCTGGCCCTGGGCCGAGACCTCCAGGCGCACGGCCATGGCCAGCCGGGGCACGTCGGGGTTCAGGCTGCACAGGCCGTTGGACAGCCGCTCCGGGAACATGGGCTCCACCGAGCGCGGGAAATAGTAGGAGTTGCCGCGCTCCTCGGCCTCGCGGTCCAGGGGCGTGCCCGGCCGCACGTAGTGGGCCACGTCGGCGATGGCCACCCAGAGCCGGTGGCCCTTGCCCCGGCGCTCCACGAAGACGGCGTCGTCGAAGTCCCGGGCCGTGGCCCCGTCGATGGTCACGAAGGGCAGGCCGCGCAGGTCCTCGCGGCCCGCGAAGTCCTCCGGGCCCGGGGCCTCGGGCAGGACCGCGGCCTGGTCCAGGGCCGGGGACGGGAAGCGCGTGGGCACGCCGTGGTTCGTCTTGACCAGAGCCTCCTGCACGGTCACGTCCTGCTCCGGGCCGAGCACCTCGGTGATCTCGCCCTCCCAGAGCCGGAACTCCACCTGGTCGCCGGGCACCAGCAGGACCACCTCGCCGGGCTTGGGCTTGAGGGCCTTGTCCGCGGGCCCGGCCATGACCCCGAAGTCCAGGCGCGGGTCCGTGGGCCGGCAGAGGAAGACCTGGCCCATGCGCTTGACCACCTTGGCCGTGAGGGTCTTGCGGCCGCGCTCCAGGATGCGCACGATGCGGCCCTCGGCCCGGCGGTCCTTGCGCTCGCGCACGATGGCCGCCACCACCCGGTCGCCGTGCCAGGCCCCGGCCATGTCCTGGGCCGGGATGAACACGTCCTTGCGCTTGGGGTCCTCGGGGATCACGAAGCCGATGCCGCCCCGGTGGACCTCCAGGAGCCCGGTGACCAGGCGCATGCGCTCGGCCAGGCCGAAGGCGTTGCGGATCTGGATGATCTTGCCCGCTTCCAGGAGTTCGGTGAGGGCGTCGCGCACGGCCTCGCGGTCGGGCTTGGCCAGGCCCAGGGCCTTGAAGATCTCCCGCGCCGAGAGCGGCTTCTTGCTCTCGCGGAACAGGGCCATGAGCTCCCGGCCGTCCAGGGGCCCGGTACGCTCGCGAACCTTCTTTTCCCTACGCTTCCGGCCCATGCTCGCCTCCCTGGGCGTCGCCGCCCTTTCGCCGGTGCTCGGCGTCCCGCTCCAGGCGGTCGTCCCGGCGCAGGCCCAAGGTCTCCCAGCGGTGCCGCCACCAGTCCTCGAAGGCCAGGGCCGTGAACAGCGCGGGCCCGAAGACCAGCTCCAGGTCCAGGACCCAGAAGCTCTCATCGGCCATGGGCCCGAGCTTGACCGCGTCCTTGGGCGTGCAGAGCACGAAGGAACAGCGCAGGCGCTGGGCCTCGGCGCGCAGCTCGTGGACGTCGCGGCGGGTGTAGAAATAGTGGTCCGGAAAGGCCCGGTGCCGCGTCGGAGCCCGGCCCAGGAGCTCGGTGGCCGTGCGCTCCACCTGGCCCGGATTGCCCACTCCCGAGACGAGCAGATAGGAGCCGTCCAGGCCCGGCACGCGCTCCCCGCCCAGGGCCGGGCGCAGCCCCTGGGGCGAGAGCCGGAAGCTGAACACCGGCCGCCGCAAGGCGGCCAGCCGCGCGGTGATCTGCGGGGTCAGCCGCTCGAAGGTCCGGGGCGTAACCTTGAACACAAAGGCTTCGGCCTGGGTCAGCGCGCCCGCGCCCTCGCGCCAGGAACCCGCGGGCAGGACGCGGTTCCACTCCTCGCCCAGGTCCTCGGCGCGCAGGAGCACCAGGTTCATGTCCCGGGCCACGGCCAGGTGCTGGAAGCCGTCGTCCAGGACCAGGAGGTCCGGGTTGAGCTGTTCGCAGATGAACCGGCCGCCCCGGGAGCGCTCCGGGTCCACCACCACGGCGGCCTTGGGATGCTCGCGGGCCAGGAGCAGGGGCTCGTCCCCGGCCTCCTCGGCCAGGGCCCCGGGCGGCACCAGGAAGGGATAGGCCTTGGGCCGGGCGCGGTAGCCCCGGGTCAGCAGGGCGGCGCGCAGTCCGCGCTCCCCGGCCCAGGACAGGAGCCAGCCGGCCAGGGGCGTCTTGCCCGAGCCGCCCCAGCCGATGTTGCCCACGGCCACCGTGGGCGCGGGCGGGGACCAGACCGGCAGCAGGCGGCGCTGGTAGAGTTCCCGGCGCAGGGCCATGACCCCGGCGTACAGGCCGCCCAGGGGGTTGAGCACGGGCCGCAAGGCCTTTTGTATCCGGAGGAGCCGCTGCATGGCCTCAAAAAGGGGAGGCCCCGTGCGGGACCTCCCCTTTGGATCGGCTACTCGCGGGACTGACCCATGAAGCGCAGGAGCATGAGGAAGAGGTTGATGAAGTCGAGGTACAGGGTGAGCGCGCCCAGGATGACACCCCGGCGCAGGGTGGTGGCGTCGCCCGAGGCCACCTCGCCCATGTCCTTGAGCCGCTGGGTGTCGTAGGCCGTGAGCCCGGTGAAGATGATCACGCCGATGACCGAGATGGCGAAGTCCGCGGCCGCGCTGCGGAAGAACATGTTCACCAGGGAGGCCAGGACGATGCCGATGAGGCCCATGAACAGGAACTGGCCCATGCCGGTGAGGTCGCGCTTGGTGACCAGGCCGTAGACGCTCATGGCCCCGAACATGCCTGAGGCCACCAGGAAGGTCTTGGCGATGGAGCCCAGGGAATAGACCAGGAAGATGGACGACAGGGTCACGCCGGTGAGCCCGCTGTAGGCCAGGAAGAGCAGCGTGGCCGTGCCGCCGGACATGCGCTGCACCGCCCCGGACAGGGCGAAGACCAGGCCGAGCTGGGCGATGACCAGGCCCCAGAACAGCAGCGTGGGACCGGCCGCGCCGGTGGCCGGATTGACGTTGAAGACCAAACTGAAGATGGCCGGCGAGGTGGCCGTGAGCCAGGCCACGGCCGCGGTCAGGAACAGCCCCGCGCTCATCCAGCCGTAGACGCCGCGCATGAAGGCGTTGAGCACTTCGGTGCGGGTGCGGGCGGTCTGGGTGGAATAGGAAACCATGGTCATCCTCCTTACACGTGTCATGATCGCGTCAACGGGACGCATCACCCAAAACGATAAGTCCTTTCCCGCCGGCTGGCAAGAAAAAGCGGTTCAGCGGCCTTCGGGACCGCGGCCCGCGGGGCCGTGCCCCTCGCGCGCGGCCTTCCACTCCTTGAGGCCGTCCGGCACGGGCTCGGTCCAGCCGAGCGGGGTGCGGCGTTCGGGCCGGACCAGGACCTGGGCCAGGCGGCCGTCGCGGGTCAGGCCCACCTCCACGGGCGCGTCCAGGCGCGCGGCCTTGGGCGAGAAGGAGGCCACGAAGGACGCGGCGTCGCGCACGGCCTCGGGGTCCCAGGCCCCGGAACCGCCCCGGCCCAGGGCCAGGGGTCCGGGGAAGTGGCGGGTCTTGAACAGGATGTCGCCCGGATCGGCCAGGGCCTCCAGGCGGCGGTTGTCGGACTCGTTGCGGCCCACGGCCAGCCAGCGGTCCCCGGCCCAGTACTGGCGGCCCACCCCGGCCAGGCGGCAGTCCCCGGGCGTGGGCAGGTCCCGGGTGCGGAAGGCGTACCAGATGCGCGCCGCAGCCTCGGGCTCGGTGAGGCAGCAGCCGCCCGCGGGCGTGGGAATCTCGGTGATGCCCAGGGCCGCGGCCAGGGCCAGCTGGTTCTTGCGGCCCCGGCCCGCGAAGTTCAGGAGCTGTTCCCGGTCCACGACGCCCTCGCGCTCCACGGCCGTGGGCTCCACCTGAAGGGCGCAGAGCGGCCGCACGAGCACGTCGCGCACCCCGGCGTCGCGGCTGATGATGTTGAGCGCGTCGCGGCGCTGGGACATGGGCCGCTGGCCCACCACCTCGCCGCTGGCCAGGACCCGGGCCCCGAACTCGGGCATCAGGACGCGGGCCTTGGAGAGCATGAGGATCTTGCAGTCCACGCAGGGATTCAGGGCCTTGCCCCAGCCGTGGGCCGGGGCCGCGGTCATGCGCACGTAGTCCTCGGAGATGTCCACGGCCATGAGCTCCAGGCCGTAGAGCTCCTTCCAGCGCTCGATGTTGCGCGGCTTGCCGAAGAAGGGCGTGACGAAATGCAGGCCCAGGACGCGCAGGCCCTGGCCCTGGAGGACCTTGCAGGCCAGGATGCTGTCCAGGCCGCCGGAGAACAGGGCCAGGACGTCGTAGCGGGTTTCCATAGGCCGGGACCCTTACCCGAGGCCGACCCGGCAGGCAAGCCCGGGAGGGGCCGGTCAGGACGAGAGGGGGAATTCCAGGCGGCAGGTCGCCCCGCGCTCCCCGGAGGAGCGCCGGAACCAGCCGCCCAGCTGCTCGGCCAGGGCCGAAACCAGCTCCATGCCCAGGCTGCCTTCGCGGCAGGCCCCGGGCGCGAAGCCCACCCCGTCGTCGCACACTTCCAGGCGCACGCTGTCGCCCTCGCGGGTCAGGGTCACGCGCACGTTGCCGTTGCGGGCGCCGGGGAAGGCGTGCTTCAGGGAGTTGGTCAGCAGTTCGTTGAGGATCAGGCCGCAGGGGATGGCCTTGGCCGCGGGCAGGCGCAGATCCTCCACATCCAGGAGCACGCCCACGCGCTCGGCCGCGGGGCCGGCGGCCGCGCACAGGCCCCCCACCAGCTCCTCCAGGTATTGGCGGCAGTCCACGCTGTCCAGGCCGCCCTGGCCGTGGAGATGCTCGTGGATCTTGGCCAGGGAGTGGATCTGGCTGGCGGCCTCGGCCAGGGTCTCGCGGGTCTGCGGGGAGTCGGCGATGTCCTGGCGCAGGCGCAGGAGGCTGTGGGCCAGCATGAAGCTGTTCTTGGCCCGGTGGTGGCTTTCGCGCACCCGGATGTCCTGGGCGGCAGCGACCGCGCGCTCGCTGCGCCAGCGGGCCAGGGCCACCTCCACGGCGGCCAGGACCTGTTCGTCGGAATAGGGCTTGAGCACGTAGCCGTAGGGCGCGGTGCCGCGCACCCGGCCCATGTAGGAGCCGAAGCCGTGGGCCGTGACCAGGATCACCGGAATGCCCAGCTCCTCCTGGATGGTGCGGCAGGCCTCCAGGCCGTCGCCTTGGCCGGGCATGACGATGTCCAGGAGCACCAGATCGGGCCGCAGGGCCCGGGCCTGGGCCACGGCCTGGTCCGTGCTGGCGGCCGTGCCGGCCAGGCGGTAGCCCGCGCCCTCCAGCAGCTCGCCGAGCTGGGCGCAAATGAGCGCCTCGTCGTCGGCCACCAGGATGAAGGGAACGGCCCGCTGCGCGTCCGCGCCGGTCTCGCCGTTGCAGGCGAACACCTGCCGAGGCGACGGTCCGCCCGTGTCCTGTGTGGTCCAGTGCATCTTCCGGCCTGCCTTTGCCGCACCGCAGCGGCGCCCGCTTTCGGGCCTGTCGGGTCCTGGGATCCGGGGATCTCCCGGGGGAAATTACCGGACCATATACCGACCGGACCGGTCTCCGTCAAACCGGATTTTTTTCCTCGCCGGACGGGACCGTTGCGGAGGAACCGGGGCGGAATTCCACGGCCAGCGTGAGCCCCGGCCCCGGGGACAGGCTCAGGCTGCCGCCCAGCTGGTGCTCGGCCAGGCCGCGCAGGAGCTTGAAGCCCATGCCCCCGCGGCCGCCCGGGAGGACCTCCGGCGGCAGTCCCGGGCCCTGGTCGGCCACAGCCAGGCGGATGCGGCCGTCGGGCAGCAGGTCCCAGGTGACGCGCACCTCCCCCCTGCCCTCCCCGGGGCAGGCGTGGCGGAAGACGTTGGTCAGGGCCTCGTTGAGGATCAAGGCGCAGGGCACGGCCTGGGCCAGGGGCAGGTGCAGGGGCCGCCGGGAGAAGACCGGGGTCATGCGCCGGGCGGCATCGGGATAGCAGCTGGCCAGGTGGCTGTAGAGCATGCCCGCGTAGGCCCCGAAGTCCACCACGTCCAGCCGCGAACCGCAGTATATCCCGGCGTGGATCAGGGCCATGGCCTGGACCTTGCGGCGCACGTCCTGCATGGCCTCCACCGCGGGCCCCGGCTCGGCGCGCCGGGCGGCCATGTCCAGGAGGCTCGAAACCACCTGGAGGTTGTTCTTGACCCGGTGGTGGACCTCCTGGAGCAGGGCCTCCTGGGAGGCCAGGGCCCGCAGCAGGTCCTCCTCGGTGCGGTGGCGGGAGAGGGCCGCGCCGATGAGGCCCGAGGCCGTGACCAGGGCGTCGGCCTCGGCCGAGGACCAGGCCCGCGGCCGGAAACAGTCGTCGAAGCCGATGAAGCCCCACCAGGACCCGGCCACGAAGATCGGCGCCACCAGGAGCGAGCGGATGCCCTGGGCCTCCAGGGCCAGCCGCTCATTGTCCGGGAACCCGGCCACCGGGCCGTGGATCGGCTGGCCCAGGCTCAGGCTCCGCTCCCAGCGCGGGCAGGCCTCCTCATAGACCACGCCCTGGAGCTCGGGATTGCCGATCTGGGGCGTGACCCCCGGGGCGCACCACTCGAAGGTCTGGTCCATGACCAGGCGGCCGTCGGCCGCGGTGCGGTTGCGGAAGATATAGGCCCGGTGGGCCCCCACGGAGCGGCCCAGGTCGGCCAGCACGGTCTGCATGTCCCGGGGCCAGTCCTCGCTGCCGAGCAGGGTTTCGGCCGCCAGGCTCACGGCCTGGAGCACGGCGTCGCGGCACTGGATCTCCTGCTCCACCCGGCGGCGTTCGCTGATGTCCAGGCAGACCTCCAGGCGCACGTCCCGGCCGTCGCCCCAGCGGATGACCCGGTCCATGAGCAGGCCGTGCCGGTTCACCAGGGGGTTGTCGAATTCCCAGCGGTAGACCTCGCCGTTCAGGGCCCGGATGATGTCGTTGGTGCAGAACGGGCAGGGCTCCTCGCGGCCCTGGAGCTCCCGGTGGCAGAGGCCGCCCACCAGGGGCTTGCCGAAGAGGCGGCGCATCTCCTCGTTGACGTAGAGCAGTTCGTGGGTGTCCATGTCGGCCACGTAGATGGCCATGCCCATGCCGTCGAACAGCATGATGTCCAGCTCCCGGCCCGGCCCGCTGGCCAGGGCCGCCTCCAGCTCGGCCACGCGCCGCCGCAGGGCCGCGTTTTCGGCCGCCGTGTCCTTGGAGGATTTTTTCGCCTGGGCCATGTCCCCTCCTCGCCGCATGATCCCCTTGTAGCCGTTCGGCGCGGCGATGCAAAGGCCGCCCGGCCACCCCGGGGCCAGTTGCCGCCCGGCCGTTGATCTGCTACTCAATGCTTCCTTACGCCATCCAAGTCCCAAGGAAGGAGGAGCCATGGCCAAGAAGACCGCCGCCCCGGAAGACCTGCGCAAAGAGGCCCTGAACACGGCCCTCACGAGCATCGAGCGCAAGTTCGGCAAGGGCTCCATCATGCGCATGGACGGCGAGGCCAGCCACGTGATCCCGGTGATCCCCACCGGGTCCATCGGCCTGGACCTGGCCCTGGGCGTGGGCGGCATCCCCAAGGGCCGCGTCTCCGAGATCTACGGCCCGGAATCCTCGGGCAAGACCACCCTGGCCCTGCACGTCATCGCCGAAATCCAGAAGCGCGGCGGCACCGCGGCCTTCATCGACGCCGAACACGCCCTGGACATGGCCTACGCCCGGCGCCTGGGGGTCAAGACCGACGAGCTGCTCATCTCCCAGCCGGACTACGGCGAGCAGGCCCTGGAGATCGCCGACCTGCTCGTGCGTTCCGGGGCCGTGGACGTGGTGGTCATCGACTCGGTGGCCGCGCTCATCCCCCAGGCCGAGCTCGAGGGCCAGATGGGCGAGACCCAGGTGGGCGGCCAGGCCCGGCTCATGTCCCACGCCCTGCGCAAGCTCACCGGCACCATCCACAAGTCCCGGGCCGCGGTCATCTTCATCAACCAGATCCGCATGAAGATCGGCATGACCGGCTACGGCAACCCCGAGACCACCACCGGCGGCAACGCGCTCAAGTTCTACGCCTCCATCCGCCTGGACATCCGCCGCATCCAGAGCCTCAAGGACAAGGAAGAGGCCTACGGTTCGCGGGTGCGCATCAAGGTGGTCAAGAACAAGGTCGCCCCGCCGTTCCGTGAGGCCACCCTGGACATCCTCTACGGCCAGGGCATGTCCCGCGAGGGCGAGCTCATCGACCTGGGCATCGAGCACGGGATCATCGAGCAGAGCGGCTCCTGGTTCGCCTTCGGGGCCGAGCGCCTGGGCCAGGGCAAGGAGAACGTGCGCGCGCTCCTGGTCGAGAACGCCGAGCTGCGCCAGAAGATCGAGGACAAGCTCCTGGAGCACCTGGGCATGACCCGGGTGGAGGACGCCCCGGCCGCCGAGCCCGAGCAATAGGACTCGTTTTTTTCCGGAAAAGAACAACGGCCCCGGGGCATTCCGGGGCCCTTTTTTCGAGAGCAACAGACTGAAGCGAGCAACCCCATGAAAGCTGCCGAGATCCGCCAACGTTTCCTGGAATACTTCGAGAAGCAGGGCCACACCGTGGTGCCCTCCTCGCCCCTGGTGCCCAAGGACGACCCCAGCCTGCTCTTCACCAACGCGGGCATGGTCCAGTTCAAGAAGGTCTTCCTGGGCCAGGAGAAGCGCCCCTACTCCCGGGCCACCACCACCCAGAAGTGCCTGCGCGTGGGCGGCAAGCACAACGACCTGGAGAACGTGGGCCGCACCGCCCGCCACCACACCTTCTTCGAGATGCTCGGCAACTTCTCCTTCGGCGACTACTTCAAGGCCGAGGCCATCAAGTTCGCCTGGAGCCTGCTCACCGAGGGCTTCGGCCTGGACAAGAGCCGGCTGTACATCACCATCTTCCGCGACGACGACGAGGCCGCCGAGCTCTGGCAGAAGGTGGCCGGCGTGGACAAGGAGCGCATCTTCCGGCTCGGGGAAAAGGACAACTTCTGGTCCATGGGCGACACCGGCCCCTGCGGCCCCTGCTCCGAGATCCACATCGACCAGGGCGCGGACATGGCCTGCGGGCCCAATTGCGGCATCGGCAAGTGCGACTGCGACCGCTTCCTGGAAATCTGGAACCTCGTGTTCATGCAGTACGACCAGGGCGCGGACGGCAAGCGCGTGCCCCTGCCCCGGCCGTCCATCGACACGGGCATGGGCCTGGAGCGCATCGCCTCCGTGCTCCAGGGCGTGCGCTCCAACTACGAGTCCGACCTGTTCACCCCGATCATCCAGTTCGCCTGCAAGAAGGCCGGGGTGACCTACCACCAGGACAAGGAAACGGACACCGCGCTCCAGGTCATCGCGGACCACAGCCGGGCCGCGGCCTTCCTCATCACGGACCAGATCCTGCCCTCCAACGAGGGCCGGGGCTACGTCCTGCGCCGGCTCATCCGCCGGGCCTCGCGCTTCGGCCGGCTCATCGGGCTCAAGGACCCCTTCCTGCACGAGACCGTGGGCAAGGTGGTGGACGAGATGGGCCAGGCCTTCCCCGAACTGGTCAGCGGCCGGGACTTCCTGCTCAAGGTGGTCCGCGAGGAGGAGGAGCGCTTCGCCCACACCCTGGACAAGGGCCTGGCGCTGCTCGAAGAGGAAATGGCCTCCCTGCGCACGGCCAAGAAGGACCGCATTCCCGGGGAGTTGGCCTTCAAGCTCTACGACACCTACGGCTTCCCCCTGGACATCGTCAACGACGTGGCCGAGAAGCAGGGCTTCACCACGGACGAGGCCGGGTTCCGGGCCTGCATGAAGGAGCAGAAGGAACGCGCCAAGAAGGCCTGGAAGGGCTCGGGCGAGAAGGACGTGGCCTCCCTGTTCCAGAGCCTGCTGGAGGCCGGGACCAAGAGCCGCTTCGTGGGCTACGAGACCCTGGAGGCCGAGAGCCCGGTGCTGGCCCTGCTGGACGCCGAGGGCCGCCAGGTGCCCCGGCTCATCCAGGGCCAGGGCGGCTTCCTGGTGAGCGCCGCCACGCCGTTCTACGGCGAGTCCGGCGGCCAGCTCGGGGACACGGGCCAGGTCCTGACCCTGACCGGCGCGGCCGACGTGCTGGACGCCCTGAAGCCCTCGCCGGAACTCACGGCCCTCAAGGTCTTTGTCAACGAGGGCGAGATCCTGCCCGAGCAGGAGGCCAAGCTCGCGGTGGACATCGAATCCCGCGCGGCCACGGCCCGCAACCACACCTGCACGCACCTGCTGCACGCGGCCCTGCGCGACGTGCTCGGCCCGCACGCCAAGCAGTCCGGCTCCCTGGTGGGCCCGGACCGGCTGCGCTTCGACTTCACCCACATCGCGGCCCTGACCCCCGAAGAGACCGCGGCCGTGGAGGACTTCGTCAACCGGGCCATCCTGGAGGACCACCCGGTGGACCGCCAGGTCATGAGCCAGAAGGCGGCCGTGGCCAAGGGCGCCACCGCCCTGTTCGGCGAGAAGTACGGGGACGAGGTCTGCGTGGTGGAGGTGCCCGGCGTGAGCATGGAGCTCTGCGGCGGCACGCACATGCGCGCCACGGGCCAGGCCGGCAGCTTCGTGATCCTGTCCGAGGCCGGGGTGGCCGCGGGCATCCGGCGCATCGAGGCGGCCACGGGCCTGAACGCCCTGGCCCACTTCCGGGCCCACAAGGACGAGGCGCTCAGGGCCGCGGCCCTGCTCAAGGCCAAGCCCGAGCATCTGGCCGACAAGGTCCGGGCCCTCCAGGCCCAGACCAAGGAATTGCAGAAGGAAATGGACAAGCTCCAGGCCAAGGTGGCCTCGGGCGCGGGCCGCGACCTGCTGGACGAGGTCAAGGACGTGGTCGGGGTCAAGGTCCTGGCGCTCAAGTCCGAGGTCTCCAACGTCAAGGCCCTGCGCGAACAGATGGACGCGCTCAAGTCCAAGCTGCCCTCGGGCGTCATCTGCCTGGTGGCCCCGGCCGAGGGCGGCAAGGTCACGGTGCTCCTCTCGGTGAGCAAGGACCTCCACGGGAAGTTCACGGCGCCCTCGCTCATCAAGGATGTGGCCGCCGAGGTGAACGGCTCGGGCGGCGGCCGTCCGGACCAGGCCCAGGCCGGGGGCACGGACCCCGCGGGCATGGACCGGGCCCTGGCCAAGGTCCTGGAGCTGGTGGCCGCCGCGGGCTGATCCCGGGGCCGGAAAAAAAGTGCACTGAATTGTTGACAGCGGCGGACAAACGCCGTAAAAGTCCGGGTTCCCAGTTTCGAGAAGGAGCAATTGGATGAAGACCTACACGCCCAAAGAGAACGAACTCAAGCGCGAGTGGTTCGTGGTCGACGCCGGGGGACAGATCCTCGGCCGCCTGGCCTCCAAGCTCGCCCATCGCCTGCGCGGCAAGCACAAGCCCGAGTTCGCCCCGCACGTGGACAACGGCGACTTCCTGGTGGTGATCAACGCGGCCAAGGTGGCTGTCACCGGCAAGAAGCTCGACCAAAAGATGTACTACAAGCACACCAACTACCCGGGCGGCCTCAAGGAGCGCACCCTGCGCCAGATGCTCGACAAGAAGCCCGAGGAAGTGATCCGCGCCGCGGTCAAGGGCATGCTGCCCAAGAACAGGCTGGCCCGCCGCCTGCTGACCAAGCTGAAGGTCTATGCCGGGACCGAGCATCCGCACGCCCCGCAGAAGCCCACGCCCCTCGATCTGTAAGATCGGGACTGTAAGAAGAGCCCCTAAAATCCCTTTCGGGAGTCAGGAATGAGCGATTTCAAGTACGGAACCGGCAAGAGGAAGAACGCAGTGGCCCGCACCCGCCTTTACAAGGGCACGGGCAAGATCACGGTCAACGACCGGGCCTTCGAGGAATACTTTCCCCGCAAGACCCTCCAGATGATCGTGCAGCAGCCGCTCAAGATCACCCGGGCGATGGACAAGTTCGACATCGCCATCAACGTCTCGGGCGGCGGCGTGGCCGGTCAGGCCCAGGCCGTGCGCCACGGCATCGCCCGCGCGCTCATCAACCTGGACCCCGAGCTGCGCGCCGTGCTCAAGAAGGCCGGCTTCCTGACCCGCGACGCCCGCCAGAAGGAACGCAAGAAGTACGGCCTGAAGAGCGCCCGCGCCCGCTTCCAGTACTCCAAGCGTTAAGTCGATTGCAGCGCAGATATCCAAGGCCGGCGCCGTTCGCGGCGCCGGCCTTTTGCGCTTCCAGAACCAAGGAACCCCATGTCCTCCTGGCTCTCCGCCCTGGTCTCCCTGGCCGTGCTGGCCGCGCTCTGCGGCCTGGTCTGTTTGCGCCGTCAGCCCCGACCGCCCATGGAGCTGCCCCGCTTCGACTTCGACAAGACCAAGAGCTACGAACGGGAAGGCCGGAAGTTCCCCTTTTCCTATTGACCGCCGCGCCTTGTCAGGCCCCCGGCTTCGCCGTATGTTGCCGCCCATGAACATGACCCGCCCGCTCCTGGCCCTGATTCTGGTCCTGGCCCTGGCCCTGCCCGCCCGGGCCGGGTCCTTTGGTTCCAGCGCCCTGCTCCACGGCCTCTGGACCGAGGCCCAGCTGGCCGGGACCCCGGCCGACCGCGTGGTGACCAAGCCCTGGTCCAAGGACCCGGACCTGACCCCGCCCGCCCGGCTGGACCCCCTGCGCCGTCTGGAGCCCGTGCCCGCGAACCTGCGCGGGGTCGTCCGCCGGGTCGATCCGGCCCGGGGCGAACGCCTGGTGGCCCTGACCTTCGACCTCTGCGAGCGGGCCAGCAACGTCTCCGGCTACCAGAACGAGATCATCAACTTCCTGCGCGCCCACCGCATCCCGGCCACCTTCTTCGCGGGCGGCAAGTGGATGCGCTCGCACCCGGAAAAGGCCATGCAGCTCATGGCCGATCCGCTCTTCGAGCTGGGCAACCACTCCTGGACCCATGCCAACATGGCCATCGTGGACGACGCCGAGGTCGCGCGCCAGGTGCTCTGGACCCAGGCCCAGTACGAGCTGCTGCGCGAGGAGCTGGGCAAACGGGCCGCGGCCAGGGGCCTGGCCAAGGACATGGCCGCGGTGCCCGAGAGCCTGCGCCTGTTCCGCCTGCCCTACGGCCGCAACGCCGCGCACACCCTGGACCTGCTGGCCGCCATGGGCCTGCCCGTGATCCAGTGGGACGCCCTGGGCGAGTGGAACGACGGCTCTGGAGCCCCGGAAAAGAGCGTGGCCCACGCCCTGAAATCCGTGCGGCCGGGCTCCATCATCCTCATGCACGCCAACGCCGTGCCCAAGAACACCCAGCTCGTGGTGCCCCTGCTGGCCGCGGCCCTGGAAAAGCAGGGCTACCGCTGCGTCACGGTCTCGGACCTGCTCCTTTCCGGTCCGGTGGAAACCGTGCAGGACGGCTACTTCGAGAAGCCCGGGGACAACGTGCAGTACGACACCCTGTTCCTGGGCGGCGGCACCCTGCATCCCCGGCCCGCGGAGCCGAAGACCCCGTGAGCGCGCGCAAAAAGACCCTGCCGAACCTGGTATTCGCCGGGCCCGACGGCAGCATCTACGACCACCCGGACCTGCTCATGCTCTGCGGCCGGGCGGGCGAGCTGTCCCTGCCCCGGCCCGACGAGTTCATCCCCCTGCCCGAGGAGAGCGAGTTCTTCCTGCTGCCGGGCCGCCGGGCCCTGGGCCTGGACCCGGAGAGCGGCCAGGTGGAGGTGCTCGAGGAGTCGGCCGTGGCCGCGTTCGTGGCCCCGGGCTACACCCTCACGGCCCACGCGGCCTTCGAGAAGGATCCGGGGGCTCCGGTCCTGCCGCTGTTCGCCTACGGGGCCGTGGGTTTCGCAGAGGGCCGCTTCTGGGTCTGCGCCAAGCAGGTGGACGAGGACAAGCGCCAGGTCTTCTGCGGCATCCCCCGGGCGCGCATCGAGAAGGGCGCCCAGGAAATGCTCCGCGATCTGCCGGACAACCGCCTGGTGCGGCACCTGACCCACTGCGCCCTGACCTACGGCTGCCCCGCGGCCCGCAACCTGGCCCTGGGCCGCTTCGAAGCCCCCCTGCCCACGTCCCGGGTCTGCAACGCCCGCTGCCTGGGCTGCATCTCGCTCCAGCCCGAGGACTCCGGATTCCCGGCCACCCAGTGCCGCATCGCCTTCCAGCCCACGCCCCGGGAAGTGAGCGAGATCATGCTGCGCCACGCCGGCCGCGAACGCCGGCCCATCCTTTCCTTTGGCCAGGGCTGCGAGGGCGAGCCGCTGACCGAGGCCGCGCTGTTGGCCGAATCCACGCGCCTGTACCGGGCCGCGGGCGGTCCGGGCACGGTGAACGTGAACACCAACGCGAGCCTGCCCGCGACCATCCCGGACCTGGCCCGGGCCGGGGTCAGCTCCATCCGGGTGAGCCTGAACAGCGCGCGTCCCGGGCCCTACGAGGCCTACTACCGGCCCCAGGGCTACGGCTTTTCGGACGTGCGGACGAGCATCCAGGCGGCCAAGGAGTCCGGGCTGTTCGTGTCGCTCAACCTGCTCTTTTCCCCGGGCTTCACCGACACCGAGGCCGAGCTGGAGGCCCTGGTCGGCCTGGTCACGGAACTGGGGGTGGACTTCATCCAGCTGCGCAACCTGAACCTGGACCCGGACCTCTACCTGGCCCTGACCCGGCCATTCGACCCGGGCCCGGCCATGGGCTTCCTGCACTTCCGCAAACGCCTGAAAAAAGCCTGCCCCGGCTTGGGCCTGGGCTACTTCAACCCCTATCTGGAGCGTCCGTGACCCTTTCCCCCGGCATCGAGAAAAACAGCCTTGTGGAATGCGAGATCACGGCCCTGGCCCTGGGCGGCCGGGGGGTGGCCCGGGTGGGCGGCATGGTCCTGTTCGTGGAGCGCGGCCTGCCCGGCCAGCGCGTCCTGGCCCGGGTGGACCGCGTCAAGAAGCGCTTTGCCGAGGCCCGCACCGAGGAGATCCTGACCCCGTCCCCGGCCCAGGTCGAGCCGTTCTGCCCGCACTTCGGCGTCTGCGGCGGCTGCCTGTTCCAGGACCTGGACTACGCCGAGCAGCTCCGCTGGAAGGCCCGGCAGGTGGCCGACAGCCTGGCCCGCATCGGCGGGGTGGCCGACGCGGAGATGCGCCCGATCCTGGCCTCGCCCCAGACCCGGGCCTACCGCAACAAGATGGAATACGCCTTCCAGGGACAGGGGCAGGACCTGGCTCTGGGCCTCAAGGAGCGCGGCGGCCACCGGGTGGTGGACGTGACCGCGTGCGGCCTCCAGGTGCCCGAGGCCATGGCCCTGCTGGCCGCGGCCCGGGAATTCTGCCGCAACTCCAAGGTTCCGGCCTGGGACGGCCGGGGCCGGGGCTTCTGGCGGCACCTCGTGGTGCGCACCGCGGCCCAGGGCATCCTGGCCCACTGCATCACCGCCCACGAGCCGCGCCATTTCAAGGCCGCCCAGGCCCTGGGCCATGCCCTCAAGGCCGCCGTGCCCGGGCTGGTCGGCTTCGCCCACTCGACCACCGCCCAGCGCACGGCCCTGGCCGCGGGCGAACAGGGCATCCTGGCCCTGGGCCAGGACCATCTCCTGGAGAACCTGGGCGGGCTGACCCTGAAGGTCTCGGCCAACGCCTTTTTCCAGACCAACACCCAGGCCGCGGAACTGCTCTGCGCCGAGGTCCGCGACCTGGCCGGGCTCACCGGCGCCGAGGTGGTCTACGACCTCTACTGCGGGGTGGGCGGACTGGCCCTGACCCTGGCCCCGAAAGCCGCGCGGGTCTATGGCCTGGAGGTTTCCGAGGAGGCCGTGGCCGACGCCCGGGAAAACGCCCGGCGCAACGGCCTGGACCACTGCGAATTCCTGGCCGGACGCGTGGGCCCCAAGCTGGTGCGCGACCTGCCCCGGCCTCAGGTCGTCGTCTGCGACCCGCCGCGCGCGGGCCTGGACGACGCGGCCCTGGCCCTGCTCCAGGACATGACCCCGGAACGCATCGTGGCCGTGTCCTGCGATCCGGCCACCCTGGCCCGGGACGTGGCCCGGCTCAATCCGCTTTACGCCCTCGCGGCCGTGCGGCCCGTGGACCTGTTCCCGCACACGGCCCACGTGGAGACCGTGGCGTTGCTCCGGCGCCGGGCCTAGGCTACACTGGGAGGCACGATGTACACGATCATCCGCAAAAGCCTCCTGGAACTCGTCTTTTCCGGCTCGTTCATGAAGCGCTGGAACGACAAGCTGCGGCCCATGGAGCTGGTGGAGGTGGACAAGCAGGCCCACAAGATGATCGCGGCCTGGCTCCTGTTCCTGCTCAACTCCCGGGACCTGCCCCAGGAGGAGCGCCTGCGCCTGGGCGACGAGATCGTGGAGGGCGGGCTGTTCGACTATTTCTACCGCCTGGTCATCACCGACATCAAGCCGCCGGTCTTCTACCAGATCCGCTCCAACCCCGCGGACTACCGCAAGCTCACGGCCTGGGTCCTGGAGCAGCTGCGGCCCCGGGTCACGCCCCTGGGCGAGGAAACCTGGGCGCGCATGACCGAGTACCTCATGAACCCGCTGGACGAGACCCCGGCCCGCCGCATCCTCCAGGCCGCGCACCTCTTCGCCAGCTACTCCGAGTTCAAGCTCCTCACCACGCTCAACCGCCTCGACGAGGAGATGAGCGAGATCGAAAAGAGCTTCACCAGCCGCCTGGAGAAGCTCACGGACCTCGCCGGGGTGGCCGACCTCCTGGCCGGGGGCGACACGGTGCTGGGCCGCTTCGCGGGCATGTGCGGCCACCTGCGCTTCCAGAAGCGCTGGTCCCAGACCCCGCGCATCCCCGAGACCTCGGTGCTGGGCCACGTGTTCATCGTGGCCGCCTTTGCCTGGTTCTTCAGCCTGGAGGTCGGGGCCTGCGCGGCCCGGCGGCAGAACAACTTCTTCTCCGGCCTGTTCCACGACCTGCCCGAGCTGCTCACCCGGGACATCATCTCGCCGGTGAAGCTCTCGGCCCCGGAGATCGCCGACCTCATCAAGAACTATGAGAACCGCGAGCTCCAGCGCCTGGTCATGGACCCCCTGCAGAACAACGGCTTCTCCGACGTGGCCGGACGGCTGGCCTATCTCCTGGGCCTGGAGGCGGGCAGCGAATTCGCGGCCACGGTCCAGGAAAACGGCCGGGTGCGCGCCGTGACCAGCGAGGAGCTGGGCGGTCCCTGCAACCGCGACGAACTGGACCCCAAGGACGGCGAGCTGCTCAAGATGTGCGACAAGCTGGCGGCCTTCATCGAGGCCTACACCGCCCTGCGCACGGGCATCACCTCGGACCAGCTGACCCAGGCCTGCTGGCGCATCCGCCAGCAGTTCCACGAGAATCCCGTGGTGGCCGGCGTGCACATCGGGGCCCTGGTGGCGGACTTCGCCTGACCCGCCTGTTGCCACGACAATAAAATTCGTGCTACGCATCGCTCAGGGATCGTCAAATCGTATCCGAGGAGCGTCCATGATCCGTTCCCTTTCGCGCGCGGCCCTGGCCGCCCTCCTGGTCCTTGCCCTGGCCGCCCCGGCCCTGGCCCACAAGGTGAACATCTTCGCCTTTGCGGAGGCCGGGGTCATCCACACCGAGAGCAGCTTCGGCGGCAAGCGCCCCGTGACCCGGGGCACGGTGGAGGTGCGCGACGCGGGCAGCAACGAGCTGCTCCTCTCCGGCACCACGGACGACGAGGGCAAGTGGTCCTTTCCCATTCCCGAAGGCTTCCGGACCAAGAAGCCGGATCTGCTCCTGATCATCAAGGCCGGGGAAGGCCATCAGGGCCAGTGGCAGGTCCCGGCCGCAGACTACCTCGAGGCCGGCGCGGCCCCGGCCGCCACAGCCCCTGCGGCCCCGGCAGCGGCCGCCAGCGCCCCGGCTCCGGCTGCCCCGGCCCAGCCCGCGGCGGACAGCCCGGCCCTGGAGCAGACCGTGAACCGGCTCATCGAGGCCAAGCTCGGCCCGCTGCGCAAGGAACTGGCCGAGGCCGGAAGCAAGGACCCGGGAGCAGCCGAAATTCTGGGCGGTCTGGGCTTCCTCATGGGCCTGGCCGGGCTGATCATGGGCATGCGCCGGCGCAAGGGCTGAGCCGGCCGTCCAGACATGCGAAAGGGACGCGCCCCCGCAGGGGCGCGTCCCTTCTCATTGCAGCGTCCCGCGCGGGACTACTGCTTCATGTTCACGAACTGCACGGGCACGTCCAGGTCCAGACCGCGCACGAGCTGGATCACGCCCTGGAGGTCGTCGAGCTTCTTGCCCGTGACCCGCACCTGCTCGTCCTGGATGGCCGCCTGGACCTTGGAGAAGGACGAGCCCTTGATGGCCTTGACGATCTTCTGGGCCGTCTCCTTGGAGATGCCCTCGCGGATCTTGATCTCGGCCTTGACCCGGCCCTGGGAGGTGGGCTCGTGCTTGCCGAACTCCAGGCTCTTGGGGTCCACCTTGCGCCGCACGCAGTGGGTGGTGAGCAGCTCGCGCACGCTCTTGAGATGGGTCTCGCTGCCCGTGGTCAGGCTGATGCGCTTGTCCTTCTTGTTCAGGTCCAGGTCGGTGGGCACGTTGCGGAAGTCGAAGCGCGTGGCCAGCTCCTTGCGCACGTTGTTGCAGGCGTTGTCCACTTCCTGCAGGTCCACGATGTTGACGATGTCGAACGAGGGCATGGCGCCTCCTTGTCTGCCGGGTGTGTATGCGTTCGCGGGCTTCTTGGCAAGCCGTCCGCAAAACCCGCGCGACGCGTGACCCAAGGGCGCGGACGTGCTATGCTGGGGCAAACCGGAGGAGCCCCATGAGCGACGCCTGCCCCCATTCCCCCGAACACCGGCACTGCTGGCACAAGGACCCCAAGCCGGACTACTCCCGTCCCCAGCCCTACCGCCGCTACTGCTGCTGGTGCGGCAAGGAGACCTTCGAGGGCCACCTGGAGCAGGTCCCGGACCACGGCCCCTGCTCGGACGCCACCTGCCGCGAGAAGCTCAACAGCTAGGCCGCAGCGGCCCGTCCGACTCCAGGCTCTCCATGCAGGAGTCCATGCGGCCGAAGGCCTGCCCGTCCGCGGCAAAGACCAGGACCTCGAGCACGTCCTGGAGCTTGCGCACCTGGCGGACCACCTGCTCCAGGCGCTCGTCCTCCAGGACCAGGAGCCAGATGCGGCTGGTGACCCCGCCCGGCCGGGGCGTGCAGAGGATGCCCTCCAGGTTGAAGGCCCGGCGGGCGAACAGGCCGCAGATGTGCGACATGACACCCGGATGATTGTTCACCGTGAGCCGCAGGGCCGAGAGCGCCGCGGCCCCTCCCGGGTTTTCAGTTGGCGCGCGCATGGGCCTCACCTCCGATCATCTCGCTGTTGGCCGCTCCGGGCGGCACCATGGGATAGACGTTGTCCTCCGCGGCCACGGGCACGCGGATCAGGCAGGGGCCCTCACGCAAGAGCGCCCGCTCCAGGTCGGCCCAGGGATCGCGGCTCTGGCCCAGGTCCACGGCCCGCACCCCGAAGCCCTCGGCCACGCGCGGGAAGTCCACGCGCAGCCGGTAGGTCGAGGCGAAGATCCGGCGTCCATAGAACAAATCCTGTTGCTGCTGCACCAGGCCCAGGGCCTGGTTGTCGGCCAGCACGATCTTGACGTTCACCCCGGTCTCCGCGGCCGTGGCCAGTTCCTGGATGTTCATCTGGAGGCTGCCGTCGCCCGAGAAGCAGACCACGGTGCGTTGCGGCTGGGCCAGGGCCGCGCCGATGGCCGCGGGCAGGCCGAAGCCCATGGTGCCCAGGCCGCCGGAGGTGAGCCAGCGCCGCGGGGTGAGCCCGGGGTAGGCCTGGGCCGCGCGCATCTGGTGCTGGCCCACGTCCGTGACCACCACGGCCTCGGGCCCCAGGATCTTCCCGGTGCAGCGCACCAGGCCATAGGGCGTGAGCGGGTCCCCGGCCCCGGGCAGAACCAGGGGATGGGCGGCCTTGCAGGCCGCCACCCGGGCCAGCCAGTCCGGCCGGTCCCCGGATCGCACCAGCTCGGCCAGGGCCTCCAGCACGTCGTGCGCATCGCCCATGATCCCGAGGTGCGCGGTCTTGAGCTTGTCCAGCTCGCTCTGGTCGATGTCGATGTGCACGAGCCGGGCCCCGGGGCAGAAGCGCTCCAGCCGGCCCGTGGCCCGGTCGTCCAGCCGCGCCCCGGCGGTCAGGAGCAGGTCGCACTCCTCCAGGAGCAGGTTGGCGCAGGGCGCGCCGTGCATTCCGAGCATTCCCAGGTTGAGAGGGTCGTCGTCGGACAGGACGCCCAGGCCCAGCAGGGTCATGACCGTGGGCAGCCCGGCCCGGCGCACGAAGCAGGCCGCGGCCTCGGACGCGCCCGAGGCGGCCACGCCGCCGCCCAGGAGGCAGATGGGCCGTTTGGACTCGGCCAGCATGCGCGCGGCCTGGTTCAGGGCCTCGGTGGCCGGGGCCTCGCGGGGGTCGGGGCCGCCGGGCTCGGGCAGGGCCTCCAGGGCCACCTGGGCGGTCTGCACGTCCTTGGGGATGTCCACGAGCACGGGCCCGGGGCGGCCCGAGGCCGCGATGCGGAAGGCTTCGGGGATGATCCGGGCCAGCTCCCCGGCCGAGCGCACCAGGAAGTTGTGCTTGGTCACCGGGATGCTCATGCCGTAGATGTCCACCTCCTGGAAGGCGTCCGTGCCCATGAGGGCGCGGGGCACCTGGCCGGTGATGCAGATCACCGGCACGGAGTCGAGCTTGGCGTCGGCCAGGGCCGTGAGGGTGTTCGTGGCCCCGGGGCCGGAGGTGGCGAAGAAGACCGCGGGGCGGCCCGTGGTCCGGGCCATGCCCTGGGCCATGAAGCCCGCGCCCTGCTCGTGCCGGGCCAGGACGTGGCGGATGGCCGTGCTCCGGGACAGGGCGTCGTACAGGGGCAGGTTGGCCCCGCCGGGAATCCCGGCGATGCAGGTGATGCCCTGGCGTTCCAACAGGCGGATGACCAGTTCCGCTCCGGACATGTGCTCCATGGCTTCCTCCGTGGAGCCCCTGGCGCTTCCGGCGCGGTCTTCGTCCTCCCGTGGAAAACGGAAAACCCCCGCCGGCTGCGCGCCGACGGGGGTATGTGGTTGCCTGAAAAGGGACCTTCCCGCTACGACGCGCCAGCGCCTACGACGCCTACGACGACCACGACGACTAGGCCCTGAAGGGCGATGGCGGCGATGGTCGTGCGGGTCATGGCGTGGCTCTCTCGCGGGTTCGGGTTCCGGTTCCTGGTTCGACTCCTATCCTTGGCCGGAGCCGAGGTCAAGTGCGGGTTGACAGGAACCGCTGTTCCAGCCCAAGGGAAGGATGCCTGACGCGGACCCCGGAGGAAAAATGTCCAGGATCACGGCGCCGCCCGGCGTGGAGCGGCACTTCCCGCTCATCGCGGCCGGGCTCTCGGCCCTGGCCCTGCTCTGGCCCGGGCTGTTCGCCTGGGGCGCGGCGTTCATCTCGCCGGCCCTGGGCCTGATCATGTTCGGCATGGGCATGACCCTGGACTGGGAGGACTTCCGCCGGGCCTTCACGCGCTGGCCCTCGATCCTCCTGGGCATGGGCCTGCAGTATTCCGTCATGCCCCTGCTGGCCGTGGCCCTGGGCCTGGGACTGGGCCTGCCCAGGGAGGCGCTCATCGGCCTGGTGCTCGTGGGCGCGAGCCCCGGGGGCACGGCCTCCAACGTCATCTCCTACCTGGCCCGGGCCGACGTGGCCCTGTCCGTGCTCCTGACCCTCTGCTCCACGGTCCTCGCGCCCCTGGCCACCCCGGCCCTGGTGGAACTCATCCTGGGCCAGCGCATCGAGATCGACGTCTTCGGCATGATGCAGTCGGTGTTCTGGATCGTGGTCTTTCCCCTGCTGGACGGACTCATCCTGCGCCGGCTCCTGAAACACCGGCTGGCGCCCGTGCAGCGGGCCCTGCCCTCGCTGTCCATCCTGGTCATCTCCCTGGTCATCGCCTGCGTCATGGCCCTGAACCGCGAGGCCATCCTGGGCTTCCCGGTCCTGGTCCTGCTGGCGGTCACGGCCCACAACCTCCTGGGCCTGGGCCTGGGCTACGGCCTGACCCGGCTGTTCCGGCGCGGCACGATCGAGGCCCGGACCATCGCCATCGAGGTGGGCATGCAGAACTCGGGGCTGGCCGTGGCCCTGGCCGTGAAGCACTTCAGCGTGGCCGCGGCCCTGCCCGGGGCCCTGTTCAGCCTCTGGCAGAACATCTCCGGGGCCTTCCTGGCCCGGTTCTGGGCCAGGCGCTGCCACGAAAAAACGGACGCCGCGTAGGACGTCCGTTCTCCTGGTCCGCAGGATCAGGGCCTCGTTTCGCCAGGGCCCAACACAAAGGCCGGGGATTTCTCCCCGGCCTCTTGTGTTTTCCGTGCAACCCCCGAAGGGGGCTAGCTCTTGGGCTGCTCCGCGGGCGCGGGCGGCGGGATGAGCCGGGTCTGCACGTCCCAGACCTTCTCGGCCTTGGGCAGGGTCGGGATGTACTTGAACCACTTGTGGGTCTTCATGTGCTCGGGGTCCTGCTGGAGCAGGCGGCTGTGGTTCAGGATGGGCGGCACGATCTGCCTGATGTCGCCCTCCAGATCCTTGGCGATGCCGTAGCCCGTGGCCTGCTGGCAGAGCTCCACGGCCTTCTGGCTGTACTGCTGGGAGCTGGCCAGGGTGTCCAGGGCCTTGGCCGGGTTGTGGAAGCCCACGCTGTTCTCGGCCGAGATGAGGTCCCAGAAGAACTGGCCCTTGCGCACGTTCTGGCGGGCCTGGATCATGAGATCGTCGTAGTTGGCGGCCTTGGGCCCGGTCCATTCCGAGGCTAGGCGCACGGCCTCGTGGGCCTTCACCGAGATCTCCTGGGCGATGAGCAGCTGGTCAAAGGTCCTCTTCTGGGTGAAGAGCACGCGCTCCTTCAAGTAGTCGGCGGTCTTGTCCGAGTGGCAGGTGCGGCAGGACCGCTCGATGTCCTTCAGGGGCGAGGTCCACCAGTGGGAGGAGATCTTCTTCTTGTCATTGTCCCGGGTGTAGGCCATGTGGCAGTCGGCGCAGGCTACGCCGGCGGCGCCGTGGGGGCCGTTGATCCAGGTCTCGTACTCGGGATGCTGGGCCTTGAGCATGGGGGTCTTGGAAACCGGGTGCACCCAGTCCGTGAACCAGCCCTCAAAGCCCTTGGCCTCGGTGACCCCGTGGCCCATGTAGTAGGTGTACATGTTCTCGGGGTCAAAGCCCTCGGTCCAGGGGAAGACGGGCTTCTTGGCCGGACCGAACTTCTTCTCGCCGAAGTAGTACTCCACGTGGCACTGGCCGCAGACCAGGGAGCGCATCTCGTTGCGGGACATCTTCTTCCAGTCCTTGCCCGCCTGCTGGAGATAGTCGTTGAGCGGCACGCTGGTGATGCGCAGGGTCATGTCCTTGGGATTGTGGCAGGTGGGACAGGAGATGGACTCGTGCTTCATGTCCGGCTCGGCCCGCAGCTCGTTGAAGTCCTTGGCCCAGAAGTCGTCGCCGTACTTCTTGATCCAGGGGAGCATCTTCACGGTCTTGCAGTTCCAGCAGGTGGCCGGGAGCCCGGCCTTCTCGCCGTAGGTGTTCAGCCGGTCGATCTTGAGGATGTCCTCCATGGCCTTGGTGTGGCCCCGGGTCTCGTTGTACTCGTAGCTGAAGGGATAGCCGAGCCAGAGGTTCTTCAGATACGGCTGGGCGAACTTGTAGCCCGTGGGCAGGGGGTTCACGTTGTCGTTCTTGTGGTACGGCACCGAGCCCTTGTACACGGTCATGACCGTGTCCTCGTTGTTCTTGAGGTAGCTCTTGTATTCGAGCGGGAATTCCTTCTCAAAGGGAACAGTCGAGGTTTCTTCCTCGGCGATGTTCGTCTTGTAGACCGGGGCCTTGAGATCCTGGACATCGGAGCAGCCGGGCAGGAGCCAGGCCGCCAGCAGGGCGCACACGGCGCAGAGGATCAGGGCGTTCTTATTCATCGGCGACCTCTCTTTGGGCGATGGGCTTGGCCTTCATGTGGCGCACGTTGCGGTGGCAGTCGGTGCAGTACTGCTTGGCCTCCAGGCTGGCCGTGTTCACGTTGGTCATGGTGTGGCAGGACTTGCAGTTGGCGTTGACCACGGCCTTGGTGTCCTGGTTGGCGTGGATCACGTCGTCGGGCCTGCCCAGGGTGTTCACCACGATGTCGTGGGTCCCGGCCGCGGCCTTGAACGGCAGCTTGGCGGCCAGGTTGGCCGGGGCGTGGCACTCGTTGCAGGCCACCTTGGCGTGGGCCGACTGCTTGTGGGTCCAGGCGGCCTCGGCCATGGCGTGGCAGGACCCGCAGAACGGCCGGTTGTCCGTGGTCTTCATGGCGAAGGCCGCCACGGCCAGGAGCACCGCCATGGCCAGGGCTCCGGCCGCGAAGATCTTGCGCGGCCCGTTGCGAGACTTGGTTTCCTCAGTCATTCACCTTTCCCTCCTCGCGTTGTTCATGCTTCCCGTGCTCCGCGGCGCGCACACAGCGCCGCGCTTCCCCTGCTCCCCTCTCCACCGGCCCCGGGAATGGGCGGGGCGGGTTCTGCCCTGGTTCTGGGACCGGTCGTGCAAATCCCAAACCAGGGCGCACCGCACCGGGGCAATGGCGGGCCGCTCGCATACAACATCTTGGAATAAATAAGAATATTTTTCTGAATGTTCCCTTGCCCTAGGCGTCGGATCCGATCCCGGGGCTCCGGCGGCTGTCTGGTATCCCTGACTGTGTCTGAAATTCATGACAGGAGTCATGAATTTCAGACACTTCCCGTGGGCCCCACAAACGTAACCTGCTCTAATCACTCGCTATTCAAAACAGGCCCGGAGCGGCACGGATTTTGATCTTTTCAGCACAATGGCTGTGTCGGAGCACCTCCAAAACAAACGGTGAACCCATGAAGCACTATTTCTGGCCCCTGGTGATCGGCCTGACCGTCCTTTTGGCGGCCTCGGGCGGATACACCATGCAGCGAACGTCGGGCACGGAGTTCTGCGTCTCCTGCCACGAGATGGAGCGGCACCGTTTCGAGCTGAAGTATTCCTCGCACGCCGTGGACAAGGACAAGAAGCCCATCGAGTGCGGGCAGTGCCACATTCCCCTGGGCTTCGGGCCCAGATACCTGGCCGTGAAGTCCTATCTCGGCGTGAAGGACGTGCTGGCGCACGTCTTCGGCGACACCGCGGACATGGACCGCCGGGTGATGCAACTCATGGCCCGGCGTTTCGTGCTGGATGAGAACTGCCGGGCCTGCCACCAGGACCTGCTGAAGAACGTCAAGGGGCAGGCCATCAGCCTGGAAGGCAAGAAGGCCCACGAGGCGTGGCTCGGCAAGGACGGCAACGGCAGGCGCAGCTGCGCCGGCTGCCATTTCAACATGGCCCACCTGCCGACCTTCGACCGCCGCTACAACTACAACGCCCAATTCGCCGCCAAGCTGCCCGTGGAGGGCGGCCCGGGCGAGCGCTGAACAAGGGGGAGACGGCCATGACGGTGCTGCGCAACAAGTGGATCCTCATCCCGGCGGTGGTGCTGGTCCTGCTGGGGAGCTACTTCCTGTTCCTGAACACGGCCTTCACCGGCACCCGCTGCGAAGGGGCCAGGGTCAAGCACGGCCAGGTGCCCGAGGACCAGAGCGACTGCTACACCTGCCACAAGAAGACCACGCCCAAGGCGGCCCAGGACTGGTACGAGAGCAAGCACGGGATGATCCTGGTCAAGTGCTACGTCTGCCACGGCCAGCCCGACGGCAAGGGCGCGGTGCCCTTCACCGCCACGCCCAGCGTGGCCACGGTCTGCCAGCGCTGCCACGCCCCGGCCATCGATCTCATGCAGAGCAAGTTCGGCGTGCGGGACCAGTGCGAGACCTGCCACATGTTCCACACGAGCTCGCTGCACCACGGGGCCTACGGCAAGTCCGAGTCCAAGGAGAAGTTCGAGTAATCGCCCAGGAGGGTCGCCATGAATATCAACAGACGCCAGTTCATCAAGTATTCCGCAGCCGCCTTCGCCATGTTGCTGCTGGACAAGGGCCCGGCCCTGGCCGCGCCGGACCAGGGCGTGGAACGCTGGGTCAAGGGCGTGTGCCGCTACTGCGGCACCGGCTGCGGGGTCATGGTCGGGGTCCGGGACAACAAGGTGGTCATGGTCAAGGGGGACCCCAACAACCACAACCGCGGCATGCTCTGCCTCAAGGGCGCGCTGCTGCCCAGCGTGGTGCACGCCCCGGACCGGCTGACCCAGCCCCTGATCCGCAAGGAGGGCAAGCTGACGCCCGCCTCCTGGGACGAGGCCCTGGACCTCACCGCGGCCAAGTTCAAGGAGGCCATGGCCCAGTTCGGGGCGCAGTCCGTGGGCTTCTACGGCTCGGGCCAGAACCTCACCGAGGAGTCCTACCTGGCCAACAAGATCTTCAAGGGCGGGCTCAAGTGCAACAACGTGGACGGCAATCCCCGGCTGTGCATGGCCTCGGCCGTGGGCGGCTACGTCACGACCTTCGGCAAGGACGAGCCCTTCGGCTCCTACGAGGACCTGGACGCCGCCACCTGCTTCTTCATCATCGGCTCCAACACCTCGGAATGTCATCCCGTGCTCTTCCGGCGCATCGCCGCCCGCAAGCAGAACGACAAGAACGTGCGGGTCATCGTGGTGGACCCCCGGGTGACCAACACGGCCCGCATCGCGGACATGCACCTGGCCATCCGGCCGGGCACGGACCTGGCCCTGCTCAACGCCATGGCCCACATCATCCTCAACGAGGAGCTGGACGAGCCGCGCTTCCACTCCAAGTACGCGGCCTTCAAGGCCGTGGAGGACGGCAAGCCGGTGGACAAGACCTTTGAGGACTACCGGGCCTTCCTGGCCGAGTACACCCCGGAGAAGGCCGCCGAGATCACCGGCATCCCGGCCGCGGCCATCGTCAAGGCGGCCCAGCTGTTCGCCTCCTCCAGCGCCACCATGTCCCTGTGGTGCATGGGGCTCAACCAGCGCGTGCGCGGGGTCTGGGCCAACAACCTGGTGCACAACCTGCACCTGCTCACCGGCAAGCTCGGCAGGCCCGGCTCCACGAGCTTCTCCCTCACCGGCCAGCCCAACGCCTGCGGCGGGGTGCGCGACACCGGCTCCCTGGCCCACCTGCTGCCCGCCGGCCGCGTCGTCGCCAACAAGGACCACCGCAACCAGATGGAGGCCCTCTGGGGCCTGCCGCCCGATTCCCTGCACCCCGATCCGGGGCTGTTCGCCACGGCCCTGTTCGGGGCCCTGGGCGAGAAGGTCAAGGCCCTGCTGGTGCTCTGCACCAACCCGGCCCAGAGCCTGCCCAACGTCAAGAAGTACACCCAGAACCTGCGCCACCCCGGCAAGTTCATGGCCGTGATCGAGGCCTTCGGCGACGCCGAGACCCTCAAGTACGCCGACGTGGTCTTCCCGGCCGCCTTCTGGTGCGAACGCGAGGGGGTCTACGGCTGTTCCGAGCGCCGCTACTCCCTGCTGGAAAAGGCCATCGACCCGCCCGGACAGGCCCGGCCCAGCGTGAACATCCTGGTGGATCTGGCCACGCGCATGGGCGTGGACCCCAAGTTCGTCCCGTTCAAGAATTCCGCCGAGGTCTGGGACGAGTGGCGCACGGTCTCGGCCAGCTCGGCCTACAACTTCAAGGGCATGACCCGCGAGCGGCTGCGCAAGACCTCGGGCCTGCTCTGGCCCTGCCCCACCGAGGACCACCCGGGCACCAAGATCCGCTACGTGCGCGGCGAGGATCCCAACGTGCCGGCCGACCACCCCGACAAGTACTTCTTCTACGGCAATCCCAACGGCCGGGCCACCATCTGGCTGCGGCCGCACAAGCCCGCGGCCGAGGAGCCGGACGCCGAATACCCCCTGGTCATGACCACGGGCCGGGTCATCGACCAGTGGCACACCGGCACCATGACCAACAAGGTGCCGGAGATCCGGGCCGCGTTCCCCAACGCCTACGTGGAGATCAACGTGGAGGACGCCAAGCGCCTGAACATCAACAACGGCGACAGCGTGCTGGTGGAGACGCGGCGGGGCAAGCTGACCCTGCCGGCCAGGGTGGGCGAGGTCTGCCGTCCGGGCCTCATCTTCACCCCGTTCTTCGATGCCAAGAAGCTGGTGAACGAGCTCACCGTGGACGCCATCGACGACATCTCCAAGCAGCCGGAATTCAAAATCTGCGCGGCCCGCATCGCCCGGGCCTAGGAGGGATCATGGCCATCGCCAGTTTCGTGCTGCAAATGGAGCCCGGACGCGGGGCCGAGGCCGCGGCGGCCTTGTCCCGCGTGCCGGGGCTGACCCTGGAGTTCTCCGGGGAGCAGAACCTCGTGGCCGTGGTGGAACGGGCCTCCGCAGAGCTGCCGCAGGTGGAGTCGGGGCTCAAGGAGGTCCCCGGGGTCCTCTGCGTGATCACCGCCTATCTCAACATCGAGGACGAACTGGAGGCGGCGGGCTCCTGCTGAGCCGCCGCAGCGGGGACATGTGGTATTCGCTTCCCTTACGGCCTCCGGGGGCCCTGGATGAGCCGGAGTTCCTGCGGCGCTGCATCCAGTGCGGGCAGTGCGCCCAGGTCTGCCCGTACGGTTCCGTGACCCTGGCCGGGACGCTCAACCCCCTGGAGCTGGGCGCGCCCCGGGTGGAGCCCTGGAAAACGCCCTGCTACCTGTGCATGCGCTGCCCGCCGGTCTGCCCCACCGGGGCCCTGCGCCCCATCCGGGCCGTGGAGGAGGCGGGCATGGGCCTGGCCGTCCTGAACAAGGACCTCTGCTTCACCTACGAGGGCTCGGTCTTCTGCAAGACCTGCCACGAGAAGTGCCCGCTGCGGAACAGCGCCCTGATCATGGAGCAGGGGCTGCTGCCCGTGATCACCTCCCGCTGCGTGGGCTGCGGGGTCTGCGAAAAGGTCTGCCCGCGCAAGGCCATCGTCACGGTGCCGCGCTCCCGGCTGGCCGGGCTGGGCCTGGCGGGGAACGAGCCATGAGACTTCCGGGGCTCAAATCCCGGCGCAGGCTGGTGCAGGCGGCGGTGCTCCTGCTCATGGTCCTGGCGCCCTGGCTGCACCGCTGGGGCGTCCGCGTCGTTTCCGGGAATTTCTTCGCCGCCGAGGTCCTGGGCCTACCCCTGGGCGACCCCCTGGCCGCCGTCCAGATCGTCTTCTCGTCCCGGAGCCTGCCGGGGAGCATCGCGCTGGGCGCCGGTCTGGCCCTGGTCCTGGCCCTGGTCCTGGGTCCGGTGTTCTGCTCCTACGCCTGCCCCTTTGGCCTGCTCTCCGAGCTGGGACAGGCCCTGTCCCGGCGCTGGCGTGCTCCGGCCGTCCAGGGGCCGGGAGGATTTCCGGTCAAGGCCGCGCTGGCCCTGACAGGCCTGCTCCTGGTGGGGGTCTTCGGGCTGCCGCCGCTGCTCAACCTGTTGTCCATGCCCGGCTGGTTCCTGCGCCTGACCCAGCCCCTCGTGGCCGTTGCCGAGACCTGCTGGCCCGCCCTGGTCCTGCCCCTGGTCCTCGTCCTGGAAATCCTCCTGGGCCGCCGCCTCTGGTGCCGCCGGCTCTGCCCGCAGTCCGTGCTCCTGGCCCTGGCCCGGCGGGCCAACCCGGCGGGTCTGGGCCTGCGCTTCGAGGCCGGCCGCTGCTCCTGCCGCCCCGGCGAGGCCCGCTGCCGCGCGGCCTGCACCCTGGGCCTGGACCCCCGCCGCGCGGCGCGCGGGTCCCTGCACTGCAACAACTGCGGCGACTGCGTGGAGGCCTGCGCGGGCCAGGGCCAAGCCCTGCGCCTGGGCCTGGGCCGCCCTCGCGCCGGAACTCTCGACAAGCTCGCGGAGATTGACATAGACTGAATACGCGCAGACGGGAGCAATCCGGCCCAGCCCGTCAGGAGGCCCTGCCCATGCGGCGGATACTGATCATCCCGGTTCTGCTCGGCCTCGTCTGGACCGCGCTTCTCATCGCCCTGTTCACCCGGAACATCATCGGCGAGCGGCGCCACGTCATGGACATCGCCGAACGCCAGGCCAAGGCCTTTTTCCAGCAGGTGGTCTCGACCCGCGCCTGGAACTCCCTGCACGGCGGCATCTACGTGCCCCTCGGCCCCCTGGCCGAGCCCAACCCCTATCTGCCGGAGCAGGAGCGCGTCCAGCGCATGGAATCCGGCCAGATCCTGGTCAAGATCAACCCCGCGTACATGACCCGCCAGCTCGCCTCCATCGCCGAGGCCCGCAGCGGGGTCATCGTGCACATCACCAGCCTGAAGCCGATCCGCGCGGAAAATGCTCCGGACGCCTGGGAGCGCGAGGCCCTTTCCCGCCTGGAGCCGGGAGGCGAATTCTTCGAGCTGGTGCCCGCGCCGGGCGGCGACCTGTTCCGCTACATCGCGCCCCTGACCGCCGAGGCCAGCTGCCTGCAATGCCACGTCAACGAACACGAGGGCGACGTCCGCGGCGGCATCAACGTCTCGCTGCACGCCGGTCCGCTGCTCAGCTATTTCAACGCCACGGCCAAGGGTCAGGCCGTGTCCTTCGGGGTCATCTGGCTCACCGGCATCCTGGGCCTGGGCGGCTGCTTCCTCGAGATCAACCGCAAGCGCGAGAAGGCCGAGAACCTGAGCCTGGTCAAGAGCCGCTTTCTGGCCAACATGAGCCACGACATGCGCACCCCGCTCAACGGGATCATCCGGCTGGCCGGGCGCATGCTGCGCCAGGATTCCAGCCCGCGCGACGCCCAGTACGCCCGGCTCATGGTCCACTCGGCCAAGTCCCTGCTGGAGATGGTCAACGACATCCTGGAGTTCGCCCGCCTGGACTCCGGCCGCCTGGAGCTCAAGCCCCGGCCCTTTGACCCGCGCCTGGCCGTGACCAGGGCCGCGGACATCTTCGCCTTCGCTGCCGGGGAGAAGTTTCTGGACTTCTCCTGGGAGGTGGACCCGGATGTGCCGCCCCTGCTCTGCGGGGACGACTTCCGCTTCCGCCAGGTCCTGGCCAACCTCCTGGGCAACGCCGTGAAGTTCACGGAGCGCGGTTTCGTGCGCCTGAACATGCGCGCGGCGCAGACCGGGAACGGCTTGTGGGCGCTGCGCACCGAGGTGCAGGACAGCGGCGTGGGCATCGCGGCGGAACACCTGGAGAGCATTTTCGAATGCTTCTCCCAGGCCGAGGACTGTCCGACCCACCGCCACGCGGGCTCGGGCCTGGGCCTGTCCATCGCCCGGCAGCTGGCCCGGCTCATGGGCGGGGATGTGACGGTCGCAAGCACCCCGGGCCAGGGCAGCCGCTTCACCTTCACGGCCCTGCTGCGGCCCTGCGCCCCGGGCGAGACGGTTCCGGAACAGGACGCCGCGGACCTGGCCGCGTCCGGCGGACTGGACCTGTTCCTGCCCGGATGCCGCTTCCTGGTGGTGGACGACCACGGCGTGAACCGCGTGCTCCTGCGCGACGTGCTGCGCGAATGCGGGGCCGAGGTGCAGCTGGCCCAGGACGGCTTCGCCGCCCTGAAACTCTTCGAGCAGGAACGCTTCGACCTGGTCTTCATGGACCTCCAGATGCCGGGCATGGACGGGGCCAAGGCCATCCGGAACATGCGCGGGATCGAGCACGGGCGGGGGCAGGCCCGCACGCCCATCCTGGTGCTCACCGCCTTTGCCGTGCCCGAGGAGGCCGCGGACCTCCCCAGCGGCGAGATCGACGGCGTGCTCGGCAAACCCCTGGACCTGGGCCAGCTGCGCGAGGCCATCCTGCGGGCCGCGCCCGGGCGGCGGGACACGGCGATTCCGCCTGCGGACGGAGGCCGGGTCGAGGAACCCGCGGCCGGGCCGCTGCTGGAGCTGGAACCCGCCCTGCGGCTACTCGGCGGACGGCGGGACCTGTACGCCTCGCTGGTGGACGAGTTCCTGACCTCGGCCGAAAGCCTCCAGCAGGAGCTGGAAGCGGCCACGGCCCGGGGCGACAACCGGGAGGCCATGCGCCTGGCCCATACCGTCAAGACCGGGGCGGCCACTGTGGGCGCCTCCCGGCTGCGGGTCCTGGCCACCGCACTGGAGACCCGGGCCCGGGCGCAGGAGCCGCTGGCTCCGGAGCACGGCCAGGATCTGCGGGGAACCCTGAACCAGACCGTCCAGGCGCTCAAGAGCGCCGTGGCCCGGCCCTGACCATGGCCTCCATCTGCATTCTCGACGACCACAGCCTCATCCGCAGGCTCATCAGCGAAACCGCCGGCGGGCTGGGCCACAAGGTCTGCGGCGCGGCCACCATCGCCGAGGGACTGGCGCTCTGCCGGAAACAGGACTTCGACGTCATCTTCCTGGACATCCTCCTGCCCGACGGCAACGGCCTGAGCGTGATCCCGGCCCTGCGCGGGCTGCCCTCGCGGCCGGAGATCGTCATCATCACGAGCCACGGCGACCCCGACGGCGCGGAGCTGGCCATCCGCCACGGGGCCTGGGACTATCTCACCAAGCCCCTGTCCGTGGAGAACCTGACCCTGACCCTGCAACGGGTGGTGGCCTTCCGGCAGCAGCAGGTCCCGGCGGCCCAGTTCCAGCTCCAGCCCCAGGGCATCATCGGGGAGAGCCGCGCCCTGCGCGCCTGCCTGGAGAGCCTGAGCCAGGCCTCGGCCAGCAACGTGAGCGTGCTCCTGCTGGGCGAGACCGGCACGGGCAAGGAGCTTTTCGCCAGGGCCATCCACGACAACAGCCCGCGGGCCAAGCACCCCTTCGTGGCCCTGGACTGCGCCGCCCTGACCGAGTCCCTGCTGGAGGCCCGCATGTTCGGGCACACCCGGGGATCGTTCACCGGCGCGGATCAGAGCCGGGAGGGCGTGTTCCGCCTGGCGCACAACGGGACCCTGTTCCTGGACGAGGTCGGCGAACTGCCACCCTCCTTGCAGCGGTCCTTCCTGCGCGTGCTGGAAACCCGCCGCTTCCGGCCCATCGGGGCCAAGGAGGAGGTGGAGAGCGATTTCCGGCTCATCGCCGCCACCAACCGCAACCTGGCGGAAATGGCCGATCTCGGCCTGTTCCGCCAGGACCTGCTCTATCGCCTCAAGGGCCTGACCATCACCTTGCCTCCCCTGCGCGACCGCAAGGAGGACATCCCGCTCATCTGCCGGCATTTCCTGGAGCGCCTGTGCAGCCAGTACGGCGAGTGCGCCAAGAGCCTCTCCGACGACCTCCTGGAGGCGCTCATGCTCTACCACTGGCCCGGCAACGTCCGTGAGCTGGCCCACGCCCTGGAGCGGGCCTTTGCCGCCTCCGCCAAGGAGCCGGTGGTCTTCTCCTGGCACCTGCCCATGGACATCCGCATGGCCGTGGCCAAGGGCCGGCTGCAACCCCCGCCGGCCGCCCCGGCAACGGCTCCCATCACGGAATCCGCCCCTTCCGAGGACGTCTTCCAGAGCTTCCGGGAATTCCGTGAGGCGGCGGAGCAGAGCTATCTCAAGGGCCTGCTCTCCCGGGCCGCGAACATGACCGAGGCGGCTCGCCTTTCCGGTCTCTCGCGGGGACACCTCTACCAGCTCCTCAAGAAACACGGACTGCATACCGGGCTGCATTGACCGCAGGGAATATGCCGGGGCCGGGCACGTTGCGGCGGGCTGTTCCCTTCTGGTCCGCGTGTGCCCCAGGGCAACCAAACGGCCCGGAACGACAAAAACGGGCGGTTTCGCAACCGCCCGTTTTTTCCATCATTCGCTGGTCGGGGCGAGAGGATTTGAACCTCCGGCATCCAGCTCCCAAAGCTGGCGCGCTACCAGGCTGCGCCACGCCCCGACGGTGGCGGATGCTTAACGCGAAACCCCTTGTTCCCGCAAGCCGTTCAGGGCAGGCCCACCCCGGCCACCGTTGCGCCGCAGTGCGTGCAGCGGCCGTCCTTCAGGGCGATCTTGGTGAGTTCGAAGCCCCGCCGTCCCAGGACCACCTTGTGGCAGGAGGGGCACAGGGTGTGGCCGTGGTCGTTGCCCGGCACGTTGCCCACATAGACGTAGTGCAGCCCGGCCCTGGCCCCGGCCTCGGCGGCCGCCTCCAGGCGCTCCAGGGGCGTGGGCGGCCGGTCCTGGAGCTTGTGCTGGGGGTGGAAGCGGGAGATGTGCCAGGGCGTGTCCGGGCCCAGTTCCGCGGCAATGAACCCGGCGATGTCGGCCAGCTCGCGGTCCGAGTCGTTGAGCCCGGGGATGAGCAGGGTGGTGACCTCCAGCCACCAGCCCATGGCCTTGATGCGCTTGAGGTTCTCCAGCACCGGGGCCAGCCGGGCCGCGCAGCGCTCGCGGTAGAAGTCTTCGCTGAAGGCCTTGAGGTCGATGTTCGCGGCGTCGATGAGCCCGTCCAGCTCCTCCAGGCAGAAGCGCGACATGAACCCGTTGGACACCAGGATGTTCTTGAGCCCCCGGGCCCGGGCCAGGGCCGCGGTGTCCTGGACCAGCTCGAAGAAGATGGTCGGCTCGGAATAGGTGTAGGAGATGCTCTGGGCCCCGCACTCCAGGGCCGCGGCCAGGAGCGATTCCGGGCTGGCCGGGTGCCCGGCGATGCGCGCGCCCGAGCGCGGCGGCTGGGACAGGGAGGCGTTCTGGCAGAAGGAGCAGGCGAAGTTGCAGCCCGGGGTGCCGAAGGAGAAGGTCATGGTCCCGGGCAGGAAGTGGTAGAGCGGCTTCTTCTCCACCGGGTCCAGGTTGGCCGCGGCCACCCGGTCGTAGACCAGGGTGAACAGGGTGCCCGCGTGGTTCTCGCGCACGCCGCACTGGCCGCGCTCGTTGTCGCCGATGCGGCAGAAGTGGCTGCACAGGCGGCAATGGGCCCGCCCCTCAGCGGCCTTTTCCCAAAGCCTGGCTTCGTGCATGGCCGCCTCCCGGTTTGGGAACACCCTAGCAGAGCCCCGGGGAAAAGGAAACGCGACGGGAAATCAGGGCTTGGGCTTCTTGGGCTTGCCGTTGGCGTCCACGTCCACGCCGATGACCATGTTCTCGTACCAGTCCTTCTCTTCCTGCTTCTTGGGGACCACGTCCATGTTCTCGCTCTTGGCGTCGTTCTGGATGGTCACGGTCTCCCCGGACTGGCGCGTGCCCGTGGTCTCGTCCTGGCGGTTCACCGCGGTGTCCTTGTTGGGGAATTTCCCGGCCAGGGCCGGGAGCGTCGAAAACACGACGCAAAGGATCAGGCAGGCGGCAACGGAGAATCGGCGCATAACGGCTCCTTGCGGGAAGGGGGCCCTCCCGCCATGGGGACATTCTCCCTCTTTTCGCCCCTCCTTGCAATGAGCGGACCGGTCCGGGACGGGGAAAGGCCTTGAACTCCTGCGCCCGGAGAATTATATATGGCAACAGGCGCTTTGCCCTTCACCGACACAGGAGAGACCCGTTCCCATGCCCAAGCGCACCGATGCCTACAAGGCCGCCGGGGTGGACACCGAGGCCGCCGGCGAATTCATCTCCCGCATCAAGACCATGGTTTCCAAGACCTTCACCAAGGGTGTGGTCACGGACATCGGCGGCTTCGGCGGCCTGTTCAAGCCGGACCTCAGCAACCTGGAGAACCCGGTGCTCGTGGCCGGCACCGACGGCGTGGGCACCAAGCTCAAGCTGGCCTTCCAGTTCGACCGCCACGACACCATCGGCATCGACCTGGTGGCCATGAGCGTCAACGACGTCCTGGTCCAGGGTGCCAAGCCGCTGTTCTTCCTGGACTACTTCGCCACGGGCAGGCTCGAAACGGACAAGGCCGTGAGCGTGCTGGCCGGGATCACCGAGGGCTGCAAGCAGGCCGGCTGCGCCCTCCTGGGCGGCGAGACCGCCGAGATGCCCGGGTTCTACGCCGACGGCGAGTACGACCTCTCGGGCTTCTGCGTGGGCATCGTGGACGACAAGCGCATCGTGGACGGGTCCACCATCACCATCGGCGACCGCATCCTGGGCCTGGCCTCCAGCGGCCTGCACTCCAACGGCTACTCCCTGGCGCGCAAGGTCCTGGCCGAGTCCGGGCTCAAGCCCGGCGACCCCTTCCCGGGCGAGGAGTCGCGCAGCGTGGCCGAGGTGCTCCTCTGCCCCACGCGCATCTACGTCCAACCCGTGCTCAACCTGCTGCGCGACCTGACCATCAAGGGCATGGTCCACATCACCGGCGGCGGGTTCTACGACAACGTGCCGCGCATCCTGCCCAACGGCGTGGCCGCGCACTTCACCTTCGGCTCCTGGCCCGTGCCCCCGGTGTTCCACTGGCTCCAACGCCAGGGCAAGCTGGACTGGCCCACCCTGCTCCAGACCTTCAACTGCGGCGTGGGCTACATGCTCATCGTGGGCAAGGACGCGGAGGAGGACGTGCGGAACCGGCTCAACGGCCTGGGCCTGGAGGCCTTCGCCATCGGCGAGATCGTCAAGGCCAAGGCCGGCCAGGAGCAGGTCGTCGTGGACTTCCCCGCAGACAGCCGCTGCGACTAGTCCCAGCCCGGCCCCAGGTCTTCCACCCGGACGAGTTCCAGGGTGAAGTGGCCCACCGCCACCTCGCTCTGGACCTTCACCGGCAGGCGGCGCTCGTCGTCCGAGATCCAGATGGTCAGCTTGGCGTTGGGGCTCTTGCGGAAGACCCCGCCCACCTCGGAGACCTGCGGCTCCACCCGGAAGGCCCGGAACTCCCCGGCCTCGGTGCGCACGGTCTCCACCGGCCCCACCGTGGCCCGGCCCTGCACGAACTTCTTGCCGTCGGTCACCGGGCCCTCGAAGACCAGGCCGGGCACCAGCGGCTGCGTGCGGAAATAGAACAGCATGGACAGCGGGTCATAGGCCCGGGGCGGCCAGATGAACAGCTCGTGGCGCGTCTCGCCGTGGATGCTCCGCACGGCCCGGGCCAGGTCCCACTGGAACTCCACCACGGCCTCCTTGTGGAAGCTGCCCTCGTGCTGGTCCGAGTGGTAGAGCAGATCGCGGGAGAGGTTGAAGTCGGTCTCGGAGTCGATGCTGGTGCGCACCTTGTAGAAGGCGTCCACAAAGGAGTTGCTCCGGGCCTGACCCCGGAAGCGCAACACCGGCGCGCCGTTCCTGCTCCCCACCGGAAGAACCTCGAGCACGGCCGTGCCCGCCGGGACCACGGTCCAGGAAATGGCGTAGGTCAGCCGCTCGCCCGGGGCGAAGGGGAACCCGGGACGCGGCCCGGCCTGGGCCGGAACGACCCAGAGCAGGAGAGCGAGAAGCACAGCCAGGGCGCGCATGGCCGATAGGTGCGGCCAAGGCGCGCCGTTGTCAAGACGCGGGCGGAGCGGAAAGCGCTTGCCCAGGCCCCCTGCCCGGGCTAAAATGAATGAAGCCTGCGCGTCGCAGGCCGGACGCAACCACCGAGGCAAGGAGAGGGAGACATGCTGTTCAGGAAGCGGGCGTGGGACATGATGCGCGAGGAATTCCCCTCGGTGAGCGAGGACGACACCCTGGCCGAGGCCATCCGCGCGCTCCAGGCCGCCATGAAGGAATCCCCGGAGAACCACACCGTGGTGGTGCTGCGCAAGAACGGCTCATTCCGCGGCGTGGTCACCATCTGGAACGTGCTCAAGGCCGTGCAGACCACGGTGCTCAAGGACGACGCCCTGAAGAACGCGGGCGAATCGGACTGGGACCAGACCTTTGCCCGGGCCTGCGCCGTGTGCACCCAGACCGGGCTGGAGGGCCACATGGAGAGCGACGTGGCCAAGCTCAAGCCCGGGGACACCCTGCTGGCGGCCATGGACCAGCTCCTGGCCAAGCGCCGGGGCTACGCCGTGGTCGAGGAAGGCGACCGGGTCATCGGCATCATCTACGCCGGGGACGTGTTCCGGGAAGTGGCCCGGACCATGGGCGAGGCCTTCTAGCCCACCTTTCCGCGCAAAAAACGCGGCGGCGGACCGGGATGCCGGTGCGCCGCCGCGTTCTCTTTTTTCCCGGCCTACATCTTCTGGGTCAGGATCATGGCCTGGAGGTGCTTGGTGATCTCCGGATCGTAGCCGCCGTCCTGAGCCAGGGTCGTGGCCGCCTTCATGGGCTCCATGGCCTCGGCGTAGGGCCGCTTGGTGATCATGGCGCAGTAGGAATCGACCACGGCGCAGAGCCGGCCCACCGGGCTCACGGCCGAGCCCACGCGCTTCTGGGGATAGCCCGTGCCGGTGAGGCGCTCGTGGTGCTCCAGGACGCAGGCCTCCACCTCGGGGAACTTGAGGTCCAGCTTGGCCAGCATCTCGGAGCCGTGCATGGGGTGCTGGAGGACCTTGTTGCGCTCGTCGGGCATGAGCGGCTTCTCCTTCTCGCGGATGAACGCCGCCACCTTGGTCATGCCCATGTCGTGCAGAAAGAGCCCGGCGGCCAGGTGGTCGAAGTTCTTGCGCTTGACCCCGCCCTCCTCGAAGTTCTTGGCGTGGAGCCGCAGGTGCAGGGCCAGGCCCATGATCCCGCAGTTGAAGGCGTGGTTGGCCAGGCTGTGCTTGGGGTGCAGGCGCCGGGTCAGGGCCTTGATCCGCTGGGGGTCGTTCCAGAGGTACTCGGTGAGCACCAGGAGATCGGTCCAGAACTTCTGGAAGACCATGCCCACGGGCTGGTCCAGGAACTCCTCCAGACGCCGGGTCAGGGCCTGCTGGAAGATGTCCGCGATCTCCCGCTCCTTGAGGTTCTTGTCGATGAGCACCAGGTCGAGCTGGTAGCTGATGTGCTTGACGTAGACCGCGTGGTCCGCGCGCGAGACGAAGATCAGGCCCTCGTCGTTGAGCGCGGCCAGCTCCTCCACCTGCTCGTTGGAGAGCCTGCCGCCCGCCTGATAGTAGGGCATGATCCGGGCCACGTCCTCCTTGAAGCGGTAGATGTTCAGCGGAGGACGGTACTTGTTGAAGCTGCCCAGAATGTCCTTGTTGATCTGGTAGTATTCCTCGGAAAGCCCGTCGGGCACGTCCATCTTCTGCTTGGCGCTCATGTCCGGCTCACTTTTCGAAGATCTTCACGACATTGGTCTGGGTCTGGATCTGGTTGCGCTTGGGCTGGCCCGCGGTGATCACCACGCAGTCCCCCACGGCGAAGGCCGGGGAGTCGCAGACGAACTTCTCGGCGCGGTCCTGGTGGGAATCCTCGCTCTCCACCGGGGCCTCGGGGACCACGCCCCAGGAGAGGTTGGTGAAGTGGCGCACCCGGGCGTCCGGCGACAGGGCGTAGACCGGCTGCTTGGGCCGGCAGGCCGAGAGGATCCGGGCCGTGGCCCCGGAGGTGCTGTGGCAGACGATGGCCTTGGAGCGGGTCTTCTGGGCCAGGAGCGCGGCGGCGTAGGCCAGGAAGCGCGCCGGGTGCTCCTGGTCCCCGGGAGGCCGCGGCCCGGGCGAGGACTCGAAGTGGAACTCCTCGGCGGTCTGGGCGATCTTGCGCATGAAGGCCACGGCCTTGTCCGCGTACTTGCCGATGGCCGTCTCCTCGGAGAGCATGATGCAGTCCGCGCCGTCCAGGATGGCGTTGGCCACGTCCGTGGTCTCAGCCCGGGTGGGCAGGGGGCTGGAGACCATGGACAGAAGCATCTGGGTGGCCACGATCACCGGCTTGCCCGCGGCGTTGCAGGCGTTGATGATGCGCTTCTGGATGGCCGGGATGTCCGAGAGCTCGCACTCCAGGCCCAGGTCGCCGCGGGCCACCATGACCCCGTCGGTCTCTTCCAGGATGCGCTGGAGGTTCTGGATGGCGCCCCGGCGCTCGAGCTTGGCGATGATCGGCAGGGTCTTGCCCAGCTGGCGCATCTCGGCCTTGAGCGCGCAGATGTCGTCGGCGCTCTGGACGTAGGACATGGCCACCACGTCCACGCCGATCTCCAGGCCCAGGGCCAGGTCCACCTTGTCCTTGGCCGTGAGCGCGTCCAGGGGCGTGGTCTTGCCCGGGAAGGCGATGCCCTTGCGCGGCGGCGCGATGCCCGAGTTCTCGGCGGTCATCTTCACCAGGAGGTCGTTCTCCCGGCCGGTGACGTGGAACTGGAGCATGCCGTCGGACAGGGCCACGGTGTCGCCGACCTTGAGGCTCTTGATCACCGCGGGCAGGTCCAGGCAGATGACCGGTTCGTCGCGGCCCTCCTCCTGCCCGGGAACGCCCAGCAGGACCACGTCGCCGCGGGATATCTCCAGGGTGCCGCGGCCGATGTCGCAGGTGCGGATCTTGGGTCCGGAGAGGTCCTGGAGGATGGACAGGGTCAGGCCCAGCTTGCGCTCCAGGCCCCGGATGATGTCCACCAGCCGGATGAAGCCCTCCTTGCCGCCGTGGGAGAAATTGAGCCGGAAGATGCGCGCCCCGGCCTCCACCAGCGCGCGGACGGAGTCCTCGTCGTTGGTGGCCGGTCCCAGGGTGGCGATGATCTTGGTGTGCATGGCGTGATTTCCTTGCGGCGCGGGCTGTCCGCCCGTATGGCCGGGCGCTTGCCGCCCGGCGCGATGCATCCCGTGTTTTCCGCGCCTCGCGCGCTCCAAAGCCGCAGCCCCCCGCCCGGAGGCCTTCGGAACCCAGTCATATCCTCATTTTTCTTCAAAGAAAACGTCTAATTCATCTTGACATCCCCTTGCTTTTGTCCGAAGGGTGGGATTAAGTATAAAAAACGTGGGAAAAAGTGTCGAAAGGTGGAGTCAGATGAAGTTCCGCGGGCACGCGCACCGCAGCCTGGATCCCAAGGGCCGCATCATCCTGCCGCCGGAATTCCGCGACCAGATCTTCGCGGAAGTGGCCGACGGCAAGATCGTGCTGACCATCTTCGAGGGCCACGTCATCGGCATCACCCCGGCGCAGTGGAACAAGCTCGAATCCGAGCTGCAAAAGAAATCCAAGAATCCCAGCAGGCAGCTGCGGGACTTCATGCGCATTCTCTACTCCGGCTACGAGGAGGTCCTGGTGGACCCCCAAGGCCGCATGCAGCTTCCGGCGCACCTGCGCAAAAGCGGACGGCTGAACAAGGAGGTCGTCCTGCTGGGCGTGGGCGAGCGTTTCGAGATCTGGGGCGAGGAGAGTTACCAGGGTCTGCTGGAGCAGGACTACAGCGATGTCTCCGACGAGCTGTCCGAAGCCGGCGTCATCCTGCCCTTCTAGCGGGGAGGGGACTCTGGACGCCGGCGCGGCGCACGTCACCGTGCTGTTGCGGGAGACCCTGGACTGGATCGGGCCGAAGCCGGGCGGGCGCTACCTGGACGGCACGCTGGGACTGGGCGGGCACAGTCTCGGAATCCTGCGGGCCACGGACGGGCAGGCCGAGATCCTGGGACTGGACCGGGACCGCCAGGCCCTGGCCTTGGCCGGGGAGCGGCTGGCCCCCTTCGCGGGGAGGGTGCACCTGGACAACACGTCCTTCAGCGGATTCGAGGCGGCCATGGACCGCCTGAACTGGGACGCCCTGGATGGCGCCATCCTGGACCTGGGGGTTTCCTCGCTCCAGCTGGACAACGCCGAGCGGGGCTTCAGCTTTTCGGCCGACGGGCCCCTGGACATGCGCATGGACCCGGGCTCGGGATTCAAGCCCGCGCGGGTCCTGGTGAACAAGGCCCGGTTCGAGGAACTGCGCCGGATCATCGGCGAGTACGGAGAAGAGCCTTTGGCCGGCAGGATCGCCAAGGCCATCGTGCGCGAGCGCGAACAGGCCGAGATCGACTCCACGGCGCGGCTGGCCGAGATCGTAGTCCGGGCCTATCCCCCGGACCGCCGCCGCCAGGCCCGCAACCATCCGGCCACGCGGACCTTCATGGCCCTGCGCATGGCCGTGAACCGCGAACTGGAGGAGCTGGAGAATTTTCTGGCGCGCATCCCGGAACGGCTGGTCCCGGGGGCGCGGCTGGCGGTCATCTCGTTCCACTCCCTGGAGGACCGCATGGTCAAACAGGCCTTCCGCGCCCTGGCCAAGGGCTGCATCTGCCCGCCGCGCCAGCCGCTGTGCACCTGCGGCAAGAAGCCGAGCATGAAGGTCCTGACCAAGAAGCCGGTGATCCCGGAGCAGGCCGAGATGGATCAGAACCCGCGCAGCCGCAGCGCCAAACTGCGGGTGGCCGAGCGGCTGCCCCTGGAGGGACGCGCATGAGCGCCGGGCTCCGCGGCGGCTTCTGGGTCCTGCTGCCCCTGCTGGGCCTGGCTCTGTGCCTGGGCCTGGCCTCGGTCTGGATGAACATCGAGCGGGTGGACCTGGCCTACACGCTCAAGAAGATGGAGCACGAACTGGCTGAGCGCAACACCCTGGCGGACAAGCTGAGCGTGGAACGGGACAACCTCATGGCCCCCTACCAGCTCAAGCGCCTGGCCGACAAATTCGGATTGGGACCTGCGGGTCCCGGGCAGATCCGGCGCCTCCCCGCGTCCGAGGACCGGCCCGCGACCGCGAAGCCCTGAGGCCCGAGACATGGCGAAACAGAAAAAGAAAGGCCGGGACTTCAGCAGATTCAAGCTGGCATTCGTCGCCGGCCTTTTCGTCGTTCTGCTCGGCGCCCTCTGGGTGCGCGCGGGCTACATCCAGCTCTGGCGCGGCTCGCAGCTGGAGGCCCTGGCCTCGCGCCAGAGCTACGCCGCCGAGTTCGAGCGCGGCCAGCGCGGCCGCATCCTGTCCAAGGACGGCGCGGTCCTGGCCACCAGCGTGGAGGCCCAGTCGGTCTACGCCCGGCCCCTGGACACCGCCCGCTCGGCCCAGACCGCCCGGACCCTGGCCGGAATCCTGGGCCTGCCCGAGGCCGATATCCGCAAGGACCTCGCCTCCAAGAAAAACTTCGTCTGGATCAAGCGCCAGGTGAGCGACGCCCAGGCCAAGGCCGTGACCGACGCCCAGCTCCCGGGCGTGCACCTCACCGCGGAATACAACCGCCTCTATCCCAACGGTCACCTGGCCGGACAGGTCCTGGGCTTCGTGGACGTGGACGGCAAGGGCCTGGAGGGCGTGGAGGCGGCCTTTGAGGAGCGCCTCGCCGCGGGCCAGGCCAAGCTCGTGGTCCAGCGCGACGCCTCGGGCCGCCGCCTGTACCTGGACGACCAGGGCCGGGAGATGGACATCAACGGCAAGGACGTGCGCCTGACCATCGACTCGCACATCCAGGACCTCACCGAGCAGGCCCTGGCCGAGGCCGTGCGCAAGTACGAGGCCCAGGGCGGCATGGCCATCGTGGTCCAGGTCTCCACCGGCGAGATCCTGGCCATGGCCAACTACCCCTTCTTCAATCCCAACGTGAGCCGGACCACGGCCGCGGGCGTGCGCCGCAACCGCGCGGCCCAGGACGTGTTCGAGCCCGGCTCGACCATGAAGCCCTTCCTGGTGGCCTCGGCCCTGGAGGAGAAAACCGTCACCCCGGACCAACTGTTCGACTGCGAGAACGGCAAGTGGAAGGTGCACACCAAGATCGTCCGCGACGACCACCCCCACCGCTGGCTCACGGTGAACCAGATCGTGCGCTACTCCAGCAACATCGGCGCGGCCAAGGTCGGCCAGGCCCTGGGCTCGCAGCGCTACTACGACTATCTCCTGCGCCTGGGCTTCGGCTCCCGGCCCGGGGTCACGGCCCTGGCCGGCGGGGTGGGCATCCTGCACCCGGCCCAGTCCTGGACCGAGATCGACCAGGCGGCCATCTCCTTCGGCCAGGGCATCGGCGTCACGGCCCTGCAGATGGCCAAGGCCTATTTGTGCATCGCCAACAAGGGCGAGGCCAAACCCCTGCGGCTCATCGCCGACCCGATGCAGGACCAGTCCGAGGGCTCGGGCCGCGTCTTCAGCGAGAAGACGGCCCTGGCCGTGCTCTCCATGATGCGCGAGGTGGTGGAGATGGACGGCACGGGCAAGATGGCCCGCATCCCGGGCGTGCCCGTGGCCGGCAAGACCGGCACGGCCCAGAAGGCCGGCAAGGGCGGCTACAGCGACGAGCGCCTGTCCTCGTTCGTGGGCCTGATCCCGGGCGACAACCCCGAATACCTGGTCCTGGCCCTGGTGGACGAGCCCCAGAACGTTTCCTACGGCGGCATCGTTGCCGCCCCGGCGGTCAAGGACATCGCCTCCCGGGCCCTGGCCTACTACGGCAGACTGCCCGAACCGGCCCTGGCCGAGGCCCGGCCCGAGCAGGACCCCTCGCAGATGCTCGGCGAGGTGCTTCCCGCGGGCCAGCCCCGCACCCCGGGCGAACGCGTCCCGGACCTCCACGGCCTGCCCCTGCGCCGCGCCGTGGAGCTGCTCGTGCAGAAAGGAATCGTCCCGGTGCTCAAGGGCCGGGGCATGGTGGTCAGCGGCCAAAAGCCCGCAGCTGGCGAACCCTGGCCCGAAGGGAGGGACGGCGACAATGATGTTTTTGTTCTCATCCTCTCCTAGCGGAAGGCGCAAGGCGGACATGGACACGCCCGTGGACGGCCCCTGGCAGGCCCTCTTGGACAAGGTGCGCGCCGGACTCATGGTGCGCACCGACTCGCGCCTGATGAACCCGGGCGAGGTCTTCGTGGCCATGCCCGCGGCCGGGGACAAGCGCGAGGCCTTCATCCGCGACGCCGTGGCCCGCGGGGCCGAGGCCGTGGTGGCCGACCAGCCCGTGGCGCCGGAGATGCTGGGCGGGGCCGAACTGTACCGGCAGCCCGACGCGGCCGAGGCCCTGGGCGAGCTGGCCCGGGCCTATTTCAAGACCGGCCAGGCCGTGATGAAGACCATCGGCATCACCGGCACCAACGGCAAGACCACCACGAGCTACCTCATCGAGCACATCCTGGCCTCGGCCGGGCTCAAGGTCGGGGTGCTCGGCACCGTGACCTACCGCTGGCCCGGGTTCAGCCTGGACGCCAGCCTGACCACCCCGGGCTGCTGGCAGCTCCACGACCTCATGGCCAACATGGCCAAGAGCGACGTGGACGTGGTGGTCATGGAGGTCTCCTCCCACGCCCTGGATCAGAAGCGCGTGGCCGGTCTGGACTTCGACGTGGCCGTGCTGACCAACGTGACCCAGGATCATCTGGATTACCATGGGACTATGGAAAGTTATTTCCAAGCCAAGTCTAGACTTTTTCGTGATTGCCCGCCCGAGGACAAGCGCAGCGTGCTCAACTGGGACGACCCCTACGGCCGCCGCCTGCTCCAGGAAGTCCATCCCTCCCTGGGCTACGGCCTCACGGACCAGCCCGCCGGCGACGCCACCCTGGCCGGGACCATCCTGTCCTGCACCGGGGCCGGGCTGCACCTGCGCATGACCTACAAGGGCAAAAGCTGGGAGCTGACCTCGCCCCTGGTGGGCGCGCACAACGCCCAGAACCTCCTGGCGGCCCAGGCCGCCTGCCTGTCCCTGGGCCTGTCCTGCAAGGAGGCCCGCAGGCTCTCCGAGTTCCAGGGTGTGCCCGGCCGTCTGGAGCGTGTGCCCAACGAGCGCGGCCTGGCCGTGTTCGTGGACTACGCCCACACCCCGGACGCCCTGATCAACGTGCAGAAGACCCTGCGCTCCCTGGACTTCCAGCGGCTCGTCACGGTCTTCGGCTGCGGCGGCAACCGCGACCGGGGCAAACGGCCGCTCATGGCCCGGGCCGTGGCCGACTACGCCGACGTGGCCGTGCTCACCTCGGACAACCCGCGCTTCGAGGACCCGCTGGAGATCATGGCCGACGCCCGGCCCGGACTCTCCTCCGGCCCCCGCACCCCCGAGATCGTGGAGGAGCCGGACCGCTACCAGGCCCTGTGCAAGGCCGTGGGCCTGATGCGCGAGGGCGACGTGCTCCTGGTGGCCGGCAAGGGCCACGAGGCCTATCAGCAGGTGGGCGAACGCAAGCTGCCGTTCAGCGACGTGGAAGCCGTGCAGCGCGCCATCCGGGAGGTGCTCGGGTGAGACTCACCCTGCGCCAGCTGGAGGCCTGCCTCCTGGGGGGCCCGGAGACCCCCGAGGCCCGCGACCGGGTTGTGGCCGCCGTGCGCACGGACAGCCGCGCCGTGGGCCGGGACGATGTCTTCTTCTGCCTCTCCGGCGAGCGCTTCGACGGGCACGAGTTCGCGGCCCAGGCCGTGGCCCAGGGGGCCCTGGCCGTGGTGGCCGGACGACCCCTGCCCGAGATCACCCAGGTCCCGGTGCTGGTGGTCCGCGACACCGTGGCCGCCCTGGGCCGGCTCGGCCGGTTCCTGCGCGACCGCACCCGGGCCAAGGTGGTCTGCGTCACCGGCACCGCGGGCAAGACCACGGTCAAGGAGATGCTCGCCCACGTGGCCGGGCAGCGCTTCAGCGTGGCCAAGAACTACAAGAACTGGAACAACCAGATCGGCCTGCCCCAGTCCATCTTCGCGGCCTCCGGCGAGGAGGACGTCTGGGTCCTGGAGGCGGGCATCAGCAAGCCCCACGACATGGACGAGCTGGGCCCCATCGTGGCCCCGGACCTGGCCGTGATCCACAACATCGGCCCGGCCCATCTCGAGGGCCTGGGCGACCTGCGCGGCGTGGCCCGGGCCAAGGCCTCGCTCCTCAAATACCTGCGGCCCGGCGGCACGGCCCTGGTGAGCCGCGACTACCCCCTGCTCCTGGAAGCGGCCCTGGCGCTTGCGCCCGAGGCCGTGACCTTCTCGGCCCAGGACCCGGCCGCGCCGTTCTTCTGCTCCTTCGAGGGGCCCGCGGGCCAGGATTCCGGCCGCTACCTCCTGCGCACCCCCCAGGGCGAGGTCCGGACCGTGCTGCCGTTCTGCGGCGCGCATTTCGCCGAAAACGTGGCGGCCGTGGCCGCCGCGGCGCACCACCTGGGTATCTCCGGGGCCGAGACGGTCCAGGCCCTGGCCTCGTTCCAGCGGCCGGACCAGCGCTTCTGCTGCCTCACCGGCGCGGGCTGGACGCTCATCGACGACTCCTACAACGCCAATCCCCTGTCCATGACCCGGGCCGTGGAAGCGGCCCGCGCCCTGGCCGGGGACCGGCCCCTGGTCCTGGTGCTCGGGGCCATGGGCGAGCTGGGACCGGACGCCGCCGCGGCCCACGAAGACATGGGCCGCTTCCTCAAGACCGTGGACCCGGCCCGGGTCCTGTTCCAGGGCTCGTACGCCGAGGACGTGGCCCGGGGCTACGGCCGCAACGGCAGCCCGGCCCCGGTCACCGCCGTGGACGGGACCGAGGCCATGCTCGCCGCCTGGCGGCGGCTGGAGCTTTCCGGCGGCGTGATTCTGGTCAAGGGCTCGCGGTCCGCGCGCATGGAACTGCACGTGGCCGCCCTGGCCCGCGAACTCGGGTGCAGCCCCCAGGGAGGATCCGGCGCATGATCTACCATCTGCTCTATCCCCTGGCCGGCCAGATCGGGGCCTTCAACGTCTTCCGCTACATCACCTTCCGCTCGATCTACGCCCTGCTCACGGCCCTGGTGCTCACCGTGCTCTGCGGCCCGGCCATGATCCGCTGGCTGACCAAGCTCAAATGCGGCCAGTACATCCGCGAGGACGGACCGGCGCACCAGTGCAAGCAGGGCACCCCGACCATGGGCGGCCTGCTGGTGGGCCTGGCCGTGGTGGCCAGCACCCTGCTCTGGGCCGACCTGCGCAACCACTATGTCTGGCTGGCCCTGTTCGTGTTCGTGGGCTTCGGCGCCGTGGGCTTTGCCGACGACTACCTCAAGGTGGTCAAGAAGCAGAACAAGGGCCTCTCGGCCCGGGCCAAGTTCCTGGGCCAGCTCCTGGTGGCGGGCCTGGCGGTCACCGCGCTCATCTTCGAGCCGGTGTACTCCACCAAGCTCTCGGTGCCCTTCTTCAAGTACTTCGTGCCGGACCTGGGCTGGTTCTACCTGCCCTTCGCCCTGGTGGTGCTCATCGGCGGGTCCAACGGCGTGAACCTCACCGACGGCCTGGACGGCCTGGCCATCGGGCCCATGGTGGTGGCCGCGGCCACCTTCGCCATCTTCGTCTACGCCGCGGGCCACGCGGGCATCGCCGACTACCTGAACATCGCGCACCTGCCCGGCGTGGGCGAGATCACCGTGATCTGCGGGGCCCTGGTGGGGGCCGGGCTGGGCTTCCTCTGGTACAACGCCTACCCGGCCCAGGTTTTCATGGGCGACGTGGGCAGCCTGTCCATGGGCGGCCTGCTCGGGTTCATCTCCGTGCTCTGCAAGCAGGAACTCCTGCTCATCCTGGTGGGCGGCGTGTTCGTGTTCGAGACCCTCTCGGTGATCCTCCAGGTGGGCTACTTCAAGGTCTCGGGCGGCAAGCGCATCTTCCGCATGGCCCCCCTGCACCACCATTTCGAGATGAAGGGCATCCCGGAATCCAAGATCATCATCCGGTTCTGGATCCTGTCCATCCTCATGTCCCTGATGGCCCTGAGCACGCTCAAGCTGAGGTAGGACCAGTGACGGCATTGGCGCAACACGTGGCGGAGCGGGTCCGCAACCAGCAGACCGTGGTGGTGGGCGCGGGCAAGTCCGGCCTGGCCGCGGCCGAGCTGCTCCTGCGCCTCGGCGCGCGCGTGGCCCTGGCCGACGCCAAGCCGGACCTGGACCCGGCAGCCCTCGGCCCCCTGGCCGGCCGCGTGGAACTGCGCCTGGGCGCGCACACCCCGGCCCAGTTCGCGGACGCAAGCCTGGTGGTCCTGTCCCCGGGCGTGGCCGCCAAGAAGATCGCCGCCGCCCTGGCCCCGGTGGCTTCCGAGAACGTGGTGGCCGAGCTGGAGTTCGCCTCCTGGTTCCTGCAGGACCCGGTGCTGGCCATCACCGGCACCAACGGCAAGACGACCACCACCACGCTGGTCTCGCAGATGCTCACGGACGCGGGCAAGACCGTGTTCACCGGCGGCAACATCGGCACCCCGCTGTGCCGCTTCCTCCTGGACGGCTCGCGCGCGGACGTGGTGGTCCTGGAGGTCTCCAGCTTCCAGCTCCAGAACTGCCAGAGCTTCGCGCCCAAGGTCGGCGTGTTCCTGAACTTCGCGGCCAACCACCTGGACTACCACGCGGACATGGAGGAGTACCTCTCGGCCAAGCTGAACCTGTTCGCCCGCATGGACGCCTCCGGCCTGGCCATCCTGCCCCGGGAGATGCGCGCCGAACTCGAAAAGCGCGACTTCACCCGGGCCAAAAAAATCTGGTTCGGCCCCACGGACCGGCTGCCCGCCCCGCATCTGCCCGGCGCGCACAACCGGGCCAATGTCGAGGCGGCCTGGCAGGCGGCCAGCGCCTTCGGCGTGAGCGAGGCAAGCGCCCGGGCCACGGCGGCTGCGTTCCGGCCCCTGGCCCACCGGCTCCAGGCCGTGGGCGAGAAGAACGGCGTGCTCTTCGTGGACGACTCCAAGTCCACGACCCTGGATTCCACGGCCGCGGCCGTGCAGAGCTTCGAACGGCCCGTGCGCCTGCTCCTGGGCGGGGTGTTCAAGGGCGGGGACGTGGCCGGTCTCATCCCGGCGCTCGACGGACGGGTGGTGGAGATCGCCCTGTTCGGCGCGGCCCGCGAGGTCTTCGAACCGGTGCTGGGCAAGCGCTTCAAGCTCTCCTGGGAGCCGGACCTGGAGCGGGCCGTGCGCCGCCTGTGGACCTCGGCCAGGCCCGGGGACGTGCTCCTGCTCTCCCCGGCCACGGCCAGTTTCGACGCCTATCGGGGCTACGCGGCCCGCGGCGACCACTTCCAGCGCATCGTCAAGGAGCTGGCATGAACGACCTGGGCAGATCCCCCGAAAACGCGGGCCATCCGGACTGGTGGCTGCTCATCTCGGCCATGCTCCTGGCGGCCTTCGGGATCATCATGGTCCTCTCGGCCAGCGGCGTCATGGCCGAGCGCTACTACGGCGACTCCTACATCTTCTTCAAGAAGCAGGCCTTGTTCGCGGCCGTGGGCGTGCTGGCCATGCTGGCCATCTCCCGGATGCCGCGCAAGTTCTTCTACAACACCACCTACCTCTGGGTGGTGGGCGTGGCCGGGCTCCTGCTGCTCTGCGTGTTCACGCCGCTGGGCGTGTCCGCGGGCGGCGCCAAGCGCTGGCTCCGGCTGGGCCCCGTGGCCATCCAGCCCCTGGAGTTCGCCAAGCCCGCCCTGGTCCTCTACCTGGCCTACTTCTTCTCCCAGAAACAGGAGATGGTGAAGACCTTCAGCGTGGGCTTCCTGCCGCCGTTCTTCGCCACCGGCCTGCTCTGCCTCATCCTGCTCCTGCAGCCGGACTTCGGCGGGGCCGTGTGCCTGGCCATGATCCTCTTCTTCATGTGCTTCGTGGGCGGCACGCGGATCATCTACCTGCTCCTCTCGCTCATCTTCGCCAGCGGCGCGGGCTGGCTCCTGATCACCTCCTCGCCCTACCGCTTCAAGCGCTGGACCGCCTTCCTGGATCCGTTCAAAAGCGCCCAGGCCGAGGGCTACCAGCTGGTCCAGTCGTTCTACGCCTTCGGCTCGGGCCAGCTGTTCGGGGCCGGGCTCGGCGCGGGCAAGCAGAAGCTGTTCTACCTGCCCGAGGCCCACAACGACTTCATCATGGCCGTGGCCGGGGAGGAGCTGGGCTTCCTCGGGCTCTCGGCCGTGCTCCTGGTCATCGGCATCCTGCTCTGGCGGGCCTTCCGGGTGGCCTACCGCCAGGAAGACCTCCAGGACCGCTTCACGGCCTTCGGCATGGCCCTGGTCCTGGCCCTGGGCTGCGTGCTCAACCTGGCCGTGGTCCTGGGCACGGTGCCGCCCAAGGGCGTGCCCATGCCGTTCATCAGCTACGGCGGCAGCAGCATCCTGGTGTCCTTCATCTGCGTGGGCTTTCTGTTGAACCTTTCGCGGAGCGCGGTGCGGTGGAGAAAATCGTGATCACCACCGGGGGAACCGGCGGCCACATCTTCCCGGCCCTGGCCGTGGCCGGGGAAATCCGGCGGCGCGATCCGGCCTGCCGGGTGCTCTTCCTGGGCGGCCCCGGGCCCGAGGGCGAGCTGGCCCGCAAGGCCGGCCTGGAGTTCCGCGAACTCCCGGCCCAGGGCGTGGTGGGCCGCGGCCTCAAGGGCCTCGTGGCCTCCACCTGGCTCGTGCGCGGCCTGTTCAAGTCCTTCGCCGCCCTGCGCGAATTCCGGCCCCAGGCCGTCATCGGCTTCGGCGGCTACGCCGGGTTCTGCCCGGTGCTGGCGGCCCGGCTCCTGGGCATTCCCACGGCCGTGCACGAACAGAATTCCGTGCCCGGGGTGACCAACCGCATCCTGGGCCGGGTGGCCCGGCGCGTGTTCCTGTCCTTCCCGGACCAGGGCAAGGCCTTCCGGGCCTCCAAGACCCGGCTCAGCGGCAACCCGGTGCGGCCCGAGATCGCGGCCGTGGGCCAAGACGAGTCCCGCACCCAGGGCCGCCACCTCCTGGTCCTGGGCGGCAGCCAGGGCGCGCGCGCCGTGAACGACGCCGTGCTGGCGGCCCTGCCCCTGCTGGCCGCGGCCAAGGTGACCCTGACCCACCAGGCCGGGCCCGCGGACCAGGACCGGGTGCGCCAGGCCTACGAGGCCGCCGGGCTGCCCGGGGACTGGGTGGCGGGCTTCATCGAGGACATGGCCGGGGCCTACGCCCGGGCCGACCTGCTGCTCTGCCGGGCCGGGGCCACCACGGTGTTCGAGGCCGCGGCCGCCGGACGGCCCGCGGTGCTCGTGCCCTTCCCCCACGCCACCCACGACCACCAGACCGTCAACGCCCGGGCCCTGGCCCAGGCCGGGGGCGGCGTGGTTCTGCTCCAGCGCGACCTGAACCCCGGCCTGCTGGCCGGAACCATCACCGGACTTCTGGACGATCCCGTGCGTCTGCGGGACATGGGCCGCGCGGCCCGGGCCTTTTCCAGGCCCGAGGCGGCCTCGGCCATCGTGGACGGGATCAGCGAACTTCTGGCGGCATGAGGAGGATGCGATGACCGCGGCCCAAGGACCCAGCGTACCGGCCTCCAAGGCCTCACCCACGCCGATCATGCGCAGCCGGGTGAACACCATCCACATGGTGGGCATCGGCGGCGCGGGCATGAGCGGCATCGCCGAGGTGCTCCTGAACCTGGGCTTCTCGGTCACGGGTTCGGACCTCTCGGCCGGGGCCGCGGTGCGCCGCCTGAAATCCCTGGGCGCCACGGTCTTCATCGGCCACGGCGCGGAGAACGTCAGCGAGGCCGACGTGCTGGTCAAGTCCACGGCCATCGCCGAAAACAACCCCGAGCTGGTCAAGGCCCGGGAGCTGGGCATCCCGATCATCCCCCGGGCCGAGATGCTCGCCGAGCTCATGCGCCTCAAGACCGGCATCGCCGTGGCCGGGACCCACGGCAAGACCACGACCACCTCGCTCCTGGCCACCATCTTCACCGAGGCCGGCCTGGACCCCACGGTGATCATCGGCGGACGGCTGAACACCTACGGCTCCAACGCCCGCCTGGGCGAGGGCGAATACCTCATCGCCGAGGCCGACGAGTCCGACGGCTCGTTCCTCTGCCTCTCGCCGATCATCACCGTGGTCACCAACGTGGACAAGGACCACATGGATTTCTACCCGGACATGGCGGCCATCGACCACGCCTTCACCGAGTTCATGAACAGCATCCCGTTCTACGGCATGAACGTGGTCTGCGGCGACGACCCCGGGGTCATGCGCCTGCTGCCGGGCATCAAGCGCCCGGTGCTGACCTACGGCCTGGGCAAGAAGAACCGCCTGCGCGGCGAGATCATCGCCTCGCACCTGCGCAGCGTGTTCAAGGTCAGCCTGGACGGCGAGCCCTGGGCCGAAGTGACCCTGGCCCATCCCGGCCAGCACAACGTGCAGAACGCCCTGGCGGCCATCGGCGTGGCCCTGGAGGCCGGGCTAGACAAGGAGGCCATTCTCCAGGGTCTGGCCAACTTCGGCGGCGTGGGGCGGCGCTTCGAGAAGAAGGGCGAGCGCAAGGGCGTGCTCGTGGTGGACGACTACGGCCACCATCCGGCCGAGATCAAGGCCACCCTGGACACGGCGCGGGCCTGCTACCCGGACCGCCGCCTGGTGGTGGCCTTCCAGCCCCACCGCTTCACCCGGACCCAGGCCCTGTTCGGCGAGTTCTGCAAGGTCTTCGAGGGCGTGGACCAGCTCCTGCTGACCGAGATCTACCCGGCCTCCGAGGCCCCGATCCCCGGGGTCAACGGCCTGTCCCTGGCCCAGGGCATCAAGCAGGTGAGCAAGACCCGGGTGCGCTTCTTCCCGGATTTCGCGGCCATGGAAAAGGCCCTGCCCGAGACCCTCAAGGCCGGGGACCTGTTCGTGACGCTCGGCGCGGGGAGCATCTGGCAGGTGGGCGAGAACTGGCTCAACGCGCCGGACGGCAAGGAGTGATCAGGTGGCATTGAGCGTGCGCCAACGGCCGCTCCTCAAGGAGCTGACCACCCTGGGCCTGGGCGGAGCCGCCCTGGCCGAGGCCGTGGTGCGCGCCGAAGCCGACCTGGACGAACTGGGCCGGTTCATCTCGGACAGCGGCGGCAGGCCGTTCGTGCTCGGCGGGGGCAGCAACCTCCTGGCCGAGGACCACGACCTGGACCTGGTGCTGTTGTCCGTGCGCAACGCCGGGCCCCCCGAGCGCAGCGGCGACACCCTGCGCTGCGGCGCTGGAACGCGCCTGCCGAGCCTGCTCAAATTCTGCGAAGAGGCCGGGCTCTCGGGCCTGGAGGCCCTGGCCGGGATTCCCGGCAGCGTGGGCGGGGCCGTGGCCATGAACGCGGGCTCCTACGGCACGGAGATCAAGGACGCGCTCGCGCGCATCCGGCTCTGGACCCCGCAGCGCGGGCTGTTCTGGGTCGAGGCCAGGGACTGCTCCTTCGGCTACCGGCACTTCGCTCCGCCCGAGGGCACGGGCCGACCTCTGGTCTGGGAGGCCGAGTTCAGCCTCACCCCGGCCGAGCCCGGGGCCGTGCGGGCCAAGGTCCGCGAGACCCTGGACCAGAAGAAGGCCACCCAGCCCATCGCGGCGCGCAGCGCGGGCTGCGTGTTCAAGAACCCCCCGGGCCAGAGCGCGGGCAAGCTCCTGGACGAGGCCGGGTTCAAGGGCAAACGGCTGGGCAACATGGGCTTTTCGGAACTGCACGCCAACTTCCTGGTGAACCTGGGGGGCGGCCGCAGCGCCGAGGCCCTGGAACTCTTGGAAAACGCCCGGGCCGTTGTGCTCGAGCGCTTCGGAACGCGCCTGGAGCTGGAGGTCATCGTCCTGTCATGAGCACCATCGCCCTGCGCAGCGGCCGGCTCAAAGTCGGCGTGAAGCGGCCCAACCGCCTCAAGAAGGCGGCCCGCCCCGAGGGCTCGCCCTCGCCCCTGGCCAACGGGGTCTCCTTTGTAGGCGGCCTGTTCAAGGGCCTGGCCTGCCTGGCCCTGCTCCTGGGCCTGTTGGGGGCCCTGGGCTTCGGCCTGCTCTACGGCTACCGCTACGTGACCACCCATCCCTATTTCGCCCTCAAGGACATCCAGGTCACGGGCAACAGCCGCCTGAACTACGGCGAGGTCCTGGCCCTGGCCGACATCGCCCTGGGCCAGAACGCCCTGGATGTGAACGTCTCCGAGGTGGAGCGGATCCTGGCCCAGAATCCCTGGGTGGCCAAGGCCTCGGTGCGCCGGGAGCTGCCCGGCCGCCTGAGCATCCACCTGGAGGAGCGCCAGCCCGCCTTCTGGATCCAGAAGAACGGCCAGATCCTCTACGCCGACGCCTCGGGCCAGGTCATCGCCCCGGTGGAGCCGGGCCAGTTCCACTCCCTGCCCCTGCTGGAGGTGGACCAGGAAGCCTTTGCCGGAGAAACCCTGGCGGCCATCGTGGGCATGATGCAGAGCCGCGACCTGCCCTTCGGCCTGGGCCAGATCGCCTGGGTCCACATGACCTCCTCGGGCGACGCGGAATTCCAGCTGGACACCGAGGGCTTCAACTTGCGCTTCCCCATGCGCGACTGGCGCGCGGAACTGGCCAGGATCAGCGCGGTCTGGCAGGACCTGCGCCGCCGCGGAGAGCTCTCCGGGGTGGTCTCCATCGCCGCGGTGGAGGGCATGGTCTGTGTGCAGAAGAAGACGCCGCTCAGGCCCTCCTGAGGCCCGGCGCGAGGCATAGGCGGAGAAACGGACCTCGAGTCCGGAGCGAGTAAACGGAAGGAGAGAAGAGGCATGGCCAAGAGCGACATCGTAGTGGGTCTGGACATCGGGACCACCAAGATCGCGGCCGTTGTCGGCGAGGTCACGCCCGACGGGGTGGACATCATCGGCATCGGCACGAGCCCGTCCACGGGGCTGCGGCGCGGCGTGGTGGTGAACATCGAACAGACCGTGCAGTCCATCAAGAAGGCCCTGGAAGAGGCCGAGCTCATGGCCGGGTGCGAGATCCGCTCGGTCTATGCGGGCATCGCCGGAAGCCACATCAAGGGCTTCAACTCCCACGGCGTCATCGCGGTGAAAGGCGGCGAGGTGACCCAGCGCGACGTGGACCGGGTCATCGAGGCGGCCAAGGCCGTGGCCATCCCCCTGGACCGCGAGGTCATCCACACCCTGCCCCAGGAATTCATCGTGGACGACCAGCGCGGCATCGCCGACCCCCTGGGCATGGCCGGGGTGCGCCTGGAGGTCAAGGTCCACATCGTCACCGGCGCGGTGACCTCGGCGCAGAACATCGTGCGCTCCTGCCACCGCGCGGGCCTGGACGTGTCCAACATCGTGCTCGAGTCCCTGGCCTCCAGCAAGGCCGTGCTCACCGCCGAGGAACGCGAGATCGGCGTGGCCCTGGTGGACATCGGCGGCGGCACCACGGACCTGGCCATCTTCTCCAAGGACTCCATCAAGCACACCTCGGTGCTGGCGCTGGGCGGCAACAACCTGACCAACGACATCGCCTTCGGCCTGCGCACGCCCATGATGAGCGCCGAGAAGATCAAGGTCGAGCACGGCTGCGCCCTGGCCGACCTCTTGTCCGACGACGAGGTCATCGAGGTGCCCAGCGTGGGCGGCCGCGACTCCCGGGGCATGTCCAAGAAGGTTCTGGCCGAGATCTGCGAGCCCCGCTGCGAGGAGATCCTGGCCCTGGTGGACCAGGACCTGATCAAGTCCGGCTACAAGAACCTCATCGGCGCGGGCGTGGTGCTCACCGGCGGCACCTCGCTGATCTACGGGCTCCAGGACCTGGCCGAGCAGATCTTCGATCTGCCGGTGCGCATCGGCTATCCCTCCGGCATCGGCGGGCTCAAGGACGTGGTCAACAGTCCGAAGTTCGCCACCGCCGTGGGTCTCCTGCTTTACGGGGCCGAGGAGGAACGCGGCCACGAAAAGCCCTTCCGCATCCGCGACGACAACGTCTTCAACCGCATCCTGGGCAAGATGAAGAAATGGTTCACGGATATCGCCTGATACGGGGAATTTTTTAGGGGAATCGAGGACAACCAGCAGCAAAGGGAGAGGAGGACATCATGAATTTCGAGATCGAGCACGACACCAGCGCCAAGATCAAGGTGGTGGGCTGCGGCGGTGGCGGCGGCAACGCCGTGAACAACATGATCCAATCGGCTCTCAAGGGGGTCGAGTTCATCGTGGCCAACACCGACGGCCAGGACATCAACAAGTCCCTGGCCGACAAGAAGCTCCAGATCGGCGAGCGCCTGACCAAGGGCCTGGGCGCGGGCGCCAATCCGGACATCGGCCGCGAGGCCGCCATGGAGAGCATCGACGCCATCCGTGACCAGGTTTCCGGCGCGGACATGATCTTCATCACCGCGGGCATGGGCGGCGGCACCGGCACCGGCGCGGCCCCCGTGGTGGCCCAGGCCGCCCGCGAGGCCGGCGCGCTCACCGTGGCCGTGGTCACCAAGCCCTTCTTCTTCGAGGGCAAGCGCCGCCTGGAGCAGGCCGAGCGCGGCATCGCCGAGCTGCGCAAGGCCGTGGACTCGATCATCACCATCCCCAACGACCGCCTGCTCCAGCTGGCGGCCAAGAAGGCCAGCTTCCAGGAGATGCTCAAGAAGGCCGACGAGGTCCTGTACTACGCGGTCAAGGGCATCGCGGACCTGATCACCGTGCACGGCCTGATCAACCTGGACTTCGCCGACGTCAAGGCGGTCATGTCCAACTCCGGCCTGGCCCTCATGGGCACCGGCATCGCCTCGGGCGAGGGCCGCGCCAAGGAGGCCGCCATGCGGGCCATCACCAGCCCGCTCCTGGAGGACGTCTCCATCGAGGGCGCCAAGGGCGTGCTCATGAACATCTCCTGCTCGCCGGACATGACCATCGAGGAGGTCTCCGAGGCCGCCAACATCATCTCCAAGGAGGCCGACCCCAACGCCCAGATCTTCTTCGGCACGGTGTTCGACGCCGACGCCGGGGACGAGATGCGCATCACGGTCATCGCCACGGGCATCGACAACCTGCGCCTGGAGGTGGAGCGCCCCAGCCGCAGCGGCCTGGCCCTGGTGGCCCCCAAGTCCGGCATCGTGGCTCCGCCCACCCGCCGGATGCACAAGGTGATCATGAGCGAGGACCGCAACATCCCGGCCTACCTGCGGGCCAATCCCGCCGAGGAGGCCCCGGTGGCCGAGCCCCAGGCCGCGCTGCGCCGCGCCGCCGGCGGCGCCGCCCCGGGCGAGGAGGAGTTCATCTTCGAGGAAGACGAGCTGGACGTGCCGGCCTTCATCCGCAAGAAGGCCGACTAGCCGGGGCCCTTGGGCGGGAGCGGCATGGCCCCGGCGCGCGGCCTCTACTACGGGCGGAATTCCCCGCCGCCCGCGGAGCATGGAGGCAGGCTGCCCGTGGCCCTGGCCATTCCCGGCGACAAGGGACCGGCGCTCTCCAGCCTGGGCTGGCAGGCCGTGTACCGCCTGCTGGCCGCCGAGCCGGACCTCTCCGTGGAGCGGTTCTTCCTCGGCAAGGGCCGCAGCGCGCCGTCCTCGGAAGAAAGCAAGGCTGCACTGTCCTCATTCCCCGTCCTGGCCTTGAGCGCCTCGTTCGAGGAGGATGTCCTCCACCTCCTCAGGGCGCTCAAGGCCGCGGGCATTTCCCGCCTCCGGGCGGACCGGCCCGACCCGCCGCTCATCGTGGCGGGCGGGCCGCTCTGCTTCCTGAACCCCGCGCCCCTGGCCCCGTTCTGCGACCTCATGTGGGTGGGCGAGGCCGAGGCCGGGTTCGCCGCGCTGCTCACCGAACTCAAGGCCCACCTCTTCGCCGGGGGCCGCAAGGACGAGTTCCTCTCTGCCGTGGTCGACCGCCCCGGGGTCTATGTGCCGGGCAAAAGCGCGCGGCCCGTGCGCCGGGCCGTGGCCGGTGGCGGCACGCTCCTGGCCGAACCGGCCTTTTCCTGCTTCACCGGGCCCGAGGCCACCTTCAAGGACGCCCTGCTCCTGGAGGTCAACCGCGGCTGCCCCTACGGCTGCCGGTTCTGCGCCGCGGGCTATGTGTACCGGCCGCCGCGCCAGGCCTCCCTGGCCGAGCTCCAGGACATCGTGGAGCGCACCACCCCGCCCAAGGTCGGCCTGGTGGGCACGGCCCTCACGGACTGGCCCGACCTCCTGCCCTTCCTGCGCTGGCTCCACGAGCGCAAGATCAAGTTCTCCCTGTCCTCGCTGCGGGCCGACGGACTCTCCGAGGACCTGCTGGCCTTTTTGCGGGTCTGCGGGGTGCGCACCGTGACCCTGGCCCTGGAGGCCCCCAGCCGCCGCCTGCGCCGGGCCGCCAGCAAAAAGCTCGACGAGCAGGACTTCCTGGACGCGGTGGAACGCTGCGCCCGGCACGGGGTGAACCATCTGCGGGTCTACTGCATCCTGGGCTGGCCCGGGGAGACCGAGGCCGACTACCGGGAGCTGGAAGGCTTCCTGGCCGAGATCGACGCGGCCCGGGCCCGGGGCCAGGTGCGCAAGAAGGAGTTCCTGCGGCTGACCCTGGGCGTGAGCTGTCTGGTGCCCAAGCCCTGGACCCCGTTCCAGTGGGCGCCCATGGCCTCGGAGGAATATCTCGACAACGCCCTGCGCCGGGTCAAGGCCATGCTCAAGCCCTACAAGGGCTTCGCCCTGTCCGGGGACGACCCCTTCCTGGCCCGGGTTCAGGGCCTGGTCTCGCGCGGCGGCGAAGACCTGGCCGGGCTCCTGCTCCTGGCCGCGGACTTTGGTGGCTGGAAAAAGGGCCTGGCCCTCTGGGACGGCGACCCTGGAACCGTCCTGGACCGCGAACGCGGCCGCGACGAGGCCTTTCCCTGGGAGGTCATCGACCTGGGCGTGGACCGCGCCCACCTCTGGCGGGAATGGGAAAAGAGCCGCCAGGACCAGCCCTCCCCGGGCTGCCCGCCCCAGGGCTGCGAACGTTGTGGGGTCTGCGGACTCAAGGACTGGCTGCGCCGGGAGCCGGGCTAGGGCCTCACGTGCAGGGCTCTTGCACATCGCCTGAAAAACGTGCATATTCTTGCACAAAAGCGGCCCGGCATGAAGTGTCATCTCGTTGAAATTAAACACTATTCATACATGGCACGGGTCCTGCTACTTCCCCTCCAACAGACCGCGCATGCAGCGCGACACGTCATGGAGGTTTTTGCAATGAAGAAGCGTTCGTTCATCGTGATGGCGGCCCTGGCCGCCGTGTTGGCCCTCTCGGCCGTGTCCTTCGCCGGTCCGGGTTATGGCCACGGCAGGGGCCCGGGCATGGGTTTCTACGACAACCTGACTCCGGAAAAGCAGGCCGCCGTGGACAAGATCTTCGACAAGCATCACAAGAAGCTCGTGGACCTGCGCGAGCAGTACTGGGCCAAGAGCACCGAGCTGGAGGCTCTGACCGCCTCGGGCAAGGCCGAGCGTGCCGACATCCAGGGCCTGGTGGCCGACCTGAGCAAGGTCCGCGTCCAGATGGACCAGGAGCGTGAGACCCTGTTCACCGAGCTGTCCAAGGAGACCGGCGTGAAGTTCGGCCGCGGCATGGGCTACGGCCCCGGCATGGGCGCGGGCGGCTGCGGCGGCATGGGCCCCGGCATGGGCCGCGGCATGGGTCCGGGCATGGGCTACGGTCCGGCCGGCTGCCCCAACGCCGACTAGGTTTCAGCCTTAAGTTTACGTCAACGGGAACGCGGCGGGGCGGTCCGGGATGGTCCCGGGCCGCCCTTTGCGCCGGGTCCGCGGTTGACAGCGCCCGCCCCGGGCGCGCATGGTCCGCGGGGGGCGCGCCCCTGGAAACAGCATGGAAATCCGCCGCTCGAACAAGGAAAAAGGGCCCGTGGTGGCCGCGGTCCTGGCCCTGATCCTCCTGGGCCTGGGCAGCCTGTTCCTCACCTGGCAGAGCATCGAGCGGCAGCGCAACATCGTGGACGAGCACATGGTCCTCTCGGGCCGGGCCATCCTGGCCGGGGCCGAGGGCAACCTGTCCCGGGCCATGCGCGGCCTGCGCCAGAATCCCAACATGGCCAGCGCGGCCCGCGCGCTCATCAAGGAGATGCTCCAGGAATTCGCCGCCTCCGAGGACATCGTCTTCGCCGGAATCTACGGCCCGGACGGCCGCCTGCTCCTGTCCTCGGCCCCGGACTCCGAGGAGAACAAGCCCGGCCTGCCCGACGAGGCCCTGGACTCCCTGGAGCGCGACGGCTTCTGGTTCGGCCTGGCGCGCATCGGCAACCACCGCGTCCTGCTCTCCGGGCTCCAGGCCCGGCCCGCCCTGTCCCTGCTCTGCGATTTCGCGGCCCGTCCTCCGGGCCCGGGCCCCGGCCCGGGCATGGGACCCGGCATGGGCATGGGCCCGGGCATGGGCATGGGACCCGGCATGGGCATGGGCCGCGGCCGTGACCGCGACCCCGACGGCCCCCCGGGCCCGCCGCCCGTGTATCTCGTGGTCGGGCTCAACGCCGAGCGCCACCTGGCCCAGTTCGACCAGTACCGCCGCGCCGCGCTCATCCAGACCGGCTACGTCTTCCTGGCCGCCGTGGTGCTCTGGTCCCTGGCCTTCGCCTACCTGCGCCGCCGGGAACAGGCCCAGCGCCTGGTGCGCCTGGAGCAGTTCCAGGCCAAGCTCCTGGACCACATGCCCGACGGCCTGGTGATCCTGGGCCGGAGCGGCGAGATCCTGGCCGCCAACGGCTCTGCCGCGCGCCTGCTCTGCCGCGACGGCTGCCCGGAATCCGGGGGCCTGGCCGGCCGCAACTGGTCCGAATTCCCCTTCCCGGCCGGACACGACCGGCCCGAATGGCTCCAGCACGAATACCAGGGCCAGCTCCTGGAGGTCCTCTCCCTGCCCTACGAGGACAGCGAGGACGAGGACGGCGCGGACCGCCTCGTGCTCATCCGCGACCGCACCGAGATCCGGGCCCTGGAGGAGGACCTCAACGAGGCCCGCCGCCTGGCGGCCATCGGCTCCCTGGCCGCGGGCGTGGCCCACGAGGTCCGCAATCCGCTCAGCTCCCTGCGCGGCTTCGCCCAGCTCTTCGCCGACAAGCTCAAGGGCCACAAGCCCCTGGACGCCTACGCCGCCACCATGGTCCAGGAGGCCGACCGGCTCAACCGGGTGGTCACGGACCTGCTGTTCCTGGCCAAGCCCCGGGCCCTGGCCCCTCGCGTCCTGGACCTGGCCCAGCTCAGCCGCGACCTGTTCGGCCTGCTCAAGCTCGACCTGGAGCACAAGCACGTGGAGACCGCCGTGGACCTGGCGGCCCCGGAGGTCTTCGCCGATCCCGACGGCCTGCGCCAGGTGCTCCTGAACCTGGCCGTGAACAGCCTGGAGGCCCTGCCCGAATCCGGCGGCCGCATCCGCATCCTCTCGCGCCAGGCCGCTGGCGGGGTCTGGATCACGGTGGAGGACAACGGCCCGGGCATGCCCGAGGAGGTCCGCCGCCAGGCCCTGGAACCGTTCTTCACGGCCAAGCAGCAGGGCACGGGCCTGGGCCTGGCCATTGTCCAGAGCATCCTGCGCGGCCACAAGGGCCGGGTGCTCATCGAGTCCGAACCGGGCCAGGGCGCGGCCGTGCGCCTGTTCTTCCCGGACCAGGCCCCGCAGGCCGCAGCCCCGGAGGGTTCATGAACGACGACATCCGCAGCGTGCTCGTGGTGGACGACGAGGCCGGGCACCGGCTCATGGTCCGGGCCGTGCTCGAGGACGCGGGCTGGAACGTGCTCGAGGCCGACTCCGGCGACGCCGCCCTGCGCGTCCTGAGCCAGCAGCCCGGCGGCCTGCCCCACGTGGCCCTGGTGGACATGCGCATGCCCGGCATGGACGGGCTCACCCTGCTGCGCGAGCTGCACGCGAGACGCCCGGGCCTGCCCGTGGTCCTGCTCACGGCCTTCGGCTCCGTGGGCACGGCCGTGGACGCCATGAAGCAGGGGGCCTTCGACTATCTCACCAAGCCCGCGGACAACGAGGAGCTCAAGACCGTCCTGGACAAGAGCTACGAGTACCGCCGCCTGCTGGACGAGAACGACCGCCTGCGCCGCCAGGCCACGGGCGACGGCCCGGTGCTCGTGGGCGCCAGCGCGGCCATGGCCCACGTGCGCGAGCTCATCGACCAGGCCGGGCCCAGCGAGGCCTCGGTGCTCATCCTGGGCGAGTCCGGCACGGGCAAGGAGCTGGTGGCCGAAGGCCTGCACCGCGCCAGCCTGCGGGCCAACCGGCCGCTCATCAAGGTGAACTGCGCGGCCCTGCCCGAGAACCTCCTGGAGAGCGAACTCTTCGGCTACGTCAAAGGGGCCTTCACCGGCGCGATCAAGGACAAGCCCGGCCGCTTCCAGCTGGCCAACGGCGGCACCCTGTTCCTGGACGAGATCGGGGAGATGCCCGCCTCGCTCCAGGCCAAGCTCCTGCGCTCCCTCCAGGAAAAGGTCGTGGAGCCCCTGGGCGGGATCAAGGCCGTGGAGACCGACGTGCGCGTGGTGGCCGCCACCAACCGGGACCTGGCCGCCGAGATCCGCGCCGGGCGCTTCCGCGAGGACCTGTTCTACCGCCTGGCCGTGCTGGAGATCGTCATCCCGCCCCTGCGCGACCGGGTGGAGGACCTGCCGCTGCTCGTGAGCTTCCTCATGGGCAAGCTCGGCAAGAAGAACAACAAGCAGATCCGCAGCGTGACCCCGGCCTTCCTGGACGCCCTCTCGGGCTACCACTGGCCGGGCAACGTGCGCGAGCTGGAGAACGTGCTCGAGCGCGCCCTGATCCTCTCGCGCTCGGACGTGCTCGGGCCCGAGCTGCTGCCCCCGCAGATCGTGGGCCCCGCGCCCTGCGTGCCCGCGGCCGCGGCCGCGGCTCCCGCCTCCCTGGAGGAGGCCGAGCGCGAGGCCCTGGTGCGGGCCCTGGACTCCCACGGCGGCCACCGCGAAAAGACCGCCGACGCCCTGGGCATCTCCCGGCGCACGCTCCAGTACAAGCTCAAGAAGTTCGGCCTGACCAAACGCTAGGCGGGTTTGACAAGACCCCCTGGTCCGGCTACTTCCTGGCCCACATTTCCCTTGAGGAGGACGACCATGCGCGAACAAGTGGAAGCGGCCATCGCCAAGATCCGGCCCATGCTCCAGAACGACGGCGGCAACATCGAGCTGGTGGAGATCACCCCGGAGGGCGTGGTCAAGGTCCGGCTCCAGGGCGCCTGCAAGGGCTGCCCCATGTCCCGCATGACGCTCAAGAACGGCGTGGAGCGCATCGTTCTCAAGGAAGTCCCCGGGGTCAAGGCCGTGGAGGCCGTGGAGTGAGCATCGTCACCCGGTTCGCGCCGAGCCCCACCGGATTTTTGCACATCGGCGGAGCCCGCACCGCCCTGTTCTCCTGGCTCCTGGCCCGCAGCAAGGGCGGAAAATTCCTCCTGCGCATCGAGGACACGGACCGCGAACGCTCCACCCCCGAGGCCACCGAGGCCATTCTCCAGTCCATGCGCTGGCTCGAACTGGACTGGGAGGGCGAAACCGTGTTCCAGAGCGCCCGGGCGGACGCGCACAACGCGGCCATAGACCGGCTCATCGAGACGGGCCGGGCCTACTGGTGCTCCTGCTCCTCCGAGGAAGTGGAGGCCATGCGCGAGAAGGCCCGGGCCGAGGGCCGCAAGCCCAAGTACGACGGCCGCTGCCGCGAACGCGGCCTGGGTCCGGGCGAGGGCCGGGTGGTCCGCTTCAAGGGCCCCCTGGACGGGACCACGGCTTATAAGGACATGGTGAAAGGCTCCATCGCCGTGGACAACGCCGAACTGGACGACATGATCCTGCGGCGCTCCGACGGCTCGCCCACCTACAATCTGGCCGTGGTGGTGGACGACCACGACATGGGCGTGACCCACGTGCTGCGCGGCGACGACCACGTGGCCAACACCCCCAAGCAGATTTTGCTCTACCAGGCCTTCGGCTGGCCCGTGCCGGAGTTCGGCCACGTGCCCATGATCCTGGGCCCGGACAAGAAGAAGCTCTCCAAGCGCCACGGCGCGCTCTCGGTCATGGAATACGAGAAGATGGGCTATCTGCCCGAGGCCGTGATGAACTACCTGGCCCGGCTGGGCTGGTCCCACGGCGACCAGGAAATCTTCTCCCGCCAGGAGCTCGTCGCCTGCTTCAGCACCGCGAACCTGGGCAACTCGCCCGCGGTCTTCGACACCCAGAAGCTCGAGTGGCTCAACGGCCACTACATGAAACAGGCCGAGCCCGCGCGGCTGGCCGCCCTGCTCCGTGAGTTCCTCTCCCGCGAGATGGACCCCGCCGAACTGGAGGACGTGCCCCAGGCCCTGCTCCTGGCCGTCACGCCCCTGCTCCAGCCCCGGGCCCGGACCCTGGTGGAGATGGCCGAGATGTCCCGCATGTTCCTGGTGGACGCGCCCTACCTGGCCTTTGACGAGAAGGCCGTGGCCCAGCACCTGACCGAGGCCAACAAGACCCTGGTGCTGGAATTCGCCGACGTGGTGGAGGCCCACCAGGGCGCGTTCGTGGAAGAGGACCTGGAGCCCCTGGCCCAGGCCTTCATGGCGGCCCGCGACCTGAAGTTCAAGGCCGTGGCCCAGCCCCTGCGCGTGGCCCTCACCGGCCGCACCGTGAGCCCGGGCCTGTTCGAGACCATGCGCGTGCTCGGCAGGGAGCAGGTGCTCAAGCGCCTGCGCCGGGTCACGGAACTCTGATCCCCGCCTTCCCCCGCGTCCTTGCCTCGGAGCCGGAAGGGCTGTAGTCTCAAAAAAGACGAGCCCCCGGCCCCGAGACAAAGGACGCCGCCGTGTTCGGATTCCGCCAACGCAACAAGACCTGCCGTCTCCTGGCCCAGACCCAGGGCCGCCACGTGGAGATGTACGCCCGGTTCCGGGCCTTTCTGACCCACAACTACGAGGCCCTGGCCGCCCTGGCCCGGCTGGAGCAGATCTACCACTCCGGCAACCCCTTCGGCATGGCCCAGGTGCGCCGGGCCTATGCCGCGCTCTCGGAGGCGTCCCGCGGCCTGGTCCAGGCCCTCATCGACCTGGCCCAGGGCCGCTTCGCCGGGCTCATGCCGGTGTTCGAGACCATCGACGCCGAGGCCCGGGGCCTGCTGGAGGCCGCGCCGCACTGCCGGGACTGCCCCTTGGTTCTGCCCCTGGAGCGGGCCACGGCCGAAGATCTGCCGGACATCGGGGCCAAGGCCGGGAACCTGGCCCGGCTGGGTAACGAACTGGGCCTGCCCGTGCCCCGGGGCTTCGCCATCACGGCCCGGGCCTCTGCCCTGTTCCTGGAGTCCGGGGGCCTGGGCAGGGATCTGGCGGAACGCCTGGAGAACCTCCCCCTGGAGGAGCCGCGGGCCCTGGACGCGGCCTGTGAGGCCCTGCGCCAGAAGGTCCTGGCCGCGCCCCTGCCCGGCGAACTGACCCGGGAGCTGGACGCGGCCTACGCCGCTCTTGAGGCCCGCACCCGGCCGGACGTGCGCGTGGCCGTGCGCAGCAGCGCCGTGGGCGAGGACACCGAGGCCTCCTTCGCGGGCCAGTACTCCACCATCCTCAACGTGACCCGCGAGCACCTGGCCGGGGCCTACAAGGCCGTGCTGGCCAGCAAGTACACGCCCCACGCCGTGCTCTACCGCACCCGCCACGGCCTGGACGACGCCGAGACGCCCATGTGCGTGGCGGTCATCGAGATGGTCGAGGCGGCCGCGGCCGGGGTGGCCTACACCCGCGACCCGGCCGATCCCCGGGGCGAGGCCTTCCGGGTGGCCGGGATCTGGGGCCTGGGCGAACCCCTGGTGGGCGGCGAGGCCTCGGCCGACGCCTTTGTCCTCAACCGGGACACCGGCGCGGTGCTGGAACGCAGCGTGGCCCGCAAGGAGACCCGCCTGGTGAACCTCCCGGGCGGGGACACCCGCACCGAGCCCGTGCCCGGGGAGCTGCGGGACCGGCCCGTGCTCGACGGGGACCAGCTGCGCGCCCTGCTGGACCACGGGCTCGCCCTGGAGCGCTTCTTTGGCCGGGCCCAGGACCTGGAATGGGCCCTGGATCACGAAAACCGCCTGGTGCTCCTGCAATGCCGGCCCCTGGGCCTGGAGCCCCTGCGCGACCCGGGCGAGGCCGTGCAGACCGCGGCGCCCCTGCTCCTGTCCGGCGGCCAGACCGCCTCCCGGGGCGCGGCCGCGGGCCTGGTCTTCCTGGCCGAGGGCCACGACCTGGCCGATCTGCCGGAAAACGCCCTCCTGGTGACCCGGACCACCTCCCCGGGCTTCGCCGCCCTGGCCGGACGCCTGCGCGGGCTGGTGGCCGACGTGGGCAGCACGGCCAGCCACCTGGCCTCGGTGCTGCGGGAATACCGCGTGCCCGCCCTGGTGGACGTGCGCGAGGCCACCAAGGTCCTGGTCCACGGTCAGGCCGTGACCCTGGACGCCGACGCCCGGGCCGTGTACGCGGGCGAGGCCGTGGAGGTCCTGGCGGCCCGCGCCGCGCGGCCGGCCCTGGCCTTCGAGACCCCGGCCCACCGGCGGCTGCGGGCCCTGCTGGACCGGCTCTCGCCGCTGAACCTCACCGACCCGCACGCCGCCCATTTCACGCCCGAGGGCTGCACGACCCTGCACGACGTGATCCGGTTCGCCCACGAAAAGGCCATGAAGGCCATGTTCAGCCTGCCGGAGCGGCTCTCCGGGGTGCATACCGCCCGGCTCAAGGCCCAGATCCCCCTGGACATCCGGGTGGTGGACCTGGGAGGCGGCCTGCGCGAGGGGCTCACGGACTGCGACGAGGTCCGGCCCGAGGACATCGCCTCGGTTCCCATGCGGGCCGTGTGGCGGGGCTTCACCCACCCGGGCATCACCTGGTCCGGGTCCGTGAACCTGGACTTCCGCAACCTGTTCACCCTGTTCGCGTCCTCTGCAGCGGGATTGACCGGGCCGGACCTGCCCGGCGGGGAGAGCTTCGCGGTGCTGGCCGCGGACTACATGAACCTGAACGCCAAGTTCGGCTATCATTTCGCCAACGTGGACGCGCTGTGCGGGGACGAGGCCGAGAAGAACGCCGTGAGCGTGCAGTTCGCCGGGGGCGCGGGCAACTACCTGGGCAAGTCCCTGCGGGTGAGCTTCCTGGCCGGGGTGCTCCAGCGCCTGGGCTTCAGCGTGGACCTCTCCGGCGACCTCCTGGAGGCCTCGCTCTCCGGCCTGGACCGCCCCGGCACCGAGCAGGCCCTGGACCAGCTGGGCCGGCTCCTGGGCGCCAGCCGCCTCCTGGACGTGGCCATCTCCCGCCAGGCCCAGGCCGAGGCCATGGTCGAGGCCTTTTTCCGCGAGGACTACGACTTCCTGGACCAGGCCACGGCGGCGAAGCTGCCCGGGTTCCACGCCGTGCTCGGCAACTGGAGCCGGATCGAGGAGGACGGCCGGACCTGGATCGTGCAGGACGGCTCGGCCTGGCTGCCGCGCCTCTCGGCCGGGCTCTCCGGCTTCCTGACCCGGCTGGTGGGCCCGCGCTACCAGGAGTTCCTGGACACCATCGGGGCCTACCGCTACTTCCCCCTGGCCGTGGCCAAGGGCGCGGAGCTGGCCGACGGCCGCCTGAGCGTCCTGGTGCGGCCCATGGCCGGGATCATCGACCAGGCCGGGGGCCTGGCCCTGGGCCTGCGCAACGCCGGGAACTACTTCGTGTTCCGGGTCAACGCCGTGGAACAGAACGTGATGTTTTCGGAATTCGTGGACGGCCGCAGGATCATCCGGGCCCAGCGGCCCCTGGCCCTGGACAGCGGCCGGACCTATCGGCTGGAGGTGGAGGTGAGCGGCGGCCGGATGCGCGGCCTGGTGGACGGCCGTTTGGCGCTGGAATACGACGCGGGCCGGCCCGTGGCCGGGTACGTGGGCCTGTGGACCAAGGCCGACTCCGTGACCCGGTTCAGCGGCCTGGCCCTGGACGCGGCCGCAGGCGTACGCCTGCTCTGCTAGAAGCGGAACTCCCGGCCCAGCACCCGCCAGTGGAGCACCCGGGTCTCGGGCTCGATGCCGTAAGCCTCGTCGCCCTCATAGAGCCGGGCCTGCTCCGGGTCCTCCCCGGCAAAGGCCCGCACGGCCTCCATGGACTCCCAGAAGGTGACCAGGGCCACGCGCACCCCGCCGGGCTCGTCGCGCTCCAGGACCTGGTGGCCCAGGCAGCCGGGAATGGCGGCGGTTTCCGCCACCCCGGTGCGTTCCAGATGGGCCAGGAAGCCGTCGCGCTGTTCCCGGGGGCAGAGGCAGGACCACTGCCGGACGATCACGGCCGGGCCTGTCCGTTGCCCGAGTTCTCCAGGGCCTGCAGGGCCAGGCGCGTGGCCAGGACCACGCACTCCAGGCAGGTCTCCTTGAGGTTGGCCTCCTTGTAGCGGGCCTGGCCCTCGGGGGTGCGGAAGTCGCAGCCCGTGATGTCGAAACAGTTGAGGGACTCGTAGGCCGCCAGGAAACCCTCCACGAACTCCTGCGTCGGGGCGTAGGCCAGGTCCAGGAGCTCGCGCTCCGGGGTGTCGCGGCCGGCCAGCAGGCTGATGGCCAGGATCCCGCCGCTCACCGCGCCGCAGGTGCCGCAGGTGCGCGAAAGCCCGGAGCAGAAGGCCGTGGCCATGCGCGGAATGAGCGGGGATTCCAGGCCCCGGGCCCGGGTCACGGCCATGAGCACGCTCTCGGCGCAGAGCCAACCCGCTCCCATGAGTTTCTGGGCCTCGCGTTCCGCGGACATGGTGGCCTCCTTTGCGGTTCGGGTGAAAAAAAGCCCCGGCCTTGCGGCCGGGGCTCACTCGCGTCGTCTTTTCTCGCGGGGAAGCTACTCAGCCGCCACGGTCCGCTTGACCGGCTTGACCACCGCACCGGAACGGATGCAGCGGGTGCAGGCGCTGACGGTCATGACCTGGCCGTTGGGAGCCTGGTGGCGCACTTTCTGGAGGTTGGGCAGAAAGCGGCGCTTGGTCTTGTTGTTGGCGTGGCTCACGTTGTTGCCGGAATGGGGAATCTTCCCGCAGATATCGCAAATCTGGGACATGGAAAACCTCCTCGCGCGCGTGGCGTCGTTCTTCGTCTTGGACCCGGCCGGAGGGGGCTCCCGGTCGCGGGGAAGGGAATCTGTAAACCTTCGCACGGCAAAACGCAAGGGCTTTTTTCTTGACAAGGACAGGGGGCGCGGCTAGAGGGGTCGGTTGCGAGGGTTACATGTCCAAAATATGGGTGGAGTTGGCCGACATCCCGGCTGAAGGCCGGGAGTTTTCTTTTGCGGACCAGGGCTTCTGGAAGGAATCCCTGGAGGCCTTCGGCCTGCGGGCCGTGCTGGCCCGGCCGCTCACGGCCGAGGTCACGGTGCTCCCCCAGGACAACGGCGCCCTGGTGCGCGGCAGGCTTTCCGGCGCGGCGATCCTGCCCTGCGGCCGCTGCTCCGAGGACTTCGAACAGGCCCTGGATGAGGAGTTCGAGGTCTTCGAGGAGACCGCGGGCGAGGACGGCGCGGCCGAGGAGGCCCGGGTGGTGTCCGAAGGCGGCCAGCTGCGCCTGGACCTGGGCGCGGTGCTCTGGGAGCAGTTCGTCCTGGCCCTGCCGGAGAACCCGCTCTGCCAGGAGGACTGCAAGGGGCTCTGCCCCAAATGCGGCGGAAACCGCAATTTCCGCGAATGCGGCTGTTCCGAGGCCGGGGACGACCCGCGCCTGGCCCCGTTCCGGAATCTGAAGATTTCGTAACCGTCCCGGTTTGCATTGCCCCCGGGAGCGAATCACGATATTCCCTGAACCAGAGGAGATCACGTCATGGCTCAACCGAAAAAGAAGACTTCCAAGTCCCGGCGCAACATGCGGCGCTCCCACGACCACGTGGCCGTGCCCAACGTCATCTACTGCGAGTGCGGCGAGCCGACCCTCTCCCACCGCGCCTGCCCGGTGTGCGGCAACTACAAGGGCCGCAAGGTGACGACCGCCGGTGATGCTCAATAAGGCGCCGCGCATCGCCGTCGACGCCATGGGCGGCGATTTTGGGCCCCGCGTCAACGTACCCGCGGCCGTGCGCGCCGCGGAGGCGGGCGCCGGGGCCATCCTGGTGGGCGACGAAGCCCAGATCCGCGACGAACTCTCGCGGTGCAAGACCGCGGGCCTCGACATCCACGTGGTCCACGCCTCCCAGGTGGTGGGCATGGACGAGAAGCCCTCGGACGCCCTGCGCCGCAAAAAGGACTCCTCCATCCAGGTGGCCTGCCGCCTGGTCAAGGAAGGCCAGGCCGACGGCGTGGTCAGCGCGGGCAATTCCGGCGCCGTGGTGGCCTGCGGCATGTTCACCGTGGGCCGCATCGCGGGCATCGACCGCCCGGCCCTGGCCGGGATCATGCCCACGGAGCAGCGCCCCTGCATCCTCATCGACGTGGGCGCCAACGTGGACTCCAAGGCCTTCCACCTGGCCCAGTTCGCCATCATGGCCGACGTGCTGGCCCGCGACGTGCTCGGCGTGCCCAAGCCGCGCGTGGGCCTCTTGTCCATCGGCGAGGAGGAGGGCAAGGGCAATTCCGTGGTCAAGGAGGCCTTCGACCTCCTGCGCAAGTCCTCGCTCAACTTCATCGGCAACGCCGAGGGCCGCGACATCTTCGTGGGCAACTACGACGTGGTGGTCTGCGACGGCTTCGTGGGCAACGTGGCCCTGAAGCTCTCCGAGGGCCTGGCCCGCAGCTTCGGCAACCTGCTCAAGGGCGAACTCAAGCGCGGCCTCATGTCCAAGCTCGGCACCCTGCTCTCCCTGGGAGCCCTGACCCGCTTCGCCAAGCTGGTGGACTACGCCGAGTACGGCGGAGCCCCGCTCCTGGGTCTCAAGGGCATCGTCATCGTCTGCCACGGCTCGAGCAACGTGAAGGCCATCACCAACGCCATCCGCATGGCCGCGACCTTCACCGCCAACAAGGCGCACCAGCACATCGAGCGGGACCTCGAGGCCAACAGCGAAATCGCCCGCTTCGGCCGCCCGGGCGCCAAGACCGCGTAGAACCGCATCCCGGGCCGCGGCCCGGGAGGAGCCGAGATGACCGAATTCCACATCCGGGGGTTGGGCTATCACGTCCCGGAACGCATCCTGACCAACGCCGACCTGGAGCGCATGGTCGAGACCACCGACGAGTGGATCACCAGCCGCACCGGCATCCGGGAACGCCGCCTGGCCGACGGCCAGAGCTGCTCGGACCTGGCCCTGCCCGCGTCCCTGCAGGCCCTGGAGCAGGCCGGGATGGCGCCTGAGGAGCTGACCCACATCCTGGTGGCCACCTTCACCCCGGACGCCTACATCCCCTCGGCCGCCTGCGTCCTGGAGCACCGCCTGGGCCTCTCCGGCCGCTACGCCGCGGACATCTCGGCGGCCTGCTCCGGTTTCGTCTACGCCCTGGACGCGGCCCGGGCCTTCATCGCGCTCCGGCCCGAGTCCAATGTCCTCGTGCTCGGCAGCGAGGTGGTCTCCTCGCGCACCGACTACACCGACCGGGGCACCTGCGTGCTCTTCGGCGACGGCGCGGGCGCGGCCGTGGTCTCGGCCACCCCGGGCAAGGGCAGCGGCCGGTTCCTGGACGCCATCCTGTCCTCCGAGGGCAAGCTCGGCGGCCTGCTCACGGTGCGCGGCGGGGCCTCGGCCGCGACCTACAAGCCCGGCGAGCCCATCCGCCGCGATTTCTTCGTGGAGATGCAGGGCCGCGAAGTCTTCCGCCACGCGGTGCGCTCCATGCTCTCGGTGAGCGCCGAACTGCTCGAACGCAACGGTTTCAAGCCCGAGGACGTGGGGGTGTTCATCCCGCACCAGGCCAACATGCGGATCATCGAGGCCGTGGGCCAGAAGATCGGCGTGCCGCACGAGCGGATCTACGTGAACGTGGACCGCTACGGCAACACCTCGGCGGCATCCATCGCCATCGCCCTGGCCGAGGCCCGGCTCAACGGCTTCATCAAGGACGGGGACCTGGTGCTCATGGCCACCTTCGGCGGCGGCTTCACCTGGGGCGCTGCCCTGGTGCAGTTCTAGGCCCAGGCCCGGTTTGCAGTCCGGCCGTTTTTCGGATATTTCAGCGCAGTTCAACCGACGATAGACAAGGACACCGCTCATGAGCGATCTCCCCCGCGTCGCCCTGGTCACAGGAGGCTCCCGAGGCATCGGCCGCGCCGTGGCCGAACGCCTGGCCCGTGACGGTTTCGGGGTATACCTGACCTACGTCTCCCGGCCCGAGGAGGCCGAGAAGACCGTGGCCGCCATCGCCGCCGCCGGCGGCCAGGCCAGGGCCTTCCAGCTGGACTCCGGCGACCCGGCGGCCATCGCCGCGTTCTTCGCCGCGGAGATCAAGGACAAGGTGCAGCTGGAGGTGCTCGTGAACAACGCGGGCATCACCCGCGACGGCCCGCTGGTGCGCATGAAGGACGAGGATTTCGACAAGGTGCTGGCCGTGAACCTGCGCGGCTGCTTCCTGTTCCTGCGCGAGGCCGCCAAGATCATGATGCGCCAGCGCCAGGGCCGGATCATCAACATGTCCTCGGTCACCGGCCAGATGGGCAACGCCTTCCAGGCCAACTACGCCTCGGCCAAGGCCGGGCTCATCGGCCTGACCAAGTCCGCGGCCCAGGAGCTGGCCTCCCGCGGGGTGCTCGTCAACGCCGTGGCCCCGGGCTACGTGGCCACGGACATGACCGCCGTGCTCTCCGAGGAGGTCACCAAAAAGTTCACCGAGGCCGTGCCGCTCAAGCGCGCGGCCACGCCCGGGGAGATCGCCGCGGCCGTGTCCTTCCTGGCAGGCCCGGATTCCACCTACATCACCGGACAGGTTCTCGCCGTCAACGGCGGCCTGTACATGTAAACCACGCTTCAAAACGCATATTCACACCTGGAGGGAAATATGTCCGTTGCCGAAAAAGTGAAAAGCATCATCGTGGACCAGTTGGGCGTCTCGGCCGACGAGGTCAAGCCCGAGGCCTCTTTCGTGGAGGACCTGGGCGCCGACTCCCTGGACCTCACCGAGCTCATCATGGCCATCGAAGAGGAATTCGATATCGAGATCGACGACGAGGACGCCCAGAAGATCGTCAAGGTCAAGGACGCCGTCGACTACATCGAAAAGGGCAAGAAGTAGCGCCGGATACGCCGGCAACGCCGCCATCTGGGATGGGCGTCTTATGCCCGGATCGGGCGTAAGACGCTCCTCCATTTCCTCCTGGGGCGCGTCCGGAGATCATCCCCAACCCATCAGGATCACCCATGAATCGCGTTGTCGTCACCGGCCTGGCCGCCATCACCCCCCTGGGCAACGACTTGGCCTCCAGCTGGAAGGCGCTCCTGGCGGGCAAATCCGGCATCGGCCCCCTGACCCGCTTCGACGCCACCGCCTACGAGACGCGCATCGCTGGCGAGGTCAAGGGCTTCGACCCCAGCCGCTACATCCCGGTCAAACAGATCAAGCGCATGGAGACATTCGTCCAGTACTCCGTGGCCTGCTCCAAGATGCTCCAGGAGGACGCCGCCTGGCAGATACCTCCCGAGGAGGCCGCCGAGACCGGCGTGATCATCGGCGTGGGCCTGGGCGGGCTCTACACCATTGAGGAGATGCACAAGAAGCTCCTGGAAAAGGGCCCCGCGCGCACCTCGCCCTTCTTCATCCCGATCATCATCGCCAACATGGCCGCCGGACAGGTCTCCATCGAGACCGGGGCCCGCGGGCCCAACGTCTGCACCACCACGGCCTGCGCCTCGGGCACCCACGGCATCGGCTACGCCTACACCGAGATCAAGCTGGGCCGCTGCCAGACCATGATCTGCGGCGGCGCGGAATCGACCATCACGCCCCTGGGCGTGGCCGGGTTCAACGCGCTCAAGGCCCTGTCCGTGCGCAACGACGATCCCGAACGCGCCTCCCGGCCGTTCGACCGCGAGCGCGACGGCTTCGTCATGGGCGAGGGCTGCGGCCTGCTGCTCCTGGAGTCCCTGGAGCACGCCCAGGCCCGCGGCGCCAAGATTTACGCCGAGGTCGTGGGCTTCGGGGCCTCGGGCGACGCCTACCACATGACCGCCCCGCCCGAGGACGGCTCGGGCATGGCCCTGGCCATGAGCCGGGCCCTGCGCGAGGCCGGCGTGCCGCCGTCGGAGATCGACCACATCAACGCCCACGCCACCTCCACGGCGCTCAACGACGCCTGCGAGACCAGGGCCATCAAGACCGTGTTCGGCGCACATGCCTCCAAGCTCTCGATCACCGGCAACAAGTCCATGACCGGGCATCTGCTCGGCGCGGCCGGGGGCGTGGAGTCGGTGTTCTCGGTGCTGACCATCCACGAGGGCAAGATCCCGCGCACGCTCAACCTGGAGAACCCGGACCCGGAGTGCGACCTGGACTACGTGCCCGAGGGCACCCGCACCCAGCCGGTGAACTACACCCTGTGCAACTCCTTCGGATTCGGCGGCACCAACGCCTGTCTGCTGTTCAAGAAGTTCGAGGGCTAACGCCCGTAACCAACGAGGGGATCATGGAAGAGCTCATGATGCAGGATCCGGCGGTGGCCTCGGCCATCGCCAGCGAAGTGGACCGCCAGATGTCCAAGCTGGAACTCATCGCCTCGGAGAACTTCACCTCCACGGCGGTGCGCCAGGCCATGGGCAGCGTCATGACCCACAAGTACGCCGAGGGCTACCCGGGCAAGCGCTACTACGGCGGCTGCGAGTTCGTGGACCAGGCCGAGAACCTGGCCCGCGACCGGGTCAAGGAGCTGTTCGGCGCGGGCTACGCCAACGTCCAGCCCCACTCCGGGTCCCAGGCCAACATGGCCGTGTACTTCGCGGCCTGCAAGCCCGGGGACACCGTGCTCGGCATGGACCTGTCCCACGGCGGGCACCTGACCCACGGCAGCCCGGTGAACTTCTCCGGACGGCTCTTCGACATCAAGTTCTACGGCGTGGACCAGCAGACCCAGACCATCGACTACGCCCAGGTGGAGAAGCTGGCCAAGGAGCATAAGCCCAAGATGATCATCGCCGGGGCCAGCGCCTATCCCCGCACGCTCGACTTCAAGCGCTTCCGCAAGATCGCCGACGAGGTCGGGGCCGTGCTCATGGTGGACATGGCCCACATCGCCGGGCTCATCGCCGCGGGCGAGCACCCCTCGTGCATCGAGCACGCCCACTTCACCACCTCCACCACGCACAAGACCCTGCGCGGCCCGCGCGGCGGGCTCATCCTGTCCAACGAGGACCAGGAGAAGGTCTTGAATTCCCAGATATTCCCGGGCATCCAGGGCGGCCCGCTCATGCACATCATCGCGGCCAAGGCCGTGGCCTTCGGCGAGGCGCTCCAGCCCGGCTTCAAGGAGTACCAGTCCCAGGTGGTCAAGAACGCCAAGGCCCTGGCCTCGGCGCTCATGGACTCCGAGTTCAACCTGGTCTCCGGCGGCACGGACAACCACCTCATGCTCATCGACCTGACCAACAAGGACATCACCGGCAAGGACGCCGAGATCGCCCTGGACAAGGCCGGGATCACGGTGAACAAGAACACCATCCCGTTCGAGACCCGCTCGCCCTTCGTGACCTCGGGCATCCGGGTGGGCACTCCGGCCTTGACCACCAGGGGCATGATCGAAGAAGATATGATCGTGGTGGCCGAAGCCATCACCGCGGCCCTGGAAAACTGGCAGTCCGACGACGTGCTCGAGGAGATCCGCGAAGAAGTGGAGGAGTTCGCCCGCAGCTTCCCGCTGTTCGCCTGGTAGGAGACGGCCCATGAGCCGCATGCCCTGGCCCGACTACTTCATGCGCATCGCCTTCCTGGTGGCCGAGCGCTCCACCTGCCTGCGCCGCAAGGTCGGGGCCGTGGCCGTGCGCGACAAACGCATCCTGGCCACAGGCTACAACGGGCCGCCGTCCAACGTGCCGCACTGCGAGGAGGTGGGCTGCATCCGCGAGCGCCTGGGCATCCCCTCGGGCCAGCGCCACGAGCTCTGCCGGGGCCTGCACGCCGAACAGAACGTGATCATCCAGGCCGCGGTGCACGCCCTCTCGCTCAAGGGCGCGATCATCTACTGCACCACCCAGCCCTGCCTCATCTGCACCAAGATGCTCGTCAACTGCCAGGTGGAGGCCATCTTCTACGCCGGGGCCTACCCCGACGAGTTGGCCGAGGACATGCTCAAGGAGGCTGGTGTCCGCTATGAATTGCTCTCCGGAGACTTCCCGGTCCGCTGAAGCCCTCATGACCCGGGCCGCGGACCTGGCCCTGCGCGGCCGCGGCCGCACGGCTCCCAATCCCTGCGTGGGCGCGCTGCTCGTGCGCGACGGCGAGGTCCTGGCCGAAGGCTGGCACGAGACCTACGGCGGACCCCACGCCGAGGTGAACTGCCTGGCCCGGGCCCGCAAGAGCGGCGTGGACCCGGCGTCCTGCGAACTCTACGTGACGCTGGAGCCCTGCAACCACCAGGGCAAGACCCCGCCCTGCACGAAAACCATCCTGGACGCCGGGATCAAGAACGTGGTCATCGGCTGCGCCGACCCCAACCCCGAGGTGGCCGGAGGCGGGGCCAAGGCCCTGCGCAAGGCCGGGGTGGAGGTGCGCCTCGGCGTGCTCGAGGAGCGCTGCCGCGACCTCATCGCCGACTTCCTCCTCTGGAAGACCACGGACCGGCCCTACGTCATCCTCAAGATGGCCGCCACCCTGGACGGCCGCATCGCGGCCCGGGGCGGCCGCCCGGAGCAGATCTCCGGCCCCGAGTCCCAGGCCTTCGCCCACGGCCTGCGGGCCTTCTGCGGCGCGGTCATCGTGGGCGGCAACACCTTCTACTCCGACGACCCCATGCTCACCTGCCGGCTGCCCGGCCTGCCCAAGGACCACCAGCAGCCCTTCGCCGTGGTGGTCACCCGCCGCCTGCCCAAGGCCCACAACTTCAAGCTCATCCAGGACCGGCCCGAGCGGGTGGTCTTCTGGACCGGCGAGCAGGAGCTGCGCACCCACACGGCCGAGGACCTGACCCGGCGCGGCTGCCGCATCTGGGGCCTGCCCCAGGGCCCGGCGGGCCTGGACCTGGGCCTGGGCCTGGCGCGCCTGCGCGCCGAACTGGGCTGCTGGCACGTGCTCTGCGAGGGCGGCGGACGCCTGGCCCAGAGCCTGGCCGAGCGGGACCTGGTGGACGAGTTCGTGCTCATCCTGGCGCCCCTGGTCCTGGGCGACGAGCAGGCCAAGTCCCTGTTCTCCGGCCGCCGCACCCGGAACATCGCCGAGGCCTGGAACTACCGCTTCACGGACTTCTCCCGCGAGGGCCAGGACGTGCGCCTGAGCTACCGGCCCCGGAGGAACGGCTGATGTTCACCGGACTGGTGCAGGGCATGGGCCAGGTGGAATCCGTGGCCGCCCGGGGCCGCGAGACCCGGATCACCGTGCGCGCCGAGTTCCTGGGCCCGGTGGTCAAGGGCGAGTCCATCGCCGTGAACGGCGCCTGCCTCACCGCCGAGGAGCCCGCCGCGGGCCGCTTCTCGGCCTACGCCAGCGCCGAGACCCTGTCCAAAACCAGCCTGGGGAGCCTCAAGCCCGGCGGGGCCGTGAACCTGGAACGGGCCCTGGCCCTGGGCGACCGCCTGGGCGGGCACCTGGTCTCGGGCCACGTGGACTGCCTGGCCGAGGTGGTTTCGGTGGCCCCGGCCGGGGAGTCGAAGATCTTCCGCCTGAGCTTCCCCAAGGAGTTCGGGTCCCAGGTGGTGGCCAAGGGCTCCGTGGCCCTGGACGGGGTGAGCCTCACGGTGAACGAGTGCGGCGACGACTTCCTCACCGTGAACATCATCCCGGCCACCCAGCGCGAAACCACCATCGGCCAGTGGAAGTCCGGCCGGACCGTGAACATGGAAACCGACCTCATCGGCAAGTACGTGCTGCGGATGCTCGGCCCCTGGGCCGAAAAGGCCGGAATCAAGCCCTCCGGCATGAGCCCCGAGTTCCTGCGCCGCCACGGGTTCTGAGCGCCAAGGAGGCGAACGTGCCCTTCCCCCCGGCCCCCGGCGAAACCTTCGACTTCATCCCCCACCGCGAGCTGGCCTGCGAGGACCTGGCCAAGTGTGTGCTGACCTTCCCGGGCCTGCTCTGGCGCACGGAGACGGCCCTGGCGCGCATCGAGTTCCTCAACAACCACCGGGTGGAGTGCCTGGGCGACAAGACCAGCCTGCTCCTGCGCAGCGCCGAGTTCCGCAAGACCGCGGTGGAGGAGCAGGACCTGCCCCTGGTGGAGGCCTTCATCGCCGCCCTGGGCCAGGGCGGGGCCTCGGGCTGCGTCTTCCGCCTGCGCGAAAGCCAGGTCTGGCTCAAGCTGCGCTGCTGGCCCCTGCCGGGCGACCCGCGCTTTTCCGTGGGCTACCTCATCGAGGTCACGGACAGCGCCGAGGCCATCAAGAGCATCATCGAGAAGGACTCCGAGCTCCAGCTCATGATCGAGCTGGCCGAGAACCCCGTGCTCCTGGTGGACTTCGACTCGCGCATGGTCATGGCCCAGAACGCCGCGGCCGCGAACCTGTTCCGCTACAGCGCCGACGAGTTCCGCAATCTCCCCTTTGCCGCGCTCTGCCACCAGGACATGCGCGCCACCATGCAGCGCATCGCCAACGAGATCCTGTTCCACAAGAAGTGGGAGGGCAAGCTGGCCTTCCGGCGCAGGAACAGCGCGCCGTTCACCGCCGAGGCCGCCCTGCGCTTCCTGGTCTGCAAGGAGAAGCGCCTGCTGCGCGTCTCCCTGACCCAGGTGGAGGGCCTGGCCGGCACCGGCGAGGAGGACGCGACCTGCGGCCCGGCCCACCAGGAACTGACCGAGACCCTGCTCCGGCGGCTCTCGGGCAGGATCGAGATCCAGGACATCCTGGAGGTCTTCCTGGCCGCCCAGCTGCCCAGCTACAGCTTCGACGCCGTGATGTTCTCGGACATCCACGCCCGGAAGAACAAGGTCTTCGTCTACGGCCTGGGCGAGCCCTTCGCCCGGATGCAGGCCGGGGAGACGTACTCCTACGAGGGCACCATCGCCCAGAGCATCGAGCGCTTCAAGCTCGACCACCTCATCGTGGAGGACACCCTGGAGAGCATCAAGGCCATTGACTGGGCCCTGTTCATCCCCAAGGGCATCCGCTCCTACTTCGCCAAGCCCTTCTACCGCCGCGGGGTCCTGCGCGCGGTGCTGGTGCTCTGCTCGCGCCGGCCCGGGGCCTTCCCGGCCAAGGGCCTCTCGGAATACTCCTGCCTGTTCGAGCCGTTCGACAAGGCCATCGAGGCCTGGCGCGCGGCCCGCCGCCGCTCCCGCTCCGCTTCCTAGCCCCCCTGTTCCGCCCGGCCGCAGATCGACCCGCGGCGCGGTCATTTTCCCTTGAAATTGGTTCATCCAATTTTCCCTTGAAATTGAGCGCGGTTTGCCATTTTTCCGTAAAGCAGGACTGAAATTTTCAGCCAATGTTGTTTTCCGGGTTCTTCCATGTAATTGGTATTACCAATAGCCCTGAAAAATCACAGGAGAGACGCCATGCCGACCTCCTCTGCCAGGACCATGACCAAGGAGGAACACTCCCTGGAGCGGCTCCTGGCCATGATCCAGAACGAGAGACTGGAGCTGGGTTCCCGCCTGCCCACCGAACGGGCCCTGTCCGAACAGTTCGGCGCCAGCCGCAACACCATCCGCAACGCCCTGCGCGTATTGGAAGCCCGGGGCATGGTCGAGGTCCGGCCGGGCAGCGGCTGCTACCTGCGCTCCCGCGAGGCCCACAACGGCTGCTGCGCCCGCGGCGCCCGCCAGGACTGGTCCGCGCTCCTGGAGGCCTGCTACCTCCTCTTCCCCCAGATCGCGGCCCTGAGCACCGAGCGCATCACCGGCGAGCAGCTGGCCCGCCTGGAGGCCCGGCTCATGGACCTGAGCAGGGCCCTGTTCGCCCGCAACCAGGACGCCCTGCGCGAGCACATGAACACCTTCCTGCGGGGCCTGGCCGAGGGCACGGGCAACCCCATGCTGGTGGCCGTGGCCGAGCAGCTCTGCCCGGGCAACAGCCCCCTGCACGAGATCATCTTCTTCCTCCACGACTACGAGCGGGAGATGCTCTTCGGCGACCACGCCAAGGTGCTCCAGGCCATGAAGCGCCGGGACTCCCAGGAGGTCCGGCGGTGCATGGAGGAGCGCATCCTGCGCCTGAGCCTGCTCCTGGAGCGCCACGCCGAGGTGCCGGCCTCGCCCCTGCTCAGGAACGAACGGGAACGCCTGGAGGTCTTCGCCTGATGCGGCTCACGCGCAAGGAATTCCTCGGCCTGCTCACCGGCCGGACGCAGCTGGCCGAGGCCGCCGAAGCCCCGGCCTGGGAGCCGCAGGACGCGCTCTGGGCCGACTTCCCGGACGAGCTTCTGGCCGAGGAGGTCCGCCGCCTGGGCCTGCCGTCCGAGGGCCTGGACCGCGCGGCCATGCTGGCCGCCGTGCGCCGGGCCATGCTGGAACAGACAACGCCGCGGACCGCGGCGACGGAAACCGACCCTGCTGCGGGTCTTCCGGCGGTCGAGGAGGCGGCCGCCATGAAACCCTGAACCCGCGCCGCTGGCTGAGGCCCCGCACATCACCTACGTCAAGGAGAGAAGGAACATGACTGCTGCCAACGTCCCCTTTTTGGAGGCGCGCAAGCTGGAGAAGCGCTGGAAGGGCCCGATCCCGGCGCTGGTGAACCTGCTGTTCACCCTGGCCATCTTCTACGCCACCTGGTGGATATTCCAGGACCCGCGCGGCTACATGCGGCTGTACACACCCTACGTGGGCTACAACTACACCCGCTGGATCCTCATCGTGCTCATCTGGGTGGCCTACATCTTCGACTTCTGGCCCTTCAAGCGCGGCTGGATGGAGAAGGCCCACCCCGTGACCAAGGGCATCGTGCTCACGCTGCTGTCCACGGGCGTCCTGCTCCTGCTCATCAAGGGCTTCTTCGAAGGCCTGCTGGGCAACTTCGCCATGGCCTACTTCAACCCGGCCCAGCTCACCAAGCTGCCCGGCGTGACCGCCTTCTTCGCCGAGGAATACGCGGCCACCGCCTGCCTCATGTTCGCGGCCATCGCCTCCTGGCTCTCCCCGGCCTGGATCGTGGCCATGGAGGCCGCGCCCTGGCAGGACCTGAAGCAGCCGGCCCGGGGCCTGAGCATCTGGATCGTGACCTTCTTCCTGAGCACGCTGGTCTATTTCATGACCATGCACTCGCACATGGGCATCCTGTACTACCCCTGGCAGTATTTCACGGCCATCACCCCGCCGTACTGGGAGCAGTTCGCGGACACGGTCTCGGGCAACTTCCACATCGCCTGGATCATGTGCTGCACCGTGGTGGTCTGGCTGGTGGAGACCATCTGGGAGCGCTATCCGTTCAGCGCCATCAAGAACCCCTGGACCCGGCGGCTCTCCCTGTTCTTCGCCATCATCGCCATCTCCCTGGCGCTCAACTTCTTCCTGTACTACGCCCAGGAGCTGGCCTGGGGCGAAGCGATCCGCGGTTCCCGCCGCGACGCGGCCCCGGACTGGCGCTGGCTGCACGTGGGTGAGACGGCCATCTTCTTCCTGGTGCCCGCCCTGTTCCTGTACATCTACTGCGACAACTGGCCCAAGAAGTTCTCCACCCCGGTGAACATGCTCGTGCGCACGGCGATCACGGTCCTGGGCGGCCTGGCCATCTACGCCCTGTACTACCGCTACGCGCACCTCTTCCTGGGCACCCAGAAGGGCTTCTCGCACCCGCAGCAGTTCCCGATGATCCCGATGATCTGGCTCATCAACATCTGGCTCATCAACACCTGGTTCATGGACAACTGGCCGGGCTGGAAGCTCACCATGAAGACCGACGCCGAACTCGCCGCCGAGCACGCCGCCCGCGCGGCCGAGCAGACCTGGAGCCCGCGCATGGTCCCGGGCATGGCCGTGGGCGCGGTGGCCGGAGTGGCCCTCTACTTCCTGGTGGTCTGGGCCCTGCCCGTGGTTTCCAACGCCGTCAACCTGATCCCCAAGTAGCGAGGAGGGAACCATGTCCGACAACAAGACCCCGTTCACCCGGCGGGACTTCATCAAGGGCGCGGCCCTGGGCCTCGGTCTGGGCGCCATCGGAGCCATGGGCCTGTATTCCTACTCGCCCATGAGCCGCAAGCACATCTCCCAGGTCCAGCGCAAGCTGGCCGACTTCGGCGTCTGCCGGGGCGTCAAGTGCAAGGTCATCTCCGAGACGAGCTGGTTCGACAACGGCACGCTCATGGGCGACATCAAGGCCGCGGGCGGGCTGCTCGTGGACCAGTACACCTACAACTGGCCGCCCTTCGGCGACGGCACGGGCCTGGGCAAGGGCTCCTATGACAAGGGCGTGGCCAAGATCAAGCACCTCCTGCCGCACAGGCTGGAGGAGGCCTGGGAACTGACCAAGGGCCTCTCCGTGCACCCGGACAACGCCGGCGGCTTCGCGGCCCTGGTGGAAGTGGAGGACATGGACGGCAAGGTCCACAAGTACCTCCTGGATTCGGGCTGGTCCTACAAGTGGATGGACGAGGCCTTCAAGCGCGAGGGCATCGACAAGATGCTGGCCAACGGCGAGATCGAGGCCCTGATCATCTCCCACGAGCACTTCGACCACTACTGGGGCCTGCCGGTGACGCTCAAGTACGCCCCGAACATCAAGATGTACATCCCGGACACCTTCTACCCCTCCGGGCTCCAGTACATCGCGGACAGCGGGCACAAGGGCGAGGTGATCAAGGTCAAGAAGGGCCTCCGCCCGATCCTGCCGGGCATGGCCACCTACGTCTTCGACGTGCCGATCATCTGCAAGGTCTTCGGTGAGCAGTCCCTGTACTTCAACGTGGCCGACCTGGGCCTGGTGAGCGTCACCGGCTGCTGCCACCAGGGCATCATCCTGTTCGCCGACACGGCCTACAAGGAGCTCAAGTACGAGAACGACAAGTTCCACGGCCTCTACGGCGGGCTGCACATCTCGCCGTTCGACGACTGGGACCCCAAGTACGACGACCTGGTCATCGGGCTGAAGAAGTGGGAGCTGGAGAAGGTCGGCTGCAACCACTGCACCGGCCTGGTCACGGCCAAGAAGTTCATCGACAACGGCTACCCCGTGGTCCGCGGCACGGCCCGTTTCCGCACCAAGGACACGGCCTACCTCGGCAACGGCGACAGCATCCAGTTCAAGAAGGCTTAGAACCACTCCGGGGGGCCCCCGCAAGGGGGCCCCTTCCGCAGGCCATGGACCTCTTCGAGATCACCCCCCTGCGTCCGGCGGACGCCCCGGGCTCCTGGATTCCGGGGCTTCTGCGCGCCCTGCTCCTGCGCTCCCAGTTCAGCCACGCCAAGGCCCGGCTCCTGGGCTGGCGCGGCATCCGCCCCTCCCTGGCCTTCGGCGAGTGCTGGACCTTCAAGCTGCGCGGCTCGCCCGGGGTCCACGGCCTGCTCTTCGAGGGCGAGGACAGGGACGGGGACCGCGTGCGCGGGCGCTTTTCCCTGCACTATTTCCCGGACCCGGCCGAGCCCCGGGCCGAGATGCTGCCCCTGGCCGCGGCCGTGCTCAGCCAGCGGCCGGAATACTGGGACCTGGTGCGGGAGTTCCCGGCCCGCGACGAGACCAGCCAGCTCTTTTGCCTCGGCGCATTGACCCTTTCCGCCGCGGCCTCGGGCCAGGCCCTGTCCCTGGAGTTCACGGCCCTGTCGCGCCAACGCACCCTGGCCCCCGAGGGCCTGGACTGGCCCCCGGGCTCGGGCAACTTCGTGGTTCCGCCCGGCGGCCGGGAATCGGACGTGGCGGCCTGGGCCCTGGGCTTTCCCCTGTTCCGGACCCTGGCGGCCACGATCAGCTTCCAGCTGGGCGAGCCGCCCGCGTCCCAGGTCCTGGAGCGATTCCCGGGCCGGGTCCAGGTCTGCCGCCAGGGCCGGGTCCTGGAACAGGCTCCCTCGGAACAGGCGCGCCTGCTGCGCCTGCGCCTGGACTACGGCGGCCCGCAGTCCCCGGCCTTCGGCCCGTTGCGCCGCCAGCCCTGGCAGCACGCGCACAACCCAGAATGGCTTGACGCCCAGGCCCCGGGCGGCCGGGGCGCCCTGCCCGAGCTCCTGGTGCTCACCGGCTTCCTGGGCTCGGGCAAGACCACGCTCCTGCGCCGGTTCATCGAACACAACCAGCAGCACGACCGGTTCGTGGCCGTGATCCAGAACGAGATCGGGGCCGTGGGCCTGGACGGGCGGCTCCTGGACCAGGACTCGCCCGTGCTGGAGATGGACGAGGGCTGCGTCTGCTGCTCGCTCTCGGGCCAGCTCAAGAAGGGGCTGTCGCGCATCCTGGAGCGCTTCCGGCCGGACGTGGTGGTCCTGGAAATGAGCGGGCTGGCCAATCCCAAGAACCTCCTGGCCGAGCTGCGGGAGGTCCGCGACCTGGTGCGCCGGGGGCCGGTGCTGGCCGTGGCCGACGGGCCCCACCTGGCCCAAGCCCTGAAGGAGAGCGCCGTGGCCCGGGACCAGATCCAGGCCGCCGACATCCTGGTGCTCAACAAGTGCGACCTGCTGGAACCGGACCAGGTCCGAGGCCTCGGGCAACTGGCCCGGGAGCACAATCCCCGGGCCCTGGTCCTGGAGGCCGAGCACGGGGCCATCCCCTTCGGCCTGCTCCAGGACCCGGACCTGGAGCGCCAGGGCCTGGCCTGGGACGACCTGCTGCCCCATTTCCACGAGCACGGCACCCACGCCGGGGAAGGCTACGCCTCCCAGATCCTGCATGCGTCCGCGCCGCTCGACCCGGAGCGCCTGCGCCCGGCCCTGGAACAGGCCGCGGCCCGGGCCTTCCGCATCAAGGGCGTGCTGGACGTGCTCGGCGAAGAGGACCCCGTGCTGGTCCAGGCCGTGGCCGGACGCGTGGACCTGGAGCCCCTGCGCGGGCTCACCCGGCCCGAACGCTTCCTGGTCTGCATCGGCCGGGACCTGCCCGAGGATTTCGCCGCGACCCTGGGCCGCGACCTGGGGTGTTGAACCGCCCTAAAGTTTCCCCCTCGACCCGCCGATACCACGGACGGATCAGGGAGAACTCCGCACCGTGCGCGGAATGGACCAGGGACGGTTCATGGATCAGCCGATTTTCTCCATAATCACGCCGAGCATCGGCGCCAGGCCCCGGGCCCTGGCCGCAGCGATCCGCTCCGTGGCCACAGCCATGGACTTCGCCGGACGGTCCCTGCCTGCGGGTTCCGTGGAGATGCTCGTGGGCTTCGACGGCGTGCGCGGCGAACGGCCGGGCAACCCGGGCTTCGTGCGCTTCTTCGACCTGCCCAAGGACAACGACTGGGGCAACGGCATCCGCGACATCCTGCTCAAGGCCGCCAAAGGCGAGCGCGTGCTCTTCCTGGACGACGACAACTCGCTCAAGCCCCACGCCCTGACGGTCTATCTGGACCACCGCGACGCCGAGATGGTCGTGGCCCGCATCGACACGTCCCTGGCCTTCGACCGGCCGTGCATCCCCGAGGACGAGCCCGGACGCGACCCCATCCGCCAGTGCAACGTGGACCCGCTGTGCCTGTCCCTGTCCCGGGAGCTCGTGGTGGACCGTTGCGGGGGCTGGTTCCACAAGCAGCGCTACGAGGCCGACTTCCTGAACATCCGCCTCTGGAGCCGCCGGGCCAAGGACGTGCGCCTCATCGAGGACATCGTGGCCACCTACGACTCCGGCCGCAGCCTGGACGCCCGGGCCCTGTCGCGGCGGCAGATGCACCTCTTGGACCGTCTGGCCGCCGAGCGCCGCACCCCCCAGGGGCGCGGCCTGGCAGCCGCGGCCATGGCCTGAGCTCCTTTCCCGCCAGCCTGCTGTCGATTGTAACATCCCGGACTTGCGCCGTTTTTTAGCTGCGCCCCTCTCCCCTTCCCCCTGGAGGGCTTTTGGGGTATGGAGCGGGTTTGCCATTCTTTGACACATTGCGGCCGCCGGGACCCACTCGGCCTCGCGCGGCCGAGCGAGGTGAACCATGCCTTTGTGCAGCATCGAAGAAGCCATGGAGGAGATCCGGCAGGGCCGGATGGTCATCATGGTGGACGACGAGGACCGGGAAAACGAGGGCGACCTGGTCTGCGCCGCGGAGAAGGTCACGCCCCAGACCATCAACTTCATGGCCACCCACGGCCGGGGCCTCATCTGCCTGGCCATGGACGCCGAGCTCATCGACCGGCTCAGGCTCCCGCTCATGAGCCAGCACAACCAGACCAAGTTCGGCACCAACTTCACGGTCTCCATCGAGGCCCGCGAGGGCGTGACCACGGGCATCTCGGCCTTCGACCGGGCCACCACCATCCTCACCGCGGTGGGCGACACCGTGAGCCCCGAGGACATCGTCACCCCGGGCCACGTCTTCCCCCTGCGGGCGCGGGAGGGCGGCGTGCTCGTGCGCGCCGGGCAGACCGAGGGCAGCGTGGACCTCTGCCGCCTGGCGGGCTTGAAGCCCGCCGGGGTCATCTGCGAGATCATGCGCGAGGACGGGAACATGGCCCGGATGCCCGACCTCATCCCCTTTGCCGAGAAGCACGGGCTCAAGATCTGCTCCGTGGCCGGGCTCATCCGCCACCGCATGAAGTTCGGCGGCCACACCGTGACCAAGGTGGCCGAGGCCGAGCTGCCCACCCAGTGGGGCCACTTCCGCACCGCGGCCTTCCAGTCCGGGGCCGACGGCCGCACGCACATGGCGCTCATCATGGGCGAGATCAAGCCTGGCGAGCCCACCCTGGTGCGCGTGCACAGCGAGTGCCTCACCGGCGACGTGTTCGGCTCCAAGCGCTGCGACTGCGGCCAGCAGCTGGCCGCGGCCATGTGCCAGATCAACCGCGAGGGCAAGGGCGTGCTCCTGTACATGCGCCAGGAGGGCCGCGGCATCGGCCTGGGCAACAAGATCAAGGCCTACCACCTCCAGGACGAGGGCCTGGACACCGTGGAGGCCAACCAGCGCCTGGGGTTCGCCCCGGACCTGCGGGAATACGGCACCGGGGCCCAGATCCTCGTGGCCCTGGGCGTGTCCAAGATGCGCCTCATGACCAACAACCCCAAGAAGATCATCGGCCTCGAAGGCTACGGCCTGGAGGTCGTGGAGCGGGTGCCCATCGAGATGGACGCCTGCGAGGTGAACCTGGGGTATCTCACCACCAAGAAGGAAAAACTCGGGCACATGCTCGAACTGAAAAACCGCAAGAACTGAGCGGAGGACGCCATGAACATCAAGACCGTGGAAGGAAGGCTCGAGGCCGGGAAGCTCAAGTTCGCCCTCATCGCCAGCCGCTTCAACGACTTCATCGTGGACAAGCTGGTGGGCGGGGCCGTGGACTACCTCGTGCGCCACGGCGCGGACGCCAAGAACCTGACCCTGGTGCGCATTCCGGGAGCCTTCGAGATGCCGGTGGTGGCCCGCAAGATGGCCGCCTCCAAGAAGTACGACGGGGTCATCTGCCTGGGCGCGGTGATCCGCGGGGCCACCCCGCACTTCGACTTCGTGGCCGGCGAGTGCGTCAAGGGCATGGCCCAGGTGGCCCTGGAGACCGGCGTGCCCGTTGGCTTCGGCGTGCTCACCTGCGACACCCTGGAGCAGGCCATCGAGCGGGCCGGCTCCAAGGCCGGGAACAAGGGCGTGGAAGCGGCCCACGCCGTGCTCGAGACCGTGCGCGTCCTGGAGCAGCTCTAGGGCATGGCGCAGAAAAAAGGCATGCGCCGGAACGGCCGCACCCTGGCCTTCCAGGTGCTTTACGGCCTGGGCTTCGCTCCCGTCGCCGAGACCTCCACGCTGGAATGGGCCTTTGCCGAGAATCCGGCCGTGCTCAAGGAAGACGCCGAGGACGTCCGGACCTTTGCCCGCGGCCTGGTCCAGGGCGTCTGGGGCCGGCGCGAGGAACTGGACCAGATCATCCACCGCCACTCCAAGCACTGGAAGCTCCACCGCATCGCCAAGGTGGAGCTGGCCATCCTGCGGCTGGCGCTCTATGAAATGCTCCACTGCGCGGACATCCCGCTCAAGGTGGCCCTGAACGAGGCCATCGAGCTGTCCAAGCAGTTCGGCGACGAGAACTCGCGCAACTTCATCAACGGCATCCTGGACGCCGCGGCCAAGGCCGTGGACAACGGCGACCTGGGCGTGGACAAGAAATTCTGACATCAGGAAAGGATCTCATGGCGCTGGGCAAGTACGATCCCGAATCGATCGAGAACAAGTGGCAGGCTCGCTGGGCCGAGTCCCGCTGCTTCGAGGTGGAGGCCGATCCCGCGCGGCCCAAGTATTACGTGCTCGAGATGTTCCCCTACCCCTCGGGCAAGATCCACATGGGACACGTGCGCAACTACTCCATCGGCGACGTGGTGGCCCGCTACAAGCGGATGCGCGGCTGCAACGTGCTCCACCCCATGGGCTGGGACGCCTTCGGCCTGCCCGCCGAGAACGCCGCCATCAAGAACAAGTCCCACCCGGCCGCCTGGACCTACGGCAACATCGCCGAGATGCGCGCCCAGCTGAAGCGCCTGGGCTACTCCTACGACTGGCGCCGCGAGCTGGCCACCTGCCGGCCGGAATACTACAAGTGGGAGCAGCTCTTCTTCCTCAAGTTCCTGGAAAAGGACCTGGTCTACCGCAAGAACTCGCCGGTGAACTGGTGCGAGTCCTGCCAGACCGTGCTGGCCAACGAGCAGGTCGAGGACGGCCGCTGCTGGCGCTGCGACTCCGAGGTGGAGCAGAAGCAGCTGGAGCAGTGGTTCCTGCGCATCACGGCCTATGCCGACGAGCTGCTGGAATCCCTGGCGGACATGGAAAAGGGCTGGCCCGAGCGCGTGCTGACCATGCAGCGCAACTGGATCGGCAAGAGCGTGGGCGCCCAGGTGAAGTTCAAGATCAAGGGCCAGGAGGAGGAGATCGAGGTCTTCACCACCCGGCCGGACACCCTCTGCGGGGCCACCTTCATGAGCCTGGCCGCCGAGCACCCGCTGGTGGAAAAGCTCATCGCCGGCTCGCCCCAGGCCGAGAAGGTCCGGGCCTTCTGCCGCGACGTGGCCAACATGGACCGGATCAAGCGCGGGGCCGACGACCTGGAGAAGGAGGGCGTGTTCACCGGGGCCTATTGCGTGAATCCGTTCACCGGCTGGGACATGCCCATCTACGTGGCCAACTTCGTGCTCATGGGCTACGGCACCGGCGCGGTCATGGCCGTGCCGGCCCACGACCAGCGCGACTTCGAGTTCGCCAGGAAGTACGACCTGCCCCTGCGCGTGGTCATCGAGCCCCAGGGCCAGACCCTGGACCCGGCGGCCCTGACCGCGGCCTACGCCGACCCCGGCGTGCTCGTGAACTCCGGCGAGTTCGACGGCCTGGAAAACGACAAGGCCAAGCAGGTCATGGTGGCCAAGCTGGCTGAAAAGGGTCTGGCCAGGCCCACGGTGAACTACCGCCTGCGTGACTGGAACATCTCGCGCCAGCGCTTCTGGGGCGCGCCCATCCCGGTGGTCTACTGCGACAAGTGCGGGCTCGTGGGAGTGCCGGAGAAGGACCTGCCCGTGGTCCTGCCCGAGGATGCGGTCATGCGCGCAGACGGCAAGTCGCCGCTGCCGTTCATGGACAGCTTCGTCCAGACCGCCTGCCCCACGTGCGGCGGCCCGGCCCGGCGCGAGACCGACACCATGGACACCTTTGTGGAGTCCTCCTGGTATTTCCTGCGCTACACCCAGGCCCGCGAGGACAAGGCGCCCTTCGACGACACGGCCCTCAAGTACTGGTCGCCCGTGGACCAGTACATCGGCGGCATCGAGCACGCCATCCTGCACCTGCTCTATTCCCGGTTCTACTCCAAGATCCTGCGCGACGAGGGCTACCCCGTGCCCGCCGAGCCCTTCGCCAACCTGCTGACCCAGGGCATGGTCCTCAAGGACGGGGCCAAGATGTCCAAGAGCAAGGGCAACGTGGTGGACCCCAACGCCATGATCGGCAAGTACGGGGCCGACGCCACCCGGCTGTTCATCCTGTTCGCCTCGCCGCCGGAAAAGGACCTGGAGTGGAGCGACGCGGGCATCGAGGGCGCCTACCGCTTCCTGTCCCGGCTCTGGCGCCTGGCCGAGGAGCTGGAAGGGCTGCTCCGGCCGGTCAAACCCTGCGCCCCCGTGGACGGCGAGCTCTCGGCCCCGGCCAGGGCCCTGCGGCTCAAGGAGCACGACACCGCGCGCCGGGTCACCCGGGACATCGAGAACGCCTTCCAGTTCAACACGGCCATCGCCGCGCTCATGGAGCTGGTCAACGAGCTCTACGCCCTCAAGGACGAGCTGAAGACCCTGCCCGAGGGCCCGCAGGTCCTGTCCTCGGCCGTGGCCACCACCCTGACCCTGCTCTCGCCCGTGGCCCCGCACATCTGCGAGGAGCTCTGGCAGGCCCTGGGCCACACGACCCAGCTGGCCTCCGAGCCCTGGCCCGCGCACGACGAATCCGCCCTGGTCCGCGACCAGGTGGAGCTGGTGGTCCAGGTCAACGGCAAGGTCCGCGGCCGCGCCGCCGTGGCCGCCGACGCCTCCGAGGAGGACGTCAAGGCCGTGGCCCTGGGGCTGGACAACGTGGTCCGCCACGTGCAAGGCAAGACCATCGTCAAGGTCGTGGTCATTCCGGGCAAGCTCGTGAGCATCGTGGTCAAGTAAGGAGGCCGCCCCCATGCGCCGCGTCCAGCCCCTGCTCACCCCGGCCCTGCTCGCCCTGGTCCTGCTGCTGGGCTCCTGCGGCTACAACCTGGGCTCCGAGGGCCCGGTGAGCCTCAAGCCCGCCACCCGCGACCTGTTCATCGAGCGCGTGGACAACCCCACGGCCTTCACCTGGATGGAGTCCCGGCTGCGCTCGCTCTACCGCGACGAAATCACCCGCCGGGGCTGGGCCCGCTGGGTGGACCGCAAGCAGGCCACGGGCCTGGTGGTCATCAGCGTGGACCGCTACACCCGCAACACGGGCGTCTACGGCCGCGACGACAAGACCCTGCGCTACACCGCCACCCTGCGCGTCTCGGCCCGGGTGATCTCGCCCGTGGACAACTCGGTGCTCTGGGACTCCGGCCTGGTCACCTGGAGCGAGAACTATTCCTACGGCGAGGAGCAGGCCGTGGACGACCTGGTCACGGACCTGGCCGTGCGCCAGCTGGTGGACCGCATGACCCAAGGCTACTAGGAGGCCACATGCCCAGGCAGGGCTATTCCTTCCTCGTCTGCCCGGACCCCGAGCTGCTGCGCCGCCGGGTGGACGCCCTGGCCGCCGGGGGCGGCATGGGCTCCGCCGAGCGCAAGGTCTTCTGGGGCGACGACGCCGAGCCCCTGCCCGGGGCCTTCTGGGAGGCCCTGACCCAGAAAAGCCTGTTTTCCACGCCCAAGACCCTGGTGCTGCGCCGGGCCCACAGCCTCAAGGCCGAGGCCTGGGACCGCCTGGACAAGGCCCTGTCCGCGGCCAACTCCGAGGTCTGGGTCTTCCTCTGCCTGGAGGGGGCCTGGGACCGGGGCAAGGTCCCGATCCCGGCCGCGCTCTCCAAACGCACCCTCTGGAAGCACGCCGAGAAGTCCGGCTGGATCTGGCAGTCCAAGGGCCTGGACGACAAGGCCCTGCGCGGCTTCGTGCGCGACTGGGCCGCGGCCGAGAAGATCGGCGTGGAGCCCCAGGTCCTGGAAACCCTCTGCCGGGCCCTGCCCCTGGACGCCGCGGCCCTGGCCCTGGAGCTGGACAAGCTGGCCCTGGCCGCCGGGCCGGAGCGCCGTCTCCTGGCCGAGCACGCCGAACTGGTGCAGCAGAGCGAGGACATGGACCTCTTCGCCCTCATGGACGCCCTGGCCAAGGGCGGGTCCCCGGCCCTGGTCTGGCAGCGGGTCCTGGGCAACCGCGGGGAGTCCGACAGCCTGCTCTTCCCCCTGGTGGGCGCGCTCTGCCGCGAGGCCCGCACCCTCTGGGCCCTGCTCACCGGGGACGAGGACGTGAAGATCCACCCCTACGTGCGCCAGCTCAAGACCCCCCTGGCCCGCCGCCTGGGCAAGCCCGGGCTGCAGCGGCTCTTCGACCTGGCCCTGGAGGCCGACCTGGGGGTCAAGAGCGGCTCGCGCAAGCCCGAACAGGCCCTGGAACTCCTGGTGGCCGAACTCACCGGCGTGTTCGGCGCGGGACGGGCGGGTCCGTGAGCGGCCAGGACAAGCCCCACTATCTGGGCCACCGCGCCCGGCTGCGCGGCCGCCTGACCCGCGAGCCCAAGGCCCTGGCCGACTACGAGCTTCTGGAGCTGATTCTGGCCCAGGTCCTGACCCGGGCGGACACCAAGCCTTTGGCCAAGGCCCTGCTGGCGCGCTTCGGCACTCTGGCCGGGGTCTTCGCCGCCCCCGAGGACCAGCTCCTGGCCCTGGACGGCTTCGGCCCGGCGCTCTGCGCCCACTGGACGCTCTTGCGCGAACTCCTGGCCCGGCTGGCCGAGGGGGGGCTGGCGCCCCGCCAGGTGCTCTCCGGGCCCGAGGCCGTGATCGCCGCGGCCCGGGCCCGCTTCGGCCGCTCCGGCACCGAGGAGTTCTGGGCCGCGCTCCTGGACAACAAGAACCGGGTCCTGGCCTGGGAGCGGGTCAGCCAGGGCACCGTGGACCAGACCGCGGTCTATCCCCGGGAAATCCTGGCCCTGGCCCTGAAGCACAAGGCCTCGGGCCTGATCCTGGTGCACAACCACCCCGGCGGGGACCCCAGGCCGTCCGAGGCGGACATCCGGATCACGGCCCAGCTGGCCCGGGCCGCCACCGATCTGGGCCTGCGCCTGCTGGACCATCTCATCGTGGCCGAGGACCGGCACGTGAGTTTCCAGGAGCAGGGGCTGTTGTAAAGGAGATAATCATGTCCCGCACCGTGCGTTGCACCGTAGAAGGGAGAGTGCAGGGGGTCTACTTCCGGGCCTTCACCCGCGACGAGGCCCTGAGCCTGGGCCTCAGCGGCTGGGTCCGCAACCTGCCCGACGGCCGGGTGGAGACCGTGGCCCAGGGCCCCGAGGAGGCTGTGGAGCGCTTCAGGGCCTTCCTGCACAAGGGTTCGCCCTTTTCCCGGGTGGATACCGTGCACTGCCAGGAACTGGAGGGGAGCGAGGCCTTCAGCGGGTTTGAAATCCGCAGATAGGCGAGGGCACGGGTTTTTTTCGACGCGCGGGGTTGCCTTCCTCCGGATCGACATTAGTTGGGAAGGGCGGCCCCAGAGCCGCCTTTTTGCGTCGCCAACCCCCAAACGAGGGATATGTCCTTGAAGAAGAAAAAAACCCCCATCAAGGCCCTGCCCATGCGCCGCAACGGGGTGGAAGTCCGCCCCGAGGAGATCGAGCAGGCCCTGTCCGCCCCGGGCAACGGCTCGCCGGACGTGGGCGAATCCGGGCCCCAGGCCCAGATGCAGCAGGCCGAGGCCCAGATCCCCCGGACCATGCCGGTCCTGCCCGTGCGCGACATCGTGGTCTTCAACTACATGATCCTGCCGCTCTTCGTGGGCCGGGAAAAATCGGTCAAGGCCGTGGACGCGGCCCTGTCCTCGGACCGCTACATCCTGATCCTGACCCAGAAGGACGAGACCGTGGACGACCCCGGCCCGGGCGACCTCCACGAGATCGGCACCGTGGGCATGATCATGCGCATGCTCAAGATGCCCGACGGCCGCCTCAAGGTCCTGGTCCAGGGCCTGGCGCGGGCCCGGGTCAAGTCCTTCCTCCAGTCCGAGCCCTACCACCTGGCCGAGGTGGAGTCCCTGCCCGAGCAGGAGGTCAAGGAGCTGCGGCCCGAGCACGAGGCCCTCATGCGCGCCTCCCGGGAGCAGAGCGAGAAGATCCTCTCCCTGCGCGGCATCTCCTCGGTGGACATCATGGGCGTGCTCAACAACGTCACCGAGCCCGGCCGGCTGGCCGACCTCATCGCCTCCAACCTGCGCATGAAGGTGGAGGAGGCCCAGAAGATCCTGGAGTGCATCGACCCCCTCAAGCGGCTGGAGATGGTCAACGGCCAGCTCATGAAGGAGGTCGAGGTCGCCTCCATGCAGCAGAAGATCCAGAACATGGCCCGCGAGGGCATGGACAAGGCCCAGCGCGACTTCTTCCTGCGCGAGCAGATGAAGGCCATCAAGAAGGAGCTGGGCGACGAGGGCGGCGAGTCCGAGGAGTTCGACGAACTCAGGAAGGCCATCGAGAAGGCCGGGCTGCCCAAGGAGGTCCGCAAGGAGGCCTTCAAGCAGCTGGCCCGCCTGGAGTCCATGCACCCCGAGTCCTCCGAGGCCACGGTCATCCGCACCTACCTGGACTGGCTCGTGGAGCTGCCCTGGAAGAAGCTCTCCCGCGACCGCCTGGAGATCAAGGCGGCCAAGACCATCCTGGACGAGGACCACTACGACCTGGACAAGGTCAAGGAGCGCATCCTGGAGTACCTCTCGGTGCGCAAGCTGAACCCCAAGATGAAGGGCCCGATCCTCTGCTTCGTGGGCCCGCCCGGCGTGGGCAAGACCTCGCTCGGCCGGTCCATCGCCCGCAGCCTGGGCCGCAAGTTCCACCGCATGTCCCTGGGCGGGATGCGCGACGAGGCCGAGATCCGCGGCCACCGGCGCACCTACATCGGCTCCATGCCCGGACGCATCATCCAGGCCATGAAGCAGTGCGCCACGCGCAACCCCGTGGTCATGCTCGACGAGATCGACAAGCTCGGCTCGGACTTCCGCGGCGACCCGTCCTCGGCGCTGCTCGAGGTGCTCGATCCGGAGCAGAACTTCTCGTTCACGGACCACTACCTGAACGTGCCCTTCGACCTCTCCAAGGTCATGTTCATCTGCACGGCCAACGTGCTCGACACCATTCCCGGCCCCCTGCTGGACCGCATGGAGGTCATCCGCATCCCGGGCTACACCGAGCAGGAAAAGGTGCACATCGCCGAACGCTTCGTGATCCCGCGCCAGGTCAAGGAGAACGGGCTCTCCGAGAAGGAGGCCCTGTTCCAGGACGGCGTGCTGGCCAAGATCATCCGGGACTTCACCCGGGAGGCGGGCCTGCGCAACCTGGAGCGCGAGATCGGCTCCATCTGCCGCAAGATGGCCCGCAAGAAGGCCGAGGGCGAGAAGGGGCCGTTCACGGCCGCGCCCTCCAACCTGCACAAGTATCTGGGCGCGCCCAAGTTCCTGGATGACGAGAAGGAGGCCGTGCTGCCTCCGGGCGTGGCCGTGGGCCTGGCCTGGACCCCCTACGGCGGCGAGATCCTGCACATCGAGGTGAGCACCATGCCCGGCACGGGCAAGCTCATCCTCACCGGCAAGCTCGGCGACGTGATGAAGGAGTCGGCCCAGGCGGCCCTGTCCCTGGCCCGGGCCCGGGCCAAGGAGTACGGCATCGCCGGGGACTTCCACGAGAAGAAGGACATCCACATCCACGTGCCCGCCGGAGCCACGCCCAAGGACGGCCCCTCGGCGGGCGTGACCCTGGTCACGGCCCTGCTCTCGGCCCTCACGGACACGCCCATCTGCGCGGACCTGGCCATGACCGGCGAGATCTCCTTACGCGGCCGCGTCCTGCCCGTGGGCGGCATCAAGGAGAAGATCCTGGCGGCCGTGTCCCACGGCATGCGCAAGGTGATCATCCCGAGCCAGAACAAGAAGGACCTGGAAGAGGTGCCCGCGGACCTGCTCAAGCGCATCGAGGTCACGACCGTGGAGCGCATCGAGGAGATCTGGCCCATCGCCTGCGCGCCCAAGACCGGCAAGGCCAAAAAGGCGGCGGGCAAACCCGCGGCCAAGGCCGCTCCGGCCCAAAAGGCCCCGGTGAACAAGGCCCGGGTGAGCAAGGCGGCGCCCCAAAAGGCCCTGGCAAAGAAGGCTCCGGCCAAAAAGCCCGCCCCGGCCAAGGCCAAGAAGAAATAGCCCCCCTGATCCGAAACACAGGCGGCCGGGACAGTGTCCCGGCCGCTTTTTTTTCGCCTCCCGCAACTCCCCGGCCCCGCTCTCCTGGTTTTGCCCCCTTCTCGTTGACAGGCCAGGGCATTTCCGGCAGAAATAAGCACCCACTTCGGCCTCTGCGGGGGCGCAGGCGGCCGCTCATCCGGGTGCTCTTCAGGACAGGAGGTTTTCCATGAAATTCGCGCGCTTGATTGCGCTGGCCCTGCTCGCCCTCGTGCTGGCGGCCGGCTGCTCCAAGGAGTCCGAGACCCTCAAGATCGGGGCCGTGCTCTCGGTCACCGGGCCCGCCTCGTTCCTGGGCGAACCCGAGAAGAACACCCTGATGATGCTCCAGGACGACATCAACGCCAAGGGCGGAGTGGACGGCCGCAAGCTCGAGATCATCGTCTATGACGACGAGTCCGACGTGAACAAGTGCGTCATGGCCGCCAAGAAGCTCCTGGAGCAGGACAAGGTGGCCGCGGTCATCGGACCGAGCATCTCCGGCAACACCCTGGCCATCATGAAGTCCTTCGGCCCGGCCGGGGTGCCGCTGGTCTCCTGCGCGGCCTCGGAAAAGATCATCTCGCCCGTGGACCCCTGGGTCTTCAACACGCCCCAGCTGGACCGCCACGCCGTGCTCAAGATCCTCCAGGACTTCAAGAAGAAGGGCTATTCCAAGATCGCCATCGTCACGGTCTCCGACGGCTACGGCCAGTCCGGCCGCGGCGTGCTCCAGGAGCTGGTCCCGGCCCAGGGCATGACGCTCGTGGCCGACGAGGTCTACGGGCCCAAGGACACGGACATGACCGCCCAGCTCACCAAGATCAAGGCCGTGAACCCGGACGCCATCGTCTGCTGGGGCACCAACCCCGGCCCGGCCGTGGTGGCCCGCAACCGCGTCCAGCTGGGCATCACCACGCCGCTGTACATGAGCCACGGCGTGGCCTCCAAGAAGTTCATCGAGCTGGCCGGGGACGCCGCCGAGGGCATCGTCCTGCCCGCGGGCCGGCTGGCCATCATCGACATGGTCCCGGACAACCACCCGCAGAAGGCCGTGCTCGTGGCCTACCGCGACATGTACACCAAGAAGTACAACGCGCCCATCTCCACCTTCGGCGGCTACGCCTGGGACGGCCTCCAGCTCGTGCTGAACGCGGTCAAGGCCGGCAAGTCGGCCAAGCCCAAGGACATCCGCGACAACCTGGAGAAGACCGCGGGCTTCCCGGCCACCACCGGCCTGTACACGTACACGGCCGGCAACCACAACGGCCTGGACGAAACGGCCTTCGTCATGGTGGTCATCGACAAGGGCGACTGGAAGGTCGCCGAATAGCGTCGCACCAAAGCCGGGCCGGGGTTCGCCCCGGCCCGGCCGCCACGGACCGCCCCCATGGATTTCCCGAGTCTCCTGCAGTTCGCCATCAGCGGCCTGACCGTGGGCGCCACCTACGGCCTCACGGCCCTGGGCTTCACCATCATCTTCAACACCACCGGGGTCATCAACTTCGCCCAGGGTGAGTTCGTCATGCTCGGCGGCATGATGAGCGTGTTCGCCATGCGCGCCCTGGGCCTGCCCGAGCCCGCGGCCGTGGCCCTGGCCGTGGTCGCCGCCGTGGCCGTGGGCGCGCTGGTGGAGCGCCTGGCCATCCGCCCGGTCTCCGGCCGCCCGGCCATCGACCTGGTGATCATCACCATCGGCGTGTCCATCCTCATCCGCGGCCTGGCCATGCTCGTCTGGGGCAAGGACACCTTCGCCCTGCCGCCGTTCTCCGGGAACACGCCCATTCCGCTGTTCGGCGCGGCGCTCATGCCCCAGAGCCTCTGGGTCCTGGGCATCAGCCTCTGCCTCCTGGCCGCGCTCAAGTATTTCTTCTCGGCCACGCTCACGGGCAAGGCCATGCTGGCCTGCTCCTTCGACCCCAAGGCCGCCTCCCTGGTGGGCATCGGCGTGCGCCGCATGGTGCTCCTCTCGTTCATGATCTCGGCCTTTGTGGGCGCCGTGGGCGGGGCCATCCTGGCGCCCCTGACCATGACCTCCTACGACGTGGGCGTGCTCCTGGGCCTGAAAGGCTTCGCGGCCTGCATCCTGGGCGGGCTGGGCAACCCCTTCGGCGCGGCCGTGGGCGGACTCATCCTGGGCGTGCTGGAATCCCTGGGCGCGGGCCTGGTCTCCTCGGCCTACAAGGACGCCCTGGCCTTCGTCATCCTCCTGGCCCTGCTCTTCGTCCGGCCCCAGGGCCTGTTCGGCCGGGCCGACTCCAAGCGGGTCTGACATGGGCAGCTTCCGCACCGACGCCCTCCGCCTCCTGGCCCTGGCCGCGCTGCTCGCCGCGGCCCCTCTGGTGCTGCCGAACAACTACTACCTCACGGTGCTGACCATGTGCTGCCTGCACGCGATCATCGCCGTGGGCCTGAACCTCCTGGTGGGCCACGCCGGGCAGATCTCCCTGGGCCACGCCGGATTCTACGGCCTGGGCGCGTACACCACGGCCGTGCTCACGGCCACCCTGGGCCTGCCCATGCCCGTGGGACTGGTGGCCGGGGTCCTGGCGGCCCTGGCCGTGGCCCTGCTGGTGGGCGTGCCCGCATTGAAGCTCACCGGCCACTACCTGGCCATGGCCACCCTGGGCTTCGGCATCATCCTGTCCATCCTGTTCAACGAGACCGTGGCCGTCACCGGCGGCCCCTCGGGCTTCACCGGCATTCCGCGGCTCGAACTGTTCGGCTTCCGCTTCGCCTCGGACCTGAGCTACTACTACCTCACCGCCGCGGTCCTCTGCGGGGTCACGCTGCTGGCCCTGAACCTGCTGCACTCCCGCCTGGGCCGGGCCCTGCGCGCCCTGCACACCTCGGAGAAGGCGGCCCAGGCCATGGGCGTGGACGTGGCCCGCTTCAAGCTCTTCGTCTTCGTGCTCTCGGCCGGGTTCGCGGGCCTGGCCGGGGTGCTCTACGCCCACTTCCTGACCTTCATCGCCCCGGCCTCCTTCGGCTTCTCCTTCTCGGTGGAGCTCATCGTCATGGTCGTGCTCGGCGGCATGACCAGCGTGCTCGGCTCCATCCTGGGGGCCTTCTTCCTCACCGTGCTGCCGGAGTTTTTGCGCGCCTTCGAGAGCGTGGAGATCCTGCTTTTCGGCGTGATCCTGGTGGCCTGCATGATGTTTTTGCCCGACGGCCTGGCCGGGGGCCTGGGACGGCTCTGGCGTTTTGCCCGCGCCAAGGCGCGGCGCAAGGGGGCGGCCGATGCCTGAGGCCCTGCTCTCCTGCGCGGACGTGCGCGTGCGCTTCGGCGGGGTCCAGGCCCTGGCCGACGTGGACTTCGAGGCCGCCGAGGGCCGGATCACGGCCATCATCGGGCCCAACGGCGCGGGCAAGACCACCCTGCTCAACGTCATCTCGGGCATGGTCCCGGCCCAGACCGGACAGGTGGTCCTGGGCGGCCGCGACCTCTCCCGGGCCCCGGCCCATGTGCGGGCCCGCGCGGGCATGGTGCGGACCTTCCAGAACCTGGAGATCTTCTCCAACATGAGCGTGCTGGAGAACGTCATGACCGGCTGCCACGGCCGCCTGCGCCTGGGCGCCTGGCAGAGCCTCCTGCGCACGCCGAAGTCCCTGGCCCTGGAGCGGGAGATCGCCGGGCAGTCCCTGGCCGTGCTCGAATTTCTCGGTCTCTCCGCCCTGGCCCAGGCCCCGGCGCGAGACCTGGCCTTCGGCCAGCAGCGGCTCCTGGAGCTGGGCCGGGCCCTGGCCGCCGGGCCGCGGCTGCTCCTCCTGGACGAGCCGGCCGCCGGGCTGAACATCGCCGAGACCCGGGCCCTGGGCGAGCTCATCGTGCGCATCCGGGACGAGCGCGGAGTGAGCGTGGTCCTGGTGGAGCACGACATGGACCTGGTCATGGGCGTGAGCGACGAGGTCACCGTGCTCTGCTTCGGCCAGGTCATCCGTTGCGGGGCCCCGGCCGAGGTCCAGCGCGACCCCGAGGTCATCGCCGCCTACCTCGGCGAGGACGAGGACGAATCATGAGCGGACCGCTCTTGGCGCTCAAGAACCTGGACGTGTTCTACGGCCGCATCCACGCCGTGCGGCGGGTCTCCCTGCACGTGCGGCCGGGCGAGATCGTGGCCCTCATCGGCGGCAACGGCGCGGGCAAGACCACGCTCCTGACCACCATCTCCGGGCTCATCCGGCCGGCCGCGGGCGAGATGCTCTACGAGGGCCGGAACCTGGGCGGCATGGCCCCGGAGCGGGTGGTGCGCCTGGGCCTGTCCCACGTGCCCGAGGGCCGTCTCGTGTTCAGCCCCCTGTCCGTGGAGGACAACCTCCGGCTCGGGGCCTACAGCCTCTCCGGCGCGGCCCGGCGCGAGGCCATGACCGAGGGGCTGGCCCAGGTCTTCGCCATGTTCCCGATCCTCAAGGAGCGCCGGACCCAGGCCGCGGGCACTCTGTCCGGCGGCGAGCAGCAGATGCTGGCCATCGGCCGGGCGCTCATGGCCGCCCCCAAGACCCTGCTCCTGGACGAGCCGGGCATGGGCCTGGCCCCCCTGGTGACCCGCGAGATCTTCCGGCATATCCTGGGCCTGCGCGACCGCCTGGGCCTCACCGTGCTCCTGGTGGAGCAGAACGCCCGGGCCGCGCTCAAGATCGCGGACCGCGGCTACGTGCTGGAGACCGGCCGGGTCATGGTCCAGGGACCGGCCCAGGAACTTCTGGCCAACAAGGACGTGCAGCGGGCCTACCTGGGACGAGACCAGGGCGACCGCTGAACCACGGGAGGCGTTCCATGTACTGGCAAGCCGACTGCGAATGCATGAGCCGCGAGGACCTCGAGCTGGTCCAGCTGGAAAGGCTCCAGGCCACCCTGAGCCGCGTGGCCCGCAACGTGCCCTTCTACCGCAAGAAGTTCGTGGACCTGAACCTGGACCCGGACCAGATCCGCTCCCTGGACGACGTGCGCCGCCTGCCCTTCACCACCAAGGACGACGTGCGCGAGAACTACCCCTACGGCCTGTTCGCCGTGCCCCTGCGCGAGGTGGTCCGGCTCCAGGCCTCCTCGGGCACCACGGGCAAGCCCACGGTGGTGGGCTACACCAAGGGCGACGTGCGCCGCTGGTCCGAGCTGGTGGCCCGGGTGCTCGTGGCCGGCGGGGTGACCAAGGACGACGTGGTCCAGATCGCCCTGAACTACGGCCTGTTCACCGGCGGCTTCGGCTTCCACTACGGGGCCGAGCGCATCGGGGCCTCGGTCATCCCCATCTCCAGCGGCAACACCCGCCGCCAGATCATGATCATGGAGGATTACCGCGCCACGGCGCTCATCTGCACCCCGAGCTACGCCCTGCACCTGGCCGACACCCTGGCCTCCCAGGGCGTGGAGCGCAACCAGCTCACCCTGCGCGTGGGCCTGTTCGGGGCCGAGCCCTGGTCCGAGCCCATGCGCCGGGAGATCGAGGACCGCCTCGGCATCCTGGCCACGGACAACTACGGCATCAGCGAGGTCATGGGCCCGGGCATCGCCGGGGAATGCCTGGAGCGCCAGGGCCTGCACATCAACGAGGACCACTTCCTGGCCGAGATCATCGACCCCGAGAGCGGCGAGCCCGTGGCCCCGGGCCAGCCCGGCGAGCTGGTCCTGACCACCCTGACCAAGGAGGCCTTTCCGGTGGTCCGCTACCGCACCGGCGACCTCACCCGGCTCATCGACGAGCCCTGCCGCTGCGGCCGGACCTTCCGGCGCATGGCCCGGGTGCCGGGCCGGGCCGACGACATGCTCATCATCCGGGGCATCAACGTCTTCCCCTCCCAGGTGGAGGCGCTCATGCTGGAGACCGGGCTCATCGAGCCGCACTACCAGATCGTGCTCGACCGCGAAGGCCACCTGGACACGGCCACCATCCTGGTGGAGGCCCCGGAGTCCTTCTGCACGGACCGCATCTCCGAGTCCCAGCGGATCATCGAGACCGTGCGCCGCAGGCTGGAGACCGACCTGGGCGTGGACTTCGACGTCCGCCTGGTGGAGCCCAAGACCCTGGAGCGCAGCGAGGGCAAGGCCCAGCGGGTCATCGACCGGCGCAGGCTGTAAGCCCCCATTGCCTTTCCGGCGCCAGGACCTATCTTCTCTCCCGGGCCCCCGGCGTTGCCAGGGGCCCGGCTTTCGCGCTATGACCCGGGGGCCCAACGCCTGATCGGAGGACGACATGCCCATTTTCGAATACAAGTGCGGCCGCTGCGGCCAGGAATTCGAGGAACTGGTCTTCGGCGACGACGCCCCGGCCTGCCCGGCCTGCGGCTCGAAAAAGACCTCCAAGCTCATGTCCTGCTGCCGGACCAAGACCGGCGGCGACGGCGGCTTCGACGCGCCCTCCTCGGGCGGCGGAGGCGGCTGCTCGGGCTGTTCCGGCGGCAGCTGCTCCACCTGCCACTAGGACGCGCCCGGCCATGAACAAAGTGACCATCGCCACCCGGGGCAGCGCCCTGGCCCTCTGGCAGGCCGAGCACATCTCGGCCCTGCTGCGCGGGCGCCACGCGGGCCTTGAGGTGGAACTGCTCAAGATCAAGACCACGGGCGACAAGATCCTGGATGTGCCGCTGGCCAAGGTCGGGGGCAAGGGCCTGTTCGTCAAGGAGATCGAGGAAGCCCTGCTGGACGGCCGGGCCGACCTGGCCGTGCACAGCATGAAGGACGTGCCCACGGAGCTGCCGCCCGAGCTGGTGGTGGGGATCAATCCCGAGCGCGAGGACTGCACCGACACCCTGCTCTCCGTGCAATACGACGGGCTTTCCGGCCTGCCCCAGGGCGCCCGGGTGGGCACCAGCAGCCTGCGCCGCCAGTCCCAGCTCAAGACCCTGCGGCCCGACCTCCAGGTGGAGTCCCTGCGCGGCAACCTGGACACCCGGGTGCGCAAGCTCATGGAAGGCCAGTACGACGCCATCGTGGTGGCCACGGCCGGTCTCAAGCGCCTGGGCCTGTCCGCGCCCAAGAGCGAGATCCTCGGCCCCCCGCAATTCCTGCCCGCCGTGGCCCAGGGCGCCCTGGGCATTGAGTTCCGCAAGGACCGGCCCGAAATGGCCGAGCTGCTCGCCTTCCTGGACCACCGCGAGACCAAGATCCGGGTCCAGGCCGAGCGCGGCTTCCTGGCCGGACTGGAAGGCGGCTGCCAGGTGCCCATCGCGGCCCATTCCCAGGTGGCCGGGGGCCTGGTGCTGCTCACCGGGTTCGTGGCCGACACCGACGGGTCCCGGGCCGTGCGCCTGGACAACGCCGGGCCCGTGGACCAGGCCTGGGACGTGGGCGCGGAACTGGCCCGCAAGGTCCTGGACGCCGGAGCGGCCGCGGTGCTGGCCGAGGTCTATGCGCGGGAAATCAAGCACTGATCCGGACCGGGCCGCGCTCAAGGCCCTGCAGGTCATCCCGGGCGTGGGCCCGAGCCTGGCCCGCGACCTCCTGCGCCTGGGATTCCACGAGCCCGAGGACCTGCGCCGGGCCGACCCCCAGGCCATGTACGAGCGGCTCATGGACCTGGAAGGGCACCACGTGGACCGCTGCGTGCTCTACGTGTTCCGCTGCGCGGTCTACTTTGCCGAGACAGCCAAGCCTGATCCTGAAAAACTGAAGTGGTGGAACTGGAAAGACTGAGGCCGGGAGGGCTTCCCTCCCCGGACGTATAACGCTTGCATTAATATATATTACTCTATATATGCTCCTTGAAACCACAAGGAGCGCTCCATGGCCTCATCCCACGAAGTCCTGTGCATCAACAAGTCGGATCGCCACAACCCTCACGAGCGGATCACCCACATCGGCGGGATGAATACGGACGGAACCCGCTGGAAAGTCACCCAGACGGAAGCGATTGTAGGGATCGAATCCGACAAGTGGGCGTTCTACGTGAACCGCGGGGGCAGACGCGTCAACGTGGTGGTCGCGGTGAGCGGTTCCGGCCACAAGTACCTCAAGACCGAGGCCGACGACGCCACCTCGAACAACCTGCTGAGCCTGCCGGAATGTCAGTAGGATCTTAGCCCGCGCTCACCCCGGCCGAGGCGAACGAGGCCATCTTGTTGTAGATGTCCGCGGCGCAGCGCAGCACGAACACGGTCATGGCCGCGCCCGTGCCCTCGCCCAGGCGCATCCCCAAATCCAGCACCGGCGTCAGCCCCAGGGCTGCCACGGCCCGGGCATGGCCCGGCTCGGCCGAGGCGTGGGACAAGACGCAGTACTCGCGCACGTGCGGGCAGAGCTTCCAGGCCGCGGCATAGGCCGCGGTGGAGATGAACCCGTCCACGCAGACCGCCTGGCGGTTCTTGGCCCCGCCCAGGATGAGCCCGGCCAGGCAGGCGATCTCCAGCCCGCCCAGGGCCGCCAGGACGGCGAGAGGATCGCCCGAGGCCATCGCCGCGGCATTGGCCCGAAGCCCCCTGCCGATGACCTCGGCCTTGCGGGCCACGGCCTGGGCCGAGAGCCCGGTGCCCGGCCCGGTGATCTCCCGGGGCTCAAGCCCGAGATAGGCGCAGTAGAGCGCCGTGGAGGGCGTGGTGTTGGCGATGCCCATGTCGCCGGTGCCGAGCACGCGCACGCCCTCGGCAGCGGCCCGGTCGGCCAGGGACACGCCCAGGAGCAGGGCGGCCACGCACTGGTCCTGGGTCATGGCCGGGCCAAGGGCCAGGTTGGCCGTGCCCGGGGCCACCTTGCCCTGGATCAGGCTGGGGTGTTCGGGAAAGGTTCCGCCCAGGCAGCCCGCGTCCACCACGAAGAGCTGCGCGCCCGAGGTGCCGCAGAGCACGTTGATGCCCGCCCCGCCGCCCACGAAGTTGAGGACCATCTGGCGGGTCACTTCCTGGGGGAACAGGCTCACGCCCTCGGCAGCCACGCCGTGGTCCCCGGCCACGGTGTAGATGCGCGCCGGGTCGGCCGCGGGCTTGCCGCCGCCCTGGATGCAGACCAGGCGGGCGGCCAGGTCCTCCAGCCGGCCCAGGCTGCCGCGGGGCTTGGTCAGGTTGTCCAGATGGGCGCGGGCCGCGGGCTCCAGGCCCAGGTCCACGGGTGCAATGGCGTTCAAAACGGCGTCGAGCTGCGCGCGCATGGGAATCTCCGGTTTGCGGGTGAAGGCCGTTGGATACGCGGCGCGGGACGCCTTTGTAAAGTCCTTCCCCCGCCGGTGTTGCCGCCCTCCCACAGGCCGTGCTAGGGCTTTGGGGCAATGGACCGCCAGCTCTGCGTGCTGCACGCCAATTGCCAGGGCGAGCCCCTGGCCGCGCTCCTGCGCCTCTGCCCGGAGTTCGCGGCCCGCTACGAAATCCGCCTGTTCACCAACTACACCCGCGAGCCCGTGCCGGACGAGGCCCTGACCTCCTGCGCGCTGTTCCTCTACCAGCACCTGGGGCCCCAGTGGAACGAGCTGGCCTCCGAGACCCTGCTCAAGAAAATCCCGCGCAGCGCGGCCGCGCTCTGCGTGCCCAACATGTTCTTCCTGGGCTACTGGCCGCTGTGGCACAGCGCGCCGGGCTTCGACTTCCGCGACCGCTTCCTGGACCATCTCCTGGAGCGCGGGCTGTGCAAGGCCGAAATCCTGCACCTCTACCTGCGCACGGACCTGACCAGGAAGTACGACCTCCAGGACCTCCTGGACCGCTCCCTGGAGCGTGAGCGCGAGCGCGAGGCCCAGACCCCGGTGAAGTACCTGGACGTGATCCTGGAGGGGTTCCGCGAGCGCCTGCTCTTCCACACCGTGAACCACCCCGGCCCCGAGCTCATGATCCTGGCGGCCCGGGGCGTGCTGGCCCGGCTCGGCCTGACCCCGCCGCCCGAGGCCGACCTGCTCGGCTCGGCCCGGCTGTTCCCGGAGTTCCAGCTGCCCATCCACCCCCAGGTGGCCGCCTTCCTGGGCCTGTCCTTTGCCGGGCCGGACACGCTCTACCCCGTGTTCGGAAAAAAGAAGACCTTTGCCCAGTACGCGGAAAACTACGTGGACTGCCGGCTCCTCGGTGTCGAGGACTTCACCGGCTATTTGCACCTGCGATGAAGACCGAACCGAGCATCGCCTGCCTGGGCGGGACCTTCTTCTCGCCAGCGCTCCAGGACCTGGGCTTCCGGGTCCTGCCCCTGCCCCTGTCGCGGCCCGAAATCCTGGACTGGGCCGAGGTCTGCCACCGCGCCGGGGAGGCCCCGGACCTGCTCCTGTACCTGGACCGCAGCCTGCCGCCGCCGCTCGTCGGCCTGGAGCGCTTCCCCTGCCTCACGGCCTTCTGGTGCATCGACTCGCACATCCACTCCTGGTACCCGGCCTGGGCCCAGGGATTCGACCTCTGCTTCGCGAGCCTCAAGGACCATCTGCCGCGTTTCGGCCTGCGCCTGCCGCCGGAGCGCGTGCACTGGCTGCCGCCCTTCGCGGACCTGGGCCACCGGCCCCCGGCAACGCCCCCGGCCAAGGAATGGGACCTGCTCTTCGCGGGCACGGTGAACCCCCAGACCACGCCCGGCCGGGCCGCGTTCCTGGACGGGCTGGCCCGCCGCTTCCCCGGGCTGGCCGTGCGCCAGGGCCGGTTCAGCGAGCTGTTCCCCAGGGCCCGGCTGGCGCTCAACGTGGCCGAGCGCAAGGACCTGAACTTCCGGGTCTTCGAGGCCCTGGCCTGCGGCGCCTGCCTGCTCACGCCCCGGGTGGGCCATGGCCAGGACGAGCTCTTCCGCCACGGCGAGCATCTCTTTGTCTATGATCCCGAGGACATGGACGGGCTGGTGCAGTTGGTGCGCGAACTCCTGGGCGATCCGGAGCGCTGCGCGGCCGTGGCCGCTGCCGGGAAGGCTGCCGTGGACGCGGCCCACCGGCCCGTGCACCGGGCGCGGCAGGTGGCCCGGGTGGTGGCCGGACTGGACGCCAGGGATGTGGTGGAGAAACGCCTGGAGCAGGCGAAAGAAATCCGCGAAACGTACCTGAAACTCGTGTACCTGCACTGGGCCGAGGCAGCCCAGGACCCTGCGGCGCGGGCCGCGTATCTCGCGGCTGCTGCAGGCCGTTGAAACGTCCCTTCCCCAGGCCGCTCAAAAAACGCGTGGGCAAGGCGCGAAAAAAACCAAGCCCGACGCGTATCGCGCATACGCGAGGGTTTGGTTTTTTGCAGCAACGCAGCCGGCGCGGATTTTTCAGCGGCTAGAGCGGCTTGCCCCGCACGATCATCTCGGCCAGGGTCAGGTCCACCCGGGGCAGTTGCCGCAGCCTGGACCCCAGGAACTCCATCTCCAGCCGCGCCAGGTCGCGGTAGAGCGCGGTGCGGTCGAGCACGGCCACGTCCGTCCGTCCCGCGCAGAGTTCCTGGGCCTTGAAGCAGCCCGGGAACTCCTGGCGCGCGCCGTCGGGCCGCACCGAGACCGTGGGCACGCCGTGGAGCCGGCAGATCATCAGGCGGTGCTCGTAGAGCCCGCAGAGGCCCTGGTTGTTGAGCGGGCACATGAGCCGCGGCCGCCCCCCCAGGGAGAGCGCGTCCTGGGCCTCGCGCACGTAGGCCGCGGCGCGGGCCTCATAGTCCTGGCGCCGGTCCCCGGGCAGAGCCTCCAGGCCCTTCCAGAGATAGGCCCACTCCACATAGGTGTGGTGCTGGAAAAAGCTCGTGCAGCAGTTATCCGGACACCCGTCGCAGGAAAGCCCGATGGCCTGGGCCGCGGCCGCGTAGGCCTGGCCCATGCGGCCATAGAGCGCGGCCAGCTTGCGGAACACGGCCTGGGGCGTGGTCTTCATCAGGCCCCGCCCTCCTGGAACCAGTCCAGGATCTGCCGGGCGCAGGCCTCGGGGTCCTGTTCGTCGGTGCGCACGGTGAAGTCGGCCGCGGCCAGGTAGAGCGGCTGGCGCTCCAGGTAGAGCTGCTCGAAGCTCTTGCCCGGGGCCCGGGCCAGGCCCCGGTCCTCGCCCCGGCCCACGCGGTCCAGGAAGGCGGGCAGGCCGATCTCCAGGAAGACCACCGGGCCCAGGAGCCGCAGCCGCTCCACGGCGCGCCGGGAATAGACCACGCTGCCGCCCGTGGAGACCACGGTGCGCTGCACGCCCAGGGCGCCCACCTGATGCTCCTCCAGCTCCAGGAAGGCGGCCAGTCCCACGCGGTCCAGGAGCTGCTGCAGCGGCAGGCCGTAGTAGGCCTCCAGAAGCTTGTCCGTGTCCAGGTGGGCCCAGCCCAGGCGCCCGGCCAGAAGCCGGCCCAGGGTGGACTTGCCCGCCCCGGCCATGCCCACGAGGGAGAGGCAGCGGCGCGGCTGGTCGTCGCGGGGCAGGAGAACAGGAGCAGGAGTCATGGGTTCAGCGGACGATGCAGACCTTGTCCTCGGCGTCGCGCTCGGCCACCAGGACGTTGACGTGCTCGTCGCCCGCGGTGTCCACCTTCTTGCCCACGTAGTCGGCCTGGATGGGCAGTTCGCGGTGGCCGCGGTCGATGAGCACGAGGAGTTCCACGCGCTTGGGCCGCCCGTAGTCCAGGATGGCCTCCAGGGCGGCGCGGATGGTCCGGCCGGAAAAGAGCACGTCGTCCACCAGGACCACGCTGGCGCCCTCCAGGTCGAAGGGGATCTCGGTGCAGTTGATGCGCGGCTGGATCTCCAGGCTGGACCAGTCGTCGCGGTAGAGATTGATGTCCAGCTTGCCCAGGGGGATGCGGCGGCCCAGACGCTCGTCCAGGCGCTTCTTGAGCCGCTCGGCCAGGTCCGCGCCGCGGCGCTGGATGCCGATGAGGGCCAGGTGGGCGGCCTCGCCCCGGCGCTCGATGATCTCCGAGGCCAGGCGGTCCAGGGTCCGGGTCATCTCGCGGGAGCCCAGCACGGTGCGGCAGGTCTCCATGGAAACCTCCTACTTGACCACGCTGCGGCGGCAGAACTCCGTGGCCACCTCGGACAGGTCCTCGATCTCGGGCCAGTAGAGCTTGAGGCGCATGAGCCCGAAGAGCAGCGTGACCATGACCAGGGCGGTCTGGCGCTCGGGCACCACGTCATAGACCACGCCCTTGTCCTTGGCCTTGCGCAGGCAGTCCTCGAAGAAGGACTCCATGCGGTAGACCAGGGAGGCCATGGACTTCTTGGCCGCGTCCAGGATGCCGTAGGTGGAGAGCACGATCTTGATGTCGGCCTCGTTCTCGCGCACGAAACCCAGGTGGCTGGCCAGGACCTTTTCGATGGTCCCGTAACCGCCGTCCGTGGTCTCCCGGCACTGGACGATGAAACGGGAATAGGCCTCCTCCAGGTCGCGCAGGATCTGGAGCAGGATGTCCTCCTTGCTCTCGAAATGGCGGTAGATGGTGCCTTCGGAGATGTTGGCGCGCTTGGCCAGATTGGCGGTGGTGGTCTTGTGGAAGCCCACCTCGGCGATCATCTCCTTGGCTGTGCTGAGGATAAGGTCCTTGGTCGTCATGCCCGGTCCTTGGTTGCGTGCCCCAGGAAATCGTGACCCCGGCCGCGGCGCGGCCAGGAGTGATCACCCGATCAGGAATCGGTTACGGAAGTTAGCCCAACCCCGGCCCCCGGTCAACAGAACCCGGGCCCGGGCCGGGGGCAGGGGATTTGACAAATCCCGACTCCGGCCTTACCTGATTCTTCGCGCAAGCGCCAAGGAGGCAACAATGGTCGAACTCACCGAACCCGCACGCAAACAATTGGCGGGATATTTCGCGGACAAGGAAATGACTCCCATCCGGGTCTACCTGGCCACCGGGGGTTGAGCCGGACCGAGGCTTTCGCTGGCTCTGGACGAGCCGCGTCAAACCGATGAGAACTTCGAGTCCGGAGGTTTCACGTTTTTGGTCGAAAAGGAGCTCTTCGCCCAGACCGGGAAGATCCAGATCGACATGACCTATTACGGGTTCTCGGTGGCTTCCGAGAGACCCGTCGGCGGAGGGGGCGGCTGCTCCTCGGGCTCCTGCTCGAGTGCGGGCGGCTCCTGCTCCTGCTAGGAACTTCGGAGCACAGGCGCGCGGGCGGTGTCCGACAGGGCGCCGCCCGCCGTCTTTCCGGGGGCCGGGACCCGAACCCCCCGAGCGAACATCCCAAGGAGGATACGCCCATGGTCGAACTTTCCGATACCGCCAAACAGCAGCTCGAGGACTACTTCAAAGACAAGGAGGCCAGCGCCATCCGTGTCTACGCCGCGGGCGGCTGCTGCTCGGGCCCGCGCCTGGCCCTGGCCCTGGACGAGCCCCGCGAGGGCGACCAGAGCTTCGCTTCCGGCGGCTTCACCTTCCTGGTGGACCAGGCGCTCTTCAGCCAGACCGGGAACATCCGCGTGGACATGACGCCCTACGGCTTCTCCGTGGACTCGGACAATCCCCTGGAAGGCGGCGGGTCCTGCGGCTCGGGCTGCGGCACCAGCGGCGGCGCCGGCGGCGGCTGCGGCGGCGGCTGCGGCTGCTGATCCAGACCCTTCGCGCCAACGAACAAGGGGCGGCCCCCGGACCGGGAGCCGCCCCTCGACTTTCTCCGCGCGCAGGGGCCCGCTAGGCCCCGAAGGTCCGCCGGTCCACCAGCTTGGGCGCGTCCGCGGCCAGGTCCCCGGCCGCCAGCCTGCGCACCTTGGGCCGGAGCTTCATCTCGTTCTGGAAGGCCGCCGCAAAGGCCCCCTCGTCCAGCTCGCCCGTGAGGCAGAGCTGCACCGCGATCTCGTCCCGGCCCCCGGGATTCTCCACCACGATCTGCCAGGCCCCGACCTGCGGGAACAGGGCCATGACCTTGGCCGCCTGGGAGGGGTAGATGAACTGGCCCTTGACCTTGGCCGTGTCGTCGGCCCGGCCCAGGATGCCGTCCAGGCGCAGGGCCGTGCGGCCGCAGGGGCAGGGATCGGTGAGGAAGCGCGAAAGGTCGCCGGTGGCCAGGCGGACGAGCGGGTATTCCGGGGTCAGGGCCGTGACCACCACCTCGCCGGTCTCGCCCGGGGGCAGGGGCCGGCCCGTGGCCGGGTCGCAGATCTCCACCAGGCAGCGAGTGGAGGCGTGCATGCCGTTCTTCTCCTCGCACTCGTAGGCGATGGCCCCCACGTCGGCCGTGCCGTAGCCCTGGCGCACCACGGCCCCGAACATCTCCTGCACCTCGGAACGCAGGGATTCCGTGAGCTTTTCCGCGGCCACGAAGGCCGTGCGCAGGCGGAAGTCCCGGCGCGGGTCCAGGCCCTGCTCCCGGGCCTTCTGGCCGATGGTTTTCAAATAGCTGGCCATGCCCACGAAGCCGGTGACCGGCAGACGGCGCATCAAATCGATCTGGACCTGGGTGTTGCCCGGGCCCGCGGGGATGACGCAGCAGCCGATCTCGCGCAGGGGCTCCTCGAGCATGAGCCCGGCCGGGGTCAGGTGGTAGCTGAAGGTCATCTGGACCAGGTCCCCGGCCCGGAACCCGGCGGCGAAAAAGGCCTCGGCCCAGCCCCAGTGGTCCGGGCCCAGGCCCTCGGGGTCGAAGATCGGGCCCGGGGACATGTAGATCCGCCGGAGCCTGCCGGGCTCGCAGGTCAAGAGCCAGTCCAGGCCGCGCTCCTCCTGGAAGCGGATGAGGTCCTTCTTGCGCAAGGGCGGCACCTGGGCCAGGCCCTCGGGGCTGTCCAGGTCCCGGGCCGAGAGCCCGGCCGCGCGCAGCCGCTCGCGGAACTCGCCCGAGTCCTCCAGGGCCCGCTCCAGCAGGGAACGCAGGGCCTTCCACTGACGGGCCTTGCGGCCCAGCCCCTCACTCTCGGCCTCGCGATAGTGCATCGCCGCCCTCCTTTGCTCCCCGGCCCTTGTAGCCCGCCGCGGGCCGTCCGGGCAAGCTAGCCCAGCCAGCGCTTGCGGCGGCGGTAGTGCTTGATGTTGCGGTAGCTCTTGCGCTGCCCCGAGGCGCCCATGCCCAGGTAGAACTCCTGCACGTCCGGGTTGCCGAGCAGCTCCTCGGCCGCGCCGTCCATGACGATGCGGCCGCCCTCCATGATGTAGCCCCGGGAGGCCACGGAAAGGGCCACGCGGGCGTTCTGCTCCACCAGGAGCACGGTGACGCCCTCGGCCTGGTTGAAGCGCTGGATGATCTCGAAGATCTCCTCCACCAGGAGCGGGGCCAGGCCCAGGGAGGGCTCGTCCAGGAGGAGCAGCCGGGGCCGGGCCATGATGGCCCGGCCGATGGCCAGCATCTGCTGCTCGCCGCCGGACATGTAGCCCGCGATCTGGCGGCGGCGCTCCTTGAGCCGGGGGAAGTAGCCGTAGACCTTGTCCAGGCTCTCGCGGAACTCGCCGCGGGGCCGGGTGAAGGCCCCGCAGCGCAGGTTCTCTTCCACGTTCAGGTCCTGGAAGATGCGCCGGCCCTCCATGACCTGGAAGACCCCCCGGCGCACGATCTCCTCGGGCGGCCGGCCGTGCACGGCCTGGCCGTCCAGGAGCACGGCCCCGTCGGTGATGGCCCCGTCCTCGCCTTCCAGGAGCCCGGAGATGGCCTTGAGCGTGGTGGACTTGCCCGCCCCGTTGGCCCCGAGCAGCGCGGTGATCTTCCCGGCCTCGGCGGCCAGGGACAGGCCCTTGAGCACAAGGACCACGTCGTTGTAGACCACCTCCAGGTTCTCGATGCGCAACAGGTCAGACACCGCCCGCTCCCTCCCCGGAATCCCTGCCTACAGTCCCAGCCACTCGGCCTTGCGCTCCAGGGTCTGGGCCGAGAGGAAGGTCAGCTTGCCGTTCTGGATCTTGTACAGGAACACGGACATGTTCGGCCGGTGGTCGCCGGGCAGGAAGCTGATCTTCGGGGTCAGGCCCTGGGGGTCATAGTCCCGCAGGGTTTCCAGGGTCTCCTTCAGGGTCTTGCCGGTGAGCGGGCCCTTGGCCAGGGTCTGGCGCATGCCCTCGACCATGACCATCATGGAGGCGAAGCCGCGGATGAAGTGGGTCATCTGGGGCTGGTTCTTGGTCTGCTCCAGGATGGCCTTCATGCCCGGCACGTCCTGGCCATAGACCGCGGCGGCCTGGAGGCTCACCGCGCCCTCGGCGGCGTCGCCGGCCAGCTGCACCAGGCTCTCGTCCGCGCCCCAGATGTCCACGAAGAAGGTCGTCTTCATGCCGAGCTTCTTGGCGTCCTTCATGATCACGGCCGTGGACGGCGTGGTCCCGCCGATCCAGGTGTAGTCCGGATTCTTGCCCTTGAGGGCCAGGAGCTGGGTGGTGGCGTCAATGGCCTTGAGGTCGACGTTCTCCTCGCCCACCAGCTCGAAGCCCAGCTCCTTGGCGTAGGCCTTGATCGCCGGGATGGGCGCCAGGCCGTAGGGCGCGTTGGGATAGAGCAGGGCCAGGCGCGGGGCCCGGGATTCCTTCCAGTTGTCCTTGAAGTACTTGAGCGCGGCCCGGGCCTGGGTGGAGTAGTCCGCGGCGATGACGAAGTTGTAGGGGGCCTTGGCCGCGTCCGTGAGGTGCGCGGAATAGGAGGCCGAGAAGTTCGGGATCTCGTCCTGGGCCACGAAGCGCACCAGGGCCTCGGTCACGGCCGTGCCGAAGCCCTGCACCGCCACCACCTTGTCCACGGTGGCGAACTTCTTGTACAGGGCCAGGCCCTGCTGCGGGTTGTAGGCCGTGTCCTGGAGCAGGAACTCGATCTGCCGCCCGGCCACGCCGCCGTGGGCGTTGATATACTCGGCAGCGGCGCGCAGACCCTCGGCGTAGGGCCGGCCCACGGCCGAGGTCGGGCCGGAGAGGTCGATGAGCCCGCCGATCTTGATGGTTTCGGCCAGGGCCGGGGCGGCCAGGGCCAGGCACAGGGCCAGGGTCAGAAAGGTTTTCATCACGGTGCGCATGGCGTATCCCCCTTGCTCCGGTCCCTCTGGGGGGCCGGGTTGCTCCCCTTGGCCCTAGTGGGCGAAGGGATAGAGTTTCCAGTAGGCCCGCACGAGCTTCCAGCGGTGCGCCAGGCCCTCGGGCTCGAAGATCAGGAAGAGCACGAGGGTCAGTCCGAAGACCCCCTCGCGCAGGGCCACCAGCTGGGCGCTGATGTCCGGGAACCAGGCCGAGAGCGTGCCGGCCACAAGGTTCAGGCCCTCGGGCAGGAGCGTCAGGAAGACCGCGCCGAAGACCGAGCCGAGCACGCTGCCCAGGCCGCCGATGATGATCATGGCCAGGCAGGAGATGGACTGGCTGATGCCGAACTGCTCGGGCGAGACGAACTGGGTGTAGTGGGCCCAGAGCCCCCCGGCCACCCCGGCCAGGAAGGCCGAGACGCCGAAGGCCATGAGCTTGTAGGCGAACAGGTTCACGCCCGCGATCTCGGCCGAGAGGTGGAAGTCGCGGATGGCCACGAAGGCCCGGCCGTGGCGGGTGCGCAGGAGGTTGGCCACCACCAGCAGGGAAAGCGCGGCGCAGACCAGCAGGAGGTAGAACATCCGCGCGTCCGTGTTGCAGGAGAAGCCGAAGATCGTGGGCGGGTCCAGGAGCAGGCCGTTGGAGCCGCCGGTGATCCCGCCCGCGTGCAGGAAGACGTATTCCAGGATGAGCTGGGCGGCCAGGGTGGCGATGGCCAGATAGATGCCCTTGAGCCGCAGCGAGGGCACGCCGAAGACCATGCCCGCCAGGGAGGCCGCCGCGCCCCCGGCCAGGAGCGCCAGGGGGAAGGGCACGCCCCGCAGTGTGCAGATGGCCGCGCCGTAGGCGCCCACGCCCATGAACGCGCCGTGGCCCAGGGATATCTGGCCGCAGACCCCGGTGAGCAGGTTGAGCGAGACCGCGCCGATGACCGCGATGCAGATGATGTTGAGCACGGACAGGAGATAGGGCCCCACGAGCAGGGGCGCGGCCACCAGGAGCAGGACGAAGAGCCCCAGGCAGGTGCGCTGGAACCCGCTCTGGAAGAAGCGCGCCTCGGCCGCGTAGGAACTGAAGAACAGACCGCACTTGCCGTGCATCTCAGACCCTCTCGATCTCGCGGGAGCCGAACAGCCCGTAAGGTTTGATCATGAGGATCAGGACCAGGACCACGAACGCGGCCACCTCCTTGAACCCGGACAGGCCCAGGAAGTCCTTGGCCAGGCCGTCGCAGAGGTTCTCCAGCACGCCCACGATGAGCCCGCCCAGGGCCGCCCCGGCCAGGCTGTCCAGGCCGCCCAGGATCACCGCCGGGAAGACCTTGAGGCCCAGGTAGCCGAGCTGGGAGTTGATGCCGTTGATGTTGCCCAGGATGACCCCGCCCACCCCGGAGACCACGCAGGCGATGCACCAGGACAGGGCGAAGATGTTCTTGATGCCGATGCCCATGGACTGGGCCGCCTGCTGGTCAAAGGCCGTGGCGCGCATGGCCACCCCCAGGCGGGAGTACTTGAAGAACAGCGAGAACACGGCGAAGAGCAGCGCCGAGAGCACGAAGGCCGCCAGATAGACCGGGGCGATGGGCACCCCGGCCAGGAACAGCGGCTCCGCGGGCAGGACCTGGGGGAAAACCTTGATCTGGGTGCCCCAGACCAGCTGGACCAGGGATTTCAGCACCGAGGACAGGCCGATGGTCACCATGATCACGCTGATGGTCGATTCGCCGATGAGCGGCCGGAGCGCCAGGCGCTCCACGGCCAGGCCCAGGAGCACCGAGAAGCCGAGCGTCATGAGGAAGGCCCAGAGGAAGGGCACGTGGAACTGCACGGTCAGGGAGAAGCAGACGTAGGCCCCGGCCATGACCAGTTCGCCCTGGGCGAAGTTGACCACCTGGGTGGCCTTGTAGATGACCACGAAGCCCAGGGCCACCAGGCTGTAGATGCCGCCGACCACCAGGCCGTTGATGAGCAGCTGGAGATAGTAGTGCATGTGCGCCCTCAGTCCTCCACGGTCTCGATGACCACGTTCCCGCGCATCTCCCGGGTGCTGCCGTCCTGGTAGCCGATGGCGGCCTCCAGGAGGATCTCGCGGGAGCCGTCGTAGAGCGCCTCCACCAGGCGGCCGTAGCGCTCCTCCACCACCTGGCGGCGGACCTTGCGGGTGCGGGTGAGTTCGCCGTCGTCGGCGTCCAGTTCCTTGAACAGCAGGGCGAAGCGCCGGATGCGCATGGCCGGTTCCAGCCCGGCGTTCATCGCGGCCACCTCCCCGTGGATGAGTCCGCGGACCTCGGGCTTGGCGGCGAGGTCCTGGTAGGTGGTGTAGGTGAGCATGTGGGCCTCGGCCCAGCGGCCCACGATGCCGCCGTCGATGCACAGGATGGCCGCGGTGTGCGCGCGGTCCCGGCCGAAGACCACGGCCTCGCGCACGTAGGGCGAGAACTTCAGCTTGTTCTCCAGAAACTGCGGGGAGAAGCGCGCGCCCGAGGAGAGCAGCATCACGTCCTTGAGCCGGTCGATGACCACGAGCCGGCCGTCCTCGCGGAAGAACCCGGCGTCGCCGGACCGGAGCCAGCCCTGGTCCAGGGTCTCGGCCGTGGCCGCCTCGTTCTTGTAGTAGCCCAGGAACACGGCCGGGCTGCGCGAGAGGATCTCGCCGTCTTCCGAGATGCGCACCTCGGTCTCGGGGATGGGCTGGCCCACGGAGTCGAAGTCCACGGCCCCGTCGCGGTGGATGCAGGAGATGCCCGCGATCTCGGTCTGGCCGTAAATCTGCTTCAGGTTCACGCCCAGGGCGTGGAAGAAGCGGAAGGTGTCCGGCCCCAGGGCCGCGCCGCCCGTGGAGGCCGAGCGCACCCGGGAGAAGCCCAGGCGATCGCGCAGGGCCCGGAACAACCCGGCCTGGGCCAGGAAATAGGTGAAGCGCAGCCAGGGTCCGGGGGTCTCGCCGCGGAACCGGGCCTCGGCCCAGGCCATGCCCACGGGCAGGCAGAGGTTGTAGAGCAGGCGCTTGAGCGGGGTGGTCTCCATGATCTTGACCTGGACCGTGGCGGCCAGGTTCTCCCAGACCCGGGGCGGCGAGAAGATGACGTGCGGCCCGATCTCGCGGATGTCGCTCTGGACCGTGTCCGGCTCCTCCGGGAAGTTCACGCAGAAGCCGAACAGCAGGGCCGAGGCCACGGCCATCATCTGCTCGCCCATCCAGGCCAGGGGCAGGAAGGAGACGAACTCGTCGCTGGCGCGCTTGGGGTCCACCCGGCCGAGGTTGGCGGCCATGGCCAGGAGGTTGCGGTGCGAGAGCACGGCCAGCTTGGGCCGGCCCGTGGTGCCCGAGGTGGTGGCCACCAGGCAGGGGTCTTCGGGTGATAACTCACTCACTATTTCGGAGAAAAAAAAGCGCGCGTCGGGCACGGAATCGCGGCCCCGGCGGCGCACGTCCGAGAAGGACCGCAGCCCGGGCTCGTCGTAGGACGAAAGCCCCTTGGGGTCGTGGTAGACGATGTGCGCGAGCTGGGGCAGGCGGGGTTTCAGCTCGAGCATCTTGTCCACCTGCTCCTGGTCCTCGGCCACCACGAGCCGGGCCCCGGACAGCTCGAAGACGTAGGCCACCTCCTCGGCGGTGGCGTCCTGGTAGAGGCCCAGGGCCAGGCCGCCCAGGGCCTGGATGGCCAGTTCGGCCCAGAGCCACTCGGGCCGGTTGTCGCCGATGAGGATCACGATGTCGCCCCGGCCCAGGCCCAGGGAGCGCAGGCCCGCGGCGAACTCCGCGGTGATCTTGAGGCAGCGGTCCCAGGTGTAGGCCTGCCAGACGCCCCACTCCTTCTCGCGCAGGGCGATGCGCTGGGGCTGCTCCATGGCCTGCTTCCAGAGCAGGGCCGGCAGGGTGGTGTCGTAAGGTTTGGTCATCCGCGTTCCCTGTCAGCGTCCGGCAAAGGCCGCGTCCTCGGCGCCCAGGTAGGCGCTGACCACGGCCGGGTCCGTGCGCACGCGCTCCGGCGTGCCGTGGGCCAGGACGCTGCCGAAGTCCAGGACCACCACCTGGTCCGAAAGGTCCATGACCACGCCCATGTCGTGCTCCACCAGGAGCACCGTGGCCCCCCACTCGTCCCGGATGTCCAGGATGTAGCGGGCCATGTCCTCGGTCTCCTCCAGGTTCATGCCGGCCATGGGCTCGTCCAGGAGGATGAGCTTGGGCTCGGCGGCCAGGGCCCGGCCCAGCTCCACGCGCTTCTGCACGCCGTAGGGCAGGCGCCCCGCGGCCTGGTGCCGCCAGGGCGAGAGGTTCAGGAAGTCGATGATGTCCTCGGCCCGGCGGCGGTGGCGGTCCTCGGCCCGGCGCGCCGGACCCCAGTAGAGCAGCGCCGCGAACAGGCCGTAGTCCAGGCGGCCGTGGCGGCCGACCATGAGGTTGTCGAGCACCGAGAGGCCCTTGAACAGGGCGATGTTCTGGAAGGTCCGCGAGAGCCCGATGGTGGTGCGCCGGTGGGCGGGCATGGCCAGGAGGTCCTGGCCGTCCAGGGTGATGCGGCCGGAGTCCGGGGTGTAGCGGCCGGAGATGCAGTTGAGCATGCTCGTCTTGCCCGCGCCGTTGGGCCCGATGAGCGAGGTGATGCTGCCCTCCTCCACGCTGAAGCCCACGTCCATGAGCGCGGCCAGGCCGCGGAAGGTGAGCGTGATGTTCTCGACTTCCAGCAGGGCCATCACTGCCACTCGTGCATGAAGTCCTGGGGTCCGACCACCTTGTAGCCGCGCTCCTGGAGGGCCGCGGCGATGGGCGAGGGATCGTCCGTGGCCACGCGCAGGACCACGATGCGCCGCTTGTCGTGGTAGAAGGTGGCCGTGGAGATGATGCTCTTACCCATGGAGGCGATGATCCCGGCCACCTCGTGGATCACCCCGGGCCGGTCCTCCACCTCGAAGGTGATGCGGGCCCCGCCCTCGCGGTGGCCCATCTCCTCCACGAGCACGTCGAGCATGACGCTGCGGTTGATGTAGCCCAGCAACTTGCCCTGGTGGTCCACCACGGCCAGCCCGGCCAGGTTCAGCTCGTGCATGAGCTCGGCCGCGGCCTCGATCTCGGTCTCCGGGGCGATGCTCTTGATGTCCTTGCGCAGGATCTTGTCCACGGTGAGCTTGGACATGAGGTAGTTGATCTCGTGCTTCTCCAGGGAGGTCATGATGGACGGCAGGGCCGCGTTGATGTCCTCCTTGCGCACGTAGCCCACCAGCTTGCCCTGATCCAGGATGAGGAGCATCCAGAGCTTGCTCTCGTCCAGGATCTTCTGGGCGTCCTTGACCAGGGTCTTGGGCGTGGCGGTCACGAAATTCCTGAGCATCTTCAGCCCGACGAACATGTGGCTCCCTCCCCGGCCTGCGGCCGGAACCTGGGGCAAACTAGCCTGCTTTTTCGGATCAGGGGCGCGGTTTTCCGTGGACGGTCGCCCGGGGTCCGTGGACGGTCCGGCGCGAACGTGGGCAACCACTCGCCTTTCTCAAACATCGGAACCGGCGGCAAGTCAAGGGGAAATTCCTTCGCCCGGATTGCCGCCCGCGCCTTGCCGCCTCGGCCCTTTTGCTGTAAGCCTCCGGTCCATGCATGAGTTGTCCCTGGTACAGAGCATGATGACCATCATCCTGGAGGAGCGCGACCGCCACGGTCTGGGCAAGCTCACCCGGGTCAAGGTCAAGAACGGGGCCCTGGCCGGGGCCGTGACCGACGCGCTGACCTTCGCCTGGGAGGCCCTGACCCCGGGCTCGGAACTGGAGGGCGTGGAACTCCTGGTGGAGGACGTGCCCCTGCGCGTGCGCTGCGGCGCCTGCGGGGTCGAGTTCGAGCCCGAGGACCGGCACTACATGCCCTGCCCCTCCTGCGGCGAGTTCCTGGGCCACACCGTGCTGGCCGGCAAGGAGCTGTTCATCGAATCCCTGGAAGCCGAATGATCCGAGGAGCCTGATATGGAAGTCCCTGTCGTCCGCAATGTGCTGGAGGCCAACGACCGCCTGGCCGAGACCCTGGCCGCCGCGTTCCGCGAAAAGAAGATCCTCTGCCTCAACCTGATGAGCTCCCCGGGCGCGGGCAAGACCACGCTGCTCGAGCGCACCCTCACGGACTTGAAGGGCGAGTTCAAGATGGCGGTCATCGAGGGCGACCTCCAGACCGACAACGACGCCCGCAGGGTGGCCGCCACCGGGGCCCAGGCCGTGCAGGTCAACACCGAGGGCGGCTGCCACCTGGACGCGGGCATGGTCCTGGACGCGCTCAAGAGCATCAACCTCGACGGCCTGGACATCCTGTTCGTGGAAAACGTGGGCAACCTGGTCTGCCCGGCCGAGTTCAACCTGGGCGAGGACCACAAGATCTCGCTCCTCTCGGTCACCGAGGGCGACGACAAGCCCGAGAAATACCCCCTCATGTTCCACATCTCCGCGGTCATGCTCCTGAACAAGACCGACCTGCTGCCCTACGTGGACTTCGACCTGGACCGGGCCGCGGCCCACGCCCGCAAGCTGAACAAGGACATCCGCGTGCTGCCGGTGTCCTGCAAGAACGGCGAGGGCCTGGACCAGTGGTACGACTGGCTGCGCAAGGCCCGGGCGGCCAAACGCGGCTAGCAGGCCGTTGAAAAATCCGCGCTGGCGGCGTTGCCTCGAAAAACGCACACCCTCGCGTATGGGAGATACGCGTCGGCCGTGCGTTTTTTTCGCGCCTTGCCCTCGCATTTTTGGACCGGCCTGCGAAAGACGCTTCCCCGCCTTCCCTGGGCCGCCCTGAGCCGGCCCTTTTTTTGCCCGCCCCTGGGCCCTTGGCCCTGCTCATTCCCCGCAGGGCATGGACATTTGTGACGGTTGTGTTACCGTCCCCCCGACATACGCCGCGATTGCAAATATTTTCAATAAATCCGACAGGTTGATTTTGTTACGGACCGGCCGGCGCGGTCCGTTTCTACGGAGGGTCCATGTCCTTCAGCCTCTTCCCGAAATCCCCCAAGTTCTTCGACCTGTTCCGCGAGCAGAACCGGACCATCGTGCAGGCCGCCACAGTCCTGGAGAAGATCGTCCAGGAGGCCGGAGACTGCGAGGAACGCTGCCAGACCGTGAACATGATCGAGGCCGAGGGCGACATCATCAACCGCAACATCGCCTATCAGCTCTCGACCACCTTCATCACGCCCATCGACCGCGAGGACATCCACGAGATCAACGTCTCCCAGGAGGCCATCCTGAACCACATCCAGGCCGTGGCCTCGCGCATCGGGGTCTACGGCTTCACCCGGGTGCGCTTCCCGGCCCGGCGCATGGTGGCCAACCTGCGGGCCATGGTCACCGAGGTCGGGGTCATGCTCGGCAAGCTCGGCGGCAAGGAAGGGATCGAGCAGAACGTCCGCAGGGTCAAGGACTTCAAGAACGAGTGCGAGATGCTCCTGTTGAGCGGCCTGGCCGAGCTCTACGACACGGGCTCGGACACGGCCTGCACCAACCTCCTGGACATCATGAAGTGGAACCACGTCTACGACCGCATCGACAAGGCCATCGGCCGCACCTGGGGCCTGGCCAAAGCCATCGAAGGAATCGTGCTCAAGAATGCCTGATCCGTTCGTCATCCTGATAGCCGTGGTCCTGGTGGCCCTGGTCTTCGACTTCACCAACGGAGCCCACGACTCGGCCAACGCCATCGCCACCATTGTCTCCACCAAGGTCCTCTCGCCCCGGACCGCGGTGCTCATGGCCGCGGTGCTCAACCTGGCCGGGGCCTTCGTGGGCACCAAGGTGGCCCACACCATCGGCTCGGGCATCGTGCACCCGGACATGGTCCGGGGCTGCCAGGCCCTGACCCTGGCCGCTTTGGGCGGGGCCATCTTCTGGAACCTGCTCACCTGGTACCTGGGCCTGCCCTCGTCCAGCTCCCACGCCCTCATCGGCGGGCTCATGGGCTCGGCCGTGGCCTACGGCGGGTTCAACACCCTGCACTACGCCTCCATCGCCGAAAAGATCCTCCTGCCCCTGGTGCTCTCGCCCCTGGCGGGCTTCCTCTCCGGCTACCTGCTCATGCTCGGGCTGTCCTGGAGCTTCCGCCGCGCCCACCCCACCAAGGTGAACACCAGCTTCCGCAAGCTCCAGATCGTGTCCTCGGCCCTCATGGCCACCAGCCACGGCATGAACGACGCCCAGAAGACCATGGGCATCATCACCCTGGCCCTGTTCGTGGGGCACCAGATCACCGACCTCACCGTGCCCTTCTGGGTCAAGCTGGCCTGCGCCATGGCCATGGCCATGGGCACGGCCATGGGCGGCTGGAAGATCGTCAAGACCATGGGCCACAAGATCTTCAAGCTGGAGGCCGTGCACGGCTGCGCGGCCGAGACCTCGGCGGCCCTGGTCATCACGGGGGCCTCGCTGGTCGGCGCGCCCATCAGCACCACCCACACCATTTCCACCGCCGTGCTCGGCGTGGGCTCCTCCAAGCGGCTCTCGGCCGTGCGCTGGGGCATCGCCGGAAACATGGTGGTGGCCTGGGTCCTGACCCTCCCGGCCGCGGCCGTGGTGGCGGCCATCTGCTTCGAGCTCCTGCGGCTGCTCGGCCTGGCCACCGTGGCCGGGGCCCCGCTGCCCTGATCCCCGAGCGCGCGGCTCGTGTTTGACATTTCCCGTCAGGGCGTTATCTGAAAGGGCCGGTCACACCGGCCCATTTCATTTCAAGGAGTGATCCCATGAGCGATTCCTGCAAGAGTTGTCCCTCGTCCGGCTCGGGCTGCAAGCCCGAAACCTGCGGCGAGAAGCCCGAAGACCTCAAGCTCAAGAAGAACCTCGGCCGCATCAAGCACAAGCTCGTGGTCATGTCCGGCAAGGGCGGCGTGGGCAAGAGCACCGTGGCCGCCAACATCGCCGTGGCCCTGGCCCTGGCCGGCAGAAAGGTCGGGCTCCTGGACGTGGACGTGCACGGCCCGAGCCTGCCCCGGCTCCTGGCCATGGACGGCCAGAAGCCGCACATCGGCGACGAGGTCATCGAGCCCATCGCCTGGAGCCGCGAACTCTCGGTCATGTCCCTGGGCTTCATGATCCCGGACAAGGAACAGGCCGTGATCTGGCGCGGACCCGTGAAGATGGGCCTGATCCGCCAGTTCCTCCAGGACGTGGCCTGGGGCGACCTGGACTTCCTGGTGGTGGACTGCCCTCCGGGCACCGGCGACGAGCCCCTGACCACGCTCCAGCTCCTGGGCCCCGAGGCCTACGCCGTGGTCGTGACCACGCCCCAGGGCGTGGCCGTGGACGACGTGCGGCGCTCGGTGTCCTTCGTGCGCCAGGTGGGCAACCAGGTCTTCGGCATCGTGGAGAACATGAGCGGCTTCGTCTGCCCCGGCTGCGGCCAGACCCACGACATCTTCACCAAGGGCGGCGGCGAGAACCTGGCCCGGGAAATGAACGTGCGCTTCCTGGGCCGCATCCCCCTGGACGCCGAGGTGGTGCGCTCCGGCGACGAGGGCTTCCCGTTCATGAAGGTCCACGGCGACACGCCCACGGGCAAGGCGCTCAAGGCCATCATCGAGCCCATGCTGGCCCTGGGCTAGCCGACATCTGCAAAAAGAAAGGCGGGCCAAGGCCCGCCTTTTTTCATGCCGTGATCTTGGAATCCGGTGGTGCGGTTCTCAGCCGGACGCGGAAGTCCGCGCCCTCGGCCCCGGCCTCGGATTCGGCCAGGCGGATCTCGCCGCCGAAGTTCTGGACGATCTGGCGGCAGATGGCCAGGCCGAGGCCCGCGCTGCCGTTCTTGTCCACGGCGTTCTGGTCCACCCGGAAGAAGCGCTCGAAGATCTTTTCCCGGTACTCCGCAGGCACGCCCGGGCCCTGGTCGCGCACCGAAAACTCCACCCAGTCCGGCCCGGCCTGGGCCGCGAGGGTCACGATCCCGCCGCGGGGGCTGTGGCGCAGGGCGTTGCCCAGGAGGTTGTGGAAGATCTCCAGGAGCCCCTGGGCCTCGGCCAGCACGGGCACGGGGTCCTCAGGCAGCAGGCTCTTCATCTGCACGCCCCGCTCCGTGGCCGAGGGTCCCAGGTCGGTCAGGGCCTCCTCGGCCACGAGCACGGCGTCCACCCCGGCGAGCCGCTGGCTCCGCCCGGCCTCCTCGGAGCGGGCCAGGGCCAGCATGGCCGTGAGCACGCCCTCCATGTGCCGGGCGTTGCGCGCGATGGTCGAGAGGAACTTGTCCCGGGTGCCCGGGTCCTCGGGCGCGGCGTCGCGCAGGGTCTCGGCATAGCCCCGGATGCTCGTGAGCGGGGTGCGCAGCTGGTGCGAGACATTGGTCACGAAGTCGCGCAGGGTCCGCTCGCTGCGGCGCAGGGCGCTCACGTCGTGGAACACCAGGACCACCCGGCGCTCGCCGCCGGGCGCGGCAAAGGGCATGACGCTCACGCGCAGCTGCCGCTCCCCGGGCAGGTCCAGGGAGAGTTCGCGGCGCGCGCCCTCGGGATCGGCCAGCACGCCCAGGACCGCGTCCTGGATCTCCACCCGCCGGGTCAGCTCGAGCACGGTCTTGCCCGGGGCGGTGAACGGCAGGGGCAGGATCTCGTTCATGGCCCGGTTGAAGGTCAAGAGCCGGCCCTGGGCGTCCAGGACCATGACCCCCTCGGCCAGGCCCTCGAACATGGCCTTGAGCTGCTCCCGCTGGGTCTCGATGGTCGAGACGTGGCGCTCGATGCTCCCGGCCATGGCGTTGACCGCCTCGGCCAGGGGCCGGAACTCTCCGCCGGGCGCGGCCCAGAGCCGGTCCTGGTAGCGGCCCGCGCCAATGGCCGTGGCCCGCTCGGCGAACGAGCGCACGCTCCTGCTCAGGCTGCGGGTCAAGAGCCAGGAAAGCACCAGGACCAGGGCCAGGGCCGAGAGAAAGCCCCAAAGCAGGCCGTTGCGCACCAGGCCGAGCCGGGAGCGCACCTCGGAAACCGGAATGGCCACGCGCAGCACGCCCGCGGGCAGGGCCCCGGCGGCCTGCACCCTCTGCGCGGCGTAGAGCATGTCCTTCTTGAGCGTGGCGCTGTAGCGGATGTCCAGGCCGTGGCCGGTGTCCTCGGCCTCGGCCACCTCGGGGCGGCCGGAGTGGTCGTCCAGGCGCTCCAGGTCCTCGAAGCGCACGTCCGAATCGGCCAGGACCCGGCCCTTGACGATGACCGAGACGCGCACGCCGGAGCGCGCGCCCAGGGCCTGGACCCAGGCCTCGAAATGGGCGGGATCGGCAAAGGCGGGATGGTCGGAGAGCAGCCAGCGGACGCTCTCCAGGTGGCGGGAGGCGCGCTGCTCGGCCTCGGTGACCAGCTCCCGCTCCACCCAGGACAGGGAGAAGGCGAACAGGCCCAGGAGCACGAGAAGCACACCCCAGCCCCAGAACAGGATGCGGGCCCGGAAGGAATGCATGGTCACCTCCGAAGAGTCTGGCGAAGGGTCTGAACCCTGCCTAGCACGGGTCCGGGCCGCCTGCCACCACCACCGGAAGCTAAAAACCGCTCATGCAGTCATAAAGCTCCTGGCTGACCTCCACGCGCACGCGGCCGCCCTCTTCGGTGACCCGCACGTTCAACTCCGGCACCAGGGCCATGTCCTCGGCCACGGACTGCCACTTGGCCAGCAGGACCTGGGCCTCGCCCGGCTCGGCCTGCACGTTCTCGGCCAGGACCCATTCGTTCTCGCTCATGCTTGTCCCTCTCAGACGTATTCCCGCCGGTTCAGGCCCAGCAGGCAGAAGACTTCATAGGTGATGGTGCCCCACCAGGCGGCCAGTTCCTCGGGCGTGATGGGGGCGCCTTCGCCGCCCAGGAGCCAGGCGAAATCCCCGGGCTTGGTCTCGGGGAGATTGGTGACGTCCACGGCCGTGAGCTGCATGCAGATGCGGCCCAGGATGCGGGCCCGCCCGCCGTTCACGACCATCTCGGCCTTGTTGGACAGGCCCCGGCTGTAGCCGTCGGCGTAGCCCGCGGCCACGATGGCCACGGTCATGTTCTTCTTGGCCGTGAAGGTGCCGCCGTAGCTGATGGACCGGCCCTTCTTGAGCGGGTGCACGGCCACGATGGGGGCGCGCACCTCCATGGCCGGAACCAGGCCCTGGCCCGCCTTGGCCAGCTTGGTGCCCAGGAACGGATTGCAGCCGTAGAGCGCGATGCCCGCGCGCTGGTTCTGGTGGTGCAGCTTCTTGTGGGCCAGGATGGCCGCGGAATTGGCCAGGCTGCCCTCCACGGCGTGGCCGGCCTTGGTCAGGGCCTTGAGGATGCGGGCAAAGGACGCGCCCTGCTCGGTGGTGGCTTCGGCCCGCTTCAGGTCGTCGGCCGAGGCCAGGTGCGAGCTGGCCATGACCGGCTTGACCCCGGGCAGGGCCTTGAGCCGGGGCAGAAGCGCCTCCAGATCCGCCTCGGTGAAGCCCAGGCGGGCCATGCCCGTGTCGAACTTGAGGCACACGGGCAGGGGGCGGCCCCACTGGGAGGCGCGGCGTCCGGCCTCCTCCAGCTGGCCGAAGTCGGCCACGTAGGGCAGGATGTTCTGGTCGAACAGGGCGTCGTACTCCTCGGGGTCCAGGGGGCCCAGCAGGGAGACGATGCGGCCGGTGCAGCCCGAGAGCCGCAGCTTGACGCCCTCCTCCACCGTGCCCACGGCGAAGGTCTCGGCCCCGGCCTGGGCCAGGACCCGGGCCACCTGCACCAGGCCGTGGCCGTAGGCGTCGGCCTTGATCACCGGAATGACCTTGCCCCCCAGCTTGAAGAGCAGACGGTAGTTGGCCACGATGCGGTCCAGGCGGACGCGGGTGCGCAGCTTATTGTAGGTGATGGTCATGTGCGGCCTCGCTGTTCAGGGCTTGCGGGGGTGCGTGCGCTGCGGACGGGTCCGAGCCGGAACCCGTCGCGAAAACACTGCCGGTCCTCTGCCGCTATCTGCGCTTGAAGAGCTTCTCCAGGTCCGCGGCGCCGAAGCGGACCAGGACGGGGCGGCCGTGCGGGCAAAACTCCCGCCCGGGACAGGCCAGCCAGGCCTCGAGCAGGGCCATGGCCTCGTCGCGGGCCAGGGCGTCCCCGGCCTTGATGGCCGAGCGGCAGGAGAGCAGGACCCAGAGATCCTCAAGGCTTTTGGACTGCCCGCTCACCGCGGCCCGGAAATACCCTTTTGCCGCGCCGGTTTCAAGGCCCGGCGGCAGGGCGGTCAGGCGCGCCAATCCGGGCTCGGCCCGGAAGCGGAAACCCAGGCGCTCCAGGTCCCCGGCGATTTCGGCCAGGCGCCCGGCCTCCTCGGGGTGCAGTTCCAGGTCCAGGGGCGCGGCCAGGGCCTGGGCCTGGCCCCGGGTGCGGCCCGCGCGCATGTTCTCGACCAGCACCCGCTCGTGGGCCGCGTGCTGGTCCAGGAGGGCCAGGCCGTCGGCGGTGCGCAGCACGAGATAGGTCCCGGCCACCTGGCCCAGGTATTCCATCCCGCCCGCGGAGGGCGGCGGCCCGGCCGGTTCCGGCGCGGGCGCGAACAGCGGCTCGCGGGTTTCGCGCAGGCTCGCGCCGGGATCGGCGCGGAACTCGCGGTAGGTGGAGAATTTCGGCGGCTCCAGGGGCAGACTGCCCCGGCGGGCCGGAGCAGGGCCGGGTTCGGCCCCGGCCTCCGGGAAAAAGGCCGCCCCGGGCTCGCCGGACTCCAGGGCCGAGAGCACGGCGCGGCGCACCGCGGAGAAGACCGCGTTCTCGTCGCGGAAGCGCACCTCCAGCTTGGCCGGGTGCACGTTCACGTCCACCTCGTCCGGGGGCAGCTCCAGGAACAGGACCAGCTGGGGGTGCTCCGAGGAGAGCAGGCGGCCCCGGTAGGCCTCGCGCACGGCCCGCAGCAGGAGCCGGTCCTGCACGGCCCGGCCGTTGACGAAGAGCAGGATGCGCTCACCCCGGCCCTGGGCCGTGGCCGGGTCTCCGGCCAGGCCGAAGGCCCGCAGGCCCCCGTCGGCCCGGTCAAAAGGCCGCAGTCCCTGGCACACGGCCGGGGGCCAGAACCGGGCCAGGCGTCCGGCCAGGTCCTGGTTCGGGGGCAGGCGGAAGGCCTCGCGGCCGTCCACGGTGAAGGAGAAGGCCACCTCGGGCCGGGCCAGGCTCATGCGCATGAGCGCGTCCTGGCAGCGCCGCGTCTCGGCGGCCTCGGAGCGCAGGAACTTCAGCCGCGCCGGCACGTTCTGGAACAGGCCGCGCACCTCCACCCGGGTGCCCGCGGCCAGGGCCGCCGGGCCCTCGTCCGCCAGCACCCCGGCCTCCACCTCCACGAAGCGGGCCTCGGCAGCCTCCACGGCCCGGGAGGTCATGCGCAGCCGGGAGACCGAGGCGATGCTCGGCAGGGCCTCGCCGCGGAAGCCGTAGGAGGACACCCGCCAGAGGTCCGCGGCCGAGGCGATCTTGCTCGTGGCGTGGCGGGTCACGGCCAGGGTCAGTTCCTGGGCCGGAACCCCCGTCCCGTCGTCCTGCACGGCCAGGAGAAAGAGCCCGCCCCGGGCCAGCTCCACGTCCACCCGCGCGGCCCCGGCGTCCAGGCTGTTCTCCACGAGCTCCTTGAGCACACTGGAGGGGCGCTCCACCACCTCGCCCGCGGCGATCTGGTTCTGAAGGGCTTCGGGCAGGAGGAGGATGGGGCGTCGCTCGGGCATGGCTAGAACCGGAACAGGTCCACGGTGACCCCGAAGCGGTTGTCGTTCGCGGACTGCTCGTAGGAGAACATGAGGTCGAAGCACTCGTGCCGCCAGGTCAGGCTGAACAGGCGGTCCACGGAGCTGCCGTGCAGCAGGTCGTAGCGCACGTCCGCGCCCAGGATCAGGTTGCTGGTCACGAACACGTCCCCGCCCAGGCGCAGGATGTCGTACTCGCGGTCGCGGTTGCGGGTGTATTCGTGCACCGGCTGGAGGAAGTCCAGGCCGAAGAAGATGTCGCCGGTCTCCTCCTTCTCCAGGCGCACCATGTGCTCGTGCTCGGTGATCGAGGACATGTAGGGCGAGTAGCGGGTGCGCGAGGTGAAGCTCAGGTAGTGCTCGGGCCGGACGGTCAGCTCCAGGGTGGTGTCGGTGAACGGCCTGCGGGGATATTTGCTGAGCATGTCCTGGCGGTCGGCCTCGTTGTAGTCGTAGCCCTGGGCCAGGCGCAGGCGCAGGAAGTCCAGGTAGTCCGTGGCCAGGGTGGGCCGGGCGTCCGTGCCGTCGGAGACCAGGGACACGGAGTCGCGGCGGCGGTCCAGCACGTTGGTCAGGGACACGGTGCTGATGTTGCGGCCCAGGAGACGGTCGCGCTCGTCGAAATAGGGCAGCCGCGACTGGTCCGTGAGCGTGGGCCGGTAGTCGTACTCCAGCCGGGGCAGGATGGAGTGCTTCATGGCCATCCAGCGGCTCTCCCCGGAGTTGTCCATGGTCGGGCTCAGGCTCTGCCGGTTCAGCTCGAAGGTGCGGTAGAATTCCGTGAGCGCGTCAAAGCCGGTCTGGTAGGTGGTGCGCGAGAGGAACGTGCCCCTGGAGTTGCGCGGGCTCTCGGCCACGCCCGCGGGGTTCACGTAGGCCGCGTCGTTGCCCCAGTGGTCCACGTCGTACATGGTGTGGATGACCCCGGCCTTGGGGATGATCGCGCCGTAACGCGAGGACAGGGGCAGGCTGGCCGTGGGCTGGGCGTCCAGGCGGTGGCCCGTGGTCCCGGACTGGCGCCAGAAGTAGTCGTAGGTGGCCCCGCCCTCGAACTCCATCGGGCTCTGCCCCACGCGGTCCTTGTAGGCGAAGAAGTTCAGCTCGGGCAGGCGCTGGAGCGTGGGGTCGTCGCTGCTCTTGTTGTTGCCGTTCCAGTAGGCCAGGTTCTGGGTGTACTGCACGGTGCCGGCCACCCCGAAGCGCTCGAAGCTGCGCGAGAGCTGGGCCGTGCTCGTGCGCATCTGGGAGTCCATGGGGTCGATGTCCCGGCCGAACTGCTTGAGGAACTCCTCGCGACTCTTGCGGTAGCCCGAAAGCCCGGCCTTGAACTCCCGCAGGTAGTTCTGGTCCGAGACCATATCCACGTCCATGAGGGTCTTCCAGCGCGGGTCGCCCAGGTTGCCGTTGTACTTGCTGCGCCACCACCAGCGGTCGCGGTTCTTGCGGGTCAGGCCGTCGCCCTGGAAGGCCGGGTCCTCGTCGGCCTCGGTGCGGTCCACCTCGGAGTCCGAGAGCCAGTCCACCCGCCAGAGGCCCTTGGTCTGGACGTCCGAGGTCTGGCGGTACTCCAGGCCCTGCATGTAGCCGCGCTTGCTCATCCAGTTCTGGTACAGGGTCAGGTCGGACTCGTCGTTGATGGCCCAGTAGTAGGGCACGTTCAGGCCGAAGCCGTTGCGCGAGCTCTGGGAGACCTCGGGCAGGAGCACGCCGGTCTGGCGCTTCTTGCCGCCCGGGATCACGCCGTAGGGCACGTAGGCCACGGGCACGTCCTTGATCTGGAAGGCCGAGTGCCAGAGCTTGGTGCGGCCGTCCATGCTGATCTCGCCCTCGCGGGACGTGACCGACCAGGCCGGCGAGGGCCCGGAGCAGCGCGTGACCTTGGCGTTCTTGAAGGTGTAGAAATCGCCCTTGTGCTTCTGGAGGTACTCGGACTCCACGTAGAGGTGCGGCTTGGTGACGAAGATCTTGCCGCGCTTGAGCCAGCCCACGCCCGAGGCCAGGTCGAACTCGGCCTCCTCGGCCTCCAGGATGTCGCCCTCCCAGTTGGCCCGGACATTGCCCTTGAGGAAGACCCAACGGGTGGCCTCGTAGTAGCGGGCGAAATCGGCGCGCAGAATGTTCCGGCCCTGGGACAGGGTCACGTTGCCCTGGGCCTCCACGTACTGGGCGTCGTGCTGGGCCACGGCCTTGTCCGCGGAGAAGTTCCAGGGCTGGCCGGGATCGGGCGGGAGGTCGCGGGCCGGGGCCGCGGCGCCCTCCGGGGCCGAGAGCGAAGGCGCTTCCGGGGGCAGGAACTCGCGGACCTCGTCGGGCGCGCTGACCTTGCCCAGCAGGCCCAGAGGGAGCCCCGCCAGGAGCACGGCCGTCAGGGCCGTGGTCAGTATCCGGCGCGCGAACCTGCCCCGCAAACCGCCCTCCTACTCCGCCTTGAGGTGGGGGTCGTCCTGTTCCAGGTAGCCCTGCACGTACTCGGCCGCGGCCTCCTCCAGGGGGGTGAAGGGGGCCGTGTAGCCGGCGGCGCGGAGCTTGTCCATGTCCGCCTGGGTGAAATACTGGTACTTCTCCCGCAGGGTCTCGGGCATGTCCATGTAGTCGATGGCCGGGGCCTTGCCCAGGGCCGCGAACACGGCCTTGGCCAGGTCGTTCCAGGTGCGCGCCCGGCCCGTGCCCACGTTGAACACGCCGTTGACCTCCGGATGCTCCAGGAGCCAGGCCATGAGGTCCACGCAGTCCTTGACCCAGACGAAGTCGCGCTGCTGCCCGCCGTCCGGGTACTCGGGCCGGTAGGACTTGAACAGGCGCATCCGGCCGGTGTCCTTGATCTGCTTGTGGGCCTTGCAGACCACGCTCATCATGTCGCCCTTGTGGTACTCGTTGGGGCCGAAGACATTGAAGAACTTGAGCGAGACGATGCGGCCGAGCACCCCGGCGCGCAGGGCCCAGAGGTCGAAGAGCTGCTTGGAGTAGCCGTACATGTTCAGCGGCCGCAGGCGCTCCAGCCCGGCCTCGTCGTCGGAGAAGCCCAGGGAGCCGTCGCCGTAGGTGGCCGCGCTGGAGGCGTTGATGAAGCGCACCCCGTGCTGGAGCACGAAGCGGCAGAGCATCTGGGTGTAGCGGTAGTTGTTCTCCATGAGGTGGTCGGCGTCGGGCTCGGTGGTGGAGGAGTTGGCCCCCATGTGGATCACCGCGTCCGTGGCGAAGGGGTCCTCGCCCTTGAGGAGCATCTTGTAGAACTGGTCTTTGTGCAGGTAATCCTCATACTTGAGGTTCACCAGATTCTTCCACTTCTCGTCGCGGCCCAGCTCATCCACCACCAGGATGTCGGTGACGCCCAGGCGGTTGAGCTTCCAGACCATGGCGCTGCCGATGAAGCCCGCGCCTCCGGTGACGATGTACATGCGCGCTCCTTGCCGGATGGGTCCACAGTTTCGAAAAACTCTAAACAAATCCCATACTGGCTTTCCAGACCGGACGCAACCGTTGCCGCGCGGGAGTTTTCCCGGCCCGGAACGGGTGCGTCCGGGCGTGTTTCACGCAAAAGCCGCCGGGCCGTGACCGGGCCGTCACGCGCAGGCCCCGGGCCGGGCTATACAACCCGCCCAAACCCCGCGCCGATCCATAATTCCCGCCCCCGGCCCGGAGAGACAAGGAGTCCGCTGTGAGTCTGAAAACCAAGATGATCCTGTTCAGCCTGGCCATCGGGCTTTTGCCCCTGACGCTCATGGGTGTGTACAGCGTGGAGCGGGCCGCCGCGAGCCTCTCGGCCCAGTCCTTCGGCCAGCTCCAGTCCGTGCGCGACATCAAGAAGCTGGCCCTGGAGCAGGCCGTGGAGGGCTGGCGGCGCGAGGCCCTGGTCTTCGCCGGGGTCAAGGAGGTCTTCAACGCCCTGGGGCTGTTGCGCGGCCAGGCCATGGGCGCGGCCAAGGGCCAACCCCTGGACGTGGCCGACCCGGCCTTCCAGGACGCCCTGGGCTACGTGGCCGGGGCCTTCAAGCCCTTCGTGGAGGTCCTGGGCTACGAGGACGCCCTGCTGCTGGACGACTACGGCCGGGTGCTCTACTCCCACGCCCGGGGCCGGGAACTGGGCCAGGATCTCAAGGAGGGACCCTACAAGGACTGCGGCCTGGCCCGGCTCTGGGCCAAGGCCCTGGCCGGAAAGGAGGCCGTGTTCTCGGACTTCGAGGCCCATCCCCTGGACCAGGGACGGCCCGCGGCCTTTGTGGCCGCCCCGGTGTTCAGCCACACGGGCCTGCGCGAGGGCGTGGCCGTGCTGCGCCTCCCCCAGGCGGCCATCCACGCGGTCATGACCCTGCGCTCGGGCATGGGCGAAAGCGGCGAGTCCTACCTCGTGGGCCCGGACCTGCGCATGCGCTCGGACTCCCGGCGCGACCCGTCCGGGCATTCGGTGGCCGCGTCCTTCGCCTCCAAGGACAACGGCCGGGTGGACACCCCGGCGGTGCGCGCGGCCCTGGCCGGGCAGAGCGGCGCGGCCGTGGGCCCGAGCTTTGACGGCGAGAGCCGCCTGGCGGCCTTTGCTCCCCTGGCCGTGGGCGGGAGCACCTGGGCCCTGGTCTCGGAAATGGCCGAGACCGAGGCCTTCGCCGCCTTGCGCGACCTGCGCCTGGCGGCCCTGCTCCTGGGCTGCGGCACGGCCGTGCTCGTGGGCCTGGGCAGCTTCCTGTTCCTGCGGCGCGAGCTGTTCGGCCCGCTCACGGCCCTGGGCGGGTTCGTCACCGCGGTGACGAACGGGGACTTCGGCCGGGCCCTCTCCGGCCGGTTCACGGCCGAGATCGGCAGCCTGGCCCGGGGCGTGGGCCGCATGGTGGCCGAGCTCAAGAACAAGCTCGGTTTCGCCCAGGGCATCCTGGACAGCCTCACCGTGCCCTGCCTGGTCTCGGACACCGAGTCCCGGGTGAGCTTCGTGAACCGCCCCCTGCTGGAACTCCTGGAGCGCGACGGCGAGCCGGGCCAATACGTGGGCTGGCGGGTGTCCGAATTCCTCCAGCGGCCCGAGGGCGAGAAGACCATCACCCGCCGCTGCTTCGAGCAGAACCGCCCGGTCACGGGCGAGGAGCGGGAAATGACCGGGGCCAGGGGCAGCCGCCTGAAGACCCGGGTGGACGCCGCGCCCCTCTACGACCTGGACCGGACCCTCATCGGGGCATTCGCCGTGGTCCTGGACCTCACCGGCATCCGCGAGCAGGAGGCCCGCATCGGTTCGCAGCACGCCCTGCTGGCCGAGGTCACGGGCCAGGCCGAGGGCATCTCCCGGGAGATCTCGGAGAGCGCCGGGACCCTCTCCCGGCAGGTGCAGCAGGCCTCGGACGGGGCCGTGACCCAGGCCGAGCGCCTGCTCCAGGCCTCCGAGGCCATCGACGCCCTGAGCCGCACCCTGACCGAAGCGGCCCAGAGCGCCCAGGCCGCGGCCGAGGACACCGACCTCTCCGTGGGCAAGGCCCGCGAAGGCCTGGCCGTCATGGAGCGGTCCAACCAGGCCTTTGTCCGGATGCGCGAGATGTCCATGGGCCTGGCCGAGGACATGCGCCGCCTGGGCCAGTCGGCCCAGTCCATCGGCGGGATCATCGACGTGATCAGCGACATCGCGGACCAGACCAATTTGCTGGCGCTCAACGCGGCCATCGAGGCGGCCCGCGCGGGCGACGCCGGGCGCGGCTTCGCCGTGGTGGCCGACGAGGTCCGCAAGCTGGCCGAGAAGACCATGGCCGCCACCACCGAGGTGGCCGAGAACGTGCGGGCCATCCAGGCCGCGGCCCGGAACAACGTACAGAGCTCCGAGCACGCGGCCGAGGCCGTGTCCGAGGCCAGCGGCCTGGCGGCCCAGAGCGGCCGGGCCCTGTCCGAGATCGCCGCCCTGGCCGAGGACACCGCGGCCCGCATCCGGGACATCGCCCAGGTCTCGGGCCGCCAGTCCCAGGCCCACCGCGAGATCACCCGCAGCGTGGAGGAGATCAAGAACATCTCCCAGGAGACCCGCGACGGCATGACCCGCTCGGCCGGGGCCGTGGCCGGGCTGGCGCGCACCGCCTCCCGGCTCATGGAGCTCATCCTCTCGGCCCGCGGCGCGGACTGAAAAGCGGCTTCCGGCATCTTTTCTTGCATCACCCCGTAGGTTCGCCTATAGTTTCCAACATGAAAGACCTTCCCCGCGGGGATGCGTAGTGAACCTTAACTATGTCGAGGAGATGCACATGAAACGCCTGCACCGTCTGCCTCTGGCGCTGGCCGCGCTGGCCGCGCTGGTCCTGCTGGCCTCCGCGGCCCTGGCCGCGCCCAAGATGACCCCCAAAGTGGACAACTTCATCCTGTTCGTGGACTACTCCGGCTCCATGGCCATGGACTACAAGAACACGAACACTTCCAAGATCCTCATGGCCCAGTCCGCCATGACCTCCATGAACCAGAAGATCCCGGCCCTGCCCTACAAGGGCGCGCTGTACACCTTCGCGCCCTTCGGCAAGGTCCAGGAGCTCAAGCCCTATGACAAGGGCGCCCTGGGCGCGGCCATCGCCACCATCAAGACCAACTACGACATCTTCGGCCGCCAGACCGCCATGGGCGACGGCCTGGCCTCCCTGGACCCGGTCATCGGCGCCAGCTCCGGCAAGATCGCCGTGATCCTGTTCACCGACGGCGAGAGCAACCTGGGCTCCGACCCCGTGGCCGAGGCCAAGACCCTCTACGCCAAGTACGGCAACCGCCTCTGCCTGCACGTGGTCAGCTACGCCGACACCGCCCGCGGCAAGCGCATCATCGACGAGATCCGCAGCCTGTCCAAGTGCGTGGTGGCCGTGGACGGCGCGGCCCTGCAGAACGCCGCGGTCCTGGACCAGTTCGTCAAGGACGTGTTCTACGACATGGGCCCGGCTGACGCGGACAAGGAACTCATCGTCTTCCGCAGCCTGAACTTCGGCTTTGACAAGTCCGCCATCACCCCGGAGATGCTGCCCTCCCTGGAGCAGGCCCTGCTGATCCTCAAGCAGCGCCCCGACCTCTCCATCGTGGTCGAGGGCCACACCGACTCCGTGGGCTCCGACGACTACAACAAGCGCCTCTCCGACCGCCGGGCCAAGTCCGTGGTGGACTGGCTCGTGCAGCACGGCATCGCGGCCTCGCGCATCGAGTACGCTGGGCACGGCGAGAGCCAGCTCAAGTACGACAACACCACGGAAGAGGGCCGGGCCCTCAGCCGCCGGGTTGAAATCCGCAGCAAGTAAGTGTAGCCAGTCTCATCTCCGGAACGGGGCGGCCCAGACGGGCCGCCCCCCCCGGACAACCCCTACCCCCGTGCGCCCCATGACCCGCAACCTCCTGCCCCTGCTCCTGTTTCTGCTCCTGCTTCTGGCCGCGACCAGCGCCCTGGCCGTGGAGCCCGCCCCCGCCCCGGCGGCCCAGGACCCGGAGCAGCTCGTGCTCGACGATCTGCACACGCGCCTGGCCAGTTTCGCGGACCAGTGGCTGGCCATGCTCCGGCGCAGCCAGCTCTCCGGGCCGGGCAACTGCGAGATCACCCGCGGGGCCGACGGCCGCTACGTGGCCCGCTACCAGCACATCCAGGATGGGGTCGCGCCGGTCTGCCTGGTGCGGGCCTCGGAACTCAAGCCCGGGGCCTACATCGGCTCCATCCAGTACAAGGTGGAGATGCTGGAGTGCGCCGGGGACACGCCCCAGGCCGCCAAGGCCGGGCCCTTCGAGGCCGTGTCCCGGATGACCATGAACGAGATCTTCAGCATCCAGAGCAAGGACGCGCCCTGGTGCGCGCCGAAATAGGCCCGCCCAGGACGTGAAAAAGCCGCGCCCCGGTTCGCCGGGGCGCAGCTTTTTTGCGCCGGTCTTCCGGTCTAGTTCCCGGTCTTGGCCTTGATGGCCTGGCCGATCTTCTTGCCCAGCTCCACGCACTGGCCCAGGGCCTCGTGGGTCGGCACGAACTTGGTCTTCACGGCCGGTTCCACCAGCTCCATGTTCATGCCCGTGAGCGCCTCGCTGAGGATCTTCACGCACTCGCCGCTCCAGCCGAAGGAGCCGAAGGCCGCGGCCAGCTTGTTCTGGGGCCGCAGTCCCTTGACGTAGGTGAGCAGGTTGGCCACCAGGGGCAGGATGCCGTTGTTGTGCGTGGGCGAGCCCACGATCAGGGCCGCGGCGTCGAACAGCTCGGTCATCACCTGGCTGTGGTGGTTGGCCTTGAGGCTCATGACCTTCACCGAGATGCCCTCGGCCACCAGGCCGTCGGCGATGGCCTCGGCCATCTTCTCGGTGCTGTGCCACATGGTGTCGTAGGCGATGACCGCCTTGGGCTGCGGCCGCTGCAGGGCGAATTCGCGGTAGGCCTCCAGCACGTAGCGCACCTCGGCCGCCCCGCGCCAGATGAGCCCGTGGTCCGGGCAGAGCGTGTCCAGCTCCAGGCCCATGGCGGCCACGGCCTCCAGGGTCTTGAGCACCACGGGCGAGTACGGCAGCACGATGTTGGCGTAGTACTCGGCCATGGCCCGGCGCAGCACCGAACGGTCGATCTCGTCGGCGAAGCGCTCGCTGGAGGCGATGTTCTGGCCGAAGGCGTCGTTGGTGAAGGCCAGCTTGTCCTCGGCCACGTAGGTCAGCATGCTGTCCGGCCAGTGCAGCATCCGGGTCTCGACGAAGGTCAGGGTGCGCTTGCCGATGGACAGGCTCTTGCCCGAGGGCACCACCTCCACGGGCCAGTCGGCCGAGTTGTGGAAGTGGGCGCGCAGGGCCTTCTCGCCCATGGGCGAGGTGAAGATCTTCTCGGGCTTGTAGCGCTCCACGGCCTGGGCCAGGGACCCGGCGTGGTCCGGCTCCAGGTGGTTGATGACGAAGTAGTCGATCTTCTTCCCCTGGAGCACGTGGGCGATGTTGCAGAACATGCGTCCCGCGAACTCCTGGTCCACGGTGTCCACCAGCACGGTCTTCTCGTCCGTGATGAGGTAGTTGTTGTAGGTGGTGCCCAGGGGGGACTGGGAGTAGCCGTGGAAGCTGCGCTTGTTCCAGTCCACGACGCCCACCCACCAGATGTCCTTCTTGATCTCAACCGGTCGCATGTCCACTCCGCGAAAGTTGTATGTTCCAGCAAAAACGGGCCGCCCCCGCGCGGGGCGGAAGCGGCCTCGGTCCCCGGCCGGACCGGGGCTAGCCCTCGGGCTCGAAGCTGTCCTTGGGCGCCCCGCAGATGGGGCAGGACCAGTCGTCCGGCACCTTCTCGAAGGGGGTGCCGGGTTTCACGCCGTTGTCCGGGTCTCCGGCGGCGGGATCATAGACGTAGCCACAGACGGTGCAGACGTACTTTTTCATGGAATTCTCGCTCCTGGTGGTCGGCAGTTCGCAATGCGCTTCCTTGGTGGAGCCGGCTCCGGCCAGGGGCCGGAAACACTTCTTGGTGCCCCCGCAGATGGGGCAGCGCCATTCGTCGGGCAGATCCTCGAAACGCGTCCCGGCCGGGATCCTGCCTTTGCGGTCGCCCTTGTCCGGGTTGTAGATGTAGCCGCAATTGACGGTCTGACACTGGTACATGTCCTCGGGCCGGGCCATGGCGTCACCTCGAAACCCGGCGGGGAGCGGACTCCCCGCCGGCCTTGTTTTGCCCTATTTGGAAGCGGTCCACAAGCCGTGCAGGTTGCAGTACTCGCGGGCCTTGAGGGTCTTGGGTTTCTTGCCGCAGATGCAGAAGCTGGCCTCGGGCTTGCCGCCGGGCTTGAGCAGCTTGGTGTAGACCTCGTCGTCCACCATGAGCTCGATCCACTCGATCCAGTGCTTCTCCTCCATGGGATGGGGCACGCTGCCCACCTTCACGGTGACCGTGTCGCCGTTCACCTCGATGACCGGGACGTGCTTTTCCTTGGCCGCGTCCACGGTATTCTCGACAAGGTGCTGCATGGGCTGGCCGCAGCAGACCAGCTCACCCGCACCGCCGTGGACCACGAGGACGACATTGCCGCAGATCGCGCATTTGTAGACTTCACCGATGTTGGCCATGATTGCCTCCTTGGCGTCTTGGGTCCCTTCTACCACTTTTCCACGTATTCTTCATAGTGGTCCCGCGGATGATCGCAAGCCGGACAGACTTCGGGGGCCTCCAGGCCCTCGTGCAGGTAGCCGCAGTTGCGGCAGCGCCAGACGGTCTTCTCGGAGCGCTTGAAGACCGTGCCGTTCTCCACGGCCTGGGCCAGGGCCTTGAAACGCCGCTCGTGATAGGTCTCGGCCTTGGCGATGGACTTGAAGACCAGGGCGATGTCCTTGAAGCCCTCCTCCATGGCCACCTTGGCGAACTCCGGATACATGGAGGAGTGCTCGTGGTTCTCGCCCTCGGCGGCGTGGCGCAGGTTCTCCAGGGTGCTGGCGATGGTCCCGGCAGGGAAGGAGGCCGTGATCTCCAGTTCGCCGCCCTCCAGGAACTTGTAGAGCCGCTTGGCGTGCTCCTTCTCGTGGTTGGCGGTCTCCTCGAACACGGCCTGGATCTGGACAAAGCCCTCTTTCTTGGCCTTGCCGGCGTAGTAGGTGTAGCGGTTGCGGGCCTGGGATTCGCCGGCAAAGGCGGTGAGCAGGTTCTTTTCGGTGCGGGTGCCTTTGAGACGCATAAATCCTCCACTCCCGGGCAGGACCGGGGGTTTTTCAGGTTGAACAGGGAGCGGCGGACAGGCCGCTGCGGTCAGCTCATCTGCGCCTTGCAGCGCGGGCAGATCCCCACGAACTCCAGGGTGCAGGCACTGACCTCGAAGCCCTTGGCCAGGGCCTCGGGCAGGGCCGGCAGGGCCTCGGGATAGTCCACGTCCACCACCCGGGAGCAAAGCCTGCAGCGGAGGTGCGCGTGGGGTTGGGGCGCGCCGTCGAAGCGCTTCTGGCCCCCGGCCTGGCCGACCTTCTGGGCCAGGCCCTGGGAACAGAGCAGTTCCAGGTTGCGGTACACGGTGCCCAGACTGATGCGCGGAATGATCCGCCGCACCATGTCGTACACCTCGTCCGCGGTGGGATGCGTGTCAACCTTGCAAAGTTCCTGCAAGATCACTTTTCTTTGACGGGAGAGCCTGTGTTGCCGCTGGGTATCCATATATTCTCCAATTGATAACTATTACTAGTAATAAAAAGGGCGCACGTCAAGCCCCGGGAGGGCCCGTGCGCAAAAAAAATCAGCGGCTGAACAGTTGCTGGAGCTGGGCCGTGGACAGGGGAATCGCGCTCAAGAACTGCAGGCCCAGCTGGGCGGCGTCCACCCAGCGCACCTGGCAGGAGAGGTTCTGGAGCTGTCCGCCGTCGGCCACCCCGGGGATGCTGCAAATGACGGTGTCGCCCACGCTGAACAGGGTGTCGGCGCCGCCCTGGGCCACGCTCAACCGGGCGCCGCCCACGCTGATGTCCACAAGGCCCAGGCGGTGGCTCTTGCCGCCCTTGCGCACTTCGGCCTGGCGGTTGAATGCGTAGGCCCGCAGATAGATGCGGGGGGTCTGGCGGCGCTCGCTGGGATACCCGTCCATGCGCTCTCCTCCAAGGTAAAGGGGCGGCCCCTGACGGACCGCCCCCCTTCCATAGCCTATTTTCGCCTCCGACGCCACCACCGGAAGCCCGCTTTTTCAACTACTGCCGGAACTTTGCCACCAGCTCGGCCAGCTGATCGGACATCTGGGCCATGCCCTGGATGTCGGAGTTGGCGGTCTGGATGCCGCTGGACACGCTCTTGGACAGCTCGCTGATATGCATGACGTTCTCGTTGATGGCGTTGCTCGTGGCCGACTGCTGCTCCGCAGCCGTGGCGATGCTCCGGACCATGTCCACGATGTGGTCCGACTGGTTCACGATCTCGCCGAGCACGCCGCCCGCGTTCTGGGCCATGTCCGCGGTCTTGACCACGCGTTCGCGGGTGTCGGCCATCTCCTTGACCACCTCTTCGGTGCTCTGCTGGATGAGCGCGATGGCGCCTTCCACTTCCTTGGTGGCCTGCATGGTCTTCTCGGCCAGCTTGCGGACCTCGTCGGCCACCACGGCGAAGCCGCGTCCGGCGTCGCCCGCGCGGGCCGCCTCAATGGCCGCGTTGAGCGCCAGGAGGTTGGTCTGGTCCGCGATGTCGTTGATCACGCCCATGACCTGGCCGATGTTCTCGGCCCGGGACGAGAGCTCGCCCAGGGACTGGGCCAGGGCCTCGGTGGTCTGGGCCACCTCGTTGATCTCGCCCACGGTCTGGCGCACCACCCCGCCGCCGTCGCGGGCCACCTTGTTGGAATGGGTCGAGGCGTCGGCGGTGTCCGAGGCGTTCTTGGCCACCTCGAGCACCGTGGCGTTCATCTCGTCCATGGCCGTGGCCAGCTCGCCGGTCTGGGCCGCGGTGGTGTCCACGTCCTTGGCCAGGCCGTGCATCTGCTCGGAGAGGGTCATGGAGGCCTTGTGCAGCCGGTTGGAGACCTCGGTGACCTGGTTGGCCACGTTGAGCAGGTTCTGGCGCTGGGCCTCGATGTTCTTGCGGTCGCGCTCCTCCTGGGAGAGGTCGATGAGCACGCAGATGGCCCCCACGGACACGCCGTGGGCGTCCTTGAGCGGGGAGACCTCGTAGTGCAGGGGGAACTCCACGCCGTCGCTGCGGGTGAACCGGGTGTTGCCGTTGAGCGAACGGTCCTCGGCGATGGCCTGGGCCGTGATGCTGTTGCCCTGGGAATCGAGCTTGATGACCTCGGAGGTCACCCGGCCCAGGAGTTCCTCCTCCTTGTGGCCCAGGATGTTGCGCAGCGGCAGGTTGACGAACTGGAAGCGGCGCTCCTTGTCCGTGACGAACAGGGGCACGATGATGCCGTCCAGCACGCTCTTGTTGTACTGGAGCTGGTCCTTGATCTGGACCACCATGGCCGCCAGGTTGCGGGCCAGGCCGCCGACCTCGTCCTCGCCCTTGACCTCGAACGAGCTGTCCAGACGGCCGGCGGCGACCTCGTTGGCCGCGCTGGCGATGAAGCGCACCCGGTTGACCACCGAGTACTTCATGAACAGGAGCAGGGCCGCCAGCAGGCCGGCCATGCCGAACAGCGAAATGGCCGCGTTCTTGTACAGGGTCGCGTGCAGGCCGCCGAACTGCTTGGTCAGGTCCTGGGCCATGACCATGGCGCCCAGGATGGGCTTGGACGCGCCGTGGCAGTGGTGGCACTGCGGCTCGTTCTTGACGGTCTTGACCTCCACGAAGAAGTCCGTGCCGTTCAGGTTGAACAGGCCGCCCTGCTCCACTTCCTTGGCCAGGCTGGCGGAGATGATCTCCTTGCAGGCCGGGGCCGAGCACCAGTCCATGACGCTCTTGCGGATCATGGTGCCGTCCGTGGAATAGGTCACCGAGCCCTTGAAGTCGGTGAGGAACACGGCCATGTCCTTGTAGCGCCGGGAGATGCTGTCGAACTGCTCCACCGTGCCCTGGTTGTCGCCGCGGGACATGGGCTTCTCGATGCTCATCTGGACCATGTCCGCGTGCAGCTTGGCCATGTCGTGGGTTTCCGCGAGCATGGACTGCCGCTGCCAGTAGGCGTTGGCCAGGAACAGGGTGGTGAACGCGCCCACGGTCAGGAAGGAGGTCAGCACCAGGACCTTCACGCCGAGCGACATCTTGGTGAGGATGTTCATGCCGGCCTCCTAGTGCGCCCCGCCGAAGATCAGCGGCTTGTAGTCAAAGGCCGACACCCGTTCGGGATTGTGGCAGGTCTCGCAGTCCTTGACGTCCAGCTTGCCCTTGATGAGCGAGGTGTCCCCCCCGGACTCGGCGTGGTCCGCGCCCGGGCCGTGGCAGACCTCGCAGCCCGCGTTGGCCATCTCCGGGGTCTTCTCCATGCTCTCGAAACCGCCGGGCTGGCCGTAGCCCGTGGCGTGGCAGTGGTAGCACTCCTTGACCTCCTCGGGCGTGAGCTTGGCCGCCATGATGGTCACGCTCTTGGAGGAGTGCGCCTTTTTGGAGTACTTCTTGTAGTTGTTGAATTCCTTCTCGTGACATCCGGCGCAGGTCTCGGTGCCCGCGTAGCGGCCCGAGCCCGCGCCCAGGGAACCGGCCGCCGCCGGCCCCAGGACCACTGCCGCGGCCAGAACGGCCCCGGTCAGCGCTTTCCACATCGCTTTGTCCATTGTTCCCCCCAAAAAGACCTTTTCGGGCTGCGCCCATGGGTCTTGATCGTCATTTTTTGGGATAGCTATAGGCCGTTTCCGGGCAACGGTAAAGACTCACTCCGAGTCTTGTGGACACTTTCCCCCTCCTCTGAAAACAAGCGCCGCCGTGACCTCCCGGGGCACGGCGGCGCAAAATCAAGACAGAGCGGCGCCTACCAGGCGAGGGTGGTCTTGAAGGCCTGGGCCAGGTCGTCCACGGTCAGGTCCAGGAGACGCGCCCCGTTGCGGGACAGGGACAGCCGCCCGCTGCCGCTGACCCGGCCCAGCAGGCCCAGGTCCTGGCCCGCGAACAGGGCCTCGAAGGCCTGGGCCTTGTCTTCGGGCACACCCACCAGCAGGCGGCTGGCGGACTCGGCGTAGAGCATTCCCAGATCGTCCAGGTCGGGATCGGCGGGCGCGGCCGCCAGGTCCAGGTCCGCGCCGAGCCTGCCGCCCAGGGCCATCTCGGCCAGGGCCACGGCCAGGCCGCCGTCCGAACAGTCGTGGCAGGCGTTCACCAGCCCGGCCTGGGCCGCCCGGAACAGGGCCCGGTAGCGGGCCACGGCTGCGGCCAGCTCCACCTGGGGCACGGCCCCGTGGGTGAAGCCGAGCTCCGCGGCGATCTCCGAGCCGCCCAGCTCGGCCCGGGTGCGGCCCAGGATGTAGAGCCGGTCGCCGGGCCGCTTGAGGTCCGAGGTGAGGCACTTGTTCACGTCCGGCACGATGCCCAGGACCGAGAAGAGCACCGTGGGCGGGATGGAGATCTTGACCCCGCCGCCCTTGTAGTCGTTCTTCATGGAGTCCTTGCCCGAGACGCAGGGCACCCCGAAGCCGCGGCAGAAGTGGGCCAGGGCGCGGTTGGCGCGCACCAGCTGGGCCAGCTTGTGGCGGCCGTCCGGGGTGGATTCGGACTGCACCGGATCGCACCAGCAGAAGTTGTCCACCCCGACCATGCGGTCCACGTCTCCGCCCACGGCCACGGCGTTGCGCACGGCCTCGTCGATGGCGTTGGCCATCATCCAGTAGGTGTCCAGGTCCGAGAACTTGGGGCAGATGCCGTGGGACACGATGAGGCCCTGGTCCGAGCCGTACTGCGGCCGGAGCACCCCGGCGTCGGCCGGGCCGTCGCGCAAAACCCCCACCAGGGGCTTGACCACGCTGCGGCCCTGGACCTCATGGTCGTACTGGCGGATGACGTATTCCTTGCTGCAGATGTTCAGGCGGCCGAGCATGCGCTTCAAGAGCGCGCCCTGGTCCGCCACGGCCGGGGCCGCGGAGACCGCCGGGGCCTTGGGGTCCCAGATCGCGGACAGCGCCATCTGGGGCACGCCCTCGTGCAGGAAGGCCATGTCCAGGCAGGCCACGGGCCGGTCGCCGTAACGCACCAGGAACAGGCCCGAGTCGTTGTACGTGCCGAGGGCCGTGGACTCCACGTCCATCTCCCGGGACAGGGCCAGGAAGCGCTCCAGGTGCTCGGGCGGCACGGCCACGGTCATGCGCTCCTGGGCCTCGGACACGAGGATCTCCCAGGGCTTGAGCCCGTCGTACTTGAGCGGGGCCTTTTTCAGGTCCAGGTCGCAGCCGCCCGGGTCCTGGGCCATCTCGCCCACCGAGGAGGACAGGCCGCCCGCGCCGTTGTCCGTGATGGCGTTGTACAGGCCCAGGTCGCGGGCGCGCATGAGGAAGTCGTACATCTTGCGCTGGGTGATGGGGTCGCCGATCTGCACGGCCGTGGCCGGGGAGCCCTCGTGGAGCTCCTCGGAGGAGAAGGTGGCCCCGTGGATGCCGTCCTTGCCGATGCGGCCGCCGCACATGACGATGGCGTCGCCGGACTTGGCGGCCTTCTCATGGCTGGGGCGGCCCGTGACCGTGGTCGGCAGGGAGCCCACGGTGCCGCAGAAGACCAGGGGCTTGCCCAGGTAGCGCTCCTCGAACACGATGGAGCCGTTCACCGTGGGGATGCCGGACTTGTTGCCGCCGTGCTCCACGCCCTCGCGCACGCCCTCCAGGACCCGGCGCGGATGGAGCAGCCGGGGCGGCAGCTCGCCCTGCCAGAACGGCGAGGCGAAGCAGAACACGTCGGTGTTGCACAGCAGGTTGGCGCCCAGGCCCGTGCCCATGGGGTCGCGGTTCACGCCCACGATGCCGGTGAGCGCCCCGCCGTACGGGTCCAGGGCCGAGGGGCTGTTGTGGGTCTCGACCTTGATGCAGATGGACAGGTCGTCCGAGAATTTGATCACGCCGGCGTTGTCCTTGAACACCGAGAGGCAGGGGTCGTCCTTGCCCTTGGCCCGGCGGATGTCCGCGGTGCTGCCCTGGATGCAGGTCTTGAACAGGCTGTCCACGGTCTCGCGGCGGCCGGTCTCGCGGTCCTCGTAGTCGATGCGCGCGGTGAAGATCTTGTGCTTGCAGTGCTCGCTCCAGGTCTGGGCCAGGACCTCCACCTCGGCGTCCGTGGGCTCAGCCGGGAGCCCGCGGGCGGCGCGGGCCTCGGCCACGGCCGGATCGGCGTAATAGCTCCGGATGGCGTGCATCTCCTCCAGGGACAGGGCCAGGGTGTTGGCCCGGCTGAAGGCGGCCAGCTCCTCGTCGCTCATGGAGGACAGCGGCACCACGGCCACCTCCTCGGAGGCCTTGCCCGTGACCCGGGCGGCCCGGGCCTCGAACCCGGGCTTGTCGCGCCACTGGGCCGCGGACTTGTACTCGTGGCGCTGGATCAGGCCGTTGGCCAGAAGCCCGCTGGCGATGTGCTCCACCTGGGCCTCGGAGAGCTTGCCGCTGATGAGGTACTGCACCGAGGTGTAGATCTTGAGTTCCTTGGCCTGCTCCGGGGCGAGCCCCAGGGCCAGGGCCAGGGTCTCGCGGGCGGTGCGGCCCTCGTTGTCCGTGACCCCGGGCCGGAAACCGACCTCGATGACCCAGTCGAAATCCCGGGCCAGGGGCTGGTCCGCGATGACGTGCAGCACGGGGTCGTGCAGGGATTGGCTGGCGGCCACCCGGTCCAGGAGTTCGGGCGCAAGCCCCTCCACGGTGTACACGCGCACCAGGCGCACGCGGTCCACGGCGATGGACAGTTCGCTCTTGATCTTGCGGGCGACCCGCTCGCCCACCACGTCCCGCACGTGGGGCAGGAGCCCCACCTCGAAGCGCCGCAACATGTGCTACTCCTTAGAAAGACGGCCGCAGCCGCCCTATTTTGCCCAGACCACGGTGTTGCCGCCCGCGCCCTTGGCCGAGTAGGCCGCGCGGTCGGCGCGGTTGAGCAGGCTGTCGGCGGTGTCCCCGGCGTTCAGGGCGGTGAGCCCGGCGCTGATGGTGACCTTGCCGGAGAACTGGGCCGAGATGGCCTGACGCAGGCGTTCGCCGATCATCTCCAGGTCGCGGTCCCCGGTCTCGGCGACCACCACCGCGAATTCGTCTCCGCCGTAGCGGCAGGGAAAGTCCATGCCCTGGCGCAGCTCGCGGGTGAGGATCTCGCCCACCAGCCGGAGGATGGCGTCGCCCGCCTGGTGGCCCTTGGTGTCGTTGATGTTCTTGAAGCCGTCCAGGTCGAAGAAGATGAGGCCCATGGGCCGGCTGGTGCGGCGGCTGCGGCTCACCTCGCGCTCCAGGACCACGCGGAACTGGGCGTGGTTGAACAGCCCGGTGAGGCCGTCGTAGATGGCCCGCAGCTTGAGCTCCTTTTCCAGGCGCCGCACCGTGGACAGGTCCCGGGCCACCACCAGGGTCTCGAAGCCCGGGCCGCCCTGGGCCTCCAGGCGGGAGAAGACCAGTTCGTAGGGCTTGCGGCCGCCGTCCACGGCGCGGAAGGCCTCCACCACCGGCGATCCGGGCTGCTCCAGGAGCTCCGGCCCCCAGGGCCCGCTGTAGGTGGTCTCCGGGGTGAACCGGCCGAACAGGTTCTCACCGCGGCCCTCCTCCCCGGGCAGGGAGGAGAAGGTGATCTTCCCGGCCTCGTCCACGGTGAAGACCAGGTCGCGCATGGAGCCGATGAGCCGCTCCAGGAAGTCCCGGCGGCGCAGGGTCTGGACCTCCATGCGCGAGAGCTCGCGGAGGTTTTCCAGGAGGAACAGGATGCGCTCCTGCTCCGCGCCGCGCTCGCGGCGGGCCGAGAGATAGGCGCAGTGCTCCTGCTCCCCTTCCCCGGCGCTCTTGTCCAGGAAGCAGACGATGCGGTTCAGGCCGGGACGCGCCGGGTCGTCCAGGAACTCCCGCCACTCCGCGCCCAGGCCCAGGCCCACCCGGTCGGCCAGGAGCTTCTCCAGATCCTTGGCCCGGGCCTGCTCCGCGGAGAGGCCCACCATGCTGCGGAAACGCTTGTTGGTCTCGACCACGCGGCCGCGCTCGTCCAGCCGGGCCACGGCCAGGGGCAGGGCGTCGAAGGCCGAGGCCCGCTCCTCGGTGACCGCCCGGCGCTGGCAGTAGTTCTCGTAGGCCTGGGCCGCGAAGCGCAGGTACAGGGCCAGGGCCCCGGCCTCGTCCGGCCGCAGGTCCTGGGGCCGGTGGCGCAACTCGCCCCACTTGCGCTCGCCCGCGCGCAGGGGCAGGCCTTTGCCCTTGAGGTTCCAGGGCAGGTCCGCCGGGGGCACGGGGCCCGTGGCCGGGCCCAGGCCGCCCTCGGCCGTGCTGCCGAAGAAATAGAACCCGCCGCCGTGGGCCGAGCGCAGGACCAGATCGAAATGCCGCAGGCCGAAGGACAGGCCCAGGTGCCGGGCCATGAGCCCGGCCACGGCCTCCACCCCGCCGTCCACGGCCAGCAGGTCGATGCTCATGAAATAGGCTTCCTGCATGGCCTTGAGCGAGTGCCGGATGCAGCAGTCGTTCTCGGGCACGTGGCCCAGGCCCAGGTGCTGGAGCAGGGCCTCGAAGCGCACCAGGCAGTCGGAGCGCAGCTGCTCCAGCTCGGATTCGCGCAGTCCGAGCACCGCGCGCAGGCGGTGATTGAAGCGCACGGCCGAGAACGGCCCGCGCGCGGGGGACAGCTCCACGTCGGCCCACTGGGTGGCCAGGATCACGGCCTGCTGCAAGGGAGTGCGCTCCTCCAGCCGGTCCATGTCGTGGTGCGTGGCAAGCCCCTCGCCGATCTCCGGGGGCAGGCCCCACCTGGCCAGAAGCAGGCGGGACAGGTCCGGGTGGTCCAGGCCCCAGGCCTCGTTCTCGCCCTGGAGCTGGCCCGGGACCAGGGACAGCAGCGGGGCCGAGCCCTCGCGCCGGGGCAGGAGTTCCGGGGACACGGCCCGCAGGAAGAGCAGGGACACGTCCTTGAGCAGGGCGCAGAGATAGGCCAGGTCGGCCTGGTCCGGACAGAGCTGGCGGGCCAGGGCCTCGGCGGCCACCGCGGACCAGATGGTCAGCCGCCACTCCGGCGCCGGGTCGTGGCCCTTCTCGCTCAGGGCCCGCTCCTGATCCTGGCGCAGGGAGACCAGCAGCGCGGTCTTGAACAGCTCGCGCGCGCCCAGGACCACCGCGGCGCGCTGGATGTCCGAGACCTTCTGGGTTTGGCCGTAGAACGGGGAGTTCACCAGGGAAAGGACCGTGGCGGCCAGGCCCGGGTCGGCGCGGATGATCTCGGCCAGGACCTGGAAGTCGGGTTCGGGCCGGGCGGCCTCGACCATGAGCCGCAGGACCACGGGGGAAAGGCTGAAGCGGCGCAGGGTCTGGGGCGAATCGAGAATCTGGTCCAGGGTCATGGGCCTGACCTCCCCGGCCTCACTTGCGCCGGGCCAGTACGAAATCGGCGGCCTGGCTCAGGATCTCCCGCTCACGGCAGCCCGGCAGGGCCTCCAGGGCGCGCTTGGCCCGGCCCACGTAGGCCGCGGCCTCGGCCCGGGTGCGGTCGGCGTAGCCCTTGGCGCAGACCCGGCCCACCACCTCGCGCTGGAAGGCCTCGTCCAGGTCGCGGGCCGCCAGCCGGGCCAGGACCTCGGCCCCGTCGGGCTCCTCCTCCAGGAAGAGGATCAGGGGCCAGGTGATCTTGCCCTCGCGCAGGTCGCCGCCCGCGGGCTTGCCCAGGTCGGACTGGTCCGCCAGGTAGTCCAGGGCGTCGTCCACCAGCTGGAAGGCGATGCCCACGTTGAGCCCGTAGTCCCCGGCCGCGTCCTCCAGGGAGCGTTCCGGGCTGGCCAGGGCCGCGCCGCAGCGGCAGGCGGTCTCGATGAGCCGGGCGGTCTTGCCCACGATGATGGCCATGTAGGCCGCGCGGTCGGGCCGGGGCTTCGCGCAGTGGGCGATCTCCAGGATCTCGCCGCTGGCCGTGGACATGATGCCCTCGGCCAGCAGGGAGTTGATGCGCGGGATGCCGTAGTCCGCGCCCAGGCGGTTGGCCAGGGCCAGAAGCACGTCCCCGGCCAGGATGGTCTCGGTCTGGCCGAAGGTCAGGTGGGCGGCGGCCCGGCCGCGGCGCAGGTCCGCGCCGTCCAGGATGTCGTCGTGGATCAGGGTGGCGGAGTGGAGCATCTCCAGGGAACAGGCCAGGGGCGTGACCCCGTCCTGGCGGAACCCCAGGGCCCGGGCCGTGAGGATGGTGAGCACCGGACGGATGCGCTTGCCCCCGCCCAAAAGCACGTAGCGGGCCACATCGCGCACGAGCCCGTCCAGCTTCCCGGTTTCGGCCTCCAGAAAGGCGTTGACGGCCGGAAGCTCCTGTTCGAAGTAGGCCAGCAGATCGTTCATGGGTCCGCGTTACTGTTCCTGATTTTGGTCCGATTCGCAAGCACTTTCGCCGTGCTCAGCGGTTCATGAACAGGGCTGCGCAGGCCATGCCCAGCCGCTCCAGGGCCAGGTCCGCGTCCCAGTCCTCGGGCGGCCGCGCGCCCACCCGGTTGGACACCGCCCGGAGCTCCAGAAAGGGCACTCCGGCCCGGGCGCAGCCGTAGGCCAGGGCGAAGCCCTCCATGTTCTCCACGTCGGCCTTGAAGTCCCGCTCCAGTCCGGCGACGCGGTCCGGGGTGCCGCTGACCCCGCTCACCGTGAGCGAGACCGCCTCGGGCCAGAACTTCGACACGCCCAGGTCCATGCGCTGGACGGCCTGCCGGGGATGCAGGTCCAGGCGGTCCCAGACCGTGAACCCGGCCACGTCCCCCTGGGCCAGGCCCAGGCCCCGGGGGTCCACCCCGGCCGGGCCCAGCAGCCCGTACTCCGGCCAAATCTCCTGGCGCACCACGCAGAGCGAACCCAGGGGCAGGGCCCGCAGGTCAAAGGCCCCGGCCAGGCCCAGGTTGACCACACCCACGAGTCCGGGCAGGGAGAGCACCCGGCCCAGGGTCAGGGCCGCGTTGATCACGCCCACGCCGCTGACGCAGGGCACGATCTCCCGTCCGGCCAGGACGAACAGCTCCTCGCGGTCCGGCCGGACCTCGGGCGGGTCCTGCATGAAGCTCAGGGCTCCGCCCATCTCCCGGGCCGTGGCCGTGACCAGCGCGATGGGCATGGCCCGGTCCTACAGCCGCCAGAGTTCCAGGCCCAGGCCGGCGGCCTCGGCGCGGTCGAAGAAGCCTTTCACGTCCACCAGAAGCCCCTGTCCGGGCCGGGCGAACCAGGTCTTCATCTCGGCCAGGGGCACGGTCCGGTAGGCCTCGTGGGCCACGGCCAGGACGAGCACGTCCAGGTTCCGCAGGTCCTCCAGGGCGGCCAGGGACAGGCCGTACTCCTCGCGGGCCTCCTCGGGATCGGCCAGGGCGTCGTGCACGAGCACCTGGATTCCGTAGTCCTCCAGCTCGCGCACCAGGTCCACCACCTTGGTATTGCGCAGGTCCGGCACGTTCTCCTTGAAGGTCAGGCCCAGGACCCCGGCGCGGGCGCCCTTCACGGCCAGCCCCCGGTGGATGAGCCGCTTCACCGCGGCCTCGGCCACGTGCTTGGCCACGGAGTCGTTGATGGTCCGGCCCGCCAAAATCACCTGCGGATGGAAGCCCAGGCTCTCGGCCTTGAAGGTCAGGTAGTAGGGGTCCACGCCGATGCAGTGGCCGCCCACCAGGCCCGGCCGGAACGGCAGGAAGTTCCACTTGGTGCCTGCGGCCTCGAGCACGTCCAGGGTGTCGATGCCCATGCGCTCGAAGAGCATGGCCAGCTCGTTCATGAGCGCGATGTTCAGGTCGCGCTGGGTGTTCTCGATGACCTTGGCGGCCTCGGCGGTCTTGATGTCCCGGGCCCGGAAGACCCCGGCCTCGACCACCTCGGCGTAGAGCCCGGCCAGGAGCTCGGTGCACTCCGGGGTCTGCCCGGCCACCACCTTGACGATGGTCGAGAGCGTGTGCTTCTTGTCGCCGGGGTTGATGCGCTCCGGCGAGTAGCCCACCTGGAAGTCCGGGCCGCAGGCCAGGCCGGACTCGCGCTCCAGGATGGGCACGCAGAGATCCTCGGTGAGCCCGGGCCAGACCGTGGACTCGTAGACCACCACGCAGTCCTTGGCCATGTGCCGGCCCACGGTGGCGCTGGCCCCGGTCACGGGCCGCACATCCGGGTTGCGGTGCCCGTCGATGGGCGTGGGCACGGCCACGATGACCACCCCGGCCTGGGCCAGGATCTTGGGGTCCGCGGAAAAGCGGGCCTTGGTGGCGGCCAGGTCGGCGTCGGCCACCTCGCCGGTGCGGTCGTGGCCCGCGGTGAGCTCGGCCACGCGCCGTTCCGAGATGTCGAAGCCCAGCACGTCGAACTTCCGGGCCAGGGCCACGGCCAGGGGCAGGCCCACGTAGCCCAGCCCGACCACGGCCACCTTGCTTGAACGCGCCTTGAGCGCCTCCAGGGATACCATCTCGCTTCCTTTGCGCCGCTCCCGCGGCTCTGTGGACAATCCTGCCGAATCTCGGCTACCATCGGTCCATGTACACCAACTGGACCCTGCTCTTCACAGCCCTGGGCCTGGCCTTCGTGCTCGAGGGCCTGCCCTACTTCCTGTTCGCCGAGCGCATGCCCCGGGTGCTTCTGCTCCTGGCCCGGCAGCCCACGCGGCACCTGCGCATCCTGGGGCTCACGGCCATCATCCTGGGCGTGCTCCTGATCTCCCTGGGCCGCTCCTTCTAGGCCGTCTTCTCGGCCACGTGCAGATAGACGATGCCCGAGAGCATGGGCCGGTGGAAGACCCTGCCGAATCCCGCTGCAAGCAACTCCCGGGCCAGGGCCCGTTCGTCCGGGAAGTTCCGGATGGTCTCGGCCAGGTAGCGGTAGGCCGAGGGGTCCCGGGACACGAGCCGTCCGATGCCGGGCAAGAGCTTGTCCAGGTAGAAATTGTACAGCCCTTTCCAGACCTTGCGGCTGCCGGTGCCGAACTCCAGGATGCAGAACCGGCCTCCGGGCCGGAGCACGCGCAGGATCTCGGCGTAGGCCGCCTCCCGCGGCAGGATGTTGCGGATGCCGAAGGCGATGGTGGCCGCGTCCATGGAGGCGTCCGGCAGGGGCAGGGCCCGGCCGTCGGCCTGCACCGGGAAGATGCGCTCGGCGCGGCGTCCGGAAAGCTTGCGGCGCTTGCCCACGGCCAGCATGGGCAGGGCGAAGTCCAGGGCGGCCACGCGCAGGTCCGGGTACTGGCGCAGGAGCTCCCGGGACACGTCCAGGGTCCCGGCGGCCAGGTCCAGGACGCGTCCGTCCGCGGGCGGGTTCACGGCCCGCACCAGCTGGTGGCGCCACCAGACGTCCTGTCCCAGGGACAGGAGATGGTTCAGGAAGTCGTACCAGCCGGCGATGCGGCCGAACATGGCCGCGACCTTGCGGCCGTGGCTCTCGGCGGGGATTTCGGTCACTCGCCGTCCCCGGGCAGGCCGCCGCCCTGGGACACGGCCCGCAACACGTCCTGATAGATGGTCTGGAACGTCTCCCCGAAATTGGCCGGAGAGATGCGGCCCACCTCGATGAACTTGATGACCACTTCCTTGGCCACCTGCAAGGCCTGCTTCTCCAACTTCTCCATGCTGCACCCCCTTTTCCTGGACCGGCCCGGGCCGGAAAAAACCCGCCCGGGGGGAAATGGCCGCGACCCCCATGGTCGTGGACGCCGGGCGGGAAAAAGAAAGAAACCGGAAAGCCCCTCTCTTTTTTTCACCGCCCCTTAGCATGAAGCCCGGCGGCCGTCGAGGCCGCGCCCGGCCTGGGCCGCGGGGCCCGGAACGGCCGCGGGCCGCCGGGGCCGACCCCGGCGGCCCGCGGCCGCGCATGGCGATGCCGGGGACCCGTGGCCCCCGGCGGGTGTCAATCCTGTTCGGCGGCCAGCTCGCGGGTCAGGGCCGCGATCTCCTCGCGGATGATCCGGGCGGCCTCGCGGGGCACGGCCTGCTCCACCTGGGCCTTGATCTCGGCGGCCAGCTCGGCGCGCAGGGCGGCCCGCAGGTCGTCGGTGAGCGCGCCCACGCGCTCCTCCACCAGGGCCAGGATGTGCTCGGCGCCAGGGGTTTCGCCCTCGTCCCCGCCCACCAGGGCCTCGTGGATGTCCTCGTCGCCGATCTGGTCCAGGAGGGCGTCCACGTCCATGGTGTCCTCGCCCGGGGTCTCCAGACCCAGGAGCGCGGCGTCGGCGGAGCCCGGGGCTCCGGAAATCTCGGCGTGCAGCTCGTCCAGGCCGGGCCCGGCCGGGGCCTCCTCGCCCAGGAGCACCTCGGTGAGCACGGACTCGCCGGGCTCGTGCAGCGCGTCCACGGCCAGGTCCGCGGGCTCCAGGGGAATCTCCGCCAGGTCCGGGATATCCACGGGCATGTCGTCGGGCGAGACGTCGATGTCGTCCAGACCCTGGCCCGAGGCGTCCTCGGCCGCGATCTCGGCGTCGGTCATGCCCGCGGCCGGGGCCTCGGGCTCCAATTCCAGCGGGCTCTCGCCCAGGGCCTGGTCCAGGGAAATTTCGGGTTCGTCGCCGGCCAGGAGGTCGGCCTCGGGCAGGGCGTCGTCCAGGGTGATCTCGGCCTCGGCGCCCTCGTCCAGGACCAGGGCGTCGTCCAAGGACAGGATGTCCTCGCCGGAATCCCCGGGGACCTCGGCGCTCTCGTCCAGGGCCAGGGCGTCATCCAGGGACAGGACGTCCTCTTCGGCCCCGGCCGGGGCCTCCAAGGCCTCGTCCAGGACCAGGGCGTCGTCCAGAAGCTCCTCGGCGGGCTCCTCGGCTGCGGCCTCCTCGGCCACCAGGTCGTCCAGGGAAAGAATTTCCTCGTCCTCGGCGGGCGCGGCCGAAGGCTTGGCCGAAGCGCCCGGGCCCAGGCCGTCGATGAGTTCGTCCAGCCCGGCGGCGTCCATCTCCCCGGCGGCGTCGTCCCCGGGCACGCCCAGGTCGATGTCCGGCAGCGCGGGGGCCTTCTCGTCTTCCAGAAGCAGGGCGTCGTCGAAGGTCTGGGCGGCCTTCTTGGCCGGAGCCTTGCCCGCGGCCGGGGCCGAGGCCTTGGGGTCCTCGCCCAGGTCGTCGGCGAAAAGGTCCTCCAGCTCCTGTTCGAAGCTGGCGTCCAGGTCGTCGGCGTCCGCGGAGTCGGCGGGGGCTGCGGACCCTTCTTCCGCGATGTCGCTCAGGTCGAGCAGGTCTTCGTCGCGGGGGGCTTCCGGTTTGGCCGGCGGCATACGCGCACCTCGGAGCGAGTTGGTCAAGCAAGGGGGGCCGCTGGCGCGGCCCCCCGGATCAGCCCAATGCTACTTCTTGGCGTGGCACTTGTTGCAGGCGGTGGGGCCCTGCTTCATGCTCTTGTGGCAGCCCAGGCAGCTGTGGTTGCTGGTGGGCGCGTGGTAGGCGTTGTAGTAGGACTTGTCGCCCTTCTTTTCCTTCAGGTCATTGTGGCAGGAAGCGCACTTCATGTCCTTGGATTCCTTCATCTTGTGATGGCAATCCTCGCACTTCTGCTTGCCGTGCTTGGCGTGGCCGAAGGTGACCGTGCCCTGGGTGGCGGCGCCCGGGGACTTCATGACGATGTCCGCTTTCGGGGCATCGGCGGCGAACAGGGCCGGCAGGGCCACGAAGCCGACGAGGGCCGCGCAGACCAGGGTGATCATGACGATCCGTTTCATTCTCTCCATTCCTCCTTCAAGTCTCCAAATCCAGTGCAGACAGCCCGTAACCACTTCTCCATCTCGCAAGGGGGGCCGCCCGTGAGCGGAACTCCCTTTGCGCATTCTGCCTTTTACGCTTTTGGGCCGGTATTGGCAAGTCTTGCCCGCGCCTTGCCCGGTCCCTGTTTCAGGTTGTATTTCCCGGCATAGCCCCGGGGGGTGAGCATGCGCCCGCCGGTCAGGCGGGTGGCCGAATTGCCGACGAGCACCAGGCTCTGCATGTCCACGGCCTCCGGGTCCAGCTCCCCCAGGGTCGTGACCGTGACGCTCTGGCCCGGACGGAAGGCCCGGCAGACCACGCCCGCGGGCGTGGACGGGGCCCGCTGCGCGGCGATGATCGCCAGCGCCCGGGCCAGGTGGCCGGAGCGGCGCTTGGAGCGGGGGTTGTAGAGCACAAGCACGAAGTCCGCACCGGCCGCGGCGGCAAGCCGCTTCTCGATGGTCTCCCAGGGGGTCAGCAGGTCCGAGAGGCTCACGCAGGCGAAGTCGTGGGTCAGGGGCGCGCCCAGGAGCGCCGCGGCCGCGGCCAGGGCCGGGACCCCGGGCAGGACCTCGCAGGGCAGGGTTTCCTGGAGCCCGCGCTCCTCCAGGACCTCCAGGACCAGCCCGGCCATGGCGTAGACGCCCGCGTCGCCGCTGGAGACCACGGCCACGCGGTGCCCGGCCAGGGCCAGGTCCACGGCCCGGTTCACCCGCTCCACCTCGCCGGTCATGCCGGTCTCCACCAGTTCCCGGCCCGCCAGCAGCTCCGGCTCCAGAAGGTCCAGGTAGGTGGAATACCCGGCCACGGCCGTGGCCGATTCCAGGGCCGCGCGCGACTGGGGGCAGAGCAGGCAGGGATCGCCCGGCCCCAGGCTGACCACGCTCAGCCGGCCAGGGCCACGGCCAGAGTGGCCCGCGCCGTCTTGCGCTTGGGAACCAGCAGCCGCCCGTTTGCGGCCAGAACCGCCGCCGCCTCGCATACGCCCTCCAGGCCCAGGTGCTCGCGGGCCGCCGCCGAGGGCGTGGCCACAGGCACCCGGGACAGTTCCTCGCGGGTGAAAAACCGGATTTCCGCGCCCAGGTCCGAGGCCGCGGCCAGAAGCCCGGTCTCGCCGCGCTTGTCCTCCACGCTGGCCAGCCCGGCCAGGCTTCCCAGGGCCAGGCCCTCCCCGGCGAAGACCTGCCGGAGAAGACCGAGAATCTCCTCGGGCGGGGTGCCCCGGCGGCAGCCCACCCCGGCCCAGAGCACGGGCGGATGGAGCCGCAGTGCCGGGCCCCGGCCGCTGCGCCAGCCCACCACCACCTCGCCGTCCCGGTCCACGGGCTCGAACAGGGCCGGGTCCAGGTCCCCGAGCCGGCCCTCCGGGTCCTGCACGCGCAGGGCCCGGCCCTCCAGGAGCGCGGCGTTGGCCCGCTTCACCCCGGAAAGCTCGCCGATGCGCAGGCCGCGCTCTCGGGCCAGGAGGTCCAGGGAGGGCAGGCCCGCGCTGTCCGTGGCCGTGGTGATCACGGCCGTGCCGCCGGTGATCGCGGCCACCCGCCGGGCCAGGGCGTTGGCCCCGCCCAGGTGGCCGGAGAGCAGGCTCACGCAGAACCGGCCGCCCTGGTCCAGGGCCAGCACGGCCGGGTCGCGGTCCTTGGTCCCGAGCAGCGGGGCCAGGAGCCGCACCAGGATGCCCGCGGCGGCCACGCAGACGTGGGCCTCGAAGTTCCGGAAATTCCCGGCCAGACAGGGTCCCAGGGCCGCGAACCCGGTCTCCCCGGGCCCGGCCAGGCGCTCGGGCGCGAACACGGCCCCGTCCAGGGCCGAGGCCAGCCGCCGCGCCAGGTCCAGACCCGCGGGGGTCAGGGCGTAGATGGCGAGGGGCGCGGCCATGGGCCTCCTGCGGCCCGCTAGAGCTTGACCCGGCGCGCGGCGTCCAGGGTGCGGGCCAGGTCCTCCTCGGTGTGGGCGAAGGAGAGGAAGGCCGCCTCATAGGCCGAGGGCGCCAGGTTCACGCCGAGCTCGCGCATCTGGCGGTAGAAGTCGCCGTAGATCTCGGCGTCCGCGGCCAGGGCCGTGGCCAGGTCCGTCACCGGGTTCTTGGTGAAGAACAGGGTGAACAGGGAGGCCGTCTGGTTGAGCTTCACGGCCAGGCCCTTGGACTTGAGGATGGCCTTGAGCTCCAGGGCGAAGTCCTGGGTGCGGGCCTCCAGGGCGGCGTAGTCGCAGCGTTCCAGGCGCTTGAGCGTGGCCAGGCCCGCGGCCATGGCCACGGGGTTCCCGGACAGGGTCCCGGCCTGGTAGACCCCGCCGCTGGGGGCCACGTGCTCCATGATGTCCCGGCGGCCGCCGTAGCAGCCCACGGGGAAGCCGCCGCCGATGATCTTGCCCAGGCAGGTGAGGTCCGGCTTGATCCTGAAGCGGGCCTGGGCCCCGCCCAGGGCCACCCGGAAGCCGGTGATGACCTCGTCGAAGATGAGCAGGGCCCCGTGCTTGGTGCAGAGCTCGCGCAGGCCCTCCAGGAATCCCGGCTCGGGCAACACCAGGCCCATGTTCCCGGCCACGGGCTCCACGATGACGCAGGCGATCTCCTGGCCGTGGGCCGCGAAGAGCTTCTCCACGGCGGCCAGGTCGTTGTAGGCCGCCAGCAGGGTGTGGGCCACGGTGGACTCGGGCACGCCCGGGGTCCCGGGAATGGCGAAGGTCAAAAGCCCGGACCCGGCCTTGGCCAGGAAGCTGTCGCTGTGGCCGTGGTAGCAGCCCTCGAACTTGACCACCTTGTCGCGCTTGGTAAAGCCCCGGGCCAGGCGCAGGGCGCTCATGGTGGCCTCGGTGCCCGAGGAGACCATGCGCAGCATCTCCAGGTTGGGCATGAGCCGGCGCACGGTCTCGGCCAGCTCCACCTCCAGGCCGCAGGGCGCGCCATAGCTCGAGCCCCGGTCCACGGCCTCGTGGGCCGCGCGGGTCACGTCCGGATCGCAGTGGCCCAGGATCATGGGGCCCCAGCTGAGCACGAAATCGATGAGCTCGCGGCCGTCGGCGGTCCACAGGCGGCCGCCCTTGGCGCGGTCGATGAACACGGGATCGCAGCCCACGCTCTTGCAGGCGCGCACCGGGCTGTTCACCCCGCCGGGCAACACGTCATGGGCCCGGCGGAACCATTCGGCGGAAGTGGTCATTCCTCGTTCTCCTTGGGGAAGTAGCGCATGGAGGTCTTCTTGAGCTCGCGCACGCTCTGGACCATCTGGTAGTCCGTGACGCCCGTGGACCGCGACAGGCCCTCGGCCACCTGGTCGCAGTCGCCGGGGTTGCGGCCGTGGATCATGGTGTAGAGGTTGTAGGGCCACTCCGGGTAGGTGCGCCGGATGTAGCAGTGGCTGATCTGCGGGTGCCGGGCCATGACCTCGCCCACGGCCAGGGCCTGGTCCGGGTCGTCCACCCGCCAGGCGACCATGGCGTTGTGGCCCCAGCCGGCCTTCTGGTGGCGCAGGGTGGCCCCGAAGCGGCGGATGATCCCGTCGTCCTTGAGCCGGCGCAGGAGGTTGAGCACGGTTTCCTCGTCCGTGCCCGCCGCCGCGGCGATGTCCGCGAAGGGCGCGGGGCTGTCCGGCAGGTCGTCCCCGGCCAGGGCCAGGATGCGTTCCTCCAGTGCGGTGAAGGCGTTCTTTTCCATGCCGGACCTCTTACCCGCAACGGCTCGGCCTTGCAACCGGAAGCCCGGCCGGGTAGGTTGGGCAGAGCGGGGCCCGCGCCCCGTTTCGCCGTCAGCAAGGAGTCTATCGATGCACATCGCCGTACTGGGCGCCGGTGCCTGGGGCACCACCCTGGCCGACCTGCTCTGCCGCAAAGGTTTTCCGGTCCGCCTCTGGGCCCGCGAAGAAGAGGTCGTCCGTTCCATCCGGGAAAAGCGCGAGAACACCCTGTTCCTGCCGGGCGCGAACCTCTGCCCGGAACTGGCGGCCGATCAGGACCCGGGCCGGGTCCTGGACCAGGCCGAAATGGTCCTGGTGGTGGTCCCGAGCCAGTTTTTGCGCGCCAGCCTCACGGAGCTGCGCGGGCTCCTGCCCGAAAATCCCGTGATCGTCTGCGCCAGCAAGGGCATTGAGCTGGACACCCTGGAGCCCATGTCCGTGGTGGTGGCCGAGGCCCTGGAGGGGATGAACCCCCGCTACGCCGTGCTCTCGGGCCCGTCCTTCGCCCGCGAGGTGAGCCAGGGCATGCCCACCAGCGTGACGCTCGGCTGCGTGGACCGCGAGCTGGGCCGCACGCTCCAGGAGGTCTTCTCCACCGCCTTCTTCCGGGTCTACACCAGCGACGACTTCCGGGGCGTGGAGCTGGGCGGGGCGGTGAAAAACGTCATGGCCATCGCCGCGGGCATCTCCGACGGCCTGGGCTTCGGCCACGACGCCCGGGCCGCGCTCATCACCCGGGGCCTGGCCGAGATGAGCCGCCTGGGCCTGGCCATGGGCGCGCAGGCCAAGACCTTCATGGGGCTGTCGGGCATGGGCGACCTGGTGCTCACCTGCACCGGCGACCTCTCGCGCAACCGCCAGGTGGGCCTCAAGCTGGGCCAGGGCCAGAAGCTCGCGGCCATCATCGCCGGGACCCGCTCCGTGGCCGAGGGCGTGAAGACCACCAAGTCCGTGTTCGACCTGTCCAAGAAGCTCGGGGTGGAGCTGCCCATCACCGAGCAGGTCTACCGCATCCTCTACGAGGACAAGGACCCGGCCCAGGCGGTCAAGGACCTCATGGCCCGGAGCCTGAAGCACGAGCACGAGGAGGAGGCATGAGCCGCGCCCTGATGCTCTGCTGCCTGCTGGCCCTGCTGGCGGGCTGCGGCCCCACCTGGGTGAATCCGTACATCGCCAGCCCCCGCGAGGAGGACGAGCGCTTCGACAGCGACTCGGCCCAGTGCCGGGAGGCGGCCGGGGACCTGAAGCAGGCCTACGAGGACTGCCTCACGCGCCGGGGCTGGGAGAGGCAGGACTGATGGACCGCGCCGCCGGGCCGGTGCTGGTGCTGGGGGCCACGGGCTACATCGGCGGACGCCTGGTGCCCCTGCTCCTGGAGCGCGGCTGGCGCGTGCGCGCCGCGGGCCGCAGCTTGCGCAAGATCCTGGGCCGGCCCTGGGGCAAACACCCGAATCTCGAAGTGGTCCGCGCCGACGCCCTGGACCACGAGGCCCTGACCCGGGCCATGCAGGGCTGCCAGGCGGCCTACTACCTGATCCACTCCATCACGCCGGGCGAGACGGACTTCGCGGCCCTGGACCGGCGCATCGCCTACGCCACGGTGCGGGCGGCCCAGGCCGCCCGCCTGCCGCGCATCCTGCACTTCACCGGCCTGGGCGGCGACCCCGCGCACCTCTCGGAACAGCTCAAGTCGCGCTACGAGGTGGGCGAGATCCTGGGCCTCTCCGGCGCGGCCGTGACCCAGCTGCGCGCGCCCCTGGTGCTCGGCGCGGGCGGGGCCACCTTCGAGATGATCCGCTCGCTCTGCGAGCACCTGCGGCTCATGCTAGCCCCGCGCTGGGTGGACACGAAATGCCAGCCCATCGCCGTGGACGACGTCCTGGAATACCTGGCCGGGTGCCTGGAAAAACCCGAGACCGCGGGCCAGACCTATGAGATCGGCGGGCCGGACCAGCTCACCTTCCGGGAATTGTTCCAGCTGTATGCCGAGGCCGCCGGGCTGCCCAAACGGCGCATCCTGGTCCTGCCCCTGCGCACCACCCGGCTGTCCATCGCCTGGATCAATCTGGTGACGCCCATGTCCGTGTCCCTGGTCAAGCCCCTGGTGGAGCGCATGCGCCACGAGGTGCTCATCCACGACACGCGCATCCGCGAGATCCTGCCCCTGCCCCTGCTCTCCTGCCGCGAGGCCCTGGACCGGGCCCTGGCCGAGGTGCGCCGGGACGCCGTGGCCTCCTCCTGCTTCGACGCGGGCTCCACCCGCCTGCCGGAATGGGCCAAGGAGCCGCAGCCCCAGGCCAAGGTCTTCCGGGACACCTTTGCCGTGACCCTGGACGGGCCGCCGGAAACGGCCTGGAACGTGGTCAAGCGCATCGGCGGGGACACGGGCTGGTATTTCGGCACCTTCCTCTGGCGGCTGCGCGGGTTCGTGGACGAGCTGTTCGGGGGCCCCGGCCTGTCGCGCGGACGCCGCCACGTGGACACCGTGGCCATGGGCGACCACCTGGACTTCTGGCGCGTGGTGGAGGTGGACGAGCCGAGGCGGCTCCTGCTGCGGGCCGAAATGCTCGCCCCGGGCGAGGCCCTTCTGGAGTTCCGGGTCACGCCCCTGGAGGACGGCACCACGGAGCTGGCCATGACCCCGAGCTTCCAGCCCCGGGGCGCGGCCGGAATGCTCTACTGGTGGTGCATCGCGCCGTCCCATTCCCTGATCTTCCGGCCCATGCTCCGGCACATGGCCCGGGCCGCCGGGGCCCGGGTCCTGAACGGGCCCGTGCTCATCCACCAGGGAGGCTGACATGGAGCCCTCGTCCGGACCAGTGCTGGTGCTCGGGTCCACGGGCTACGTGGGCGGGCGGCTCGTGCCCCTGCTCCTGGAGCGCGGCTGGCGCGTGCGCGCCGCGGGCCGCAGCCTGGACAAGATCCGGGCCCGGCCCTGGGGCAGACATCCCAACCTGGAGCCCGTGGCCGCCGACGCCCTGGACCAGGACGCGCTCACCCGGGCCATGGAGGGCTGCTGCGCGGCCTTCTACCTGGTCCACTCCATGCGGCCCGGGGCCCGCGACTTCGCGGCCATCGACCGCCGGGCCGCCTGCAACACCACCCGCGCCGCCCGGCTCACCGGCCTGCCCCGGATCATCTACCTCTCGGGCCTGGGCGACGACCAGACCGCCCTGTCCGAGCACCTGCGCTCGCGCCACGAGGTGGGCGAACTCCTGGGCCTGGGCGGGACCCCGGTGACCCAGCTGCGCGCGGCCATGATCCTGGGTTCGGGCAGCGCCTCGTTCGAGATCCTGCGCTACCTCTGCGAACGCCTGCCGTTCATGCTCACCCCGCGCTGGGTGGACACCAAGTGCCAGCCCGTGGCGGTGAGCAACGTGCTCCACTACCTCCTGGGCTGCCTGGAGAACGAGGCCACGGCCGGGGAGACTTACGAGATCGGCGGCCCGGACCAGCTCACCTACCGCGAGCTGTTCCGGCTCTACTGCCAGGTGGCCGGGCTGCGGCAGCGGCCCATCCTGGCCCTGCCCGTGCTCACGCCCAGGCTCTCGGCCTGGTGGGTCAACCTGGTGACGCCCGTGCCCCTGGCCCTGGTGCAGCCCCTGGTGGAAGGCCTGGCCAACGAGGTCATCTGCCGGGACACGCGCATCCGCGAGCTGGTGCCCCAGGACCTGGTGTCCTGCCGCGAGGCCATTGCCGCGGCCCTGGACCAGGAGCGCCAGAAGGCCGCGCCCTCCTGCTGCTTCGACGCCGGATCGAGCTGCCTGCCCGAGTGGGCGGCCTGCGGCGACGCGGGCTATGCCGGGGGCACGGTGTTCAAGGACAGCTACAGCGTGACCCTGGCCGGGACCCCGGAGCAGGTCTGGGACGTGGTCCGGCGCATCGGCGGGGACACGGGCTGGTATTTCGGGGACCTGCTCTGGCGGCTGCGGGCCTTTCTGGACAAGCTGGCCGGGGGCCCGGGCTTCACCCGGGGCCGCAGGAGCCAGGAGGAGCCCGTGCCGGGCGAGCACCTGGACTTCTGGCGGGTGCTGGCGGCCGAGCCGGGCAAGCGCCTGCTGCTCCTGGCCGAGATGAAGCTGCCGGGCCAGGCCCTCCTGGAATTCCGCATCAGCCAAAAGGACAACGGCGCCACCGAGCTGTCCATGACCCCGAGCTTCCTGCCCCGGGGCCTCTGGGGCCCGGTCTACTGGTGGACCTTCTACCCGGCCCACGCCTATCTCTTCAAGAACATGCTCCGGCACATGGCCCAGGCCGCCGGGGTGCGCGTGCTCCACGGGCCCGCCCCCCGATGAGCGTCCTGCGCGAGGGCTTCACCACGGGCACGGCCGCCGCGGCCGCGGCCAAGGCCGCCGCGCTGTTCCTGGCCCTGCGCCTCTGCCCGGCCGAGGTGGACACGCCCCTGCCCGGCGGCGGCAGGCTGATGGTGCCCGTGGCCCGCTGCCAGGCCGAGGGCCTGGGGGCCCGGGCCGTGGTGATCAAGGACGCAGGGGATGACCCTGATGTGACAGACGGGGCAGAAATTCATGCCCTTGTTTTCCAGCAGAGCGGGTTGAGGGATGGAGAAATTGCCCTCGAAGCCGGAACAGGGGTCGGAACAGTGACCTTGCCCGGCCTGCCCGTGCCCCCGGGCGAACCGGCCATCAACCCCGGCCCCCGGGAGCAGATCCGGGCGGCCGTGGCCGAGGCCCTGGAGGAATCCGGCCTGGGCGCGGGCGCGCGGGTGGTCATCGAGATCCCGGACGGCGCGGAGCTGGCCAAGAGGACCATGAACCCGCGCCTGGGGATTCGCGGCGGGCTCTCCATCCTGGGCACCGCCGGGATCGTCCGGCCCTACAGCCACGACTCCTGGCTGGCCTCCATCGGCCAGGCCCTGAGCGTGGCCCGGGCCGCCGGGCTCACGGAGATCGTGCTGACCACGGGGCGGCGCAGCGAGCGCTTCTGGCGCGCGCTCCACCCGGAAACCCCGGAACTGGGCGTGGTCCAGGCCGCGGACTTCTTTGCCCAGGCCTGTGGCCTGGCCGCGGACCAGGGCTTCGCCCGGATCACCTGGGCCCTGTTCTTCGGCAAGCTGGTGAAGCAGGCCCAGGGCCTGGAATGCACCCACGCCAAGGAAGGCTCGCTGGATTTCGGGGGATTGGCGGAACTCTGCGCCCGGGCGGGCGCGAAGGCGGAAACCGCGCAACGCGCAGCCCGGGCCAACACGGCCCTGGAAGTGCTGGGACTGTTGCGGAACGACCCGGCCCTGCCGGAACTCCTGGCCCTGCTGGCCGAGCGCGCAACCCGGGCGGCCCGGGACTTCGCCGGACCAGGGCCGGAAATCGCCTACGCCGTGTTCGACCTGGACGGCGCGGTCCTGTTCGAGGGCTAGCGGCCCAGGTTCAGGATGAGCGCGCCCTGGCTCAGGGTGACCACGCTGACCCGCTCCTTCCGGAGCCAGTCGGCCAGCTCGGCCAGCTTGCTGGAACGGATGGGCTCGTAGGCGTCCTTGCCCACCCCGTGCAGACAGAGCACCACCCAGTCGCTTTCCACGATGCAGTTCTGGCGGATGAGGGTCTGGAGCTCCTCCACCGTGGTGACCGAGCGCACGGAATAGCGCTCAATGGCGTGCAGGTCGAAGGCCTGGGCCCGGAGCACGCCCGCGCCCTCGGGGGCCGGCTCGTTGATCCCGTCGCCCAGGGCCGCGGCCAGGGCATAGTAGCGCTTGGACAGCTCCGCGCTCTCCGGGGTCCACTGGCTGAACGGGGCCACAAAGGCGGTCACGTCCAGGCCGTGGCCGCGCAGCTCGGCCTTGGAGTCGCGCAGCTCGCGCTCGTAGGAGCCCACCTGCACGGTAAGGCTCTTGACCCCGGGGTCGAAGCGCGGGAGCACGGTGAGGGTCTTGGCCTGCTTGTCGTGGAAAAAGGCCCCGCCCGTGGTCAGCAGCTCCTGCAGCGAGCCCGTGGGCGCCAGGGGCATGTTGTCCAGGAACACGGCCACGCATTCCTCGAAGCCGTAGGGCGCGCGATAGACCGTGGCGGACCCGGCCTTGACCGGCTTGAGCGCCAGGTTCTCGTCCTCCAGGCGCAGGGGGATCATCTTGGGCCCGATGTGGTGGATGCTGTGGGAGGCGATCTCCCAGCCCCGTTTCTGGAGGTCCAGGGCCTGCTCCTTGGTCATGTAGCCCTCGTGCGGCCAGCGCACGTTCTCGGCGATGAGCGCCGTGACCGCCACCAGGCCGCGCTGCTCCAGGATCGGCAGGGCCTTTGCGTAGACCGAGGAGAGCCCGTCGTCGAAGACCAGGGTGACCATGCCCTGGGCCCGGGCGGTCCCGGCCAGGGACAAGAAGACCGCCAGCACGGCGGCCAGGATTTTCATTGATTTCATGTTCCCTCGGCTCCTTTTTCGAGTCGAATGGCTTCCCCTTAGAGGAAAGGCCCCTCCCTGGCAAGCCTCCCCCCTTCCAAGGCCGTGACGTTCCCGTTATAATCGCACCATGAACGCCGTTGAACCCGTCCATGTGGTGGGTCTGTCCCCCGGAGCCCTGACCCCGCCGCCCCACTGCCTGGAGATCCTGGCCCGCGCCCGGGTCCTGGCCGGGGGCAAGCGCCTGCTGGAGGCCTGCGGCAAGGACCTGGCCCCCCGGGCCGAGCGCCGCCTGCCCATTGCCGGGCCCCTGGAGGCCGTGCTGCGGGAGATCGAGGCCGAGCTGCCGGCCGGCGGCGTGGTCCTGCTCACCGACGGCGACCCCCTGTTCTACGGCCTGGGCAAGCGGCTCCTGGAGTCCCTGGGCCCGGAGCGCCTGGTCTTCCACCCCAACGTGACCACCCTCCAACTGGCCGCGGCGCGCCTGAAGTTCCCCTGGCAGGAGGCCGTGAGCGTGTCCCTGCACGGCCGCACGGACTACGCCCCGCTGTTCTCGGCGCTCACCCGGGCCGAGCGCGTGGCCGTGTTCACCGACGAGGAGAACACGCCCCAGGCCATTGCCCGGGCCCTGCTGGAGCGCGGCACGGACGGGTTCTTCATGACCGTGCTGGAGAACCTCGGCACCGAGCAGGAGAGCGTCCAGCATCTCACCCTGGAGGAGGCCTGGGACAAGAGCTTCGCGCCCCTGAACCTGGTGGTCTTCGAGCGCCACTATCCCCCGGAGATCCCGCCCTGCCTGGGCACCCCGGACCACTACTTCTTCCACGAGAAGGACCTCATCACCAAGCAGTCCGTGCGGGCCGCGGGCCTGGCGCTCCTGGCCGTGACCCCCGAGGCCCTGGTCTGGGACCTGGGCGCGGGCTGCGGGGCCGTGTCCATCGAGGCCGCGCACCTGGCCTTCCGGGGCCGGGTCATCGCCGTGGAGCGCCAGCGCAACCGCGCGGCCATGATCCGCGAGAACGTGCGGCGCATGGGGGCCTGGACCGTGGACGCGGTGCAGGGCGAGATGCCCGGCTGCCTCGTGGAGCTGCCCGACCCGGACCGCGTGTTCATCGGCGGCGGCCTGGGCCAGGACAACGCCGTGCTCGAGGAGGCCTGCCGCCGCCTCAAGTCCGGCGGCCGCCTGGTGATCCACTGCATCCTCCTGGACACCCTGTTCCGGGCCAAGGGGCACCTGGAGTCCCTGGGCTGGAACTTCGGCGTGACCCAGCTTTCGGCCAGCAGCACGGACCGTCTGGCCGGGGACATGCGCTTCCGGGCGCAGAACCCGGTGTTCATCCTCTGGGCCGAAAAGCCCTGAACCCGCGAGGCCCCATGACCCAGGTCTATTTCATCGGCGCCGGGCCCGGCGACCCGGAACTGCTCACGCTCAAGGCCGCGCGGATCATCGGCATGGCCGACCTGGTGCTCTACGCCGGGTCCCTGGTGCCCAGGGCCGTGCTGGCCGAGGCCAGGGATTCGGCGAAGATCGTGGATTCCGCGCCCCTGACCCTGGAGGAGCAGCACACCCTGGTCCTGGACTGCGTGCGCGCCGGGGGCCTGGTGGCCCGGGTGCACACCGGCGACCCGGCCCTGTTCGGCGCGGTGCGCGAGCAGGCCGAGCTGCTGGACCGGGAGGGCGTGGACTGGGAGGTGGTGCCGGGGGTCAGCGCGGCGTTCGCCGCCGCGGCCGCGGCCAAGGTCTCGTTCACCCGGCCCGGCGGGACCCAGAGCCTCATCGTCACCCGCCTGGCGGGCAAGACCCCGGTGCCGGAATCCGAAAATCTCCGCGACCTGGCCCGCCACGGCTCGGCCCTGGCGGTCTATCTCTCGGCCGGGGACGCCCCGGGCGTGCAGCGCGAGCTTCTGGCCGGGGGCCTGGACCCGGAGACCGCCGTGGTGGTGGGCCACCGGGTGGGCTGGCCCGACGGCTCGATCCTCACGACCACGCTGGGCGACATGGCCCGGGCCGTGGCGCAGGCCGGCTTCACGCGTCAGGCCGTGTTCCTGGTGCTGCCCGGCCAGGGCCGGGGCGGGCGCTCGAAACTCTACGACGCGGGCTTCAGCCACCAGTACCGGAGGGGATCATGCGACGGCTCGACCTGACCACGCGCTCCCGCGAGGAGCTGTGCGACGTGACCCACGAGGTCCGGGAGATGCTGCAACGGGAGGGCTGGAAGGACGGGGCCCTGGTGCTGTTCTGCCCGCACACCACGGCCGCGCTCACGGTGAACGAGGGCGCGGACCCGGACGTGGTCCGGGACGTGGTCACGAACCTGCGAGGGCTCATCCCCAAGCGCGGGGACTACCGGCACGCCGAGGGCAACAGCGACGCCCACATCAAGACGAGCCTGGTGGGGCCCTCGCTCACGCTCATCGTGGAGGGCGGGAAACTCTGCCTGGGAACCTGGCAAAAGGTCTTTTTCTGCGAATTCGACGGGCCCCGGCAGCGGCAGCTGTGGATTCAATGGTTGCCGAACGCCTGACAGGCCGTTGCAAGCGCCCTTGTGCGCGATCCGCTCAAAAAACACGCTGGCAAGGCGCAAAAAAAACGCAAGCCCGACGCGTATCAGAAATACGCGAGGGTTTGCGTTTTTCGCAGCAACGCGGCCAGCGCGGAATTTTCAGCGGATCGCTTAGAACAAACGGCGGACCTTGTCCCAGGCCTGCAACGGCGGCTCGGCCCCGGGCCGGGGACCGGCGTTCTCCAGGCGGCTGCGCACCCCGTCCACCCAGGCCTTGACCCGGAAACACTCGGCGCTGTCCAGCTCGCGGCCGGCCTCGGAAAGCAGATCACTGCCCGCGCGGCGCAGGGCCTCGCGATAGCCCATGCCCCGGGCGGCGTAACGGGCGGCCTTGTCTTCCATGCGGCGCTTGACTATTCTCTCGTTCATGGTCGCATCCTCCCTGATGCTTCAGTGGTGCGGCCCTCGCAGCAAATTCCGGGCCAGACCCGGGCAGCAGGCCGGAAATCCGCGCCACACGGACGTTTCCCATGGAGAACAGCCACCGCTTCTTCCGCAACGAGGCCTGCGCCTACTTTCCCTGTCACGAAACCGACGATCCGGAGAACTTCAACTGCCTGTTCTGCTACTGCCCGCTCTACTGCCTGGGCCGGGACTGCGGCGGGGACTTCCGGATCACGGCCGCAGGGGTCAAGGACTGCACGCCCTGCATGGTGCCGCACCGGCCCGAAAACTACGGCCTGATCGTGGAAAAGCTGCGGGAGGTCTGCCGCCGGACCGGCGGCTAGGGACTACTGCTCGGGTTCCAGGATGCCCAGGCGGTCCAGCTCGGCCAGGGGCTCCAGAAAGCGGATCCCGGCCAGGAACCGGCCGTCCACCGCGGCGGTCCAGATGATCTCGCCGGAGCGCTCCTCTTCCAGGACATTGTGGCCGTTGCCCACGGCCAGCACCGTGAGCACGGTGCCCGCCTCCAGGCGCTCGTACAGGGCCTCGTCGGCCGAGCGCACCTTCATGCCGCCCCGGGACATCTCGTCCACGTAGAAGCGGTGGCGCTGGCCCAGGACCAGCAGGTCGCACTGGATCCTGCCGCCTGTGGGCAGGCGCGGGTGGTGGCGGCGCTCCCGCCCCGGGGTGGCCGACCTCATGCTCACGCGTCCTCCTAGAAGACCTCGGCCTCAAACCACAGGATTTCCGTGTCCTTCTGACGCCAGGCGTCCGGGGGCAGCCCGGCCTTGCGGCAGGTCTGCTCCAGGAACCGGGTGCGGTCCCACTTCCACTCCACGGCCACCTGGGGCAGGAGCAGGCCGGACTGGAAGCCCCGGCGCACGATGAGCCCGTGGCGGCCGATCTCGATCCGCTCCACGTCCGGGCAGGGCGTGATGGGCGAAAGGATGGAGATCTCCACCTCCACGTCCGCGAACTCCCGGGGCGTGAGCGGGGAGAAGCGCGGGTCCTCGAAGGCGGCTGCCTGGGCCATGTTCCAGATGGTCGTGAACAGCGGGCCCGAGCCCACCAGGTGCCCGATGCAGCCGCGCAGCCGCTTGTTCAGCTCCAGGGTCACGAAGGCCCCGAGCTGGGCGCGCAGGGTCTCGGTGGGCGGCTCGGGAGGCTGTCCCGGCCCGCCCCCGGGCTTGAGCCGGGAGGCGATGGACAGGCGCACCAGGTCCTTGAGGTAGGCCTTTTCCTGGTCCGTGAGGCTGAAGCGGAAGGGCTCAGACATGGGCTCTCTCCCCTGGTTCCCGATCATCCCTTATACCCGGCCCGGGACTCTTTGGCAAAGTCCTGATCCGTTCCGGGCACCTTGCGCAGAAGCCAGAGCCCGGCCAGGAACAGGAGGACCACCGAGGACAGGCCCACGCGCTGCGAGCCCGACGCCAGGGTCAGCCAGCCCACCAGCAGCGGGCCGATGAAGGCCGTGAGCTTGCCCGAAAGGGCGAACAGCCCGAACATCTGGTTGCGGACCTCCTCCGGGGCCATGCGCGCCAGCCAGGTGCGGCTGGAGGCCTGGGCCGGTCCCACGAACAGGCCCAGGATCAGGCCGAAGACCCAGAACAGGGCCTTGGACCGGACCACGAGCATGAGCGAGGCCGGCAGGATCAGGCCCAAGAGGGACCAGACAATGACCTTCTTGGGGCCCAGCTTGTCGTCGAGCACGGCGAAGGCCGCCGCGCCCAGGCCCGCGGTGACGTTCAGCCCGATGCCGTAGAGCAGGATCTCCTCGGGCTCCATGCCGAAGCTTCCGGCGGCGTAGATCCCGCCAAAGGCGAACATGGTGGTCAGCCCGTCGTTGTAGAGCATCCGGGCGATGAGGAAGCGGGCGATGTCCTTGTAGCGGCGCACCTCCCGCAGGGAGTCGCGCAGCTGTGTGACCCCGGCGCGCACGGCCGCGCCCAGGCCCAGGCCCGTGTCCGGCTCGTCGGCCGAGAAGAAGAACAGCGGCAGGGAGAACAGCCCGAACCAGGCCGCGGTCAACAGCGCCGTGGCCCGCACGTGCTCGGCATCGACCCGGGGCAGGGCCAGCCAGGCGCCCTTGGCCACGAAGCCGTAGAGCCCAAGCACCAGGCAGAGCAGCCCGCCCACATAGCCCACGGCCCAGCCCCAGCCGGACCAGCGGCCCAGGCGCTCCGGCGGGCAGAGCGAGGGAAGCATGGCGTTGGCGAAGACCACGCCGTACTCCATGCCGATGACGCCCAGGCCCGCCAGGACCAGGGCGGGCAGGGCCCAGGACGGGTCGGGCTTCACGAACCAGAGCAGGCCCGTGGCCACCACGGACAGCAGGGTGAAGGCCGCGATCCAGGGTTTGCGGCGGCCGCGATGGTCGGCCACGGCCCCGAGCAGCGGGCCGCCGATGCCGATGACCAGGCCGGACACGGCCAGCATGTTGCCCCACTGGGCCGTGCCCAGGGCCTCGTTCTCGGCCACGGAGCGGGCGAAGTAGGCGGCGAAGACAAAGGTCTCGATGAGCGTGGAGAAGGCGCTGTTGGCCCAGTCGTAGAAGGCCCAGGCCAGGAGGCCCGCTGCGCTGTGCCTGCGCGCGGCCACGGCCGGGCCTAGAACCCCTGCTCCAGGGGCGGGGAGACCAGGCAAGGACCGGCCCCGGCCATGTCCGCGGGCGGCCGGCTGCCCTCAAGCCGCACGAAGCGGTCCTCGATGGACAGCCGCCCCTGGGCCAGCCACTGCACGGCCTGGGGATAGATGCGGTGCTCCAGCTTGAGGATGCGCGCGCCGAGCGCCTCGCCGCCCTCGCCGGGCTCGGCGGGCACCGCGGCCTGGATGATGATGGGCCCGTGGTCCATCATCTCGTCCACGAAGTGCACGGTGCAGCCCGAGATGCGCACGCCGTAGTCCGCGGCGTCGCGCTGGCCGTGGGCCCCGGGGAAGCCCGGCAACAGCGCCGGGTGGATGTTCAGGATGCGCTGGGGAAAGGAGTTCACGAAGCCCGGGGTCAGGATGCGCATGAATCCGGCCAGGATCACGGCCTCGGCCTTGGCCCCGGCGATGGCCCGCAGGACCTCGCGGTCGAAGCTGCCGCGCGTGGGATATTCGGAGTGCACCACCACCTTGGTGGGGATGCCGTGCTTGCGCGCCCGGGTCAGGCCGTAAGCCTCGGAGTTGTTGGAGACCACCAGCTTGATCTCGGCGTCCAGCGCGCCCGCCTCGATGCGGTCGATGAGCGACTGGAGGTTGGAGCCGCCGCCGGAGACGAGCACGGCCAGGGGCAGGGACATGGGCACTCCTCGTGCGCGTTTGCGCCTGAACCGTCTGACACTGAAACCGGGGCCCCGTCAAGGCGGGCGGGATGCGGCCCCCTGTCCGCGGGCGGGTGATCATTGCTTGGCACGCACTACGGTTTTGATGTACAGCCCATCCATGACCCTCTGGCGCGCCCTCCTCCTTCTGCCGCTTCTGCTGACCCTGGCCTGCCCGGCCCTGGCCCAGACCGGCGCGTTGCGCGACAAGTTTGAACCCGCGGAGCCGCCGCAGCTCCTCCAGGTCCTGCCGACCTGGACCGGGGACCTGCCGGCCATCCGCGAGCGGCACCGCGTGCGGGCCCTGGTGGTCTCCGGGCCCACCAACTTCTTCATCGACAGCCTGGGCCGCCCCCGCGGCTACATGTACGACCTCTGCAAGATCTACGAGAAGGAACTCGACCACAAGCGGGCCAAGCGCGAGCTGCCCATCACGCTCACCTTCGTGCCCGTGTTCTTCGACGAGGCCATCCAGGACCTGGTGGAGGGCCGCGGCGACTTCATCGCCCACACCCTGACCATCACCCCGGAGCGGCTGGCAAAGGTGGCCTTCACCGAGCCGCTCATCACCGACGTGCGCGAGGTCCTGGTCACCCGCAAGGAGGACCGCGACCTGGTCCGCATGGAGGATTTCGCGGGCCGCCAGATCCACGTGGTCAAGGGCTCCAGCCAGGCGGCCCACCTGAAGACCCTGAACGTCATCTTCGCCCGCCAGAACCTGCCGCCGGTGAACGTCCTTGAGGCCGCGCCCACCCAGGGCGCCGAGCACCTCCTGGAGGTCCTGGCCGCCGGGATCATCGACAACGTCATCTGCGACGACTTCGTGGCCCGGCTCTGGATCAAGGTCTTCCCCAACCTCAAGATCCACGACGCCTTCCCGCTGTCCGCGGGCAACAGCATCGCCTGGGCCGTGCGCAAGGAAAACCCCCAGCTCCTGGAGAGCCTGAACAGGACCATCACCAGGATGAAGGAGGACTCCGCGGCCTTCGAGCGCCGCTTCGCCTCCTACTACAAGGACGCCCGCAAGCTCTCCAACCCCTTCCGCGACAGGGTCAAGGGCCCCATCCTGGAGCACTTCAAGACCTACGCCACCAACTACCGCTTCGACTGGCTCCAGTCCCTGGCCCAGGGCTTCCAGGAATCCGGGCTGGACAACTCGGCGCGCAGCCCCATGGGCGCGGTGGGCATCATGCAGGTCCTGCCCTCCACGGGCAAGGACATGGGCTTCAAGGAAGTCTTCTCGGTGGACAACAACATCCACGCGGGCATCAAGTACATGGGCCAGGTGCGCGACCGCTTCGACGAGCCGGGCATGACCCGGGAGAACCGCTTCCTGTTCGCCCTGGCGGCCTACAACGCCGGACCCAACCGGATTCAGAAGCTGCGGGAGAAGGCCGCCAAGGAAGGGCTGGACCCGAACATCTGGTTCGGCAACGTGGAGCGTCTGGCCCTGCGGACCATCGGCATGGAAACCGTGACCTACGTGCGCAACATCAACAACTACTACATCGCCTACCGGCTCTCCCTGGAGAGCTACCGGAAGAACCAGGAATACCTGGACGCCCACCGCAAGGAGCTGGCCCCGGAACGGACCGCGGTCAAGGCCAAGAAGTCCAAGGCCAAGAAGGCCAATCCCTAGCCCTTTCTCCCGATGACCAGCGCGGCCTCGCCGCCCGGGTCCAGGCGCGCGATGTCCGAAAGGCCCGCGGCCTCCATCCAGGCGCGCACCTCGGATTCGGTGTAGGTGTCCCCGCGCTCGGTGTTCACCAGCATGTTCAGGGCGAAGAACGCGCCGTGCAGCGGGCCCACCCGGTCCTCGTCCATGAGGAAGTCCTGCACCGCCACCCGGCCGCCGGGATTGAGCGCCCGGGCCGCGCGCCGGACCAGCGCCCGGTTCTCCTCGGGCGCGTTGATGTGGGCCACGGCCGAGAACAGGATGAAGTCGAAGCCCTGGCCGAAGTCGGCCTCGTGGTAGTCGCCGTCCTGGGTGGTCACGCGGCCGGAGAGGCCCTCGGCGGCCACGTAGGAGCGGGTCAGGGGCGTGACCTGGGGCAGGTCCAGGACCACGGCCGAGAGTTCCGGGTTGGCCCGGCAGAAGGCCATGCTGTAGATTCCGGAGCCGCCGCCCACGTCGAGCATCCGGCGCGCGCCCGGGAGGTCCAGGGCCTTGGCCAACAGTTCGGCGCTGCCCCGGGCCCGGCGGTGCATGGCCTCGATGAAGGCCTGGGTGGCCGCGGGATCGCGCTCGCCCCGGTCGCGCACCCGGGTGCCCCGGCGCACGGCCTCGGTGAGCGTGGCCCAGCTGGCGAAGACGTTGTTGGTGTGGGACAGGCCGGAGAGGAACTCGGGGCTCTCGGCGTTGAGATAGCGCTGGGCCGCCTCGGTATTGCGGAACAGGCCGCCGTCCTTGCGCACCAAGCCCAGTCCGGCGAGCACGTTGAGCAGCCGGTCCAGGGCCCGGGGGTCCGCGCCCACGCGCTCGGCGGCCTCCTCGGATTCCAGGCCCTCCAGCCCCAGGACCGTGAACACGTTCAGCTCCACGGCCGTGAGCAGGACCCGGCTTTGCTGGAAGGCCTTGGCCAGGTCCTGGATCTGCCGCGCGTCCGTGATCTCGGGCATGGGTCCCCCTACCTGGCGGCGTCCTCCGCCAGGGCGGCCACCAGGGCCGGGATGGTGTAGTCCTCGGGCTGGACCGAGGCGGCAAAGCCGTACTTTTCGAGCGTCCTGGCCGTGACCGGGCCGATGCAGGCGAAGCGCACGTTGTTGTGCTTCTTCATCTCGTCCGCGGGCATGAGGCCGAAGAAGTTGTCCACCGTGGAGGAGCTGGCAAAGGTCACGTAGTGGACGCGGCCAGCGTCCAGGGCCGCGCGCAGTTCGGAGGCGTCCTTCTGGGTGGGCCGGGTCTCGTACACCGGGAGCACGTCCACGTGGCAGCCGGCCTTGCGCAGGTCCTCGGGCAGGACCTCGCGGGCCTCGCGGGCCCGGGGGATGAGCACGCGCTTGCCCGCAGCGCCCTTGTCCAGGAGCCCGGCCACCACGTGTTCGGCCACGAACTTCTCGGGCACGAAGTCGGCCCTGATGCCCTTGGCCGCCAGGGCCGCGGCCGTGGCCGGGCCGATGGCCGCCACCTCCAGCCCGGCGAAGACCCGGGCGTCCAGGCCCAGTTCCTCCAGGTGCTCCCAGAAATATTTGACCCCGTTCACCGAGGTGAACACGGCCCAGTCATAGGTGGGCAGGGTCACCACGGCCTGCTCCACGGCCTCGTCGTCGCTGATCGGGCCCACGCTGATGGTCGGGAACTCCAGCACGCAGGCCCCGTTCTCCTGGAGCAGCGCGGACAGGTCGCTGGCCTGCTCGCGGGAGCGCGTGACCACCACGCCCTTGCCGAGCAGGGGCTTGTGCTCGAACCAGGCGAGCTTGTCGTGGAGCGAGCAGACCCCGCCCACGATGATGATGCTCGGGGCCTGGAAGCCCCGGGCCGCGGCCTCGGCGGCCACGTCCTTGAGGGTCGAGACAAAGGACTGCTGGTCGCAGCGCGTGCCCCAGCGCACCAGGGCCACGGGGGTTTCGGGCGCGCGGCCGTTCTGCATGAGGTTGTCCGCGATCATGGGCAGGTTCTTGACGCCCATGTAGAAGACCAGGGTGGAGTTGCTCCGGCCGTACACCGCCCAGTTGTGGCCGCTCTCCTCCTTGGTGGGGTCCTCGTGGCCGGTGATGAAGCAGACGCTCGTGGTGTGGTCGCGGTGGGTCACGGGAATCCCGGCATAGGCCGCCGCGGCCACGCCCGAGGTCACGCCCGGCACCACCTCGAAGGCGATGCCCGCCTCCACCAGCTCCTCGGCCTCCTCGCCGCCCCGGCCGAAGACGTAGGGGTCCCCGCCCTTGAGCCGGGCCACGCTCTTGCCCTCGCGGGCCTTGGCGATGATGAGCGCGTTGATCTCGTCCTGGGGCAGGGTGTGGTCCCCGCCCTTCTTGCCCACGTAGAGGATTTCCGCATCCTCGCGGCAGAAGCCGAGCAGGTCCGGATGGGCCAGGTAGTCGTAGATGACCACGTCGGCGGTCTCCATGATCTGCTTGCCCTTGAGGGTGAACAGGCCGAGATCGCCCGGGCCCGCGCCGATGAGATAGACCTTGGACATGCTTCCCCCTACCCCGCCACGCTGCGCAGCCGCTGTTCCAGGGCCGCGAGCTTGTCTTTTTCCTCGGCCAGGGCCGTGAGCTTGGCGCGCTCCTTGTCCACCACCTCGGCCGGGGCCTTGGCCACGAAGCCCTGGTTGGACAGCTTCTTCTCGATGAGCGCCACCTGTTCGGCCAGCTTGCCGAGCTGCTTGCCCACGCGGGCCAGCTCGGCCTCGAAGTCCACCACGCCCGTGAGCGGGACAAAGATCTCGCAACCGCGCACCACGGCCGTGCCCGAGGCCCTCGGGCCCTTGACCGATGGCCCGCACTCGAAGCTCTCCAGCCGGGCCAGGGAGAGCAGCAGGGGCCGCACGGATTCGAGCAGCGCGGCGTCCGCGCCCTGGGCCGTGCGCACGAGGAGCGCCAGCTTCTTGGCCGGGTCCACGCCGAGCTCGGCGCGGATGTTGCGCACGGCCGAGACCACGCCCTGGAACAGCTCCATGTCGCGCAGCGTCTCCTCCCCGGAAAGGCCCGGACGGGAGGCCGGGAAGGGTTCGCGGGAGATGTCCCGGCGCGCTTCCGGGATGCCGGGCAGCGCGGTCCAGATCTCCTGGGTCACGAAGGGCATGACCGGGTGGAGCAGGACGAGCGTCTCGGAGAGCACGGCGGCCAGGACCTTCTGGGTCCCGGCCTTGGCCGCCTCGTCCGCGCCGTAGAGGTCGTTCTTGGCCATCTCCAGGTACCAGTCGCAGAACTCGCTCCAGATGAAGCGGTAGAGCGCCTGGGCCATGTCGTTGAAGCGGTACTCCGCGACCGCCAGGCGCACCTCTTCCTTCAGGTCCTCCAGGCGGCGCAGGATCCAGGCGTTGGCCAGGCCGGGCTGGGCCGCGGGGTCCAGGTCCGGCAGCTCGGCGGGCAGGTTCATGAGCGCGAACCGGGCCGCGTTCCAGATCTTGTTCACGAAGTGGCGGTAGCCCTCGATGCGCTTCTCCGAGAGCTTGATGTCCCGGCCCATGGCCGCGAAGGCCGTGAGCGTGAAGCGCAGGGAGTCGGTGCCGTACTTCTCGATCATCTCCACGGGGTCGATGACGTTGCCCGTGGACTTGCTCATCTTCTTGCCCTGCTCGTCGCGCACCAGGGCATGGATGTACACGTCCGTGAACGGCACCTGCTCCATGAAGTGCAGGCCCATCATCATCATGCGGGCCACCCAGAAGAACAGGATGTCGAAGCCCGTGACCAGCACCGAGGTGGGATAGAAGGCCGCCAGCTCCGGGGTCTTGTCCGGCCAGCCCAGGGTGGAGAAGGGCCAGAGCGCGGAGGAGAACCAGGTGTCCAGCACGTCCTCGTCCTGGGAGAGCTTGGTGTCCCCGCACTTGGGGCAGCGCTCGGGGTCGCGGGTGGCCACCACGAGCTCGCCGCAGCCCTGGCAGGTCCAGGCCGGGATGCGGTGGCCCCACCAGATCTGCCGCGAGATGCACCAGTCGCGGATGTTGTCCAGCCAGTCGTAATAGACCTTTTCCCACTGGCCCGGCAGGATGCGCGTCCCGGCCGGGACCGCCGCGCGGGCGCGCTCGGCCAGGGGCTTGACCTTGACGAACCACTGGGTGGAGACGTGCGGCTCGATGACGCTCTTGCAGCGGTAGCATTCGCCCACGCTGTGCTCGTGCTCGATGACGTCCAGGAGCAGGCCCTCGGCCTTGAGGTCCTCGATCACGGCCGCGCGGCACTCCTCCTTGGTCATGCCGCGGTACTTCTCGGGCGCGTTCTCGTTCATGCGCCCGTCCTCGTCGATGACCTGCACCAGGTCCAGGTCGTGCTTGCGGCCCAGCTCCCAGTCGTTCATGTCGTGGGCCGGAGTCACTTTCAGACAGCCGGTGCCGAACTCGCGGTCCACGTAGGTGTCGCCGATGACCGGCAGCTTGCGGCCCACCAGGGGCAGCACGGCGAAGCCGCCGATGTTCTCGTTGTAGCGCTCGTCCTCGGGATGCACGGCCACGGCCGTGTCGCCCAAGAGCGTCTCCGGGCGGGTGGTGGCCACCACCAAGTGCCCGCCTTTCATGAGCGGGTACTTGATGTGGTAGAGGTGGCCCTTCTTGGGGGCGTGCTCCACCTCGTCGTCGGCCAGGGCCGTGTGGCAACGGTTGCACCAGTTGATGATGTAGTCGCCCTTGTAGATGAGGCCCTCGTGGAACAGCCGCACGAAGACCTCGCGCACGGCCCGGGACAGGCCCTCGTCCAGGGTGAAGCGCTCGCGGGTCCAGTCCACGGACGCGCCCAGGCGGCGGATCTGATTCAGGATGCGGTCGCCGTACTGCTTGCGCCACTCCCAGACGCGCACGATGAACTGCTCGCGGCCCAGGTCGTGGCGGCCCTTGCCCTCGGCCTTGAGCTGGCGCTCGACCACGTTCTGGGTGGCGATGCCGGCGTGGTCCGTGCCCGGGACCCAGAGCACGTTCCTGCCCTGCTGCCGGGCGAAGCGGCAAAGGATGTCCTGGAGCGTGATGTTCAGCGCGTGGCCCATGTGCAGGGCGCCGGTGACGTTGGGCGGCGGGATGACGATGGAATAGGTCTCGCCCGGCCCCTTCGGGTCAGGCGTGAAGGCCCGGGTCTCTTCCCAGAACTTGGCCCATTTCTCTTCAATGCCCCAGGGCTCGTACCCCTTGGGCAGGGAGGCTTCGGACATGCTTTGGACTCCTTTATGCGGGCCGCCCGGCGCAAGGCCCGGTGCGGCGCGAACCCCGATTCCTACCCAAAAAACGCGCAAGAGGAAAGGCCCGGCGCAGGCCCGGCCTTGCGGGAGCCGGAGGGCTCTGCTACTGCCTGTCCCATGGCCCTCCTGCACGTGCTCTGGGACGAGTCCCACCTCTGGGGACTGCTCGTGGTCCGCGCCCTGCTGGCCTGGAACCTGCCCTTCCGCCTGGTGCGCGGGGAGGAGGTCGCCCAGGGCGCGCTGGCGGCCGAGCGGCCCGCGGCCCTGCTCGTGCCGGGCGGCCGGGCCAAGGGCAAGGCCGAGGCCCTGGGGCCGGCCGGGCTCAAGGCCGTGCGGGCCTACGTGCGCGAGGGCGGGACCTACATCGGGTTCTGCGGCGGCGCGGGCCTGGGCCTGTCCGGGTCCGACGGCCTGGACCTCTGCCCCTGGGGCCGGGGCGGCTTCGCCAACCGGCTGGAGCATTTTTTGAGCGGCCACGTGCGCCTGGAGCTGGCCCGGGAGCACACGCTGGTGCCCCCGGACCTGGATCCCGCCATCCTGGCCCCGGTCTGGTGGCCGGCCCAGTTCGCGCCCCGGGATGGGGACACCGAGGTCCTGGCCTCGTACCAGGGCCCGGGCCCGGACTTCTGGGTGGCGGACCTGAGCCTCGCCTCCATCCCGGCCCAGGTCCAGGAGGACTGGGAGCACCTCTACGGCATCCGCCTGGAGCCCACGGACATGGTCGGCCGCCCGGCCGTGGTCACGGGCCGCCTGGGCCAGGGCCGCTACCTGCTCTCCTACCCGCACCTGGAGACCCCGGCCTCGCGCCAGGCCAACGCCTGGCTGGCCCACATCCTGGGCGCGGTCCTGGGCCGCGAGGCCCCCAGGGACCCCCTGCCCGCCTGGGACCTGGCCGGCCGGCCCGTGCGCTGGAGCGACCCCGCCCTGCTCCGGGCCGCCGAGGTCTTCGAGGACGTCATCCGCACCGGCCGCGAGCACTTCCTGCTGTTCTGGCGCAACCCCTGGCTCCTGGGCTGGCGGCGCGGCATCCCGGGCTCGGCCATCGACAGCCTCTACGCCCTGGCCCGGGAATGCCTGGCCAGCGAGGAGACCGAGGCGGCGCGGGAGTTCTGGCAGGACAAGGCCCCGGAGTTCAGCCGCCTGGCCGAGATCTTCCACCAGGCCGCCACCGGCTATCTCCTGGCCGAGCACCTGGCCATGACCGTGCTCCATTCCCGGCCCGAGCCCCTGCATTCCCGGGCGCTCAAGGGCCAGCGCGAGGCCCTGTTCGGCGTGCAGCCGGCCGGGGGCGGACTGCACGCCGAGCTCCTGGGCCTGCTGGAGGGGCTCTATTGGCGGCTTGCCGCCTGACTATCGCCATGCGCATACGCGTTTCCAGGTTATAATTCGTGTCGTTGATTGTTGCCGGAAGGTGACGTAGTTCTAGAGCCAGGGGGAGAGCCCGCCGGAAAGTGGCGGGACAGCAGCAATGGCGAGCGACGACCCGAGGAACACGGCCAAGACCTGCGCCGACATTCCCGAAGGCGAGGCTCCCGCAGCGGCCGACGCCCAGGTGCGCTTCTGCCTGTCCGAGGACGGGCTCAAGCTCGGCATCAGCCGCTACAAGCCGCAGGCCGAGGGCGGCAAGCCCCTGACCAAGGACGGCCTGCGCCAGGCCTTGAAACGCGCCGGAGTCCAGCTGCCTCCCAGCGAGGCGGCCCTGGACAAGGTCCTGCTCTACCTCGAGCAGGACAAGGCCATCACCGGCATCGCCCTGGTCCACGGCAAGCCCGCGGTGGAATCCCGGGACGCCTTCCTGGAACCCATGGGCGACCCCGGCCGCCCGGTGTTCCCCGGCGACATCGTGGCCATCAAGCACGCCCCGGCCCAGCCCGATACCGGCTACACCATCGACGGCCGGGACCTGATCCCCTCCAACTTTGAACCGGCCAAGGACATCGTCATCCCGGCCGAGGGCGCGGTGAGCTTCGACGCCTCGGACGACACCGTGCGCTCGCGCATCTACGGCCTGGCCGAGGTGGGCGTGGACCGGGCCCAGGTCCATCCGCTCATCACCCTGAGCCAGGACAAGAGCCAGGCCTTCGGCGTGATCCACGCCGTGGACTCCCTGGGACGGCCCGTGACCGTGGAGCGGCTGGCCCAGGCCCTCAAGGCCCAGCACATCGTCCGGCCGCTCATCACCGAGGCCGCGGAGCAGGCCCTGGCCCTGGCCAAGGCCGAGAACCGCGCCGTGGAGGACGTGCTCCTGGCCCAGGGCGACATCCCCGAGCCCGGGGCCGACGGCTGGCTCGAACTGCTCGTGCGCGGCCGGGACTTGGTGGGCAGGGAATCCCAGACCGGCCGCCTGGACTACCGCGAGCGCGGCAGCCACCCCTCGGTGCAGGCCGGACAGGAATTCGCCCGGCTCCACCCCCCGGGCCAGGGCAAGCCCGGCAAGGACGTGTTCGACCGGCCCATCGCGGCCCCGGACGGCAAGCCGCTCGCGGTCACCGCGGGCGCGGGCGTCACGGCCATGGAGGGCGGCACGCTGTTCCGCTCCGAAATGGACGGCATCGTGGCCCACCAGGGCCAGGTCCTCTCGGTCATCGAGTCCCTGGTGGTGGAGGGCGACGTGAGCCTGGCCACCGGCAACATCCGCGTGGAAAAGGGCTCGGTGACCGTGCACGGCAGCGTGCAGGCCGGGTTCGTGATCCAGGCCGCCGGGCACGTGGTGGTCCGCGACGTGGTCGAGAGCTGCACCATCGAGGCCAAGGGCAACGTGGAGGTGGGCGGCGGCATCCTCATGCCCAAGGGCGGCCAGATCACGGCCGAGGGCCACGTCACGGCCCAGTTCGCCACCAACGCCCGGATCACCGCCACCGACGACGTGGTCATCGGCAACGAGATCAACCACTGCCTCATCCGCACCCCGGGGCAGATCATCTCCACCAAGGGCAAGGGCATCATCCAGGGCGGGGTGCTGGTCTGCGGCCGGGGCCTGGAGTGCAACGAGCTGGGCTCGGCCCTGGGCGTGACCACGGTGGTGGGCGTGAGCATCCGCACCGACGACGACCAGGAGGCCCTGGCCGAGCGCAAGGCCCTCAAGGAGGAGATCGAGCGCATCGACGCCAGCGTGGGCGGAGACATCCGGGCCTTCCTGGAGAACACCCCGCCGGAGAAGCGCGAGGCCGCGATCAAGCTCGTGCGCTACCGGTCCAAGAAGTTCGAGCGCTTCAAGGTCATCACCCAGCAGTTGGCCGAGCAGGTGCGCAGGCGGCGCCAGGAGTTCGCCCAGGCCCGCATCCGGGTGCGCCGGGTGGCCCACGCCGGGGTGACCATCAAGATCGCGGGCCGCAGCCTGGTGCTCTCCTCGGCCATGGAGCGGGTCAGCTTCCACTACGACGACCAGACCCGCGAGATCGTGCCCGGAAACATCTAGTCCCCGGGTTTCTCCCGTTGCGCGGCCAGGGCCTGGGCCAGGCCCGCCAGCACGGCCGCCACCTCGGGGTCCAGGTCCGCGCCCAGGGCCGCCAGCACCATTTCAGGGTCCAGCCCGCGTTCCTGCGCCAGGCGTTTGAGCCCGTCCTTGCTCTCCTCGTCCATGCCCTTTCCCTGCCCCAAAACGGACGGGGCGGCAACGGGTCGCCCCGCCGCCGCCCCGGAATCGGACGGGTGCGTGTCTAGAAGTCGTAGCCGAAGGAGTCCACCACGGCCTTGGTGCGGGCGTGCATGGCGGCCATGCGGGCCTCCAGCTGCTTGGGGTAGGCCGCCAGGTCGATCTTCTGGGTGGCCACGCCGGTGTCCATGGCCGCCTTGGCCACGGCCGGGGCCTCCCAGGTGAGCACCCGCGGGTCCAGGGGCTTGGGAATGACGTAGTCCATGCCGAACTTGAGCTCCTTGACCCCGTAGAGGGCGCAGACCTCGGCCGGCACCGGCTCCTTGGCCAGGTCCGCCAGGGAGCGGGCCGCGGCGATCTTCATCTCCTCGTTGATGACCTTGGAGCGCACGTCGAGGGCCCCGCGGAAGATGTAGGGGAAGCCCAGCACGTTGTTGATCTGGTTGGGGAAGTCCGAGCGGCCCGTGGCCATGATCAGGTCGGCGCGGGCCTCCTTGGCCACGGCGTAGGGGATCTCCGGGTCCGGGTTGGCGCAGGCGAAGATCACCGGGTTCTTGGCCATGGTCTTGACCATGGAGGCGTCGAGCACGTCCTTGGTGGACAGGCCCAGGAAGAGGTCCGCGCCGTTCATGGCCTCGGCCAGGGTGGCGGGCTTGGCCTGGGCGAACTCCTGCTTCTCCTTGTTCAGGTCCGTGCGGCCCTTGTGGATCAGGCCCTTGGAGTCGAACATGGAGATCTGCTCGGCCTTGAGGCCCATGCGCACGTAGAAGCGGCAGGTGGAGATGGCCGCGGCGCCCGCGCCCGAGACCACCACCTTGAGGTTCCCGATCTTCTTGCCGCTGATCTCCAGCGCGTTGATCAGGCCCGCGCCGGAGATGATGGCCGTGCCGTGCTGGTCGTCATGGAACACCGGGATGTCCATTTCCGGAATGAGCGTCTGCTCGATCTGGAAGCACTCCGGGGCCTTGATGTCCTCGAGGTTGATGCCGCCGAAGGTCGGCTCGAGCATCTTGCAGAACTCGATGACCTTGGCCGGGTCCAGCTGGCGGATGTTCAGGTCGTAGACGTCGATGTCCGCGAACATCTTGAAAAGCACGCCCTTGCCTTCCATGACCGGCTTGCCGGCCTCGGGCCCGATGTTGCCCAGGCCGAGCACCGCGGTGCCGTTGGAAACCACGGCCACCAGGTTGCCCTTGTTGGTGTACTCGTAGACCGTGGAGGTGTCGGCGTGGATCGCCCGGCAGGCCTCGGCCACGCCCGGGCTGTAGGCCATGGTCAGATGCTTCTGGGTCACGCAGGGCTTGATGGAGAAGACTTCAAGCTTGCCCCGGCGCTTGTCGGAATGATAGCGCAGGGCCTCTTCCTTGGTGTACAGTGCCATAGGGTCCGCCTCCGGAACTGGGTGGTATTTTTGGCTTGATTAGTGAATCAACCGGCCTGGGTCAAGGGGAAATGTGCTCGACAACCTGCGGGACGCGGGGCAGGAACAGCCGCACCAGGCAGCCGCCGCCCGCCGGGCAGGACAGCTCCATGGCCCCGCCGTGTTCCTGGCAGATGCGCTCGGCCATGGGCAGGCCCATGCCGATGGACAGGGGCCGGGTGCTGTAGAACGGGTCGAAGACGTAGGGCCGGTGCTCCTCGGCCACGCCCGGACCGTTGTCCGCGAACTCCAGGATCCAGGCCTCCACGCCCTGCTCCAGGTGCAGTTCCATGAAACAGGCGCCCTCGCTGGCCTCCAGGCTGTTGCGGATGATCTCGAACAGGGCCCGGCGCAGCAGGTCCGGGTCCGCGGTCACGGCCGCGCCCTCCTCCGGGGTCTTGAGCCGGGCCCGGGCCGCCGGGGCCGGCAGCAGGCCCGCGGCCTGCTCCAGGGCCTCCCGGGCCAGCCGGGCCAGGGGCGCGCTGCGCACGTGCCCGACGCGCACCGCGGCAAAGGCCGAGACCGCCCCGACCACGGCCTCCAGGCGGCGGGCGCTGTCCAGGATCGGGCCCACCAGCCCGGCCTCGGCCGAGGCCTGGGGCAGGCGGCGCAGGAGCAGGTCGCTGAACCCGCCCACGGTCATGAGCGGGTTGCGGATCTGGTGGGCCACGGCCATGGACAGCTTCTGCAGGCCCTGGGCCCGGTGCCGCTGCAAGAGGCGATTCTCCTCGAGCATGCGCTTCTCGCGCTCATGCAGCTCGAACATGCCGGTCATGTCGGCCACCTGCACGGTGATGCCGAAAAGCTTGTCGTAGTCCACCAGGAGCGAACGGGAGAGCGAGAGCCGCAGGGTGCGGCCGTCGGGGTGCTCGAAGTCGAAGTCCACGGGCTCCAGGGGCCGGGGCTGGCCCAGGGGCCCGGCGGCCTCCAGATACTCCTCCAGGTCCTCGTTCAGGCCCAGGAGCAGGAAGAAGGCGTCCCAGGTGCTCCGGGAGAGCCGCTCGCGGCTGACGCCCAGGAGATCCGGCAGGGCCCCGTTCACGGCGTAGGCCCGGCCCGCGTCGTTGAACAGAATGACGCCGGTCTGGAAGCTGTCCAGGAGGCCCTGGAAGTAGGTGGAGCGGATGAAGGCCAGCATGCGCGCACCCCTGGCGGCACGGGAGGACCGAGCCTTCCTCTGGCCTAGCCGGGGCGGCTGCCCCCGTCAAGAGCGGCCGTGTGACAAGACCTCGCGGCGGCCCCCCAGGGGAGCCGCCGCGAGGGGAAAACTCAACTCTTGCGGATGCGCACGGCCCGGAACTGCTCCAGGAGCTCCTTGCGCAGGGCCTCGTAGTCGCCCTCGCCGTGGGTCCGGATGACCACGTAGCGCTGGCTGGGCGAGGCCTTCTCCTGGGTGGACATGATGCTCTGGATGCGGAAGCCGTGCTTGCGCGCGATGTCCGTGGCCTCCTTGATGGACCCGGGCCGGTCCTCCAGGGGCAGGCTCACGCGGATGCCGCCCTGGCGCGCGCCGGTGATCTCCACCAGGACCCGGTACATGTCGCGGTCCGAGATGATGCCCACGAGACGGCCGCCCTCGACCACCGGCAGGCAGCCGATGCGCTGGTCGAAGAGCATCATGGCGGCCTCCTCCACGGGCACATCCGGGGAGATGGTCACGGCGGGCTTCTTCATGACCTGGCTCACCGTGGTCTTGGCCAGCAGGTAGTTCAGCTCGTAGACGTCCAGGGAGGTGCCCTTGGACGGCGCGAACTCCTTGATGTCCCGGTCCGAGAGCACACCCGCCACGAGGCCGTTCTCCACCACCGGCAGGTGGCGCACGTTCTTCTCCTTCATGAGCAGCACGGCGTCGTTGATGGGATCGCCGGGGGCCACGGTGTGCACGTATGTCGTCATCCAGTCCTTGACCAGCATGCTGTTTCCTCCGTGATTAGACGCCGAGATAGGCGGCCTTGACGTGGGGGTCGTTGAGCATCACCTGGCCCACGCCCTCCATGACCAGACGTCCCGTCTCCAGGACGTAGGCCCGGTCGGCGATGGCCAGGGTCTGGCGCACGTTCTGCTCCACGATGAGCACGGTGCGGCCCTCGGCGCGGATCTTCTTGATGATCTCGAAGATGTCGCGCACCAGGATCGGCGCCAGGCCCAGGGAGGGCTCGTCGAACATGACCAGCTTGGGGTGGGACATGAGCGCCCGGCCGATGGCCAGCATCTGCTGCTCGCCGCCGGAGAGCGTGCCGGACATCTGGCGGCGGCGCTCCTTGAGCCGGGGGAACAGGCCGTAGATCATCTCCTTGGTCTGCTTGCGCTGCTGCTTGGCCGCGCCGCGCAGGGCCCCCATGTCCAGGTTCTCCTCCACGCTCATCTCCACGAAGAGGCGGCGGGCCTCCGGGCAGTGGGCCAGGCCCAGGTCGATGAGGTGGTAGGGGTCCATGGTGTGGATGGGCCGGCCGTCGAAGACGACCTCGCCCGAGGCCGGGCGCAGGATCCCGGAGATGGTCCGCAGGATGGTGGACTTGCCCGCGCCGTTGGCCCCGATGAGGGCCACGATCTCGCCCTCCTTGACCCGGAAGGAGACGTCCCAGATCACCTGGACGTCGCCGTAAAACACGTTGATGTTCTTGATCTCAAGCACCTTCGGCCTCCCCGAGGTAGGCCTCGACCACGAGGGGGTTGGCGCTGATCTCGACCGGCGACCCCTCGGCGATCTTCTGGCCGTAATTGAGCACCACGATGCGGTCGGAGATGGACATGATCACCTTCATGTGGTGCTCGATGATCATGATCGTGATGCCCTTCTTCTTGATCTCCTTGATGATCTCGATGGACACGTCCAGCTCGGCCGGGTTCAGGCCGGCGAAGGACTCGTCCAGGAGGATGAGTTCCGGCTCGGTGGCCAGGGCCCGGGCGATCTCCAGGCGCTTGCGCTTGCCCAGGGGCAGTCCCTTGGAGAGCACGTCCTTGTCCTCCGTGAGCCCGGTGAACTCCAGGATGGCCATGGCCCGGCGCTCGGCTCCGGCCTTGGTCTTGGCCCGCAGGAAGGCCGAGGCGATGACGTTGTCCAGCACGCTCATGCGCTGGAGCGGCTTGACCACCTGGAAGGTCCGGGCCACGCCCAGGGCGCAGATCTGGTGGGGCTTGAGCCCCGAGATCCTGCGGCCGTTGAAGCGGACCTCGCCGCGCGACGGCTTGTAGAACCCGTTGACCACGTTGAACAGCGTGGTCTTGCCCGCGCCGTTGGGTCCGATCAAGGCCAGGATCTCACCCTTCTCCACCCCGTAGGAGATGTTCGAGAGGGCGGCCAGGCCGCCGAAGAACATGGATATCTTGTCGACTTCGAGGAGAGCCATCAGGCCGCCGCTCCTTTCTTCCCGAAGAGCCGGGCGAGTTTTTCGCGGTCCCCCACCAGCCCGTTGGGCAGGTAGATGATGATCACGATCAAGAGCACGCCGAACAGCGTCTGGTAGGCCGTGCCGATGTACGGCAGGGAGCGGATGACCTCGGCCAGGAGGACCATGATCACCGCACCCACGATGGGCCCCCAGTAGGTGGCCACGCCGCCGACCATGACCACCATGATGGTCAGGATGGAGATGTCGCCCAGGGAGAAGACCACCTGCGGATCGATGTAGCCCATGTAGTTCATGTAGAAGGCGCCGGAGAACCCGGTGAACACCGCGCTCACCGCGAGCGCGATGGTCTTGTACAGGGTGGTGTTGATGCCGAGGCTCTCGGCCGCGTCCTGGTCCTCGCGGATGGCCACGAAGTAGTAGCCCCAGCGGCTCTCGGCCAGGACCTTGATGGCCGCGAAGGTCAGCGCGGCCAGGGCCAGGATGATGTAGTAGTAGGCGGTCTTCTCCACCCAGGTGCGCTGGATCATGATGCCCAGGTTGCCCTGGGTCAGGGTGGTCAGGTTCTCGGCCGTGATGCGCATGATCTCGCCGAGCGCCAGGGTGGCCAGCACGAAGTACGGGCCGCGCAGCCGGAGCACGATGAGGCCCATGATCAGGGCGGTCACGGCCACGAAGGGCACGGAGACCAGGAAGCCCCACCAGGGCGAGAGGCCCAGGTGGAAGGAGACCAGGCCCGCGCAGTAGGCGCCCAGGCCGAAAAAGGCCGCGTGGCCGAAGGAGACCTGGCCGCAGTAGCCGCCGAGCAGATTCCAGGCCATGCCCGAAACCGACCACATGACCACCAGGATGAACAGGTGCATGACGTAGCTGGACAGGCCCAGGAACGGCAGCACGGCCAGCAGGGCCAGGACGATGAGCGGGATGAAGCGCTTCATTTGCTCACCGCCTTGCGCTTGAGCAGCGAGGCCACGCCGCCGGGCAGGAAGACCAGGGCCGCCACGAAGATGGCGAAGCGGCCCACCGGGGCCCAGCCCATGCCCACGTAGGTGGCGGTCATGGACTCGAACACGCCCAGGATGAGGCCGCCCAGGATCGCCCCCATGGTCGAGCCGAGCCCGCCCAGGATGGTGATGACGAAGGCGATCAGGGTGAACTGCGAGCCCAGGGCCGGGAACAGGTAGTAGATGGGGATGAACAGGCAGCCCGCCGCCCCCACCAGGGCCGCGCCCAGGCCGAAGGTGATGACCCGCATGAAGCCCACGTTCACGCCCATGAGCATGGCCGCGTCGCGGTCCTGGGCCGTGGCCCGGATGGACTTGCCGGTGTCGGTCTTGGTCAGGAAGAACCAGAGCGCCGTGGTGATGAGCACGGACAGGAGGAACGACACGCTCCAGGGATAGGAGAGCGAGAGCTCGAAGGGCGCGTTGTGCCAGAAGTCCGACAGGTACCAGGCGTCGGTGGCGTAATCCACCGGCGTGGACCGGTAGTCCGAGGTGAAGAATATGGTGGCCAGGTTCTGGAGGACCATGCCGATGCCCACGGTCAGGATGACCTGGTTGTGGGGCAGGATGGACTCCACGCGCAGCACCGGGTTGATCAGCGCCTTCTGCAGGAACATGCCCAGCAGGAAGAGCAGCGGCGGCGCTATGAGCAGGGAGACGTACGGGTCGATGTGGAACAGCGAGAACAGCCAGAAGGCTATGTACATGGCCACCATCATGAGCTGGCCGTGCGTCAGGTTGATGATCTTCATGACGCCCAGAATGAGCGTCATGCCTATGCCAATGAGCGCGTACAGTCCTCCCAGCAGGATGCCCGCGATGAGCGTCTGCAGGAAGACCTCAAGCTGTACCCACATCGACCCGTCTCCCTCTTTGTCCTAACGGTTCCGGACTACTTGCGATCCCGCCACTTGGGAATCGGGAACACGTACTTGGCGCTGGCGTACTTCTCAGGCCAGATGGTCTGGTGCTTGGCGCCGATGACCTGGAGAACCAGAGTCTCCATGAAGTTCTGGTTCTGGTAGCCGTCCTTGTCCTGGAACTTGGCCGGGCCGAAGGCGGTCATCATGTCCGTGGCCTTGAGGGCGTCGCGGATGTCGTCCTGCTTCATGGACTTGGAGCGGGACAGGGCATCGGCGATCACGTACAGCGAGGAGTAGGCCAGGGCCCCGTGGTAGGAGGGCTCGGAGCCGTACTTGCCCTTGTACTTCTCGAAGTACTCCTTGGCCCCGGGGAAGGGCACCTGGGGCGACCAGAGGGTGGCGGTGACCACGAACTCGGCCGCGTCCTTGGCGTTGTCCACGAACTCGGGGATGGCGAAACCGGCGGCGCCGCCCGCGAAGAGCCTGGCGTCGATGCGCAGTTCCTTGATCTGGCGCATGAGCAGGGCCGCGTCCATGACGTAGGAAACCATGTAGATGACGTCGGGGTTGGCGGCCTTGACCTTGGACAGGATGGGCTTGAAGTCCACCGCGCCCTTCTCGTACTTCTCCTTGAGAAGCACCTTCATGCCGGCCTTCTCGGCGCTCTTGGCCATCTCCTCGGCGCCGGAGGTGCCGAAGTCCGAGCTTTCATAAAGGATGGCGATGGTCTGGGGCTTGACCACGTTGGCCATGAAGCTGAGCAGGCCGGAGGCGTAGTAGGCGTTGCTCGGGTTCAGGCGGAAGACGTACTTGTAGTTCTGCTGGGTGATTTCGTCCGCGGCGCTGGCCACCACGAGGTAGGGCGTCTTGCGCTCCTCGGCCACGGCGGCCACGGCCTTGGCGCAGGCCGAGGTGTATTCGGCGAAGACCACGGGCTGCTTGTCCACGTCGATGAGCTTCTCGACGATGGAACGGGCGATCTCAGGCTTGCCCTGGGAGTCCTCGAAGTTGAGGACCAGCTTGTCGCCCTTGACCCCGCCCTTGGCGTTGATCTCTTCCTGGGCGATCTCGTAGGACTTCTTGATGATCTCACCGAATTTCGCCTGGGCTCCGGTGAGCGGCAGGGGCACGGCCAGGACGATGTCCTTGGCCATGGCCAATCCGCTCCAGGCCGACACCAGAAGAAGGGCCAACAAGAGCGCAGCAGTCCTCCTCATACTCGAACCTCGCAGTGTTAAGAAGGTGAATGGGAAAGGCGGAATGAGTGGCTCCTTACATAGCTCAATACCCTGTCTCCCGTAAAGGGGGTCCGGAGGTTTTTTTGATTTCCCGATCACCTTGCAGGCCCCGTCTTGATGGGGTAACGGCCTACCATGCTTGACAGACTCACGGTCATTCTGGTGCGTCCGCGCTACCCGGAAAATGTGGGGGCCGCGGCCCGGGCCTGCCTGAACATGGGCTGCCTGGAACTGCGTCTGGTGGACCCCGAGGAGCCGGACCTGGAGCGGGCCCTGCCCATGGCCACGCCCCATGCCCGGGGCCTCCTGGAGCAGGCCCGGATCTACCCGGACCTGGGCGCGGCGCTCACGGGCCTGGACGCGGCCTTCGGCACCACGGCCCGGCTGGGCGGCTGGCGCGCGGCCGTGGCCGCGCCCCGGACCCTGGCCGCGGACGTGGCCGAACGGCTCGGCCGGGGCCAGCGCCTGGGCCTGGTCTTCGGCCCCGAGGACCGCGGCCTGACCAATGCCGAGACCATGCTCCTGGACGGGCTCTGCTCCATCCCCACGGCCGCGGCCGGGACCTCGCTCAACCTGGCCCAGGCGGTCATGGTCCTGCTCCACGAGTGCTTCCAGGCCCGCCGCCAGGCGGCCGCCCCGGCCGGGCAGCCCGCAGAGCGCCAGGGCGTGGGCCTCCGCGAGCGCGAGGCCCTGGTCCAGGCCCTGCGCGAAGCCCTGCTGGCCATCGACTATCTCAAGGACCAGAACACGGACTACTTTTTGCTCCCGGCCCGGCGCGCCCTGTCCCGGCTGGAGCCCTCGCGGGCCGAGTACGACATGCTCATGGGCGTGTGCCGCCAGATCCTCTGGGCCTGCGGCAAGAAATAGGCGTGTACATACAAAATTCGCAGAACGCATTATAATTCGGACAGATCATCCGATACGCACCCTCATTCCGGCTTGATTTCCTCTGGTAAAATTGGCACACACGGGCCAGTACCCGGGAATTCCCGATTTCCACCCGCAGGCAGGGGAAAACCGCCATGGGTTCAGGAAAGAGACAGCCGGCTGCCGGATTGTTCCGGGCGGCCGCCAGCGTGCGCCTCGCGGCCGCGCTCTGTCTCTGCCTGCTCACCCTGCTCCCGAACGCCCTGGCCGCAGCCGGGGAGCCCCAGGCCCCGCTGGTCTTCGGCATGTCCGCCCCGTTCACCGGGCCCAACCGCGGCCTGGGCATCGAGTACTACCGGGGGATCACGGCCTACCTCTCGCACGTGAACGAGCAGGGCGGGGTCAACGGCCGGCGCATCGAGATCCTGCCCCTGGACGACGGCTACAATCCCGAACCCGCGGTGCGCAACACCATCCGCCTGGTGCGCGAGGACAAGGTCTTCGCCCTGTTCTCCTACGTCGGCACGCCCACGGTGAGCCGGGTGCTGCCCCTGCTGGAGCGCTTCCAGGACGAGCACGTGACCCTGCTCTTCCCGCTCACCGGGGCCCGGCTGCACCGCGAGCCGCCCTACGGGCGCTACGTCTATAACCTGCGGGCCTCCTACTTCGAGGAGACCAGGGCCCTGGTGGAGCACTTCGTGGCCGCGGGCCGCACCCGGCTGGCCGTGCTCTTCCAGGAGGACGCCTACGGCCGCAGCGGCTGGGACGGCGTGCGCCGGGCGCTGACGACCTACAACCTGGAGCTGGCCGGCGAGGCGGCCTACGCCCGGAGCGCGGGCTTCGACGCCGACTTCGGGCCCCAGGTGCGGGTCCTGGCCGCGTCCAAGCCCGAGGCGATCATCACCATCGGCACCTACGCGGCCTGCGCGGCCTTCATCCGCGACGCCCGCGACGCCGGGCTCACCGCGCCCATCGCCTGCGTCTCCTTTTCCGACGCCGACAACATGGTCAAGCTCCTGCTCCAGGCCCGGCGGCCCGGCGGCCAGGACTACACCGTCCGCCTGGTCTGCTCCCAGGTGGTCCCGAGCTACCAGGACGTGGCCCTGCCGGCCGTGGCCCTGTACCGCCGGCTCATGGACCGCTACGCCCAGATGCCCCCGGAGGGGCTGGCCGAACCCTACGCGCCCAACCGCTACAGCTCGGTGAGCCTGGAGGGCTTCCTGAACGCCGTGGTCCTGGCCGAGGTCGTCCGGCGCATGCCCGCCGCCAATCCCCGCCGCCAGGACATCCCCGCGGCCGTGGAGAGCCTCAAGGACTTCGACCTGGGCATCGGCGTGCCCCTGAACTTCAGCTCCGGACAGCACCAGGCCCTGAACTCGATCTATTTCACCACGGTGCGCGGCGGGGTGCTGGTCCCGCTCACGGACTGGACCGAATGGAGCGGGTCGTGAGGCGCTCCCGGCTGTTCCGCAAGACCCTGGTGTTCATGATCCTGGCCTTCGGGGTCATCGCCACGGTCATGAGCCTGGCCTTCGGCCAGATCATCCGCCGCCACCTCACCGAGGAGTACCGCAGCAAGGCCACGGCCCTGGCCCGCAGCGTGGCCGAGTCCGACCTGTTGAGCATCCTGCGCGGGGACGCCTCGGCCGTGCAGTCGCGCATCGACCAGTACCTCGGCATCGAGGGCGTGGCCTACGTGGTGGTGGCCCGGGAGAACGGCGAGGTCCTGGCCCACACCTTCGTGCCCGAGATCCCGCCCGAGGTCCTCAAGCAGGTCCGGGCCGCGGCCGCCCCCCCCCACGGGCCCCAGCACCCCGCGGTCATCGACGTGCGCACGGCCGACGGCCGCGAATACATGCACGTCATGACCCATCTCCTGGAGGGCCTGGGCGGCAGCGTGCACATCGGCATGGACAACGGGGCCATCCGCGGATTCATCCGCCAGGCCGTGCTCCAGCAGCAGATCATCACCCTGGGCCTGTTCCTGGTCTGCACCCTGGTGGCCTTCCTGTTCGTGCGCAACATCTCCCGGCCGCTGACCCGGCTCACGGAATACGCCGGCCGGGTGGCGGCCCACGACTTCAGCACCGAGATGGACATCTCCTCCAAGGACGAGGTGGGCGACCTGGCCCGGGCCATGGGCTCCATGGCCCGCGACGTGTCCGGGCTGATCTCCGGCCTGGAGGCCGCCGTGGCCAACGCCACCGCCGACCTCCAGGAAGCCCTGTCCTCGCTCCAGGCCGTGCTCCACAACATGGCCGGAGGGCTCCTCGTGCTCGACGCCCGCGGCCGGGTGGTGCGCCACAACCCGGCCCTGGCCCGGCTCTTCCGGCTGGAGGGCGAGGAGATCGACGGCCGGGCCGTGGACGAGCTTCTGGGCCGGGAGACCACCGCCCTCATCCTGCCCCAGGGCAGCGCCCCGCTGCACAGCGGCAGCGGCGTCCTGGAGACCGTGATCCAGCGGCCGGACGGCACCAGCGTGCCGGTGGAGATCTCGGTGGCGCCCGTGGCCCTCAAGGGCCAGTGGGGCACGGTGAGCATCGTGCGCGACATCACCGAGCGCCGGCGCAGCGCCGAGGCCCTGCACCAGGCCCACGACGAGCTGGAGCAGATGGTCGAGGAGCGCACCCGCGAACTGTCCCGGGCCAACATCCAGCTCAAGATCGAGGTGGCCGAGCGCAAGGTCGTGGCCGAGGCCCTGCGCAAGGCCGAGAGCAAGTACCGCTCGATCTTCGAGAACGCCCTGGAGGGCATCTACCAGATCTCCCCGGACGGCCATTACATCAGCGCCAACCCGGCCCTGGCCCGCATCCTGGGCTACTCCAACGTGGAGGACCTGCTCACCGAGCTCAAGGACGGCGCGGGCACGCGCTACGTGGAGCCGGGCCGCTGGGCCGAGTTCCTGGCCCTGGCCCTGGAGCACGGCGAGATCACGGACTTCGAGTCGCGCATCCGGCGGCGCTCCGGCCGGGTCGTGTGGATCTCGGAGAACGCCCGGCTGGTGCCGGATTCCCGGGGCAAGCCCCTGTACATCGAAGGCACGGTGGAAGACATCACCCTGCGCAAGGAGTACGAGTCCCAGCTCCTGCACCAGGCCTTCCACGACCCGCTCACGGCCCTGCCCAACCGGGCGCTGTTCCTGGATCACCTCAAGATGGCCATGGAGCGCCGCCGCCGCCACGAGAAGTACCTCTTCGCCTTGCTCTACCTGGACCTGGACCGGTTCAAGGTCATCAACGACTCCCTGGGCCACGACGCGGGCGACGAGCTGCTGCGGGCCGTGGCCCGGACGCTCACCGGCTGCGCCCGGGGCATGGACACCGTGGCCCGCTTCGGCGGCGACGAGTTCGCCATCCTCCTGGAGGAGCTGGCCGCGCCCCGGGACGCCATCCGCATCGCCCGCCGCATCCTGGAGGAGATGGCCCGGCCCTTCGTGCTCCACGGCCACGAGGCCTTCTCCTCGGCGAGCATCGGCATCGTCCTGCACACCGAGTCCTACGACCGGCCCGAGACGCTGTTGCGCGACGCGGACACGGCCATGTACCGGGCCAAGGAGCAGGGCAAGTCGCGGTTCAAGGTCTTCAACCGCAAGATGCACGAGCAGGCCCTGCGGGTCATGGAGCTGGAGACCGACCTGCGCCGGGCCGTGGAGAGCCACGACCTGCGCCTGGTCTACCAGCCCATCGTGCGCCTGGAGGACCGCAAGGTGGTGGCCTTCGAGGCCCTGCTGCGCTGGACCCACGCCCTGCACGGCCCGGTGAACCCCTCGGAGTTCATCCCCCTGGCCGAGGACGCCGGGCTCATCTACCCCATCGACTACGGGGTCCTGCACAAGGTCTGCCGGACCATCCGCGCCTGGATGAACGGCGACGGCACGTCCCCGGGCGGCCAGCCCCTGCACGTGCACCTGAACGTCTCGGGCAAACACTTCCGCAACCCGCTCCTGGTGGGCGAGGTCGAGGCCGCGCTCCTGGACTCGGGCCTGCCGCCCTCCTGCCTGACCTTGGAGATCACCGAGAACGCCTTTGTGGACAACGCCGCCACGGCCACCGACATCCTGAGCAAGCTCAAGATGCTCGGCGTGAACCTGTGCATCGACGACTTCGGCACGGGCTACTCCTCCCTGGGCTACCTCCAGCGCTACCCCATCGACGTGATCAAGGTGGACCGCAGCTTCGTGGCCGCGGTGGGCAGCGACGCCGACACCCAGGCCATCGCCGGGAGCATCATCTCCCTGGGCAACTCCCTGGGGCTCAAGGTGGTGGCCGAGGGCGTGGAAACCCCCTCGCAGCTGGAATTCCTCACCCGCATCGGCTGCCGCTACGCCCAGGGATTCCTGTTCCACCGCCCCATGGAGGAGGAAGACGCGCGGCTCATGCTTCTCGGCGGGGCCTGCCGGACCAAGTCCAACTGACCCCCGGGCCTTTCCCGAAATCCCCTTTGCGTGTATGCTGGGCCCGCGCCTGAAGCAGCGGCGCGGAGAGTCGATGAGCGAGGATACCGCCCCCAAGGAAGCCTTCGCAGGGGTCTTCTCCCTGCAGAAGATGGTCAAGATCGGCGCCGGCACCACCAGCCGCCGGGTGGCCCAGAGTTCCTTCTTCTTCGTCACCGAGAACGAGAACGGCGAAATGGTCCTGCAGGCCCTGGGCCCCAACGGCACGCCCGTGGGCACCAAGACGACCATCAGCCGCGAGGACCTGCTCAAGAACTACATGCCCGAGCCGGGCATGTACCAGAAGACCGTGCTGCCCAAGCTCCGCGAGGTCCAGGTGGCCGTGGCCCGGGGCGAGAAGTTCCGCAAGCGCGGCGAGACCTTCACCGCCGAGTTCGAGTACGGCAAGGCCCTGGCCATCGACGAGGAGAACGTCCGGGCCAACTTCGGCATCGGCCTGTGCTACCTGTCCCGGGGCGACACGTCCAAGGCCAACGAGGTCTTCGAGAAGGTGGTGGGCCTGGAGGCGGCCTTTGACCAGGAGCACAAACACCTGTTCAACGAGTTCGGCATCAACCTGCGCAAGTCCAAGATGCACGACCAGGCCATGCAGTACTACGAGAAGGCCCTGGCCCTGTCGCCCAGCGACGAGCACCTCCACTACAACGCGGCCCGGGCCGCCTTCGAGAAGGCCGACAACAAGGCCGCCACCGCGCACCTGGCCAAGGCCCTGGAGCTCAATCCCGGGTTCGCCGAGGCCCGGACCTTCCTGGACCACATGAAAAAGAAGGGCCTGGCCTGAGCCGGGCGCCGGCCCCATGAGCGCGATCCCTGGCTGCCTGATCGCCGGAACCCAGAGCGGCTGCGGCAAGACCTCCGTGGCCCTGGGAATCATGGCCGCCATGGCCCGGCGCGGGATGCGCGTGGCCCCGTTCAAGTCCGGGCCGGACTTCATCGACCCCGGCCTGCACGCCCTGGCCGCGGCACGGCCCTCCCACAACCTGGACACCTGGATGCTCCCCGAACTGGTCCTGCGCGCCCTCTTCAGCCGGGCCTGCGCGGGCGCGGACCTGGCCCTGGCCGAGGGGGCCATGGGCCTGTTCGACGGCCGCTCACCCGTGGACGGCGAGGGCTCCAGCGCGGACCTGGCCGCGCTCCTGGGCCTGCCCGTGGTCCTGGTGATCGACGCCTCCTCCCTGTCCCGCTCCCTGGCCGCCGTGGTCCAGGGCTACACCCGGTTCGACCCGGCCCTGCGCTTCGCCGGGCTGGTGCTCAACCGGGTGGGCTCGGCCTCCCACGCCGAATCCCTGGCCGCCACCCTGGCGGCCTTCGCCCCGGAGATTCCGCTCCTGGGCTGCCTGCCCCGGGACCAGGACCTGGCCATGCCCTCGCGGCACCTGGGCCTGGTCACGGCCCAGGACGCGCCCGCTCCGCTCACGCGCATCGACCGGCTGGCCGCGGCCTGCGAACGCCACCTGGACCTGGACGGACTTCTGGCCCGGCTGCCCCGGCTGGAGCTGGCCCCGCCCGAGGACCCGGAGCCCGCGCCCATGCGGGCGCGCATCGGCCTGGCCCGGGACGCGGCCTTCTGCTTCGTCTACGAGGAGAACCTGCGGCTCCTGCGCGCGGCCGGGGCCGAGCTGGTGGAGTTCTCGCCGGTCCGGGACAGGCGCCTGCCCCCGGACCTGCACGGGCTGTACCTGCCCGGCGGCTATCCCGAGCTTTCGGCCTTCGATCTCTCCCAGAACGCGGGGCTGCGGCGGGAGGTCCTGGCCCTGGCCCGGTCCGGGAAGCCGGTGCTGGCCGAATGCGGCGGCCTGCTCTACCTTCTGGAGCGCCTCTCGGTGGACGGCCAGAGCTTCCCCATGTGCGGGCTCTTCCCCTTCTCCGCGGGCATGCACCGGACGCGAGCCGCCCTGGGCTACCGCGAGGCCACCACCACCCGGCCCACGCTCCTGGGCCCGGCGGGCACGGTCCTGCGCGGCCACGAGTTCCACTACTCCAGCCTGGACCCGGCGCCCCAAGGCGCGGCCACGGCCTTCCGCCTGTCCGGCAGCCGGGGCCCCCTGCCGGACGAGGGTTATGTCCGGGACGCCACCCTGGCCACCTACATGCACCCGCACTTCGGCTCCTGCCCCCAGGCCGCGGCCGCGTTCGTGGCGGCCTGCGCCGCCTCCTGAACCCGGTTGCGGGCTGCCCGGCTTGAGGCTAGGCTGACTTCCGCCGCGGCCCGCGGCCCGGAGGTCTCCATGGATTTCGCCCTGCTCAAACGCCTCGCCGAAGAGGACATCCCCTTCAACAAGCTCCTGGGCATCCAGGTGCTGGAATTCTCCGAGGGCCTGGCCCGCATGCGCCTGCCGTTCAGGCCCGAGCTCGTCGGCGACACGCGGCGGCCCGCCCTGCACGGCGGGGTCCTCTCCACCCTGGCGGACCTCTGCGGCGGGTTCGCGGTCTGGACCCGCTGCCGCCTGGACGACCGCCTGGCCACCATCGACCTGGGCGTGGACTATCTGCGCCCGGCCCCGGCCGCGCCCCTCATCGCCGAGGGCACGGTGCGCCTGCTGGGCAACCGCGTGGGCAACGCCCAGGTCATTGTCTGGTCCGAGGGCGCGCCGGACGAACACCTGGCCGTGGGCCGGGGCGTGTACAACATCCGGCGCGGAAAATGAGCCTGTTGCGGGCGGCCAGGCTCCGCGCTAGGCTGGCGCCCACAAGGAGAGCGCCATGACCATCACCTTCCCCCCGCTGCTCATGGCCGCCAAGCTGCTTCTGGCCGCCGTGCTGGGGGGCCTCATCGGCTTCGAGCGCGAGACCCACGGACAGTCCGCGGGGTTCCGGACCATGCTCCTGGTGGGCCTGGGCTCCTGCCTCATGATGCTCCTCTCCGTGCATCTCCAGGACATGTTCGCGCACCTCACGGCCGAGTCCTCGGTGCGCCTGGACCCCGGGCGCATCGCCTCCTACGCCATCGCCAGCATGGGCTTTCTCGGCGGCGGGGCCATCCTCAAGGGCCGGGGCACGGTGCGCGGCCTGACCACGGCCGCCGGGCTCTGGCTGGTCACGGGCATCGGCCTGGCCGTGGGCGCGGGCCTGTACCTGCCGGCCCTGCTGGCCACGGGATTGAGCCTCGTGGTGCTGTACAACTTCCGGCGCTTCAAGCACCTCCTGCCGCGCCACGAGTACACCCTGCTCTCCGTGACCTGCTGCTGCGACAACAAGCCCCTCAAGCAGATCAAGGAGATCCTGGCCGAGCACGAGCACGTGAGCGTGCTGTTCACCAACTTCCGGCAGAACCTGATCACCCGCCAGGTGACCTACACCCTGCGCCTGACCACCCGCCACACCACGGCCTGGGGCAAGATCGTCACCCGGCTCCAGGACCTGGAGGGCGTGGAAGAGCTGAGCTGGAGCGAATCCGACGTGCCGTGAGGCCCGGGGCGGCCGCCATGCAGACCTGGATCATGCACCTGGACATGGACGCCTTTTTCGCGTCCGTGGAGATCCTGGACAATCCGGCCCTGGCCGGGCTGCCCGTGGCCGTGGCCGGCAAGAGCGACCGGAGCGTGGTGGCCGCGGCCTCCTACGCCATCCGCAAGTTCGGGGTGCGCTCGGCCATGAGCGTGGTCCAGGCCCGCAAGCTCTGCCCCCAGGCCGTGTTCGTGCCCCCGCGCTTCCACCGCTATTCCGAGATCTCCCGCCAGGTCATGGCGGTGCTGGAGCGCTTCTCGCCGCTGGTGGAGCAGGCCTCCATCGACGAGGCCTATCTCGACGCCTCGGGCCTGGAGCATCTCTTCGGCCCGGTGCGCGACATGGCCCGCGCGCTCAAGGACGAGGTCCGCGCGGCCACGGGCCTGACCTGCTCCGTGGGCCTGGCGCCGGTGCGCTTTCTGGCCAAGATCGCCTCGGACCTGAACAAGCCCGACGGGCTCACGGTCATCGAGCCGGACCAGGTGCGGGACTTTTTGCGCGACCTGCCCGTGGGCAAGATCCCGGGCGTGGGCGGCAAGACCCTGGAGACCCTGCGCAGCCTGGGCGTGCGCACGGCCGGAGACCTGCTGCGCTTCGGCCCCGAGTTCTGGGAGACCCGCCTGGGGTCCTGGGGCCCGGTTCTCTGGGAGCGGGCCCAGGGCATCGACCCCCGGCCCGTGGAGCCGGGCGGGGAGGCCAAGTCCAGCGGCGCGGAGAACACCTTTGAGGAGGACACCCTGGACCGCGACTTCCTCCGCCGCTGGCTGCTCGTGCAGAGCGAGCGCGTGGCCGCGGACCTGCGCCAGATGGGGGTCAAGGCCCGCACGGTCACGGTGAAGATCAAGTTCGCGGACTTCCGCCAGATCACCCGCTCGCGCACCCTGGCCGCGGCCACGGACCAGACCCTGGCCGTCTACCGCGCGGCCCGGGCCATCCTGGCTGCCGAGGAGCTGCCCCTGCGGGTCAGGCTCATCGGCGTGACCGCCTCGCACTTCGGCCAGGGCCCCACCCAGCTCTCGCTCCTGGACCCAGAACCGCCGAGAAAACAGAGCCGGCTCGACCGGGCCGTGGACCAGGTGCGCCAAAAGTTCGGCAAACAGGCCGTGCTGCGCGGCGACGTGCTGGAAATGAAGGATTGAAGTCAGTTCAATACATAATTACGTTATTGATGCTAGCTATGGTTTACTCTTCCATAATATGAAATAAAAATTTGTGATATTTCTGATATTCAATAAAATTATGTGGGATATCAAATAAATATTAATATACAATAAATACCGACTTTCTTTGCACAAATCTGCAGGACCACATTTTACGCTGGCTATTAAATTAATGAATAAAGCAACAAGCTCAACAATGATGCAGTATGTAAAATTAGATAGTAGTAGTTGGTGTAATTTTATTGGGACATTATTGATTCTTCTCTCTGTATCTAGCTTTTTAACTTCATCAATATTCGCCGATGACCCGGTTGATAAAATTACTATGCATGTAATAGAAAATCCAACAAGAATAGCCATCATACTTACAATGCTGCCTGCAAGCCCAGAAACAGAAACATCACATCCTGTAAAAACGTATCTATTTATTAGAAATGAAATCACTGCAGGCAAGATGTAGTCAAAAATGGCCTCTTGCCTGTTGAGAGTCGCCACATAATCTTTTAACGGGTAATAAATTTCGAACCAGATTATTTTTTTCATTAGCTTAGCGCGGCAATAATAGATTGTAACCGACCTAGTATCTGCTCACTATCAACTGTTCCGGTGATATCATCGATCTTAGTTGATAAGTATTCAATCCTTTTTATCAAATCAGTATCAAGCAACACGTTATCGCCCTCCGAGTTCTTCCCGTGTATGCGCAGCCTATTAATCTTACTCCCCGTCTTTTTTCGCGCAAAATGTTCATAAACTTCGCCAAAAAGATCTTGCAACGAGCGCCCACGACGCGCTTTTAATGTAAGAGTTATATCATCTTGGGCTTCTTCATACTTCTCTGCATAGTTGAGATACTCTGAGCCAATCACCTTCTTTTCAATAAATATTTCGCCCGTTGCGACTCTTGTTAACCCATTTAACTCCTCCAAAAAATTATCCTTTGGAATAATGCTATAATAAAGCTCATACCCTCTATATTTTGGGGCAATCGCCGCAAATCCCCTCATGAATGATTCAATATAATTTTTTATTTTTCCTATACTTACACCACTTCTTCTTTCTTCTTTAACTAAGATCGCCTCTCTATCGTTATACATAATAACAAGATGTGTTTTTTCAGATTCTCCCTCACTTAATCGTTTCGGATTATCTCTCTCTTTGGCCGTTTCTTTGTCAATCAAAGGTGGTTTATGGTTATACTTGGCTGTTTTAAATATGATTTTGTGTATATTCCCATCAAGTTCAGCATGGTCGAGACAGTAGATTCTCTTTTTAAGGACTTCATCGTAAATTCTACTTTGCTTTGGAAGCGCAAGGATAGCATCAAGTATAGTGCCAAGCTGACTTGGTGCAACAAAAGTGTTCCCCTTGGCGAGGTGGTTAACCAGTTTAAACGAATAGAAGCCAAGCTTTCTTTTTTCCGTGCTCATAGCATGCCTTCTTTTTTAACCATTCATATATATTGCTCATGGATGTTAGGCAATAAAAAAGGGGCCATTGGCCCCTTTTTTATTGGTTTAAACCTAAGGCTACTTCCCGGTCTTGAGCATCTCCCAGTACTTCTCGTAGGTCAGGGCGGCCTGGCCCACGTCGTTCTGGAACTCCGAGGCATTGATCACCGCGGCCGGGGGATAGGCCGTGGGGTTCTCGCGCAGCTCCTTGGGCAGCTGCTTGAGGGCCTCCTTGTTGGGCGTGCAGTAGCCCACGTCCTCGGCAATGGCCTTGGCGATGTCCGGCCGCATGAGGAAGTTGATGAAGGCATGGGCGTTGTCCGCGTTGGGCGCGTTCTTGGGAATGGCCAGGCAGTCGGTCCAGAACATGCCGCCTTCCTTGGGCCAGATGAACACGAGCTTCTTGTCCTCTTCGATGGCGCGGATGGCCTCGCCGTTCCAGATCATGCCGATGCCCACTTCCTTGTTCAGGAAGGGCGTCTTGGGGCTCTCGGAGTTGTACACCCGGACATTGGGCTTGATCTTGAGCAGGAGAGTGTAGGCCGCCTCGATGTTCTTGGCGTCGGTCTCGTTGAGCGACTTGCCCTGGACCAGCAGGGCCGCGCCGAACACGTCGCGCACGTCGTCGTGCAGGAGCACCTGGTTCTTGTACTCCGGCTTCCAGAGGTCGGCCCAGGAGGTCACGGTCTTGGGGTCGATCTTGGAGGAGTCCACCAGGATGCCCGCGCCGCCCCACATGTAGGGCACCGTGAACTTGTTCTCCGGGTCGTAGGGCTTGTTCAGGACGGCGGCGTCCAGGTTCTTCAGGTTGGGCAGCTTGGCCTTGTCCAGGGGCTGGACCAGGTTCTCGTCGCGCAGCTTCTTCACGAAGTAGGCCGAGGGCACGATCACGTCGTAGCCCTTGGCTCCCACCAGTTTCAGCTTGGCGTACATGGCCTCGTTGCTGTCAAAGGTGGAATAGACCACCTTGATCCCGGTTTCCTTGGTGAACTTGGCGAGCACCGCGTCGGGCATGTACTCGGTCCAGTTGTAGACCACCACTTCCTTCTTGGCCGCCCAGGCGGGCAGGGCCAGAAGGAGAGCCAGGGCCAGAGCCAGCAGCAGAGTCTTCTTCATTTCTTCTCCCTCAACAGGATTTGGGAGGCGAAGACCACGAGGACCGTGGCCGTGACCATGACCGCGCACAGCGCGTTGACCACGGGCTTCACCCCCAGTTTGACCATGGAATAGATGCGCAGCGGCAGGATCTCGAAGCCCGGACCCGTGACGAAGAAGCTGATGATCACGTCGTCCAGGGAAAGCGTGAAGGACAGCAGCCAGCCCGCCAGCACCGCGGGCATGACCATGGGCAGGATGACCCAGCGGAAGGTGGCGTACTCGTCCGCGCCCAGGTCCTGGGCCGCCTCGACCACGTGGCGGTCGAACCCGGCCAGGCGCGAGGCCACGGTCACGGCCACGAAGGGCAGGCAGAAGGTGATGTGGGCCAGGAGCAGGGTCACGAACCCGGGGTCCATGTGCAGGGCCACGAAGAGCATGAGCAGGGACACGCCCATGACGATGTCCGGGGACATGATCACGATGATGAGCGCGCTCTGGAACAGCTTCTTGGCCTTGAAGTCGTAGCGGTGCAGGGCCCAGGCCGCCAGGGTCCCGAGGATCGTGGCGATGGTGGCCGAGAGCGCGGCCACGGTGAGCGAGTTGAGGGCCGCGTCCAGGAGCTGGGCGTCGGTGAGCAGGTCGCCGTACCAGCGCAGGGAGAAGCCCTTCCAGCCCGTGGCGTACTTGGAGTCGTTGAAGGAAAAGACGATGAGCACCACGATGGGCAGGTACAAAAAGAGGTAGATGAGGCCCATGTAGGCCAGGCGGATGCGTCTAAGCACCGAGGTCCTCCGCCTGGCGGGGGGTCGTCCCCTTGGTGCTGCCGCTGTAGAAGGCCAGGAGCAGCGCCATGATGAGGGTCAGCACCACGCTGGCCGCCGAGCCCGTGGGCCAGTCGCGAGCCGTGAGGAACTGGTTCTTGATGAAGTTGCCGATCAGGAGGCTCTTGGCCCCGCCGAGCACGTCGGGCACGTAGAACATGCCGAGCGCGGGCAGGAAGGTGAGCATGGTCCCGGCCAGGATGCCCGGCCAGGTGAGCGGCAGGGTCACCTCCCAGAAGGCCCGCAGCCGGCCCGCGCCCAGGTCCTTGGCCGCCTCCAGGTGGCAGGGGTCGAGCTTCTCGATGGAGCTGTAGAGCGGCAGGATCATGAACGGCAGGAGCGTGTAGATCAGGCCCACGAGCACGGCCGTGTCGGTGTAGAGGATCTCCAGGGGCTCGCTGATCAGGCCCAGGAGCAGGAGCGCGGTGTTCAAGAGGCCCTGGGACTTGATGATGAAGATGAGCGCGTAGGTCCGGATGAGCGAGTTGGTCCAGAACGGGATGATGATGAGCAGGAGAAAGAGGTTCTTGCGCTTGGTGCGCAGCTTGGCCAGGCCGTAGGCGAAGGGATAGCCCAGGACCAGGCAGGCCGCGGCCGTGACGGCGGCCCACCACAGGGAGTCCAGGAAGATTTGCAGGAAGCCCGGGTCCGCGATGCTCCGGTAGCCCTCCAGGGACAGGTCCGGGGCCACGAACGAGGCCGGATCGCGGGTGAGCACGCTCACGCCCACGATGAGCAGGAACGGCAGCAGGGCGAACAGGGCCAGCCAGGCCGTGGTGCCGCCGATGGCCAGGCTCTTGAACAGGTTAGGACGGGACATCGGGGAGCACCACCTCCCAGCCCTTGATCCAGGTGACGAACACGGGCTGGCCCGCGGCCACGATCATCTTCTCGTCGTCCTCGTCGAAGAACTCGGTGACCAGCAGCTTCTTGCCGGTCTTGAGCGTGATGGCGATGTCGTAGGTGGTGCCCTTGTAGATGGTCTCGTCCACCACGCCTTCCAGGCTCAGCCCGGCCTCGGCCGAGGGCCGGTGGCTGTGCACGATGAGGTCCTCGGGCCGGAGCACCACCTTGACCCGGGCGCCCTCGGGGAAGGGCCGCTTGGCCTTGAGCAGGCAGGAGCGCTCCTCGCCCTCCACCCGGGCCTTGAGCGAGCCGTCCGGGCAGGTCAGGTCCTGGCCCAGGACCTCGGCGTCCAGGATGTTGGTCTCGCCCACGAACTTGGCCACCTTGAGGTTCACCGGCTCCTCGTAGACCTCGATGGGCGTGCCCACCTGCTCGATGCGGCCCTGGTCCATGACCACCACCCGGTCGGACAGGGAGAAGGCCTCCTCCTGGTCGTGGGTCACGAAGACGAAGGTGATGCCCAGGCGGCGCTGGAGGTGCTTGAGCTCGCGCTGCATCTGGCGGCGCAGCTTGGCGTCCAGGGCCGAGAGCGGCTCGTCCAGCAGGAGCACCAGGGGCTTGTTCACCGCGGCCCGGGCAATGGCCACGCGCTGCTGCTGGCCGCCGGAAAGCTGCTGGGGCCGCCGGTTCTCCAGGCCCTCCAGCTCGACCATGCGCAGGATCTCGGTCACGCGCTTGTTCAATTCGTCCTTGGGCGTGCGGCTCATGCGCAGGCCGAAGGCCACGTTCTGGAACACGGTCATGTGCGGGAACAGGGCGTAGCTCTGGAACACCGTGTTGACCTTGCGGCGGTGGGGCGGCAGGCCGGTGGCCTCGCGGCCGCCGATGGTCACGCGGCCGGTGGTCGGGGTCTCGAACCCCGCGATGATCCGGAGGATGGTGGTCTTGCCGCAGCCGCTGGGGCCGAGCAGGGTGAAAAACTCGTGGTTCTTGACGGCCAGGCCAATGTCGTGCAGGACTTTCGTCCCGTCGAACTCCTGGGAGATGTTCTCAAGGGTGATGATGGCGTCGTTGTGCACCCGGGTGCCCCGCAACAAGGATGCCCCGCCTCAGATGCGGGGCTGGTCAATGAAGTCGTCCCGGATGAAAACCGGTTCGCGCCAAGGCCTCCGCGCAGCCGGGTATGGTTCCGGTCCGCGACTTGCAAAATGACCCCCGGGGGCCTACTATATTTCCTCACGGCAAGCCCGGCCCAAGCCGGGCGAGACATGACCGCTGGAACCGTTCTTATGACACCATTCGCCTCGCTTGACAAACGCTTTCCCCTCCACCTGGCCGCGGGTCTTCTCCTGGCCCTGGTCCTTTGCGCCCTGCCCGCGCGGGCCCAGGAAGCGGCTCCGGGCACGGCCGGAAACGGCCTGCCGGACACGGCCATCAGCGCGCCCCAGGACTCCCTGGTGAGCGGCTCCGCCGAGCCCCAGGAGGCCAACGGCGGACTGAACGCCAAGAACTTCTCCCAGGCCCTGCCCCAGGACGTGGAGGAGGCTCTCAGCGCCCTGCTGGCCCTGGCGGGCCACCGCGGCGCCTCCCTGGACTGGGCCAAGGTGGAGCCCCTGCTGGCCATGGCCTCGGGCCCGGCCTTCGACGCCCAGACGCTCAAGCCCGAGAAGCGCGAAGGCGCCAACGGCGTCTGCCTGCGCGCGGACCTGAACGCGCCGCTGGAGCGCATCCTGCGCTACGGCTACAACAAGGACATCCCGAACCACGTCATCTTCCCCTCGGTGCTCCGGCTCACGGGCTGGTACCCGGAGAGCGACATCCTGCGCCAGGAGCGCGGCCTCTGGGAGCAGGCCAAGTCCGAGCTGTCCTCGCCCGCGCTCCTCTGGGGCAGGGAGTACGAGGTGAACACCCCGGACTCCAACACCGGGGCCTACTACCGCTACGACCTGGACCGCTTCCTGGCGCTCCTGCGCAAGAACGGCGACACCGTGCTCATCTCGGTGTCGCGCATGCCCAAGGAGTCCGACGAGGGCCAGAAGGGCGTGCCCATGGACGACCAGAACTGGAACTACTTCTACTCCGGCATCAACGGCCTGGACCGCGGGCTCATCGGCTGGATGAGCACCTCGCTGTACAACTCCTCGTCCGTGCAGGTCTTCTACGAGCACAAGGGCAGCGAGCCCCGGACCACCTGCCTGCTGTTCAAGTGGCTCTCCGGCGGCTGGGCCGGGCTCAACGTGATCATGCCCCGGCACATCTATGACGGCAACCTGCGCTTCCTCAAGGGCTTCAAGAAGGTCATGGAATCGGCCGCCCTGCCCGACTCCGACCGCTTCGCCGCGGCCATGCGCGAGATCAACGCCCTGCCGGACCAGGCCCTGGACGAGAAGATCCGGCTCTACGCCCACGCCTTCGAGAACCTGGCCCGCAACTACCCGAACATGGACAAGCGCGAGTTCCGCAAGATCTGGGAGAACGGCGGCTATTCCAAGGTCCTGGACCGCTCCCAGCGCATCGGCGTGCTCGCCCTGGAATACCTCAAGGCCAAGGTCGGCAAGCCCGTGCTGGTGGACCTGAGTTCCATCGACAAGGTCCTGGCCGAGCGCGAGGGCCAGGCCAAGGTGGCCGCCCTGCCCCCAACCCCCGGAGGAACCCCCTGATGCTCCCCGAGGACGAGGCCAAATTCAAGTACTGTCCGCACCTGACCACCCACGACGACAAGCTGCGCTTCTGCCAGGGCGCCATGTGCATGATGTGGCGCTGGGACAACCCGGAGACCCCGGGCGGCCGCGGTTACTGCGGCCTGGCCGGACGGCCCGGGGAGCGGGCCTAGCCGCCCATGGCCAAGCCCTTCGTCTTCCGCCTGGAAAAGGTCCTGGAGTATCGCATCCAGCTGGAGGAGCAGGCCAAGCTGGCCCTGGCCCGGGCGCTGGCCGAGCACGCCCGGGGCGAGCAGGCCGTGCGCGAGCTGGAGCTGCGCCTGGAGGAGCACCTGCGCCGGGGCTATGCGGGCGACATGAACACCAACGACCTCTGGCTCTGGCGCCAATACCGGCAGGCCCTGGAGCAGGACCTCGTCTCGGCCCGGGCCGAGCTGGCCCGTCTGGCCTTGAAATTGCAGAAGGCCCGCCAGGATGCGGTGTCCCGTTCCAAGGACCGCAAGCTCCTCGAAAAACTCAAGGAACAGCAGGCCGGAAAGCACCATGAAGAGCAAGCCCTCCGCGAGCACAAGGAAGCCGATGAAATGGCGGCGCTTCGTCATGAGCGTCCGGCCTTCTAAGATCCTCCTCCTGGTCCTCATCCTGGGCCTGGCCAAGCTCGGGCTCATGGGCGCGACGGGCCTCGGCCTGTTCGACGCCAAGGGCCCGGAATCCGCCGGGAAACCGGCCCTGTCCCTGCTCGCTCCGGCCCCGGCCCTGGCCCAGGACAAGTCCAAGGACGCCCCCAAGGACAAGGCCAAAGAGGCCCCGGCCGAGACGCCCCAGCCCGCCGGCCCCGCGGACTGGAAGATCCTCAAGCAGCGCGAGGAACAGCTGGCCTCCAAGGAGCGCTCCCTGGCCACCCTGGAGAAGAACCTGGACGACAAGCTGGCCGAGCTCAAGGTCCTGGAGAAGCGCATCCAGGAGATGCTCGACAAGGCCGACGTGCTCAAGGACGAGAAGCTCAAGCACCTGGTGGACGTGTACTCCAACATGAAGTCCAAGCAGGCCGCCGCGGTGCTCGAGACCCTGGACGACGGTCTGGCCGTCAAAATCCTGTCGGGGATGCGCGGCCGCACCGCGGGCGAAATCCTCTCCAACGTGCGCGCCGACCGCGCCGCCACCCTGACCGAGGCCCTGACCAAGCTCCAGGTCGCGCCCATCGACCCCACCCAGCCCGGCAAACCCTAGGCATGGTCCGGCTCAAGCTGACCCTGGCCTACGACGGCGGCAATTTCAAAGGCTGGCAGCTCCAGCGCGAGGACAGCACCCTCCAGGGCGCCCTGGAGGCGGCCGTGGCCCGGATCCTCGGCCATACCGTCCGGGTCCAGGGAGCGGGCCGCACCGACACCGGGGTCCACGCCCTGGGCCAGGTGGCCCACCTGGACATCCCCGACGACAAGCTCTCCGTGCCCTGGCAGCGCGCCCTCAACGCCCTCTTGCCCGAGGCGATCGCCGTGCTGGCCGTGGAGCAGGTCCCCCGCGAGTTCCACGCCCGCTTCGGGGCCCGCTCCAAGACCTACGCCTACACCCTCTGGACCACCCGGGCCTTTGTCCATCCCCAGCGCCGCCGCTACGTCTGGAACTGCGGGCCCCTGGACCTGGCGGCCATGGACGCCGCGGCCCCGCACTTCCTGGGCCGCCACGACTTCAAGAGCTTCATGAACGCGGGCACCCCGGTCAAGAGCACGGTGCGCACCGTGACCCGCCTGGAGCGCTGCCCCGGGCTCTGCGAGCACGAGGTGGTCTGGCGCGTGGAGGCCGACGGCTTCCTCAAACAGATGGTCCGCAACATGGTCGGCCTGCTGGTGGCAGTGGGCCGGGGTAAAGCCGCTCCCGAATCCGTCCGAACAATCCTCGAAGCCGGGGACAGAACCCGCGCCGCGGCCACGGCCCCGGCACGGGGCCTCTGCCTGGAGCGTGTGGAGTACGGGGACGGATGTGAGCGAGTCCATCAAGATCACGTGGAATCCTGAGGCGGCAACCGCCTCTGCCCCCGCGTCCGCAACCCGCGACCTCCAGTTCTCCGGCGATTTTCGCCCGGCCTCCCTGCGCCAGAGCGCCCTGCCCCAGGCCCGCTCCTACCAGTCCCGGGTCCAGGCCCTGGCCCGCAGCCTGAACGCCTTTGCCTGGCCCGACAGCGGCCTGGTCCACGGCCGGAGCATCGAGCTCGATCCCCGGCTGGAGGGCAAGGTGACGGCCAGCCTGCCCGAGACGGCCCGGCCCTTTGAGCGCTTCGTCTCGCGCGGCTTTGCCCCCACGTCCCGCAGCACCCTGGACGCCGGGGAGTACCGATTCGAGCTGGCCATGGGCGGCAAGACCGAGAAACTCAGCGTGACCCTGACAGGCGCCGAGACCAACGAACAGGTCCTGGACAAGGTGATGGCGGCCCTGAACAGCGCCGACATCCCGGTGCAGGCCCAGAGCCTGTACCAGAGTTCCCCGGGCCAGCGCGTGGAGCAGAGCCTGGCCACGGGCCAGATCCTCGTCGTGGGCCTGAACCCGGGCCTGACCGCGGGCGAGCCGACCCTGCGCGACACCCAGGGCCACCTGCTCAAGGCCCTGGGCCTGGACCCCGTGCCCGTGTCCACGGAACCGGCGCGCATCGCCGTGCACACCCTGCGCGGCGACCTCACGGCCACGGTCACGTCCTTTTCCTCCAAGACCCTGGACCCGGGCGCGGCCTCGGGCCTGGCCGCCGGGACCTACACCCTGAACTGGGCCATGGGCCCGGACAGCGGCATGGTGACCGTGGACGTGGCCGCGGGCGACACCTGGAGGGCCGTGCTCGAACGCCTGGCCAACCGGCTCAACATGGAGCAGACGCGCTTTTCCGCCGGGACCGCCGAGCGCGAGCGCACGGTGTACACCGAGGATGGGCAGGTGCTGCGGACCACGGGCCTGGGCCTGGACATCACCGCCGGGCTCACCGCGCCCGGGGAGCACCTCTCCCTGTCCGGCGCGGACGCGGCCTCCCAGGGCCTCGTGGCGGCCCTGGGCCTGAACGCCACGGCCCGGCCCGGCAAGGACGGAAAGATGGTGGTGGACGGGGACACCCAGACCCGCCAGCCCGGGATCTTCGACGCGGACCAGGGCCACGTGCGGATGACCCTGCAGGAGACCTTCGGCGAGACCCTGCCCCTGCGGGTCACCGAGTCCCTGGACCGGCTGGAGCAGGGCCTGTCCGACGTGGTCACGGCCTACAACGGCCTGCGGGACCTGCTCACGCGCCAGGAACAGGACTATCTGCCCGGCCTGGGCCGGGACTGGCGCCAGCCCCTGCGGGACCGGCCCGGGCTCCGGGGCCTGGGCCTGCGCGAAAGCGGCCCGGAGAACACCCTCTGGCTGGACGCCGGAGCCTTCTACACGGCCCTGGGCCGGGACCCGGAAGGCGTCCAGGCCCTGCTCAGCGGGCCCGACGGCCTGCTCACGTCCTGGGCGGCCATGGCCGCCCGGGACCTGGACGAGGACCCGGAACGCTTTTTGGCCCGGGAGACCTTGCCCGCGCCCGCGCCCCTGGACGAGATGAATCTGGAACGCGGCCGCCGCCTGGTGGACCTGCTGGAGCGCGACGACAGCCGGGAAGCCGCGGCCCTTAAGGATTCCGGCACGCTGGTGGACGAGCGCGGCTGAATGCCCGCAAGCGTCCACTCCCCCCTTGCTGTTTTTTCTGTGCTGGGATAGTGCCCAAATAGTAAAAGTTTTCTTGTCGTTCGGGAAACGGGCGACGGAGACGCCCAAAACGGCAGGGAGTGTCTTGGCCCATTGAGAGGAGTTTTCACATGAAGTCGATTTACGTCGGGAATCTGCCTTACAGCGCCACGGAAGAACAGGTTCGGGATCTTTTCGCGGCCCACGGCGAGGTGCAGAACGTGAAGTTCGTCATGGACCGGGAGACCGGTCGGTTCCGCGGCTTCGGCTTTGTCCAGATGGAGGACTCCGGCGCCGCCGCGGCCATCGAGGCCCTGGACGGCAAGGACTTCGGCGGCCGCGCCCTGAAGGTCAACGAGGCCCGGGAGCGCGCTCCCCGTCCGGCCAAGAACTGGTAGCCGAACACGGCCCAGGGGGCCGTCCGCATACACCGGCCCCGGCGTGAGAGCGCCGGGGCCGCCTCTGTTCCGGGATCACTCCGCCAGATCGAGCCAGACCGGACAGTGATCCGAACCCTCTGCCGAGGGCTCGATCCAAGCCCCTTTCACCCGCTCCCGCAGCTCCTCGGACACGAAGAAGTAGTCGATGCGCCACCCCGCGTTGTTCTTGCGGGCGTTGTAGCGGTACGACCACCAGGAATAGTGCCCGGGCCCGGGCTCGAACATCCGGAAGGTGTCCAGGTAGCCGTGGGCCGTGAAGCGGTCCAGCCAGGCGCGTTCCACGGGCAGGAAGCCCGAGGTCTTCTCATTGGCCTTGGCGTTCTTCAGGTCGATCTCGGTGTGCGCGGTGTTGAAGTCCCCGCCCACCACCACGGGCTTGGTCTTGCGCAGCTCCTGGGCGTGCTCCAGGAAGTGCTCGTAGAAGCGCAGCTTGAAGTCCAGGCGCTCCTCGCCCATCTGGCCGTTGGGGAAATAGATGTTGAACAGCCAGAACCCGGGAAACTCCAGGAGGATGGTCCGGCCCTCGCCGCGGAACTCCTCCCCGGGCAGGCCGAAGGAGTGGCTCACGGGCTTCCGGCGCAGGAAGCAGGCCGTGCCCGAATAGCCGCGCTTCTTCTTGGACCAGTTCCAGACCGCGGTCCAGCCCTCGGGCTCGCGCTCGGCCGGAGAAAGCTGCTCCGGCTCCACCTTGGTCTCCTGGAGCAGCACGGCGTCGGCCCCGCAGGAGCCGAGCCAGTCCAGGAAGCCCTTCTTGAGCACGGCCCGGTAGCCGTTCACGTTCCACGACACAATGCGCATGGGACCTCGAGCCAAACACGGACGCGGACCATGGCGGCCCGCGTCCTTGCCTGCAAAAATGATGAATTCAGACGCCCCGGGGGGCCGGGACTATTCGCTGTCGGACAGGCTGGAGCACTTGATCATGACCAGGGCGGCGATGACCAGGGCGATACCCAGGAAGAACCAGAACGTGGACATCATCATGGCGGCGTCTCCTTGCAGGGGTGAAAACGATCCTCTCCGGTGTGAGGGGCATAGCAGAAAGCCCGGCGCGAGGGAAGGGGGCTTCCCGGCCGGGGCGATTCGCGCTACCACGCGCCCATGGACGCCCTTGTGCTCGGGGCCGGGGCCTCGGGCCTCTGCTTCGCCCTCCTGGCGGCCCGCCGGGGCCTGAACGTGACCGTGCTGGAGCACGGCGGAGACGCCGCGCGCAAGCTGCGCGCCTCGGGCGGCGGCCGCTGCAACCTGACCAACCTGGCCGCCGGACCCACCGACTACTTCTCGGACAACCCCCGGTTCTGCGCCTCGGCCCTGGCCCGGTTCACGCCCCGCGACGCCCTGGACCTGTTCGGCTCCCTGGGGCTCACCTTCGAGGAAAAGGCCCCTGGCCAGATGTTCTGCGTTCAGGGCGCCAAGCGCCTCTCCCAGGCCCTGGAGGCGGCCTGCGCCTCGGCCGGGGCGCGGATCGTGCTGGACTGCGCCATCAGCGCGGTGCGCGGGCCCGGTCCGTTCCAGGCGGAGACCTCCCGGGGCCTGTTCTCCGCCCCCTGCCTGGTGGTGGCCACCGGCGGCCCGTCCTGGCCCAATCTCGGGGCCACGTCCCTGGCCTTTGCCCTGGCCCGGCAATTCGGCCTGCCCGTGATCGATCCCCGGCCCGCCCTGGTCCCCCTGGTGCTCGGCAAGGCCGAGGCCGCGCTCTGCCGGGACCTGGCCGGGCTCAGCGTGCCCCGGGTGCGCGCGGCCTGCGGCCGCAGCGGCTTCGAGGGCGGGCTCGTGTTCACCCACCGGGGCCTGTCCGGGCCCGCGATCCTGGAGGCCTCCTGCGTCTGGCGGCCGGGCCACGATCTGGTCCTCGACTTCCTGCCCGGCCAGGACCTGGCCGCCCTGCTGGCGGAACAGCGCGCCTCCCGGGCCCAGGTCAAGACCGTGCTCGCCCGGCTCGTGCCCGGCCGCCTGGCCCAGGCCCTGGCCGGGGACCTGGCGCAGAAACCCCTGGACCAGCTGGCCAACAAGGACCTGGCCCGGCTCGCGGCCCGGGTCCACTCCTTCCGCGTGACGCCCACGGGCCACGAGGGCCTGGCCAAGGCCGAGGTCACGGCCGGGGGCGTGGACACCCGGGCGCTCTCCTCCAAGACCCTGGAAAGCCGGGACGTGCCCGGGCTGTACTTTGTGGGCGAATGCCTGGACGTGACCGGCCGGCTCGGGGGCTTCAACCTCCAGTGGGCCTGGGCCTCGGCAGCAGCGGCCGCTGCCGCTGTTCCGGCCGCGGACTGATCCCGGCCCGGGAATTTTTCCGGCCTGTCCTTCCTTTTTTAGTTGACAATGAAAATCAAAATCAATAGAAAGGGGCTGTCGGGTTCGCCACGCCCGTCAACTCCTCGCACAGCCGGGTCCCCCATGCACCCCCGGCGACTCCTCCCACGGGGAGGCCTCCACGGGCCTCCCCGCCTCCTTTTTCCGGCCACGAAAAAAGCCCCTGCTCAGCGAACAGGGGCTTTTTTGCGTCTGCGGAAAGCCGGCCTAGTACTCCAGATCCTCCTGGGTCACCGGGAAACTGAAGGTCTTGTACACCCAGAACTGGTAGCCCAGGACGATGGGCACGAAGACCAGGGCCACGCCGAGCATGATGGCCAGGGTCAGGGGGCTGGACGAGGCCTTGATGCCCGCGTCCGTGGCCGTGAGGCTCCAGGCCGGGTTCAGGCTCGAGGGCAGCAGGGCCGGGAACAGGCCCACCACGCCGAACAGGGTCGTGCCGATGATGAGCACGGCCGAGGATCCCCAGGCCAGCCAGAACTTGCGCGCGGCCAGGAAGACCCGGGTGAGCACCAGCCCGCCCACGGGCAGGACCAGGATGAGGAACAGGGCCGGGTAGAGGAAGTAGTTGTCGAACAGCTTGGTGGCCACGAAGGTGTAGGCCAGGAAGAGCACGATGACCCCGGCCAGCACGGGCCAGAGTTTGGCCGCGGTGGCCGCGGCGCGCTCGCGCAGGTCGCCCTCGGCCTTGATGGTCAGCCAGAGGGCCCCGTGCACCAGGAAGAGCAGGACGAAGAGCACGCCCCCGGCCAGGCCGTAGGGATTGAGCAGGTCGATGACCCCGCCGTGCATGATCTGGTTCTGGTCCAGGGGCAGGCCCTTGAAGATGTTGGCAAAGGCCACGCCCAGAAGCAGCGCGGGCAGGAAGCTGCCCACGGTCTGGCAGCCGTCCCAGAAGGCCTTCCAGCCGGGCGAGTCGATCTTGGAGCGGAACTCGAAGCTCACGCCCCGGATGATCAGGGCGAAGAGCAGGAGCATGAGCGCGGTGTAGAGCCCGCTGAACATGGCCGCGTAGGCCAGGGGGAAGGCCGCGAAGGTCACGCCGCCCGCGGCGATGAGCCAGACCTCGTTGCCGTCCCAGAACGGCCCGGCGGCGTTGTAGATGACCCGCTTCTCGAACTCGTTGCGGGCCAGGAAGGGCTTGAGCATGCCCATGCCCAGGTCAAAGCCGTCCAGGGCGAAGTACACGGCCCAGAGCACGCCCCAGAGAAGGAACCATATGGTCTCCAACATGATCTTGCTCCTTGTGTCTGTTGCGCGCGTCTAGTGCGCGGCGTCCGGACCCTGGACCACGGTGCGCCCGGCCAGGAAGAAGCCGGCCGCGCCCAGCAGGGTGTACAGGGCCACGATGGCCACCAGGGTGAAGCCCACCTGCCCGCCGCTCACGGGCGAGACCGCGTCCGAGGTGCGCATGAGCCCGTAGACGATCCAGGGCTGGCGACCCACCTCGGCCACGACCCAGCCGGCCTGCATGCCCAGGTAGGGCAGCGGGATGGTCCAGGGCAGGAGCTTGAGGAACCAGGGGTACTTGCCCAGGTCGCGGCGCTTGAGCCAGGCGAACAGCGCGATGAGCGGCATGATCGTGCCGATGCCGACCATGGCCCTGAAGGCCAGGAAGGTGATGGTCACGGGCGGCCGGTCAGCGGCCGGGAAGTCGTTCAGGCCCTTCACCACGGCGTTGGGGTCGTTGTAGGCCAGAATGCTCAGCAGCGAGGGCACGGGCAGGGCCTCCAGGGCGTTCTCGCCGTTCTCGCCAGGGATCTGGAGGAGGTACATGGGGGCGTTGGCCTGGGTGTTCCAGTGGGCCTCCATGGCCGCCAGCTTGGCCGGCTGGATGCGGGCCACCTCGTTGCCGTGGAAGTGCCCCTGGGCGGCCACCAGGATGCTGGCCACCAGGGCCACGCCGGCGCCCAGGCGCAGGGACGCGCCGAAGAACTCCTCGTGGGACTTGCGCACCAGATGCCAGGCCGAGAGGCCCATGACGAAGAACCCGGCCACGCAGAACGCGCCCAGGATGGTGTGGGCGAACTGCTGCCAGGCGAAGGGGTTGCCGACCACGGCCAGGAAGTCGGTGAGCTCGGCGCGGCCGTTCCGTATGGCGTAGCCCAGGGGGTTCTGCATGAAGCCGTTGGCGATGAGGATCCAGATCGCCGAGAGGTTCCCGGCCCCGGCCACGAGCCAGGCCACGATGGCGTGGGCCTTGGGCGAGAGCCGCTTCCAGCCGAAGACCCAGACCCCGATGAAGGTCGATTCCAGGAAGAAGGCGGCCGTGGCCTCGATGGCCAGGAGCGAACCGAAGATGTCGCCCACGTAGGCCGAGTAGCGCGACCAGTTGGTGCCGAACTGGAACTCCAGGGTGATGCCCGTGACCACGCCGAGCACGAAGTTGATCAGGAAGAGCTTGCCCCAGAATTTGGCCATGCGCAGGTAGATCTCCTTGCCCGTGCGCACGTAGGCCGTCTCCATGCCCGCGATGAGCACGGAGAGCCCCAGCGTCAGGGGCACGAAGATGAAGTGGAACATGGTGGCGGCAGCGAACTGCAGCCGAGAAAGCATGAGTGCGTCCATACCCGACTCCCCTTGTTTCTCCTCGCAGATGGTTCCTTGGAATGAGAAGAATTGTACTGGAACGAACGGAAATGACAAGTGGTAATGAGAACTATTTTTAAAATTTAAGTGTGTGCCCACTCCGGAACGGACCCGGGAATTGCCAGCGGCCCAAGGATGCAGTATGGCCCAGTCCAGCGAGGCCCGCATGTTCAAATGGAATCCCTTTGCCGGCATGGAGGCCGCCCGCGAGCACATGGACCGGCTCTGGCGCGAGGCCTGCCCCGAGGGCGGCTGCGCCTGGTCCCCGGCCGCGGACGTGCTGGAAACGCCCTCGGCCTACGTCCTGCGCGTGGAGCTGCCCGGGCTGTCCCTGCCCGCGGTGAGCGTGGAGGTGCGCGGCCGCGAGCTGGCCATCTCCGGCCGCCGGGACGCCGAGCGCGACGAGCCCGGGGTGGTCTACCTCATGCTCGAGCGGGCCCAGGGGGCCTTTGTGCGGCGCTTCGCCCTGCCCCCGGACGCCGACGACCAGGCCATCACCGCCAGCCTCAAGGACGGCCTGCTCTGCGTGACCATCCCGCGCAAGGCCGCGACCCCCGGCCTGACCCTGGGCTGAACCCCCGGCTTGACTTGGCTCCCGTTCCCCTTTAATACACAATCCCTTTATCCGCGCTCCCGACGGGAACGCGGGAAATCCCGATCCGGCCGCCGCGCGGAGGACGCCTTTTGTTCGACAGCCTCACCGACCGCCTGAGCCAGGCGTTCAAGAAAATCCGGGGACAGGCCCGGCTCGACGAGACCAACATCCAGGAGGGCCTGCGCGAAGTGCGTCTGGCGCTCCTGGAGGCCGACGTCAACTTCAAGGTCGTCAAGGACTTCGTGGACCGGGTGCGCGAGCGCTCCCTGGGCCAGGACGTGCTCAAGAGCCTCACACCCGGCCAGCAGGTGGTCAAGATCGTCCACGAGGAGCTGGTGGAGCTCCTGGGCGGGGAGCAGACCGGCATCCAGACCGCCGGGATCAAGCCGCTCAAGATCATGCTCGTGGGCCTGCAGGGCTCGGGCAAGACCACCTCGGCGGCCAAGATATCGGTCTGGCTGCGCAAGCAGAAGCTCGTGCCCTACCTGGTCCCGGCCGACGTCTACCGGCCCGCGGCCATCGACCAGCTCCAGACCCTGGCCAAGCAGATCGGCGTGCCCTTCTACCCTTCGACCACCGAGATGAACCCGGTGGAGATCTGCCGCGACGCCCTGACCAAGGCCGCCGAGGCGGGCTGCAACGCCGTGCTCTTCGACACCGCCGGCCGCCTGCACATCGACGAGCCCCTCATGGAGGAGCTCTCGGGCATCAAGGCCGCCTGCAAGCCCCAGGAAATCCTCTTCGTGGCCGACGCCATGACCGGCCAGGACGCGGTCACGGTGGCCCAGAGCTTCAACGAGCGCCTGGACGTGTCCGGCGTGGTGCTGACCAAGATGGACGGCGACGCCCGCGGCGGCGCGGCCCTGTCCATCAAGAGCGTCACCGGCAAGCCGGTGAAGTTCGTGGGCCTGGGCGAGAAGCTCTCGGACCTGGAGCTGTTCCACGCCGACCGCGCGGCCTCACGCATCCTGGGCATGGGCGACATGCTCACCCTCATCGAGAAGGCCCAGGGCCAGTTCGACGAGGAGGAGTCCAAGCGCATCGCCGAGAAGATGGCCAAGGCCCAGTTCGACTTCGAGGACTTCCGCTCCCAGATGCGCAAGATCCGCAAACTGGGCTCCCTGGAGGGCCTGCTCAAGCTCATCCCGGGCATGGGCGGGATGGTGGAGAAGCTCTCCCAGGCCAAGGACCACGAGAAGGAGCTCAACCGCACCGAGGCGATCATCAACTCCATGACCATGCAGGAGCGCCGCCAGCCCAAGCTGCTCAACCCGAGCCGCAAGGAGCGCATCGCCCGGGGCTCGGGCGTGACCCTTCCCGAGGTCAACGCCCTGGTCAAGAATTTCGAGCAGATGAGCAAGATGATGAGCCAGGTCATGGGCGGCAAGAAGGCCAAGGGCATGCCCCAGATGCCCTCGGGCATGAAGATGCCCGCCGGCATGGGCGGAATGCCGGGGATGCCTGGAATGCCCGGGATGCCCGGGGCGGCCGGAGCCGCTCCCGCCAGCCGCGGCCTGTCCAAAAAGACCCTGGCCGAGCGCAAGAAGAAGAAACTCATGAAGAAACAGCGCAAAAAGCGTTGATTTTCGCGGCTGAACTTGCCTTTTCTAGGAAAAGACCGTAATCAACTCAAATATGGGAGAAAAGACACCATGGCCTTGAAGATCCGACTGACCCGCATGGGTTCCAAGAAGCGTCCGTTCTACCGCATCGTGGCCCTGGACAGCGCCACCCGCCGCGACGGCCGCCCCCTGGAGTACCTCGGCCACTACAACCCGATGGTTGAGCCCGCCGAGATCGTGGTCAACGCCGAGCGCCTGGACCACTGGTCCAAGCAGGGCGCGGCGATGTCCGACTCGGTGCGCACGCTGCTGAAGAAAGTCCAGAAGTAGGCCGGGCTTCCGGGCCCGGCCCGGCTCATACGGCTGACGCGGACCAGATCCGCCGCGGGCACTCAAGCGGAGGTGACGCTCATGCTCAGGGAGATGATCGAATTCATTGCCAAGGCCCTCGTGGATCAGCCTGATCAGGTGCGCGTCACCGAGGTGGAAGGCGAACAGACCTCGGTCCTCGAGCTGAAGGTGGCCAAGGAGGACCTGGGCAAGGTCATCGGCAAGCAGGGCCGCACGGCCCGGGCCATGCGCACCCTGCTCGGCGCCGCCTCCACCAAGGCCCGCAAACGCTCGGTCCTGGAAATCCTGGAATAGCGTCCCATGAGTCCGAAGACTCCCGGCGACCGCCTGGTGGCCGTGGGAGTGGTGGTCAAGCCCCACGGCGTCCGGGGGGAACTCTGCGTGGACAGCCAGGCGCAGTCCCCCTCCCTGTTCGAGGACATCGGCCGCGTGTTCCTGCGACGCGGCCGGAGTCCGGCCAAGGCCTACTCCGTGCTCGGGGCGCGCCCCCACCAGGGCCGCCTCCTGCTCACCCTGGAGGGCGTGGACGGCCGCGACGCGGCCGAGGCCCTGCGCGGCTTCGAGCTGGCCGTGGCCGCGGCCGACCTGCCTGACCCCGAAGGCGACGACATCTATCTCCACGAGCTGGAAGGCCTGAGCGTGCTGGCCGAGGACGGCTCCAGGATCGGCACCCTCACCGGCTTCCTCCTGGCCGGCGGCCAGGAGACCTGGGTCATCCGCCACGCCTCGGGCCGCGAGATCCTCCTGCCCGCGGACCCGCAATTCGTCCAGGACATCGACCTCGACAACCGCACGGCCCGGGTGACCCCGCCCGAGGGCCTGCTGGACCTCTACCTCGGGGACCCCACATGAAGCGCCCGGCCCTGCTCCTGCTCATCCTCCTCCTGGCGGTCCCGGCCCGGGCCGAGACCCTGCGCATGGTCTACGCCGAGGGCTTCGCGCCCTTTTCCTGGACCAGCGACGGGAAAGTGACCGGCATCCTGCCGGACATCATGGACGAGGCCGCCCGGCGCATGGGGGTCTCCGTGACCCACCAGGCCGTGGCCGGGGACCAGGTCCTGGCCAAGGTCAAGGCCCTGGGCGCGGACGCCTTCCTGTCCACGCCGTCCAAGGAATCCGCCGCCTTCACCCGGCAGTCGGCCGGGCCCGTGCTGACCACCTCGGTGGGCCTGTTCGTGAGCCTGTCCTACGAGCCCCTGATCCAGAAGCTCCGGATGCTCAAGGACCTGGACGAGCTCAAGGACCTCAAGCTCTGCGCCTCGCAATACGACTCCTGGTCCCGCCAGAAGCTCGGGTCCATGGACCTGAGCATACAGCCCAGCCTGGCCCAGGCCGTGACCTCCCTGGCCCGGGGCGACTGCCAGGTCATGGCCCAGGTGCCCGAGGCCGTGGAGTTCCACGCCGCCCGCCTGGGGCTCACGAGCCAGGTCCTGCGCGTGCCCGGGGTCTTCCTGGAAGAGGTGGCCTTCTATCTCCACGTGAACAAGTACGGGGCCGCGGCCGCGCTCCTGCCGTCCTTTGACAAGGCCCTGGCGGCCATGCGGGCGGACGGCACCCTGGTGGCCATCCTGACCCGGCCGCGCTGAAGGGTCCCGCCGTGCGCTTCCAGTATGTGACCCTGTTCCCGGAGTTCTTCGACTCCCCGCTCTCGGCCGGACTCATGGGCAAGGCCCGGGCCGCCGGGATCGTGGACTTTTCTTGCGTCAATCCCCGGGACTTCGCCCAGAACAAGCACCATCACGTGGACGACCGGCCCTACGGCGGCGGTCCGGGCATGGTCATGCAGGCCGACCCCCTGGCCCGGGCCCTGGAGTCCATCCCCGAGCCGGGCCGCATCCTCCTGCTCACGCCCCGGGGCCGGCCGCTCACCCAGGACCTGGCCCGGGAGCTGGCCGCCGGCGGCCGGAACCTGACGCTCATCTGCGGCCGCTACGAGGGCCTGGACGAGCGGGTCATGGAGCTGTTTCCCGTGGAGCCGGTCTGTGTGGGCGACTTCGTGCTCACCGGCGGCGAGGCCGGGGCTCTCTGCCTCACCGAGGCCGTGGCCCGGCTTCTGCCCGGGTTCATGGGCAAGGAGGAGTCCGGCACCGAGGAGAGCTTTTCCGCCGGGCTCCTGGAATACCCCCACTACACCCGGCCCGAGGACTATCGCGGCCTGCCCGTGCCCGAGATCCTGCTCTCCGGGGACCACGCCCGCATCGAAGCCTGGCGGCGGGAGCGCTCCCTGGCCTCCACGCTCACCTGGCGGCCGGAACTCCTGGCGGACGCGAACCTCACCCCGGAGGACGCGATTTTCCTGCGCTCCCTGCCGCGCACCCGCCTGGGCCGGGCCTTGTCCCTGGGGCTCTGCCATCATCCGGTGCAGAACAAGGCCGGGGAAACCATCACGGTCTCTTTGACAAACCTCGACGTTCACGATATGTCCCGCGTTTCCCGCTCCTATGATCTGGGGGGGGCCTACGTGCTCACGCCGCTCAATGACCAGCAGCGGCTGGCCCGGACGCTCCTGAGGCACTGGGTCGAAGGGCCGGGAGGCGCGGCCAATCCGGACCGGGCCGAGGCCATGAGCCGGATCACGGTGCTGGACGGCCTGGACGCGGCCATCCGGGACATCGAGGAGCGCACCGGGCAGCGGCCCCGGGTGGTGGCCACCAGCGCCCGCTTCGAGCGGGCCAGGTCGCCGCTGGTGGGGCTGGACGCGGTGCGCGGCTGGCTCGGAGAAGGGCCCGTGTTCCTGGTTTTCGGCACGGGTTCGGGACTGGCCCCCGAGGTCCTGGACGCGGCGGACGCGCGGCTGGCGCCGATCCGCTTCCTGGCGGGCTACAACCACCTGCCCGTGCGCGCGGCCCTGGGCATCACGGTGGACCGCCTGCTGGGCGATTTTTACTAGACGAGATTTTTCCGAAAAGGAGAGACAGATATGAACGCCATCCTGAAGAACATCGAAGCCGAGCAGATGCGCGTGGACATCCCCATGGTCAAGGCCGGGGACACGGTCAAGGTGCACCTGCGCATCATCGAGGGCGAGAAAGAGCGCATCCAGGTCTTCCAGGGCGTGGTCATCCGCGTCCACCGGGGCGGCGTGGGCTCCACCTTCACCGTGCGCAAGGTCTCCGACGGCGTGGGCGTGGAGCGCGTGTTCCCGTTCCACTCCCCGTACATCGAGCGCGTGGATGTGGTCTCCGAGGGCAAGGTCCGCCGTTCGCGCCTCTACTACCTGCGCGAACTCAAGGGCAAGGCCTCGCGCATCAAGTCCAAGCAGATCTGGGAATAGCTTGCGGAGCCGGGAGGGCGGGCGCTCTCCCGGCTTTTTTCCCCTGCCTGTCCTCCCCTGCCCCCTGGCCGACGGAGGCCCCATGCCCCAGCCGACCCTCCTTGCCCAGCCCGCACCCGCCGCCGACGAGACGGCCGGGGTGGACGAGGCGGGCCGGGGCTGTCTGGCCGGGCCCGTGGTGGCTGCGGCCGTGATCCTTCCCGAGCGTTTCGACCTGCCCGGGCTCAACGACTCCAAGGCCCTTTCGGCCGAGGCCCGCGAGGCCCTGGCCCCGGCCATCCGCTCCCAGGCTCTGGCCTGGGCCGTGGCCGTGGGCCGCGTGCCCGAGATCGAGCGCCTGAACATCCTCCAGGCCACGTTCCTGGCCATGAGCCGGGCCGTGGGGCGTCTGCGCCTGAGGCCCCGGCTCCTGCTCATCGACGGGGACAAGGTCCTGCCGCCGCACCTGCCCGCCGCGGCCCTGCTCCAGCGCGCCGAGGTGGACGGCGACGCCCGCATCCCGGCCATTTCCGCGGCCTCGATCCTGGCCAAGACGGTCCGCGACCAGATGCTCCTGGCCCTGGACCGCCGCTTCCCGGGCTACGGACTGGCCCTGCACAAGGGCTACGCCACGGCCGAGCACCGCGCCGCCCTGGCCCGGCTGGGGCCCTGCCCCATCCACCGGGCCACCTTCCGGGGCGTGCGGCCGGAAACCGAGAGAGGCCAAGTGTGCCTGCCGGGCATCTGAGCCTGGGGGCCCGGGGCGAGGAGGCCGCGGCCCGCTTCCTGGAGCGGGCCGGACTGCGCCTCCTCGAGCGCAACTGGCGCTGGAAGCAGTGGGAGCTGGACCTGATCTGCGAGGAGGGCGAGACCCTGGTCTTCGCCGAGGTCAAGACCCGGGGGCCCGGGTCCCTGGCCGCGCCCGCGGATGCCCTGAACGCGGCCAAGCAGGCCAGACTGTTCAAGGCCGCGGCCCAATATCTGAGCAAGCACAAAGCCTGGGAGCGGCCCTGCCGCTTCGACCTGGTGAGCGTGCGGATCCTGGAATCCGGTGAGGAGATCGAGCATGTGCGCGACGCCTTCAGCCCGCCTCTGGGTGGTGGCCACGCCGCTTGGCAACCCTGGTGACCTCTCGCCCCGGGCCCGCGAAATCCTGGCCCGGGCCGACCTGCTCCTGGCCGAGGACACCCGCAGGGCCGGGCTCTTGTTCCAGCGCCTGGGCATCCCGGCCAAGGGCTTCCTGAGCCTGTTCGAGCACAACGAGGAGGCCCGCAAGGACACGGTGCTCGCGGCCCTGGACCGGGGCGAAAGCGTGGCGCTCTTTTCCGACGCGGGCACCCCGCTGCTCTCGGACCCGGGCTTCCGCCTGGTGCGGGCCTGCCTGGAGGCGGGCCACCCGGTCTCGCCCGTGCCCGGGCCCTCGGCTCCGGTGGCCGCGCTCTCGGCCTGCGGCCTGCCGCCCCAGCCGTTCGTGTTCCTGGGATTCCTGCCGCGCAAGGACGGGGACATCCGCCGCCTGCTGGAGACCTACGCCGCCCTGCCCGCGACCCTCGTGTTCTTCGAGCGCAAGACCCGGCTGGCCAAGGCTCTGGCCCTGGCCGCCCAGGCCCTGGGGCCGCGGGAATGCTGCGTGTGCCGGGAGATGACCAAGGAGCACGAGGAATTCCTGCGCGGCCGCCTGGACGATCTCACCTTCCTGCCCGCCGAGCTGCTCGGCGAGATCACCGTGGTCATCGGCCCGCCCGGGGAACAGGCCAAGGCCTCGGAGGCCGACCTGCTCGCGGCCCTGCGCCAGGAGCTCACGGCCGGCGGCAAGCCCAAGGACGTGGCCCGCCGGGCCGCCGCCCGGGTGGCGGGCTGGAGCGCCAAGGAGGCCTACGAACTCCTGGCCGGGCTGGACCGGGGCTGAACCCTCGCTTTTCCGGCCGGATCACGCTAGGACACCGCAGCCATGCATTCTGATTCCCCTGCCCGCCGCCGCTTCGCGGACCTGGCCCGCACCGTGCTGGCGGGCCGCGCCCCGGCCGACGCGGACCTGCGCGGCGTCATCGAGGCGCCCGACGAGGACCTGCCCGCGCTCTCGGCAGCGGCCCTGGCCGTGCGGCTGGGCCGGCTGGACGACCAGGTGTCCTTCTGCGCCATCGTCAACGTGAAGAGCGGCGGCTGTTCCGAGAACTGCGCCTTCTGCGCCCAGTCCGCGCACCACCACGCCGAGGCCCCGCGCCACGCCTTTCTGGAGCCTGCGCGCATCGGCCAGGCGGCCCGCGCCGCCCGCGTTGCCGGGGCCTCGCGCCTGGGCCTGGTGAGCAGCGGCCTGTCCCCGGCTGACGGCGATTTCGAGCGCCTGGTCACGGCCCTGGGGCTGGTGCGCGAGGCGGGCCTCGTTGCCGACGCCTCGCCCGGGCTCCTCAACCCGGACCAGCTCCAGCGCCTGCGCGCCGCCGGGCTGGCCTGCTATCACCACAACCTGGAGACGAGCCGGGCGTTCTTCCCGCACATCTGCACCACCCACGCCTGGGATGCGGACGTGGAGGCCGTGCGCCTGGCCCAGGAGGCCGGACTCGACGTCTGCTCGGGCGGGCTGTTCGGCCTGGGCGAGTCCTGGGACGACCGCGTGGACCTGGCCCTGACCCTGGGCCGCCTGGGCGTGACGTCCGTGCCCCTGAACTTTTTGAGCCCCATCCCGGGCACGCCCCTGGAGCAGCGGCCCGCGCTCTCCCGGGCCGAGGCCCTCAAGATCATCGCGCTCTACCGCTTCCTCCTGCCCGGGGCCCATCTGCGGATCTGCGGCGGCAGGCCGCTGGTCTTCGGCGGGGACCGGGAGGCCGTGCTCCTGTCCGGGGCCGACGGGCTCATGATCGGCGACTATCTCACCACCCCGGGCGAGGACCCGGCCCGGGACCGGCAGGCGGTCCTGGACCTGGGCCTAGCCCTGGAACCAGCGGAGGACCTCGCATGAACTCCCAGCCCTTGGCCCGGCTCCACGGCCTGGTCTGGACCGCCTTGCTGGCCGCGGCCGTGGCCGGAGGGGCCTGGATCAGCCTGCCCATCGGCCCGGTGCCCGTGTCGCTCCAGCCGCTCTTCGTGTTCCTGGCCGGGTTCGTGCTCGGGCCAAGGCAGGGCGCGCTCTGCGTGGGCCTCTACGTCCTGGCCGGGGCCCTGGGCCTGCCGGTGTTCGCCGGAGGCCGCGCCGGGCTGGGCCACGTGCTGGGCCCCACGGGCGGCTACCTCTTCGGCTTCATCCTCTCGGCAGCGGCCTGCGGCCTGGCCACGGGCGGCAAGGGCGGCCCCTTGCCCTGGCTCAAGGCCGCGGGCTTCGGCGCCCTGGCCCTGGTGGCGGCCTATGGGCCCGGCGTGCTCTGGCTGCGCCACTCCCTGGGCACGGACTGGCCCAAAACCCTGGCCGTCGGGCTGGTCCCGTTCCTGCCCTGGGACTGCCTCAAGATCGCGGCCGCCGCGGCTTGCTACCGCCTGCTCTCCCGGTGTAGGCTTTTGCCCGGAAGCCGGGGCTGAACCCGGCCAGGGGACGCATACATGGCCATGGACCAGCTCACCAGGGCGGTGATCCGCTCGTTCTTCCGCTCCTACCTGGTGGGCGCCAACTTCAACACCCGGGGCATGCAGAACGTGGGCCTGGCCTACGCCATGCACCCGGGGCTCGCGGCCATCCACAAGGACCCGGCCCGCCTGCGCCAGGCCGTGAAGCGCTACGTGCGCCACTACAACTCCCACCCCTTCTGGGCCCCCTGCCTGGTGGGCATCTTCCTGTCCACCGAGGCGCGCATCGCCTCCGGGACCTTCCCCCCGGCCATGCTCGACAAGGTCAAGGACCGCACCACCTACTCCCTGTCGGCCATCGGCGACTCGGTCTTCGCCGGCAGCCTGCTCATCTTCTGGGCCCTGTCCAGCGTCTGCCTGCTCCTGGCCGGGCAGACCGGGGCGGCGCTCAGCGAAGGGCTCATCTTTTTCATTGGTCTCCAGGCCTTCAAGGTGTATAGTTTCTGGCGCGGACTGCGGGGCGGCTTCCTCTTTCTGGAGCGCCTCAAGCGCTGGGACCTGATCAACTGGGGCCAGCGCGTGAAGTACGCCAACGCGGCCCTCTTGCTCTGGTTCTGGATTCTGGTATGGCCCAAGCCCGTGACCTGGACGGGCTGGACCGCGGGCCTGGCCGCGGTGGCCCTCACGGCCCGGTTCGTGCACCAGTTCCATCTGCCCCGGCCCATCCCGGCGGGGGCCTTCCTGGCCGGCTGGGCCCTGTACCCGGCCCTGGCCGCCGCCCTGAGCGGCTGGGCCTTCTGATCATTGGATGCGGATATGGGTGAGATGAACGATTCCCCGGAAGCGGTCTCCTCGGCCACGCCGTCCGCCGAGGTCCGGCGGGTGGTGGTGGCCAACCAGTTGGGCCTGCACGCCCGGCCGGCCGGCAAGCTGGCCCAGGCCGCCCAGAATTTCAAGGCCTCCATCTCCATCGTCTGCGAGGAGCAGGAAGTGGACGCCAAGAGCATCCTGGACATCCTGACCCTGGCCGCGGCCCAGGGCAGCGCCCTGGACCTCAAGGCCAGCGGCGAGGACGCCCGCCTGGCCCTGGACAGCCTGGAAGCGTTGTTCCGCGCCAAGTTCGGCGAGGAGCGCTAGTGGCCCGCACGATCCTCTCCGGCATCCCCGTCTCCACCGGCATCGCCATCGGCAAGGCCTTTTTCGTCAATCGCAACAGCCTGGCCCACCTGCCCCGCCAGACCGTGGCCGACGAGTCCGTGGACGAGGAGAACGCCCGCCTGGCCCTGGCCTTTGCCCAGGCCGAGCAGGAGCTGGCCGCCGCCGCCGAAAAGGTCCCCGCCGAGCTCAAGGAGCACCGCCTCATCATCGAGTCCCACCTGATGATGCTCAAGGACCCCAAGCTGCGCAGCGCGGCCGGGAAATACATCACCGACATGCGGCTCAACGCCGAATGGGCCCTGGAAAAGGCCCTGGCCGACCTGGAGAAGACCTTCGGCGCCCTGGACGACCTGTACATCCGCGAGCGGATGCAGGACGTGCGCTTCGTGGTCGGCAAGGTCCAGTCCCGGCTCACCGGCCAGGACAAGGACCTGCGCGCCATCCAGGGCCGGGTCATCATCATGGCCCACGACCTGACCCCGGCCGACACCGTGGAGCTGGACGTCAACAAGATCCTCGGCTTCGCCACGGTCCAGGGCGGCAAGACCTCGCACACCGGCATCATGGCCCGCACCCTGGGCATCCCGGCCATGGTCGGCGTGCCGGACCTGGAGTCCCACGTCCTGGAAGGCGACTTCGTGATCATCGACGGCCTGGCCGGCAAGGTCGTGGTGGACCCGGACGAGGACGAGCTCACCAGCTACAACGAGCTGGCCGCCCAGTTCCAGGACTACTCCCGCCGGATCATCCGCGAGTGCCAGCTCCCGGCCGAGACCATCGACGGCTACCGCGTCCAGGTCCTGGCCAACATCGAGCTGCTGGAGGAGGTCGCCGCGGTGCTCGACCGCGGCGGCGAGGGCATCGGCCTGTACCGCACCGAGTACTCCTACCTGAACCGCACCGACCTGCCCTGCGAGGACGAGCTGGCCGAGAAGTACGCGGACCTGGCCTCGATCATGTCCCCGCGCCGGGTCATCTTCCGCACCCTGGACCTGGGCGCGGACAAGTTCATCCAGAGCTTCGGCTCCCTGGAGGAGGCCAACCCTTCCATGGGCCTGCGGGCCATCCGCTTCTGCCTGCGCCACCCGGACCTCTTCCGCACCCAGCTGCGGGCCATCTGCCGGGCCAGCGCCTACGGCAACGCCTCGATCATGTTCCCGATGATCTCCGGGCTCAAGGAGCTCCGGCGGGCCAAGGCGCTCTTGCGCGACGTGCAGGACGAGCTCAAGCGCGAAAAGGTCTCCTTCAACGAGGACATGCCCGTGGGCATCATGGTCGAGCTGCCTTCGGCCGTGATGATCGCGGAATTCCTGGCCGAGGAGTGCGACTTCTTCAGCATCGGCACCAACGACCTGATCCAGTACAGCATGGGCATCGACCGGACCAACCGGCACGTGTCCTACCTCTACCAGCCCCTGCACCCCTCGGTGCTGCGGGCCATCAAGCACATCATCGACGCCGCCCACCAGGCCGGCATCGAGGTCTCGCTCTGCGGCGAGGTGGCCTCGGACCCGTTCTGCGTGCCGATCATCATGGGCATGCAGGTGGACAGCATCTCGCTGACCCCCCAGGCCATCCCGGGCATCAAGCGGGTCATCCGCCAGGCCCGCATGTCCGACTGCCGCGAGCTGCTGCGCGAGGTCCTGGCCTGCCGCACCGTGGGCCGCGTGAACCGCCTGGTCAAGGACACCATCTTCAAGCAGTTCCCCGAGGAACTCACCTTCTTCGCCTCGCTCCTGGACAACGAGGAGCACGGCGGGTAGCCTTTCCCCATGAGCGACAAGCCCGAGGCGGCCGGGCGCAAGCCCATCGCCGACAACCGCAACGCCCGGCGGCTCTACGAGTTCGTGGAGACCCTGGAGGCCGGACTGGCGCTCCAGGGCGGGGAGGTCAAATCCCTGCGCCAGGGCCACGTGAGCTTCAAGGACGGCTACGTGGATTTCAAGGACGGCGAGGCCTTCCTGGTGGGTGTGCACATCACGCCCTACGACAAGACCAGCGAGTTCGACCGGCCCGACCCGGAGCGGCCGAGAAAACTCCTGCTCCACCGCCGCGAGATCGAACGCCTCCAGGCCAAGGTCGAGCAGAAGGGCCTCACCGTGATCCCGGCGCGGCTCTACTTCACCCGGGGCCGGGTCAAGCTGGAGATCGCCCTGGCCAAGGGCAAGAAGCTCCACGACCGCCGCGACGACCTGAAGCAGAAGGACATCGCCCGGGACACGGCCCGCCAGCTGGCGCAATACAAATAGCCTCCGGCGGCCAGGGGACCTTCGGCCCCCTGGACCCCCAGATTGCCGCGGCGATTTTCCGGGCAGGCTGCCCGGAAAATCGCCGCGACGGTTGGGCCCTTCCTTTCTGGGGCCGGGAGCCTTATCTTGGCCTCCATGCTCAATGATCGCCAACGCGATTTCCTGGTCAGCCTGTTCCCGGGCGACTCCATCCTGCTCGACCCGGAGCAGGCCGCGCCCCTGGGCGTGGACTCCTCAGGCCATGCCGCCCTGCCCTGGGCCGTGGTGCGGCCCCAGACCGAGGAACAGGTGCAGGAACTGCTGCGCTTCGCCCAGGCCGAGAACATTCCCGTCTATCCCCGGGCCCGGGGCACCAGCCGGGTGGGCGGCACCGTGCCCGTGCGCGGCGGCATCGTGGTCTCCCTGCTGCGCATGAACCGGGTGCTCGACGTGGACGCCACGGACTTCGTGGCCCAGGTGGAGCCCGGCGTGGTCACGGGCCAGTTCCAGGCCCTGCTCAAGCCCCAGCGCCTGTTCTACCCCCCGGACCCGGCCAGCGCGGGCTACTCCACCCTGGGCGGCAACGCGGCCACCTGCGCGGGCGGCATGCGCGCGGTGAAGTACGGCGTGACCCGGGACTACGTGCTCGGGCTCTCCGCGGCCCTGCCCGGCGGCAGGATCATCCGGCCCGGCGGCCGCTGCCACAAGGACGTCTCGGGCCTGGACCTGACCCGGCTGTTCGTGGGCTCGGGCGGGTCCCTGGGAATCATCACAAAGTTGACGCTGAAGCTGTTGCCCCTGCCCGAGGCCCAGGCCTCGCTCCTGGCCGCCTTCACGGACATGGACGCGGCCCTGTCGGCCGCCCAGTTGGGCTTCAGCGCGGGCATCCTGCCCGTGTCCCTGGAATTCCTCGACGACGTGACCCTGGAGGCCGTGGCCCGCGCCGGCTGCGAACTCTGCCCTCCGGGCACGGGCGCGGCCCTGCTCTTCCGCCTGGACGGCTCGAAGGGGGCCGTGCTGGCCGACCTGGAGCGCCTGCGCGCGGCCCTGGAACCGGCCCGGCCCCTGGTCCTGGAAACCGCGGCCACGCCCGGGGCCGAGGAAAGATTATGGGAGATCCGGCGCACCGTGAGCCAGGCCCTGCACCGCCTGAGCCCGGACAAGTCCGGCGAGGACGTGGCCGTGCCCCGGGGCAGGGTCCCGGCGGCCGTGGCCGCGTTCCGGGCCGCTGCCGAGGGCCGAGGCCTGCGCGTGGCCTGCTTCGGCCATCTGGGCGACGGCAACATCCACGTGAACCTGCTCTACGACGCCCAGGACCCGGACGAACTGGTGCGGGCCAAGGCCGCCAAGGAAGGCATCCTGCGCGCGGCCCTGGACCTGGGCGGCACCCTGTCCGGCGAGCACGGCCTGGGCCTGGCCAAGGGCCCCTACCTGGCCTGGCGCCACCCCCCGGAGGAGCTGGAGGTCCTGCGCGCGGTCAAGGCCGTGTTCGACCCGCAGAACATCATGAATCCCGGCAAGGAATGGGGATGAATCCGGCCCGGGACTGCGTGCTCTGCGGCAAATGCCTGGAGGCCTGCCCGCTCCTGGCGGCCACGGGCCGCGAGGAGCTCTCGCCCCGGGCCAAATTCGTGCTGGCCGAACGCGGGCCCGCGCCCTCGGCCGAGGCCCTGGCCCGGATATGCCTGGCCTGTGGCCGCTGCCGGGCCGTGTGCCCCCAGGACGCGGACATCCCGGGCCTGGTGGCCTCCTTGCGCGCCGCGCACCCGGACTTCCGGCGCTGGCTCTGGAAAACCCTCCTGGCCAAGGGCGGGGCGCTCCAGCCCCTGGCCGCAAACCTGGCAAGGCTTGCGCCCGCGGATTTCCTGCGCGAACACCTGGGCTCCCTGCTGAAGGGAGCGAAAACCCTGGCGGACCCGGCCTGCGCGCCGTTTCTCAGGATCGAGTCCCTGCCGGACCAGTGGCGCGGCCAGCGCGTGGCCCTGTTCGCCGGGTGCGCGGGCACCCGCCTGGCCCCGCGCTGGGCGGCCAAGGCCGGAAGCCTGCTGGCAGGACTCGGCCTGGAATGTGCGCAACCCGGCTTCCAGTGCTGCGGGGCCTCCCTGGGCTCGGCCGGGCTCCTGCCCGAGCAGGACGCGGCCCGCGCCGCCAACGTGGCGGCCTGGCGCGCGGCCGGCCGTCCCCTGCTGGCGGTGTTCTGCTCCTCCTGCCTGGCCGCACTCGCGGCCTATGCCCGGGAATTCTTTGCGGACGCGGCCGAGGCCGGGGCCTGGGCCGGGGCCCTGACCCCCCTGTCCACCCTTTTGCAAGCCGCCCGCTTTGTGCTAACCAGGAACCCCGGCGCGGTGGCCTGGCATGGTTCCTGCCACGCGCCCGACCCGGACCCGGACCTGGCCCTGCTCCGGTCCGTGCCCGGCCTGGCCCTGGAAGTCCCCGAGGCCCGCTGCTGCGGCTTCGGCGGGGTGCTCCAGCTGGCCGCCCCGGACCTGGCCGCGCGCGTGGCGGCCCGGCGCTGGGACAACCTGGGAGCCGGACTGGCCCTCACCGGCTGCACGGCCTGCGCCATGCAGCTGGCGGCCTCGGCCCCCAAGGGCGCGACCGCCGCGCACTGGCTGGACGCCCTGGAGATGGAACGCGCATGAACAGACACGGCAACGCCGCCCGCATCCTGGTGCCCGGACTGGCCCTGGGCGCGGCCCTGCTGGCCGGGGCCCTGCTGGCCGCGGACCGGCCCGGAACCCTGGCCCAGGCCCCGGAACAGGTGCGCGTGCGCCTGGTCTCGGCCATGGCCAAGTGGCGCGGCTGCCTCCTGCGCGTGGTGGAGTCCCGCCGCGCCGAAGACCTGCGCCTGAACCGGGCCGACCAGGACCACGGCCAGGCAATCCTCGCCCCGGACACGTTCCTGGCCCACGCCCTGCCCTGCTGCGGCATGGCGGCCGTTGAAATTTCCTCCGCCTCCCCGCTCTTCCTTCCCACTCCCCCGGGCCGCGCCCCGCCTGCCCGCGCCTAGCCTTTCCCTCTGGCGGACCCGGTTTTTCTCGCTCACGGCCCGGCTTTGGCCGCGCCATTTTTGTGGAAGGAGTATCCCATGCTCAAGTTTCTGTTCGGCTCCAAGAACGACCGCTACCTCAAGCGCGCCCGGCCCGTGGTCGCGGCCGTCAACGCCCTGGAGCCGCGGATGCAGGCCCTGGCCGACGCCGACTTCCCGGCCCAGATGGCGGCCTGGAAGCAGGAGGTGGCCCAGGGCCGCAAGCTCGACGACCTGCTGCCCGAGGTCTTCGCCCTGGTGCGCGAGGCCGGCAAGCGCTCGCTCAACATGCGCCACTTCGACTGCCAGATCATCGGCGGCCTGGCCCTGCACGAGGGCAACATCGCGGAGATGAAGACCGGCGAAGGCAAGACCCTGGTGGCCACCCTGGCCGTGGTGCTCAACGCCCTCTCGGGCCGCGGCGTGCACGTGGTCACGGTGAACGACTACCTGGCCAAGCGCGACGCCGCCTGGATGGGCAAGCTCTACGGCTTCCTGGGACTCTCCACCGGCGTCATCGTCCACGGCCTCAGCGACGCCGAGCGCCAGCAGAACTACGGCGCGGACATCACCTACGGCACGAACAACGAGTTCGGCTTCGACTACCTGCGCGACAACATGAAGTTCTACAAGGAGTCCCTGGTCCAGCGCGAGCTGAACTTCGCCATCGTGGACGAGGTGGACTCCATCCTCATCGACGAGGCGCGCACGCCGCTGATCATCTCGGGCCCGTCCGAGCAGTCCACCCAGCAGTACCGCCGCGTGGACACCATCATCCCGGCCCTCAAACGCTCCTCGCCCCGGCCCCCGGACTTGAAGAGCGGCGAGGAGTTCGTGCCCGACGGCGACTTCGAGGTGGACGAGAAGGCCCGCACCGTGACCCTCACCGACCGGGGCGTGGAAAAGGCCGAGAAGCTCCTCGGCGTGGAGAACCTCTTCGACCCGGCCAACATGACCCTCCAGCACCACGTGCTCCAGAGCCTCAAGGCCCACCACCTGTTCAAGTGCGACGTGGACTACATCGTCAAGGACGGCCAGGTGGTCATCGTGGACGAGTTCACCGGCCGGCTCATGCCCGGACGGCGCTACTCCGACGGCCTGCACCAGGCCCTGGAGGCCAAGGAGGCCGTGACCGTGGAGGCCGAGAACCAGACGCTGGCCTCCATCACCTTCCAGAACTTCTTCCGGATGTACGACAAGCTCGCGGGCATGACCGGCACCGCCGACACCGAGGCCGTGGAGTTCAAGGAGATCTACGACCTGGACGTCATCGTCATGCCCACCAACAAGCCCATGGTCCGCAAGGACCACCCGGACATGATCTTCAAGACCCAGGCCGAGAAATTCAAGGCCATCGCCCTCGAGATCGAGGACTGCCACAAACGCGGCCAGCCCGTGCTCGTGGGCACGGTGTCCATCGAGAAGTCCGAGCTGGTCTCCTCGCTGCTCAAGAGGCGCGGGGTGCCGCACAACGTGCTCAACGCCAAGCAGCACGAGAAGGAGGCCGAGATCGTGGCCGAGGCCGGCCAGCGCGGCAAGGTGACCATCGCCACGAACATGGCCGGACGCGGCACGGACATCGTGCTCGGCGAGGGCGTGCGCGAGCTGGGCGGCCTGCACATCATCGGCACCGAGCGCCACGAGTCCCGGCGCATCGACAACCAGCTGCGCGGCCGTTCCGGCCGCCAGGGCGACCCGGGCAGCTCGCGCTTCTACCTGGCGCTGGACGACGACCTCATGCGCCTGTTCGGCTCGGACCGCATCGCCGGGCTCATGGGCAAGCTCGGCATGGAAGAGGACGTGCCCATCGAGAACGCGCTCGTGTCCCGGGCCATCGAGGGCTCACAGAAGCGCGTGGAGGGCCACAACTTCGAGATCCGCAAGCAGCTGCTCGACTTCGACAACGTCATGAACCAGCAGCGCGAGGTCATCTACTCCCAGCGCCGCGAGCTGATGCACGCCGAGAACGTGGACGAGCTCGTGGAGGAGTACGCCGACGACGTGCTCATGGGCATCCTGGGCCCGGTCTCCGAGACCAAGGACAAGGACATGGACCCGGAGATGGCCGAGATGGTCCGCTCCCGGCTGGCCGAGGTCTTCGACTTCGACCGCTTCCCCGGGTTCCGCGAGGGCGTCCCGAACAAGGAGCGCTGCCTGGGCTGGCTCAACGAGATCATCGGCCTGCTCAAGGCCTCGGCCCCGGACCACTACCAGGAGATCGCCCGCTATTTCCTGCTGGAGGCCCTGGACCGCAACTGGAAGGAGCACCTGCTCGGCATGGACCACCTGCGCGACGGCATCGGCCTGCGCGGATACGGCCAGAAGGACCCCAAGCAGGAGTACAAGCGCGAGGGCTTCGAATTGTTCCGGGACATGCTCGAGAACATCAAGGAGAACGCCCTGCGCGCGCTCTGCCACTTGCGCATCAAGGCCGAGGTCCGCGAGGAGGAGTTCCAGCACAAGGAGACGCCCAAGGACCTCCAGTACGGGGGCGGCGACGCCAAGGCCAAGGCCAAGGAGCCCACGCGCCGCAGCGCGCCCAAGGTCGGGCCCAACGACCCCTGCCCCTGCGGCTCGGGCAAGAAGTACAAGAAGTGCTGCCGGGACAAATAGGGGCTTCGCCCCTTTTCGGAAAGGCCGAGGGAACTCGGCCTTTCATTCTCCTCAAAACGAACGGTGCGCTACTAACATTCAAACTACATTTCCACTTCCCGTATGAACTAAATAGACTGCCACAACATCTAATTAAGCCTTCTGTTAAGAGAATTCAATAGCTTCATTATAAATTTATTTTGTGGAGCATCTTTCGTATAAAATTCTTTTCCCGTATAACCCCACCAATCCCAGCACCCATTCGGATTTTTCTCAGATGCTTTATTCTGTGGAAATACAAATACAATGTTATTCAATTCAGAAAATTTAAGATAGCCCGACTGGACAACAAATTTGTCCCCAACGAATTCCGCGCCCTGCAAACAACCATGTAGCACAAAATGGATTCTGCATTTGTTACTAATACAATTTTTTGGTATATATATGTATCCAATGCTATCAACAGAGCTATCATCAGAATAAACGGATTGATCAAACTCATATAAATTATTGTAATCGAATTGTGATTTTTTTAATTTTCCATAAATTGATTCAAGGATAAATTGGGCTGAATCAAATCCACAATTGTATATATATGGTGACTTCATCTCATTGCATGACGAGTTACTATCTAAAGAGCTAACCCCATGTGGCATATCTGATAAAATATGGACATGGATATTATTACTGTCACAATATTTCGAGTAAAATTTCTTCACAAAATTAGCAGACAAATAACTGACAACATTATCTTTCTTGCTAGCAATAATTGCCACTTTTGATTTCTTTAAATTTGATAACTGATCAATCTTATTAGAATTTGATAATTCATTTGCAAGCCGAATTGAATTTTCATAACGCATATTGAGATTAACCCCTGGCATGCATATATTTCTTGCGTTACTTGGGTCTCCCTCTGCACAAGCAAAAAAACCGCCAGATATTACACCAACACCACCAAATATCTTGGAATTTGATATATTTATTTGGCTCGCAGCATATGCGCCAGCAGACACTCCAGATATGCTGATACCTTGCTCCATAATCTGAAGACATGGCAAAGTATCTATTTTCTTTGCCAATAAAGTAGCGCCGCTTGGAATAAATAGTAGTGTTGAAATAAAAATTACTCGAAAATAAAGCCGCATCATTCGGAAACCCATCCTTCTATATATTTTTTCCACGTCTTCCGTGAAAATGAATTATATAATACAATACACCCCAATAAAGCAGGTGAATTCATCGGAATGGCAACCAAGATAAACATGATATCACCATTTTTCCAAAAATTCAGAGCAATCATATTCATATAGATCATCATCGTACTATACATTGATATGAATATGATTGGTACGATCTCTGGAGCAAAAATTTTCTTTTCTCTCAAGAGGGGATGGGATGACCATGCCTTTTCCCAACTACCACCCAATACAGGCTCAAGAATGCAGCTTATGTATGTCCTGGAGCGCGCAATGGCTTCAAGGTTCCATGCAAGTGCATAGCACATTGGCAGAATTGAAAATAAACCAGGTATAACAATATACCACCGTGCCATTTTCTCGGCAAGCACACAAACACCACTTAATAACACCATACTGGTAATCCAAAAATAATTTGCATCTCGAATTCTTGCCAGCGTTAACTCGTTGAGATATTTAAATTCACTTTCTGCGACCTGCTGATTTATTCCCATATCCCCTCCCCCCGCTCACCGCGAATCCTTACTTTTCACATTTTAGCAATACCACTAGCCCCCTCTCCTGCCGTGGATATCCATTCCTGCACCGGCTCCTCCATGGTCTGCCGGATCATGGCCAGGTCCTCGGCGCTCTCGGCCTCGAAGCGCAGGACCAGGGCCGGCTGGGTGTTGGAGGCCCGCACCAGGCCCCAGCCCCGGGGGAAGGTGAGCCGCACCCCGTCGGTGTCGTCAAAGCCCCAGCCGTTCCGCGCGGCCAGATCGCGGAAGGTTGCGCGGGCCCGGTCCACCACCTGGAACTTGCGCTCCTCGGGGCAGTCCACGCGCATCTCCGGCGTGTTCACCACCGGCGGCCAGCCGAGCAGCGCGGACAGGGGCTGGCCCGGATTCTGGTCCAGGACCTCCACCAGCCGCAGGGCCGCATACGTGGCGTCGTCGAATCCGAAGAAGCGGTCCGCGAAGAACATGTGCCCGCTCATCTCTCCGGCCAGGGCCGCGCCGGTCTCCAGGAGCTTGGCCTTCATGAGCGAGTGCCCGGTGGCGGCCATGAGCGGCTTGCCCCCGTGGGCCTCGATGTCGCGGAAGAGCAGGTGCGAGCACTTCACGTCGCCGATGACCGTCTGGCCGGGACGGCGCGCCAGCAGGCTGCGGGCGTAGAGCGCCAGGACCTGGTCGCCGTACATGAGCCGCCCGGTCTCGTCCACGGCCCCGATGCGGTCGCCGTCGCCGTCCAGGCCCACGCCCAGGTCCGCGCCCCGGGCCAGGACCTCGGCCGAGAGCTGGCGGGTGTTCTCCTCCACCACGGGGTCGGGGTGGTGGTTGGGGAAGGTCCCGTCCGGCTCGCAGAACAGGCGGTGCACGGTGCAGCCCACGCGCTCCAGGAGCTGGGCCGTGATCTCCCCGGCCGCGCCGTTGCCGCCGTCCACCACCACGGTCATGGGCCGGGACAGGCGCAGCTGGGAGGAGAGGACGTCGAGATACGCGGGCAGGGCGTCGTGGCGCGAGACGATCCCGGGCCGCACGGCCGTGACGTAGTCCCGGGCGCGCATGATCTCGTAGAGGCCGCGCACGCCCTCGCCGTGCAGGGTGCTCTCCCCGCACCAGATCTTGAAGCCGTTGAACTGCGGCGGATTGTGGCTGGCCGTGACCATGACCCCGGCGCGCAGGTTGAAGTGCTTCACCGCGAAATAGAGCAGCGGGGTGGAGACCTGGCCGATGACCAGCACGTCCAGGCCCGAGGCCGCCAGCCCCAGGGCCAGGCGCTCCAGGTAGGCCGGGGAGCTGGCCCGGCAGTCGTGGCCGAGCACGGCCCGGTCCAGGCCCTGGCGGGCGAACAGCGCGCCGCAGGCCCGGCCCAGCTCCTCGGCGAAGTCCTCGTCCAGGTCCCGGCCCACCAGGCCGCGGATGTCATAGGCCCGGAAGATGCCGGAATTGATCTCTTTCATGCACCGTCCTTGCGCGTTCCGGCCTTTGCGGACCGGCTTTTCTTGACCTTTGCGCCACTCCTTGCGTATGCAAGGGGAATATGAACTGGGATTGGGAAAAACTGCAAGAGCAGCAACGCCGCCAGCGCGGCCCTGGCCAAGGCCCCCCGGATCTCGGGGACATCGCCGACAAATTCAAGAGCCTCAAGGGTCTGCGCCTGCCGCCCGGCCGCATTCTGGCGCTCATCGTGGCGGCCCTCTGGATCCTGTCCGGCATCTACATCGTGGAGCCCGACGAAATCGGCGTGGTCCAGCGCTTCGGGGCCTTTGACCGGACCGCCGGATCGGGACCGCACTACCACATTCCCTTTCCGGTGGAAAGCGTAACGACCCCCAAGGTCACGCGCATCCAGCGCATGGAGTTCGGCTTCCGCACCGTGGGCCGCCAGGGCGACTCCCAGGCCGCCACCCGGCCGGTGCCCGAGGAGTCGCTCATGCTCACCGGCGACGAGAACATCGTGGACGTGCAGTTCACGGTGCAGTTCGTCATCAAGGAGCCCGTGGACTACCTGTTCAACGTGGCCGACCCCGTGGGCGCGGTGCGCGGCTCGGCCGAGGCGGCCATGCGCGAGGTCATGGGCAAGAGCAAGATCGACGCGGCGCTCACCTCGGGCAAGGACGAGATCCAGGTCCAGACCCGCGACCTGATGCAGGACATCCTGGACCGCTACAAGGCCGGGATCAAGGTGGTGGCCGTGCAGATGCAGTACGTGCACCCGCCCTCCGAGGTCATCGAGGCCTTCAAGGACGTGGCCAGCGCCCGCGAGGACAAGAGCCGGTTCATCAACGAGGCCGACGCCTACCGCAACGACATCCTGCCCAAGGCCCGCGGCCAGGCCGCGGTCATCACCAACGAGGCCGAGGCCTACCGCGAGAGCGTGGTGCGCAAGGCCCAGGGCGAGACCTCCCGCTTCCTGGCCGTGCTCACCGAGTACAACAAGGCCCGGGACGTGACCCGCCAGCGCCTCTACCTGGAAACCATGCAGCGCGTGCTCGGCAACCCGGCCACGGAAAAGCTCGTGCTCACGGACAAGGCCCTGGAGCGGGCCGTGCCCTATCTGCCGCTGCCCGCCCTGGAACCGAAGACCGCGCCCGAGGGAGTCAAGAAGCCGTGAACCGCAAACAGATCCTCCTGGCCGCCGGAGCCCTCGTTTTCGCCCTGACCCTTGCCCAGAGCCTGTTCGTGGTGGACCAGACCGAGACCGCCATCGTGGTCCAGCTGGGCAAGCCCGTGACCCGGGCCCTGCCGCCCGGCATCCACGCCAAGGTGCCGTTCATCCAGAGCGTGACCTTCTTCGACGCCCGGGTCCTGGACTACGACGCCAAGCGCGCCGAGATCCTCACCGAGGACAAGAAGGCCATGGTGGTGGACCACTACACCAAGTGGAAGATCAGCGACCCGCTGCTCTTCTTCCAGAGCGTGCGGGGCATCTCCGGGGCCCAGGCCCGGCTGGACGACATCACCTACGCGGCCCTGCGCGAAGCCCTGGGCCGGCACACCCTCATCGAGGTGGTCTCGGAGAAGCGCACCGAGATCATGGAGCAGGTGGTCCGCCGCTCCCAGGAGCTGCTCTCGCCCTACGGCATGACCGTGGTGGACGTGCGCATCAAGCGCACCGACCTGCCGCCCGAGAACGAGCGGGCCATCTTCGGCCGGATGCAGGCCGAGCGCGAGCGCCAGGCCAAGCAGTACCGCTCCGAGGGCCGCGAGGAGGCCGCCAAGATCACGGCCCAGGCCGACAAGGAGCGCACCGTGCTCCTGGCCGAGGCCGAACGCCAGGCCGACGTGATCCGCGGCCAGGGCGAGGCCCTGTCCACCAAGGCCTACGCCGAGGCCTATGGCCAGGCCCCGGAGTTCTACGCCTTCCAGCGCAGCCTGGAAGCCTATGAGGCCGCGCTCAAGGACAACACCCGGCTGGTGTTGACCCCGGGCAGTCCGTTCCTGCGGTACTTCCAATAAGACCAGACGCAAAGCGCCAATCCAACCCATCAGGTTTCTCGATCTGCGCATTTTTCCGCCCACCCCCGCGGAATCATGCGCGATCGATTTCGTCGACGATATCGCGCAGCGGCGAATCCCGACTGACTCCAACGCCTTCCTTGACTTTCAAGAATCTCCTGACTACTAGACCCCTATTTTCAAGGGCGAAAACACGTGCTGGACAAGGTTCGGGGGTCCAGTCAACGGGGTTCGGAACGTTGTAGAATTGTAGTGGCAAGTTGAGTGGATGAAGTTTACTGGTACTTTACAGATGGGGGGCTATGCACGGCGTCGGTACTGTAGGAACAAACCATCAAATAATAACGTTATGAATATTTTTTTGCCTATATAAACTATAGGCTATCATGTTTTCGATAGGGAGCGATCATGCCCAAGAACAAGAAGAAGTGCGACGAGAACCTGGAACGCTGGTTCAACGAGGTTCTCGAGCGCATCAAGAAGGCCACCGGGGCGCGGACCCAGGTGCAGCTGGCCGACGTCCTGGACGTGCGCCAGTCGAGCATCTCGGACGCCAAGCGCCGCTGTTCCGTGCCGGCCGACTGGTTCCTCAAACTCTACCGCAGCCACGGCCTGTCCCCGGACTGGCTGGCCCACGGCTCCGAACCGGTCTATCTCCACCCCAGCCGCGGCAAGATGGCCGCCGACGCGCTCTTGCGCGAGACCCCGGCCCCTTACGGCAAGCCCCATTCCCGCAGCCGCGTGGTGCCGGTCTGCTCCATGGCCGCGCCCAAGAGCGCCGGTCCCAGCTGGGAGCCCCTGCCCATTGAGGACCTGGCCATTCCCGAGAGCTTCCACCGCGAGAGCCTCGTGGTGGTCAAGATGGACTCCACCGGCATGGAGCCGATCATCTGCCGGGGCGCCTTCGTGGGCATCGACACGGCCCAGAAGCAGTGCCCGGACGGGGACTTCAGCGCCGTGTACTTCCCCAAGCAGGGCCTCCTGGTGCGCCGGGTCTATTTCCAGAACGGCCAGTACGTGCTGCGGGCCGAGAAGGACTACGCCGACATCACCATCCCGGCCGAGGAGATGAAGGACCGCATCGTGGGCCGCGTGACCTGGGTGCTCCAGAACATCACCCCGCTCTGATCCCGTTTGCGCCCAAGGCCCGGAACGCCGCAACCGTTCCGGGCCTTGTTTCATTCCCGCCCCGTCTTGACGGGGGCCCGCCCCGGCCCTACCCTGCCCTTCTCGCAGCCTGAGACCCCCAAACGGAGCGATCCCCATGCCCAAACAGCTCACCGCCCCGGACATCCTGGCCCTCAAGGGCCGGGCCAAGGTGGCCGTGCTCACGGCCTACGACTATCCCAGCGGCCTCATCGCCGACTCGGCCGAACCGGACGTGGTCCTGGTGGGCGACTCCCTGGCCATGGTGGTCCTGGGCCAGGAGGACACGCTCGCCGTGACCATGGAGGAGATGCTCCACCACTGCCGGGCCACGGCCCGGGCCGTGAAACACGCCCTGCTCGTGGGCGACATGCCGTTCCTCTCCTACCAGTGCTCGGTTTCCGAGGCCGTGCGCAACGCCGGGCGCTTCCTCAAGGAAGGCGGGGCCAGGGCCGTGAAGCTCGAAGGCGGCCGGGCCGTGCTGCCCCAGGTGCGGGCCATCGTGGACGCGGGCATTCCGGTCATGGGCCACATCGGGCTCACGCCCCAGCACATCGCCAACCTGGGCGGGTTCAAGGCCCAGGGCAAGACCGCCGAGGCCATCCAGATCCTCCTGGAGGACGCCCGGGGACTGGCCGAGGCCGGGTGCTTCTCCCTGGTCCTGGAGGCCATGCCCCGGGAGGCCGCGGCCGTCATCACCGAGGCGGTGCACATCCCGACCATCGGCATCGGCGCCGGGCCGGACACCGACGGCCAGGTCCTGGTGCTCCACGACATCCTCGGACTCTTTGACCGCTTCCTGCCCAAGTTCGTGAAGCGCTACGCCGACCTGGCCGCCACCGGCCGGGAGGCCGCGGCGGCCTATTGCGCCGAGGTCCGCGCCGGGACCTTCCCGGGCCCGGAGCACTGCACCAGCCTGTCTCCCGAGGAGCTGGCCCGGCTCAAGGGCTGACCCGCGCATGGACCTGAGCCTCCACGTGCTCTGGAACGGCCTGGCCGCCCCGCTCCTGCGCGTCTGCGGCGCGGTGACCGTGGGCCTGTTCGTGGGCAACCTCATCGAGTCCCTGAACTGGACCCGGGCCGTGGCCCGGGTGGCCGCCCCGCTCATCCGCCTGGCCCGGCTCAAGGACATCTCCGGCGCGAGCTTCAGCATGGCCTTCTTCTCCGGGGCCGCGGCCAACTCCATGCTGGCCGAGGCCTACGAGCAGGGCAAGCTGGACGACCGCGAGGTGGTCCTGTCCAACCTGTTCAACAGCCTGCCCACCAACTTCCTGCACCTGCCCACGGTCCTGGCCCTGGCCGTGCCCTTCCTGCACCAGGCCGCGGTGGTCTATGTGGGCCTCACCGTGCTCTCGGCGCTCATCCGCACCTTCGTCATCGTGCTCTGGGGCCGGTTCACCCTGCCGCCCCTGCCCGAGGGCTGCGTGGTCTGCCTGCTCAACGACGGCGGCTTCAAGGGCCTGCGTCCGGCCCTGGAAAAGACCTGGGCCCGCTTCAAGAAGCGCCTGCCCCGGCTCATCTTCATCACCGTGCCCATCTACACCTTGTTCTTCTTTCTCAAGCGCTGGGGGATCTTCGACTGGCTGGAGCAGGCCATGGGCCAGAGCGTCCTGCTCTCCTGGCTGCCGCCCGAGGCCGTGGGCGTGGTGGCCTTCCAGGTGGCCGCCGAGACCACCGCGGGGTTCGCCGCGGCCGGGGCCCTGCTCTCGGCCGGGGCCCTGGGCATGAAGGAGATGGTCCTGGCCCTGCTGGTGGGGGCCGTACTCTCCACGCCCATGCGCGCGGTGCGCCACCAGTTCCCCTACTACGCGGGCATCTTCAAGACCCGCCTGGCCGTGCGGCTCATCGTGCACAACCAGGCCCTGCGCGCGGCCTCGCTCCTCCTGGTGGCCGGGCTCTACGCCCTGCTGGGCTGACCCCTTGTGCAGATGTGCAAGCACTTGTGCAAACAATGTGCAGCGTCCTGCACATCATTCTGGAATCACGACCAGGGCGATTTGCGTAAAATCCAATGGTCCAGGCATGTTGTCATATTTGGCACGGCAATGGCAATGGCTTCACGCAAGGCACACAGCACAGCGAGCCTCACCCCAGTCACACGTTTCCTTCCCAAACTCCTCTCTCCGTAAGAAGGGGCCCAACAGGGCCCCTTCTTATTTGTGCGGCCCGCAGGCCGGATCAGAGCTTGGAGCGGAGCACGATGTCGGTGATGGGTCCGCGGGAGCGCTCGCCCTTGAGGACCATGTGGGCGTAGTTCTTGAAGCCCTTGAGCTTCTTGACCACCCAGTTGAGCCCGTTGTTGGACTCGTTCAAATAGGGGTTGTCCACCTGGCGGGTGTCGCCCAGGCAGATGCACTTCACGTTCTCGCCCATGCGCGTGAGCAGGGCCCGGGTCTCGTTGCGCGAGAGGTTCTGCATCTCGTCCACGATGACCACGGCGTTCTCCACGTTCATGCCCCGAATGTAGGCGATGGGCTGGACCTCGAACTTCTTGGGGTTGAGCTTCATGCTCTCGGCGTCCGGGGTCAGGAAGATGCGGTTGGCCGGGCGCATCTCGTGGAGCTTGATCAACAGGTCGTGGATGTAGCGCACGTAGGGGAGCATCTTCTCCTCCACGTCGCCGGGCAGGTAGCCCATCTTGGAGCCGATCTCCCAGACCGGCTTCACCAGGTAGATCTTGCGGAAGGGGTTGTCCTTGCGCTCGAGCACCAGGAACAGGGCCGCGGCCAGGGCCAGGAAGGTCTTGCCGTAGCCTGCCTCGGACTGGAGCGAGATGAGGTCGATGTCCGGGTGGAGCATGAGCTCCAGGGCCAGGTTCTGGTACACGCTGCGCGGCCGGACCCCCCAGATCTCGTGCTGGTAGCTGATGGCCTTGGGGCCCTCGGGGCCGTAGAACACCGGGGTGCCCTGCTCCCAGCGGAAGCTGTTGGCCAGGGGCTCCTCGGTCTCCTCCACGAACCCGGTGTACAGCTGGGACTCGGACTGGAACGGCACGGAGTCGCGGTAGCCCTCGCTGGAGATGCCGTAGACCCGGGCCTTGAGCTGGAGGATGCGGTCGTTGGTGATGAGGATCGGCGCTTCCAGGCTCTGGCGCACGATCTCTTTCAGGATGCGGTCGTCGTAGATTTCGTCTTCCAGGCCCAGGGCCACGTCCGGCGGGAAGATGAGGACCTTGTCGTCCTCCAGGATGGCGTGCACGGCCTGGCTGACCACGTGCCCCACGCGGGGGTCGCGTTTGAGCTTATCGAGCTCGGCCAGGACCGTGTAGGGGATGTGGATGCGGTTTTCTTCTCCGTTGCGCAGGCTGGCAATGCATTTGGGATTTTCTATGAGAACATTGGTGTCGAGGACGAAGTTCTTCGAGGCCATAGGCTCCCTGTGCAGTGCGTTGGAGTTCTCATGCCAAGGCGTCCTGCGAACCTTCAAGCTGTCAAGGAACGGGCTTGGTCCTCACCTCCCCCTGCGCGGCCCAAACAGTCGCGCTCCGGTTTAAACATTCTCTAAACTTTTCCCCGGGCCTGGTCCATCACAAAATGACGCGGACGGGTGACGGTTCTGCGACGGCAGCCGCGGTCCCAGGGCGGCGGCCCGTTCCCCGGGGCTTGCCCGCGCAGCGGATTCGGGCTATTGAGGCGCTTCCACAATCGCAAGGACACACATGACCGACGAGACCAAGAAAGGTCCTTCGCGCCGAGGGCATCAGCCGGGCGGCGAGGGCGTCTTTGAAAAACGGCTTTCCGAGATCAAGGAACTGGACGCCGGTATCCTGGAGCTTCTGGCCCGGCGCGCCGCGATCCTGGGGCGGGAGACGGCCTGGCGGCGTTCCCGGGGCAAGCCCGGCTCGGACCCGGCCCTGGAAAAGCAGGTCTGGAGCATCTGGGAGGAGGCCGCCCGCAGCCACGGCCTGGACGCCAAGCTCCTGCGCCAGCTCTTCGGCATGCTCAACTTCTTCGGCCAGGCGCCCCAGCGGCCCGTGCGCCGTCAGGGCGATCCCTTCGGCCTGGCCCCGCGCCAGATGCCCGTGGACGTGGACCTGCCCGCGCCCCGCTCCACCCGCCAGGCCCGGCTCTGGGCCCTCATGGCCGCGGCCACGGGCCAGCCCCTGACCCTGTCCCAGACCGTGCTGAGCGACCCGCTCATCGAGCTGGTCAAGGCCCTGAACCAGGCCGGCGCGCACCTCTCCTGGACCGCCGAGACCCTGGAGGCCACGCCCGGGGCCGCGCCCCTGTCCTTCGAGGACAAGCTCCTGTTCGCCGGGGAGGAGCCGTTCACCTTCTTCGCCCTCCTGGCCCAGGCCCTGCGCGGCGCGGGCCGCTGCAAGTTCGCGGGCGGTCCGGACCTCAAGCTCCTGGACATCGGCCCGCTGAACCACGTGCTGCCCGCCCTGGGCGCCCGGCTCATCAGCCTGAACCCCCACGGCCCGGGCCTGCCCGCGCGCCTGGAGTGCGGCGGCGAGCAGGGCGATTCCGTGGACCTGCCCGAGGACCTGCCGCCCTCGTTCGCCGCGGCCCTGGCCCTCATGGGCTGGGCCCTGCCCCGGGGCCTGACCCTGCGCTTCACCCCGGGCCCGGAGATCGAGGCCTCCCTGGCCGAGGCCCAGGGCGTGCTCGAGGCCTGCGGCCTCTCCGTGCGCCGCAAGCCCGGCTCGTTCGCCGTGGCCCCGGGGACCCCGAAGCTGCCCAAGGCCCCGGAACTGCCGCCGGACCCGGTGCTCTGCGCCTATCTCGCCGCCCTGCCCGCGTTCACCGGTGGCCGCGTGCGGCTCTCCGGACCCTGGCCCGCCAAGGACCCCCTGGGTCCGGACCTGGACCGCGACCTGGCCAGCCTGGGCCTGTCCGTGCGCCTGGAGGACGGGGCCCTGGTGGGCGCCAAGGCCGCGCCCGAGGGCGAGCCGAGCGTGGATTTCCGCCACCGGCCCGAAACCTTCCCCCTGGCCCTGATGCTGGCCCTGGCCTCGGGCCGCCCCTGCCGGGTGGCCGCGCCCGCCGGCGTCGAGCCCCTGGCCTCGGCCTCGGAGATGCTCGAACGGCTCGGCGCGCGCTTTGAACTCGAGGGCGGGACCCTGCTGCTGACCCCGGGCCGGCTCTCCTGGGAGGGCTCCTGCCCGGCCCCGGGACCCTACTGGCTCCTGGCCCTGGCCCTGGCGGCCTGGCTCAAGCCGGGCATCGCCGTGGACAATCCCGGCGACCTGGCCGCGCTCTGGCCGCGCTTCTGGAACATCTACAACGCCCTGCCCACGGGTCGCTCCAGCGACGCCCCGCGCGGGGAGAAGACCCGCCATGAACCGGCAAAACCTCGACGCATCCGTGTGCGCGGAAATAGCGACGCTTGAGGCCGAGATCCTTGGGTTCGAGCGCGAGAAGGCCGCCTGCGCGGAGCAGGAGCGGGACTTCCGGCTGCGCGAGGACCCGGACAAGGACCTCTTTTTCGCCTCCGAGATTTTTGAGCTGACCCGCGAGCGCCTGCGGCTCGAAGTGGAGATCGACATCCGGCGCAAGAAGATCCGCCGCCGCGAGCTGGGGCTTGGCGACGCCCCCATCGTGGATTCCGGCGGCCTGTTCTGAGATCACCCTTGGGAGGAAAGCACGTGGCCCGCAACCTGACGCAGAAGATCATCGCCGCGCACCTCATGGACGGGGACATGACCCCGGGCTCCGAGGTGGCGCTCAAGATCGACCAGACCCTGACCCAGGACGCCACCGGCACCATGGCCTGGCTCCAGTTCGAGGCCATCGGCATGGACCGCGTGCAGACCCAGCTCTCGGTCTCCTACGTGGACCACAACACGCTCCAGATGGGCTTCCGCAACCCCGACGACCACCGCTACCTGCGCTCGGCCGCGGCCCGCTTCGGCGCGGTCTTCTCGCCTCCGGGCCTGGGCATCTGCCACCAGCTCCACCTGGAGAACTTCGCCCGGCCGGGCCGGACCCTGGTGGGCTCGGACTCCCACACCCCCACGGCCGGCGGCCTGGCCATGCTGGCCTTCGGCGCGGGCGGCCTGTCCGTGGCCCTGGCCATGGCCGGAGCGCCCTACGTCATCTCCATGCCCAAGGTCGTGCGCGTGCGCCTGGAGGGCAAGCTCTCCGGCTGGACCGCGGCCAAGGACGTGATCCTGCACCTCCTGGGCCTGCTCACGGTCAAGGGCGGGGTGGGCAAGGTCTTCGAGTTCTCGGGCCCGGGCGCGGCCTCCCTGAGCGTGCCCGAGCGCGCCACCATCACGAACATGGGCGCGGAGCTCGGGGCCACCACCTCGATCTTCGAGAGCGACGCGACCACCAAGCGCTTCCTGGCCTCCATGGGACGGCCCGGCCAGTACAAGCCGCTCTCTGCGGACAAGGGTGCCTCCTTCGACGACGAGATCGTCATCGACCTCGGGAAGCTCGAACCCCTGGCCGCCAGCCCGCACATGCCGGACAAGGTCGTCACCGTGGCCTCCCTGGACGGGCTCGCCGTGGACCAGGTGGCCGTGGGCTCCTGCACCAACTCCTCGTACGCGGACCTGAAGACCGTGGCCCTGACCCTCAAGGGCAAGCGCGTGCCCCCGGCCACGGACCTGATGGTCTCCCCGGGCTCCAAGCAGGTGGTCAAGATGCTCGCCGCCGAGAAGCTCGTGGAGCCCATCCTGGACGCCGGGGCCCGGCTGCTCGAATGCACCTGCGGCCCGTGCATCGGCATGGGCGGCTCGCCGGTGTCCGCGGGCGTGAGCGTGCGCACCTTCAACCGCAACTTCGAGGGCCGCAGCGGCACCCAGGACGCCAAGGTCTACCTGGTGAGCCCCCAGACCGCGGCCAACGTGGCCCTGCGCGGCAAGTTCAGCAAGCCCTCCACCTGGGGCAAGGCCCCGCGCAAGCCGGTGCTGCCCAAGAAGACCCCGAGTCTCAAGAAGCTCTTCGTGTTCCCGCCCAAGGACGGCTCCAAGGTGGAGATCCTGCGGGGGCCGAACATCGCGCCCCTGTCCAAGTTCGCGGCCCTGCCCGGGAGCATCAAGGCCCAGGTGGCCCTCAAGGTCGGCGACGACATCACCACGGACCACATCCTGCCCGCGGGCGCCCAGATCACGGCCTTGCGCTCGAACATCCCGGCCATCAGCGAGTACGTCTTCAGCCGGGTGGACGCGGACTTCGTGGCCCGGATCAAGAAGCTCGGCGGCGGCGTGATCCTGGGCGGCGAGAACTACGGCCAGGGCTCCAGCCGCGAGCACGCGGCCCTGGGCCCCCGGCACCTGGGCGTGGCCGCGGTCATCGTCAAGTCCCTGGCCCGCATCCACCGCGCCAACCTGGTGAACTTCGGCATCCTGCCCCTGCTGCTCAAGGACAAGGCCGACTACGAGGCCCTGGCCCTGGGCGAAAGCCTGACCATCCCGGCCGGGAAACTGACCCCCGGCGGAACCATCGAGATCGTCACCGGCTCGGGCAGGCGCGTCGCGGTCACAAATGATTTGACGGCCAAGGAACTGGGTATTATCCAGGCTGGCGGACTGCTCAACGCCGTCCGCTCCCGCTCCTGACCGGAGCCCAAGCCGTCCCCGGGGAGACTCCCATGCTCGACATCATGCGCCAACACGCCTCCGGATGGGTGATCAAGGTCCTGTTCGGAATCATCATCATCGTGTTCATCTTCTTCTTCGGCGCGGGCACCCTGCGCGAGAAGGGCGATCCGGTCATCGCCTACGTGGACGAGAAGCCCATCCTGGTGCGCGACTTCACCCTGGCCTACCAGCGGAGCACCGAAAACCTCCGCCGCCAGAACCCGGACGCCTCCCCGGAGAGCCTCCAGAATCCCCTGCGCAAGCAGCAGATCCTGTCCCAGATGATCAACTCCCGGCTCCTGCTGGACGCCGCCGCGGGCCTGGGCCTCATCGCCAGCACCAACGAGCTGCGGGCGACCATCTCGCGCATGGAGGCCTTCCAGAACGAGGCCGGGATCTTCGACTCCGAGATCTACCGCCAGATCCTGGCCCAGAACCACATGACCCCGGCGGAGTTCGAGCAGAACCTGCGCGACAACCTCCTGGTGGAGAAGGTCCGGGCCTACATCTCCATGCCCGCCCGGGCCGACGAGTCCCAGGCCAAGGGCCTGTTCCTCTGGGCCCGCGAGCAGGCCAAGGTGGAATACCTGCTCTTCCCCCAGGCCGAGTTCCTGGCCCAGGCCCAGGTGAGCGACAAGCAGGTGAACGAGTTCTACGAGCAGAACAAGGACAAGTTCCAGCGCCCGGCCCAGGCCGCCTTCCGCTACCTGGCCTTCACGCCCAAGGCCCTGGCCCCGTACCAGAACGTTTCCGACGCCGACGTGCGCGCCGCCTTTGATTCCAACCGGGCCGCCTACACCCGGCCCGAGGAGATCCGCGCCCGGCACATCCTGCTCACCGTGGACCCGGCCGCGGGCCCGGCCGAGGCCGAGAAGGCCGAGGCCTCCATCCGCGCCCTGGCCGCCAAGCTCAAGTCCGGCAGCGACTTCGCGGACCTGGCCCGGCGCTACTCCCAGGACACCAGCGCCGAGAACGGCGGGGACCTGGGCTGGTTCGGACGCGGGGTCATGGTCAAGAGCTTCGAGGACGCGGCCTTTGCCCTGAAGAAGGGCGAGGTTTCCGACCCGGTGCGCTCGGAGTTCGGCTGGCACCTCATCCAGCTGGTGGACCGCCGCGAGCCCGGGGCCATGACCTTCGAGGAGGTCCGCGACCAGATCCGCGACCAGATCGCCGAGGAGCGCGCCTCGGAAAAGACCTCCGACCTTCTGGACGAGGCCCTGGACCAGATGGCCGCGGGCGTGGACATCGCCAAGATCGCCGAGCAGGCCGGACTGTCGCTCACCGTGAGCCCGCTCCTGACCCAGGACGGGCTGGTGCAGCTCTTCGCCATGACCCCGGAGGCGGCCCAGGCCCTGTTCCTCCTGGCCCCCGGCGCCAGCACCAAGACCCCGCTGGCCATCGAGGGCGGCTACCTCCTGGCCGAAAAGGTCCAGGACGTGCCCGAGGCCCTGCTGCCTCTGCCCGAGGTCCAGGCCCAGATCGTCCAGGCCCTCAAGCGCCAGGAGGCCCATCGCCTGGCCGGGGAAAAGGCCGCCCAGGTCCTGGCCGACCTGCGCGCGGGCAAGGCCACCGCGGCCGAGACCAAGGGCCTGCGCGTGAGCGAGCCGTTCAACCGCTCCGGGCTGGTGCCCGGCCTGGGCGGCAGCCCGGCCCTGGCCCAGGCCGTGTTCGCGGCCAAGGGCGGCGAATGGCTGGCCCAGACCTTCCCCCTGCCCTCGGGTGTGGTCCTGGTGCGGCTCAAGGAGCGCATCCCCCCCACCGACGAGGCCTGGCACAAGGAGAAGGACTTCTGGGTGGCCACCGTGGGCCAGCGCTACGGCGAGGAGCTCTTCCAGGCCTATCTCAACGACCTGCGGGCCAAGTCCAAGGTCGAGGTCATCCGCGCCGACCTGCTCAACTAGACTCCCGCCTGACCTCACCCGCATTCCCAGGGCGGCCGGACTTCCGGCCGCCCCTAATGTCCCGCCCCCGGCGTCCGATAAGACTGCCGGCAACGGTCCGCCGCTCCCGGGCGGCGCGGCCGCTGCGGGCGAAACGGACGTCGCCTGGCGTCATCCAGGGAGGGAACCCCGGGGGAGGGGCTGGCCCCTCCCCCGCGATGCGCCGGAACAGGGAGACCGGAATATGGCCGAGAAAAAACGCCGCGCCGAAGCCCCGGAGCAGGACTGTCTGCCCGACCGCGAGGAGCGCGCCCAACGCCTGCGCGCCATCAAGGAGCGCATCCGCTCCGGGGAGTACGCCCCGGACGTCAAGGACGTGGCCTACCTCCTGGCCACCATGATGACTCCCCAGTAAAATACGGCCTCCGGCGGCCAGGGGCCACTGGCCCCTGGACCCCTTTCTGGGCCGTGAGCCTGCGGGGTGAACGCCCCGCAGGCTCGCGGCCCAAGTCTGTCCAAGGGACCACGCCGTTGCGGCGGATTTCAGGACGCGGGAGCGTCCTGAAATCCGCCGCAACAGTTTGGGGGGTCCGGGGGGCCGAAGGTCCCCCGGCCGCCGGAGGCTTCTCTTTCTTCCCTACCCGGCGCGCAGCCGGTCCACCAGGGCCTTGAGCTCCGCGGCCAGGCGGGCCAGGTCCTCCAGGGACCGGGCGGCCTCGGCCATGCCCTGGGAGGTCTCGGCGGTGAGCCGGCTCACGTCCTCCACCGAACGGGTGATCTCCTCGCTGGCCGCGGACTGCTCCTCGCTGGCCGTGGCGATGGAGCGCACCTGGTCGGCGGCCTCCTGCACGCGGGTCACGATGAGGGCCAGGGAGTCGCCGGAGCTGTTCACCAGCTCGGTGGCCTGCTGCACGGCCGCGGCGGCCTGGTCCACGCCCTGGCGGTTGCGTTCGGCCCCGCTCTGGATGGACTGCACCGCGTCGCTGACCTCCTTGGTGGCGGTCATGGTCTTTTCGGCCAGCTTGCGGACCTCGTCGGCCACCACGGCGAAGCCGCGCCCGGCGTCGCCCGCGCGGGCGGCCTCGATGGCCGCGTTGAGCGCCAGGAGGTTGGTCTGGTCCGCGATGTCGTTGATCACGTTGACGATGCGGCCGATGGCCTCGGCCTGCCCGGCCAGGGTCTCCATGTCGCTCTTGAGCCCGGCGGCCAGCTCGTGGACCCGGTCCATGGCGCCCACGGAGCGGCGCACGATGTCCGCGCCCTCGGCCGCGGTCTTGCGGGTCTCCTCGGCGGCGCTGGCGGCCAGCTCGGCGTTGCGGGCCACCTCCATGACCGTGGAGTTCATCTGCTCCATGGCCGTGGCGGTCTCCTCGGTGCGCTGGCGCTGGCTCTCGCCGGCATGCGTCACCTCGCGCACCTGGCCCGAGAGGGCCTCCGAGGCCCGGGACAGCCCGTCCACGGCCTCCTCGATGCTGGCGGCGGCCTCCAGCATGCCCTGGCGCTTGGCCTGTTCGGCCTCGCGCCGGGCCTGTTCGGCCTGCTGGGTGGCCACCCGGGCCCGCTCGGTCTCCTCCCGGCTGACCTGGGCCAGCTCATTGGATTCCTTGACCTTGGCCTTGAGGCTGCCGACCATGTCCTGCATGTGCCGCTGGAGTATGCCCATCTCGCCGGAGAACGAGGAGGTCATGCTGGCCTCCAGATCGCCCTGGGCCACGGTGTTGAAGTAGCGCACCAGCGCGCCCAGGGGCTTGCCGATGTTCCGGCGCAGGAGCACGGCCGAGATGATCCCGAACAGGGCCACGAAGAACAGGCCGAAGCTCAGGGAGCGGCCGACCATGCCCGAGACCGTGCCGCGCATCTCGGCCTTCTGGGCCCCGGCCGCGGCGTCGATGTTGTCCACGTAGGCGCCCATGCCCACGACCCAGCCCCAAGGCTCGAAGAGCTTGACGTAGGAGAGCTTGGGAAAGCGCTCCTCGGTGGCCCCGCCGCCGGGCTTGGGCTTGGGCCAGAGGTAGGTCACGTAGCCCTCGCCGGCCTCCTTGACCACCTCGACCATGGACGCGAAGAGGTTCTTCTTGCCGCCCAGGTCCACGACCTTGCCCTTGACCCCGGCCTGGGCCAGGGTGGCGCAGTCGTACTTGGGGTCGCTCAGCAGGGCGCCGTCCAGGGCCGGAGAGGTCGGGTGCATGATCATGCGCGGGGCCGGCAGGGTCGTGTCGTTGATCCAGAAGTAGTTGCCGTCGGGCAGGCGCATGCGGGCCACCTGGGTCAGGGCCTGGCGCTGCATGTCCGCGGTGATGTCCTCGATCCAGGCCCCGGAGCCGAAGATCCAGCCCAGCTCGGGCACCAGGCGCACATAGGAGATCTTGAGCTTGGGCTCCTTTTCCCCGGGCTTGGCCCACCAGTAGTCCACCAGGCCCTCGCCGTCGCCCTTCTTCACGGCCTCGACCATCTCCACGAACAGGGCCTTGCCCTTGAGGTCCTTGTTCTGGCGCAGATCCTGGCCGTTGAGCTCGAGCCGGATGGGGTGCAGGACCATGGCCGGGGTCAGGTCGTTGATCCAGACGTAGTTGCCGTCGTCAAAGCGCACCGCGGCCACCTGGCGCTTGATGATCTCCTCGGCCTCGGCCCGGCCGTGGGTCTTGAGCGCGGCCTGGGCCTGGCTGACCACCGCGTCCACCACCTTCTTGAGCTCGCGCATCTTCTCGCGCTTGAGCCCGTCCAGGTCCTGGGATCGGCGGTAGTAGGAGTCCACCACGGTGACGGCCAGCTGGGTCAGGTTGAGCAGGCGCTCCTTTTCCGAGGTCATGGTGTCTTCGCGGAACCTTTCCCCGCGCTCCTCGGCGAAACGGAACACGGACCAGGAAAAGTAGCCGAGAATGGCCGCCCCTTGCAGGGCCAGGGCCAGAACCACCACGGCGGTGACCTTGAAGGCGGTGGATCTGAACAGATCGCGCAACATAATTCCCCCCCTTGAACGTCCGCCCGGGTCGCACGGCTGCGCGCCCAGAAGAACCCCCAGCATAAAAATAAGTGCTCACACCGGGGGGAGTCAAATAGGAACATAAATTTTCGCAATCATTATCATGTATCCTCCCCAAGTCCTGGATTCGCGGGTCTCTCTGGGATAGGGTGCGGCCATGCGCCGGACCGCGATCCCCGCCCTGTTCCACCTTCTCCTGCTCCTCCTGATCCTGGCCCCGGGCCAGGGCCTGTGCTTCTCGGCCCGGCTGGAGCGCGCCATAGACGGCGACTCCCTGATCCTGGCGCTCCAGGACGGCCACCGCGAGGAAGTCCGGCTCATCGGCCTGGACACCCCGGAGCTGGAGCAGGAGTGGGGCCAGGCGGCCCGGGAGTACAGCCGCACGTTCTGCAGCGGGGGCCGCCTGGAGGTCGCCCTGGACAAGGAGCAGCGCGACCACTACGGCCGCCTCCTGGCCTATGTCTGGCGCGACGGGAAGATGCTCAACGAGGCCCTGCTGGAGGCCGGGCTGGCCGTGATCCTGCCGATCAAGCCGAACACGGTCTTTGCCCGGCGCTTCCGCGCGGCCCAGGAGCGGGCCCAGGCCGGGCAGCAGGGCTTCTGGGCCCAGGGCGGGCTCCAGCTGAGCCCCTCGCGCTTCCGGAAACTGCATCCGCGAAAATAACACCCTGCCCGCGAACCCGTGACAACCGGGAATGAATCAGGTACTCTGCGCCAGCTTGTGACCCACAGCAGACGGAGGAATTCCATGATCCGCAAAGCACTGGCCTGGGTCCTCGCCCTGGCCGCCCTCGTTTCCCTGGCCGCCTGCAGCACGGGCCGGGTGGTCCCCCTGGAGTACTACACCGCCCAGATCACCCCGCCGCGCTGCGCCGCGCCCGTGGTGGTGCACGCCTTCAGCGACGCCCGCGGCGCGCAGGCCATCGGCACCACCAAGGACGGCCAGAGCTTCCTGGCCGACCCCAGCGTGCCCGTGGCCGAGTGGGTGGGCTACGCCCTGTACCAGGAGCTCAAGGCCAACGGCTGCCAGGCCCAGTACCAGACCGTGAGCGAAGGCTCGCCCAGCCCGATCATCCGGGGCGAGGTGGTCACCGTGGACCTCAAGCAGAAGGACTCCACCAACTACTCCTGCGCCGTGAAGATCCGGCTCACCGTGGTCAAGAACGGCAACGAGGTCATGATCCAGCAGTTCGGCAGCGAGGTGGACAAGGTCTACATGCCCTCCTCGGACAACCCCAAGAAGATCCTCACGGAGTGCCTCCAGGTCCTGATGGGCGAGGTTATGGAGACGCTCCTGCCCAAGCTCAAGGACATCTAGGACAAGGAGGAGACCCTCATGACCGCGATGCTCGAATTCCGCGCCGTGAAACAGTTGGCCGTGCTCATGGTCCTGATCATGGGCCTCTTGAGCCTGGCCCCCCGCGCCGAGGCAGGATTCGTGGCCTCCCAGGCCCTCACGGCCCGGGACCAGGACACCGCCACGGTGGAGCGCGTGCTCCAGAACAAGGTGGTGCACCAGCGCCTCCAGGAGCTGGGCTACAGCGACCAGGAAGTGCGTGAGCGCCTGGCCTCGCTCTCGGACCAGGAGATGAACCAGCTGGCCGGCCGCATCGACACCCTGGCCCCGGCCGGCGACGGCTTCGGCCTCGTCATCGGCCTGCTCATTGTGGCCATCCTGGTGGTGGTGCTGCTCATCCTGGCCGACAAGCGGGTGAGCATCCATTAACCGCCCGGCCCTTTCAGGCAACGGTTCCGGCCGCCGCGCCGTGTCCGCCCGGGTCTGGGCGGTCCTCGCGGCGGCCGTTCTCGTGCTGAGCCTGTCCTGCGCGCCCACGGCCGCGGACGCCCCGCCGCCGGGCCGGGCCCGGATCCAGGGCGTGCCCTTCTTCCCCCAGGAGGACTTCCAGTGCGGCCCGGCCTCCCTGGCCGGGGTCCTGGCCTTCCACGGCCTGGACGCGACCCCCGAGGCCCTGGCCGCCGAGGTCTTCCGGCCGGACATCCGCGGCGCGCTTGGCCTGGACATGGCCCTGGCCGCGCGCAAACGCGGGCTCTCGGCCCGGTTCTACGAGGGCTCGGCCACGGACCTGGCCCGGGGCCTGAACCAGGGCCTGCCCCTGGTCCTGCTCCTGGACCTGGGCCTGGGCCCGGTGCATCGCCTCCATTTCGTGGTGGCCACGGGCTTTGGGCCCGAGGGCGTGATCCTCAACTCGGACCAGGACCAGGGCCGCACCGTGGCCTGGCCGGAATTCCTGGCCCAGTGGAACAAGACCGGACGGTGGACCCTGTGGATCGAGCGCTGATACTCTGCCTCGCCCTGCTCCTGGCCGGAGGCTGCACCCTGCCGCGGATCACCGTGCACGAGGACCCGCTGACCCCGGCCGAGCACCTGACCCTGGGCCTGGCCGCCCTGACCCGCGGCGATCCGGCCCGGGCCCAGGAGGAGTGCGAGCAGGCCGGACGCGAGCCCGGGGCGCTCACCTGCCGGGCCGACGCCCTGTTCCTCCAGAATCTCCCGGACCAGGCCGAGCCCCTGTACCGCAAGGCGCTGGCCCGCGACCCCAAGGACCACATCGCGCTGAACAACCTGGCCTGGCTCCTGTTCACCCGGGACAAGGACCTGGCCGAGGCCGAGGGCCTGGCCGCCAAAGCCTGCGCCCTGGCCCCGCCGGAGCGGGCCACGGACTACGCCGACACCCTGAACCGCATCCGCACCCTGCGCGCCGCCCGCGCCCTGGGGCAAAAGGCCGCGCCATGAGCCAGCTGCGCATTCTGCACGTGATCACCGCCCTGGAGACCGGAGGCACCGAGACCTTCCTCTGCCGCCTCCTGGAGAAACTCCCCCGCGACCGCTTCAAGTCCCTGGTGGCCAGCCTGGTGCGGCCCGGGCACATGGGCGGCCGCATCCGGGCCCAGGGCGTGCCCCTGGCCAACCTGGGCCTACGCCGGGGCCTGCCCCTGCCCGGCGCGGTGAAGAAGCTCATGGGCATCATCGACGACTTCCGGCCGGACCTGGTCCAGACCTGGCTGTACCACGCCGACCTCCTAGGCCTGGCCGCCGTGCGCCTGTCCGTGGAGGTGCCCCTGGTCTGGAACCTCCGCTGCACCGATCTTTCCGCCGCCCGGCCGCCCCTGCTCACCCGGCTCACGGCCTGGGCCTGCGCCCGGCTCTCGCGCCTGCCCGAGGCCGTGGTGGCCAATTCCGAGGCGGCCCGGGACCTGCACCTGGCACGGGGCTACCGGCCCCGCGAGTTCCTGGTCCTGGACAACGGCGTGGACCCCGAAGTCTTCCGGCCCGATCCCCTGGCCCGGGCCCAGGTGCGCAAGGAGCTGGGCGTGGACCCGCAGGCCCCCCTGGCGGGGCTCCTGGCCCGCGTCGACCCGCTCAAGGACCATGCCGGGTTCTGCGCCGCCGCGGCCAAAGTGGCCCAGACCCTGCCCCAGGCCCGCTTCCTGCTCTGCGGCACGGGCGCGACCCAGGTGAACCGGGAACTGCGGGCCCTGGTGCGCCAGCACGGCCTGCAGGAGCGCCTGATCCTGGCCGGGCACCGCCAGGACTCCCCGCGCGTCCTGGCCGCCCTGGACGTGCTCTGCTCGGCCTCCCGCAGCGAGAGCTTTCCCAACACCCTGATCGAGGCCATGAGCTGCGGCGTGCCCTGCGCGGCCACGGACACGGGCGACTCGGCCCGCATCCTTGGGGACACGGGCCGGATCGTGCCCCCGAACGATCCCGAGGCCCTGGCCCGGGCCCTCACGGACCTGCTGTCCCGGCCCCAGGCCGAACGCGAGGCCCTGGGAAGCCGCTGCCGGGAACGGGTGCTTGAGCACTTCACCCTGGAATCCGCGGCCCGGGCCTACGCCGGGCTCTATGAGCGCCTGGCCTCGCGCCAGTGAAGGATGCGCGCCGCGCCTTGCTTTCTGCCATTTCCCGAGTATAGTGCATCGGTTATCGGTTCCCCCTGCAGCGAGGCGAACATGGGCGGCACGGGTTTCAACATCCAGGCCTTTCTGGCCTACCTCGGCGAGGACCGCGACCTGGCCATGGAGCTGCTGGCGGCCTTTGTGGAGGACGCGCCCGTGCGGCTCAGGTCCCTGATCGAGGCCGCGGGCTCCGGCGACGCCGATGCCGCGGTGCGCGCGGCCCATTCCCTCAAGGGCATGTGCGGAGTGATCCGGGACCAGGAGGCCACGGCCCAGGCCCTGGACCTGGAGATGGCCGGACGCCGCGGCGACGTGGCGGCCCTGCGCGCCGGACTGCCCGCCCTGGAACAATCCCTGGCCCGCATCCTGGAACGGGCCCGGGCCTTCCTGGCCGCCTGACTCCTCCCTGTGGACAGGCCCCGGCCTGCGGGGGTATAGAGGCCCCGCGAGCCCGGCTTTCCGGCCCGCGAGCGAGGTATCCATGAAACGTTTCCAGGCCGTCCTGGCCTTCTGCCTGCTCCTGACCCTGACCGCCTGCTGGGGCGGCCCCCAGACCCCGGTCCCGGCCCAGCCCAAGGCCCCCGCCTCCCCGCTCCTGGCCTTCCTTTCCGCCAACGAGGAAGGGGCCTCGGCCACCCTGGACGACCCCGAGTTCGGCGAGGGCGTGCGCGTCCTGGTGGACGGCCGCTTCTTCTCGGCCACGGGCGAGGAGTGCAAGCGCGCCACGCTCACGGCCGAAAGCCGCGAGGCCGAGGTGGTGGTGGCCTGCCGCCAGGCCGACGGCTCCTGGCGTCTGGCCCCGCGCATCTGGGGCCAGGGCCTGTCCCGCTAGTCCCCCATCCCCGCGAGGTCGATCATGCGCAATCCGCGCCTGTTTTCCCTGCTGTTCCTCCTGCTCCTGCTCCCCGCGGCCGCCTGGGCCGACGGAGAACCCGCGCCCTTCGGGGCCAACCTGTTCCAGGGCAACTTCAGCCAGGCCAAGGCCAACGACGCCCGCGAGGTGGGCGCCGGCGACCGCCTGGTCCTGCGGCTCTGGGGCGCGCGCAACTTCGACGACGTGCTCACCGTGGGCGACACGGGCCTCATCGAGGTGCCCGACCTGGGCGCCATCCCGGTGGCCGGGCTGGCCCAGTCCCAGCTGGCCGAGGCCGTCCGCAGCAAGCTGGCCGCCGCCGGGGACGCCGAGACCCAGGTCTACGTGACGCTCCTGGACGGACGGCCCATCGCCATCTTCGTCACCGGGTTCGTGCCCCGGCCCGGCCGCTACACCGGCTCGCCCTCGGACCCGGTGCTGGCCCTGCTGGACAAGGCCGGGGGCATCGAGCCCCGGCGCGGCAGCTTCCGGAACATCCGGCTCGTCCGCGCGGGCAAGGAGATCGCCCGCTTCGACCTCTACCCCTTCCTGCTGCGCGGCGAGCTGCCCGCGGTGCGGCTCCAGGACGGCGACACCCTGGTGGTGGGCGAGCGCGGGATCATGGTCACTGCCGGGGGCGAGGTGCGCAACACCGCGCGCTTCGAGTTCCGCTCCGGCGAGGCCACGGGCGGGGCCCTCACCGACCTGGCCGACCCCCAGAGCCGGGCCTCCCACGTGAGCCTGGCGGGCACGCGCAAGAACACGCCCTACAACCTCTACCTGCCGATCTCCGAGTTCCGGAACATCCGCCTGGTGGACGGGGACAAGGTCCAGTTCCTGGCCGACACCCCGGGCGACACCATCATGGTCGAGGTCCAGGGCGCCATCCGCGGGGCCTCGCGCTTTCCGCTCAAGCGCAACGCCCGGCTCAAGGACGTGCAGAGCTACATCGCCGTGGACCGCGACCGGGCCAATCTCCAGGGCCTGTACATCAAGCGCCGCAGCGTGGCCCTGCGCCAGAAGACGGCCATCGAGGACGCCCTGCGCCGCCTGGAGCAGAGCGCGGTCACGGCCAACTCGTCCACGGCCGAGGAGGCCCAGATCCGCAGCCGCGAGGCCGAGATGATCGCCAAGTTCGCGGAAAAGGCCCGCACCGTACAGCCCGAGGGCGTGGTGGTGGTGGGCTCCGGCGGCAAGGTGGCCGACGTGGCCCTGGAGGACGGGGACGTCATCGTGATCCCGGAAAAGAGCGACGTGGTCCTGGTGAGCGGCGAGGTCATGATGCCCCAGGCCATCGTCTGGAACGCGGACCGCCGGGTCAAGGACTACATCCGGGGCGCGGGCGGCTATTCCAACCGGGCCGACCGCGGCAACCTCCTGCTGGTGCGGCCCAACGGCGAGATATTCCGGGCCTCGGACGTGGACGTGGCCGCGGGCGACCAGCTCCTGGTCCTGCCGCGCATCGAGTCCAACAACATGCAGATCGTCCGGGACATGTCCCAGATCCTCTACCAGATCGCGGTGGCGGCCCAGGTCGCCATCGGGCTGTAGGGAACGCGCCGGGGCCCGCCGTGCGCGTGTATCAGGCCGCGCCGGGCTTTCTGGCCGAGCTCCTGGCCGAGCTGCCGCCCGGGGCCGAGGTGCGCGAGCCCCTGGTCCTGGTGCGCGAGGGAGCCCCGGAGACCATTCCGGCCTGGGCCGCGAACGTCTGGCTCGAGCCCGCCTTCATTCCCATCGCATCCATCGGGGACGCCGCCAAAAAGCTGAAAGTCCTCCAGCGCAACTGGGCCCTGTGCCCCACGCTCCACCACCGCCGGGCCGCGCTCATCGCGGAGAAGCTGCCCAAGGTCTCGGCCAGGCCGCTCACGTTCGGCCAGCCCGCGCCCGCGTCGCCCCTGGGCTCCTGGACCCTGTGGGACGAGCGCACCCTGCTCGCCTCCCCGCGCTGCACGAGCCCGTTCGCCAATGGCGACATCCAGTTCGTGGAGGACCGCGAGGGACCGCCCAGCCGGGCCTATCTCAAGCTCTGGGAGGTGTTCACGCGCCTGGGGGTGAGGCCCGCGCCCGGCGAACTCTGCCTGGACCTGGGCGCGAGCCCGGGCGGCTGGACCTTCGTGCTGGCCAACCTCGGCGCGCGGGTGTTCGCCGTGGACAAGGCGCCCCTGGACCCGCGCCTGGAAAGGCTGCCCAACGTGGAGACCTGCATCGGCAGCGCCTTCGGCCTGGACCCCCGGCACGCCGGGGCCGTGGACTGGCTCTTTTCGGACGTGATCTGCTATCCCGAGCGGCTCCTCGGCTACGTGACCCGCTGGCTGGAACTGGGCTCCTGCCGCAACTTCGTCTGCACCGTGAAATTGCAAGGCCCGGGCATTCCCGAGGCTTTGGCGGGCTTCCGGGCCATTCCCGGCTCCAGCCTCACCCACCTCTGCCACAACAAGCACGAGCTGACCTGGGTACGCCTGGGCTGAAACGCGGCCCCGGCCCTTGCAGGGCCGGGGCCGCTTCCTTTTAGACGCCCTTGTCCTTCCTGTACTCGGCCAGGTCCGCCACGCTCACCACGGGCAGGTCGTGGGTCAGACCAAAGGCCTTGATCTCGGGCAGCCGGGCCATGGTCCCATCCGCATTGGTCAGCTCGCAGAGCACGCCCGCCGGGTCGTGCCCGGCCAGCCGCGCCAGGTCCACGGTGGCCTCGGTGTGGCCCCGGCGCTCCAGGACCCCGCCGGGCTTGGCCACCAGCGGGAAGACATGCCCGGGCCGCCGCAGGTCCGTGGGCTGCGCGCCCTTGGCCGTGGCCGCGCGGATGGTGGCCACCCGGTCCGCTGCCGAAACGCCCGTGGTCACGCCCCGGGCCGCCTCGATGCTCACGGTGAAGGCCGTGCCGAACGGGCTCTGGTTCTCGGCCACCATGGGCGGCAGGTCCAGGCGCGCCGCCGCCTCGCCCGTGAGGCAGAGGCAGACGATGCCGCTGCACTCCCGGATGAGCAGGGCCATCTGGGCCTCGGTGAGGGTGGACGCCGGGAACACGAGGTCGCCCTCGTTCTCCCGGTCCAGGTCGTCCACAACCAGGACGCCCCGGCCGTCGGACAGGGCCGCCAGGGCCCGCTCCACTTGCCGATGTGACGGGTGATGCTGCTGATTCATGGCCGCTCCTTCGCGGTTTGACCAGAATCAGGGCGATGAAACAGACGGGCGCGCGGCGCGCCCCATGCGCGCCACGGCCCAGGCCCCGGGAGAACCCCGGGGTCGGACGTCTGCTCCTCTTCCATCCGGACTGTGACCGTCGGCCCTGGCCTCGCACCAGGTCTGCTGACCCCGCCCCCGGTCAGGGGGACGGGCGCTCGCGGGCTCCCCGGAACGTTCCGGGATACCGCCGGTGGGGACTTCCACCCCGCCCTGAGGATGACCGGGAAAATATAGGCCCGGCGGGTGCGTCTGGCAAGCCGGCTTGCACCCGCTTCCTGACGCTTCTATTTGTTTTGTCGATGAAAAACAGCTTGGGGGATAGACAATGAAAATACTTCTGCTCGTCTCCAACCCCGACCCGGAGATCAAGTGGAACGCCGTGCGCTTCGGCAACTTCCTGCTGAACCAGGGCGACGACGTGACCATCTTCCTGAACGGCCCGGCCGCCGACCTCCTGGCCGGGGACAGTGAGACCTTCCCCATCGCCGAGCAGGCCAAGCTCTTCACCCTGAGCGAGGGTGTGCTCGTGGCCTGAGGCAAGTGCCTGGCCCTCCACGGCGTGGAGGGAAGCGCCTGCCCGGTGTCCAACATGGCCTTCCTGGCCGAGGCCGTGCACGCGGCCGAACGCATCGTCAGCTACTAGCCACGAAAAAAGCCCCGGCTCCTGCTGGAACCGGGGCTTGCATTCGCGGGATCAGCCTTACGGCTTCTTCTCTTCCTTGGGGGCCTCGGCCGGAGCGGCCGGAGCCTCGGCAGGCGCGGCCGGGGCGGCAGGAGCCTCGGCCTTGGGCGCATCGGCCTTGGCCGGAACCTTCAGGTCGATGTTCTCCTTGTCCATGGCCTCCACCACCTTGGCGGTGATGTCCGCGGCCGGGTCGAAGGCCATGGCGGCCTCCTTGGACAGGATCACGGCCAGCCCGTTGTCCTTGCGGTACTTCTCCAGCACGGCCATGTACTTGTCGTTGAGCAGGGCCACCAGGCGCTGCTGCTCACCGCCGAGCGTCACCTGGTACTCGGTGACGGCCTTCTGGAAGGCCTGCATGGTCTGCTCGTTCTGATTGCTCTCGGCGGCCTTCTGGGCCTGCTGCACGCCCTCCTGGAGGGTCTTGGCCTGCTCCTGGAGGTAGGCCATGGCCTGCTGCCCGGCCTTGCACTGCTTGAACACCGCCGCGGCGTCCACCACGCCCACCTGGGGCTTGCCCGCGCCGTTGCAGCCGGTCAGCAGAAAGGCGGCCAGCACCAGCACACTCAGGGCGCTCAACGTCTTGGTCATAGGTCTGTCACTCCGCAACTTGGTTTATGGGCCGGAAACGCTCCGGATGCCCCTCCATACGCGGGGGTGCGCGGGTTGGCAAGGGGCGCGGGACCCCCCGGCGGGCGCGATTCTGCTCCTTGACAGGCATTCCCGCCGGTGGATACAGACATCAAAGTCGGGAAACCGTTCGGCCACGCTGCCGCGGGCGTTTGCCCGCCGCTACCCCTGCAAGGAGGGCTCCATGTCCCTGCGCGCCATCCGCGTCCTGTCCCTGGCCCTGGCTCTGCTCCTCTGGGCCGCCCCGGCCCCGGCCGAAGAGAACATCCGGGGCTCGGCCACAGGCCCCACCACGGCCAAGGGCTACAATCACCCGAACCAGTACATCCACATGAATCCCACGGCCATCGCTCCGAACATGGAGCCGGTGATGCCGCACCCTGACCAGGACAAGCAGGCCCGCGCCAAGCTGGCCGCCCTGGAGAAGAAATACGGCAAGAAGCCCAACATCCTCATCGTGGTCCTGGACGACGTGGGCTGGATGGACCCGGGCTTCAACGGCGGCGGCGTGGCCGTGGGCAACGCCACCCCCAAGATGGACAAGCTGGCCGGCGAAGGGCTCATCCTGACCTCGGCCTATTCCCAGCCCTCCTGCTCGCCCACCCGGGCCACCATCCTCACCGGCCAGCTGCCCGTGCACCACGGCGTGCTCTACCCGCCCATGTACGGCCAGCCCGGCGGCCTGGACGGGGCCGTGACCGTGGCCCAGCTCCTGCACGACCGGGGCTACGTGACCCAGGGCGTGGGCAAGTGGCACATGGGCGAGAACGACGGCTCCCTGCCCCAGAACGTGGGCTTCGACGATTTCTACGGCTTCCTCTCGGTGTCGGACATGTACTCCGAGTGGCGCGACGTGTACTTCAACCCCGAGATCGCCCTCTCGCCCGACCGCTTCAAGGCCATGCAGAACCTGCCCTTCAACCCCAACGTGGTGCACTGCGAAAAGGGCGGCTGCAAGAACGTCCGGCTCATCGACCTCTCCTCCATCAAGGACCTGGACCAGGACTGGCTGGCCTACAGCGAGAAGTTCATCCACAAGATGGCCAAGAGCCCCAAGCCCTTCTTCCTGTACCACGGCACCCGGGGCTGCCACTTCGACAACTATCCCAATGACCACTACGCCGGGCTCTCGGCGGCCCGCACCGTTTACAGCGACTGCATGATCGAGATGGACGACGTGGTCGGCCGCCTGGTGAAGGCCCTGGAGGACACCGGCCAGCTGGAGAACACCCTGGTCTTCTTCACCTCGGACAACGGTCCCGAGGGCGAGGTCGATCCCTACGGCCGCACCCCGTTCCGCGGCTACAAGGGCACCACCTGGGAGGGCGGCGTGCGCGTGCCGACCTTCGTGTACTGGAAGGGCATGATCAATCCCGGCAAGAGCGAGGGCCTGTTCGACATGGCCGACCTCTTCCCCACGACCCTGTCCCTGGCCGGGGTCACCGGCGCGGACATCGGCAAGCTCGTGCCCAAGGACCGCTACATCGACGGCATCGACCAGGCCTCCTTCCTCCTGGGCAACGAGCAGCTCTCCAACCGCCGCAGCGTGCTCTACTGGATGTTCCTGAACTTCGCGGCCGTGCGCATGGACGAGTTCAAGCTGCACCGCGTGGTCCAGGTCACGGACGCCATCAACCAGAAGGGCTGGAACGCCGGATTCTCCGGCGCCATCATGGACAAGACCGGGGGCATGGTGATGTACAACCTGTACACCAACCCCCAGGAGGACGCGAGCATCGGCATCCGGCACATCCCCATGCAGAGCTACCTGGAGGCCGAGATGAAGCGCTACGCGGCCGTGCTCAAGAAGTTCCCGCCCAAGCTGGACATGGCCCGCAAGTAAGCCCCGAGGCCCGCTCCGCCGCGCGCGGGGCGGGCCTTTTTTCACGCCCGCAAACCAGGACTTCCCATGCTCCGCCTCCTCGCCCCGCTCCTTGCCTGCCTGCTCTGGGCCGCGCCGCTGCACGCCCTGGAGCCCGGCTTCGCGGGCAGCCAGTCCTGCCGCGACTGCCACGAGAAGTTCTACAAGCTCTGGAGCACCTCGCACCACGGCCTGGCCATGCAGTCCTTTGAAAGCGCCCGCCCGGCGCTCACGCCCCAGGCCAGGGAGATCGCGGTGCAGGGCGCGCGCTACAAGGTGGACCTGGACGCCGGAGTGGTGCTGGAGCGCGGGCCGGACGGCGAAAAGCGCTACCCCGTGGTCCAGGCCCTGGGCGGCAAGAACGTGTTCTACTTCCTCACGCCGCTCGAACGGGGACGGCTCCAGACCCTGCCCCTGGCCTATGACCTGAACGCAAAGGAATGGTTCGACACCGCGGCCAGCGGGGTGCGCCACGTGCCCGGCGAGGGCCGGGGCCTGTCCTGGCGCGACCCGGCCTTCACCTTCAACACCTCCTGCCACGGCTGCCACGTGAGCCAGCTCGAGACGAACTACGACCCGGCCCAGGACGCCTACCGCACCACCTGGGCCGAGCCGGGCATCAACTGCGAGACCTGCCACGGCGGAAGCGCGGAGCACAACCGCGTGTGCCGCGAGGCCGCCCAGAAGGGCCTGCCCGCGCCCCAGGACCTGAAGATCACCCGCGGCGGCCGCTCGTTCACGGCCACCCAGAACAACGACACCTGCAACTCCTGCCACGCCAAGATGATCCCGCTCTCGGCCTCGTTCCCGCCGGGCGCGGCCTTCTTCGACCACTACGACCTGGTGGCCCTGGAGAGCCCGGACTACTACCAGGACGGCCGGGACCTGGGCGAGAACTACACGGCCACGTCCTGGCGCCTGAGCCCCTGCGCGGCCTCCGGCAGGCTCGACTGCCTCCACTGCCACACCTCCAGCGGCCGGTTCCGCCAGAAGGACGACCCGAACCAGGCCTGCGCGCCCTGCCACCAGGACAAGGTGGACAACGCGGCCGCGCATTCGCGGCACAAGGCGGACACGCCGGGCAGCCGCTGCGTGTCCTGCCACATGCCCACAACCTGGTTCGCGCGCATGGCCCGCAGCGACCACTCCATGCTCCCGCCCGCGCCCGCGGCCACGGAGCGCTTCGGCTCGCCCAACGCCTGCAACCTCTGCCACAAGGACAAGACCCCGGCCTGGGCCGACCGCCAGGTCACGCTCCGCCACGGCAAGGACTTCCAGGGCCCGCTCCTGGAGCGCGCCGGGCTCGTGGACGCGGCGCGCAAGCGCGACTTCTCCAGGCTTCCGGCCATGCTCGCCTATCTGGGGCGTCCTGACCGGCAGGAGGTCTTCGCGGCCTCGCTCATTCGGCTCCTGCGGGCCTGCCCGGACCCGGCCAAGTGGCCCGGCCTGCGCACGGCGGCCGACGACCCCTCGGCCCTGGTGCGCGCGGCAGCGGCCACGGCCCTGGCCTCGGACCCGGATGCGCGGAGCACGGCCGTCCTGGCCCGGCTGGCCGCAGACCCCCTGCGGCTCGTGCGCGTGCGCGCGGCCGAATCCCTGGCCGGACGGCCCGCGCAGGGTTTGGATGCCACCCAGCAGGCCGCGGCGCAAAAGGCCCTGGACGAATTGACCGCGGCCCTGGAGGCGCGTCCGGACGACTGGAGCGGCCGCTACAACCTGGGCAACCTGCGCCTGGCCCAGGGCGACGCCCCCGGGGCCCTGGCGGCCTACGGCCGGGCCGTGGAACTGCGGCCCGACGCGGCCCCGCCCCGGGTCAACGCGGCCCTGGTCCTGGCCCAGCGCGGCGACCTGGCCGGGGCCGAATCCTCGCTGCGCCAGGCCGTGGCAGCGGACCCGGCCAGCGCGGCGGCGCGCTTCAACCTGGGCCTGCTCCTGGCCGAGACGAACCGGCCCGCAGAGGCCGAGAGGGAGCTGCGCGCGGCGCTTGCCGCTGACCCGCTCCTGGCCCAGGCCGCCTTCAACCTGGGCATGATCCTGCTGGCGAAGAGGCCTGCCGAGGCCGTGACGTTCCTGGCCCAGGCCGCCAGGCTGCGGCCCGACGAGGCCCGCTATGGCCACGCCCTGGGCTATGCCCAGCACAAGCGCGGCGACGACACCGGGGCCGCCAAGACCCTGGCCCAGGTCATTCACCGCCACCCGGACGCGGCCGAGTCCTACCGGCTCCTGGCCGAGATCTACGAGAAGCGCGGCGAGAAAAAGAAGCTCCACGACCTGTGCGAGGACGCCCAGACCGCGCCGGGCCTGAACCCCCTGGTGCAGGCCATGCTGCGCAACAAGCTCAACGCGCTGAACCAGGAACAGAAGAAGTGAAGACCGCCGACTACCTGCGCACGGACCTGCCCGCCGGGCTGACCCTCTGGGGCCTGCTCGTGCCCGAGGCCATCGCCTACGCGGCCATGGCCGGGGCCCCGGCCCAGGCCGGCCTGTACACGCTGCTCGCCTCCCTGCCGCTCTACGCCCTGCTCGGCGGCAGCCGCCAGCTCGTGTGCGCGGCCACCTCGTCCTCGTCCATCATGATGGCCGCGGTGCTCTCCCAGGCCACGGCCGGGGACGCGGGCCTGTTCGCGGGCTCCATGGCCGCGCTCTGCCTGCTGGTGGGCGCGCTGTTCCTGGTGGCCGGGTTCTGCCGCCTGGGGTTCGTGGCCCAGTTCCTGTCCTATCCGGTGATGACCGGGTACGTCTCGGGCCTGGCCGTGTACATCGCGGCCAGCCAGGCCCCCAAGCTCCTGGGCCTGCACAAGGCGCCGGGCGACGTGTTCCTCCAGATCTGGGGGCTCGTGGAGCGCCTGCCCCAGACCCGGCCCGAGGCCGCCGTGGTGGGCCTGGGCAGCCTGGCCCTGTTGTTCGCTCTGGAAAAGGTCGCCCCGCGCCTGCCCGGCGCGCTCGTGGTCCTGGTGCTCGGCGTGCTCGCCGGAACCTGGCTCAACCAGGGCGGCCACGCGGCCCTGGACCTGGCCGGGGCCATTCCCTCGGGCCTGCCGCATTTCGTGCTCCCGCGCCTGTCCCTGGCGGTCCTGGAAGACCTCCTGCCCGGGGCCGCGGGCATCGCCCTGGTGGCCTTTTCCCAGGCTTTGGGCACGGGCAAGACCTTTGCGGACAAGCACGGCTATGACCTGAACCCGGACCGCGAGTTGGTGGCCATGGGCGCGGCCAACGTGGGCTGCTGCTTCCTGGGCGGGCTGGTGAATGGCGGGAGCATGTCCTCCACGGCCGTGAACGAGCGGGCCGGGGCGCGCTCCCAGGCCTCGGGCCTGACCGCCGCGTTCATGGTCCTGCTCACCCTGCTCCTGCTCACCCCACTGTTCCACAACCTGCCCGAGCCCGTGCTGGCGGCCGTGGTCATGCACGCGGTGGCGCGCATGCTCAAGGTGCGCGAGGTGCGCGGGTTCCTCAGGCAGAGCCGCATGGAGTTCTGGCTGGCCGTGGCCGCGTTCCTGGGCGTGCTCGGCCTGGGCCTGCTCACGGGCCTGCTGGTCACGCTCAAGCTCTGCATCGTCATGCTCTTGTGGAACGCGAGCCGGTTGCACGTCTCGCGCCTGGGCCGCGCGCCCTGCGACCCGTACGCGTTTGTGAGCCTGGAGCGGCACACGGGCGCGATCCCGGTGCCGGAAATGCTCCTGCTGCGGCTGGAGGCCCCGGTGTTCTTCGCCAATGCCGAGCGGCTGCGGGACTACGTGCGCGGGGCCCTGGCCCTGGAAAAGCCGCGGGCCGTGGTCCTGGACATGAAGACCAACGTGACGCTGGACATCACCACCACGCGCACGCTCAAGAAGCTCCTGTCCGAGGTCCGGGCGGCCGGGGCTGACCTCATCCTCACGGACCTCACGGACGCGGCCAGGGACGCGCTGGAACGCTCAGGCCTGCTGGAGGAACTGGGGACGGACAAGGTGAAGCGGAACGTGGGCGAGGCGGCAGGAGGGACATGAGGATGAAGGATAAAGAGTTAGCGGAGTGGACCCAAGGCTGTGATCGAAACCTTATTTGCAGAAAATTAAATGATATCTTTAACATCAGCACCGATGGTCATTTAAAAACAAAAGATTTTTATTTCTTATCATACCTGTCGGTGTTTGAAAATTTAATAAGAATTGATGGTTCAATTCCAAAAACAATAAGAGAGAGTGCAATTAGAAAAGCAATACTTGCATCGGTGAAGCAAAAAAAGACAAATCCAGATAATATATTAAATAATATCCGAGAGGAGATAAAAAAATATGCTAATTCGCCAACAAAAAGTTACTTTCTATTAACAACAATTTCATTTGGCCACGACGCCAAGTTAAAGCGTAAAACTATTAATCAGTGCATTCTTTCATTCTCAAGAAATATACCTAAAGGGTTTTCTCGAGCAAGAAACGATATCATTGAAAAAGCATACACGCTGCAACGAACAACATATCCATCTAACTACCTAAATGTTAAAATAAGGACTTCTGGGCGATCAGTATATGAAGCAGCAGAAAATGCAATAGACGCGTTAAATTTGTATAGAAGCATATGGAATTTATATTTTAATAAAGACATAGGCTATAAGTACTCATTTATTCCCTTTGAGCCAGTGAACAAAATACTTATCGGACCGATACATACCCTCCATCATGACGATGGAAAGCTTGCAACTGATATATGGTGGTATGAGACAGAGTTCACCAGATCTTCATTAACATGGAATCCAGAGGATTATATTGATAATTTTTACTATTTTCAAAAAAATATACAAGGAAAAATAAAATCAAATCCGTTGCGCGAATTTGTTAATTCATCACTATTGCAATATAATAGTGCTCTTGACTCAAGAGATTCTACAAATTCATTTTTAAAATTGTGGAGTTTATTGGAAAAGCTAACAAACACAAAAATTAATGAGACTCATAAAGATACTGTAAAGCGAGCATCGTTTTTAGATAATGACAGCATTTTTTCAAAGGCGATGCTTAATCACCTTCGAAACTTTAGAAATTCTATAGTACATACTGGAGAATCACAAGGCAATCCAGACATGATCCTATTCCAGTTAAAGGTTATAGTAGAGAAATTACTACTATTTATAATCAAAAATGAATCTAATATCAAAACTGAAGAAGAGCTGGCTTCCTTCCTTGATAACCCAACAAATCAGCCTGCCTTATTAAGCATACTCAGCATTACAAAAAAAGCGCTCAATTATCGCAACAAACTACATTAATTAGCAAAAGGGCCGGAGGCTTGCGCCTCCGGCCCTTTTGCTGTCTTTCCGTAAACGGCGCGAAGCCCGCTATTCCACGATCTTCAGGTCGAACGCCGCGATGGCATACAGGGTCGGCACCATCAGGAGGGTCGTCATGGTGGCGATCAAGAGGCCGCCGATCTGGGCGTAGCACAGGGGTTCCCAGAGCGGGCCGCCGTGCCAGGACAGGGGGAACAGCGCCGTCACGGTGGCGCCCACGGTGATGAGCACGGGCCGCAGCCGCATCACCCCCGCGTCGATGAGCGCCATGCGCAAATCGTCGCCCTCGGCGCGGCGCTCCTCGATGAAGTCGAAGAGCACGATGATGTGGCTGACGATGACGCCGATGAGGCTGACGATGCCCAGGTAGGCCATGAAGCCGAAGGGCGAGTAGGTGGCGTAGAGCGCGGCGAATGCCCCGGACATGCCGTAGGGGATGGCCGCGAACACGATGAGCGGCTTGAGCGCGTTCTTGAACTGGAAGAGCAGGGCCAGGTAGATGGCCGCCACGCTGATGAGCATGACCGTGCTCATCTCGGCGAAGCCGTCCTGCTGGTCATGCTGCTCGCCGCCCACCTCCAGACGGAAGCCCGGGGGCATCTCGGCCGCGAACTTGTCCAGCTGCGGGTTCACGTACTTCATGGTCTCCGAGGGCAGCGTGTTCTGGCGCGGGAAGGCCGCCGGGATGATGCAGCGGAACTGGTTGCGCCGGAAGATCTTCTCCGAGGCCAGGCCGTAGTCCATGCGGGAGATCTGGTGCAGCGGGGCCTTGTGCGAGCCGTCGGCCGAGGTCACGTACACGCTCTGCACGTCCTCGATGCCCGCGCGCTCCTCCATGCGCAGCCGCGCCAGGATCGGGATGGTCAGGCGCCCCTCGCGCAGGGTCGTGACCTGGAAACCGTTCATGGCCGCGGCCGTGGAGTTGGCCACGTCCATGTTGGTGAGCCCGGCCATGTTGGCCTTGTCCGAGTCGATGTCCAGGCGCACGCGGAAGATCTCCGCGCCCCAGTTGTCCTGCACGCGCTCGCAGAGCGGGATGTCCCGGAGCATGGCCTTGAGCTTCTCGGCCTGCTGGCGCAGGGCCGGGATGTCCTCGCCGTAGATCCGGATCTGCACCGGGATGCCGATGGGCGAGCCGGTCTCCAGCTTGCGCACGTCCACGCGGGCCCCGGTGATCTTGGCCGAGAGCGCGGCCTGCAAGGGCGGGATGAAGTCGTTGGTGTAGTGGCTGTCCTTCACCTCGATGAGCACCTGGGCGTAGTTCGGCTGGGACAGCTCGGGCGAGACCGAGAACCAGAACCGCGGCCCGCCGCCGCCCACGAAGCTCGTCACCGAGGTGAGCACGTCCGCGGGCTTGTCCTTCTTGCCGATCTTCTTGCCGTAGTCCGCCGCGGCCTCGCGCACCACGCGCTCCACCTGGCGGGTGACCTGGTCCGTGGCGCTCACGGGCGCGTCCTCGGGGAGCCAGACGTCCAGGTAGAAGAGGTAGGACAGGTCATTGGGGAAGTACTGCGGGTTCAGTTTGGACTGCATGGTGAACCCGGCGATGAGGATGACCGAGGACACCGCCAGGGTCTTCCAGCGGTGGTCGATGCAGAAGCTCACCAGCCGGCTGTAGTACTTGAAGAAGCCCTTGGAGCGCATCTCCTCCATGCTGGTCACCTCGTTCTTGCCCGCGCGCAGGAGCGTGCGGCCGAGCAGCGGGATGAAGGTCATGGACACGATGCGCGAGGCGATCAGGGCGCAGGTGACCACCACCGGCAGGGTGTACAGGAAGCGGCCCTTGTCGCCGGTGAGCATGAGGTACGGCAGGTAGGCCACGATGTTGGTCACCGTGGCGTACATGATGGCCTTGGCCAGTTTCACCGGCCCGAGCCAAGCCGCGGTGTCCGGCGGCCGGCCTGTTCGCAATTCATGCTTGATGGCGTCGTTGGCCACCACGGGGTCGTCCACCAGAAGCCCCAGGGCGATGATCAGCGCGGCGATGGAGACCTGCTGGAGGTCCACCCCCAGGAGGTGCATCATGCCGAAGGTCATGGCCAGGGTGATGGGGATGGACAGGGCCATCAAGAGGGCCGAGCGCCACTCGCGGAAGCCGATGAAGGCCACGATGACCACGAGGATCACGGCCTCGTAGATGCTGTCCATGAACAGGTCGATCTTCTCGACCACCTGGCGGGGCTGATCCGAGGTCCGGGCCAGGATCAGGTCGTCGGGCAGCGTGGCCTTGAGCAGGGTCAGGACCCCGTCCACCTGCTTGGAAAAGTCGGCGATCTGCTCCCCGGCGCGCATGTTGATGGCCAGGGTGATGGCCCGGCAGCGCTGCCAGTTGCCCTGGGGATCGCGCCAGACGTGGTAGTTCAGGTTGATCTTGGGGTTCTCGTAGTCGCGGTTGATGTCCACGATGTCGCGCAGGTAGACCGGGGACCCGTTCCTGTCCACGGCGATGACCGCGGTGGACAGGTCCTGCTCGTTCTGGAACTCGCCCGAGGGATTGATGAGCAGGTTCTTGCCCTGGGCCTCGATGATGCCGCCGGGCAGGGCGATGTTCCGCGCCGAGAGGATGTTCCCGAGGCTCCAGGGGTTGAGCCCGTAGGCCGCCAGCCGGGGCTGGGAGTATTCCAGATAGACCGTCTCGTCCACCACGCCCCAGCGCGAGACCTTGGAGACGATGGGGATGGTCAGGAGCGTGCGCTGGATGGTCTCGGTGTAGTCCTCCAGCTGCTTGTAGGTGTAGCGGCTGCCGGCCACGCGGCCCAGGGCCTCGCGGGTCTTGCCCGGGTCGTGGATGAGCGCCGGATACCACATGTCCGGGGAGAGCTCCGAGGCGCGCATGCGGGTCTCCGCGAACTCCACCAGGGCCGAGAACAGGTCCGTGTCCGAGAGCCCGGTCTGCATGTCGAAGACCGTGACCCACTGGCCCACGTCCAGGCGCACGTCCTGGGCCAGGCCCTGGTCGGCGAGGTGCTGGCGCAGGAGTTCGGCCTTGCGCCGCACCAGGGCCAGGGACGGGGTGTCCGGATAGACCACCACCACGCTGACCCGCTCGCCCTCGGTGCCGGCGCGCAGATTGCGGATGACCTCGGCGGCCTGGCTGGCGCGCAGGTCCACCTCCACCTCGCTCACCGGCGGCGAGGCCACGGTGAGCATGAGGGTGGCGGTGTCGCCGAAGTCCTTGATGAACTGGATCGGGCCCGCGCCCGCGGGCAGGTCCATGATGGACATGAGCTTGTTGTTGATGTCGTCGAAGGTCTCGCCGGTCTCGTTCAGGTCGTCCTGGAGCTTGACCTTGACCACCGAGAGCCCGGTGCGGGTGGTGGCCTCGATGCGGTCCACCTCGTCGTTCTCGGCGATCTTCTGCTCTATCTTGCGGGTCACGAGCTGCTCGACCTTTTCCGAGGGGATGCCGGGCCACTGGCAGAGGGCCACGGCCTCGCGCACCGGGATGTCCGGGTCCTTGCGCTGGGGCATGTGCAGGTAGCCGTAGACGCCCCAGAGCAGGACCGCCACGAGCAGAACCCACGAGATGTGGCGGTTCTCCACGAAATAGCGGGCCGTGTTGTGCGAGGCCAGGATCTTTTCTTCGTCGCGCGGTGCGTGGCTCATTTCAGCCTCACGGGATGATGTTCACGGCCTGACCCTCGACCACCTGGCTGGCGCCAGAAACCACCACCTTTTCCCCCACGGCGAGGCCGGAGGTCACGGCCACGGTGTCGCCCTTGACCGCGCCCAGCTGGACCTTGCGGCCGGCCACCCGGGGCTTGCCGCCGGAGTCGGCGACGACCCAGACCATGTAGCCCGCCGAGCCGTCCGCGGGACGGACCACGGCCGAAAGCGGCACGACCATGCCCAGGGCCTGGCCGGGCTGGTCCCCGCCCAGGGTCACGCTGGCGATCATGCCTTCCTTGAGTTCGAAGGAGGGATTCTGGACCTCCACCTCCACGGTGAAGACCCGGTTCTTGTCGTCGGCCGAGGGCGAGACCGAGAGCACCGTGCCCGGGAAGCTCCGGTTGCCCAGGACCTCCACCACCACGCTCAGGGAGTCGCCGGCCTTGACCAGGGGCAGGGCCGTGTCCGGCACGCCGAACTGGGCCTTCACCGAGGACAGGTCCGAGAGCACGAAGGCGAGCGTGCCGGGCTTGACCAGGGTGCCGCGCTCCACCTGGCGCTTGACCACGAAGCAGGCCATGGGGGACTTGAGCTCGGTGTCGCCCATGTTGATGTCCGCGGCCTGGAGCGCCGAGCGGCCCTGCTCCACCTTGGCCCGGGCCACGGAGAGCAGCTCGGTGGCCCGGTCGAATTCGCTCTTGGCGATGTAGCCGCCCTTGAGCAGCTCGCTGGCCCGCTGGTAGTCCAGCTCGGCCTGGCGCAGCTGGGCCTGGGCCTCGTTGAGCGCGCCGCGGGCCTGGTTGGACTGGGCCGCGTAGTCGCTGACCCGCACCCGGGCGAGCAGAGCGCCCGCGGCCACCTGGTCGCCGGGCTGCACGTCGCGGGGTTTGCCGTCCGGGCCGTTGACCTGGAGGATGTCCTCCACGTAGCCGCCGACCTTGAAGGCCATCTCCACCTGGGCCTTGGGCACGAAGCTGGCCGTGTATTTCAGCCGGGAATCGGCGCTGCCTGCAGCCACGGCCAGGATCCGCACCGGGGTGGGCGGCGGCTCCACGGCCTTGTCACGGGAACAGGCGGGCAGGAGCAGGACCAGAAGCGCCAAACACGAAAACAGGTGCCGCGGACTCGAGACGTTCATGGCTCACCTCGCCGTGGTGTACAGGATGAAAAATCCTATACCCGGGAGAGGATACAAGGCAAAGCCTTTTCTTGGGACGGGAAAGGCGGAGGGGGCGGGCGCCTACTGGCGCACGTCGGCCTGGAGGTCAGGCAGGCCGCGCAGGCGGCGGAACCGGAGCACCTCGGCCTGCGCCAGCACGTCCTCGATGCACTCGCAGAACAGCCCCACCAGGTCGCGGTCCAGGCGTCCGGCCTCGGCCTCCTGGCGCAGGATGGCCAGGGCCTCGGGATGCGGGGCCGCGGGCTTGTAGTGGCGCTCCTGGGTGATGGCGTCGTAGATGTCCACGATGGCCAGGAGCCGGCTCTGGAACAGGATGGCCTCGCCGCGCACCCCGTCGGGATAGCCCGAGCCGTCCAGGCGCTCGTGGTGCTGGCGCACGATGGTCCGCAGGTTCTTGAGCCCGTTCTGGAACGGAATGTGCTGGAGGATGCGGAAGCTCTCGGCCGGGTGGCGCTCGATCTCGCGGCGCTCCTCCGGAGTCAGGTTGCCGTAGCGCAGGAGCAGGCAGCGCTGTTCGTCCTCGCAGAGGAGCGGCACGGGGCGGCCCTCCACCTCCCAGACCCAGCGCGACAGCTCCTTGACGAAGTCCAGGTCCTCGGCGGTGGGGCTCACCGAGGCGTTGATGGTCCGCAGCCGCTGGTAGGCGTTCTCCCAGGGGAAGTCCTCGGTGGTGCCGAAGAGTTCCAGGCGCAGGCGGATGATGTCCAGGAGCTTCTCGGGCAGGCGGGTGTCCTTGGTCAGGACCTCCTCCTTGATGCCGATCTTGCCGATGTCGTGGAGGATGCCCGCGTAGTAGATCTCGCTGATCTCCTCCTCGTTGAAGGAGACGTGCGGGAAGCGGGTCTCGTCGGCGTCGACCACCTGGGCGAAGACCGCGGCCAGGCTGGCCACGCGCTCGGAATGGCCGGCCGTGAACGGATCGCGGGCGTCGATGGCCTCGGCCAGGGCCTGGAGCAGGGCCTCCATGAGGACCTGGATGCCCTCGAAGTTGAGCGCGTTGCTCACGGCGATGCCGGCCACCGAGACCAGGGTGGAAAGGTGCTTGAAGTGCGCGGCCTTGAACGGCCCGGGATCGCGGGCCCCGAGCGCGAGCACGCCCACCCGGCGCACCGGCGAGAGCACCGGCAGCACGAGCAGGGAGCCGATCTCCGGCACCTCTCCGGCCCAGCGTTCGTCGTTGGCCACGTCGTTGACGATCTCGCCGCGGCCGGTCTCGACCACCTCCTGGAACAGGCGGCTGGCCTGAACCCCGGAGATGTCCAGGCCGTCGGGGCCGAAGCCTCCGGCGCAGTGGAACGAGCCCGGTCCGGCGGTTTCCAGGAACAGGCAGCCCATCTCCGCGGGCACGGCCCCGCCCTGGCACTCCTCCAGGAGCGCGCGGGTGGTGTCCTTGAGCCGCAGGGTGTTGTTCAGGGCGAAGACCGAGCGGTGCAGCAGGGCCAGCTCGCGGTACTTGCCCAGGGTCTCCTCGGCGATGGCCCGGCGGGCCGACTCGGATTCGGCCGCGGCGTGCAGGGAGAAGGCCAGGAAGTCCAGGACCCGCCGCAGGCCCAGGCGGTCCTCGGCGATGCGCCGGGAGAGCCCGGGCAGGGATAGGACCAGGCAGGTCTGGAAGCCCTCGGCCAGGAACAGGGGCACGGAGAGGTTGTCCGGTTCCGTGGCCCGGAAGTGCCGGGGAAAGGCCCCGGCCGCGGCCACGGCGTCCTCGCCCTGGACCAGGAACAGCGCGGACCCGGGCGGAAAGAGCCCCAGGGCGCGGTCCAGAAAGTCCCGCAGGAATTCGGCCTTGAGGTGTTTCTTGAGCCAGGGCACGGGCAAACGCTCCCGGATCAGACAGGCAGGGCCAGGGCCCTGCGGGCCACGGCCACCACCTCGTCAGGGTCGAAGGGTTTGGTCATGTACTGGCCAGCCCCGGACTCCAGGCCCTGGCGGCGGTCGGTCTCCTGGCCCTTGGCCGTGAGCAGGATGATGCGCACTCCGGAGAGGTCGGGATCGCGGGTCACGGCTTCGCAGACCTCATAGCCGTTCATGCGCGGCATCATGATGTCCAGGAAGACCAGGTCGGGGTGTTCGCGGCGGATGAGCTCCAGGCCCTCCACGCCGTTGGAGGCCGTGAGGATGGAAACGCCATGGGCGTCCTCAAGATCCTCCAGGGCCTGGACCAGGAGCATGCGGATATGGACCTCGTCGTCCACGATGAGAATCTTCCCGGCCACGCCCATTTCCCCCTCAGTCGGCGTTCTGCCCTTGCTTTGTCACAAAGCAAGGCTTACGGCAAGGCTTTGCGGGCCTTCCGGCTTCAAATTTCAAAGATTCCGTGTTAGTCCGCAGAACAATGTCCGTCCCGGCCGCGCCGGGAAGCCACGGAAGGGGGGAGCATCATGCACCGGCGACGGGCGGTACTGGCCGCCATTCTGGCCCTCTGCACCCTGCTGGCCGGGTCCTTTCCGGCCCGGGCCGCCAGCGACGTGCTGCTCGGCATGAACTACCCCCTCACCGGACCTTATTCGGTGGAGGGCCTGGACCAGATCCGCTCCGCCCGCCTGGCCGTGGACCAGATCAACGCCACGGGCGGCATCCTCGGCCGCAGGGTGGTGCTGGTGCCCCGGGATTCGGGCTCGGACGTGCTCCAGACCCGGCTCAACGTGCGCGAGCTCCTGGACATGGGCTGCCGCATGATCTTCGGCGGGGCCTCCAGCGACGTGGCCCTGGAAGCCTCCCGGCTCTGCCGCCTGGCCGGGGTGCCCTTCTTCGCCACCCTGGCCTACTCCTCCCCGCTCACCGAGGAATTCGGCCACCGCTTCGTGTTCCGCGAGTGCAACGACGCCTGGATGACCGCCCGGGTCCTGGGCCCCTGGCTCAACGAGCACTTCCCCAACAAGCGCTTCTTCTACATCACCGCGGACTACACCTGGGGCTGGAGCACCGAGGGGGCCCTGCGCCGGAACACCGGCACCGAGGACGTCCACACCCACCCCGGCCTGCTCACCCCCTTGGGCAGCACGGACTTCGTGCGCGAACTGGAGCTGGCCCGCGACGCCCAGCCCGACGTGCTCGTGCTCGTGCTCTTCGGCAAGGACATGGCCTATGCCCTGGAAAAGGCCGTGGAAATGGGCTTTCCGCGCTTCTGCCAGATCGTGGTCCCGAACCTGACCCTGGGCATGGCCGAGCGGGCCGGTGCCGCGAACATGCAGGGCGTGGTCGGCACCACCTCCTGGAACTGGAAGGTCCCGGCGCTCCTGGGCCAGCGCCGCGGCCAGGCCTTTGTGGACGAGTTCATGCACCGCTACCGCCGCTATCCCAGCTCGCCCGGGGCCAGCGCCTACACCATCGTCTATGAGTTCAAGGCCGCGGCCGAGGCGGCCGGGTCCCTGGAGGCCATGGACATCATCCGGGCCCTGGAGGGCCGGACCTTCCACCTGCTCAAGGACGACCAGACCTGGCGGGCCCTGGACCACCAGGACGTGCAGACCGTGTTCCTGGTGCGCGGCAACCCGCCGGAAAAGGTCCTCTCCGACCCCCTGCGCCTGGACTACTTCGAGATCCTGGACTCCCGGCCCGGGTCCCAGACCGTGCTCTCGGAGGAGGCCTGGAAGGCCGCGCGGATCAAGGCCGGCCAGCCGCCCTACCTGGAGCCCGCCGAGGGGGCCCGGCCATGAAAGCCCAGGAACCGGCCGCCCATCTGCCCCACGGCACCTTCTGGCGCTTCCTGCTCATCAGCGCGGTCATCGCCGTGGCCACCGCGGCCGTGGCCATGGCCGTGGCCTGGGTCATCGGCCGGAACATCGTGCACGGCATCCAGGAGGAAGGCAGCCTGACCGTGCTGCGCAGCGCCGTGGACCTGGTGGGCCGCACCCGCGTCGCCGACGAGCAGACCCGCACCTTCTACATGGAGCAGCGCCGCGAGTCCCTGCGCAGCACCAACGACTACACCGTGAGCGTGCTCTCGACCTACGTCCGCCAGGTGCGCGAAACCGGCCGCAACGAGACCGAGGCCCGGGCCACGGCCATGGCCCGCCTGAGCGAGGTGACCAAGAGCCTGCCGCACCAGACCTTCATCCTCGACGGCCAGGGCTCCCTGGTCGCCCACCCCGACCAGGAACGCCTGGGCCAGTCGCTCCTGGACTTCCGCGACAACGAGGGCCAGCTGGTCTTCCAGCGGCTCATGGACGAGGCCCGCCGGGCCCGGCCGGGCCAGTCGGTGTTCGGGCTCTACCCGGCCATCAACCCCAACACCCTGGTGCTGGAGCTCAAGCTCGTGGCCGCCCGGCACTTCGACCCCTGGAACCTGACCGTCTGCGCGGACATGTTCATGGGCGACCTGGAGCAGGACCTGATCCCCCGGCGGCTGGCCAACCTGGCCGAGCTGCGGGCCCGCGTCCAGGAGATCATGGTGTCCAAGTCCGGCTACATCCTGATCATGGACGAGAACGGCGCGTTCATCTCCCACCCGGTGCTCACCGGGCACAGCGCCGGCCAGCTCAAGGACCCCGCCTCGGGCCGGTCCATGGAGGACCTGTTCCACGAGGCCGCGGAGCGGCCCTTTGGCGAAAACCGCTTCCGCTACCGCTGGGAGCGCCCCGACGACCGCGGGGACTTCTCCCACGAGAAGATCGCCTGGTGCGTGCGCGAGCCCACCACGGGCTGGTACGTGGCGGCCACGGCCTACGTGGAGGACGTGGAGGCCGAGCTGCCGCGCCTGGCCCTGTCCATCTTCCTGCCCGCCCTGGGAGCCATCCTGGTCCTGGCCGGAGCCCTGGCCCTGCTCTTCAAGAACCTGCTCAAGCCGGTGCGCGACCTCATCTCCGTGTGCCTGGCCGTGAGCCGCGGCGAACTCGAGGTCATGGCCCCGGAGGACGTGCCCGGCGAAATGGGCTTCCTGTCCCGGCACTTCAACTTCATGATCCGCAGGCTGCGGGGCTTGAGGCGCAAGGAGGAGCGCCGCCGCCTGGACCTGGAGGCCCTGAACCGGGAGCTGGAGAAGGTCGTGGACGTGCGCACCCGGGCCCTCAAGCGCAAGGCCCAGAACCTGGAGGACGTGAACCGGCGGCTCAAGGAGCTGGACCGGATGAAGTCGGCCTTCCTGTCCTCGGTGTCGCACGAGCTGCGCACCCCGCTCACCTCGGTGCTCGGCTTCGCCAAGCTCATCAGCCGCGACTTCGCCAACAACTTCCTGCCCCTGGCCCAGGACCAGGACAAGCTCACCCAGCGCGGCCGCCGCATCCTGGACAACCTGGAGATCATCCGCAGCGAGGGCGAACGCCTGACCCGGCTCATCAACGACGTGCTCGACCTGAACAAGATCGAGTCCGGCCGCGTGGACTGGCACGACGCCGAGACCGACCTGGCCCTGGTGGTGGAACGGGCCGTGGCCGCGGTGCGCGGGCAGTTCGCCGAGAACCCGGCACTCAAGCTCGCGGTGGACGTGGAGCCCGGCCTGCCGCTTCTGCGCCTGGACTTCGACCGCATGGTCCAGGTCTTCCTGAACCTGCTGCACAACGCCGCCAAGTTCACGTCCGCGGGCCGCGTGGGGGTGCGCGTGTTCCGCAAGGACGGCTTCCTGCGGGCCGAGGTCTCGGACACCGGCGTGGGCGTGCCCGCGGCCGACCGCGAGCGGATCTTCGACAAGTTCCACCAGGTGCGCCTGGGCGACACCCTGCGCGAGAAGCCCCAGGGCACGGGCCTGGGCCTGGCCATCTGCCGCCAGATCGTGGAGCGCCACGGCGGCCGCATCTGGGTCGAGTCCGAGGAGGGCCAGGGCAGCACCTTCGTCCTGGAGATCCCGCTCAAGGCCGCGCCCCTGGAGGCCGCGCCCGTGCCCGAGATCATCGCCGAGCCCGTGCCGCGCGCGGAAAAGGCCCTGGTCCTGGTGGCCGACGACGAAGCCGCGGTGAACTCCTACCTGACCCAGCTCCTGGAGGCCCAGGACCTGGAGGTGGTCCAGGCCTTTGACGGCGAGTCCGCGGTGAAGAAGGCCGGGGCCTACCAGCCCGACCTGGTGGTCATGGACATCATGATGCCCGGCATGGACGGCCGCACGGCCATCGCGCTCCTGCGGCGCGACCCGCGCACCGCCAACATCCCGGTCATGGTGGTCTCGGCCCTGCCGGACCTGGCGGGCATGGGCGGGGACGCGGCCCTGCAGAAGCCGGTGGACGAGACGGCCTTCATCGAGGCCGTGAACTGCCTGCTCAACCGGGGCGGCAGCGGCAAGCCCGTGCTGGCCCTGCGCCGCAACGGCGAGACCGTGCCCGGCCCGTTCTTCGCCCTGTGCCCGGCCGAGAGCATCGTGCACTGCGACGAGTCCGAGCTCTGGCAGCGCATCGACGCCGGCTTCGAGGGCACGGTGCTCCTGCCCGACTGGGCCGTGGACCGCCTGGACATGCGCCGGCTGTCCAGCGCCAAGGGCATCCACCTGCTCATCCTGCCGGAGCGGGCCCAGGCCGAACACCCGGCCGAGGACAAGAAAACCTGACGGAACATTGCCGGCGGCCCTTCCCAAAGGCCGTTCAAACACCGCGAAGACACGGCGCGAAAAAAACGCACGGCCTCGCGTAGCACCCCTACGCGAGGCCGTGCGTTTTTGAACGCAACGCCGCCAGCGCGGATTCTTCAACGGCCGGGGGCTAGCTCATGAGCCGCAGCCCGTAACGGCTGTGCAGCAGGGACTGGAACTCCAGGACGATCTTGAGGCAGTCCTTGAGCCGGTCGCGGTCCAGGCCCGAAAGCCGCTCGGGCTTGAGCAGGTTGTCCGGCTCGCGGCCCTGGCGCACGGCCTCGGCCTGGGCCTGGGCCCGCAGGGTCTGGAGGAAGGAGAAGGCCTGGCTCAGGCCCTCGGCGAACTCCCGCGAAAGCACCCCGGCCTCGCCCACGGCCGCCAGCCGGGCGCAGGTGGAGGTGGGCTCCAGGCCCAGCTCCAGGGCCAGGGTCCGGGCCCCCTGGGTCACGGGGAAGACCCCGCCCTTCTTGATGTCCAGGCAGCCCTTGGACGGCCCGCTCTTGTCCACCATGAGGGTGTTGAAGAAGCCCAGCGGCGGGGTGAAGCGCAGGGCCTCCCGGGCCATGTACTTGAGGAGCACCGGGGCCTGGGCCATGCGGCGCAGGAGATAGGCCCGCAGCCGGGCCGTGTGCCCGGGCTCGCCCAGGGCGTGGCGCAGGTCGGCCAGCAGCGAAAGCCGGAGCACGGCCCGGGCGTCCGCGGCCAGGATCATGTCGTCGATCTCGTTCATCCAGGCCGACAGGCTCATGCGCCAGTCCGGGTTGTCGGCCATGACCTTGCTCGGGCAGGGCGGGAAGCCGATCTGGGCCAGGGCCCGCACCAGCCGGGCCGCGAAGTCGGCGCAGGCCGCCTCGCCGCCCGCATCCAGGCCGTCGGGCAGAAGCATGCAGTTGTCCTGGTCCGTGGCCAGGAACTGTTCGCGGCGGCCCTCGCTGCCGAGCACGGCCAGGGCCAGGGGCGGCGGCGGTCCGCCGGACTGCTCGGCCACCAGGGCCGCGGCCCGGGTCAGGATGGCGTCATGGATCTCGCTGATGAGCCGGCCCAGGTTGTCCGCCGGGATGCCCTCGGCGATGGTCCGCAGGGCCAGGCCGCGCAGCCGGGCGAAGGTCAGGCCCAGGGCTTCCAGGCTGCCCGCGGTCCGGGCCTCGCGGGTCAGGCTCAGGGGATTCTCGCCGCGGGCCGAAAGCAGGTCGCGCTCGCCCAGGATGCCCAGGGCCCGGCCCTCGGCGTCCACCAGCACCAGGCGGCGGATGCCCTTGTCCACCATGCGCGAGAAGGCCTCGAACAACAGCTCCTGGCCGCGCACCGTGACCAGATTCCGGGTCATGCGCTCCTCCACGGGCCGGGCCAGGGCCGCGCCGCCCTCCTCGGCCGCCGCGTCGAGCACGTCGCGCTCGCTCAGAATGCCCAGGGCCCGTTCGCCGTCGCCCACCAGGCAGGCCGGGACCCGGGCCTGGGACATGCTCCTGGCCGCCTCGGAGAGCGGCGCGCCCGGGGCCACAAACAGCGGCGGGGCCAGCGGGATGTCGCGCACGGCCAGGCGCAGGAAGGAATCACTGCCCGCCGGGGCGGCCCGGCTCTGGGCCTCCACGGCCTGGCGCAGCCGGGCCAGGCGGCGGGAAAAATGCGCGGCAAAGGCCGCGTCGGTCAAAAACTCCCGGAAGATTTCCCCGGGCAGGACCAGGAAGACCGCGTCCTCCACGGCCACGGCCCGCAGCCCGGGCAGGGCCCCCTCCTCCCCGAGCAGGGCCTCGAAGCCCAGACAGTCGCCCGGGCCCAGGAGGTCCACGACCTGCCCGGCGTGGGAGAGCTCCACGGCCCCGGAGCGCAACACCAGGACCTCGTCCCCGTCCCCGGACTCCAGGGACTCGCGCTCGAGCAGGTGGCGCACCACGGCCGCTCCCGCGGCCTCCCCCAGCGTCTGCCGGGGGAGGCCCGAGAACGGCTGAATGCCTGCGAGGAACTCCTGGGGCGCGGGGATCATTCGGCTCCCACGGCCAGGTAGTTGCGGATCTTCTGCTCGGCGTACTTCTCCTGGGCCTCGCGATCCGGACAGAGCAGGGACGCGATCCAGCCCGCCACGAAGGCCGCGGGCAGGGAGATGAGCGCCGGGTTCTTCCAGGGGAAGATGGCCTGGGCGTTGCCCAGCACGTCCACCCAGACCGTGGGCGAGAGGATGATCAGCCCCGCGGCCAGGGTGGCGCCCGTGGCGATGCTCACCCAGGCCCCGGTGGTGCTGAAGCGCTTCCACAGGATGCTCATGAGCAGGGCCGGGAAGTTGGCGCTGGCCGCGATGGCGAAGGCCAGGCCCACCATGAAGGCCACGTTCTGGCCCTTAAAGGCGATGCCCAGGCCCACGGCCAGCACGCCCAGGAACAGGGTGCCGCGCTTGGCCATCTTGACCTCGTCCTGCTCGGTGGCCTGGCCGCGCTTGAACACGTTCACGTACAGGTCGTGGGAGAAGGTCGTGGCCCCGGCCAGGGTCAGACCGGCCACCACGGCCAGGATGGTGGCGAAGGCCACGGCCGCGATGAAGCCCAGGAACACGGTGCCGCCGGTGACCTCGGCCAGGAGCAGGGCCGCCATGTTGCCGCCCTTGTCGAAGCGCGTGATCACGTCGTGGCCCACCAGGGCCATGGCGCCGAAGCCGATGATGAAGGTCAGGATGTAGAAGTAGGAGATGAAGCCCGTGGCGTAGAACACCGACTTGCGGGCGGCCTTGGCGTCCGGCACGGTGTAGAAGCGCATCAGGATGTGCGGCAGGCCGGCCGTGCCGAACATGAGCGCGATGCCCAGCGAGAGCGCGTCCCAGGGATTGGAGACCAGGCCGCCGGGGGCCAGCACCTTGTCGCCGTACTTGGCCGCGGCCGCGCCGAACAGGGCCGTGGGACTGAAGCCGTAGGTGGTCAGCACCAGGAAGACCACCACCGTGGCCCCGCCCATGAGCAACACGGCCTTGATGATCTGCACCCAGGTGGTGGCCAGCATGCCGCCGAAGAGCACGTAGGCGATCATGATGGCGCCCACGGCGATGACCGCGCCCTCGTAGGGCAGGCCGAACATGAGCTTGACCAGGGACCCGGAGCCCACCATCTGGGCGATGAGGTAGAAGGCCACGGTCATGAGCGAGCCCACCGAGGCCGCGATGCGCACGGGCTTCTGGCGCAGGCGGTAGGCGACCACGTCGGCGAAGGTGTACTTGCCGAGGTTGCGCAGGGGCTCGGCGATGAGGAACATGATGATCGGCCAGCCCACCAGGAAGCCGATGGAGTAGATGAGCCCGTCATAGCCCTTGAGCGCCACCAGGCCCGCGATGCCCAGGAAGGAGGCCGCGCTCATGTAGTCCCCGGCCAGGGCCAGGCCGTTCTGCAGGCCGGTGACGCTGCGGCCCGCGGCGTAGAACTGCGAGGCCGTGCGGCTCTTCTTGGCCGCGAACCAGGTGATCACCAGGGTGGCGGCCACGAACACGAAGAAGAAGATGATGGACACCGCGTTGGGCTGTCCGATGCTGCTGGTGAACTCGTTCATTTGCCCTCCCCCCTCATGTTCTCGAGGATCTTTTTCACGGCGCGGTCATAGGGGCCGTTGGCCCAGGCCACGTAGACGCCGGTGAGCACGCAGGCCGAGAGGATGACCAGCGCGCCGATGGGGATGCCCACGGTGAGGCCCTCGCCGATCTTGGCCGCCAGGATATCCTTAGCAAAAGCCAGGACCAGGATGAATCCATAATAGATGGCCAGCATGATGGCTGTCAGGACCAGGGAGACTGTCCACTTCTTTCTCACCAGTTCCTGGAACAGGGCCTCGTCCGGTTGCCGGATGTTCGTGTCCATGGGTCCCTCCTTGCGCTGTGGGTTGCTTGGTTCAACGGGTCCTCCGCCCGGACCCGACGCCCCCTGTCTAGAGGAGGCGCAAGAGCAGGGCGACCCATTTTCGGCCAACGGGCGCAATGGGCCCCTCAGCGTTCCGGAGCCTCACGGCGGGTGACTGCTGACCGCTGACCGCGCCTGAGCAACCGCTCACGGGCCGAAAATCCGGCCAACGGACCCACCAACGGGCCTCAGGAGGCTCGGGAAAAAGGCGGCCAAAAGCAGGGAAAGGCTTGACCGGGGGGATCGCCGGTGCGGCTGGAGAACTCAAAACCCAAGCAGGGGGCGGGAAAAAACGAAAAGATCCAGAACATAGTGGGCCAGCGCGCCGGGCAGGATGCTGCGGGTGCGGCGCGCGGCCAGGGCCAGCCCCAGGCCGAACAGGGTATTGAAAAGGATGCTGTTCGGGCCGTGGCCCCAATGGATCAGACCGAAAAGGACGGCGCAGGACAGAACCGCCGCAGCCGGATTCAGACGATCCCGGAACAGGGCCGGGAGCAGTCCGCGGAACAGGAACTCTTCGTGAAAGGCCACCAGGAGCAGGCCCGGGCCCAGGTCGAAATAGGCCAGCAGGCCTTGGGGGGCGGGAGTGGGACCAATGAGGGCGTATCGTGACACGTCCGGCAGAAAGAGCAGGATCGCTTTGAGGAGCACGGTCAGTCCCAGGAGCAGAAAGGCAACCAGGAGGAGGACCGGAGTCTCCACACGGCGCAAGCCCGCGTCGGCCGGGGCCAAGCCTGCGGCCTTGAACAGGGCCAAGCCGCAGGCCAGGGACAAAAGCCGCGAGACATAGTCCACGGCGAGATACTGAGCCGCTGTCCCGGCCCGGGCCAGGAGCAGGTCGTTCAGGAACAGGGGCAGGAGCGCGCCCAGGAGCAGAGCCGCCTGCAGGCGGTTACCAGTCATGTTCCGCATGGGTCATCCGCGAGAGCCCCCGCCACTTGGTGTCGTCCGGGGAGAAGGCGCACCCGCCCGGCGCAACCAGTCTGACACCCAGCGGAAGAACTCAATGGCAGCGGATTTCTCTTCTTCCGGCAGATTATCGGCAGGATCGGTGTGTTCCTCATCATTGCCCGCGCTGTCTCCTTGCGCCGAAAGCAGACTCTTGCCCTTGCCCGGACTCCGGTGCAGGTTGCGTTTTCCCGGTAACCCCTCTTCCAACAAGGCGCCCTTGCCCATGGAGAGCAGGCTCGTGCCCTTGATCCGACCTTGCCCGCTGGTTTCGGTCCAGCCGCCGCCCCCGGGCGAGGCGTACTGGCCCAGGTTGTCGTAGGGCTGCAACTGGCCGCTGGAATTGGGCTTCATGTGGCCGCCCCCGGCCGGGGCAGCGCCGTCCCGGAACACGAGTCCGCCCCTTTTCCTGGGCGGGGTCCAGTCCGGGTCCTTGGCCACCACCCACCAGTCCGGGATTCCCTGGCCGCGTTCCCGCTCCAGGAGACCTGCATGGGATTGCACAGGCTCGAAGGTCCCGTGTTCGGACTGAATCCACAGCCGCCGCCCGTCCCTGTCGCGCACCATATTCCACCTCCTGTATGTTTTCAACGAAGCATACGGGTAGGTTCGAGCCGCTGCGGGAAACGACGGGAAAACAGCGGCCAAAAGCAGGGAAACAGCGTGTTGACAGGGCAGCGGGCCGCAAACAAAAAACGCCCGGGCCGAAACCCGGGCGTCTCCTGAGCCTTGGCCGGAAATCGCGCTACTCGTCCACCAGGATCACGGAAAAGGACTTCACCAGCAGGCGGATGGGGTCGCCCACCTTGAGGCCCATGCCCTCGGCGCTGCCGCCGGTGATGAGCGCGCACATGACCGTGCCGTCCTTGAGCTTGGCCACCACCTCGCAGGCCACCTGGCCCTTGGTGATCTTGGTGATCTGGCCCAGGAAGTCGTTGCGCGCGCTGGTGGCGGGCAGGGTCTCGGGCTTGGCCAGGATGACCCAGGGCGCCTTGACGATGGCCTTCATGGCCTTGCCCTTCTCGACCTTGAGGGCCTCGCGGCTCTCGTTGGTGATGACCGACACGATGGTCTGGCCGCCGGGGGTGGTCAGTTCCACCTCGGAGAGGACCATGCCCTTCCGGATGTTCGTGACCGTGCCGCTGAAGGTGTTGCGGGCGCTCGTCTGCATGATGCGTCCTCCTTGTTGGAGCGTTGTTGTCCAAGGCCATCCACTGCATGGACAGGACACAGGCGTTATAGCATCCGATGTTCCGGCGGCAATCATTTTCTTTCTTGCTTCATCTTTGAACTGACACTTGTTTTCCGCGTTCCGTGATGCAATTGACCTGACCCTGCGCATGGCGCATAAAATAGACAGGAAAGAGTCACTGTCACTCTTTCTTGCCTTTCCGTGACAGTGTTTTCCTTTCCGCGGGCCACAGAAATGAAGACCCGGGCCGGGCAAACCGACAAAAATGTAGGCCCACGCAGGGCCGAGGTTCCTGGCCCCGGCTGGAGTTTTCCTGCAAGGACGGCCGGTTGAACCCCTGGCACGGTCCTTGATGAGGGAGGGCCCATGGAGAACCCCATGCACATCATCCTGCTGCTGCTTCTGGGCGCGTGCGTGCTCTTCGTCCTGGACGTGTTCGTGGGCGACGCCTTTTTCGGCCGGCTCAAGGCCCGCGAGTTCTGGACCCGGGCCGCGCCCTTCTTCCTGCTCATCCCGGGCCTGGGCCTGCTCACCCGGCATCCCCTGGCCGCGGTGGTGGTCTTCTGCCTGGCCGGGGCGCTGTACGCGGCCGGGCGGTTCCGGCCGGGAAGGAGATAGGCCGCCCCGAGCCGGTCCCATGTTCGAAGCCACCCTGCCCCCCCTGCTGCTGACCCTCAAGGTGGCCTGCCTGGGTACGCTCCTGGCCCTGGCGGCCGGGGTCGGCCTGGCCCGGCTCATGAGCCGCCGCGCCTTTCCCGGCCGCGACTGGCTGGACGCGGCCTGCACCCTGCCCCTGGTCCTGCCGCCCACGGTGCTCGGCTACTACCTCATCGTGCTCCTGGGCCGCCGCGGCATCCTGGGCGCCTGGCTCCTGGAGACCTTCGGCATCACCCTCATGTTCACCTGGCAGGGCGCGGTGGCGGCCTCGGCCGTGGTGGCCTTCCCCCTGGTGTACAAGTCCGCGCGCGCGGCCCTGGAGTCCGTGCCGAAAAACTGCGAGAACGCCGCCCGCACCCTGGGCGCGGGCGAGACCGAGGTCTTCCTGCGGGTGTCCCTGCCCCTGGCCCTGCGCGGCATCCTGGCCGGGACCATGCTGGCCTTTGCCCGGGCCATGGGCGAGTTCGGCGCCACCCTGATGATCGCGGGCAACCTGCCCGGCAAGACCCAGACCCTGTCGCTGGCCGTGTACAGCGCGGTCCAGGCCGGCAACGACGACCAGGCCAACTTCATGGTCCTGGTCATTTCCATCGTCTGCGTGGTGATCCTCGCGGCCACCTCCAAACTGGTGAAACCCAAAACCTGAAGGAGCCTCCCATGCGCAAGATCATCCTGGCCCTGGCCCTGGTCCTGATCCTGGCCCCCACGGCCTGGTGCGGCGAGCTCATCGTCTCGGCCGCGGCCAGCCTCACCGACACCTTCAACGACCTCAAACCCGTGTTCGAGAAGGCCCATCCCGGCGAGACCGTGACCCTCAACTTCGCGGCCTCCGGGGCGCTCCTGGCCCAGATGGCCCAGGGCGCGCCCGTGGACGTGTTCGCCTCGGCCGACCAGAAGACCATGAACGACGCCGAGTCCAAGAACCTGGTGGACACCGCCACCCGCGTGACCTTCGCCAAGAACGACCTGGTCATCGCCACCCCGGCCGGGGCCCCGGCGGTGAAGTCCATGGCCGCCCTGGGCGGACCCAAGGTGCAGCGCGTGGGCATCGGCAACCCGGACTCCGTGCCCGCGGGCCGCTACGCCAAGGCCGCCCTGACCAAGGCCGGGCTCTGGGACAGCCTAGCGCCCAAGTACATCATGGCCGAGAGCGTGCGTCAGGTCCTGGACTACCTCGCCCGCGGCGAGGTGGACGCGGGCTTTGTCTACGCCACGGACGCCAAGAAGGGCGGGGACAAGGTGGCGGTCACCGCGATCATCGAGCTGGAAACCCCGGTGACCTACCCCGTGGCCGTGACCAAGGGAACCAAGAACAAGAAGGGAGCCCAGGCCTTTGTGGACTTCCTCAAGAGCGCCGAGGCCCAGAAGATCCTGGCCGCGCGCGGTTTCGCCAAGCCCTAGGACGATCATGAACCTGAGCTTCAAGGCCTCGGTCCACAGCGCGGCGGGACGCTTCCGGCTGGACATCGGTCTGGCCCTGCCCGACTGCCGCCGCCTGGTCCTGTTCGGGCCCTCGGGCTCGGGCAAGTCGCTCACGCTCCAGGCCGTGGCCGGGCTGCTCACGCCCGAGAACGGCCGCATCGAAGTGGGCGGCCGGACCCTGTTCGACGCCCAGGCCCGCATCGACGTGCCCGCGCGCAGGCGCAGGCTGGGCTTCCTGTTCCAGGACTACGCCCTGTTCCCGCACCTGACCCTGGAGCAGAACCTGCGCTTCGGCCTGACCCGGCTCTGGCGCAGGCCCGGCCCGGAGATGCGCGCCCGGGTGGCCGGGCTGCTGGAGTCCTTCGGGCTCACGGCCCAGGCCCGGCACCTGCCCGGGGAGCTGTCCGGCGGCCAGAAGCAGCGCGCGGCCCTGGCCCGGGCCCTGGCCCCGGCCCCGGACGCGCTCCTGCTGGACGAGCCCTTCTCGGCCCTGGACCAGCCCCTGCGGCTCAAGCTGCGCCAGGAGCTCACCGCCACCCTGGCCCGGCTGGACACCCCGCTCATCCTGGTGACCCATGACCCGGACGAGGCCGTGGAGTTCGGCGAGGCCGTGGCCGTGTTCCACAAGGGCCGCGTGGTCCGGGTGCTCAGCGCGGCCGAGCTGGCCGCGGCCCCGGACCCCCAGGCCCTGCTCGTGGCGGACTTCAACGGCGCCTAAACCGGCTTCGCCGGTTCACGAAAAGAAAAAGGCGGGACCGAGGTCCCGCCTTTTTTCCTTCCCTGTTTCCGGGCTAGCGGCCCAGGACCTCGACTCCCCCCATGTAGGGCTTGAGCACGTCCGGCACGCGCACGCTGCCGTCGGCCTGCTGGTAGTTCTCCAGCACGGCCACCAGGGTCCGGCCCACGGCCAGGCCCGAGCCGTTGAGCGTGTGGACAAAGGCCGTCTTCTTGGCGTCCTTGGGCTTGAACCGGATGTCCGCGCGCCGGGCCTGGAAGTCCCCGCAATTGGAGCAGGAGGAGATCTCCCGGTACTTCTGCTGGCCCGGGAGCCAGACCTCCAGGTCGTAGGTCTTGGTGGCCGAGAAGCCCATGTCCCCGGTGCAGAGGGTGATGACCCGGTAGGGCAGCTTGAGCTTCTGGAGGATGGCCTCGGCGTGGCCGGTCATGAGCTCCAGGGCCTCGAAGGATTTCTCCGGGTGGGAGAAGCGCACCAGCTCCACCTTGCGGAACTCGTGCTGGCGGATGAGGCCGCGGGTGTCCTTGCCGTAGGACCCGGCCTCGGAGCGGAAGCAGGAGGTGTGCGCGCAGTAGGCCTTGGGCAGGTCGTCCTCGGAGAGCACCTCGCCCCGGTGCAGGTTGGTGAGCGGCACCTCGGCCGTGGGGATGAGGTAGAAGCCGCGCTCGTCCGTGAGCTTGAACAGGTCCTCCTCGAACTTGGGCAGCTGGCCCGTGCCGAGCAGGCAATCGCGGTTCACGATGGTCGGCGGCAGGACCTCGGTGTAGCCGTGCTCCCGGGTCTGCACGTCGAGCATGAACGCGGAGAGCGCCCGCTCCAGCCGGGCGAGCCGGCCGTAGAGCACGGCGAAGCGCGAGCCCGAGAGCTTGGCCGCGCGCTCGAAGTCCAGGAGGCCCAGGCCGGTGCCCAGGTCGTGGTGGTCCTTGGGTTCGAAATCGAACGTCGTGGGCTCGCCCCAGGTGCGGACAACCGGGTTGTCCTCCTCGCCCTTGCCCAGGGGCACGGACTCGTGGGGGATGTTCGGCACGGCGAGCAGCCAGTCGCTTTCGGCGGCCTCCACCTGGACCAGCTCGGCGTCCAGGGCCTTGGCCCGTTCCGAGACCTGGGCCATGCGCGCCAAAATCTCCGAGGCGTCCTCGCCGGCCTTCTTGCGCTTGGCGATCTCGCCCGAGGCCGCGTTGCGCTCGGCCTTGAGGCCCTCGACCTCCTGGAGCAGGGCCCGGCGGCGCTCGTCCAGGGTGGCGAACTCGGCCACGTCCAGCTTGGAATTGCGGTTCAGCAAAGCCTGGCGCACCGCGTCCAGGTTGGCGCGCACGAACTTGAGATCAAGCATGGGTCCTTCCTTCGTTTGCTCCCCGGCATGTAGCGGAAACAGGGGCGGGAGGAAAGAGGCGGGGGACAGGGTGGGGACTGGATACCATTCTTGTCACCTGATGATATTCTTAATTTTGAGCCCTCGTCTGAGACGCGCTGATGTATCAGTCTTGGGAACCAGGATAGTCTTTTCCCCAGGCTGCCCCTTGCCTCTTAATCAGTCCAGGATCAATATATTATATTACAATCACTCATAAAAACGAGCGGGTGCGCGCGTCGTGAAAATGCTGTATGCAGATAACAAAAAAAGAAGGGGATATGAAAAAAAACCTGAATCAACCTGTCAGAGTTAGGATTGTAAGCACCACAATTGATGGTCAAGAGTACCGTGGCACGTATAGCGTAGAGGATGGAGTGATAACTGTCAGATGGATTGGAAAGAATGCAAATATAAAGGAGAAGTCAACCTCTATTGGCAACATCAAATCAGAGGTACTTGCGAACATCCTGCTAAGCGAGATGGTTCAATCAAGCATTCGTGAAGAGTGAATTAATGTATACTTTTTGGCCATCACCAAGCCAGATCGCTGCTTGATCCAGCGGCCTTTCTCTTGAAGGAAAATCCCGTCTAGCTGAAACTTCTTACCCCGCCATCTCCCCGAACGCCTGCCGCAGGGCCTCGCCCTGAAGGCCGCAGCCGAGCAGGGCCATGAGCAGGAGCCGGGCCCTGGGCGCGCCCAGGCGGCCGGAGAGCATCACGCCCTTGGCCTCCAGGTCCGCGCCCCCGCCGGGATAGGCATAGAGCGGCCAGACCCCGCCCTCGATGCAGCGCGAGGCCAGGGCCACGGGCAGGCCCGCGTCCAGGCAGCGCTCCACGGCCGGGACCATGCCCGGCGGCACGTTGCCCGCGCCGAAGCCCTCGAGCACCAGGCCCCGGGCCCCCTGGTCCCGGTGCCAGTCCAGGACCGCGCCGTCCATGCCCGTGGCGCAGGTCACCAGGGGCACGTTCGCTTCCATGTGGGCCGGGGACAGCACGCGGCGCGTGCGCGGGGCCGCGGCCCGGGGGGCCAGCACCAGGCTCTCCCCGGCCACGGAACCCAGGACCCCGTCCTCGCGGGCCTCGAAGGCGTCGATGTTCAGGGAGTTGACCTTGACCGCGGTGCGCGCGGCGAACAGCCGGTCGGTCATGAGCAGGCTGGCCCCGCCGCCCTGGGGCAGGGCCAGGCAGGCGCGCAGGGAATTGACCAGGTTGCGCAGGCCGTCGAAGCCGCACTCGGCATAGTAGCGCATGGCCCCGGTGCAGACCACGGGAAGCGCGGAGGCCAGGGTCAGGTCCAGGAGATAGGCGGTCTCCACGAGCACGTCCGTGCCGTGCAGGACCACCGCGCCCCGGGACCCGGGCTGGGCCAGGGCCGCGTCCAGGTCGCGGGAGAGCGCCAGCATGTCCGAGGGCGTCATGTGCGGGCTGGGCTTGTCGGCCCAGGCCACGGGGTTGAGCCGCAGGCCCTGCGGGGGCAGGGTCAGGTTCTCCAGGAGGCTCTGGAACGTGCCGCCCGGGGCCACGCCCGGACAGCCCGGAGCCGGGGTCATTCCAATGGTTCCGCCGGTGAAAAACACGTGGATGCGCGCTTCCATGGCCCTGGATTCTACGCCGGGCCCGTGGTTCAAGCAATCCCGCGTTTAGAAAAAAACCGCTTCCCCAAAACGGGAATTCTGGAATAGAATCAGCGACTCCCTTGATCAAGGATCATCGAATGCCGAATACGCGCCGCCCCATGACCCGAGTCCTGTTCCTCCTGCTCCTGGTCCTGTCGCTGGCCGCCTGCTCCCGGGAGCCGCAAGCCCCCGAGGCCGTGCGCCTGGTGCTCATCACCCAGCTCACCGGCGAGTACGCGGACATCGGCGCGGTGGGCCGCGACGCCACGGTGCTGGCCTGCGAGCGCATCAACGCCCTGGGCGGGGTCCTGACCCGGAGCGGCCGCAGGCCCCTGGACCTGGTGGTCATCGACAAGGGCACATCCGTGGAAGGCGGCCTGGAGGCCGTGCGCCGGGCCGTGTTCCTGGAGCAGGCCGTGCTGATCCTGGGCGGGTTCCTGTCCCGCGACGCCATCCCCATGGGCCGGGTGGCCGAGGAGCTGCGCACGCCGTTCATCTCCCCGGGCTCCACCCATCCCGAGACCACCCGGGGGCGGCGCTACGTCTGGCGCATGCCCTTCACCGACACCTTCCAGGGCCGCGTCCTGGCGCAGTTCGCCCGCCAGGACCTCCAGTCGCGGCGGGCCGCGGTGCTCTACGACTCGGCCGGGGACTACAACCGCTTCCTGGCCGAGAGCTTCCGCCAGGTCTACCAGGAAATGGGCGGCGCGATCACGGCCTTCGAGGCCTACGTCACCGGCGACGCCTCCTGGACCGCGCAGCTCACGCGCATCGCCCAGAGCCGGCCGGACGTGCTCTTCCTGCCCAACTACCACGACGAGGTCCCGGGCCAGGCCCGCCAGGCCAGGGCCCTGGGGATCACGGCCACGCTGCTGGGCGGGGACGGCTGGGAGATGCTCAGCGGACCGGGCCTGGAGGCCCTGGACGGGTCCTTCTTTTCGAGCACCTGGGCCCCGGAGATGCAGGCCCCCGGCTCGCGGGAGTTCGTGGCCGCCTACCTGGCCGCCTACCAGCGCGAGCCCAACAGCACGGCCTGCCTGGCCTACGACGCAGTGCTCCTGGCGGCCGAGGCCCTGGCCCGGGCGCAGGACTCCGGGCCCGAGGCCCTGCGCCAGGCCCTTTCCGAGGTGGAGGTCCTGGACGGCGCGGGCGGGGTCTATCGCTACCGGGGCGGCGGGGACCCGGAGAAGAGCGCGGCGATCCTGCGGGTTGCGGACGGCCGCGCGGTCTTCTACAAGGAAATGACCCCCGGCCAATGACCGGCCGGCGACCCCAACCCGGCGAGGAAACATGAGCGCGACCCCCACCCAGCTCCCGGCGCCGCGGCCCGTCCTGCGGCTGGCGCCATTGCTGGCGCTCCTGGCCTGTCTGGCGTTATGGGCCTGCTCCGAGGGCCCGGCCCCCCGCGAACAGGCCTTCCGCATCGGCTTCACCGCCGCGCTCACCTCGGACAGCCAGCCGGTGCGCCCCGACGGCGCGCTCCTGGCCGCGGAACAGGTCAACGCCGAGGGCGGCCTGAAAGTGGCCGGCCGGCGGCTGCCGGTGCGGCTCATCATCCGCGACAACCGCAACCGCCTGGAAGAGACCCTGGTGGCCGTGCGCGAGCTCATCACCCGGGACCAGGTCTCGGCCGTGGTGGGCCCGTTCGTCAGCCGCCAGGCCATTCCGGCCGGGGCCCTGGCCCAGTCCTCGGGCGTGGTCCTGGTCTCGCCCTCGTCCAGCAACCCGGAGACCACCCGGGGCAAGCCCTTCGTGTTCCGCGTGGCCTTCGTGGACCCGGTGCAGGGCAAGGCCCTGGCCCGCTTCGCCCGCGAGGACCTGGGCGCGCAGCGGGCCGCCGTGCTGTTCGACGCGACCGACGAGTATTGCAAGGGCGTGGCCGAATACTTCCGCCAGGCCTTCACGGCCCAGGGCGGCGAGATCGTGGCCTTCGAGGCCTACCTCACCGGGGACGCGGACTTCGCCTCCCGCCTGGCCCGCATCAAGGCCGCCCGCTGCCAGGTCCTGCTGTTGCCGAATTTCGCGCCGGACCTGATCCGGCAGCTGCACCTGGCCCGCAAGATGGGCGTGGCCAAGGACATCCTCGGCACGGACTGCTGGGACTACCCGGACAACCTGCATGAGCCCGCGGCCCAGGGCGCGTACTTCAGCACCAACTTCGTCCTGGACCGGGACGTGCCCGAGACCCGGACCTTCGTCCAGGCCTTCAGCGAGCGCTTCGCGCGGCCGCCGGCCATGGACGACGCGCTGTCCTACGACGCCATGCAGCTCCTGTTCCGGGCCGCCCAGCAGGCCGGGGCGGTCCAGCCCCAGGCCCTGCGCACGGCCCTGGCGAATCTCGGCCACCACCAGGGCGTGAGCGGGATCATGCGCTTCAACGGCACCGGCGACCCGGAGCGCAGCGTGGTCATCGTGCGCATCCAGGACGGGCGGCCCGCGTTCCAGAAGGAGATCCAGCCCGATGACTGAGCAGGCCCCCCTGGACAGCCCCGGCGGCGGGCTCCTGTCCTGGCGCACCAGCCTGACCTCCCGGCTGGTCTGCGCCTACCTCCTGCTCGCGGGCCTGACCGTGATCCTGGTGGCCACGGCGGCCTACCTGGGCGGCAAGAACGCCCTGCGGTCCCAGGCCCTGGCCCGCATGGAGACCGTGGCCGCCCAGAAGGAGCGCAGCCTGGGCCTCTGGGTGGACGACCGGCGGCGCGACCTGCTCTTTCTGGCCACGGACCTGATCCACAACCGCCACCTGCCGGACAAGCCCCTGCCCCTGGACGCCGACCCGGCGGCCGACCCGGCCTGCCAGAAACTCTCGGCCTTCTTCGCCGCGTTGGCCTCCATACGGCCGGACCTGGGCGAGGTCCTGCTCCTCTCGCCCGAGGGCGGCCGGGTCCTGGCCTCCTCGCGGCCGGCCAGCGTGGGCCGCTTCCGGGCCACCTACAGCTACTACATCCAGGGCCGCCTGGGCCTGTCCCTGCAGAGCGCCTATCCCTCGCCCGAGTCCCTGCGGCCGGTGATGACCCTGTCCCTGCCCCTGCGCGGGCCCGGCGGCGAGCTCCTGGGCGTGCTGGCCCAGCACCTCAACCTGGAGCGCCTGGACGCCGTGGTCCGCGACCGCGCGGGCCTGGGAGTCACGGGGGAGACGTATCTGGTGGACAGCTTCAACACCTTCGTGACCACCGAGGCCATCGGCCGCACCGGCACCATCCGCGGGGTGCACACCGAGGGCATCGACCTGGCCCTGGCCGGATTGAGCGGCAGCGGGGCCTACGCCAACTATGCGGGCGTGCCGGTGATCGGGGTCTTCCGCTGGCTGCCGGAGTACCGCATGGCCCTTCTGGCCGAGATGAGCCAGGACGAGGCCTTTGGTCCGGCCCAGCGGCTGGCCGGGCTGCTGGTGGCCGTGGGCGCGCTGGGCGCCCTGGTCCTGGCCCTGGGCGTGCGGATGCTCTCCCGGCGCGTGGCCCGGCCCATCCTGGAGGTGACCCGCGCGGCCCTGGCCGTGTCCAGCGGCGACCTCTCGGCCCGGGCCCCGGTGCTCACCGCCGACGAGCTGGGCAGCCTGGCCCGGGCCTTCAACAAGATGACCTCGGACCTGGAGGCCCTCTACGCCCGGCTGCGCAGCCAGGTGGTGGAGCGCACGGCCATCCTCCAGCACTCCCACGACGGCATCGCCGTGGCCGACCGCCAGGGCAACGTCCTGTTCGTCAGCCCGGGCATGGAGCGGCTGTTCGCCCGCAGCGCCTCGGAACTCACCAGCTTCCAGCGCTGGCTGGACCTGGGCCTGGAGAGCGACCTCGAGCGCGAGGCCGCCCTGCTGGACTGGCGCGCGGACCTGGAGAATCCCGAGCCGCCGGAGCGGGTCCTGCGCCTGCGCGGCGGCGACGGGCTCCAGCGCTGGGCCCGCTTCCGCATGGCCCGCCTGCCCGACGGCGGGGTGGTCATCAACGCCCAGGACATCACCGGGCTCAAGGAATCCGAGGAGCGCATCCGGCACCTGGCCCTGCACGACCAGCTCACCGGCCTGCCCAACCGCCAGCTCTTCTCCGACCGCCTGGAGCAGGCCCTCAAGCTGGCCCGCCGCAGCGGGCACTTCACCGCCCTGCTCTACCTGGACCTGGACCGCTTCAAGGCCATGAACGACACCCACGGCCACCAGTTCGGCGACGGGGTCCTGCGCCAGGCCACCAAGCGGCTGCTGACCTGCGTGCGCGAGAGCGACACCGTGGCCCGCATGGGCGGCGACGAGTTCGTCGTCCTCTTGACCGACCTGGTGGACCCCGAGGACGCCGCGGCCGTGGCCGCCAAGGTCTGCGAGGCCATGCAGGCCCCCAACCTGGAGGACGGCCTGTACCTGGCCGGGGCCAGCATCGGCATCGCCGTGGCCCCCCGCGACGGCCGCGACCAGGACAGCCTGCTCTCGGCCGCGGACCGGGCCATGTACGTGGTCAAGCGCCGGGGCGGCAACGGCTTCTGCTTCGCCCAGCAGACCGGCGCCGGCTGAGCCTCTTCCCTCTTGCGCTTTTCGCCCACGGGCCGTAACCCATTGCCCATGAAACTCGGATCCAAAGCCCGGGACGCGGCCCGCGAGATCCTCAAGCGCTGCGACTCCTGCACCATCTGCGCCAAGGAATGCCCGCTCCTCAAGGAGCGCGGCCTGCCCCACGACCTGGCCCGGGACGCCCTGGCCGGCAAGCTGGACCCGGCCCTGCCCTTCCTCTGTTCCCTGTGCGGCCTGTGCACCGTGGCCTGCCCGCGCAAGGCCGACCCCGCCGGATTCCTGCGCCTGCTCCGGGCCGAGTTCGCGGCCTCCGGCGACTTTTCCCTGGAGCCGTTCCAGGACTACCTGGCCTCCGAGGCCCGGACCTCAAGCCCGAACCACACCTTCCTGGCCGCGCCCCAGGGCGCGCGGCGGGCCTTCTTCCCGGGCTGCGGCCTGTCCGGGGCCCGGCCCGAAACCGCCTGGGCCGTCTATGAAATGCTCGACGCCCTGGAGCCCACGGCCTTTGTCCTGGCCTGCTGCTCCCATCCCTCGCAGGTGGCGGGCCGCGCGGACGCGGCCCTGGCCCGCGTGAAGGACCTGGCCGCCCGCATCGCGGCCCTGGGCGTCAGCGAGGTCCTGGTCCCCTGCGCCTCCTGCCGGGAGATGCTCCAGGCCGCTGAGCCGGAGTTCGAGGTCTCCACGGTCTATGAGACCCTGGCCCCGGTGGCCGACGAGCGCGAGCAGGACCCGGACCGCGAGTCCCTGGACATCGCGGTGCAGGACTCCTGCGTCTGGCGCCTGGACAAGCCCGTGCACCGGGCCGTGCGCGACCTCATCTGGGGCTCGGGCCACGCCGTGTCCGAGATGAACCACGCCTGGTACCGCACCACCTGCTGCGGCGCGGGCGGACAGGCCGGGCTCTGCGGCAGCGCACTGCCCGAATACTGGCGGGCCCAGCGCCTGGAGGAGGCCGGGGACCGGCCCATCGCCACGGCCTGCACCGGCTGCCTGCGGACCCTGGCCGGAAGCCATCCCACGGTGCACGTCCTGGACCTGTTCCTGGGCGCGGACCCGCTCCATCCGCCCGCGTTCCTTTCCGGCGACGCCGCCCACCTGGGCCGCCTGGCGCTCAAGCGCCGGGCCCGCAGACACTTCCGGGGCAGCCGCAAATCATGACACAGCGCCTCGCCCCGGTCTTCGCCGCCGGGCCCCTGGTCCTGGCCTGCCTGATCCTGCCCCTGGTGCGGGGCCTGCCCGCCTGGATGGGCCCGGAAGGAAGCCAGGTGCCGGAGCCCGTGGTCCACGGCCTGTGGTTCGCCCTGGCCTGGATCGGGGCCCTGGGCGCCCTGTTCCAGAAGAGCCGCGGCCCGGCCTCGTTCCTGTCCCAGGCCCTGCTCCTGGCCGTGTTCACCCTGGGTCTGTTCCTCTACGCCGCCCCGGTCCTGCGGGACCTGCAGCCGGCCCCGGCCTGGATCGCGGAACTCACCGCGCCCGCCTTCCTGCTCCTGGCCGGAGTCTGGGCCGCCACCTTCGGCCCGCCCTCGCGCAAGGCCTTCCTGCGCTGCGGCGGCATCCTGGGCGTGTTCTGCGCCGTGGACTTTCTCCTGGCCCTGGTCCTGGGCAACGGCTCCCTGCCCCCGAGCCGCCTGGGCCGCTCCGGGCCCCTGTCCTGCCTGCTCCTCATCTGCCTCTGCGCCGGGCTGCGGGCCCAGGACGAGCCCGAATTCCCGGGCGCGGACCCCTGGGTGGCCCTGATCCTGCTGGGGCTCACCGGCTGCCTGGCGCGCATGGCCCTGTTCACCGCGGGCTGGGCTCTGCTCTTCTTCGGCAGCGGCTCGCGGCTGCACCGCGCCGGGCTCTTCGTCTTCTGCCTGCTCCTGGCGGCCGGGTCCCTGCTCCTGCCCCTGGACGCCTCGACCCTGCTCACCCTGGCGGACCAGCCCCGGCAATGGCTGGCCGTGCTCCGCACCCTGGACCACCAGCCCTGGGGCCTGTTGACCGGTCTGCCCCTGGACAGCGTGCTCCCGCCGAACGCGGCCCCGGAGCCCAGCCCCCTGCTCCTGGCCATGGGCCGCCGGGCCGCCCTGCGCCTGCCGGACATCCAGACCTTCTGGCTGCGCCTCACCGCGGGTTTCGGCGTGGCGGCCGCGCCCCTGGTCCTGGGGGCCCTGGCCCTGCCCGTGCTGCGGCGGCCCACGGCCTTCGGCGCGGGCGTGTTCGCCGCCTGCCTGACCCTGGGCCTGGTCACGGACCTGTTCTACGCCCCGGGACCGGCCGTGCTCACGGTCCTGGCCCTGTGGCGGGCCTCGCTGATCCTGGAAAATCCTGGCCGCTAGCGCCCTCCCGGACCTCCCGTTACTTTTTCGCCAGAGCCCTCCTGGATGCTGGACGAATCCCGCCACAGCGGGATAAATCAAAGCCGTCCAGTACAGGAGGAATCATGTCCATCCAGGTCCGAATTTTCGCCGCCGTGGGCGGCCTCTTTGTTTTGCTGTGCGCCTCCTGCGCCGCCGTGCTGCTCGACGCGGGAACCGTTTCCCAGGCCGTGATCCTGGGCCTGGGCGCCCTGTTCACCGTCTTCGCCCTGGCCCAGACCCGGGCCCGGCTCACCGCGCCCCTGGAGTCCATCCGGCGCTACGCCCTGGCCGTGGCCAAGGGCGAGAAGGCCGAGCTGAGCGGCGAGTTCCGCCTGGAGATGGCCGACCTGCGCCAGGCCCTCGCGGCCATGGTCGAGCACCTGGAGTCCGTGAGCCGCACCTGCCGCGAGAGCGAGGCCGAGGTGGTCCGCCAGCACCGCAGCGCCGAGGAGGCCCTGGCCAAATCCAAGGCCGAGGAGGCCGAGGTGAGCGGGCTTTTGGCCGACATGGGCGCGGCCGCGGGCAAGGCCCGCTCCGTGTCCGAGAAGATCTTCGCGGCCATCGGCGAGCTCACCGGCCAGGTCCAGCAGGTGAACCAGGGCGTGGAGATCCAGCGCGACCGCATGACCGAGACCGCCACGGCCATGGAGGAGATGACCGGGACCATCATCGAGGTGGCCCGCAACGCCTCCAGCGCGGCCCAGAGCGCGGACCACTCCAAGCAGAACGCCACCACCGGCGCGGCCGGGGTGCGCCGGGCCGTGGCCTCCATCGAGCGCGTGCGCGACAGCATCCTGAACCTCAAGGAGACCATGGCCCAGCTGGGCCAGCAGGCCGAGGGCATCGGCCGGGTCATCACCGTGATCAACGAGATCGCGGACCAGACCAACCTCCTGGCGCTCAACGCCGCCATCGAGGCCGCCCGCGCGGGCGACGCCGGACGCGGCTTCGCCGTGGTCGCCGACGAGGTCCGCAAGCTGGCCGAGAAGACCATGGCCGCCACCAAGGAGGTGGGCGACGCCGTGGAGCGCATCCAGGCCCGGGCCCAGGAGAACGTCAAGGCCGTGGAGAAGGCCGCCGGCGACATCGTGGAGAGCGCCCACGAGGCCACCGAATCCGGCCACTTCATGGAGGAGATCGTGGGCATCGTGGACGAGACCGCCATGCAGGTCTCCTCCATCGCCACGGCCAGCGAGGAGCAGTCCGCCGCGGGCGAGGAGATCAACCGCGCCGTGAGCGAGGTCACCCGCGTGGCCCAGGAGACGGCCCAGGGCATGGAGCAGTCCTCCCACGCCCTGGTGGAGGTCTCCGGCCTGGTGGAAGAGCTGGACATGATCATCCAGGGCCTGGCCAGCGGCAAGCTCGACGCGGTCAAGTCCGACCGCCTGGTGAGCTGGACCGAGGCCCTGTCCGTGGGCATCCGGACCATCGACGACCAGCACAAGGTCCTGGTGGACCTGATCAACGAACTGCACCAGGCCATGCGCCAGCGCCGCTCCGAGCGGGTCATGCTGGACGTGGTGGACCGGCTCAAGAACTACGCGGTCAAGCACTTCCAGCAGGAGGAGCAGTTCTTCGCCCGCCACGGCTACGCCGAGGCCAAGGCCCACGCCGAGATCCACCGCAAGTTCGAGGCCAAGGTCATGGAGTTCGAGGCCGGGCTCAAGGGCGGCACGGCCAAGGTGACCATGGACGTGATGCGCTTCCTCAAGGACTGGCTCGTGGGCCACATCCAGGGCACGGACAAGAAATACGCGCCCTTCCTCATCTCCAAGGGCGTGCGGTAGAAGACAGCCTCCGGCGGGCAGGGGGTCTGGGCCCCCTGCACCCCTTTCCGATGAGCGCGGCGCGCGGGCCAAGGCCCGCGCGCCGCGCTCACGCATGAGGGGTCGCCACCTGGTCAAGCCCCCTTTTCCCTGCTTTTGGCCGCGGTTTTGCCGCTTTTTTCCCCCCAGGTCGCAACCCGGCCGTATGCTTCGTTGAAAACATACAGGAGGCGGCATATGGTGCGTGACAGGGATGGACGGCGGCTCTGGATTCAGTCCGAAGACGGGGGCTTCGAACCTGTGCGATCCCAGGCAGGCCTCGTGGAGCGGCGACGCGGCCAGGGCATCCCGGACTGGTGGGTGGTGGCCAAGGACCCGGACTGGACCCCGGCCGAGGGCGGTCACATGAAGCCCAATTCCAGCGGCCAGTTGCAGCCCTACGACAACCTGGGCCAGTACGCCTCGCCCGGGGGCGGCAGTGGGAGCGGGACCAGAGGCGGCGGCTGGACCGAAACCAGCGGGCAAGGCCGGATCAGGGGCACGAGCCTGCTCTCCATGGGCGGCGGCGTCCTGGAAGAGGATGCGCCGGAACAGCCCGGCCCGCGCCGGGACCAGGGCCGAAGGCAAAGCCTGCTCTTCATGAATCTGAACGACGAGGGCGAGGTGCGCGGGGAGATCAGCGAGAGCGCGGTGTGGGGAAAGGCAGGAACTCCCCATGCGCGGATCCAGGAGATCGAACGGATCGCGGTCCCGGAACCGCGCGCTGGAGAGCCGCCGACGCAATTCTCCAAAGTGAAGCTCCCAGGAATGTCCGAACCCACCATGCTGGACCGGGAATTTCTGGATCGTTTGCAGGAATTCGACCGGCTGAACCAGGAAAGTGGGGTGGCGGTGACCTACCAACAAGGGTTTCGGACAACAACCAAACAGCGGGATATCAAGAGCAAGCCGAACAGCTACCCTGTTGCGGAACCAGGAAAGAGTCTCCACGAAGCGGGGCGTGCCGTTGACGTCAACATAGCCCCCTTTAAGAACCAGGAAGAAAAATGGAATAAAGTAGTAGGCAACGCCAAAAAGGCCGGTCTGTCCTGGGGCGGCGACTTCTCATCAAAAAAAGACCCTGTCCATTTTTATCTCGAAGTCCCAGGCGGAATCGGCAAAAGAAGGGAATATATCCAGCGAGCAACAACCACCGATACACGGAGGAAATAACATGCTGAAATTCATCCCTGCCCTCGTTATCGTAGCGGGTATCCTTCTCTTTGCGACAGGAGCCTCCGCGGAACAGCAGGAAGCGGAACAGCGGGAAGGCAAAGCAAAATGCACCGGAACATTCTCCAATATGTATTATAACGAAGAGGGCGATGACCTGTTGGGCGAAGAACTCAAGATTGTCCTGGGAGATGACCACGGCAGCGACGGTGACTATCCCCTGATCGGAATGTATCAGGAGGCGGGGGGGGGACCGTTCGATCCCATCCTGGTGGACGTGCGTTGCGATGGCCACACCGTGGAGTTCACTCTGCCGAAAGTCGATCACTATGCCGAGGGGAGGTTTCGTGGAACCATCACGAGCAAGGGCATCCATGGGAAAATGACATACCCAAACGGGGCGGAGGGTGACGAAACCGACCTCCCCCGCCGTGCCAGCTATTGGGACGAGTTCGTGAGTTCTCCAATGCCAAGCACTCCCGCGCGCTGATCCGCCTGCCCCGGAACCGGGGCCACGCCCCCTCGTTGCCTGAAGCCGGGATTTGACGTTATCCTGGCCCTGCGGGGCCGGACCATCCGGGCGCGGACCAAGCGCACCCTTTCCCGGCCGAAACCTCCGCCCCGCCCGGTCATGACCCAGGAATGCTTCGCCGGACTGGACCTGGGCTCGGTGAGCGTGAAGCTCGCCGTGCTCGCCCAGGACGGCCGCCTGCTCCACAGCGTGTACGCCCGCCACAAGGGCCGCCCCCTGGCCTGCGCCCGGGCCATGCTGGCCCGGGCCCTGGAAAAGTTCCCGGCCGCGCGCCTGGCCGTCACCGGCGGACCGGGCAAGCTCCTGGCCCAGGTCCTGGGCGCGCCGCACGTGAGCGAGCTGACCGCCACGGCCCTGGGCGTGGAGGCCCTGCACCCCGAGGTGAAGAGCGTCCTGGAGATGGGCGGCGAGGACTCCAAGCTGCTCCTCCTGGAGCACGGGCCGGGCGGCGTGACGCTCCGGGACTTCGCCCTGAACTCGGTCTGCGCCGCGGGCACCGGCGCCTTCCTGGACCAGCAGGCCGAGCGCATGCAGCTCACCCTGGAGGAGTTCGCGGCCCTGGCGCTCTCCTCGGACACACCCGCGCGCATCGCGGGCCGCTGCTCGGTGTTCGCCAAGTCCGACCTGATCCACCTCCAGCAGATCGCCACGCCCCTGGCCGACATGGCCGCCGGGCTCTGCCGGGCCGTGGCCCGCAACTTCCGGGGCTCCATCGTGCGCGGCCGGAGCCTGCCCGGGCCCGTGGCCCTGGTGGGCGGGGTGGCGCTCAATCCGGCCGTGGCCGCGGCCTTCCGCCAGGTCTTCGAGCTGCCGGACCTGCTCGTGCCGGACCTGCCCGCCCAGATGGGGGCCCTGGGCGCGGCCCGCAAGGCCCTGTCCCAGGATCTGGGCGTTCCCTGCGACCTGGACGCCCTGGACCGGGCCCTGGCCGCTCCGGCCCCGGCCCAGGCCCGGCGCGCGCGTCTGGGCCGGGGCGATTTCGCGGCCCGCCACCTGGTGCCCGAGGCCGCCTGCTTTGCGCTCAACGGCGAGGGCCCCGTGCCCGCCTATCTCGGCATCGACGTGGGCTCCATCTCCACCAACCTCGTGCTCCTGGACGACCAGGGCCGCCTGCTGGCCAAGCGCTACCTGCGCACGGCCTCCCGGCCCATCGAGGCCGTGCTCCGCGGCCTGGGCGAGCTGGGCCGCGAGATCGGGGCGCGAGTCCGCGTGCGCGGGGCCGGGGTCACGGGCTCGGGCCGGTCCATGATCGCGGACCTGGTGCGCGCCGACCTGGTCCGGAACGAGATCACGGCCCAGGCCCGGGCCGCGGTGTTCATGGACCCGGAGGTGGACACGGTCTTCGAGATCGGCGGCCAGGACTCCAAATACATCAGCATCCGGGACGGCCGGGTGCGCGACTTCGAGATGAACCGGGCCTGCGCCGCGGGCACGGGCTCGTTCCTGGAGGAGCAGGCCGAGCGCCTGGGCGTGCCGGTGAAGGACCGCTTCCAGGAACTGGCCCTGGCCGCCGAGGCGCCCTGCGACCTGGGTGAGCGCTGCACCGTGTTCATGGAGAGCGCGCTCTCCTCCCGGCTCCAGCGCGGGGCCGGCCGCGAGGACCTGCTGGCCGGGCTGGCCTACTCCATTGTCCAGAACTACATGGGCCGCGTGGTCGGCTCCCGGCCCGTGGGGCGGCGCATCCTGTTCCAGGGCGGCACGGCCTTCAACAAGTCCGTGGCCGCGGCCTTCGAGGCCCACCTCGGCCGGGAGATCGCGGTGCCGCCGCACCACGACGTCACCGGGGCCATCGGCATGGCGCTCCTGGCCCAGGAGCACATGGAGCGCACCGGCGCGGCCTCCTCGTTCCGGGGCTTCGACCTGGCCAATCTCTCCTATGAGCTGGACTCGTTCACCTGCGACGGCTGCGAGAACGCCTGCGCCATCAACCGGGTGCGGCTGGAGGGCGAGGACCGGCCCCTGCTGTTCGGCGGCCGCTGCGACAAGTTCGACGAGCGCCGCAGGGCCCCGGAGGGCCTGCCGGACCTGTTCGCCTTCCGCGAACAGGTCCTGTTCGCGGAGCTGCGCGCCCAGGCCGGGAAACCGGCCCCGCGCGGCAAGATGGGCCTGCCCCTGGTCTTCCTGGCCCACGACCTGCTGCCGTTCTACAGCGCCCTGCTCCGGGGCCTGGGCTTCGAGCCCGTGGCCACGGAGCGCACGAACCGGGTCATGGTCCGGCTCGGCGGCCAGGCCCTGGCCGCGGACACCTGCCACCCGGTGAAGGCCGCCTTCGGCCACTGCCTGGCCCTGGCCCGCCAGGGCCTGCCCCTGTTCGCGCCCTGCGTGGTGAACCTGGCCGGACCCGGGGAGCCCGACCGGCTGCCCTGCCCCCTGACCCAGAGCTTCCCCCACCTCCTGGCCTCGCGCCTGCGCCAGGAGGGATCCCCGGCCAAGGTCCTGGCCCCGGTGATCCGCACGGACCTGGGCCCGGGCTTTTTGCACGAGAGCCTGCGCCGCTGCTTCGCGGAATACGGCGTGTCCGGCCGCGAACTGGACAAGGCCCTGGCCGCGGCCCGCTCGGCCCAGGAGCGTTTCGAGCAGGCCCTGCGGGCCAAGGGCCGGGAGGTGCTGGACGGCCTCAAGGCTCCGGCCGTGGTGCTCCTGGGCCGGGCCTACAACGCCTTTGACCCGGGCCTGAACCTGGACCTGCCGCGCAAGCTGGCGGCCCTGGGCGTGCTGGCCCTGCCCCAGGACCTGCTCCCGGCCGAGGACGAGTCCGGCCTGGAGGGCATGTACTGGCGCTCGGGCCGGAGCATCCTGCGCGCGGCCCGGTTCGTGCGCGGCCATTCGCAGCTCTTCGCCCTGCGCCTGGGGAGCTTCTCCTGCGGCCCGGACTCGTTCATCGACAAGGGCCTGGACCGGGAGATGGCCGGCAAGCCCATGCTCTGCCTGGAGATCGACGAGCACACCGCCGACGCCGGGCTGCTCACCCGCTGCGAGGCCTTCCTGGACAGCATCCAGGGCCTGAAACCCCCGGCCCGGCTGGCCCGGCCCAAACCCCGCAAGCGCGACATCGACCTGCGCTCCCGCGTGCTCTACGGGCCGCGCATGTCCGACCACTGCCTGGGCATGGCCGCGGCCTTCCGCTCCTGCGGCATCGAGGCCCGGGTCCTGCCCGAGACCGGGCCCGAGGCCATGGACCTGGCCCGGTCCTATGTCTCGGGCAAGGAATGCTACCCCTGCGCCGTGACCACGGCCGACCTCCTGGCCAAGGTGCTCGCCCCGGACTTCGACCCCGAGCGCTCGGCCTTCTTCATGCCCGGCGGCTCCGGGCCCTGCCGCTTCGGCCAGTACGCCGCGCACCACCGCCTGGTGCTGGAGATCGCCGGGGCCGGGGACGTGCCGGTCTATTCCCCGGTGCAGGACGCCCGGCTCTACCGGGACCTGGCCGGGGCGGGCCGGGGATTCTCCCGGCGCTGCTGGGAGGCCATCGTGGCCTTTGACGTGCTCCAGCGCTGCCTCTTCCGGGTGCGGCCCCATGAGCTGGACCCGGGCTCGGCCGACCGGCTCTACGCCGTGGCCTCGGCCGGTCTGGAGCGCCATCTGGCCGATCCCAAGGCCGACATCGCGGCCTTCCTGGCCCGGGCCTGCCGGACCCTGGCCAATGTGGCCCGCAAAAAGGAGCCCCGGCCCGTGATCGGCGTGGTGGGCGAGATCTTCGTGCGCCACAACCGCTTCTCCAACCAGGATCTGGTGCGGCGCATCGAGGCCCTGGGCGGGGAGGTGCGGCTGGCGGGCATGGACGAGTGGGTGAACTACGTGACGAGCGTGTCCCTGCGCGAGACGCGGCTCTCCCGGGACCTGGGCCGCCACCTCAAGCTGGCCCTGCGGCGCAGGGTCCAGGACTCCGTGACCCGCCGCCTGGAGCGGGCCGCCGGGGCCCTGGCCGCGCACGAGCCGGACGTGGAACAACTCCTGGACCTGGCCTCGGACTACCTGCCCCGGGACGTGCGCGGCGAGGCCGTGCTGACCATCGGCAAGGCCCTGGACCTGGCCGCCGGCTCCGGGCGCGGGGCCGCGGGCGTGGTCCTGGCCATGCCCTTCGGCTGCATGCCCGGGACCATCGCCACGGCGCTCCTGCGCGAGGCCGCGGCAGCGCGCAACCTGCCCGTGCTGGCCCTGGCCTTTGACGGGGCGGTCCATCCGGCGTCGGATCTGGCCTTGGAAGCCTTCATGGAACAGTGCAGGGCCAGGTCAGGCCGTTGACATTTCGCTGCCCGCAGGCCGTTCAAAAAACGCGCGGGCAAGGCGCAAAAAAAACGCACGTCCGACGCGTATCGCCAATACGCGAGGATGTGCGTTTTTTGCAGCAACGCAGACGGCGCGGATTTTTCAACGGCCTGCTAATCCAGTTCCACGTCCACGAACGTGCAGTCCAAGGCCTGGCCCGGCTCGATGCGGACCAGGGCCAGGGAGCCCTCGCCCAGGGACCCGGGGTTGAGCAGGTGGAAGCCTGCGTGGGTGGAGAAGTGGCGCTGGTGGGTGTGGCCGAAGCAGACCAGCCCGGCGTGCGGGCCCAGGGCCTCGGCCGCGCGGGCCCCCACGCCCGAGCGGTTGCCGAACCCGTGCATGGCCGCAACGGACAAATCGCCCAGGTCGAAGCGGACCACGGGCGAAAGCTCGGCGCCCAGGTCCCAGTCGCAGTTGCCCAGGCAGGCGTGGAAGTTCGGGTGCTGGAGAAAGAAGGACCAGGTGGCCCGGCCGGTGATGTCCCCGCAGTGGAGCAGGGCGTCGGCCTTGGCCAGGTGACGCGCGTAGACGGACTCCAGCCAGGGCGAAGGCGCGCCCAGGTGGGAGTCGGAGATCACCGCCAGAAGCATGAAGTCCGGGCTATTCCTTGACCTTCTGGGCCCGGTACCGGAGATAGGCGTCGCGCACGGCCGTGTACGGGTCGATGGCGCTCTCGGTGAGGGTCTCGTACTCGCCGATGCGCAACGACAGGTTGTTCAGCTTCTCGTAGGCCGTGGCGCCCATGGACCAGTACCAGGGGTTCAGGTAGGTGGTGGGCCGCATGAAGTAGTCGCCGGCGTAGCCGAAGGAGTCGCGCACCGTGGACGGGCCGATGAGCGGCCAGACCAGGTAGGTGCCGTTGCCCATGCCCCAGACCCCGAAGGTCTGGCCCAGGTCCCGCTCGCCCGAGGGCGTGGGCTGGGTGGGCTTGAGGTCATAGGCGAAGCGGGACAGGCCGCCGAAGCCGAAGGCCGTGTTGCCGATGAACCGGGAGGTCTCCACGCCCGCGGCCCGGAACTGGCCCTGGAGCAGGCAGTTCACGAAGCGCATGGGGAAGAGCAGGTTGTGGAAGAAGTTGTCCACCCAGGTGCGGGGCTTCTCGGGCAGCACGTAGCCGTAGCCCTGGGCCACAGGCTTGAACAGGTAGTAGTAGAACTTGTCGTTGAACTGGAACCAGAAGCGGTTCCACCCGGGAACGGAGTCCGGGGCGATGCCCTCGGTGCCCACGGTGGGCGCGCCCGTGGGGGTCTGGCCCCCGGCGTCCCAGAGTTCCGGGGCGTAGGTGTTGTCGATCTGGGCCAGCTGCTTGCCCAGCACGGGCTGGTCGTCGGCCGCCAGGCCGACGCCGCAGAAGAGCATGAAGGCGCCGATGGCGAGAAGGCACGCGCGCGCGATCGATCTGCCCATTTCCCTATCGCTCCTACCTACTGTTTCGCCGCGGTCGGCTGCTGCTGCTTGGCCGCGTCGTTGAGCACTGCTTTGTCGTCGGCCACGGCCTTACCCGCGGCGATGTCGGCCACCCGCTGCCGCACCTTGCCGATGAGGCTGTCGGGTGAACCGTTCTGCAACTCCTGCGCAAACTGGCTGCGGTAGATCTCCATGATGGAGATGCCCTCGCCGATCACATCGTAGATGAGCCACCGGCCGTCCTTCTGGATGAGCCGGAAGTTCACCGCCAGGAGCTTGCCGTCATTGGCCGTCACCTGGCTCTGGACAAAGGCCAGGTTTCCCTGGGCCATTTCCTTCTGGTAGTCGAACTTCTCGCCGTTGTACCCCTCGAACTTGCCGATGTAGGTCTTCTCCAGCAGCTCCTGGAAGGCCTCGGACAGGTCCTTCTGCTGCTGGGGCGAGAACTTCAACCAGGGGCGACCAACGGCCCGGGCGGTGAGCTCGGTGAAGTCGAAGTACTGCTTGATGACCGTGCGCAGCTGCTCCAACTGCTTGCCGCTGATGCTTTTCGCACCCTTATATTGAGGGTCTTGCAGCACAGCGATGACCTTGTCAACCCCTTCCTTGACCGTGGACAGGGGGGCGTCGGCCAGGGCCGGGGCCGCCAGGGCGCAGATCAGGAGCAGGGCCAAGGCCAGGATGGGGATCGAACGTTTCATTGCGCTGGGCATATGCGATTCTCGCTCAACTCGCAAGTGTCATTGCGTTATTTATTGACGCTGGGGGTGGCGAACTTGGACAGGAGATCCTCCAGATCCAGCGACGGATTGGTCTCAAAGATGGAGTCCCCGCTCTTGAGCGGCTGGCCCACGGCCCCGGCGGTGAGCCCGATGAACTTGTCGCCGATGAGCCCGCTGGTCTTGACCGAGGCCGTGGCGTCGTTGCGGATATCGATGTCCTTATAGACCTTCATGCTCACCTTGGCCAAGGGGATGTCCCCGGAAAGGTCGAGCTGGATGCCGTCCACGTAGCCCACGTCCACGCCGTACATCTGCACGGGCGAGTTGATCTTGAGGCCCGAGACGTTGGTGAACGAGGCCCTGAGCGTCATGTAGTTGTCCGTGAACAGGCCCAGGTTGCCGAGCTTGATGCTCATGTAGGCGATGCCGAGGAGGCCCACCAGCACGAAGATGCCCACCGAGGTTTCCTTGGAATACTTCTTCATGGCCTCTCCTTCGCGGGCGTCAGCGGCCGCCGTCGCCCAGGTACTTGCTGCAGTCGATCTTCATGACCTTGGGGTCGAGCTTGGGCAGGGTCAGCATCTCGCCCACGCTCTCCTCGGCCCGGCGCTCCAGGAAGCGCCGCAGGTACGGGTCCGTGGTGGCCTCCAGTTCGGCCAGGCCGCCGTCGAAGATGACCCGGCCCTGGCCCAGGACCACCACGTGGTCCGCGATGCGCCGCATGCTGGCCAGGTCGTGGCTGACCACCACGAGGGTCATGTCGAAGCGGCGCTTGAGCTCCAGGAGCAGGTCGTCCAGGGCCGCGGAGTTCACCGGGTCCAGGCCCGAGGTGGGCTCGTCGCAGAACAAAATCTCCGGGTCCATGACCATGGCCCGGGCCAGGCCCGCGCGCTTGCGCATGCCGCCCGAGAGCTGGTTCGGGAAGTAGCCCAGGAAGTCGGCCAGGCCCACGAGCCCGGCCTTGGCCCGGACGATCTCGGCGATGGCCTTTTCCTTGAGCCGGGTGTGCTCGCGCAGGGGCAGGGCGATGTTGTCGAAGAGTGTGAGCGACCCGAGCAGCGCGCCGTCCTGGAACAGGAGCCCCAGGCGCTGCTTGAGGCAGCGCAGGGCCTTGCGCGAGAGGTTGAAGATGTCGTGGCCGCCGATGGTCACCCGCCCGGCGATGGGCCGGTGCAGGCGCAGGATGTGCTTGAGCAGGGTGGACTTGCCCGAGCCCGAACCGCCGAGGATCACGGTGATCCTGCCGCCGGGCAGGGTCACGTTCACGTCCGAGACCACGGCCTTTTCGCCGTAGCCCACGGTGAGGTCCTCCAGGCGGATGTCGTAGCGGCTCTTCGAGTCCATGGCTCTAGTAGAGGATGGAGGTGAGCACGTAGTCGGCCACCAGGATGAGCACGCAGGACATGACCACGGCCGTGGTGGTGGCCTGGCTCACGCCCTCGGGCCCCTTGTCCTCGCGCAAATGGGTGAAATAGCCCTGGTAGCAGCAGACCGTGCAGACGATGACCGCGAAGACCAGGGACTTGATGTAGCCGCCGGACACGTCCTCCCAGTCCAGGGAGGAATCGATGCGGTAGAGGTAGGCGCCCGCATTGCCGCCCATGAGCGAGACGCCCGTGAGGTAGCCGCCGGCCATGCCGATGAGATCGAAGAGCGTGGTCAGCACCGGGAAGCTGATGAGGCAGGCCGCCAGCTTGGGGCTCACCAGGTAGCTCATGGGGTTGATGTCCATGATCTCCAGGGCGTCCACCTGCTCGGTGATGCGCATCACGCCGATCTCGGCGGTCATGGACGAGCCCGCCCGGCCCGTGACCATGAAGGCCGTGAGCACCGGGGCCAGCTCGCGCACCAGGGACAGGGCCACGGCCGCGCCGAGGAAGCCCTCGGAGCCGAACTTGGACAGGGCGTAGTAGGTCTGGAGCCCGATGACCATGCCGGTGAACAGCCCGATGAGCGCGATGACGCTGATGGACTTGACCCCGATGAAGAAGATCTGGCGCACGGTCTTGGGGATCTGGCCGAAGGAGGAGAACATGAGCCGGAAGGAGTCCATGAAGAACAGGAACATGGCCCCCATCTCGGACACGAGACGGAGCGAGGCGCCGCCCAGAGCGGTCACCGGCGCGAGCATCCCCTTCTGGACCTGGGACATGGAATGTTTCCCTGTGCTGATGTTGCGGACCTCCCCTCTCCAGGCGGCCCGGCGAAACAATGCTCCAGCATACCTGAATCGAGGCGCGAGGGCAAGCCGATGGCTCCGGCTGCGCTATCCCTTGATCTTGCGGCCGCCGTTCTTGTTGGCCCACCACGAGGGGTCCGGACCCAGGTACCACCAGTCCGTGTGGTCGGTCTCCCGGATCATGGCCGCCAGTTCGCGGCCCGGCTCGGTGCGCAGGCGCTCCACAGCCGAGTCCATCCACTTGTCCGCGTACGTGTTGCCCAGGTCGGACTGCTCCTTCAAGTTCAGGATCAGGTCGATCTGGTCCGCGTCCTGGGCCAGCTTGGCCTCATGGGTCTCGGTGGCCTCCAGCTCGCTCCAGAGGCCCAGCACGTCCTCGGTCATGCCGGTGCCGGCCAGGGCGTCCTTGATGGCCCGGCTGCGCTCCGAGGTGTTGTACATGCGGTTCACGTAGTTGAAGTCGCCGATGCGGGTCTCGTGCATGTCGTGGAACAGGCCCAGGAGCACGGCCCGGCCCGGGTCGGCCCCGGCCATGCGGGCCAGCACGTAGCAGATGACCGCCGTGCGGAAGGAGTGCTCGGCCACGTTCTCGGAGCCCGTGCCCAGGAACTGGTAGCCCGTGCGCGGGGTCTTGCGCAGCATCCCGGCCTCGAACAGGAAGTCCGTGATGCGTTTCAATTTTCCGCGGTCGCGCAGGGAATCCATGGCGCTCCTAGCTCCGGTAGTCCGCGTTGATGGTCACGTAGTCCCGGGACAGGTCCGAGGCGAGCAGCGTGGCCCGGCCCGGGCCCTTGCCCAGGGACACCCGGATGTCGATGTCCTGCTTGCGCATGAGCGGGGCCAGCACGCCGTCCAGGTCGCCGTCCGCGGGGCGGCCCTTCTCGAAGATGACAATGTCGCCCAGGGCCAGGGTCACCTGGTCCGGGTCGAACTCGGCCCCGGAGCGGCCCACGGCGCAGACGATGCGGCCCCAGTTGGGGTCCTGGCCGAACAGCGCGGTCTTGACCAGGGGCGAGTTGCCCACGGCCCGGGCCGCCAGGTCCGCGTCGGCGTCGCTCTTCGCGCCGCTCACCGTGATCCGGGCCACCTTGGTGCCGCCCTCGGCGTCCTGCACGATCATGTAGGCCAGGGCCTGGAGCATCTCGCAGAGGGCGTCGCGCAGGGCCGCGTTGGCCTCGCGGCCCGAGATCCGCACCTTGGACGCGCCGTTGGCCAGGGCCAGGATGCAGTCGTTGGTGCTCGTGTCCCCGTCCACGGTGACGCGGTTGAAGGAGGCGTCGGCGCAGGTCTTGAGCATCTCCTGCCAGGAGTCCGGCTCCACATCCGCGTCGCAGAGCACGAACCCGAGCATGGTGGCCATGTTCGGGGCGATCATGCCCGAGCCCTTGGCCATGCCGAGCAGGCGCACCTGGTGGCCGTCCACCTCGAGGCTGGCCCAGGCCAGCTTGGGAAAGGTGTCCGTGGTCATGATCGAGCGGGCGAACTCCATGGGCCCGGCCACACCCAGGCTCTTCTTGAGTTCGGGCATGGCCTCGCGCCACTTGTCCAGCTTGAGCTGGTTGCCGATGACCCCGGTGGAGGCCGGGAGCACCTCGTCCGCGTCGATCTTGCAGGCCTTGGCCGCCAGCTCGCAGGCCACCCGGGCGTTGACCAGGCCGTCCTCGCCGGTGCAGGCGTTGGCCTGGCCCGAGTTGGCCAGGAGCATGCGCGCCGTGCGCGTGGCCGCCAACCGCTCCTTGCAGAGGAGCACGGGCGCGGCCTGGAACTTGTTGGTGGTGAAGACCCCGGCGGCCAGGGCCGGCCGCTTGCTCAGGACCAGGCCCAGGTCCAGCTTGTCGGCCTTCTTGAATCCGGCCGCCGTGGCCGCGAAAAGGAAGTCCTTGGGTACGGGGATCATGTCCGCCTCCAGCTTGTGGGCAGTTGCGAGACCCTGTTTCATACCCCACGGCCCCCCGGGTTTCAAAGCCTTTTTCCCGGCCCTCGCGCCGGGCCTTTCCAACCCCCGGGAGAATGGTTATTGAGATCGGCGGAGGTGTACCCCATGTCCACAAACACACCGCGCCTGACCCGGCGCGACTTTCTCAAGCAGAGCGCCCTGGCCGCCGGAGCCCTGGCCGCGGCCCAGGCCGCGCCGCTTTCGGCCCTGGCCGCCACCCCGGACATCGCCCTGGCCAAGGGCGACCCGGCCGCGGCCACGCGCAAGGCCGTGGAGGCCCTGGGCGGCATGAGCGCCTTTGTCAAACCCGGCCAGAAGGTCGTGATCAAGCCGAACATGAGCTTCGCCGCCGGGCCCGAGGCCGCGGCCAACACGCACCCCGCCGTGATCGCGGAGATCATGCGCATGTGCAAGGAGGCCGGGGCCTCCCGCGTGCTCGTGCTGGACAACTGCCTGGCCGAGCCCGCGGGCTGCCTCAAGCTTTCGGGAATCGTGGACGCCTGCTCGGCCATCGACAAGGACTGCGTGCACGCCCTCAAGGACGAGCGCTTCTTCAGGAAGGCCGACATCGCCGGGGCCAAGGTCCTGCCGACCACCATGGTCATGCAGGACGTGCTCGAGGCCGACGTGCTCATCCCCGCGCCCAAGGCCAAGTCCCACGGGGCCACGGGCGTGACCCTCTCGCTCAAGGGCATGATGGGCCTGATCTACGAGCGCGAGAGCTTCCACCGCATCGGCCTGGACCAGGCCATCGTGGACCTGGCCTCCCTGCTCAAGCCCAAGGTCAAGCTCGTGGTCATCGACGCAACCTCCGTGATGACCTCGGGCGGTCCCTACGGCCCGGGCCCGGTGGTCCCGCTGGACACGGTGCTGGCCGCCCGCGACATGGTGGCCGCCGACGCCCAGGCCGTGATGCTCTCCCCGTGGTACGGCCAGAAGGTCGCGCCCTCGCAGGTGCGCCACATCCGCTACGCGGCCGAGCGCGGGCTGGGCCGCATGGACGTGGACAAGATGAACGTGGTCACGGTGCAGGCCTAGAACCGGGAGACAGCGAGAGGCCGTGAAAGCGCCCCGCCTGCAACGCGTCCTCCAGACCCTGAGCCTGGGAACGTTCCTGGCCCTGCTCTGGCTGGCCTCGTTCCGCCTGGCCCAGGGCCTGACCCCGGACCTGTTCCTCTGGCTCGACCCCCTGGGAGCTGCGGGCTCCATGCTGGCGGCCCGGACCGTGATCCCGGCCATGCTGGCGGGCCTGGCCGTCATCGCCTCGGCCCTGTTCGTGGGCCGGTTCTTCTGCGGCCACGTCTGCCCCATGGGCGCCACCCTGGACCTGGCCCAGTGGCTCCTGCGCATCAGGAAGAGGAAGAACAGCGAGCCCGCGCCCGGACTGCGCCAGGTCAAGCACGGCCTGCTGGCCGCCTGCCTGGGCTCGTCCCTGCTGGGCGTGTCCCTGGTCTTCTGGCTCGCGCCCATGCCCCTGGTCACGCGGTTCTGGGGCCTGACCGTGTTCCCGGTGGTCCGGCTCGCCCTGGACTCGGGCCTGGCCGCGCTGCGGCCCCTGGCCCAGGCCATGGACTGGCGCGCCCTGGGCTTTGCCGTGGTCCCGGCCGCGCGCTTCGAGACCGCCCTGTTCGTGGCCCTGCTCTTCGCGGCCCTGTTCGCGCTCCTGGCCCTGGCCCCGCGTTTCTGGTGCCGCTGCCTCTGCCCGGCCGGGGCCCTGCTGGCCCTGTTCGCGGGCCGTCCGGCCTGGCGGCGCTCGGTGTCCGAGGACTGCACCCGCTGCGGCGCGTGCATCCGGGCCTGCCCCATGGGGGCCATTCCCGAGGAGCCGCGCGAGACGCATTTCCGCGAGTGCATCGCCTGCCTGCGCTGCGTGCGGGTCTGCCCGGAGAGCGCCGCGCACTTCAGGCTCTTCCCGGGCTCGGCCGGGGCCGAGTCCTTCGTGCCCGGGCGCCGGCAGTTCCTGGCCTCGGGCCTGTCCGGCGCAAGCCTGGCCGCCCTGGCCCTGTCCGGCCTGGACTCGCCCGCGCTCAAGGAGGGCGTGGCCGGCACCGTGGTGGACCCGGACCGGGTGCGGCCGCCCGGGGCCCTGCCCGAGGAGGCCTTCCTGGCCCGCTGCCTGCGCTGCGGCGAGTGCATCACAAGCTGCCCCACGAACACGCTCCAGCCCGCCTGGCTCCAGGCCGGGGTCTGGGGCCTGTTCAGCCCCATCGCCATGGCCCGGCGCGGGGCCTGCGACCCGGACTGCGCCGAGTGCGGCCGGGTCTGCCCCACGGGCGCGGTGCGGCCCCTGCCCCTGAACGAGAAGATGTGGGCCAAGATGGGCACGGCCGTGGTCCTGCGCCAGAAATGCCTGGCCTGGGAATGGGGCAAGCCCTGCCTGGTCTGCAAGGAAGTCTGCCCCTACGGGGCCATCGAGATGCGCCGGGTGGAGTCCTCGCCCGTGACCGTGCCGTTCGTGCTCGGCACGCGCTGCGTGGGCTGCGGCTCCTGCGAGAACCGCTGCCCGGTGCAGGCCACGGCCGCCATCCAGGTGGAGCCCATGGGCTCCCTGCGCCTGGCCCAAGGCTCCTTTGAGCAGACCGGCCGGGGCATGGGCCTGGACATCCGGCGGGCGGTGAAGCCCGGAGCCCCCGCGGGCCCCGAGAACCTGGCCCCGGGAACCTCGCCCTTCGACCCCGCGCCTCAGGCCGCGCCCGGGGCCCCCTCTGGGGAGGTTCCTGCCGGGGCCTCTCCGTTTGATCCTCCAGTCACTAAATAGATTGAGAAATTCCGCACTATTCCGTTCTTTCTGAAAAAAACCCTACCGTTGTGGGGGGGAACTCCCTTGACGAACCCTTCACAATTTCATAGTGACTTTGTAGGAATTAATTCATACCCAAAGAGTATGATTTAGTTCTCAGGAGAGCATTCCCCACGTTCATCGGTTCCCCAAGGCCCCGGCGCGGTCCGGGGCGCGAGCATTCCCTTCGCAAGGTTTCCGGAGGCGTTCACGGGCGTCGCCTCCGGTCCTGATGTGCTCAAGCGCCGCCCGGGGGAGTCTGGAGGCTCTTTGTCCATCAAATCAAAGAGGTGCGAGGACTGGATGTTATGAAGGCGAGACCACTGCTGAAATGGGCTGGAATCCTGTGCGCGTTCGCCGCCGTGTCGGTGTTCTGCATCGAGGCGGGAGGGGCGAACGAGACCAAGGGTTCGGCCGAGCGGCCGGACGTCATCCGGATCGAGACCATGGCCGCCTACGGCAAGCTCGAACTGCCGCCCGTGGCCTTCCCCCACGACAAACACTCGGACGCCGTGAAAAAGGCGGGCAAGGACTGCACGGCCTGCCACAAGGAGGAGAACGGCAAGCTCTCCCTCAAGTTCATGCGCGTCAAGGACGGGGGGGCGGCCGCCTTGAAGTCCGCCTACCACGACAACTGCCTGGCCTGCCACAAGCAGACCGCGGCCAAGGGCCAGAAGGCCGGGCCGCAGGACGGCGAGTGTCGTGCCTGCCACAACCCCAAGGCCCCGGCCGGGACCCAGCTGGACATGGGCTTCACCAATGTCCTGCACTACCGCCACTCGGGCTCCAAGGACATCGCCTCGCCCTCCGGGGACAAGGACAACTGCGGCCGCTGCCACCACGAGTATGACAAGGCCGCCAAGAAGACCCTCTGGGCCAAGGGCAAGGAAGGCACCTGCCGCTACTGCCACCTGGATGCGCCCAAGCAGGACCAGACCCTGGGCGTGGAAGTGAAGAGCTTCCGCCAGGCCGCGCACAACGACTGCGTGCTCTGCCACCAGTCCATGGAGGCCAAGAAGATCGCCTCCGGCCCGGTGCGCTGCGCGGGCTGCCACGGCACGGAAGCCCAGAAGGCCATCAAGGACAACAACAAGAAGGCCCTGGAAAAGGTCGGTGAGCTGCCGCGCATGAAGCGCAACCAGCCCGACGCCGCGGTCATCAGCGTGAACGTGGACAAGGCCGCGGTGGCCGAGGGCGCCAAGATCTACGCCATGCGGCCGGTGCCCTTCGACCACAAGACCCACGAGCAGCAGAACGACACCTGCCGCGCCTGCCACCACAAGTCCCTGGACTCCTGCACCAAGTGCCACACGACCCAGGGCACCAAGGAGAGCAACTTCGTGACCCTGGAGCAGGCCATGCACCGCATGGAGACCCAGCGCTCCTGCGCCGGCTGCCACCAGACCCGCCAGGCCGAGCCCAAGTGCGCGGGCTGCCACAAGGCCTCGGACAAGGTCAAGAAGCCCGAGCCCCAGACCTGCGCCAAGTGCCACGCCGAGCCCGTTGCCGGAATGCCGGCCCTGGACCCCGCGGCCCTCTCCACCATGAAGATCGAGGAGGAGAAGACCCTGGCCGAGCCGTATCTGAGCGCCCGCAAGATGGAGGCCCAGATCTACGCCCAGGACGACATCCCCGAAAAGGTCATGATCAAGGGGCTGGTGGACGAGTACGAGCCCAGCGAACTGCCGCACCGCAAGATCGTCATGACGCTCCTGAAGAACATGAAGGACGACAAGCTGGCCGGCTTCTTCCACAGCGACCAGGGCACGGTCTGCCGCGGCTGCCACCACAACAGCCCGGTCTCCAAGACCCCGCCCTCCTGCGCCAGCTGCCACGCCAAGCCGTTCTCCGCCAAGGAGCCGGCGCGGCCCGGCCTCAAGGCCGCCTACCACGACCAGTGCATGGGCTGCCACAAGGCCATGAAGCTCGAGAAGCCGGTGGCCACCGACTGCAACAACGGCTGCCACAAGCCCCGCAAGAAGTAGCGGGAACGCCAGAATAGTGAGGAGTCCGTCATGAGACGCAGAAAGTTCCTGGCCCTCATGGGCGTCGCCGGCGCGGGTCTGGCCCTCGGGAAAACCCCGGCCCAGGCCGCAGGCAACGTCCATTTCGAAGGATATCCCGACGCCAAGGCCGTCCTCTTCGACGCCACGCGCTGCATCGGCTGCCGCAAATGCGAAGCCGCCTGCAACAAGGTCAACAAGCTGCCCGCCCCGGCCAAGCCCTTCGACGATCTGAAGGTCCTGGACGGCGAGCGGCGCACCACGGCCAAGGCCTACACCGTGGTCAACCGCTACCAGCCCGCCGGAGCCGCGGCCCCGGTGTTCCGCAAGCTCCAGTGCAACCACTGTCAGGAGCCGGCCTGCGCCTCGGCCTGCTTCGTCCGGGCCTTCAAGAAGAACCCGGACGGCTCCGTGACCTACGACGCCTCGGTCTGCGTGGGCTGCCGCTACTGCATGATGGCCTGCCCGTTCAACGTGCCGGCCTACGAGTACGACGAGCCCCTGACCCCCCGGGTCATGAAGTGCACCATGTGCCACCCGCAGATCGAAAGCGGCGAGCTGACCATGCCCGGCTGCGTGGGCGCCTGCCCCAAGGAGGCCCTGGTCTACGGCAAGCGCAAGGACATCCTGAAGATCGCCCACGCCCGCATCGAGGCCTTCCCGGGCCGCTACGTGGACCACGTCTACGGCGAGTCCGAGATGGGCGGCACCAACTGGCTGTACCTCTCGGGCGTGCCCTTCAACCAGATCGGCATGCGCGAGGACCTGGGCGTGACCAGCGCGCCCGAGCTGACCTCCGGGGCGCTGGCCGTGGTGCCCATGGTGGCCGCGGTCTGGCCCGCCCTCCTGGGCGGCATCTGGGCCATCTCCAAGCGCAACGGCAAGGTGGCCGACGAGGAGCGGAAGGAGGCCGTGAAGACGGCGGTGGCGGCCAACCAGGCCGACAACGACGCCAAGCTGGCCAAGGCCAAGGAACAGGCCGAGAAGGACAAGAAGGATTCAATCGAGCGCGAGGTCAAGAAGGCGCTCGAGGAAGCGGCGTCCGCCGCCAAAGAGGAGGAGGGCGCCTAGATGACCTCTGAAACCAAGAAGACCCTGTTCACGCCGTTCAACATCTTCGCCGGGATCGTCCTGCTCATCGGCGCGTACCTGACGGTGATGCGCTTCACCGGCGGCCTGGCCGCGGTGACCAACCTGGACGACAACAACCCGTGGGGCATCTGGATCGGCTTCGACCTGCTCTGCGGAGTGGCCCTGGCCGCGGGCGGCTTCACCACCTCGGCCGCGGTGTACATCTTCGGCATGAAGAAATACCACTCGGCGGTGCGCCCGGCCATCCTCACGGCCTTTCTGGGCTACGCCCTGGTGGTCTTCGCCCTGCACTACGACGTGGGCCGCCCCTGGCGCCTGCCCTACCCCATCTTCCTGCAGCCCGGCACCACCTCGCTGCTCTACGAAGTGGGCCTGTGCGTCTTCCTGTACCTCACGGTGCTGGCCATCGAGTACTCGGTGGCGGCCCTGGAGTGGCTGGGCCTCAAGAAGCTCCGCGGCCTGGTGCACAAGCTGACCCTGCTCCTGACCATCTTCGGCGTGGTCCTCTCCACCCTGCACCAGTCCTCGCTGGGCGCCCTGTACCTCATCGCGCCCTCCAAGCTGCACCCGCTGTGGTACTCGACCTACCTGCCCATCCAGTTCTTCGTCTCGGCCATCGCCGTGGGCCTGTCCATGGTCATCTTCGAGGGCACGCTCTCGCACAAGCCCTTCCACCACAAGATGGACGCCACCTTCCTGGCCGAGCACGACGGCGTGATCCTGGGCTTCGCCCGGGGCGCGTCCATGGTCCTGGCCTGCTACCTGGCCATCAAGATCATCGCGCTCGGCGCCGACAACAACTGGAAGTACCTGATCAGCGGCTGGGGCGCCTGGTACCTGTTCGAGGTCCTGGGCTTCGTGGCCCTGCCGAGCCTCTTGTACGCCATCGGCTCGCGCGAGCGGAACATCAAGCTCATCAAGTGGACCGCCGCGCTCACCGTGTTCGGCGTGGTCCTGAACCGCTTCAACGTGTCCCTGGTGGCCTTCAACTGGCAGCTGCCCTCGGCCCAGCGCTACTTCCCGAGCTGGGGCGAGATCGGCGTGTCCGTGTTCGTGGTGGTGGTGGGCATCCTGGTGTTCCGCTTCATCGTGACCCGCATGCCCATCTTCTACGAGCATCCCGAGTACAAGGACGCCCACTAAAGGAGCCTGACATGGAGTTCTACACCTACCATGACTTCATGCTGAACGCCAAAAACGCGGTCTATATCCTCATGGGCCTCATCGTGCTCGGGTTCGTGGGTCTCTGGCGCTTCGTCACGGCCCGCGACGCCGACCACGAGGCCGAAAGCCACGAAGAGCACCACTAAGGAGATAGGAACATGTACGAGTTCATCACCGGTCCCCTTCTCTGGGTCGTGTTCGCGGCGTTCCTGGGCGGCCTGGCCTACCGGGTCGTCTGGTACGTCAAAGGCCTGCACTGGCAGCTCGACCGCGTGGCCTACAGCGCGTTCCCCGCTGACGGCGCCAAGGGCGCGGTCCGCTCCATCTTCTTCTGGCTGGTGCCCTTCGGCACGCGCAGCTGGCGCATCAAGCCCGGGTTCACGGCCATCTTCTTCGGCTTCCACATCGGCGCCGTGCTGGTGCCCCTGTTCCTGACCGGCCACGCCGTGCTGCTCCACGAGCGCTTCGGCATCAACTGGCCGTCCATCCCCCAGGGCCTGGCCGACTGGCTCACCGCCGCGGCCATCGTCTCCCTGGTGCTCATCGGACTGCGGCGCATCAGCCTGCCCGAAGTGCGCATCGTGACCTCCTGGTACGACTGGCTGCTCATCGTCCTGGCCGGACTGCCCTTCGTCACCGGCTTCGTGGCGGTCATGCACTGGGGTGACTACCAGTTCTGGATCATCGCCCACATTCTCACGGGCGAACTGCTCCTGGTGTCGATTCCCTTCACCAAGCTGTACCACGTGGTCGGGTTCTTCCTGACCCGCGCCCAGCTCGGCATGGACTTCGGCATCAAGCGCGGCGGCCGCAAGGGCCGGAACATGCCCTGGTAACCGCAAGCCAGCAAACCTGTAAGGAGAACGGATATGCCCGAAGGCAAGCTCTGCAACAAGCAGCCCGTGACCACCAAGGAACAGCTGGACGCGCTGCTCGCCGATACCCGCGGCCGGGTCTACTACGAGGAGATGAAAAGCCTCGAAGTGGACAAGGAGAAGCTGCGCAACAGCCTGAAAGCCAGCCTCAAGTCCCGGACCAAGACCTGGCTTGAGATGTGCGCCCACTGCGGCCTGTGCGCGGATTCCTGCTTCCTGTACACCGTCAACGGCCGCGACCCCAAGCAGGTCCCGGCCTACAAGATCCAGTCCACCCTGGGCGAGATCGTCAAGCGCAACGGCGACGTGGACAACGAGTTCATGCTCATGGCCATGGAGACCGCCTGGTCCAAGTGCACCTGCTGCAACCGCTGCGGCATGTACTGCCCCTACGGCATCGACATGGGCATCATGTTCGGCTACCTGCGCGGCCTGCTCTTCTCCCAGGGCTTCGTGCCGTGGGAGCTCAAGATCGGCTCCGGCATGCACCGCATCTTCCACGCCCAGATGGACGTGACCACCGAGGACTGGGTCGAGACCTGCGAGTGGATGGCCGAGGAGAACGGCGAGGAGTGGCCGGGCCTGGAAATCCCGGTGGACAAGGAAGACGCGGACATCATGTACACCTGCAACGCCCGCGAGCCCAAGCACTACCCCGAGGACCTGGCCGAGGCGGCCATCCTCTTCCACCTGGCCGGGGAGAACTGGACCGTGCCCGCCGAGGGCTGGGAGCAGACCTCCCTGACCATGTTCGCCGGCGACTGGGAAGGCTGCAAGCAGCAGGTGCTCAACGTCTACTCGGCCATCGAGCGGCTGCGGCCCAAGCGGGTCATCGGCACGGAGTGCGGCCACGCCCACCGCGGCACCGTGGTGGAGGGCCCCTACTGGGCCGGACGCCCCGACGGCCAGCCCCCGGCGCCCTACATCCACTACGTGGAATGGATCGCCGAGGCCCTGCGCACGGGCAAGATCAAGGTCGACCCGGCCAAGCGCATCAAGGAGCCGGTGACGCTCCAGGACTCCTGCAACTACGTGCGCAACCACGGCCTGGCCATGGTCACCCGCGAGATCATGAGCTACATGGTCGAGCCGGGCTACTTCATCGAGATGACGCCCAACAAGGAACACAACTACTGCTGCGGCGGCGGCGGCGGATTCAACGGCGTGGGCATGTACCGGGCCCAGCGCAACGTGGCCCTGCGCAAGAAGCGCGACCAGATCCTGGCCACGGGCTGCAAGCTGGTCATCGCCCCCTGCCACAACTGCTGGGACGCCATCCGGGACCTGGAGGAGGAGTACAAGATCGGCATCCGCTGGTCCTTCCTCAAGCCTCTGCTCATCAAGATGGCCATCGTCCCGGACCATCTCAAGCCCAAGGAAGATGAAGAGTAGGCCGACCAACAGTCCAGTGCGGGCTTCTGCCCCCGCCGCCGACCTCGAACGCGGCGGCGGGGGCGCTTCCGCAGGCGCGCCATGACTCCCGCTTCCCGGAAAAAAATCCTGATCATCGACGACGATCCCGGCATCGTGCACTTCTTCACGGCCCTGTTCCGGGAGAACGGCTACGAGACCTGCTCGGCCGGCGACGGCGAGGAGGCCGTGGCCAAGTGCCGCGACGAGCGGCCGGACCTCATCACCCTGGACATCGCCATGCCCAAGGCCTGGGGCCCGCGCTTCCTGCACCGGCTGGAGAGCGAGGGCCTGACCCCGCCGCCGGTCATCGTGGTCAGCGGCATGGCCGCGGCGCGCCACGCCGTGCCCGGGGCCGTGGCCGTGCTCGCCAAGCCCGCGGACCCCGACGAACTCCTGCGCGCGGTGCGCGAGGCCCTGGGGTAGACATGCGCATCACCACCAAGAGCCGCTACGGCACCCGCATGGTCCTGGACATCGCCCTGCACGGCCAGGGCGGGCCCGTGCCCATCTCGGACATCGCCCAGCGCCAGGGCATCTCGGAAAAGTACCTGGAGAAGCTCATCAACGAGCTCAAGAAGGCCGGGCTGATCACCAGCCGCCGGGGCGTGGGCGGGGGCCATTCCCTGGCCCGTCCGGCCTCCCGGATCACGGCCGGGGACATCGTGCGCGCCCTGGAGAAGAGCGAGACCCTGGCCCCCTGCAGCGACTGCGGCGAATGCACCGCCGCGGGCCAGTGCATGACCCGGGGCATCTGGATCGAGGCCGCCCAGGCCATGATGGACAAGCTCGACTCCGTGAGCATCCAGGACCTGCTCAACGACGCCCGCGGGCAGTAGCCCCCCTCCCCCGAATCCCCGCCTCCCCGGTCTTCTATCTGGAAAGTCGCTGGAACAGCCCGCGACGCATCACGATTTTGAATTTGCCTCTGCCGGGAAAACGGTATTGAGGAAAGAATGCCCGGAACAAGTCCGGGCCCTGCCGTTTTTCAACCACTCAACCGGAGAGAGGCCGTGAAGAACTTCTTTGCCAGCAAATGGGGCATCGTCGCCGTGGGTCTGGCCATCGGCGTCCTGGCCCCGCTTCTCCAGTACTGGGGCAATCCGGGCAACATGGGCGTGTGCGTGGCCTGCTTCGAGCGGGACATGGCCGGGGCCCTGGGCCTGCACCGGGCCGACGTGGTCCAGTACATGCGCCCGGAGATCATCGGGTTCGTGCTGGGCTCCCTGGCCGCAGCCCTGCTCGCCCGGGACTTCCGGCCGCGCGGGGGCTCCGCGCCCATCGTGCGCTTCTTCCTGGGCCTGTTCGCCATGATCGGCGCGCTCATCTTCCTGGGCTGCCCCTGGCGCGCCCTGCTCCGGCTCGCCGCGGGCGACGGCAACGCCATCGCCGGCATCCTCGGCCTGGTGGCCGGCATCTGGCTGGGCACGCGCTTTTTGCGCGCCGGGTTCACCCTGGGCCGCAGCCAGAAGACCCCGGCCGCGGCGGGCCTGCTCCTGCCCCTGCTCATGGCCCTGTTCCTGGGCCTCCTGCTGCTCTATCCCCAGGTGGAGGGCGAGCCCATGAGCGGCGTGCTCTTCTACAGCCTCAAGGGACCGGGCGCGCAGCACGCGCCGCTCCTGCTGTCCCTGGCCGCGGGCCTGGCGATCGGGGCCCTGGCCCAGCGCAGCCGCTTCTGCACCATGGGCGCGTTCCGCGACCTGCTCCTGTTCCGCCAGATCCACCTGCTCACCGGCGTGCTGGCCCTGGTGGCGGCCGCCGTGGTGGTCAACCTGGCCCTGGGCCAGTTCCATCCGGGCATCGAGGGCCAGCCCGTGGCCCACACGCTCCAGATCTGGAACTTCCTGGGCATGCTTCTGGCCGGGCTGGCCTTCGCCCTGGCCGGCGGCTGCCCCGGCCGCCAGCTGTTCATGGCCGGGGAAGGCGACGGCGACGCCGGGGTCTTTGTCCTGGGCATGATCGTGGGCGCGGCGTTCGCCCACAACTTCGGGCTGGCCAGCTCGCCCAAGGGCCTGGGCCCGCACGGCCTGGAGGCCTGGATCGTGGGCATGGTCTTCTGTGTGGGCATCGGCCTGTTCATGAGAAACCGGACCCAAGGAGCGTAAGCCATGGCCGAGATCATCGACGCGCGCGGACTGTCCTGTCCCCAGCCCGTGCTGGACGCCCTGGCGGCCATGAACCGCCTGGGCGCGGGCACCCTCGAGGTCCTGGTGGACACCGAGGCCTCCAAGGAAAACGTGAGCCGCGCCGCGGCCTCCAAGGGCTGGACCGCCGAGGTCCAGGCCGGGGCTGCGGGCGAATTCCGTCTGATCCTCAACAAATGAACCCCCTCTCCTGGCTGCGGGCCTGGTTCGGCAAAAAGCCGGACCAGGCCCGCAGCGACCGCGGCCTGCTGGTCTTCGCCAACACCGGCGAGGTGCTGCGGGCCGAGAAGGTCCTCACCGAGGCGGGCTTTTCCGTGCAGGTCCAGGGGCCGCCCCCGGAGCTGCGCTCGGGCTGCGACCTCGTGGTGGTCTTCCCCCTGGTGGACCAGCTGCGCGCCCTGCGCGTCCTGGACCGGGCCGGGCTGCCGCCCCTGCAGGCCGTGCCCGCGGCCGGTCCCCTGCTGGAACCCGTGAGCCTGTTCCAGGTCAAGGACTTCGGCCCCTGGCTCATGGTCCGGGCCGCCAACATGAAGCTCACCGTGGACAAGCGGACCCGGGTCATCGTGAACGTCTCGGGCGGCGGCTGCCCGGACGTGCCCTACCTGGCCCGGGAACTCACCGGAAAACCCCTGGACGCGGCCCCCAGGCCCCGGGACCTGGGCCACACCCTGTGCGGCTACGCCCTGGACCTGGCCTTCGAGGAAATGCTCCGCCGATGCTCGCCGTAGCCGGAACCGTGCCCCTGGCCGACCTGTCCGTGCTGGAAGGGGACGTGGAACTGGAGGGCGGCCGCCTGCGGGTGGACGCCGCGGTCCTGGACCTGGACCGGGGCACCCCAGCCCTGCTGGCCGCGGCCTGCGCCGCGGCCCGCACCCTGGGCCGGGAGGCGCCGCACGCCTTCCTGGTGGGCGACATCGGCACGGGCCAGGGCAGCCGCGCGCTCTACAGCCACCTGGAGCGGCGTTTGCCCGAAACCCCGGCCTCGGTCCTGGCCTTCCACTATTTCCTGCCGGACGCGGACTGGCACAACCGGGTGCTCTTCGCGGTCCAGGCCATGCGGCCCCTGCCCCGGCTGGTGGCCGACGCGGGCTTCATGTACGCGGCCAAGATGAGCGGCCAGGCGGGCGAATACGACCTGTTCACCCCGGACGCCGGGGAGCTGGCCTTCCTGGCCGACGAGAACGCGCCGCACCCGTTCTACGCCCGGGGCTTTCTCCTGGCCGAGGAGGCCAAGGCGCCCGGGCTCATCGCCCGCGCCGCGGGCAACGGCGGGGCGGCGCGGCACCTGCTGGTCAAGGGCGAGATCGACCGGGTGACCCGGGGCCCCGAGATTCTCTTCGAGATCAGCGAGCCCTCGGTGGACGCCATGGAGGCCATGGGCGGCACGGGCGACACCCTCACGGGCCTGGCCTGCGCGCTCCTGGAGTCCGGCCGGGACGTGCCCGAGGCCTGCCTCCTGGCAGCGCGGACCAACCGCCTGGCCGGGGCCCTGGCCCACCTCACCCCGGCCTCGCGCATCCACGAGGTCGTGGAGCGCATTCCCGAGGCCCTGGAGCAGGTCCTGGCGCGCGCATGAGCATCGACCCCAGAGCCACCCTTCTGGACATTGTGGCGGCCCATCCTGAGACCGAGGCCGTGTTCCGGGCCCATGGCGAGGCCGTGGGCGTGTGCATCCTGTGCGAGGCCCTGTTCGAAACCATCGAGGACGCGGCGAAACTGCACGGGCTGGATTTGAAGGCGCTGATGCGGGATTTGGAGGCATACCTCCAGACCGAATAGCGTTGACTTTATACTAGAAGTATGATATGGTCAGGCATTCGATCTGGCCATGCGGCCAGATCGAATGCCTGACCCAATCCCCCTGCCATCGAAAAACTTTTAACCATTTTTTTTAGTAGGTTATACTTATTTTCATCTTCGATTCGCGACTTGTAGATGAAAACAATAGCAACGCATTGTTTTAGAAAAATAAATTCCATATCATAGCCTTGACTCTACACCCTTTCTCCCATAAAAAGACCCTATGCAACTCAAACCCCAAGACATATGTCTCCTCCTCAAACTGGTTGTCGCGAAGCCAAGGGCAACCCCATACCGGATCGCGAGCGAACTGGGCCTGAGCAGGGCTGAAGCATATGCTGGGCTCAAGCGAGCGGCCGTTGCCAAACTCTACGACGTAAACCGGAACCGGCCCAAGGCGACGGCCCTGGAAGAATTTCTCATCCACGGGGTTAAATACGCCTTCCCGGCCGAACCCGGCACTGTTACCCGCGGGATACCGACGGGGTTCAGCGCCCCTGTTCTTGCCAATCACTTTGAAATCGGCCCAAATGGGCACATCGTCTGGCCGTCTGCACAGGGAGAACAAAGAGGCTTAGCCATCGAGCCTCTCTACAGATCCATGCCTGAGGCCTGCCTCAAAGATCCAAAACTCTATGAAGCGCTGGCTCTTGTCGATGCCTTGCGGGTGGGTCGAACAAGAGAGAAAAGCCTCGCCCAAAATCTCCTGACTCAATTGCTGAGGAAGAAGTGAGACCTCGCTGGCGCGGCAACCTGAACAACCTCACAACCGCCGCCCGCCTCCTCGGGATACTCGCGGATGAGGTCGTCTTCGTCGGTGGCGCTGCAACGGGACTATTACTCACAGACCCTGCGGCTCCCGATGTGCGCCCGACTCTCGACATTGACGTCGCGGTCGAAGTGGCTTCGCGAACCGCCTACTACCTGTTCGAAGAGCGCTTGCGGGCGCAAGGCTTTGTTGAGGATCAGGAAGATCACGTCATCTGCCGCTGGAGGCATCCCAACGGCAAGATTATTCTGGACGTCATGCCCACTGATGAGGGCATTCTCGGTTTTACCAACCGCTGGTATTTGCCCGCAATACACCACGCTTGGAGCGTGGAAATCGAAGATCTTACCCTGCGCATCATTTCTGCCCCCTTCTTCCTGGGGACAAAAGTTGCGGCTTTCACCTCCCCAAGCCGCAAGCACAGCGGCGACTTCATGGCCAGTCATGACCTAGAAGACCTCATCATGATTCTAGATGGCCGCCCTGAGATAGTCGAAGAGGTCCGCCAGGCCCCGGAAGACCTCCGCCTATACCTAGCCGACGCCTTCGCTGCTTGGCTCGATTTGGATGAGTTCCTCGACAATCTCGCGGGACTGCTCGCCCCGGATGCAGGCAGCCAAGCGCGCGTCCCTGTCATTTTGGACAGGATGGGCGACATCGCCAAGCGCGGCCCACACCTCTAGCAGCACAACGTCCACACCTTCGCAAGAGGTGGGCCGTATTGTGTGCAATGTACGCCGAAAAAAAGACCGGCCCCTCTCCTACCTTTTCCCTGAAACGAGCCGAAGGCTCACTCGCCCAGGTAGGCGGCGCGGATCTGGGGATTGGCCAGGAGATTGGCCGAGGTGTCTTCCAGGACCACGGAGCCGGTCTCCAGCACATAGCCGCGCGAGGCCGTCTGGAGCGCCAGGTTGGCGTTCTGCTCCACCAGGAGCACGGTCACGTCGTCCTCCTGGTTGATGGTCCGGATGATCGAGAAGATCTGCGCCACGATGAGCGGAGCCAGGCCGAGCGAGGGCTCGTCCAGGAGCAGGAGCCGGGGCTTGGTCATGAGCGCGCGGCCCACGGCGAGCATCTGCTGCTCCCCGCCCGAGAGCGTGCCCCCGGGCTGCTTGCGGCGCTCCTTGAGCACGGGGAAGAGGTTGAAGACCTTGTCCAGGTCAAAGGCCTTGCGGGCCGCGTCCTTGCGCAGGAACGCGCCCATTTCCAGGTTCTCCTGCACCGTGAGCCGGGGGAAGATGCGCCGGCCCTCGGGCACCTGGCACAGCCCCATGGCGGGCAGCCGGTCGGCGGACAGGCCGGTGATGGGCCGGCCCTGGTAGAGGACCTCCCCGGCCGTGGCCCGCACGATGTTGCAGATGGTCATGAGCGTGGTGCTCTTGCCCGCGCCGTTGGCCCCGATGATGGTCACGATCTCGCCGGGCAGGACCTTGAGGCTCACCTCGCGCAGGGCCTGGATGTTGCCGTAGCCCGCGCACACCCCGCGCAGTTCGAGGATGGGCTCGCTCATCCGTGCCCCCGTTCCTCGGAGCGCTGGCCCACGCGCTTGGCCGGCCAGAGCCCCCGGGGGTTGATGATCATCATCACGGCCATGACCCCGCCGAACACGAGCATGCGGTAGAGCTCGAAGCCGCGGAAGACCTCGGGCAGGGCGATGAGCGCGAGCGCCCCCAGGATCACGCCCGGGATGGAGCCCATGCCGCCCAGGACCACCATGGCCAGGACCATGGCCGACTCCATGAAGGTGAAGGATTCTGGCGAGACGAAGCGCATGCGCGCGGCGAAGAAGGCCCCGGCCAGGCCGCCGAAGATGGCCCCCATGGCGTAGGCCAGGAGCTTGATGGCGAAGGTGTTCACGCCCATGAGCTGGGCCGCGGTCTCGTCCTCGCGCACGGCCTCGAAGGCCCGGCCGATGCGCGAGTGGTTCAGGCGGTAGACCGCCAGCACGGTGAACGCGGCCAGGCCCAGGATCACGTAGTACAGCCCGCCCAGGGCCCGCAGTTCGAGCACGCCCCACAGGCCGTCCTGGAGCCAGGGCAGGGTCGGCGGCTTGATGCCCAGGATGCCGTTGGGCCCGTTGGTCAGGCTCATCCAGTTGTTCAGCACGATGCGCACGATCTCGCCGAAGCCGAGCGTGACGATGGCCAGGTAGTCGCCGCGCATGCGCAGGGTCGGGTAGCCGATGATGCAGCCGGCCACCGCGGCCAGGCCCGCGGCCAGGGGCAGGCAGAGCCAGAAGGACAGGCCGAAGTGCACGGACAGCAGGGCGTAGGTGTAGGCCCCCACGCCGTAGAACGCGATGTAGCCCAGGTCCAGCAGCCCGGCCATGCCCACCACCACGTTCAGGCCCAGGCCCAGGCAGACGTACACGAGCACGTTGATGGCCACGTCCAGGGCGTAGCGCTCGGCGAACAGGGGCAGGGTCATGGACGCGGCCAGGACCGCGGCGATCCACAGGGGGCGGGGCACCACCCGGGCCGCGCCGGAGACCGCGGCGCCCAGGCGCGCGGCGGGCCGCTCCAGGAAGCCCAGGGCGCCCTGCTGCCTGAGCAGCCAGAGCACGAAGATGAACAGGGCGGCCGCGGCGATGCGCGCCCAGACGAGCAGCGCCGGGATGAACTCCAGGCCGCCGGGCTTGATGCCCATGAGCGGCCAGAGGATGAAGAAGAACCAGACCAGGCCGATGGCGAACCCGGTCCAGTGGCGCCTAGACCCGAGTGTCGTCAACGTTCTCTCCCATGATGCCCGTGGGCATGAAATAGAGCACCGCGATGAGGATGATGAAGGCGAACACGTCCTTGTATTCGCTGGAAATATAGCCCGCGGCCATGATCTCCACCATGCCGATGATGAACCCGCCGAGCATGGCCCCGGTGATGTTGCCGATGCCGCCGAGGACCGCGGCGGCGAAGGCCTTGATCCCGGGCACGAAGCCCATGTCGTAGCGCACCGAGCCGTAGTACAGGCCGACCATGATCCCGGCGGCCGCGGCCAGGCCCGCGCCCACGGCGAAGGTCAGCGAGATGATCCGGCCGGAATTGATGCCCACGAGCGCGCTCATGGTCTTGTCCTGGGCCGTGGCGCGCATGGCCTTGCCGATGCGCGTCCTGAAGACCAGGGCGTTCAGGCCCACCAGGAGGATGGCGGTGACGGCCACGATGAGGATCTGCATGTAGGAGAAGGTGACCATGCCGAAGTGCAGGCCGCCGCGGGTGATCTCCGTGGGGTAGGCGCGGTCGTACACGCCCTGGGTGAGCATGAGCCCGTTCTGGAGGAAGATGGACATGCCCAGGGCCGAGAGCAGCACGGAGAGCCGCGAGGACTGCCGCAGGGGCCGGTAGGCCACCTGCTCCACGGCCGTGGCCAGCAGCGCGCAGTAGCCCATGGTCAGGCCCAGGGACAGGACCAGGCAGATCGTCGGGGGCACGCCCTGGGCCGCCAGCCAGGAGATGAGGATCACGCCCATGTACCCGCCCGCGGCGAAGAACTCGCCGTGGGCGAAGTTGATGAGCTGGATGATCCCGTAGACCATGGTGTAGCCCAGGGCCACCAGGGCGTAGACCCCGCCCAGGGTGATCCCGTTGATGAGCTGCTGGATGAAATATTCCATGAACGTCCCGATGGCCCGAATGCGGGCCCGCCCCGGAGGGCGGGCCCGCTTCGTCACGCGCCGGTTAGTACAGGGTGCCGGTCTCGGGGTTCCAGTAGTTGGTGAACTTGCCGTCCTTGACCATCTGGATGATGTAGTTGGAGCCGGAGTCGCCGTTCTCCAGGTAGTCGATCTTCTTGGACGCGCCCTGGAACTCCAGGCTCAGCAGGGCCGCGCGGACCTTGTCCGGGTCCGTGGAGCCGGCGGCCTTCACGGCCATGAGGTAAGCCATGGCCGAGTCGTAGGCGTAGGTGGAGTACGCGCCGGGCTCGCCGTACTTGGGCTGGTACTTGGCGTAGAACGCCTTGTAGGCCGGGGTCTCCTTGTCGGTGTAGCCGAAGGTCAGGAAGGCGCCCTCGGCGTCGGCCTTGGCGATCTCCATGAGCTGCGGGTGGTACACGGCGTCCTGGGCCAGGAGCTTGGCGGTGATGCCCATGCGCTTGGCCTGGATGAACATGAGCGCGCCCGAGGCGGAGTTCTGGAGGCTCACGTAGAACACGGCCGGGTTGGCGGCCTTGACCTGGGTGAGCACGGCCGAGAAGTCCTTGTCGCCCTGGTTCACGTGCTCATGCCCGAGGACCTTCACGCCCTGGGCGCCCGCCAGCTTCTCCAGGTTGTCGGCCAGGCCCTGGGAGTAGGTGGTCTTGTCGTCCACGATGAACACGGTGTCGACCTTGAGCTGGTTCTTGATGAACGAGATGGCGGCCTTGGACTGGTCGTCGTCGCGGCCGCAGGTGCGGAACATGTACTTGAGCCCGCGCTCGGTGACCTTCTCGTTGGTGGAGGCCGGGGTGATCATGACGATCTTGGCCTCGGCCAGGACCTCGGAGGCCGGGATGGTGGCGCTGGAGCAGTACGCGCCGACCACGACCGGAACCTTCTCGTTGATGAGCTTGTTGGCGGCGGCCACGGCCTGGCGCGGATCACAGTTGGAGTCCTCGGCCTGGACCACGATGTCCTTGAAGCCCGGAATGCCGCCCTGGTCCTTGATCACTTCCACGGCCGCGCGGGCGCCGTTGGCGATGTCGTTGCCGTCGGCGGCATACGGCCCGGTGAGCGGGCTCAGGGTGCCGACCTTGAGCACGTCGGCGGCAGCGGCCGGAGCGGCGGCCGGAGCCGGAGCCTCGGTCTTGGGGGCCTCGGCGGCCTTGGGGGCCTCCTTGGGTTTGTTGTCGCTGCAGCCCGCCGCGAACAGCAGGGCCGAGCAGAGCAGGGCCAGGGCCAACAGGGTCGATTTCATCTGTCTCATCCCGTTTCTCCCATGCAAAAGGGTTGGTTTACGCGTGCCCCAAATATGCCTCGATCACCGCGGGGTCCCGCCGGATTTCGGCGGGCGTGCCCGTGGCGATCAGAACTCCGTGATCCAGGACAACGATGCGGTGGCAGATGCCCATGACCACCTTCATGTCGTGCTCGACCATGAGCACGTTCACGCCGAGATTCGCGATGCGGCCGATGGTCTCCATGAGCTCCCGGCTCTCGGCCGGGTTCAGGCCCGCGGCGGGCTCGTCCAGGAGGATGGTCTTGGGCTCCGAGGCCAGGGCCCGGGCGATCTCCAGGCGGCGCTGCAGGCCGTAGGCCAGGTTGCAGGCCAGCTCATAGGCCTTGCCCGCGAGCCCCATGAAGGTCAGGGCCTCCATGGCCTTGTCCCGGATGCGGGCCTCCTCGCGGCGCTGGGCGGGCGTGCGCAGCACCGCGCCCAGGACCTTGGCCTTGGTGCGGCAGTGCTGGGCCACCATGACGTTTTCCAGGGCGGTCATGTTCTGGAACAGGCGGATGTTCTGGAAGGTCCGGGCGATGCCCCGGGCCAGGATCTGGTAGGGCCGGAGCTTGAGGATCGAGGCCCCGTCGTAGGTGGCCGTGCCCGCGCAGGTGCCGTACACCCCGGTGATCACGTTGAAGACCGTGGTCTTGCCCGCGCCGTTGGGCCCGATGAGCCCGACGATCTCGCCCGGAGCCACGCTGAAGCTCACGTCCGTGAGGGCCTGGAGCCCGCCGAAACGGACGCTGATGTCCGAGAGAACCAATTCCGCCATAAGTCATCAACTCTAGCCCAGATTGACCGGAAGATCAACCGCGGCGCGGTTTTCCTGACAATTATGTCAAACAAATTCAGGGGGCGGGCGCAAAAAAAAGCCCCCCGCGCGGAAACGCGGGGGGCTCGCTCGACAGGGGGCCGGCTACCAGTTGGCGTCGGCGAACGGGTTGGAGCCCAGACCGAAGTCCGAGGAGGGCTCGCCGCCGGTGGGCGGAGCGCCGGCAGCCTCGCCGCCCGCGGCGGCGCCGGCCTCACCGGCCGGGGCGGCCGCGCCGCCGGCAACGCCGGCCACGACCACGCCCTGCTTCTTGACCTTGTCCACCTCGGCCATGAGGGTCTCGAGCTTCTTGATGTGCTCGTCCATCTTCTTGGAGGAGACGGACAGCTTCACGTCGCCCTGGGCGGCCTGGTCCTCGAAGGTCTTGAGCTTGGCCTTGGCGCCGGCCAGTTCGGCCTTGAGGGCCTCGACCTCGGCGGTCAGGGCGGCCTTGTCGGCGGTGAGCCCGGCGTTGGCGGCCTTGAGCTCGGCCATCTTGGCCAGCACGCCCTGGGCCTGGGCCGCGTCGTCCTCAGGCAGGGGCAGCAGGCTGACCTTCTGGCCCAGGCCGGCGATGTCGCCGGAGGCGGCCTTGGTCAGCTGGGGCTCCTGCTCGTAGATCCAGGCCTTGGCCAGGGAGCAGGCCACGGGCGCGAAGTCCGCGTCCACGTCGGCCTGGGTCACGAAGGACAGCATGTCCACCAGGTTCTGGTCGGCCAGATCCCCGCCGCGCAGGCAGGACACGAAGGTGTTCATGGGGAAAACTTTCGCTTCAGCCATTGTCTATGCCTCCTTGAGAGTCCGAAGACTTTCCGTTCGTTGTAGTTGCCTTCTCGCGCCTAGTGCTGCACCGGCTGCATGGGGATGCGGCCGATCTTGCGGGCATACGCCAGGGCCACCGTGCGGTAGACCAGGTGCGCCAGCTTGGACCACGGCAGGTACGCGACGAGCATGAACACCGCCACGATGTGCACGTAGTACGTGGGGTAGGCGATGGTCGCCAGACCCGACAGACGGAAGACCTCCGAGCCCAGGCCCGAGAGGGCGATGACCCAGATGAGCGTGAGCAGGTACCAGTCGTCGAAGCTGGAGCCCTGCTTGGCCTTGTCCAGGCTGGCGCGGCGGGAGGTCAGGAAGGTCAGGCCCAGGACCAGCATGATGGCGCCCACGTTGGCCAGGATCTTCACCGGGCTGTACAGCGGCATGGGCGTGGCGCCGGCCACGGTGAGCAGCTGGGTCAGCGGGTCGGTGAGGCCCATGACCTTCTGCATGAGGAAGGCGCCGCCCCAGTGGCCCACGGCCACCACGGTGGTGACGAAGAACAGGCAGAGGAAGGCGTACATGGTCAGCAGGTGACCCTTGAAGCGCTTCTTGCTCTTCTCGTCCGCGCCGCAGTCCTGGAACTGGGTGTGCTGGGCCACCTCGTACTTGAGGGTCTCGATGAACGCGCAGAGGAAGCTGGGCTCCTTCTTGCGGCCCACGATGAAGGTCTTGGGCATGGAGGCGAAGCTCTTGAGCAGGTTGCTCACGCCCGAGGCGAAGCCGAAGAGCATGAACAGGGCCAGCACGGCGAAGATCGGGTCGATGGTGAAGTCGCCCGGGAACAGGCCGCCGTACACGATCTGGCCGGCCTTGGAGACCACCAGGTCATGGCCGTGCATCTCGAACAGCGGGAAGGCCGTGCCCAGGATGCCCGCGCGCACGATCCAGATGAACAGGTAGATGAGCGCCGGGATCAGGATGAGCACGGGCAGGCCCTTGCCGCTCATGAACTTGCCGATGAAGCTCGGCTGGGCCAGGTTCTTGTAGGCCATGTTCCGGAGCGCGCCCAGGAGGTCGCCGGGCTTGGCGCCGCGCGGGCAGAGGTCGGAACAGGTGCCGCAGTTGTGGCAGAGCCAGATGTCGATGTCGTTGAGCAGACGGTCCTTCAGTCCCCACTGGGCCCAGACCATCTCCTTGCGGGGATAGGGGTTGTCGGCCGGGGACAGGGGGCAGACCACGCTGCAGGTGGCGCACTGGTAGCACTTCTTGAGGGATTCCCCTCCGAACTGCTGCAGCTCCTTGACGAATTTCAGGTCCGGCTGGACCCTGACGGTGTTCGACATGGTCGAGACCTCCTCTCCTAGTAACCCTTGAAGGGGTTGGGGCCGAACTTGGTGATGACTTCGGTCATGAACTTTTCGATGAGGCCCGGGATCTGGTCGTACTCGTCGATGGCGACCTCATACTGTTCCACGCGCTCGGCCTCCACGCCCAGGCGCTTGAGCGACTCGGCGATGTTCTCCTTGCGGCGGCTGCACAGCTCCGAACCCTTGACGAAGTGGCACTGGTAGTCGTCGCCGTACTTGCAGCCCAGGAGCATCACGCCGTCCACGCCCTTGCTCATGGCGTCGGCAACCCAGATGGCGTTGACCGAACCCAGGCAGCGCACCGGGATGAACCGGACATACGGGCTCCAGGACTTGCCGCGGAAGGCGGCCATGTCCAGGGCCGGGTAGGCGTCGTTCTCGCAGACCAGCACGATGACGCGCGGGCCGCCCTTGACCATGTCGTCGGGCACCTGCACTTCCTTGATGGTCGAGCCGATCTGGTCCACGTTGTAGCTGTCGAACTTGATCACGCGCTCGGGGCAGGCGCCCATGCAGGTGCCGCAGCGGCGGCAGCGCGTGAAGTTCGGCTTCGGCGTGCCCTTCTCGTCGTCGTCCAGGGCGCCGAACGGGCATTCCTCGGTGCAGCGCTTGCACTGGGTGCAGCGCACGAAGTTGAACACCGGGAAGGAGAGGTCGCCGGAGCGCGGATGCACGGCCACGCCGCGGTTGATGCTCTCGATGCACTGCACGGCCTTGAGCACGGCGCCGGCCGCGTCGTCGCGGGCGTTGGCCATGGTCATGGGCTGGTGCGCGCAACCCGCGGCGTAGACGCCGGTGCGCCGGGTCTCGTAGGGGAAGCAGATGTAGTTGGAGTCCACGAACCCGTCGAACAGCTTGAGGTCCGGGAAGTGCGGGCCCTGGCGGTAGACGAAGTTCATGGTCGGCTCGTAGGCCGTCACCGGCACCACGGCCGTGGGCAGGACCACCAGGTCGGCCACCAGCTCGATGTTGTCGCCGATGAGGGTGTCCTTGGCCGCCACGGTGAGGCTGCCGTCGCCGGACTCGGTGACGCCCGTGACCACGGCCTTGGTCAGCATGATCGAGGCGTTGTCCTGGGCGGCCTTGTAGTATTTCTCGTTGATGCCCGGGACCATCATGTGGTCGTAGAGCACCATGGCCACGGCCCCGGCGTTCAGCTCGGCCACGTAGCCGGCCTGTTTCAGGGCGACGAGGCTGGAGATCTCCGAGCTGATGGCCAGATGCTTGGCCGACTCGGTCTGCTCATAGACGAAGGGCTTTTCCTCGCCCTCGGCCGGGGCGTCTCCGGCCAGCGGGGCCGGGGGTTCGCAGGCCGCGGCCGGGTCGTAGCTCACGTCCTTGAGGGCCAGGTCCATGTCCAGGACAAAGGCCACCGAGGCCGCGGGCTTGCCGTCCGAGGGCCGGACGATCTTGCCACTCTTGGCCATCTCCTCGAACTGGGCCGAGGTGACCACGTTCTTCATCGTGCCGTAGCCGAAGGGCTCCAGGTGCTTGGCCTCGCCGGGCACCCAGCCGGTGGCCAGGATGGCCGCGCCCACGTCGTAGACGCTGCCGGCGATGGTGGCCTTGAACAGGCCCGGGGCGCCCTCCAGGGACTCCAGGGTGGAGTTCAGCAGGACCTTGATCTTCGGGTTTCCGCTCACCGCGGCGACCATCTTCTCGATGCCGGTGTCCTGGGCCTTGTCGTAGGGCGCGGCCAGCGGGAAGGTCTTGTACATGTTCAAGGCCTTGCCGCCGAGCTTGTCGCCCTTCTCCACCAGGATCACGTCGCGGTTCAGGGCCGCGGCGTTGAGGGCCGCGGTCATGCCGGTGAAGCCGCCGCCCAGCACCATGAGGGTCTTGCTGGTCTCGGGGATTTCCGGGGCCGGGATGGCGGCCTTGGACAGGCGGGTGACGCCCATGCGCACGTAGTCCTGGGCCATGAGGGTGAGCAGGCCGGGGACCTTGGCGTCGTCCTGGAAGGACCAGACGCACTGTTCGCGCAGGTTCACGCGCTCGACCTGGATCTTGTCGCCGAAGCGGAAGATGTCCCACTTGACCCGGGGCGAGCAGGCGCAGACCACCACGCCGTCCAGACCCTCGGCCTTGATGTCGGCCTCGATCTCGGCCACGCCCTCGGGGCTGCAGAGCACCGGGTTGGTCTTGATGACCTTGCAGAGCGGGGCCACCTTGCTGTTCTTCACGTGTTCGGCGAGACCGGCGAGATCCAGCGCTTTGCCGATCTCGCAGCCACCGCAGATGTATACACCGAGCTTTTCAGCCATGACTTACCTCCCCACCACGTTTTGAATGGCCTTGAGCGCCGCGCCCGTGCCGGACTGGGCGGTCTTCATCACGTCCAGCGGCGACTTGGCGCAGCCGGCGGCCACCACGCCCTTGTCCTCGGCGCCGAGCACGAAGCCGTCCTCGTCCAGGACCGAGGCCGGGACCTTCTGGCCGGCCATGGTGGGCTGCATGCCCGTGGCCAGGACCACCAGGTCGAACGTCTCGTCGCTCTTGATGCCGGTGACGGCGTTCTCCACCGTGACCACCGGGTTCTTGTGCTTGTCCTCGACGATCTTGGCCACCTTGCCCTTGACCAGGGAGAGATGCTCGTCGGCCAGGATGCGCTTCTTGAACTTGTCGTAGCGGCCCGGGGTGCGCAGGTCGATGTAGTAGATCACGACCTTGGCGTCCGGATTGTTCTTGCGGATGTAGGCCACGTGCTTGAGCGAGGCCATGCAGCAGATGTACGAGCAGTAGTTCAGGTGGTTCTGGTCGCGGGATCCGGCGCACTGCACGAAGGCGATGCGCTTGGGGGCCTTGTGGTCCGAGGGCCGGAGGATCTGGCCGTTGGTCGGGCCGCTGGGCGAGGCCAGGCGCTCCATCTGCATGTTGGAGACCACGTTCTTGAGCTTGCCGGAACCCAGGTTGTCCAGATTCTTCAGGTCGTAGGGCTTCCAGCCGGTGGCGTAGACGATGCTGCCCACGGTCAGGTCGAAGACCTTCTCGCCCTCGGCCAGGTCGATGGCCTCGTAGGGACAGGCCGCCTGGATGGCCTCCAGCTCCTCGGCCGGCACGCCCGCGGGGTCGAGGACGTAGCGGAAGGGGAAGGCGAAGCCGTGGGTCTTGTACACGGCCTTGCGCTGGCAGAGCCCGAACTCGAACTCGTTGGGCACGGTGGTCTTGGCGGCCTTCTCGCACTCGCCGCAGGCCGTGCAGCGCTCGTTCACGTGCCGGGGGCGCTGTTTGATCTTGACCTCATAGGCCCCGGGGCCGCCGCTCACCGAGGCCACCTCGGCCATGGTGTAGAAGCGCACGCGCGGGTTGTTCTTGATGCGCTGGAACTGGATCTCCAGGCCGCAAGAGGGAGGACAGAGCTTGGGGAAATATTGGTTCAGCTGCGCCACCCGTCCGCCGAGATAGGGATTGGTCTCCACGATGGTCACATCGTATCCGACCTCGGCGGCCTCCAAGGCGGCGGTGATCCCGGCAAATCCGCCGCCGACTACGAGAATACTGTTGTTCGCCATTCGCACAATCCTCCCTGTGTATGCTCCCGGGCCAGAGCCCGGGGGCCATCCGGCCGTCCGGAGCCCCCCGGACGGTCCTCGTTCAAAACCCGTTGTGAAGCGTCAAGCGAAGTGAAGGAATCCAACAAAATGGCCCAAATCCGGACTGCACCCCAGCCAGCCCGGATTCAGACCACCTTGTCTGTACGGAAAAGGCGGCCGCGAGCACCAGGCCCGCGGCCGCCGTCATTCTCCCTACTAGTCAGGGATGATCTGCCAGTACGCCCGCTTGAAGATCTTGATTTCCTTCTTGTCGGGATCGTACTTGGAGTTCACGAAGCACTTCCACTTGCTGTCGTCCAGGCCCATGAAGTCGCCGCGGTAGTAGAAGCCCGGGTAGCGGGATTCCTCGCGGAACTCGATGTGCTGCATGTGCAGGCGCACGGTCCACAGGCGGTGGAACTGCTCCCAGCAGCGCATGAGTTCGTGCAGGTCGCGGGCGGCCAGCTTCTTGGAGTCTTCCTCCATCATGCCGAGCAGCCAGAAGCCCGTGTTCAGCAGGGCCTTGGAGGTCATGTACAGGGTCGAACAACCCCCGCCGTACTCGTCGGTGCACTTGGTCAAGCGCATCATGAAGTTCTTCGGGGTAATGTAGTTCGGGTTGATCTCCGGAGCCGTGGAGGCCTTCTTGAACTGCTCGAAGGTGTACCAGGGCTGGTAGATCTCCTTGACCAGGTCGGCGGCCTTGACCTTCAGCGTGGGCTTGAAGTCCTTGTGGTCGACGACCCAGCGGACCATGGCCTTGCCGGCGATGCGGCCTTCGGCGTGGGAACCGGAGGAGAACTTGTGGCCGGAGGCGCCAACGCCGTCAGCGCAGGTCCACAGACCCATGACCGTGGTCATGCGGTTGTAAACCTTGCCGTTCTCGGCGCGGACCTTGTAGTCCTCGGGCACCCACTCCTCGTCCGGACCGGAAGCCCAGATGCCGCAGCAGCCGGAGTGCGAACCGAGCAGGTAGGGCTCGGTGGGCATGATCTCGGAGCCGCGCTCCTCGGGGGCGCAGTTGGTGGCCGCCCAGAGGTTGGCCTGACCGACGCACATGTCGAGGAAGTCTTCCCAGGCCTCGGACTCGAGGTGCTTCCAGAGGGGGTTCTTGAAGTCGTTGTTGATGGTGGCCAGCAGGGCGCTCTTGGTGTCCATGAAGATGGGGCCGCGGCCTTCGCGCATCTCACGGAGCATCATGTGGTTACGCAGGCAGGTCGGAATGACGTGACCCTTGGCGTAGCCGCGATCCTCGTAGGGCTTCAGCATGGCGCGGTTGGTGGCGCAGTAGTCCTCGCCCTTGTAGTTCGTGGCCTTGGCCTTGAACAGCAGGAACCAGGCGCCGACCGGGCCGTAACCGTCCTTGAAGCGGGCGGGCACGAAGCGGTTTTCCATCATGGTCATCTCAGCGCCGACCTGAGCGCACATGGTGTAGGTGGAACCAGCGTTCCACACCGGGTACCAGGCGCGACCCATGCCCTCACCGGTGGACCGGGGGCGGTACACGTTGACCGCGCCGCCGCAGGCCACGAGGCAGGCGTTGCAGGTGAACACGTAGACTTTGTTCTCGCGGGTGGAGAAGCCCACGGCGCCGGCGATACGGTTGGGGGTGTTGGCATCGAGAAGCAGCTTCACGATGAACACGCGCTCCAGGTAGCGGGCTTCGCCCAGGGCGTTCTTGGCGGCCTCGGCCACGATGACCTTGTAGGACTCGCCGTTGATCATCATCTGCCAGCGGCCGGAGCGCACCGGGGCGTCGCCCTTGCGCAGGGACAGGCCGGCGGCCTTGGCGGCGGCGCCGTCGAGGTTGTGGCCGTCCTTCTTGATCCAGCAGGGCAGGCCCCATTCCTCGAACAGGTGCACGGAGTCGTCCACGTGACGGCCCAGGTCGAAGATCAGGTCTTCGCGGACCAGGCCCATGAGGTCGGTGCGGACCATGCGGACGTAGTCGTCCGGATCGTTCTCGCCCAGGTAGGTGTTGATGGCGGACAGGCCCTGCGCCACGGCGCCGGAGCGCTCCAGGGCGGCCTTGTCCAGGAGCATCACGGAGATGTCCTTGTACTTGGCGTCGACCCAACGGCAGACCTCGAAGGCCGCGCCGCAGTTGCCCATGCCGCCGCCGACCATGAGGATGTCGGCGTGCTTTTCAACCAGAGTGGGCTCGGCCAGCGGGACACCCTTCACGACTTCTTTGGCAGGAATCTGAGGCATAGCTACCTCCCTAGCGGGTTGCGTTCAGAAAGTGTTCTTTTCTCGCACGAACGGGCATCACCGCGACTAGCCCTGGATGGGCTCGCAAACGCCATCCTGCCAGCACTGGCTGATGTCGGCGTCGGCAATCTCGAACTTCTTCATGAGCACGGCCTTGGGGGCCTTCAGCGCGGTCTCGGTGAAGAGCAGCTCATTGTTGATGTCGCCGGGTTCGGGCTTGCCTTCGAAGGGCTTGATCGAACCTTCAGGGGTGGTGCGGATGGGGAACTTGAACCGCTTCACGGAACCGTTGCGGAACTTCACGGTCCACATGATGTCTTCGGCCGAACGCATGGGAATGGAGGTGCCGCCGAGGGGGGCGAAGTCCGCGTAGGGGCGGGCTTCAATGGCGCCCTGGGGGCAGATCTTCACGCAGGAATAGCACTCCCAGCAGGCATCAGGCTCCTGGTTGTAGGCCTTCATCTCGGCCGGGTCCAGGATCATGAGGTCGTTCGGACAAATGTACATGCAAGCGGTCTTTTCGCCACCCTTGCAGCCGTCACATTTTTCCGGATTAACAAAGGTCGGCATAACATCTCCTCCTAACTGGTTGATTTATGATTCCAGAATACCGACGGTCCACTGCCATTATGCGTAAAAAGCCTAGCGTGCAGGCGGAGCACACGGCTTATCAGCCCAGGCGCTTGGCGTCAAGACAAAAGTGAATTTTGGAACAAGCGTCCCCGATCCGGACGCCGGCGGAACCCCCCGACGCGGCCAGCGAGCCGCGGCACGGTCCTCACCGTCCCTTGGTTTCTACTGCATCCCGGGCAAGTTCGGCAAGCATTTTTTCTCTGAAGAGCGGTCCTGAAAAGAAGCCCCAACCCACTCGTATTCCTCACGGAATCCGTCGCTGTCCCGGACCGGTTTTTCTAGATAAACTCACAACTCTTTCTGGCCTTTCCCGCGGGGTTCCGGAGCCGTTTTTCCAAGGCCTGCGGGCATGCGCCCGCAGAAATATCGGAGCGCGGCCCGCCCGCGCTCCAGGACCGTGCCGTTTTTGTCATTTTTTTCAGGGCATTAGCGCCACATTCCCGAGACGGTTGCCGCGCGAAGTCGCGGGCCCGACTCCACTTTCTGCTTGACACAACTTTCACAATGCAGGAAATAAAGCACTCCATGCGATGCTGGAGAGGCATCGGCTCACGGGCGCTTGACGCAAGTCGCGGCCGAGGCTAGCCTCCGCCGATCGCCCGGAATCTCCGCCGCACGGCGGCCGTGTCCCGCGGGGGATGCGGCCCGGACGGCGCCTGTCGAGTGTGGATTCGGGAACCATCATTAATGGAGGAAACTATGTCCAAGCTTGTCCCCCCTCATGGCGGCAAAGGTCTGGTCATCCGCCTTCTGGAAGGCGCGGCTCGTGAGGCCGAACTGAAGAAGGCCGCGGGCCTCAAAAAGATCCAGATCACCTCCCAGGAGAAGGGCGACCTGATCATGATCGGCATCGGCGGCTTCAGCCCGCTGGAAGGCTTCATGACCAAGGCCGACTGGAAGAGCGTCTGCGAGAAGATGACCCTGGCCGACGGCACCTTCTGGCCCATCCCGGTCATGCTCAGCTGCTCCGCCGAAGACGGCGCCGGCATCAAGACCGGTGACGAAGTGGCCCTGGAGCGCAACGGCGTCATGATGGCCACCATCAAGGTCACCGAGAAGTTCGAGCTCTCCGACGCCGACAAGGCGTGGGAATCCGAGAAGGTCTACAAGGGCGCCGGCGACGACTCCCAGGGCGACTTCCTGAGCAAGGCCAAGGCCGAGCACCCCGGCGTCCAGATGGTCTACAACCGTCAGCAGGTCTACCTGGCCGGCCCGGTGAAGGTCCTCTCCGAGGGCGACTTCCCCCAGAAGTTCCCCGGCGTGTACAAGACCCCGGCCCAGCTCCGCTCCGAGATGGACGCCAAGGGCTGGAGGAACGTGGCCGCCCTGCAGTTGCGCAACCCCATGCACCGCTCCCACGAGTTCCTCTGCAAGATCGCCGTGGAAGTCATGGACGGCGTGGTCATCCACTCCCTGGTGGGCGCCCTCAAGGCCGGTGACATCCCCGCCGAAGTGCGCGTGAAGTGCATCGACACCCTGGTGAAGCACTACTTCGTCGAGAAGAACGTGATCCAGGCCGGCTACCCCCTGGACATGCGCTACGCCGGTCCCCGCGAGGCCCTGCTGCACGCCACGTTCCGCCAGAACTACGGCATGAACTACCTGATCGTCGGCCGTGACCACGCCGGCGTCGGCGACTTCTACGGCATGTTCGAGGCCCAGACCATCTTCGACACCATCCCCGCCCCCAAGGAAGCTGGCAAGGCCCTGCTGACCCAGCCCCTGAAGATCGACTGGACCTTCTACTGCTTCAAGTGCGACGGCATGGCCTCCCTGCGCACCTGCCCGCACGCCAAGGAAGACCGCGTCATCCTGTCCGGCACCAAGCTGCGCAAGATGCTCTCCGAAGGCGCCCCGGTCCCGGATCACTTCGGCCGCGACGAGGTCCTGGACATCCTGCGCGAGTACTATGCCAGCCTGACCGAGAAGGTCGAGATCAAGATGCAGAAGGCCGCCGCCGGCTCCTCCATGAAGTAGGCGACGATTCCCACGCATCCTCTGGGGGCGCTCCGCACGGGGCGCCCCCTTTTCTTTTGCCAGGCCCGCCGCTCCCCGGGTATAAGGGCCGGAGCCCATCCCAGGAGGACCCCATGGATTGGAAACTGTTCGCGACCACCTTCGGCACGCTCTTCGTGGCCGAGCTGGGGGACAAGACCCAGCTGGCCTGCATGCTCTTCGCGGCCAAGAGCCAGAAGCCCTGGACCGTGTTCCTGGCCTCGTCGCTGGCCCTGGTGCTGGTGAGTTTCCTGGGGGTGCTGGTGGCGGACGCGGTCTGCCGTTACGTCTCCGGCGAGGTCCTCAAGAAGGTGGCCGGAACCGCCTTCGTGGTCCTGGGAGCCCTGATCTGGCTGGACAAGATGTGAGGCGCGGCGGTTCGCCGCGCCTGCGGCGGGCTACTTCTTTTTCTTCTTTTCCTTGACTTCACGCACCTCGGCGAAGCCCTGGGTCAGCGAGCGGACGTGCTGCTGGCGCTTGAGTTCGGCCTCGCGAGGATCCTCGGTGGTAAAGACCACCTCTTCCTTGCCGTTGTGGATGATGACCAGTTCGTACATGCGTATTCCTCACGTCACATGGTTTTCTCGGAAACCGGCAGGGGCTCGATGAGGTGCTCCTCCTCGTCCCCGGGCAGGGCCCGCGGCAGGTCCATCCCGGCGAGCACCCCGGTCTCGGACAGGGACTGGCCCAGCACCGAAACCTGGCCCTCCACCCGGGCGCCCTCCTCGATGACCAGGGCCTTGGACTGGAGGCTGCCCACGAGCACGGCCGAGCTGTGCAGCACGGTCTTGACCTGGACCTCCACGTCGCCCTGGATGCGGCCCGAGGAGAACAGGCTGTTCACCCGGATCTGGGCGTGGACCTCGGCCTCGCGGCCCAGGACCAGCGTCCCCGAGGAGACGATCTCGCCGTGGAAACGGCCATCGATGCGCACCGTGCCCACAAACTCCAGACGGCCGCGGTACTCGATGCCCGCGCCCAGGAAGGCATTCAGCTCGTCGCCGCGCGCGCCTTCGCCGTCGTCCTTTTTCGCAAACAGTTTCATAGCGTCGCCTCGCTCTGCCGGATTCGTTCCGGAAGCCCGCTCCTAGCACGAAGCCGGGCCCAAAGGGAAGCCCCTTCGCCACCCCGCCCCGGCGGGCGGACGCCCCCTAGCTTTCCTGCATCCGGGCGATGAGCCCGGTGAGCTTGTCGGCCAGGCCGTTCAGCTCGCCGATGGCCTGCCCGGCCTGGGTCATGGCCCGGGCCGTGTCCGTGGAGATGGCGTTGATCTCCTCGGTGGCCTTGTTGATCTGCTCGCTGGTGGCCGACTGCTCCTCGGCCGCGGCCGCGATGGCCCGCACCTGGTCCGCGGTGTTGTCCACCATGCCCACGATGCGCTCCAGGGCCTCGCCGGAGTTCCCGGCCAGCTGGGTGCTCTCCTCGATGGACCGGGCGGCCTGCTCTGTGGCGGTGACGTTCCTGCGCGCGCCGTCCTGGATGCGGGCGATGGCCTCGCCCACCTCCTTGGTGGCGTTCATGGTCTTCTCGGCCAGCTTGCGGACCTCGTCGGCCACCACGGCGAAGCCGCGGCCGGCGTCGCCCGCGCGGGCCGCCTCGATGGCCGCGTTCAAGGCCAGGAGGTTGGTCTGGTCCGCGATGTCCTCGATGACCTGCATGATGGCCCCGATGTCCTCGGTCTGGCGGCCCAGATCGCCCATGCTCTGCCGCAGGCCCTCGGAGGCCTGCTCCACGGTCTTGATGGCCGCCACCAGGCGCTCCACCAGCCCGGCGCCGTCGCGGGCCTGGTCCCGGGCCTGGGACGCGGAGTCCGAGGCCTGGGTGGCGTTCCTGGCCACCTCCAGCACGGTGCTGGTCATCTCCTCCATGGCCGTGGCCGTCTCCTGGGCCCGCTCGCGCTGGCGGTCGGCCCCGGCGCTGGACTCGGCCACCCGGGCCGAGAGGTCTCCGGCGGCCTGGGCCAGCTGCCCGGCGATGGCCTCGGCCTGGCGCGCGGCCTCCACGATGCGGTCGCGCTGGATGCGGGCGGCCTCCTCGCCCTCGCGGATGGCGGTCAGGTCCGTGACCAGGGCGAAGCCGCCGGTGATCACGCCGTCCACGTCCCGGAGCACGCCGGTGTCCACGGAGATGTAATAGGTCCGGCCGCTCTTGCTGGTGCGCTTGGTCTGGTGGGCCAGGACGCAGGTGTCCTCGCGCACACACTTGGCCGTGAGCGTGTCCTTGGCGGGATCGTCGTAGAAGAACACGGCCAGCTTCTGGCCCAGGTAGTCCTCGGGCTTGCCCGGCTTCTCCATGAAGTCCAGTTCCTGCTGGTTCAGGAAGCTGATGCGGTCCTCGCGGTCCACCACCACGCAGGGGATGGTCAGGCCGCGCAGGATGCCCTCGGCGAAGCCCAGCTTGTTCTTGAGCTCGGCCACCATGCGCTGCACGGCCGCGATGGTCCGGCCGATGACGTCGTTGGCCGGATACTCGATGCGGGCGTTGAAGTTGCCGCCGGCCACCTCCTCGGTGAAGGCCGAGAGCCCCACCAGGGGACGGCAGGCGATGCGCACGAGCACGATCATGGCCGCCACGGCCAGGAGCACGGCGCCTCCGGCCACGGCCAGGCTGATGAGGAACACGCGGCGGTCCATGCCCTGAAGCATGTCGGCCTCGTCCATGGCGAAGCCGTAGGTCCAGTCCCAGGGCTCGAAGTGCCGCAGGTAGGCGGCCTTGGCCTCGCCGCCCAGCTCATAGCGCACCAGGCCGCTCTTGACCCCCTGCATCTGCGGCCAGAAGGGCTGCTTGGTGATGTCCTGGCCCTCCAGGGCCGGGTGCAGGAGCATGGCCCCCTTGGCGTTGAACAGGAAGGCGTAGCCCTTGCCGCCGATGCGCGCGGACTCCATGGTCTTGCGCAGCGCCGGGGTGATGATCGGCCGGCCCACGAAGAGCACGGCCACGATCTGGCCGTCGATGTCCTTGTAGGGCTTGTAGGCCGTCACGTACCAGGCGTTGACCACGTAGGCGATGCCCACGTAGGTCTCCCCGGCCATGACCGCCTTGTACACCGGGCTGTCCTCCGGGATGTAGGTGCCCACGGCCCGCGAGCCGTCGGTCTTCTTCACGTTGGTGGAGATGCGCAGGAGCTTGCCGGGCAGGACCTGAAAGATGGTGGCCGCGCCTCCGGCCATCTGCTGGACCCGGTCCACGAGCATCTCGTCGTTGTTGAGCACCCCGCCGCCCAGCTCGAGCATGGGGATCTCCACGGCCTCCTTGGCCTGGGTGATCTGGTTGACGATCTCGGCCTTGCGCTTGGACTTGGAGATCTCGATCTGGCCCATGCGGCCCACCTCCTGCTCCAGGAGGCTCAGGTCCGCGCGGACCTTGTCCGAGAGCAGGGTGTGCTGCATTTCCAGGGTGGCGTGCATGCTTTCCGCAAAGGACTGCATGGAGGTCAGGGCGAAGCCGTCCAGGGCCTGCTTGACCTCGGACAGGATGATCACGGTCATCGCGGTCAGGGTCAGGACCACGGCGCCCACGGAGGCAATGACGAGCTTGGATTGGAACCCGAGTCTGCGGAACATGATCCTCTCCCGGCTGGCGTTTCGATGAAATCTCCGTTTCGACTAGCACGACCCGGCCGCAAAGACAAAGCTTCCGGGGGGAAACTGCCGCCCGGCGCTCACAGTCCGGCCATGTATATCTCCCGCCGCTCCTCGCTCCAGAGGAAGCGGACCCGTTCCAGGGGACGTTCCACGGTGAGCGAACGGCCGCCCATCTTGATGACCACCCCGGGGTGGGCCACCCCGCTCACGCGGATGCCCGCGTCGCGGATGCTCGCCAGGGCGGCCTGGGCCACCTCGGCCAGGGCCCGCAGCACGTTGGGCAGGCGCTTGCGGGCGGCGTCGCGCTCGCCCAGGCGGACCAGGGCCTCGGCCCGCTGCTCGGCCGGGAGCCGGGACAGGATGTCCTCGGGCGGCCCCTGGCCCAGGCTCTTGTCCACCTCGGCCAAGAGCATCTTGATCTGGCGCTTCTCCAGGATCAGGGCGCGCAGCTCCGGGCTCTCCGGGCTCAGGGCCAGGACCGTGGCCACGCCCAGGGGCGAACCGGCCTCGTAGACCTCCAGGCCCTCGGCGCAGACCACGGTGCCGCCCATGATCCGGCCCTTGGGGTCGGTGACTTTCACCCGCCCGCCGGAGCGCACCCGGTAGCCGGACTGGACCACGCTGCAGGTGATGTAGTGGGCGATGGTCACGTCCCCGCCCGCGCTGATCCGGGCGTTGTGGCTGTAGGCCGCGCTCACCGAGCCCTCGGCCTTGATGAAGGCGCCCTCGGCCCCGGACATGAACACCCCGCCGCGCACGGTCACGTCCGCGCCCGAGGTGATCCGGGCGTTCTCCACGGCCTGGTCCACCAGCACCGCGCCCGGGGCCTCCACCTCGAAGCCCGAGCGCACGTTGCCCTTGATGTGCACCGAGCCCTGGAGCACGCGGATGTTGCCCGTGGAGTAGTCCACGTCCCCGGGCACGTCCAGGAGCTCGCTCACGTCCAGCACGCCCTTGAGCCAGAGCACCGCGCCCGTGACCTTGGCCCGCAGGAGCAGCCCGGCCTCCAGGGCCTCCACGCCCCGGCCCAGGCGCAGGGCCAGGGGCCTGCCCGGTTTGGCCGGAACGGTCTCGCCGAACACGTCCTGGCCCGGGGAGCCCTCGGTGGGCGGATGGTGCCGGGCGATGTCCCCGCCCTGCTCGACCACCGGCGAAAAGCCCCGGTCGCGCCAGTCCACCCGGCCCGTGTCGTCCATGGTCCCGACTTTTTCGCGCTGGATCTGGAAGAATTCGAGCCAGCCGTCGCGGCCCGGCTCCGGGGCCCTGCCCTGGGCCAGGACCACGTCCGGCACCGGGGCCCCGGAGCCGCGCGCAGCGGCCACGGCCGCCTCGGCGGCCTCCAGGGAAAAGCCCACGGCCACGCCCAGGCGCGAGAGCTCCTCCTGAATCCGGGCTGCGGTCACGGCCTGGCCCAGGAAGTCGCGGGAGTGCACGGTGCCGGTCAGGGTCAGGCGGTCCCTGGATGCCTGGAACAGGGGTTCCAGCCGGAGCCCGGCCTCGTCCAGGCGCACCAGGCCGCAGCGCGTGGCCCGCAGCAGGCCGTCCTCGCCGGGCTCGCAGCCCGCGTCCGGGGGCGGGGTCCACTCTCTGGGTTGCGGAGAGTCCTTGGGCGGCGGCACTTCGGCGCCGGTGATGTCCCGGCCCGGCAGGGCCGGCTCGGGCGGATGCAGCCGGGCAAAGGCCTGGCCGAAGAAGACCGGAAAGTCGCTGTCGCCCAGGAGCTCCACCCAGGCGTCGCGGGGCGGCTGGGGCGGCTTGCCCCGGGCCAGGACCACGGCCCGGGCGTCCTGGCCGGAAAGGAGCAGGTCCACGGCCCGGGCCACGGCCTCGGGGTCCAGGCAGGCGCCCAGCCCGGCCTCCCGGGCCAGCTCGGTGAGCCGGGCCGCGTCCAGGGGACGGCCGCCCTCCCGGGCCGGGGTGTAGCAGCTCAGCCCGAGCTTCATGCGGTCGCGGGTGGCCCCGAAGCGCACCACCGCGTCCGGGCCGTTCCCGGGCTGGTCGCAGACGGGCATGGGCCCGCCGCCCTTTTTGACCATGGCCGCCGCCAATGGGACGTCTCCGGCGCGGAAAACGTCCCCGGCCTCCTCAGCTTACGGAGTTACGCAATCCCGGGCGTCTGTCAAGCGGGAGGCGCGGCGGCTCAAATCCCGCCCACCCCGATGAGGTGCTGCTCGGCGTCCCAGAAGAAGCGCACCCGGGTCATGGTCCGCTCCACGAAGAAGGTCTTGCCGCCCATCTTGATGACCACCCCGGGATGGACCTGGCCCAGGATGCGGATGGAGGCGGCCGTGGCCCGGGCCTGGGCCGCCTGGCCCAGCCGGTTCAGGATGTCCATGACCTGGGGCAGCCGCTGCCGGGCCTCGTCGCGCTCGGCCAGGACGGCCTCGATCTCCGCCCGGCGCTCGGCCGGGAAGCGCGCCAGGACCTGGGCCGCCGGGGCCTCGCCGTAGAGCCGCGTGGTCCGCTCCAGGATCTCGGTGAAATGCCGGCGCTCCTCCAGGGCCGCGCGCAGCTCAGGGGTCTCCCGGCTCAGGGCCAGGACCGTGCCCACGCCGAGTGGCGAACCGGCCTCGTAGACCTCCAGGCCCTCGGCGCAGATGACCACCCCGCCCATGATCCGGCCCTTGGGGTCGGTGACCCGCACCCGGCCGCCGGAGCGCACCCGGTAGCCCGCCTGGATGGAGCTGCTGGTGATGTACTGGGCGATGGTCACGTCCCCGCCCGCCAGGATGCGGGCGTTGTGGGTGTAGGTGGCGGACACCGAGCCCCCGGCCCGGATGTAGGCGTCCTTCTGGCCGGACATGAAGATCCCGCCGTTCACGTGCACGTCGCCCCCGGCCAGGATGCGGCAGTGCTCCACCACCTCGTCCACGAACACCGAGCGCGGGGCCTGGATCTCGAAGCCCGAGCGCACCGTGCCCTTGATGAGCACCGAGCCCTGCTCCACGCGGATGTTGCCCGTGGCGTAGTCCACGTCCCCGGACACGGCCAGCAGCTCGGAGACCTCCAGGATGTTGCGGGAGTAGAGGATCACGCCGGTCATCCGGGAGCGGAACAGGGTCCCGTCCTCCAGGGCCTCCACGTGCGGCCCGGGCCAGACCGAGAGGACCGCGCCGTGGCGGGGCGGAATCTCTCCGCCGAACACGTTGCGGCCCGGGGTCCCGGCCGTGGGCGGATGGAGCCGGGCGATGTCCCGGCCCTCGGCCACCACCGGGGAATAGCCCCGTTCGCGCCAGTCCACCCGGCCGCTCTGGTCCATGGTGCCAACGCTCTCGCGCTCGCCCTGGAAGAACTCCAGCCAGCCGTCCCGGCCGTGCTCCGGGGGCTGGCCCAGGGCCACGGTCACGCCCTCCAGGCACTGGTTGCCGGTGCGGGCCTGCTCCAGGGCGGCCATGACCTGCCCGGCGCGGACTCCCTCGCGCACCCCCATGCGGGCCAACTCGTCCAGGATTCTCCGGGCGCTGATGGCCTTGCCCAGGATGTCCCGGGGATAGATGTCCGCGATGACCGCCAGGCGGTCGTCGGTGACCCGGAGCAGGGGCTCCACCCAGATCCGGCCCTCCTCCACCCGGGCCAGGCCGCAGATCTGGGCCCGCAGCAGGTTGCTCTGGTCCAGGGTGCAGCTCTCGTCCCGGGGCAGGCTGATGTCCCGGGGCGGTTCCCCGGCGGGCGGCGGCAGGATCCGGCCGGTGATGTCCCGGCCCGGGGCGGCCCGCTGGGCCGGACGCAGGCGGCCGATGACCTGGCCGGGAAACACGGGAAAGGCCAGGTCGCCCTGGGGCTCGACCCAGGCGTCGCGGGCCCGGCGGGGCCGGACGCCGCGGGCGATGACCACGTGGCTGGCGTCCTGGCTGTTCTGGAGCAGGTGCACGGCCCGGGCCAGGCCCTTGGGGTCCAGGCCGGAGTCCAGCCCGGCCTCGGCCAGGAGCTTGCGGACCAGGTCCACGCTCAAGGGCGTGCCGAAGCCCTGGGCCGGGACGTAGCAGCTCACGCAGAGCTTCATGCGGTCCTGGGTGGCCCCGAAACGGACCACGGCGTCCACGTCGGCGTCGGGCGCACCATTCCCTGGTCCGCAGGACGGCGGGCCCTTCTTGGCGCTCTTCTTCATTTCCCCCCTTGGACGGGAACCCCACCTGGCGCGGATATCCCGTCATCTCCCTGCGGAAATCCAGATATTCCGCTATTTCTTCAGTTAGTCACTTTCGCAACCGCAGGCAACGAAATCCTGCCCGAGACCCGAGAAAGGGCCCCGGGGGGACGCCCCGGAGCCCGTGCGCTCAGGACAAAGGCGGCCCGGGCGGCAAGGGTTGGAGCACCTCCCAGTGCTCCCCTATCGGCAGGGCCGGACGCTCCTCTTCCAGTTGGAAGAAGCTCATGGTCTGCTGGAGCTGCACGGCCTGGGACGAGAGTTCCTGGGACGTGGAGGCCAGCTCCTCGGAGGCCGAGGCGTTCTGCTGCATGGTGGCGTCGAGCAGGCGCAGGGCCTTGTCCACCTCCCCGGCCCGCAGGCGCTGCTCGGCCGCGCCCTCGGCCTGGCGCCGGGACAGGTCCTGGGTGCCCTGGATGCGCTCGAGCAGGCCCTGGACCGCGTCGGCCACCTGCCCGGCGGCCTGGTCCGCGCGCACCGAGAGGTTCGAGATCTCCCCGGCGGCCCCGCCGCTGGTCTCGGCCAGCTTGCGCACGGCCGAGGCCACCACGGCGAAGCCCTTGCCGTGCTCCCCGGCCCGGGCGGCCTCGATGGCCGCGTTGAGGGCCAGCAGGTCGGTCTGGCGGGCGATGTCCTCCACCAGGGTGATGCGCTCGGCGATGTCGCGCATGATGGCCGCGGCCGAACGCGCGCCCTCCAGGCACTGGCGGACCTCCTCCAGGGCCTGGCCCGAGAGCTTTTCCGCGTCCCGGGACAGGGCCGCGCCCTCCTCGATGCGGCTGAGCATCTCGCCCATGTTCGCGCCGATGCGCTCCAGGGCCTGGGCCTCCTCGGACACGGCCTGGGCCACGTTCTCGGCGCTGGCCGTGAGCTCCTCGCTGCCCGCGGCCACCTGGGACGCGGCCCCCTGGACCTCGCCCACGATGCGGGTCAGGCTCCCGGCCATGCGGCGCATGGAGCCGTAAGCCCCCCGGGCTTCGTCCTCCCCTTCCTCCAGGGGCGCGGAGAGCTGGCCCCGGGCCACGGCCTCGGCCATGCGCTCCATGTCCGGCGGCTCGGCCCCCAGGGCGTTGGTCACCCGCCGGGCGAAGAACACGGCCAGGCCCATGCCGGCCACGGCCAGGGCCACGGCCACGGCCAGGACCACCCAGAGCAGCCGGCCCATGGCCGCGCCCAGGGAGTCGCGGCGCGCGGCCACGGCCTCCTCGATGCCGTCCACGTACACGCCCATGCCCACGACCCAGCCCCAGGGCTCGAACAGCCGCACGTAGGAGAGCTTGGGATGGTCCCCGGTCTTGCCGGGCTTGGCCCACTGGTACTCCACGAAGCCCCCGCCCTCGGCGCGGGCCTTGGCGGCCATCTCCACGAAGAGCTTCTTGCCCTTGGGGTCGGCGTAGGACGAGAGGTCCTGGCCGTTCATCTCGGGCTTGAGCGGGTGCATGACCATGCGCGGGGCAAGATCGTTGATCCAGAAGTAGTTGCCGTCGGCCAGGCGCATCCGGGCCACCTGGCGCAGGGCGTCGGCCTGCATGGCCGCCGTGAGGTCCTCGATCCAGGCCCCGCCGCCCAGGATCCAGCCCCACTCGGGCAGGGCCAGGACGTAGGAGACCTTCTGCTTGGACTCGCTGCTGCCGGGCTTGGCCCACCAGTAGTCCACCATGCCCTCGCCCTCGCGGCTGGCCTCGACCATCTCGCGGAACAGGGCCTTGCCCTGGGCGTCCTTGAACTCCCGCAGGTCCCGGCCGTCCAGCTTGGGGTCGATGGGGTGCATGACCATGGCCGGGGTGGCGTCCATGAGCCAGAGGTAGTTGCTGCCGTCGAAGCGCACGGCCCGGACCAGGGCCTTGAGCTCCTCCAGGACCGCCTCCCTGCTCTCGCCCCGGGCCAGCCGCCGGGCCGAGACGTCGCGCATCTGGGCGGCCACGGCCTGGACCACGCGCTTGAGCCCGGCCATGGTCTCGCGCTTCATGGCCTCCACGTCCTGGGAGCGGTCGAAGGCGGCCTTGACCATGCCCGAGGCCATGCCCACGAGGTTTTCCAGTTGCCCCTTTTCCCGGGCCATGGTCTCGGCCCGGTAGAGGTTGATCTCGTTTTCCGCGTACGAGCGCATCTGCCAGAGGAACAGGCCGCTCAAAAGCGCGGCAGTGGCCGCGATGGCGGCCACCTGGACGAGAATGAGCCGGTTGCGCAGCTTCATGGGCACCCTCCCGACGACGTTCAGGGGAAACTCACAGTTTCGCCTGTTAACGGGTACCGATGAAATATGCAATGAGAGATAGGGGCGGAGATCGGAGGTCCGGGGCCGGAAACGGGAAAAACAGGGGGGACGGCCGGGGGAAAAAGGCTGTCAGACGTTCCCGGACGCGGGTTCCTCGCTTTCCAGGGGCAGGATCAGGAAAAAGTTGTTGCCCTCGCCCGTGGACTCGTACCCCACCTCGCCGCCGTGGAGCTCGACCACCTGGCGCACGAAGTACAGGCCGTGGCCCGTGCCGTACTCCTTGTCCACGTTGCCCGCGCGGAAGCCCGGGGTGAACAGGCTGGCGCGCTCCTCGGCGGCAATGGCCGGGCCCGAGGTGAAGACGTTCAGCTTGACCCCGGGGCGGCCCGGGCCGAAGCGGTCGGCGAGCACCTCCCAGCCGTAGGCCAGCCAGGCCACGTGGCCCCGGTCCCAGCGCTCCATGGGCCGGGCGTACTTCACCGCGTTGGAGAAGAGGTTGGAATAGACCTGGGCCAGGAGCCCCATGTCGGCCAGCAGCACGATCTCGCGGTCCGGCACCCCGCCCAGGGACAGGTCGATCTCCACCCCGCGCTCCTCCAGCCGGGGCCGGTAGCGATCCAGCTGGGGCTCGATGACCTGGGTCCGCAGGTTGAGGCGGCGCTTCTCCAGGACGTAGCGGCCCTCCTGGAAGTGGCGGCGCCTGAGCAGCGTCTCCAGGAACAGGCTGGTCTGCTCGTAGTGCCGGTAGATCTCGTTGAACTGGGCCAGGATACCCGCGTGCAGGTATTCGAGCTTGGCCCGGCGTTCGCCGGAAAGCTCCGGATGGCGCTCCTCGTCGTGGGCCATGTCCCCGGACAGCTCGGCCAGGCCGTCGATCTTGCCCTTGAGCCGGTTGAAGAACAGCCGGAAGTACATGTTCGGCACGATGACGTTGTGGCCGATGTCCTCCACCAGGTTCTTGATGAACTCCAGGTGCTCGCGGTTGCGCGTGCGGATGACCCGGTGGTGATACTGGTAGCCGATGCGGTTGGCGAACTTCTCGAAGAACAGGCGGTCCTTGGGGCTGAGCCCGGCGGCCGGGCGCAGGATCAGGGCCCCGGCCACCCCGCCGGGCGGGTCGAAGGGCAACAGGTCGCGCAGGGCCGGGTTGATCTTGATGGGCAGAATGAGCTGGCCGTCGATCTCCGAGGCCTGGCGGGGCAGGTCCTCCAGCGTGACCGGCAGCTGGCGGCCCGCGGTGGAGCCCGAGGAGCGCACGAGCTTGGGCAGCCCGCCCTCGCCCAGGAGCACCAGGTCCGCGGCGCGGTGGAAGAAGGCGTCCGGCAAAATCACGCAGATGGCGAAGAAGTCCTGGTCGCTCTCGAACTCCTGGGCCAGGTCGAAGAAGACGTTGAACATGCGGACCTCGGACCGCGAGAAGCCGTACGACTCGTAGTCGTCGATCTTCTCGTGGATCCGCCGCAGGACCTTGCGGTCGCGCTCGGCCTCGGCCGCTTCCAACGGTTCCATGCCGCTCCCGCCGGGGCCTGACCTCCGGCTTATTCTACCCCTATACGGGCTTCCCCGGGCGGAGACAAGCGGCGGGATGTTCACCGGGCGGGCGCGGGCTCGATCGAGGCTCCGGCCACGCGGTCCTGGCTCCTGGCGAAATGCGCCAGGGCGAAGAAATCCGGGGGAACGCGCAGGCCGAAGCCGTTGCAGGCCCGGTAGTAGCGCAGGTCCTCCAGCCAGAGCCGGGTCAGCTCGCGGTCCTCGAGGAGCCGGGCGGCCCCGGCCAGGGGGTGGGCCAGGAGTTCGAGCACGGGCCCGGCCAGGACCGAGGGGTCGCGGAAGCACTCCCAGTGGCAGGCCGAACAGGAGGCCGCGCGGGGGATGCGGGCCAGGTCCAGGTCCGGGAACTCGCCCAGGGGCTCGCTCCCCCGGTAGCCGCAGGGGTAGGCCGTGAGGCCCCCGGCCTGGACAAAGAAGAAGTCGATGCCGCCCCGGCAGGGGAAGCGCGCGGCCTGGCCCCGGGCCTCGCGGGCCAGGGCCAGGAGCGCGCTCAACGGGGTGAAGATGCGCAGCCGGTGGCGGAACCCGGCCACGGCCTGGGACAGGGCCGCATAGAGCAGGGCCAGCTCGGCCCGGCTGAAGCGGATCATGTCCGCGGCCGAGGTGGCGGCGTAGACCGCCTCGCGGGAGGCGCTCTCCTCGGGCAGGCTCATGGGGTAGCAGGCGTTGGCCGTGGAAAAGCCCAGGGACTCCACCCGGGAGAAGAAGCGGCGCAGGCCGTCCCGGAAGTGCGCCTGGAAGCCCTCGGGGTCGGCTTCGGCGTCCGGGGCGGGCTGGGCGCCCCCGGCCAGGCGGTTCAGGCCCAGGTTGGCGGCCGGGAAGAGCCCGAACTCCCGGAACGCGGGCAGGGCCTTTTCCAGGCCCCGGACCACCCCGGGCAGGCCGCGGTTCTGCTCGTGCAGCCCGGCGTCGGCCGAATCCAGGCTGATCCAGAAGTTGTTCAGCCCGGACTCCGCGATGGTCTCGGCCAGGTGGCGCATGCGGTCGCTGAAGTCCGGCCGCTCCCAGCCCCGGAACAGGAAGCCGTTGGTGCCGGTGCGCACGAACGGGATGCCCTTGGCCCGGGCCCGGCGCGAAAGCTCGGCGATCTCGCCCAGGTAGAGCAGGGGCTCGCCGCCGGTGAAGGACAGGGCCAGGATGCCCTTTTCGGCCGCCGCGTCCACCAGGGCCACGGCCGCGTCGGCGTGCAGGGTGGAGCGCAGGAAGCGCGCCCGGGCGTTCATCCCGCACTGGGCGCAGAGGGCGTTGCAGCGGTCCGTGTACTGGACCACGAGCTGGGCCGGGACCCGGCCCCGGAGAAGCCGGCCCAGGGCCTTGCGCCAGGGGAAGCGAGGGGTGTTCATGGCCTGCCTCAAGGGTTTGAGACAAGAATAAGCAGGCCGTGTGACGATCTGGAGGCGGATCGGTGACGCTTGGGTCGCAAAGCGGGATTTCCCGGAACTGGCGTTATTTTATCCATCATTGCCTTTGCTTGGGAAATGGGGGATGGAGGAATAAGGGACCCTTTTCAGGTCCCGGGGAGGAGAGATGCCGGCCAAAAAACAGGCGGCTCCGGCCGCGCCCAAGCCCCGCGCCGCGAAAAAGGCCCCGGCCGCCAAGGCCGAAGCCAAGCCCCAGTCCCGGGCCGCCCGGGTCAAGGCCCTCAAGGAGGACGTGCAGCGCCACATCCTCTCCTTCCTGGGCAACGACGCGGCCCTGGCCTCCAAGCACGACTACTTCAAGGCCCTGGCCTACACCGTGCGCGAACGCATGGCCGAGGCCTGGATCAGGACCCAGCGCTCCTACTACGACCGCGGCTCCAAGCGGGTCTATTACCTGTCCCTGGAGTTCCTGCCCGGCCGCTCGCTGGTGAACAACATCCTCTGCCTGGACCTGGAGCCCGAGTGCCGCAAGGTGCTCTCCGAGTTCGGCCTGAGCCTGGAGGACGTGGCCGAGCTGGAGTGGGACGCGGGGCTGGGCAACGGCGGCCTGGGCCGCCTGGCCTCCTGCTACCTGGACTCCATGGCCAGCCTGGGCATCCCCTCCTACGGCTACGGCATCCGCTACGACTACGGCATCTTCTACCAGCTCATCCAGGACGGCTGGCAGCTGGAGCGGCCGGACAACTGGCTCCGGTTCGGCAACCCCTGGGAGTTCGAGCGGCCCCAGCACCTCTACCCCGTGGAGTTCGGCGGCGAGGTCCGCACCTACTTCGACTCCCAGGCCCGCCAGCGCCACCAGTGGCTCTCGGGCGAGCACGTCATGGCCATGGCCTGCGACATGCTCGTGCCCGGGTACCGCAACGGCACGGTCATCAACATGCGCCTCTGGGCGGCCCGCTCCAGCCGCGAATTCGACCTGGATTTCTTCAACAACGGCGAGTACATCCGAGCCATCGAGCACAAGACCCGCAGCGAGAACATCTCCAAGGTCCTGTACCCCAGCGACGCCGTGGCCGAGAACCTGGAGCTGCGGCTCAAGCAGCAGTACTTCTTCGTCTCGGCCACCTTCCAGGACATCATGCGCCGCCACCGCAAGGACCACCCGACCATGGAGGACCTGCACAAGTTCGTGGCCGTGCAGCTCAACGACACCCACCCGGCCATCGCCGTGCCCGAGCTCATGCGCCTGCTCCTGGACCAGGAGCTCATGGACTGGGACCAGGCCTTCGAGATCGCGGTGCAGACCTTCGCCTACACCAACCACACGGTCATGCCCGAGGCCCTGGAGCACTGGCCCGTGGACCTGCTGGCGCGCATCCTGCCCCGGCACATGCAGATCATCTACGAGATCAACCACCGCTTCATGGAGGCCGTGGCCGAGCGCTTCCCCGGGGACGGCGACCGCCTGCGCCGCATGTCGCTCATCGCCGAGGACCGCGGGCGGCGCGTGCGCATGGCCCATCTGGCCATCGTGGGCTCGCACGCGGTCAACGGGGTCTCGGCCCTGCACTCGGACATCCTCAAGAACCGCGTGTTCCGCGACTTCGCCGAGATGTACCCGGAGCGCTTCCTGAACAAGACCAACGGGGTCACGCCCAGGCGCTGGCTCGGGCTCTGCAATCCCGGGCTCAGCGGGCTTCTGGAGGAGGCCCTGGGGCCGGGCCTGCTCACGGACCTCTCGCGGCTCGAAGGGCTCAAGGGCCTGGCCTCGGACGCCGCGTTCCAGGCCCGCTGGATGGAGCAGCGCCGGCGCAACAAGAAGCGCCTGGCCGACTACGTGCTCTACAAGGTGGGCGTGCGCCTGGACTGGAACGCCCTGTTCGACGTGCAGGTCAAGCGCATCCACGAGTACAAGCGCCAGCTCCTGAACGTCCTGCACGTGATCGTGCTCTACAACCGCCTGCGCGACGGCATCCCGGGCTCGGCCCCGGCCCCGCGCGCGCACATCTTCGGGGGCAAGGCCGCGCCGAGCTACCGCATGGCCAAGCTCATCATCAAGCTCATCAACTCCGTGGCCGAGCGGGTGAACAACGACCCGTTGGTCTCCGAGTCCCTCAAGGTGGTCTTCCTGCCGAACTACTGCGTGTCCTCGGCCGAGAAGATCATCCCGGGCGCGGACCTCTCCGAGCAGATCAGCCTGGCGGGCACCGAGGCCTCGGGCACGAGCAACATGAAGTTCGCGCTCAACGGCGCGCTGACCATCGGCACCCTGGACGGGGCCAACGTGGAGATCCGCCAGGCCGTGGGCCCGGAGAACTTCTTCCAGTTCGGGCTCACCGCCGCGGAGGTGGACGGGCTCAAGGCCCGCGGCTACGACCCCCGGGCCTGCTACGACTGCGACCCGGAACTCAAGCGGGCCGTGGACATGATCGCCCAGGGCCACTTCTCGCCCCTGGCCCCGGACCTGTTCCGGCCGATCACCGACGGGCTCCTGCACCAGGGGGACCCGTACATGGTCCTGGCCGATTTCCGGGCCTACGCCGACTGCCAGGAGCGGGCCGCCCGGGCCTTCCTGCGCCAGGAGAAGTGGGCCGCCATGAGCATCCGGAACACCGCGGGCATGGGCTTCTTCTCCTCGGACCGCGCGGTGCGCGAGTACGCCCGGGAGATCTGGGGGGCGCGCACGGCGGACGAGGGCTAGGCGCAGCTTCCCGCTCCAAAACCGGGCCGGTCAAGAACCGCTCCGGCAAGGCGCACGGAAATCCCGGGCCCGACGCGTGGACAGACCCGTGCGAGGGTCCGGGATTTTCGCTGCAATGCGGACGGGGCGGGAGTTTCACCGGCCCGCTAGGCCGGGACGAGCTCCACGCCGAGCAGGCGGCGCAGGTCGAACATGTAGTTCAGCGGGTTGAGGCACTCGATGATCTTGAGCCGGGGCCGGCCCTGGTCGTCCGGGGGCACGGCCGCCAGGTCCAGGAGCCGGGGCTCGCGGGGCCGCAGCCTGCGGTCCAGGATCACGTTCACCAGGGGCAGCAGCGGCTTGTTGGGATTGGAGCCGTAGACCACGGCCAGATCCCCGCTGTTGAGCCGCACCAGGCTGCCCGGCGGATAGATTCCCAGACACTTGATGAACAGGTCGGCCTCGCCGGGCACGAAGTTCTGGCCGCGCATGCCGTACATGATGGCCAGGGCCTTGGACGGGGCCACGGCCTTCATGTAGGAGCGGTCGCTGGTCATGGCGTCGAACACGTCGCACAGGGCCAGCATCCGGCCCGCCTGGCTGATCTGGTCCCCGCGCAGGCCCTGGGGATAGCCCAGGCCGTTGTACTGCTCGTGGTGTTCGGCCACGGCCCGCAGCACGGCCTGGGGGAAGCCCCCGGCCTCGGTGAGCAGCCTGCGGCCGTGGGCCGGATGGGCCCGCACCAGCTCCATCTCGTCGCGGGACAGCGGCCCGCGCCGGGAATAGACCTCCTGGGGCACCAGGACCATGCCCGCGTCGTGCAGCAGTCCGGCCAGGCCCAGGTCCAGGAGCCGCTCCCGGGTGAGCCCCAGGAACATGCCGAAGAGCACGGCCAGGCCGCAGACGTTGGCCGAATGGGTCAGGGCGTAGCGGTCGTACTTGTGGAGCTTGGACAGGCAGAGCAGGGCCCCGGGGTTGCGGACCACCGAGTCGATGACCTCCTCCACCGCGTCCTCGGCCTCGGCCGGGACCAGGGGCCGCCGGGCCGCCAGGCTCTCGGCGATGCGCCGGGCGCAGTCCAGCACGGCCTTGTACTTGCGGTGGGCCCGGGGCAGTTCCTCGTGCATGGGCACGCGCAGGCCCGCGGCGTTCCACTCCCGGGCCCCGGGGTCCTGGAGCAGCCGGTCCAGGCGCTCCTCGTCGGAGATCTCCCCGGACTCGGCCTCCAGGCCCTTGGCCGTGTCGATGAAGACCTCCAGGCAGCCGCTGGCGCGGATGCGCTCCAGGTCCTCCTGGCGGACGAAGCCGGGGCTGGTGTAGAGATAGGGGGCGTGCCGCCAGACCGTGGAATCCAGGTCGGCCACGCACATGCCCGCCTTGAGTTCGCTCACCGGAATCTTCTTGATCACGGCCCGTCTCCCGCGCCCGGAAGAAAAGGCGCCTTCTAACAATTCCTACTCCTTCCGAAGCCCTCTGTCCACCTTCCGGACAGCCGCTGCAGCCGCGCTTTATCATTGCCTAAATCCCCCCCGGGGCATAACATCAGCAAATGGAGCGAATCCGCCTATGAGCCGCCAGCGCCGCCGCGCAGACCCCGAAGCGCCCGTTTCGGCCCTGCCGGAACGCTTCCTGGGCGCCGTGGACGTGGCCGTGTTCGCCAAGGACGCGGAGTTCCGCTGGATCTACGGCAACGCGGCCCTGGCCCGGGGCATGGGCAGGCCTCTGGAGGATATCCTCGGCCGCACCAACGAGGATCTGTTCGTCCCGGAGCAGGCCGCCCTGTTCCGGGCCCGCGACCAGGAAATCCTGGACACGGGCCGGAGCCTGACCACCGAGGCCGAGACCGTCTGGAACGGCCACTCCGCGGTGATCCTCTCCAGCAAGGCCCTGTTCGTGGACCCGGCGGACGGCAAGCGCTACATCCTGGGGTTCATCCAGGAGATCACCTCGCTGAAACGGGCCCTGGCCGCCCTGCACGAATCCGAATCCCTGCACCGGGCCATCACCGAGATCGCGCCCGTGGCCATCGTGGTCCACGAGATGGGCCGCATCCTCCTGGCCAACCAGGCCGCGGCCCAGGCCGTGGGCCTGGACGACCCGACCCAGCTCACCGGCCGCAACGTCCTGGAGCTGCTGGCCCCGGAGGGCCGCGCCGCGGCCGAGGCCCGCATCCGCCAGGCCATGGACCGGGGCCGCCTGCTCACGCCCCAGGAATACATCGTGCCCGGGGCGAACGGCGAACACCGCACCCTCGAGGGCCGCTCCGGGGTCATCCCCATGGCCGGGGGCCAGGCCCTGATCACGGTCTTTCAGGACGTCAGCGAATTCCGCCGCCAGGCCAAGGCCCTGGAGGAGTCCGAGCGGGCGCTCCGGACCATCTTCAACAGCGTGCACTCGGCCGTGTTCCTGCACGGGGCCGACGGCAGCATCCTGGACGTGAACGACCGCATGCTCGAGATGTTCGGGGTCACCCGGGAGCAGGCCCTGTCCCTGTCCGTGGTCCCGGACCTCACCGGTCCGGGCACGGTCCCCCCGGACATCGACGAGATCTGGCGGGAGGTCCTGGCGGGACGGCCCCGGACCTTTGACTGGGTCTCGCGCAAGCCCGGGGACGGCAGCCTGTTCAACGTGGAGGTGCACCTGCGCCGGGTGAACCTGCCCGACGGGGTGGCGGCCCTGGCCACGGTCACGGACATCACCGACCGCAAGCGGGCCCTGGCCGCGCTCCTGGACTCCGAGGCCCGCTACCGGGCCCTGTTCGAGAACGCCCCGGACGGCATCGCGCTCATCCGCGGGGGCCGCTTCCTGGAGTGCAACCCCCGCCTGCTCAAGCTCTACGGCAGCCAGGCCAAGGACATCCGCGGGGCCCGGGCCGGAAGCTTCTCGCCGGAGTTCCAGCCCAACGGCCGCAAGTCCGCGGACCTGGGCACGGAGTACGTGGCCCGCGCCGAGGCCGGGGAACCCCTGCACTTCGAGTGGCGCCACCGCTGCCCGGACGGCGGCGAGTTCGACGCCGAGGTCTCCCTGCGCCGGGTGGGCCCGGGCGAGCCGCCCCTGCTCCAGAGCATCGTGCGCGACATCACCGAGCGCAAAAAGGGTCTGGCCGCGCTCCAGGAATCCGAGACCCGCTACCGCACCCTGGTGGACAACTTCCCCAACGGCGCGGTGCTCCTGTTCGACCGGGACATGCGCATCCTCCTGGCCGGCGGCCTGGGACTGTCCAAGATCGGGCTCAAGCCCGCGGACCTGACCGACCGCTTCCTGGGCCAGGTCTTCACCACGGACCTGGCCGCCCAGGTGGAGGAGCTGTTCCGCCAGGCCCTGGCCGGAGACACGGCCGTGGCCGAGATGCCCCTGGCCGACCGGGTCTACGAGATGCGCGCCGCGCCCCTGGCCGGGCCCGACGGGACCATCTCCAGCGGGCTCTGCGTGGGCCTGGACATCTCCGGCCGCAAGCGCCTGGAGGAGCAGCTCCGGCACCAGGCCCTGCACGACCCGCTCACCGGCCTGGCCAACCGCACGCTGTGCCTGGACCGCATCCGCCAGGCCATCGAGCGCACCAAACGCAGGCCCGGCTACACCTACGCCGTGCTCTTCGTGGACCTGGACCGCTTCAAGGTGGTCAACGACTCCATGGGCCACAAGTTCGGCGACGCCCTGCTGGTGGAGACCGCCGGCCGCCTCCAGGAATGCGTGCGCGACCTGGACACCGTGGCCCGCCTGGGCGGGGACGAGTTCGTGCTCATCCTGGAGGAGCTGGAGTCTCCGCGCCGGGCCGTGCAGGTGGCCCACCGGGTGCGCCAGGTCCTCAACCGGGAGTACGAGCTGGGCCAGCGGTCCATGCGGCTCTCGGCGAGCATCGGCATGGTCCTGGACACCCGCCTGTACCGGGCCCCGGAGGACGTGCTCCAGAACGCCAACCTGGCCATGCACCGGGCCAAGGACATGGGCCGCGACCGCTTCAAGGTCTTCACCCACCGGATGCTCGACGCGGCCGTGCAGCGGCTCAACATGGAGAGCGGCCTGCGCCGGGCCATCGCCGAGGACCGGCTGTTCCTGGTCTACCAGCCCATGGTCCGCCTGGGCCGGGAGGTCTCGATCTACGGCTTCGAGGCCCTGGTGCGCTGGCGGCGCTCGGACGGCTCGGTGGTGGGCCCGGCCGAGTTCATCCCCCTGGCCGAGGAGTCCGGGATCATCATCGACCTGGGCCTCTGGGTTCTGCGCCGGGCCTGCCGGACCTATGTCTCCTGGAGCACCCGCCGCCCGGAGATCGGCCGCCTGGCCCTGTCCGTGAACCTCTCGGGCCGCCAGTTCGCCCAGCCCGACCTGGTGGGCTCGGTGCGCCGCGTGCTCCAGGAGACCGGCATGCCCCCGGAGCGGCTCAAGCTGGAGATCACCGAGACCGCCCTCATGGAGAACGCCGGCCGGGCCGTGGAGCGGCTCCTGGCCCTCAAGGACCTGGGCATCCGGCTCTCGGTGGACGACTTCGGCACGGGCTACTCCAACCTCATCTACCTCCAGCAGCTGCCCCTGGACCACCTCAAGATCGACCTGTCCTTTGTCCAGAAGATGGACGTGAACAAGGAGAACGTGGAGATCGTCAAGGCGGTCATCAGCCTGGCCCACACCCTGGGCCTGGAGGTGGTGGCCGAGGGCGTGGAGCGGCCCCGGCACCACGAGATCCTCACCCTGCTCGACTGCGAGTACGGCCAGGGCTACCTCTACTCCCCGCCCCTGCCCGAGGACGAGGCCCTGGCGTTCGTCCGGGATTTCACGCTCCGCGGGCCTCTGATCTGATCCTCCGGCTGTCCCCAAGAACCATAAAAAAAGTCTAGAAACCCCGCCGGCGGGCGTGGGCATTTTTGCGCGCAAAACTGCGCAAAAAACGTACACACGGGCCTGCACGCGGCCTGCACATCCAACTGAAATCCAGTGACATCAGCTGGTTAGACCCTTGGTATGGGCCTTGCTCATTCAGTGCATCCCGGTCGCCCCCGCGGCCGGGTGTTTTTACGAGAAGTAACAACAGGCTGGAACCCTTGATCTTTTAAGCGTTGACTTTGAACGGGATTCCAGGGAAAGAGCGAAACCGCGAGAGATTTCGGGGCCCCGCGAAAGAGGACCCGGCCGGGTCCCAGGCCGCCCCGAGGAGAAGGAATTCGATGAGCACTGTCCGATTTGAGGACGCCTCCGTATTCACCGCCGCCCGCAAGGCGGCCTTCGCCCGCCGCCAGCTGACCAACGGCGACGTGGGCTATCCCGTCGTTCTGGCCCTGTTCCTGGCCTGCACGGCCGTGGGCCTGTGGTGGGTCTGGGCCGAGGCCGGGATCACGGTCATGGCCGGGTTCAGCTCCATGGCCCGCGAGATCGCCTGGTGGCTGGGCCAGGGCCTGTTCTGGATGACCATCGCCGCCCTTGCCTGGCGCGCCTACCTGGCCCTGCGCTACAAGGCCTGCCCGCCGGTGGCCGACGAATCCCTGCCGACCCTGACCGTGGTCGTGCCCGCCTACAACGAGGGCCGGCACGTGCTCAACACCCTGGTCAGCGTGGCCACCAGCGACTACCCGGCCCACAAGCTCCAGATCGTGGCCGTGGACGACGGCTCCAAGGACGACACCTGGCAGTGGATGCGCCGCGCCGAGGCCATGCTTCCCGGCCGCGTGGAGCCCATCAAGCTGGTCAAGAACGGCGGCAAGCGCCGCGCCCTGTACGAAGGCTTCCGCCGGGCCACCGGCGAGGTCTGGGTGACCATCGACTCCGATTCCCTGGTGGACCCGGACACCCTGCGCAAGCTGGTCAGCCCGTTCGTGGCCGACGCCAACGTCGGCGCCACGGCCGGCAACGTGCGCGTGCTGAACATGGACCAGGGCCTGATCCCCAAGATGATGGACGTGGCCTTCACCCTGTCCTTCGACTTCCTGCGCCTGGCCCAGAGCCGCCTGAACACGGTGTTCTGCACCCCGGGCGCCCTGTCCGCCTACCGCGGCTCCATCCTGGAACCGCACCTGGAGGAGTGGGTCGAGGAGCAGTTCCTGGGCCGCTACGCCAACATCGGCGAGGACCGCGGCCTGGCCAACATCATCCTGCGCAAGGGCTTCCACATCCTGTTCCAGCAGGACGCCCTGGTCTGGACCAACGTGCCCGTGCAGTACAAGGGCCTGTGCAAGATGCTCGTGCGCTGGGGCCGCAGCCACGTGCGCGAGTCCATCGTCATGGCCCAGTTCCTGTTCGGCAACTTCCGCCAGACCCCGGCCATGGGCACCCGCGTGGAGTACCTGCTCCAGATGGTCGAGCTCATCGTGGGCGAGGCCCTCAAGATCGGCTCCATCGCCATGCTCCTGGTGTCCCCGCTCCTGGTGGCCAAGAACATCGCCATCGGCACGGTCATCGCCTCGAGCATCCCGGCCGTGGTCTACCTGGCCCGGCACCGCTCCTGGAACTTCCTCTGGGCCCTGCCGTACTCCTTCTTCTGGATCATCGGCCTGTCCTGGATCGGCGTCTGGTGCATGATCACCCCGCAGCGCTCCGGCTGGCTCACCCGCGAGGTGAAGTCCGGGCTGCCCGCCGCGGCCCCGGCCGGCGACCTGCTCCAGGCCGCCCAGGCCCCGCTGCTCACCCCGGCCCCGGTCATGACCGCTCAGGCCCAGCAGGCCCAGGCCTGACACCGCATCCCGAGAGAATGAAAAAGGCCCGCCGATCGGCGGGCCTTTTTTTCGTTCAGGCGCTGTCGTCGCAGCCGTGCCGCGCCCCGGGGGGCAGGCCCTCCATGAGGTCGGCCAGGGTGATGCCCGCGAGTTCGTCCTCCAGGGCGTGGGAGACCCGGTCCCAGGCCTGGCGCGCCTTGCACACGGGCGCGCGGTGGCAGATCTTGGCGTCCAGGCAGCAGTTGGTCAGGCCCAGGTCGCCCTCCACCACCCGCAGGATGTCCGCCAGGGTCACGTCCCCGGGCTGTCCGGCCAGGACATAGCCCCCGGCGGCACCGCGCACGCTGTCCACCAGGCCGGCCTTCTTGAGCGGCTTGAGGATCTGTTCGATGAAGCGCACCGTGACCCCGGTGTGCTCCGAGAGCGCGGCCGTGCGCTGCGGCCCGCGGCCCAGGTGCATGGCCAGGTCGAGCATGAGCCGCACGGCGTAGCGGGATTTGGCCGAAAGTTTCATGAAGCCCCTTTCCGGTTGCGGTTGCCGGCCCGGACCAGGCCGGGCGTTGGACTCCGGGGGGAAAGGCCCCGCGGCGGCTCCCTGGCGGGCCCCAAGGCGCCGGCCCGCTGCCCCCAAGCAGCGCGCCGGAGAACCCGCACAGAAGCTTCCGCGCGCGGCCCGTCCCCGCCCCCGGGAGGCGGACCGCATTGGAGCGCAACATGCCTGAATTTCCAGCCCTTGGCAACGCATCCCCCCGGGCCGGACCCGGCCCCGACTCTGGCTATTCCCCGCGCTTGGGAGTATGACCCGCTCCAGCGAGGCGGCATCATGGAAACCAGGCTCGACTTCCGCATCCTGCCCCAGCCCGACGACTCCACCTGCGGCCCCACCTGCCTGCACGCGGTCTATGCCTACTACGGCGACACCCTGCCCCTGCCCCGGGTGGTGGACGAGGTGGAGAAGCTCGAGGGCGGCGGCACCCTGGCCGTCCTGCTCGGCTGCCACGCCCTGTCCCGGGGCTACCGGGCCGTGCTCTACACCTACGACCTGCAGGTCTTCGACCCCACCTGGTTCAAGGGCCGGGGCAAGGACATGGCCGAGAAGCTCAAGCTCCAGATGGAGGCCAAGCCCCACCGCCGCAAGGTCCGGGCCGCCAGCCGGGCCTACCTGCGGTTCCTCTCGCTCGGCGGGGAGATCCGCTTCGAGGACCTCTCCTCGGCGCTCATCCGGCGCACGCTCAAGCGCGCCGTGCCCGTGCTCACCGGGCTCTCGGCCACCTACCTCTACGGCACGGCCCGCGAGCTGGGCCAGGGCGAGGCCCTGGTCTACGACGACATCAAGGGCGAGCCCACGGGCCATTTCGTGGTGCTCTGCGGCTACAAGCCCGAGCACCGCGACGTGCTCGTGGCCGACCCCCTGCTGCCCAACCCCATGGCCGCGGGCCACACGTACGAGGTCAAGATGTCCCGGCTGATCCACTCGATCATGCTCGGCACGTTGACATTCGACGCCAACATTCTCATCATCGCGCCCAAGGGAACGGATATCTAGGAGGACGTTTTGATTCTCGCCGTCATCGAGAACCCGGAGGACTGTCCGCTCACGCTTTCCGGCATCGAGCCCGTGGCCGCCCGCAGCTATCTCTCGGACGCCTCCTTCTCGGGGCTCAAGGGAGCCAAGGTCTTCAACTTCTGCCAGTCCTACCGCTACCAGAGCCTGGGCTACTACGTCTCGCTCCTGGCCGAGGCCCGGCGCCACAAGCCCGTGCCCAGCGTGACCACCATCCAGGACCTCAAGTCCATGGGCATCATCAGCCTGGCCTCGGACGAGCTGGACGAGCTCATCGTCAAGCTCCTGGACGGCCGGACCCTGCGCAAGTTCTCCCTGAACATCTACTTCGGCCGGACCCCGAAAAAGGGCCTGGAACTCCTGGCCTCGCGGCTGTTCAAGTTCTTCCCCGCGCCGTTTCTGCGGGCCGACTTCAACCACTCCTGCACCGAGTGGTACCTCCAGAACGTCTCGCCCCTGTCCATGAAGGACATCCCCAAGAAGGAGCTGGCCTTCGCCTCCCAGGTGGCCTCGGAATACCTGGCCGGCAAGAAGCTGGTCATCCCCAAGCGCTCGCCCGCGCCCTACGACCTGGCCATCCTCCAGGACCCGGCCGAGAAGCGGCCGCCCTCGGACCAGAAGGCCCTCAAGCGCTTCGTCAAGGCCGCCGAGTCCCTGGGCATGGGCGTGGAACTGATCACCCGCGACGACTCCCGCCGCCTCTCGGAGTTCGACGCCCTGTTCATCCGCGAGACCACCAGCGTGGACCACCACACCTACCGCATGGCCCGCAAGGCCTCGGAAGAGGGCCTGGTGGTCATCGACGACCCCGAGTCCATCCTGCGCTGCTCCAACAAGGTCTTCCTGGCCGAGCTCCTGACCCGGCACAAGGTGCCCACCCCGCGGACCATCATCGTGCACACCAAGAACGCGGACCAGGCACTGGCCGACTTCGGCCTGCCCTGCATCCTGAAGCAGCCGGACAGCTCGTTCTCCCAGGGCGTGGTCATGGCCTGCGACCGCGAGGGGCTCCAGGAGGCCGCCCGGGCCATGCTCAAGCGCTCCGATCTGGTCATCGTCCAGGAGTACCTGCCCTCGGACTTCGACTGGCGGGTGGGCGTGCTCGACGGCCGGGCGCTGTTCGTCTGCAAGTACTTCATGAGCGGCGACCACTGGCAGATCGTGCGGCCCGGGCCGGGCGGCAGCGACGTCTACGGCAAGGTCGAGAGCCTGCCCGTGGGCCGGGCCCCCAAGAACGTCCTGCGCACCGCGCTCAAGGCCGCCGCGCTCATCGGCGACGGGCTCTACGGCGTGGATCTCAAGATGCTCGACGGCCAGGTTTATGTTATGGAGATCAATGACAACCCCAATATCGAGGCCGGGGAGGAGGACGAGATCCTCGGCGAGGAGCTGTACTTGCGCATCATGGAGGTCTTCTTGCGGCGCATCGAGAACAAGAAATCCCTGGGGGCCGGACTGTGAGCCCGCTGTCCCTGTTCGAAGGCTTCGGCGTGGAGCTGGAATACATGCTGGTGGACGCCCGCAGCCTGGACGTCTATCCGGCCGCGGACAAGCTCCTGGAGGCCGCTGGCGGCAAGCTCACCGCGGACGTGGAGTTCGGGGACCAGGCCTGGTCCAACGAGCTGGCCCTGCACGTCATCGAGTTCAAGACCAACGGCCCGGCGCCCACCCTGGAGGGCCTGGACAAGCGCTTCGCCGCGGACGTGACCCGGGCCAACGCCCTGCTCGCGCCCATCGGCGGCCAGCTCATGCCCACGGGCGCGCACCCCTGGATGGACCCCAAGACCCAGACCGAGATCTGGCCCCACGAGTACAACGCGGTCTACTCGGCCTTCAACCGCATCTTCGACTGCCAGGGCCACGGCTGGTCCAACCTCCAGAGCATGCACCTGAACCTGCCGTTCGCGGGCGACGGGGAGTTCGGCAGGCTGCACGCGGCCATCCGCCTGATCCTGCCCATCCTGCCGGCGCTGGCCGCCAGCAGCCCGATCCTGGACGGCGCGGCCACGGGCTTCGCGGACGCGCGCATGGAGGCCTATTCGCGCAACTGCGCGCGCATCCCCCAGGTGAGCGGACTCATCGTGCCCGAACGGGCCTTCACCCGGCGGGAGTATGAGAAGCGCATCCTGAACCCCATGTTCAAGGCCCTGCGGCCCCAGGACAAGGAGGGCGTGCTGCGCTTCGAGTGGCTCAACGCCCGCGGGGCCATCGCCCGGTTCGAGCGCGACGCCATCGAGATCCGCGTGCTGGACGTGCAGGAATGCCCGGCCGCGGACCTGGCCGTGGCCGCCCTGGCCGTGGCCGCCATCCGGGCCGTGGCCGCGGAGACCTGGCAGGACTTGAAGGCCCAGCAGAAGTGGGAGCCCGAGCCCCTGGCCCGCATCCTCCAGTCCGTGATCCGGGGCGGGGACCAGGGCGTGGTGGACGACCCGGCCTATTTGAAGGCCCTGGGCCTGACCAACCGGCGCTCCTGCAAGGCCTCGGAGATCTGGCTGTTCATGGCCAAGAACGCCCTGCCCACCGAGGGCTTCGACCCGGACTGGAGCAAGCCCCTGGAGACCATCCTGACCAAAGGCGCGCTGTCCACGCGCATCCTGGCGCGGCTGGCCGGCGACCTGCGCCGGGAGCGGCTGCGCGAGGTCTATGCCGAACTCTGCGACTGCCTGGCCGCCAACCGGCCCTTCCTGCCCTGATCTCCCGGAGGACACGCCCTTTTATTAAAAAAGTGCCACGATTCCATGGCCTTGACCATGCCCCGGGATTCTGTCAAAACAACGTCACAACACGGTTGTAACGCAGGGTCGGCCGCCACGGCGGCGGCCCGGGGGGAGCGGGACACCGCATGGCGGATCAACAGGCCAAAAAACGCCTCTGGCGCGGGGCTTCGCGCAGGCTCGTGGCCTTCTACGTGCTGGCGCTGCTGGCCGTGGTGGCCTCCTTTCTGGTGGCCTCGCGTCTGGCCCTGGACACCGCCTTCCGCGAGGCCGAGCTGGAGACCCAGTACACGGCCAAGGTCCTCCAGCAGCACCTGGAGCGGGCCCTGGAGGCCGTGGACCTCTCCCTGCTCCACGCCATCGACCACCTGCGCGGGACCGACTTCTCCCGCGTGGACCGCTCCGAGGAACACTGGCGGGACCTGGTGGAGGCGGCCGCCCGGCTGCCCCAGGTCCGGACCATCTGGCTGGCCGACGCCTCCGGCCGCGTGATCCTGTGCAGCACCTCCCTGCCGGCCCCGGACATGAACGTGGGCCGCCAGGACTACTTCCAGAAGGCCGCGGCCCTGGACCGGGGCTCCTACGTGGGCCCGCTGCTCATCGGCATGTCCAGCAACCGGCCGTTCTTCTCCCTGTCCCGGCCCGTGCGCGACGCCAAGGGCCGCCTCCTGGGCGTGCTCACCGCGGGCCTGGAGCCGTCCTTCTTCTCGGACTTCCACAGCCGCACCGCCCTGGGCAAGACCGGGGCCGTGGCCCTGCTCTCGGACGACGGCACGGTCATCTCGCGCTATCCCTTCGTGGAGTCGCTCATCGGCCAGAAGGCCCCTCTGACGGCCCTGCGCGAGGCCCTGGCCCTTGGCCGCAAGCAGGGCACGCTCAGCGGCGAGTGCGCCAACGACGGCCCGGGCGGCCCCTCGGTGCTCTCCTTCCTGCGCCTGACCCACCGGCCCCTGGTGGTGGTGGCCACCAAGCGGCGCAGCGAGATCCAGGCCTCCCTGCTGCGCTGGCTGCCGCTCCTGGCCGGGCCTCTGACCCTGTCCCTGGCCTTCATGAGCGCGCTCTTTTTCGTGCACCTGCGCAAGACCCGCGAGGAGGACGAGGCCCGCGCGGCCCTGGCCGAGAGCGAGGCCCGCTTCCGGCTGGTGGCCGACAACGCCGAGGAGATCATCAGCCTGCACGCGGGCACGGGCCGGGCCCTGTACGTGAGCCCGGCCTGCCGCCGGGTGCTCGGCTACGGCCAGGAACAGATGCTCCGCCTGCCCCTGCCCGCGCTGGTCCATCCCGAGGACCGCAGGCAGCTGCGCCAGACACTCATCCAGCCGGTGTTCCGGGGCAGGAGGCACGCCAAGGTCACGGTGCGCGCGCGCCACGCCAACGGCTCCTTTCGCTGGATGGAGACCTCCCTGGCCCCGGTGCTGGACGAGCAGGGCAAGGTCATCCAGACCATCGCCATCAGCCGCGACGTCACCGAGCGCCTGGAGCTGGAGCAGCTCAAGGAGCACGTGGAGCAGATCACCCGCCACGACCTGAAAACCCCGCTCATCTGCGCCCTGTCCGTGCCCCGGCTCCTGCGCAGCCACGGCAACCTGCGGCCCGACCAGCTCCATCTCCTGGAGCAGCTGGAGCGCACCAGCCGCAAGATGCTCGACATGATCAACCGCTCCCTGGACCTGTACAAGCTGGAGGCGGGCATCTACGCCGTGCGGCCCGCGCCCGTGGACCTGCTGGCCGTGGTCCGGGCCGGGGTGGACGAGCTTTCGGGCCTGGCCCAGGCCCGCAAGGTGCGGATGCGGGTCCTGGTGGAGGAGATCGAGCCCGGGCCGGACACGGTCTTCCCGGTGCAGGCCGAGGAGCTCCTGCTCCACTCCCTGTTCCAGAACCTGCTGACCAACGCCCTGGAGGCCGCGCCCCAGGGCGGCGAGGTCTGCGTGCGCCTGAGCCGCGGACAGGGCCGGGTGCGGCTCTCGCTGCACAACCCGGGCTGCGTGCCCGAGCCCGTGCGCGAGCGCTTCTTCGAGAAGTACGCCACCTTCGGCAAGGAGTTCGGCACGGGCCTGGGCACCTACGCGGCCCGGCTCATCGCCGAGGTCCACGGCGGGAGCGCGGGGTTCGACTCGGACGAGGAGTCCGGCACCACCGTCTGGGTGGACCTGCCGGACAAGACCGCCTGACGGACCTGCCGGACAAGACGTCCTGACTTCTCCCTCTCCCGGGCCGGTCAAAAATTCCTGCGGCAAGGCGCGAGCGCGAAGCAGGCCCGACGCGGAGCAGGACCTCCGCGAGGGTCTGGTTCGCGCGCTGCAACGCGGCCGCGGGGAGAATTTCACCGGCCCGCCTAGCCGCCCGCCCTCAATGCTTCCACCGGATCGAGCGACGCGGCCTGGCGCGCGGGCTTGAGCCCGAAGATGAGCCCCACCACCTGGGACCCGGCCAGGGCCAGGAAAAAGGCCTTCCAGGAGAACTGGATGGTCAGTATCTCCAGCCGGGTCAGGAGCTGGCCCAGCGACAATCCGAGAAACAGCCCGAGAATCCCGCCCGCCAGGGTCAGCAGCGCGGCCTCGAACAGGAACTGGGCCATGACCGCCGAGGCCCGCGCGCCCAGGGCCCTTTTCAAGCCGATCTCCGCGGCCCGCTCCGAGACCGAGAGCGAGAACAGGTTGGCCAGCACGAACCCGCCCACGGACAGGGCCGCCAGGGCCGTGACCCCGAGAAAGACCATGAGCCCGCCCTTGAGCATGGACAGGAAGGAGAGGACCTCGTCGGCCGTGAGCACGGTGAAGTCGTCGTCGGCCCCCGGGGCCAGGCCGTGCATCTCGCGCAACAGGGCCCGCAGGTTCTCGCCGTGCTCGGCCATGAGCTCGGACTCCCGGAACTTCACGCGCAGGCCCGCGAAGTGGTTGCGGTCCATGTTGAAGCGGCTGGTGAGCGTGGTGATGGGCAGGACCACGCGGTCGTCCACCTCGCGGCCGCCGCCCCCGCCGGTGAAGCCCCGGTAGGCCAACCTGCCGATGACCGTGAGCGGCAGGTTGTTCACGTACACGGTCCGGCCCAGGGGCGAGGCCTCGCCGAACAGGGTGCGGGTGATCTTGTCGGCCAGCAGGCAGACCTTGTCCGCCTCGGCCACGTCCGCGGCCGTGATGTCCCGGCCCTCAGACAGGGGCCAGTTCCAGGTGCTGGCGTAGTTCTCGGTGGCGCCCACCACCACGATGCCCGCGGCGGTGCGGCCCTCGAAGCGCACGGTCACGTCGAACTTGGCGCGCATGGGCGTGACCACGTAGACCCCGGGCAGGGAGTCCCGGATGCGCCGGGCGTCCTCCGGGGTGAGGGTCTGGGAGCGCTGGCCCACGGCCCGCTTCTTGATGTTCCCGCCGAAGACCAGGGCCGCGTCCGGGCCGAACATGTCCACGATCTGGTAGGCCATGCGGTTGGCCCCGTCCACGGCCGTGACGATGAGCGTCAGGGCGGCGATGCCCAGGGCCACGGCCAGGATGACGAAGACCGAGCGCAGCTTGGAGGCCAGCACCGCGGACAGGGCCATGGACAGGGCCCGGGCCAGGACCCGCCCGGGAAGGCGGTTCACGCGCCCTCCCCGCCCTGCACCCGGCCGTCGGCCAGACGCACGATGCGCCGGGCCGTGGCGGCCACCTGGGCGTCGTGGGTCACCAGGATCACGGTCTTGCCCGTGGCGTTGATCTCCGTGAACAGCTCCATGATCCCGGCGCTGGTGGCCGAGTCCAGCTGGCCCGTGGGCTCGTCGGCCAGGAGCAGGTCCGGGTCGTTGAGCATGGCCCGGGCCATGGCCACGCGCTGCTGCTGGCCGCCGGAGAGCCGCCCCGGGCGGAAGTTCTTGCGGTCGGAGAGCCCCACCCGGGCGAGCAGCTCCTCGGCGCGCCGGCGCAGCTTGCCCTGGGGCGTGTGGCCGTACATGCCGGGCAGGAGCACGTTCTCCAGGGCCGTGGCGTAGGGGATCAGGTGGAAGCTCTGGAACACGAAGCCGATGGCCTGGTTGCGCAGGTCGGAGAGCTCGTCGTCGGAGAGCGCGGACACGTCCCTGCCGCGCAGGAGATAGCGGCCCGCGCTTTGCCGGTCCAGGAGCCCGAGGATGGACAGGAGCGTGGACTTGCCCGAGCCCGAGGTGCCCTGGAGCGCCAGGAACTCGCCCTCGTCCACGGTCAGGTCGATGTCCCGGAGCACGGGCACCTCGCCGCCGCCCCCGGGCATGGTGAAGGTCCGGGTCAGGTGCTCCAGGCGGATGAGCTCAGCCACCTAGCCGCCCTTCTGCTGCTTCTTCTGGCCCGGCAGGACCACCTGCACGGCCACTTCCTGGCCCTCGTCGAGCCCTGCGAGCACCTCGGTGCGGTCCGGCCCGGCCAGGCCCAGCTCCACCTTGGCCTCGCGGGCCTTGCCGTCCGGGTCCTTGACGAACACGGCCTGGCGCCCGTCCACCCACTTGATGGCCGCGTTGGGCACGAAGAGCACGCCCTTCTTGACCTCCACGATGATCTTGCACTGGGTGGTCATCTCGGGCCGGAGCCTGCCCGCGTCGGCGCGCTCCACCTGGACCAGGGCGCGGTAGTAGACGATGTTGTCCTTGATCTCGGGCTCGGGGTAGATGCGGTCGATGCTGCCGTGGAAGACCGTGCCCGGATGGGCGTCCACGGTGAACTCCACGGGCAGGCCCGGGGCGGCCCGGCCCACGTCGGACTCGTCCACGTAGATCCACATCTCCAGCAGCGTGGGGTCGAGCACGGTGACCAGGTTGGCCACCTGCATCCCGGCCACCACGGTCTCGCCCTCCTGGGAGGTGACCTGGCTGACCACGCCGTCGATGGTGCTGTAGACCTCGGTGTAGGAAAGCTGGACCTTGAGGGTGTCGATGGCGGCCTGGTTGGCCTCCACCTCGTAGCGGGCCACGCCCGCGGCCTGCACGGCCTCGTCGAGCACGCTCTGGGCCTCGAGCTTCTTGCCCACGAGGACCTTTTTGCGCTCCAGATCCTTCTTGGCGTAGTCGTACCTGGCCTGGGACAGGCGGCGCTGGGCCTCGGCCTGGGCCAGCTTGGCCTTGAGCTCGCGGGCGTCGATGACCGCCACCAGGTCGCCCTTCCTGACCACGTCGCCCACGCGCACCGGCACCTTGGCCAGGATGCCCGTGACCCGCGAGCCGATCTGGATCTGCGCGCCCACCTGGGGCTTGACGATGCCCGTGGCTTCCAGGACCTTGCGAACCTCGCCGCGCTCGACCTTGGCCGTGGCCAGGATGCGGATCTCGCCGCCCTTGTCCCGGAAGCCCCAGAACCACACTCCGGCCACGACCAGCAGCAGCGCCAGGCCAATGGCCATCCATTTCTTCATATCCGCGTTCTCCATGGGCCGCAGCCGGGCCCCCACAGGCCACGTTATCTCAAAGCCCGCCCGGGAAAGCAACCGCGGCCCTCCGGCTTGCCTTGGGCCGCGGCTCGCGATAGCCTGCGCCCCCGGAGGGTCCATGTTCTTCAGACGACACAGCAGCGGGCCGATGATCTCCGGCCGCACGCCCCTGGAGCGCTTTCTGCGCACCGTGGGCTTCTTCGCGGTCTTCGCCATCGCGGCCTGGGCCTTCTGGCTCAACAACCAGCGCCGCATCGCCCAGTACAGCGAGGAGGCCGCGGTCAAGGACCCCGGGCAGATGCTCAGCGAGAGCGACCGCCGCCTGGTCCGGGACTTCCGCGAGGCCCTGCAGGAGCGCTACGGCCTGAACCTGCGCCTGACCCTGGGCCCGGGCGCGGCCACGCCCCAGGCCACGGACGCCAAGACCCTGTACCTGGGCCTGGACCCCGAGGCCCGCCGGGCCGTGCTCGTCCTGCCCCCGCTCCTGCGCCGGGGCCTGGGCGAGGAGTTCGCGGCCTACCTGGAGACCGAGCACTTCGCCCCCTATTTCCAGGCCCAGGACTGGGCCCAGGGCCTGCGCACGGCCCTGGTGCTCCTCTGGAGCCGGCTGGAGAGCCTGGAAGCGGGCCCGGCCCCGGCCCAAACCCCGGCCCAACCCCCCGCCGGGAGCGGCCAGTGAGCAACCGGGTCCAGGTCTTCACCGACGGCTCCTGCCTGGGCAATCCCGGCCCGGGCGGCTGGGCCGCCATTTTGCGCTACAACGGCACGGAAAAGGAGCTCTCCGGCGGCTTTTCCGGCACCACCAACAACCGCATGGAGCTGCGCGCGGTGATCAACGCCCTGGCGGCCCTGACCCGGACCTGCGGCGTGGACCTCTACACCGACTCCACCTACATCAAGGACGCCGTGGTCAAGGACTGGCTCGGCGCCTGGCAGAAGAACGGCTGGAAGACCGCGGCCAAGAAGCCGGTGAAGAACCAGGACCTCTGGCGCGAACTCCTGCCCCTGCTCAAGAGCCACGAGGTGCGCTTCCACTGGGTCCGGGGCCATGCCGGGCACCCGGAGAACGAGCGCTGCGACGTGCTGGCCAAGACCCAGGCCGCCCGGCCGGGACAGCCCCGGGACCCGGGCGCGGAGACGTGATGCGCATCGAGGTGCTCTTTTCGGACTGGCCCGGCTACGAGCTGGTGGACAGCGGCGGCCGGCGCAAGCTGGAGCGCTTCGGCGAGGTCCTGGTGGTGCGCGGCGAACCCCGGGCCTGGTGGCGGCCGAGGCTGCCGGAATCGGCCTGGGCCAAGGCCCAGGCCGTGCACGATGAAAAGGCCTGGAGCTTCGCCCCGGACTGTCCCCGGGAGTGGACCCTGGACCTGGACGGGCTCACGCTGCTGGCCCGGTTCACCGAGACCTCCAAGCACCTGGGCCTGTTCCCGGAGCAGTCCCCGCACTGGCGCTACATCCGCGAACACGGCGGGGGCGGCAGCCTGCTCAACCTCTTCGGCTACACCGGGGTGGCCAGCCTGGCCGCGGCCAAAGCCGGATTCCAGGTGACCCACGTGGACGCCTCCAAGCCGGCCATTGCCTGGGCCAAGCGCAACCAGGAGCTGTCCGGGCTGAACGACGCGCCCCTGCGCTGGATCCTGGACGACGCGGCCAAGTTCGTGGCCCGGGAGATCCGCCGGGGCAAGCGCTACGAGGCCGTGCTCCTGGACCCCCCGGCCTTCGGCCGCGGCCCCAAAAAGGAGCTCTGGAAGGTGGAGCGCCAGGTGGCCGAGCTCCTGGCCCAATGCCGGGCCCTGCTCTCGGACCGGGCCCGCTTCCTCATCCTGACCATGTACAACACCGACGCCTCCTCGCTCATGCTCCGCAACCTCCTGGCCGAGGCCATGGACGGCGCGGGGGGCACCCTCGACGTGGGCGAGCTGGCCCTGCGCCAGAGCGGCTCGGACCTCATCCTGCCGCGCTCGCTCTGGGGCCGCTGGGAGGCCTGAGTGCCGCGCATCGCCCTGGTCCACGCCCCGCGCACCCTGGTCCAGGCCTTCGTGGACCTGGGCTGGGACGTGGCCGCGGACCTGCGGCCCGAGGGCTGTGATCTGGACATCGCCCGGGCCCTGGCGGACGCGGCCCCGGACCTGCTGCTCCAGGTGGAGTCCCTGGACGCCCGGCTCCTCCTGCGCGGCCTGGAAGAGCTGCCCTGCCCCACCCTGTTCTGGGCCCTGGACCCGCATCTCAACGGCTTCTGGCAGGCGGCCTACGGGCGGCTGTTCGACCTGACCCTCTCCACCCAGGCCCGCTGGCACGAGGACCTCACCGCCCTGGGCGCGCGCGCCGCGCACCTGCCCTGGTTCGGCCTGGCCCGGCCCTGGCGGCCCTGGGAGGCGCGCAGCCACGAGATCTGCTTCGTGGGCCGGGTCACGGCCCAGCGCCCGGCCCGGGGCTGGCTGTTGGACTTCCTCACCCGGCAGTACGGGGAGCGCGGCCTGAAACTGGCCTCGGACGTGAACTTCGGCCAGATGCTCGAACTCTACGGCGACTCCCGCCTGGCCCCCAACGAGAGCATCATGGGCGAGCTGAACTTCCGGCTGTTCGAGGCCTCCTCCATGGGCTGCCTGGTCCTGGGCCAGGACCTGGGCCCGGAGCAGGAGGCCCTGTTCGAGCCGGGCCGGGACATGGAGGTCTTCAGCCACGTGGCCGGGCTCAAGTCCCTGCTGGACTTCCTCCTGAAGAACCCCCGCGTGGCCCAGGCCAAGGCCCGGGCGGCCTGGGAGCGCGTGCAGTGCGACCACCTGCCCGGGCACCGGGCCCGGGCCATCCTGGACCTGGCCGAGGACCTGCCCCGCAACCGGGCCCAGGGCCCCGAGGCCGGACTCTTCCTGGGCCTGGCCCGGTTCCGGCTCTGGGAGGCCGGACGCCTCCCCGGGGATGCCGGGGCCCTGGACGGGCTCCTGGAATCCCTGCCCGGCCCCCTGGCCCGGGCCGCGCAGGCGCGCTTCCTGGTCCAGTCCCCGGGCCTGGGGTCCCGGGCCCGGGCCGCCCTGGCCGCGCTCTGGAGCGCGGGCCCCAAGGCCCGGAACCTGGACGCGGACCTGGCCGGAAGCCTGGGGGCCCTGCGGCTGGAGGAATGGGAGCTGGCCCGGGGCTTCTGGCTCGCCCGGCTCAAGGCCCGCCAGCAGCCGTCCAAGGCCCTGCTGGAGCCCCCGGCCGATCCCCGGGCCCTGCTGCGGCTCTGGGCCCGGCTCCTGCGCGAGGAGGACCGGGGCCTGCGGCCGGGCTTCCCCTTTGACCCCAAGGCCCATGTGCCGGCCTGCGCCGCGGAATGCCTGCTCTGGGCCCTGGACCTGGCCCCGGGCGACACGGAGCTCTTGCGCGAGATGGACGGCCTGCTGGCCTCCCGGCCGGGCCTGGAGCAGATGCGCGTGGGCTTCCTCTCGGAGCTGACCCTGCGGCAGCGCCAGGACTGGCGCCTGGGCCTGGCCCTGGGCCTGGCCGACCTGAAATGCTTCCGCCTGGAGGCGGGCCTGGAGGAGCTGAGCGTGGCCCTTGCCCAGGCCCGGGCCCAGGGCAGGGAGCAGGCCTTTTTCCGGTCCCTGGCCTCCCGCGATCCGGACGGGCTCCTGGCCCGCTTCCTGGCCTGAAAGTCCGGGCGCATCCGCTCCGGCCCGCGCCACGCCTCGCTTCCCGGTGTGGTTTGAGAATCTTCGGCAAATACTTGCCCGCCCCCTGGAACTGTTCCATTCCTGGTAGTGACGCTGCGCATATTCCTCGTTTTCGCGCGGCCGCACACTCCAGGGAGGCGCCTCATGAAAAATCTCAAGCTGGCAGTGAAACTGGGCCTCGGCTTCGGCGTGATCCTCGTCCTGACCCTGCTGGTGGCCCTCACCGCCTATGTGAGCCTGTCCACGGTGGCCGGGTCCGCCGACCTGAGCGAGCAGGCCAACAACACGGTCAAGATGATCCTCCAGGCCCGCCAGATCGAAAAGAACTTCATCCTGCGCGGGGATGCCAAGTACCTGGAAGACCACAAGAAAAAGATGGCTGAAATCCACGAGCTGGCGGCCCAGACCCAGGCCCGGGTCAAGGACAAGGCCGCCCGCGAACTGCTCGTCTCGGCCGAGACCCAGGTCAAGGAGTATGAGGCCGCCTTCAACAATTACGTGGGCCTGGAGAAGCGCAAGGACGAGCTGAACGAGTCCATGCGCGCCAACGGACGGAACGCCCAGACCTCGCTGCAGGCCATGTGGAACGACCAGGACGGCGACTTCCGGAAGACCGTAGAGATCCCCGGCACGCCGCCGGCCGAGCTGGCCAGCCGCCAGTCCAAGGCCGACGCCGCGGCCCGGCTCACGGCCCGGCTCCTGAACATGCGGCGCTTCGAGAAGGAGTACATCATCTCGGCCGACCCCAAGAAGCTCGAGGAGCACAAGGCCGAGCAGGAGGCCCTGCGCAAGGAGCTGCCCGAGCTCAAGGCCCGCTACCTCAAGCAGCAGAACATCGAGGCCGCCGATACCGCGATCAAGAACGTCAACGACTACGCGGCCTCGTTCCAGGAGTTCATCCAGCTGATCCAGAAGCAGGCGGCCGCGGACAAGGACATGGTGGACAACGCCCGCGAGGCCCAGAAGGCCTGCCTGGACGCCCTGGCCCTGTTCAAGGCCTCCATGGATTCCGACATCGCCCTGGCCAACTCCCTGACCCTGGGCGGCGCGGCCGTGGCCCTGCTCCTGGGGATCATCGCGGCCCTGATCCTGACCCGGGCCATCACCGGTCCGGTGATCAAGGGCGTGGGCTTCGCCCAGGCCATGAGCCACGGCGACTTCACCACCAACCTGGACATCGACCAGAAGGACGAGGTGGGCGTGCTGGCCAAGTCCCTCAACGAGATGGCCGCCCGCCTGCGCGACGTGGTGGCCGAGGTGCGCGGAGCCACGGACAACGTGGCCTCGGGCTCGGAGGAACTCTCGGCCAGTTCCCAGGCCCTGTCCCAGGGCGCCACGGAGCAGGCCGCGGCCGTGGAGGAGGTCTCCTCGAGCATGGAGCAGATGGCCGCCAACATCCGCCAGAACGCGGACAACGCCCGCCAGACCGAAGCAATCGCGCTCCAGGCCTCCAAGGACGCCGAGGAGGGCGGCGGGGCCGTGAACCAGGCCGTGGTCGCCATGAAGAACATCGCCGAGAAGATCACGGTCATCGAGGAGATCGCCCGGCAGACCAACCTCCTGGCGCTCAACGCGGCCATCGAGGCGGCCCGCGCGGGCGAGCACGGCAAGGGCTTCGCCGTGGTGGCCGCCGAGGTCCGCAAGCTGGCCGAGCGCTCCGGCGCGGCCGCCGGCGAGATCAGCGACCTGTCCTCCTCCAGCGTGGAGGTGGCCGACAAGGCCGGCCGGATGCTCCTGAAGCTCGTGCCGGACATCCAGAAGACCGCCGAGCTGGTCCAGGAGATCGCCGCGGCCAGCAACGAGCAGAACGCCGGGGCCGACCAGATCAACAAGGCCATCCAGCAGCTGGACCAGGTCATCCAGCAGAACGCGTCCGCCTCAGAGGAAATGGCTTCCACGTCGGAAGAACTCTCGTCCCAGGCCGTGCAGCTCCAGCAGTCCATGAGCTTCTTCCAGGTGGACGGCGCGAGCCATGCCGCGCCCCGGGCCGTGACCGCCCGCAAGGCTCCGGCCAGGCCCCTGCCCGCGGCCAAGCCCGCTCCGGCCAAGGCCGCCCCGGCCAAGGCCACGGCCGAGGAACCCATCGGCGGGGTGGCCCTGGACATGGGCGACGACGGCGAATTCGAACGGTTCTGACCCGCGTGCCACGGGGGTTTCCCCGGGCCCCCGTCCCCTTCGGGGGGAACGCGAGGCGCCCCGCCATGCTCCGGCATGGCGGGGCGCCGTCATTGTGGGGGAACGGAACCCAGGGCGCTGCTGAAGAATTCTTCCCCCGGGCCGTTCAAAAAACGCGCGGGCAAGGCGCGGGAAAAACGCAAGCCCGACGCCTATTCCCCATACGCGAGGGTTTGCGTTTTTCGCGGCAACGCCGCCATCGCGGAATTTTCAACGGCCTGCTAGCGGAACGGTCTGTAGTGCGGCTCACTGGCCAGGGCCAGCATCTCGCGGTCCCCGCCGGAATCGCCGTAGGCGTGGACCGGCGCGTAGTCGGCCGGGTCCAGCAGGGCCTTGATCCGGCGCACCTTTTCCGGGCCGTGGCAGTTGGCCCCGGCGAAATTCCCGGTGATCCGCCCGGCCGCCACCTCGGCCTCGGTGGCAACCAGCTCCAGGCCCTGGTCCGCGCACCAGCCGCCCACCCAGTCCGCAAGCGAGGCCGAGACCACCAGCACCCGGTCGCCGCGCTCCAGGTGCTCGCGGATGCGCGCGAGCGCCCCGGGCCGGATGAGCCCGGGCAGGACCTCGCGGCAGAAGGACTCCCCCGCGGCCCGGAAGCGCTCCACGGGCCAGCCCCGGAAGAAGCGGCGCAGCACCAGGCTCTTGGCCCGGGCATTGCCCACGAGCCCGAGCTTGTAGCCCAGGAGCACGGGCAACAGGGCCAGGGCGCCGAGATAGAAGCGCGGCCCGGCCACGGCGTGGCGCAGGAAGTGGTAGAGCGTGTCGGCCCGGGTGATGGTGCCGTCGAAGTCGAACAGCGCAAGCCCCCGGCTCACGGCTCCTCCGCCTGGTCGAAGAGCAGGAACCCGTGGTCCTCGTAGAAGAACAGGAGATAGCCCGGGCCCTGGGGAATCGTGTCCGAATAGGGCAGGTCCGAGAAGCCGTTCTCGGAAAGGAGCCGGTCCGTGCTCAGGGCGAAGCGGTGGGCCAGGAGATAGACCGTGGGCTCCTTGAAGGCCCGGGCCCGGACCAGGTTGTCGCGCACGATGAAGGCGTGCAGGCTCTGCTTCTCGAAGACGAAACGCGCGGTGAGCGCGATGGTCAGGCCGCAGACCAGGACGATGCCCAGGGCCAGGCCCCGGGCCAGGACCCCGGCCCCTGTCCGCCCGGGCTTGAGCCAGAGGAGCAGCGGACTCCAGAGCATCCAGAACTGCGGGGCGTAGCGCGCCCACCAGGCCTCGGGATTGATGAGCGTGGAGCCGAGCACCCCGGCGGCCAGGAGCAGGGCGTACTTGCCCCGGCCCCGGGCCAGGACCCGGCGCGGCCGGACCAGGGCCACCCCGGCCAGCAGCCCGGAGAACACGAGAATCGCGCCCATGTACGGCCCGAACCCGCCCACCCGGGGGTCGGGCACGGTGAGGGCCTGGAACTCCTCCACCCGGCCCGGGAAGTCGAAGGGGTTCTTCACCTCGGGCACGGGGTCGCGCTCCACGATCTCGCAGCGCGAGAAGTTGGACACGATGAGGTTGGCCAGCGGATTCTTGCCGCTCATGTACGGCGGCCGGAAGTGCTCGATGATCGAGCGGCCCTTGTGCTCGCCCATGAGCGGATGGAAGATGTGGTAGCCGCGCAGGAGGTTGTGGAGATAGGGGCTGGCGCCCAGGCCCAGGCCCAGGCAGAGCACGGCCAAGCCCAGGCAGCCGGCCCGCAGCAGATAGGTGCGCCGGGCGTAGACCAGGCAGAAGCCGCAGAGGCAGAACAGCGCCACCCCGGCATAGACCAGGCCCGTGAACTTCAGGTTGGCCAGGAGCGCGCCGCTCATGGCCGCCAGGACCGCGTCCGCGGAATGGGCCCGGCCCCTGGCCCGGGCCAGGACCACGGTCTGGCCCAGGAGCACGGCCAGAAGCCCATAGAGCGGGCCGTCCACGTAGAAGGTGAAGAACTGGCTGAGGACCACGGGATTGAGCGCCAGCAGGACGGCTCCGGCCAGGGCGTACACCCGGCGGACGCCCTGGTTCAGGAACAGCCGGAGCATCCCGAAGAAGCCGGCGCAGAGGAACAGGGCCTGGAGGCCCTTGGCGTTCTGGATCGAGGGCGTCCACTGGGCCAGGGCCGCGGCCAGGACCCAGGAGAGCTTGGGATAGTCGTCCACCCAGTGGTTGCCCGGATAGATCTGGATGAGCGGGTTGAGCCCGTCCAGAAAGGCCAGCACGGCCTCCTGGTGGTAGGCCTTGCCGTCGTAGGAGGTGTCGAAGAAGACCCCGCCCAGCCAGAGCCCGGCCAGGACCAGGGCCAGGAACAGCCCGATGCAGGCCAGCCTGCGGCCCCGGGACAGGTCCCGGCGCAGGAGCGTCCAGAACAGGAGCGCGGACCCGGCCAGGCCCAGGGGCAGCAGGGTCCGGTCCACCCCGCCCTCCAGGGCGAAGGTGATCTGGGCCGCCAGGAAGAGCACGAAGGGCAGGCCCAGGAACAGCAGGGCGAGCCCCAGGCAAAGGGCCTGGAGCGGCTCCATCCGGGGCGGCGTCCCGGGGGCGCGGCGGGCCCGGGCCGCGAACCAGAGGGCGATGAGGCCCGCGGCCAGGAACAGGAGGGCGGCTGCGGTGAGCATCAGCGGAAGGCGATGAGGCTGACCCCGGCCATGATGAGCACGAGTCCCAGCCCGTAGGTCAGGTTCAGGCGCTCCCCGAGCAGACCCACGGAGAGCAGGGCCACCAGCACATAGCTCAGGGAGACCACGGGATAGGCGATGGACAGGGGCATGTCCTTGAGCGTCAGGATCCAGGTCACCGTGGCCGCGCCGTAGATGAAGACCCCCACCAGCAGATGCCAGGACAGGCAGAAGCCGAACAGGTTGAGCGAGCAGGCCGCCCCGTTCTTGAGGCCCTCGGCCCCGAGCTTCAGAAGGATCTGGCCCACGCTGATGAGCAGGACCGTGGCCGCGAGCAGAACGTATTTCATGCGATCCCTCTACCTCAGAAGATTGCGCCAGACCACCACGGCCACGAAGAACGCGCCCCAGCAGAGGATCACGGCCTGGAGGAAGCGGTCCTTGAGCACGATGCGCGTGGGCGAGCCCGAATCCTTGTACACGAAGGTCAGCTGGAGGTAGCGCAGGATGCCCAGGACCACGAAGATCACCGAGAGGTAGATCTTGTCCGTGCCGAAGTGCCCGGCCACCGTGGGCGTGAGCGTGTACATGGTGTAGGCCACCACGACCACCGCGGCCATGATGCCCAGGCTCACGTTGATGAACTCGAGGTTGTAGCCGGCCCCGGCCTGGCGCATGCGCTTGCCGGTCTCGAGATAGATGATCTCGTCGTCGCGGCGCTTGGCCAGGGCCAGGAACAGGGCCAGGAGGAAGGTGGTCAGGATGATCCAGGCCGAAAGCTCGATGCCCGTCGCCGCCGAGCCCACGAACAGCCGGAGCACGAAGCCCAGGGCGATGATGCTCACGTCCAGCAGGGGCACGTGCTTGAGCTTCAGGCTGTAGAGCAGGTTGAGGCCGATGTACACGAGAATCCAGACCGTGCAGGCGGGCGGCAGCAGGACCAGGCAGAGGCCCAGGCCCGCGGCCAGGAGCCCGGCCGTCAGGCCCGCGGCCAGGCCCGGGCTGACCGCGCCGCTGGCGATGGGCCGGTTCTTCTTCTTGGGGTGCTCGCGGTCGGCCTCGCGGTCGCGCAGGTCGTTGAACACGTATACCCCGCTGGCCGTGAGGCTGAAGCAGGCAAAGGCCAGGAGCGAGGTGAGCAAAAGTTGCGCTTCCGTGACCCGCGCGGCGAACAGCACCGGAGCGAAGATGAACAGGTTCTTCAAGTACTGGTGCGGCCGCAGCAGGTAGAGGATGTCTTTGGTGGTGGCCATGGTGTCTGCGCAGGTTGCAAGGTCCGGGCCAGAGGGCCGGGGCGATGTCCCGCTCTACCACCGGCCCGCGCCGCTGTAAACGCGGCCTCCCTCCCATTTGCCTGCGCCCGGAATCGACCCTATATTGGGGTCTATGCGCAAACTCCTTGTTCTGGCCCTGTGCCTGATCCTGGCCGCCTGCGCGGCCAGAAGCCCCCGCGAGGCCGAGCCCGGAACCCCAGGCTCGCCCTGGCCCGCGGCCCTGGACCCGGGCCGCATGTACCACTCCTTCCGGTTCATGGCCTCGGCCCAGCAGGCCAAGCAGGCCATCTGGGACTCCCGCAGCGGCTTCACCCTGCTGGGCGGGTCCCTGGTGGACCTGGACGTGTCCCAGGGACGGCTGCGGCTCCAGACCCAGATCCGCAGCACCCGCAGCGTGGCCACCTATCCCCCGGGCACGCAGTTCCGGCGCGGCTGCATCAATCCCTCGTCCGTGACCTGCGACACCTACCCGGACTTCGTGGAGCAGACCAAGGTGGAGCGCAAGACCGTGATCCTGCCCCTGGACTCCCTGGAGTCCGTGGCGCTCTACGCCCCGGCCACGGTGCGCGCCGTGGCGGAAAAGGGCCGGATCACCGACCTGGTGGCCCGCGACCCGGAAGTGGCCGGACTCCTGGCCGACGCCCTGGCCACCCTGGCCCGGCCCTCGGGCTTCACGCCCCCGAGCGATCCGGGCCTGACCCTGAGCGACCTGACCTTTGCCCAGCGCCAGCGCCTGAACCTGTCCTCAGGCGCGCTCATCACCAGCGTGCAGCGCAACGGTCCGGCCGAACGCGCCGGGCTGCGCTACCTGGACGTGATCCTCACGGCCGACGGCAAGACCCTGGACGCCGCGGCCCTCATGGCCCGGATCAAGGCCCTGGACGCGCCCCTGCGTCTGGAGGTCCTGCACTGGCGCCTGGACAAGGACGACCCCCTGGACAAGACCGGGCCCTTTTCCACGGAACTGCGGCCGGCCCGCGACCGTTAAGGAGCCCCCATGCCGAAACTCACCGGCGTGAACCACCTGGCCATGGCCACCGGCAACATGGACGCCACCATCGCCTTCTGGCGCGACCTCCTGGGCCTGCGCCTGGTCACGGGCCTGGGCCACCCGGGCTACCGCCACTACTTCTTCGAAATCTCGGCCACGGACATGATCGCGTTCTTCGAATGGCCCGGGGTGGAGCCCGCCGCGCTCAAGGACCACGGCGCGCCCCGCACGGGCCCCCACGTCTTCGACCACGTGTCTTTCGGGGTCGAGTCCGACGACGATCTCTGGGACCTCAAGGCCAAGCTCGAGGCCGCCGGGTTCTGGGCCTCGGAGATCATCGACCACGGCTTCATCCACTCGCTCTACGCCTTTGACCCGAACAACATCCCCATCGAGTTCTCCGCGCCCGTGGCCGACTGCGACGTGCGCGCATATCCCGTGAACACCGATTCCCAGCCCTCCCCCCTGGCCCAGGAAGGGCCGGACCCCCGGCCCGGCCGCTGGCCCGCGGCCACTCCCATCCCGGACCAGGACCGCGCCGTCTATCCCGGCGAAGGCGAGAAGATCAGGGAAGCCGTGGAAAAGAAAAAGAAAAGATAAGAAAAGAATGCCTCCGGCGGCCAGGGCATGGCCCTGGACCTTATTGTGGCGCGGATTCGCTGGGCAGACCCAGCGAATCCGCGCCACGGTAAGAGGCCGAAACCGGACATCCGTGCCCGCGTATTTCCGGGGCGGCTTTGCGTCCCGGAAATACGCGGGCACAGAATGGTCCAGGGCCGCGCCCTGGCCGGGGTGCAGGGGCTGGAAGCCCCTGCCCGCCGGAGGCCTCCCAAGGAGTCGTCATGCTGGTTCCCTTTGCCGCGCCCTGTGTGGAGGCGCGGTTCGTGTCCCGCCACAAGCGCTTCACCGTGCTCGTGGAGCGGGCCGGAGAGCGCTTCGCGGCGCACACGAACAACACGGGCTCCATGCTCGGGCTGCTCAGGCCCGGGGCCCGGGTGCTCCTGTCCGTGTCGGACAATCCGGCGAGGAAGCTCAAGCACACCCTGGAAATGGTGGAGCTGGACGGGTTCTGGGTGGGCGTGAACACATCCGCGCCGCTCCGGCTGCTCCAGGCCGCGTTCCGGGCCGGGCGGCTCCCGGGCGCGCGGGGATATGCGAACTTCCGGCGCGAGGTGGCCTGCGGGGATTCGCGGCTGGACGCGCTCCTGGAGGGGCCCGGCGGGCGGCTCTGGGTGGAGTGCAAGAACGTGACCCTGGTGGAGGACGGCGGGGTGGCGCAGTTCCCGGACGCGGTCACGGAGCGCGGGCGCAAGCACTTGTACGCCCTGGCCCGGGCCAGGGAGGCCGGGGACCGGGCCGCGCTGTTCTTCTGCGTGCAGCGGGGGGACGCGGCCTGTTTCGGCCCGGCCTGGGCCGTGGACCCGGCCTATGGCGAGGCCCTGCAGGAAGTGCTGGACAAGGGTGTGGAGCTGTGGGCATACCGGGCCCTGGTCACGCCCCGGGGGCTGGATCTGGGGCCGCGGCTGGCCCTGGCCCGGGGCTGAAGCGGGGGGACCATGCTGCGGCTCGTGTTCGGCGCCTTCATCATCAGCCTTTCGCCGGTGTTCGTGAAGCTGGCCCACGTGCCTGCGGACGTCTCGGCCTTTTACCGCATGTTCTTCGGCGGCCTGGGCCTGTGGCTCGGGCTGCGGCTGCGCGGGGTCTCCCTGCGGCCGTCCGGCCGGGCCCTGCCGCTGGCCCTGGCCTGCGCCCTGCTCTTCGGCCTGGACCTCATGTGCTGGCACCGTTCCGTGCTGTACATCGGCCCGGGCCTGGCCACGGTGCTCGGCAATTTCCAGGCCTTTCTCCTGGCGGCCCACGGCGTGCTCGTGCTCCGGGAGCGGCCCGGCCCGCGCTTCCTCGTTTCCCTGCCCCTGGCCCTGGCCGGGCTTCTGCTCATGGTCGGGCCGCAGTGGTCCCAGGCCCCGGGCGACTACCGGCTGGGCGTGCTCTTCGGCCTGCTCACCGCGGTCTGGTACGCGGCCTTCCTGCTCCTGCTCAAGCGCGCGGCCGTGCGCAGCGGCAGCCCGGACCCCATGAGCGTGATGTGCGTGGTGTCGCTGGGCGCGGCCCTGTTCCTGGGCCTGGAGGTGGGGGTTACGGGCCAGTCCTTCGCCATCCCGGACGCCCAGTCCTGGGCCGCGCTTCTGGCCTACGGGCTCCTGGGCCAAGTGCTCGGCTGGGTGCTCATCACCACGGCCATGAAGACGGCCCGGGCGGCCCTGGTGGGGCTGCTGCTCCTGACCCAGCCCGCCCTGGCCTGCGTCTGGGACGTGCTCTTCTTCCACAAGCCGTTCACCGGGCCGGAGCTCACCGGGGTGGCCGTGGCCCTGGCGGCCATCTTCCTGGGCGCCACGGCGAGCGCCGGGAAGGACAGAGCTCGCAAGAGTTAGCGCCGCGTTGTTTTTTGGCCTGAACTCTGGCAAGCAGGGACGATAATTCCAAGCGGAACTATCATGATCGACACCCGCAAGCCCGAGAAAACCGGGGGTTTTCCCCGCAGCGTGAGCAAGGCCCAGGCCGTGGACACGGGCATGGCCCTGGTCCTGGTCTGCCTGCTCCTGGGCCTGTTCCGGGACCGCCCGGGCTGGTTCGTGGCGGCCGCGGCCCTGCTCGTGCTGAACATGACCGCCCCGGCCCTGTTCAAGCCCGCGGCCCGGGTCTGGCTGGGCCTGGCGCACCTGCTGGGCTCGGTCATGTCCCGGGTGCTCCTGACCCTGGTCTTCTGCCTGGTGGTCACGCCCGTGGGGCTCGTCCGCCGGGCCATGGGCCGGGACAGCCTGCGGCTCAAGCAGTTCAAGAAGGACGATTCCTCGGTGTTCCTGGTCCGGGACACGACCTTCGCAGCCCCGGACGTGGAGCAGCCGTATTAGTTCTGTGGGGGGGACCGGCATGACTTTTCTCCGCGATCTCTGGGGCTTTCTGAGGGTGCGCAAGAAGTTCTGGCTCCTGCCCACCATCCTGACCCTGCTCCTGTTCGGCGTGCTCATCGTGCTCTCCTCGGGCTCGGCCGTCGCGCCGTTCATCTACACGCTGTTCTAGGGAGGCCCTGGTGTCCGGAGCGATCCTCGGCGTCTCGGCCTTCTACCACGACTCCGCGGCCGCGCTCCTGGGACCCGACGGCCGCATCCTGGCCGCGGCCCAGGAGGAGCGCTTCACCCGCAGGAAGCACGACCCGGACTTCCCGCGCCGGGCCGCGCGCTTTTGCCTGGACGAGGCCGGCCTCTCGCTCAACGAGCTCTCCGCCGTGGCCTTCTACGACAAGCCCTACCTCAAGTTCGAGCGGCTCCTGGAGACCTACCACGCCTTCGCGCCCCGGGGCCTGACCAGCTTCCTTTCGGCCATCCCGGTGTGGATCAAGGAAAAGCTGTTCATGCGCCGGATGCTCAACGAGGAGCTGGAAAGCCTGGGTCTGGAACGGGGAAGAAAAGGACCGAAGGTCCTGTTCCCGGAGCACCACCTGTCCCACGCGGCCTCGGCCTTCTACCCCTCGCCGTTCAAAAGCGCGGCCATCCTCACCGTGGACGGGGTGGGCGAATGGGCCACCACCACCATCGGACGAGGCGTCGGCCGCGACATCAGCATCCTGCGCGAGCTGCATTTCCCCCACTCCCTGGGCCTGCTCTACTCGGCCTTCACGGCCTTCTGCGGGTTCAAGGTGAATTCCGGGGAGTACAAGCTCATGGGCCTGGCGCCCTACGGCGACCCGGATTCCGCGCGCACGCGGAAGTTCCGCCAGGCCATCCTGGATACGCTCCTGGACTTGCGGCCCGACGGCTCCCTGCTCCTGAACATGGACTATTTCCAGTACGCCACGGGCCTGACCATGTGCGCCGAGGGGCCCTGGCAGGAGCTCTTCGGCCTGGCCCCGCGCTCCCCGGAGAGCGGGATCGGCCAGGAGTACATGGACCTGGCCCTGGCCATCCAGCAGGTCACCGAGGAGGCCGTGTTCCGGCTGGCCGACACGGCCAGGGCGCTCACCGGCGAGGACAATCTCGTGCTGGCCGGGGGCGTGGCGCTCAACTGCGTGGCCAACGGCAAGCTCCTGCGGCGCGGGCCGTTCGCGGACATCTGGATCCAGCCCGCTGCGGGCGACGCGGGCGGGGCCCTGGGCGCGGCCCTGGCCGCCCGGCACATCTGGCAGGGCGAGGAGCGCGCGCCTCGGCCCCGGGACTCCATGGACGGGGCCTACCTGGGCCCGGAGTACGGCCCGGGCGCCGTGGCCCGCATGGCCCGGCGATGCAACGCGCCCTACCGGGCTTTCGAGGATTTCGACGCGCTCTGCGCCGAGGTCGTGGGGCTGCTGGCCCAGGGCAAGGCCGTGGGCTGGTTCCAGGGCCGCATGGAGTACGGGCCCCGGGCCCTCGGCAACCGGAGCATCCTGGGCGACCCCCGGCGGCCGGAAATGCAGAAGAAGCTCAACCTCAAGATCAAGTACCGCGAGGGCTTCCGGCCCTTCGCGCCCTCGGTGCTGGAGGAGGAGGCGGCCGCCTGCTTCGGCCTGGACCGGCCCTCGCCGTACATGCTCCTGGTGGCCCCGGTGGCGGCCTCCAGGCTCAAGCCCCTGCCCCAGGGCTACGCCGGGATGCCGCTCTGGGAGCGGCTCTACGTGCAGCGCTCGGACCTGCCCGCCGTCACCCACGTGGACAACTCCGCGCGCATCCAGACCGTGTCCAAAGAGACCAACCCGCGCTACTGGCAACTGCTCGACACCATGCGCCGGCTGGAGCACTGCCCGGTGCTGGTGAACACGAGCTTCAACGTGCGCGGCGAGCCCATCGTGCGCACGCCGCTGGACGCCTACACCTGCTTCATGCGCACCGAGATGGACGCCCTCGTCCTGGGCGACGCCCTGTTCCTCAAGGAGGCCCAGCCCGCCTGGAGCGAGGACGGGGACTGGCGCACGCAGTTCGAGCTGGACTAGAGGCCATGAAACAAGGGCGGCGCTCCGCGAGGAGCGCCGCCCTTGTTGTTTGCGGAGCGGAAAACCCTACTGCACCAGGACCCAGGTGCCGTCGTCGTTGCGGTAGGCCTTGGCCTTGACCTTCTGGGGCTTGCCGTCGGCGTCCGTGGTCTCGATCCAGACGTCGCGGTACACCCGGTTGTCCGAGCCGGTGTAGGCCGGCTCCGGCGTGGCCGAGTAGTAGCGGCCCGAGTCCGGGTTCTTCCAGGTGCTGGTCTGGCCCGAGGGCTGGTTCTCCAGGGTGTGGTTCAGCTTCTGCTGGTCGTTCTTGTCGAACTCGTTGCCGATGACATAGCCCAGGAGCAGGCCCGCGCCCGCGCCGATGGCCGCGCCGGTGAGCTTGTTTTTGCTGGTCAGCGCGCCGACGAGCGCGCCCGCGGTGGCGCCCGTGGCCGCGCCGGTCTGGGCCTTGTTGGCGCAGCCCCCGGCCACCAGGGCCAGGGCCAGGACCAGGATCATCGGAACAATGCCTTTTCTCATCGCGTCTCGCCTCCATATTTCCGCCGGGACGGTTCCCGTCCGGGCGTTGCCTGCGTGGAACCTCGGAATGCTCCAGCAATCCCCGTGCCACGCGCTCAACAAAAATATTCTACCTCATCCATCGCCGGGCGCAAGGGCCGGGTCAGGGCCCGGTCCCGGGCGGGGCGGGAAAAAACGCCCCGCCGGAGCGGTTCGGGGGGTCGCTCCGGCGGGGACAGGGGGGGTGGGCCACAAAGCGGCCCAGGCATCGGCCGGGGAGCCGATCCGGGTCCATCTATACATGCGTCACGGAGAAAATCAAGGGATGCGATAATGAAAAAAAGTGCCGCCAAACGTGAAAACGCGGCCGATTCTTGCGCACTGCGGACGAAATTTGCCCGCTCGGACGGCAGCCGTTGAAAAATCCGCGCCGGCCGCGTTGCCGAAAAAAACCCAACGCCGCGCTAGACCGTCTCGCGCTCGCGGAAGCCCATGAGGAAGAGGATGGAGTCCAGGCCCAGGGTGGAGATGGACTGGCGCGCGCCCTGCTTGACCTTGGGCTTGGCGTGGAAGGCGATGCCCAGGCCCGCCAGGCTGAGCATGGGCAGGTCGTTGGCCCCGTCGCCCACGGCGATGACCTGCTGCAGGCTGATGTTCTCGGCCTTGGCCAGCTTTTTCAGGAGCTGGGCCTTCTTGGCCCCGTCCACCACGCCGCCCTTCACCTTGCCGGTGAGCGCGCCGCCCTTGATCTCCAGCTCGTTGGCAAAGACGTAGTCGATGCCCAGGCGCTCCTGGAGCTTCCGGCCGAAATAGGTGAACCCGCCCGAGAGGATGGCGGTCTTGTAGCCCACGCGCTGGAGCGTGGCGATGAGCCGCTCCGCGCCCTCGGTGAGCGGCAGGGTCGCGGCCACCTCGGCCAGCACGCTCTCGGGCAGGCCCTTGAGCAGGGCCAGCCTGGCCGTGAGGCTCTCCTTGAAGTCCAGCTCCCCGCGCATGGCCCGCTCGGTGATGGCCGCCACCTTGGCCCCGACCCCGGCGCGCTTGGCCAGCTCGTCGATGACCTCGGCCTGGACCAGGGTGGAATCCATGTCGAACGCCACGAGCCGCCGGTTGCGGCGGAACACGTTGTCCTCCTGGAGCGCGATGTCCACGCCCAGGTCCTGGGAGGCCTCCAGGAAGTGCGACCGCAGGCTGGAGGGGTCCTTGGGCGTGCCGCGCACCGAGATCTCCACGCAGGCCATGCGCGGGGAGGCCCCGCCGTCCAGGGGCACGCGGCCCGAGAGCCGGGTGATGCGGTCGATGTTCAGGCCCTCGGCGGCGAGCGCCGAGGCGATGCGCTCGATCTGGGCCGCGTTCACGCGCCGGGCGATGAGGGTCACGATGTGCCGGGCCTTGCCCTGGGCCTTGACCCAGGCCTCGTAGCGCCGGGGCGAGAGGGGCAGGAGCTTGAGTTCCACGCCCAGCTCGTGGGCCTTGAAGAGCACGTCCTTCAATATCGGGGCGCTCTCGGACTGGGACGGGATGTGGATCAGGATGCCCAGGGTCAGGGTGTTGTGGATGACCACCTGGCCCAGGTCCAGGACCTCGACCCCATAGCGGGCCAGGACCCCGGTGAGGGCCGCGGTGATGCCCGGCCGGTCCTCGCCGGTAACGTGGATGAGGATGATCTCGCGCATGAATCCCTCGGCGTTTGCGCCAGCCTTGCCACAAATCGGTCCGCCAGTAAACGCCGGAACCCCGGCCCGGGACCCCGGCAACCCCTTGGGATGTGATTTGTTCTTTTTTTCACTTGACGGAACCGCGCTTCACTGCTTTCCTGGGGCCGACGGAAAACCTGGGTTCGCGGTCAGTGTGCGTCCAAACTCCGACCCCGGGCGGCTTCCCCGCCCGGCCTCGCGCGAGGCCTTCATGAGCGCTCCGAAAAAGACCCTCTCGCCTTCCGCCGCGGTCTTGGGACTGGGACTGGGACTGGCGGCCCTCTTCGCCGCCGCCGTGTTCCTCGCCAACCTCTACGTGACCCTGGGCGTCCTGGGCCTGGGCGTCATCGTGGCCCTGGTCCTGTCCAAGGCCCTCTCCGGACCCGTCCAGGGCTTTGCCGCGGCCCTGCGCGACATGGACAAGCGCCGCCGCGACCTGACCCTCAAGGACCAGTGCCGCACCTGGGGCCAGTGGGGCGAGCTGCCCGGCCTGGCCGGCGAGCTCTTCGCCTACAACATCGAGCGCCGGGAATACTACCGGGGCGCGGTCATCGGCATGGGCAACCCGTTCTTCCTGGCCGATTCCAAGGGCACCATCACCCACGCCAGCCGGACCCTGTTCGAGCTCCTGCGCAAGACCGAGAAAGAGGTGGTGGGCCAGAGCGTGGGCTCGGCCTTTGAGGGCCACGACGGCGGCTCGTTCGCCGCCGAGGTCATGGCCAAGGGCTCCAAGACCCACGACGAACGCGACCTGGCCATCTGGGACGGCCGCACCCTGCCCGTGTTCCTCTACGCCGACTGCATCCGCGACGGCCACGAGACGGTCATCGGCTGCGTGGCCTCCATCGTGGACCTCACGCTCATCAAGGAGCAGGAGGCCAAGATCCGCGAACACGAGACCCACATGCTGGCCCTGGGCCGGGAGATCAACGAGCTGGCCCAGCGCGCGGCCTCGGCCGCCGAGGAGCTTTCGGCCTCGGCCGAGGAGCAGGCCAGGGGCGCCCAGCACCAGAAGCAGCAGACCGACTCCGTGGCCGCGTCCATGGACGAGATGCGCTCCACGGTCCTGGACGTGGCCCAGAACGCCGGGCAGACCTCCCAGGCCGCGGCCGAGGCCAGCGAATCCGCCACCCAGGGCGGCGGGCTGGTGAGCCAGGCCGTGGCCGGCATCGAACAGGTGGCGGTCTCGGCCCGCAAGCTGGCCGGGGTCCTGGGACAGCTCCAGGAGCAGTCCGCGGAGATCGGCCGGATCATCGGGGTGATCAACGAAATCGCGGACCAGACCAACCTGCTGGCGCTCAACGCGGCCATCGAGGCGGCCCGGGCCGGCGACGCCGGGCGCGGCTTCGCCGTGGTGGCCGACGAGGTCCGCAAGCTGGCCGAGAAGACCATGACCGCCACCAAGGAGGTGGAGGACGCGATCAAGAAGATCCAGTCCGGCTCGCGCCTGGCCATCGACTCCATGGCCGAGACCGAGTCCCAGGTGGCCGCGGGCACCAAGCTCTCGGGCCAGGCCGGGCAGGCCATCTCCGAGGTCATGGGCCGGATAGGCGACATGAGCTCCCGGGTGGCCCAGATCGCCACGGCAGCCGAGGAGCAGTCCGCGGCAGCCGAGGAGATCAACCGGAGCGTGGAGGACATCGCCCACGTGGCCAAGGAGGCCGAGGAGGCCGCGGACCAGACCGCCGCGGCCACCCGCGAACTGGCCGAACTCTCCCAGCAGCTGCTCACCCTGTCCCGCACCTTCGGCGCGGGCTGACCGGCTGCGCCGGATTCACGGAAAGCCAAAAGGCAGGGTGCGAGCCCTGCCTTTTTTCATGGGAGCTTCAACAGATAAAGTCGGGGGTTCGAAGCATGCTACTTCTTAGGCCTCGATGCCCGACGCAGCAACTCCTGGCTTACAATTCCCTCGCAGAAAATTTTTGCAAGTTCTTCTTGGGTCAAATGCTTTAACGTGCTTATGTTAATTGATTTTTCCATAAAGCTGAGGAGTTCCTCTTTCGAACTATTTTTATAGGTTGAGTATAAAAAGTCATAAAAATCAATCGGGTCGTCCACATGGACTCTTTCTTTCTTCATTACGCCAAAAAATGTCTCTGGGCATCTTCTATATGCATCTAGTTCTATGTCAGAAATTGGATTTATTGCTATAATTCGACGACCGCCTTCTATCTCATAAATACAAAAAACTCGTTTTTGGCTTTCAATAACGACGGCATCTTCAAGAATCCCTACAACTTCAGCACCATTTTTATCCGGAACGAGATATCTATTGCCAACTATCATTCTTGGTCCGTTCACAAAACCAAATGCATACTCAGGAAGCTCACCATCGAATGTTGATGGAATATTCTGATTTTTGAAGCTAACCCACAGATTATGCATGTCTTTATGATTATCTCGCGCAATTAATGCTTGTCGCAAATTAAACTTTTGTCCAAATTTGAATTCAGGAATTCTGAAACTATCTGCCACAACCGAGCAACGGAAGTCCGAATCATCTGGCACATAATGATAAGGAAAGTTGGTGAAAAATATATATGCCTCTGGCGCTTTGTTCCCATCAATTTGCATCGAGTATTCAAGCTTCCGCAATTCGCTTGTTACACCAGTATACCAATGATCGTCTTTCGGAATATCGTGTGTATCTTCTGTATTAACATCTATAAATATTACGCGTTTATACTTTGACATTTTTGATAGTGCTGCTCGCAACCTTCTTCGATTGCTAATATTATCCATTTTCTTTACACCAGAATCAACATCTGCGCCTAGTCTCCCGGGCACATGCCGCGCCTTTGCTTCAACCGAGTATTTTTTCCCTGATGTTTTACTTGTTGCAATAAACTCACAATGGGTAACAGTATTATCTTTTTCATTTTCTATTTCGATATCAAATCCAGAAACAATAAATGCTGCAGCAACAAATGTTTCATAATATGCACCGTGGAACAATCTCTTATTTTTAAGGCGCTCGATAAGTCTAGTTTGAACTTTTACGTTATGCGCAAGGAGATATAAATTATATGCCAATGTCAAATATGCTGCCACAGCACCAGTTAATGGAATATTAGATACTTCACCTTGATTTTTAATATATTGCTTTTGCATTCGGCACAACGAATCATACCATTGCATAATTGGATGTCGATCTTCAATCGGACGAGCTATTTCACTGTTGCCCCATTCTGAAGTAAGGAGTCTTTTTATATAATCAAAAAGAAAATCGTGGAATGTTTTCCATTTAGTCGAATACAGAACGCTATTACCAACGACAACAAACCTGAATCCATTTGTCTCCATTGATATAATTTGACGCCCTAAGCCTTGTTGCTCTCGCCGTTGATGCTCACGTGCGTTTAATCCTTGGATTATTCTCTCAAAACTTGGTTCTGTTCTCAGGGTATGCGGGTTGAACCTTCTGCTCCCTCCAGCTCCGTGGCATTTTTTATACTTTATACCACTCCCGCATGGACATTTGTCATTTCTCCCAATCTTTTGTTTAATTTTCATAGTCAGTTCGCCTGCAACCCGAGTTAAATTATATTCTATCGTTGCTCTTTAATTCAATTCTTTGGCTCAGACAAGCCGCGTTGTTTGTATGTAGTCTCCTCAATATCCACGCGGGAAATGCGCTGAAAGCAACAAATTACAACCCAACACAAATGAAACGGCCCGCTCCTTCCGGAGCAGGCCGTTTCATTCAGGCGGTGGCCGCCGACCGCTAGGCCTTGGCGCAGTCGCAGGATCGTCCGTGGAGCAGCCGCAGGGCAGCTTCTGGGACACGCCCAGCTCGGCCCTCACGTCCGTGATGATCTTGAACAGAATCGTCTCCGCAAGAAGCAGGTGGCGTAGACTTGACCGCGCCGGTCAGCCCACCTCCTGCCGCATATCCTCCACGGGCCGCCCGGACCCGCCCGCGGCCTCGATCTCGCGGAGCACGAGCCGGGCCAGGTCCGGCAGCCGCCGGGCCACCACCGGGGTGAGTTCGCAGGTCACGCTGAGGATGTCCGCGGGCTCCATGCCCAGGATGATGGTGGGCGGCCGCTGGTCCAGCAGCTCGCAGTAGACCAGGGTGTCCAGGAGGTCGGCCTGGTGCGGGGACTTGCCCGGGTCCAGGCGGCGGGGCAGGTCCTCGCCGGTGAGCCGGTAGATGGACCCGGGCTCGCCGTCGCCGAGCACGGCGTCGGCCACGATGAGCACGTCGGCGTCCAGGATCGGGCCCATGAGCAGCAGGCCCATGGTCCCGCCGTCCAGCAGGGTGACGTTGTCCGAAAAGGCGTGGGTCGCGTGGAGCAGCTCGATGCAGCGCACGCCCAGGCCCTCGTCGGCAGAGAGGATGTTGCCCACGCCCAGGACGAGAATGCGAGGATGAGGTGTGTTCATGCGCGGTTTATGTATACGAATTTAAAATTCGTAGCAACAATGGCGCAACGGCCACCTGCCCGGCTCTGCCGGATCCGCGGAAAGCGCAAAGGCCGGGGAGCGCCCTGCCTGTGCGCGGCACGCCGCCCTTCCCGGACTTTCTAGGACTCCTCCGCAGGCGGGCCGCCCAGGGCCTTGTACAGGGCGATGACCTGGTTGAGGAGCTCGGCCCGGCACTGGTCCAGGTTGTCCTGGGCCGTGTACAGGGTCTCCTGGGCCGTGAGCACGTCCAGGAACCCGGTGAGGCCCTTGGCGTAGAGCTCCCGGGCCAGGTCCAGGCTCTGGCGGGCCGCGGCCTCGGCCTGGACCAGCAGGGCCAGGCGCTCCTGCTGGGCATAGGACCCGGACAGGGCGTTCTCCACGTCCTCCAGGGCCGTGAGGAAGGCGGCCCGGTAGGCGGCCAGGTCCTCGTCGTAGACGGCCTTCTTCTCCTCGATGCCGGCCAGGGTGGAGCCGCCGCTGAAGATCGGCACGTTCACCCCGGGCGCGATGGACCAGTAGCGGCTGGCGCTGCTCAGGAAGGTGTTGTTCCCGGCGCTCTGGAGCCCCAGGCCCAGGGTCAGGTCAAAGGTCGGGTAGAGCCCGGCCTGGGCCACGCCGATGTTCGCCGAGGCCGCGGCCAGGTTGCGCTCGGCCTGGCGCACGTCCGGCCGCCGGGCCAGCAGGTCCGAGGGCAGGCCCGTGTCCGGCAGGGCCTTGAGCGGCTCGGGCAGGGCCCCCGGCCTGGAAAGCTCGGCGTTGAGCGCGCCCGGGGCCAGGCCCAGGAGCACGGCCAGCCGGTGCATGGCCTCCTTGGCCGAGGCCTCCAGGCTCGGGATGTCCGCGGCCGTGGCCGCGCGCTGGGAATCGGCCTGGGCCACGTCGAGATAGCTCACCAGCCCGGCCTGGAAGCGGGTCCGGGTGATCTCCAGGGTCTCGTCCTGGGCCTTCAGGTTGGCCCGGGCAATGGCCGCCCGGCTCTGGGCCGAGCGCAGGCCCACATAGTTCGTGGCCACCTCGGCCAGGAGCGTGCGCAGGGTGTCGTTGCGCTCCTCCAGGCTGGCGTCCAGGTCCGCGGCCGCGGCCTCCCGCTGCCGGCGCACCTTGCCGAACACGTCCAGCTCCCAGGAGGCGTCGAATCCGGCGGTGTACAGGGAACTCGTGGCCCCGCTGGAATAGGACGAGCCCTCCATGGCGTTCTTGCTGTCCTTGGCCCGCGAGGCCGTGCCCGAGGCCGAGAGCGTGGGCCAGAATCCGGCCGTGACCGCCTTGAGCGCGGCGCGGGCCTGGAGCACCCGGGCCTGGGCCTGGGCCAGGTCCAGGTTGGCCTGGGCCGCGCGCTCCATGAGGCCGCTCAGCACGGGGTCGTCGAAGGTCTTCCACCAGGCGGCCAGGTCCAGGGCCTGGGCCGCGCTCTTCTGGCGGGCCTCGGCATAGGCCGGGGGCGCGTCCAGGGCCGGGGTGCGGTAGTCCGGGCCCACGGCGCAGGCCGCGCAGGCCAGGCAGAGGCAGAGCGCGGCCAGCCGCGCGGCCGGGCTCATTGGGACGCCCCCGCGGCGGCCGCCGAGGACCGCACCGGCTCGGCCTCGATGAAGGCGTCCACCTGCTGGCCCACGTAGGCCGCCAGGTCCTCGCGCCGGAAGCTGTAGATGACCTGGAGCACCCGGGTGTCCACCTGCTCGGTGCTGCTGCCCGAGAGCGAGGTCTTGGGCTTCACGTAGGGCTCCACGCGCACGAAGGACAGCTCGGCCCCCAGGTCGCGGTTGCCGCGCAGGTAGGCCACGGCCCGGGCCCCGGGCCGGAAGCGCCAGGCGTCGTTCTCGTCGATGTCCACGCGCACGTGGAGCACCTCCATGCTGCCCAGGCGCAGGAGCGGGGTGTCCAGGACCCCGGCCGCGGCGTACTCGCCGGGCCGGATGTTCACCTGGAGGACCTCGGCGTCCAGGGGCGTGCGCACCGTGAGCAGGTCCAAGGCGGTTTTGGCCGCGGCCAGTTCGGCCTGGGCCACGGCCACGTCGGCCTGGGCGCCCTTGACCTGGGCCTGGGCCACAAGCTCGGCGTTGCGCCGCTTCTCCAGGTCGTCCAGGCTCACGGCCCGCAGATCCGTGACCCCGCGCATGCGCTCGTACTGGGTCCGGTAGTCCCGCCAGTTGGCCTCGGACTCGGCCAGGGAGGCCCGGGCCTTGACCAGGGAGGCCTCCTTGAGGGCCACCGCGGCCCTGGCGTCGCGGTCGTCGATGCGGAACAGGACGTCGCCGGAGCGGACCTTCTGGCCCACGGCCACAGCCACTTCCTGGACCACGCCCGGCGAGGAGGCGCCCACGGCGATGTTCTCGCTGCTGGCCTCGATCATGCCCGAGCCGCCGATGTAGGCCGTGAAGGGCGCCCGGGCGGGCGCGGCCACGGGCTGGGCCGGAGGCGTGGTCCGCTGCTGCCGGACCGCCACCGTGACGGCCACGGCCAGGCCCAGCAGGGCGAGAACCGGAAGGATCTTGTTCTTGATGGTCATTGCGCAGTCCTTGTGTCCTGCGACGGCTCCTCGATCCGCTCGATGCGGCCGTCGTCCATGTGTGCGATGCGGTCGGCAAAGCCGAAGATGCGCGCGTCGTGGGTCACGATGATGAGCGTGCGGCCGTCGCCCGTGGCCAGCTCGCGCAGGGTCTCCATGACCTGGGCCCCGGTCTTGTGGTCCAGGGCGCTGGTGGGCTCGTCGCAGACCACCAGCCGGGGCTCGTGCACCAGGGCCCGGGCAATGGCCACCCGCTGCTGCTGGCCGCCGGAGAGCTCGCCGGGCAGGGACTTCTCGCGCCCGGCCAGGCCCACCCGGCCCAGGGCCGCGCCCGCCCGCTCCTCGGCCCGGGCCCGGCCCGCGCCGGTGATCAACAGCGGGATGGAGACGTTCTCCAGGGCCGAGAGCGTGGGGATGAGGTTGAAGGCCTGGAACACGAAGCCGATGCTCCGGCCCCGGAAGGCCACGCGCTCGGCCTCGCCCATGGTCTGGAGGTCCCGGCCGTAGAGCCGGCAGTCCCCGCCGTCGCGGTCCAGGATCCCGGCGATCACCGAGAGGAGCGTGGTCTTGCCGCAGCCCGAGGGGCCCACGAGCATGAGCAGCTCGCCCGGGGCCGCCGAGAGGTCCACCCCGCGCAGGGCCGGCACGGCGGTGGTTCCGCTGCCGTAGGATTTGGTCAGACCGCGGCAGGCCACGGCCGGTGCGTCGTTCTGCATGGCTAGCCCTTGAAGACCACGGCGGCTTCCAGCCGGAGCACCTTGCGGATGCTCATCAGGGCCGCGGCCAGCACGATGAACAGCACGGCCCCGCCGCTGCCCAGGAGGAGCTGCCAGGAGATGCTCATGGACGGCCCGTTGCCGCCGCTCATCAGGGCCGCGAACCCGGCGGTGAGGCCCGCGCCCAGGCCGAAGCCGATGCAGCCCACGGACAGGGCCTGGATCAGGATCATGCGCACGAGCAGCCTCCGGCCCGCGCCCATGGCCTTGAACACGCCGAAGTAGCGCAGGTTGTCCAGGGTGAAATTGTAGAAGATCTGGCCGGTGACGGCCGCGCCGATGACGAAGCCCACCAGGACCACGAAGCCGAAGTTGATGAGGATGTTCGTGTTCCGGATCATGTAGAACAGCGACTTCTTCTTGAACTCCGCGGCGGTGTATGCCGCCAGCCCGGTCTGGGCCGTGATCCTCCGGGCCACGGCGGCCGCGTCCTCTCCGGGCTTGGCCTGGGCCAGGATGAAGGCCAGGTTCTTGCGCTCGGACAGGGCGAAGGCCTTGGCCCGGTTGTAGGTGGTGTAGAGCACGGGCTGGCCCATGAACGAGGGCGTGCCCTTGGCGATGCCCACCACCACGGCGCGGTGGTCGTTGATCTCCAGCACGTCGCCCACCCGCACCGGCGTGGACGGCTGGCCGGGAATGTCCGAGGGCTGCGCCAGGCGGCCCCGGGCCCCGGACTCGTCCACGATGACGGACTCGGGCTCGCGCAGGTCCGCAAGGCTGCCCTGGGCCATGACCGCGGGCCCGCCGATGAGCGTGGCGTCGTCCAGGCCCAGGAGGTTGCAGCCCACGCTCTCGCCGTTCTTGAGCCGGACCTTCTGGCTGCCCTTGTACAGAGGCACGGCCCAGTCCACCCCGGCCACCCCGCGCACGCGGTAGAGCTGGGTGTCCTGCATGGCCCGGGCGTCGTCCACGTGCCGGACCTGCGGGTCCATGACCCAGATCCCGGGCAGGGAGACGTCGGTGATGAAGCTGTAGGTGTGGGCGAGCATGGACAGGAGCATGCCCGGCTGCTGGATCATGATCACCGAGGCCAGGGCGATGCCGATGATGATGCCCATGTACTTGCCGCGGTCGCCCACGAGCATCTTCCAGGCGATGCGTAGCATGAGACGGAAGCGCCTCCTCGTTGGCTGCAAGCCGGATCAAACGGGCCGCCGGCTCCTGCCGACGCCTTGCAGCCTCTGTGCCGGGACGGCCCCCCGCTGCGGGCAACGGCCGGGCGCGCCCCCGTGACGGCGTTCCGGGCGCCGCTGCCCGGCCGCGGGAAGCGCGCGGCATTCCCCGTGAAACCGGGGGATGCCCGGATTGCGGAAGGCATAGCATGCGCCCGGGATGCGCTGCCCGCCATATTTTCGCATCCAAAGAAAAATAAAGGTTCCTTGAGGTTCCGCGCCGGGGGGACGGTGCACACGTGCAGCCCCCAGGGCCCGGCTTGCACCAGGTTGTGCACCCGGCTTGCACATGACAAAAGGCCCGCTCCTTCCGGAGCGGGCCTTTTCATTTCAGGCAATGCCGAGGCGCTTAGGCGGCCTTGGCGCAGTCGCAGTGGTCGTCCGTGGAGCAGCCGCAGGGCAGCTTCTGGGACACGCCCAGCTCGGCCTTCACGTCCGTGGCGATCTTGAACAGGATCGTGACCACGAGCGCGCCCGTGGCGTAGACCATGAGCGAGATCAGGAGTTCCGGACCCGTGGGCCAGTAGGGGGAGATCCCCTCGTACACGTTGGGGTTGAAACCGCCGATCAACAGGCCCAGGCCCTTGTCGATCCAGGTGGCGGCCACCAGGATGGCCAGGGAGTACGGCAGGAGCTTGTGGTTGTCCCGGAGAGCCGGCGGGACGAGCAGGGCCAGGCTCAGCACGGCCATGGCCGCGAAGCTCCACATCCAGGGCACCAGCTCGGAGTGCCCGTGTTCGCCCACGAAGAGGTAGACGATGGAGCCCATGTGGCCCGGGATGTTGGAGTAGAACGCCGTGAACACTTCCAGCAGGAAGAAGAAGATGTTCACGCACATGGCGTAGGTGATGATCTTGGCCAGGGTCCGGATGCCGTCCTTGGGCATCTTGAAGCTGGTCACCTTCTCGGTGAGGAGCATGACCAGAAGCAGGATGGCCGGTCCGGAGCAGAAGGCCGAGGCCAGGAAGCGGGCGGCCAGGATGGCGGTGAGCCAGTAGTGGCGGCCCGGAAGGCCCTGGTACAGGAAGGCCGTCACCGTGTGGATGGAGAAGGCCCAGATGATCGAGGTGTAGACCACGGGCTTGAGCCAGCCGGGATGCGGCAGGCGCAGGCGGTCGGTCTCCAGGCTGACCCAGCCGGCCACGATGTTCAGGAGCAGGTAGCCGTTCAAGACGACCATGTCCCAGAACAGGATGGAGTTGGGCGTGGGGTTCAGGAGCACGTTGAGCATCCGCTGCGGCTGGCCGATGTCCACCACGATGAAGCCCAGGCACATGACCACGGCGCCGATGGCCATGAACTCGCCGAAGATCACCATGTGCTTGAATTTCTTGTAGTGGTGGAAGTAGTACGGCAGCACGATCATGACGCCCGAGGCGGCCAGACCGACCAGGTAGGTGAACTGGGCGATGTAGAAGCCCCAGGACACGTCCCGGCTCATGCCGGTGATCTTCAGACCGGTGAGCAGCTGATAGATGTAGGCCGTGCCGCAGCCGGCGATGATCACCAGCAGCAGCCCGATCCAGCCATAGTATCTGGGGCTCCCCTTGAGTGCGCGTTCGAGCATGGTGTCCCCCTAAATGATGTAGTACACGCTCGGCTCGGTGCCGAGGGACGGTTTGCGACGAATCGTGTAGTTCTCGCGCAGGGCCTTGCGGGCCGGGGACTCCGGATCGGAGAGGTCGCCGAAGGCGATGGCTCCGCCCGAGGCCTCGGCGCAGGCGGGCTGCTTGCCCACCTCGAGCCGCTCCACGCAGAACGTGCACTTTTCCACCACGCCGCGCATGCGCGTGGGGTATTCCTTGTTCAGCTTGGTCAGGTCCAGGTACTCCCTGGGCTCACCGAAGTTGAAGCTGCGCGCACCGAAGGGGCAGGCGGCCATGCAGTAGCGGCAGCCGATGCAGCGGTGGTAGTCCATGGTCACGATGCCGTCGGCCCGCTTGTAGGTGGCCTGGGTCGGGCAGACCCGCACGCAGGGGGGCTGCTCGCAGTGGTTGCACAGGAGCATCACGCGCCGGTGTTCCACCTCGGGGCTCTGGTACTTGTTGGGGAAGTCCGGGAAGGCCTCCTCCATGGACGAGGACCAGAGCCACTTGATGTTCTGCTTGCTGGGGATGTTCGGCACGTTGTGCAGGGCGTGACAGGCCGCGGCCAGGGGCGCGATGGCCTCGTCGGTGCTCAGCTTGCGGGTGTCGATGACCATGCCCCACTGGGTGGCGTGCAGGGTCTCCTTGTTGGCTTTGGCCGGAGCCCCGCCTCCTCCGGACGAGGCCAGAACGCCGCCCGCCGAGGCCGCGACCAGGCCCGCGGCGGTCAGGCCCGCGAACTTGAGGAAGTGTCGTCTGCTCTCGTTCATTTCTTCAACCCCTCCGGCTGAATATGGCAGTCCCAGCAGTAGGGGGAGACCGCCTGATCGTTGTGGCACTTGTCGCAGAACTCGGCCTTGTTGTCGTGGCACTTCATGCAGGTGTTCTGCAGACTGATGGTGTACTCCTTGCCCTTGGAGTTGACGAAGGTGCGCTTGCCCTCACGCAGGGCCCAGTCGCGCCACTCGTTCAGGAGCTGCATGTGCTCCTTGCGCATGAACTCCTTGGACTCGATGCACTCCTTCTCCTTGGCCGGAAGCTTCACCTCGGGCTGGGAGTAAGCCTTGCTGCCGGCATTGAACCAGAGGGGGAAGGTGACCAGGCCCAGGAAGATGACCAGGCCGGTCAGGATGCTCCCGCCGTTATACAGTTTCATTTATTCCTCCTCCTGGGCATTCAGTTCCTCGAACTCCTCCTGACGGAGGTTCATGGTCCGCTCGCCCTCACCGGGGAGGATCAGGGCGTTGGCCACCAGCTCGTGCAGGCCGGTGATGCGCACCCCGGGGGCCCAGTAGTCGGCCAGGGGGATGAGCGTGGCGCGGTCGATGGCGCAGACGCAGGCCATGGTGTTCACGCCGTGCTTGTCCTGCACGTACTTGAGCGCGTTGCCGCGGGGCAGGCCGCCGCGCAGGCGGATCTCCATGATCTCGTCGGTGTTCAGACCCGAGCCGCCCGCGCAGCAGAAGGTCTGCTCGCGGATGGTGTTTTCGGGCATGTCCCAGAAGTGGTTGCAGACGTTCTTCAGCACGTAGCGCGGCTCGTCCAGGAGGCCCATGCCGCGCGCCGGGTTGCAGGAGTCGTGGAAGGTGGCCTTGACGTAGTCGTTGCGGCTCTTGTCCAGGTTGAGCTTGCCGTGCTTGATCAGGTCGGCGGTGAACTCGGCGATGTGGACCATCTTGGTCTGCTTGGCGTTGCCGAAGACCGTGCCGGTGATCGGGCTGACCGGGGTGCTCATCTGCGGGCCCTGGAGGTAGCCGTTCATGGTGTCCATGTACTGGTTGATCACGCGCCACATGTGCCCGCACTCGCCGCCCAGGATCCACTTGGCGCCCAGGCGGTTGGCCTCGGCGTACATCTTGGCGTTGAGCTTCTTCATCATGTCGGCGTTGGTGAACAGGCCGAAGTTGCCGCCCTCGGAGGCGTAGGTGGACAGGGTGTAGTCCAGGCCGATGGCGTCGAAGAGCATCAGGTAGCCCATGAAGGTGTAGATGCCCGGATCGGCGAAGACGTCACCCGAGGGGGTGATGAAGATGACCTCGTGACCCTTCTCGTTGAGCGGGGCGTTGATGCGCTTGCCCGTGATGGCCTCGATGTCGTCGAGCATGAAGTCGAGGATGTCCTTGAAGGCGTGGGGCTGGATGCCCAGGTGGTTGCCGGTGCGGTTGCAGTTGGCCACCGGCTCCATGATCCAGTTGATGTTGATGCCGCAGAGGTGCAGAAGCTCGCGGGCCATCATGGTGATCTCGGCCGTGTCGATGCCGTAGGGGCAGAACAGCGAGCAGCGGCGGCACTCGGTGCACTGGTAGAAGTAGAGGAACCACTCCTTGAGCACGTCCTCTTCCATGACCCGGGCGCCGGTGAGCTTGCCCAGGATCTTGCCCGCCAGGGTGAAGTCCTTGCGGTACACCGAGCGCATGAGCTCGGCGCGCAGCACGGGCATGTTCTTGGGATCGCCCGAGCCGATGAAGAAGTGGCACTTGTCGGCGCAGGCGCCGCAGCGCACGCAGACGTCCATGAAGACCTTCAGCGAGCGGTACTTGTTGAGCCGCTCCTTGAAGCCCTCATGCACGATGTCCTTCCAGTTGGGGGGCAGCTTCCAGTCCACGTCGCCGGGGCTCCACTCGCGCGGGTTGGCGAAGGCGCCGGGCAGCTCCTTCATGAGGTACTCGATCTTCTCGGGCTTGGCCGGATAGGCGTAGCGGCCGTCGGAGAAGTCGTTGGGCGTACTCATCCAGTCGGTGCGCGGCGGCGTGTAGTCGATGCTCTGCAACAATTCGATGGGTTTCTTGGAAAACTTGGCCATATCGTCTCTCTCCAGGTGCTTGGTTGAGCGTGGCTCGGCTTAGGCCTTGGCCTCTTCCTCGGCGCCCTCGGGCAGCTTCTCCAGGGGCAGTCCGGCTTCAAACATGGGCGCCCGGAAGTCGTCCTCGTAGGCCGCGTAGCTGTGCGGCATGATGGACTTGTCGTTCCAGGGATTCTCGTGGTGCCGGATGCGCGTGTCGTTGGGCAGGTTGCGCGTGGGCGAGAGGAACACGCCGCCCAGGTGCATGAGCTTGGAGAACGGGAAGTAGAAGAGCAGCGTGCTCACCAGGAAGAGGTGCACGTAGAAGCTGTTGTCGATGCCGGCCGGGACCTTGAACTTGAGCTGGGTCAGGCTGACCACCATGTCCTTGATGGCGATGACGTCGACCTTGGCGAAGTAGCGCATGTACACGCCGGACAGGGCGATGCCGATGATCAGGAACAGCGGGAAGTAGTCGTTGACCAGGGAGATGTAGCGGATCTTCGGGTCCACCAGGCGGCGGCCCAGAAGGAACAGCAGGCCCACGAGGATGAGCACGTCGCTCATGTACATCCGGGGGATGCCGATCTGCATGATCCCGTCGCCGAACTCCAGCCACTCCAGGGGCATGGGCACCTTGGCCAGGAACAGGCGCATGTGCCGGGCCACGATGATGAAGAAGGAGTAGTGGAACAGGATGGCGAAGAGCCAGAGCCACTTGGCCGAGGCGTAGGCCACCACGTTGTTCTTCACGTCCAGCTTCACGGCCGTGTTGCGGAACAGCGACCGGAAGCAGAGCACCTCCAGGAGCATGCGCACGACCGTCTGCGGACCGGTGGAGGGGTTGTCCCACTTGTTCTGCGTGAACAGGGTGGTGTCATAGGGTTCCTGCTGGCCCCCGGTGGTGGGGATGCGGAAGGGCACCGGACGTTTGGCCCACCCGTAGATCTTGCAGACGAACCCCGCCAGGAAGACGAGGAGCGCCGTCGAGGGGATGCAGATGCCGAAGAAGACGTTGAGCTTTGCCGCCCCCACCCCGATCAACGGGATGAGCACAAGGGCAAAGACGAAAACCAGCGAGTACAATGCATTCATCTCCCGTCACCTCGTTTGAGTGTTTGGCCCCTCCCGGGGCCCGCCACTATGCCTTGCCGGCCTCCTCGGCCGAGGAATCCCCGTGCGTCTTGTTGGCCAGGCGCACGATGTTGGCGTGGGCCCGCTTCACTTCCTTGACGCGCATCTCGAAAACCTGGCGGCGGCTTTCGAAGTACACGTCAAAGGCCAGCAGGGCCATGTTGTCGATGCGCGTCTCAAAGGCCAGAAGCTCGGCCAGACGGCCCTCGGCGTCCAGCTCCCCGGCAAAGGCCTCGCGCAAGGCCTTTTTCAGCAGGAACACGAAACTCAGGGCCACCGAGGGCGCGAAATCCTGCACCGCGCGGATCTTCACCAGCCGCTCCAGGGCGCGGCAGAGGGCCTCGGCGTCGTCCCAGGCCAGGAGCCGGTCCAGGACCTCGCGCGAGGCCTGGCGCACGGCCTCGCCCACCGGGTTGGTGAAGCGGTCGCGGTTGGAGGCCCAGACCTTCTGCGTCTCTTCGGGATAGGTGCCGAAAATGAGTTCGGTCCAGCGCTCCGCCAGGGGCTCCCGCCGGGAAGCCAGGAGGTCCGAAAGGGGCGAGCGCCGCTGATCCTCGGTCCGTGCCATGTCGCGCCAGGGCGGCGCACGGCGTGTCACACGCCGCACCCGCGTCAGTGAATCATTTTTCGGGGGTCGTGAAATCTCTCACGTTTGAACACCGTCCTTATTCCAGAGGAAGGGCAAAAGGTCAATCCGTTTTCCGGCTTTTCCAGGAGGCATTGGCCCGGCGCGGCCGGTCCGGACCGGGGCCGCCCCCTGCCTCGAGGGCCCGCCATCCCGCACCCTGAACGCTCCGGGAGCAGCCGGGCCAGGCCACGGCTTGTGCACGTTCCTGCACCTGCGCATGTGCCGGAACCTGCACAAGCGCCTGGGCCGCCTTCCGCAACATGCCGGAATCGCAAGTCTTCCACTTTGGCACGGCCCCTGCTTCCGTCCCGGGATACAGCGTTCGCCGCGCACGGAGGATGACGTCATGGCTTTTGAATCCCCGGCTCCTTGGCTTCTGGTCCTGATCCTGGCCCTGATCTTCGGGCTGGCCGCCCTGGCGCACGCCTTTACCGGTCCGGACCGCGTCCCTGTCCGGGTCCCGGTGCGGGCGGACCTCCCCGGCGGACGCTGACCCTGGCCCTGGCCCCGGCCGCCCCTCCCCCGGCCGGGGCCGGGGCGCGCGGCGCGCAAAAAGCCTACCATCGTGGTTGCTTTTCTCTTGTGAGTGTTTACTTCCCCGGGACGGAGGTCCTATGAACAAACGCTTTCTTTCCCGTTTCGCGGTCCTGGCCCTGATCCTGGCCCTGGGTCTGCTGTTGGGCGGCGGCCTGTCCGGCCGGGCCCAGGCCTTCCTGGGCCTGTTCAACGGTCCGGCCAAGGTCAGCCCCAAGAACGGCGAGGTCCGCCTGCCCCTCAAGGACCTGGCCGACGGCAAAGCCCGGCACTACGTGTACGCCTCGGGCAAGACCGAGATCCCGTTCTTCGTGGTCCAGAGCGCCGACGGCGTGGCCCGCGCGGCCTTTGACGCCTGCGACGTGTGCTACCCGGCCAGGAAGGGCTATTCCCAGGACGGCGCGTACATGATCTGCAACAACTGCGGCCAGCGCTTCCACGTGTCCAGGATCAACGAGATCAAGGGCGGCTGCAATCCCGCGCCCCTGACCCGCCGGGTGGACGGCTCCGAGCTGGTCATCCGCACCGCGGACCTGGACACCGGGGCCGCCTACTTCCAGGGACCGGCAGCGCCGTGAACCTCCTGAGCATCCCGCTGCGCTGCCTGCGGCGCAAATGGCTCAAGAACCTGCTCCTGGTCCTGGTCTTCACCCTGGGCGTGGCGGCCATCACGGCGCTCGCCGCGGTCTCCCGGGTGGTGGGCGAGAGCCTGGAGAAGAAGCTCACGGCCTTTGGCGCCAACATCCTGATCCAGCCGCGCACGGACCGGCTCACCGTGAGCTACGGCGGCCTGTCCCTGGGCGACATGCTCTACGGCCTGGAGTACCTGGACGCGGACCACGTGGACCGGGCCGTGGACGGGATCGCCCTGCGCCAGAACGTGAGCGTGGTGGCGCCCAAGCTGGTGGTCCCGGCCAAGTCCGGGAACCTGGCCCTGGCCGTGGTCGGGGTGCGCTTCGAGCGCGAGAAGCTGCTCAAGGGCTACTGGGCCGTGACCGGGGCTCTCCCGGCCAACGACGGCCAGGTGCTCCTGGGCTCGGCGGCCGCGGACCGGCTGGCCGCGACGCCCGGCGGCTCCGTGACCATCTCCGGCCGCAGCCTCGCGGTGTCCGGCGTGCTCGCGCCCACGGGCGGCGAGGACGACAACGTGGCCTTCGCGCCCCTGGCCCTGGCCCAGTCCCTGGCCGGACTGCCGGGCAAGGCCAACCTGGTGGAGGTGGCCGCGCTCTGCGCCGGGTGCCCCATCGAGGACATCGTGGCCCAGATCGGCGCGGCCCTGCCCGGGGTGGAGATCAAGGCCCTGCGCCAGGTGGTGGAGCAGCGCATGACCTCGGTGCACTTCGTCAAGAACCTGGCCCTGGCCGTGAGCCTGGTCATCCTGCTCACCGCCTGCGCCATGGTGGCGGCCAGCATGCTCTCGGCGGTCAACGAGCGGGTGCGCGAGATCGGCCTGCTGCGCTCCCTGGGCTTTTCCCGGGGCGCGGTGTTCACCCTGTTCAGCGCCGAGGCCCTGGTCCTGGGCCTGGTTTCGGGCCTGGCCGGGCATCTGGCCGGGTTCGCGGCGGGCGGCCCGATCCTGGCGGCCCTGCACGCCGAGGGCGCGGCCCCGGCCTTCGACCCGCAGGCCCTGGCGCTCACGGCCCTGGCCGCGGCCCTGGTCTGCGTCCTGTCCACCCTGTTCCCGGCCTGGAAGGCCTCGCGCATCGAGCCGTCCCAGGCCCTCATCGCGCTCTAGGAGTCACCTGTGCTCATCGCCACCGACATCGCCAAGACCTTTTGCCAGGACGGACCCGACGCCCCGGCCCTGCGCGGGGTCAGCCTGACCGTGCCCGAGGGCCGCTTCCTGTCCATCGTGGGCCGCTCGGGCTCGGGCAAGTCCACCCTGCTCAACATCCTGTCCACCCTGCTCCGGCCCGATTCCGGCAGCCTCACCTGGCAGGGCCAGGACCTCACGGACCTGCTCCCGGCCGAGCTGGACCGCCTGCGCCGCCAGGACTTCGCCGTGATCTTCCAGCTCCACCACCTGCTGCCCTATCTCACGGCCCTGGAGAACACGCTCCTGCCCTTCCTGCACCGGCTGCGGCCCGTGACCCGGGAGCAGCGCGAGCGGGCCCGCGCGGCCCTGGCCCGGGTGGGGCTTTCCGGCAAGGAGGACCGCCTGCCCGGCGCGCTCTCCGGCGGGGAGCAGCAGCGCGTGGCCATTGCCCGGGCCCTGGTCAAGAACGCCAAGGTGCTTTTCGCGGACGAGCCCACGGGCAGTCTGGACAAGGCCACGGGCCAGGGCGTCATGGAGCTGCTCCGGGCCCTGCCCGGGGAGGGTCTGTCCGTGGTCATGGTCACCCACGACCCGGACTGGGCCGGCCTGGCCGACCAGGTGGCCCACATGGAGGACGGCCTGCTGGCCGGACTCGCCACCACCGGCCGGATGGCGTAAGATGCAACCATTGCAAGGAGGCTTCCCATGGCAAGCGTTCTCAACGGGTTCCAATTCCTGGCCCAGCTCTGCCCGGGCCTGGGTCCGGGCCAGGGCCAGGGCCAAGGCTTCGGCCAGGGCTTCGGCCCCGGCGGCTACCAGATGATGTCGCCCCTGGGCGGCGGCCTGTTCATGATCCTCGGCCTGGTCCTGATCATCGTGCTGGCGGTCTGGCTCCTGCGGCGGTCCCCAAGCAGCGGCGCGGGCGGCGAAACCGCCCTGGACATCCTCAAGAAGCGCTACGCCAAGGGCGAGATCAGCCGCGAGGACTTCGAGCGCATGAAGCAGGAGTTGAGCTAGCGGGCCGATCAAACAGCGCAAGCCCGCCGCGGAGTTTTCCGCTTCCCGGGCCGCTCAAAAAACGCCAGGGCAAGGCGCGAAAAAAAACCAAACCCGACGCGTATCAGGACATACGCGAGGGTTTGGTTTTTTTGAGGCAACGCAGCCATGGCGGATTTTTCAGCGGCCCGGTTTGACACCCTGGCCCGGATGTCGGATAAGGAGCCCCAGCGCAAAGGGGGCCCGGTCATGAGCATCCTCTACGTCCTTCTCGGCCTGAGCACGGCCGTCCTGCTCTGGCTGATCCTGGCCTACAACCGCCTGGTGCGCGGCCGCAACCTCGTGCGCGAGGCCTGGAGCGGCATCGACGTGCAGCTCAAGCGCCGCGCCGATCTCGTCCCCAACCTGGTGGAAACGGTCAAGGGCTACGCGGCCCACGAAAAGACCGCCCTGGAAAAGGTCACGGAACTCCGCGCCCGGAGCCTGTCCGGCGCCGGTCCGGCCGAGGCCGGAAAGGTCCAGGCCGAGTTCGGCCGGGCCCTGGCCAATCTCTTCGCCGTGGCCGAGGCCTACCCGGACCTCAAGGCCGACGCCTCCTTCCGCCAGCTCCAGACCGATCTCGCGGCCATCGAGGAGCAGCTCCAGCTGGCCCGGCGCTACTACAACGGCGCGGCCCGCGACCAGAACATCGCGGTGGAGTCCTTTCCCACCAACCTGGTGGCCGGGGCCTTCGGCTTCGGCGGGGTGGAGTACTTCGAGCTGGAGGACGCTGCCGATCGCCAGGTCCCGGGCGTGTCCTTCCAGTAGGGCCCCCATGCGCCGCGCCGCCCTTGTCCTCGGCCTGGCCCTCGCCCTGCTCTGCGTTTCCGTGCCGGTCCTGGCCGAGGAGGCCATCCTGTCCTTCGAGGGCCGGGTGCGCGTGCTCCGCAACGGCTCCCTGGACGTGACCGAGATCCTGGCCGTGCGCGTCGAGGGCAAGGTCTTCCGCCACGGCATCTTCCGCGACTTCCCCACCGACTACCAGGACCGCCTGGGCAACACCGTGCGCGTGGGCTTCGCGGTCAAGGCCGTGCGCCTCGACAACGAGCCCGAGGACTGGTTCGAGGAGTCCATCCCGGCCGGGCGGCGGGTGTACATCGGCAGCAAGACCCGGCGGCTGTCCCGGGGCGTGCACCGCTTCGAGCTTTCCTACGTGACCTCGCGGCAGGTGGGCTTTTTCGCGGACCACGACGAGCTCAACTGGAACGTCACGGGCAGCGGCTGGATCCTGCCCCTGGAGCACGTGCGCGCGGTCATCGAACCGCCGGGCGAGGTCCTGGAGACCGTGGCCTGGACCGGGCCGCCCGGCTCCCGCGAGAGCGCGGCGCGCGAATTCCGCGAGAACCACACGGTCATCTTCGAGACCACCCGGGCCCTGGCCCCGGGCGAGAACCTCACCGTGGCCGTGTCCTGGCCCAAGGGCCTGGTGCCCGAACCCACGGTCCAGGACAAGGCCCGCGGCCTGTTCGGGGACAACGCCCCGGCCCTCATCGCCCTGGCCGGGTTCGTGGCCGTGTTCGCCTACTACATGATCGCCTGGACCCTGGTGGGCCGCGACCCGGCCAGGGGGCCGATCATCCCGCTGTTCGAGCCGCCGGACGGGCTCTCGGCAGCGGCCTGCCGCCGCCTCTGGAAACTGGGCTGCGACCGGGCCTGTCTGGCCGCGGCCGTGCTCTCCCTGGCGGCCAAGAAGGCCCTGACCATTTCCGGCAAGGACGACTGGACCCTCACGGCCTCGGGCCAGGTCCCGGAAAACCTGCCGCCGGACGAGCGCGCGGTGCTCACCCGGCTCTTTCCCCTGGGCTCGGGCAGCCTGGAGCTGGGCAGCCCGAGCAAGGCCGTGCGCGACGCCGGTCCGGCCCTGTCCCGGGCCCTGGAATCCGGCGCGGCCAAGGACGCCTTCCAGACCAACCGCCAATGGCTGGCCCTGGGCCTGGGGCTCACGGCCCTGGCCCTGGGGGTCATGGTCCTGGCCCTGCCGGATCAGGGCTCCCGCGTCCAGACCGGGTTCATCGGGATCTGGCTCACGGGCTGGACCATGGCCGTGTGGAAGCTCACGGCGCGCATCCCGGAGAGCTTCGCGGCCGGGTTCTTCCGGGGCCTGGGCGCGCTCGCCTTCGCCCTGCCCTTCCTGGGGGGCGAACTGTTCGGGCTGTTCCTCCTGGTCCAGGGCGCGGGCGGGGCCGCGGCCGTGCTCTTCCTGGCCTCGGCCTGCCTGGGCGCGCTGTTCGCCCACCTGCTGAAAGCCCCGAGCGTGGCGGGCCGCAGGCTCATGGACCGGATCGAGGGCTTCCGGCTGTTCCTGTCCGTGGCCGAGGGCCCGCGCCTGGCGGCCCTGAACCCGCCGGACATGACCCCGGAGCTGTTCGAGAAGTTCCTGCCCTATGCCCTGGCCCTGGACGTGGAAAGCGAGTGGGCCGAGCGGTTCGCGGCCCGGCTCCGGGCCATGGGCCGGGACCCGGAGAGCTATGCGCCGTCCTGGCATTCGGGCGGGGCCTGGCGCGGCGGGGTGGACCATGTGTCCCGGGGGCTGGCCGCGGGACTGGCGGGCGGGCTCTCGGCAGCGTCCTCGGCCCCGGGCACGCGCTCGGCGTTCGGCGGCGGGGGCGGCGGGGGCTCGGGCAGCGGTGGTGGGGGCGGCGGTGGCGGCGGCTGGTAGTGAGCCGTCTCAATTCCCCCGGCTGCGGCGTTGCTGCGCAGGGTTCAACCCCTCGCGTATGCCTGATACGCGTCGGACTTGAACCCTTCTTGCGCCTTGCCGCCGGGGTTTTGAAACAGCTCACGGGAACGGTTTTCCCAGAAAAGCAAATCGCCCTGGCGGAACTTCCGCCGTATGAATAAGGAGCGCCATGATGCAGATCGTTCTGGCCACGCGCAATGCCGGAAAAATCCGGGAATTCTCGGCCCTCATGACGGACATGGGGGTCACGGTCCTGGGCCTGGACGCCTTCCCCGAGGTGGACGAGGTGGAGGAGACCGGGACCACGTTCGAGGAGAACGCGCTGTTGAAGGCCCGGGCCGTGGCCGCTGCCACCGGCCTCATCGCCGTGGCCGACGACTCGGGCATCAGCGTGGACGCATTGGGTGGCGCGCCCGGGGTCTATTCCGCGCGCTACGCCGGCGGCCACGGGGATGCCGAGGCCAACAACGCCAAGATGTTGCAGGAATTGCAGGGTGTGCCGGACGCGAAACGGACCGCCCGGTTCGTCTGCGTGGTGGCGGCCAGCAAACCCGACGGACAGACCATCACGGCCCAGGGCCAGTGGGAAGGCCGCATCACCCACGGCTATGCGGGCAAGTCCGGGTTCGGCTACGACCCGATCTTCTTTGACCCGGAACTGGGCATGACCGCTGCCCAGATGGCGCCCGAGCAGAAGAACTCCCGCTCGCACCGGGGCAAGGCCCTGCGGGAACTGCTCACGCTGTGGAAGGGTTTCGCGGGAAATTAGCAGCGCACGGAAACCGGCCTCTTCGCAGGCCGTTCAAACACCGCGAGAACACGGCGCAAAAACAGCGCAAGCCCGACGCGTATCAGAACATACGCGAGGGTTTGCGCTGTTTGCGGCAACGCGGTTATCGCGGAATTTTCAACGGCCTGCTATTGCGCCCGGGCGCAATGCGGCGCCAGGAATTCCAGGAGCAAATCCTGGCGCGCCGGGCCCGAGGGATGGAAGTTCAGCGCCAGGGTGAACCCGCCGCCCGGCTCCTGGGTCACGCGCACGGCCTTGGCCCGCAGCGGATGCCGGATCTCCCGGCCCTCGCGGCGCAGCACGATGTCCACCTCCGTGCCCAGGGGCAGGGACCCGGAGGCCTCGCAGAGCAGCCCGCTCAGGCTCATGTCCCGGGTCCAGCAGGAACTGACCCCGCCCTTGTCCAGATGGAGTTCGGCCTCCATGCGCACCGGCAGCCGGGGATGCTTGCGGGACTCGTCGTGGAAGGCGAAGACCGTGTTGCGCGTGGCCTTGGCCCGGTACAAGGCCTGGTCCGCGCGCCGCACCAGCCCGGCCGTGGAATAGGCGTCCTCCGGGAAGCTGGCCACGCCCGCGCTCACGGTCACGGAGCCGCAGTCGCGCTCGAACGAGACCACCCGCCTCTCGGCCACGGCCTCGCGCAGCCGTTCGGCCGCCACCAGGGCCTCTTCCTTGCCGGTCTGGGGCAGGATCAGGATGAACTCCTCCCCGCCGTAGCGCACGGCCAGGTCAATGGCCCGGGCCGTTTCGAGCATGGCCTCGGCCACGCTCTTGAGGGCCTCGTCCCCGGCCTGGTGGCCGAAGGTGTCGTTGAAGATCTTGAAGTGGTCCAGGTCCAGGAGCACCAGGGAGAAGGGCTCGCCGAAGCGGCGGTAGCGCTCCAGCTCCCGGGCCAGCTCCAGGTTGAAATGGCGGCGGTTGGACAGGCCCGTGAGGTCGTCCTTGAGGGCCATCTCCTCCTGGCGGCGCAGGAGGTGGACCTCCACGATCACCGGGTTCTTGACCCGGGACGCGATGTTCACGAAGTAGTCGCACAGGGCCACGCGCAGGCCCACGTCCCGGCCCAGGGCCAGGGTCAGCTGCTCGCGGTGGCGGACCACGGCGCGCCAATGGTCCCGGGCGACCTCCGGCGGAAATTCCTGGCGGGTCAGGGCGTAGAGGATCTCGGTGTAGGCCTGGACGCCCAGGGCCTGCTCCAGGCTGCGCAGGGCCTCGGTCTCGGCGGCCGGTCCAAGACCCTGACCGGCAACATCGAGGTAGCGCTCGCAGAGCGCCCGGCGATCCGCGGTGGTTTCCATGTGCTCTCCAGGCTCGGGGGGCTAAAGGTGATCGGCTATACGATATTTCCATGGTCCAGGCAAGCCCAAGCCTTGCATTTGTTCATTTCCCGCGATGCCAGGGGGTTGCGTCATGAGGCCGAAAATTGCGCTCTGCTATCCCGCGGGCTTGCGCAAAAAACGTACGCCCCCTCCGCGGGCCCTCTTTTTTTCCCGGCCCATCCGGAACCAGCCCCGCGATCCTTGAGCAGGGCCGGTTTCCAGGCACCTCCCATTTGACAAAAAAAGGGAACCCGGCATACTCGCGCATGTCCGGGGCGTCCCGGACCTGAACCGTCAACCAAGGACGTAAGCGAACCATGTGCGGCATCATCGGATACAGCGGCCACCGTCCCGCCGTGCCCCTCATCGTGGAGGGCCTGCGGCGACTCGAATACCGGGGCTATGACTCGGCCGGCGTGGGCTTTGTCCAGGCCGGGGAACTCTCGGTGATCCGGGCCCCGGGCAAGCTGGGCGAACTGGAGAAGAAGCTCGGCCAAAGCCACGTGCTCCTGGCCACCGCGGGCATCGGCCACACCCGCTGGGCCACCCACGGCGTGCCCAACGAGGCCAACGCCCACCCCCACCGCGACAATTCCGGCAAGCTGGCGCTCATCCACAACGGCATCATCGAGAACTACCTGGAACTCAAGAAGGAGCTGGCCGCCAAGGGCTACACCTTCTCCTCCCAGACCGACACCGAGGTCCTGGCCAACCTCATCTCCGAGGGGCTCAAGGACCTGGGCGACCTGACCAGGGCCGTGTCCTGGGCCCTGACCCGGGCCGAGGGCGCCTGGGCCATCGCGGTGATCCACCAGGACCAGCCCGGGGTGATCCACGCGGCGCGGCGCTCCAGCCCCCTGGTCATGGGCATCGGCACGGGCGAGAACTTCGTGGCCTCGGACATCCCGGCCTTCCTGCCCTACACCCGCGAGGTCATCTTCCTGGACGACGGCGACCTGGTGCGCCTGGACGCCGACTCCTGGCAGGTCTTTGACGCGGCCACGCTCAAGCCCCGCGAGAAGAAGGTCCAGCACATCGCCTGGGACGTGCAGGCGGCCCAGAAGGGCGGCCACAAGCACTTCATGATCAAGGAGATCTTCGAGCAGCCCAAGGTCATCGCCGACTGCCTGGTGGGCCGGGTGGACCACGCGGCCCAGAGCGTGAACCTGCCGGAGATCGAGGCCCTGGGCGTGCCCAAGCGCCTGCACATCGTGGCCTGCGGCACCTCGTTCCACGCCGGGCTCTGGGGCATGTACCTCCTGGAGAAGTGGGCCAAGATCCCGGTCCAGGTGGAGATCGCCTCGGAGTTCCGCTACCGCGAGCCCATCCTGGACAAGGACGGCGTGGTCCTGGCCATTTCCCAGTCCGGCGAGACCGCCGACACCCTGGCCGGCATCCGCCTGGCCAAGGAGCAGGGCCTGCCGGTCATCGGCCTGTGCAACGTGGTGGGCTCCAGCGTGGCCCGGGAATCGGACTACGTCATGTACACCCAGGCCGGGCCCGAGATCAGCGTGGCCTCCACCAAGGCCATGTGCAGCCAGCTCACCGCCCTGCTGCTCATGGGCCTGTACTGGGGACGGCGCTCCGGCGCGCTGTCCGCCGAGACCGCGACCCGCTGCGTGCGCGAGCTGGCCCTGCTGCCCGAGCTCCTGGACAAGGAGCTGCCCAGGATGCGGGTGGAGGCCCAGCGCCTCTCCCGGCTGCACGCCGAGGCCACGAGCTTCCTGTACCTGGGCCGGGGCGCCTGCTACCCCCTGGCCCTGGAGGGCGCGCTCAAGCTCAAGGAGATCTCCTACATCCACGCCGAGGGCTACGCCGCGGGCGAGATGAAGCACGGGCCCATCGCGCTCATCGACCCGAAGTTCCCGACCTTCGCCATGGCGCTGGACGACGAGCTCTACCCCAAGGTGAAGTCCAACCTGGTGGAGGTCCAGGCCCGGGGCGGGACCATCATCGCCCTGACCAATCCGGGCATGGACGTGGGCGTGGACCACGCCTGGGTCCTGCCCAAGGCCTTCGGGCCCCTGGCTTCGTTCCTGGCCCTGCCCGCGCTCCAGCTGTTCGCCTACGAGATGGCCGACTATTTGGGCAAGGACGTGGACCAGCCGCGCAACCTGGCCAAGAGCGTGACGGTCGAATAGGTCCCTTCGGGACGTTCACGAAAGAAAAGCGCCCCGGGGTTTGCCTCGGGGCGCTTCGTTTTTTTCGGGGGGATGCGCGGGAAATCAGGCCTGGCCGGCCTGCCTGGGCTGGGCCTTGAGCACGTAGAGCGGCAGTTCCGCGGCCTTGAGCGCCTTGTTGCCCTGGATCAGGACCAGGACCACGGCGTAGCGGCCCTCCTCCTCCAGGCCTATGCCGCCGAGCCGGAAGTTGAGCCGGTGCATCCGGGCCTCGGCCGGCAGGACCTCCTGCTTGCCCAGGGCGGCCTTCTTGCCCGAGGGCGCGTGCAGCCGCACCTCCACGCTGAACGGGCCCGCGCCGTCCAGTTCCCAGAGCGTGCCCAGGCAGATGTTCGGCAGCCGCACGGGCAGCACGGGCACGAGCACGTGCTCCACGGTGCGGATGAAGGACGTGGACCCGGACTCGCGGTCCACGAGCATGTCGTTGGCCAGCAGGGCGTACACCAGTCGCGGCATGATCCACCTCCAGGTGCGGATTCCCTAGCAGGTTTCCCGGGCCCTTGCCACTGTCCCCCGCAGCGGAACATTGGCAAGCCGGGGCGCTTGGGCTATTCTGCCTCCCGGCCGGAATCCCGGCCTGAAGGAGACGCCCATGACCCGATCCCGGATCGTGGCCCTGGTCCTGGCCGCTGGCAAGGGCACGCGCATGCACTCGGACCGGCCCAAGGTCCTCCACGAACTCCTGGGCGAGCCCATGCTCGCCTTTGTCTACGAGGCCCTGGACCCGCTCTGCCCCGGCGCCGTGCTCACGGTGACCGGCTTCGGCGCGGACCAGGTGGAAAAGGCCTTTCCGGAGCGGGCCAAGGACTTCGTGCTCCAGGCCGAGCAGCTCGGCACGGGCCACGCCCTGCAGACCGCCTGGGAGCGGGTCGCGGCCTCGGGCAAGGAATTCTGCCTGGTGGTCAACGGCGACACCCCGCTGCTGCACACCGAGGCCCTGAAGCGCTTCCTGGACCAGGCCCAGGGCGCGGACCTGGCCTTCGCCACCATCACCCCGGAGCATCCCGGGTCCTTCGGCCGGGTGGTGCGGGACAAGAGCGGCGAGGTGGCCGCCATCGTCGAGGCCAAGGACCTGGACCCGGCCCTGCACGGCGACCCCCGCGAGGTGAACGCGGGCGTCTATGTCCTGCGCCTGGCCGCCATCGGCCCGCTGCTCGCCAAGCTGACCAACGCCAACCAGAGCGGCGAGTACTACATCACGGACCTCATCGCCCTGGCCAAGGCCGCCGGGCTTTCCGTGCGCGGGGTGGAGTGCGGGAACGACACCAACCTCATGGGCGTGAACTCGCCCCTGGAACTCGCCGAGGCCGAGGAGCACCTGCGGGCGCGCACGGCGCGCATGTGGCTGGCGCGCGGGGTCATGATCCACCGGCCCGGCCAGGCCGTCATCGGCCCGCGCGTGCATCTGGAACCCGGCTCCTGCCTGCACGGGCCCTGCGAGCTGTACGGGACCACGCGCCTGGCCCGGGGAGCGGTGGTGGAGTCCCACTGCGTGCTCCTGAACGCCGAGATCGCCGAGAACGCCCGGGTGCGCTCCTTCTCCCACCTGGAACAGGCCCGGGTGGGCGGTTCCTGCGTGGTCGGGCCCTACGCCCGGCTGCGGCCCGGGGCCGTGCTCCTGGAAAAGGCCAAGGTGGGCAATTTCGTGGAGGTGAAGAAGTCCGTGCTGGGCAAGGGCGCCAAGGCCAGCCACCTGACCTACCTGGGCGACGCCGAGATCGGCCCGGACGTGAACGTGGGCGCGGGCACCATCACCTGCAACTTTGATGGGCTGAACAAGTTCAAGACCATCATCAAGGCCGGGGCCTTCATCGGCTCGAACACGGCCCTGGTGGCGCCGGTGACCGTGGGCGAGAACGCCCTGGTGGGCGCGGGCTCGGTGATCACCAAGGACGTGCCCGACGGCGAATTGGCCGTGGCCCGGGGCCGGCAGGTCAACCTGGCGCGCAAGAAGTCTTCTTGATTTTGGACCCTGAAGCGTTTAGAAAACAGGAATGGAACTCATCAGCCAGTTGGAGAGCCGGTTCGACGGACTGCTCCAGAGGATCAGGACCCTGGAGCAGGAGAATCAGAGCCTCAGGCTGGAACTGGAGGCGGAAACGGCGGGCAGGCGCGACGTGCAGCAGCGCGTGGAGGCCTTGCTCAAGAAGATCGAGGCGCAACTCGGCTAAGCCTGGCGGGGAATCATGCCGCGCTATACGCTGGCCCTGGTAGGCCTCGAAGTCACCTTCAAGACCGATGCGGATCAAGGCCGCATCGATGCCGCCCGGGAACTCATCGAGAACCGTTTCGCGGATCTCGTGCGCACCGGCGGCAATATAAGCAAGGAAAAGTTGCTCACGTTCCTGGCCCTCGGTTTGGCGGACGATTACCTGGAGTCCGAGGCCAAGCTGAGGCGGCTGGAAGACCGGATCAGCGGCATGCTGGAGAAAGTCCCGGGGCCGTAAGGCCTTGGGAAAGGATAACCACCCTGGGGAGTTCGTGATCGTCCGAGCGGTTCCTGAGCCAATGAGATAAGAACGGGGTCCGCCCTGTCCCGGCCCGTGCGCATGCCCGCCTTGTTGCGGGAAGCCTGACGGCCGGGCGGTGGAGCCCAACCTGGGAAACCAGGTTCAGAACCAACGACGACACGGCGCCCCGGGGCCCAGATACAGGACCCGGGCAGTGCGTTTGCCTGGGCCCGGCGCGGCACCGAAACCCCGCGCTTCTCCTGCCCGCCCCTTGTCCGATCCCCTGCTCCAGGTTCTTCTTTTCCTTGCACATTTGCTGGAACTTCCGGCACGCATCCCGGCGCGTTTTGGGAATTTCCGGGCCTCGCGGCCCGTTCACCCATAGAGCAGGAGTGTTTATCATGTTGACCACCGTTCTCACCGTCCTGGCAGCCGTGGTCGTCGGCGCCGGGATCGGTTTCGTGCTGAACGCCTACGTTTCCAACAAACGCAACGCCGACGCCAAGAACCTGGCCGAGCGCATCGTGGAGGAGGCCCGCAAGGAGGCCGAGGCCATGAAGAAGGAGCTGCGGCTCCAGGCCCAGGACGAGGTCTTCAACCTGAAGAAGGAGCAGGAGTCCGAGTTCAAGAGCCGCGACCAGGACCTGAAGCGCCAGGAGTCGCGCCTCCAGGAAAAGGAGGAGCGCATCGAGCAGAAGCTCGAGAAGCTGGCCCAGAAGGAGTCCGAGGTCATCGAGCTGCAGAAGAAGCTCATCTCCCAGGAGAAGAACCTGGAGCAGATGACCGGGGAGATCGAGTCCAAGGCCGAGGAGCAGGAGCGCATGCTCCAGGACATCTCCGGGCTGACCCGCGAGGAGGCCAAGAACCGCCTGCTCTCGGAGATCGAGTCCAAGACGCGCCACGAGGCCGCCAAGATGGTCCGGCGCATCGAGACCGAGGCCCAGGAGAACGCCTCCAAGAAGGCCAAGGAGATCCTCTCCCTGGCCATCCAGCGCTACGCGGGCGACTATGTTTCCGAGCAGACCGTCACCGCCGTGACCCTGCCCTCCGAGGACATGAAGGGCCGGATCATCGGCCGCGAGGGCCGCAACATCCGCGCCCTGGAGGCGGCCACCGGCGTGGACCTGATCATCGACGACACCCCCGAGACCGTGGTGCTTTCGGCCTACAGCCCGCTCAAGCGGGAGGTGGCCAAGCAGTCGCTCGAGCGGCTCATCCACGACGGCCGCATCCACCCCGCGCGCATCGAGGACATCGTGCGCAAGGTCGAGCAGGAGATGGACGTGAAGCTCCGCGAGATCGGGGAGCAGGCCACCTTCGACGTGGGCGTGCACGGCATCAACCCGGAGATCGTCCGGCTCATGGGCCAGCTGCACTACCGCACGAGCTTTTCCCAGAACGTGCTCCAGCACTCCCTGGAGGTGGCCTTCCTCTGCGGCGTGATGGCCGCCGAGCTGGGCCTGGACGAGAAAAAGGCCAAGCGCGCCGGGCTGCTGCATGACCTGGGCAAGGCCGTGGACCACGAGATCGAGGGCCCGCACGCGGTCATCGGCGCGGACCTGGCCAAGAAGTACGGCGAGAGCGAGGAGATCATCCACGCCATCGCCGCGCACCACGCCGACGTGGCGCCCCAGAGCATCCTGGCCAACCTGGTGCAGGCCGCGGACGCCCTGTCCGGGGCCCGGCCCGGGGCCCGCAAGGAGCTCCTGGAGAACTACGTCAAGCGCCTGGAGGACCTGGAGAGCATGGCCACGGGCTTCGAGGGCGTGACCAAGGCCTACGCCATCCAGGCCGGCCGCGAGATCCGGGTCATGGTCGACGCCGAGCGCGTGAGCGACGACGAGACCCATCTCCTGGTCAAGGACATCGCCGAGAAGATCGAAAACAACCTGACCTACCCGGGCCAGATCCGGGTCACGGTGATCCGCGAGAAGCGCGCCGTGGGCTTTGCCAAGTAATCCAACCACACGTCTCGACTTGCAGGGCCCTGTTGTTTGCGGCAGGGCCCTTATTTTTTGCCCCCCCATCCTTGTCGCATTCGTTTCACAGTGATATTCTGGCTCCGCTCAGAGGCCCCCCCTATGAGATACCACCAACCACGCCACCTCCTCCGGCCCCTGGCCCTGGCCCTGCTCCTGCTGGGAGGCCTCCTGGCGCCGGCCGCGGCCCTGGCCGTCCAGGACACGGGCGTGCTGCGGGTGGCCGTGCTCAAGAGCTTCCCGCCCATGTACCAGACCAATGACCAGGGCCAGCCCGACGGTTTCGCCCCGGAGATCATCCGCGACATCCTGTCCCGGGCCGGATTCCGGCCCACCTGGGTGGCGGTGGACGACTGGAACGACATGGTGAGCGCGCTCGCCGAGGGCCGGGCCGATCTCTCGCTCCTGTCGCCCTCGCCGGAACGCCAGACGGTTTTGGCCTTCGGCCCGCCGCTCCTGACCTCGCCCATGGCCCTGCTGACGCGCTCCGAGGGCTCGGGCATCCGGGGCGTGGCGGACCTGGTTTACAAGTCCGTGGCCTTCATGGAGGGCAGCCTCGTGCCCGAGACCATCCTCGGCATGCCCGGGGTGCGCCTGGTGCGCGGCCGCAGCCTGGAGCAGAACCTCTTCGCCCTGCTGGCCGGGGAGGTGGACGCCGTGGCCGCGGGCAAGCTGGAGCTCCAATACCTGGTGGACCGCGCGAACCTCGGCCATCTCGTGCGCTTCCAGCCCGGCCCGGACTTCGAATTCAAGCGCTCCCTGGCCGTGGCCAAGGACCGCAGGGACCTGCTCGCGCGTCTGGCCGAGCCGTCCCAGGCGCTCGTCTCCAGCCCCGGGTACCAGGACCTGGTGGACCGCTGGTACGGCGCTCCCCATCCCTACTGGACGGTGCAGCGCCTGGCCCTGGCCTTCGGCGGGCTCCTGGCCCTGACCCTGGCGGCGCTCTGGTTCTGGCACTACCGCGCCATGCTCCGGTTCAACCGCGGCCTGTCCCGCAGCCTGCGCCAGGCCGAGGCCGCGCGCACGGCCCTGGGCGAGACGAGCCGGCTCCTGGAAACCCTGGTGCAGGCCTCGCCCCTGGCCCTCTGCGTGCTGGACCGCGCCGATCGCGTGCTGCTCTGGAACCCGGCGGCCCAGGCCCTGTTCGGCTGGACCTCGAGCGAGGTCATCGGCGGGCCCCTGCCCTTCGTGCCCGAGGGCAGCAAGGAGGAGTCCCACCGGATCATCAGCCGGGTGCTCTCCGGCGAGAGCTTCTCCGGGGTGGAGCTGCGCCGCAAGCGCAAGGACGGAATCCTGGTGGACGTGCGCCTGCACACCGCGCCCCTGCGCGACCCCGGGGGCCGGGTGGAGGGCGTGCTCGGGCTCATGGAGGACGTCACCGGCCGCAAGCAGGTCGAGGAGGCCCGCCGCAAGAGCGAGGAGCGCCTGGAACTGGCCCTGGCCGCCACCAACGATGGGATCTGGGACTGGGACCTAGCCACGGACAAGGTCTACCGCAGCCCCAACGACCTGGCCCTGCTGGACTATCCGCCGGACTCCGAGATGGACCATTCGACCTGGATCTCCCACGTGTTCGCGGAGGACCGGGAGCGCGCCGAGGCCCTGCTCCATGCCCACCTGGCCGGCGGGCCGCCCTTCGAGGCCCGCTACCGGGTGCGCACCCGGGACGGCAGGGTGCGCTGGATCCTGTCCCGGGGCATGGTCGTGGCCCGGGACCCGGACGGCAACTCCCGGCGCGTGGTCGGCACGCACCAGGACGTGAGCAGCCAGGTGCTCTACGAGGAGGAGCTGGCCGCGGCCAACGAGGAGCTGGCGGCCACCAACGAGGAGCTCTTGCAGACCAACGACGAGCTCATGGCCGAGATCCTCCGCCGCCGCCAGGTGGAGGAGGCCCTGCGCGCGGCCACGGCCCAGGCCGAGGCCGCCAGCCGGACCAAGAGCGAATTTCTGGCCAACATGAGCCACGAGATCCGCACGCCCTTGAACGGCATGCTCGGCATGCTCCAGCTCCTGCGCGACACGATCCAGAGCCCGGAGCAGGACGAATGCACGGGCACGGCCCTGGACTCCGGCCGCCACCTCCTGACCATCCTGAACGACATCCTGGACTTCTCCCAGATGGAGGCCGGGGCGCTCCGGCTCACCAGCGAGCCCCTGGACGTGGCCAAGGTGCTGGCCGCGGTGGGCAAGCTGTTCAGCCCGGTGTGCCGGGCCCGGGGCCTGGAGTTCAGCTTCCATGTGGACCCGGCCCTGGACCGGCCCATCCTGGGCGACCCGGCGCGGCTCCGGCAGGTGCTCTTCAACCTGGTGGGCAACGCCGTGAAGTTCACGGACCAGGGCTTCGTGCGGGTGGAGGCCTACCCCCTGCCGCCCACCCGGCCGGGCGAGGCCCGGGTCTTCTTCTCCGTCTCGGACACGGGCATCGGCATCGCCGACGAGCAGCTTCCCGGCATCTTCCAGCCCTTCACCCAGGCCGACGGCTCGCTCACCCGCCGCCACCAGGGCACGGGCCTGGGCCTGTCCATCGTCAAGCGGCTGGTGGAGCTCATGGGCGGCAACGTGGTCCTGGAGAGCGAGCCGGGCAAGGGCTGCACCGTGAGCTTCTGCATCCGGGCCCGGGACGGGAACGCGGTCCCGGACCAGGCCGCGGAGCCCCTGGAGCACGCGCGGTGCCCGGCCCTGCGCGTGCTCGTGGTCGAGGACGACACCGTGAACCGCACGCTCACGGCCCGCTTCCTGGGCAAGCTCGGGCACAGCGCGGCCCAGGCCGAGAACGGCCAGGAGGCCCTGGAGCGCCTGCACCGGGAGGACTTCGACTGCGTGCTCATGGACGTGCAGATGCCGGTGCTCGACGGCATCGCGGCCACCCTGGCCATCCGCGCCAAGCCGGGCCTGGGCGGCCGGGAGCGCATCCCGGTCATCGCCCTCACGGCCCACGCCATGCTCGGGGACCGCGAGCGCTGCCTGGAAGCGGGCATGGACGGCTACCTGTCCAAGCCCGTGGACCTGGAGGAACTGAGCCGGGCCCTGCGCCTGACCTGCACCGGAATCTAGGAAATCCTGGTGTTTTCCCGCTCCGTGCCGCCCTTTCCGGACCTGCCGTTATTTTTTCTCCGGCCGTTCGCCAAAGGCCTTGGGATGCTTGCCCGAACGCTTTTGGCTATCATATGATAGCCATACGCTGCGGAGCTTCGCCGCGGGGGCCGGGATCTCCCTCACCCGGTCCCCGGGGCACGGCCCAAGGCGCGAAGGCCTGACCATGTTCGCGAAGCGCATCAACACCGTCCTGGTGGGCGCGGTGACCCTGGCCGTGACCCTGGCCGTGACCTTCATGGTCGGCCACGTGTCCGGCTCCTTCTACGAACTGGCCCTGGAGCTGGAAGAGCAGGCCATGCGCCAGACCGCCCGGGCCACGGTCCAGTCCCTGGACCTGTTCCTGGACAACGGCGAGATCATGACCCGCTCCCTGGTGGCCCAGGCCGCCCTGCACGAGGCCGTGGCCGGGGCCCCGGCCCGGGCCCGGGAGCGCCTGGACGAGTACCTCAAGGACGGGTCGTACTGGGCCCTGCTCGTCTTCGACCTCCAGGGCCGCGTGCTGGCCGGCCGCAACGCCGACGGCGAGGACCTCACGGGCCGCGACCTGGCCGCCAGGGACTACGTGCGGGCCATCCTGACCGGCGGCGAGTCCTACACCTCCCCGGAGATCCTGACCGCCCGCGAGGACGGCCAGATCCACGCCCTGGCCCAGTCCCGGGCCCTGCGCGACCCCAAGGGCCGGCTCCTGGGCGGGGTGGCCGTGCTGACCTACTGGAACCGCTTCACCGAGGCCTTCATCGACCCCCTGCGCTTCGCCTCCCGCGGCCACGCGCTCATGTTCGACGCCCGCGGCCGGGTCATCGCCCACGCCACGGACCGGGCCCTGCTCTTCCGCGACGTGAACAACGAGAACGTGACCCGCCGGGCCCTCGTCATCCGCACCGGCGAGATGACCGCGCCCTGGCGCGGCGAGGACCGCTACTACGCCCTGGCCGAGGACCAGCGCACCGGCTGGATCGTCTGCATGAGCGCCTCGGTGGCCGAGCTGGCCAAGGCCGCGGCCGGGCAGCGCGACTTCCTCCTGATCCTGGGGGGCCTGACCGTCCTCGTGCTCGTGGCCACCATCTCCCTGCTCGTGGGGACCCTGGTGGTGCGGCCCATCAAGGACATGAAGGCCTTCACCTCGGCCGTGGCCCGGGGCGACTTCAGCGCCACGCTCCAGCCGGGCTCCTGCTGCGAGCTGAGGAACCTGGCCGAGAACCTCCAGCACATGGTGGCCGAGCTGAAGAACCGCCTGGGGTTCGCCCAGGGCGTGCTCTCCGGCTTCGCCCTGCCCTGCGCCGTGGTGGACCGGGACAACCGCCTGACCTTCCTGAACCATCGCCTGCTCGCGGCCTTCGGCAAGAGCGGCTCGCCCATCGACCACCTGGGCGAGGTCTCCGGGCAGTTCTTGTACGGCGACCCGGCCCACCCCACCTTGCTGCTCCTGGCCCTGACCGAGGAGCGCATCGTCACCGGCGAGGTGCGCTACCAGCTGGCCCAGGGCGAGAAGGTCTTCAACGTCACGGCCACGCCCATCCGGGACCTGGACAGCAACCTCCTGGGGGCCCTGGCGGTCTGGTTCGACATGACCGAGGTGCGCGCCCAGGAGGAGACCATCGCCCGCCAGAAGGACCAGCTGTCCCAGAGCGAGGAGCGCTACCGCACCCTGTTCATGAACACCGGCGCCGCCACCATCCTGGTGGCCGCGGACACCCGCATCCAGCTGGCCAACCCCGAGTTCCTCAACCTGGTGGGCCTGGGCCCCCGGGACCTGGTGGTGGGCCGCAGCTGGACCGAATTCTTCCACCCCGACGACCTGCCGCGGATGCGCGAGTACCACAGCTTGCGCCGCAAGACCCCGGGCCTGGCCCCCCGGGGCTACGAAAGCCGCATCCTGACCCGCCGGGGCGAGGTCCGCGAGGTCCACCTCACCGTGGCCACCATCCCGGGCACCGAGCTGTCCATGGGCTCGATCCTGGACATCACCGCCCAGAAGGCCAACGAGCGCCAGCTCGAGCGCCACGCCTTCTACGACGCCCTCACCGGCCTGGCCAACCGCCAGCTGTTCCAGGACCGCCTGCGCCGGGCCATGCTGACCGCGGGCCGGGAAGAGGCCGAGGTGGGCCTGCTCCTCTTGGACCTGGACGAGTTCAAACACGTCAACGACTCCCTGGGCCACTCCGCCGGGGACCTGATCCTGCGCGAGGCCGCGGCGCGCTTCGCCTCGGTGCTGCGCAACAGCGACACCCTGGCCCGCCTGGGCGGGGACGAGTTCGCCGTGATCCTCGAGGACATGGAGGGCATCGACGCGCTCATGCGCGTGGCCAAGGACCTCCTGGCGGCCCTGCGCCCGCCCTTCCTGGTGGAGGGTTCGGAGATCTACCTGGGCGTGAGCGTGGGCATCGCGGTCTATCCCCTGGACGCCGAGGACGCCGAGCGCCTGGTGCAGTGCGCGGACCTGGCCATGTACCGGGCCAAGGAGCAGGGCAAGAACACCTTCGGGCTGTACAAGAAGGACCTGAACGACCAGGCCGTGCGCCGCCTGACCCTGGAGTCCGAGCTGCGCCAGGCCCTGGCCGAGGAGCGCTTCAGCGTGCTCTACCAGCCCAAGGTGGAGATCGAGGGCAACCGCGTGGCCGGCATGGAGGCCCTGGTGCGCTGGCGCGACCACGACGGGACCCTGCGGCCGCCCTCGGCCTTCATCCCGTTCGCCGAGTCCAGCGGGCTCATCGTGCCCATCGACCTGTTCGTCCTCGAGCAGGCCTGCCGCCAGGCCGTGGCCTGGAAGGCCGCCGGGCACCTGGGCCTGACCCTGTCGGTGAACCTCTCGGCCCAGCACTTCCGGCGCCTGGACCTGCCCAAGCGCGTGCTCGAGATCCTCGACCGCACCGGCCTGGACCCCGGGTCCCTGGAGCTGGAGATCACCGAGACCGCGCTTCTGAAGAACTTCCAGGCGGCCCAGACCATGATGGAGGACCTGCGCTCCCACGGGGTGCGCTTCGCCCTGGACGACTTCGGGGCCGGGTACTCCTCCATGAGCTACCTCATGGCCCTGCCGCTCCAGGCCGTGAAGATGGACAAGACCTTCGTGGACCGCATCGTTGAGGAGAACGGCCGGGGCCGCGCCCTGGCCCGGGCCATCCTGTCCATGGCCGAGGGCCTGGGCCTGCCCGTGGTGGCCGAGGGCGTGGAGACCGAGGCCCAGCTCGCCTTCCTGCGGGCCGAGGGCTGCCGCTTCGTGCAGGGCTATCTGTTCGCCCCGCCGCTCACGGCCCAGGACTTCGAGGCCCTGCTCCTGCGCGGGACCCTGAACCCCACGCCCCTGGTCCAGGACGCGGGCCAGGAGCCCGAGCCCCCGGTCCTGCCGGCCTAGAACACCCGCACCTTCCCGGTCTGAAGCAACGCGGCCATGGCGCCCGGCGCAGCTTTCTCCCTCTCGCGGGCCGCTCAAAAACCGTCAGGGCAAGGCGCGAGAAAAGCGCAAGCCCGACGCGTATCTCAACTCCGCGAGGGTTTGCGCTTTTTGAAGCAACGCGGCCATGGCGGATTTTTCAGCGGCCCGGCCTAGAATTCGTCAGGCGTATGGCACTGCGTGGGCAGCCCCTTGCCCACGGTCCAGGAGGCGTCCGCGCCCTTGCCCCAGAACTCGTGGCGGCCGTCGGCGTAGCGGATGCCGGACCCGGACAGGACCTGGGGCAGGGTCAGGGTCTCGCCTCCGGGAAAGGTCAGGATCAGGGCCGGCAAACGGTTGTCGAACAGCGCGGTGAAGCGCGTGCCGTCGTCGCAGGCGTAGTGAAAGGGGCCATGGACCTGGCCGTCGTCCCCGGCGGACGCGGGCAGGGCCAAGGCGAGCAAAAGCAGAATGAGCGCGAGCGTGCGCATGGTCATCCTCCGGCCCCTGTTCGGCAGACCGTTGACAAAACCCTGTTCCACAGGCCGTTCAAAAAACGCCAGGGCAAGGCGCGAAAAAACTCAAGGCCGACGCGTCTCTCCCATACGCGAGGATTTGAGTTTTTTGAAGCAACGCAGCCAGGGCGAATTTTTCAACGGCCTGCCGGCACGGCACGGCCCGGGCCGCACCCCTTGCCGCCCCGCACCCCCGGGGCGTACATTCCCTTCATGCGCATCCTCTTCCTCGGCGACATCGTGGGCCGTCCGGGCCGCACCCTGGTGCGCGAGCGGGCCCAGGCCCTGCGCCGCGAACTGGGCCTGGACCTGCTCCTGGCCAACGCCGAGAACGCCTCGGCGGGCCTGGGCCTGTCGGCCAAGAACGCCGCGGAACTGCTGGCGGACTGCGACGCCCTGACCAGCGGCAACCACATCTGGCGCTACAGGGACCTCCTGCCCGTGCTGGAGTCCGAGGAGCGGCTCCTGCGGCCCTGGAACTATCCCGGGGGCCCGGGCCGGGGGCTCTGCGTGCTCCGGCCGGAAAACGCGCCCGCCGTGGCCCTCATCAACCTTCAGGGCCGGGTGTTCATGGACCCGGTGGACTGCCCGTTCCGGGCCGCCGAGGCGGCCCTGGCCGCCCTGCCCGAGGACGTGGCCATCCGGATCATCGACTTCCACGCCGAGGCCAGCAGCGAGAAGATCGGCCTGGCCCTGCACCTGGACGGCAAGGTCTCGGCGGTCATCGGCACGCACACCCATGTCCAGACCGCGGACGCCTGCGTGCTGCCCGGCGGCACGGGCTTTCTCACGGACGCGGGCATGTGCGGGCCGTTCCCCTCCTGCCTGGGCATGGAGCCCCAGGCCGTGCTCCGGCGCTTCCTCACCGGACTGCCGGAACGCTTCGAGGTGGCCGGCACGCCCGCGCGGCTGCGCGGGGCGCTGCTCGACATCGACCCGGCCACGGGCCGCTGCCGGAAGATCGAGGCCTGGGCCGAGGGCTAGCCCTGGAAGCCCGCGATGCCGCCCTCGAGCACCGAGACGTCCAGCCCGGCCGCGGCCAGCTTCTCGGCCACGCCCCGGCTCACGGACCCGCCCCGGGCGCAATAGACCACCAGCGGACGTTTCCGGTCCAGGCCCGGGAGCCACTGCTCCACGGCCTCGGGGTCCAGCTTGCGGGCCCCGGGGATCATCCCGGGCGCGGCCCGGAAATCGGCCTCCCGGCGCACGTCCAGGATGTCCACGGACGAACCCAGTTCCTTGAGCGCAGCGGGCTTCACCAGGCGGGTCATGGGGCCTCCTTGGGAGTTGTCGGTTCAGGATTCCGCAGGTACCGGGCGCAGAGCGGCATGGACAGGCCCAGGATCAGGGCCAGCACGGCGAAGGCCGGGCCCAGGCCCAGGAGCCCCACCAGGATGCCGCCCAGGATCGGGCCCGAGGCGTGGCCCACGTCGAAGAGCGTGCCGAACACGCCCATGGCCGTGCCGAAGTGCCGCTCCTTGCAGACGTCGGCCACCAGGGCCGCCGAGGAGGAGGTCACCAGGGCCTCGCCCAGGCCGAAGACCAGGCAGGCGACCAGCAGGCTCCAGAACCCGGCCAGGTGCGGGATAAGCGCCAGGGGCGCGGCGCAGCAGGCCATGCCGCAGAGGATGAGCGGGGCCCGGCCGCGCTGGTCCGAGAACCGGCCCAGGAGCGGCTTGGACAGCAGGGTGACCACGATCTGGGCGGCCCAGAGCAGGCCGGCCTGGTATTCCGGGAGCCCGGCCACGGTCACGGCGTACACCGGCAAAAAGGCCTCCAGCGCGCCCAGGCCCATGTTCTGCACGCCCTCGGCCGTGGACGCGGCCAGGACCCGGCGGTCCGCCGAGACCTCCTTGATGCCCGAGACAAAGGCCTTGAGCCGCGCGCCCAGGCCGGTCCCGGCATGGCCCGAGGGGGCGTCCGGGAGCACGCGCCAGCCCAGGACCAGGGCCCCCAGGCCGCTCACGCCGCAGAGCAGGTACACGGCCGGAAAGGCCCAGCCCGCGTAGCCCTCCGGCCCCGAGGCCAGGGACAGGAGCAGCCCGCCCACGGGCGCGCCCAGAAGCCCGCCCACGATGCCCACCGAGGAGAACCAGGAGAGCATCTCGCCCTTTCTCCCTCCGGCGCTCTGGGCCACCACGGCCATGATCACCGGGCCGTACACGGCCGTGGCGAAGCCGTGGATGAAGCGCACGAGCACCAGGCCCTGGTAGCTGTCCACGGCCAGGTAGAGGAAGGGCGCGAAGGCGAACACGCAGAGCCCGGTCAGGAGCACCCGGCGGCGGCCGAGCACGTCCGAGAGCGCGCCCGCAGGCATCTTGAACAGGATGCCCGTGACCGTGGACACGCCCACGGCCAGGCCCACGGCCTCGGGCCCGGCCCCCAGGGCCAGGGCGAACAGGGGCAGCACCGGGTTGCGGGCCAGGGCGTAGGAGAACCGGGCCAGAAAGCTCACCGAGCAGAGGGACGCGAAAGGGCTGCGCGCGGTCATGAATGCCTCCGGGGGCCATCATACCCCATCCGCGGCCCTGCGCCAGTTTTACTTCCCGGCCTGTTTGGCGTACATCACTGCCTCCATGCGAGGTCAGCCATGAACATCTACGACGAACTCTCCTGGCGCGGGCTGGTGCATCAGGTCTCGGACCAGGCCAAGGTCCGCGAATACCTGGGAATCCCGGGCCAGAGCATGTACTGCGGCTTCGATCCCACGGCCGAGAGCCTGCACATCGGCAACCTGGTGCCCCTGCTCTGCCTGGCCCGGATGCAGCGCGCCGGGCACAAGCCCGTGTTCCTTCTGGGCGGGGCCACGGGCCGCATCGGCGACCCCTCGGGCAAGGACAAGGAGCGCGAGCTCTCCGACCCCGCGGTGCTGGACGCCCGGGCCGCCCGCATCCAGGCCCAGGTGGAGGACTTCTTCGAGCGCAACGCCGGGGGCAAGCCCCTGGTGGTCAACAACCTGGAGTGGACCGCGAACGTGAGCTTCCTGGAGATGCTCCGGGACGTGGGCAAGCACTTCACGGTGAACTGGATGCTGGCCAAGGACTCGGTCAAGGGCCGTCTGGAGCGCGAGGACGTGGGCATCTCCTACACCGAATTCTCCTACATGCTGCTCCAGGGCTTCGACTTCTGCCACCTCTACCAAACCCTCGGCTGCAAGCTCCAGATCGGCGGCGGGGACCAGTGGGGCAACATCACCGCGGGCACCGAGCTCATCCGGCGCAAGGCCGGGGGCGAGGCCTTCGCCCTGACCTTCCCGCTCATCACCACGGCCTCGGGCAAGAAGTTCGGCAAGAGCGAGAAGGGCGCGGTGTTCCTGGACGCGGGCCTGACCAGCCCCTACGCCTTCTACCAGTTCTGGCTGAACACCGACGACCGCGACGTGGTCAAGTTTTTGAAGTACTTCACCTTCCTTTCGCAGGAAGAGATCGCGGAACTGGAGGCCCAGCTCGCCGCGGACCCCGGGGCCCGCGCGGCCCAGAAGCGCCTGGCCGCCGAGACCACCATCATGATCCACGGCCAGAATGCCCTGGACCAGGTCCTGGCCGCCTCCGAGGCCCTGTTCGGCAAGGGCGACCTGCGCTCCGTGGAGCCCGGGCTGCTGGCCGCGGCCCTGGAGAGCGCGCCGCACGCCTCCTACGAACGCGGCGGCCTGCCGGACCTGCCCCAGATGCTCGTGGACCTCGGGCTTGCGCCCTCCAAGGGCCAGGCCCGCAAGGACATCCAGGCCGGGGGCCTGACCCTGTCCGGAAACCGCGTCTCGGACCCGGCCCACGCGCCCGGGCCCGGCGACTTCCTGGGCAACGTCCTGGTGCTGCGCAAGGGCAAGAAGCATTACGGACTGGTGACGGTGCGCTGAGGACCCCCTGCCGCCCTTGACCCGGCCCGCGCCAGCGCATAGTCAAGATGACAGGAAGATTACATGGAATTCTTGCAGCACCTCATCCGGGACTACGGCTACTTCGCCCTGTTCATCGGCACCTTCCTGGAAGGCGAGACCATCATGCTCCTGTGCGGCTTCGCGGCCTTCACCGGGCACCTGGATCTGACCCTGGTGATGCTCGCGGGCGGGGCCGGGACCTTTTTCGGCGACCAGCTCTACTTCTACATCGGCCGCTGGAAGGGCATGGCCGTGTTCGAACGCTGGCCCAAGCTCAAGGGCAAGGCCTACCGCGTGGCCTGCCTGCTCCACCGCTACCGCTACGCCGTGATCCTGAGCTTCCGCTTCTTCTACGGCCTGCGCAACGTGACCCCCTTCGTCATCGGCATGAGCCCGATCAAGGCCTGGCAGTACTTCAGCCTGAACCTCATCGCGGCCGTGGTCTGGTCCGTGACCTTCGCCTCGGCCGGATACCTGTTCGGCAGCGCGGCCCAGACCTTCCTCCACGACGTGAAGCGCGTGGAGATGTACGTCTTCGCGGCCATCGCCCTGGCCGGCCTGGCCCTCTGGCTGGTGCGCCGGATGCGCAGCAAGGCCCGCCACGAGGTGGAGGACTGCGCCGCCCACACCCCGGCCGCCGAGGAGCATCCCGCCAAGGACCACGAACCCCGTCCCTGAACGCTTTTCCCCGCCGATCCGCGCCGCGCAAGGCCCGCCCCAGCCCGTTTGATAATCATGTCCCGGATCGTCCCGGAGGCTGTACATTTGCAGTGGTGGCATTATAATCAGCGCGGCCCCTGGTGATTTGCGGCGGAAATTGAACAAGGAATCAAGGCGATACCCGTGCGCATCCAGCTCCTGGATCTCGTCTCCGGCCTGGCCAGTGCCCTGGACCTGATCAGCCCGGCCGTGGCCGGGCACCACCGCCGGGTGGCGGCCATCGCCACGGCCCTGGGCGTCCGCCTGGGGCTCTCCGCCTCGGAGCTGGAGGACCTGCGCCTGGCCGGGCTCCTGCACGACGTGGGGGCCTTCACCCTGAAGAGCCGCCTGGACGCGCTCCAGTTCGACACCCTGGACGAGGGCCACGCCGAGACCGGCTGGCGGCTGCTCCGGCCCGCCCCGGGCCTGGAGCGGGCCGCCCGGCTGGTGCGCCGCCACCACACCCGCTTCGACGAGTTCGGGGACATCCCCGAGGAGCCCCGGATGCTCTTCCTGGGCAACGTGCTCAACCTGGCCGACCGGGTGGACGTGTACCTGCGCCGGGACCGCGACCTGGCCGCCGAGGCGGCCCAGGCCCTCAAGGCCACGCGCTTCCTGGCGGGCCGCAGCTTCGACCCCGAGGCCGTGCGGGTGCTCCAGGACACGGCCTCGGCCACGAGCCTGGCCCCGGACTTCTGGGAGGACGCGGTGCAGGACGGGCTGTGCCAGGGCCCCTGCCCGAGCACGGCCCTGGAAGACGGCCAGATCCTGGACTTCTCCCTGACCTTCTCCCAGGTCATCGACTTCCGCTCGCGCTTCACCGCCACCCACTCCCGGGCCGTGGCCGAGGTGGGCCGGGCCCTGGCCGAGATGGACGGGTTCTCCCCGGACGACCAGGGGCTCGTGCTCCTGGCCGGGAACCTGCACGACCTGGGCAAGCTGGCCGTGCCCGGGGAAATCCTGGAAAAGCCCGGGGCCCTGAACCTGTCCGAGGCCGAGATCATGCGCCGCCACGCCGAGATCGGGGAACGGGTGCTCTCCTCGGTGCCCGGGCTGGAGGACGTGGCCGAGTACGGCGGGCGGCACCACGAGCGGCCCAACGGCCGGGGCTATCCCCAGGGCCTGACCCGGGCCGAGCTGCGGCGCCCCTCCCTGCTCCTGGCCGTGGCCGACGTGTTCACCGCCCTGCTGGAGGACCGGCCCTACCGGCCGGGCATGTCCCCGGCCCAGGTCCGCGACCTGCTCCTGTCCCTGGCCGAGGCCGGGGACCTGGACCGCGACGCCGTGCGCCTGCTCCTGTCCCGCCAGAACATCGTGGCCGAAATCCGCCACCTGGCCCAGCACGAGGCCCAGCAACAATTCAACGCCTTTGCCGCGGCCTGATCCGCGCGCGAAAAAAGCCCCCGGGCCGAGCGGTCCGGGGGCTTTTTTTCGCAGCAGCGCGGTCTACTTCCCGGGTTCGGGATGGATGGTCAACACCGGCAGGGGCGAACTCTTGACCACCTTCTCGGCCACCGAGCCGAAGACGATGCGGTCGATGCCCCGGCGGCCGTGGGTGCCCATGACGATGAGCCCGCAGCCCAGGTCCTTGGCCACGTTGACGATGGCCTCGGGCGCGTAGCCCATCTCCACCGAGCCCGAGGCCGTGACGCCCTGGCAGTGGCGGGCCAGGAACTCGTCCATGGTCTCACGGGCCCCGGCCAGGATGGCGGCCACGAAATTCTCGATGCTCTCCTCGGCCACGGCGAAGGAGCCGTAGCGGCGCAGGGTGGGCGCCACGTAGAGCAGGTGCAGGGGCACGTTCAGGGCCCGGGCCAGGGTGACGCCGTAGTCGGCCACCCGAGGTGCCATGCTGGAAAAGTCCACGGCGCAGAGGATCTTGGCGATGTCGGCCATGTTGCGGCTCCCGGCTGGGGTTGTGCCGCCCTGCAGCGGCTTTTGCCCAAGCTATCAGGAACTTGCATCGGAAGGCAAGGCCCCGCTCCGGGACCCCAGGCCAGGCACCAATTCCAGGGTCTCGGCCAGCCGGCCCACGCTGAGCGGCTTGTGCAGGACCCCGTCCAGGCCGGCCACCAGGCAGTCCCGTTCGCGGCGCTGGCGGCCGGGCCAGGCCAGGCCCAGGAGCACGGCCCGGCGCGAGAACCCGCCCCGCTCCCCGCGCAGCTCGCGGACCAGGTCCGGGTAGTCCAGGTCCGGCAGGTCCAGGTCCAGGAAGGCCAGGGCGTAGGTCCGCCGGGCCAGGAGCAGGACGGCCTCGCCCGCGTCCCGGGTGCGTGTGTGGGAGAAACCCAGGCGGTCCAGCAGCACGCCCGCCGCCTGGGTTTCATGGACCGGGTCCTCCACCAGGAGGATGCGCGGCCGGGCCGGGCGCAAGGAGCCGCGGCGCGCTCCGGAACGGGCATCGGGGGGGGAGCCGTTCCGGAACCGGTCCAAATCCATGGGTTCGGGGATGGCCGGGACCTCGTTGGGGGGCCAGTGCCGCTCCAGCCGCTCGTCCAGGCCGCGCAGATGCAGAAGCTCCTCGCGCAGGGCCGTGAGCCGGGCCTTCCTGTCCTCGGCCCGGCGCTCGGCCAGGGCCTGTTCCAGGAGGCCCAGGGCCGCGTCCAGGGGCTGGCGCATGCCCTTGAGCAGGCCGTCGAGCACGGCCTCGGTGCTCTTGCGCGCGGTGATGTCCACGGACACGCCCTGGATGCCGAGGATGCGCTCGCCCTCGTTCCGGCGCGAGGCCAGGGAGACCCGGGACCAGACCACCCGGCCGTCGGCGCGCATGGAGCGGCATTCAAAGACCGTGGACTGGCCCTGGAGGGCCAGGCGCACGTGGGCCTCGGCCAGGTCCAGGTCCCCGTGCCAGAGGAACTGCGCGAAGTGCCGGCCCACCACCTCCTCGGGCTGGAACCCAAAGGCCCGTTCCACCGAGGGCGAGATGTAGGTGAACAGCCCGTCGGCCCCGATGGTGAAGACCACGTCGTTCATGTTCTCCACGAACTGCCGCAGCCACTGGTTGCTGCGGATGAGGCCCTGGACCAGGGCCCGTTCGCGGGTCACGTCCTCGATGGCCGCCAGACCGCCCAGGGGGCGGCCCTGGAGGTCGGTGTAGGGCATGGCCTGGACCCGGGCCTGGAAGGTCCGGCCGTCGATGCGGCGGCCATTGCGCTCGATGACCCGGGGGCGGCCGTCGGCCAGGATGGCCTTGAGGTAGTCGGGCACCGTGGCGGCGTCGGCCCAGAGCATGTCGCGGTGCACCCCCAGGGCCTCGCGCTCGTCGGCAAAGCCCCAGAGCCGCAGGAAGGCCGGGTTGGCGTAGGTCACGTAGCCATGGGTGTCCACCAGGACCGTGGCCGTGGGCCCGTTGTGGATGGCCTGGCGGAACAGCCGGAGCTCCAGCTCCGAGGCCCGGCGGCCCTCCAGGGCCTCGCGCAGGAGGCGGCCCTTGTCGCAGAGGCGCTGGGCCAGGCGCGTGCGGTCCCGGCGCAGGGCCCGGTGGGTCTTGACCTCCTCGTCCGGGGCGTGGCGCAGCTCGCGGATGAGCCTGCTGAACAGGGCCGGCCGCTTGAGAATGGCCCGGCGCACGTCCTCGGCCACCTTGCCGTTCATGGCCAGGAGCAGGTCCGGGTCCTCGCCCAGCTCCACGGCCAGGGCCACGAGCTTGCGCTCCGAGAGGCAGGCCGGTTCGCCGCGCTCGATCTTGCTCAAAAAGGAATGATGCACACGGATGCGTTCGGCCAGTTTGCGAATGGAGTAGCCGCCGCGTTCGTGATCCAGGGCCTGGCGCCTGGAACGCACAAAGGTGCCGAAGAGTTCTCCCATCTTCCTGATCCCCGGAAACTCCCCAATATCTTTCTACATGATTTCCAGGGAATTGTGCGCCATTTTCAAATCCCCGGGAAGTCCTGCAACAGGGGACTTCCCGGGGACACTCCTCAACGAATTCAGTTCTGCTGCATGTCGTTGATGATGGTCTTGAGTTCCTGGGCCAGCCGCGCCAGGTCGGAGACGGCCTGGGCCGACTGGGTCATGGCCTCGGCGGTCTCGCCCGCGATGCGGTTGATGTCCTCGGTGGTCCGGGAGATCTCCTCGCTGGCCGCGGACTGCTCCTCGGAGGCCGTGGCGATGCCGCGCACCTGGTCCGCAGTCTTTTCGACCATGTCCACGATCTCGCGCAGGGCGGTCCCGGACTTTCCGGCCATCTCGGTGCTGGCCGCAATGGCCTTGGTGGTGGCCTCGGTGCCCTGGATGTTCTTGTGCGCGCTCTCCTGCACGGCCTTGATGTAGGCGCCCACCTCGTTGGTGGCGTTCATGGTCTTTTCCGCCAGCTTGCGGACCTCGTCGGCCACCACGGCGAAGCCGCGGCCCGCGTCCCCGGCCCGGGCCGCCTCGATGGCCGCGTTGAGCGCCAGGAGGTTGGTCTGGTCCGCGATGTCCGCGATCACGTTCATGATCTGGCCGATGCCCTCGGCCTGGTGGCCCAGCTCGGTCATGTCCTTCTTGAGCACCTCGGCCTGCTCGTTGATCCGGGTCACGGTGTTGACCACCTCGTCCACCAGGTGCTCGCCCTCCTGGGCCTTGGCCTTGGCCTTGTCGGCCAGCTCGGCCGCGGTGGAGGCGCTCTTGGCCACCTCCATGACCGTGGCGTTCATCTCCTCCATGGCCGTGGCGGCCTCGCCGGTGCGGTTGCGCTGCTCCTCGGAGCCCCGGCTGGACTGCTCGATCTGGGCCGAGA